>Ga0207420_1000001_pt1 | contig 1087745 bp, 928 predicted proteins | sample ThiBio_inoc_biof_FD_183941 | JGI IMG/M metagenome (GOLD analysis project Ga0207420, IMG submission 183941) | Wastewater bioreactor microbial communities from Cape Town, South Africa - Thiocy_inoc_biof (SPAdes) | ecosystem: Engineered > Bioremediation > Thiocyanate > Unclassified | place... | reverse complement strand
TCGCAAGTTGAAACCAGGCGTGCGGTGCAAGATCTACGTCACGGCGTTGAGCCAAGGTTGGGCACGGCATCCACACACCCTTTTGCCGAGAGCAACTCGGCAAAATCACAATACAAGGTTGGGCTGACCCGGCTTCATCGGGGAAGCCCAACGACGTATGGCGAAAGAGTTGGACTTCAAACGGATAAATCCGTGTGAAGCCCGTCCTGCATCTTTCACTCGGTTGCGACGACGGTTCCTTGATGGAACACGATCTTCCACCCGTCGCCCGCGCGCTGCCAGATGGTGCTGCGGCGGGTGAGCCGCTCGCCCTGGCGCAGGGTGTAGGTCAACAGGTACACGTCGGGCGCCAATTCGCGGACGTGGAAATCGCGGGATTCCCAATCCGATTCGTCGACCGGAGCGGTACGCCGCGCGTCCAGCACGTCGAGCACGTAATCGCGCGAATAGCGTTGGCCCGACGCGCCGATTTCCCAGAAGTCGTCCACGATCATGCGCGCGCAATCGGTGCGCGAAGTCCCCGAACCCGGATGGTGGAAGATCGGTTCGCGTTGACGCAGCTCGTCCAGCACGTCCTGCAGATGCCGTGGGGTAACGAGTTCGGGTTCCCGGGTCATGTCTTGGCGCCCTTTGCGGATTGTTGCGCGATGGCCCACGCCACATGTTCGCGCACCAGCGGTGAGGGATCATCGACGCGCGCCTGCAGCGCGTCGACCACTTCGGTGGAATGTGGTGCGTTGCCCAGCGCCACCGCAAGGTTGCGCATGAAGCCCGCGAAGCCCGCGCGCCGGATCGGCATGCCTTCGGTCTTTTTCAGGAACTCGGCTTCGGTCCAGGCGAACAGTTCGACCAGCTTGATGGAATCGAGCCCGTGGCGCGGCGCGAAATCCTCTTCGTGGGTGGGTTGCGCGAACTTGTTCCAGGGACACACCAGTTGGCAGTCGTCGCAACCGAACACGCGGTTGCCGATCAGCGGGCGCAGGTCCTCGGGAATCGCGTCCTTCGATTCGATGGTGAGGTAGGCGATGCAGCGGCGCGCGTCGAGTTGGTACGGGCCGAGAATTGCCTGCGTGGGGCAGACTTCGATGCAGCGGGTGCAGGTGCCGCAATGCGCGGTGGAGGGTGCATCGACCGGCAACGGCAGGTCGGTGTACAGCTCGCCGAGGAAAAACCACGAACCGGCGTCGCGATCCAGCAGCAAGGTGTGCTTGCCGATCCAGCCCAGGCCGGCGTTGCGCGCCAGCGCTTTTTCCAGTACCGGCGCCGAGTCGGCGAAGGCGCGATAGCCGAACGGTCCGGTCTCGGTGGCGATGCGATCGGCAAGTTTCTGCAGTCGCCCGCGGATCAGCTTGTGGTAGTCGCGGCCCAGCGCATAGCGTGCGATGTAGGCGTGCTCGCCATCGCGCAAGGTTTGCCACGCGGCATCCGCATCGGCGCCGGTCGGCGAATAATCCATGCGCGCGGAAATCACCCGCACGGTGCCGGGCTGCAGTTCGTCCGGACGGCTGCGCCTGGTGCCGTGCCGTTGCATGTAGTCCATCGTGCCATGCCGCCCCTGGCGCAACCATTCCAGCAAACGCGCCTCGTCTTCATCGAGATCGACGCCGGCAATTCCGACCTTGGCGAAGCCGAGCTCGATCCCCCACGCCTTGATGTGTCGCGCGAGTGCCGTGAAATCGATGTCGATGGTTGCGCTGCCGGAATCCATGCGCACATTGTAGGATCACGCGATGCCGATGCCCGATCCGCAGACAGCCCTTTGCACCACCGCGCAGGTGCGCGCGCTCGACCGGGCCGCGATCGAGGCGGGCATTGCCGGCATCGAATTGATGGAACGCGCGGCGCGCGCGGCGCTCGACGTGTTGCGCCAGCGCTGGCCGCAGGCGCGTACGTTGTGCGTCGCTTGCGGACCCGGCAACAACGGTGGCGACGGCTTCCTGTTGGCAGCACTGGCGCGCGAGGCGGGTTTGCAGGCCAGCGTGGTCGCCCTCGGTGACCACGCCCCCGGCGATGCCGGACTTGCGCGCAAACGCTTCCTGGGCGAAGGTGGCGCGCTCGCATCCGCAGCGGCGCTTGCCGACGCCGACGTGTGCGTCGATGCACTGTTCGGTTCGGGCTTGAACCGCGCGCCGGCCGGCGACGCCGCGACGTTGATCGCGGCGTTGAATGCGCAAGCGCGGCCGGTGTTGGCACTGGATGTCCCGAGCGGGCTCGATTCCGACAGCGGCACCGCGTTCGATCCGTGCGTGCGCGCAACGGCGACGGTGTGTTTCGTGGGCTGGAAGCGCGGGTTGTTCACGGCACATGGTCCGGACCAATGCGGCGAACGCAGCCTCGCGACGCTGGATATCGCGGATCGTGTGTACGCGGGCGTCGAACCCGATGCGACATTGCTCGTGCCACAAACATTGCCCGTGCGCCCGCGCGACAGCCACAAGGGCCGTTACGGCCATGTGCTCGCGATCGGCGGCGATCTCGGCACCGGCGGTGCAGCGCGGATGTGTGGTGAAGCGGCGATGCGAGTCGGCGCGGGACTGGTCAGCATCGCGACGCGCGAGGCCAATGTCGGGCCGATCCTTGCCGCGCGTCCGGAGTTGATGCCGCACGGCGTGCACGTGCCGCGCAATCTGGAACCGCTGCTGGCGCGCGCGAGCGTGCTCGCGGTCGGGCCGGGGCTTGGCCAGGACGATTGGGGCAAGGGGCTGTGGCAAGCTGCGCTGGATGCCGGCAAGCCCACCGTGCTGGATGCGGATGGCCTGAATCTGCTGGCTGCCGCGCCGCACGCGCTCCCGGAAACGTGCGTGCTGACGCCGCATCCGGGTGAAGCCGCGCGTTTGCTGGGAACCACCACTGCCGCGGTGCAGGCCGACCGTTTTGCTGCCGCGCGCACGCTCGCGCAAAAGTACCGTGCGGTGGTGGTGCTCAAAGGTGCGGGATCGTTGGTGGCCGATCCCGAGGGACGCGTCGCGGTGTGCCCGTGGGGCAATCCCGGCATGGCCAGCGGCGGCATGGGCGATGTGCTGACGGGCGTGATCGCGGGGCTGCTGGCGCAAGGACTGGATGCCTGGAATGCCGCGTGTCTGGGCGTCGGCCTGCATGCGCGCGCGGGCGACCTTGCCGCGCGGGCCGGCGAGCGTGGCCTGCTGGCTTCCGATTTGTTTTCCTATCTGCGCGCGTTGGTGAATGGCCGTGCATGAAGCCTTCGCGTTGTCCCTGCCGGACGAAGCCGCCACCGTTGCCTTGGCGCAAGGTCTGGCGCCGTCACTGATCGATGGCGGCGTGGTTTACCTGCGCGGCGAACTCGGCGCCGGCAAGACCACCTTCGCGCGGGCCCTGCTGCGCGCGCTGGGCGTGGGCGAGCGGGTCAAGAGCCCGACCTACAGCCTGCTGGAGCGCTACACGGTGAACGGGCGCGATGCCTTCCACCTCGACCTGTACCGGATCGCCGACGCCGGCGAACTGGAGTGGCTGGGGCTGGACGAATTGGATGCGCCGGGCACGATCGTGTTGGTCGAGTGGCCCGAACGCGGTGGCGACGCGCTGCCGGCGCCTGATCTGGAAATCGTGTTGGAACATGAGGATACGGGACGGCGCGGTTGCCTGGTTCCCCTCTCGGGGCGCGCCCGGGACTGGCTCGCGGGCATCGGTGGCGCGGTCCGGGGTGGCCGCGGCTAACATTTACTTGCCGCAATCTCCTGATTCCGCCTCGATAAAACTCACGCAGCTAGCGGATAACAAAGGAGAAAATGCTTGCAATCCGGCGTGGCTTGCGGTTGAATCCGTCGCCATGAGGGGGATATTCCGTCCACTGCTGTCGGTTTTGCTGTGCATCGGTGGCGTGCTTGCCTGCGCAGCCGGCGCGTGGGCGGCGCCCCCGGCCAACGATTCCAGTACCGTCACCGCGGTGCGCATCTGGGGCGGACCGGATTCCACCCGGGTCATCTTCGAGTTGTCGGGGCCGGTGGACTATCGGCTTTTCCAGTTGGCCAAGCCCGATCGGGTGGTGCTCGACCTCGACAATGGTGCGTTCGGCAAGGGCGTGGGCGCCAAGCCCGGCAAGGGCGTGGTCAAGGACATGCGCATCGGCCACTTTCAGGGCAAGGCGCGCATCGTGCTGGACCTGGATGGTGCTGCGCATCCCAAGAGCTTCCTGTTGACACCGGCCGGGCAGTACGGATACCGATTGGTGGTCGACCTGGGTACTCCCAGCGACAAGCCGTCGCGGATCGTGCGTACCATCGATGACGACCTCGCGCACGGCAAACCGCGTCCGGTGGTGATCGCGGTCGATGCCGGACACGGCGGCGACGACCCGGGCGCACGCGGTCAGGGTGGCACGCTGGAAAAAAGCGTCACGCTGGATGTCGCGAAAAACCTGGCCAGGCTGATCGACGCCCAACCCGGCATGCAGGCGGTGCTGACCCGCAAGGGCGATTACTTCGTGCCGCTGGAAAAGCGCTTCCAGATCGCGCGCGAACACAAGGCCGACCTGTTCGTGTCGATCCACGCCAATTCCTGCCCGGACTATTGCGACGCGCGCGGTGCCTCGGTGTGGGTGCTGTCCACCCACGGCAAGCAGAGCGAGGCCGGGCGCTGGCTGGCCAAGAGCGAGAACGCGTCCGACCTGATCGGCGGGGTGTCGCTGGACGACAAGGGTCACATGCTGGCGTCGGTGCTGCTGGACCTTTCGCAGGGCGCCAGCATGCACGCCGCGCACGAAGTCGGCAGCGACGTGCTGGCCGCGCTGGGCAAGATCGGCCCGCTCTATCGCAACACCGTGCAGGGCGCCAATTTCGTGGTGTTGCGTTCGCCGGACGTGCCGTCGGTGCTGGTTGAAACGGCGTTCATCAGCAACCGCGCGGACGAGCGCAGGCTCGGCAGCAGCAAGGATCGGGAACAACTGGCGCAGGCGATCCTGACCGGCGTGCGGCAATATTTCGAGACCACGCCGCCGCCCGGCACCTGGTTTGCCGAGCGGCGCAACCAGCGATTGAACCTGGCGACCGGCGCTGCCACCGAGGTCGCCGCGAATGGCGACACGGCGACGGGTACCGGATCGGCCAAGCCGGTTGCGGCGACCCTGGTTGCATCCGCCAAGAAATCCGCGACCGCGGACGCCGCCATCCAGGACGTGCACAAGGTCTCGCGTGGCGAAACCCTTTCGGGGATCGCGCAACAGTACGGCGTCAGCATGGGCGCCCTGCGTTCCGCCAACTCCAGCAAGATCCAGACCGGCGGCGGGATCCAGGTGGGGCAGGTGTTGTTGATCCCGAGTTCGTAGTCCCGTGGCGCTTTGACAGCTCCCGCGATCAACAGGATAATTGGCGGCTCGCTGCCCGAATAGCTCAGCTGGTCGAGCGCGCGGCGTTGGCGACAGTCCGGTGGACTGTCGCGACGCACGCGAGGGTGAGGCAGGGATGCCGAACGGAGAGCACTCCATGGATGGATGCGAAGCAATGAACTGAAAATTCGCCCGAATAGCTCAGCTGGTCGAGCGCGCGGCGTTGGCGACAGTCCGGTGGACTGTCGCGACGCACGCGAGGGTGAGGCAGGGATGCCGAACGGAGAGCACTCCATGGATGGATGCGAAGCAATGAACTGAAAATTCGCCCGAATAGCTCAGCTGGTCGAGCGCGCGGCGTTGGCGACAGTCCGGTGGACTGTCGCGACGCACGCGAGGGTGAGGCAGGGATGCCGAACGGAGAGCACTCCATGGATGGATGCGAAGCAATGAACTGAAAATTCGCCCGAATAGCTCAGCTGGTTAGAGCACTAGACTGTTAATCTGGGGGTCCTTGGTTCGAGTCCAAGTTCGGGCGCCAGACACGCAAGGCCGACGCATCGCGTCGGCCTTTTTTGTTTCTTGCCGGTGTCGTTGACGTCACGTCGACGCGGTTTTCCCGCATACTCCCGCACTTCGTTCGCTTCATGGGGCGCAGTCGGTGACCGCAACTTCGCAGTCGGTAGCAGGCATCAGCGGCATGGCGGCGTATTTCCCGCCGTATAGGGTCGATCTGGAGCAATGGTCGGACTGGACCGGCAACGATGCGGCGAAGACGCGCGCGGTGGTAGGCCACGCGTTCCGGATGGCGGGTCCTGACCAGAACGTGTACACGCTTGCGGCGAACGCGGTTCTGCGTTTGCTCGACCAGTACGACGTCGATCCGCGCCGCGTCGGTTATCTTGCGCTGGGCACCGAATCCAGCACCGACAATGCCGCGGGTGCGGTGATCGTGCGTGGCCTGGTGGATCGTGCGTTGCAGGCCGAAGGCAAGCCGATGCTGGCGCGCGACTGCGAGGTCCCCGAGTTCAAGCACGCCTGCCTCGGCGGCGTGTATGCGTTGAAGGGCGGGTTGCGTTACCTCGCCTGCGATGGGCAAGGCCGGCAGGCGATCGTGGTGAGCGCCGACATCGCCGAATACGCGCGCGGCAGCAGCGGCGAGCCCACGCAGGGCGCGGGTGCGGTCGCGATGCTGCTGGAATCCGCGCCGCGCCTGCTGGAACTCGACCTCGCAATGGGCGGCAGCGCGTCGGATTATCGCGGGCTGGATTTTCGCAAACCGTTCCTGCGCTTCGCCGGACAGACGCCGGGGCGGCACGGACGCCTGAACGACCTGCCGGTATTCAACGGCAAATATTCGACCGATTGCTATACCGAAGCAACGCTGCGCGCGCTGGATGCGATGTTCGCGCGCCGCGGTGGTTCACGTCAGGCGCGTCTTCGCGATGTGGCCGCGGTGTTCATGCACCGCCCGTACCACCACATGCCGCGCAACGCCTGGGCGCTGGCGTACCTCGCCGCACTCGCACACGACGCCGCCGACGATTCCGCGGCGGCGCGGGAGTGGGAAGGTTATTGCGATGCCGCGAAAGTGGCGCCCGATGGCGCCGCGCGGGAATTACTTTCCGGCGCTGCGGTTTGCGAAGCGGATGCCTTGCCGCCCGCGGCTTATCCGAAGTCGATGGCAGTGTTGAAGGCGTTTCGTGCGGGCAGCGCGTACCGGCACGCCGTGGATGACAAGCTGCAACTGGGTTCGATGGATGCCATGGAGCTTGGCAACCTTTACACCGCCGCGTTGCCGGCATGGCTGGCGGCGGGTTTGCAGGAGGCAGCCGCGCGGGACGTGGCGCTGGATGGCCGCAATTTGCTGGTGCTCGGCTATGGCAGCGGCGATGCCGCCGAAGCGATTCCTGCTCGCGTCGTCCCCGGTTGGCAGGAAGCCGCGCGCGCGATCCGCTTTGACCACGCACTGGCAGGAGCAGTGGATCTCGATCGTGCCCAGTACGAAACCCTGCACGACACCGGTGCGCTGGGTGGCGCGCATGCAACGGCTTCGGCGGGCGTGGTCATCGATCATGTCGGCAACCGCGACGAACCCGCGTTCCAGGATTTCGGCATCGCGTATTACCGGTACTGCGGCCAGCCCTGAGGTTCGGACGTTCGCGTTCCGATCCGCATCAAAGGGCGCGGCTGTGCATCACGGTTGCTGCATCCCGGCAAGGCACGTTTGCAGGTGTGCTGCGTCGGCCTTGCCGACGCGCACGCGTCCGGAGTTGGCCACGACCACCGATTTGCCATCATGGGCGTGCACATGGCAGATCGTGAAGCTCACGTTGCTGCCACCCGCGCTGCCACTGGCCTGGAAGGTGATCTGGCCGCGCCCGGTGCTGGTGATGATGCGGGTGCCGGCGGGCATCGCGCCGATCACGGCCAACGCTTGCGCGCCGATGTCGGGCTGGCCGTCGTGGTTGCCGTCGTCGGCGACCAGCCAGCCGTATTGCCAGTCCTCACCCTTGTCGCAACGGTGGCCGTCGCGGCTCGGGCACACCACGACACGGTTGTTGTGCATCACGGCGGTGGTGCGCGCACGCCGCAGCGAGTCGGCGATCGACGCTTCGGCACTGTCCTGGTGGACCCGCGACATCAGGTTGCCCATGGCCGGCGCGCCGATCATCGCGAGGACGCCGGCGATGGCCAGCACGATCAGCAATTCCGTCAAGGTGAAACCGTGCGTGGCGCGTGGTGATCGAGTCATGGCCATTCCCTCCGTGCGATGGGAACAGTCTGTTGAATTGCGTGCAGGCGCGGCAGCGGCGTACCGTGCCATGTCGCGTCAGCGCAGGCCTACGCGGCGTGTAAGTCTCGATCCGATTGCCGGGGGGAAAGACCCTGGTACTACGGGCTCAACCTGTCCATTTCGTCATTCCGGGGCAACCTGCAGGGGTGAACCCGGAATCGGTTTCGCCTCTCGCCAGAACCGATTCCAGGTTCCGTTTCCGATGAAGCCTGAAACGGCCCCGGAATGACGATGTGGTTCGTGTTGAATGGCTCGAAGTGATTCGGTGTCGTCAGGAAACGGGTCAGCCATTCGGTTTTGCGCGGGCCGTGGCGATCAGGCCGGAGAGGTAACGGAACGGGGACAGTCGCTGTGTTTCGACCGAGGCGCCGGCGATCAGCTTGGTGGCTGCATCGAGGTCGTCCTTGCGTTGCTTTGCACCGGCGGTGCCGGCGGGCACGGCCAGGGAATCGACATACAGCGCGTAGGCATAGTCGTGGCGGAAGGTGGTACCTTGCGCACCGGCTTTCTGTTCCCCGGCGTAATAGGCCAGCGCGGGTTGCAGCGTCTTGATGGCCTCGTCGCGCCGGCCCTGCATCGCGATGGCCTGGGCAAGGACGAATCGGGCGCGTGATTCGAGCGGTTTCGGGCTGGCTTGCGTGCCTACCGAATCCGGGGCGAGCGCCAGCCACTGGCGCGCCAGGGTTTCCGCCTGTGCGTAGTGCCCGAGTTGTACCGCTGCCTGTGCACCAATGCTGAAGCTGTCTGCCAGATTCTGGTTCTTCCAGCGGGTGGCACCGGCGTCCGTCGCCGGCACCTCGATCGGTTCGATCCTGGCACGCGCCGCGGTGGCTTCGACCAACGCGGGTTGCAGCGCACCCTCGGCCAGTTTGATATCCGCGACTGCGAGCGGCAGGTTTGTCGCCGCGAGCCGACGCTGTGGAGAATCGGGTGGCCGATCCGCGACCAGCGCTTGCAGATCTCGCACGGCGGTCTGCGCCGACTGTTCCGCGGCCGCCTCGCCGCTCATCGCGAGAGCCCCCGCCAGATTGAACCGAATGTACCAGGTCGTGGCGGCGAGGCCTTTGGGGCTACGTGGATCTTGCGCCAACGCCAGCGCCTTGCGCGCGGTGGCGATGGCATCGGATACCTGGCCGCGTTCATATTGGAACCCCGCAACCTGGGCCAGCGCCTGCGCCCGCCGGGTCCAGGCATCGAGGCTGGAAGGATTGAAACGCATCCAATCCTCGGCGGCCTGCACGGTCTCGTCCGCATACTTCGCCGCTGCCGCGGAATCATGCCGGCTGGCAGCAAGATCGCCGAGCCGCTTCACGGCAAAGAAGCGGTCCTCCAGCGAATGCAAGTCGCCGGGACGGTGGGCAAGAACCTTCTCGGTCATTGCGAACACCTGCTGCTCCAGCGCTTGTGCCTCTTCGACGCGGCCGAGTGCCTGCAGCTCCCCCGACTTGGTGTCGGCGGTATCGGCCCAGGACGCCGCGGCATTCAGGTCCGACAGGTTGAGTGCGCCGAGACCCGCAAGCGTCTTGAGCGCTTCGTCGCAGGTTGCCAGGCCTTGCTGCGGCCGTTGGTTCAAGCAAACGATGTTCAGGGTGTCGGCGTAAAGCTGGCGTACCCGGCGCGAGGGGTTCGGGCTGTCGACGAGCGGTCGCAGCAGGGACGCGGCCTGGTCCATCGCGGCAGAACTCCCGCCGCCCACGGCAGGTCCGTAATTGGCGCTGTACAGGATGGAGGCGAGGCCATAGATCACGGGTTCGCTGTGGTCTCCAGCCGCGTGCAGCTTCTTGAATATCGCTTCGGCTTCGCCGAAGTTTCTGGCCGCAGTGGGGGAGCCGCTGGCATCCTGGGCCGAACCCAGCCGCACCAGCGCCATCGCGCGATTGATCTGGGTCTGCCGTGTCACCAGTTCCGGAGGCAGGCTGTCGTAGTAGGACACGGTTTTTTGCGCGAGCGTACCCAGGGTTTCCAGCCGCCCAGTCGGCGCCAGCTCGTTGTAGAAATCCTCGATCAGGAAGCTCACCAGTTTTTCCGCGTTGGCGCGCGAAGCTTGGGCCTGCGCTTCGGCCGCGCGTGCCCGGTGCATGCTGTACCAGCCGAACAGCGCGCCGGCGATCGCGACCAGCAGCAGCACGATGCATACGCCGGCGACCATGCGGGTGCGCCGCAATGTCCGATGGATGGCGGCTTCGCGCTCGCGCTGCTCGGCAAGTTGGCGTTCGGCGACCTCGCGCGCCTCGCGCTCGCGGCGCAGGTTGCGGCTGGCCAGCACCACCTTGCACAGCACGTCGTGGGTCAGTTCCACGCGGCGCATGTCGAGGCGTTCCTCGATCCGCAACAGGCGCCGGTTGACCAGCGTCGCCAGCGTATCCGGCGCCGCGCCCGCCGCGTCCAGGGCTTTCCTGACGCGTTCTTCGGCAAGGCTTTCGCGGTAACCGGATTCGGTGAGGAGATCGTCTTCGATCACGCGCCTGACGCCCGCGGGCTGGTCGGCCAGCGTGCGTTCGTAGAATTCGGAGAGGATGGTGTCGCGCGAGCCGGCCAGCAGGTCGGTCGAGATTTCCTTGCGGTGCTGGTTCTGGCGGATGGTGTTGAGTTCGCGGCAGACCAGGCTGAGCAGCGATGGCTCGATCTCGGCGTTCGCGAGTTCCGAACCGCCGGCGACGAAGCGCACGATGGCCTCGGCGACTTCCCGGGTGACCAGCTTGCCGCCGGGTTTCAGCACCGCACTCAGCGCCTGCGTGCCGTCCATGCGCGCGAGGCGCATGCGGTTCTGGGTGATCGAAGGCATCGTATCCTTGATGCCTTCCAGGTGTGCGAGGTAATCCTCGCGCAGCGCGATCAGCACGCGGTAATCGGCGCGCGCGAAATCGAAATCCTCGATCGCGCTGTCGTCGTGTTCGAGTCGCGCTTCCAGCGCCGCGGGTGCGCGGTTCTCGATCAGGTCGGAGAGATCGTCGAGGAAGTGTTTGGCGTGCAGCTTGCCGGCGTCGTCGGCCTGGCCCAGCGTGAAGATTTCCTCGAACTGGTCGAAGATCAGCAGCGGAATCAACGCGTGGCCGTCGGCGTCGCGAAGAAGATCCCCGCGGTGGTGCAGGAACTCCCACAGCGATTCGCCCTCGATCGCGGTACCGGGCCGCGTCCAGTGTCCGGCCGCTTCGGTCGCGCGGAAGATCGCCTGTTTGATCTGCTCGGAAGGCGCGGGCGATCCGGCCGCGTAGTCGATGCGGACATAGACGGGGCAGTAACCTTCCTTGCGCAGGCGCGGCACCAGGCCCGCGCGCAGCAATGAAGTCTTGCCGAGGCCGGATTGGCCGAACAGGACCGCAAGGGTCTTGCGCTGCACGTGGCGCGCCAGTTCGGCGGTTTCCTCGTCGCGGCCGTGGAAGTACGCGCGGGTCGCCTCGGTATAGGAATCCAGCCCGAGCCAGGGGTTTTCCGGATCGAGCGTGACGACGTGATCGCTGGCGGGGGCATGGTCGTTCATGCGTTTCTCCCGCTGCACAGTTCCTGCAGCCGGCGCAGGAATTCGGGCGTGGCTTCGCCGCCCGGCAGGCGCGTCATGTGCACGGCCTTGAATTGCTCCGGCACCAGCGCCGCGGCTTCCGGGGTGTCGTCGATGCAGACCGGCAGGATGAACACCGCGCCGCCGGCCATGTTGCGCATGCGATCGACGGCGTAGCTCCACTCGCGGCGGAAGTAGGCTTCGTGACGGCGCTGCGTCGTCGCCGAAATCACCGGCACGAAGAAACTGCAACGCCCGATGTTGGCGTGGATCTTGCGGTCGTAGTCGTCGCCGCTTTCCAACCGGTCGAGGTCGAACCAGGTTGTGAGTCCGGCCGCGTCCATGCCTGCCTTCAAACGCTGCACCGCGGGCAGGTCTTCGCGCGCGTAGCTGATGAAGATCGCGTTTTCCGGCATTTCGCGCGCGGGCGGCAGGAAGCGTTGCGGCGCGCCGGGAGCGGAAGCTGTTTGCGCGGGTTTCTGGCGGGCGGTCCAGCGCTGGTGCAGTTCGGCGACGAAGGATTCCGCGCCGCCGTACACGCGCGTGCGCACGCTGACCTGTTGCAGGAACGCGACCAGGCGTTCGTCCTTGGCGGTGTGGTCGTCGGCGAACACCTCGGTGACGTCACGCGGATCGGACAGCCGCTTGCGCTTGGCCATGCGCAGAAACAACCGCGCCAGCCAGTTCGAAAAATCGCTGCCGATCAGCAACAGATGATTGTGTTCGAGTTCGTGGAAGAGTTTTTCCGGCGTCAGGTGTTCGGATTGCAGCGCGCAGATGAACTCCAGCATGTCCTCGTCGGACAGCACGTAGGTCGGCGACGCCGACAACCTTCCCAGCAGGTGATAGACCACGCTGCGGCGCAGGTCCGCACGTTCGGCCGGCAGGTCGGCGACGCGGTTGGGCGAGTAGGCGATCACCTCGGCCGAGGGCTGGCCGCCGTAGCGTTCCAGGTTGATCGCGTTTTCCAGCAGTGGATCGAAGGTGGTGGTGACGAACAGGTCGAAGTCGGTGATCTGCGCCAGTTGCCGCAACGGCATGGGCGGCTCGAATTGCACTTCGCGCATGATCGAGCGCAGCCGCGTGTAGGCTTCCTCGCGGCGCCCGCGCTGGCCGAGCCAGGCGCACATCACGTCGTTGAGCGTGAGCGGTTGTGGCAGTTCGGCCGTGTCGACCGACAAACGCGCCGCCAGCTTTTCCGCGAGCCAGACGTACAGCGGGCGCAGGCCACTGTCGGTCTGCACGCGCAGCAGGTCGGGGCCGATGATCGGAATGACCCGGTGCTCCTCGATGTAGTTGAGGAGGTCGTCCCAGGCGTCCTCGTCAAAACCCTGCTGCGTCTCGACAGCGTTCGGGAGCGTCATTTCCCCAACCCTCGCGGTGGACGCGCGGAGCTTACTCCAGCACCTGAACGTGCGCATCTGCGAACGCCCTGCTCTTTCGGGGGGGGGGAGAGGAGGGGTGGCGGTTGAACGGTCTTTCCCGACCCCGTCCGTGGGACTCTGTGCGGAAAGCAACCGGGACATTGCTGACAGGAGCTGTCAGCATGGGAAACCTATAATGCCGGGATGGATGCAACGCACGCCACGCAGCATGACGACCAGCGCTTCGAACTGGTCGCGCCGTACAAGCCGTCCGGCGACCAGCCGCAGGCGATCGCGAAACTGATCGAGGGTTTCGACGCGGGCCTTGCCGCGCAAACCCTGCTCGGCGTCACCGGTTCGGGCAAGACCTTCACCATCGCCAACGTGGTGCAGGCGGTGCAGCGCCCGACCCTGGTGCTGGCGCCCAACAAGACCCTGGCCGCGCAGTTGTACGGCGAGTTCAGGCAGTTCTTCCCGCACAACGCGGTCGAATATTTCGTCAGCTACTACGACTACTACCAGCCCGAAGCCTATGTGCCCTCGTCCGACACGTACATCGAAAAAGACGCCAGCATCAACGACCACATCGAGCAGATGCGGCTCGCCGCGACCAAGGCGCTGCTGTCGCGCCGCGATGCGCTGATCGTCGGCACGGTGTCGGCGATCTACGGATTGGGTGACCCGGAAGATTATTTGTCGCTGCGCCTGATCCTGTCGGTGGGCGATCGCGTGGACCAGCGCCAGTTGCTGCGCCAGTTGACCGAGCTGCAATACACCCGCAACGAGATGGAATTGCGCCGCGGCACCTACCGGGTGCGCGGCGAAAGCCTCGACATCTTCCCGGCCGAGAACGAAACCGAGGCCATCCGCATCGAGATGTTCGACGGCGAGGTCGAAAGGATCTCGATGTTCGATCCGCTGACCGGCGACACGCTGCGCAAGCTGCCGCGCTGCGTGGTGTATCCGGCCACGCACTACGCCTCGACCCGCGAAAGCGTGCTCAACGCGATCGACACGATCAAGGAAGAGTTGAAAGAAAGGCTCGAGGTACTGCGCGGCGTCGGCAAGCTGCTGGAAGCGCAGCGGCTGGAGCAGCGCACGATGTACGACATGGAGATGATGCGCGAGGTCGGTTATTGCCAGGGCATCGAGAACTATTCGCGGCACCTCACGCGCCGCGCGCCGGGCGAACCGCCGCCGACCCTGTTCGACTACCTGCCGTCCGACGCGCTGCTGGTGGTGGACGAATCGCACGTCACCATTCCGCAGTTGGGCGCGATGTACAAGGGCGACCGTTCGCGCAAGGAAACCCTGGTCGAATTCGGTTTCCGCCTGCCGAGCGCGCTCGACAATCGCCCGCTGAAGTTCGAGGAATGGGAACAGCGCGAGCCGCGCACGATTTTCGTGTCGGCAACGCCCGGCCCGTATGAGTTGCGCCAGTCCGGCGGCAGCGTGGTCGAACTGGTGGTGCGTCCGACCGGCCTGGTCGATCCGGAGGTCGAAGTGCGGCCGGTGCGCTCGCAGGTGGACGACGTGCTGGGCGAAATCCGCGAGCGCGTGAAGATGGGCGATCGCGTGCTGATCACCACGCTCACCAAGCGCATGGCCGAGAACCTCACCGACTTCCTCGCCGAACAGGACGTGCGCGTGCGGTATCTCCATTCGGACATCGAAACGGTCGAACGCGTGGAAATCATCCGCGACCTCAGGCTCGGCAAGTTCGACGTGTTGGTCGGCATCAACCTGCTGCGCGAAGGACTGGACATGCCCGAGGTTTCATTGGTCGCGATCCTCGATGCCGACAAGGAAGGTTTCCTGCGCGCGACCGGATCGCTGATCCAGACCATCGGCCGCGCCGCCCGAAACGTGCGCGGCAAGGCCATCCTGTACGCCGACACCATCACCAGGTCGATGCAGGCCGCGATCGACGAGACCGACCGCCGTCGCGCCAGGCAGGTCGAATACAACCTCGAGCACGGCATCACGCCGACCACGATCGTGCGCAACATCACCGACGTGATGGAAGGCGCGCGCGAGGAACCGTCGTCGCGTGGTCGTGGTCGTGGCCGCGGCAAAGGCCAGTCCGCCGCGGAGTCTTCACGCAAAGTCGCGGAACAGGCGGCGGACTACTCCGCGCTCGACGCGCACGCCGCCGGCGCGTTGATCAAGAAACTCGAGGCGCAGATGTACAAGCATGCGCAGAATCTCGAGTTCGAGGACGCCGCGCGCCTGCGCGACGAAATCCATCGCGTGCGCGAACAGGCGTTGATGTCGTAGGGTCGGCTTCGCTTCGACAGCCGTGTAGCCCGGATGGAGGCGCGTAGCACCGTAATCCGGGGAGTTGGTTCCCGGATTGCGTTTCACTTCATCCGGGCTACGCACCCGCATCCGGGTTACGATCCTCCAATCGGAGCAATGCGATGTCGGACATCAAGGTCATCGGCAGCTACATCTCGCCTTATGTACGCAAGGTGCTGGTGTTTCTCGAAACGAAAGGGATCGAGTACGAAATCGATCCGATCGCGCCGTTCGTCGGCAACGAGGCATTCGTGCGCCTGAGCCCGCTCAAGCGCGTGCCGGTGCTGATCGACGGCGGGCTGGTGCTGAACGACTCCTCGGTGATTTGCCAATATCTGGAAGACAAGTTTCCCGAGCCTTCGTTGTATCCGCGCGACATCGCCCAACGCGCGCGGGCGCGCTGGCTGGAGGAGTACGCCGACACGCGGCTGGCCGACGGCCTGATCTGGCGCCTGTTCTACGAGAAGTCCATCAAGAAGCGCACCACCGGACAACCGGCCGACGAGACCGTCATGCAGCGCGCGCGCGAGGTGGAGATTCCGGCGTCGCTGGATTATCTGGAAACCCAGGTGCCGGAGGACGCTTTCATTTTCGGCGAGCCGTCGATCGCCGACATCAGCATCGCCAGTTATTTCCGCACCGCCCAGTTCGTTCGCTACGAAATCGATGCGGCACGCTGGCCGCGCGTCGCGGCCTTGCTGGATCGAACCTGGGCACTGCCGGCGTTCCGGAAACTCGCACTTTCCGAGGATTGCACGCTGCGGGTCCCGCTGGATTCACAGCGCGATGCGCTGCGGGCGGAAGGCGCGCCGTTGACGGCCACGACGATGGGCACCGGGCCGGTCAGGCCGGTGGCGGCACGCACGACTTGATGACCGGGCATCAGGCTTTTGCGGGGGCCGAACGCACCGCCACCGCCGCTCCGAGCAAACCGGGGTTGGGGTTCGTGATCACCTGTACGGCCATCCGTTGCATGTAACCGGCATGGCGACCCTTGGCGGTGAACGCGTCCATGAATTCGCTGGCGAGGAAGTAGTCCAGGAAGTGCAACACCACGCCGCCGGCGATCAGCACCGTGCTGGCACCGTGCAGCAGCGCGGCATCGCCCGCGACCGCGCCGTAGATCCGGCAGAAACGCCGCAGGGCGTGTTCGGCGCCGGGGTCCTTGCCCGACAACGCGGCGTCCACGACGTCCTTGGAACGGCGCGAACCGGTTTGCGGAGCCGGCGCCGCAACCGGCGCGACGCCGCGCAACGCGGCGTCGATATTGGACAGGCCGTGGCCGCTCAGCAGGCGTTCGTTGGAAACCCGCCCGTGGCGCGTGCGTAGCCACGCTGCAATCCAGCGTTCCTCGTCGTCGGTCGGCGCGAAACTGGCGTGTCCGCCTTCGGTGGGCACGACGTGCCAGCCCCGCGCGGTCGATCCCGTCAGCAGCGCCACGCCGAGGCCGGTGCCCGCGCCGATCAGCGTGATCGGGCCCTTCGGCGGCGTCGCGGAGGATCCGTGCAGGGTCACGCGGTCGCCCGCCGCGAGGTGCGGCGCCGCCCACGCGATGGCGGCGAAATCGTTGATGAGTTGCAGGTGGTCGAGACCGAGCGCCTGTTGCAACGCGCCGCGGTTGAACGACCAGTCGCGGTTGGTCAGCGTGATGTCGTCGCCTTCGACGGGCGAGGCGACGGCCAGCACGGCGTGCGCCGGCCTGGCCGCGGTCGTGCCGAGGTAATGCTGCGCGGCGTCGCGCAGGCTATGGAACTCGGTGTCGGTCTCCGTCAGTTCATGCAGTATCGACGGCACCGGCGACGACACGTCGGTGAGCGCGAAGCGCGCGTTGGTGCCGCCGATGTCGCCGATCAGTGCCAGGTTCTGCATGTTCCGTCAGTCCTCTCCAGGTTGTTCGGCATGGGCCACGTCCTGCCACAGGCTGGAGCGCCGCACCATCAATTTCATCGGCAGCATCCTGCTCTCCACCGGCTCGTTGTGGATCAACCGCAACAGGCTGTCGACCAGCATTTCGCCGGCGCGCCGGGTGTCCTGCTGCACGGTCGTCAGCGGCGGATTGACGAAGCTTGCCATGGGAATGTCGTCGTAGCCGGCCACGGCGACCTCGAACGGCACGCTGATGCCGTGCGTCATCAAGGCGCCGATCGCACCGATCGCGATCAGGTCGCTGGCGGCGAAGATGGCGTCGAAGGGCACGCCGCGCGCCAGCAAGGTCTCGGTCGCCTGGCGCCCCGAATCCTGCGAGCTTTCCGCGTCCACCTGCAAGGCGTCGTCCGGGACGATGCCGCGCGTGCGCAGCGCCTGCAGATGGCCGTGGTAGCGTTCCTGGAACTCGGGGAAATGCCGCGAAGCATCGCCGAGAAAGGCGATGTGGCGACAACCTTGGTCGAGCAGGTGCCCGGTGACCGAGCGTCCGCCGTTGAAGTTGTCGCAGCCGATGGTGATGCAGGGCTGGTCGGGCATCACCGCGCCCCAGCTGACGATCCTGGTGCCGCGCTCGCGCAGCTTTTCCAGCCGGCTGGTGTGGGTGAGGTAATCGCCGTAACCCAGCAGGATGATGCCGTCCGCCTTCTTGCTCTCGGCGAAATCGGCGTGCCAGTCGCGCGCGAGTTCCTGGAACGAAATCAGCAGGTCGTAGCCGTGCCGCGCGCAGGCGTGCGTGATCGAGCCCAGCATCGACAGGAAGAACGGGTTGATGTGCGAATCGTCGGGCGTGGGATCCTCGAAGAACAGCAGCGCGATCGTGCCGGCGAGCTTGCTCCTGAGGCTGGACGCGTTCTTGTCCACCGTGTAATTGAGGGTCGCCGCCGCCGACTCGACACGCTGGCGGGTTTCCTCGCTCACCGACGGGTCGCCGCGCAGCGCGCGCGACACCGTCGCCTGGGAGACCCCGGCAAGCTCGGCGATGTCGAACGAGGTGATGCGTTTCTTGCTGTGCAAGCGGATCGTGCCTCGGTGGTCGCTGCAATGCGGTCGCGAGGTGACGATCCTAGCCAAATTTGCGCGCCCCTGCCGTATGGCGGTCCTCAATCCGGCATGTCCTCCGGCTCCACGCCGCGGGTCTCGCGCACGCAACGCCACACGAACACCGGCGGCAGGCTGGCGATCGCGCCCACCCGCAGGTTGGCGCGACGGGACGCTTCCCCGCAGGCAGCGGGTGCGTTCACGGCACGGCTCCGGCGTGGGCGGGAACGGCATCCGGGGTGGCCGCGAGCGGGTCGACTGCGTCCAGCGACACGAACATCGCGCCATGACCCGGCAGGTGCAAGTGCCCGTCCGCGAGCGTGCCCTCCTGCAGGCCGTGCCCGTGCAACGCGTGCGCGGCGCCGTGCAGCGGCAACGCGACCCTGGCCGGTGCATCGGAAAGGTTGAAGGCCACCAGCAGGGTTTCCTGGCCGGCATGGCGGGTGAACGCGAGTACCGGTTCGGGTGTGTCCAGGAACCGGATCGCGCCGAGACGCAGCGCCGGGTGCGCGCGTCGCCAATGCATGAAGGTGCGAAAGCCGTTGAGGGTCGACGCCGCATCGGCCTCCTGGCGCGTCACCGCCAGCGCAAGATGTTCCTTCGGCAACGGCAGCCACGGTGTGCCGCGGGTGAAACCGCCATGCGCGTCCGTGTTCCACGGCATCGGCGTGCGGCAGCCGTCGCGGCCCTTGAACTGCGGCCAGAACGCGATGCCGAACGGATCCCGCAGTGACTCGAACGGCACCTCGGCTTCGGTCAGGCCCAGTTCCTCGCCCTGGTATACGCATACCGAACCGCGCAGCGAGCACACCATCGCGGTCAGCAGATTGGCCAGCGGCGCAGACGGCTGGCCGCCGCCCCAGCGCGACAGCACGCGTTCGACGTCGTGGTTGGAAATCGCCCAGCACGGCCAGCCTTCGGTCATCTTCGCTTCCAGCGCACGCACCGTGTCGCGGATGTAGGCGGCGCTGAAGTCGTCGGTGAGCAGTTCGAAGCTGTAGCCCATGTGCAGGCGGTGGCCGCTGGTGTACTCGGCCATCGTCGCCAGCGAATCCTCGGAGGCGATCTCGCCCAGCGTGACGCTGTCGGGGTAGCGGTCCATCAGCGCGCGCAGCTCGCCGAGGAAGGCCAGGTTCTCGGGCCGGGTGTTGTTGTAGTAGTGGTACTGGAACGCGTAGGGATTGTCGGCACTGAAGCCGCGCCCGCTACGCTCGGCCTCGGGCTTGGGCGGGTTGTCGCGCAGTTGCGCGTCGTGGAAGCAGAAGTTGATCGAGTCCAGCCGGAAGCCGTCCACGCCGCGCTCCAGCCAGAAGCGCAACTCGTCCAGCACCGCCGCGCGCACCTCGGGGTTGTGGAAATTGAGGTCCGGCTGTTCGGCCAGGAAGTTGTGCAGGTAGTACTGGCCGCGGCGCGGCTCCCACTGCCACGCGGAGCCGCCGAAAATCGACAACCAGTTGTTGGGAGCGGTGCCGTCCTCGCGCGGATCGGCCCACACGTACCAGTCGGATTTCGGATTGTCACGGCTCTCGCGGCTTGCGAGGAACCACGCGTGTTTGGCCGAAGTGTGGCTGAGCACCTGGTCGATCATCACCTTCAAACCCAGCGCGTGCGCCTTTGCCAGCAGCCGGTCGAAATCGTCCAGGGTGCCGAACAGCGGATCGACCGCGCGGTAGTCGGCGATGTCGTAGCCGAAGTCGGCCATCGGCGACTTGAAGAACGGCGCGATCCAGATCGCGTCCACGCCGAGTGCGGCCACGTAGTCGAGCCGTTCGATGATGCCGGGCAGGTCGCCCACGCCGTCGCCGTCGGTGTCGAGGAAGCTGCGCGGATAGATCTGGTAGATGACGGCTCCGCGCCACCAGCGAGCATCGGACATTTGTGGATCCCTTGTGCGTTGTGTGTACCGCGCAACTTCCGCGCGCGGCGAAAACGGCGTCCAGCTTAGCGGCAGGGTCCGGTGGTCACCCCTGGACGTGCATACGTATTCATGGATGTTGCACATGCGTCATGCCGATGCCGCGCGAAGATGCAAGCCGTGCGCATGCGGCGCGTGCCCGATCCGCGCGGACGTTGGTGCGGCGTGTTTCCGGCGTGCGCGCGCCGCACCCGGGACCCGTCGCGCGCCATCGCATGTTGCATTGCAATATCCGCGTGACCGCGCGGACATGAATACGTATACACCCGGCGTCCGCTTCGAGAACCCGCGCCTACCATCCGGACACGACTTCGCGCCGCCCGGCGCGCGGCCGTACGCGCGGCTGCAAGTCCGCATGTGCGCGTACGCACAACGACAGTTACCAGCTGGGGAGCGACACCATGCAACTGAAACGCAATGTGATGACGTTGGCGCTGATTTCCGCGGGTATCGGCCTCGCCACCTGCGCCAACATCGCTTTCGCCGCCAGCGCGCCGGCCACCGGAGCACAGGACCAGGCGCAGCCGCAGGCGCAGCAGACCGCCACGGATCAGAACACCGATCAGGACAAGCAGAAAAACGCCAAACGCGAGGAAAAGAAGCAGCCCACCCAGCTGCAGGCGATCAACGTCACGGGTTACGCAGGAAGCCTGCAGAACGCAACCGCGATCAAGCGCAATTCCGACGAAATCGTCGAGGCGGTTTCGGCCGAACAGATCGGCAAGCTGCCCGGCACCAGCATCGCCGACGCACTCGGGCGCTTGCCGGGCCTGGCGGTGCAGACGCTGAGCGGCCGCCCGCAGGTGCTCACGATCCATGGCCTCGGCCCCGACTTCTCGACTGCGCTGGTGAACGGGCGCGAACAGGTCAGCACCTCGAACAACCGCGACGTGCAGTACGACCAGTACCCGGCCAGCTGGTTCAACAACGTGGTGGTGTACATGTCGCCCAGCGCCGGCCTGATCGGGCAGGGCCTGTCCGGCACCGTGGACATGCGCACGATTCGTCCGCTGGACCAGAACCATGAAATCGCCGCGGTCAACGCGCGCTACGTGTGGGACAGCCTGTCCACCCTGTCGCCGGGCCCGGGCGTCAGCGACCACGGCTATTCGGTGAACGGCGTGTATGTCAACCAGTTCGCCGACCACACCTTCGGCGTGACGCTCGGCGTGGACCTCGAATCCAATCCCGCGCAGATCGAGCACCAGGCGCCGTGGGGCTATCCCAACGACGCCAACGGCGACCTGGTGGTCGGCGGTTCCAAGAATTACGGCATCTCCGACCAGTTGAAGCGCACCGGCGTGCTGGCGACCCTGCAGTACAAGCCCAACGACCATTTCACCAGCACCCTCGACCTCACCTGGGACAATTTCCGCGAAACCCAGCAGGCCAAGGGCATGGAGCTGCCGCTGTTCTGGAGCAACGCCCAGTTGCAGCCCGGCGGCAACGTGCAGAACGGCTTCGTGCAAAGCGGCACCTACGGCAACGTGGCCGCGGTGGTCCGCAACGACTACAACAAGACCCGCGCCAAGGTCTGGAATATCGGCTGGAACAACAAGATCCGCTTCAACGAGGACTGGTCCGCGGAGATGGACGCCAGCTACTCGCGCGCCGACCGCCAGGACGTCCTGCTGGAAAGCTACACCGGCACCGGTTACAACAAGACCGGCCCGCTCGACACGATCCACTTCAGCGAACTCGGCAACGGATTGCTGTACGTCAACACCACGCAGGATTACACCCAGGGCCTGGTGCTGACCGACCCGCAGGGCTGGGGCAGCGGCAACAACCCGCCGGTGGTGCAGGCGGGCTTCATCAACATGCCGCACACCAACGACTACCTCGCGCGCCTGCGCCTCAGCGTCCAGCACGATTTCGCTTCCGGTCCGTTCTCGAACGTGAAGTTCGGTGTCGACCGCGCCACCCGCAACAAGAACTACAACATCGACCAGGACTTCATCGTGCTGCCGAACGGCGCCCAGACCGCGCCGATTCCGTCCGCCGGCACCGGCGACCCGCTGGCGTGGATGGGCATCGGCCCGCAGGTGATCTACAACCCGCTCGACCTGCTCGCGAACGGTACCTACGACCTGTTCCCGACGGCGCTTTCCTCGATCGGCGTGCCGCCGAACTGGAAGGTGCGCGAGCTCGACACGACGCCGTTCGTGCAGTTCAACCTCGACACCTCGCTGGGCAACGTGCCGGTGCGCGGCAACATCGGCGTGCAGGTGGCGCACACCAACGAATCCTCGCAGGGCCAGCGCGTGGCCGCGGGCACCAGCACGACCGGTTCCTCGGTGGTGACGCTGGTCCCGGTGTCGGGCGGCACCAAATACACCCGCTGGCTGCCCAGCGCGAACCTGGTGTTCGGCTTCACCGACAGCACCGACCTGCGCGTGGGCCTGGCACGGGTACTGGCGCGCCCGCGCATGGACCAGATGAGCGCGAGCCTCGCGATCAGTGGCAACGTCACGCATCTGACGTCGACCGATCCCAACACGTCGTACTTCAGCGCCAATGGCGGCAATCCGGAACTGCTGCCGACGATGGCCAACAACTTCAACATCAGCCTCGAGCACTACTTCGCGCAGAACCAGGGCTACATGGCGCTGTCCGGGTACTACCTGAAGTTGTCCGACTTCATCAACCCGAGCGCCGCGTTCCTGCATGACTTCGCCCCGTTCGTGGATGCGTTCCTGTCGTCCGCGCAGAAGCAGCAACTGGGCACCACCTACGGCATCGTGTCCGGCCCGACCAACGACGGCAAGGGCAACGTGAAGGGCCTGCAGGGCACGATCAACCTGCCGTTCAAGGCCTTCACGTCGGTACCGGTGCTGGAGGGCTTCGGCGTGATCCTCACCGGCGACTACACCAAGAGTTCGGTGGTGTATGCCGGCAACCCGCAGGCGATCACCGTGCCGGGGCTGTCCAAGTGGGTGGCCAACGGCACCATCTACTTCCAGCAAGGCGGCTTCGAGGCGCGCGTCAGCGACAGCTACCGCACCAGCTTCCTCGGCGAGGTGCAGGGCATCAGCGCCACCCGCATCCTGCAGACGATCAAGGGCGGCAGCATCTACGACGCGCAGGTCAGCTACACGATTCCGGAAGGGCGCCTGCAGGGACTGACCTTCCTGCTGCAGGGCTCCAACCTCACCAACAAGAGTTTCATCACCTACCAGAACGGCGATCCGCGGCAGGTGCTGACCTGGGAGGAATACGGGCGCCGCTACCAGCTCGGCGTTTCGTACAAGTTCAAGTGACGGATGGCGGCGGCGTGACTGCGTTGACTTGCGACAGCGCAGCCGTGCCGCCGCCGCTTTTCCCGCAGACCCGACGGCTGGCGGTTGAATGCGGACGTCCACGGGGTATGCTCCCGGCATGAGCGAATCCGCGATCCGGCGCGTGGTGATCGTGGGCGGCGGCACCGCCGGCTGGATGGCGGCCGCCCTGCTGGCGCGCGGATTGGGTGCCGCGTGCGAAATACGCCTGGTCGAGTCCGCCGAGATCGGCACCGTCGGCGTGGGCGAGGCGACGATTCCGCAGATCCTGCACATCAACGCGTTCCTCGGCATCGACGAGGACGAGCTGATGCGTTTCACCCACGGCACGTACAAGCTGGGCGTGCAGCTCAACGACTGGGGGCGCATCGGCGACTCGTACCTCCACGCGTTCGGCGACGTCGGCTTGCCGCTGGGCTTGCTGCCGTTCCACCACTACTGGCTGCGCAGCCGGGCGCAAGGCGACCCGCATTCGCTGTGGGCGTATTCCCTGAACGCGGCCGCTGCCGCATTGAACAAGTTCGCGCGGCTGGACAAGGTGGGGAACAGTCCGCTCGGCGGCATCCGCTACGCCTACCAGTTCGACGCCGCGCGCTACGCGCAGTACCTGCGCGAACGCATCCCCGAAGGCGCGGTCAAGCGCATCGAGGGCAAGGTCGTCGAGGTGGAGCTGCGCGGCGAGGATGGCTTCATCGAATCGTTGCGGCTGGAAGGCGGCGAGCTCGTCGAAGGCGATTTCTTCATCGACTGCTCGGGCTTCCGCGGCCTGCTGATCGAAGGCGCGCTGAAGACCGGTTATGAAAACTGGCAGCACTGGCTGCCGTGCGATCGCGCGCTCGCGGTCGCCAGCGCGCGATCGACGCCGATGCTTCCCTACACGCAGGCTTTCGCACGCAGCTCCGGCTGGCAATGGCGGATCGCGCTGCAGCACCGCACCGGCAACGGCCACGTGTATTGCAGCCGTTTCATCAGCGACGACGAAGCCGCCGCGCAGTTGCTTGCCAATCTTGCGAGCGAGCCGCTGGAGGACCCGCGTCCGCTGCGTTTCGTCACCGGTATGCGCAAGCTCGCGTGGAACCGCAACTGCCTCGCGCTGGGGTTGGCGGCCGGCTTCATGGAACCGCTGGAATCCACCAGCATCCACCTGGTGCAATCCGGCATCGCGCGTTTCCTCGGGATGTTCCCGGACAGGCATTGCGATCCGCTGCTGGTCGATCAATACAACCGCCAGACGCGCTTCGAGTACGAGCGCGTACGCGATTTCCTGATCCTGCATTACAAGGCCACCGAGCGCGACGACACGCCGTTCTGGCAGCAGTGCGGAGCGATGGACGTACCCGAAGAACTTGCCCGTCGCATCGTCCTGTTCCGCCGTACCGGCTTGATCTTCCGCGAAGCCGACGAGCTGTTCACCGAAACGGGCTGGCTGCAGGTGATGCTGGGCCAGCGCATCGAACCCCGGCAATACCATCCGCTGGCCGACGAGCTGGAAGCGTCGAAATTGCAGGCGTTCCTGTCGGACATCCGGACGCTTGTCAACCGCACGGTGGAACGGCTGCCGGCGCACGACGCGTTCGTGGCGAGAACCTGCACGCCGGTCGCGTCCGGCCCAACCTCCAAAGTCGCGCGGAGTGCAACGTGAGAAAACATGCTTCCTGCATCGCCGCGCTGCTGGTCGCGCTGGCGTGGATGGCCACCGGATTTGCCGCGACACCGGCACGCCCAGGTGACGCCGCCAAAGCCGCATCCGGTGTCTGGTACGAAATCTTCGTGCGCAGCTGGTACGACACCAACGGCGATGGCATCGGGGACTTGAATGGCGTCACCGCCAAGCTCGACTATCTGCAGAAACTGGGCGTGAGCGGAATCTGGCTGATGCCGATCAGTCCGTCGCCGAGTTACCACGGTTACGACGTCACCAATTACGAAGCGGTGAATCCGCAATACGGCACCTTGGAGGATTTCCGCCGTCTGGTGAAGGGGGCACATGCGCGCGGTATCCGCGTGGTCATCGACATGGTGGCCAACCATTCGAGCAACGAGAACCCGTGGTTCGTGTCGGCGCTCGATCCGAAGAGCCCATACCGTGACTGGTACATCTGGGCGGACAAGACCACCGACGTCGACACGCCCAACGCATTCGGCGGACAGGCGTGGCATCGCGCGAAGGACGGCCAGTTTTACGAGAGCATCTTCGATCCGGCGATGCCCGATCTCAACTACGACAATGCGGCCGTGCGCAAGAAGATGATCGGGATCGGCCAGTTCTGGCTGAAGCAGGGCGCGGACGGATTCCGGCTGGATGCGGCGCGGCACATCTACGTCAACCTCCCTTCGGATGTCGGCAATCCGGAATCCATCGCGAAGAACATCGCGTGGTGGGACGAATACCGGAAGGGACTCGACAAGGTGAATCCACACACCTACCTCGTGGGCGAGGTGACGCGCGACGAGGCGGCCGACATCGCGCCATACCTGAAGCCGCTCGATGCAGCCTTCAACTTCCCGATCGCGAAGCAGCTGATCGAAGTCGTGAAGTCCGAGCGCAACCTCGATCTCGCGCGCACGCTGGCGCAGACGTACGCGACCTACGACCACGTTGCCGGTGATGCGATGCAAAAGGACGCGCCGTTCCTGTCCAACCACGACCAGGAGCGCGTGATGAGCCAGCTTGGCGGAAACCCCGAGCACATGCGTGTCGCCGCCGCGCTGCTGATGACCTTGCCCGGCGAGCCGTACATCTATTACGGCGAGGAACTCGGCATGCGGGGAACCAAACCCGACCCCGACCTGCGCACGCCGATGCGCTGGGATCGCACGCTGGATGCGCATGGCGAAGCCACATGGCACGCGACGTCGCCGGCCAACGGCGGGCCCATTTCGGTTGCCGCGCAGGACTCCGATCCGCATTCGCTGCTGAATTGGTACCGCATGTTGATCCAGTGGCGCATCGACATCCCTGCGTTGCGCGCGGGTGGTTTCGCGGTGTATCCGCAGGCGGACGACCAACTCGTGGCATGGCAGCGCACCGATGGTGCCGACACCGTGCTGGTGGTGCACAACCTGTCCGGGACCGCGCAGATCCTGCCGCTGCCCGCGGATCGCTTCCACGAGCTGCTGCGGCACAGCCGTTCCGACACCACGGTGGCCGGCGGCCGCGTCGACTTGCCGCCGTACGGCAGCGCGATCCTGCAATGACCTACCGGATTTGGGGTAACCGATGCTGATGAAGCGCCCTCTGCGGACGTCGGCGTGCGTGCTGTTTGCGCTGCTCGCGCTGTGCCTGGCAACAAGCGCCATTGCGAAGTCGGTGCAGCCATCCGGAGTCGTCACGGAGGGTTTGGCTGGGGCGACTATCAAGCTGCAAATGTTGGCGCCGGGCGTGTTGCACGTACACGTCGTGCCGGCCAGCGGCGCAACGCTGCCGAGTCTGGTGATCGATCCCCACGGTTTGTCGGGTTCCACGTTCAAGCCGGTGGTGACGCACCACGGAAACGCGTTCACCCTCAGCTCGGACCGAATGTCCGCGACGATGGATCCCAAGGCCGGCACGTTGCTTGTCACCAACCGTCAAGGCGTGGTGCTGTTGCGCCAATCCGAAGTCATGGCCCTGGCTTCGGGCCGCATCGTGCTCGACCACGCGGCCGGCGATGCGCTGTACGGCATCGGCGGCTTCGAGGCCAACCAGCCGGTCACCGCCGGACTTCTGCGCAGCGGCAAGCAGATCGCGCAGGCCGGCAAGCAGGGCCATGCCGGCGCGCCGTTCGTGTGGAGCACGGCCGGGTACGGCGTGCTGGTCGATTGCGATGGCGCGGAGTTCGATCTGGCCAAGGGCCGCATCGCGGTCGACAACTTCAAGCGTCCCGATGCCGATTACTACATCCTGGTCGGGACGCCAACGGAGTTGTTCGGCGAATTGGCGAAGCTCAGCGGTCCCGCGCCGCTGTTCCCGAAGTGGGCGATGGGTTTCGCCAACAGCCAGTGGGGCATCGACCAGAAGGAACTGCTCGCCATCGTCAAGACCTATCGGGCGAAACACATCCCGCTCGACAACTTCACCCTCGACTTCGACTGGAAGGCGTGGGGGCAGGGCGACTACGGCGAGTTCCGCTGGAACCCGGAGAAGTTTCCGGATGGCGCAAGCGGCAAGCTCGCGAAGATGCTCGATGCCGAAGGCGTGAAGCTCACCGGCATCATGAAGCCGCGCCTGCTGCTGGGCACGGCCGAGGGCGACTACGCCACCGCGCACGATTTGTGGATACCGGGCGAGCAGGCGTATCCGGAGTACTTCTCGCACAAGCAGGCCAAGGACGTCGATTTCGACAAACCCGCCGCCCGCCGCTGGTTCGCCGGTCTCGCGATGAAGTACGGGTTCGACAAGGGCATCGTCGGCTGGTGGAACGACGAGGCCGACGTGTACGGCAAGGACGGGACGCTCACCTCGAACACGCAGTTCCTCAACATGCAGCGCGCGTTGTACGACGCGCAGCGCGCGCAAACCAGTCAGCGCGTGTGGTCGATCAACCGCACCTTCTGGCTGGGATCGCAGCGCTATGCCTACGGCATGTGGTCGGGCGACATCGATACCGGCTTCGCCAGCATGGCCGCGCAACGCACCCTCATGTTGAGCGCGGTCAATGTCGGCGCAACGCAGTGGGGCATGGATGGCGGCGGCTTCAACGGCCATCCGTCGGACGAGAACTACGCACGCTGGATCCAGTTCGGCGCGTTCACGCCGATCTTCCGCGTGCACGGCACCTTCAATGAAAAGCGCCAGCCCTGGATTTATGGGCCGATCGCCGAAGCCGCCGCGACCGCCGCGATCCGCCTGCGTTACGCGCTGATCCCGTACATCTATGCCTACCAGCATTCGGATTACGCGCACGGCGTGGGCCTGGTGCGACCGCTGACCTTCGACTGGCCCGACGATCCGAGGGTGCGCGACGACGTGGAGGCGTGGCTGTTCGGCCAATGGCTGCTGGTGTCGCCGGTGGTCGAGCAGGGCCATACGTCGAAACGCATCTATTTGCCGGCCGGCACGTGGATCGACTGGTTCAGGGGCAAGACCTACGCGGGCGGACAAACCATCGACTATCCCGTCGATGCGAAGACCTGGCGCGACATCCCGCTGTTCATCCGCGACGGCGCAATCATCCCGATGCAGCCGGTGATGGATTACGTCGGCCAGCATCCGGTCGCGACCATGACGGTGCAGGTGTTCCCTTCGGACCAGGCCACGCAGTTCGACTATTACGACGACGATGGCGAGACCTACGCCTACGAGAAGGGCGCGTATTTCCTGCAGCGCCTTTCCGTGCAGCGCGATGGAGACAATGCGATCTTCCGCACTGCTGCGCCCTCCGGCAGCTATCGGCCTGCGTTGAAGCACTGGCTGGTGAAGGTGCATGGGATCACCGCCACCGTGGCCACGGCCGGGGACGGGGATTTGGCCCACTACGCCAGCGAGTCCGCGCTGGAGTCGGCGACCGGGCAAGGCTGGTCCACGGGCCGCGATCGCTACGGCGATTTCACCGTGCTCCGGCTGGACGCGGGTGCGGCGCGCGAGGTGATGCTGCGCGGGGCGGCCAAGCCTTGACCATCCGGCGCCGATGACTCCGGGTTTCGGAATTCGTGCTGGACGTGGGTCGGGAACCACGGCAGACTCGGCGGATGTAAACGTTTACAGCCGCGTCGTCACTGGAGGTCTGGCATGAAGATCCGGAAGCTTTCAAGCGGGTTCGCGCTGCTCCTGTCGCTTGCAATGGTGGTGGTCGCCGGCGTTGCCACGGCCGCGCCGCCTGCGCAAACCGTGCGCCTGCGCGTGGATGCCGCCGCGCAAGGTACGCCCTTCCCGCATTTCTGGGAGCAGATGTTCGGATCGGGCCGCGCGGTGCTGTCGCTGCGCGACGACTATCGCAAGGACCTCGACACGGTGCAGGCTGCCACGGGTTTCGAATACGTGCGCTTCCACGGGATCTTCGACGACGACGTGGGCCTGGTGAATCGGGGCAAGGACGGCAAGATCAGCTACAACTTTTCCTACGTCGACCAGATCTACGACGGCCTGCTTGCGCATGGGGTCAAACCGTTCGTTGAACTCGGTTTCATGCCGGAGGCGTTGAGCTCGGATACCTCGAAGCACCATACGTTCTGGTACAAGCCCAACGTGATGCCGCCCAAGAGCTACGCGGAATGGGATGCGATGATCGAGGCATTCGCCCGGCACCTGGTCGAGCGCTACGGCATCGATGAAGTCGCGAGCTGGTATTTCGAGGTGTGGAACGAGCCCAACATCGATTTCTGGGGCGGGGAACCCAAGCAGTCCACCTACTTCGAGTTGTACGACCACACTGTGCGCGCGCTGAAATCGGTGAACCCGAGGATTCGCGTGGGTGGCCCCGCCACCGCGCAGGCGGCGTGGGTGCCGGCGTTCCTGGACCACGTCCACAAGGCGAACGTGCCGGTGGATTTCGTCAGCAGCCACGTGTACGGCGACGACACCTCGCAGAACGTGTTCCATGACGCCCGGCCGGTCTCGCGCGCCGACATGGTGTGCAAGGCGGTCGACAAGGTGCACAAGGAAATCCTGGCGTCAAGGTATCCGAAGCTGCCGCTGGTCTTCAGCGAATACAACGCGTCCTACGCCAACCTGCCCAACGTCACCGACAGCGTGTTCATGGGGCCGTGGATGGCCAACACCATCCGCGAATGCGCGGGCAAGATCGCGATGATGAGCTACTGGACGTTCTCCGACGTATTCGAGGAACAGGGCGTCGTGCGCACGCCGTTCTATGGCGGCTTCGGGCTGATTGCGGAGGACCGCATCGACAAGCCGGCGTTCAACGCTTTCGCGATGCTGCACAAGCTGGGTGACGTGCGCCTGCCGCTGAAGTCCGACAGCGCGCTCGCGACGAAGCGCGCCGACGGCACGCTGGTGCTGGCGCTGTGGAATTACGCGCCGCCGGTAGGCGACACCGCCAGTTACACCCCGGGCGCGCCCAAGGGTGACGTCAAGCATTTCGAGGTGAACGTGTCGCGGCTGGCGAAAGACGCCAGGGCCACGCTGTGGCGGCTGGATGCACAACACGGCAACGCGGTCGCACTGTTCGACCAGATGGGGCGCCCGCCATTCCCGAGCCGCGAGCAGATCGAGCAATTGCGCGCGGCCGGCAAGATGGCGCCGCCGCAGCCGCTCGAGATCCGCGATGGCCGTCTGCAACTCGACGTGCCCCCGCAAGGCCTGGTCGTGGTGGAGTTGCATTGATGCGCCGCGCGGCACGCTTCGGCCTGTTCGCGCTGACGGCGATCGCCGGCGCCGGCTTGGCCGCGGCGCCCGCGTCGTCGTGGCACGATCGCATCGACTGGAACGGCCAGTCCGCCATGATGCGAAACGTGTCCAACGGCGGTTTCGTCCTGCAAGGCCCGTTCGGCGAGCGCACGATCGCGGCACAACCTCGCAGCGTGCGAACCGCCAGCACGTTGTTCGACGGCCTGTTCGCGATGGCGCAGGACGACCTGGCGCAGGATTCCATCAGCGAAATCCACGACGGCGCCTACGACCACGATCGCGCGATTCCCTGCCACTGCTTCGAGACCGGCGAGAAGTGGCCGTATGTGTGGACGCGCGACCTGTCGTACTCGATCGACCTGGGCCTGTGGCGTTACGACGCCGCGCGTTCGCGCAACGGCTTGCTGTTCAAGCTGTCCGGCGTGCGGGGGAAGGATGTTCCGCAGGGCCCGGGTTCAAGACAACTCTTTCCGATGCAGGACACCGGCTCGGGCGGCAGTTGGCCGATCAGCACCGACAGGGTGGTGTGGTTCCTCGGCGCGCGCCACCTGCTCGGGGACAAGTCGTTTGTCGACAAGGTCTGGCAGGCGCTGAACGGCACCCTGGCGCAGGACCGCGAATATGCGTTCGATGCGCGCATGGGCCTCTATCGCGGCGAGACCTCGTTCCTCGACTGGCGCGAGCAGACGTATCCCGAGTGGACGAAAGACAACGTGGTGTTCATCGGGCAGTCGTTCGCGCTGTCCACCAACGTGCTGCACTACGAAGCGCTGCGGCTGGCCGCACAGATGGCTTCGCAGCGCGGCGACGCTCGTGCGAAGCAATACGCGGCGCAGGCGGACGCATTGAAGACGGCGATCAACGCGCATTTCTGGCGCGCCGACCGCGGCATGTACATGAGCTACATCGGTGGCGACGGCCTGCCAGTGGAAGCCTACGACCTGCTGGGCTTGTCGCTGGCGGTCACCAGCGGCGTGGCGGATGAAGCGCGGGCGCGTTCATCGCTTGAGCACTATCCCGCATGGCCGGCCGGCAGCCCGGTGATCTGGCCCGAGCGCGCCGATCAACCGATCTACCACAACCGCGCGATCTGGCCTTTCGTCAGCGCCTACGCGTTGCGCGCCGCGCGCAAGGTGGACGATCCGAAGCGGATCGCGTTCGAGATCGAATCGCTGATGCGGGGCGCTGCGCTGGCCGGCTCCAACATGGAGAACTACGAACTGGCGACGCAGGCGACGCACGTCGATGACGGCAAGCTTAGCGGCCCGGTGGTGGATTCGAAGCGCCAGTTGTGGTCGGTGGCGGGCTATCTCGCGATGGTGGGCGAGGGCGTGTTCGGGCTCGAAGCCGATGGACGCATCGAACCGAAACTGCCGACATCGCTGGTGCCGATGCTGTTCGGCAAGCGCGATGCGATCACGCTGCAAGGGCCGGATCGGAAGGTCACCCTGAAGCGTCCGCAACATCTCGACGGCAATCTGCTGGTTGCGGACAAGGTCGATCACGATGGACAGAACATCGTCGTCGCATTGAAAGCCATCGAAGTGCCGGTGCTGCCGTGGCGCACCGATGCCACGCTGTATGCACCGGCGACGCCAGATGCACCGCGCATCAAGCAAGACACGAAGACCTGGCACGTACACGCGGAGGGTGATCGCAGCGTGCTGTACGTCGATGGCAAACGGTTCGGCGACATGGGCGATACCTGGACCTTGCCCCCGTCATCCGCGCGCAGTTGCCTGCGCGTGACGCAGCTCGGCAAGGACGGCATCGAATCGCTGCCGAGCCGGCAAACCTGTGTGGGCGAGGTTGCAAGCGTGGCGGGCGGTTGGCCGCGCGCCTGGAGCACACCAGTCGGTGGTCGCTTCCGGGTATGGCTGGACTACGCCAACAGCCATGGTCCCATCAATACCGGGATCACCGCAGCGGTGAAGCGCCTGGTCGTGCGTTGCGGCAATGCACCGCCGCAAACATTTCCGATCGTGATGCCGCACAGCGTCCGCGAACAGTCTTCCACTTTCGCCGATTTCGATGTCAGCGCTTCCGGTGCACACTGCACGTTCGCGCTGCAACAGGGCTTCAACATGAGCGGCCTCGCGAACTTCGCGCACTACACCGGTGGCGCGGGCGGCAGCGAAGGGCCCTTGAACGATGCCAGAATCGGCGCCCTCCACATCGCGCCGCTGTCGGCAGACACCCCTCCATGAATCGCAAACCCGAGCTGTCTTTCTGGCAAATCTGGAACATGTGTTTCGGATTCCTCGGCATCCAGTTCGGCTTCGCGTTGCAGACCGCCGACGTCAGCCGCATCTTCCAGACGCTCGGCGCCTCGGTGGAACAGATCCCCGTGCTGTGGGTGGCCGCGCCGCTGACCGGCCTGATCGTGCAACCGATCATCGGCCACTATTCCGACCGCACCTGGACGCGGCTGGGCCGGCGTCGCCCGTATTTCCTCGCCGGTGCGCTGCTCGCGACCATCGCGCTGTTCTGGATGCCGAATGCCGGCACGCTGTGGATGGCGGCGATCCTGCTGTGGTTGATGGACGCCACCTTCAACGTCGCGATGGAACCGTTCCGCGCCTTCGTCGCCGACCAGTTGCCGGAGCACCAGCGGCCGCGCGGTTACCTGCTGCAGAGTTTCTTCATCGGCGCAGGCGCGGTGGTGGCTTCGATGTTGCCGTGGGTCCTGGCGCACCTGGGCGTCAGCAACGTGGCGCCGGACGGCGGCATTCCCGACACGGTGAAGTACGCGTTCTACGCCGGCGGCGTGGTGCTGCTCGGCGCGGTGACGTGGACCGTGGTCAGCACGCGCGAGTATCCGCCGGAACAGTTGCAGGCGTTCGATGACGCGGGGGAGGCCGGTGCGTTGCCGGACCTGCGCGGCATCTGGCGCAACGGCGCAGCATGGCTTGCGGCCGGCATCGTCGTCGCGCTGCTGATCGAGTGGTTCGACTTGCGGGACGAGGTGTACCTGCTCGCCGCCGGCCTCGCGGTCTACGGCCTGCTGCTGATCGGCTACGAGCTGGCGATGAAATTGCGTCCCGTGTTGTCGGAACGCCGCGGCTTGCTGGGCCACGTGCTGGGCGACCTGCACACCATGCCCGACGCGATGCGCCAGCTCGCGTGGGTGCAGTTGTTCTCGTGGTTCGCGTTGTTCTCGATGTGGATCTACGCCACCGCGTCGGTGGCGCAGGTGCAATACGGCACCACCGACGCGCGCTCGGCCCTGTTCAACGAGGCCGCGAACTGGGTGGGCGTGCTGTTCGCGGTGTACAACGGTTGCGCCGCGCTGGCGGCCTTCCTGATTCCGTGGATGGTGCGCCGCTGGGGCCTGCGCGCCAGCCATCTGGTGAACCTGTGGTTGGGCGGCATCGGACTGCTCGGCTTCCTGTTCATCCACGATCCGCGCTGGCTGCTGCTGCCGATGGTGGGCGTGGGTTTCGCGTGGGCGTCGATCCTGTCGCTGCCGTACGCGATGCTGTCCGACAACCTGCCGGCCGCGAAGATGGGCGTGTACATGGGCATCTTCAATTTCTTCATCGTGATCCCGCAGCTGATCGCCGCCAGCGTGCTCGGCGAACTGCTGAAGCGGTTCTTCCACGGACAACCCGTGTGGGCGCTGGTGGTGGGCGGCGTGAGCCTGTTCGTCGCCGGGCTGTGCACGCTGCGCGTGCGGCTGGCGGAGCCGCAGCCGGTGACGCAGCAGGTGGCGTGATGCAGCGTCAGCGCGTGCGCCGCCATCCGGCGGAGGCGCTCGGTGCCGCGCCGGCCGCGCCCGATCCTGACAGCGGCGATCGTGGCGCTGGTGGGGGGATTGCTCGCTATCATCGCGGAAGATTCGTTTGCGTCATCGACCAGAAGGAAAACCGCCATGCTCGCGAATGCTGCGCGTTGTCTGCTGCCCGGATTGATGGCGGCGCTGTTCGCCCTGCCGGCGGTGGCGGCGGAGCCGTTGCCCGCTGCAACGCCTGCGGTGCGCATCGACAGCGGAACCCTGGCCGGGCTGCGTGATGCCGCGACCGGGCTCGACGAATTCCGCGGCATTCCGTATGCCGCGCCGCCGATCGGACCGCTGCGCTGGAAACCGCCGCAACCCGTCGCCGGCTGGACGGGCACGCGCGCCGCCGATCACTTCAGCCCGCGCTGCATGCAGCTTCGATGGTTCAGCGACATGGTGTTTCGCTCCGACGGCGTGAGCGAGGATTGCCTGTACCTCAACGTGTGGACGCCGGCCGGCAGTGAAGGAAAGAAGCTGCCGGTGCTGGTGTATTTCTACGGCGGCGGTTTCGTCGGCGGCGACGGATCGGAATTTCGCTACGACGGCGCCAGCCTCGCGCAGCGCGGCATCGTTACCGTCACCGTGAACTACCGCCTCGGCGTGTTCGGTTTCCTCGCGTTGCCGGAATTGGCCGACGAGTCGCCGCACCACGCCGCCGGCAATTACGGGCTGCTCGACCAGGTCGCCGCGCTGCGCTGGGTCCATCGCAACATCGCCGCGTTCGGCGGCGACCCGGACGGAGTCACCATCGGCGGGGAATCGGCCGGCTCCATGTCGGTGTCGGCGCTGATGGCCTCGCCGCTCTCGAAGGGCCTGATGCAGCGCGCGATCGGCGAGAGCGGCGCGGTGCTGGGCAACCTCGCGCCGTGGTCGCTTGCGACGGCCGAGCACTGGGGCAAGGTCTTCCAGGATCATGTCGGCGCGCATTCGCTGGCCGCGTTGCGCGCGATGCCGGCGAGCACGCTGCTCGAAGCTACCCGCGACAGGGATGCGGCCAGGTTCAAGGTCGACATCGACGGCTGGTTCCTGCCGCGCACGCCGGAAGCGATCTACGAGGCAGGTGCGCAGGCGCGCATTCCGCTGCTGGTGGGCTCGAACTCCGGCGAAGGCTTCTACACCGGGTTCCTCGACGACAAGCCGCCCACGCCGGCGAACTATCGCGCCGTCGTGGAGCGACAATTCGGCAAGCACGCGGACGAGGCGCTGAAGTTGTATCCGGGCGGCGACGAAGCCGAGGTGAAGGCATCTGGCACCGCGCTGTCCGGCGACGCGTTTATCGCCTTCTCGACCTGGCGCTGGATGCAATGGCAACGCAAAACCGGCGGCGCGCCGGTCTATTACTACTGGTTCACCAAGGCGCGCCCGGCCACGCGCGACGGCAGCACGGGCCCCGATCCGGTCGCGGTGCACAGCGGCGAGATCGAATACGCGCTCGGCAATCTCGCGACCAATCGCGTTTTCGCGTGGACGGATGCAGACCACAAGGTGTCGGCCACGATGCAAGGTTACTTCGCGAACTTCATCAAGACCGGCGATCCCAACGGGCCCGGGCTGCCGCATTGGCCGGCCGCGGCGCCGAAGGATGGCGGACTGCTGCGCCAGGAGATCGGGGTCGACACGCACGCCTTCGTGGATCGCAACGCGCCGCGCTACGAATTCCTGGAGCGTGTCGGCTTCAGGAAGAAGCCCTGACGCGCAGCACGGCCATGGGCGTGGCGTCGTCGCGTCAATGCGGCGCGGGCGCCAGCAGGAAGGTCATCGGGATCGCCAGCCGCGCGGCCCAGGATTTCTCGCTGTGGTCGGCGCCCTGGAACACCCGGCTTTCGAAGTGGTCGCCGGTCCAGCCTTTTGACTGCAGCACGCGATCGACGCGTTGCTGGATCGGCGCGTAATACGCATCCAGCGTGCGCGTGCCGTGGTCGAAGTAGACCTTGTGCCCGGCCGGCGGCGGGAAATGGCGTTCGATGTAATCCACGAACGCATCCGGCGCGGGGTCGTCCGTTTTCGCATCGAGCGAAAGATACGGGCCGGGCCAGTGGGTGGACAGGCACGCGGCGCCGCCGTGAGGGTGGCGAAGTGGCCGAACGAATTGGTGGGCAGTACAGGGATCGAACCTGTGACCCCTACCATGTCAAGGTAGTGCTCTACCGCTGAGCTAACTGCCCCCGCTTCAATCAACGATGCTGTCGCGCGTCGCGCGACGATCACTCCCCGCTCGCCCGCTTGCGGGAGAGGTGGCCTCCGGCCGAGCGCGTAGCGCTGGGGTGAGGGCATCGTACTCCGCATGCGGGGCATGCGGGCCGCGCAGTGTAGCGGGAACGCGGATGCGGCTCAAATCCTGCGTGACCTGCGTTGACGCGGCGCCGGGCCTGCACTAACTTGGCGGCTGTCTCGGAATGGAAAGGGTGGCCTGCGGAAACGCCGGTTCAGTGTGCGACATGGAAACTACCATCGTCCCCAATTGATCGAACGCGCCTTGCAGGCAAGACGAGGGCGCGTGGCGCCCTTTTTTATTGCTTGAAGCGACCACCATGATCACGATCACGCTCCCCGACAGCAGCACCAAATCCTTCGACGCGCCGCCCACGCTGCGCGACGTCGCGGCATCCATCGGCGCAGGGCTTGCCAAGGCCGCGCTGGCCGGCAAGGTCGACGGCAAGCTGGTGGACCTCTCGCGCACCGTCGACCACGACGCGCGCGTCGAGATCGTCACCGAAAAGTCGCCCGAAGCGCTGGAGGTCATCCGCCACTCCACCGCGCATTTACTGGCGCAGGCGGTGCAGCGGCTGTATCCCGGCACCCAGGTGACGATCGGGCCGGTGATCGAGGACGGCTTTTTCTACGACTTCGCGCCCAAGGGCGAGCCGTTCAAGCCGGAAGACCTGCCCGCGATCGAAGCGGAGATGCACAAGATCGCCAGGGAATCCCTGCCGCTATTGCGCAGCGTGAAGTCGCGCGACGACGCGGTGGTGTTCTTCCGCGGCATCGGCGAGGATTACAAGGCCGAGATCATCGAATCGATTCCGGCCAACGAGGAACTGTCGCTGTATACGCAGGGCGAGTTCACCGACCTGTGCCGCGGTCCGCACGTGCCGGACACCGGGCGGCTGAAGGCGTTCAAGCTGATGAAGACCGCCGGGGCGTACTGGCGCGGCGATTCCGACAACGCGATGCTGTCGCGGATCTACGGCACCGCGTGGCTCAACGACAAGGATCTGAAGGCCTACCTCACGCGCATCGAGGAAGCCGAGAAGCGCGACCACCGCAAGCTCGGCAAGCAGCTCGACCTTTTCCACATGCAGGAAGAAGCGCCGGGCATGGCGTTCTGGCACGCGCACGGCTGGACCTTGTGGCAGCAGGTCGAGCAGTACATGCGCGGCGTGTATCGCGACTCGGGCTACCAGGAAGTGAAATGCCCGTCGATCCTGGACGTGTCGCTGTGGAAGAAATCCGGCCACTGGGACAACTACAAGGACCACATGTTCTTCACCGAGTCGGAGAAGCGCACCTACGCGGTGAAGCCCATGAACTGCCCGGGCCATGTGCAGATCTACAACGACGGCCTGCACAGCTACCGCGACCTGCCGATCCGCTACGGCGAGTTCGGCTCGTGCACCCGCAACGAACCGTCCGGCGCGCTGCACGGGCTGCTGCGCGTGCGCAACTTCACCCAGGACGACGGCCACATCTTCTGCACGGAGGACCAGATCGAGCAGGAGGTGGTGGACTTCCATCGGCAAGCCCTGAAGGTCTACCAGGACTTCGGTTTCAAGGACGTCGAGTTGATGCTGGCACTGCGCCCTGAAAAACGGCTGGGTGACGATGCGATCTGGGACAAGTCCGAGGACGCCTTGCGCTCGGCCCTGCGTCGGGCCGGGGCCGAATGGAAGGAATTGCCGGGCGAGGGTGCCTTCTACGGCCCCAAGATCGAATACCACTTGCGCGATGCGATCGGCCGCGACTGGCAGCTCGGCACCATGCAGGTCGACTTCTCGATGCCGGGACGGCTGGGCGCCGAGTACGTGGGCGAGGATTCGCAGCGCCACGTGCCGGTGATGCTGCACCGGGCCATCGTCGGTTCGATGGAACGCTTCATCGGCATCCTGATCGAGCACCACGCCGGCAACTTCCCGACCTGGCTGGCGCCGGTGCAGGCCGTGGTGCTGAACATCACCGACGGGCAGGCCGATTACGCCGGAGCGGTCGCCCGCGAGCTTCGGGGGGCCGGATTCCGGGCCGAGGCCGATTTGCGCAATGAGAAAATAGGCTATAAAATCCGCGAGCATACGTTGCAGAAGGTGCCTTGGCTGCTTGTGGTCGGCGACCGCGAGAAGGAGAAGGGCACCGTTTCTGTGCGCACACGTTCCGGGGAAGATTTGGGCAGCATGGCGCTGCCCGCCTTCGTCGAACGCTTGCAGGCCGAGTCCGGCCCGCGCTGACGGAATGCGCGCCAGGCATGGCTGGCGAACTTGAGCAGGAGAAGACGGTATCGTCACCGAAAACAAAGGCAATCGGCGCAACCACGAGATCCGTGTCCCGCGTGTGCGGGTGATCGGCGCCGATGGCGAACAGGTCGGGATCCTCGAGCGCGACGAGGCGTTGGCCATGGCAGAGGATGCCGGTCTGGATCTGGTCGAGATCCAGCCGACCGCGGAACCGCCCGTGTGCCGGATCATGGATTTCGGCAAGTTCAAGTTCGAGCAGCAGAAGAAGGCGCACGCTGCGCGCAAGAAGTCGAAACAGATCGAAATCAAGGAATTGAAGTTCCGCCCGACCACGGATGTCGGCGACTACAACATCAAGCTGCGCAACATGCTGCGGTTCCTGGAAGAAGGCGACAAGGTCAAGGTCAACATCCGTTTCCGCGGCCGCGAGATGTCGCACCAGGAACTGGGCATCGAGCTGGCCCGGCGCATCCAGAACGACATCGCCGAGCAGGCGGTGGTGGACCAGTTCCCGCGCATGGAAGGGCGCCAGATGACCATGATGATCAGCCCCAAAAAGAAGTAGTAGGTCGAAGCAGGAAGCTTTAAGAAATTCATTCGTCGATGCGGAGCGATACCGCACGGCACCAACTCCCCCTCGCCCGCTTGCGGGAGAGGCGGCCGCAGGCCGAGCGCGTAGCGCTGGGGTGGGGAAGTACTTGCGTCTCGCAGTTCTGGAGCGCAACCCGCCCGCCGCGGATCGGCGGACGGACAAGGCGGCAGCCGCGGAAGCGGATTGCCGCATACAAGCCGGCAAGGGCATGGATGGAAAGCGCGATCGAGCGATCGCCGCCCGCGCCAGTCACGAAAATCGAAAACGGAGTGGCAACATGCCAAAGATCAAGACCAACCGGGCCGCCGCCAAGCGGTTCCGCAAGACCGCTTCCGGCAAGTTCAAGGCCGGTCACGCCTTCAAGTCGCACATCCTGACCAAGAAGGCCACCAAGCGCAAACGCGGTCTGCGCGCCCCCAACCACGTGCATGAGTCCGACACCAAGCGTGTCGCGCGCATGCTGCCCTACGCGTAAGGAGAGACGACCATGGCACGAGTCAAGCGTGGCGTCACTGCGCGTGCGCGTCACAAGAAAACCCTGAAGGCCGCCAAGGGCTATTACAACGCCCGCCGCAAGGTCTATCGCGTTGCCAAGCAGGCCGTCACCAAGGCCCAGCAGTACGCCTACATCGGCCGCAAGCAGAAGAAGCGCCAGTTCCGCGCGTTGTGGATCGTGCGCATCAACGCGGCCGCGCGCCAGTTCGGGCTGTCCTACAGCCGCCTGATCGCGGGCCTCGACAAGGCCGGCATTGCCGTCGACCGCAAGGTGTTGGCGGACCTCGCCGTGCACGACATCGCGGCGTTCGGCGCGATCGCCGAGAAGGCCAAGGCCAATCTGGCTGCTTGAGTGAACCATTCGGCGTTCGCGCCGACGGTTATGATGCAAGCAAGCGGGGAGAAGGCCTTGCCTTCTTCCCGCTTTTCTTTTGTACGGGGCTGCGATGGATACCTTGATGCAACGCACCGACGAAGCGCTGGCCGCGATCGCTGCCGCCGCGACGCTGGACGCTCTGGAAGCCCAGCGTGTCGCGCTGCTCGGCAAAAGCGGCGCGATCACCGCGGAACTGAAGGCACTCGGCAAGTTGTCGCCGGACGAGCGCAAGGCACGCGGCGCGGAGGTCAATGCCGCCAAGGAGAAGATCGCCGGCGCGATTGCCGCGCGCAAGCAAACCCTGGAATACGCCGCACTGGAACAGCGCCTCGCGTCGGAGGGTATCGATGTCACCCAGCCCGGCCGCGATGGCACGCGCGGCACGATCCATCCGCTGACCCGAACCCTGGAACGCATCGAGGCGATCTTCGCGCAGCTCGGCTATTCGGTTGCGGAAGGCCCCGAGATCGAGGACGACTGGCACAATTTCGAGGCGCTGAACTTCCCCGCGCACCATCCCGCGCGCGCGATGCACGACACCTTCTACATTTCCTCCGGAATCGGCGGCGACGGCCGCTTGCTGCGCACCCACACTTCGCCGGTGCAGATTCGCGCGATGAAAGGCATGCAACCGCCGATCCGCATCATCGCGCCGGGCAAGGTGTATCGCAGCGATTCCGACCAGACCCATTCGCCGATGTTCCATCAGGTCGAAGGCTTGCTGGTGGACGAATCGTCGACCATGGCCGACCTGAAAGGCACGCTGGCCGAATTCCTGCGCGTGTTCTTCGGACGCGCCTTCGAGATGCAGTTCAAGCCGACCTATTTCCCGTTCGTCGAACCTGGAGCCGACGTGGTGGTCCGCTGGGACCGGGAAGACGGCAGCGAACGCTGGCTGGAAGTGCTGGGCTGCGGCATGGTGCACCCGAACGTGCTGAAAAATTGCGGCATCGATCCCGAGCGCTACACCGGCTTCGCGTTCGGCATGGGCGTCGAGCGCCTGGCGATGCTGCGTTACGGCGTCAGCGACCTGCGCGCGTTTTTCGAGAACGATGTGCGTTTCCTGCGACAGTTTGCGTAATTCCTGAAAAAATTTATCCGCAAAGAACGCGAAGAACGCAAAAGAATCAAACGACAATTTTTCTTTGCGTTTTTTTGCGTACTTCGCGGACCATTGCTTTGCTTTTTATTTGAAAATAGCCGATGAAATTCTCCGAAAACTGGCTGCGTTCACTCGTCGAAATCGCCGCGACCCGCGATGAACTGACGAAACGCCTGACCATGAGCGGGTTGGAAGTCGCCGGGTCCGAAGCCATCGGCGACGCCCTGGACGGCGTGATCGTGGCGCGCATCGCTGCCTGCGAACCGCATCCCGACGCGGACAAGCTGCGGGTGTGTCGGGTCGATACCGGCAACGCTGAAGTGCAGATCGTGTGTGGTGCGCCGAATGCACGCGTTGGACTGGTTGCGCCGCTGGCGATGATCGGCGCCACGCTGCCGAACGGCACCACGATCAAGGTCGCGAAGCTGCGCGGTGTCGAATCCCAGGGCATGTTGTGTTCGGCCAGGGAACTCGGTATCGACACCGATGCATCGGGGTTGATGGAACTGCCTGCCGATGCGCCGATCGGCAAGCCATTGGCAGGGTATCTCCGGTTGCCGGATGCCGCCATCGAGGTCGAACTCACGCCCAACCGTGGCGACTGCCTCGGCATGATTGGGTTGGCCGACGAAGTCGCGGCGGAATTCGGTGGACGCGCGAAATCTTTTGATGTTCCTTCGGTGAAACCCGCGATCGCTGCGCCGCGCGACATCCGCCTTGCAGCCGGTGCCGATTGCCCGCGGTACCTCGGGCGCGCGTTGCGCGGCATCGACATGACTGCAACGACGCCCGCCTGGATGGCGCAACGCCTGCGCGCGGCCGGCGTCAAGCCGATCAACGCGGTGGTGGATGTCGCCAACTACGTGATGCTGGAAACTGGCCAGCCCATGCACGCCTTCGACGAGGCAAAACTCGATGGCGCGATCGTGGTGCGGCGCGCGCGTGACGGCGAAGCGTTGAAGCTGTTGGACGAGAGCGAGGCAAAACTCGACGCCGGATTCCTGCTGATCGCCGATGAAAGCAAACCATTGGCCATGGCCGGCGTGATGGGCGGGTTCGATTCGCGCGTCACCGATGCCACGCAGGACGTGTTCCTCGAAGCGGCGCATTTCAGTCCCGCCGCGATCATGGGTCGAGCGCGCAAGTTGGGGCTTGCCACCGACGCGGCACACCGTTTCGAGCGCGGCGTCGACCCGGAATTGCCGCGCGCCGCGATGGAACGCGCCACGGCGCTGTTGATCGGGATCGCGGGCGGCCGGGCCGGCGAAGTCATCGAGGCCGCATTGCCGGAACATTTGCCGCAGCGCATTCCCGTCACGTTGCGGCGTGCGCGCATCGCGCGCGTGCTGGGCATTTCGATCACGGATGCGGAAATCGAACGCATCCTCACGGCGCTCGGCATGCGGGTCGAGACAGCCGCCGATGGCTGGCGGGTCACGCCGCCTTCGCGGCGCTTCGACATCTTCGCCGAGGAAGACCTGATCGAGGAAGTCGCGCGTATCCATGGCTACGATGAAATCCCCGTGCGCCTGCCTGCGGGTGCGCCGCCTGCACCGCACGACGATGAAACACGTCTTCCGTCGTCGGCACTGGGTGGCTCCCTCGCCGCGCGCGACTACCACGAGGCCATTTGCTACGCCTTCGTTGACCCCCGCCTGTTGCAGGCCTGGCAACTCGATGCCGGCGCGGTCGCGCTGGCCAATCCGTTGTCGGCCGAACTGGCCGTGATGCGCACCTCGCTGCTGCCGGGACTGGTCGAGTCCCTCAAGCGCAACCGCAATCGCCAGCAGGCGCGGGTGCGCCTGTTCGAAAACGGAGTCGTGTTCACGCACGGCCGCCGCGCGCAGGATACGGCTCCGATCGAAACCGCGATGCTGGCGGCCGCGGCCTGCGGCAGCGCGCGCGCCGAGCAATGGGGCGAGCCGAAACGCGCGCTGGATTTCTTCGACATCAAGGGCGACCTCGAAGCCTTGCTGGCCTTGTCGGGAGCATCGCAAGCGTGGTCGTTCGAGTCGCGCGAGCTGCCGGCGTGGGTGCACCCCGGCCGCGGCGCGCGCATCCTGCGCGACGGCGTGGCGGTGGGCGCGGTCGGCGCCCTGCACCCTTCGCTGCAGGCGGCGTTGGACTTGCCTGAAACGTTCGTCTTCGAGGTGGTGCAGGAGGCCTTGCGCCGCCGGGCCATCCCGATCGCGCAAGCCCTGCCGCGCTTCCCCTCGGTCCGCCGCGACATCGCGATCGAGGTCGACGAGGGGGTGGAGTGGGCGCGGGTGGCTGGCGCGGTTCGTTCAGGTATGCGAACAATGTTGAACGAACCCGTATTGTTTGACTGTTTTCACGGTCCGGGGTTGAGCCAGGGTCGAAAGAGTCTTGCCATCGGCTTGATTTTGCAAGACAGTTCGCGCACGCTTACGGATCAGGAGGCCGACCGCTGCGTGGCCGACGTGGTGGCGGTGCTGGAACGTGAATTCGGGGCCCGATTGAGGAAATGAGATGACGCTGACCAAGGCAGAGATGGCCGAGCGCCTGTTTCTCGACGTGGGCCTCAACAAGCGTGAAGCCAGGGAGTGCGTGGACGCCTTCTTCGAGGTGTTGCGCGAGGCGCTCGAGCGGGGGGAGCCGGTCAAGTTGTCGGGGTTCGGCAACTTCGACCTGCGCAACAAGAATCAGCGGCCCGGACGCAACCCCAAGACCGGCGAGGAGATTCCGATCTCCGCGCGCCGTGTCGTGACGTTTCGCCCGGGGCAGAAGCTGAAACTGAGGGTCGAGAACCATGCTGGATCAGGGCAGCAATAACGAACTACCCGCCATCCCCGCCAAACGGTATTTCACGATTGGCGAGGTCAGCGAACTGTGCGCCGTCAAGCCGCACGTGCTGCGCTACTGGGAGCAGGAATTTCCTGCGTTGAACCCGGTCAAGCGGCGTGGCAACCGGCGCTATTACCAGCGTCACGACGTGCTGATGATCCGCCAGATCCGCGCGCTGCTGTACGACCAGGGCTTCACCATCACCGGCGCGCGCGCGCGGCTGGAAGGCCAGCAGGGCAAGATGGAGGCCTCCATTTCGCACCAGATCGTGCACCAGATGCGGCTGGAACTGGAACAATTGCTGCAGATACTGCGTGAGCCGCTGCGCAAGGGTCCCTGATGCGATCATCCATGATCGCTGCGTCGCTGGATTCCGTTCGAGACTCAGGCCCCAGGGTTCGCGAGCAGCAGAACGGCCTTCCATGGCCTGACTTTTCACAATAGCCGCCGCGGAAGATTCCGTGCCGCGGTTTACCGCACGATCCGCTATCATGGGCGTTCGGTCGGGGCGTAGCGCAGCCTGGTAGCGCATCTGCCTGGGGGGCAGGGGGTCGTGGGTTCGAATCCCGCCGCCCCGACCAATGACAAAAATGGGCCCATCGGGCCCGTTTTTGTTATTGGATGAGGTGAGGATGAGAACTGGCGCCTGCAAGGCGCCGTTTGACTGCGGAGCCAGGGATGGCGGAGCGAACATCGCGAGCGTCAGCGAGCGATGGCCCGCAGAGCCTGCCCCGGACTTGATCCGGGGGCGAGCGCCGGGAAGGCGCGAGTCATCCCGTCGGGCAAGGCCGCGGCGGCGATGCCGAACCGTTGGGTTTCCCTGAAGAAGCCAGGGTCAGCCAACCTGCCAAGGCGTTGTGCGTTGCGACTCAATAGAGCAACCGCGTGCGCAGCGTGCCCGGAATCGCCGCCAGCTGTTCGCGCAGCGCCTCCGACTGCGCTTCGGAGGCCGACACGTCGATCACCACGTAACCGATCTTGCCGTCGGTTTGCAGGTGCTGGCCGTTGATGTTGACGCCGCTTTGCGAAAACACGTCGTTGATGCGCGACAGCACGCCCGGCACGTTGTGGTGGATGTGCAGCAGGCGGCTGCTGCCGGGGTGTTCGGGCAGGGATACTTCGGGGAAGTTCACCGCCGAGAGGGTCGAGCCGTTGTCGCTGTAGCGCACCAGTTTGGCCGCGACTTCGGTGCCGATGTTGAGTTGCGCTTCCTGGGTGCTGCCGCCGACGTGCGGGGTCAGGATCACGTTGTCGAATTCGCGCAGCGGCGAAGCGAATTCCTCGTCGCGGCTCTTGGGCTCCTTCGGAAACACGTCGACGGCCGCGCCCGCGAGCTGCCCGCTCCTGAGGGCCGCGGCCAGCGCGTCGATGTCGACCACGTTGCCGCGCGAGGCGTTGATCAGCATCGCGCCGCGGCGGATGCGCGCGATCTGTGCCGTCCCGAACATGCCGGCGGTTTGCGGCGTCGCCGGGACATGCAAGGTCACGATGTCCGAGCGCGCCAGCAGGTCGTCGAGGTCACGTGCCGACGAGGCGTTGCCAAGCGCCAGTTTGGCTTCGATGTCGTGGTAGATCACGTGCATGCCCAGCCCTTCGGCCAACACGCCGACCTGGGTGCCGATGTGGCCGTAGCCGACGATGCCGAGCGTCTTGCCGCGCACCTCGAAGCTGCCATCGGCGGACTTGGACCAGCCACCGCGGTGGCATTCGGCATTGCGTTCGGGCACGCGCCGCATCAACAGGATCGCCTCGGCGATCACCAGTTCCGCGACACTGCGGGTGTTGGAATAGGGGGCGTTGAACACCGGCACGGCGCGTTCGTGCGCCTGGTCGAGATCGACCTGGTTGGTGCCGATGCAGAAGCAGCCGACCGCCAGCAGGCGGCGCGCCTGCGCAATCGCCTCGGCGTCCAGTTGGGTGCGCGAACGCAGGCCCACGATGTGCGCGTCGGCGATGGCCTTGAACAGCTCGTCGCGTGGCAGCGCCTTGTCGTGGTGTTCGATCCGCGTGTATCCGGCGTTGCGGAAAACCTCGATGGCACTTTGGTGGATGCCTTCAAGCAAGACGACCTTGATGTCCTTTTTCGGGAACGAGGTTTTCATGTCGGGAACGCGCAACTTTGCAGGGACGGAGGATGTTAGGCTAGCCGGATTTACCTTCCAGACGAAATACCACGAATGGATATGCACAGTGAGCGTCGCGGCCTGTATCCCGAAATCGAGCCGTTCGACGGCGGCATGCTGCCGGTTTCCGGGCTGCACACCCTGTACTACGAACAGTGCGGCAATCCGCACGGCAAACCCGTGGTGTTCCTGCACGGCGGCCCCGGCGCGGGTTGCAACCCCAAGTGCCGGCGTTTCTTCGACCCCGCGGTGTACAGGATCGTGCTGTTCGACCAGCGCGGTTGCGGGCGTTCCACGCCGCACGCGGAACTCCGCGAGAACACCACCTGGGACCTGGTCGCCGACATCGAACGCCTGCGCCAGCACCTGCGCATCGAGCGCTGGCAGGTGTTCGGCGGTTCGTGGGGCTCGACGCTGGCGCTGGCGTACGCGGAGACCCATCCCGAACGTGTCGTCGAACTGGTGTTGCGCGGCATCTTCATGCTGCGCCAGCGCGAGCTGCAATGGTTCTACCAGCGCGGCTGCGACATGTTGTATCCCGATGCGTGGGAAAAATATCTCGCCGCGATCCCGGAAGCCGAACGCGGCGACTTGATCGGCGCGTACCACAAGCGGCTGGTGTCGAGCGACCCCGCGGTGCGTCTCGCCGCCGCGCGCGCGTGGTCGGTGTGGGAAGCCTCGACCAGTTTCCTGATGCAGAACGAGTCCTACATCGCGGCCAGCGCCGGCGACGAGTTCGCGCTGGCGTTTGCCGGCATCGAGAACCACTACTTCGTCAATCGCGGCTTCTTCGAACACGACGACGAGTTGCTGCGCAACGCGCATCGGCTGCACGGGATTCCCGCCGTGATCGTGCAGGGCCGCTATGACGTGGTGTGTCCGACGCGCAGCGCGTGGGACCTGCACCGCGCGTGGCCGCAGGCCGACTTGCGCATCGTGCCGGACGCCGGGCATTCGGCGTTCGAGCCCGGCAACGTGCACGAACTGGTCGCTGCGACGGATCGTTTCCGCGGAGCCACGCGCTGAGCGAAGGCGTCTCCCGTCACCCCACCGCGGAGCGCAAACGGCTGCGCCGTCAATGCGACGATTGGCGCTCCAACTGCTCCAGGTGCGGGCCGTACAGGTGCCCGATCCGGTTGCCGGTGTCCCACAGCACCGCGGCGAACACGAACAACGCCGCCAGCAGCGCGATGGCTGATTTGCGCCGGCGCTTCGCGTAGTCGTGCCAGGGGACGCCGAAGGCCAGCAGCCCCAGCAGCGCGGCCACCACGATCACGGCATCGATGCTGGCGCGTTGCCAATAACTGCCGCCAAGGTGCAGCCACATGCCGAATTCGTCGAACGTGAGGCCCATTGCCACGCCGTAGACGTAGGCGGCGATCCGCGCGGAACGTCCCTGCGGCGCCGCGAACAGCAGGTACGCGCCGACGCCCGCCAGCAGGAAGATCCCGTAATTCAGGTGATGGACGTGCGTGCCGGACAGGAAGAAATACAGGTTCGGGATGCGCTGCGACATGATCAGGAAGACCACGCTGCGCGATGCGACGAAGGTCAGCACGAACGCGAGCAGCGCGCGCCGCGCCATGCGCACCGTGCGCGGTTCCGGCGGCGCGGTGTCTGCCGGGTGCACGCCGGGCGGGCGCGCCATCAGTCCTCTTCCGCCTTCGGCCTGTAGGCCTCGGCCAGCTGCTTCTGGACCTGTGCCGGCACCGGGTCGTAGTGCGACAGCTCCATCGCGAAGCGGCCTTCGCCGCCGGTGAGCGAACGCAGTTCGGTCTGGTAATCGACGACTTCCGCCAGCGGCGCCTGCGCCTTGACCACCAGCACGCCGCCGCGCAACGCGTCGGTGCCGTTGATGCGCGCGCGCTTGGAGGCAAGTCCGCCGGTGACGTCGCCCATGTATTGCTCGGGCACGTTGACGTCGAGGTTGACGATGGGTTCCAGCACGATCGGCCTGGCCTTCGCCACCGCATCGAGGAACGCCTTCTTGCCGGCCGACACGAACGCCACTTCCTTGGAATCGACGGGATGGTACTTGCCGTCATAGACGATCACGCGCACGTCCTGCATCGGATAGCCCGCGATCGCGCCGTGCTCGAGCACCTGGCGCACGCCTTTCTCGATCGCGGGGATGAACTGGTTGGGGATCACGCCGCCCTTGCTCTCGTCGCTGAATTCGAAGCCCGCGCCGCGCGGCAGGGGTTCGACCCGCAGGAATACCTCGCCGAACTGGCCGGCGCCGCCGGTCTGCTTCTTGTGGCGATGGTGGCCTTCGGCCCTGGCGCCGATGGTCTCGCGATAGGCGATGCGCGGCGGGTGCGTGATCACCTCGACGCCGTAGCGGTCGCGCATGCGTTCCAGTATCAGCTTCAGGTGCAGGTCGGAAAGGCCGCGCACCACGGTTTCGTTCAATTCCTTGTTGTGCTCGACGCCGAGGCAGGGGTCTTCCTCGGCCAGCTTGGCCAGCGCGGTCGCGAGCTTCTGGTCCTGGCCCTTGTGTTTCGGCTCCACCGCAAGGCCGAACATCGACAACGGGTAGGCGAGCGGCTGCAGCCGGATCGGGTCCTCGTCGTGCGAGTCGTGCAGCACCGCGTCGAAATGGATTTCGTCCACCTTGGCGACACCCGCGATGTCGCCGGGGATCGCGCGCTCGATCTCGACGTGATCCTTGCCCTGCAGGCGGAACAGGTGCCCGACCTTGAACGGCTTCTTGCCGTCGTCGATGAACAGCTGCGAATCCTTCTTCACGGTGCCTTGCCACACGCGGAACACCGCGAGCTTGCCGACGAAGGGATCGTTGATGATCTTGAACACGTCCGCGATCACGTGCGCGGCAGGGTCGGGCCTGGCCTCGACGGGCTGCGCATCGGCGCCGCTGCCTTTCACGAATGGCGGCGGGTTGGCCTCGCCCGGGTGCGGCAACAACTTGTGCGCGATGGTGAGCCACTCCGCGACGCCCGCGCCGCTGCGTGCGGAGGTGAAACAGATCGGCACCAGGTGGCCCTCGCGCAGGCATTGCTCGAACGCGTCGTGCAGGTCTTCCGGTGAAAGCTTGTCCTCGCCTTCCTCGAGGTAGTGGCCCATCACGCGTTCGTTGATTTCGACCACTTGGTCGATGATCCGCTGGTGCGCATCCGCGACGGGGCCGAGGTCGCTCATCCCGTCGTGCACGTAAAAGCAATCCACCACTTTCGCGGCGCGCTCCGCGGGCAGGTTCACCGGCAGGCATTCGGGACCGAACTCGCCGCGCAGCTCGTCGACCAGCGCGGCGATATCGACGCCTTCCATGTCGATGCGGTTGACCACCAGCATGCGTGCGAGCCGGCGTTCCTTCGCGTAGTGCATCAGGCGGCGCGTGCCGTGTTCGATGCCGTTGGCGGCGTTGACCACCACCGCGCAGGTCTCGACCGCGGCCAGCGCCGCCAGCGCTTCGCCACGGAAATCCGCATAGCCCGCGGTGTCGATCAGGTTGATGTGGCAACCCGCGGAATCGATCGATGCGAGGGTGGAGTGGATCGAGTGCTGGCGCTGTTTCTCCTGGTCGTCATGGTCGGACACGGTGCTGCCGCGCTCGATGGTTCCGGCCGACTGGATCGCGCCGCCGGCCTGCAGCAGCGCTTCGAACAAGCTGGTCTTGCCGGCGCCTGCGTGGCCCGCCAAAGCCACGTTGCGGATGTCTCCGGTGGTGTAGGCGCCCATGACGACCTCGCTTCGGGATGGCGGCGGTCGCATGACCATGCGCCGATCCGGGGCCACGGTCAAGCGGCTCCAGTGGAACCTGCAGCATGCAGGATGGTCTCAACACGCGCCATCCCGGCGAGGACGGCCATCGCGCATCCCCTACACTTCCACACGCGCACCGCGCGCGCATCGGCCGGCCGCATGCCACGCAACGATGGACAGGAAATCGAGGAGCAGCCACGACCCCGCGACCGCGGAGTCGTGCATGACGCCGCCGCCGAACTTTCCGGCCTGCCCTACGTGCGGATCACCCAGCGCGTGCCGCCGCCGCGCAATCGCCGCAACCTGTGGCTGCTGGTCGCGCTGGTGGTGGTGGCGCACGCCCTGCTGGCCTGGCTCGCCTGGCTGATCCTGCGCCCGACTTCGTATCGCGAAAACCAGGGCGGCGTCATCTCGATCACCCTGATCGAGTCGGCGTCGGAGCCGCCGGCGCCGCCGCCGTTGCTGCCGCCCCCGCCGCTGCCCGGACAGCCCGCAGCCACGCCGCCGCGACTCGTGCACCGCGAGGCACCGGCGAAGGGCGCGATCAGCGCGACGCTCGAAGGCGTCGAGGCGCCGCGACTGCAGCTCTACGAATCGAATGGGCAGATCCGGTTGCCGAGCACCGGTTCCGCGCCGCAACCGGCGCCGGCCTACAGCGCCCCGACGCTGCAGGGCTCGCAGATCTACAGCGGCAAGTCTCCGGTTCCGTACACGCCCACCCGCTTCAACCAGGACTGGGCGCCCGACAAGGAAAGCCTGGGCGCGAAAACGGTCGGGCGCGCGGTCGACAAGGCGATCGAGAAGACCACGGTCCAGAAGACCGTGCATTTGCCGGGCGGCATCAAGCTGCACTGCGCGGTCTCGCCGCTGATGCTGCTCGCCGGCTGCAAGGGCGACGACCCGCAACCACCGCCGAAGAACGACGACGACATCCGCCTGTCGATGCCGCCGGCGGCATCGCTCACCGGCAGAAAGACCACACCGTTGCCGAAACCGGCGACGAGCGCGGCGGCGCCGGCCAGTGCGTCCTCCGGCCACTGATCCGGCCGGTTCGCGCCTGCCGGCGGCGGCAACTCGTTACAATCACGGGATGCCCACACCGCCCGAGATACTCGCGAGGCGCGCCGCGCGCGACAGCCGCTTCCTGCGCGTCGAGGAAGTCGACCTCGCGTTTTCCAACGGTGCGCGCCGCACCTTCGAACGCCTCACCGCGTCGGGCATGGGTGCGGTGTTCATCGTGCCGATGCTCGACGATGCCACCGTGCTGCTGGTGCGCGAGTACGGCGCGGGCCTGGATCGCTACGAGCTCGGCTTGCCGAAGGGCCGCATCGATCGCGACGAAACTCCGTTGCAGGCGGCCAACCGCGAACTGCAGGAAGAAGTGGGTTATGGCGCGCGCACACTGACGCCGCTGGCCAGCCTGTCGTTGTCGCCGGCGTACATGAGCCACAAGGCGGGCGTGGTGCTGGCGCAGGACCTGTATCCCCAGCGCCGTCCCGGCGACGAACCGGAACCCCCGGAAGTGGTGCCGTGGAAGCTTTCCGAATTGCATTTGCTGCTGGCGCGCGACGACGTGTCCGAAGGACGCTCGATCGCCGCGCTTTTCATCGCGCGTGAATTTCTTGAAGGAAGGTTTCGTCCCACATGAGCACGCTCGAACGTTTTGCGACCGAATGTCGCCAGCTCGCGCGTTGCGCGGGCGCGGCGATCCTGGAAATCTACGCCGGCAGCTTCGCGGTCGAACACAAGTCCGACGATTCGCCGCTGACCGCCGCCGACATGGCCTCGCACCGCGTGATCGTGGAGGGCCTGCGCGCGCTGGCGCCGGACATCCCGGTGTTGTCCGAGGAGTCGAAAAGCATCGCGTGGGAAACGCGCCGTGCGTGGCCCCGCTACTGGCTGGTCGATCCTTTGGATGGCACCCGCGAATTCGTGAAGCGCAACGGCGAGTTCACCGTCAACATCGCGCTGATCGAAAACCATGCGCCCTTGCTGGGCGTGGTGCTGTTGCCGGTGACCGGCGATCTGTACTACGGCGTGGCGGGCGAGGGCGCGTTCCTGGAATCGGCGCCGGGCGCATTGCCGCGTCCGATCGCGACGCGTGCGGCTGCAGCGGTTCCGGTGGTGGCCGGCAGCCGTTCGCACGGCAGCGATCGCCAGGGAGAAGTGCTCGCACGGCTCGGCGACCACCGGCTGGTGTCGGTGGGCTCGTCGATCAAGTTCTGCATGGTCGCGCGCGGCGACGCCGACCTGTACCTGCGGCTCGGCCCGACCTCCGAATGGGACACCGCGGCCGCGCAGTGCGTGGTCGAGCAGGCCGGCGGTGCGGTCGTGAACCTGCACGGCGAACCGTTGCGCTACAACACCGGGGATTCGCTGCTCAACCCCGAATTTCTCGCGATCGGCGATACATCGGTGGATTGGCTGGCGCGATTGCGCCCTGCGTGATGGACCATCTTGCGCGCTTGGGTAGCCGATACCGATTTACTTGGACACACGCGACAGCGTTCCCAGAGTGTAAATTCATACACGCGACCGAAACGTCACGCGATCTGCTTGCGAGCACGCGTGAAGCATGGTCCTGGTTCTGGCGTCTGGTTACAGCGGGTTGTCAGTCTGAGTGTATCCGACTGTAGTGACGGCGGGCTTTCGCGACATTGCCACACGTCGCCATATCGCACCAGCGTCGGCGACCACCGCGTGAGGTGTCGAGGAATACCCACCCGCAATTGTCACCCGCGCAAACCCGCAATCTGTCGACGTCGACGTCACCGAACAGGCGCACGGCCTGCACGGTGATGACATGCGAAATCAAGTCCAGGCCCGAATGCTCCGCGGTCCAAACGATGCGACATAGGTGAGCGTGCCACTCTAAGTGTGCCGCCTGCGCTGCTGACCGGTGAAAGCGTTCAATCGTTGCACGGCTCATGGGATCTGCGCTTTCACCGTGCACGAACGCATAGGCCGCGGAGCACAACGCTTCCCGCAGTCGCTTGGCATTGACCAACGCTTCCTTTGCACGCGCCGGTCCTGCAGTCGCCATGCGGTCTAGCGTTGCAAGATCGCCCCGGGAACAACAGCCACAGAGCCTTGCCCACTCGAGCAGTGCGCTGTATCCGTCCAGCCAGTCTCGAGGCGTTGCGTTGCGACCAGTCACGGTGTTGACGAAGTCAAGCGCGAGGTTGCCGGCAACGATGTCTCGGCTTCGGAAAGTGTGCTTCTCGATGACCATGCATAACCTTTTAACATGTATTGACAGGTTAGGCAAGATACATTACTGTCTAACTTAATAAACGTATTTTACAAGTTAGCCTATGATCGCTTGGCGGACGAGCATTCCAGTTTGGTTGCTACTGGCGGTGGGAGCGGTGCATGCGACCTCCGCAACACCTTCAAGCGTCAGAGCGAAGGTATCCGGTGACATTAGGTTGCTGGACGCACCCTCAAATCTTGGTCTGCGCCCACCTCAGCCGGGCGTGGAACCAGGCGTCAATCGGCTGCCCGAGGCGATCCGGGCGACTGGATTACCGGAACGGCTACGCGTTCAGGACATGGGAAGGGTGCTTCCGCCTGCCTATTCGTTCGTTGACGAGCCGACAACGGGCTTCAGAAATGGCCTTGCAATCGCGAAGTACAGCCGGGGGCTGGCTACCCGTTTGTCTCCAATCCTCAGCTCCAAACGATTCGTTGTTGTGCTCGGTGGCGATTGCAGTGTGTTGCTCGGAACCGGACTTGCTCTTCGCGAAAAAGGACGTTACGGCCTGGTGTTCATCGATGCACACGACGACTTCTCGCCTCCTCGCGAGTCATTCGGGTATCACGGTCGCCTCACGGCTGCGGGCCGAGACCTTGGCCTCGCCACGGGATTCGGTCCGGAACAATTGGTCGACATTGCTGGCCGAAAGCCATATTTCCGTATCGATGATGTCGTCCAGATTGGCCTCTCCCGGACCGCGAAGGACGGCGAGTTTTTCGCGATCGAGCAATTTGATCACTCGGGTGCATCGGTCTTCGACATTGATGCGATAAGGCGCCATGGCGTCCACGAGATTGCGCGCAAAGCCCGACATAGGCTCGAGTCGGCCGGAACGGATGGGTTCTGGATTCATCTGGATGCGGATGTGCTGGATGCAACCGTCATGCCCGCCGTGGATTCACCCAATCCGCGCGGAATGAGCCTTGATCAGTTGCAAGTCATTCTCGCGGAACTGCTGGCCAGCCCCAAGGCAGTAGGGATGGAGCTCACGATCTTCGATCCGAGCCTTGATCCCAATGGACGCCTCGCTCGGCAACTTGCCAATGTTATAGAACGGGCATTTGTCTTGAGCGGCCGTGTCCGTGGATTCGCGGCGACCGAGGACGCAATGGTGCACATTCCGCGGAACGAAGCCATTTTCGCCGATGCTCTGCTTGCGCGTGAGCCGGCCCCAAAGGTGGCAGGGGACAACGACATCTTTGCCCCTTTGCTCGGCAGTTGGAATCTGGATGTCGTTTTCTACAATCCGGACGGGAGCATCAAGAAGCGGATTCCCGGCGAATGGCATTTCGCGCGCGTGCTTGAAGGCCGCGCAATCGCAGATGTGTGGGTGGTGCCGCCCCGCGCCGATCGGAAAACCATCGATCCGCCACCCGGCGAATATGGCGCAACACTTCGTTTCTACGATCCACACATCCATGCATGGCGTTCGGTATGGCACGGGGTGGTGAACGGGATCGTCTGGTCGTTCATCGGGCGCCGCATCGACGACGAGATCGTCCTTGAGCGCATCGACGAGGATGGCAAGCTCTCGCATTGGGTGTTCTACGACATGCGAGCAGACACCTTCAAATGGCGGTCCGAGGTTTCTTCGGACGGAGGGAAGACCTGGCGTTTGCAACAGGTCATGTGGGCAAAGCGTCAGCCAGTCGGAGCAACTTGAGCGTTGATGGTGCCGTTGTTGTCACTCGCCTAGGCAGGGTGATGGGCGCATGCAGGCTGGGTACGGTCGATTCATGGATGGCGGAAGAGATGGCAACCGCACGCCCGGTCAGGTGGCCCTGGCTGTGCATCGATACCAAGGCTTGCGACGTCACCCTGCCAACCACTCAATCTGTTCGAGGTAGTCACATGAAACCGGTTAAAGACGCCAGCCATGCGATGTTGGATGCCCTGCATGCTTCGGGGCCAGCCCAATCGCACGAGAGCGACCTCATGCTGTTTGGCCAGTTCGTCGGCAGCTGGTCGCTGGATGTCATCTATTACAACCATGATGGAAGCGTGCGATGGCGAACGCCGGGTGAGTGGCATTTTGGTTGGGCGCTCGAAGGACGAGCGATCGAGGACGTCTGGATGGTTCCGCCGAGGTCACAACGCATAACGGGCCCAAAGCCCGCCGGCGAATTCGGCGTGACCTTGCGATTCTACGATCCGAGGCTCGGAGCGTGGCGCTCGACTTGGCATGGCCCAGTCAATGGATACGTCCTTCCGTTCATCGCCAAGGCTGTCGGCGACGAGATCGTCCTGGAACGATCAGAAAACGGCGAAGCCACCCGTTGGATATTCGGCCGCATCAAGCCCGATTCGTTTTACTGGCGAGCGGTCAATTCTGCCGACGGCGGCAAGAGTTGGCGCCTCGACCAGGAGATGTTCGCGACGCGGGTGGGGATGCCCCCGCGGAAACCGGGGGGCAACTAGGTCGGCTATCTCGTCACATGAAAATCGTCGACAACGCATTGGACCGATTCCACAAGCTTCTCTCACAATCATTTTACACAGCGAGATTGCATATGCCTGACATCCAGCTTCCCGTGATCAAGATCTACCACTCGACCATGGCCTATCGATCGATAGGCGAACGAGGCAAATACCCCGTGCTGTTCCTGCACGGTAATCCGACGTCGTCGTACATTTGGCGCAACATCATGCCCATTGTGTCCGACGTGGCGTTTTGCGTCGCGCCTGACCTGATCGGATTCGGCCAGTCGGGCAAACCAGACCTTCCGTATACGTTCGCGGATCATGTGGCTTGGCTGGATCGGTTCCTCGTTGAACTCGGGATCGACGAAGCGTGTGTCGTCGCGCAGGACTGGGGTACTGCGCTCGCGTTCGAACTAGCCGAGAGGCGGCCCGGTTTCGTGCGCGGATTGGCGTTTATGGAGTTCATTCGTCCGATGAAATCGTGGGACGAGTTCCACCAAACGCCGCAGGCGCGGGAAATTTTCCGGAAGTTCAGGACACCGGGTGTCGGCGAACAGTTGATCTTGCGTGAGAACGCGTTTGTCGAAAGGATACTGCCCGGATCCATCAGCAGGAAGCTCAGCGACGAGGAGATGGCCGTCTATCGCAAGCCGTTCCCGGATGAACGTTCGCGGGTTCCGATATTCCGCTTCCCCAACGAGCTTCCGATTGAGGGAACTCCGTGGGTCGTGCACGAAACGCTGACTCGCGCTCACACGGCCCTCGGAAAGTCCATGTACCCCAAGGTGCTCTTCGCGGGCAACCCAGGTGCGCTGGTTTCGCCAGCCTTCGGGCGGACCTTTGCTGCCGCGTTGACCAACTGCGAATTCGTGGAACTGGGAGATGGCGCGCATTACCTCCAGGAGGACCATCCGCAGGCCATTGCCGAAGGTGTGGTCAGGTTGCTGGAACGGGTGCGGAGCAACGAACAGTTGCAGGCATGACGCCATTCTGCAAACGTACCTGGTAGGGCCGCAATGTTGCCATCGATTGAAAATTGGCCCATTTTGAGGGTTGTACCGATCCAAAATTGACCCGGGTGTTCAACCTAACCCGTGCGTTTGGCGGCGGGGCATTTGATGAGATCACTATGTTCATGGTCGGTAAGATCGGTGGATGCATTTCCGCGATGCGATGTCGGTGTGGGAGATCGTGCGGCTGACGATTTTCTCGCGCATCTTGGCAGCGTGCGGTACAACGCAAACTTTGGCTAGTCCGGTCCGATGGTGACGCGGCCGTTTGCAATGTGGGCCAGCATTACTGATCAAGGGCACGTGGATGAGTTGCGGGTGCCAGTCAACCTTGTTCGAATTGGCTTGGGCTTGGGCGATGTCGAAACATTGATGGATGATTAGTCGCAAGCGGTGCCCAAAGTGCTGTGAAACTGTCGATTGAACGGGCCACAAGGTCGGTCTCGCGTGTGCTCGGTGATTGTCCGCAGTTTGGCGTCTCGGCCTACGTCGTGCGGTGGTGCCAGGTGTAATCAGCCGTTCGCATGGCGTCTCGAAGGTGACAACACTGCTATCGTGGCCAGCTTCAAGCGCGCCGACTACATCCGCTACCGACAAGGACATTGGTTGCGCAACGTTTTCGGTCTGCGATTTCGCGAATTGCCAGATGCGAAACCTCGAAGGTGATTATCTGATATGAACGACGAGGAAGGATCCGGGTCCATTTCCGCGAACATGGCATCACTGCTCGCGATCATGGCGCGCTTGCGCGATCCGGAGCGCGGCTGTCCGTGGGACATCGCGCAGACGTTCGACACCATCGCGCCGTACACCATCGAGGAAGCCTACGAAACCGCCGATGCGATCGATCGCAAGGATTACGCCGCGCTGAAGGACGAACTCGGCGACCTGCTGCTGCAGGTGGTGTTCCACGCGCGCATGGCCGAAGAACAAGGCCTGTTCGATTTCGCCGGCGTGGTCGCGGCGATCAGCGACAAGCTGGTGCGCCGGCATCCGCACGTGTTCGGCGATGCGCATTACGCGAACGCCGCGGAACAGGCACGGGGGTGGGACGAGATCAAGCGCGCGGAACGTGCCGCGGCCGGCGATGGGGACGAGGACGCGAGCGTGTTGGCCGGCATCTCGCGCGGCCTGCCCGAATGGAAGCGCGCGCTGAAGTTGTGCGACCAGGCCGCGACGGTCGGCTTCGACTGGCCCGGCCCCGAACCGGTGCTGGACAAGCTCGAGGAGGAAATCGGCGAGGTGCGCGCCGAGTTCGCGGCAGGCGCGGCGCATGAGCGCTTGCTGGACGAAATCGGCGACGTCGCGTTCGTGCTGGTCAACCTCGCGCGCCACGCCGGGGTGGATTTCTCCCAGGCACTGCGCCACGCGAACGCCAAGTTCGAGCGTCGTTTCCGGCGCATGGAACAGCTCGCCGCCGAGGCCGGCGAGGGCCTGACGGGCAAGTCGCTGGCCGAGCAGGATGCGTTGTGGGACAGGGCAAAGGCCGAAGAACGTTGAGGGGCTTGGTGTTGCGGGTTCCGTTCATGGTTCGACAGGCTCACCACGAACGGGATCGGCACGTTGTCCGTTCGCACTGGGCTTGTCGAAGTGCCGATGGCGGGTCATTCAGAAGGTTTCCGAGTCGATAGGCCGCAAGTCACGCCGACTTTGGGCACATGAGCCGGCGACGCATTCCCGATTAATCTCGTCTGGTCCCGCCGCGATCGCGGCAGCGCCGGAGAACCGATCATGCGCCGATCCATCCTGTTGTTGACATGCGTGTCGCTGCTCGCGGCATCCGCGTGCGCGCTGGCCGCCGAGCCGTGCCGGTACAGCGCGCCGCGCAACGCCGAAATCGACGCGGCCGGCCTGAAATTGCTGGCGGTGGAAATCGGCCCGGACAACCTCGTCATCCAGGGCCAGCCCGGATTGGCCAAGATCGAGGTCCGCGGCACCGCCTGTGCGTCGGACGAAAAATGGTTGCAGGACATCAAGGTCGAAACCGCGCGCACCGGCGACACCGCCAGCGTGATCGCGCGCGACGGCGACCACAACGTGAATTTCTTCTCCATCTTCAACATCGTCGAAGGCGGTTCCTACGCCTACCTGAAACTGGACGTGCGCGTGCCGCAGGCGTTGGCGGTCAGGCTGAAGGAGGGTTCGGGCGACGCCACGGCCAGCAAGCTCGCCGCGCTGGATGCCACGCTGGGTTCGGGCGATCTCAAGGTCGACGGCGTAGCCGGCGAGCTGGGCCTCAGGGTGGGTTCGGGCGATGTCGTGGCGAATGACGTCGGCAGCCTGAACCTGTCCAGCCTCGGCTCGGGCGATGTGAGCGTGGACGGCGTGCGCGGCGATGCCCACGCGGGGTCGGTCGGTTCGGGTGACCTCGGATTGCGCAACGTCACCGGCAACGTGTCGATCGGTTCGGTGGCTTCGGGCGACGCCAAGCTCGCGGGCGTCGGCGGCAGCGTCCAGGTGCAAAGCGTGGGTTCGGGCGATCTCGGCGCGCGCAACGTCAAGGGCGACGTGACGGTCGGCGCGGTTGCGTCCGGCGACGTGAGCATCGAGCAGGCCGGCGGCAACGTGAGTGCGCAGAGCGTCGGTTCGGGTGATTTCGGCGCGAACGGAGTAGGCGGCGACTTCAGCGTCGGCAGCCTCGGCAGCGGCGACGTCCACCATCACGGCGTCAAGGGCAAGGTCAGCGTTCCCAGCGACGACTGAGTGCGCGGACGGACCGGGAAAAAGCTGCCGCAAGCGTTGCCGCTTGCGGCAGGGCGCCTCACGACCGCGACGGGCAGGAGGGGAGGTACGCGTCCGCCGCGGAACCGCTCATGAAGGCAGGCGGTCGTTGCCCCGCCCGAACGGTCAACGCGTCGCGCGATGTCCGGTTGACACGTGGCAGCACGGGCGCCATCGAAGCGGCGCCAGCCCGACTCGGGATGTCGTCGTGCAAATGCAAGCCGTGCGCGGCTGGCGCGTGCAACGTTCGGGCTGATGCGTTCACGCCGTGATCACCTGACAGCGGGCACATTGCCGGTCATGAGCGAACCTGAACATGAAAAACAGACAGGACTGATCCTGCTGGTCGAGGACAACAGCGGCATCGCCGAGATGATCGGCGAGTTCCTGGAACGGCGTGGCTATTCGGTCGATTTCGCGGGTGACGGCATCAGCGGCTTGCACCTGGCCGTCTCCGACCATTACGACGTGGTCGTGCTGGACCTGATGCTGCCCGGGATGGACGGGTTGGACGTCTGCCGCAAGCTGCGCGGCGAAGCCAAGAAGACCACGCCGGTGCTGATGCTGACCGCGCGCGACACGCTCGAGGACAAATTGATCGGGCTGGACGCCGGCGCCGACGATTACCTCGTCAAGCCGTTCGAGCCGCGCGAACTGGAAGCCCGCATCCGCGCGCTGATCCGGCGCGAGCGGCGGCAGGTTTCCAGCGAGGTCTACCAGGTCGGTGACCTGACCCTGGATACCGCGACGTTGCGGATCGTACGTGACGGCGAGGAACTGCAGGTGTCGCCGATCGGGTTGAAGCTGCTCACCATCCTGATGCGCGAATCGCCGCGGGTGGTGTCGCGCCACGACATCGAGCGCGAAATCTGGGGCGACACCCTGCCCGATTCCGACACGCTGCGTTCGCACCTGTACAACCTGCGCCGGGTGGTGGACAAGCCTTACGCGCGTCCGCTGCTGCACACCATCCACAGCGCGGGTTACCGCATCGCCGACCTGGACGCCGAGGCCGAGGCGGAGACGCAAGCCAGCCACGCACGGCCGTGACCGGCACGCAGCAGTTTCGCGCGCATGCCTCGCCACGCCGCGCGGCTGCGGTTAAGCTCGGCACATGGCCAAGTATGCCAGCATCGGGCACCGCTTCTGGGTGATGTTCTCGCTGCTGGTGGCGGCGATCAGCGTCGTCACCGCGCTCGGCGTCTACGCCGCCGCCAGTTCCAGCCTCAAGGCCATCGCGCGCCAGGAGCTGGAGCGCGAAGCGCGCTACTACCACCAGCAACTGGCGCGCGATCCGCGCGCGCCGTTGCCGGACACCTGGTTGATCCGGGGTTACCGACAGGCGCCCGGACAGGGCGACGCCGCGATTCCCGCGAACCTGCGCGGGCTCGCGCCCGGCTTCCACCAGGTGCGCCAACCCGACGACACGGTGGGCACGGTGCTGGTGTCGGATGGTCCACGCGGCAGGTTGTACCTGTTGTTCAACAACGATCGCCCGAACAGCGTGGTGATGCTGTTCGGGTTGATCCCGGTCGTGCTGGTGGTGCTGATCATCTATTTCGCGACCTGGCTGACTTACCGCGCCTCGCGCAAGGCGCTGTCGCCGGTGATCGCGCTGGCCAAGGTGGTGCGGCGCTGGAATCCCGACCAGCCCGACCCCGGATCGCTGGCGCCCGGCAGGTTGCCCGCCGCCACCGACAGCGACGTCGAGGTGCTGGTCAGCGCGCTGTACAACTTCGCCAACCGGCTGGAAGCCTTCGTCGAACGCGAGCGCAACTTCACCCGCGACGCCAGCCACGAGCTGCGCACGCCGCTGACCGTGATGAAGGTCGCGGTGGACGTGCTGGGCGACGAGGACATGAGTCCGTTCGCGCAGCGCTCGCTGGCACGGATCCGGCGCTCGGTGCGCGAGATGGAGGCCTTGATCGAGACCTTCCTGGTGCTGGCGCGCGAATCGGACACCGGCCTGCGGGAAGAGGATTTCCTCGCCAACGACGTGGTCGGCGCCGAAGTCGCGCGTTATCGCGAATTGCTGGTTGGCAAGCCGGTCGAAATGCTGCTGGCGGAACACGCGCGGTTCGCGTTGCACGCGCCGCCGCGGGTGTTCGCGGTGCTGGTCGGCAACCTGATCCGCAATGCCTGCCTGTACACCGAGCAGGGTGGCGTCACGGTGGAAGTCGAAGCCGACAAGGTGTGCGTGCGCGATACCGGCAGCGGCATGAGCAAGGAAGACCTCGAGCGCGCGTTCCAGGCGTTCTACCGCGGCAGTCGCACCGGCGACAAGGGCCATGGCATCGGCCTCGCGATCGTGCGCCGCATCGCCGATCGCTACGGCTGGCGGGTCACGCTGGAAAGCGCACTCGGCAAGGGCACCACCGCGACCGTGCAGTTTCCTGCCGCGCAGCCGCCCGACGCTGCGTTGCCGGGTCCAGGGGCGACGGAGAACGTGGTCGACTTCAGGAAAAAGGACGGCAGTTGACTGTTGGCGATGCGCCGAGGGCCCGGGCCCGCGCACGCCCGGCAAGGCAAAGAAAAAAGGCCGATTCCTGGGAAATCGGTCTTGTCGCAAGTTGCTGAGCCGGCGAGGATGCTGGTGGGCGGTACAGGGATCGAACCTGTGACACCTGCCGTGTGAAGGCAGTGCTCTACCGCTGAGCTAACCGCCCACGCGAACCGGCAAGTCTATGGGCGGCGCCGGCCGTGGTCAATCGGCGCAAGTGGGCGGTTGCTACAATCCGCCGCTGCAAACCGCGCCGGACCCTCGCCATGCACGACATCCTGCAAGCCCTGTCTGATTTCCAGATCACGCCGTGGAAGGCGGTCGGCTTTCTCGGCATGGTGCTGTTCACCAGCCGCTGGTTCGTGCAGGTGTACGCGACCCGCAAGCACAAACGGGTGGTGATGCCGCTGACGTTCTGGGTACTGTCGGTGTGCGGCAGCGTGCTGCTGCTGGCATATTTCACGGTGGGCAAGAACGACTCGGTGGGAATCCTGTCCAACCTGTTCCCGGCATTCGTGTCGGTTTACAACCTCGTGATGCACGTGAAGCATCAAAAGAACAACACCACGGACGGCGCTGCCGCCTGACGGCTGCCGAGCCGGGAAAGGGCTTGCTGCGGACCGCGCGGCGGTCGGCTACGATCGCAGCGGGCGCACGCGCCCGGGGTGGATGCATGGCCGGGTTTTCCACGACGCGGAGGGGCTTTCATGAACGCGCAACTTTCTGCACGCGAGTCGTCGCCGGTTTCATTGGGCGACTGGATCATCACGCTGATCGTGCTGGCGATCCCGATCGTCGGTCTGGTGATGTTGTTCGTGTGGGGTTTTTCCAGCGGCACGCACCCGAGCAAGCAGAACTACTGCCGCGCCACGCTGATCCTGGCGCTGGTCGCGCTGGTGCTGGTCTTCATGTTCGCGATCATGGGCGGTTTCGCGGCGCTGTTCGCGATGCACAACATGGGTGGCGCTTCGCTGTAGCGGCAACGTCCACGGCCTGCACCGCAGGCCGTGACGCCCTGCTTCAATCCGGGTCGTAATCGAGGTTGGCCGACAGCCAGCGCTCGGCCTCGGCGAGCGTCCAGCCCTTGCGCCTGGCGTAATCCTCGACCTGGTCCTTGGTGAGCTTGCCGACCACGAAGTACTGGCTGTCGGGGTGGCTGAAGTACCAGCCCGACACCGCCGCCGCGGGATACATCGAGAAGCCTTCGGTCAACTCGATGTCGGCGTTGTTCGTTGCGTCGAGCAACCGGAACAGCGTGGCTTTCTCGGTGTGGTCGGGGCAGGCGGGGTAGCCTGGCGCCGGACGCACGCCGCGCCATTTCTCGGCGATCAGGTCCTCGTTGGACAGCGCCTCGTCGGGCGCATAGCCCCAATGTTTCGTGCGCACTTCGCGGTGCATCCATTCGGCCAGTGCTTCGGCCATGCGGTCCGCGAGGGCCTTCAGGATGATCGCGGAGTAGTCGTCGTTGTCCTTGTGGAAGCGGTCGAGGTGTTCTTCGATGCCAAGTCCGGCCGTGACGGCGAAGCCGCCGATCCAGTCCTGCACGCCGGTTTCCTGCGGCGCGACGAAATCCGCAAGGCACAGGTTGGGGCGTTCGACCGGCTTGTCGGCCTGCTGGCGCAGGTGGTGCAACATCACCGTCTCGGCGCCATTGCGCAGTTCGATGTCATCACCGACACGCGACGCAGGCCAGAAACCGATCACCGCCTTCGCGCGCAGCCATTTTTCATCGACGACCTTCTTCAGGATCTTCTGCGCGTCGTCGAAGAGTTCCGTGGCCTGCGCGCCCACCACCGGGTCGCCGAGGATCGCGGGATAGTGTCCGTGCAGTTCCCAGGCCTGGAAGAACGGCGTCCAATCGGTGACCTTCAGCAATTCGGTGATCGGAATGTCGTCGAACACCGTGATGCCGGTTTGGGCCGGCGTCGGCGGCGTGTAGTTTTCCCAGTCGAACTTCGCGCCGTTCGCGCGCGCGTCCTTCAGTGATACCAGCCGCTTCGCGGGTCCTCGGTTCCTGTGGCGTTCGCGCACTTCCGCGTACTCCGCGCGCACTTTCGCGAGGAAACCGTCCACCAGTTCCTTGCTGACCAGGGTCTGCGCCACGCCCACCGCGCGCGAGGCGTCCTTCACCCACACGCAGGCGGTCTCGTAGTTGGGTTCGATCTTGAGCGCGGTGTGCGCGCGCGAGGTGGTGGCGCCGCCGATCAGCAGGGGAATCCTGAAGTCCTGCCGCTTCATTTCCTTGGCGACGTGCGCCATCTCCTCCAGTGACGGCGTGATCAGGCCCGACACACCGATCATGTCGGCGTGTTCGGCGATCGCGGTGTCGAGGATCTTCTGTGCCGGCACCATCACGCCGAGGTCGACCACGTCGAAGTTGTTGCAGGCCAGCACCACGCCCACGATGTTCTTGCCGATGTCGTGCACGTCGCCCTTGACCGTGGCCATCACGATCTTGCCGTTCGACTTGCTGGTTTCGCCGCTCCGCTTCTTTTCCTCTTCCATGTACGGCAACAGGTAGGCCACCGCCTTCTTCATCACGCGCGCGGATTTCACCACCTGCGGCAGGAACATCTTGCCGGCGCCGAACAGGTCGCCGACCACATTCATGCCGTCCATCAGCGGGCCTTCGATCACGTCCAGTGTGCGTGTGGATTGCTTGCGGACTTCCTCGGTGTCCTCGACCACGAACTGGTCGATGCCGTGCACCAGCGCGTGTTCCAGCCGTTTCGCGACCGGCAGTTCGCGCCACGCCAGCTTGTTGCCGTCGTCCTTGTCCTGCGATCCACCCTTGTGCCGTTCGGCGATTTCCATCAAGCGTTCGGTGGCGTCCGGGCGGCGGTTCAGCACCACGTCCTCGACGCGTTCGCGGAGCTCCGGATCGAGGTCATCGTAAATCGCGAGCGCGCCCGCGTTGACGATGCCCATGTCCATCCCGGCCTTGATCGCGTGGTACAGGAACACGCAGTGGATCGCCTCGCGCACCGCGTTGTTGCCGCGGAACGAGAACGACACGTTGGAGACGCCGCCGGACAGGTGCGAATGCGGAAAACGCTTCTTCAGTTCCTTCGCCGCCTCGATGAAGTTCACCGCGTTGTCGGCGTGTTCCTCGATGCCGGTGGCGATCGGGAAGATGTTGGAATCGAAGATGATGTCTTCGGGCGGAAAGCCGACCTTCTCGGTCAGCAGCTTGTAGGAACGCTCGCAGATTTCGAGGCGGCGCGCGACCGTGTCGGCCTGGCCCTGTTCGTCGAAGGCCATCACCACGGTGGCGGCGCCGTAGCGCAGGATCTTGCGCGCCTCGTCGAGGAACTTTTCCTCGCCTTCCTTCAGCGAGATCGAATTCACCACGCCCTTGCCCTGCAGGCACTTCAGGCCGGCCTCGATCACGCTCCACTTGGACGAATCCACCATCACCGGGATGCGCGCGATGTCGGGTTCGGCCGCGATCAGGCGCAGGAACTTCACCATCGCCGCTTCGGAGTCGAGCAGGCCTTCGTCCATGTTGACGTCGAGGATCTGCGCGCCGTTCTCGACCTGCTGGCGCGCGACTTCCACCGCCTCGTCGTAGCGGTCTTCCTTGATCAGCTTCTTGAACCTGGCCGAGCCGGTGACGTTGGTGCGCTCGCCGATGTTGACGAACAACGTCTCGGGCGTGATCACCAGCGGTTCGAGGCCGGACAGGCGGGTGTAGCGGGGTTGCTCGTTCATGTGGTTTGGGTGTTCCGTGTTTGCTCGTCATCCCGGCGCAGGCCGGGATCCATCTTGATCTTCGTGTGCAATGCGAAAGCAAATGGATTCCGGCTTTCGCCGGAATGACGGAAAAAACTATGCAGCCTTGAAGCGCGTCGAGGGCAATCCGCGCGGCAGTACATCGCGCACCGCTTCGGCGATCGCCGCGATGTGCGCGGGCGTGGTGCCGCAGCAACCGCCGACGATGTTGAGCAGGCCGTCGCGCGCGAATTCGCCCAGCGTCCTGGCCATTTCTTCCGGCGTCTCGTCGTAGCCGCCCAGTGCATTCGGCAGGCCTGCATTCGGATGTGCACTGACGGCGCAATCCGCGACACGCGCCAGTGCCTCGATGTGCTGGCGCAGGTCCTTGGCGCCCAACGCGCAGTTGAGCCCGATCGACAGTGGCCGCGCGTGCGCGACCGAATACCAGAACGCTTCGGCCGTTTGTCCCGAAAGCGTGCGGCCGGAGCGGTCGGTGATGGTGCCGGAAATCATGATGGGCAGTCGGCCACCGAGTTCGTCGAACACGCGCGCGATGCCGGACAGCGCGGCTTTCGCGTTCAACGTGTCGAAAATGGTTTCCACCATCACGATGTCGGCGCCGCCTTCGACCAGGCCACGCGTGGCATCGGCGTAGGCGTTTTCGAGTTCGTCGAAATCGACGTTGCGAAAACCGGGATTGTTGACGTCGGGGGAGAGCGACGCGGTGCGGCTGGTCGGCCCCAGCACGCCGATCGCGAAGCGCGGACGATCCGGCGTCTTCGCTTCTGCCGTGTCGCAGGCGGCGCGCGCCAGCCTGGCGCCCTCGCGGTTCAACTCGTGCACCAGGTGCTGCAGCGCGTAATCGGCCTGGCTGATGGAAGTCGAATTGAAGGTGTTGGTTTCGACGAAATCCGCGCCGGCATCGAGATACGCGGCGTGGATGTCGCGGATGATTTCGGGGTGCGTCAACGACAACAGGTCATTGTCGCCCTTGAGGTCGCGCTCGCAGCCTCGGGCGTCGGCGTGTTCGCCCGCGTGGTCGTGGGCGTGCTGCATGTCGCAGCCGCACGCGAAACGTTCGCCGCGATAGCCGGTTTCGTCCAATTCGTGCTGCTGCAACATGGTGCCCATCGCGCCGTCCAGCACGAGGATGCGCCTGGCCAGCGCGTCATCGAGCTTTTCGACGCGGCCGGGATGCAGGAAAGGCAGGTTCTGGTTCATGGTTTCCGGGCCAGCAGACTCAGTATTTCGAAATGCGGCGAACGTGCCTCGCGCGAAATGCGTTCGCAGTGCAGGACTTCAAGACCGGCCTTGCGTGCAAAACCGGTCAGGTCTTCGCGCCTGAAACCGAGGTTCTTGTGGTCGAACGGCGCCACCGCCGCGCGGTGTGCGTGTTTCGCGAGCGTTGCCGCCAGCAGGCGTCCCCCCGGTTTCAAGACACGCGCGGCCTCCGCGATCGCCTGTTGCGGGTGCCCGCTGTAGGTGAGCGCATGCATCATCAACACGAGATCGAACCTGCGATTCGCGAGTTCGAGTTCGTGCATATCGCCTTCGATCACTTCGACGTTGTGGAACGCCTTGAGGCGCTTGCGCGCGGCGGTGACCACGTTGGGGCTGGAATCCACGCACACGATCGAGTGTGCGTGGGGCGCCAGCAGTTCGGCCAGCACGCCGTCGCCCGACGCGATATCCAGCACGTCGCCGGTTTCCAGCAATTGCAGCAGCGTGCGGGCGAGGGTTTCCCAGGTGCGGCCCGGCGAGTAATGACGCTCCATGTCGCCGGCCACGCTGTCGGCCCAACCGCGGTCACGCGCGCGCGCGGCCAGCACCGACGGCAGGCGTTGCACATCCGCATCCAGCATCGCGTCGTCGACGCCGTCTTCCAGCGCGCGCAGCAAATCGGCCGCGCCGTCGAAGCCGCTCTCGTTGAATCGGTAATACGCCGACACGCCGGCACGGCGATCGCGCACCAGGCCGGATTCCTTCAGCTTGGCGAGGTGCGTGGAAACGCGCGGTTGCGCCAGCCGCAACACCGACGACAGTTCGGCGACCGTCAATTCCTCGCGCCGCAGCAATGCGAGCAGCCGCACCCGGGTAGGGTCGGACAGCACGCGCAGCAACGTGGTGGCGGAAACCAGGTCCAACATCAGGGTCTGTCAACACCCTGCCGGATGAGCCGCGTTGCTTCCGCAGCGGTTGTCAGACGAGGCGCGCGCCGCAGCGCCATGGTGGTTCCATGGTCAAGGCGCGCACCGAAGGATGGCGGTCGCCGCGGAGCAACCCTTCGGGCCGGGGCCCCTTGCCCGCATGGCTGCGTCATCACTCGTCGATGTATCGACATACATCCTCCTCGTTCTTCCTTGCCCTGCGGGCAAGGGGCCGCCAGCGCAGCCATTCGGCAGGGTGCTGGCAGACCCATATCTTTATATCAGGATAGAGAGATAAGTTAAAGCGCCCGGAGGTTCAAACGCTCGTCCCGCGGCACGCGCGGTTATCATGCGAGGTTGGATTGCCGCGACCCGCGAATGGTGGGTGGGCACGGACACGACAAGGCGAGGTGGGCGATGGATTTCCATTTTTCCGAAGAGCAATTGCAGATCCAGTCGATCGCGCGCGAATTCGCTTCGAGGCGCATCGCGCCGGTCGCGGCGGATTTCGACAAATCCGGCGAGTTTCCGCTCGACAACATCCTCGAGATGGGCAAGCTCGGCCTGATGGGCATCGAGGTGCCGGTCGAGTACGGCGGCGCCGGCATGGATTCGATCAGCTACGTGCTGGCGATGATGGAAATCGCCGCGGCCGACTGCGCGCACTCGACCATCATGAGCGTCAACAACACCCTCTATTGCAATGGCCTGCTGAAATTCGGCAGCGAGGAACAAAAGCACAAGTACGTGACCCCCATCGCATCGGGGGAAGCCATCGGCGCGTTCGCGCTCACCGAACCGCAATCCGGTTCCGACGCGACGGCCATGCGTTGCCGCGCGGCCAAGCAGGCCGACGGCAGTTTCCTCATCAACGGCAAGAAGAGCTGGATCACCTCGGGCCCGGTCGCGAAGTACATCCTGCTGTTCGCGATGACCGATCCGGAAAAGCATTCACGTGGGATCACCGCGTTCATGGTCGACACTTCGCGCAAGGGCTTCGGCCGCGGCAAGACCGAACCCAAGCTCGGCATCCGCGCTTCGGCAACCTGCGAGATCGAGTTCGACGACTACGTTGCGCAACCCGACGAGGTGATCGGCGAGGAAGGCCACGGCTTCAAGATCGCGATGGGCGTGCTGGATGCCGGCCGCATCGGCATTGCATCGCAGGCCGTGGGCCTCGCGCGTGCCGCCTACGAGGCGACGCTGGTGTACTCGCGCGACCGCAAGGCCTTCGGCCAGTCGATCGGCTCGTTCCAGATGACCCAGGCCAAGATCGCCGACATGAAGTGCAAGCTCGACGCGGCGTACTTGCTCACCTTGCGCGCGGCATGGATGAAACAGCAGGCCGCGACCACGGGCGCGCGTTTCTCCACGGAAGCGGCGGTGGCGAAACTCACCGCCTCCGAAGCGGCGATGTGGATCACCCACCAGGCGGTGCAGATCCACGGCGGCATGGGTTATTCCAAGGAGATGCCGCTGGAGCGCTACTTCCGCGACGCCAAGATCACCGAGATCTACGAGGGCACCTCGGAGATCCAGCGCATGGTGATCGCGCGCAACGAGACGGGGCTGCGCTGATAAACGGCTTGGATCGAGAACACTGCCTGACCGGCAGAAAGGTCGATGACATGGAATCAATTGGAAGCGGCAGCGTTCAATCTGTCGACGAAGCCGCGATTCGTGTGCTGATGCAACGTTTGCGTGATGCCTGGGCGCAAGGTGACGGCGAAGCCTATGCGGCTTGTTTCGCGGAAGATTCCGACTACATCACGTATAACGGCATGCATCTTCACGGGCGCAAGGAAAACGCTCAGTTGCATCGTGCGCTCTTCCGCGGGGTTCTGAAGGGAAGCCGTATCGAACCCGACACGACGGAAATCTACCTGCTGTCGGATACGATTGCACTGGTGCACACCGCGAACAGGCGCAAAAAATCCCTGCAGACCTTTGTACTGGTCAAGGGCGCAGCCGGATGGTTGATCCGGTCATTCCAGAATACGCGGAGCCAGCCGCTCAGTATCCGCCTTACGCGATGGATGCAGCGACGCGCAGCGCGCTGATTGCCGCAAACCGCACTGCCATGATGTTGCGGCGGATCGGCTCATCCGAAGGTTTCAGCTCCGCGTGCGATGCGGCTCCGCATCCACGGCGATGAACTGCGGTTCCTCGCCATCCAGCCGCAGCGCGGTGAGCTGGCCGCCCCACACGCAGCCGGTGTCGATGGCATAAATGCCGAGGCCCGCGAAGCGGCCGAGCGCGGACCAGTGCCCGCACACGATGCGGGTGTCGCGCGTCTTCATGCCCGGCACCTCGAACCACGGATACAAGCCGGCGCGTTGCGATCCGGGCGGGCCCTTGGCGTCGAAGTCGATGCGGCCGTGCACATCGCAGTAGCGCATGCGGGTGAAGATGTTGATGGCGGCGCGCAGGCGGTCGTGACCGTGCAGTTTCGCCGACCAGCGCGCGGGACGATTGCCGAACATCCGTTGCAGCAGCGCCTTGTGGCCGGGGCCGCGCAGCGCGCGCTCGACTTCGCGGGCGATGTGCAAGGCCTGCTTCAGGGTCCAGGACGGCGCAAGCCCCGCGTGGACCAGCGTGAAGCCCAGCGTCTCGTCGTGGTACGCGAGATCCTGGTTGCGCAGCCATTCGATCAGGACGGCGGAATCGTCGGCTTCGAGCACCCGGCGCAGGTCGGGGTTGGTGCGCGTGCGCGCTTCGGGGTCGCGCTCGGCGACCGCGAGCAGGCTGAGGTCGTGGTTGCCGAGCGTGACGATGCAGCGCTCGCGCAGCCCATGGATCAGGCGCAACACTTCCAGCGATTGGTTGCCGCGGTTGACCAGGTCGCCGCAGAACCACAGGCGGTCGGACGCGGGGTCGAAGCGCAGTCTTTCCAGCAGTCGTTGCAGTTCCGGGTAGCAGCCCTGCACATCGCCGATCGCGTAGATGGCCATGCGCGGGCTTCGCCTGTACTCAGTGCAACGTGCGCGGAACCGACAGCACGAATTCGGGAATCGGAACCTCGAAATCGGTGCCGTCGTCGGCGTGGAAGAGGTAGGCGCCACGCATGGTGCCGACCTGCGTATCCAGCACCGCGCCTGAGGCATAGCTGTACTGCTCGCCGGGTTGCAGGCGCGGTTGTTCGCCCACCACGCCTTCGCCGCGGACTTCCTCGACCTTGCCGTTGGCGTCGGTGATGACCCAGTGGCGGGTCTGCAGGCGCGCCGGCATCACGCCGAGATTGCGCATGGTGATCACGTAGGCGAACACGTAGCGGTCCGCCTCCGGCTTGGATTGTTCGGCGACGTAACGCGCCTCGACCTCGATCTCGACCGAATAAGGCTCGGGTTCGCGAGGTTCGCTCGTTTTGTCGGTACTGGTTTGCCGGGGACTCATTGGTAGTCATTGTGTGCGAGTTTCGGGGCGGGCTGCAAGCCCACGGCATGCGCGCGCTGCGCGAGCGCGACGTAGCCTTGCGGCGCGACGTTTTCGGCGCGGGCACGCGGGTCGATGCCGGTGGCGCGGATCGCTTCGGCATCGAGCACCCCGCGCAAGGCGTTGGCGAGCGTCTTGCGACGCTGGCCGAATGCGGCGCGCACCACGGCGTCGATGGCGCGCGCGAGTGCAGGATCAGGGCGTTGCGCAAGCGGCAGGGGGGTCAGCCGCACCACCGCGGATTCCACTTTCGGGGGCGGGCGGAACGCGCCGGGCGCGACGCGCAACAGTGGTTCCACCCTGCACGCAAGTTGCAGCATCACCGACAGGCGCCCGTACACCTTGTTGCCGGGCGCGGCGGCCATGCGATCCACGACTTCCTTCTGCAGCATGAAGTGCATGTCGGCGATGGCGCCGGCGTGGGCGAGGCAGTGGAACAGGATCGGGCTGGACACGTAGTAGGGCAGGTTGCCGGCGAGGCGCAACTTGCCGCGGTCCGCCAGCGCGGTCAGGTCGACCTCCAACACGTCGGCATGGATCACGTCGAGTTCGCCGATGCCGATGGCGCGCGCGCGCAGCGGTTCGATCAGCTCACGGTCGAGCTCGATGGCGGTCAGGCGGCCGGCCGCGCGCAACAACGGCAGTGTCAGTGCGCCTTCGCCGGGTCCGATCTCGATGATGCGGTCATCGACCCCGGGCGCGATCGCGGCGACGATGCGGTCGATCACGCCGCGTTCGTGCAGGAAGTGCTGGCCGAAGTGTTTCTTGGGGCGCGCGGACATTGCAATTCAGCGATGCCGGTCCGGGTTCGCGAGGCGCAACGCCATCTCCGCCGCCGCGATCATGCTGGACGGATCGGCGCGGCCCGTGCCGGCGAGATCGAGCGCGGTGCCGTGGTCGACCGAAGTGCGCACGAACGGCAGGCCCAGCGTGACGTTGACGGTACTGTCGAAGGCTTCCGACTTCAGCACCGGCAACGCCTGGTCGTGGTACATCGCGAGCACGGCGTCATAGCGTTCGCGCATCGCCGGCACGAACGCGGTGTCGGCCGGCAACGGGCCGGGCAGTTGCATGCCTTCGCCGCGCAGGGCATCCAGCGCCGGAATGATGGTGTCGATTTCTTCCCGGCCGAGATGTCCGCCTTCGCCTGCGTGCGGATTCAGGCCCAGCACGGCGATGCGCGGTTCGGCAATGCCGAATTTCGCGATCAGCTCCGCGTGCACGATCCGCAACGACCGTGCGAGCGATCCGCGCGTGATCGCGGCGGGTACGTCTGCCAAGGGCAGGTGCGTGGTCGCCAGCGCCACCCGCAATTGCGGCGAGGCCAGCATCATCACCACGTCGCAACCGGCGCGTCGTGCAAACAGTTCCGTGTGGCCGGTGAAGGATTCGCCCGCGTCGTTGATCACCGATTTCTGCACCGGCGCCGTGACCACGCCGTCGAATTCGCCGTCGAGGCATCCATCGGCGGCGCGCGCGAGCATGTTCAAGACATGGAAGGCGTTGCGCGGATCGGGCCTGCCCGGCACGACTTCCGTGCGCAGCGGCACCTCCAGCACGCGCAACGTTCCGGCTGCCCGCAACGTGCGCGGCACGCCGTCCCAGGGTTCGATCTTCAGCGCAGTGCCGCAGCGGTGCGCGGCGCCTGCAAGCAGCGACGCGTCGCCAATTGCGACGAGGTCGGCCGCGAGCGGCGTCGCGGCAAGCCGCGCGACCAGTTCCGGCCCGATGCCGGCGGGTTCACCGCAGGTGACGGCGAGTCGCGGAAACGGGCGCGGCCGGTGCGAGCCGGCCGTGGCCGGCCCGGGATTCATTGCATGCCGCCGCCGGCAAGGTTCGCATCATCGGCCAGTTCCGGCACACGGATGCTGATGTAGGCCGAGGATTCGAGGTCGCGCAGGAATTGTTCGTAGGACTGCTGGCCCTTGCGCGCGGCGATGGCCTGGCGCGCCTGCTCGCGCTCGATGTCGCGGGTCTTGTCGGCCTGGCGGGTGCCGAGCAGCTTGACGATGTGCCACGACCCATCCGGGCTGCGGAACGGCTGGGTGACCTGGCCCGGCTGCATGCCGGCGACCAGCTTGCCGACTTCGCTGCCCCAGTCTCCCAGCATGAACCAGCCCATGTCGCCTCCGGCATTCGCGGTGGTCGGGTCGTCGGAATTCTGCTTGGCCAGCTCCGCGAAGTCGGCGTGGCCGTCCACGATCTCCTGGTACAGCTTGGTGATCTTGTCCTGGGCGCCTTGTTCGCTCAGCACTGCTGTCGGTTTGATCATCAGGTGCAGGGCGTGGTATTCGGTGACGATCTGCTTGGTGTCCGGCGTGCGCTTGCCTTCGAGCTTCAGGATGGTGAAACCCGATGCGTCGCGCAGCGGTTCGGTGTAGCCGCCTTCCTGCAGGGAGTTGACGATCTGCTGCACCGCCGGCGGCAGTTCGTCCACGCGCCGCCAGCCGAGGTCGCCGCCGTCGAGCGCCTCGGGCGCGTTGGAATCGCTGACTGCGAGCGCGGCAAAATCCTTGCCGGCCTTGAGCTCGCTTTCGATCTTGTCGGCCTTGGCCTGCGCGGCCTCGATCTGCTGGGCGTTGGCGCCCTCGGGCAAGCCGACCAGGATGCGCGCCAGGTGCACCTCGCCCTGCTTGAAGGCGGGGCTGGCGACGAGGTTGTCGATTTCCGCATCGGACACCTGCGCGTTCGACTGCATCACCTGCTGCTGCACCTCGCGCACCAGCAACTGGTCGCGCAACTGCTGCCGGAACGACGCGTAGTCGACGCCTTGCTGCTGCATCGCCGCCTGCATCTGCGGCACGCTCATCTTGTTCTGCTCGGCGATGTTGGCGACCGCGGCGTCGACCTGGTCGTCGGAAACGCGCACGCCGTTGTCACGCGCCTTCTGGATCAGCAGCTGGTTGAGGATCAGGCGCTGCAGCACCTGTTTTTCCAGCACGTTCTGCGGCGGCAGCTTGCCGCCGGAAGACGTGATCTGATGCGCGATGGTGCCCATGGTCTGGTCGAGCTGGCTTTGCAGGATCACGCCGTCGTTCACCACCGCGACGATCCGGTCCAGCGGCTGCGGCTGGTTCGAAACGAGCGAGGGCAGCGACGAAGGGGCGTTGTCGGGCGGCGGCGTGTTCGGGTTCAGCAATTGCGCGAACGCGGGCAGCGTGAACGCGCAGCTTGCGAGCATCAGGGCCAGGCGGGCGAGGCGGGATCGATTCATGGAAATCACGGATGTTGGATTCGATGGCGGTTCGCCGCGGACTCGGGAAACCGGGGGTTTGGACAGTGCCGGATGCCGAAAGTTGGGCGATGTCCAGGACGGAGTTGGTCGAAGCAGCTGTGGTGAAAAGTCAGGCCAGGGAGCTCTTGGCCATGGATGGCGGCTCTTATGGCCGTTCTGGTGTTCGTGACTTGGAGACTACGTTTATATCGGGCCCATCCGGGCGCGGCGATCATGGACGATCGCACAAGTTATTGATAGCCAAGGATAGCATTTTGCAGGAACGAGCCCGCCTTCTGGCCGTACGAACCGACGCCCTTGAACTGGATCTCGAACATGATGGCGTTGTTGGAGTCGCCCCGGTAGTCGTAAACGTAGCGGCGGCTCAGCACGCGGATCGCCGTGCAGCAACTGTCCCATTCGATCCCTGCGAAGGCGTCGATGGCGCGCTTGTCGCGCAATGAATAGGTATAACCGCCGACCAGCTTCCAGGCCGCGCCGACCGGGATTTCGGCCGACATGCTGGCCTGTTCCAGCAGGTTGCGGCGGTAGCGGTAATCGAAGTTGACGATGCCGTCGCCCCACAGCCGCCGCTGCAGCCCCACCGTCGAGACGTCGGTTTCGTCGGTGTTGGGGTTCCACTGTTGCGAACCGGTCAGGCGCCAGTTGTCGCTGAGCGCGATGGTCAGGTTGGCGACGTAATTGGAACCGGAGTAGTCCACTGCCTTGCCGCCGGGGTAGAGCGTGACCTTCTGCGGATCGAAGTAGCGGATCTGGCCGATGCTGGCCGACAGTTTCTCGACGCCGTCCTGGTCGAGGAAACGCGTGGTCAACGCCAGTGACAGGTCGTTGGCGTTCATCTGGCGGTCGGCGCCGCTGAAGCTGTTGGTGGTGAACAACTGCCAGAAATCGAAGGTCAGCGGTTGGGTGTCGAACAGCGGAATGTCGTTCTGGTTGCGGTAGGGCACGCGCAGGTAATACACGCGCGGTTCCAGGGTCTGGGTGTAGTCGCTGCCGAACAGGTGCACGTCGCGCTCGAAGATCAGTCCGGCGTCCACGTCGAAGATCGGCGTGGTGCGCGAGGGATGGGTCGGACCGCCCGGCGCGACCGGCTGCGGCAGGTTGTACCCGGTGTAGCGCACGCCCACCTCGGGGCGCAGGAACCATGCGGCACCCTGCAGCGGCCACGCGAGGTAGGGATAGAAATCGAAACGCTCGCCGCCGATCTTTTCCGGTTGCACGAAACGCACCGCTTGGGCGTTGATGCCCCACTCCGGTCCACCCGGCCTCCCGATCGGACGCTCGGCATTGAAGTACAGGCGCGGCAGGCGCCGGTAGGGCGCGGCCCGATCCGAGAGCCCCGGCGTCACGATCTGGTACCAGTCGGCGCCGATGCCGGCGTTCCACCAGTCGGTCGATTTGGTGACGTAGGAAGACGAGCCCAGCAGGGTCACGGTCGAGGTGGTCAGGTTCTGGCCGAAATCCTGGAACCATTCCTTGTCGGTGGCGTGCGCGATGGAGGTGTTCCAGCGCAGGTCCCACGGCAAGGTGGTCTGGTTGGAGAGCGTCAGGTAGCCGCGGTTGCGGCCCGCCTGCTTGTCGTGCGGCATGTAGTCGAGGTTCAACACGCCCCTGCTGGTGGTGGTGAGCCAGCGGAACTGGCTGTCCAGCATGCCGCCCCGGTCGGCGTACCACGTCGGCGTGAAGGTGGCGTCGTAGTTGGGGGCGATGTTCCAGTAGTACGGGATCGAGACCATGAATCCCGCGCGGCCGCGCTTGCCGAACGACGGATACAGGAATCCGCTCTGGCGCTGGTTGTCGATCGGAAAGCTCATCCAGGGCAGCCACAGGAACGGCACGCCCTTGAGGCGCATGGTCACGTCGCGGGCATAGCCGCGGCCCTTGTCCTCGTCCATCGTCATCGACTTCGCGCGGATCTCCCACACCCGGCGGTCGATGTCGCAGGTCGAATAGGTGACCCCATGGAACTTGCTGTGGTCCTGGTCCAGCACGATGGCTTGCGCCGCGGTGCCGTTGCCGCGCGAGCTGAGCAGTTGGTACTGCACGTTGTCGGCGACGCCGTATTCGGGGTCGGTGGTGCCTTTCATGCTGTCGGCGGAGAACAACATGCCGCGTTCCTGGTAGCGGATGTGGCCCTCGGCGTCGTAGGCGGTGGTGTCGACGTTGTAGGCGAGATCGTCCGCGCGCAGCAACTGGTCGAGGCGCTGCAGGGACGTGTGGCCGGAGAGATGGAACAGGTTGCTGTCCGGGCTGCTGAAGGTGTCGCCATTGACCTCGGAGGGGCTGGCGGCACGATCGCCTTCGGTCGGCAGGCCGGGCACGTAGAAATCCAGCAGGTCGTTCTTCTTGCACAGCGCGAAGTCGTTCTTCACCACCGGGCAAGTGAACGCACCGAGCGGGCAGACGTTCGCACCCGATTGCGCCGCGGCCATCCCGGGCGCAGCCGCCAGCGCGATCGCGAATGCCAATGCACGCGGTGTCAGCGGCTTCATTCGGCGCGGCACGCGGGTTCCTCGGGAAAATGATGCGCGTACGCTAGCAGAACACCGCGTTGGTGTTGAACTTCACGGGCGCCGCATTCAGGCCGCTTTCGCGTTCGCCAGCGGCGCGCAGCGCGCGTCCAGCCAGGCGCGATCGGCGGGATCGTCCAACAGTGGCGCGAGCCTTTCATGCACCGTCGCGTGGTAGCCGTCCAGCCACGCGATTTCGGTGGCATCGAACAGCGACACGTCCAGCAGGCGGGTGTCGATCGGACACAACGTCAGCGTTTCGAAGGCAAGGAACTCGCCGAATTCGCCGCCGCCCGCGGAGACCGTGGCCGCGAGGTTCTCGATGCGTACGCCGTGCCGGCCGGGCTTGTAGATGCCGGGTTCGATCGAGGTGATCATGCCGACGTCCATCGCTTCCAGATGCTGGCCTGAACGCGGTGGCCGGATCGATTGCGGACCTTCGTGCACGTTGAGGCAGTAGCCGACGCCGTGACCAGTGCCATGCCCGTAATCGACGCCGGCAGCCCAGATCGGCGCACGCGCCAGCGCGTCGAGTTGCTGGCCCGACGTGCAACGCGGGAATTTCGCGCGCGACAGCGCGATCACGCCTTTCAATACCAGGGTCACGTCGCGGCGTTGCTCTGGCGTGGTTTCGCCCAGTGCCCACATGCGGGTGATGTCGGTGGTGCCGCCGAGGTATTGCGCGCCGGAATCGATCAGCAGCATGCCGCGCGGTTTCAGTTCGGAATGCGATTCGGGCGTCGCGGAGTAGTGCGGCAGCGCGGCATTGGCCTCGTAGCCGGCGATGGTGGAAAAACTTTCGCTGACGAAACCCGGCTGCTGCGAACGCAGCTCTCGCAGTTTCGTGTCGACGTCGAGTTCGGTGAGGCGCTTGCCGTCGCGCAGTGATTGTTCGAGCCAGCGCGCACCACGCACCAGCGCCACGCCATCGCGGCGCATCGCCTCGCGCACGTGCTGCATGGCCTTCGCACCCTTGCGTGCCTTGGCGGCGGTGATCGGGCCCGGAGCCTCGATCATTGCCGTGTGCGGCGGGATCGCGTGCGCCAGCGCGGCGGCGACCTGCGCGGGCGCCAGCAGCAACTTGGCGCCTGGCGGCAGTTTCGACAACGCGTCGACGGCAGATGCGTAGGGCGCGAGCCGGATGCCGTCGGCCGCCAGTGCGGTTTGCAGCGCGTCGTCGAACTTGGCCGCCTCGACGAACAACGTCGCGCCGTTGGCGTCGAGCAACAGGTGCGACAGGAACACCGGGTTGTATTCGACGTCGGAGCCGCGCAGGTTCAGCACCCATGCGATTTCGTCCAGCGCCGAGACGAAGTGGTGGGTCGCGCCGGCCTCGAGCATGGCCTTGCGCACATCGCCGAGCTTGTCGAAACGGCTCCGGGTGGCGTATTCGAGTGGATGTTCGTACACCGGCGCGTGCGGCAACGGCGGACGATCCGTCCAGACCGCGGCGGGCAGGTCGTCTTCGACCAGTTCCGCGTCGCGGCGTGCCAATGGTTCGCGCAGGCTGCGTTCCGAAGCCAGCGACAACATGTCGGCGGCACACGCGACCTTGTCGCCCCTGCCCGTGTGCGCGCACAGCCACGCGACATGTTCGGGCGTGTGCGGCACGTTCAACTTCACCAGTTCGACGCCGCTGCCGGCAAGCTGGCGTTCGGCCTGCGAAAAATAGCGCGAATCGGTCCACACGCCCGCGAAGTCCTTCGTCACGATCAGCGTGCCGGCCGAACCCGTGAAGCCCGACAGCCATTCGCGCGCGGTCCAGTGCGCCGGCAGGTATTCGGACAGGTGCGGATCGGCGGTGGGCACGATGCAGGCGGCAATCCCGCGTTGCTGCATCACGGCGCGCAGGGCGGCGATGCGTTCGGGAACGGTGGCAAAGGTCATGGCGTTCGATCCGGCGGTGGTTGGCGAACCTGGCAGTGACCTCAAGACATCCCAGTCACCCGCACAGGCGGGGGTCCAGTGACTCCTGCGACTGAAGCCGGGACGCTGGATTCCCGCCTGCGCGGGAATGACGAGCAAAAGCGCGCTTTGGCGGCCGCCTGTCGGGTTGGTTCCCCATAATCTCGCGTCGCGGGCGCACCTGCAAACGGTGCGCATGCGTTGGTGCGGCGTCGGGGTTCCGCTAGAATGACGCTTTCCACAGATGGCTCGACCATGACCTCCCTGATTTTCGTCACCGGCGGCGTGGTGTCCTCGCTTGGCAAGGGCATCGCATCGGCGTCGCTGGCGTCCATCCTCGAGGCCCGCGGCCTCAGCGTCACCTTGATGAAACTGGATCCGTACATCAACGTCGATCCAGGCACGATGAGTCCGTTCCAGCACGGCGAGGTGTACGTCACCGACGACGGCGCCGAGACCGACCTCGACCTTGGCCACTACGAGCGTTTCGTGCGTACCCGGCTGTCGGGCAAGAACTCCATCACCACCGGCAAGATCTACGAGGCCGTGATCCGCAAGGAACGCCGCGGCGATTATCTCGGCGCCACGGTGCAGGTGATTCCGCACATCACCAACCAGATCAAGCACGTGATCGACGAGGCCACGCGCGGTTTCGACGTGGCGCTGGTCGAGATCGGCGGCACCGTCGGCGACATCGAGTCGCAACCATTCCTCGAAGCCGCGCGCCAGCTTCGCATCGAACGCGGCGCCGACAAGGTGTTGTTCATGCACCTGACCCTGGTGCCGTTCATCAAGGCCGCCGGGGAAATCAAGACCAAGCCGACACAACATTCCGTGAAGGAATTGCGTGCGCTGGGCATCCAGCCGGACATCCTGTTGTGCCGCTCGGAGGAGCCGCTGCCTGAATCCGAGCGCCGCAAGATCGCGCTGTTCACCAACGTGCCGGAAAACGCGGTGATCAGCGCGGCCGATGCCGACACGATCTACAAGCTGCCGCTGTGGCTGCACAAGGAAGGGTTGGACGACATCGTGGTCGAGCGCCTGCACCTTGACGCCAAGCCCGCCGACCTGTCGCAGTGGCAGCGTACGGTGGACGCGCTCGAGCATCCCCGGGACGAAGTGCGCATCTACATCGTCGGCAAGTACGTCGAGCACAAGGATGCCTACAAGTCGCTGGGCGAGGCGCTGCGCCACGGCGGCATCCACAATGCGACGCGCGTCAACCTCGAGTGGATCGATTCCGAGATCATCGAAACGCGCGGCGCCGACGCGGTGCTGCACGACGCCGATGCGATCCTGGTGCCCGGCGGTTTCGGCAAGCGCGGCTTCGAGGGCAAGATCCAGACCGTGAAATACGCGCGCGAGCGCGGCGTTCCGTATTTCGGCATCTGCTACGGCATGCACGCGGCGGTGGTGGAGTTCGCGCGCGACGTGGCGGGCATCGCGGGAGCGGGTTCCACCGAGAACGATCGCGATTGCGCGGATCCCGTGATCGCGCTGATCACCGAGTGGACCCAGGGCGCGGGCGAAGTCCAGCGTCGCGACGAAGCGTCCGATCTCGGCGGCACCATGCGTCTCGGCGCACAGGAGTGCCATCTGAAGGCCGGCACGCTGGCGCTCGAGCTGTACGGCGCCGACACCATCCGCGAGCGCCATCGCCACCGTTACGAATTCAACAACCGCTATCGCGAGCGCCTGGAAAAAGCCGGTCTCGTGGTTGCAGGCGTTTCCGTCGACGACTTGGTCGAGATCGTGGAATTGCCGGCGCAGAGACACCCGTGGTTCCTGGCCTGCCAGTTCCATCCCGAGTTCACCTCGACACCGCGTGATGGCCACCCGCTGTTCAACGGCTTCGTGCGTGCCGCGCGCGAGTACAAGGCGGTGCGCGATGCGCCGAAGCTGGCGAAGGAAGCAGCGGGATGAAGGACCATCATTTTTTCCTTCCCCCGCGTGCGGGGGAAGGTGCCCGAAGGGGGGTTGGGGGGCAGTCGGCATGAACCTCTGCGGATTCGAGGTCGGTCTCGACAAGCCGTTTTTCCTGATCGCCGGTCCGTGTGTGGTGGAGTCCGAGCAACTGCAGCTCGACACCGCAGGGCAATTGAAGGAAATCACCGGCCGACTCGGGATTCCCTTCATCTTCAAGTCCAGTTTCGACAAGGCCAACCGTACCTCGGGCAAGAGTTTCCGCGGGCTCGGGATGGAAGAGGGCCTGCGCATCCTCGGCGAGGTGAAAAAACAAGTCGGCGTACCGGTGCTCACCGACGTGCACGAATACACGCCGTTCGATGAAGTGGCGGCAGTCGTGGACGTGCTGCAGACGCCGGCGTTCCTGTGCCGTCAGACCGATTTCATCCAGCGGGTCGCGCGCGCGGGCAAGCCGGTCAACATCAAGAAGGGCCAGTTCCTGTCGCCGTGGGACATGCAGAACGTGGTCGAGAAGGCGCGCGCGGTCGGCAACGACCAGATCATGGTGTGCGAGCGCGGCGCCAGCTTCGGCTACAACAACCTCGTCTCCGACATGCGTTCGCTGGCGGTGATGCGCGATACCGGCTGCCCCGTGGTGTTTGACGCCACGCACTCGGTGCAGTTGCCGGGCGGGCAGGGCACGAAATCCGGTGGCCAACGCGAATTCGTGCCGGTGCTGGCGCGCGCCGCGGTCGCGGTCGGCGTCAGCGGCGTGTTCATGGAAACCCATCCCGATCCGGACAAGGCGCTGTCCGACGGTCCGAACGCGTGGCCGCTCGGGAAGATGGAAGCATTGCTTGCGACGCTGAAGGAACTCGACGCGGCGACCAAGCGCGCCGGGTTTCTCGAGACTGCAGACAAATAAGCTCGTCATTCCGGGGCCGTGCGAAGCACGGAACCCGGAATCGGTTTGAGGCCTCACCGCATCACGACACCGATTCCGGGTTCTGCCTGCGGCAGCCCCGGAATGACGAAACACAACAATCTATCCGGACGGCCGACAATGACCACGACGATCAAGACGATTCACGCCCGCGAAGTGCTGGACAGCCGCGGCAATCCCACCCTCGAAGCCGAAATCACTCTGGCGGATGGCGCGTTCGGCCGCGCGATCGTGCCGAGCGGCGCGTCCACCGGCACGCGCGAAGCGGTGGAGCTTCGCGACGGCGACAAGTCGCGTTATCTCGGCAAGGGGGTGCTGAAGGCGGTTGGCAACGTCAACGGCGCGATCGCCAGCGCGCTGAAGGGGTTCGACGCCGCCGACCAGGGCGGGCTCGACGCGAAACTGGTGCAGTTGGACGGCACGCCGAACAAGTCCATGCTCGGCGCCAACGCGATGCTCGGCGTGTCGCTGGCGGCGGCGCATGCGGTTGCGGCTTCGCGCAAGCTGCCATTGTGGAAGTACCTGGGCGAGATCAACGGTACCACCGGCGTACCGGGTGCGTTGCCGGTTCCCATGATGAACGTGATCAACGGCGGCGTGCATGCCGACAACCCGCTCGACATGCAGGAATTCATGGTGATGCCGGCGGGCTTCGGCAAGTTCTCCGATGCACTGCGCGCGGGCGTCGAATGCTTCCACGCGTTGAAAACGCAATTGAAAAAACGCGGCATGAACACCGCGGTCGGCGACGAGGGCGGGTTCGCGCCGGCGCTGCGTTCGCACGAGGAAGCGATCGAAGTGATCCTCGAAGCCGTCAACGCCGCAGGTTACCAGCCGGGCAAGCAGGTCTGGATCGCGCTCGACCCCGCGTCGTCGGAGTTCTTCGACAATGGCGTGTACGACCTGAAGGGCGAGAACCGCAAGCTCGACGCCGCCGGCATGGTGGAACTGTATGCCGACTGGTGCGCGAAATATCCGATCATCAGCATCGAGGATGGCTTGGCCGAAGGCGACCAGGCGGGCTGGAAGCTGATCACCGAAAAGCTCGGCAAGAAGATCCAACTGGTCGGTGATGACTTGTTCGTCACCAACCCCTCGATCTTCCGCGAAGGCATCGCGAACCGCATTGCCAACGCGATCCTGATCAAGGTGAACCAGATCGGCACGCTTTCGGAAACGCTGGAAGCCGTGGCGATGGCCGACGAGGCGAAGTACGCCGCGGTGATCTCCCACCGCTCGGGCGAAACCGAGGACACCACCATCGCCGACCTCGCGGTCGCGACCACGGCGACCCAGATCAAGACCGGCTCGCTGTGCCGCTCCGACCGCATCGCCAAATACAACCAGCTGCTGCGGATCGAGGAACAACTCGGGTCCGGGGCGAAGTATGCTGGCCGCGAGGCTTATCCGAATCTGGCGGCGCTTCCCGGCTGAGGTTCCAGTCCTTGCTTCGTTGGCTCGCGTTGATATTGATCGCCCTCTTGATCGGCCTGCAGGTCAAGCTGTGGGTCGGCGACGGAGGCATGCGCGACCTGCGCGCGATCCGTGCGCGCGTGTCGGAACAGCAGGCCGAGAACGCCAAGCTCAAGCAGCGCAACGATGCATTGCACGCCGATGTCGAGGACCTGAAACACGGCCAGGACGCGGTCGAGGCGCGCGCGCGATCGCAGCTTGGCCTGGTCAAGCCTGGCGAAGTGTTCTATCAGGTGGTCAACACGCCGGCAGGTGCCGCGAGCAGCGCGCCGCCTCCGGCCTCGACTGTTGCGCCGATTCCCGTGCCGGCACCGGCTTCCAGCAACTGAGGTGCGGCGTCGCGCCGGGTTGATCGGCTAAACTGGTCGCTTGCGCAGGCTGCGCAAGACCTTTCTTGCATGTCGGGGTTCGAACGGGCGATGCGGGTGTTGCTGAGCAATGACGACGGCGTGGAAGCGCCCGGCATCCGCGTGCTCGCCGAGCACCTCGCGGAACTGGGCGAAGTGGTCGTGGTTGCGCCCGACCGCGATCGGTCCGGCGCCAGCAATTCGCTGACCCTCGACCAGCCGGTGCGAGTCGTGCATCTCGACGATGGCCGTTATCGCGTCGCCGGCACGCCCACCGATTGCGTGCACCTCGCGCTGTCCGGATTGCTGGACGACGAACCGGACATCGTGGTCTCGGGCATCAACAATTCCGCCAACCTCGGCGACGATGTGATCTACTCGGGCACCGTATCGGCCGCGATGGAGGGACGGTTCCTCGGGCTCCCGGCCATCGCCGTGTCGCTCGCGGGCCGGTGCGAGCAGCATGACGGCAACGGCCATCATTTCGATTCTGCCGCACGCGCCGTGTCGTTGCTGATGCGGCGCCTGCTGGTGGATCCATTGCCCGCCGACACCATCCTCAACGTCAACGTACCGGACCGTGCCTGGAACGGAATCGAAGGCTTCGAAGTGACGCGCCTCGGCAGCCGCCACCGCGCGTCGCCGTGCATCGCGCAACGCGACCCGCGCGGGCGCACGGTATGGTGGATCGGCGCGGCGGGCGATGCCGACGACGCCGGCCCCGGCACCGATTTCGACGCGGTGCGGCGCGGCTTCGTGTCGGTGACGCCGATCCACGTCGACCTCACCCGTTTCCAGGCTCTCGAAAAGGTGTCGAACTGGATCGGCGGACTGACCGCGCAGATGCAGGGAGAACAGGCCGCATGAACAGCCTGTTCGGGGCGGCCGCGGCGTCCGCGCGAGGGCACGGCATGACTTCGCAGCGTGCGCGCGACCGCCTGGTCGCGACGTTGCGCGCGGAAGGCATCAAGGACCCGCGCGTGCTGGACGTGATCCGCACCATGCCGCGGCACCTTTTCATCGACGAGGCGCTGGCGTCACGCGCCTACGAGAACACCGCGTTGCCGATCGGGCTCGACCAGACCATCTCGCAGCCGTGGGTGGTGGCGCGCATGACCGAATTGCTGATCGAGCGCGGCGTGCCGAAGCGGGTGCTGGAACTCGGCACGGGATCCGGCTACCAGGCGGCGGTGCTGTCCGAACTGGTCGAGACCGTGTACACCGTCGAGCGCATCGAGGAACTGCTGCGCAAGGCGCGTCGCCTGTTCCGCACCATGAAGATCGAGAACATCCGTTCGCGCCACGACGACGGCAACGTGGGCTGGCCCGACGAGGCGCCGTTCGACGCGATCATCCTGACCGCGGCAGGCGAATCGGTGCCGCGCGCGTTGTGCGAACAACTCGCGGATGGCGGGGTGCTGGTCGCGCCGCTCGGCCCCACGGGCTCGCAACGCCTGACGCGGTTCCGGCGCGAGGGGGATGCCTGGCACCGCGAAGACCTGGAAGCCGTGAGTTTCGTGCCGCTGTTGGGTGGCCTGGGATGACAACCTGATGCAACTGTTCCGACCGATGTATGAAAAAGCCCTCGAGTGGGCCGGCAAACCGCGCGCCGACGTGGGACTCGCGCTGTTGAGTTTCGTCGAGGCTTTCATTTTTCCGATCGCGCCTGAAATCATGCTGGCGCCGATGACGCTGGCGCGCCCGCGCAAGTGGTGGTGGTTCGCTTCGCTGAGTTTGTTCTTTTCGTTGCTGGGTTCGCTGGTCGGCTACGCGCTCGGGCATTACGCGTTCGATGCACTGAAACCGTTGCTCGCACAGTTGGGCTGGCTGCCGCATCTCGAATCGCTGGTCCACACCCTGGGTGCCGATGCACAGGCGCATCCGTGGAAGGCGTTCTGGTTGCTGGTCGCGGCGGGTTTCGTGCCGATCCCGATGAAGGTCGCGAGTTGGGCCTGCGGCATCGTCGGCATGCCGATGCTGCCGTTCCTCGCCGGCATCGCGATCGGCCGCGGCAAGCGCGTGTTGCTGGTCGCGGGTGCGATCCGTCTCGGCGGCGAGCGCGCCGAGACCGCGCTGCACAAGCACATCGAAACCGCGGGCTGGGTGATCGTCGCGATCGTGGCCGCGCTGGTGTTGTATTTCTGGATGCGTTGATCCGCGAATGTCGCGGCAGGTGTGACTCGGGTATCCTTGCGCGCATCATGCGCAATCCGATTTCGTGCAAGAAACTGCTGGCGACCGCCGCCGCACTGTCGTTGCTGGCGGGGTGCGCGTCGACGCCGGCGCCGGTGGTCAACCATTCGTTCGGGATGGGCGAACCTGCACCGACGCCAGCGCCGGCGGCGTCCGCGCCACCGGCGGCGGGCAGCAGCGGAACCCAGACCTTCGGTCTCGGCGGCCACGCCAACGGCACCGTCAGCGCGTCCGGGTACACCGTCGCGCCCGGCGACACGCTGTACAGCATTGCGTTCGCCCATGGCCTGGATGTGCGCGAACTCGCAGCGATCAACGGTATTCCGTCGCCCTACACGATCCATCCGGGGCAGGTGCTGAAACTGAAGGCGGCGTCCGCGGCGCCTGCGTCGTCGACCGGATCGGTCGCGGCGGGCACGACGGTGGTCACGACCACCACGCAGCCCCCGGCCCCCGCGCAACCTGCGCCGGCACAACCCCCGGAACCCGTATTCGGGCCCGTCACCACGCAGGCCATGACCGCCAGCGGCGTCGCGCCCGCAGGGTCTTCCTCCGCGGCTACGGTTGCCACGGCTCCCGCGGTGCCGGCGAGTGCCCCGGCAGTTTCCGCGGCCAGCGTTGCGTCGCCTCCGATGCAAACCGCGCCCCCGCCGCCCGCAGTCGTGGCAACGCCCACGCCGCCACCGGGCGCGACCCGCAACGTCGCAGGGATTGCCTGGCAGTGGCCGGCCAGCGGCAAGGTGGTCGGCGGATTCCAGGCGGGCAGCGGCGGTGACGGCGCGGGCGTCGACATCGCCGGAAACGTGGGCGACCCGGTACGCGCGGCGGCGTCCGGCACGGTGGTGTACAGCGGCAACGGGCTGATCGGCTACGGCGAGCTGATCATCATCAAGCACAACGACACGTACCTGTCCGCATACGGCCACAACAGCAGGCGGCTGGTGAAGGAAGGCCAGCGCGTCGGCGCCGGGCAGGAAATCGCGCTGATGGGCGCCAGCGGCGCGCCGCGCGTGGAACTGCACTTCGAAATCCGCAAGGACGGCAAGCCTGTCGACCCGATGGCGTTCCTGCCGCAGCGTTGAACGGGAATCCTGCGTGGGTTGGGTTGACCCGGCTTCACCAGGGAAGCCCAACAATGCGTATTGACCGAACGTCATCGCACGACGCCGTTGTTGGGCTTCGCTGCGCTCAGCCCAACCTACACAAGAATAAACGCGGCGACGACGTTGCGGCCTTCGCTGGCGAGGATGTCCCAGGTGCGGGCGGCGGCGGCGTTGTCCATCACTTCCACGCCGACTCCACGTTGCAGGAACGCAGCCAGCACCGCCTGCGAGGGAAACCGTTGGCGTTCGCCGGTGCCGAGCAGTACCACGTCGGGGTTGAGCGCGACGATCGGTTCGACGTGTTCGGGTGTCATCACAGCCACGTCCGCAACGCCCCAATCATCGATGACCTTGTCGCGGGTCAGGATGATGCTGGCGATGAAAGGCTGGTCGACGATGACCACCGTGTGCGCGTCGGCCTTGCGCACGAACAGGTAGTCACGCGGGCGTTCGAGGTTCAGTTCCAACAGGTGTACCTCTGATTCGTCATTCCGGCGAAGGCCGGAATCCATTTTGCCTTTGCTTGAAGATCGGGATCAAAATGGATTCCGGGTTCAGCCCTTAGGGCTGCCCCGGAATGACGAAGAAAATAGTCCTTATCGCGGCAGCGCGATCCCCGGCTGGTCCTCGTTGCGCCGATACAGGACGGCAATGTGGCCGATGGTCTGCACGGTTTCGGCCTGGCTGGATTCGACCAGTTTCGCGAGCTCGGCGGCACGCGCGGCGCGGTCGTCGCCGGTCAGCCTGACCTTGATCAGTTCGTGGTCGTCCAGCGCCTGCTCCAATTCCTTCAGCACACCCGAGGTCACGCCCTTGCCGCCCAACAGGAGCACGGGCTTCAGCGGGTGGGCAAGGCCACGCAGGTAACGGGTTTGTGAAGACGTCAGGGACATGCGTTCAGCATTCGCGCGGGTTGGATGATCGTTCAGGGTATCATGCGCACGAACCGTCCCGGATCGAGGTGGCCGGTTGATGTCATCCGTGGCTAGAGAGCGCCATGCCAAGGTCCAAAAGCAGCGCGCGCTGGTTGAAGGAGCATTTCGACGACGAATTCGTCCGCCGCGCACAGGCCGAAGGCTTGCGCTCGCGCGCAGCCTTCAAGCTGGACGAACTGCTGGATCGCGACCGCTTGCTGAAGCCTGTCCTGAGCAGGCCGCAAGGCGGCCGTGTCGAAGGGCCCGGCATGACGGTGGTGGACCTGGGCGCGGCGCCGGGCGGCTGGTCGCAACTGGTGCGCCAGCGATTGGGCGACGCCGGACACGTGTTTGCGCTGGACATCCTGCCCATGCAGGGCATCGGCGGGGTGGAGTTCATCCAGGGCGATTTCCGCGAGGAAAAGCTGTTCGACGCCCTGATGGCAAGGCTGGCAGGCGCCCCGGTGGACCTTGTGCTGTCGGACATGGCGCCCAATATCAGCGGTATAGCGTCGGTGGACCAGGCCCGCGCGATGGAGTTGGCGGAGCTGGCCGCGGATTTCGCATACAAGTGTTTGAAACCCGGAGGGTCTTTTCTGGTGAAGCTGTTTCAGGGCCGAGGTTTCGACGAGTACCTGCGTGGCTTGCGCGCGGGCTTCGAGCGGGTGACACTGCGCAAGCCCAAGGCTTCGCGCGCCCGTTCCCGCGAGGTTTATGCCTTGGCGACGGGACTGAAGAGGGAAGCATGAGTTACGCTGGCTTCGATCCGCAAGCCGATGTTCGTGGAAAACCCGCGCGGGACGTGCGGGTTCGTGCGCAGGACGTGCAAACAGGCAAACCTTCATGAAGCCTTCGATGAATGACTTGACCCGCCAAATCCTGTTGTGGCTCGTGGTTGCGGTGATCGTGGTGCTGGTCTACCAGAGCGTCAGCCCGCGCCTCGCCGGCAGCGAGCAGCAGATGTCCTATTCGGAATTCGTGCAGCAGGTGAAGAACGACAACGTGTCGTCGATCACCATCAGCGCGAACATGCCGCCCGTGATCACGGGCAAGCTCAAGGACGGCAGCAATCTGCGCACCGTGCTGCCCGCGGTCGGCGACAACGCCTTGTTGCCGTTGCTGGAGTCGCACCGGGTCAAGACCACCCAGCAGCCGGGTGACAACGGCTTCTCGCTGATGCGGCTGGTCATCGAGTGGCTGCCGTTCATCGTGGTGTTCGGCCTGCTTTTCTATTTCTTCCGCCAGATGCAGGCGGGCGCCGGCGGGCGCGGCGCGATGAGCTTCGGGCGATCGCGCGCCAAGCTGCAGGGCGAGGACCAGATCAAGGTCACGTTCAACGACGTGGCCGGCTGCGAGGAAGCCAAGGAAGAGGTTTCCGAACTGGTCGACTTCCTGCGCGACCCGTCCAAGTTCACCAAGCTCGGCGGCAAGATTCCGCGCGGCGTGCTGATGGTGGGTTCGCCTGGCACCGGCAAGACGCTGCTGGCGAAAGCCATCGCGGGCGAGGCCAAGGTGCCGTTCTTCTCGATCTCGGGTTCCGACTTCGTCGAAATGTTCGTCGGCGTCGGCGCCGCGCGCGTGCGCGACATGTTCGAACAGGCCAAGAAGCACGCGCCGTGCATCATCTTCATCGACGAAATCGACGCGGTCGGCCGCCATCGCGGCGCCGGCCTCGGCGGTGGCCACGACGAGCGCGAGCAGACGCTGAACCAGTTGCTGGTCGAGATGGATGGTTTCGAGGGCAGCGAGGGCGTGATCGTGATCGCGGCCACCAACCGTCCCGACGTGCTCGATCCCGCGTTGTTGCGCCCGGGCCGCTTCGACCGCCAGGTGGTGGTGCCGTTGCCCGACCTCAAGGGGCGCGAGCAGATCCTGAAGGTGCACATGCGCAAGGTGCCGGTCGGCGCGGACGTCGATCCGCTGACCATCGCGCGCGGCACGCCAGGGTTCTCCGGCGCCGACCTCGCCAACCTCGTGAACGAGGCCGCGCTGTTCGCGGCGCGCGAGAATGCGCGCGACGTGCGCATGGATTTCTTCGAGCGCGCCAAGGACAAGATCATGATGGGCTCCGAACGGCGCTCCATGATCATGAGCGAGGAAGAAAAGAAGCTTACCGCGTACCACGAATCCGGCCACGCCATCGTGGGCCTGTCGGTGCCCGACCACGATCCGGTGCACAAGGTCACCATCATCCCGCGCGGGCGCGCGTTGGGCGTCACCATGTTCCTGCCGGAGCAGGATCGCTACAGCCACAGCAAGATGTCGCTGGAAAGCAGGCTCGCCAGCCTGTTCGGCGGACGTGTTGCCGAAGAAATCATCTTCGGCAGCGAGAAGGTCACCACCGGCGCCTCCAACGACATCCAGCGCGCGACGCAACTGGCGCGCGACATGGTCACCAAGTACGGCTTGTCGTCCGCGCTGGGCCCGATGACGTACGCCGAGGACGAGGACGAGGTATTCCTGGGCCGTTCGGTGACCCAGCACAAGAACGTGTCGGACGAAACCGCGCGCAAGATCGATATCGCGGTGCGCGAAGTCATCGATACCGCCTACAACCGGGCGCGCCAGATCCTCAACGCCGACATCGAGAAGCTGCACGCGATGGCCGCGGCGTTGCTGCAATACGAAACCATCGACCGCGAGCAGATCGCCGCGATCATGGAAGGCCGCGAACCCGGCCCGCCACGCGACTGGCATCCGCGCGACAGCAGCACCGGGACGGGCGGCGGCAAGCCGGCCACCGCGCCGGTCGCGCCGGCACCGTCCAGCCATCCGGCCGGGCAGCACTGAGTCCATCGCCTTGCATCGGAAAAGCCGCCCACGGGCGGCTTTTCTTTTTGTGCCGCCGTAACGCTACACTCGCGCTGAAAAGGGGTCGGCGATGGCGGAATTCCTGCGGCGGCTCAGGCAGCGCAAACTGGTGCAGTGGGCGCTCGCCTACGTGGCATTCGCGTTCGCATTGATCCAGGTGCTGGATGTTGTTGCGCAACGATTCGGTTGGCCGGATCAGCTCGAACGCATCCTGATTCTCGCGCTGGCAGTCGGTTTCTTCGTCGCCGTCGTGCTGGCGTGGTATCACGGCGAGCGCGGCGCGCAGCGCGTCAGTAGCACGGAGATCGTGATACTTGCATTGTTGTTGGCGATCGGCGGCGGGCTGTTGTGGCGCTATGAGCGGGCCACTTCGGCAACGAGCAGCTCGGAGGCAGCGCGGCGGAATCCGGAGCAGATCGCGACCGCACAGGCCGTTCCGATTCCCGCCAAATCGATCGCGGTGCTGCCGTTCGAGAATCTTTCCGAGGACAAAGGCAATGCCTACTTCGCCGACGGCATGCAGGATCTGATCCTCACCAAGCTCGCCGACATCGGCGATCTCAAGGTGATCTCGCGCACTTCGACCGCGAAATACCAGAGCCACCCGGACAATCTGAAAGTCATCGCGCAGCAATTGGGCGTGGCCACGATCCTGGAAGGCAGCGTGCAGAAAGCCGGCAACCAGGTGCTGATCAACGTGCAGTTGATCGATGCAAGCAGCGACAACCACCTGTGGGCCGAAAGTTACCAGCGCACGCTGGACAACATTTTCGGCGTGGAAGGCGAAGTCGCGCAGAAAGTCGCCGATGCCTTGAAGGCAAAACTGACCCGCACCGAACAGCAGAACGTCGCCGCGGTGCCGACCCAGAATGCGGCTGCGTACGACGCGTTCCTGAAAGCCGAATCGCTGGCGTACAAGGCCATCGATTCCTATCGGGAAGACGACTTTCTGGCTGCCGATGCCGCCTACCGCCAGGCGACTGCGCTGGACCCGGGCTTCGCCCTGGCTTATGCCCGGCTGGCTTACAACCAGATGGCCGGTCACTGGTTTGCCAAACGTCTTCCTCCCAGACAACTGGATGACGTCAAGGCAACCATTGATCGCGCGCTGGCGCTAGCGCCCGAACTGCCCGATGCGCATCTGGCGAAGGCGTACTACGACTACTGGGGCTTCCGTCGTTACGACGACGCAACGGTCGAGTTCCGTCGCACCTTGCAGTTGGCCCCGAACAACGAACGCGCTTCGCAGGGGCTGGCCTACATCTTGCGGCGCCGAGGCCAGTTCGACCAGGCGCTGCTGCAGTTCCAGCGCGTGCTTGCCCTGGCTCCGGGAAACCGGGAGAACTGGGGAGAATTCGGCATTACGTATGAAGTCTTGCGTCGCTATCCGAAGGCGCTTGCGCAACTGAACCGTGCACTTGCGATGGATCCGGATTACGAGGATGCGCGCGATTTCCTGGTCCGCGCCCTGTTGTTCGGATCCGGCGATGCGGCGAAGGCCCGCGCGGCCTCCGCCGGGACAAACAATTGGCGCCTGACATACACCATCGCGGGTGATTCCTACAACCTCATCGGTCCACGCGCTTACCCGGATTTCTTCGACCGGAAATTCGACGCTGCCTTGCGCGATTGGGATACGGTGCCCAAGACGACGGAAGACGAACGCCTGATCAGTCGCGTGGCGCGCGTGGTCATCGGGTTGGTCGCAGGCCGGCAAGATGCCGTGCGGCCGGAATGCGAGAGACTCAAACCGCTGGTAGATGCCGATCTGGCCAGCAATCCCGATGCACTGGGGCCGTTGCAGCGGCTGAGCTGGGTCGAGTTGTGCCTTGGACACAATGCCGACGCGATCGCCGCGGCACGCCACGCCAGTGAAGTGCTGCCGCTCGACAGGGATGCCTATTTCGGCGCATTCCAATTGGAGGGGTTGGCCGAAATCCAGGCGCGCGCCGGACAACCCGAGCAGGCGATCGACCTGTTGCAACGTTTGCTCGCGATTCCCGCCGGGGAGACGGTGAGCATCAGGCGCCTCGAACTCGATCCCGTGTGGGATCCGCTGCGGAACGATCCGCGTTTCCGGGCGCTGCTGAAGAAATATGCGGGCGCGCCGCCGATTGCCGCTGCAAGCGGAGCTTCGCCGTGACCGAGCTCATCGCTCGCCTGAGGCAGCGCAAGCTGGTGCAGTGGGCGCTGGCCTACATCGCTGCAGCGTTCGCGCTGATCCAGGTCGTCGATGTCGTGGCATCGCAATTCGGCTGGCCGGAAAGCCTGCGGCGCGGCATCACCTTGGCGCTTGGCGTCGGATTCGTCGTGACGCTGGTCATCGCGTGGTTTCACGGCGAGAAAGGGCGGCAACGCGTATCGGGTGCGGAGTTGTTGTTGATCGCGCTGGTGCTTGCCATCGGTGGTGGAGTGCTGTGGCGGTTTGCGCGCGTGAGCTCCACGAGTAGCCCGGATGCAGCGCAGCAAAATCCGGGAATTGCTGCCCCGGATTCCGCGGCTGTCGCCGCCGCGTCCAGGCTACGTGTTGTATCGGCAACGCCAGCCGTTCCGATTCCGGCGAAATCCGTCGCGGTGCTGCCGTTCGTCAACATGAGCAGCGATCCGAAGAACGACTACTTCAGCGACGGCATCACCGAGGAAATCCTGGATGCGCTGGCACAGGTGCCGAACCTGAAAGTCGCCGCGCGTACGTCGGCGTTCGCGTTCAAGGGCAAGGCCGAGGATCTGCGCAAGATCGGCGAGGTGCTGGATGTAGCGACGGTACTGGAAGGCAGCGTGCAGAAAGCCGGTGACGAGGTGCGCATCACCGCGCAGTTGATCGACACGCGCAGCGGATATCACCTGTGGTCGGAAAAGTACGACCGCAAGCTCACCAGCATCTTTGCGGTCGAGGATGAAATCTCGAAAGCGATAGCGGGCAAGTTGCAGGTCCAACTGGCGAGCGCGAAAGGTCAATCGTCGCTCATGCAAAAAGCCGTCGATCCACGGGCGCACGATTTCTATTTGCGTGGGCTTCCGCTGATCGCGACACGCGGTCCGGTCTTGCGCGAAGCCGTGGCGGATTTCCAGCAAGCGGTGGCGATTGACCCGGACTACGCGCAAGCGTGGGCGGCGCTGGCCGAAGCGCAATTGCTGCTTCCGCATTACTTCCTCGAACAGCAGGACACTGCCGCACCGGCCGGCGAGGCCGCGGCCAGACGCGCGCTGGCGATTGATCCGGACGTGGCCTCCGCTTACGTCGCGCTGGGCATGCATTATCGCGTGCAATGGAAATGGCAGGACGCCGACGCCGCATTCCGGAAGGCGCTGAAGATCGCGCCGGGGGACGCCGAGGCCGCCGATCAATATGGCCAGTACCTGCTCGCGGCGGGACGATTGCAGGATGCATCGGCGGAAATCGAGCGCGCCCAGAAACTGGATCCGTTGTCGGGCATCATCGGCGTCACGCGGGCCAACGTACTTACCGCCCTGCACCGGTTCGACGATGCGACCGTGCAGGCGCGCCGCGTGACCGAACTGCGGCCCGATTATGCGCTGGGTCATTTCGTCGCCGCGGATGTTGCCATTTGCCGCCGCGATTACACGGAAGCCAAAGCGCAGCTGGAGACGGGTGCGCGGATTGCCGGGGAAAACCCGGACGTCTATTCGCGGTTGGTGGATGGAATTGCGGACCCCGCGAAGCGCGCCGCCGCGCGCGAAGCGGTCGTAACAGCCACTGCCGATACGCATCAGCGGCTGACTCGCACCGCCCGGATCAAATGGCTGATGTTGCTGGGCGATCGGGACGATGCGCTGGAAGCGCTCCAAAGCGTGGGGCACGAATTGATGTTCGGGCAGGACAACGTCTGGCAGCCGGCGTTCGATCCGATCCGCAACGACCCGCGCTTCAAGGCGGCGCTGAAGAAGATGGGGCTGCCGTATGCGTCGAAGGATGCAGCGACGCTATGACCGGGAAGCCTTCCCTGTTCGCCGAGCTCAAGCGCCGCAACGTGTTGCGCGCGGCGGTGCTGTTCATCGGCGCAGCCTGGGCGCTGGCACAGGGCATCGCGCAACTCGGTCCGCCGCTCGGCGCGCCGGAGTGGATCACACGCTGGTTCGTGATTGCGGCGATCATTGCTTTCCCTTTCTGGATCGCGTTCGCGTGGTTCTACGAATTCACGCCGCAAGGTTTGAAACGCGAAAGCGAAATCGCGGCGGACGCGTCGATCACCCGCGCCACCGGACGCAAGCTCGACCGCGCGATCATCGCGGTGCTGGCGCTCGCGGTGGTACTGCTGCTCACCAACACGTTCGTCTGGAAAAAGGGCGCGGGGTTGCAGGGCGAGGCGGCATCCACCATCCCCGCCAAATCCATTGCGGTGCTGCCGTTCGATGACTTGAGTCCTGGCCACGACCATGCCTATTTCGCATCCGGCCTGGCCGAAGAATTGTTGAATGCGCTGGCGAAGGTGCAGGGGTTGAAGGTGGCCGGTCGCGCTTCCTCGTTCTATTACGGCAACCACAACGCCGACCTGCGCACCATCGGCAAGGCGCTGGATGTCGCCAATGTCCTGCAGGGCGCGGTGCGAACGCAGGGCAATGCCGTGCGCATCAGCGTGCAACTGGTACGCGTCGGCGATGGCTACGAGGTGTGGTCGCAAAGTTATGACGGAAGCTTGAGCGACATTTTTGACCTGCAGGAGCGCATCGCGCGCGCCATCACCGACCATCTGAAAGTGGTGCTGACCGGCAGCGAGCAGGCCCGGCTGGTGCCGGTGGCGACTACCAGTGCGGAAGCCTACGCGGATTTCGTGACGGCGCAGACGCTGGTCAACCAACGCGTGGGCGACAGCCTGCCGCGTGCGATCGCATTGTTGCAGAAAGCGACCACGTTGGACCCGAGGTTCACGCGCGCCTGGTCGAAGCTCGCGGTGGCCTATGCGGTGCTGCCGCAGTACGTGTCCGGCGACTGGAAGGCCAGCTGGAAAATTTCCGATGATGCCGCGCATCGCGCGCTCGTACTCGATCCGAACGATGCGGAAGCCTATGCGGCGATGAGCTACAACCAGTTCTCGCAGCGGCACTACGTGGCGATGGTGGAGCCGATGCAACGCGCGGTGGAACTTGCGCCGGACAATTCCGCGGTGAATTACTGGGCCGCGAACGAACTAGCGGCCATGGGCCGCACGCGCGACGCGGAAGCACGGATTGATTCGGCGCTGACCAACGATCCGGCGAATATCCTGCTGCTGTTCTACAAGAGCATGACGCGTTGGCGGCAGGGAGATCAGGCCGGCGCGCTGGCGTACATCCATCGCGCTGGCGTGGCGGATTCGCCGTTCGGTGCGCTGATGCTGGAGTTCTATGACGCCGCGCGCGGCGACATGGCGGGGTCCGCCCGGGAGTTCGCCAACTCGACCAGCTGGATGGGCACCAAGATTTCTCGCGCGGATTTGCAGGCCATCTATCGCGGCACCTATGGCGATGCCGCGCAGCGCGCGATCGCATTGAAAATCCTCGATGCGCATCTGGACGACGACTGGACGCCGACGATGCTGCTGCAACTGGGCGAATCCGCGCGCTCATTCGATCTGTTCGAGCACGGTCATAGCGGTTTGTCCGACGCCTACCTCAACTGGCTGTGGCAGCCGGAGCCCTGGTCGCGCAAGGCGCGCCAGGACCCTGTGTTCCAGGGTTTCGCACGGCGCATCGGCATGGTCGCGTACTGGAAGCGCTACGGCTGGCCGGACCTGTGCAAACCCTCCCCCGAAAACGGCTCCGAGGCATTCGTTTGCCAATGAACGGTGGACATTGCCGCCTCTGATCTTCGGAGCGTTGCCATGCTGCGCCATGTCATCGCACACCCCTGCCGCACTACACTGGAAAGATGTTCGATACCGTTCCCATGCTCGATTGCAACGGCCGCGCGTTACGGCTGGATCGTCCACGCATTTGCGGCATCCTGAACCTCACCGACGATTCGTTTTCGGGCGATGGTTTGCGTGGCGACGCCGAGGCTTCCATCGCTCAAGGTGTCGCGATGGTGGAGCAGGGCGCCGACATGCTGGATGTCGGCGCCGAGTCCACGCGCCCGGGTGCGAAGCCCATTGCCGCGGAAGATGAGACTGCGCGCGTGGTGCCGGTGATCGAAGCACTGGCCAAACGGGTCGAGGTGCCGATTTCGATCGACACCTCGAAACCCGAAGTGATGCGCACGGCAGTGGCGGCCGGTGCGGGTTTCATCAACGACGTGTACGCGTTACGGCGCGAAGGTGCGCTGGACGCAGCGGCCGAACTCAAGGTGCCGGTGTGCTTGATGCACATGCAGGGCGAACCGCGCACGATGCAGGACGATCCGCATTACGACGACGTGGTCGGCGAGGTGCACCGTTTCCTCGCCGAGCGCGTCTTCGCCTGCGAGATGGCCGGCATCGACAAGCGCAGGGTGCTGGTCGACCCAGGCTTCGGCTTCGGCAAGACGCTGGAACACAACCTTGCGTTGCTGCGCGCGCTGGATCGTTTCCGCGATCTCGCTGCCGGCGTGTTCGCGGGCGTGTCGCGCAAGGCGATGATCGGCACCTTGACGGGACGCGACGGCGGAGCCGATCGTGCCGCGGGTTCCGCTGCAGCCGCCATGATCGCGGTGCAGCGCGGCGCGATGATCGTGCGCGTCCACGACGTGGCCGCGACCCGCGATGCGCTGGCGGTATGGCACGCCGTGTACGAAGGCGATACGGTCGCGAAAAAGCCGGCGCAACCGTTCGGGTCGCAGCGTTTCGGCGAGGACTGAACAAGCCCGTAATGGGCGCGATCCGGAATCCATGGTTGTTCTGGCTCAGCCGGCAGGGCCAAAATGGATTCCGGGTTCTGTCACGGACTTCGTCCGCGCCAGCCCCGGAATGACGACAAGTTATGATGTTGTCCCGATCTTCACCCTGAAGTTGAATGTCGCCCTCATGCCCGAGTCCCGAGTCCCGAGTCCCGAGTCCCGCAAATACTTCGGCACCGACGGCGTGCGCGGCAAGGTCGGTGAATGGCCGATCACCGCCGAATTCATGCTCAAGCTGGGGCGCGCCGCGGGTGTGGTACTGGGCAACGGCCGGCGGCCGCTGGTGCTGATCGGCAAGGACACGCGGGTGTCGGGTTACATGTTCGAGTCCGCGCTGGAAGCGGGGCTGGTGGCGGCGGGCGCCGACGTCGGCCTGCTCGGCCCGTTGCCGACGCCGGCGGTGGCGCAGCTGACGCGCAGCTTGAACGCCAGCGCGGGCATCGTGATCAGCGCCTCGCACAACCCCTACCAGGACAACGGCATCAAGTTCTTTTCCGCCGATGGCGAAAAACTCGATGACGACGTGGAAGCCGCGATCGAGCGCGAAATCGACGCACCCTTCGTGACGGTCGCGCCCGAGCGCCTCGGCAAGGCGCGCCGCGTCGACGATGCGATCGAACGTTACGTGCGATTCTGCCTCGGTACGCTGGATGCGCCGCCCGATCTCTCCGGCCAGCACATCGTGCTGGACTGCGCGAACGGTGCCACCTACTCGGTCGCGCCCAAGGTGTTCATGGCGCTGGGTGCACGGGTCACGCGCATCGGTTGCGAGCCGGACGGGTTCAACATCAACCGCGACGTCGGCTCGACCCATCCGGCGACGCTGCGCGGTGCAGTGATCGAACAGGGCGCCGACCTCGGCATCGCCTTCGACGGCGATGGCGACCGCGTGCAGATGATCGATCGCAACGGGGAACTCGCCGACGGCGACGACCTGTTGTACGTGCTGGCGCAGGACTGGCTGGAGGATGGCCGCCTGCGCGGGCCTGTGGTCGGCACTCTGATGAGCAATTTCGGTCTGGAGCGCGCGTTGACCGGAGCCGGCGTGCGCTTCCTGCGCGCCAACGTGGGCGACCGCTACGTGCTGCAGCAGCTGAAGGAACACGGCGGCCTGCTGGGTGGCGAGACTTCCGGGCACATCCTGTGCCTCGATCGTGCCAGCACCGGTGACGGCATCGTCTCCGCACTGGCGGTGCTGGATGCGCTGGCACGCGCGGGCAAGGACCTGGTGGAAGCGCGCGAGGGGTTCGCCAAGCTGCCGCAGATCACCCGCAACGTGAAGGTGGCGGGTGCAAAAGGCGCCATCGCCGCGCCAGCGGTGCAGCAGACCCTGGCCGAAGTGCAGCACGCCCTGCGTGGCCGTGGCCGCGTGGTGCTGCGGCCGTCCGGCACCGAGCCGCTGGTGCGCGTCACCATCGAGGGCGAGGATGCGGACGAGGTGCAGGCGTTGGCGGCGCGGCTCGCGGATGCGGTGGCGTCGGCTTCCACGAACACTCACCAGGTGTCATGAAAGAAAACCGCGCCGCGTGCGGCGCGGCTTTGCAGCGGACTTACACCATCTGGCTGGCCGCGAAATCCCAGTTCACCAGGTTCCAGTACGCGTCGACGTATTTGGCGCGCGCGTTGCGGTAGTCGATGTAATAGGCGTGTTCCCACACGTCGCAGGTCAAGAGCGGACGATCGCTGCCGGTGATCGGCGTGCCGGCGTTCGACGTCGAGACCAGGCCCAGCGAACCGTCGGCGCGCTGCACCAGCCAGGCCCAGCCGGAACCGAAGGTGCCGGTCGCGATCTTGGCGAACTCGGCCTTGAACTTGTCGACGCCGCCGAAGGCCTTGCCGATGGCATCGGCCAGCTTGCCGGACGGGTCGCCGCCGCCCTTGGGCGAAAGCGAGTTCCAGTAGAACGTGTGGTTCCAGGCCTGCGCGGCGTTGTTGAACATGCCGCCGGTGGCCTTCTTCACGATGTCCTCGAGGTTCATGTCGGCGAAGTCGGTGCCCTCGATCTGCTTGTTGAGGTTGTCGACATAGGCCTTGTGGTGCTTGCCGTAGTGGAAGTCCAGGGTTTCCTCGGAGATGTGCGGGGCCAGCGCGCCGCGTTCGTAGGGGAGCGGGGGAAGTTCGATCGCCATGGGATTCTCCTTGGAGTGGGAAGAGGCTGGAGGAAGGCATGCGCGCGTGGTGCGCTGATACAATGCGCAGTGTCCGCACGACACCATCCTCCATTCTAGACCGATCTCTCCATGGACGTCATCGAACGCATCAAGAACACCCTGTCCGAACACCCCATCGTGCTGTACATGAAGGGCACGCCGGATTTCCCGATGTGCGGGTTTTCCATGCGCACCTCGCAGGCGCTCAACGCCACCGGCGCCGAGTATTTCTCGGTGAACGTGCTGGAGGATCCCGAAATCCGCGCCAACCTGCCGCGCTATTCCAACTGGCCGACCTTCCCGCAGCTCTACATCAACGGCGAACTGATCGGCGGTTGCGACATCACGCTGGAACTGTACGAATCCGGCGAGCTGCAGCGCATGGTCGCGGAAGCCGCCAAGCAAGCGACCGCCCAATGAGCTTGCCCGTCGCGCGTCTGCCGGCGGGCTGGACGCCTGCCGCGGCGTCGCTGGCGGGAAGGGTCATCCTGATCACCGGCGCAGCGGGGGGCTTGGGTCGTGCCTCCGCGCTGGCGTGCGCGAAAGCCGGTGCGACCGTGTTGCTGGCCGACCGCAAGGCGCGCGCGCTGGAACCGGTCTACGACGAAATCGCGGCACTGCCGGAGGTGTCGCAACCGGTATTGCAGCCGATGGACCTGCAGGGCGCCTCGCCGCTCGAATACCAGGCCTTCGCCGAATCGATCGAACGCCAGTTGGGCCGGCTCGACGGCATCGTGCACGCGGCGGTGAAGTGCGAAGGCCTGACACCGCTCGCCATGCTGTCGCCCGAGGAATGGATCACCACGCTGCATGTGGACCTGTCCGCCCCGTTCCTGCTGACCCAGGCGTGCATGCCGTTGCTGCTGGCGCGCGACGACAGCGCGGTGGTATTCGTGCTGGACGATCCGCGTCGCATGGGCAGCGCGCACTGGGGCGCCTACGGTGTCGCCAAGGCGGGTTTGGAAGGACTGGCGTCGATCCTGCACGAGGAAACCGACGAAACCCCCTTGCGCGTCCACACGCTGCTGCCGGCACCGATGCGCACCGCGTTGCGCCGCACCGTGTGGGCCGGCGAGGATCCGGACAAGGTGGCCACGCCCGAAAAGGCCGCCGATGCAGTGTTGTATCTGTTGTCGCCGGATGGCCGCGCGGCGCGCGGGAAGTTGCTCGATCTTCGCGGTGCCGAAGTCGGCAAGGATTGAGTCATGCACCAGCAGATGACCATCGTGTCGGCGTGCATCACGTTGTTCCTGGTGCTGGATGCGCCCGGCAACGTGCCGTTCTTCCTGTCGATCCTCAAGGACGTGCCACCCAAGCGTCGCCGTTGGGTGATGGTCCGCGAACTGTTGATCGCGCTGGGCGTGCTGGTCGCGTTCCTGATCGGCGGACGCGGCCTGCTGTCGGTCATGCAGCTGCGCCAGGAAGCCATTGCCATCGGTGGCGGCGTGGTGCTGTTCCTGATCGCGATCAAGATGGTGTTCCCGCCGCGGGATGGCGGCATCTTCGGACCCACGGGCCAGGGCGAGCCGTTCATCGTGCCGCTGGCGATTCCCGGCGTGGCAGGCCCGTCGGCGATGGCGACGCTGCTGCTGCTGACCAGCGCGCAGCCGGGCCGCGAACTGGAATGGGGCGTGGCGCTGCTGATCGCGTGGCTGGCCACCGCGGTGATCCTGCTGGCCTCCACCTGGCTGTTCAAGTTCCTGGGCGAGAGCGTGCTCGCGGCCGTGGAACGCGTGATGGGGATGTTGCTGATCGCACTGGCCGCGCAGATGATCCTGGGCGGCGTCGAAGCGTATTTGAAGGCTGGTTGATGCGATGAACGATGTCAGTCAAGCAACGCCTGCGCGTCCTGCCACCGTCAACGCGCAGATCGTGCCGGCCGGCACCCTGGACCTGCTGTCGCGCAACGAGATCGCGCGCCTGCGCGACGCCACTTCGTCGGGATTGCATGCGCTGCTGCGCTCCTGTTCGCTGGCGGTGCTGACTTCGGGCGCGATGCAGGACAGCGCGCGCGCGATGCTCGACCAGTACCCGGATTTCGACATCCAGGTGCTGCAACAGGATCGCGGCGTCAAGCTGGATCTGAAGAACGCGCCGGCGCAGGCGTTCGTCGACGGCAAGATCATCCGCGGCACCAATGAACTTCTGTTCGCGGTGGTGCGCGACATCGTGTACGTGTCGACCAGGCTGAATTCGGGCGAGTTCGACCTGTCCGAATCCAGCGGCATCACCCACGCGGTGTTCGACATCCTGCGCAACGCGCGGGTGCTGCGCGCGCGCTTCGATCCCAACCTCGTGGTGTGCTGGGGCGGGCACGCGATCTCGCGCGAGGAATACGACTACACCAAGACCGTCGGCTACCAGCTCGGCTTGCGCGGCATGGACATCTGCACTGGTTGTGGTCCCGGCGCGATGAAGGGACCGATGAAAGGCGCGACCATCGCGCACGCCAAGCAGCGGCACTACGACAACCGCTACATCGGCCTCACCGAACCCAGCATCATCGCGGCCGAATCGCCGAACCCGATCGTCAACAGCCTGGTGATCCTGCCCGACATCGAGAAGCGGCTGGAAGCCTTCGTGCGCGTCGGCCACGGTTTCATCGTGTTCCCGGGCGGCGTCGGCACGGCGGAAGAAATCCTGTACCTGCTCGGCATCCTGTTGAGCCCCGCCAACGCCAGCATCCCGTTCCCGCTGGTGTTCACCGGACCGGCCGAATCGGCGCCGTATTTCGAGCAGATCGACAGGTTCCTGCGTTTGGTGCTGGGCGAAGCCGCCGCGCGGCGCTACAAGATCATCATCGACGATCCGGTCGCGGTCGCGCACGCGATGAACGCCGGCATCGAGGACGTGCGCGAGCACCGCGTCGAGCAGCACGATGCATTCTTCTTCAACTGGGAAATCACCGTCGACCTGCCGTTCCAGCAGCCGTTCCAGCCGACCCACGCGGCGATGGCCGCGCTGGACCTGCACCGTGGCCGCGCTCCGCACGAGCTCGCCGCCGACATGCGCCGAGCTTTCTCAGGCATCGTCGCCGGCAACGTCAAGGAAGAGGGCATGAACCAGATCGACCGGCATGGTCCTTACGAAATCCACGGCGACCCCGAGTTCATGCGCGCGCTCGATGCGCTGCTGCAAAGCTTCGTCGCGCAGCGGCGCATGAAGCTGCCGGGGAGCAAGTATGTGCCGTGCTACCGGATTGTTCCCGGGAATGCCGCCTGACCTGCTGCGCTTGGCAGCTTGCGCGCCGGCGGTGCTCGCAATGCTCACGTACTGTCGTGTACGCTCCGCTTGCTGCGCTCCGGCGTCACGCAATCACGGAGATCTCTCGCCATGGATGGCGTTGTCGCTCGCGACGGTCGCGCGGCATCCCGGTTCGCGTTGCTCGCAGCCTCTTCTCGGTTGTTGCTGATGCCACCCATCCGCCCGCTGTCTCCGGAACTCGTCAACCAGATCGCCGCCGGCGAGGTGATCGAGCGCCCGGCTTCGGTGGTGAAGGAGCTCGCGGAGAACAGCCTCGATGCCGGCGCGCGTCGCATCGACATCGAAGTCGAGCAGGGCGGCATGCGCCTGATCCGCGTGCGCGACGACGGCGCGGGGATCGCGGCAGACGAGTTGCCGCTGGCGCTGGCGCCGCACGCGACCAGCAAGATCGCGAGTTTCGACGACCTGACCCGCGTCGCCAGCATGGGCTTCCGCGGCGAGGCACTGGCGTCGATCGCTTCGGTGTCGCGGATGTCGATCGCCTCGCGCCGCGCGGCGGACGCGCAAGGTGCGCGCATCGAAAACGGCACGACGCGGCCCGCCGCGCACCCGGTCGGCACCAGCATCGAAGTGCGCGACCTGTTCCACGCCGTGCCGGCGCGGCGCAAGTTCCTGCGCAGCGATCGTACCGAGTTCGGCCACATCGACGAGCTGGTGCGATCGCTGGCGCTGGCGCGGCCCGAGGTCGAGTTTCGCCTGGTGCACAACGGCAGGCCGATCCGCATGCTGAAGCCGGCAGCGGACGAGGCCGCGCAACTGCAGCGCGCGGGCGAATTGCTGGGCGACGCGTTTGCGCAAGCCTGCCTGCGCATCGACCACGCGGCGGCGGGACTGGCATTGCGCGGCTGGATCGGCTTGCCGACCGCGTCGCGCGCGCAGGCCGACCAGCAGTACTTCCATGTCAACGGCCGCCTGGTGCGCGACAAGAGTGTCGCGCACGCGGTGCGCCAGGCCTACGAGGACGTGCTTTACCACGGTCGGCATCCGGCCTTCGTGCTGTTCCTGGAACTCGACCCCGCGGGCGTGGACGTCAACGTGCATCCGGCCAAGCGCGAAGTGCGTTTCCGCGATGCGCGGCTGGTGCACGATTTCCTGTATCACGCGCTGCATGACGCGGTGGCGCACACGCGCGCGGGCGAAAGCGCTGCCACGCCGGCGCCGGCCGGCGCCGGCAGCGCCGGGGCCGGCTATCCGGCCGTGCCGTTCCGGCAATTCGGTTTGGGCGTGCGTGAAGCCCCGGCCGATCCGTACGCCGCGTTGCTGGGGCGACGCGACGCCAGCACGATGGCCGAACCGCTGCGGATGCCGGAACCGGAAGCAGGCGAAGCGCCGCCACTCGGTTACGCGCTGGCGCAGCTCGCGGGCATCTACATCCTGGCCGAGAACGCGCAAGGACTCGTGCTGGTCGACATGCACGCCGCGCACGAACGCGTGACCTACGAAAAACTGAAGGCGGCGCGCGACGCCAACCAGGTGCGTTCGCAACATCTGCTGGTGCCCGAGGCGATCGCGGTCAGCGAACGCGAAGCGGCGGCTGCAGAGGAGTACGCGGAGATCCTGGCGGCCTACGGCATGGAACTGGATCGCAGCGGTCCGCGCCAGGTCACCGCGCGCCGGATTCCCGCCCTGCTGGATGGCGCGGATGCCGCGCAGCTCGCGCGCGACGTGCTGGCCGAACTCGCCGAGCACGGCAATTCGCGCAAACTCGAAGAACTGCAAAACGAATTGCTTTCGACGATGGCGTGCCACGGTTCGGTACGCGCGCATCGGCGCCTGACGATCCCGGAAATGAACGCGCTGTTGCGCGAAATGGAAGCGACCGAACGCTCCGGCCAATGCAACCATGGGCGGCCGACCTGGACGCAGTTGTCCGTGGCCGAACTCGACAAGTTGTTTCTGCGCGGGAGGTGACATGACGACTGACAGCTACACGCAGGAAGTCGAACGCTGGCACGCCGCGCGCATCGCGCGTCTGACCGCGCCGGACGGCTGGTTGAGCCTGGTCGGCCTCGAATGGCTGCAGCCCGGCGTGAACAGGATCGGCAGCGCCGCGGACAACGACCTCGTGCTGGCGAAGGTGCCGACGCGGCTGGGCACGGTCGAATGGGCCGAAGACGGAACGCTCACGATCGCACTGGATCCGGCAAGCGGCGCAACCATCGACGGCCTGCCAGCGATGCAGGCGAGGTTGGTGGACGACAGCCTCGCCGATCCGACGATCGTTGGGTTCGGCAGCGTCAGTTTCATCGCCATCGACCGCGGTGGCAGGAAAGGGTTGCGCGTGCGCGATACCGAAGCTCCCACCCGCACGCAGTTCGCGGGCATCGAGCGTTTCCCGGTGGATCCGGCATGGCGGATCGTCGCGGATTGGCAGCCGCTGGATCCGCCGTTCCAGCTCGCCACCGGCACCGTGATCGGCACCATCGAAAACTATCCGGCCCCCGGCAAGGCCGTGTTCGAACGCGACGGACAACGCTTCGAGCTGTATCCCGTGGTGGAAGTACCGGGCGATACCCGGCTGTTCCTGATTTTCGCCGACCGCACCTCGGGCAAGGAAACCTACGGCGCCGCGCGTTTCCTGTATGCCGACATGCCGGGCGACGGCAGGATCGTGCTGGACTTCAACCGGGCCTACAACCCGCCGTGCGCGTTCACTCCCTACGCGACCTGTCCGCTGGCGCCGTCCGAAAACCGGCTGGATTTGCGGGTTGCAGCGGGCGAGCTGAAGTACCGGCAACACCCTTAACATGAGGAACCTTTCGGGGTCGCCATGCTCAAAGCATGGGACTCCGGTTTCGGATGGTGCAGGGCGGGTGCAGGCGTGCCCGCGACGGTAATGGATCGGACGGCAATGGATCAGGCGACAACGGATCAAGGTCGGGCATGAACAGGATCGTCATCGTGATGGTGCTGGCGGCGGGCGTGCTGTGGCCGCTCGAGCGCGCCGTCGCGCAATCTCCCAAGGCGTCGGCCACGCCCGTCGCGAACAACCGTGCCGAACTTTCCTACGCACTCGGTTACGAGGCCGGACTCGACCTCGGCCGGCGCAGGCCGGATGTCGACATCTCGACCGTGCTGCGCGGCGTGCAGGACGGCTATTCGCGCAAGAAGCCCGAGTATTCGCCGCAGGTGATGCAGCAGGTGATCCAGGCGATGCAGCAGCAGATGATCGCCGAAGCGCGTGCCGCGTACGAAAAACTCGCTGCCGCAAACCTGCAAAAGGCGCGCGAATTCTTTGCCGACAACAAGAAGAAACAGGGCGTGGTCACCCTGCCGTCCGGCGTGCAGTACAAGGTGCTCGATGGCGGTTCTGCCGACAAGAGTCCGACCATGGACAGCGATGTCACCCTGCAATACCGCGGCGAGTTCCTGGACGGCACGATCTTCGACAACACCGAGGACCGCGGCAAGCCGGTGGTGTTCCCGGTCAACCAGATGATCCCCGGCTGGCGCGAGATCATCACCCGCATGCATGTCGGCGACCACTGGAAAGTGTTCATCCCGCCCGACCAGGCCTACGGCATCCGCGGCGAACCGCCCCGGATCGGACCGAACGAAGCGTTGGTGTTCGACATACACCTGCTTGGCGTGAAACCGTAAGTCGGGTTCGCTGCTGCACGCTTCGGTCGGACATTCCGCGTCATCCCTCCACAACCCCGACAAGATGCGCGTTGCGCGTCTTGCCACCTTCTCGACTCAAGGGCGCGGGAAGCCCGCTGGCTGGACAGGGCGAGAGTGCGGGCAGGGTTCACGGTTGCATTCACCGCACCTGCGCTAGGCTTGGCGCATGCAACCCCGGTCATCGCACCCGCCACACACCGCGCCGCTCAGCCCGTGCACCGGCATCTGCCGCATGGACGCGCACGGACTTTGCGAGGGTTGTCGGCGCACGCTGTCCGAGATCGCCCGCTGGAGCGCGATGGGTGATGACGAGCGCCGGCGCTGGATGCGCGAGGTGCAGCCGCTGCGTCCGCCGGCGCGGCCATGATCGACGGCCTGGACGCGGTGGTGCGTGCGTTGCATCCTTTGGATGCGCCGCCCGGCATGCGGGGCTGGAACCATGATTACCTGGTCGAGATGATCGGTGACGGACCGCGCGACGAAGCCGCCGTGTTGATGGCGATCCGCGCCACGCCGGAACCGCGCGTGGTGTTCACGTTGCGACGCGACGACCTCGTGCGGCATGCGGGGCAGGTGAGTTTCCCAGGTGGCCGGTCCGATCCGGCCGACGCCGGCGCGGTCGCGACGGCGTTGCGCGAAGGTCGCGAGGAAATCGCGCTGGACCCGGCGGCGGTCGAACCACTGGGTTATCTCGATCGTCTCGAAACCGTGAGTGGATTCTGCGTGACGCCGGTGGTTGCGCGGTTGGCGCCCGACGCCGTGCTGGTACCGCAACCGGACGAGGTCGCCAGGCTTTTCGAAGTGCCGCTCGCGTTCCTGCTCGACCCCGGCAACGTCCGCCAGGTGGACTACCATTCGCCGTGGGGAATCCGCAAGGTGGATGAGTACGTCGGCGTCGAACCGCGCATCTGGGGCGCGACCGCGTCCATGCTGGTGAACCTGTTGCGAAGGATGGGACGCATCGCATGAACGGACGGAATGTGTTGATCGAAGCGAAAGACCTCGCGGCGTTGTCGCCCAAGTCGCTGCTGATTCTCGACTGTCGTTTCACGCTCGCCGATCCCGGCAAGGGCGAGCGCGATTACCTGGACGCACACGTTCCCGGCGCGGTGTACGCGAACCTGGATCATGACCTGTCGGACTTGTCGAAGCAGGGCCTGGGTCGCCATCCCCTGCCGGACGTGCCGGCGTTCGCGCGCAGCTTGTCGCGTTGGGGTTGGCGGCGCGGGATGCGGGTGGTGGCCTATGACGACGCCGGTGGCGCACTGGCCGCGGCGCGCGCGTGGTGGATGCTGCGCACCGCGGGCATCGATGCACAGGTGCTCGATGGCGGCTGGCAGGCGCGGCGGGACGCCGGCTTGCCGGTGGAATCCCGTGCCGCGGAGAAGGCCGCGGCGCGGCCCGTCAGGTTGGCCATCGACACGCACGCGGTGGTGTATTACCCCGAACTCGAACGGCTGCGCGGAGAAGCGTCCACGCTGGTGCTGGACGCGCGTGCAGCCCCGCGTTTTCGCGGCGAGCAGGAGCCGATCGATCGCGTCGGCGGGCATGTGCCGGGCGCACGCAACCGGCCGTTTTCCGAAAACCTGCAGGCGGACGGACGCTTCAAGCCACCCGCTGCGTTGCTCGACGAATTCGCCCGCTTGCTGGATGGCCGCGATCCCGCGGACGTGATCCACATGTGCGGTTCCGGCGTGACCGCTTGCCACAACCTGCTGGCGATGGAGGCCGCGGGCCTGCACGGTTCGCGCCTGTTCGCGCCGTCGTGGAGCGGATGGGTCGGCGATCCTGCGCGGCCCATCGCGACAGGCAATCCATGATGCAGCCCTCCAAGCGCTCCGGCGAGAATGAGAATGGAAAGTGGTCATTCCGGGGCTGCCCGCGCTCTTAGCGGGCAGCCCCGGAATGACAACAGGCAAGTTGCGACCACGCATCAGGCCACCCGCCGGCATTCTCACCAGCGCAGACCCGCCAACAGCATCGTCTCGCCGAGGTTCTCGCCGCCGCCCAGCAGGTGCGCATTGGAGATGTGTCGCAGCATCACGACAAGGTGTCCGTCCTCCCAGCCGCCGCTGGTCATGAATTCGAAGCGGCTGGAGAGTGCGTCGGTGCGGGTGCTGGTCGCGGCCAGTTGTTCGCTTACGAACCAGTGGTGGTTGGCGGACACGACGCGCACGCCACCGGCGGCAAGGAACACCTCGTGGTCCAGGTCGTCCGCGCGGGTGTGGCGCGAATTCACCCAGCCGAGCGTGCCGATAGGCTCGAAATGGATGTGGTCGTCGAAGGGGCGGTCGCCGAACACGCTGGCGAACACCGCGCCGGTCGTGCGTTCGGATGACGTCACGCTGGGTCCGGCCGTGATGTCGAATCCCGCGGCCAGTGCGGGCGCGCATGTCGCGAGACACGCTGCCGCGACCAACCCGAGTTTGATGCTTTGCATGGTTTGCTCCACTTGTAGAGGGCAGGGGCCGAACGACGCCGGTCGCGTCGGAAGGGAGTCGTCCTGCTTGCCTTCGATATAATTGCCTTGACAACAAGTGCCTTGACAGTATAATCCTCGGCATGAATCGCGGCGCTGAATCTTCCGACCGTTCGTTCCAGCTATGCCGGCTGGTCGGACGTCTGCGCGCCGAGTTCGTCTTCGAGGTCGAGCAGGAGATGGGGCGGCAAGGCGTCGATCTCAACTTCACCCAGTTCCTCGCGCTCAAGCTGTTGGGGCACGAGGAGCCGATGACGCCGGTCGAGCTGGCGCGTGCGTTGCACTACAATCCCGGCGCACTGACCCGCGTGTTGGACAAGCTCGAGCAGCGCGGCTACCTGAAGCGCGTGCCTGATCCCGACGATCGCCGCGCCCTGCGCCTGGAGCTGACCGCGCAAGGTAAGGCGTTGCGCAAGCGCGCGATCGGTTGCTGCGATGCCGTGGCCGGCCGTACCTTCGATTGCACCACGACCCGCGAACGCCAGCAACTGCACGACGTGTTGAGCCGTGTACTGGAAGGCATGCACGCCGCTCGCGGGTGAACACGGCGGACGGCCGGCCGTCGAAATCCCGATCTTCCGCGCGTCATCAGGAAAGCAACCTCGTATCGATTCCGGAGTGCCTGGTTTCACTCGTTCCGGCACATTTCCATTCATTCATCCGCGGCGCCTGAAACTGGCGCCCGATTCCCTAAAACCACGACGCCATGCCACACACCATCGCACCACGCCGCGGCGCTGCCGTCGCCACGGTTCTTGCCGCCGCATTGCTGGCCGGTTGCGCCAGCACGGGGGGACTGCACCCGACCGCGGTCGCCAGTGATCCGGCAAGTTTGCACACCGAGCGCAGCCTTGCCGGCGTGAAGCTGGACGCGGCGGCGTGGCCGCAATCCGACTGGTGGAAGGCGATCGGCGATCCGCAGCTCGACCAGCTGGTCGACGAGGCGCTGGCCGGCAACCCCGACATGGAGCTGGCGGACGCGCGGGTGCGCGCGGCGCTGGCCGCCGCGGGTGCCGCCGACGCGGCGCGCAAGCCCACCCTGAACGCCGGTGCCAGCGTCGCCGGCGCGCGGGTGCCGCCGTTGCTGCCGCCGCTGGCTTCGGGCCACTTCGGCGTCATCAAGTACGGCTACCTGAGCTTCAAATGGGACCTCGACCTGTGGGGCGGCAAGCGCGCCGCATGGCAAGCCGCGGTCGGCAACGCGCACGCCACGGAAATCGACGCGCAGGCCGCGCGGATGAAACTTTCCGCCGACGTGGTGCAGGCGTATTTCGACCTCGCCGGCGCCTACGCACAGCGCGAGCTCGCGCAGGCGGAACTGCAACGCGCGCAGGATTTCCTGAAGCTCACGAACAAACGCGTCGCCAACGGCATCGACAGCAAGTTCTCGCTGGCGCGGATCGAAGGCGAAACCGCCAGCGATCGCGCGCACCTCGAGGCGGCGGACAACGCGGTGCAGGCCGGTGGCCTGGTGCTGGCGGCGCTGCTCGGCAAGGGGCCGGATCGCGCGTTGACGATCGAGCGCCCGGCATTGCCCGCGATTCCCGCGCTGGCGTTGCCGAGTGACTTGCCGGCCGATCTGCTGGGCCGGCGCCCCGACGTGGTGGCTGCGCGCTGGCGGGTCGAGGCCGCGGGCGAGGACATCAAGTCGGCGAAGGCGAAGTTCCTGCCCAACATCGGCATCAGTTCGCTGGCCGGGCTGATCGCGCCCTCGTCGCTCGACCTGTTTTCGCTGCGCAATCGCTTCTACACGCTCTCGCCCGCGCTGAGCCTTCCGATTTTCGAAGGCGGCGCGCTGCGCGCCAACCTCGCCGGCAAGGACGCGGCGCGCGACATCGCGGTGGCGCAGTACAACCAGACGCTGGTGCACGCGGTCAACCGGGTCGCGGCCCAGGTCGACGATTTGCGCTCGCTGGATGCGCAGGTGCGCGACGCCCAGTCCGCGCGCAGTAGCGCCGCGGACGCCTACACGCTTGCGATGCAGCGTTACCGCGCCGGTGTCGGCAACTTCCTCGAAGCCCTCAGCGTGCGCCAGGAGTTGATCGCCGCCGAGCAACAGCTCGCGGCCCTGCAAACCCGACGCAGCAACGCATGGGCCATGTTGAACGAAGCGCTGGGCGGCGGCTTCCAGCCCGGTGGCGATACCCCCGCGCTGGCCAACGCCGCGCATGACACCCCATACGGACCCAAGGCACATCGATGACTTCCCCCATCAACCCCAACCCCGTTCCCGAAGAAGACACCGCCGAGCAGTTGAAGCGGCGGAGGTTGCGCAAGCGGCGCCTGATGTTGCGCAGCCTGGTCGGCGTGATCGTGGTCGTCGCGATCGCGTGGGCGCTGTACCACTTCCTGGTGGGACGCTGGTACGAAGGCACCGACGATGCCTACGTCGACGGCAACGTGGTGCAGATCACGCCGCAGGTGCCGGGCACGGTGATCAGCATCGGCGCCGACGACAACGACTACGTGCGTGAAGGCCAGCCGTTGGTGAAGCTGGATCCGTCCGATGCCGATGTCGCGCTGGCGCAGGCCGAGGCGGCGCTGGCGCAGACGGTGCGCAAGGTGCGCGGCCTGTACAGCACGGTGCATACCTCGAAGGCCGACGTCGCCGCGCGCGAAGCAGTCGCGGAGCAGGCCCAGGCCGATTACCAGCGCCGCAAGGGTCTCGCCGCCTCCGGCGCGATTTCCGCCGAAGAGCTGGCGCACGCGCGCGACGCGCTGACCACCGCGCAAAGCGCGCTGGCCGCCGCCGAGGCGCAGCTCGCCACCACCGACGCACTGGTTTCGGATACCGAGATCGCCACCCACCCCGACGTGAAGGCCGCCGCGGCGAAAGTGCGCGCGGCATGGTTGAACGACCAGCGCACCACGCTGGTGGCGCCGGTGTCGGGCTACGTCGCCAAGCGCACCGTGCAGGTCGGGCAGCGCGTGCAACCCGGCACGCCGCTGATGGCGGTGGTGCCGCTGCACCAGGTGTGGGTGGATGCCAACTTCAAGGAAACCCAGTTGCAGGACATGCGGATCGGCCAGCCTGTGACGTTGACGTCGGACGTGTACGGCGGCGCGGTGACCTACCACGGCCATGTCGCGGGGTTGGGCGTCGGCACCGGCAGCGCGTTCTCGTTGCTGCCCGCGCAGAACGCATCGGGCAACTGGATCAAGATCGTGCAGCGCCTGCCGGTGCGGATTGCGCTGGACCCGAAGGACCTGGACAAGTATCCGTTGCGGATCGGCTTGTCGATGGACGTGTCGGTGAACCTGCACGACCGGAAGGGCCAGATGCTGTCGCAACAGCCGCCGCAGAAGCCGGTGTTCAGCACCGACGTCTACGCGCACGACCGCGCCGAGGCCGACACCTTGATCGCGCAGATCATCCACGCCAACAGCGGCCCGCAGTCGGGTGGCGCGCGCATGGCGAGACATTGACGTGCGATCGTCCCCGATCGCGGCTTCGCCCGATGCATCGGTGCTGAAACCCTTGTCCGGCCGGCCAACACCAGAACGTCCTCAAGAGCAGCCATCCATGGCCAACAGCTCCGTGGACTGATTTTCACGAAGGCCACACTGGCCAATACCGCAGACATCCATGGCATCCACTGCAGCTACCGCGACGGCCGGCCAGTTCGGCGAATTCCGGCCGTCCAGCCTGCCGTTGGCGACGCTCGGCCTGTCGCTGGCGACCTTCATGCAGGTGCTGGACATCACCATCGCCAACGTGTCGTTGCCGACCATCGCCGGCAACCTCGGCGCCAGCCTCACCCAATCGACCTGGGTGATCACCTCGTTCGCGGTGTCGAACGCGATCGCGTTGCCGCTGACCGGATTCCTGTCGCGGCGGTTCGGCGAAGTGAAGCTGTTCGTGTGGGCGACCGCGTTGTTCTCGCTGTGCTCGCTGCTGTGCGGGCTGGCCACCAGCATGGACGAGCTGGTGCTGTTCCGGGTGCTGCAGGGCGCGGTCGCGGGGCCGATGTATCCGATCACGCAAAGCCTGCTGGTGTCGATCTATCCGCGCGAGAAACGCGGCATGGCGTTGGCGATCCTGGCCATGGTCACGGTGGTGGCGCCGATCGCCGGGCCGGTGCTGGGCGGCTGGATCACCGAAACCTATTCGTGGGAATGGATCTTCTTCATCAACGTGCCGATCGGCTTGTTCGCAAGCTCGGTCGTCGCGGGGCAGCTTGGCCATCGTGTCGAACAGTTGCGCAAGGCGCGCGTCGACTGGGTCGGACTGATCACGCTGATCCTCGGCGTCGGCTCGTTGCAGGTGCTGCTGGACAAGGGCAATGAACTCGACTGGTTCCATTCGCCCTTGATCATGGCCCTGGCGATCGTCTCGGCGGTGTCGCTCGCGGTATTCCTGATCTGGGAATTGACCGATGACGAACCGATCGTGGACCTGCGCCTGTTCCGGCACCGCAACTTCGCGGCCGGCACCCTGGCATTGGTACTGGCCTACGCCGCGTTCTTCTCGATCGGCCTGTTGGTGCCGTTGTGGCTGCAGAACACGATCAACTACACATCGATCTGGGCCGGGCTTGCGACCGCGCCCATCGGGGTGATCCCGGTGCTGCTGACGTTCTTCGTCGGCAAGTACGCCACCAGGTTCGACCTGCGCTGGCTGGCGGCGTCGGCGTTCATCGTGATGGGGCTGACGTGCTTCATGCGCGGTCGCTTCAACGTCGAGGTGGATTTCTACCACGTTGCCATGGCGCAACTGGTGCAGGGCCTGGGCGTCGCGCTGTTCTTCATGCCGATCCTGACCATCCTGCTGTCGGACCTCGAAGGGCCGGAAGTCTCCGAAGGCTCGGGCCTTGCCACCTTCCTGCGTTCCGTGGGCGGCAGCTTCTCGGCGTCGATCACCACCTACATCTGGACGCGCGGCGGCGTGCTCAACCACGCCAACCTCACCGAACACATCAGCGCCTACAACGAGGATGTCCGCGACGGCATCGTCGCTGCCGGCGGGCACCTGCAGCAATACGCGGCCGAGATCAACGGCGTGATCAGCCAGCAGGCGATGCAGATTTCCTTCAACCATCTGTTCGACGCGCTCGGTTTCATCTTCCTCGGGTTGGTCGCGGTGGTGTGGCTGGCCAAGCCGCCCTTCATCAAGAAAGCCGGCCCCGCCGCCGCGGGCGGGCATTAGTTGTGCGTTCATCCGTGAACGCTGCTTCGATTCGTGTCGTCGCGCCCATCATGTTCCGCGTGCAACGAACACCAGAACGTCCATCCCTGGACTGATTTCCCACAACAGCCGCTTCGACGAAAATCTTCATGGCTTCCAACGCAGCACAAGCAATGGGTGAATTCCGTCCCGCCAGCCTGGCGCTGGCGACGATCGGGTTGTCGCTCGGCACCTTCATGCAGGTGCTGGACATGACCATCGCCAACGTGTCGCTGCCGACCATCGCCGGCAACCTCGCGGCCAGCCAGGACCAATCGACTTGGGTGATCACCTCGTTCACGGTGTGCCAGGCGATCACCCTGCCGATGACCGGATTCCTGTCGCGCCGCTTCGGCGAGGTCAAGGTGTTCGTGTGGGCGGTGCTGCTGTTCTCGCTGTTCTCGCTGGCCTGTGGTTTGGCCACCAGCCTGTCGATGCTGGTGGTGTTCCGCGCCATGCAGGGCGCGGTGTGTGGGCCGATGTACCCGATCACGCAAAGTCTGATGGTGTCGATCTACCCGCGCGAGAAACGCGCGATGGCGCTGGCGATCATCGCCATGATCACCGTGGTCGCGCCGATCGTCGGCCCGGTCGCGGGCGGCTGGATCACCGATTCCTATTCGTGGCGGTGGATCTTCTTCATCAATATCCCCATCGGCATTTTCGCCGGCGTTGTCGTGCTCGCGCAAATGGGCAAGCGCATCGAGCAACTGCGCAAGGCGCGCATCGACTGGGTCGGGCTGGTCACGTTGATCGTGGGCGTGGGCTCGCTGCAGATCATGCTGGACAAGGGCAACCAGCTCGACTGGTTCCACTCCAGCACCATCATCGGCCTCGCGATCGTGGCGGCGGTGTCGCTCGTGGTGTGGGTGATCTGGGAACTCACCGACGAACAGCCGCTGGTTGACCTGCGGCTGTTCCGGCACCGCAACTTCGCCGCGGGCACGCTGGCGCTGGTGCTGGCGTTCGCGTTGTTCTTCTCGATCGCGCTGCTGCTGCCGCTGTGGCTGCAGAACACGCTCGGCTACACCGCGCTGTGGTCGGGCCTCGCCGCCGCGCCGATCGGCGTGATCCCGGTGCTGCTGACGTTCTTCGTCGGCAAGTACGCCACCCGCTTCGACCTGCGCTGGCTGACCGCATTCTCGTTCGCGGTGATGGGGTTCGTGTGCTTCCGCTTCGGCAGCTTCAATACCGACGTCGATTTCGCCAGCGTGGCGATCACCGAACTGATCCTGGGCCTCGGCATCGCGCTGTTCTTCATGCCCATCCTGACCATCCTGTTGTCGGACCTGGAGGGCCAGGAAATCGCGGAAGGGTCCGGCTCCGCGACCTTCCTGCGCACCGTGGGCGCGAGCTTCGCCGTGTCCATCGTGACCTACCTGTGGACGCGCGGCAGCGTGGTCAACCACGCCAACCTCGCCGAGCACATCAATCCCTTCAACGAACAGGTCCGCCACGGCGTCACCGCGATGGGCGGGGAACTCCTGCGCTACGCGGCCAGCGTCAACGGCGTGATCACCCAGCAGGCGACCCAGATTTCCTTCAACCACCTGCTCGACGGATTGGGCGTCGGCTTCTTCCTGCTGATCGCGGTGGTATGGCTGGCCAAGCCGCCGTTCATCGCCAAGGCGCGCGGGCCCAGCGCGGGGCGTTGATGCGGTGTGCTGATGGCCGGCCCGTGGAATCACCGGTCGGGGAAACGTCCGGAGTTCAAAGCCCCGGTGATCGCTTCGTTGAAAACCGGCCACCTGCGACTTCGAACGTGATGCCGGGTCTCACGCCGGCACGAGCAGCTTGAAAGCCCAGTACAAACCGATCGCCATTTGTACGGCAAAAGCGGTGAAACGGATCGTGACCGCAACCGATGACACGGAAACAAGGTGCACGAGAGACTGGAACACGCGGGCGCCGAGCAGAAGGCAGGCAAGTGAATCCGTGATGGACGTGCGGCCTGTGGCCAGGGCGACAAGCAGCAGGCCACCGAAAATCGGAAGGTTTTCGATGCAGTTGGCATGCGCCCTGGCCAGCCGTTGCATGAAAGGCGACAAACCCGCATTGTCAGGAGTGAAGCCGTTTGCCGGCACCTTCCCGCGCACGACGAGTTGCGACCGGATGATTTCCATGAGCACGAGGAGCAGCAGCGCCCATGCGATGAAGGCAGTCAATGCGATGGCGCTTGGCGAATTCATTGCGAACCCTCGATGTAGACTCAACGTCCGGATCAAGCCGCGCCGCGGAGTGGCGCCGGCTTGGATGAATTGTCAGATGGCGACCCGCCAACGATGCGGGTCAAAAGCGTTCCGCATCTTCTGCGAGTGACCAGATGGGCCCGGTCAGGCCGTGTCGCTTGAATATCTCGGCGGCCTCCCGTGCCGACCATTTGTTCCAATCAGGGTCTGCGTGGCGACCGTACCACTCGATGGCGAACTTCCAGATCTGTTCGATGGGGCGGACATCGCCCTTCGGAATGCCCCTTGCAGCGCACCAGTCGTCCACCTGGGACTCGTTGCGGAACATCAACATGATGGAGCACGTGTAGATCACATTGTCCCACGCGTTCTTCATGGGGATCGGGAAGTGGACCACGAAGTCGGTGTCGATGAGCTTGCCGTGCTCGATCCTGATGGTTGCGTAGTCGTCGAGCGCGCCGATTCGCGTCTCGATGGTGGCGGTGTCCCCGGCCAGGTGGGCCAAACCCAGCGAGCACCACGCGCAGTTGCCCCACCACGCACAGGATTCCGATCGAACCACGCAGGTGGTCGGGGCCGCGGAGAATGGATGCGCCACCCAAATCTCGTCCGAGTTAGGGTGGAGTACCACGCCGTGGTATTCCGCCAACGCCCTCAGTCCCTTGCGCGCATCGGCTTCGTTGCAATGGAAGTGTGAAGCGACTTCCCTGATCGTCGGCGGCCGTTGGTTCCTTAGGAAGAACGAGATTATCGCCTCGTGCAGGGTGGAGTTGTTCATGATGGCCAACGCTTGTCGTGCAGGAAGCGCATGGCGCGGGTTGAGATGCCTTGTTCGCTGCTGGCATCCAACGCGGAGGTAACCGGCGCAACCGTCGTGGCGGGTGAACCTCAGGTTGATCGATCCAATGGATTCCTTCCGCGTCGCCACACAGCTTCAATGAGCCAGACTGAACGCGTTCAGATCGCGTGATCACGAGAGGAGCCCGCCATGCATGCTACGCCAGTTTCCGATACCACCGCCACAGCGGCAGTCGATCTCGCCAAGGATGTATTCCAGTTGGCTGTCACCCATGCGGGAGCGCAGCTCGCGCTGCAGGGCGTCGTACCGGCACAGCGGGTGACGACTTGTGCAAGCGCCTAGCCGGATTTCTTGCTGCGCAGGCGTTCCGCCAGTGCGTGCAGTGTGGTCTGTGCCTCCGGTGCGAACCAGCCGTCGAGGAATTCCTCGACCGGCAGCCGATCGGGATCGGCGAACAATGCGGCGAGGTCGGCGCGCGCCATTGTGCGGGTCGCGAGCATCGCGTGACGCGGCAGTTGCAGCAGGGGCGCCAACCACGCGAGCGCGCGTGTCACGACATGGTCGACGTCGGTCAGTTCATCGACCATGCCGGCAGCGAGCGCGGCTTCGGCGTCCAGCATCGCACCCGAAACCAGCAGCCGTTCCGCTCGATACGTTCCGACCAGCCGACGCAGGGCCGCCTGGATGCAGTCGGGTACGGTCAGCCCGACCTGCACTTCGTTGAGGCCGATCCGGTATTCGCCGCGCGCCATCACCCGCCAGTCACAGAAGATCGCGAGCACGGCACCCCCGGCCGGGCTGTGGCCGGTGACCGCCGCGGCGACGGGAATCGGTGAGCGCGCGAGCGCGCCGCACACTCCGAAGAAGTCGTTCCAGAACGCGCGCATGGCGGCACGATCGAGTTGCAGCAGCGCCGGGATGTCGAGTCCGGCCGAGAACAATCCCGGCGAGCCGGAAAGCACCAGCGCTTCGGCGCCTTCGCCGGGCGCGCGTTCGATGGCTTGCTTCAGCGCGGCCACCAGCTCCGGGTTCAGCGCGTTGACGGGCGGCCGCGCGAGGCGCAGTTCGAGGATGCCGTGTTCGTGTTGGATGCGTTCCAGCATGGGTACTTTCTCCGTGAGTCATCCCGCGCAAATGGAATTCGTCGGAGCTTCACCAAGCGCAAGAACCGATCCCGGGTTCCGCCCTGCGGTCGGCCCCGGAATGACAAAGGTCTTCATGCTTTTCCAGGGTCAGAGGCCCGATATCCAGGTTCTCACATGTCCCTTTCGGACCAAGTGTATTGGACGGTGTAGGTGAGCGTGGCGCTGCCATTGGCCGGCACCGGCACTTCGTACTCCAGCAACTGCGGCGTCTGCTTCGACGGCTTGATGCTGGACGAGGCGACGGTCCATTCGCGCCAGCGGTTCGGATGTTCGCGCACCGTCACCGTGCGCGCCGCGTCGCCGCCATTCGTGAGCGTGATCCGGTACGCCTCGCTCATCGTGTGCGCCTTGGCATCGACGTGGAAAGCGGTGCGCTCGCGGCTGGCGCGCAGGTCGAAGCTTTGCCCGAGTTCCACCGCGACCCGCTTGCCTTTCGGCGTGTCGGCGACGGCGCCTTCACCGAGCAGCGTCGGCGCGCCGTCGCGGTCACCGGTCCACGCGCGCAGGGTGCCTGCGGGCAGCGCGTCGGGCGCGGTGAACGAAAGCGTGCTGGCGATCGCGCGGTCCTGGTAATCCTGCGCGCCGTAGTCGTTGGTATTCGGCTTCGGCGGAAAAAAGGTGCCGCCGTCCTCGATCACGTACTCGCGCTGGCAGGGAAGGGATTGCGCCGGATACAGCGGCGTCAGCGTCACCGTGCCGTTGGGCAGGGTTACCGCACCCCCCAGCGTGAAGCTGCGGTAATCGCCGAGCGACGATTGTTGCGGCAGCTTGCGCGCTTCGGCAGCCATGGGCACAGGCGCTGCCATGCTGTACATGCGCGGACCGCTGTTGCCGAGGTTGGGCTGGCCCGCGACCAGCTTGATCGTGGCGCCGTCGTAGTCGCGCCCGCTGCGGTTGGCGATGCTGGCTTCCGGCTTGAATTGCATGCGGCAGGCGCTGCCCCCGGCAAGCGTCGCGTTGTAGGCCGCGCGCCAGCCAAGCCCCGAGGTGGTGTAGGTCAGGAGCGCGTTGCTACGGCCGGATGATTTCGCGTCCACATCCAACAATACACTGCTGCCGCCGGACACCGAATCGGCGGGCAGGGTGACGGATGCGTACCGGTGGACGAAGTGGACCTTGCCATCGGACCCGCGGATGAGCAAGCCGGCGTCGGATGCACCCAACAGTTCGCCGCTGAATTGCGGTCCGAGCGCGGTATCTCCGCGCGAGTCCGTCGACACGCTCACCTCGGATCCGATCGCTCCATCCAGCGCGCCGTTCGCGCTGGCATTGGCCAGCATGACGCGCTGGCCGAGCACGCTCACCGCGGAACCTGGCCCGAAACCCACGGCGATGGCTTCCGGATCGATCGTCGCGGGCAATCCGCCGACGCGAAGTTCATGGTTGCCTGCAGTGATGTCGAGCGCGCGCGTTTCGTGCACCAGCGCGTGGCCGGCATCCAGCGTGCCCTGCGAGCCGCCGGAAAACAGCGCGTCGTTGTCGGCGTGGTAGATCGTCAGGCTGGCGTTGCCGCTGGCGGCGAACGCGACGGGTGAGGCAAGCAACACGACGAGGGCGGCGCAAAGCGGTCGGCGTGACATGGCGTGTCTCCGTGGTCGGTGTGTGCCGATGATAAACGCGATGCCTGAACGCGCCGTCAGTGCGGCGCGCGCTCAGGCGGATGCCTGCGCGGATTGCAGCAGTGCCGCGATCTCGTCGTTGTCGCGGGCGCGCAGCAGGCGCGGCGCCAGCGCGCGCAACCCCTTGCGGTCGCAGCGCGACAACGCATCGCGTTGGGTGAGGATGCGGTCGGCCGCCATGCTGAAGTCTTCGAGGCCGAGCGCGACCAGCACCGGCGCGAACGCCGGGTCGCCCGCGATCTCGCCGCACAGGCAGACCGGCTTGCCGGCGCGGCGCGCGTTGCCGATCACCCACGCCATCACGCGCAGCACCGCCGGGTGCGCGGGACGATACAGTTGTCCGAGCTGGTCGTTGTTGCGGTCGGCCGCCAGCACGTACTGGGTGAGGTCGTTGCTGCCGATCGCGAGGAAATCCGCGGCATCCAGCAGCGCGCGCACGTTGATCGCGGCGGCGGGCACCTCGACCATCGCGCCGAGTTCGAACTGGTCCGGGATTTCGTGGCCGGCGGTGCGCAGGTCGCGCGCGCACTCGTTGATCAAGCGGCGTACTTCAAGGAGTTCCGCCGCGTCGGTGATCATGGGCACCAGGATGCGCACGGGCCCGTAACAGCCCGCGCGCAGGATCGCGCGCAGTTGCGTCACGAACACGTCGATCTGTTGCAGCGACAGCCGGATGCCGCGCACGCCCAACGCGGGATTCGGCTCGGAATCCATCACCAGCCCCGCGGCGTCAGCCTTGTCGGCGCCGAGGTCGAGGGTGCGGATGGTGACCGGCAAGCCGCCCGCGCCGAGCACGGCGTCGCGGTAGGCGGCGAACTGTTCGTCCTCGCCGGGCAATCCATCGTGCGCGAGGAACAGGAATTCGGTGCGGTACAGGCCGATGCCGGCGGCGCCGAGGTTGCGCGCGCGCTCGATGTCCTCGGGGCGTTCGGCGTTGGCGAACAGGCGCAGTGCGCGGCCGTCGCGCGTGCGCGTCTCGGCGCCGGCAAGTTGCGCGAGCCGCTGGCCTTCGCGCATCGCATCGCGTTGCCAGTTGCGGTACTGCGCGAGGTCCTGCGCGGCAGGGTGCACCACGATTTCGCCGCGCACGCCATCGACCAGCGCGAGATCGCCGTCGCGCAGGTCTTCCAGCACCCCGCTGACGTTGACCAGCATGGGCAGGTGCAGGCTGCGGGCGAGGATCGCGCTGTGCGAATACGGGCTGCCCGAGCCCGCCACCACCGCGAGGATGCCGTGGCTGGCGAGGTGCGCGAGTTCGCCGGGTGCCACGCTTTCGGTGACCAGGATTTCGCCCACGCGCGTCGCGATCTTCTTTTCCTCGCTGCTGGCCTGCCGCGCCAGCGCGCTCTGCACGCGCGCGATCACGTGGTCGACGTCCTCGCCGCGGCTGCGCAGGTAGGGATCGTCCATGTTGTCGAACACCGCGACCAGGCGATCGCGCTGCGCCTTCAATGCAGCGGCGGCGCGGTAATGGCCCTTGCGGATCATCGCGCGCAGGCCTTCGATCAGGTCGGGATCGTCCAGCAACTGCGCGTGCGCGTCGATGAATTCGCCGACCTCGCGCGCCAGCGCGCCGTGCAGCTTGCGCTTGAGGTCGGCCATGTCCTCGCGCGCGACCGCGAAGGCGCGTTCCAGCCGGGCAATTTCGGCTTCGACCTGTTCGTCCGGGAGCGGCGTGTTGTCGATGCTGAAACGCGCCGGCCGCTCGAGGCGGACGCGTCCCAGCGCCATGCCCGGCGCGGCGGCGTTGCCGGTGAAGGCGCGTCTCATGCGCCCTCGTCGAACTTGCGGTCGAACAGGGCCGCGACGGCGTCCAGCGCCTGTGCCTCGTCGGGGCCTTCCGCGCGCAGCGTCAGTGGCGTACCGATGCCGGCCGCCAGCATCATCACGCCCATGATGCTCTTGGCGTTGACCTCGCGCCCGCCACTGACCAGCCAGACCGTGGCCTTGAACTGTTGCACCAGCTGCACCAGTTTCGCCGAGGCGCGTGCGTGCAGGCCGAGCTTGTTGCTGACCACGATTTCCTTTTCGACCATCGGGACGTTCCGGGATGGCTGTGTGAACATCCCGTTACGTTACCAGCAGGCAGCGGCAAATGGGTACGCCAAGAGGTTTCGTGTTGCACGAAAATCAACATGGATTCCGGGTTCCGGCGCTGCGCGCCGGCCCCGGAATGACGACAAGGTGGTTGCGCTTTTCCCGAGTCCCGAGTCCCGAGTCCCCGCTCTCGTCACACCTTGTCGATGCAGATGCCGCCACGTCCGCCGCTGGCGGCAACTTCGGCCAGCTCGTCGAGCGGCTTGTCCGGATAGTTGAGCACGCGCAACAGCATCGGCAGGTTCAGGCCCGATACGCAGCGCGCGTGCACGCCGAGCCCGGCCAGCTTGTTGGCGATGTTGCAGGGCGTGGAGCCGTACAGGTCGGACAGCACCAGCACGCCGCCGCCGCGGTCGAGCGCGCGCGCGGCGCGGGCGGCCGCGGACAGCACGGTGCCCGGGTCGTCGTTGTTGCCGACCTCTAGCGTGTCGAGCTGGCAGGGCAGGCGCGGCAACACGTGCTTGGCCGCGCTGATCAGCGCGTGGCCGATCTCCTCGTGGGTCAGCAGGAGAATGCCCGCCGCCGGGGCAGGGGCGTCTTGGCGAAGTGCGGTGGCCATGGTCATGGCGGATCGGGAAAGTGTCAGCAGGAGGGGTGCAAGATTCGGTCCAACGGTCCAACCGTTGTCGCGGGGTCATTCCAGTTCACGGTGGAAAGTGAGCACCTGTTCGCGGTCGGCACGGTAATGCTCGGCAAGGCGTTCCGCAAGATAGACGGAACGATGCCGGCCGCCGGTGCAGCCGATGGCGACGGTCAGGTAGCCCTTGCCTTCATTCTCGAAACGTGGCAGCCACGCGTCCAGGAAACGTCGGACGTCAGCCAGGTATTGTACCACCAGCTCCTGGCCGTCCAGAAACTCGCGGACGGGCGCGTCCTGCCCCGAAAACGGCCGCAAACGCGCATCCCAATGCGGGTTCGGCAGGCAACGCGCGTCAAACACGAAGTCGCAGTCGGCCGGCAGGCCACGTCCGTAGGCGAACGACTCGAACATCAGGGTCAGCCCTTCGGTGGCCGCGCCGTATTGGGTCGCGATGAGCCGGCGCAGCTGGTGGACATTGGTGTCGCTGGTATCGATGGAACGGTTGGCGATGGCGCGCAGCGGGCGCAGGCGGCGGCGTTCCTCGGCCAGGGCGTCGATCAGCGAGCGGCCATTCTCGGACAAGGGGTGGCGGCGGCGCGAGTAGGCGTAGCGTTTCAGTAGCACCGCGTCGCTGGAATCGAGGAACACCAGCTCGGCGTCGGCGCCGGCTTCGGCGAGTTTCGACAAGGCTTCCGGCATGCGTTCGAGGTCGCCCTGGTTGCGCACGTCCACGCCCACCGCGATCCCGGACAGGGTGCCCCGGCCGCCGTCGGTCAGCGCGCGGTACAACGAAGGCAACAGGCTGGTCGGGAGGTTGTCGACGCAATAGAAGCCGAGGTCCTCGAACGAGCGCAGGGCCACGGTCTTGCCGGCGCCGGACAGGCCGCTGAGGACCACCATGGGAACGCTGGACTGGGTTGCAGTGGAATCCGTTGCAGTCATCGTGTCACCCCGGTTGGCGTTGCAGGCGCGCGGCCTGGCGGTCCATGAAGGTGCGGGCCTGGTCGATGCCTTGCGATTTCAGCATGTGGCTGCGCACGGCGGCTTCGACCAGCACCGCGAGGTTGCGGCCCGGCGCGACCGGAATCGTGATCTGCGGAACCTTGACGTCCAGCACCTCGCGCACGCCGATGTCGCCGGTCAGGCGCACCATCGCGTCCTCGGGTTCGTTGCCGGCGGGACGCAGGTGCACGATCAGCCGCAGGTACTTGGACTGCTTGACCGCGGTGTGGCCGAACATCTCGCGCACGTTGAGCACGCCGAGGCCGCGCACTTCCAGCAGGTCGCGCAGGATCTCCGGGCAGCCGCCGTCGATCACTTCGGGGGCGACCAGGGTGAACTCCGGCGCGTCGTCGGCGACCAGTCGGTGGCCGCGGGTGATGAGCTCCAGCGCGAGTTCGCTCTTGCCGCTGCCGGGTGAGCCGGTGATCAGCACGCCGATCGAATGCACCTCCATGAATACGCCGTGCAGGGTGATCTGCTGCGCCAGTGCCCGCGCCAATTTGTATTGCAGGAAGGTCAGGATGTCGTGGCCGCGGCGCGCGCTGACCCAGAGCGGCGTGCCGGTTTCCTCGGCGGCGTCGCGCAGGTCGGCGGGGACGGCCTGGTCCTTGGTGACGATCAGCGCGACGGGGCGCTGCCCGAAGATCTTCTGCACCGTTTCCCAGCGTTGCCGCGAATCGAGGCCATCGAGGTAGTTCAATTCCTCGCTGCCGACGATCTGCAGCTTGTTGGGATAGATGATGTTGAGGTAGCCGATCTCGGATGGGCGCCGCTGTCCGGCACCGCCGGACTGCAGCGCGCGCTCGCCGCCGTCGCGTCCCGCGACCCAGCGCAGGGCCATGCGTTCCTTGATGTCCTCGAACAGTTCGCGTGCGCTGAGTTTGTTCACATCACTCCCCGCCCATCGTGACGACGGGCGGGGAGCATTGTGCCAGAACTAGGCGAGGTCCCTGATGTCATCTCGCCCGTGCGTGCGCCGCTTGTCCTTGTGCTTGCGGACCTGGGCATCGAGCTTGTCGAACAACGCGTCGATCGCGGCGTACATGTCGTTGTCCACCGCATCCGCGTGCAGGACCTTGCCGGCTGCGGCCAGCGTCGCTTCCGCGCGATTGGCCAGACGATTCTTCTCCACTTCCAGCACCACGTTGAGCGAAGTCAGGTGATCGAAACGGCGCGCGAGGCGTTCGCGGCGCGCATCGACGTAATCGCGCAGGGCCGGGGTGATTTCGATCTGGTGACCGCTGACCTGGATTTGCATGATTGACTCCTCAGCATCAGGTGGTGGAAGCCCGGGAGCATTCCCGGACATGGCGTCATTGCGACGCCGGTTGTGAAGTTTTTTCGTCCTTACTCCTTGTGATCGTGGGTGGTCGGGAAAGTTGCATGAACGACTTTGCGTCAACAAGACGCTGCATCAAGCGTGCCTGAAACGCCGTGAACTTTTTGTTCCGTCGTCAGGAAACATCACTGTGCGCGCTGGCGCTCGCCGGAGCTGGGAATGCGCATCTGTTCGCGGTATTTGGCGACGGTGCGTCGCGCCACGCGGATGCCGCGCTGGTTCAATTCCGCGGTGAGGGTCTGGTCCGACAACGGTTTGCGCGCATCCTCGCTTTCCACCAGCTTGCGGATCATGGCCTGGATCGCGGTGGCCGAGGCGCTGCCGCCATCTTCGGTGGCGACGCTGGACGAGAAGAAATGCTTGAACTCGAAGGTGCCGCGCGGCGTATGCAAATACTTGCGGGTGGTCACGCGCGAGATCGTGGACTCGTGCATGCCGAGTTCCTCTGCGAGTTCGCGCATCACCAGCGGCTTCATCGCTTCCGGGCCGAAATCGAGGAACGCGCTCTGCGTGCGCACGATCGCCGAGGCTACCTTGAACAGGGTGTCGGCGCGCGCTTCCAGGCTCTTCATCAGCCAGCGCGCCTCCTGCAGTTGCCCGCGCAGCCACGCGGCGTCGCCGCGCTGCGCGCGCGCGATCAGGCTGCAGTAGTGCTGGTTGATCGCCAGCCGCGGCTGGCAATCGGGTGACAGCGACACACGCCAGCGTCCGCCCATCTTGACCGCGTAGGCGTCCGGCGCGATGTATTCCGCCGGCGCCGGGTCGAACGCCGACCCTGGACGCGGGTCGAGCGTGCGGACCAGCGCTGCCGCGGTGGCGATGTCGTCCTCGGGTACGTTGAGTTTCTTCGCGAGCCTGCCGAAATCGCGTTTGGCCAGCAGGTCGAGTTCGCTGGCGACGATGCGCCGCGCCAGTTCGCGGCCTTCGGTCGCGGGATCCAGTTGTTCCAGTTGCACCGCGAGGCAATCGCCGAGGTCGAGGCTGGCGACGCCGGTCGGGTCGAAGTGCTGCACGCGCAAACGCACGGCTTCGACTTCGTCCTTGCCGGCGGCGGGTTCCAGCGCGTGCAGGGCCGCCAGCACCGGTTCCAGGCCGTCGCGCAAATAACCGTCGTCGTCGAGCGCATCGATGATCGCCATCGCGATGATGTGCTCGCGCGTGCTGAAACCGCTGAGGTTGGCCTGCCACTGCAGGTGGTCGCCCAGGCCTTCCGGCGCGGCGTCCTGGGGTTCGACGCTGTCGTCGTCGTCGGACCCGTGGCTGGATTTCGACCACTCCTGCACCTGCGGCGAGTGTTCGTCCCAGTGTTCGGAGTCCTCGCCGGCCTCGGCGGGCGCCTCGTCGGCGGGAGATTCCGCGGACACCTCGCTCGAGGACTCGGCTTCGCCGTCTTCCGTGCCATCCATGCCATCGAGATCGATCAGCGGGTTGGCTTCGGCAAGTTCGCGCAATTCCACGACCAGTTCGAGTTGCGACAATTGCAGCAACCGGATCGCCTGCTGCAGCTGCGGCGTCAGGGACAGTGTCTGCGATTGGCGTAGCTGGATGCCCGGTTTCATGGCGACATTCGTGGACGATCGTCTGCATCCTATAACGCGGCAGCGACCGTGGGTAGCCTTTGGGCACGTATTTTGCTTGCAGCATGGACAGGAAGCGGGATTTGCGTCACGAACGGCCAGCCGCACCGGCTTGGTCGGCCGTTTCCATGCCTTGTTGCGGAGCGGTTGTCGTGGAAAGTCGGGGCACGGAACCCTTCAGCATGGATGGTGGTCCCATGCCAGTCCGGAGTGACAAGGCCCCGGGACACCCTCGTTGCGATGCTATGCAACGAAGCAGTGCCCAGGACTGATCACAATCTGAATTCGTGGCCGAGGTACACCTCGCGCACCTGCCTGTTGGCGAGGATTTCGGCCGGCGTGCCGCGCGCGAGCACCTTGCCTTCGTTCAATATGTACGCGTGCTCGCAGATGCCGAGCGCCTCGCGCACGTTGTGGTCGGTGACCAGCACGCCGATGCCGCGGTCGCGCAGGTGCCGCACGATGCGCTGGATCTCGCCCACCGAAATGGGATCGACCCCGGCGAAGGGTTCGTCCAGCAGCATGAAGCGTGGATTGGCCGCCAGCGCACGCGCGATTTCGACACGGCGACGTTCGCCGCCCGACAGGCTGATGCCTTTCTGGCCGGCGATGTGGCTGATCTTCAGTTCGTCCAGCAAGGATTCCAGTTCGCCGCGACGCCGCTGCGCGTCGAGGTCGGTGCGCAGCTCCAGCACCGCCAGCACGTTGTCGGCAACCGAAAGCCGCCGGAACACCGAGGCCTCCTGTGGCAGGTAGCCGATGCCCTTGCGTGCGCGCTGGTGCATCGGCAGGCCGGTGATGTCCTCGCCGTCCAGCGTGATGCGGCCGCCGTCGGGTTCGATCAGGCCGACCACCATGTAGAAGCATGTCGTCTTGCCCGCGCCGTTGGGGCCGAGCAAGCCGACGACTTCGCCTTGGCGGATCTCGAAGCCGAAATCCTGCACCACCTGGCGCGTGCGGAAACTTTTCTGCAGCCCTTGCGCAACCAGCATGTCGGGGCCTAGTGCGTTCCGGCAGACGTGGAAGCGGAAGTCGGGGCAGCGGTCGCAGCCGCCGCGGGTTGCGCGGAACTTGCCGAAGCCGGCGTTCCCGCGGGCGCCGGCCGGGCGCTGGTCGCGGCCGGTTTGCTGCGCGGTTGCAAGGTGATGTGCACGCGGCCGCCTGCGGCAGCGCTGCCCTCGATTTCGCCGGTGTCGGTGTTGTAGACGAGTTTCTCGCCGTGGAACGTGCCGCGGCCTTCCTGCTCCACGGTCGCATTGCCGGTGAGGATCACGGTGTTTTCGGAAACCTTGTAGTCGAGCGTTTGCGCCTGGCCGCGCACCAGTGTGCCGCTGTCCTGGGTTTGCCGGAAGTGGGTGGGATTGCCGGTCAGCACCACGCGCTGCCATTGGCTGGTGTCGTTGGGATCGGTGTAGCCGGTGGCCTGGGCGCCGTCGGCGTGGAAAGTGCCTTGATCCAAAGCCACGTTGCCGGTTACAACCAACTTGCCGCTCTGCTGGCTGCCGATCAGGTGCGTGGCATTGAGGTTGATGGGTTGGTTCTTGTCCGACTGCCTGGCCTGCGCCACGCCGCACGCCGCCAACGCCGCGACGAGCAGCACGAGCAGGCGAGCCGGCAGGTCAATTCGTGTGCACATGCGGCGCGAGCGTGGCGTGGACATCGGAGAGCAACTCCAGGGTGCGGGTGTTGAAGTCGGCCTGCATGCCGGTGCCGCGCAGTATAGAGCCGGGTTCCTGTATCACGCTGGGCGCGGCGCTGGCCATGCGCTTGTCCTGGGTCCACACGGTGGCGTCGGCGGTGTGGATCTCGGCCTCGGAAATCGTGGGCGTGGGCGGACGGCGCATGTCGACCTTGCCGATCAGCTTGACCAGGTTGTTGTCGGAACTGATCCAGGCGTATTGCGAGGTGCCGTTCCAGTCGGAGCCGTCGCTGGCAACGAACAGGTATTTCGGCGCGTTCACGTACAACGAGTCGTTGCCTTCGCGGCGCGCGAGGTGCGGCGAGGTCATGCTGAAGGCGAGCTTGCCGTCCTTGCCGAACGCGTGCAGGGTGAAATCGTCGAGTTGATAGCTCGAGCGCGGCGGCCCGACGATCGCGACCGGCTTGGGCGGCGGCCGCAACCACCACACCAGGAGTTGCGTGATCGCGGCGGCGACCGCCAGCGCGACCAGCCAGGCGACGGTGCGGCGCTCCCTCATGTCGCCTGTGCCGCCAGGATCAGCTCGCACACCTCGCGGGCGGCGCCTTCACCGCCGCGCGCGCGGGTTTGCCAGTGCGCCGCGCCCGCGACTTCCGGACGCGCGTCGGCGACCGCGATCGCGAGTCCGCAGATCGCCATCGGCGCGAGATCGGGTCCGTCGTCGCCGACGTAACAGGCCTGTTCGGCGGCAAGTCCGGTGCCGTGCAACACGTCCTCGAGGCAGCCGAGCTTGTCCGACTTGCCCTGGTAGACGTGGTCGATGCCGAGTTGTTCCGCGCGCAGCTCCACGGCGTGGCTGATGCGCGCGCTGATGATCGCGACCTCGATGCCGTGTTCCCGCAATCGCTTGATGCCGAGTCCGTCGTGGACGTGGAACGCCTTGATCTCGCGACCGTCCTCGGTGAACCACAAGCGCCCGTCGGTGAGCGTGCCGTCGACGTCGAACGCGACCAGCTTGATCTTCGCGGCGCGGGCGAGGATGTCTTGCGGGATATCGGATGTGGAGGGCATCAATGGGGTGTGCGTCGGCAGAGCGTGACAGTCAAGCGCAGAGCATATCAACCATTGCCATTCCGGACCCTGCCATGGGTCGTCCCGATCCCGTTCGCCATGGAAGAGACCGATTCCGGGTTCAATCGCCGATGAAGCCAGCGATCGCCCCGGAATGACGATGGGATTTATGCTTCCCGAGCCCCGAGCCCCGAGCCCCGAGCCCCGAGCCCCGGCCGTCAAACCACGCGTGCGCGCAAGAGATCGTGGATGTTCAACGCGCCGACCACGTGTTGCGTCTCGTCCACCACCAGCAGCGCGTGGATCTTGTGGGTTTCCATCAGCTGCGCGGCTTCGGCGGCCAGCTTGTCGGGGCCGATCACCTTGGGATGCCGGCTCATGGCGCCGCTGACCGGCGTGGCGCGCATGTCGACGCCGTGGTCGTCCAGCATGCGGCGCAGGTCGCCGTCGGTGAACACGCCGGCCAGCTTGCCGGCGTCGTCCACGATCGCGGTCATGCCGAGGCCCTTGCGCGACATTTCCATCAGGGCTTCGGTCAGGGTGGCGTCGGTGCGCACCGCCGGAATCGCCTCGCCGGTGTGCATCACGTCGGAAATCTTGAGCAGGCGGCGGCCGAGTGCGCCGGCCGGGTGCGAGCGTGCGAAATCGTCGGCGGTGAACCCGCGCGCTTCCAGCAGCGCAATCGCGAGCGCGTCGCCCAGCACCAGCGCGGCGGTGGTGCTGGCGGTGGGCGCGAGGCCCAGCGGGCAGGCTTCGGTGGACACGCTGGCGTCGAGGTGGGCGTCCGCATCGCGCGCAAGCGTGGATTTCGGATTGCCGGTCATCGCGATCAGCGCGTTGCCCTGCCGTTTCAGGAACGGCACGATGGTGAGGATTTCCTCGGTTTCGCCGGAGTTGGAAAGCAGCAGCACCACGTCGTGCTGCGTGATCATGCCGATGTCGCCGTGGCTGGCTTCGCCCGGGTGCACGTAGAACGCGGGGGTGCCGGTGGAGGCGAGGGTGGCGGCGATCTTGCGTGCGATATGCCCCGACTTGCCCATGCCGGACACCACCACGCGTCCCGAGCAGGCCAGGATCAGCCGGCAGGACTTGCTGAAATCGCCGTCGATGCGGGCCTCGAGGTCGGTGATGGCCCCGGCTTCGATGCGGATGACCTTGTGCGCGCTGGCAACCAGCGCGGCGCGGTCGTGGTCGGAAAAATCCATGGCGGGAGCTGGAGCGGTGCGCGCGTTCATGCGGGTCAACTCCTCGTTTGGCGTTCTGCCATCACGCGATTTCCAGTAAGATCGCGGATCGTCATTGTACAGGCGGCACGCGCTTCTTCCATGCATTCCCGGCCGTGACGATGGTCACGCGCCAGTCATCCGTTCGAGAACGGTTCATGCGACCCAACGAGTTGAAATCCCTGCTGGAAACGGCGTTTCCCGGCGCCCGCATCGAAGTGGCGAGCCCCGACGACGTGCATTTCCAGGCCGTCGTGGTGGCGGAAACCTTCGCTGGCCAAGCCACCCTGGCGCGCCACCGCATGGTGTACGCCGCGCTGGGGAAACGCATGGGCGGCGAAGTCCACGCATTGTCGTTGCGGACCCTCACGCCCGCAGAGGCCGAGGGAGGTTGATGGCAAGCATCGTGATTTCGGGCGGCAAGCCGCTCAACGGCGACGTGTGGATCTCCGGCGCCAAGAACGCGGTGCTGCCGATCCTTGCCTCCTGCCTGCTGGCGGACGAGCCGGTCACCCTCGGCAACGTGCCGCACCTGCACGATGTCACCACCACCATGGAACTGCTGGGCCAGATGGGCGCCGAGCTGGCGGTGGATGACCACATGCGCATCCGCATCGATCCGCGCCCGACGAACCGTTTCTTCGCGCCCTACGAACTGGTCAAGACCATGCGTGCGGCGATCGTGGTGCTGGGGCCATTGATCGCGAAATACGGGCAGGCGGAGGTGTCGTTGCCGGGTGGCTGCGCGATCGGCTCGCGCCCGGTCGACCAGCACATCAAGGGCCTGCGCGCGCTGGGCGCCGACATCGTCGTGGAGAACGGCTACATCAAGGCCCGCGCCAAACGCCTGAAAGGCGCGCGCGTGGCGATGGACATGGTCACCGTCACCGGCACCGAGAACATCATGATGGCCGCGGCGCTCGCGACAGGCACCACGGTGATCGAAAACGCCGCCGAGGAACCCGAGGTCTGCGATCTTGCGCATTGCCTCAATGCGATGGGCGCGAAGATCGGCGGCATCGGCACCACGACGCTGGTGATCGACGGCGTCGAGCGCCTGCACGGCACCCGTTACGAAGTACTGCCCGACCGCATCGAAACCGGCACGTTCCTCGTGGCCGGTGCGATCACGGGTGGCAAGGTCCGGGCCAAGCGCACGCGCCCCGATCTCCTTGAATCGGTGCTGTCGAAGCTGGAAGACGCCGGCGCGCACATCCATTGCGAGGACGACGCGATCGAACTGGACATGCGCGGCCACCGTCCGCGCGCGGTCGACGTCACCACCGCGCCGTACCCCGCGTTCCCGACCGACATGCAGGCACAGTTCACCGCGCTCAACTGCGTCGCCGAAGGCACCGGCGTGATCACCGAAACCGTGTTCGAAAATCGTTTCATGCACGTGCAGGAATTGCACCGCCTCGGCGCCGACATCAAGGTCGAGGGCAACACCGCGATCGTGCGCGGCGTGCCGCACATGTCCGGCGCGCAACTGATGGCGACCGACCTGCGCGCGTCCGCGTCGCTGGTGCTGGCCGGCCTGGTGGCCGAAGGCGACACCGTGGTCGATCGCATCTACCACATCGATCGCGGCTACGAGAACATCGAGGAAAAACTCGGGGGACTGGGCGCACACATCCGGCGCCTGCCGACCTGAAGCGGAATCACCGCCGCGGGTTTTTGCGCCAGGCGCGCCACCCGCCAGACGACGCAGTGAAGGCAACATGCCGGGAAAGGCCGCTCCGAACGCTGTTTTCGATTTCGTGATCGTCGGTGGCGGCTCGGCCGGCTGCGTCCTGGCCAGCCGCCTGTCCGCCAACCCCGCGCATCGGGTCTGCCTGCTGGAGGCGGGTCCCACGGACGACAGCCCTCTGGTGCGCGTGCCGGCCGGCATCATCGCGCTGATGCGTTCCCGCAAGCGCAACTGGCGTTACCGCACCTGCGCGCAACGGCACCTGGGTGGTCGCGAGCTCTACATCCCGCGTGGCAAGACGCTGGGCGGCTCCAGTGCGGTGAACGCGATGATCTACACGCGCGGACACGCCTGGGACTACGACCACTGGGTCGAGCTCGGCAATCCCGGCTGGGGTTGGAGTGACGTGTTGCCGATCTTCAGGCGCAGCGAAAACAACACCCGCGGCGCCGACGCGTACCACGGCACCGGGGGGCCGCTGGACGTCGCCGACGTGGCTTTCTCGCACCCGGTTTCCGAAGCGTTCGTGGCGGCGTGCGTGCAGGCAGGCTATCCACCCAATCATGATTTCAACGGCGCCGTCCAGGAAGGCGTGGGCCTGTATCAGGTCACCCAGACCGGTGGTGAACGCTGCAGCGTGGCGCGGGGCTATCTCCATCCGGTGACCTCCCGGCCCAACCTGACGGTGCTCACGAACACGCTTGCCACGCGCGTGGTGATCGATGGCAAGCGCGCCGTCGGCGTGGCGTGCGTCGGTGACGCTGGCGCAAGGACCATCGAGGCCGGCACGGTCATCCTTTCCGGCGGGACCATCAACTCCCCGCAATTGCTGCTGCTTTCCGGGATCGGGGCGCGCAGCCAGCTCGAACCCCATGGCATCAGGCAGGTACACGACCTGCCCGGAGTCGGCCGCAACCTGCAGGATCATCCGGACATCCTCGTCGTGCAGCGTTCGCAGCGCCACGACACGCTCAGCCTTGGTCCGGGCTACCTGCCGCAGGCGATCACGGGGTTGTACCGGTACCTGGTCAAGCGGGAAGGCGCATTCACCTCGAACGTGGCGGAAGCCGGTGGCTTCATCAAGTCGGGGACGGACGCGGCGATCCCCGACCTGCAGTTGCACCTGAGCGCCGCCTTGCTGGACCAACACGGGTTGAACTGGAAATTCGCGACGGGGTGGGGTTACTCGGCGCACGTTTGCGTCTTGCGCCCCAGGGCGCGGGGCAGTGTTTCCCTGAAGGATGCCAACCCTGCCTCGCACGCCGTGATCGACCCGGACCTGCTGGGTGATCCGGACGATGTCGAAAGCCTGCTCGGGGGCCTCAAGATCGTGCGCGGGATCCTGCAGCAGGATGCCCTTGCCCCCTGGCGCGGGGACGAAATCTTCCCCGGCGGCGACGTACGCGACGACGCGGGGTTGCGCGGGTATCTGCGCGCCAAGGCCGAAACCATTTACCACCCGGTCGGCACCTGCAGGATGGGCAACGACGCCATGGCCGTCGTGGACAGCAAGTTGAAGATGCACGGCATCGACGGGCTGTACGTCGTCGACGCCTCCGTCATGCCGAGCCTGATCGGCGGCAACACCAACGCACCCACCGTCATGATTGCCGAGAAGGCCGCCGACGGCATCCTCGGATCCTGAGCGGCGCCTGCCGGCCGGTCAGGATTTCGACCAGCTTTCCAGTTCCAGCGAAAAATCATTCTTGCCGCGCTGGTCGATCTTGACCGGCGCCGGCAGTTTCGCCGGTGCGAACCATGCTTCGAAACCGTCGCCGCCGTCGGTGCGGCTGACGCGGGTGGCATCGAAGCTGCCCGCGGGCACGCCCACGTTCTGGTTGCCTTGTGCGGAGAAATGCTGGGTTTCGATGCGGTCGCGCACCGCGACCGGCAGCGTGAACGTGGTCTTCCCCGCGGCCAGCCCGGCTGCGAGCGCGATCGGGACCGTATGGCGTTCGACCGCGCCTGGCCGGGTTGCAAACCGGAATGCGCCATTGTCGTTCACTTCGACGGTATGGCTGGACCAGTCGAAGCGCACGCTGCGTCGTTTCTGCTTGAGCGCGGATTGCATCGTGTAGTCGTAACTGATGCCTTGCGGCGCGTCGCCCACCCACCTGAAGGTCGACACTTCGCGCGTGCCGGCGGCAAGCAGGGATGCCAGTCCCGCGGTGCCCTTGCTTTCGGTCGTGAACGTCCACGTACCGTTCGCGCCCGGTGCAAGCGTGAGCGTCGCCTCGCCGATCGGCGAGCCGTTTTGCAGCACCCGGTAATGCGCGGTGAACGCGGGCAGCGGAGGTGTCGCGGCGATGGCGCCCGTGCAGAACACGGCCAACGCGACGACGGGGATGGCACCGGAGAGATGACGGAGTTGCATGGCCTTGAATGCGTTGAGGCGGTTAGCGCGCAGCCTGCCGCGCCAAGGCTGAACGCCGACCTCACGCGAGGGTCAGATGACCGCCTGGGTCGAGTCGCAGCGGCGCGGGGATCGGATCACCGTGAAACAAGACCTTGCCGTCGCGTTCACGGACTTCACCGCACGCAATGGCACCGACACACGCGATCAACAACCGGTGTTCCCTGGACAGCAATCGCGCGGCCAACGAGTCCTCGGTGTCGCCGGGATGGACGTCGATGCGCGCCTGCGCGATGACCGGGCCGCCATCCAGTTCGGCACTGACGAAATGCACGCTGGCGCCGTGTTCGGGGTCGCCGGCTTTCAGGGCGCGGCGATGGGTATGCAGGCCGCGGTATTTCGGCAGCAGCGAGGGATGGATGTTGATGATCCGCCCCGTCCATCGCGTGGTCACCGTGGCGTCGATGATGCGCATGTATCCCGCCAGCACCACCAGTTGCGCGCCGCTGGCGGCGACGTTCGCGAACAGGGCTTCGTCGAACTCGCGGCGCGATGCAAAGGTTTTCGGATCGAGCGCGAGGGTGGGGATGCCGTGCGCCTCGGCATGGCGCAACGCCGGCGCGTCGGCCTTGTCGCTGGCGACCAGCACGATGTCGACAGGCAACCCGCCGGCTTCACGTGCATCGATCAGGGCCGCGAGGTTGCTGCCGCGTCCGGAAGCGAGGACGGCGATGGGCAGCAACCGGGACTCGGGACTCGGGACTCGGGACTCGGGAGTGAAGCTCATGCGATCTGTACGCGCTTGTCGCCGTTGGCCGCGACGACTTCGCCGATCACCTGCGAGGTGAGACCGTGTTCCGCCAGCGCGGCGGATACGGCTTCGGCATCCTTGCGCGCAAGGATCACGGTGAAGCCGATCCCGCAGTTGAACGTGCGCCACATTTCCTCGCGCGGCACCTTGCCTTCGCGCTGCAGCCATTCGAACACGCGCGGCAGTTGCCACGTCGAAGCATCGATCGCGAGACCGAGCCCATCCGGCACCACGCGGATGATGTTTTCCTGCAGGCCGCCGCCGGTGATGTGCGCCATGCCGTGGATCGTCCCGGGCCGTTCGCGCAGCAGCGCGAGGATCGGTTTCACGTAGATCGTGGTCGGCGCCATCAGCGCGTCGGCCAAGGTCACGCCGCCAAGGTCGAGGTCGAACCCGCCGTTGTTGGGCGTGACGCCCGCGCGCTCGACGATCCTGCGGATCAACGAATAGCCGTTGGAGTGCGGGCCGCTGGAGGCGACGCCGAGGATCACGTCGCCCGCGCGGATCGCGCTGCCGTCGATGATCTCCGATTTCTCCACCGCGCCGACGTTGAAGCCCGCGAGGTCGTATTCGCCCGGCGGGTACATGTCCGGCATCTCGGCGGTTTCGCCGCCGATCAAGGCGCAACCGGCCAGTTCGCAACCTTTCGCAATGCCGCCGACCACCGCGACGGTGGTGTCGACATCGAGCTTTCCGGTCGCGAAATAATCGAGGAAGAACAGTGGCTCGGCACCCTGCACCAGCACATCGTTGACGCACATGCCCACGAGGTCGATGCCGATGGTGTCGTGGCGGTTCAACTGCTGCGCGAGCTTCAGCTTGGTGCCGACGCCGTCGGTGCCCGAAACCAGCACCGGTTCGCGATATTTGTTCGAGAGGTCGAACAGCGCGCCGAAACCGCCCAGGCCGCCCATCACCTCGGGGCGGAAGGTCTTGCCGACCAGCGGCTTGATGCGCTCGACCACCGCGTTGCCGGCGTCGATGTCCACGCCCGCGGCGCGGTAGGAGAGGGCTTCGTCACGGGAAGTCACGGCGGCGTCCGGGCAAACGTTCGACAACGGCGGGATCGGCAATGATAGACGCTGGGGCCGTGATTGGGCAGACTTGCGGTCGTTCGAGCGGAGTGCATGGCCATGCTGCGAATCCTGTTGTCCCTGGCGTTGGCGTCCGGCCTGGTGGCAAGCGCTGCGGCGCAGACCGCGCCGCCGCCCGCAAGCGCCGGCGGCGCGGCGACGGCGACTCCGGCCAACCCCTATTCGGCCACCGTGCCGGTGGCAGGCACCAGCGATGCCCAGCGCAACGACGCGATTTCCGCGGCCTTCACCCAGGTCCTGCAACAGGTATCGCCGGGGTTTGCGGCGACGCCGGACATGCTGGGCCAGGCTTCGGGTTATGTACGCGACTTCCGGTACCGCCGCGCGGCGTCCGGCAATGGACTGGAATTGCAGGTGGATTTCGATCCCGGCGCGGTGGGTCGCCTGGTCGCCGCGAACCAGGGCGGCGCTGCGCTCGCGGGCGCTGCGCCCGCGACGGGCTCCACGGCCGCGGCGACCGCGCAAAGCGGCAGTGGCACGTTGTGGGTGGATGGCATCGGCGACAGCCATGCGTTCGCCAGCCTGCTTTCGGCCCTGCGCGGCGACAGTGCATTGCACGACGTGATCCCGGTGGGTGCGCAAGGCGACGGCGTGCTGCTGCAGGTGGGTTTCAGCCAGCCACTGGCGACCGTGCTCGCCAGCCTTGCCGGGCCCGGGGGACACCTGGTGCCGGCCACCCAGCCGCATCCCGGCGCCGACGCTTCGCTGCACTGGACACCCTGATGCGGGCACGGCATGCACGCAAAGGCCCGGAGGCTTGAGCGTGCGGACGGCAGGCCAGCGACTCGTGCAGGAACGACGCGGAAGGAAATGTTGCGACACCTGCCCAACCTGATTTCACTGCTGCGGATCGTGCTGGTGGCGCCGTTGATCCTGGCGATCCTGCACGAGCGCTACGAAGTCGCCCTGGTGATCGCGGCCGTGGCGGGGGTGTCCGACGGCGTGGATGGCTTCCTCGCACGACGTTTCCGTTGGCAGAGCAAGTTGGGGTCGATCCTCGACCCGGCCGCCGACAAGTTGATGCTGGTAGGCTGCATGCTGGCGCTGGGCTGGCTGCACGAGGCGCCGCGCTGGCTGGTCGCGCTGGTGGTGGCGCGCGATGCGGTGATCGTGCTGGGCGCGTTGGCATGGCATCGCGTGCTGCACAGTTTCGAGGCGCATCCGAGCTGGATTTCGAAAGCCACGACGGTCGCGCAGATCGGCTTCGTGTTGCTGGTGCTGGCCACGCAGGCATTCGGCTGGCGCACGCCGATGGCGATTCCGGTCTGGGTCGTCGCGGTCATGACGGCAGCCAGCGGGATCGACTACGTCGTGCGCTGGGGCCGGATGGCGCGGCGTGAATTGGGGAAACTCTGACTCGCTCGATGGATGCTCGCGCCACCAACATCGTCATGCTTCCCCCACCCCCGCAACGCTTGCCGCGCAAGCGGTTCCGCGCCCCCAACCCAAGCGGGCAGGCAAGCCGAAGTATCATCGCCCCAGGTTGGGCCGATCCCCTGAAGCGCAGGAATCCTTCGGCATGAGCAATGCACAACGCTGGCAGTGGTTGGTCATCATCGCGGCGATCGGCTGGTTGATCTGGCTGCTCTCGCCGATCCTGATGCCGTTCATGCTGGCCGCGGTGTTCGCCTACCTTGGCGATCCGCTGGTCGACCGGCTGGAGCGCCTGCGGATCGGGCGCGGCCTGGCGGCCAGCATCGTGTTCCTGTTGATGCTGCTGATCGTGGCGCTGGCGCTGATGTTGCTGGTGCCGCTGATCCAGCGCCAGATCGTGCGTTTCGTGGCCGCGCTGCCCGCGTATGCGGCATGGTTCACCCACGATGCGATCCCGTGGCTGGAACAGAAACTGCACATTCCGCCCAGCGAGTTCGACGCCTCGACCGTGATCGCACGCATACGCGAGCACATCGGCACGGTTGGCGGCATCGTCGCGACCGTGCTGGGTTATGCGACGCGTTCCGGGCTGGCGATCATCAGCGTCGGCGTCGCGGTGGTGCTGGTGCCGGTGGTGACGTTCTACCTGCTGCGCGACTGGGACAAGCTGGTCGCAACCATCGACGCGTTGCTGCCGCGCGGAGCGCAACCGACGATACGCCGGCTCGCGCGCGAAACCGACAGCGTGCTCGGCGCGTTCGTGCGCGGCCAGTTGCTGGTGATGGTGGCGTTGGCCGTCTTCTATGCGGTGACCCTGAAATTGATCGGCCTCGACGTCGGCCCGTTGATCGGCATGGTCGCGGGGCTGGTCAGTTTCGTGCCCTACCTCGGCTTCATCATCGGCATCGTCGCCAGCATCATCGCGGCGTTGGTGCAGTTCCACGATGTGCTCCACCTGGTGCTGGTGGTGGCGGTGTTCCTGGTCGCCAACGTGGTGGAAAATTACTTTCTGGTGCCCAAGCTGGTCGGCGACCGCATCGGCCTGCATCCGGTCGCGGTGATCTTCGCGGTGCTGGCGTTCGGCGACATGTTCGGATTCATCGGCGTGCTGCTGGCGCTGCCCCTGGCGTCGATCGCGGTGGTGTTGTTGCGTTTCCTGCGCGAGCGTTACGAAGCAAGCCCGTTGTACGCGGGGCGTGAACAGACCAGGATCCTGTCGGCTTCCGGCACGCCGGTCGAGGCCGTCGACGCCGCGCCGCCGGAACCTCCGGAAACGCCGCCCGAACCATGAACCGGCAGTTTCCGCTCGACCTGCGCTGGCCGCCGCACCAGCGCCTCGATGCATTCTGGCCCGGCGCCAACGTGCCCGCGCTGCAGGGCGTCAGCGACGCCGTGGAGGGCGGTGACGCATGGCTGTACCTGCAAGGCGGTTCCGGTACCGGCAAGAGCCATCTGCTGATCGGCGCATGCCGCGCCGCGATCGAAGCGAATCGCCCTGCGCGCTACGTGTCGCTGGTGGAGCTTCCTGCGCCGCGCGCCGAAACGATCGCCGCCATCGAAGCCGAAGGGTTGCTCGCGATCGACGACGTGCAGGCGATTACCGGCGACCGCGAAGCCGAACGCGCGTTGTTCGACCTCTACAACCGAGCCAAGGTCGCAAACGCGCGCGTGCTGTTCGCGGCAGATGCGTCGCCGCTGGATCTCGGGATCGGACTGCCGGACCTGGTTTCGCGTCTCGCGATGTGCACGCAATACGTGTTGCGGCCGCTGGACGATGCCGGCCGGCGTGCGATGTTGCGGCTGCTGGCGGGCCGGATGGGATTGCGGCTGGATGACGACGTGCTGGACTGGTGGTTCGCCCGCCGGCCGCGCGATCCCGCGTCGCTGGTCGCGATGCTGCAGCAGATCGACCGCGCCGCGCTGGCGGCGCAGCGGCGGGTCACCATTCCGTTCCTTCGCGAGCTTTGGCAGGGAGACTGACCGCGTCTTCGCTCCCTTTGCACGCTCCAGTTCATGCAGGCACTGTAGGCTATCCGTGTTGATGCACGCGACGCGCGCCGTCGCCGCGCGGTTACTCGCCGCATGGGCGGATGCAGTATTCTTGCGCACTGCGTTGCTTGGGCGGGGCGGCGTACGGCGCCAGTAGCCGGCGTCACGCCGCCGATGACAGGAATCCCCATGGGCGTCACCCGTTTGCATACCCATCTCGACCGGCTCGAGGCCGAGTCCATCCGCATCATGCGCGAGACGGTCGCGGAGTGCCGCAAGCCGGTGCTGCTGTATTCGATCGGCAAGGATTCATCGGTGCTGTTGCACCTGCTGCTGAAGGCGTTTTATCCCGCCAGGCCGCCGCTGCCGATGCTGCACGTCAACACGACGTGGAAGTTCCGCGAGATGATCGAGTTCCGCGATCGCGTCGCCGCGGAAACCGGCGTCGACCTGATCGAGTACATCAACCGGGAAGGCGTGCGCCAGGGCACCGATCCGGTGAACCATGCGTCCCGGCACACCGAGATCATGAAGACCCAGGCGCTGCGCCAGGCCCTGGCGCAGTACCAGTTCGACGCGGCGATCGGCGGCGCGCGCCGCGACGAGGATCCCGCGCGCGCCAAGGAACGGGTGTTCTCGCTGCGCGGCGCCGGCCAGCGCTGGGAACCGCGCAAGCAGCGGCCGGAACCGTGGGGGTTGTTCAATACGCGGCTCGCGCACGATGAAACCCTGCGCGTGTTCCCACTTTCCGACTGGACCGAACTCGACGTGTGGCTGTACATCCGCCGCGAGGGCATCGAGGTGGTGCCGCTGTACTTCGCGAAGGAACGTCCGACCTTCGTGCGCAACGGCGCGCTGCTGGTGCGCGACGACGAGCGCGTGCCGCTGGAGCCCGGCGAGAAGTTGATCCCGAAGCGGGTGCGGTTCCGCACGCTCGGTTGCTGGCCGCTGACCGCGGCGGTGGAATCCGAAGCCGCCGACCTCGACGCGATCATCGCCGAGATGCTGGATACGCGCCAATCGGAGCGCGCCGGCCGCATCATCGACCTCGATCCTTCCGATTCCATGGAGCGCAAGAAGCGTGAAGGCTACTTCTGACAATCGCGCGGGCGTGGTTGCGCCCGTGCCGGCACTGGCCGCGCGCCTCGCCGCACTGGAATCCCGCGACACCCTGCGCTTCGCGATGTGCGGCAGCGTCGACGACGGCAAGAGCACGCTGCTCGGGCGCCTGCTGGCCGAGGCCGGGATGGTTCCCGATGACCGCCTCGCGCAGATGCTGCGCGACAGCAGGAAGCACGGCACCTGCGGCGGCGCGCCGGATTACGCGCTGCTGCTGGACGGCCTCGAAGCCGAGCGCGAGCAGGGCATCACCATCGACGTCGCGTGGCGCTATTTCGGCACCGACAAGCGCGCCTTCATCGTCGCCGATTGCCCCGGCCACGCGCAGTACACCCGCAACATGGCGAGTGGCGCATCCAGCGCGGAACTCGGCGTGGTGCTGGTCGACGCCCGCGCGGGCGTGCAGACGCAGACCCGCCGGCATGCCGCGATCCTGGCGATGTTCGGCGTGCGCCGCGTGCTGTTCGCGGTCAACAAGCTGGACCTGATCGACTACAACCACGCGCGCTACCACGCGATCGAGCAGGAGTGCGTCGACCTTGCGCACGACCTCGGCATCGAACACGCCGATGCGATCCCGGTATCGGCGATCAACGCGGACAATCTCGTCGCGCGTTCGCCGAACACGCCGTGGTACGGCGGCAAACCGTTGCTGGAATATCTCGAAACCGTGCAGGTGGAACGCCATGCCGATGCGGCGTTCGCGCTGCCGGTGCAATGGGTTAATCGTCCCGACCACAGTTTCCGCGGTTACGCGGGCACCATTGCGGGCGGGCGCGTCGCGCCCGGCAACGAAGTGGTGGTGCTGCCGGCCGGACGCCTCTCGCGGGTCGTGCGCGTGGTCGGCGGCGACGCCGACCTGGATGTCGCCGAAGCCGGGCAGGCGATCACCCTGACGCTGGCCGACCAGATCGACGTGGCGCGCGGCGACGTGATCGCCGATCCGGTGTTGCCGCCGGACATCGCGGCCCAGTTCGCCTGCCACCTGTTGTGGCTGGACGATGCCGCGTTGCTGCCGGGCCGGCGTTACCTGATGAAGCTGGCCACCCAGACGATCGGCGCGCAGGTCACCGAGATCAAGCATCGCATCGACCCGGATACGCAGGCGCACCTCGCGGCGACGCGGCTGGTCGCCAACGAGATCGGCTACTGCAATTTGTCGCTGGATGCCGACATCGCGTACCGCCCGTACAGCGAGGACCGCCGCCTCGGCGGCTTCGTCCTGCTCGACCGCGAGACGAACGCGACGGTCGGTTGCGGCACGCTGGATTTCGGCCTGCGCCGCGACAGCAACGTGCATTGGCAGCAGCTCGACGTCGACCGCGTCGCGCGCGCCAGGATCAAGGGCCAGATCCCGCGCTGCCTGTGGTTCACGGGCCTGTCGGGCGCCGGCAAATCGACCATCGCCAACCTGGTCGAGCGCCGCCTCGTCGCGGATGGCTTCCACACCATCCTGCTGGATGGCGACAACGTGCGCCATGGCCTGAACCGCGACCTCGGCTTCACCGACGCCGACCGCGTCGAGAACATCCGGCGCGTGGCCGAAGTGGCGAAATTGATGATGGACGCGGGACTGGTGGTGCTGGTCTCCTTCATTTCGCCGTTCCGCGCCGAGCGCAGGCTGGCGCGCGACCTGATCGGCGACGGCGAATTCATGGAAGTGTTCGTGGACGCGCCGCTCGAAGTGTGCGAGGGACGCGACGTCAAGGGCCTGTATGCCAAGGCCCGCGCCGGCAAGATCGCCAACTTCACCGGCATAGGCTCGCCCTACGAACCGCCGGAGTCCCCCGAGATCCACCTGCACTCGGACCGCGAATCCGCGGCCGATTCGGCCACGCGGGTCGTGAAGCTGCTGGTCTCCTAGGCGCGCTGCGCTGTAACCAGACGATGGTCATTCCGGGGCCGGCGTCGGCGTTACCGACGACGGAACCCGGAATCGGTTTCGCGACGCGTAGAACCCGCAAACCGATTCCGGGTTCTGCCCGCGACCCACGCGGGCAGCCCCGGAATGACGAGTCGTTCTGCTGGGCGTCAGCGCGAATCAGGAGCTGCGACGCACGTTTCAATCCTGGATGCGGAAATGCTTCGCCCGGCGTGCCACCAACCCCAGCGCCACGCGATCGGGCAACACGTCCAGCAATGCCTTGATCGCGCGATTGGCGCGGCCGGGCACGTACACCACGCGGCCGCGTTCGACCGCGTCGAGGCCTTGCCGCACTACCTCGACGGCATCCGACCACATCCAGCCCGGCAGTTTGGAAACCAGCCCGCGCGCCTGGCTGACGTCGTGGAATTCGGAACGCGTGAAGCCCGGACACAGCGCGCACACGTGGATGCCGTGCGTACGGTTCTCCATCGCCAGCGCCTGCGAGACACGCATCAGGAAAGCCTTGGCGGGTCCATACAGCGTGTTGCCCGGAGTCGCCGGCACCAGGCCCGCCAGCGAGGCGACGTTGACGATGCGCCCGTGACCGCGGGCGCGCATCGGCGGCAGCAGCAGGTGGCAAAGTTCGAGCGGCGCCGTCACCAGCACCTGCATGAAGCGCGCGTGGGTCGGCCAGTCCACCTTGTCGTAGCGGCCGGGCGCGCCGTAACCCGCGTTGTTGACCAGGGTGTCGACGGCGCGTCCATTCGAAGTCGCCGCGGTGACGATCCGAGCGGGCGCGCCGGGGTCGCCGAGGTCGTCGGCAATCACCTGCACGTCGACGTCGTGCCTGGTGCGCAACCCGGATGCCAATGCCTGCAGGCGGTCCTCGCGACGTGCCGTCAGCACCAGGTCGCATCCGCGCGCGGCGAGCTGGCGCGCGAATTCCGCGCCGATCCCGGCGGAGGCGCCGGTAACCAGCGCACGGCGGCGGTGCAGGTTTGTCATTGGCGTTTTTCCAGGGCGAAAAGGCAGAAAGGTACTTCGAAACTCCCGTTCACCCTGAGCGTAGGCCCGAAAGGGCCGGAGTCGAAGGGCTGCGTGCGTTTCGACTTCGCTCGCTGCACTCGCTACGCTCAACGCGAACGGAAAACCCAAACCGCACCGCTGCCGGAAGAAGCGGCAGTTTGCGCGGATGCAACCGTGTTGGCTATCCTGCCCAGTCCAAGCCAACGGAGCACGCCATGCGCCGCAAGTGGGTCGGTGGAAACTGGAAAATGCACGGCTCGCGGGCGATGACCTCGGCTTTGCTCGGCGCGGTCGTGGAGGCAGGCATCGACAACCTCGACGTCGCGGTGTTTCCCCCGTTTCCCTACCTGCGCGAGGCCTGCACCGAATGCGCGGGTTCGCGCATCGCGGTGGGCGGACAGGACGTCAGCGAACACGAATCCGGCGCCTTCACCGGCGAAGTATCGGCGGCGATGTTGCGCGACGTCGGCTGCACCTGCGTGCTGGCCGGGCATTCGGAACGCAGGCAATACCATCACGAAAGCAGCCGGCAGGTCGCGGTCAAGGTCGCGCGCGCCTTGTCGCACGACCTGGTGCCCGTGCTGTGCGTCGGCGAGACGTTGGAAGAGCACGATGCGGGCCGTACCTCCGAGGTCGTGGCCGGGCAGCTTGCGCCGGTGATCGCGCATTGCGGCATCGCGGTGTTCGGGCGCGTCGTGGTGGCCTACGAGCCGGTCTGGGCCATCGGCACCGGGCGCACCGCCAGCCCGGCGCAAGCCCAGGAAGTCCATGCGTTGTTGCGTAGCCAGCTCGCCCGCGAAGATGCTAGAATTGCCGGTTCGACCCGCATCGTTTACGGCGGCAGCGTCAAACCCGGCAACGCCGCCGAGTTGTTCGCGCAGCCGGATATCGATGGCGGCCTGATCGGTGGCGCGGCCTTGCAGGCCACCGATTTCCTTTCGATATGTGCGGCGGCCGGCTGAAGTCCGTCCGGCGCGCGGGAACATCCCAATGCTGTTCACGATTTTCAGCGTTTTCTATGTGCTCATCGCCGCGGCGATGATCGTGCTGATCCTGATGCAGCGCGGCGACGGCGCCAACGCCGGCGCCAGCTTCGGCGGCGGTGCGTCCGGCACCGTGTTCGGCGCGCGTGGCTCGGCCAGCTTCCTGACCCGCACCACCGGGGTGCTGGCGGCGCTGTTTTTCATCCTCAGCCTCGGCATGGGCATCTATTTGAGCAAACACGGCGTGGCGCCGACGCCCAAGCAGACCCTGGGCGTGATGGCCGGCGTCGGCAGCTCGGCGCCGGCATCCGCTGCGACCGCGGCAGTTCCTGCCGGCGCGCCCGCGGCGAGTGCGCCGGCGGCCAGCGTGCCCGCGCGGCAATCGGAAGTGCCGGTGGCGCCTGCGGCATCGGGCTCCGCCAAATCGGATGTGCCTGCGGCGCCCGCACCCGCACCGGCCGGCAGCGCGCCAGCCGGTTCGCATTGATGCTTTCGTGAATAGTTCGGCACCAAGGATGTGCCGAGTGTTTCCCAGGGACGTTTCTGCTTTTGTGAAAAATCGGGCGCATGGATGTGCCCGGCGGATCCCGTGGACGGGTACTACGCCCAGGTGGCGGAATTGGTAGACGCACTACCTTGAGGTGGTAGCGCCGCAAGGCGTGGGGGTTCGAGTCCCCCCTTGGGCACCAACAATTTTGATGCAACACATTCGACCCCGCTTCGGCGGGGTTTTTTGTTGCGCGCAGTGCCGTGGGCAACGTGCAGCATCCGATGCAATCCATTCGCAATCACGGATGCGTGATTGCGGCTCACGCCAGCGCGTGCGAAAATCTCTTGGATTACGCCGGACGATTCCCATGCTTGCTGGCTACTGGCCCATCCTCCTGTTCCTGATCGTCGCCGGCGGCATCGGCGTCGCGTTGATCGTGATCGGCTGGATCGCCGGGCCGCGCCGCCCGAGCGCCGAGAAGTATTCGCCGTACGAGTGCGGTTTCGAGGCGTTCGAAGGCGCCCGCATGAAATTCGACGTGCGCTATTACCTGATCGCGATCCTGTTCATCCTGTTCGACCTGGAAATCGCGTTCCTGTTTCCTTGGGCGACGGTGTTCTCGAAGATCGGCATCGTGGCGCTGGTCGAGATGTTCATGTTCCTGCTGCTGCTGGTGGTCGGCTACATCTATATCTGGAAGAAAGGGGCACTGGAATGGGATTAGCGGCGACATCCCGACCTGCTGCGCTCGCCAGCTTGCGCGCCGGCGGTGCTCGCACTGCGAAGGCAGGATGCCGGAGCGAACATTCGCGCAGCGAATGGCCCGAAGGGCGAGCCGCGGATGCGGCGAGTCATGCTCACGTACTGGCGTGTACGCTCCGCTTGCTGCGCTCCGGCGTCCCGCAATCACGGAGCTCTTTCGCCATGGATGGCGTTGTTCGCTCGCGACGGTCGGGATGCCGCCGCAGGCGTCGCGCCCGAATTTGCTGAGGTGTTTTGATGGGTCTTATTTCAGCCATCGACAAGTCGATGCACAATCCGGTGCCGATCGGGAAGGTCGACGACATCCTGCGCCCGGAAGCCGACAACCCGATCGTGCAGCGCGGCTTCGCCACCACCACGGTGGATGCGCTGTTCAACTGGGCGCGCACCGGTTCGATGTGGCCGGTGACCTTCGGGCTGGCCTGTTGCGCGGTGGAGATGATGCACGCGGGCGCGTCGCGCCTCGACCTCGACCGCTACGGCGTGATCTTCCGTCCTTCGCCGCGCCAGTCGGACGTGATGATCGTGGCCGGCACGCTGGTCAACAAGATGGCGCCGGCGCTGCGCAAGGTCTACGACCAGATGCCGGACCCGAAGTGGGTGATTTCGATGGGCAGTTGCGCCAACGGCGGCGGCTACTACCACTATTCGTATTCGGTGGTGCGCGGCTGCGATCGGATCGTGCCGGTGGACGTGTATGTGCCGGGCTGTCCGCCTACCGCCGAGGCGCTGATCTACGGGATTCTGCAGTTGCAGAAGAAGATCCGGCGCACCAACACCATTGCACGATGACCTGACCCCATGAGTCAGACGACCCCCGAACAACTCGCCGAACGATTGCGCGCACGTTTCGACGGGCGGATCGCGAACGCCGACGTGTCGCACGCGCAAGCGACCATCGAAGTCGCGCCAGCGCACCTGGTCGAGGTCTGCACCGCGTTGCGTGACGAGGCGGAGTTCCGTTTCGAACAGCTCACCGACCTGTGCGGCGTGGATTTCCTGGGCTTCGGCGAGGGCGAGTGGGCGACCTCGGAAACCGCGACTTCGCAGGGTTTCGGCCGCGGGGTACAGGGCGACAACGTGCAAGGCCGCTTCGGCTGGGACAACCGTCCACGGCATCCGCAGTTCCTGCGTCGCTTCGCTTCGGTGGTGCACCTGATTTCCTACATCCACAACATTCGCCTGCGGGTGCGCTGCTTCGCGCCCGAGGATGCGCTGCCGGTGCTGCCGACGCTGACCGGCGTGTGGCCCTCGGCCAACTGGTACGAGCGCGAGGCGTTCGACCTGTACGGCATCGTGTACGAAGGCCATCCCGACCTGCGCCGCATCCTCACCGACTACGGTTTCGTCGGGCATCCGTTCCGCAAGGACTTCCCGCTGATCGGCAACGTCGAAGTGCGCTACGACCCCGAGGCCAAGCGCGTGGTGTACGAGCCCGTCACTTCCGTGACGCCGCGCGTGACCGTGGCGCGCGTGGTGCGCGAGGACTCGCGCTGGCCGACTTCGCGCGAAGAAGCCACCGACGACTGGAAGGACAACTGACGTGGCTGATTCAATCGACCAGGCCGGCGAAATCCGCAGCTACACGATGAACTTCGGTCCGCAGCATCCGGCTGCGCACGGCGTGTTGCGCCTGGTGATGGAGATGGAAGGCGAAACCATCATCCGCATCGATCCGCACGTCGGGCTGCTGCACCGCGGCACCGAGAAGCTGGCCGAGTCCAAGCCGTTCAACCACTCGATCGGTTACATGGATCGCCTCGACTACGTGTCGATGATGTGCAACGAGCACGCCTACGTGCGCGCGATCGAGCAACTGGTGGGCGTTACGCCGCCCGAGCGCGCGTTGTGGATCCGCACGCTGTTCGATGAAGTCACCCGCATCCTCAACCATCTGATGTGGATCGGCTCCAACGCGCTGGATCTCGGTGCGATGGCGGTGTTCCTGTACGCGTTCCGCGAGCGCGAGGAGTTGATGGACGTCTACGAGGCGGTGTCGGGCACGCGCATGCATGCCACGTACTACCGCCCGGGCGGCGTGTACCGCGACCTGCCCGCGAAGATGATCCAGTACAAGGAATCGCGCTGGCACAAGGGCAAGGACCTCAAGCGCATGAACGCCTGGCGCGAGGGTTCGATGCTCGATTACCTCGAGGCTTTCGCCAGGGACTTCCAGCACAAGGTCGACGAGTACGAGGAACTGCTCACCGACAACCGCATCTGGAAGCAGCGCACCGTCGACATCGGCATCGTCAGCCCCGAGCAGGCCTACGCACTGGGCATGACCGGGCCGATGCTGCGCGGTTCGGGCATCGAGTGGGATCTGCGCAAGAAGCAGCCTTACGCGAAATACGCGGAAGTCGATTTCGACATCCCGGTCGGCACGCATGGCGATTGCTACGACCGCTATCTCGTGCGCGTCAACGAGATGCGCCAGTCGGGGCGGATCATCCTGCAGTGCGTGGACTGGCTGAAGAAGAATCCCGGCCCGGTGATGATCGAGAACTACAAGGTCGCGCCGCCCAAGCGCGAGGACATGAAGGAATCGATGGAGGCGTTGATCCATTGGTTCAAGCTGTTCACCGAAGGTTTCAGCGTGCCGGCCGGCGAGACCTACGCCGCGGTCGAGGCGCCCAAGGGCGAGTTCGGCTGCTACATGATTTCCGATGGCGCCAACAAGCCGTTCCGCGTGCACCTGCGCGCGCCGGGCTTCGCGCACCTGTCGTCGATCAACGAAACCACCGCCGGGCACATGCTGCCGGACGTGGTGGCGATGATCGGCACCTACGACCTGGTGTTCGGGGAGGTCGATCGATGACCGCGAAAGCCTCGTTCGTTTTTTGCTCATCATCCCGGCACAAGCCGGGATCCAGTGCCTTTGCTTCCGCGACGCTTCGGCCTTTTTCCGCTCGCCTCGGCGGCGAGCGTGCCACTTTTGTTTCGGCAAAAGTGGCCAAAACCATTGCGCCGGGCATGCCGGTTTCGGCAACGTCGTGTTGCCGAAACTTCCCTGCGCTTCTCGCGCCAAGCGGGCCGGCGCGAACTCGCACATCCCTGTGCTCGGACATGCGCGCCTTGCCCTCGCTTGGCGCTGCGATGCTCGGCGTCATGCAACGGCGCGGTTTTCGCTTCGCCGTCCGGCCATCCATGGCCTCGCTCGAAGCACGACCAAATGGTTCGCCTCGGCACTGTAGCGCACACGATGTGCGCCAATGGGGCCCCTCGGACGCGGCGAGCGCGCGACGGAAAGGTCCGAAGGATGGCCCGCATGGATGCGGGGCAGTTCGCCGTGGGTCCATGGATGGGCCGTCGGCGAACCCCGGCGTCTGCGAGCAACCCCGCAGCGCATGGATGCGCGAAGGGCGCGTCCGCGGGGTGGCCTTCTCTTTGGTGACTTTCTCTTGGCCACGCAAGAGAAAGTCGCACGCTCGCCCGGGAGGCGAGCGGAAAAAGGCATGGATGCCGGATCTGAACACGAGGGATGCGGCATGAAAGCCACCGGCAATTTCGACAAGGTCAAGGATGTCGACCCGATGCAGGTGCTGACCGCCGAGACGCGCGCGCACATCGACCATTGGACCGCGAAGTTCCCGCCGGACCGCAAGCGCTCGGCGCTGATCCAGGGCCTGATGGCGGCGCAGGAACAGAACGGCGGCCACCTCACCGATGCCTTGATGGCGGCGACCGCGAAGTACCTCGGCCAGCCGCCGCTGTATGCCTACGAAGTCGCGACGTTCTACTCGATGTTCGAAACCAGACTGGTCGGACGCCACAACGTTGCGGTCTGCACCAACATCTCGTGCTGGCTCAACGGCGCCGACGGCATCGTGCAGCATTGCGAGAAGAAGCTGGGCGTGAAGCTGGGCGAAAGTACCGCCGACGGGCGCGTCTACCTCAAGAAGGAAGAGGAATGCCTCGCGGCGTGCTGCGGCGCGCCGATGATGGTGGTCGATGGCCACTACCACGAGAAGCTGACGCCGGAGAAGGTCGATGCAATTCTGGATGCATTGAAGTGACGTAGGGCGGGTTGGCCGCGCAGCGGCGTAACCCGCCAAAAATTGCAGATGGCGGGTTACGCGACGTTGGCGCTGACCCGTCCTACAAAAGCGAAGAACCATGGCATACGGACCCGCACCACAAGAACACCAGGTCGTCTACACCACGCTGCATTTCGATACGCCGTGGTCGATCGACAGCTACCGCCAGACCGGCGGCTGGCAGGCGTGGGAAAAAATCCTGGCCGAGAAGACCGACCCGGCGGCGATCGTGGACGAGCTGAAGAAGAGTTCGCTGCGCGGACGCGGCGGCGCGGGCTTCCCGACCGGCATGAAGTGGTCGTTCATGCCGCGCAACGCGCCCGGCCAGAAATACATCCTGTGCAATTCGGACGAATCCGAACCCGGCACCTGCAAGGATCGCGATATTTTGAGATTCAACCCGCACGCGGTGCTGGAAGGCATGGCGATCGCCTGCTACGCGACGGGCTCGACGGTCGCCTACAACTACCTCCGCGGCGAGTTCCACCACGAGCCGTTCGAGCACATCGAACAGGCGTTGCACGAGGCGGAAGCCGCCGGCCTGCTCGGCAAGAACATCCGCGGCACCGGCATCGACGTCACGATCCACAACGCACTCGGCGCCGGCGCCTACATCTGCGGCGAGGAAACCGCGTTGATGGAATCGCTGGAAGGCAAGAAGGGCTGGCCGCGTTACAAGCCGCCGTTCCCAGCCGGCTTTGGCCTGTACGGGCGCCCCAGCACCATCAACAATACCGAAACCTATGCGTCGGTACCGGCGATATTGCGCCGCGGCGCCGACTGGTTCCTCAACCTCGGCAAGCCCAACAACGGCGGTCCGAAGATCTTTTCGGTGTCGGGCCACGTCAACAAGCCGGGCAACTACGAAATCCGCCTCGGCACGCCGTTCGCCGACCTGCTCGAAATGGCGGGCGGCGTGCGCAACGGCCACAAGTTGAAAGCGGTGATCCCGGGCGGCTCGTCGATGAAGGTGCTGAAGGCCGACGCGATGATGGCCTGCACCATGGACTACGACTCGATCCGCAACGCGGGCTCGGGCCTGGGGTCGGGCGCCGTGATCGTGATGGACGAAACCACCTGCATGGTGCGCGCCTGCGAGCGCATCTCGCAGTTCTACCACATGGAATCCTGCGGTCAGTGCACGCCGTGCCGCGAAGGCACCGGCTGGATGCACCGCGTACTTTCCCGCATCGTCGCGGGCGGCGGCACGCCGGAAGACCTGCATCGCCTGAAGGCCATCGCGGGCCAGATCGAGGGCCATACCATCTGCGCGTTCGGCGAAGCCGCGGCGTGGCCGGTGCAGGCGTTCCTCGCGAATTACTGGGACGAGTTCGAGTACTACGTCGAGCATGGGCATTCGATGCTCGACGACGCTGAAAAGGTGGCGGCATGACTATCGGGACTCGGGACTCGGGACTCGGGACTCGGGTAAAACCCGCGACCTGTTGCGTTCTGCTCTTTCATACCCCGCGGCTGGCGGTGACCGCGACTCAAGCTGGTCGTCTCCGGATTTCCTGCTGTTTCGAGTCCCGAGTCCCGAGTCCCGAGCCCCGTGGAGCTTTCGCATGAGCGCGCAACCGAAAGACACCGCGCCACCGGTCGAGATGGTGGAGTTCGAGGTCGACGGCCACCCGGTCAGCGCGCCCAAGGGCTCGATGATCATCCAGGCCACCGACGCCGCGAAGATCCCGGTGCCGCGCTTCTGCTACCACGAAAAGCTGCCGATCGCGGCCAACTGCCGCCAGTGCATGGTGGAAGTGGAGATGGGCGGCAAGCTGGTGCCGAAGCCGCAGCCTGCTTGCGCGACGCCGATCGCGCCGGGCATGAAGGTGTTCACGCGCTCGCCCAACGCGATGAAGTGGCAGCGCAACACCATGGAGTTCCTGCTGATCAACCACCCGCTGGATTGCCCGATCTGCGACCAGGGCGGCGAGTGCGAGCTGCAGGACATCTCGATGGGCTACGGCCGTTCGGTGACGCGTTTCACCGAGCGCAAGCGCACCGTCACCGACGAGAACATCGGGCCGCTGGTCGCCACCGAGATGACCCGTTGCATCCACTGCACGCGCTGCGTGCGTTTCGTGGGCGAGATCGCGGGCACCTACGAAATGGGTGACATGAGCCGCGGCGACAGCCACGTGATCGGCACCTACATCGGTCGTACCATCGAATCCGAACTGTCGGGCAACGTGATCGACGTGTGCCCGGTCGGCGCGCTCACCGACAAGGTGTTCCAGTTCAAGGCGCGCGCGTGGGAACTGATCGCCAAGCCGTCGATCGGCTATCACGACGCGCTCGGCTCCAACCTGTGGCTGCACACCAAGCGCGGCCAGGCGTTGCGCGCGGTGCCGCGCGACAACGAAGCCATCAACGAATGCTGGCTTTCGGATCGCGACCGTTACAGCCACCAGGGCCTGTACGCGGACGATCGCGCCGAAAAACCGCTCATCCGCAAGGGCGGCGAGCTGGTCGAAGTGGGCTGGGACGAGGCCATCGCGTTCGTCGCCGACGGCTTGAAGAAGGCCGGCAGCGATATCGGTGCGCTGGTCGCGCCGATGACCTCGTGCGAGGAAGGCGCGTTGCTGGCGCAACTCGTGCGCGGCCTCGGCAGCGATCGCATCGACCATCGCCTGCGCGTGCAGGATTTCAGCGACGGCGGTCCGTCCGGCGCCACCTTCGAAATGTCCGTCGAAGACGTCGCCAGGGTGTCGGCGGCGTTGATCATCGGCAGCAACGTGCGCCACGAGATGCCGCTGCTGAACCATCGGTTGCGCCATGCCAGCCGTCACGATGCCTCGAAGCATCCGGCATCGAATCCGGCGCACTACGACATTTCCGAAGTGCACGGCGCGAAGATCTTCGCGATCAATCCGGTGCGCTTCGAGTACAACTTCGAGCTTGCAGGCGAGAAGGTATTCGCGCCGCAGGATTTCGTCGATGCAATGCTGTGCACCGCGAAGGCCGCGGGCGTGCAGGGCGACGACCGCGCGCTGGCCGAGGCCATCGCTGCCGCGGACGACAAGGAAGACGCGCGCCAATGGGTGGCGGCCCTGCGTGACGCACCTTCCTCGGTCGTCGTTGTCGGAGATGCGGTCACGCAACATCCGCAGGCATCGTGGCTGCGCGTGCTGGCGCGTGCCATTGCCGAAGCCACCAACAGCGCATACAACGAATTGCCGTCGGGCGCGAATGCCGTGGGCCTGGCGCGCGTGGGAGCGCAGTCTTCGAGCGGTGCGAAAGCGATATTCGACCATGCACCGAAGGCGCTGATCACCTGGCAGACGGGTTCGCAGGACGCGTCCGTGCCGGCTGCTTACGACAAGGCCCGCGAGAACGCGGAGTTTTATGTCTACGCCGGCGCGTTTGCCTGCGATGGGGTCAAGCGCACGGCCGATGCGGTCTTGCCGCTGGGCCTGCCTCCCGAAATCGACGGTACCTGGGTGAATGTCGATGGCATCGTGCAAGCGCTCGCCGCGGGTTCGGCGTTGCCGGGCGAGGCGCGACCGGGCTGGAAGGTGCTGCGCGCACTGGGCGCGGCGTTGGGCGTCGCCGGCTTCGATTTCGTCGACCTCAAGGATGTGCATGCGCGCATCGCCGGTGACTTGTCGGGACAAGGGACCGGGGACCGGGGACCGGGGCAACGGCTACCGGCGCGTACGACTGCACCGGAAGGTGTATTGGCACGCGTCGCCACGGTAGGCATCTATCGCACCGACGCGGTGGTGCGCCGGGCCAAGGCGCTGCAGGCGCACCCGTTGAACCGCGCGCCGGCCTTGCGCATATGCGCGGACGATGCGCGCGCGCTGGGCTTGCTCGGTGGCGTCAAGGCTGACGTGGATGGCGTGACGCTGCCGGTGGTCATCGATGCCGCGGTGCCGAAAGGCTGCGCGTGGATCGAAGCCGGTTTCGCCGCGACTGCGGCGCTGCCACCGCACGGCGCGGCCCTCTCCATCAAGGCGGTGACCGCATGAGCATGTCCTCCGATCCGATGATCCTGCTGTGGACGCTCGCGAAGATCCTGGTGATCGCGGTGCCGCTGATCATCGCGGTGGCGATGTACGTGTGGTGGGAACGCAAGGTGATCGGCTGGATGCACGTGCGCATGGGGCCGAACAAGATCGGTCCGTTCGGCCTGCTGCAGGCGTTCGCGGATGTGACCAAGCTCCTGATCAAGGAGATCATCATCCCGACCAACGCCAACCGTTTCCTGTATTTCACCGCGCCGCTGCTGGCGGTGATCCCGGCGCTGGCGGTGTGGGCGATCATCCCGTTCGACAACGGCGCGGTGCTCTCCAACGCCAACGCGGGGGTGTTGTTCCTGCTGGCGATGACATCGCTGGGCGTGTACGGGATCATCCTGGCCGGGTGGGCGTCCAACTCGCGCTACGCCTTGCTGGGCGCGATGCGTTCGGCCGCGCAGATGATCTCCTACGAAATCTGCATGGGCATGGCGCTGGTGTGCGTGCTGATCCTTGCCGGCAGCCTGAACTTCACCGCGATCGTCGAAGCGCAGGCGGGCGGCAAGGGCCTGTTCGACTGGTTCTGGCTGCCGCTGCTGCCGATGTTCTTCGTGTATTACATCTCGGGCGTGGCCGAAACCAACCGCCTGCCGTTCGACGTCGCCGAAGGCGAATCGGAAATCGTCGCGGGTTTCCACGTGGAGTATTCGGGTTCGGCGTTCGCGCTGTTCTTCCTGGCCGAATACGCCAACATGATCCTGCTGTCGTTCCTCGCGCCGATCCTGTTCCTGGGCGGCTGGCTCAGCCCGTTCCAGGGTTGGCACCTCGGCTGGTTCTCCCAGCCGGGTTGGTGGTGGCTGTTCCTGAAGTTCTTCATCTTCGCGACGTCATTGATCTGGCTGCGCGCAACCTTCCCGCGCTATCGCTACGACCAGATCATGCGGCTGGGCTGGAAGGTGTTCATCCCGATTTCGATCGCATGGATCTTCGTGGCCGGCCTCTTCAAATACTTCAACGTGGTGACGATAGGGCATTGAGATGAAGAGAGTGACCGAATATCTCAAGAGCCTGTTGCTGCTGGAACTCGCGGCCGGCCTGTGGGTGACGCTGAAGTACCTGTTCAAGCCGAAGTACACGCTGCGGTTCCCGATGGAAACCATCCCGCGTTCGGTGCGTTTTCGCGGGCTGCACGCGCTGCGCCGCTACCCGAACGGCGAGGAGCGCTGCATCGCGTGCAAATTGTGCGAGGCGGTGTGCCCGGCGCTCGCGATCACGATCGACTCGGCGCCGCGCGCGTCGGACGGCCAGCGCCGCACCACGCGCTACGACATCGACCTGTTCAAGTGCATCTACTGCGGGTTCTGCGAGGAAAGCTGCCCGGTCGATTCGATCGTGCTGACCGACATCCTCGAGTACCACATGGAACGCCGCGGCGAGAACGTGATCACCAAGCCGCAGTTGCTGGCGATGGGCGACCGTTTCGAGAAATCCATCGCGGCCAATCGCGCGCAGGACGCGGCATACCGGTAGCGTCAGGAATCAGTGCCCATGAATCACGCAATCCTCCAGATGGTCTGCTTCATCGCCTTCGCCGTCGTCGCGGTGGGCGCCGCGCTGGCGGTGGTGTCGGTGAAGAACACCGTGCACGCGGTGCTGGCGCTGGTGCTGACGTTCTTTTCCGCCGCCTGCCTGTGGATGCTGGCCGAAGCCGAGTTCCTCGCGCTGGCGCTGGTGGTGGTGTACGTCGGCGCGGTGATGGTGCTGTTCCTGTTCGTGGTGATGATGCTGGACATCGACCTCGAACCGATGCGCGAAGGCTTCATCAAGTACCTGCCGATCGGCATCGGCGCGGCGGTGATCATGCTGCTCGAAATGCTCGGCATCATCGGCATCAAGACACTGCAGGTGCCGGCCGGCCCGAATCCGGCGGGCATGTCGAACATCGAGTGGCTGGGCACGGCCCTGTTCACGCACTTCCTGCTGCCGTTCGAGATCGCGGCGCTGATCCTGACGGTCGGCCTGGTCGCCGCGGTGGTGCTGGCGCTGCGCGTGCGCACCTTCTCCAGGCGCCAGAACCCGGCCGCGCAATCCGCGGTGCGCGCGGCGGGACGCGTACGCATGGTCAAGATGGCGGCGTCGACGACGGCGCCCGGGCCCACCACGGTCGGGGAGGATTCGCAGGCATGATGGCCATCCCGCTGTCCTGGTACATCGTGTTCGCGACGGTGCTGTTCTGCATCGCGATCGCGGGCATCTTCATCAACCGCAAGAACGTGATCGTGCTGCTGATGTGCATCGAGCTGATGCTGCTCGCGGTCAACACCAATTTCGTCGCGTTCTCGCGCTTCCTCGGCAATCCCGGGGGACAGGTCTTCGTGTTCTTCATCCTGACGGTGGCGGCGGCCGAATCGGCGATCGGTCTGGCCATCGTCGTGCTGATGTTCCGCACCCGTCGCACGATCAACGTCGACGAAATCAATACGCTGCGCTACTAGAGGGGCCGTTCGATGCCACATCGCCGCAAACGATGCCGCACCCCTTCCGGTGCGGCCGGGCAGGCAAACGTCATTCGCATTCGCGAGGTGCAGCCGTGATCAGCCAGAACCTCCTGATCGTGCTGGCCGCGGCGCCGCTGGTCGGCGCGCTGATCGCGGGGCTCGGCCGCAAGCAGGTCGGGCGCGCCGGCGCCGCCGCGATCGCGATCCTGTCGGTGGCGATTTCCTTTGCGCTGTCGTGCGTGGTGTTCTGGCAACTCGTGTGGGGCGGGGCGCCGGTGTTCAACCACGACGTCTACACCTGGCTCGAGGTTGGCAAGCTCAGCATCGGCATCGGCTTCCTGGTCGATCGCCTGACCGCGCTGATGCTGGTGACCGTGACCTTCGTGTCGCTGATGGTGCACGTCTACACCATCGGCTACATGCGCGACGATCCGGGGTTCCAGCGTTTCTTCGCCTACATCGCGCTGTTCACCTTCTCGATGCTGATGCTGGTGCTGGCCAACAACTTCCTGCAGCTCTTCATCGGCTGGGAACTGGTGGGGCTGGTGTCGTACCTGCTGATCGGATTCTGGTTCGAGCGACCGAGCGCCAGTTTCGCCGCGCTGAAGGCGTTCATCGTCAATCGCGTGGGCGATTTCGGTTTCATCCTCGGCATCGCTGCAGTGTTGTACGCGTTCCACACGCTGGATTACTCGGCCGTGTTCGCGCAGGCTCCGGACCTCGCCGGCCGCACGATTGAAATCGTCGGCGGCCATCCGTGGTCGCTGGCCACGCTGATCTGCCTGCTGCTGTTCGTGGGTGCCTGCGGCAAGTCGGCGCAGGTGCCGTTGCACGTGTGGCTGCCCGATTCGATGGAAGGCCCGACCCCGATCTCGGCGCTGATCCACGCGGCGACCATGGTCACCGCCGGCATCTTCATGGTGGCGCGGATGTCGCCGTTGTACGAGATGTCCACGACCGCGCTGTCGGTGGTGCTGATCGTGGGCGCGACCACCGCGTTCTTCATGGGCCTCATCGGCATCGTGCAGAACGACATCAAGCGGGTGATTGCGTATTCCACGCTGTCGCAGCTCGGCTACATGGTGGTGGCGCTGGGCGTGTCGGCCTACGCCGCCGGCATCTTCCACCTGATGACCCATGCGTTCTTCAAGGCGCTGCTGTTCCTCGGCGCGGGCTCGGTGATCGTGGCGATGCACCACGAGCAGGACATGCGCTACATGGGCGGCCTGCGCAAGCGCATGCCGATCACATGGATCACGATGTGGATCGGCTCGCTGGCGCTGGTGGCGACGCCGGGCTTCTCGGGGTTCTACTCGAAGGACCAGATCATCGAGGCGGTCGGCGAGTCGCAGATCTTCGGCGCGACCTACGCTTACTGGTGCGTGCTGCTGGGCGTGTTCGTGACCGCGTTGTACAGCTTCCGCCTGCTGTACATGACCTTCCACGGCAAGGAACGCTTCAAGGTCGAGCACGGGCATGACGACCACGCGCACCACCAGCCCGGAGTGCTGGCGCATGCGCCCAGGGAATCGCCGTGGGTGATCACGGTGCCGCTGGTGCTGCTGGCGATCCCGTCGGTCATCATCGGCTGGTTCACCATCGAGCCGTTGCTGTACGGCGGATGGTTCGGCGAGTCGATCAAGGTGCTGCCGGGCCACGACGTGCTGGCGAAGATGGCGGAGGAATTCCACGGCCCGGCGGCGATGTTCCTGCACAGCTTCACCAGCGCGCCGTTCTGGATCGCGGTGGCAGGCTTTGCCGTCGCGACCTGGGTGTACCTGTTCAACCCCGGGCTCGCCGATCGCGCGGCGCGCACCTTCCTGCCGGTGTTCAAGATGCTCACCCGCAAGTACTGGGTGGACGAGGTGTACTACAACCTGTTCGCGCGCGGCGGCGTGAAACTGGGCCGTGCGTTCTGGAAGGGCGGCGACGCGGGCCTGATCGACGGCGCGATGGTCAACGGTTCCGCGTCGTTGGTCGAACGCAGCTCGCGCGTGTTGCGCCGCCTGCAGACTGGTTTCCTCTACCACTACGCGTTCGTGATGATCGTGGGCCTGATCCTGCTGCTGGGCGGGTTGTGGTACTGGGGGTTGCGCTGATGGCAGGCATGAACAACAGCAACAACGGCAGTCCGCAAAGGGCGCAAAGCACGCGAAAGGGAACAAGAGAAATTTCTTTGCGTTCTTCGCGTTTTTCGCGGACCCATGCTTTTGCTTCAGTGCCAAGGAACACGCATGTCTGACTGGCCCATCCTCAGCATCCTGATCTGGCTGCCGTGCCTTGGCGCGATCCTCGTGTTGCTGGCCGGCAACGCCCGCCCGCGCGTGGCGCGCTGGCTGACGCTGGCGCTCACCGTCGTCACCTTCGCGCTGAGCCTGGTGATGCTGTCGGAATACCACGCCGGCCCGGGCGGCTTCCAGTTGCAGGAGTTGCATCGCTGGATTCCCGGCATCAATTCCAGCTACCACCTCGGCGTGGACGGCATCGCGGTCGCGTTGATCGTGCTGACCACGTTCACCTCGATCCTGGTGATCGGCGGCGCGTGGCAGGTGATCAAGGACAAGGTCCACCAGTACATGGCGGCGATGCTGGTGCTGGAAGGATTGCTGATCGGCGTGTTCTGCGTGATGGACGCGTTGCTGTTCTACCTGTTCTTCGAGGCCATCCTGATCCCGATGTTCTTCCTGATCGGCATCTGGGGCGGCCCGCGCCGCGTGTACGCGACGCTGAAGTTCTTCATCTACACGTTCTTCGGTTCGATCTTCTTCCTGATCGGCCTGTTGTACCTCTACCACCGCGCCGGCACCTTCGACCTGCAGGCGCTGTGGGCATTGCCGTTGACGATGAAGGAACAGTCGTGGCTGTTCTTCTCGTTCCTGATCGCGTTCGCGATCAAGACCCCGATGGTGCCGGTGCACACCTGGCTGCCGGATGCGCACGTCGAGGCGCCGACCGGCGGTTCGGTGATCCTGGCCGCGATCATGCTGAAGGTCGGTACCTACGGCTTCATCCGCTTCTCGCTGCCGATCGTGCCGGATGCCTCCGAGTCATTCGCGTGGCTGGTGATCGTGCTCAGCCTGATCGCGATCATCTACATCGGCTACGTCGCGCTGGTGCAGCCGGACATGAAGAAGCTGGTCGCGTATTCGTCGGTCGCGCACATGGGCTTCGTGACGCTGGGCCTGTTCATCGTGTACATGCTGGCGCGCCAGCAGCACGACGTGCAGACCGCGGCGCTGGGCGTGCAGGGTGCGGTGGTGCAGATGATCTCGCACGGGTTCGTGTCGGGCGCGCTGTTCACCTGCATCGGCGTGATGTACGACCGCTTGCACACGCGCGAAATCGCGGCCTACGGCGGACTCGCCAAGGTGATGCCGTGGTTCGCGGCGTTCTGGGTGCTGTTCGCGATGGCGAATTGCGGCCTGCCGTTCACCTCGGGCTTCGTCGGCGAGTTCATGGTGATCCTGTCCAGCTTCACCGCCAATCCGTGGATCGCGCTGTTCGCGGCGTATTCGCTGATCATCGGCGCCGGTTATACGTTGTGGCTGATCAAGCGCATCGTGTGGGGCACCGCGCCCAGCAAGGAAGCCGCGGCGATGCCCGAGATCAACACCCGCGAAGGCCTGGTGCTGGGCGCGTTCGCGGTGGCCGTGCTGGCGATGGGCGTGTACCCGTGGCCGTTGATGCACCTGATGGATTCCTCGGTCGCGCAACTCGTGACCCATTTGATGGCCAGCAAGGTTTGAAAACCTCATGATTACCCTCAACGACCTGCTGGTGATGGTCCCCGAGCTGTACCTGACCGCGGCGGCCTGCTTCGTGTTGTTGTTCGACGTCTTCATCAACGACGACCAGCGCGATGCCACGCACTGGGTCGCGATCATCGTGATGCTGGTGGGCATCTTCCTGGTGGTCCACGGCCAGCCGGACACGACGGCGACCGCGTTCGGCGGCATGTTCGTGCGCGATCGCATGGCCGAGATACTCAAGGTCACGGTGCTGATCGCGACCATCCTGATGTACGTGATGGCGCGGCCATGGCTGCGCGACCGCCAATTGTTCATGGGCGAGTTCTATTCGTTGTCGATGTTTTCGGTGTTGGGCGTGATGCTGCTGGTATCCGCGGGCAACCTGATCACCGTGTACCTCGGGCTGGAGCTGTTCGCGCTGCCGGCCTACGCGCTGGTCGCGTTGAACCGCGAATCGAAGCTGTCGTCGGAGGCCGCGATCAAGTTCTTCGTGCTGGGTTCGCTCGCGTCCGGCCTGATCCTGTTCGGGATGTCGCTGATCTACGGCGCCACCGGCACCCTCGACCTGCACGGCATCTTCGCCGCTGCCGGCACCACCACGCACCCGCACCTGCTGCAGTTCGGACTGGTGTTCCTGGTGGTCGGCATCGGCTTCGAATTCGGCGCGGTGCCTTTCCACATGTGGCTGCCCGACGTCTACGAAGGTGCGCCCACGCCGATCGCGATGTACATCAGCGCGGTGCCGAAGCTCGCCGCGGTGGGGCTGGCGTACCGGCTGCTGGAAGTGGGCATGGGTCCGTTCGCGGACGACTGGCGCATCATGCTGGCGATCATGGCGGCGCTGTCGCTGGTGGTCGGCAACGTGGTCGCGATCGCGCAGAAGAACCTGAAGCGCATGCTGGCATATTCCACGATCTCGCACATGGGCTTCGTGTTCCTCGGGCTGGCCAATCCGACCCCGGAAGGCTATTCGGCGGCGTTGTTCTACGCGGTCTGCTTCGCGCTGATGGAAACCGTGGCCTTCGGCGTGATCCTGGCGCTGGCGCGCAAGGGCTTCGAGTGCGAGATGATCGACGACCTGAAGGGGCTCAATCGTCGCTCGCCGTGGTTCGCGGGCATGATGGCGATCGCGATGTTCTCGCTGGCCGGCATCCCGCCGCTGTGGGGCTTCATCGCCAAGGTGCTGGTGCTGAAGGCCGCGATCGATGGCGGCATGCTGTGGCTCGCGATCGTCGCGATCATCTGCTCGATCATCGGGCTGTTCTACTACCTGCGCGTGATCTGGGTGATGTATTTCGAGCAACCTGCCGAAGGCGTCGAGCCTTTGCAGGCCAAGCCGGATCTCGCGTTGCGTGGGTTGCTGTCGATCAATGCGCTGGGTCTGGTCGCGATGATTTTCTTTTCCGGCCCGCTGCTGGCCTGGTGCCGGGCCGCGTTCGGGGGGTAGCGGCCATCGCCGTTGGTTGCAGCGGGCGGGCAGGGCTTCTGGCACCATAGGCATCTGAATACTGGACCTACGCGCAAGCGGCCTCGCTTGGCACGCTTGCGGTTGGCGTAGGAGCCTTGAAATGACCAGCAACGAATCGCTTTGGGCCCGGCGGAGCGCCGCCTTGCCGCGTGGCCTGGCAACGGCCATGCCGATATTCGCCGCGCGTGCGGAGAATGCCGAGCTGTGGGACGTGGACGGGCGCCGCTACATCGATTTCGCGGCGGGCATCGCCGTGTTGAATGTCGGGCATCGCCATCCCGCGGTCGTCGAGGCCGCGCGTGGACAGCTCGACCTGTTCACGCACACCGCGTTCCAGGTGACGGGCTACGAGTCCTACGTCGCGCTGGCCGAAAAACTCAACGCGATCGCGCCGATCGAAGGCAATGCCAAGTCGGTGTTCTTCTCCACCGGCGCGGAGGCGGTCGAGAACGCGGTCAAGATCGCGCGCGCCGCGACCGGCCGGTCCGCGGTCATCGCGTTTTCGGGCGCCTTCCACGGCCGCACCCTGATGACGCTGGCGTTGACCGGCAAGGCGACGCCGTACAAGAACGGCTTCGGGCCGATGCCGGCCGAGGTATTCCACGCACCGTTCCCGGCGGAGTACCGCGGCGTCACCGGCGAACAGAGCCTCGCCGCGCTCGAAGAACTGTTCCACAACGACGTTCCCGCCGACCGGGTCGCCGCGATCATCATCGAACCGGTCCAGGGCGAAGGCGGCTTCACGCCCGCGCCGGGCGGATTCCTGCGCGAACTGCGCGAGCTGTGCAGCGCGCGCGGCATCGTGATGGTCGCGGACGAGATCCAGTCGGGTTTCGGACGCACCGGCAGGATGTTCGCGATCGAGCATTCCGGCGTGAAGCCGGACCTGATCACGGTCGCGAAATCGCTAGCCGGCGGGTTCCCGCTCTCGGGTGTCGTCGGCCGTGCGGAATTGATGGACAAGGCGGCGCCCGGAGGCCTCGGCGGAACCTATGCGGGTTCGCCCGTGTCCTGCGCGGCGGCGCTCGCCACGTTGCGCGTGATCGAGGAGGAGCACCTTTCTGCGCGAGCGGTGGCCCTGGGCGAGCGCATCGTGCAGCGCCTGCACGCGTTCGCATCGAATCCGGCGCTGCGTCCGATTGGTCACGTGCGCGGACTCGGCTCGATGATCGCCTTCGACCTGCTGGCGGCGCGCGGTTCGGATGCCGTCGATCCCGTGGCGACGAAGGCCGTGGTGCAGCGCGCGCACGCGCTCGGGTTGATCATCCTGAGTTGCGGTGGACAGGGCGAAGCCATCCGGCTGCTGTATCCGCTGACGATCCCCGACGCCCAACTGGACGAGGGCATGGCGTTGCTGGAACGGGCGTTGCGACAGACCTGAGCCTTGCATCGGTGGATCGTCGGCCGGATGCGATGCGCAGGCATCACGTGGAGTGCCATGGCCGATTTCACCATCGTGCTGGACAAGACGAGTGCGCTGGGGCTGCAGGACCAGTTGCGCCGGAAGATCGTCGAGGCCATTTACGCAGGCGCGTTGCGGCCGGGCCGCAAGATGCCGTCCTCGCGCGCACTGGCGACGGACCTGGGCGTGTCGCGGAACACGGTGGTGCTGGCGTACGGCGATCTCGTGGCCGATGGCCACCTGGAGACGCGCGATCGCAGCGGCATCTTCGTGTCGCACAAATCGGTCGATGGCAGCATCGTTGGACGGCGCCTGCCCGATGCGAATGCATCTCCGATCGCGGACCGGATGGTGGACGTGCCCGTCGACGGGGGCATCCGTTGCCCGCAAAACTGGCGGCAGTATCCCTATCCGTTCTGGGATGGGCGCGTCGAGGCTTCGCTGGTGCCCGTGCAGGAATGGCGCAAGGCCGTCCGCCTGGCTTCGTGCCCGCGCGACGCCGCGCAATGGTCGGACGGCAATGGTGAACTGGACGATCCGATCCTGATCGACGAGCTCTGCACCAAGGTACTTCCGGAACGCGGCATCAATGCCCACCCGGAAGAAGTGCTGGTGACGCACTCCATGCGCCAGGCCCTCCAGTTCCTGGTGACGTTGCTGCTGCGACCGGGTATGCCGGTATGGGTGGAGGAGCCGGTCGATCCGGAACTGCTGGCGACACTGCGTGGACGCGGTGCGCGGGTCGAACGCTTCCACCCGGATGCAACGACCGCGCCGCCGGATGGCGTGCTGGTGGTGACCAGTGCGCGCGCGGGCGTCGCCTCCGGAAGCTTGACCGGCCCCTCGCGCGTCGACGCCATCGCACGCGGCAACGGCGTCGTGATCGAGCTGGCGATGCCGGCGGATACGCTGGAACCCGGCGCCGCGCGACCGGCGCTGTACGCTACCGCAGGTCCCGGAAACGTCATCCACGTGGCCTGCCTTTCACCCGTTGCCGCGTGTGGCATGCCGCTTGCCTACGTCGTGTCCGATGCGTCGGTGATCGCGCGATTGCGCATGTTGCGGCGCGTATCCGGTGCCCTGCCCAACCTGCCGCAGCAGCGCGCCTGGGCGTACTTCCTGGCGCTCGGTTACTACGCTTCCGCGCTGCACCGGGCGCGGCGCGCGCTGACCACGCGCAAGACCGCGCTGCGCGACGCGTTGAATCATTATCTGCACCCGGACGTCCAGATCGGAACGATCCCGGGCGTCAGCGCCTACTGGGTGCGTTGCCGCGACGGGCGGGATGCGCAGGCGTTGGCAACCCAGGCGGCCGCTGCCGGCGTGCTGATCCAGCCGGCGCGGCTCGACGAAGCACGGCAGGCGTTCAGCATGGGGGTGACGAGCATTCCCGAAGCGCGTATCCGCGAGGGCGTGCGCGCGCTGGCGGGTTTGCTGCGCGCATCGCGCAGCGACGTCGAAACCGGTCCGCGCCGCACCTTGTCGGGGAGCGCGTTGCGGCGGGCGCTGGCGGGCAGGACGTTCCTGTACAACACGGTGTACGGCGAACCCTGCACGATCGAGGTATGCCGGTCCGGTGAACTGATCGGCATGGCGGGTTACGCCAACGACGACCCCGACACGGGACGCTGGTGGATCGAGGGCAACCGCTGGTACCGGCAGTGGGACCACTGGGCCTACGGCGAAGCGGAAGGCTACGCCATCGCGGTGGAAGGCGAACGGCTTTACTGGTACGACGCCACGGGCCATCTGGTCGACAAGGCGGTGATCCTGCGCAATGCGCAGAGGCGGCTTGCGTAACCGCTGTACTGGCACCATCGGCGTGCCGCATCTGGCTCTAAGACGGCGGTGCGTTTCAACCTACTTTCGGTCACGACGCAACCCACCGCAACCGGAGTCGGCATTGGCCAGTCGCGCACGCACCAGCAAGCCGGAGCCAGCGGCCCGCGGATTCGGCATCGCCGCGCTGCAACTGGACCTCGACAGGGGCGACAACGTGGCGCGCATCGCCGCGGAAGTCGCCATGTTGAAGAAGCGCATGCCCTGGGTGCGCATGGTGGTGGTGGGCGAGCTCGCGGCGTTCGGCGCCGACCCCGCCCGCGCGCAGGCAATGCCCGGTCCCGCGGAACAACGCTTCTGCGAGGTCGCGCGCAAGCACGGGCTGTGGCTGGTGCCGGGGTCGATCTACGAACGCAAGGGCAGCCTGGTGTTCAACACCGCGCCCGTCATCGATCCCGCCGGCAACGTGGTGGCGCGCTATCGCAAGCAGTTTCCGTTCTATCCCTACGAGAAGGGTGTGGAGCCGGGCCACGAATCGATCGTGTTCGACGTACCCGGCGTGGGCCGTTTCGGCATCTCGATCTGCTACGACATGTGGTTTGCGGAAACCACCCGCTCGCTGTGCTGGATGGGTGCGGAAGTGATCCTGCATCCGACCATGACCTACACCATCGACCGCGACGTGGAGCTCGCGATCGCGCGCGCGTCGGCCGCGAGCAACCAGTGCTACTTCGTCGACGTCAATGTCGCCGGCTCGCTCGGGCTGGGCCGATCGATCGTCTGCGGCCCGGGCGGCGAAGTCATACACCAGGCCGGCAGCGGCCGCGAAATCATCGCCTTCGAAGTCGACTTTGCGTATTTGCGCAACGTCCGCGAACGCGGCTGGCAGTGCCTGACGCAGCCGCTCAAGAGCTTCCGCGACAGCAAGATCGTGTTTCCCGCTTACGGCGCGGGCGTCGCGCCGTCCGAAACGCTGGCGCGCCTTGGGCGGCTCGCGATCGCAACGGACGGCGGCGACGACCCGGGCAAGGCCTGAACGCAACAACCTGACGAGAGAGGGAGGTTGTCCGTGAACACGCAGCACACCAATGCAACACGCAACAAGACATGCCGGACCCGAACATTGCCGGCCGCGATCATGCTGGGCCTGCTGATGTCGGCGCCGGCGTTCGCGGCGACGGGGCAGGCGGCACCGGCCGATCCGGGATCGGCGCCGCAGCAGGACGCCGGCAGCGGCGCCCAGGGCAATGGCGAGCAGAAGAAAAAAACGCCGCAGACGCTGGGCACCATCACGGTCACTTCCAGTGGCCGCGTCCAGCAGGTCGTCGCGGTGCCGTACAACGTCAGCGTGGTGACCGGCGACACGATCGAGCGGGACCACATCCTCGACAACGCCGAACTGTTCCGCAGCATTCCCGGCGTCAACGTCGTGGACAGCGGGCCACGCAATTCGGGCGTGGTCAACAACATCCGCATCCGCGGCATCAACGTCGACAGTTCCGCGCTGGGCGACTACGCGGTGACCTCGGTGGCGCCGGTGGCGACCTACGTCGACACGGTGCCATTGTTCGCGAACTTCCTGCTGTTCGACATCAACCGGGTGGAGGTGCTGCGTGGCCCGCAGGGAACGCTGTACGGGTCGGGTTCGCTCGGCGGCACCGTGCGCTACATCCTCAACAAACCGCAGTTGAACCAGTTCAACGGCAGCGTGAGCGCGAGCCTGTCCAGCGTGGACGGCTCGTCGGGCATCGGCAACTCGGAGTCGCTGGTGTTGAACGCGCCGCTGGGCAACACGTTCGCGCTGCGCGTGGACGGGATGCGCAACGATTTTCCGGGCGTCACCGATTACGTCAATCTGTACCAACTCGATGCCAACGGAATCCCGGTGGCCCCGAACGGCATCCTTTCTCGTGATGCCGCGTACTATTCCAAGAAGGACGCCGACACGGTCAAGCAGGATTACGGGCGGGCTTCGCTGCTGTGGAAGCCCAACGATGCGTTCGACGTGCAACTTAGCTACATGGCCCAGGCCGACCGTTTCGGCGCGCGCCGCGGGACGTCGCTGGGGACCGACGGATACGGCGTTCCCTACCAGCGCAACCAGCTGGGCGCGGCCCAGCTGGAGCCCTCCGACCGCCACGTCAACCTGACCAGCCTCGAGGCGAATCTCGATGTCGGATTCGCGACGTTGACCTCCAGCACGTCCTACTACAACCACGAAGGCGACATCACCAGCGACAACACGGGTTTCTACGCGAAGCTGGGCTGGTATTCGAGCCTGTACTACAACTATCCGCGTCCCATGTCGACGGCGTTCCGGACCTACGGCGACAAGGCCTTCACTCAGGAATTCCGGCTGGTGTCGAAGACGGGCGGCGCGTTCGACTACATCGTGGGGGCCTATTTCCGTAACCAGCACACCTATACGACGCAGCTCAGCGAGTTGCGCGGCTTCAAGGACTGGTGGGATGCGGCGTACCCCGCCCTGGCGGACGTGGTCGACGCCAGCAGCGACGACTATCGTTACGTGGCCAATGGCCACTACACGGAAACCGCGCTGTACGGCCAAGGCACGTGGCACGCGACCAGCCGGCTGGACCTGACGCTGGGCGTGCGCAGCTTCCGCGACAAGCTCACCGCCAGCGTGGACTCCGCGCTTCCGCTGTGGGTGGGATTGTTCCCGCCGGGGCATGCCGGGAACGAGCAGAAAAACAACAAGACCCTGTACTACGCCAACCTGTCGTGGTGGCTCAACGACACCAACCAGTTCTATGCGACGGCATCGCAGGGTTATCGACGCGGCGGTGCCAACGGCACCCCGACCAGCGGCTTTTTCGCGGAGAGTCCGGCCTGGCTGTTCTATCGGCCGGACACGGTCGACAACTACGAGGCGGGGTTCAAGGGCATCGTCGGCGGCATGACCTATACCGCGGACATCTTCTACACGAACTGGAAGGATCCGCAGTTGAATACCGCCACCGCCAACTGGGGATTTTTCGCGGTGCAGAACATGGGCCGCGCGAAATCCAGGGGCGTGGAACTGGAATTGCAGGGCAGGCTGGGAGACCACTTCGGCTACGGAGTCGGCTATACGTATACCGATGCCACCCTCGCCGAAGACGCCTACACGCCTACCGGCGGCCTGATCAATACCAGCGGCGCGGCCCTGCCCGGCGTGTCGCGGAACCATCTGAACGCGTTCGGCGATTATTCGTTCGAGGCCGCGGGCGGGTTGTTCAGGCTGCACCTGGATGGCTCGTACCAGTCGTCGTCGCAAAACTCGATCAGCTTGAGTCCGCTGTACAAGTACACGCTCCCTGGCTTCACCCTCTGGAACGCCTCGGCCAGCTACAGGCGGGAAGCGTGGACCGCGACCCTGTGGCTCAAGAACCTGGCCAATACCGAAGGCGCCACCGGCGTGTACACCACGGAGTACATGGGCACGGCGCCCTCGGAGGGGTTCTACGGAAACGGATCCAAACTGCTCACGACATTGCCGCGAACCGTCGGGGTAACCTTCACGTACCGGTTCTAGGACATGACTGCGAAAGTGGCGGCGAGCGCGGATTCGCATCCATCGACGGACGGCGTGGAGCAATGGTTGGCGTGCGGCGACCCTGTCGCTGCGCGCCGCGAGCTCGATGCTGTCGCGGGGCGGGTGGGAACATCCGCGCGGTCCGCACATGAAATCGCGCAGCTCTACATGCGCCTCGGCGACGCGGGACGCGCGGCGGATTTCTATGCGCGTGCCGTGGCGATCGAACCCGGCCTGGCGGCTTATCGCTACAACCTGTCGACCGCGTTGATCGCGCTGGGCCGGATGGACGAAGCCGAGGCGGCGCTGGACAGCGTGATTGCCGCGCAGCCACGCGATGGCGATGCCTGGTACAACCGCGCCACGCTCAGGCGGCAGACACCCGATCGCAATCACGTTGCGGCGATCGAACGTGAACTGTCCCGGCCGGGTTTACAGCCCAGGGATGCGGTGCCGCTCCATTACGCCCTGGCCAAGGAACTGGAAGACCTCGGCGAATTCGAGCGTTCGTTCCAGGCGCTGACGCGTGGCGCGTCGTCACGGCGCGCGATGCTGTCCTATCGCGTGGAGGACGACGAATCGATCATGCGCGAGATCGGTGCGGCTTTCACGGAGCAGGTCGTGCGGGAATCGGTATCCGGATGCGACGACCAGCGTCCCGTGTTCGTCGTCGGCCTGCCGCGCAGCGGCACGACGCTGGTGGATCGCATCCTCAGTTCGCATAGCCGGGTCGGCAGCCACGGCGAGAGCGCGGACTTCGCACTGTCTTTGATGCACCTGGCGGGGCATTGCCGGGACAAGGCCGAGCTGCTGGGGCGCTCGATGAAGATGGATCCGCGGCAGCTCGGGGATGCCTACAGTCGTCGACTCGCGATGCATTCCGACGACCGGATCGTGGACAAGACACCGGCCAACTTCCTCTATCTCGGCCTGATCGCCCGGGCGTTGCCCAACGCGCGAATCATCTACGCGAGACGCGATCCCATGGACGTGTGTTACGCGATGTACAAGACCCTGTTCCGGATGGCGTATCCCTATTCGTACGACCTCGGGGATCTCGGTCGATATTGGCTGGCCTTCGATGCGCTGATGCGCCACTGGCAGGACATGCTCCCGGCCGGGCGGATGCTGGTGGTCGACTACGAACGGTTGGTCGCGGATCCGGCCGCGACGATCACCGCGATGCTGGGCCACATCGGGATGCCCTGGGAAGACGCCTGCCTGCACTTCGACGCGAACCCGCTTCCGTCGCTGACCGCAAGCGCGGCACAGGTGCGCCAGCCGATCTATGCGACTTCGGTGGGACTCTGGCGACACCACGCCAAGGCCCTTGCGCCGCTCGTGGATTTGTTCCGCACGCATGGCGTTGCCGTTGACGAAGGAGCCCGGGCGTGAACGGGATGGCCGAACACATGGGGCAGGAAACGGCGCGTCGGGCCGGGAACGACGACCGGGACAGTCCCTGGTTGTACGCGCTGCTGGCGCTGCTCGGCACGGCCGGATTCTTCTACGTGAACCTCGCCGCCGCCATCGTGGATGGGCTGACCGGCACGCTCGGGTTCACCAGCGCCCAGGCCGGCGGCGTGATGTCGGCGAACATCTACGGCGCCAGCGTGGGTGGGCTGATCGCGGTGTTCATGGTGCGGCGCTTCCCGTGGCGACCGGTGTTGGTGGGGCTGTTGTGCGTGCTGCTGGCGTTGGAGCTTGCTTCGCTGTTGGCGCATTCCTATCGGGTGCTGTTGCCGCTGCGTGCCCTCGACGGAGTGATAGGCGGCATGTCGGTCGGCGTCGCGCTGGCGTTGCTTGCGCGCACCCGGTTCCCGGACCGCGCATTCGGTGCGCTGCTGGTATTCCAGTTCGTGTTCGGTGGCCTGGGCAGCATGTGGTTGCCCGGCCTGGTCGAGGAACACGGAACGTGGGTGCTGTTCGTGTGCATGGCCGCGATGGATCTCGCCGCGATCATCGCGGCGATTTTCCTGCGCATGCGCGATGACGGGCACGCAAAGACCGTCATGAAGGCCGCCGCGCCGGACAAGCTCGTGTTCGCGCTGACGGTCGCCACGCTGCTGGCATTGTTCCTGTTCCAGGCCGCGCAGATGGGGCTGTTTGCATTCATCATCCCGCTTGGCGAGAACAGCGCCTTGACGCTGCCGTTCATCAGCCAGACCGTCGGCTGGACGACCTGGATCGGCGCGCTGGGCGCGGTGTGCGTGATCGCGTTCGGCACGCGCATGGGACGCGCCCGACCGCTCGCCATCGCGATGTTCGTGACCCTGCTCGGGATGGCGGGGCTTTACATGGCCCACCACAAATCGATCTTCTTCGCCGCCAATGCCACCACCGCGATCACCTGGTCGTTCGTGGTGCCTTACCTGTTCGGGATCGTGTCGATGCTGGACCGCAGCGGACGGCTCGCCACGTTGGCGGGTTTCGTTTCCGGGCTGGGGCTTGCATCCGGTCCACTCGTTGCCGGTTGGCTTGCGCGGCCGCATGATTTCGTTCCGATGATCAGCGTGGCGCTGGCGTTTCTCGTGGTGTCGGGAATCGCGATGACCCTCGTCTCGATCCGCGTGGACAAGCTGGAAGCAACGTTGGCAAAAGAGGTGGCTTAGCAGATGGGCGCGGATTCGGTGGTGAATGCGGACGGGAGCATGCAGCTCAGCGACCGTCGGCTGTTGCGCGAGCAATGCCGGATCGGCGCGGCGTGGTGTGATGCCGATGGTGGCGGGCAGGTGGCGGTCCACAACCCGGCTACCGGCGATGTGCTCGGCAGCGTGCCGGACATGGGCGCTGCGGAAACACGACGCGCCATCGAGGCCGCCGCGCAGGCGCTGCAGGAATGGTCGCGGCGAACGGCAGGTGATCGTGCGCAGCTGCTGCGTCGCCTGCACGACGCCATGATGGCGAACCAGGAGGATCTCGCGGTCATGCTGACTTCCGAAGGCGGCAAGCCGATCGCGGAAGCCCGCGGCGAAATCGCGTATTCGGCCTCGTTCATCGAATGGTTCGCGGAAGAGGGCAAGCGCCTTTATGGCGACGTGATCCCGGGCCACCAGCCCGACAAGCGCATCCTGGTGACGCGCCAGCCTGTTGGTGTGGTGGCAGCCATCACCCCGTGGAATTTCCCATCCGCGATGCTGGGACGCAAACTCGCGGCCGCGCTGGCCGCGGGGTGCACGGTGGTCTGCAAGCCTGCGATCGAAACACCATTCTCCGCGCTGGCCTTCGCCGAGCTGGCGGAGCGTGTCGGGATCCCGCCGGGCGTGATCAACATCGTGACCGGCCGCGACGACGAGGCGATCGGACAGGAGATCACGTCGAACCCAATCGTGCGCAAGCTCAGCTTCACGGGTTCGACGGCCGTTGGAAAGCTGTTGATGGCGCGCTGCGCCGAGACCATGAAGCGGGTGTCGCTGGAACTCGGTGGCAACGCACCGTTCATCGTGTTCGACGATGCCGATGTCGAGGCTGCCGTCGCGGGTGCGATCGCCAGCAAGTTCCGCAACAGCGGCCAGACCTGCGTGTGTGCCAACCGGTTCCTGGTGCAAAGCGGCATCCATGATGCGTTTGCCGCCGCGCTGGTGCGCGCGGTCGAAGGCTTGAAGGTGGGCAATGGCATCGACGAGGCGACGACGCAGGGCCCGCTGATCAATCGGCATGCGATCGACAAGGTCGAGGCGCACGTGCAGGACGCACTGGAGCTCGGTGGACGCCTGCTGTGCGGCGGCCGTACCCATCTGCTCGGCACGACCTTCTTCGAACCGACCGTCATCGCCGGCGCGACGCCCGCAATGCGGCTTGCGCACGAGGAGACGTTCGGACCGGTCGCCGCGCTGTTCCGGTTCGACGACGAAAGCGATGCGATCGCCATGGCCAACGACACCGACAGCGGGCTCGCCGCGTACTTCTACACCCGCGACCTCGCGCGCAGCTGGCGCGTCGGCGAGGCGTTGCAGTACGGTATCGTCGGGATCAACACCGGCATCATCTCCACCGCGGTCGCGCCGTTCGGCGGCATCAAGCACTCCGGCGTCGGTTCGGAAGGATCGAAGTACGGCCTGCTCGACTACACGGTGCTGAAATACACCTGCATCGGCGGCATCCAATGAAACGGGTCTCCACCGTTGGCGCGGCCGCGATTTGCGCTTGCGCCATGTCGGCGATCCCATTCCAGGCCCTTGCGCAGGATGCGTTATCCACGCGCACGCAACTGACCCATGCGACCCTGATGGATGGCCGTGGTCGCGCCGACGTCGACTTTTCGGCCTACGCGCTGCCCGCCAATGCAAGCGCGCCGGGCGAAACGTTCGAGGGCACCCTGCATGTTTCGGGCAAGGTGGGCACGCGCACCATCCACCTCGAACCCGGGTTCCTGTCACGGACGCAGGTCGCCGCGGCGCGGACGTTTCCTGACGACTTCGATTACGACTTCGTGCAGGACGGCGATGTCCTGTTGCCGGTTCGCCGCGGCTACATCGTCACGAGCCATCCGTACTGGGATGTCGTGCTGGAGCCGGGCAGGGTCTGGAGCGAACCGGGCGACCGTGGCTATTCACGGGCAGCGCTTCCGTTCGCGCTGGTCCAGAAGCACATGAACTGCACGCACTATGGCGTGATGACGTTCCTGTTCAAGCGAGGCGGGGCGATTTCGCACGCCGCGGTGCAGATCGGCAGCGAAACCTGCAAGTATTTCAAGCTGGACATGTGGGGAATGCTCGATGCGCACTATTCGCCGCATCCGGTTGCGAACAGGGATGCCGTGATCGCGGCGTACCGGCAGAACCAAGCGCGTCGGCTTCCCGAGCGCCCGATCGCGCAATTGGCGGTGGATTATCCGGGAACCGACCCGGCAAAGCTGGCTATCGGAGAATCCCATGCGCGCACCCTGTACGGGCTCGTGGTCGATGGCGTCAACTACGTGTCGTCGTGTCCCACGCGGCATGGTGATTACTCCTATTGTGGCGTGTTGCCGTTTCCGTCCTACTCGACCGCGAAATCCGCCGAAGCTGCGCTGGCCCTGATGGCGATGGAACAGCGCCACCCCGGAACCACGGAGTTGAAAGTCAACGAGTTCGCGCCTGCGTCCGGATGCAACGCGGAAAGCTGGGATGGAGTCACCTTCCGTGATCTGCTGGACATGACGACAGGGCACTGCGACTCCACGGCCTACATGGCCGACGAGGATGCGCCAAAGGTCCAGCGGTTCTTCTACGCCACGACGGAGCCGCAAAAGGCGGCTTTCAGTTGCAGCGCGTATCCGCTGCGCGCCAGGCCCGGCACGACGTGGGTCTACCACACATCCGACACCTTTCTGCTTGGCGATGCGTTGAATCGTTACCTGCGCCGCCTTCCCGGTGAAGCGCATGCGGACATCTTCCGCGACGTGGTCGATGCCGACATCTACAAGCCGCTCGACCTCAGCGCGACGGCGCGGGTGACGCGCCGTACCGCTGATGCGGCGGCGCAGCCGTTCTTCGGTTATGGCCTGCAGTTCAACCGCGACGACATGGCCCGCTTGGCGCTGTTCATCGGGCAGGATCACGGGAGGATCGGCGGCAGGCAGATTCTGGATCCCGGACTGCTCGACCTGGCCATGCAGCGGATCGATGGGCAACGTGGCTCGGTGGTGACGTCCTATCCCGAGTTCCGTTACCAGCTCGGATTCTGGGCGCGCAATGTCGCGTCCATCGCGGGATGCGCATCGCCGGCCTGGGTACCGTTCATGTCAGGCTTCGGCGGCATTTCCGTCGTGATGTATCCGAACGGCGTGGTGTACTACAACGTGTCCGACAGCGGCACCGCCACGGCGTTCGACTGGGGGCCAAGCGCGCCGGTCGCGCGCGCGATCCGGGACTATTGCCACTGAGGGTGTGGACGTTTGCTTGTCGCGTCGGCGCGGTGCACGGGAGCATGCGTGCGTGGCGACGAATGCCGGACCCCGATCCGCTGGCCGAAACCACGGCCGCGCACAACGATACCGCTACCATTATGGAATTTCGCGAACCGGGATCATCGTGGCACGCGCACGTTACCTGCATCTGGATGTATTTGCCGCCAGCGCCGGGGGCGGCAATCACCTCGGGGTGGTGCTCGACGCCGCGCACTGGAGTGGTGCCGCGATGCAGCGCTTCGCGCGCTGGAACAACCTCGTGGAGACCACGTTCCTGCTCGCGCCGACCCGGCAGGAAGCCAGTTATCGCGTGCGCATTTTCACGCCACACCAGGAAATTCCGTTCGCCAGCCATCCCAGCATCGGGAGCGCCCACGCACTCCTCGATTGCGGCCTGGCGCAGCCCCGTGATGGCCTGCTGTGGCAGGAGTGCGACGCGGGCGTGTTGCCCATCCGCGTCGAGGGTGAAGGCGCCTCGCGGTGCCTGTTGCTGCGCCCGCCGCCGGAGCAAATCGTCCGCACCGGGCTCGATGCGCATCCGTTGCTGGCGGCTTCGCTGCGTGACATCCGCATCGGTACCTTGCCTCCCGCGCTGGTCGCGGGTGGACGCAAGTGGTGGCTGGCGGAAGTTGCGGATGAAGCCATGCTGCGCGCGTGGAACCCCGACCATGGCGCCATCGGCGCGCTGGCCCGCGCCACCGAAAGCATGGGTCTGTGTGCCTTCGCGCGCAGGACGTCTTCCGCCCCGGCGCTGGTCGTGCGTGCTTTTCCCGCGGGCGTCGGGATCACGGAAGATCCGGCGTCCGGTGCAGCCAATGGCTTGATCGCGGCCTATCTGGCGAAAGCCGAGCCCGCGGGTCCGTGGACACGCGGTTACGTGGTCAGCCAGGGACGCGAGGTTGGCCACGACGCCGAACTCATCGTACGCATGGACGGCGGTGATGTCTGGGTCGGTGGCCGCACCCATACGATCGTCCACGGGACGCTCGACTGGGACATCGCCTGAGCTGCAAATGGCGTAGCCGTCGCAGCCCACCCGGTTGCTGTACCCTGCGTTGACGTGGTCGCACGATTCGTCCAGAGGAGGGCGTTGTCATGTCCATCACCGTCGAACGCGCCGGAAGCGTGATCCCTCCGCTCAATGCGGTCCTGCTGGCCGGGGCGCTTGCGCTGTTCCTCGGCGCGCTGCTGAGCGACATCGCCTATTTCCGGACCTACGAGATCCAGTGGAACAATTTCTCGTCGTGGCTGCTCGCCGGCGGGCTCGTCATCGGCGCGTTCGCATTCCTGTGCGGCATCGTCGCGCTGTTCCGCAGCCGCAGGCGCGCGTGGCCCGCGGTCTACGGGCTGTTGCTGCTTGCGACCTGGGTACTGGGGTTCATCGACGCGCTGGTGCATGCGAAGGACGCATGGGCCACGATGCCGGCCGGCCTGGTGTTGTCGGTGATCGTGGTGGTGCTGGCCTGCGCGGCCTTGTGGATCGCCTTCGCCGGAATGCGCACGGGAGGTGCGTCATGAAGCGCCTCCATGTGTTGGCAACCGCCACACTCGCGGCGCTGCTTGCCGGTTGCAGCGGTGGCGGCAACGCGCCTGCGGAACAATACGGCGCGAATCCGACACTTCCCGCCCAGCATCGCGGCCTGTTGCCGGACATGGTCATCGCCAAGCCGGCCGCGTGGGGCGATCGACTGCCGACGGTGCCGCAGGGCTACTCGATCAAGGCCATCGCCACCGACCTTCGCATCCCGCGCCAGACGCTGGTGCTGCCCAACGGCGACATCCTGGTGGCCGAAGGCCGTGGCGGCAGCGCGCCGGACCTGAAGCCGAAGGATGTGATCGCCGGCTACATCAAGGCCAAGGGCACGAGCCGGGTCAAGGGGGGCAATCGCCTGACCCTGCTGCGCGATGCCAATGGCGACGGCACGTATGAAACGAAGACCGTGTTTGCCGAGGGCCTCAACGCGCCCTACGGACTCGCGCTGGTCGGCGACATGCTCTACGTCGCCGATCAGGATGCGCTGGTGAAGTTCCACTACACGGTTGGCCAGACCCATGCGGACGGGCCACCGGTCAAGGTCACCGAGCTGCCGTCGGCGATCAACCACCACTGGACCAAGGCGCTCGCCGCCAGTGCAGACGGGCGCTATCTCTACGTCGGCATCGGCTCGAACAGCAACATCACCGAGCGCGGCATGACGGCCGAGGTCGATCGCGCACGGATCTGGCAGGTCGATGCGCAGACCGGGATGCATCGTGCGTACGCCACCGGCGTCCGCAATCCCACCGCGCTCGCGATCCAGCCGGGCACGGGCGCGCTGTGGGCGGTGGTGAACGAACGCGATGAAATCGGCCCCAACCTGGTGCCCGATTACCTCACTTCCATACGCGATGGCGGATTCTACGGCTGGCCGTGGAGCTACTGGGGCCAGCACGTGGATCCGCGCGCCCAGCCGCAGGATCCGGAAAAGGTCGCCTCGGCGATCGTGCCGGACTACAGCCTCGGCTCGCACGTCGCCGCACTCGGCGTCGCATTCTCGTCACCCGCGATGGGCGCGAAGTTCGCGGACGGCGTGTTCGTCGGCGAGCACGGCAGTTGGAACCGCGCCGATCCCGTCGGCTACAAGGTGGTGTTCGTGCCGTTCCACGACGGCCATCCCGCCGGCAATCCGGTCGACTTCGTGACCGGCTTCCGTGGCGAAGACGGCTTGACCCGCGGTCGTCCGGTCGGCGTGACCGTCGATCCACGCGGCGCGCTGATCGTCGCCGACGACCTCTCGAACACGGTCTGGCGGGTGACGCCCAACGCACCGTCCGCGCCAGCGGAACCGGCGACGCCGGCCACAGCGGGCGTGGCGCCCGGCTCTCCCGACAAGTCGGGAAACTAGGGCCGACCGCACTGCAAAAGGTCTCGTCGTGCACGCAGAAGACCACGCCTCGCTCACACCCGCCACCTTGACCCCGGTCGCGACAATCGGCACATCGGCGATTCGCGGCGCCTGATCGCGAAGAACGACGTGGTGTCCACGCGCGCCATCGCCGCTGCCATCCTGGTACCCGCGATGTGGCTGTGGTTGCCGTTCAGTGCGTCGGCGCAATCGGACGCGACGCCCGCCTCGTCGAAACCGCGGGCGTTGCCGGTGATCGTGGTGACGGCCACGCGCATTCCCGAGCCGGCGTTCGACGTGCCGGCCTCGATCTCGGTGGTGCAGGTCGGTCATCCCGGGAACGACACACCCGGCGTCAACGCCTCCGAGTACCTGCGCACGGTGCCGGGCGTGTTGGCGCGCGACCGCCAGAACTACGCGCAGGACGAACAGATTTCGATCCGCGGGTTCGGATCGCGCGCGACCTTCGGGGTGCGCGGCGTGCGCCTGTACACGGACGGCATCCCGGCCACCATGCCCGACGGACAGGGCCAGGTTTCCCATTTCGATTTCGGTGGCGCGGACCGGATCGAAATATTGCGCGGGCCGTTTTCCGCGCTGTACGGCAATTCCTCGGGCGGCGTGATCCAGATCTTTACCGCGGATGGCAGCCAACCGCCGGAAATTCTCGCCAACCCCGGTGGCGGGAGTTACGGACAGTGGCTGGCGGATGTCGGCGCGCGCGGCACGCGTGGTGGCTTCGGTTACAACCTCGACCTGTCCGGGTTCCACACCGATGGCTATCGTCGCCACAGCCGGGCCGAGCGCATCAACGGCAACGCCAAGCTCGATTTCAAGGTCGGCAGGGACGGAAAGTTGGCCGTCGTGTTGAACAGCGTGTCATTGCCGCAGGCATTGGATCCGCAGGGGCTGACATGGGCGCAATACCAGGCCGATCCGCGCCAGGCCGCGCCCTCGGCGTTGCAGTACGACACGCGCAAGAGCGTGCATCAATGGCAGGGCGGTGCCGTGTACACGCAGCCGTTCGGCGCGCACCAGAGCCTGCGCGCGCTCGTGTACTACGGCCAGCGCGGTGTCCTGCAGTTCCTGTCCGTTCCGGTCGCCGCGCAGGAGAATCCGCTGAATTCCGGCGGGGTGGTGGATCTCGCGACGGTGTACAAGGGCACCGATTTGCGTTGGACCTGGCGGGGAGACCTGGCGGGCCGGCCCTTCGATTTCGCGGCAGGCGTCGCCTGGGACGACGCAGCCCAACACCGCAACGGCTACGAGAACTTCGTCGGCAGCATGCCCTCCGGAATCAGGCTGGGCGTGGTCGGCGCATTGCGCCGCGACGAACAGGACAATGTGTACAACATCGACGAATACGCGCAAGGCACCTGGCATTTTTCGGATCGCTGGTCGTTGACGTTGGGTGCGCGACACAGCGTGGTGCGGTTCAAGTCGGCCGATTTCCACATCACCGGCAGCAATCCCGACGACAGCGGACGCGCCGCCTATGGCGCCACCAATCCCGTGGCGGGCTTGCTGTTTCGCGCCAGCCATGCGTGGCACCTGTATGCGTCGTACGGCAACGGATTCGAGACGCCCACGTTCAGCGAGCTCGGCTATCGCGCGAACGGCGCCAGCGGGTTGAACTTCGCGCTGCGTCCGGATCGTTCGAAAAACGGCGAGGTCGGATCGAAATGGAGCTTCGCGGATGGCGGCAGGCTGGATATCGCGTTGTTCCAGACCAACACGCGGGATGAAATCACGGTGCTTTCAAGTTCGGGCGGCCGCACGATTTACCAGAACGCGGGTCGCTCGCGGCGACGCGGCGTCGAGGCCGGGTTGCATCTCCCGCTGGCGGACAAGTGGCAACTCGATGCGGCGTACACCTGGCTCGACGCGCGCTTTCTGGATGCGTTCAAGGATTGCGCCGCGCCCGGCGGCTGCGGAGTCCCCGCCGGTACGCGCATCCCCGGCCTGCCGCGGCGCCTGCTGCATGCGGAACTGCGCCGGGGCGGCGATGCCGGCTGGCATGCGGGAGTTGGCATCGACGCCGCCGGCGCGGTCACGGCCGACGACGCCGGCACCCTGGTCGCACCGGGTTACGTGATCGCGGGCGTGAGCGCGGGTTATGTCGTGAACACGCGGCGGTACCGGATCGCACCATTCGCGCGTCTCGACAACCTGTTCGACCGCCGCTACATCGGTTCGGTGATCGTCAACCAGTCCAGCGGCGGCAGCATCGAGGCCGCGCCCGGGCGCAACTTCTGGCTGGGCGTCAAGGTCGTGCTTCGGCAGTGACACCGCGCACGCGGGCGAGGAAACCCCGGGTAGCGACGTCTCGCCATCTTTGCGTGGCGCGATCTTTGAGTAGCACGATGATCTGGAGTGGGTTCCAACCCGTTTTCGCGGACGGTCGGGTCAAGAATCCAACGGCTTCGTCTTGCGCATCCAGTCGACGTTGCAGGCGCGGGTCGTGGAACCGTTCGATGCAGTCGAACGGTTCGCCGCGGGTCTCGGCGATGCTGTGATGGTGCCGTCGATCCACCACCCCACGTTCGGGCATTCCGAAGAACCCTTCGGCGGTGGCGTGGGGTTTCGGGTTTTCGTCGGCGATGACACGCAGCGCCGGTCAGCGGTGCGTTTCACGTTCCCGCTCTTCCTGCACGGTGAGGATCGCCTCGGGCGTGGTCAAGAGGCGGTCTTGCGGGATCGGCTTGCCGCTGAGGTCGGACAGGCCATAGCTGCCTTCCCCGATCTTCTGCAGCGCACGCTCGATGTTCGCGATGCGATGGTCGTCCACGTCGTGCAGGGCCTGGTCGACTTCCCGTTGCGCCATGTCCTGTGCCGTGTCCTCTTCTTCCGCGGCTTCGTCGCCGTGCTGCAACTGGAATGCCCGTTCTTGCGCGGCGTTGCTTTCCTCACCGCCAAGCAACAGGTGGCGCAGCGTCAGCAGGCGCTGGCGCTGCTGCTCGATGAACTCCCGGCTCAGGCCGGTGTGCTGTTGCTGTTGCGGCGACATGGAATTGCACCGAGGGAGAGCCAACGCGAAGCCGCGTCCGCACGTCCGTGTGTTCGAATGCGAAACACTTTCACGCTACGCCCGGGAAAGTGACGATCGCGTGATGGCAAAGGCTTGCCTGGGCGTCCGTTTCGCAGCCGCGGAAGTGCCGCACTTCGCATCCCGTCCGATACCATGATGGCTTCCCGCATGGGACTGAATCGAGTGCGGCCCAAGGCCATTGCGGATGCATCCGGTCGAAGCGGCACGGCGCTCCATCAGGGCCTGCCTTTTGGCGCAGTCATGGCCACCGCGGGCGCGTCGGCGGTGGCGGGCCGATGCGGATTGCACATCCTCGTCGTGCCGCTGCTGGTGCTGGCCATCCTGCAGACGCTGTGGCTACCGGTTGCCGGCATCTGGCGTCGCCGCGCCACGTTCCGGATGGAGTGCCGGGCGTGGTGGAAGCTCGGCCCGGCGCACGAACACTGCGGAATCCATACGGTGCCGCTGGGCCTGGCGGTGATTGCCGGCGGCCTGGTCGCGTTGGCCGCAAGCGGCATCGCACGGTGGCCCTGGCCGCTCGCGGTCGCGTGTCTTGTCCTGACCTGGGTGCTGACGATCGTTTGCCTCGGCCGTTTCTTGTGGTCGCTGGTGGTGTGCGACTGCACGTTGCGCATGGTTGGCGGCGCCTGGTTCCTGGTGCCCGCGGCCTTGCTGGGAGCTGCGATAGCCACCGATGCGCTTGCGGGATTTGCGCCGGAGGCCGGCGCGACGATGCTGGCGGCGTTGGCGCTTGCGGGCGCATTGCTCGGCTGGGCCGGATACTGGGTCGTCGCATTGGCCGCCCTGGTCCGGGTGTGGCGCTTCGGGCTGGTTGGCGTGCCGCAGGCGCCGTGGTGGATCGCCATGGGTTGCGCGGGGCTTGCCGCCGCAGCGCTGGGCCGCGTGCTGAAAGCTCCCGGATCGGGGTGGGCGCTGCACGCGTTCCTGGTCCAGGCAATGGTCGTCACCTGCATCTTTGCAGCGATCCTGTGCGTGCCGGTCCTCGTGTGCAGCGCGGCGTTCCTGCTGCGGCGTTGCCGGTTCCGCGCGCCGGCGCCGTGGCCGCCCACGTTCTCGACCGCGGTGTTCGCGCTCGGCTGCCTTGAGACAGGGGACATTCTCCAGTCCCCCGCGTTCCGGAGCCTGGGACTCGCTGCGGGTTACGCCACGCTGCTGTTCTGGCTGGTGACCATGGTTTGGAACGTGGGCCACATGGGCATCGACCGATTCGGCGATCGGGCCTGGGGGACGGACGCATGAAACGCTGGTGGGTGCTTCTGCCGTGCATCGCCGCGCTGGGCGGTTGTGTGCTGACACCGCGGCGCCCACCGCCACCCACCCTGATCAATGCCGCGGTGCCCGCCGGGTTCCCTGCGGACATTCGCTTGCTCACCGTCGACAGGCAGCGCTTCGTACAAGAGTTGCCGCAATGGCTGGAGGGCCTGCATCGGGCCGCGGGAAGTCGCAAGATCAACGTGCTGGTCCTGTCCGGCGGCGGCGCCGGTGCAGCGTTCGGCGCGGGCGCATTGGCGGGATTGGCACGTGCCCGGGCACGTCCGCAGTTTGATCTTGTCACCGGCGTCAGCGCCGGCGCACTGCTGGCGCCGTTCGCGTTCCTTGGTCCGGCATGGGACCCGCAGATGGAAAAGGTCTTCGAGGGCGGCGATATCGAACGCCTGCAGCACTCGACGGGAAGGTGGTCAACGATCGGCAGGTTCCTGTTTCCACGCAGCGCAGGCGGCAATGATTCGCTGGTCGAACTGGTCGACCGCAACATCACCGACGCGATGATCGATGCCGTGGGCCGGGAGGCGGCGACAGGACGCATGCTGGTCGTCGCCACCACCGATCTCGACGATCAGGAAACGATGTTGTGGAACATGGGCGCCATCGCGGCGCAGGGCGGTACGGCGGCGCACGACCTGTTCCGCAAGGTGCTGGTCGCGTCGGCCAGCGTGCCGGGCGTGTTCCCGCCGGTGCTGATCCCGGTGCAGGAGGGCAAACATGCCTACGACGAAATGCACGTCGATGGCAGCGTCACGACGCCCCTGTTCATCGCGCCGTTGATCGCGCAGACGGTGCAGGGAAACGAAGCGGAGGCGGAAGGCGCAAGCGTCTACGTGATCGTCAACGGCCAGCTTGGCATGCGACCCAGGCAAACACCGATCAATACCGTGAAGATACTCGAGGAAAGTTTTTCCGCCCAGCTTACCTACAAGACGCGCGATGCGCTGGGGCTGGTCATGGCGCTGTCCCGCCGCTACCACATGGTTTTTCATCTCACCGACATGCCGGTCGACTATCCCGCCGGAAGTTTTCTCGATTTCAGCCGGAAGCACATGCAGCAGTTGTTCGACTACGGCGAAACCTGCGCGGCTGAGAACTTGCTGTGGACAAGTCCCGGGGGAACGATTCGCCGCGACTTTTACGGCAGGGCCGATGAAGGATCGACCAGTACGGAGTGTCCCGCGTCGGCATCGCCCGAATTGCACTGATTCATCTTCAACGCGGTGGGCAGCAACGGATTCGAGTGCCAGGTGCGCACGCGGCGACACATTCCCGACGTCGCGTGCGATGCCCGTGACCATCACACGGAGCCGCGGAGGTCCTTGCGCAGCAAGCTTTCAGGGCGTTTGTTGCGTAGTGAGGTGCCGACACGTACAATAGGCGGCTCACCTGATGCGGGGTGGAGCAGTCTGGCAGCTCGCTCATAACCCAAACTGGGTAGTTATTGCAGATCGATTTGTATAGGCATAAGTCGGTACAAAATGGCGCCCTCTATGGATTTCATGCGCAACCCATAGGAGCCGGCGCGCCCAATTCTCGCCGATCTGGGTCGCTTGGATGAGGTATCATTAGTCTCATCGACTTCGACCGTAGGGCTCCCCGTGGCGGCTGCCCGCCTTGATCAGGGACTTCTCTTTGAAATTGCGCCGCCGATCCTTGCGAGCGGCCGCCCCACCGTCGTGGCCTGCCTTCGGAAGCTGATACAGAATCCGGACCCGAAACTGTGGTCGCCGAAGTTGAAGGATGCCTTGCGACTGGCAGCGCTCACATACCAGATTGTGGAGCGCGTGGTCAGCGACTCCGGCGTGGTCTCCGGGTCGACCAGTGCGCGATCAAATAAGCAGAAGCTCGAGCGTGGGTGGCTGTCTGTTCCGGCGAGCACCCTTGTTTGGACAGGGAGCGCTGCCAAGAATGTGCGTCCGCTTCGGCGTACCCAGAAATTCCTGGACGATCTTCCGGATGTGGTCGTGGACCGCCTGCTCGGGTGGACAACGCCAGTCGTGATACCTAACGCCAAGAACGGAGAGAACTGGGTCGTCGCGGGCCATGTACCTGCGGTCATTGCCCGGCAGCGTAGGCCTGACGCAGCGGTGAGGGTCCGCTGGCTTCGCGCGACAATCCCCAGGAAGCGTTCATTTTTCGACGTCTGCGCGGACACCCTCGAGGTTCTGGCGCCGCTGTACGTTCTGCACCGTCGATTCATTGCCGAGATCAGCATAGACGACTGGGAAGCGCAATTCCTGACTGGATACAGCCGAGCGCATTTCTTTCGACTCAAGGGCTGGCGTGATGCATGAAGGCCTCCTGAAACTCGCCGGGCACTTGGGCAGGGGCATTGATCTCAGCGAGCTGATCGACGCGCTGTATGCAATCCGGGCTCCGCGCAGCCTCAAAGGAATCATCGTGATGTGTGGCCAGTTCCAAGACTGGCGTCAAAAGTACCCCGCGCTCAATTTGCTCCCAGAGGTCCAAAACTACGCCCGATGCCTCGCCGTGCTGGATGCGATCGCGGGACTGAGCGTCCCGGATGATCATCTGATGGGGCGGAAAATTGCAGACATCAAAAACCCTTGGACACCGCTCTTTGGCTTGGGTGGCGACAGCGTGATCGCGGAATTGCTGCTGTGTCAACGCGTACGGGCTGCGAGTTCGGCGGATTTCGAGCAAGTCTCAGCCTGGCTGATTTGGCAAGCGCAGCGATTCCATGCCCGAACCATGAGCCGGGGAGCGTACGAAACGTACTTGATGTCGAAAACAAGCCGCCTGAGCAAGCGCCCTCCGGGGAATCGACTCTACGAAGCTTGGCTCGGACTGCGCAGGTTGGCTGCTCCCGGTGACAGTGCGAGGCAGAAGTTGCGTGAGCTTGCGTCGCTCACGATGCGCTTTTCGCCCGAAGACAGTGAGCAACTGGCGGTTCTTTTTGACCTCGGGTATCGCCGCATGGCCAGGCGGGATCGTGAGCGACTTCTGCAACAGGCGGCGGCATGGATGCCGTCCGCAAATCGTGAGCAGGAGGCGGTTGCCGCGGTCAAGAAAATTCGTAGCGTGATGCCCACCGAGATTGGGAGGCTTCTATCTCTGCTGTGGGTCGACCGGACTCGCCGGAGCGTTCGCACCAAACGCTGGCGGCGCGAATTCTACGGCCGGGATAGGTACCGTCCGGAGATCATCCACGGTGAGCGGCTGACCGAGCTTTTGCAGCGGGTGGACGCGGATGAAGTACACGCCGGCACGGTGGTGGAATTCTATCCGCGCCAACCGAAGGCGCGTGGCGGTCGATCTGGGAGCGGCGAATCCACATTCGAAGACGATCCCGAGGACCTGCCCCAGCAGGAGCCCCAGCTTTCGATATTCCTTGCCGACGGCAAGGAACTGATCCGTGGCTACTACGCATCAGAGGGACAACAAAACGGTGTCGAGTACGGCAACGCGATGCTGCGCTGGAGCAATTGGACGTTGTCCCGGTCGGCAATTGTCGCTGTGGTTGATCTGGTTGGTGCTCCAACCTCAATCAGCGAGACGCAGCTGGATCGATGTGCGCGGCTCGCGATCGGGCTGACTTTGCTGACGGGCCGATCGCTAGAGCAGGTTGGGAATTTCGAGATCGCGCGCGAAACGCCGGAAGTGAGCAAAAAGCAACCGGTGATGATTGGACTTCGGACGCATCGCTTGTATTTGTATCCGGGCGAGCCAGACCTGCGCCATCCACCGCATGAAACCCCACCGTTGTGTCACTCGAAAGCCAATGCACTGTCCCTCCCGCTGCCGAGGGGCTGGTGGGCGCTTGTCGATGCGATCGGGCCGGGAAACAGGATGGCGCGTCAGCGTGTTGTACCGCGAGCGCGCCGGGCCCTGAAGGAGCTCGGTGGAAAAAGTGGACGTGCACGGGAATTCCGAGTCACGGGGCGAGGTGTGCGCCATGCCTTTACCCGTGCGCTAGCCGAGCGCACGCGGGGCGACCTGGGAGCGCAGCAGGTAATTACCGACGATGGCGCTGTCAACGCTCGCAACATCATCCACTACGCGTCCTACCACGCACGACGGCTGGAGTCGCAATGGCGCGCAGCGGCAGAATCGTTGGTGGGGGTGCTGCCAAGTGGCGTGCAAGGGGCAGGGCGGAATCGCTACGTTGGGGCGCAGCATGCGTTCGATGTTTCAAAGCTGGCCAAATATTTCAGGAGCATCAAACGTCGCGCTTGGACAGCCCAGCAAAAGAATGACTGGCCGCGGCTGTTCAACCTGATGACGTTGTACCTGTCGTATTGGCTGGGTCTCGGGGTCGCAGGACGCAAGACCCTGGTCCCGGTGCCAAACGTGTTGATCGACGACGGTTGGGCGTTGGTGATGGACAAGCACCGGATCGACGGATCGACCGATCGGTTGGTTCCTCTCAGCGGCCCCTTGCGCGATCAGATTGATGCGTATGTGACGTTTGCAAGCGCGCTGAGCATCACTGCGCCGAAGCTCGATCCCATTGTTCGTACCGAGCGGGGAAACGAGCTCCGTCTGCAGTACATCGACCTCGTCAAGGGAGTGGTGCCTTACCGGCCCAAATATCAAGAACAACACGAACACCTTACCTCGTTGCCCGCAAACTGGGGACGAAAAGTGTTGCGTTCGGTTTCTTCACAGCTGCCAGGGCGTTACCGCGACGCGGAGATGGGTCATTGGGTACGGGGTCGGCACGCGTGGGACGCAACCAGCACTTTCGATGCCGCCGACTTTCGCGCGAGCTGGCTGGAGCTGCAGGCCAAGATGGAGAAACGTCTTGGGTTCAAGGTCATCAAGCCGGTGCACTTTTGGAAGCGAGACCGCCTTTCACCGTTATGGCCTGCAACATCGGAGACAAAGACCAGGGCAAAGGCCAAGGCTGAGGCGGAGTTAGCACGGTCCAGTTTGGGCACGCCCCCACCGTCAAGCAGGAAGCTGGACATCGTGGACCTGCTGCGCGAGGTCGATGCGGCGCGCGCAGGCGCACTGTTGGATGACAAGCAAAAGCTTCTCCCTGTGGATGCATTGGATTTGGTCCGTCGCACTGTCTCGAGCCAGCAGCGCGAGTCCGTTGAATGGCAACGTGAGGTTGCCGAGGCTGCGTGCGCGTTGGTCCGCGACAAGAAGCAGATACCAATATTCGCGGCCAAGCCCCGACCGTTATTCACGAACAGGGTGGTGTTGTCGGCGGATGCGTTGCAAACGCTGGCCTACATGCAGCAACGCGTGCTCCCGCCGTTCTTGGCGGATTTGACATGTCTGCCGACGCGCACGCCGGTCGCTGTCGATCCTTCGGCTACATCTTGTGGAGACTCGTTGCGGCTGAGCCGGACGGCCGATCAGGCGCCGGCATGCAAAGAGGCGGTAGAAGGCGGCTTGCGGCCGAAGGGTGAGGAGCAAGTCCAGAGAGACCCTGCTGATGTGCCATTGCCGCTCAACGCACAGCAAGCGGACACTGCTGCGGTCAGGGTGAAGGACAAGGGTGCATGGGAGATTGAACTCGGCCGTCTCGCGATGGTGGCCATTTGGCGTCTGGGGCTCTCACGATGGAGACTCATCGAGTGCTGGCTGCGATCGGTGCGCGAGGATGCTCCCGTCTTGGCACAAGGTCCCAATCGGTACATGGTTGTGCAAGTAAAGACTGACGGTGCGCGTGAAGTGGTCCGGCGTACGGTGTTTCTGGATGCGTTTACGTCGTCCTGTCTGGCAGCCGATCGCGAATGGGTTCGGCAAGAGCTCCTGGAGCCGTTGTTTCATCGCGTCACACCTGCACAAAGACGCGCGCGAGTGGGAAGGGCCGTCCAAGCGTACTTGCGGTTCCTGGGCGCGGGGAGCCATCGCATCACGCTTTCGGCAATGACCGCAGCGGCGGCGCAGAAGATCATGCTCGACAGCGCACCGATACTCGCCGCGTATGCGCGCGGCGAACTCCACACGTGGGATCTTGGAGACGACGAGTTACGCCGCCTTGCCAAGTTGGAGCCAACGCGCAAGTCCCGGGCGTGTGCTGCAATGGAATTGCCAAACAGCAAGCAGGTCGAGCCCAGTGCCGAAGACGTTCCGCTCAAGCTGTTGGACGTCAAGGTTCCTATCGCGCAAATGCTGCGCACTCATCGGAGCAACTACAAGTCGTACTGGCGGGAGGTTCTGATGCCCAAGGCGACAACGCCGCCCGTCGAGGCGCTGTTGCGTCAATTTGCGATTTGGATGGTGGAGCGGGCTGGATCTGAAGGCGATTACCCGCGGCTTTCCGCCCACGAAAGGCGTTACATTGCCGGGCGAGTGGAAGTCGTTGCGTTTGCGGTTCTGGGGTATGCAACGTGGGATGGTGGTGCAGGGACGATCGACGGTGACGTCTTGCTGGAACTACAAGAGGCTAGCCGGCACGAGTTTCCGGAGCGACTGCAGCACGGTGCATGGTTCCAGTTCGATCGATTTCTTGGCGACAAGACGGCGGACCATGCCGGGTTCGAGGTTGTGCAACTTGGGCCGCATCCCGAGCGTGCCGTTTCAGCAAAGATCTTGCGGGCCGACGAGCTTGGCAAGATCCACGCGGCGCTTATTTCGAGCCGTTCAAACATCGGCAATGCAGAACTACGCGCAAGTGCCCAACGCAACTTTGAGTTGATGGCGACCTATGGCACCCGACGATCAGAAAGCGCCTATCTGAGGACGCTGGATCTTCAGCAGGACCTCTGCCGGGTGCAGGTGTACGAGGGCCGAAGGCTCAAGACAGGATGGTCGGATCGCGTTCTGCCGTTGGATTTCGCCGAGGGATATACGCAGGCATGGATGCGTGAAGCGCAGCGCCGGCGCTACACATTCTTGATCGATCCGGCTGCCGGTACACCCGCAAACCCCGACAACTTCTTTGACAAGGTGAACCAGCTGGTGAAGGAGGTCACAGGCGATATCAGCATGGGTTCGCACCACCTGCGGCACACCTTGGCAAGCCGCCTCGTTCTGACACTGCTTAGAAAACCTGCTGGACTGGATCGACTTGAGGAGGATCTACCGTGGATCAAGGACTTGATGATCGGCTCGAAGCGTCGCATGCATGCGTTGTTGGGCGCAGAGGGTGATGCGGGGCAGGGAATGCGTGCGGTCTCAGCAATGGTCGGCCACTCGCATCCGACGACGACGATTCGGCACTATGTGCACGTCTTGGGCATCGCCCTTTACGGCGCCCTTCGCAAGACGGACACCTTGGATATTTCACGCAGTTTTGAGAACCGTATCTCTGGCAAGTCCACCGTGCAGCGTTGGGCCATGCAAGCTCGTGCTTCACTGAAGGACGAGGGAAATGCTGAATCGCAGCGCCGGGCCATCAATCGTGCGATGCGGGATCGGATTGAACAACGGTTTCACGGAAAGGGCATCGATTACGACGAAACTCCGCGATCGGAGGCGGATACAGAAAATGCTGCGTCAGACGTCATTAGCCTCGCCAGGTTGGAGCAAGTGGACCAATCTTTGCGAGACGGGCAGAGCCGCTTGGCGCAGGATGAGATTGATGCATATGCGGAAGGTCTCCGATGGCTGGCGTCAGTGAGAACCGGCAAGAAGGGGAAACGGCACTCGGACATGCGACGGCATTTCTTGCAGGAGGTGCGCGCCGGGGTATGGCTGCCGCGGCCTTTGGCGGCCGGTTCGGCTACGGATGCTGCAGCTGTGCTTTGCATGTGGCTAGAGAGGCTGCGGGAGACTCGCCGTGAGGATTTTTCGTGGTTTCTTGAGAAGTGGGTACATGCCAGTGAAAACGAGCGCGGCCGGATCCGTCTCAACGACGCGAGCGAGGTGGATCGGGCCAGAAGCCTCGCCGATCCAAAGCAAATTGACATCCGAATCAGTGGCGCCATCGTTCCCAACGAGCGCCTTCGTCTGACGACGAAACCGATCCCTCGCATGCGCATCAAGTGTCGCGACCAGACGGGCCGGATCATCAACCGCGATACCCGAGCGACGCGTTGGGTGCTGTCGTACGTTGCCGCGTATGAGCATTCGAAATTCCTTGGGTAGAGGCAGGCGTATTCCGTAAGGCGCGCGATCGCATCTCCGCTACCGACGGACGCTACTGTCAGTTCAGAGAACCGGTGGAGGCCGTGGATTTGCTGGTTGTCGTCACGTCTCCGCCGCTGTGACCTGCCCCCGCCAGTCGTACCAGCTGATAGTAGGTAAAGTCCGTTCACTGAGTGAGAACGGACATGCGCAAGAGCACAGTGACCACTTCGCGGGTCATCGCATGGCCAAGGTAGGTCAAGACGTTGATGCGCGAAGTGGCACACGATTCCTGATCAAATGACGGGGACTTTGCGTGTGTTGTTCCGCGGATTCAGCCAGAATGACTCGTTGACATACCGGTTGAAAAGCTCGGGAGGCAATATCGACGCACGGTCTGGTTTGGCGACCTTCTTGTGGACGGTGTGCAATCCCGGAAGGCCGAGCCTTGAATCGAATTCGTCTGCGTTGTACTGGACATGTTCAAAGTCGTGTTCGAACCAAGGTTCATCGATGAATTTGTAGATCGCCTCGATGGACGCCTTGGGATTCGCGGTCAGGCTTTCGTAGGTCAGCAACAGGATACGGCCAGGAGCGAGATCGCTGTAGAACGCATCCTTGGTGGTCTGGAACGAAAAGCCAACCATCCCTTTCGGATCTGTCAGTGCCTCAGCGCGCGAGAAGACGTTCAGATGTGGGTTGAAGCGAAAGATCTTGTTGACGTTGAGTGGTTGCTCGCGCACGAGTCGCTCAATGCTGTCCAGTACCCACGGTATCTCGCGCACGCAAACGATCAGCTTCGATTCGGGAAACAGGTTCGCGAGCAAGGGCATCTGGCCACACCACACACGGCTCGTATCAAACGCAATCTCAACGCCGCGAAGACCTCTGTAGAACGCGCGTACGACCGCGTCGAGGACTGCCGCGCGTTGCTTGTCCGAAATCACCACCGAGAAATCGTTCTTGCTGCTCATCTCGGCAACCATGACGCTCAGCATGTCCGCCAGCGGGCTGGTCATGCCCGCATGAAAGCGCGGGTTCTGCTTCAGGATTGCTGACAAGAGGGTGCTTCCCGAGCGCGGCAATCCGGAAATGAAATGGAATTTGCTTGGCGGTGGATCGATCTGCGCGTCCAGGGTCATCTGCAGAACTCAGTTCTTGCGGACAATGATGGAAAGTGTAGCCATATCGTTCCGGACAAATCCGGCGATCAACGTCCGCGTGGCAAAGGTGCGGTCACGACTTCCATTTCCCACTTGTCTGTCCTGGCATCGAGATGCGACTGGTAGCCGTAGAACTTCCCGTCGAAGATGAACTGGAACATGCACGCGCGATCGCCTGACTGGACGGGATTGTCTGCGACGGGAAGAAATTTTCCATCCGGTCGATCCGAGTAAAAGACCTTCACTTGCCACCCCGATCCATCTTTCGAGTAGCGCCCGGGATAGATTTCGGTCGCGAGATAGTACAGGCCGCGACCCTCTGGCCCGGCATTGGGAACGTATAGCAAGGTCGGCGCCGCGACGGTCGTCGAGGTGTGCATCAAGAGCCTTTCCGGCGCGCCTGCCAAACCTTCGATCGTACTGGCGCTCTTGCTGACGAGATTGAAATCATCGTGGTCGTTGCCACGATAAAAAGTCAGGAAAAACTTCCCCGAGCGCGGGTCGTGGAACAGGTTGGGATTCTGGTTGCGTTGGCCGGTTACGGTCTTCACAAGCACACCCACCTGCTCAAGATGGATGCCGTCCGTAGATTTGGCCAGCACAATATGGCTGCTTGGCGTGTCGTAGTTGCGGGTAATGGCGAAGTACAGGACAGCGTGTCCTCGGGAATCCGAACCCGCCAGAACGGATGGCCACCGCGCATTGAGCCAGATGGGATTGTCCGAATACTTGGCCCAGTGCACCAGATCGTTGCTACGCGCCAACCCCATCCCGCGCCCTTGGTTCAACCCATACCACGCCCAGTACCTGTAACCATCGCGGTTCAGTTCGACCACTGAAAGCGTATGCGGCTGTTGATCGCCTTCCCAGTGCTGTGGATCATCGAGGATCTTTTGTGGCGCCGAAAGGCTCAGGTAGGGAATCGATGCCGTGCGAGCGGGTGCTGCTGATCCTGCGGTGGCAATGCTAAAACCAAGGGCGATGGCGGCACCTGCAATCCACATCGTTTTGAAGCGCATCATGATGGCGACCTCGCTGTTGGCAGTTCTGAATGGTGGGAGTTCTACGCGCGTTCCGCGACAGCCCTTCCCCGGTCTCCACGAATGGCATTGCCGATCAACGGCCGCGCCCAGAATCCGACGCTCAGGACGATTCCGAATGTCACGTAGAGGAGCAGCATCCCCGTCCTGAGGCCAAAGACATCACCCAGGCTTCCGATGAGCAGCGGCACAAGCGCGCCGCCCATGATTCCGGTGCACAAGATGCCCGCAAGCGGACCGTGATGGGTCCGAACCGAATTGAGTCCGAGCGAGATCAACGTAGGCCACATGATCGAGGCGAACAATCCGATGCACGGAAACGCGATGCGCGACACCCCGCGCGGGCCGAACAGCGCCAAGGTGAGCATGCACAATGCCCCAACGGAAAACGCGATCAGCACGCGCCGGCTGTCGAATAACTTCAACAGCCACATGCCGATGAAACAGCCGGCGGTCAACAACGCCCAGAAATAGGCAACCGCCGAAGCGCCTCCGGTATGCGGGTCCACGCCGTGGTACTGGTACAGGAACTGCGACATCCAGTCGGCGGTTCCTTGTTCCGAACCCACGTACGCGATGATGGACAGCAGGTAAAGCCAGACCACCGGCTTGCGCAGAAGCGCGATGTACATCTCGATCGCGCCCGCCGATTCTTCCTCCGTCCGCTTGACACTTGGAAGTCTGGCGATGGCAATGACTCCAGCCATGACGATCGCCGCCGCGGCAAAAATCCAGTAGATCGAGACCCACGGAAGTGTGGGCGGGGTGATGGGCGCCAACCATTGCACGATGCCGCTGCGCTGCGAAGGCGAGCTCAAACCTTCGACGAGGTACGCATAGACGAAGGGGCTGATGAACGACGCAGCGCCGAAAACCAGTTGAGCGAACGCCGAATTGAACGCGAAATGTTCCTCACCTCCGGCAACCCGAAGCAATGGATTGATCGCGACCTGCAGCGCCGCCATGCCTGCTCCCATGACAAACAGGGAAATCGTCGCAACCGCATAGGTGTGGAAGATGGCGAAGCTGAGCGCACCGATGGCAGCCGCGGCAAACGCGACGATGATCAGTCGCTTCTCGCCCCAGCGTTCGACCAGGAAGCCGGCGGGAATGGACATGACCCCATAGGCGATGAAGAAACAGAAGGGCAGCAACGCCGCCATCGCCAGCGAGACGTGAAAGTCGCGGATGATGTCCGGGACGATGGGGCCGAGGATGTTCGTCAGAAACGATATGACGAAAAAGATCAGCAAGACCATCCCAACTGCCAGCGTGTTTCGTGCCACGACGCCCCCAAGCCACTCGTTCGTTATTCGGTTTCGGTCACTTTGCTTGCGTGCTCGAACTTTCCGGCCTCGCGGCCGGCGAGCCCCGCCAGTGCAAGCGTCATCATTTCCACGGGAAGTATTTCGAGGATCGGCAGCAGGTCCGTGTCGCAGTCATGGATTCGCAGGGACTCCAGCCCGGCATCGACGCCGACCTGGCTGCACCTGAACCCACTACCGCTCAGTTGGCTGGCCAGCCGTTGATTGAGCATGCGGGTCGGCTCGTCGCCATCGAACACGATGGTGGTCATGTCGTCCTGGAGCATCTCGAGCGGCCCGTGCCGAAACGCAGCACTGCTCATCCCTTCGGCGTGGACGTGCGAGGATTCCTTGATGATGAGCGCGCCAGTGCCCACCGTCGCAAGCGAACGGCCGCGGCCCGCGAGGAAGAGGTGCCTCGATCCATCCAGAAGGCCTCCGAGCTCGTCCACGTGGTGGCGCCACTTCGCCAGATATTTCGCGACATGCAGAGCGATCGGGCGCAGCCTGGCGAGCGTCTCGCTCTCACCGCGGTTGGAAACGATGGCACTCAACCACGCCAGCACCAGCATGGTCGTGACGTACGTTTTGCATGATACGGAGGACTCGGCTCCGGCCTGTGTCAGCAGACTCAGATCAGCGCGTCTGGCCAAGGGGCTTCCAGGCGTGTTGGTGATGCCAAGGACTGCGGCGTCTCGATTGGCATCGAGCAGCCGCAGTGTTTCCGCGCTACGGCCCGACTGCGAAACGAGGATCACGAGCGTGCCCGCATCGCAAAGAGGGAGCGCGTAATGCACCAATTCCGCGGTCTCGATCATGATCGGGGTGAAACCAGCGGCGATCAACGACAGGTTCAAAGCGTGCAAGGCATGGTACGAGGAGCCCATGCCTGTCAGCACAACGCGCCGCCACGCACGATCGACCACAAAGTCTTTTGCCGCGCGCCATGCGCCGGACTGCGTCAAGTGGTTGAAGGTCGCCTTCAGCGCATCGGGTTGTGCCATGAGATCGCTGAAATAGGCGCCTTCGACGACTGGAATCGTGGGTTGCCTCATGAGACTCTCGCTCCTTCGAAACGGCGACGCCACACAGCTGCGGCACCGATCAACGGTCCACCGCTGCCCAGCGAAGTCGAGGTTATGGTGGTGGCTTTCGGATCAACGAGGCCGCAATTGCGGCGCACGGTCGCCTGGATGATCGGCATGAACAGGTCGGCCGCGAGCATCACGTTGCCGCCGAGCACGATCACCTCCGGCGCGAAGAGCGTGACGAGGTTGGCCACGCCAATTCCGAGGTAGCGACCCTCTCGCTCGACCTCACGCCTGGCAGCGGCATCGCCGGCCCTTGCGAGTTCGCAAATCATCTTCGCGGTCAAGGGACTTTGCGCTGACCCGCCTGGCGGCATCCGGGTTCGCATGCGTTCTTCCATCGCAGGACCGCGCGCCAGGACTTCCCAACAACCATTGGCCCCGCAAAAACACTTCGGACCGGAACAGTCGATAACGTGGTGGCCAAGCTCAGGGTGCGAGCCCGCAGCGCCGCGGTACAAAACTCCGTCCAAAATGATGCCGGCGCCGATCCCGGTGCCCACCATCACGCAGATGAGGCTGCGCTTGTTTCGGCCTGCGCCCCACTCGGCCTCGGCGAGGGCCGCAGCGTCGGCATCATTTTCCATTGCCACCCGCAGCTCGAACTTTTCCGCAAGGTACTGCACGGGGTTGCGATCCTTCCAACCAGGCAGGAACTCCACTTCCCCGATCGTGCCGCTGCGCGGATCGACCGGGCCCGTGCAGCCAATGCCGATGCCAAGCAGTTCGGCGTCGGCGTTGTGGCTGGCGTCGTTCAACATGGCATGGATGCGGTCCATTGCGGCAGCGAATCCTTCGTTCGCTGCCGTCGGGGTTTCACGGTAAGCCATGAGCTGGCCGTTGAAGTCCACGATTCCCGCGGCAATCTTCGTGCCGCCGATGTCGATCGCACCGATGGCCCGTCGGTTGGCCACGATCAACGGCTCCATTCGAGGATGACGCCGTCGTACGGCGGTACGTCAATGTTGCAAGCATCCAGCGTGCAGGGAACCGCGGTGCTTGCACCGACGTCGAGCTTCTTCAAGGAATGGATCGGAAGCTTGGTGATGATGCGGGCTTGTCGGGCAGCTCCGCCGTGGTTGACGAGGACGATATAACCGCGGTTGGTGGCGTTCAGCGCGGCTGCCTCGACGTCGGGTTGATCGGTCCGCACCAACGGCTGAACGCCCGACCAGTCTCGAATCGCCGAGAACAATCGGGCGTAGCCGGCACTCGAACTTTCAAATGCATTGACTGTGTTCCCGAGATACGCTTCCAAGGGATACGCCGACAGAAGTGTCTTGCCGGCGCCGAGCGTGTGGGCGACCAGCGCGGGGCGGCCTTGCTGATCGACCGCGATCACCTCGCCCGAGGTCACATCAAGCCCGGTGCCCCAGTACTTCATGTCCTTGCCGGGGACCGGATATTGCAGGGTGTCTCCAGGCTGGAAACTGCCGAATGGCTTGACGAACTTGAGGGTCAGTTCGTCCACCGGCTGGGAGTCCGTCATGCGCGTGCCGAACAGGGTCGTCATGCCCGGAATCGCTGCATCGGCGCCGATGGATGCGTAGATGACTCCGCCCTTACGCACGTAGTCCTCCGCTTTGAGCCAGAAATCCGTGCGGACATGGACATCGATGGGGTCCGTCGCGGTGACCGGCGACGGCAAGATGAGCATCGGATATCGAGTCCAGTCGTCTTGTTCGCGTGGGAGCGCGGGGTTCCATCCGGCCTGATGAGCCAAGATGTAAGCGGACAAGACCGAGCTCATCAGCCACTGGTTGCCTTCATAAGGGGCCGTAGCGTCTCCGTTCACCGCACCGCCTTCGGACACCGACACGTACGGGATGCTGGAAGGGCCGGTCAACCCAAAGCCAGAATGATTACCGCGCACGATGGACCATTCTGTCGGCATCAGGATGGCCAGATCGCCTTGCGGTACCGAGACACCCGCAAGATCCATGCGTGAAACGATTTTCCCGAACCGCTCGAAGGCGCTTCCGCGAGGCTTGATCTTGTGATCCCAGGTGACCAGTCCAAATTGCGTTTCATGGGGTGATCGCAGGTACGGCACCTTGCGATACTGCTCGGGCGCGGCGTCGCTGAAGACCCACGGCAGGAAGCCGTTGTTACCCGCGGCGAGCGCGGAGTAATAGCTGGTGCGCTCGAACTGCGTGATTTTTTCCGGCGAGTACTGGGCCGACGAGGCGCCCAATTCCTGCAGCAAGACAGGTTTGCCGGCGCCGAGATCCAAGGTGGTCGCGAAGGCTGCGCCATAGGTTCCGCGCACCGAAACCATCGGGTCCGGGAACAGGCTGGACGTGTAAATGGTGTACGGATGGATGCTGAAGAAATCGACGTCGTCGGCGATCACGTCCGGGCGGAACGGACCGTGGTTGATGTCAGCCGTGTCGGTACCGACAACGATAGGGTGCGTCTTGTCATGCTTGCGGATGGCGCCCGCGATCAGTCGCGTCCAGTTCGCAGCCATGGCGTCGGTCGTCGCTTGTCGCGAGATCCAGAACGGGGGCTCGTCAGCCAGATCCCAAGCAAGGATCGCCGTTTCGTGCGCATACCGGCGTCCGAACTCTTCGGCGAGATTGGTCTCCAAGTACAGCATGAGCGGATCGGACTGCGGGTCCCGCCCCATCCTCCAAGGCACATCCCACCAAGCCTCCCCGACCTCTCCGCCTGTAAACAGAATCGGGTTGAGATAGATCCGGTATTTGTGCGAGAGCTTGATGAGGTAATCGAATTGCTCGAACGCCTCGGGGTTGTAATACCCAGGGCGGGGCTCGAACCAGGCCCACATGAGATCCAGCCGGACCGTGTTGAAGCCCATGCGGGCCATCGTCGCGAAGTCGGCCTCGATCGCACGCGGGTCCCAGTGCACCGGCCACAGCAGGCCTTGCTGTGCGGAGACCCAATTGGCCCCGATCACGACGAAACGGTGGCCGCCTTTCGAGAAGTAGTTGCCCTCAAGCGTCACTGTCGGCAACGCTGAGTGGGCCCCGGCATCGTCCGGACGGGCTTGTGCTGTTGGCGCCAATCCCCAGAGAACGCAGCCAATCAAGAGGCCAACGAGGTAAAGGGCGCGCGAGCCGCTTGAGGTTACCCGTGCATGCATGTTGACGATTCCTCCCCGGGATGTGGTTTGCGCATTGTGAACCGTGCGCCTCTCACGTGAAGGGCGCGCCTGAAGGCGTTCGCCGCTGCCATGGCGATTTGTCTTGTCTGCCGATCCTGCGTGACGACTCCGAGTATCACATACCCTTGCACATATCATGTTATGTGGTTAGGATACAGTAGAGATTCTAGGAATGGAAGTCGATTTCGCGAAACAGCGATGAAGGCGCGTGACCTTGAACGTCACGTGCGCCGTCAATCGCAACACGGATGACGTCGGTGCCTCGGAGTCTGTCCGAGACGCCTGCGCCGGTTTCGTGGAACGGCCAGAGTCGCTGCAAGGCACGGGATCCCCTCACGCAGGCGCAGTCGGGGCTGCGCATTCCGGACAGAGGCAGACATTCATGGGAAGCACTCTCCGCAAGCATCCGCTGTCATGCGCAATAGCTTTCTCGCTGATGGCAGTCATGGCGACCTCGGTGGCGGCAACTCCTCAGGAAGCACCGTCTGGATCGTCTCCAACCAGCCAAGATACGGCCCAAGCGCAACAGGCCGCCGAGGGCGGTACGGCGCAACCGCCGGAAAAAAAGAAAGGTGAAAAGACGGCCACGCTCGGTACCATCCAGGTTGTGGGTGTTCGTGCGTCCGAGATGCGCGCCGTGGAACTCAAACGCACGGCGGTCGACATCCAGGACAGCATTTCGGCCGTCGATATCGGACAGTTGCCCGATGCCACGATCACGGATTCCTTGCAGCGGATTACTGGTGTACAGATCAATCGCGATGGCGGTGTCGGAAGTTCGGTGGACGTTCGGGGCTTGCCGGAAGTCGGAACGCTCCTCAACGGCGAGGCTTTCATTACGCCCGATCAGATCGTCTCGCAGCAACCCGACTTCTCCACGATTCCGTCAGAACTGTTCAGCGGGGCCGACGTCATCAAGTCATCCCGCGCGACGCTCACCAACGCAGGCATCAGCGGCACCATCAACCTGCATACCTACCGGCCGTGGGATCTGCCGAGTGGTTGGACCTTCGGCGGTGCGGTCAACACCGCGCACGGGGATGAGACCGACAAGTGGCAGCCGGAGGCGAACGGGCTGATCAGCTACAACGCGGGTGGCCGTTGGGGAATCCTGCTGTCCGCAGACTATTCGGACGTGACGCGTGAAAACTCCAGTACCGGGATGGATCAGTACGGAGTGGTACTCGACGGCGAAAATGCGGCCAGTGCGGGCTACTACAGCGGTTTCCTGGGCGCATTCAACGGAATGCCGATCCCCTCCGATATCCATCAGTTCCCCGACGGCAGCGTAGACGTCAATGGCAATGGGAACTCGCACGACGCCTTCGTCGGGAGCGAAAACTTCACGGTGTTCGACACCCAGATGCAACGCAAGCGTCACAGCTTCAATGCTTCCGGGCAATTCGACTTCGGTTCCGGATTCACGCTGACCAGCGACCTCTTCTTCACGCGCCAGGACCAATACAACCGCAACACGGGCTACGAGTTCAACTCGACCAACTGGCAAGGCGCGACCTTCGTACCGGTGGTATCGAGGAACACCGGTGCCCCCGTCACCGGGCAGTTCAACGATGGCGAAGATGGCTGGGACGGTACGACATTGTCGACGACTCAGGTCTACAAGAAGTGGCCCGGGGATATCGAGACCTACAGCTCGATCGGCGTGACCAATTCCGTCGCACACAACTTCAACATTCAGCTGGATTACGACAATGGCGGCCCGTTCACCGCAAGCCTTCGTGGCGTGCGGTCGACCGCACACCAGCTTTTCATGTCCAACTACATCCAGTTCACCGACTCCACCGGCGTCGAGTGGCCGAACGATCCGGAGGACGCGGCACCTCCGGGCACGTACATCTACCCGGAGGAACTGGGCGGCAATCGCGTCTTCAATCCCAATGGCGTCCTGCAGAATACGGTCCCGGTTGTCATCGACATGCGCGGCACCCGCTTGGGCATCACGATGCCCAGCGACCTTCAGAACGTTTTAGCGAATCGCGATGCTTGGGTGCTCAAGACCATCGCGAGCGAAAACGATTATGACCGCCGCACTGGCATGAGTGTGGTCCGTGCAGATGGGCACTACGATTTTTCCAACGGGTTCAAGATCGACTTTGGATTGCGCAACAGTATCCGAAGCGCATCCAATATCGGCTTTCAGCTCAACGCGCCTGTCTACGGCGGAATGGGTGCAAGCGATCCCGGCGGCTGTCTGGTGCACTACTACGCTGCCGACGTCGTGCTCGATGGAGCCGGAATCGACGGCGCATGCACGGCCGGGAACGCGGATGGTTACTTCCGCGCTGGCGTGCTATCGGGCCTGAACCCCAGCCAGTTGCCGGGTGTGCTTGGCAACAATTTCAAACAATATACCGATCTGGCGGGCGTGCAGGGCGTGACGATCTGGGGACTCGATCCCAAGGTGATGGACAATGTGGTGGGCTTCAACAATGCCTTGTATCCAGGGCAGCAACGTCAGATCAATCCCGGTACGACTTGGGATGTACTGCTCAAGGAAACGACTGCCTATGCGCAGGCGAATTTTGATGGTGACTTTGGGAGCGTTCCTTACGAGGGGAACGTTGGCGTCCGTGTGATCAAGACAGATCTGCACGTGACGCAGCATCTCACCGGCGATCCTGAACCCTACGGCCTGCTGTCTGATGATATCGGGACGGTGCAGACGGTACGGAACTATCAGGACTTCCTGCCTTCGGCCAATCTCGCGCTCGACCTGACGCCCAGCCTGAAACTTCGGTTGGCTTATTCCAAGAACATGATGCCGCTCGACCTGAATCAGTGGGGCGGCGGATTGACCCTCAACTACGGCATCGACACGTCGATTCCCGGGTCGACGATCTTTCGTGTGTTGGGTGGCAGTTCGGATGGCAACCCCAGTCTTGATCCTTGGCGGTCGACCAACTATGGAGCATCGCTGGAGTATTACATCAACAAGTCCAGCATGCTAAGCGTGGCGGCTTTTTATATTGACGTTGCGAGTTTCATCAACAGCGGAAGCGTAAAAAATTGCGATCTGCCGGACCAGGACGGAGTCGTGCGAGGCCATTGCGTGGCCATTTTCGAACCGATACAGGGAACTGGCAATGCGTTGCACGGCGTGGAGGTCGACTATCGCCAAGCGCTGACGTTTCTGCCTGGCTTGCTGTCGCATACGGGAGTCGAGGTCAACTATACCTACTCGCCCAGCAACAGCGGGCAGAGTGACCTGGCTGGCAACAAGATCCCATTCCAGGACAATTCAAAGCAGCAAGCCAACCTGATCCTGTGGTTCCAGAACAACCGGTTCCAGGCACGAATTGCCGGCAACTATCGGTCCAAGCGCGCCGTCTCGCAAAACTTCGGGGGCGTAAACGGATTGGAGATGTATCAGGCGCCTACCTTCTACGTCGATGCGTCGGCGAGCTGGCAGGTGGCGCCGCACGTGCAGATCTTCGCACAGGTTTCCAACCTCACGAACGAGCACGAGCGCTATTACCTGGTGTGGCCGGACCAGGTGGGTCATACCACCCAGTTCGAACGCCGGTACGTGCTGGGGGTCCGCGCACACTTCTGACGTCAGTCGCGAATCGCCAAGATATCGCCTCGCGGCTTGAAGTTGCGAGGCAATCTTGGCTACGAGATTCGCGCCCGCTGGCGCCTGGTCCGGGAACGATGTGCATCCGCCGGAACATTGAATCGGCGCAGGGCGTAGCCGGCTCCGCTTGTTCCAAGTCGCGCCAAGCGCGTTATCGGACAGATCTCAGGGTTGCCGTGTAACGATCCGCGCGCAAGCGCGATATGCTGAATTCAATGGGAATCTGACGGGTGTCGTAGGTCGTCTCTCTTATCGAGAGAAGCGCCGCGCCGCGCGTGGTCTTCATGGTCGCCGCATCTTCCTTGGTCGCGACGACGGCACTGATTTCCTCTTCAGCCCACTTCAAGCGCTTCTTGTAGATCTTCTCGAACACCTCATAGAGTGATTTGCCATCCAGCTGCTGCTGTTCGAGGTTCGGGAACAGCGCAGCTGGCAAGTGGCTGGTCACTACGGCGACGGGTTCCCCGGAAACGTAGTAGAGCCGCTGCAGGCGGTAGACAGGATCCGCCTTCTTCAAGCGCAGCGCTTCCGCGACTTCGCTCTCGGCGCCGACTCTCTCGAGCTTCAAAACCTTGCTGGAGGGCTTCAGGCCGCGGCGTCTCATCTCTTCACTGAAGCCGCGAAGCTGCCGGAAATCCCACGAAACCTTTTCTGTGCCGATGACTGGCTTTTTGCCCCGTTTGATGACCAACAGGCCTTCCGAGCGAAGCGTGGAGAATGCCTGCCGGACAGGCATCTTGCTGATGCCAAGGTGGCTCGCTACCTCGCCTTCCGACAGGAACACATCCCCTTCGGACAACTTGCCAGACTTGACCAGCGCACGAACTTGATCAGTGATCTGCTGGTAGTAGGGAGTAAAGCTATTGCTGTCGATCGTGAGCCGAAGCGACTGCGACGGGCGGGCATCAACCATGGCTCATCCTTTCTGCCGACGTCGGTGTGCTTATCATCGTATTACTAAACGATGGTATCAGGAGTAAACCCGCGGTTAGTACAAGTGTCGTTCTGTGGCTGTCCAGCCTACCTACAACTCTGGCGGGGCTATCGTGTATTCCGTGCGCGTGCGCACATCCCCCTGATCAAGTTGCAGCTATACTTCCCGCCGGTCCCGAAAGACCCGCCGTAGTAGCCAACCACTGGTTCCGGCGCTCCTCTGATCGCTGTCCGTATTCCACGGATGACGGATTGACTCGTTCCGAGAGAGGAGAAAAACCATGTTCCAGACTGAAACCAGGACGCACACGCACAGCGTGACGCGTGAGTACGGCTGCGCCGCCTGCGACCGCTGCGGCTTGCGGATGGATGAAGCCGAAGCGCCGCGCAGCGGCTACCACAACCTCACGCTGTTGCGCTTTCGCGGCGGCGCCGGCAGCCGTTTCGGCGAAGGCCGCCTGATCGAAGGCGACTTCTGCGATGCCTGCCTGTTCGAATTGCTGGCCCACCACGTGCGGGTGGTGGACGACCAAGGCACGCCGGATTCGGCGGATTTTTTCCGCATGGATGCGCCGCGGCGGCTGTACGCCGAACACCAGCTCGCCAATGCGATGGCGCACGGCCTCATCGCGACAATGCGGGAGTGGGTGAAGCAAGCCTTCGACCCGGCATTGCCGCGGCAACCGTTGCTGCCAGACGAAACCACACCGCATTCCACCGACGAACCCCTTTGAGGAGACATATCATGTACACGATCGAATCCAATCCGCGCGACGTCAAGGTCGTCACCTGCGACCGCTGTGGTACCAAGCTTCGCGAAGACCGGCCCTGGGATGGCTACAACAACCGCACCCAGATCCGCTTCCGCGCCGGATACGCCAGCCTGTTCGGCGACGGCAACAAGGTCGAAGGCGACCTGTGCGACCGCTGCCTCTACGAACTCTTGGGCAAGTACCTGCGGGTGGTCGAATCCTCGCCCGACGAGACGCGCGCCTGGGGCGAGGGCCACACCGGCAAGCCGCTCGAAAGCTTTTTCGACATGCAGGCCCGCCGCGTGTACGCGCCCTATCAGACGCCGTACGCCATGGTCGAGAACATCGCGCTGACGCTGCGCGAGTGGATCGACACCTGCTTCGACCTCAAGTGGAAGCGGTCGCCAGTCGCTGCACCGGCCTTGGACGAGCTGCAGCAATCATTCGGCACGGATCCTGGCGACGCGCACTGACCTGCAAGAGTTTGGGCACGCGTGAAGGACTGCGCGTGCCCAGCTCAGTCTACGGGACCAATGAGACTTGGGAGCAACGGCGGTGAGTTCGGCAGCCAGCGTAGTCACGCGGACTCGTGCAATACAGGCGATGTCGGAATGTGTCTTGCTCGGCTTTGCAGTCTGGGCCATCAGCTCAACGGTTGCCAGGCATGCGTGCTGGCCCGCTGCATTCACATCATTCCGGCGTGACGCAGGTTGGGTACAACGTCAAACGCAACCGTGAGCCGCGATTGCTTGCCCGAAAACGGTACCGTGCCTCGCCAGAAGTACGACGGGAACAGCACGAGCGTGCCAACCGCAGGATGAACCTTGTGTTCCGGCGGCAAGTGCGGCGTCGTCAGGATGCCGGGCTCCGCGAACGTGAGCATGCCGTCCCGGTTCTGCGCGTCGCCGATGACGTCGGGCAAATCAATGTAGCAGGCCGATGAAATCCAGCCGTTGGGGTGCACGTGGTTCTGGTGGAAGCCGGGTGCGTGCAGCTTCACTGCCCAACTACCGCTGAATCGATGGCTGCCGGCGTTGCGGCGTCGCAGTGGGTCGGCTCCAGCGCCGATACGGTCAAGATAGTCTCGTATCGGCGCATCGAAACTTTTGAACAAGGCTTGCACCACGGGGTCCGTGCTTTGCGACCGGTCGCCCATGGTTTCGGTACCGTGGCGCATCGGCTGAAACAGGTGACTCAGCGGAGGCCCGGCAACCATCGCGTCTCATCGCGGCGTCTCATTCGGCGGGACAGCCATGTGGGAAGCTGGACATGAGTAGAGGTACGGTCGCTTCGTCGGGCCCGCATGGGCAGCGGTTTTGCTTTCGCTGGTTCGCGGTGTCTCGTATGCCCAGCGCTCACCCGCCAGTAGAGTGAGACCTTGCGCTCCGCGCAAGGCACCTTCAGAAGCGACACCGTCACCCAACAATCCGACATGCCGAAATGAGTGGATCATCCCTACACGCCGCACGGACGAGTGAATCACACCCGCTCCGCATCGCTACGGTTCCAGTCGGCAAAGCAGGCGGTGCCGTCGGCATCACTTTCGCACCAGGCAAACATCAAGGTAACCCGATATCGGGTCTTCCTTGGGCGCGTACTTTGGATGCAGACATCAGAGCCATCGTGAAGTGGGGCGCGTCCGACCTGATCAGTCTTATCGAACCCCACGAGTTCACGGAACTGAGGATCCCGTCCTTGCCCGATCAGGCGCGAGCGGCGGGCTTGCATTGGTACGGCTTGCCGATTACCGATGGATGCGCACCGGACGATCGTTTTCTTGACGCGTGGGCAACGCTCGGCCCATCGCTCGCACAGGGCCTTGTCACAGGGCGGCGCGTCGTCGTGCACTGCAAGGGTGGGCTCGGACGAGCTGGCACCGTGGCTTGCATGCTGCTGATCGGCTCAGGGGCTGTGCAGACTGCCGAGGATGCGATCTCGTTGGTCAGAAGCGTTCGCCCAGGAGCCATAGAGACTCTGGAGCAGGAACGCTTCCTCAAAAAACTCCGAGGCCCTTGATGAGCTGGCCCGACAAGGCTCGCCGCTGTACCACGAGGCGCTGCCGTTCATCGCAGCCTTGCTCAAGGCCGAAGTCGCAGAATGCGCCGTGCGTTCGACCGCCTACCAGATGAAAGCCGCACGCTTACCAGCGTACCGCGACCTCTCCAGCTTCGACTTCGCCCAGAGCCCGGTGAACGCAGCGCTGGTCCGCCAGCTGCACTGCGGCGAGTTCATGCAGCAAGCCCACAACGTCGTGCTCGTCGGCGGATCCGGGACCGGCTAGACCCACCTCGCCACCGCGCTCGGCGTACAGACCATCCCCCATCTGCACCGGCGCGTCCGGTTCTACTCCACCTTGGAACTGGTCAACGCGCTCGAACAGGAAAAGGCCGCTGGCAAGCAAGGCGCCTTGGCCGCGCGTCTGGCGACCCTTGACCTGGTGATCCTCGGCGAGCTTGGCTACCTGCCGTTCTCACAGGCCGGCGGCGCCTTGCTGTTCCACCTGATCGGCAAGCTCTACGAACACGCGAGCCTCGTCATCACCATCAACCTCCGCGTCGCCGGGTGGGCTTCCGTGTTCGGCGATCCCAAGATGACCACGGCCTTGCTCGACCGGCTCACCCACCACTGCCACACCCTGGAAACCGGCAACGACCGCTACCGCTTCAAGGCCCATTCCACCGACACGAAGCAGGAGGCCAAAGCAAAATCATCCACCCCATGAGGTAAGCTGCACCCCATCCGGGTGGCTCAACTTCCGATGAAAATCCCGGCTCAGCTTTAAACGGAAATCAACAATATCTGCCAAGAAACGGTTCCAGACCGCAGCACGCCAAGATGGCGCCTACCACTGCAACGCCGCCAATCCAGTTCCAGCCGTTTGGGCCAAAGGGCACTGCGTCGATTCCATAAAGTAGCGAAGCGAGCGCAGCAAGCAGGAACAGCGGCGCAGTATAAAAACAGTGTCGACGCCCGCATCTGCGGGCGTTTGCCAAACAGGCTACGCCCATCACCGCAAAGCCAAAAGTCCACCCGACCGTGTGGACGATACCGCTGCCGTGACTGCTTGCGATAATCAGCAACCATGGCGCGATCCAGAATAGTCCCAACGCCAACGGCTTGCCCAGCAAATCCTGTTTGTGACATTGTCCGGCCATCACTTTTCATCCATTCTCGACAGGCGCTTCCAGACCCATGGGTCGGCAACGACGGTTGGCGGGTCGAACGCTAACCGAGAGGTCGCATTGCGACCCCATCCGGACATTGACGCGGAATCGCCGAACCTCCGATTCCCCCAACAGCTGTCATTGCAACTCAAACTCGCAGAGCGTTCGGCGAGCATCCTGCAGACACCCGCCCAGCCTGCTGTCACCGCGTCGGACGCACTTCTTCCCATTTCAGCGTCGGTAGACGAATAACAGCTCCTCGTCTTGACTGTAGAAGCAGCAGCCGGACCTCAAGCTCAGGCGGTGGATGGCCGTCGAGGGTACGTTGAGGTCGGCCAACAAATGTAGATTCCCGCGCGCAGCCTCAGTCTGGTGCGGCTCCCGATTTCAGGAACGTGCCGCGTTCGAGTTCATCGAAAGCCTCGCGCAACTCCGCCTGGGTGTTCATGACGATTGGCCCGTACCACGCAACCGGCTCGCGCAACGGCCTGCCTGCGACGAGGAGGAAACGAATGCCTTCGCCTTCGGCGTGGACTTCGATGGCATCACCTTCGCCGAACAGCACCAAAGCCCGGTTGCCCGCTTGCGCCGGTGGCGCGGTATCCAGCCAGCGCGTGCTTTCGGTCGGCACCGACAGGGGCGCCTCGGCGTTGCAAAAGGTTCCGCTGCCCGCGAACACGTAGGCGAACGCCTGGTGGTCCGCCGGCACGAGGAAGGTCTTGTGGCCGCCGGGCGCCACCGAGACGTCCCAATAGATCGGATCAGCCGCCACGCCTTCGACCGGTCCGGCCGTGTCGCGGAAGCGTCCGCACACCACGCGCACGTGCGTGCCGTCGTCGTCGCTCACCACCGGAATGTCGCGCGCCTTGATTTCCTGGTAGCGCGGCTCGGTCATCTTCAGCGCGCGCGGCAAGTTCGCCCACAGCTGGAATCCGTACATCTGGCCGGCCGGGTTTCCCTTCGGCATCTCCTGGTGGATGATGCCGTTGCCGGCCGTCATCCACTGCACGTCGCCCGTGCCGATCACGCCGTGGTGACCGAGGCTGTCGCCGTGCTCCACGGTACCGGCCAGCACGTAGGTGATGGTTTCCATGCCGCGATGCGGGTGCCACGGAAAACCCTTGATGTAATCCTCCGGCACGTCGCTGCGGAAATCATCCAGCAGCAGGAACGGATCGACGTCGCGGTCGGCGCCGTTGAAACCGATGGCGCGGTGGAGGTGCACGCCCGCGCCTTCCAGCGTCGGGCGGGATTTTGAAAGCCGCTTGATGGGTCGAATATTCACTGTCGTCTCCAAACCTTGTAGACGGATGGATCACGCAGCCGAAAACCCCGTTCGATCGGCGATCTCGCCGCCCGCTTCCACCAGTGCCTTGCCTGCCTTGGCGCGCGCACGCATTTTGGTGAGCGGCGTCGAACCCTTGTCGGCGACCAGCACAGCGTTGGAACTTTCGCCGTCGGCGATGACCTCACCCTTGATGTCGATGGCGTTCACCCTGCCGCCTTCGATGGCGTAGGTCGTGACCTTGGTGCCATGGGTGACGAGGTTGCCGCCGACGACCAGTTTCTCGACGATGCCTCCCGGCTTGACGCCGAAGGCTTCGGCCGGAAGCTGTATGTTCACGCCCTTGACCAGCGTGTTGCCGATCGAACCGTGCGTCGTGACGTTGCCATCGACGGTGATCGTGCCGACCGGTTTGCTCACCTGGATGCCGATCGAGCCGTCACCGAAGGTCTCGATCGACTTGAAGCGGATGTTCTTCACGGTGCCGTCGTACTGGTTGAAGCCGCGCGCACCGAGGCCATGAGTCACGATCTCGGCTTCAGCGAGAAAGTCTCCCACGGTGCCGAAGTTGACGAAGCCGATCCCGCTCGGTCCGTACGACACCACCGGCGCGTGCGCGATCCAGGTCTCCACCGCGCCCCAGGTGTCCAGCACCATGTCGTTGACGCCGTAGGTGACGACCTCGCCGAAGTGCTCGACGCGTTTAGCGTGCACGCCGTACACGATGAAGACGCCGCCGGTGATCATGTCCGCCGTGCCGTAGGGCAACATCCCGGTGGAGTGGACCGCTCCGGTCGTGAGCACGTCGAGTTCGACCAGCCCGCTCTCATCGCCGAAGCCGCTGACGAAGATGCCCGAGCCCAGCACCGGCGCGTTCTTCGCACCGACGCTGACATGGGCGAGTGACGCCTTGATCCGCGAGTTCGTGCTGCCGTTGAAGTTGTAGACCGTGAGCGCACCCTGGTACACGTTGACGCCGTACTTTTGCGGCTGCTCGCTGTAACGGCGTGCATCGCAGGCCGCGATGTGCAACCCGTCCACCACGAGGTTCAACGTGTCCGTCCCGGCGTGCGTGATGATGGAAACCTGTCCAGTCACCGCGAGGTTGTCGAGCGTGAGCGTGCCGAGGTCGGCAATCCCGGTCTGGGTGTAGATCGCGCGGGCGGCGGGCGGGGCGATCACGGTGAGGTTTTCGACGCGGTTGTTTGCGGTCAGACCGATGCCATCGCCGTTCCCGAAACTCAGGATGCAGCGATCCTTGTCCGCCCCGATCAGCGAGAACCCGGGCGGCAAGATGATCGAATGGGGACAGGCCACCGAGGTTTTCAGTTCGAGCACGCGCGGTTCCGTTCCGGACAGCCCGGACATCAGATCCACGAGCGACGCGACAGGACGGCCGGATTGGTTCACGGGCATCTCCGTTGAGCGATTGTTGGCACCGCCACGACTGAACGTGTGTAGGCGCGACCAGTGGCTGGCGCGCAAGGCCAGCAGAACCTTTTAGACGACTCGGCGTTTCATCGACGTGAAGGCAGGTTGCGGCCAACAGGTGTCCTTCATAGATGAACCGCAGGCAAGACAATGCCAGCGACTCCCCAGTGGTGCATCAGCTCACGCAGCAGGAGCAGCGCCGCGGCGTCGTATCGGTTCGCGACCGCTCCGGCATGACCCATCGGGCGACCCAGAGACACGGATGCCAAGCGCTGGAATTCCTGCTCCACCTCCTCGGTTGTCATTGACACCATCTGCGGCGGCTCCGACACCGAACCGGCTAGCAATCGCCGGATGATGTCACCGTTGGTGACCACAGTCGCGTCGCGTAGCGGCGGAGTGGCGAGCATCAGCCGTTCCTCGGTCAGATCAATGGCCCGCTCAAGTTCCACTGGCACGGGCGGCCAGTGCGAAATGCAGGCGTCGGCCAGGCTTCGATAGCCCAAGTGCACGTGGGCCGTCCCCTGCGGCACGTCACCGGCGCCGTAGATGAGTTGGGTGTGATCTTCGCTCATCTTCAGCAGAGTGAGCGGCCCCGGCCCGGGAAAGGCTGCGCGGGCCCACGCGAAGCACTGGTTGGGATTGGCGAAATTGCAAGCGACGTCCATCAGACATTCCGGGCCCAGTATTGACACCCAACGCGCTTCCTTCAGCCCACCGGCGCCCCAAAGCGCCAATTCGACACCGAGATGCCACCAAAGAAATCAGCCTGGTGGTAGACCCGCTGAGCTCGGTCGTGCTCCGCTGCGCCGACGGCCACCATCAGCGGCAACAGATGCTCCTCGCGCGGATGCGCTTGGCGTGCAGAGGGCGCCTGCTGCCAGGCGGCGAGGGCCGCCGAACGCGCCGCGCCGGGTGCGGCCAAAGATTCGTCCAGCCAGGCGTCAAAGGCGGCTGAGGGGCCCTTGGCCTGCGGGCCGAAGGCGTGCAGATTGTGGTAGCTGAGCCCGCTACCGATGATCAGCACGCCCTCGTCGCGCAACGGAGCAAGCGCGCGACCCATCGCCAGATGATCCTGTGGATCGAGCCCGCGCTTGAGTGACAGTTGTACCGTCGGCATGTCAGCCTCGGGATAGATAACCACCATCGGTGCGTACATCCCATGGTCGAAGCCGCGCCGGGCGTCCTCGCGAGACGCGATGCCGGCGTCTTGCAGCAGCGCCTGCACGCGCTGTGCCAGCGCCGGCGAACCGGGCGCAGGGTAGCGAATGCGATAGGTGTAGTCGGGGAAGCCGCCATAGTCGTAAATCATGCCCGGCTCGGGATGCGACTGAACAGTGAACTCAGGCTCCTCCCAATGTGCCGAGACCATCAGCACCGCCTGCGGCTGTTGGAGACCAGCGTCCTGCGGCAAGCGGCGCAACGCCGCTGCAAGCTGATCGTAAACACCACGCCACTCATCCTTCATCCATGGCCAGGGGCCACCGCCGTGCGAGATGAAAAAGGTTGGGAATCTCATGGCTCAGAACCCAAAAGGCGCACGATGAGCGGACGTGCCGGAACCTGGGCCGATCCTACTCCTTCAGCTGGAGGGGCCGAAGCCAGCGTGACCGCCCGCTCGTGACGCCTTCGAGACTGGCTTTGACCATCGAAATGGATGTACTGCCAGATATCGGTTCGGTGGCGAGTACTCCCACCGGTCACCGAGCCGACGGCGTACAACCCTTGCGAATGGAGGACCTTGACTCGGTATCTCACCGGGCGTACATATTGCAAGCTGCGTTCCCAGCGAAAACGGGAGAAGCTCATGCAAGGCGACGTAGTCAAGCACAACCTGAAAGCCATGGATGATCTCGACTTCATCGGATGGAACGATGCGGACTGGCACGGAGTGTTCGCCCATCACCACACCAAAGATGTTTTGGTCGACTGGAAGGGGCAGCCTCCGACACACGGGATTCAGCAGCACATCGATGCCATGAAGGCGTACGTGAAATCGGCGGGAGGCACGCCTCCACGAATAACCTCTCACCCGATCGCTTTCGGATCGGGTGAGTGGACCTGCGTCGTCGGTGAATTTGAGGGCGGAGGACGCATGGTAACTGTCGCCAAATGGCGAGACGGTGCGATTGCCGAAGAATACATCTGGGCTTAGGTGACATCGGAAGCGACAGTTGAGTCGAGCCATCGTGGAAATCAACTTCAGAAACAGAAGGCGCGTTGCAGATTGATGGCTGCTCCCCAATCCGCTTCCCTGACATCTGTGATGTGGGTCTTGGCAGCGTCCACCGGACAGATCGATCATCCGATCCAACCCGAACTTGATGATGGCACTGACCTAAGATCATTTTTTTATAGCCACTCAGGCGGTCAGTCTCGGCTCAAGCCAGCGCTTCGGCCACCGTTATGGACATCGGAGTCGTGGCTCGTCCGATCAACTTTGACAGCTCGTGACTGTCGTCGAAGAGGACCCCTTGCGAGGCGGAAACGTCCCAGCTTGCAATGGCCCGGGCGAAGTCGGTCGGTACGCCAAAACCTTGCAATGCGGCGGCGTACTCCGCTTCGGGCAGGTTTTGGTACGCGATCGACTTGCCCGTCTGGCGTGAAATTTCGGCAGCGAAATCCGCAAGCGTCCAAGCCGAATCGCCAGCAAGCTCGTAGGTTCGGCCATCGTGGTCGTGTCCGGTCAGCACTTTCACGGCGGCCTCCGCGTAGTCGGCGCGTGCGGCGGACGAAATCCTGCCCGCACCGGCGCTGCCGATGAAGGCGCCGCCAGCAAGCGCGCCCGCAATCGAGCCGGTGTAGTTTTCGGTATACCAGCCATTGCGCAGGATGGTGTGCCGGATACCGGAATCCTTCAGCATCCGCTCGGTCGCAAGGTGCTCGCCCGCAAGATTCAGCGTGGACGTGTCGGCGTGCAGCAGGCTGGTATAGATGATGCGCTTCACATTGGCTTGCGAAGCAGCATTGATGATGTTGCGGTGCTGGCGCGCGCGCTTGCCGAGCTCGCTTGCCGAAATCAGCAACAACGTATCGATGCCTTTCAGCGCGCGGGCAAGGGTGGCGGGTTGCTCGTAGTCGGTCTCGCGGATCGGCAATCCGAGATCAGCTGCCTTGGCAGGCGAGTGTGCCAATCCAATGACGTCCGGTGAAAGCCCTGCAGACTTGAGTTTGGCGAGGACGAGTCGGCCGAGGTGGCCGGTGATCCCAGTGATTGCTACGGTCATGGCATTTCACCTGTTGTAGTTGGAGGTTATCGACTATATGCCGGTCGCCAGCTACGGTGAAGTTGCGTTGACAACTTCGCGAGGGGCGGTGGTTTTTGCAGAGCACCTGACCTGCGGTTGTTTTTTGTAGCCACTCAGGCGGGGAGCCTTTGTTCGAGCCAACAGAAGCGGACAATCGCCGCACCTGCGCAGGACCGCTTCGGGGCGCATGTCGCCCACTGCGAACATCACCCGCGAGAATTGCCGTCGCATGGGCGCTGACCGTGCCCGAAGTCGATATTGGGCGAAGTCTCGGGGATGCCCGCTTTGCGGGTTGCAGGATGATGCAGGCCACTTCGTCGGCGAGATCGCCGTCACCGTGGTCTTGATGCCGTCCGGGCGATGCTGCCCGGATCATGGGCCATGGCGGAGGCCGGCAGAATCCAGCGGCAGGCGTAGAATCCAAGCGGATCGCCCTGCCCGGTGGACACCCCATGGCCATGAGGCCGACATGACTCAACCAGAACAGTTCGATGTCCTTGTCCTTGGCAGTGGCGAAGGCGGCAAGTACCTGGCTTGGCACATGGCGCGGGCAGGCAAACGGACGGCCGTGGTGGAGCGTCGCTGGATCGGCGGCTCTTGTCCCAATATCAATTGCCTTCCCAGCAAGAACGAGATCTGGAGTGCCAAGGTCGCGGAGCTGGCACGGCATGGTGCCCAGTTCGGCACGCAAACGGGACCCGTAACGATCGACATGGTCAAGGTCCGCCAGCGCAAACGCGACATGGTTGAAGGCCTGATCGCCATGCACCTGGAAAATTACAAGGCGAGCGGCGCCGAGTTGATCATGGGCACCGGGCAATTCGTGGCGCCGAAGACGCTCGAGGTTCGCCTGAATGATGGCGGGACACGCGTGCTGAAGGGCGGCCAGGTCTTCCTCAACGTCGGAACGCACGCGGCGATACCGGACATTGCCGGCCTCGATGCCGCCGGTCCGTTGACGAACATCGAGGCGTTGGAACTCGATTACGCCCCTTCACACCTGATCGTGCTCGGTGGTGGCTATGTCGGCCTCGAACTGGCGCAGGCGTATCGCCGCTTCGGCAGCCGCGTCACGATCATCGAACACGGGCCTCAACTCGCCGGGCGGGAGGATCCGGATGTCGCGGCAGAAGTGCACCGGATCTTCGAAGGGGATGGCATCGAGGTGCTCCTGTCGGCCGAGACGCTGCGTGTCCGGGGTCGATCGGGCGCGCACGTCAGCATCCTCGTGCGGACGGCCTCGGGCGATCGGACGATCGAAGGCAGCGACATTCTGGTCTCGGCCGGACGGCGGCCCAACACGACCGGGATCGGTCTCGAACTGGCCGGGATCGCGTTGGACGCCAGGGGCTACATCCGTGTCAACGAGCGGCTGGAGACGAGCGCGCCCGACGTGTGGGCGATCGGCGAATGCGCCGGCAGCCCGCAATTCACGCACGTCTCCTTCGATGACTTCCGGGTCATCCGTGACAACCTCGCAGGAGGGCAACGCACGACGCGTGACCGGCTCGTGCCCTACTGCATGTTCACGGATCCTCCGCTTGCCCGCGTGGGCTTGGGCGAGCGCGAAGCGCAACAGCAAGGTATCGCGGTCCGCGTCGCGAAACTGCCGACGCGCGCCGTGCTGAGGACGCGGACGACCGGCGAATCGCAAGGCTTCCTGAAGGCACTCGTCGGCACGGACGACCGCATCCTCGGTTTCACGATGATCGGTACGGATGCCGGCGAAGTCGTGGCTGTGGTCCAGACGGCCATGCTGGCCGGCTTGCCCTATCGAGGGCTGCGCGACGCCATTCTCACGCATCCGACGATGGCCGAAGGGCTCGGTCCGCTGTTCTCGAACGTGCCATCCGAGAGCGTGCCATCCAAGAGTGCGCGCCAGTGACGCATCGCGAGTTCACAGAGGAGTCCGGCGATGATTGCGCCCCCTTGCAGGGTGTTCTTGCGCCGCCCAACGCCCAAAGTAGCCGGCGCGGGTGATGGGCGAACGTCGCCGGAACGAATCGAAAGGGACTCTTCGCGTTGGCCACGGGTTCTGATGGTCGTGACCGTCAGTAAAAAAGATGTCTCGGGGGCAACATAGCCATGGGCGCAGATCCGGCCAAGAGCACGCATTCCCCGGGTTGAATGTCCCCATTGGCTCACCCTCTCGGGATGGCTCGCCGCCCTCGAACGCTGACGCCGCATTTCCGGCGTTTCATTCCATCCTTTGCGGGCTTCATCGCACGACGGCTTACCGCCACACGCAACTCCCGCTAGGTTGCACAACGGCACGATCGCGCCGTCCCGGGAACCCTCGCCCCGTCGCGCGCTCGCACCGCCAGTCGTGCACTTGTGCACGCCGCCCATGAAGGAACGTTCAAGCTCGAGGAACCCACCATGAAACTGCACGCAACCATCATCGCCATCGCCATCGCCGCATGTTCCGCAACTGCGGCCGCCGGCAATCAACAGTCGCTGCCGACTCTACGGATCGTCGCATCGGATATTTCGGGCTGCGCGCCACCCGTCGAGGCGTCGCGCTGCGAGAACTTCCACCGCTGGATTCGAGCGAACTTCTCCGAGCATGAGATCGGCATGCTGTTCGGCAATCGCTCGTCCTATCCCGAGTACCTGACCGGCGGGATCGATGCGCTCCAGAGGCGCTACCAGACGCTGCTGCAAGCGCACGTCGACGTACCCCATGCGGCGGGCGCGCCGATCGCCGCCAACTAGGGCTTTCCGATTCAAGTCCCAACGAGAAGACACCCCATTCGGCCCTTCGGGCAGTTCCCCCGCAAGCTGGGGAAGCAAGGTATCTGCTTCCCCTGCGCCTAGAGCGCGGGAAGGTGCCGAAGGCGGATGGGGCGCCTTTTGCAACCACAAAACAGCAATGGCTCTCGTGTGACGTCTCGACAGAAATCCTGCACGCAGCAAGGGGTTCGCGAACCGTATTCAGCGTGAGCTTGCCTGCGATCGGCAATGGGTCTACAAGGGATGCCGGAATGCTTCGCAAGATGCGGGCTCGATGCGATGTCCGGATTGCCGATGAGGCGGCAAGCGATGACCGCGAAGATGCCAATCGGTAAAACGTGGCCTGCCGGCCGCCGCGCAGCAACGATTCATGATACCGAGTTGCCATCCGCGATGAATCCCGTCGAGGCTATTCGCACGCGCGGCAATCTGGGCGAAATCGTGCGCTGGGGCGGCATAACCTGTCTGTTCGCCCTGTGCCTCGCAGTGCGTCCGGTTGCCAGCTTCTACGCCGAGGGCAAGGTGGCCGTGGCGTTGCCGGCCTTTCTCGGGGCAGCATGGTTCGTCAATCTTCTGGTCGCATTGCCCGTATTGCCGATCGTCGTGTTGGCCGAGCGGCGCACCACCGGAATGGCTCCGTGGCCGCGCAACGCAGTGTTGGCAGGCGCCGTGATCCTTGCCACGTTGCTGGGGGTCGGTCTGCGCGTGGCGCTCGCTGGGCTGGCGCCCTCGGCGGGCAGTTTCCCGAAAGGCGACCTCGAGGAAATCACCGGCTACTGGATGGAACGTTTGCTCCTGTGTTTCGGCCTCGCGGCGATCTACGTGTTGCATGCGCGTACCCGCCGGCTCGTCGATGCCGCACACGCCGCAGAGGTCATCAAGGAACGCCTCTCCCAGCAGGAGACGGAAGCCACCCTGCAGGCGCTGCAGGCACAGATCGAACCACATTTCCTGTTCAACACGCTGGCGAACGTACGGCGACTGCTGCAGTCCGATCCAGCAGCCGGCCGCGAGATGCTGCGTCATTTGCAGCGCTACCTGCGCACGTCGTGGTCGAACTTGAGCGCAGAACTGGTCAGCGTCTCCAAGGCGCTGGACCTGGTCGACGCGTACTTGCGCATCCAGGCCGTGCGCATGGGTGCGCGCCTCGACTGGCGCATCGAGGCCGATGCCGACGCGGCGGCCGGCATGCTGCCACCGTTGCTGCTGATGACCCTGGTCGAAAACGCGATCAAGCACGGTCTGGGACCGCTGCCCGGCGGTGGAACCGTGCGCGTTGCCGCGCACGTGGTCGATGCCCGCCTGCAGCTGCGCGTCAGCGACGACGGGGCCGGTTTCCGCCAAAGCTCCGGCGGCGGCACCGGACTCGCCAACGTGCGGACCCGGCTCGGGCTGATGTACGGCGACCAGGCACAATTGCGCCTCGCGATGAACACGCCGCGCGGCGTGGTCGCGACGCTGAGCCTGCCTTTCTGCACGCAGGAGCCGGCATGAACGTGGCCGTGCGCACGCGTGTTGCCTCGGGCGCCACGGCGGGCACGCCTGCACGTTGGTTGCGCTTCCTGCTCGACAGCTGGCGACAGATCACTCTGAAGCAAATTTTGGTCGTCAGCCTGATCGCGTTGCTGGTCGATGCCTGGGATGTCCTTGCCTGGCTGCGCATGAACCTGCAGGCACCCTGGCAGGCACGCGCCTGGATAGTCTGCGACAACGCCATGATCGCCATGGGCATGCTGCTGGTGGTCGCGGTCGCCGATCGTGTGGTCCCCAAGCGCTGGCCGTGGTGGACGCCGTACGTGGCGGGCGCACTGCTCGGCGGGTTGCTCGTCAACCTGTTGGTCACATGGTGTTTCCAGTACCTGATTCCGCTTCGTTCAATGATGGATGCTTACGCCAAACCGGCAGACCTGCACCGCATGCACACGCTCACCGAGGTCGTCGACGGCTTCGTCACCGGCGGGGTGGCGCTGTTCACCTACGCGTGGTTGCGTCGATTGCGCCTGCTGCAGTCCCGGTTGCATGCGGTGCAGCAGGAGCGGGTGAGCGCGCGTCGGCACCTCGCCGAGGCGCGCCTGCAGGCCATGCAGGGGCATGTCGAACCCGAGCTGCTGATCGATACGCTGGCGCGCATCGAGGAACTGCAAGGTACCGATGCCACACGGGCATTGCACGCGCTGGATGCCTTGATCGTCTATCTCCGTGCGGCCATGCCGCGAGGCCAGGCCACCGTGCCGACGCTGGGCGGGGAAATGGCCTTCGTGCGTGCCTACCTGGATGTCTTGCGCAACGCCCGAGGCGAAACGATCACGCTGCAAGCCGACTTGCCGCCCACCGCCGCTGCGGCCGCCTTTCCGGCCATGGTCCTGCCGTGCGTGATACGAAACGAGGTCGAGGGCCTGGCTGGGCGGACTGCACCCGAGGCCGCGTTGCGCGTCGAAGCCGATCTTGCGCAAGCGTGCCTGCGGGTCAGGATCTGCGCCGTCACCACGGATGCCTCGGATCGCGATGACGATCGGATCAAAGCCCTACGCGTTCGTCTCACGACCCTGTATGGCGAACGTGCGAGGTTCGTGCGTCAGCGAAAGGTGCAGGGTGCGCGCTGCGATGTCGAAACCCTTATCGAGATTCCGCAATGAACGCTCCCACCGCGCTGATCGCGGAGGATGAGCCGTTGTTGCGCAGCGAGTTGCGCGAGGCACTGGCTTCGGCGTGGCCGGAGCTGAGCATCTGTGCCGAAGCCGCAGACGGTGATGCCGCGATCCGCGCGATGGAACAGTGCAGCCCGGACATCCTGTTCCTGGATATCCGGATGCCGGGCGCCAGTGGCCTTGAAGTGGCCCGCCGCGCCAGCGGCCGCGGACACGTGGTGTTCATCACCGCCTATGACGAATTCGCCGTGGCGGCCTTCGAGGAGGGCGCGGTCGATTATCTGCTGAAGCCTTTTTCCGGGGAGCGTCTCGCGACTGCGGTGACGCGGCTCAAGCAGCGCCTGCACGAACCCCCGGCCAACCTCGATGCAACCTTGCGCATCCTGCTGCAGAAGCTCGACCATGGCCGTGACTACCTGCGCTGGATCACCGCATCACGGGGCCGTGAGTTGTACCTGACCGCGGTGGAGGAAGTCCTGTATTTCAGGGCCGACTACAAGTACACGCAGATGGTGACGGGCAATGGCGAGTTCCTGATCCGCAAGACGATACGCGACTTGCTGAAAGAACTCGATCCCGACCAGTTCTGGCAAATCCATCGTTCGACGTTGGTCAATGTCAACGCGATTGCCAGCGTGCAGCACGGGCTCGATGGTCATCTGCATCTGCGCGTGGGCGAACGTCCTGAAAGGCTGCCGGTCAGTCGACCGTTCGCGCACCGGTTCCGGCAGATGTAGGTTCCCGGTCCGGGGGGGGGCGCTGCATCGCGCGTCCGTTGCCGCCGTCCTACCGGCGTCTGATCTGCGCGGCAGCTCGTGATCTTGAATTTCCGCGGGCGACCGAGTCTGCTGAAAACTCGCTGATGAAAACGAAATTTCCGCGAAACCGACGACCTGGAGCACGCAACCTCTTCTCGATACTTCGGCAGGATCAGTCATAGGTAATCAGCACGACTCGCACACCGGCGTTGCGAGGTGGCGGCAGCGCGACCACGGTCCGCAATGGATCGTGTTTCTCTGTATCAGCGCTACCGCGTCGAATGATCCGGCCGGGGGGCAGTGGAGCGACGCTACGCACGTCAGCGGCGGCGTGAGCTCCCACGGGCACCAAGACAGAGCCCTTGAACCTGACCTCGCCCGGCGGAGCCGTCATCGCGTCGTCCTTCTTCGACGCGGCGTTGGTCCCATCAATCGCGATCAAGGCAAGCGCCGTCAGCAGAGCGATTGGCGCAGAACGGGTCACGACAGAAGCCAGCGAAGCACGGCGCGCGCGCGATTCGGGGAACCAAGCCAATATCGCGTTCCGTGCTCATCCCGGATGTAAACCTGTCGGCCGTAGATGAGCGGTTCAAGCATGAATCCTGTCGGCGCACCGTTGGTGCGGATGATGCGACCGTCACCGTCCAGGGTTAGGCCATCCGGTGCCAACGCACGTCGTGCTTCGCTACGCCAATCCCTGAGGGGCAGCAATCCGCCGGCGAGTTCATACGCTACTTCATCCCGTTCAGCAGTGAACCTTCGCTGCCGCGCGGTGGCCACATTAATCATCTGATCCTCTCGATCCTGTGTTTGTACTGAAAAAACCTGAGCGTCCAACGCTAGGCATCTCGCGCACGTGGGGTTCAAAGTTGGGTGCGCACCCAAGCCCGTGGTTACCCAAAGCCGATAGGGGTGGCGGTTCAACGCGCATCATGACGACATGATTTGCGGCCAACTTTGTGACCAATCACAAAGTCACTTTTCTTTACGATTGCAGGCTACGCACCACTCCCGGGTCTCCCCATTTTCCGTGCGAACGGGACCGATCTCGCCATCGTGCGCCGCTGCGGCGTAGCCGGCTACCGCACAGGCACATGTCGAGCCGAGCCCTTGGCCGCCCATCACTTTCGCCCGTTGCCGGAGCCCGGCCGCACACGCCGCGTGCGCCACGACGTTTGTTTCGCTGCGCTTGCTTTGACCGTCAATGAAGCGCGGGTCTCGGGCAAGCCGTCTGGGGTGGCAAGGAGGCACGCGTGCCAGTGCCGTTCACCGAAAGTCGCGGATGGGCACTATGGGATGCAAGAGTTCTGCATCCGCGCACAGAACAGTATTTGCAGTCGTGCTATTTAGCGTCGCGCGACTCGAAGTGGGCCGCGATGAAATCCACATCTGCGTTCCGTCCAAGGAGGAGGCAGGTCGTCCATGTCGGGTACGGGGGAGACGTTGTGAAGCGGACAAATGCGGCAGGGTTGGTGCTGCGCAGTTTCGAAGTCAGCGTCCATCCCAACATGATCGTGGCGTTGACGAGCCCGGAGTACCCGATTGTGCGGGTGAATACCGCACTCGAGACATTGCTAGGCTTGGATCGAGAGGAGCTGGTCGGCCGTTCCTGCCGTGAGCTCCTGGGATGGGCGGACGGTGCCGTCGACATCGACTTGCATACGTCTTCTGATGCTGTCCTGACCTGCAGGGCGGGCCGACGCGAGCCATTCTTGTGCCGGCTCGTGGTGCGTCCAGTGCCCGATACCGACGGGGGTCGCGCCACGCATTCCCTGTGCACCCTGCGTGACATTTCCGAGCAAGTACCCCTGCAAAGCGCCGCCGGGCATCTGGCTTCCCATGACTCACTTTCAGGGCTGATCCTTAGCCACATCCTGGAAGAAAATTTGGCGACCGAGCTCGTGCGCGCCGTGCATGCGTGTTCGCGCGTCATCGTTTGCTACCTCCGCATCGATCGTTTCGACATGATCGATGAGGTCTGTGACTTTACCGTCGCGGCGAATCTGACGCGCATGATTGCCGAGCGGTTGACCCAGTGTGTGGACGATCCCTGCCGGGTTTCCCGGACGGCGAGCGGCGGGTTTGTGGCGGTATTCGTGAGCCAGGACGCCTCCATCGATCAACTGGATGTGGGGCAAAGCATCGCCGCCGCGCTGGAACCTCCGTTCGTACTGGGCTCAATGACGCGCCGGGTGACCGCGAGCGTGGGGGTGTCGTGCTTTCCCGATACCGCATCCGGCGTACACGAGCTGTTGCAGCAGGCCGCAGCGGCAGCCTATGCCGTGAAGCGCATCGGGGGCAACGACGTCCACGCCTACACCTCGACCCTCGATGGTGACTTAGGCAGACAACTCAAGCTTGCAGACGAACTCGATGGCGCCGTGCAACGTGGTGAGATGGAGTTGGTCTACCAACCGGTCCTCAGCACTGCCAAACGCGAAGTCGTTGGCATGGAGGCCCTGGTGCGCTGGCGTAGCCCGAAGCTCGGCTTCCTGATGCCCGATCAATTCATCCCTTTTGCCGAGAGCCTGGGGATGATCGAAGAAATCGGGCGGTGGGTGTTGCAGGAGGCCTGCGCCCAGGCACGCCGCTGGCTGGACCTAGGGGTGGGCGACTTCACCCTGTCCGTCAACGTGTCGCGCGCCCAAATGCGCGGGCGGCAGCTGCTGGAGGACGTACGTCGTGCGCTCGATGCATCACGTTTGCAGGCGAGCTTCCTGGACTTGGAGCTCACGGAAACCGCCATCATGACGAACGTCGAAGAAGCCACATGGACCATGCGCGAACTGCGCAAAATGGGCGTCAAACTGTCCATGGACGACTTCGGGATTGGCCAGTCCTCCCTCGGCCACCTGCAGCGGCTGCCGGTCAACCGCATGAAGATCGATCGTTCGTTCGTCGCCGCGGTACCCGATGACGTCAATGCCGCGCGCATCTGTCGCGCGATCATCGGGTTGGCGCACGAGTTCGGGTTTTCGGTGGTCGGGGAAGGCGTGGAAAAAGCCGTGCAACTGGCCTTCCTCGAACGCAATGGCTGCGAGTTCGTACAGGGGTATCTCTTGAGCAAGCCGGTGTCGGCGGACGCCATGCTGGCGATACTGCGCGAGCCCGTGCTGTACCCCCGCGAGACGAACGGCAAGAGCCACAACGGTGCTGTCCTGCTCGTGGATGACGAGCAGAATGTTCTGCGCGCCCTGGCGCGCCTGCTGCGTCGTGACGGCTACCGAATCTTCACCGCCTCGACCTTCCACGACGCGTTCGAGATCCTCGGCACCGAGAACGTACACGTGGTGATGTCCGACCACCGCATGCCGGAAGGCAAAGGGACCGAGTTCCTGAGTCGGGTCAAGGCTACGCACCCGCACACGATCCGCCTGATCCTAAGCGGTTATGCGGACCTGGGTGCGGTCACCGAAGCCATCAACGGCGGAGCCGTCTATCGCTTCCTCACCAAGCCTTGGAACGATGATGACCTGCGCGAGACGCTCCGTGAAGCGATGCGGATGGCACAGGCCGCAGTGAGCGAGGCTTAGGCCGACTTTCCCGTCTACACATCATGCTCGTTCAACACGATTGCACCGGTTTCGTCGCGCTCGACGCGCGTGATACCCGGACACTCCGCCTCGAGTTCACGCAGCCTCGCATCCTGTTCTGACAGTTGGCCGCGCTGGACGCGAACTTCGTCCGCCAGGCGCTGATTTTCACGTTGAATCGCGCAGGTCTGCAGCGCCAGCGCCAGGGTCAGTTGCAAGTCGGCATCGTCCCAGGGTTTCGCCACGAATCGAAAGACACCGATATCGTTGATCGCAGCCATGGCCGATGGAAGATCGCCGTAACCGCTAATCAAGATGCGGACAGCATCGGGCTGGAGCTTCCTAGCTTGGCGCAAGAAGTCCAGCCCGTCGCCACCGGGCATGCGCAGGTCGGAAATGACAGCATCGTAGGCCACGTCGCGCAGGCTCCCCAATGCGTTCTCCGGGTTGTCGAAGCCATGCACGCGGCACCGGGAATCCAGCAACTCCGGGGGCATTCGGTCGATGACACGCCGCATGGCATTGATGATCGCGGATTGGTCGTCCAGGACGAGGATGTTGTACATGACGGTGGTCTCAAGCAGGAGAATCGAGCGTGGCAAGCGGCTGCTTCACGGGGAGAGTGATCTGGAACAGCGAACCCTTGGCCACCGACGAGCGCACCGCAATGTCCCCACCGTGCTTTTTGACGATGCCGAAGGTGATGGACAGTCCAAGGCCGGTACCGCTGCCGACGCCCTTGGTCGTGAAGAAGGGTTCGAAAACGTGGCTGAGAACGTGCTCGTCCATCCCGCACCCGTTGTCGCTGATGTCCACTTGTACTCGATTCGCGTCAAGCATGCGGGTAGCAATTTCGATGCGCCCGTCCGTACCCACCGCCTGTGTCGCGTTGACAAGGATGTTCATGAACACTTGGCTCAATTCAGTGGGATTGCACTCGACCAGCGGCAACGATTCGAGGTAAGTGACGAAGCTGAGGTGTTTGCTGGACAGACTTCGCACAAGGTCGAGCGCCGTGGTAAGGGCGCGATGCACGTCGTACAGCTGAAAGGCCTCGGTTGCGTCACTACGCGAGAAGTCGCGCAAGTTCTGCACGATCTTGCGGATCCTGTCCACGCCTTCGCGGGATTCTTCGAGCAGGGCCGGCAGGTCCTCGACAATCATGGAAAAATCGACGGCTTGCTTGCGCGCCTCCATGGCTCGTGCGCGTTCCTCGGCGCTCATGCGTGTGTCGCGCAGCAGGTCATCGCTCAACTCCAACAACCCGAACAGCTTGTTGAGGTAGTCGCGGAAGGTGCCCATGTTGGACTGCACGTAACAGATCGGGTTGTTGATTTCGTGCGCCATACCCGCCGCGAGCTGTCCGACCGTCGCCAATTTGTCGGCTTGCAGCATCCTGTGTTGCTCGGAGGACAACGCATCCGCCCCCTTGGCCGACGCCGGATGGAGATCGAACCGGTCCGGATCACTGGTGCGCGCCGGACGAATGGTCACACTGAGCAAACTCGTCGTGCCGCAAGTGCGCCACTGGCGCACGACACAGAGCGGCAGCCCGTCCATGCCCTCGCAATTTACGTAGTCCTCGCAGCCTTCACTTGGCGGATCCGGGTTCGAACTCAGCCACGGTGGATTCGCGACCAACTTGGCCAATCCAAGGTCTGGGTCATCGTGTATGACGGTAGCCAAGCCACGAGCAGGTGCGTTGGCGTAATACAGCGATCCGTCGTCACGCAAAAGCGCCACGGACAACGGCAACGTTTCCAGGACCGCGACTGTCTCCAGCACAACGTCATCGGGGACCATTGCGTCCATCGTGCAGTGCAATCGAAGATCGAACGTGTGCGGGTTAGGCGGCAGCGTACGCGGTCGAACGCAGGCTGGTGCCGTGGCTTTGCGATTTGTTGCAATTCACACGGCAACACGTGAAAGGCGTCACACCAGGGTACTTCGGATCGGACAGATCGAGCGGCGGGTTCTACCCCGATTCCGCGGACACTTCCAAGTAAGCTCATCCTGAGCAGAGAGGAATGTCATGGCGCAACGAGGAAGGTTCAGTGCAGGGTTCAAGCGTGAGGCCGTTGGGCTGACGCGTATCGACAAGACATGCCCCAGGAAATCGAAATCGACCGCAAAGCTGCGTGTGCCACACGGTATCGCGGAAGTGGTGAGCCCGCGTGGAGTGAGGTAAAGCGAAACCTGCTACCAATGGGTTGCCATCGGCGCAAGCGCGAGACGCGTTTCGCCCATGATCTGCAGCCCCCTATGCAGCGTCGCGTCAGTGTCGCACCCCTCGGCGAGGGGCGGCGCTTGTCACATGGGGTTCGCAACGCCATCGTCAGCGCGATCCTGGTGCCGGCTCGAGCATGACCTCGTCCACGTAGCACCATCCCCAATCCTCACCAGGCTCGAAGCTTTTGATGATGGGATGGCGGGATTGATGGAAATGCTTGGTCGCGTGCTTGCCCGGTGACGAATCGCAGCATCCAACATGTCCGCAGGTAAGGCACAGTCGAAGGTGGACCCATTGGCCGTTCGTCTTGAGGCATTCCTCGCAGCCCGCAGGTGTGCGGGGCTGCACATCATGAACTTCATCCAGATGCGTACATTGCGCGGTCATGACTACTTCTCCGGCGTGTGGAATCACGTGCCGACCATCATTTTCCGACATCTGCGGGACTTGTGGCATCCGGCAAACGCCGCGAGGCTGGCGCAATGAGAAGGGTAGCCCCCAAGCCGTCGTACCGATGTTGATCAGCGATGCCCACGCGGTAGGTCCGACGACCGGCAACAGTTGGCTGGATCGCGACCGAAGTCGCGTCCCTGTGACCATTGATTTCAGCCTTCAGTCTGTTCCGCCATCTCCGGTGCGTCATTGGCCTCGATGCCGAGTGGCGCGCGGTACCCTTGGGCTGGGCTGAGCCCGACGGACATCCATTGCCGATCTTGGTGCCGGTCCCACCCTGTTCGCTAGAACTTGAACCTGACGCCAAGCGTCACCGAGCGTCCGTAACGGAAGTAGCCTTCCGAGAGCAGCGGGTTCCCGTTGATGCTGTATGTCTGGGCCTCATCGAGCAGGTTCTGTCCTTCGAGCGAAATACTGAACTGGTCGTTGATCTCGTACGAAACATGTGCGGTCAGCCAAGTCAGCGGATCGGCGAGCTCGTTGTATCCGTTGCCCAGTACCCCGATCGCGGTCACGAAACCGTTGGTATGGTCTGCAGTGGCGCCGATCGACCACGGCCCCTTCTCGTACATCAGGCTCACCGAGTACACCGATGGCGCGATGCCTTCGAGCGGCCGCTTTTGTCCGTCGACCCAGCTCTCGGACCAGTTGCGCGTGTATTGCATCCGGAATCCAAAGCCACTCTTCCAGAAGTGCTGCAGGCCGACTTCGACGCCATGCACCTTCGCGTAGTCACCGTTGATCGGGCGAACCACGTTGAACAGGGTGGGTCCACTCGTGACCGGGTTGCCGTTCGGATCCAGGATCGGGCCCACCCCGATGTCCTGGCCCGTTTCGAAGCTGGTGGTGATCTGGTTTTCGATGCGCTTCTGGAACACGGCAAGGTTGAAGATGGACTTGTCGTCGAAGTACCACTCCAGTGATGCGTCGCCTTGGCGTGCGCTGTAGGGCTTGAGATTGACGTTGCCGCCGAATACCTGGGTGAACTCGCCCCATGAGACGCTTTGGGTCGTGCTGGTCGGCGCCAGTTGTTCAACCGAGGGGCGCGCCATCGTCTTCGCTGCGCCGAGACGCAGTTGCAACTTGTCGGTGAAATGCCAGACGAAGTTTGCAGACGGCAACACGAAGGTATAGTCGCCCTTCTGCGTGATTGGAGTCGGATCGGCATATTTCGCCGTGTAATTGAACGCCCCGTTCTCGGTGATGCTCAGGATCTTGGCATCCCATGCCTGGGAGGTGGTATCGGTCTTGACCAAGCGCACGCCGATGTTGCCGTCCCAATGCTCTCCCGACATGTCTGCCTGGAAATAGGTGCTGAAGGTTCGCTCGGAAACGCGATAGCTCTGCAGCGGATTCCAGGCGGGTGCGGCAGCGCTGAATTCGTAGGATCCGCCGCCCGGGCGAGGCTTGCCGTTGTAGGCGCGCAACGCGGCCAGGTACCCCGGTATGTCGAAGGCCATGAAGCTGCGCGGGAAGTTCGAGTGCACACCGCTCATGAAGTTGGGCAAGGTGAACCTGTGCGACAAGACGTTGCCGCCGAGGTCCCCCACGTTGATCGCGTATTGGCCTGAATAGTAATCGGCACCACCGTTGACGGTGTTGTCGACCAGGTCGCGCGCCTTGCGCCGGTCGGTGAAGTTGATGCCGAACTTCAGGTCGTCCACGTGGAATTTGTCGACGAACAGGTTGCCGCCGAGCGATGCGCCGTTGATGCGGTCGTCGATGTTGTCGCCGCCGAGCTGGAAGTAATGCGTATTGAAGTCGGACGGGCCGAATTCGCCATTGGCCAGCCCTGAGCTCAGGTCGCGGCCATCGGCGAACGTGGTGGTGACGTCAGGCACCCTGTCACCGGTCAGCTCGATGCGGGTGACGTTGGGCTGGTTCATGCGCAGGACCACGTAACTGTCCTGACCACCCGAGTGCCGGCGTGAAGTCGATCGGTATACGTCGCCGATGAGGTTGAAGTCTGGCGTGACTTGCCAAGCCACGTTGGCGCCGAAGAGGGCGGTATCCACCACGCGATAATCGGTGGTGTTCAGCAGTTCCGGATTGAGCCGCAATTCCGGGTCCGGGTTGTCCAGGGTAAGCCCGGTGACGATGCCGTTTTTCACCGTCATGTCGGACCAGCGGCCGGGGGAGAACAGCGGATAAAACGACTGCTGGTATCCGATCTGCGGTGAATTCAGGCGCGTCTTGAGCCCGTCCACCTTCACGTGCAACGAATCAGTCGGTCGCCATTCGATGCTGCCTGACAGGGCGAGGCGTTTCTTGTCCTCGAGGATCGAGCCGACGCGGAACTGTCCGGGGCCGATCAAGCCGTACTCGTTGGGATCCAGTATGCCGTTTCCGTTGAGGTCGATATTTCCTCCCCACGCGTTGCCATACCAACTCGGGTCGTTCGGATCGGGGTTGCGGGTCCAGCCGCCGTCGTTGCCGGCGACATCGGTGCGGTCGTGGCGTTTCGCGTAGACAAGGCCGGCCATGACGCCGAAAGTGTTGTTGGCAAAGGTGTTGCTGTATGCCGCGGACAACTTGTGTCCGTTGAGTTCGGACATTTGGTTGTGATCGCCCTCCAGGCGCACCGCGCCACGCTGTCCCGGCTGGTCAAACGCACTTCCCGAACGCAAGTTCACCAGACCGCCGATGGCACCTTCGGTCAATGACGCTTCCGCGCCCTTGATCACGTCGGCGCCGATGATGACGTCGGATGGAAGCACGTCGAAGGCGAAGTCGCGGCCGCTGCCATCCGTTGCGAGGATTCGATTGTTGAAAGTGGTTAGCGTGTATTCGGGCCCAAGGCCGCGTACGCTGACTTTCTGGCCCTCTCCCCCGGCGGTGCGAGAGATGGCCACACCAGTGATGTGGCTCAGTGAGTCGGCAACGTTGTCGTCCGGAAACTTGCCCAATTCCAGTGCGGTGATCGAGTCCTGTACGGTGGATGCATTGCGCTTCAGACCCACCGAACGCGCGAGGCTGGCACGTACTCCGGTGACTTGAATCGTCGTCAGGGTGGTGGTGTCGTCGTGGTTCTTCTTCGAACCGTCGTCTTGCACACCACCGGTTGTCGATGCGGTTGCAGGAGACTGTGCAGGGTTTTCGGCTTGTTGTCCCTGTGCCAGTGCGGCACCGGGAACCCAAAGAGCCAAGGCGATGCCGCAAACGAGTGACTTTTGTCGCAGACGCGCAGTTTTCATGGTTCTTCCCCGATATGCATGGTGACCAGACCAACTACGAAACAGAACGCAGCCTACACTATGTTTCGTTATGCATCAATAGCGAAATACAACGAACTATTGCATACTTCGAATCGATGGAGGGGTCATGGCAGCCACACGCGATACCAGTCAACGCCGCCTGCAGATCAGCGAACTGGTCCAGGAGCAGGGAAGTGTCCAGGTTGCGTCGCTCGCACGGCGCTTTGGCGTGAGCCTGCAGACGGTGCGCAAGGATCTGCGCTACCTCGCCGCGCGTGGTGTCATGACCCGCGCCTATGGTGGCGCAATCGACAGCAACGCGATCGGAGGCGCGCAGGCCGAGCCCACTTACGAGGCCAAGCGCGTCGTCCACCTGGATGACAAGCGGCGCATCGGCAAGCGCGCTGCGGAACTGGTGGAGACGGGCAACACCGTCGTCATCGACTCGGGCACCACCGGCATCCAGCTTGCCGAGGCGTTGCCCAACATCGACATCACGGTCGTCACCAATGATTTTGGCGTGCTGTCGGCGTTGTCCTCCAAGCAGGCCATCAACATCGTCATGCTTGGCGGTGAATTGCGCCGCAGGAACATGGCGTTCTACGGCGGTTTGACCGTCGAGGCGCTCGCGGGACTGCAAGTGGACATGTTGTTTCTCGGCGTGGACGGATTCGACCTCGAGCGTGGCATCACGACGCACTACGAGCCGGAAGCAACACTGAACCGCAAAATGGTCGAGGCGGCGGGCAGGGTCATCGCCATTACCGATAGTTCCAAGTTCGGACGTGTCTGCCTGCATCGAATCCTGCCCATATCTGAGCTGGACACGCTGATCACCGACACGAATGCCCCGGAAGAGATCCGCCAAGCCAGCAAGGACGTGGGTTTCAGCCTGCTGTTGGCCTAGGGCTTGCTGACGCCATGCCACGTGGCATGGCGTCAAGGGTCTAATGGCTGGGCTCGTGCAACCCGAATACCTGCACGGCATTGCGGTAGTAGAGCTTGTCGATGACGGCGCGCGGCAGGCGCAGCCCGGGCACATCCGCATCCAGGTTGTCGATCCGCTGCGTCACGCCTGTCGCAAGATAGCGCCAATCGGACGTCCAGACGGCGTGGGCCTCGCGACGGAATGCCTTGTTGTCGGCGCCGGGTTCGTGCGTCAGGTCGGTTCCGTAAAGCAGTCTATCCTGATACCGGATGAAGAAGTCGCGGACATGCTTGTAATCCCGCAATGACTGGTACTGCACCTGGCTCATGCGCGCCGCGAGATCCACGGTGGTACCGGGATGCCGGTCGAGGAATTCGGCAAGGCGGTCGACGCTCCATTCCAGGCTTGCCATGTGGGCGCCGATGAATCGCAAGTGCGGGTGGGCTTCGACAAAGCGGTCGCGTACGGCCATCAGCGTTTCGTAGCGTGGCAGCTCCGGGTGCAGCCAGGCGTAGTATTTCGGATGGTTGCGAAAGTATTCGCGATCGTTCTCCGTGGTCATTTCCGACAGGGGCAGCCAGCAATTGTACGGTTCGCCCTGGTGATCGATCAGCGGTACGCCCAGGTGCTGCACGGTTTCCGCCACCGGCGCGAGCCTCGGGTCGTCCAGCATGATGAACCTGCCGTCGGCATCCTTCTCGATCATGCCGACGTTCTTCCAGATCTTTACGGCAACTGCGCCACGCGCCACGTCGGTCTGCAAACGGGTCTCGACACGCTTGAGCCAGCCTGACTTTCCAAATCCCTGCATCGAAAAAGTCGTTGCCCAGTGGAAGCGTGCTGGATCGCGTGCGGCGAGTGCGAGTGCGATGTCCCGCTGCCGGTCGATGGGCGGGAAATCGGGGTAGTCCACGTTGATCGACAACAGTTCGAATCCGTCGGCGCGGGCCTGCTCGAGAAACGCCGTCGAATCGGAATTCGCGTGTACATGGGCGTCGAACTTGCGCACGTGCGCGAAGTCGGCCAAGTCATAGGGGGTGTCCGCAACCGCAGGTGAGGCCAATGCGGGCAGGGCGCACAACGCAAGCAAGGGCAGAGCGCGGACAAGCGTCAACATGCCAATCTCCGATCACAACGAAACTATAGATACACTAAACGAAACATATCGATTGCACAAATCGAGCGTTTGTCGCAGAATGATGGCCTCTGAGCTTCGGAGCGCCTTGATGCCCCATCTGGGACGCCGCAATCTTCTCAAACTCGCCGCGGGCATCGCAGCATGGACGGCGCTGCCTTCCTGGGCCCACAAGCCGTCCTCGGGCCGGGGTGGTGCTCGATTGCGGGGCGCGGGTGCGCCGCACATCCCCGATGGCGACCGGGTGCTGGTTGCCGACGGCAATCTGGCGATCGGTTTCGACGACCAGTTGCACACGCGATTGTTCGCGAGCAATCGCGCCATCACGGGTCACGATGCCAGTGAAGTGTTGTTGGGGAAAGATGGCGACCTGACGGCCTTCCGCTTCACCGGGCATCGAGTCGAATCCATCAGGGACCCGCAGCACGGCAAAGGCAGCCGCCACGTGGTTACGGGACGCTCGGACACCGCGGTCGAGAAGGTTGTCGAAACCACCTTTTTCGCGCGGCACCCCGGCATGGCGGTGCTGCAGGTGCGCTACCGCAACCACGGCGCGCAGCCGTTGACGGTCAATGGCTGGCGCAACGTCGCGCATGAGATGTTCGACGCACCGGGGGGCTTCTGGAGCTTCTCGGGCACCACCCACGCAGACCGGCGCGACTGGGTGCGGCCAGTCGAAAAAGGATTCGACCAGCGTAATACGCTTGGAATGGACGCACCGGATTACGGCGGGGGAACGCCGGTTGCCAATGTGTGGCGTCGCGATGTCGGCCTCGCCGTGGGGCACCTCGAACCGGTGGCGCGACTGCTTGACCTGCCGGTTCGCAAAACGTCGGGCGGTGCGACCATTGCGGTCGAATCCACGCATGCCGCCACGCTGGCGCCCGGTGAAACGCTGACGACCGAGCACACGTTCCTGTGCGTGCACCAGGGTGATCATTTCGCGCCGCTCAAGCGTTATCGCGATTTCATGGTGGAACAGGGGCTGATCGCGCCCGTGGCGCCGGAGGCCGCGTTCGCGCCCGTCTGGTGCGCTTGGGGCTATGGGCGCGATTTCACCCGCGAACAGGTGCTGGCGACCCTGCCCAAGGTGCGCGATCTCGGCTTCGGCTGGGCCGTCATCGATGATGGTTGGCAAACCAACGAGGGCGACTGGCGACTCGACCCGCGCAAGTTTCCGCGCGGCGAGGATGACATGCGGGCGCTCGTGCGCGCCATCAAGGGCGCGGGCTTGCGGCCGCGCCTGTGGCTGGCGCCGCTCGCGGCCGACCCGGGCAGTGACATCCTGCACGATCACCCCGAAATGTTGCTGCTCGATCGGGATGGATCGGTGCAGAAGATCAGTTGGTGGAACGCGTTCACCCAATGCCCCGCGTATCAGCCCACGGTCGACTATTACGTCGCACTGGTGAGGAAGATCATTGGCGACTGGGGTTTTGATGGAATCAAGTTCGACGGACAGCATCTCAATGCCGTCGCCCCTTGCTACAACCCTGCACACCATCACCCGCGCCCGGAAGAATCCTGCGAGAAGCTGGCCGACTTCTGGAAGGCGATCCACCACGCGGCACACCAGGCCAACCCCGACGCGGTGGTCGAGCTGTGCCCTTGCGGCACGGCGTTCGCCTTCCACAACCTGCCCGCGACCGACCAGTATCCGGCATCGGATCCAACCTCGTCCTGGCAGGTGCGCAGCAAGGGCAAGTCCATGAAGGCGTTGATGGGCGATCGCAGCAGCTATGCCGGGGACCATGTCGAACTGAGCGACGGCGGCAAGGACTTTGCGTCCAGCGTCGGCATCGGCGCGGTGATCTCGACCAAGTTCACTTGGCCGAAGGACACTGATCACCCCTCCGAACCGCTGCCGCCCGGTGGCTTGGTGCTGACGCCGGAAAAGGAAGCGCTCTGGCGCAAGTGGAGCGAGCTGTATCGACAGCACATGTTGCCGCACGGCGAGTACCTGGGCTCGCTGTACGACATCGGCTTCGACCGCCCCGAGGCGCATGCCATTGCCAAGGACGATGCGCTCTACTACGCGTTCTACGCCGACCGCTGGGACGGGCCTCTGGAGTTGCGGGGCTTGGCCGCAGGCCGTTATCGCGTCCACGACCTGTTCGATGACGTCGAGCTTGGCAAGGTCGATGCGCAAGCCAACACCTTGCACGCGCGCTTCGAACATTTCCTGCTGCTCAAGGCAACGTCCATCGGGAAATCGGCATGACCAGCGCCGCCGGGCCCTCCGCTCGTCGCATGTGGGTGGGTTGTTCGCTCACGACCGTGGTGCTGTGGGGCGTCTGGGGAGCGCTTTCGGAGCTGTCGGCGGAACACGGGTTCCCGGAGACATTGGTCTACTGCGTCTGGGCGCTGACGATGATTCCACCAGCAGTGATCATTCTGTGGCTGGGTGGCTGGAAGCTCGATCGAACGCGGCGAGCGATGACCTACGGCCTGATGATTGGGCTGCTTGGAGCCGGCGGGCAGATGCTGCTGTTCCACACCCTGACCATCGGACCGGCCTATTTCATCTTTCCCATCATCTCGCTGTCACCCGTGGTGACCATCGTCTTGTCCTTCGCATTGCTGCGTGAACGCACTGGACGCGCGGGTACGCTGGGAATCGTGCTCGCGCTGGTGGCCCTGCCGTTGTTGAACCTGTCGGCGGGGGGCGGCAACGGAGCAGGCGTCGGCTGGTTCCTGCAGTCAATGTTGATCATGCTGGCGTGGGGCGTGCAGGCTTATCTGATGAAACTGGCGAACCAGCATGTTGGCGCCGACAGCATCTTTTTCTACATGACGGTCGGGGCGCTCTTGCTGGTGCCGGTGGCCGTGGCAATGACCGACTTCGGCCAGACCGTCAATTGGGGATGGGATGGCCCCTGGATGGCTGCGGCGATCCAGGTCCTGAACGCAGTCGGAGCGCTGACGCTGGTGCTGGCCTTCCGCTATGGCAAGGCCATCGTGGTTGCACCGCTGACCAATGCTGGCGCGCCGCTCGTCACCGCGGCCTTGGCGATGCTGATTGCGGGCGTCGTGCCGGAACCGTTGAAGCTGCTGGGTCTCGTGCTGGCGCTGACGGCATCGCTGTTGCTGGTGTTGCAGCCGGAACGCGATGCGCCTGCAACACTGCCCGCGGTTTGAATGGAGAGTGGCGACGATGCATGACATTCAAACGTTGCTGGGAAAGCATCGGCAGGGAGACATCCGCGGCATCACCTCGGTGTGCTCCGCGCATCCCCTGGTCGTGGAAGCGACCCTGCAACACGCACTGCTGCATGACACGCCGATGGTCCTGTTCGAGGCCACCTGCAACCAGGTCAACCAGGATGGCGGCTATACCGGCATGCGCCCTGCCGGGTTCGTCGAGTTCGTGCATGCGATCGCCGAACGCGTTGGCCTGCCAGTTTCCCGGATCGTGCTGGGCGGTGATCACCTCGGCCCCAATCCATGGACGCACCTCGATGCCGGTGCGGCGATGGACAAGGCCGAATCCATGGTGGAAGCCTATGTCGCGGCAGGCTTCCACAAGATCCACCTGGATTGCTCGATGGCCTGTGCCGATGATCCGGTGTCGTTGCCGGAAGCCGAAATCGTGCGCCGTGCGGTGCGGTTGTGCCGGGCCGCCGAAGCGGCTTGCAGCCGCCTCGGTTGCGCGCCTCCGGTGTACGTGATCGGCACCGAGGTGCCGACACCCGGTGGCGCCGCCGAGGCGATCGAAGGACTTGCCGTCACCACGCCGGAAGCGGCGCTGGCTACCATCGCGGCACACCGGAAGGCGTTCATGGCGGCAGGCCTCGCATCGGCCTGGCAACGCGTGATTGCCTCGGTAGTGCAGCCGGGCGTGGAGTTCGACCACCATGACGTGGTCGATTACCAGCCGGAAAAAGCGCGCAAGTTGAGCGAGGCGATTGAGAACATACCGGGCCTGGTGTTCGAGGCCCATTCCACCGACTACCAGGCCCGCACCGCACTGCGTGCGCTGGTACGCGATCATTTCGCGATCCTCAAGGTCGGGCCCGGACTGACGTTCGCCCTGCGCGAGGCGCTGTGGGCATTGGACGCAATCGAAAACGAATGGATTCCCGTGGAACGCCGCGCACGGCTGCGCGCCACCGTGCTGGGGTGCATGCACGAGCAGCCTGCGCAGTGGCGACGCTATTACCACGCGGAGGGCCGCGCGTTGGAGATCGACATGCAATACAGCCTGAGCGATCGCATCCGTTATTACTGGCCCGATCCTGTGATCGAGTCCGCGCGCGAGCGTCTGTTTTCCAACCTTGCCGAACAGCCGCCACCCATGCCGCTGCTCAGCCAGTACCTGCCCGGCGCGCTGTCTTCACTGCGCTCCGGTGCCGTGCGCGACCCGAAGGCGTGGGTCCTGGCGCACGTGATGACTGTTCTGGATGACTACCACTATGCCTGCCATGCCCGCACATCGAATTGAATACTTGGGGATATCCGAGACACAGCTCGCCGCGCGCGGCGCACTGCGTACCGCTCGCGAAATCGAACAGCAGCCACGAATGCTCGAGCGTACCCGCGCCCTCGTGGCGGGCATGCATGATCGCCTGCAGCGGTTCGTTGCGCCTGTGACCGACACCGCGGCTGCACGCGTGATCCTGGCGGGCGCGGGCAGTTCCGCATACATTGGCCAGTGCCTGGCGCCGGTGCTCGACAGGCAACTGGCCGCACGCGTGGATGCCGTTCCCACGACCGACCTTGTCAGTGCACCGGACCTGTATCTGGATCCACGGCACCCGCTGCTGATGGTCTCGTTCGGCCGCTCCGGCAATAGCCCCGAGAGCCTTGCAGCGGTCGAGCTTGTCGAAGCATGCGTTCCGAAAAGCCGCCATCTGGTCGTGACATGCAACGCCGACGGCGCGCTGGGCCGCATCCAGGTCAAGGATTCGCTGACCTTACAATTGCCGGAGGAGACCCACGACGCCGGTTTCGCGATGACCTCGAGTTTCAGTTGCATGCTCTATGCCACGCTCGCGGCGCTGTCGCCGGCGCACGCGCTGGATGCGCGCATCCAGCCTATGACGAGTGCAACCGCGGCTGTCATCGACGACGCGTGGCCAGCCCTGCAGGCGCTTGCCGACCAGCGCCACGATCGCGTGGCTTATCTTGGCAGCGGCCTGCTGCAGGGACTGGCCCGCGAGGCGGCGTTGAAACTGGGTGAACTGTGCAACGGAACCGTTGCAACCTGCTTCGATTCGCCACTCGGCTTTCGCCATGGTCCAAAGACCTTCGTCACCAGCAACACGCTCGTGGTCGTGTTCGTGTCCAACAATCCGCTCACGCGGAGCTACGACCACGATCTGGTCGACGAGCTTCGTCACGACGGCGTGGCCGCGCGCGTCATCGAAGTGACTGCGCAACCGCGTTCCGGCGCGACCGATGACACGATCGTGGTTCCCGGCATGGCGCAAGCCGACGACGTGGACCTGGTTTGGCCCTATGTCGCGGCTGCGCAGGTCTTTGCCTTGCAAGCCTCGCTTGCGCGCGGGATCATGCCGGACAATCCGAACCCGCAGGGGATGGTAAATCGGGTCGTGCAGGGCGTGCGCATCCACGCAGCGGCATGACCGGCCCCGGATATTTCCTCGGTGTCGACGGTGGCGGGACCAAGACCCGCTTCGCGCTCATCGATCATCGCGGCTGTTTGTTGGCGGAAGCACAGTTGGGGACGACCTACCACCCGCAAGTCGGGTTGGACGGCGTGCGCGAGGTGCTCGCCCGGGGGATCGATGAAATCCTGCGCACGGCTTCGATCGTGGCGGCGGACGTCAGTCATGCCTTCTTCGGCTTGCCGGCGTTCGGCGAGGACAGCAGCATGGTGCCCCGCCTGCGTGCGCTTCCGGAGCCGATTCTCGGCCACGATCGTTACACCTGTGACAACGACATGGTGTGTGGGTGGGCCGGTTCCCTGGCCTGTGCAGACGGCATCAACATCGTGGCCGGAACCGGCTCGATCGGCTATGGCCAGCGTCAGGGGCTTGCTGCCCGGGCCGGTGGCTGGGGCGAGGCATTTTCCGACGAAGGCTCGGCATACTGGATTGCGATCCAGGGCCTGAACAAGTACTCGCGCATGAGCGATGGCCGTCTGCCGAAGGGACCGCTGCACGCGTTGTTCAACGAGGCCTTGGGGCTGCAGACCGATTTCGATATCTGCACCTATGTCTATGGCGAACACGCCTCATCTCGTGGCGAGTTGGCGCAGCTTTCGCAGCTGGTCGCAAGCGCTGCACAAGCCGGCGACGCCGAAGCCATCGGGATTTTCGCGCAGGCGGGTGAAGAACTGGCGCGGATTGCGCTGGCGGTCCGTGTTGCCTTGCGGTTCGAGCCCGAAGAGGTGGCGCTCGTTTCCGGTTCGGGAGGCGCCTTCAATACAGGACATCTCTTGTCAAAGCCTTTTCGGGAGGCGCTGCAGGCGACCCGGCATCCGTTCGATTTCTTGAAACCCGTGCATGAGCCGCACATCGGCGCCGCGCTCTACGCGGCTCGGCTTGCCGGTTCGCTTGGCGTCGCTCCGCGAGCGTGAGCGGCAACTTCCGGGTTCTACCCTGATTTTGCGGACACTTCAGATCGCCGGCAGTGAACACCAACGGCACGAAGGTTCCGCGCCTCGCGGTGCGCAAGCGCTCCTGCTCGATATGCCGCCACTCTCGCGCAAACGCCGCTACTCGGCCGGAGGAACCCGGATAGCCCTTCGCCCGCAACATCATGTACATCTGCTGCGTCGTGCGCCGTGCTTGCGCGGCAACGATGCGTTCTCGCGCTGCCAATCAGTCAGCTCGCCCGCGCACGGGTCAAGCTTGCTAGGACTCTTGCGCTTGGGATAGCAAGGCTAGACCTCCCCACTCGCCAAGTACTTCTTGATGGTGTTGCGCGACAATTTCGTGCGCCGAGCAATCTCCCGGACCGAAATGTCATCGCGCAGGTGCCAACGTCGAATCACGCTCAACAAAGCCACGTCGATCACTCCTCGTGCTCCCGCTCGGATGCCGGGCGGAAGGCGGTAGGAGGTGGCTCAAAATTCGACGGAAATCACCCACGAGAGTGGATCAGTTTTGGATGAAACTCAACAGTTTCGGAATACGGCGCAGTTAATTCCCTGCTTTTCTGAGCTGACTGCGCGACAGCGAACGCCTGTAACCGTTTCACAGAGTATTCCTGTCTGGTTGACCACCTGTTCCGATAATGGCTGACCATCGTACCGATGTTGATCAGCGATGCTCACGCGGTAGGTCCGACGACGGGCAACAGTCGACCCGAACCTGCCGATGGTGAGTTGAGTATGAGTGTCTGCTTTGCTTAACAACGTTTGATCTCAGCCACATACGGTCCGCGTAGCGGGCGACGGTCGGCTGCAGCGAACGGTTAGCCACCATGCGGTGATCCTTCGACCCCAAAGCTCAGAACCTTTCAGAAGGTCAGCACCACTTTGCCAAATTGACCGCCGGTCGCTAGTTCCTCGAAAGCTCTGTGGATCTCGCTGACAGGGAACGCCTTATGTACCGCTGGTTTGATCCGATGTTGCTCGAAAACGCGTACCAACGCTTCGAAATCAGAACGATTTCCAGCAGTTGCTACGTGGATCGTTACACCGTGACGAATGGCGTCGAAGATGTCGAATGAAGCGGACGTGCCTGCGGCGTATCCCACCAAATGTACGCATCCTGGCATCCGTAAGGCACGAATTGAGCGGGAGAGCGATCCGGCGCCTACGACGTCCACGACGACATCGGCGCCATCGCCGCCTGTAATTTCTTCGACCTGGCGCGGCCACTCGTCCGAATCGCCGCAGGTGACCACATAGTGCGCACCGATTTCGCGGAGTTGGTTTGCCTTGCTCGCGCTGCGGGTAACGGATATGACTCTTGCACCGCCGGCTTTGGCGATCTGCACTGCGGTAGTTGATACACCGCCACTGCCTAGTACCACAACTGTTTGACTAGGACGAAGATTCCCAAGTCGGTAAAGGGAGTGCCAAGCCGTGACCGCAGTAACCGGCAAAGTTGCTGCTTCTGCTGGCTCCAGATGAGTTGGTGCCCGAACTACCGCTTCTTCGTGGGCGCAGAAGAGCTCCAAGAGCACTCCGTTGTTCGGACCGCCGAGCCTGCGGCGGATGGCCGCTGGGTTGCAAGGCCCGTCAATCCAGTCGGGTAGGTAAGTGGGGCAAGCAAGTTCGCCAACCCGCAGACGTGTAACCTGGTCGCCGACCGCAACGACCTCTCCGGCACCATCGGAGAGCGGCACCAGTGGTGGATCGACGTTGATATGGTACTGGCCGCGCGCGATTGCGAGATCACGATAGTTGAGAGCAGCCGCTTGCATCCGCAGCACGACGTCATATGGTCCCGGTTTCGGATCGGGTATCTCAATGGAACGCAAATCGTCGAGCGAAATTCGGTTGACGTATGCATACGCTTTCATACGGTACCCTATCCTCTACTGGTAGCTAAGTTGGCACCGCGAAGCGCATGACAGTCGTTGTCACCCCAATGCAACTACCAACCGGCGTTTTGACCTTGCAGCGCTTCTCAGCAATAAATTAGGCGCGCCCACGCTTCTGCAGCACCCGCTTGTCGGCGCCGATGTAAGCAGCATCGCCGTACACGCTGTTTTTTGGTGCAGTGGCTCGAAGCGAAGACTCTGCTTGTCCGCGCAGCCAGCATCCAGTCTTGCAAACTACGCACGGTTCTGCGTCGACAGAAACCGCTGGATCAAGGCAGCTATCGCGATCACCTCTTCATCAAGGGCAAAGTGGCCGGCATTCAGCAGGTGAATCTCGGCATTAGGCACATCGCGGCCATATGCCATTGCTCCTGCAATGGTGAATAGCGGATCGTTCTTGCCCCACACGACGAGCGTCGGCGGTTGGTGTTCTCTGAGGTAAGCTTGCCAACTCTCGTAAGCCGCTACGTTAGACCGGTAGTCGTACACCAACTCCAGCTGGATCTCAGCCGTTCCAGGCTTAGTCAGGAAAGCGAACTCGTCTGACCATGTGTCAGGGTCGATGAGTTCGGGCCGAAGAACGCCGGCGAGGTGACGTTGGCGGGCTCCCTCTGGAGACAGCATTGTCTGGCGCACCTTCTCTTCGTGAGCGTAACGATCCGCCCAGAAGGCCTTCCGGCCAGCCCAAGCATCGGACAGCCCTTCCGCATGTGCGACGGCGTTCTGGATGATGAGTGCCGTTACCCGCTCAGGATGTGCCATTGCCAGCCTGAAGCCGATCGGACCACCGTAGTCTTGGAGATAGAGGGCGCAGCGCGAAACGTTCAATTGCTGCAAGAGTTCAGTGACATAGTCCGCGAGGGAATCAAATGTGTAACGGAAGTTGTTGGGCGATGGTGCATCACTTTGACCGAAGCCTGGAAAGTCTGGCGCAATCAGCCGATAATGTGGCGCGAGCAATGGGATCAACGTGCCGAACATCCGCGACGAAGACGGAAACCCGTGAAGGAGCAGGATCACGGGTGCGTTCGGCGGTCCAGCTTCGCGATAGAAGATCCTGACGCCTTTGACGTCGACTGTGAGATGCCTTACCGGGAATACACCACGGTCAATCTGAAGGTCATTGTTCATGGAACAACCTGGGTGATTTTCACGACTGAGTATCAGGGCTAATCTGGATCGTTGAAACTTTGGTCCCTTCGGCTAGGGCTTCGCGGCATCCGTTGCCGTCAACGTACGCTGAACCTTGCCGTTAGCATCCAGAAAATCGATAGATGCCTTGCCTGCCGGTGTGACCGTCAGAGCCAGCCGCGGCTTGCCGTTGGCATCGCGCAACATGACCACGGAATTGCCAGAACCCGACTTGCCGGCGAAGTAGCGCCGCGTAATGCCGTATTGTTTCTGCCACTGCGCTTCTGCCTGGGTCCGCTGCGACCCCTTTGGCGTGGCTTCGACTTTTTCCAGCTCGGCCATCGACTGCAGGATGGGCGTGTGCGGCACGTCATTCACCTCCAGGCCCGCGTACGTCTTGTTGTTTTCATCAAGACCTATCAACTGCAGCTGTTGATCCTGGTTGTAGCGATCGAAGGTAAGGCTGAGTCCACTGGAGTAGCCGCCCTTGTTTTTGGCGCCGGCAAACACCAAGCCACCTTGCTCCGTGCCTTCATCGTTGTAGAACAGCATGCCGGCCTGAGGACGCGGGTGCGGGTATTCCTTGCCGTGCAGGAACAGGCCTGGGAACTTCGCATGGTCGGAAATCACCATTCGCAGCGTGCCGTCAGGCTCAACCAGGTTAATGCGGTGAACGGTGATCTGGTCGAAGGATGCACTGCTTGTGGTGGACGTCGCTCCCATTAGCACGGTACCTGCAAATACAAGCGTCAACACGCCCGCGTATACGGTGATGAACCGCTGGCCAAGGTGTAGTTTCATCGTGTTGTCTCCAGCAAGTGGATGCTGCGATCCGCAGGTCGTCCTGCTGCAGGGCTTCATGCGTGTCCCGGCAACCTGTCTTGAACCGATAGCGTAGGCATTGTCGAACCTGTCGGTTCGTTGGGAAAAGTGGCAAGGGTGTCAACGTCAGATCAAAAATTGCCAAAACCGCGGCCTATTGAGTGGAAGGTCCAGGTCTGCGCGTCGTTCGGATCCGGGCCTTGATCGGCTTGTCGCAGTCGACACGTAGTGATGCTTGGCGGGACCAGCATCGCACTCCGGTCGCGTCGAAAGTGGTGTATGCCTTGTGCGAAGCACATGCGCGCGGCGCGCGCCCGACTATGGCGCACCGGTTGAGACGTCAATGGCGCTCGCTCCGGTAGTTGACGTTGTCGGACGATAGATCGTGCTATCGCCGTAGCGTTGCGTGCCTAGCCGCCCATTCAGAATGAAGTTGCGCATCATCGCGAAGTACCCTTCCGGATTGCGTGTGTCCACGCGTTGGCCATCTTCCTTGGTTTCGTACTCGTAGATGCCGTGTTCGGTGTGCGGAAAAACCGCAAGCGTGATCGGCTTGCCCTTGGCCTGAAGCGTGCGCAAGCGCCGCTCCGTTTCCGCGATGGGCGTGTCGTGGTCGTCGGCGGCCAATATCCACAACTGCGGCGTGTCAAGATTGCGCAGCACTGGCATGGGTTCGTAATTCGCCGGAACGCCGGCCAACAGCGTGGGGCCTTGTTCACGCAGCTTGGATTCGGGCGTTTCGAGCAGGTAGTACACGATGTCGCCACGCACATATTTGAACCACGGTTCTTGGTCGTACTGTGCCTTCACGGCGGCGAGTTGGTCATACCCACTCCGGAAGTTGCTGACAATCACGGTTGATACGGCGTCGGCTATGTGCATCGCCTTGGCGACCACGTCGGGCCCGTAACCGCGACTGGTCAAATCAAAGGCAGTCGCCTCACGCACCTCATCGAGGGGTGATACCGCCATGCCGAATCCTACGATCGCGAAGTCCACGGGCTCGATCTTCGCGGCCAGCGGGACCACCCAACCACCCTGGCTGCCGCCTTGGTAACCGATGCGGCCGGCACGCGCGCCAGCAACGTGTTTGGCCTCGTTGGCTGCTGCGATCGCATCTTCGGCCAGCAGCAGGTAGTTCTGTGTATACGTTCCACCTGACTTGCCTGTACCGCGCTTGTCGTAAACGAACACGCCGATGCCTTCGGCGGGGAATTGCCGTTGGAGGGGATAGAACTTCAGCGCGGATTCGTGTTCCGAGCCATGCACCAGCACTACGATCGGTATGCGCTGGTCTCCGGGTGGCATGACAAGGCGACCAGCGAGGTGCACACCAGCACCCTGAAAGGTAACGTTCGTCACCTGCAACGGGATGCGCTTGCCTGACAACCCTGCGAAGTTGACTGTCTCCTCAGCGCAATCGAATGACACGTGTCTGCCGTCCGGACGCCCCGTCCAACCCAAGGTGCTGGTCCACGTATTCTTTCCATCGCGGGTCAGCAAGCCGGTCCTCCCGTCCTCCTTTCGCCACAGCAGATGGCCGCCACTGCCCGCGCCGACGTCGAGCTTGCTGCCATCTTTCAGCTGATAGATGCCGACAGGGCAATTGCCAGTGCGACTTGCCGGCGATGCCGCGACAGGCCTCAACGACGCGGCCAGCAGCAGAGCTGCAAGCACAGACGGTGCACGATGCATGATGACAGTGGCACGCGACGACAAGAATGAGTACATTGATGCTTCCGATATGTAGTAAGTTACGTAAATGCTTACATAACAGTAAGCAACGGTCAAGCCTGAACGGGTTTCGCACAGGTCGAAGGGGCTAAACATGCAGGCAAACGAAGAAGCGGGGATTGGTGAGGATTTCATTCGCAGGCAAGGGCCGGCCTATCTTGCGCACTTGCTCAGACGGCTTTCTGACGAACTCGTGCGCGGCGCCGACGACTGGTATCCCGAAGTCGGCGTCACCGCGCCGCCGCGCACCACATCCACGTTGTTGGCGCTGGATGACCACGGGCCAATGGGCGTCACGGAGATTTCCACGTTGCTGCGTCAATCTCACCCGTTGGTCATCAACTGGATCAGACAGCTTCAAAGGCAGGGGTTCGTCAAGACCCGCATCGACAAGCGAGATCGAAGGCGCACCGTTGTCGCACTTACTACCAAGGGCGTTACGGAAATCCGCTGCCTCCGCAACGCGCTGCTCCGGATGGGCGAAAGCTCGCAAGCGCTGATGGACGAAGCCGGCCCCGAGCTTTTTGATGCGTTGTGGCGTATGGAACAGGCTTGCCGACGCAAGTCGTTCGCGGATCGCTTGCGGGACCCTTCTCACGCGCCTACGGATTGACCGATGGCCTAGGCGGGCTGGCACATCGCCCTGTCAACCAGCCTCCCGAAAGCGGACGGCTGCGGCCGGCAGCAAAGGCTCGACTCACGTCGCTTCATCAAGCCAGCGCTACAACCGGACCAAGGCCATCAGATGGAATCACGGTTCGGCACTACGGTCATTCCTGCGGGCAAACGCATGCTGGAATGTCCGCGGCTCAGAAGACTGGATCAGTGTGGCGCTGTGCTACTCACCAGTCTACATGTTTGGCCAGTTTCTGATCTTCGGATTATTGGTGAACGCCAAGTACAAATGGAAGCAGACGCATGCCGCAGTGTTGCGCTCAAACTGGCTGCAGGCTGGACTGGAGACCCTGATGGTCAACCTTCACCCGCATTTCCTGTTCAACACCCCTACACCAAAAATCTCACGGAGCACGCATGATCAAGGTCAGCATCCTCTATCCCAACGTCGCGAACGGACGCTTCGACTTCGACTATTACACGTCCAAGCACATGCCGCGGTCCATCGAGCTTCTCAGCTCCCATCCAGGGTTTCGTGGCGTCACCGTCGAGCGCGGAATCGGGGGCGGGGGGCCAAACTCTCCGCCAAAATATATAGCTGGTTGCTTTTACGCGTTCGACAGCTCTGAGTCATTTGTGGCTGCGTTCGTGCCGCACGCGGATGAGCTACAGGCCGATATGCAGCGCTACACGGACATTCCGGCAGAAATTCAGTTCAACACAGTGCTGATCGAGAAAACGCGTGAGGCCTGACGACCCACCCTGCGGATCCCGCCGTCAGGTTTAGGTGATGGTCGTGGGGGCAAGAAAAGTGGTCGAACTCACTCGACTCATGGCCTCGTGCCATGGAGGCAAGACACCGCGTTTCTGACTGATGGGTCATTTGTGCGCTGTAAGCCTCGGTTGCGAGGCCGACCAGCGAAGCTTCTGAACAGCGAACGTGATCACTTCATTTGTGCAAAGCCGGCGCGGTAGAGGGATGGAGTGGTGTGAAGCCGCCGACGAAAGTGGTGCCGTAAGGTCGTCTCGCTCCCAAATCCACATTCGCTGGCGATGTGATCGATCGACAACGACGTGCTCTCCAGCAACTCGCGTGCACGCGCCAGACGTGCGGCCACGAGCCAAGCCGCGGGAGTAGTCCCGGTGGCGTCCTTGAAACGACGCATGAAAGTTCGCTGGCTCATGGCTGCCATCGCTGCCAATTGACTGAGGGGCTGATCGCTCCCAAGAGCGCGGTGCATCGTCTGGAGCACTTTCGAAAATGGGTCCGCGCTTCGCTTGGGCACCGGGCGCTCCACAAATTGCGCTTGGCCGCCGTCGCGATGTGGTGCAATAACCAACCGTCGTGCAACCTGGTTGGCGACCGCAGACCCAAAGTCAAGGCGGACGAGGTGCAGACACAGGTCCAGCCCCGCCGCGCTGCCGGCGGACGTGAACACGCGCCCCGCCTCGATATACAGCACGTCGGGATCAACCTCTATACGCGGATACATACGCCGCAACGCGTCGGCATAGCGCCAGTGCGTAGTCGCGCGCTGGCCGTCCAGCAGACCCGTGGCGGCGAGCACAAAGGCACCAGAACAGATCGACACCAGCCGAGCGCCGCGCGAGTGCGCTTCGCACAACGCTTGTACCACCTTGCGCGGGACAGGCGTCTCGACACTGGTCCAGCCAGGCACGATCACGGTATCAGCGGCGAGGAGCCGATCAAGGCCGGCATCGGGAACGATACGCAGGCCAAATCGTCCGCGCAGTGGGCGGTGTTTCGCAGCACAAGTTTCGAAACGGTACCAATCGAGATCTAGCTCGGGACGCGGCAGTGCGAACACCTCTGTGGCGCAGGAGAACTCGAACCCGCACAAGCCGTCGTAGACCAAGACGGCCACCAATGGGCTGCGCGGACACTTCGCTAAAATGTGATTTGGCATTTTTTGATCGAAGATTGGCGTTTATGCCAATTCTCCAACGAATCGATTGATTCGACAATGCCCACGGTTTCCATTCGCCAGGAGTAGCCGTGAACAACCCCGTCACTGACCTTCCTGCGGCATCGCCTCAGCACGCCCTGCAACACTTTGAGGCAGTCTTCAGGTTCGAAACGGACTGTTGGGACACACACGAAGCCCTGCAGCAGGAAGAGCCCGGCTTCGTGCTGATCGATGCCCGCAGTCCTGAACGTTTCGCGCAAGGACATATACCCGGCGCCATCAACATCCCACACGGCAAGATCATCGGATCGCAGCTTCGGCGCTGGCCGCACACGACGCTGTTCGTGGTGTATTGCGGGGGGCCGCATTGCAACGGCGCAGCACGAGCTGCGGTCAAGCTGGCGCGACTTGGGCGCCCCGTAAAGCTGATGGCCGGCGGAATCACCGGTTGGCTCGATGAAGGTTTCGAACTGGAGCATGGTAATGGCTTCGATCGATCCGCTGCTTGAGAATTCGCGTACCGCGTTGGGTGCGATCGCTGATTCGGCCGCGCAATTCATCGCTGCACGCAGAGAGGCACAGGTCGGCGGTGGTGCATCGGACGCCGAGGTGAACGCGCGCTTGCAGGTTTATGATTTCAGTCATGCCACTCCGCTGCGAACGCTTGCTGCCGAAGTGTTCGAGCTGCTTGGTACGCATGCGGTTCGTAGTGATCATCCGCGTTACTTCGGTCTGTTCAACCCGCCGTCGTTGCCGGCGGCCATCGCGGGCGATCTGATCGCGGCGACGGTCAACCCGCAGCTGGCGGTGCGCAGCCACGCTCCGGCCGCGGTTGAGATCGAACGCAAGCTGTTGCGCACATTCGGCACGCGCATCGGCTGGGCGGCGGACGAAGTGAGCGGTGCCTTCACCAGCGGTGGCAGCGAAGCCAATCACACGGCCTTGCTGGCTGCGCTGGCACGGCGTTACCCGGAATGGCCGGAACACGGACTGCGTAGCATCACCACACGACCGGCGATCTACGTGTCGGCCCAAGCTCACCTTGCCTGGATCAAGATCGCACGCAGCGCCGGGCTTGGCAGCGACGCGGTGCGTCTGGTGTCGACCCGCGACGGCATGCGCCTCGGTGGCCAAACGCTGGCCAGCTTCGTGGCCACGGATGCCGGATACGATCCAATGCTCGTGGTTGCGACCGCAGGCACGACGGCTCACGGCGCAATCGATGATCTGTCTGGCATTGCCGCCGTCGCGCGCAACCTCGGTGCACACCTGCATGTGGACGCGGCGTGGGCCGGCGGCGCCATGCTGGCCGATGAAGGCCAAGCACTGCTGTGTGGGATTGAGAAGGCCGACAGCGTGACCATTGACCCTCACAAGTGGTTATGCGTGCCTATGGGGGCAGGAATGTTCCTCTCCCGCGACTGGCGCCCGCTCGAAACCGCGTTTGCGGTCAGTACGGACTACATGCCCTCAGCTTCACGCAAGCAACGCGACCCGTACATCCATTCACTTCAATGGTCGCGGCGATTCATCGGGCTCAAGCTGTTCATAGCCTTGGCCAACCTCGGGATTGATGGCTACGCGGAGATGATCCGCCGGCAGCTTGGGCTGGGACGATACCTGCACTCGGCGTTGTTAGCCCGTGGTTGGCAGGTGCTCAACGAGTCGCCGCTGCCGTTGGTCTGTTTTGCCCCCGACACCACCACACCAGATCGGCAGGACACCGTGGTGCGTAGGATTGTTGACCACGTAGTCGCTACCGGGGTGGCCTGGTTGTCGACGGTCGATTTGCGCGGGCGGTTGGTGATCCGCGCCTGTATCACCAGCTACGAAACTACGCAAGCCGACGTTGATCTACTCTTGGAACTGTTGGATGAGGCACGTACTCGTGCATCGATTCTCGCGGTCGGCGAGCCATCGTGAGCGCCGGTACTGTCCGTGGTGGTACGACCTGGAGGGTGCGCCCGGCTGCGCTCGACGACGTCGACGGGTTGGTGGAATTGTGTCGCGAGCATGCGCGGTACGAGAGAGCCGAGTTCGATCCGTGCGGTGCTGTAGATCGGTTGCGTGATGCGATTTTTTCACGACCTGTCCGCCTGCACGCATGGGTGGCAGCATCAGGCGATGGCTTGACGGGTTACGCAACTGCCACGGCAGAGTTCTCCACTTGGGACGCACGCGAGTACCTGCACATGGATTGCCTATTCGTGCGCGAGGGGCGGCGCAACGCGGGCGTGGGCGCGGCGCTGATGGCCGCGGTCGTCGCGCATGCCCGCAAATATCGTCTTGCGGAAATCCAGTGGCAGACGCCGATCTGGAATGAGGGTGCGGCGCGCTTCTATCGGCGCAAAGGCACTGTGGAGCATATCAAACGTCGGTATTTTCTCGACACGGACATAACCTCTCAGCATCTATAGACGCAATTCAACTGATGGCCGTTGAACGTCCGATTTACCCACCACTGCCACATTGTGGAAACCGGCGACCAGCCGCACCGCTTCCTGCCCAGCCCGGACGCAGCAGGCAAACGCATCTAGACACGCGAACAGGCCAGAGCCGAAAAGGCGGCAAGGCCAGACGACAAGGTAACCACCCGAAGGAGGCAACCCGCCACCAGAGAAACCACACTCCAATCCAGACGTTCAATCCGCTGCGGAAGCGTCATAACCCCCCCCCGGGTCAATATCCAATCGGCACGGTGGGTCAGCTTTACATCGGCATCAACACTGCGCGTTCCAGGAGGTCTCATGTTTGACCACATTGAGTTCGGAACCAGCGACTATGCTGCGAGCAAGGCGTTTTTCCTCAAAGCACTCGAACCGATCGGCATGGTCGTAATCTCGGAGGGGCCGCCCGGTGTCGAGCTCAGCGCCGATGGCAAGACTTCATTGTGTATACGTCGAATCGAGGAGAAGCCCACCCATCTTCACTTGGCATTCGTGGCCAAGAATCGCCAGAAGGTCGAAGCTTTCCATCGCGCGGCCTTGGAGGCAGGTGGCAAAGACAACGGTGCGCCTGGCCTGCGCCCAAACTACAACGGAAAATACTATGCAGCCTTCGTCATCGGTCCGGACGGGCACAACATCGAAGTAGTCTGTCACGAATCCGAGGTGTAGCAACTTTCCCCAGCGGGCGCTCGCCCGCGGTTCACGCCGCTGAATTCGAGCGATTATCCACAAAGCGGCCGTTCGATCAGGTTGCTTCAAGGTCACCTTTGGGACGGCTCCCGCCGTTACTGCATCAAGCCCGTAGGGGATTTCCTACAAAGAATTGAGACTTGCGCCGATAGCGCCGTACGCTGCTGTGGCAGCACACTACTCACGGCACCGGGGGAGTCAGGCACGTTACGGATGACGGCTCGCCGATGACCCCGGCTTTGCCGGGGGATGTTTGTTCGCGCGGGTGTTTGAAGCACCGCAAAGGACAGGGTAGCCTCTACCCACCGAAGTGATGCGGAGCGCTGTCATGAGTTCCGTAGTCGATACGTCACTGTCTCCCGTCGATGCGCTTCCCGGCGAGCGGGCCGCTCCTGAACAGGGCATCGCGCTGTGCCTTTCAGGCGGTGGATATCGGGCGATGCTGTTCCACCTCGGTGCCGTCTGGCGGGTGGCTGAACTCGGACTGTTGGGTGCGGCCAACCACACCTGTCGCAAGGCCGACGGTTCGTTGCATTCCGCCGGTTCCCTGCAACGGATTTCCAGTGTCTCCGGGGGTTCGCTGACAGCCGGAGTGCTTGGGTTGAAGTGGCCAGCGTTGGCCGTCGACCAACCCAACGTGGTCGAGCGTTACATCGAGCACGTCGTCACGCCTATTCGTGCTTTCGCCGGGATCACCCTCGCTGGCGCGGACCCGAAAGGTGTGTTGAAGATGATCTGGAACATCGTCTCGCCCGGCTCGGTGAACGACCACATCATTGCGGCATACAAGAAACACCTGTTTGGCGATGCCACGCTGCAAGACCTCCCGGACTCGCCGCGCTTCGTGATCAACGCTTCGAACCTGCAGTCCGGCGCACTGTGGCGGTTCATGAAACCGTACATGCGCGATTGGCGTGTAGGCGAGATCAAGCGGCCCACGGTGTCGCTGGCGCAAGCCGCGGCAGCCTCTTCGGCGTTCCCTCCCGTGCTTGCGCCCGCACCGTTCAATTTCGCGGATTCGGATTACACGCCCAACTCGGGTGGATCCGGATCCGACAACCTGCAGCACGCTCCCTTCACCACCGGACCGATCCTGGCCGATGGCGGTGTATACGACAACCTTGGCCTCGAGACGACCTTCAAGCGCTACCAGACACTCCTGGTAAGCAACGCTGGTGCACCCTTCAACGTCGAAGGAAACGTCCATTCGGATTGGGTGCGGCTCGGCAAGCGCTGCATCGACGTGATGGACAACCAGGTGCTGAGCCTTCGCAAGCGTCTCCTGGTCGGTAACTTGGCGGCGGGCTTTCGCAGCGGTGCATTCTGGGACATCGAACAGGACATCGCCGTGCATCACTGCCCGAATGCGCTTTCGTGCGCACCGGACAAGACGATGGATTTGGCACGGATCGCCACGGATCTCGAGGCCAAGGATGATGCCACGCAGGAGCGGCTGATCAACTGGGGCTACGCGGTGTGCGATGCTGCGATCCGGGGGCACTTCGACAGTTCATTGCCCGCGCCCAAGGGGTTTCCTTACGCGAGGGGTGTGGGGTAGTCCTCCACAACCTCCCGAGCGACTGCTACCCGATCACCAATCACTTTCAAATACGCCGATGCCTCGCCGCGCGCCCCGCCGATCCGCACCCGTGTCCAAGATCAACCTCGCGCCTGTCCGCGGGGAATCGGCGCCGTTGCGCTCACTGACCATTCTCGCTCAGGACCCATCGGTCCGACGTCGCCGCAAGATTCTGACAACCACGGCGCAGGTCATGGCCGAACCCCTGATGGACGGCCCTTGTGGCGCGCGCATCAAGGTCGTGGACTACGACGCTTCGCGCGATCGACTGTACCTGCCAATGAAGGGTGGCTACCAGCAGGGTGATGCCTGGCTCGACCCCTTCAAGCAACAGAGCACTCCAACGTTGTTGGGCAACCCGCACTTCCACCAACAGAACGTCTACACCATCGCCATGCGCACGCTGGGTCATTTCGAATCCGCGCTTGGCCGACGTGCCAACTACGGCTTCGGTGGCCACCAGCTGCACATCGCCCCGCACGCCTTTGCGGGTGCCAATGCGTACTACCAGCGGGAGAATCGCTGCCTGAGTTTCGGCTACTTCCCTGGCCGCGGCGGGCAGCCGGTGTTCACCTGTCTGTCGCACGACGTCGTGGCGCACGAGATGACGCATGCGTTGCTGGATGGGTTGAGACCTCGATACATCGACCCGTCGTCGCCGGACCAGGGCGGGTTCCACGAAGGGTTCGCCGACGTGGTCGCGCTCCTGTCCGTGCTCTCCGATGCGGCCATCGTCGGGTCCGTGCTGACGGAGCAGGGGCTGGTCCGGGCCAAGCGGACGCTGGTTTCTCCTGCCCAGCTCACCCTCGATGCGCTCAAGCAGTCCGCCCTGCTTGGCTTGGCGGAGCAGGTGGGTGCATCGATTCCCAACGGCTCGGCCTCGGCTTTGCGCCGGTCCGTGACCATGAAGCCCTCGCCGCGATGGCTGCACGATCCCGAGTTCGAAGAGCCTCACCGGCGAGGCGAGATCCTGGTCGCGGCGGTGATGAATGCATTCCTCGCAGTCTGGGTCGCGCGTATCCAGGGCCTCGGTCCCGTCTTGCGTGGGCAATATGACGGCCAACGCGTGGTCGAGGAAGGCGTGACCGCCGCGCAGCACCTCCTGACGATGTGCATCCGCGCGCTGGACTACGCGCCGTCGACGGACCTCCAGTACGTCGACTACCTGAGCGCTTTGCTCACTGCGGACAAGGAAACGGTGCCCGACGACACCAAGTACCGCTATCGCGACGTGGTCCGCAAGACGTTCGGGGCTTGGGGTATCCAGCCGATCAGTCGACCTGAAAGTGATGGGTGTTGGGAGCCCTTTGGTGAACAGGTCTCTTACCGCAACTTGCGCTTCGAAGCCCTGCGCGCCAATACCGACGAAGCGTTCCGGTTCCTGTGGGAGAACTTCACGGCGCTACGGCTGGCACGCGATGCTTACACGGTGGTGCAGGCGGTGCGCCCCATTGCAAGGGTGGCGCCGGATGGCCTGATCGTCCGGGAAACGGTCGTTGATTACCTGCAGATTCTGACGGTGCGTGGGCACGAACTCGGTGCACTTGGCCTCAAGCGCCCTGAGGCGATACCGACCAGCAGGGAGGTCCGGCTGTATGGGGGTGGCGTGCTGGTGTTCGACGAGTTCGGGCGACTGAAGTTCAGCATCGGCAACAACGTCGCCAACACACGGCGCCAGCAGGCGCGGTTGGATTATCTCGCCAGGGAAGGGTTCTTCGAATATCGCAGCGATGCGGAGTTCAGCCGCGGCTTTTTTGCCCGGCTGCATCTCGCACGTGCGCGCGACCGCTGGGCACCGGGAGGCTAGGCTATGGGTCCCAAGAGCGTTCGGGTACGGATGTATCAGGTTGGCTTCGGCGATTGCTTTCTGCTGACGTTCACCTATCACGGAAAAGCCAAGCCGCGCCACGTGCTGGTCGATTTCGGGAGTACGGCCGCACCGAGCGGCGATCCCGGGTCACTTCTGCCGAAGATCGCACAAGACATACAACGGACGGTGGGCACCGATCCCTTTGCCGTGGTGGCCACCCATCGGCACCGCGACCACATCTCGGGTTTTGATCCGGGATCGAACGGGAAGGGACCCGGGGCGATCATTGCAGCGCTGAAGCCCCGATGGGTCATCCAACCCTGGACCGAACAGCCGGATCTACCAGTGGATGCCGAGGCGCCATCGTCGCTGAAGGGACTGGCCGCCCGGAAGGAAACGTTGGCGTCGATGCAAGCCATCGCCAAACAAGCCGTCGAAGAGGCGCTACCGCGCCTGCAGCGCGGCTTTCAGCATACCGAGGCTGCCCGGCAATTGGCATTCATCGGCGAAGACAACATCGCCAACCCGGGGGCTGTCCGCAACCTGATGCGCATGGGGTCGAACGATTACGTGTACGCAGGCAAGCGCACGAAGCTCTCAAGCTTCCTGCCCGGCGTGAAGGTCAGCGTGCTGGGCCCGCCCACCGTCAAGCAACATGCGTCCATCCGCAAGCAACGTTCCGGCGATCCAGATGAGTTCTGGAGCCTGCAGGCCAAAACACTGGGGGTCGGTTTGCCGAAGACTGGCGCGTCTGCAGGGGAGCTCTTTGCGGGGTTCGCACAGGCGACCGGCGGACAGTCTCCACCATGGGCCCGATGGATCATCAAGTCGCTACGAAGCGCACGCGGCGATGAGTTGCTGCAACTGATACGTTCGCTGGATTCAGCGATGAACAACACCAGCGTGATTTTATTGTTTGAGTTTGGAGGGCACCGGTTCCTCTTCCCCGGCGATGCGCAAATCGAGAACTGGGAATATGCGCTGGGGCAGGCGAAGTACAAGAAGCTCCTGAAGGGCGTGACGGTCTACAAGGTCGGGCACCACGGGAGCCTCAACGCAACACCCAGGACGCTGTGGAATGGGTGGTACCCGAAGGGTGCGAAACCGCTTCCGGCAAAGCAGCGGATGACGTCCTTCATGTCAACCAAGGCGGGGAAACACGGAAGCGCGGCGAAGGGCACCGAAGTTCCTCGCACCACACTGGTCACCGCGCTCGAGGGGTGGACCAGACTTCATTCCACTCAACATCTTGCGGGCGCGCTGTATGTCGAAGAGTTGTTCGGCGGCGCGTGATGTTGCGCCGACGGCCCCCGTGGTCTGACGATGTGACAGCAAGTGGCGAATTTTCCGAGCTACCGGCACGGCAGCGAACGTTCCACATCGTGGGCGTCGCGAGCGTAGCGATTTCAGCCGTGTGCATTGAACGGCTCACATTTTCTGAGCTGCCTGCGCGGCAGCGAACTCGGCGACGATCCTGTTGTACTGCGCCCATGCTTTCTGAGCTGCCTGCGCGGCAGCGAACGGATACTTCCTGGCCGAGACGCCGGATGACCTTTTCTGAGCTGCCTGCGCGGCAGCGAACGAGATGTTGGGGGAAGATGCGTACCTCATCGATTTCTGAGCTGCCTGCGCGGCAGCGAACTAGTCGCGCCACCAATCGAGCGTTTGCCGCTCTTTCTGAGCTGCCTGCGCGGCAGCGAACTTGTAGATATCTTCAACGGCGGTGAACTTGATTTTCTGAGCTGCCTGCGCGGCAGCGAACGGGCGGACCTGGCGCTGGGCCATCACGACGCTTTTCTGAGCTGCCTGCGCGGCAGCGAACTTGTTGCAGGCGCCGCCTCCGGCCTCGCCCAATTTCTGAGCTGCCTGCGCGGCAGCGAACAAGACCTGGAAGCACGAAGTCACCGACTTCAATTTCTGAGCTGCCTGCGCGGCAGCGAACCTGTCGTAGGCCCTGACCGTCGAACTGTCGTATTTCTGAGCTGCCTGCGCGGCAGCGAACCAAGACCGCCGCCGTTTCCTTCGAAGTCCGATTTTCTGAGCTGCCTGCGCGGCAGCGAACGCGTTGCCACGCGTCACACTGATTTCCGTGTCTTTCTGAGCTGCCTGCGCGGCAGCGAACGGCACCAGCTCGTATTCGATCCGCACGGGGGCTTTCTGAGCTGCCTGCGCGGCAGCGAACGGAACGCACGCCGGCCCAGGTCACGGGCAACATTTCTGAGCTGCCTGCGCGGCAGCGAACAGAAGCAGGACCGCGAACTCGTGATCCCTGAATTTCTGAGCTGCCTGCGCGGCAGCGAACGTCATCTACGAGAACGAGTCGCGCGTGACTGTTTTCTGAGCTGCCTGCGCGGCAGCGAACACGCCGCCGGCGTTCTGCACCGCCGCGATATTTTTCTGAGCTGCCTGCGCGGCAGCGAACTACCCGAATCACCAGCGCCGCTATGCACGCTCTTTCTGAGCTGCCTGCGCGGCAGCGAACGCGAAATCCTTCCACCACCCAGCCTTCGTGCCTTTCTGAGCTGCCTGCGCGGCAGCGAACTGGAAGCGTTCGGCTGGCACGTGATGCGGCGGCTTTCTGAGCTGCCTGCGCGGCAGCGAACAAACTTGAGGGTGACGCCATGAACACTCGCAATTTCTGAGCTGCCTGCGCGGCAGCGAACCTAACAACCAAGTTAACCGGACCGAACCCGAATTTCTGAGCTGCCTGCGCGGCAGCGAACGGGCATTGATCAGTTTCGGCGTCGTGTCGAAATTTCTGAGCTGCCTGCGCGGCAGCGAACCTTGCTCGTCGACGCCCCGCACTTCGCGATACTTTCTGAGCTGCCTGCGCGGCAGCGAACGTCAGGCCCGTTAGGTTGACTTCCCATGGTGATTTCTGAGCTGCCTGCGCGGCAGCGAACATGGAGCGGTAGTACCGAACCGCGTGCGTCGTTTTCTGAGCTGCCTGCGCGGCAGCGAACGTGCTGGACGAGGCGCACGTGTACTGCCCGCATTTCTGAGCTGCCTGCGCGGCAGCGAACGAAATCACCACCACTCCGACCCTGTTCACCCATTTCTGAGCTGCCTGCGCGGCAGCGAACCGTCCGTCCGGCATGCGCCTGTCCGATCTGGCTTTCTGAGCTGCCTGCGCGGCAGCGAACCGCACGTCCAGCAGCTCGTGATCGATCCCGAATTTCTGAGCTGCCTGCGCGGCAGCGAACATCCCGATCAGGAGGTCGTGGTCGAGTGGCTGTTTCTGAGCTGCCTGCGCGGCAGCGAACGCCAACCTGCAGGCGATTCACCACATCCTCGATTTCTGAGCTGCCTGCGCGGCAGCGAACGGGTGGTGCTTGCTGCGGAGCGTTCGATAGGCTTTCTGAGCTGCCTGCGCGGCAGCGAACGCCACTCGGCAGCGGCCACGGGCAAGCGTCGTTTTCTGAGCTGCCTGCGCGGCAGCGAACGTCAGCACAACCGATGCAGCGCGACGCCGAGTTTTCTGAGCTGCCTGCGCGGCAGCGAACTCGTTCGGAACGGCCAGTGCGCCTTGCATGCCTTTCTGAGCTGCCTGCGCGGCAGCGAACCACACCGGCACTTTGTTCCAGTCATTGCACGATTTCTGAGCTGCCTGCGCGGCAGCGAACGGCAAGTGGATCGGCCTGCCATTCCGAGACAATTTCTGAGCTGCCTGCGCGGCAGCGAACTCCTCCACTTGTAGCTGATCTTCTGCGGGTACTTTCTGAGCTGCCTGCGCGGCAGCGAACATGGGCGTCAGCCGCAAGCGCAACAACGAACTTTTCTGAGCTGCCTGCGCGGCAGCGAACGTGCATCTTCACAGTGCAAAAGCCCACACGAATTTCTGAGCTGCCTGCGCGGCAGCGAACGTCACGGCCAACGGCTCGCCATCGCGCCACACTTTCTGAGCTGCCTGCGCGGCAGCGAACTCGGCGATCTCGGCCTCAATTCGCGCGAGCGATTTCTGAGCTGCCTGCGCGGCAGCGAACTCGCGCAGGCGGCGCGCTTTAATGTGCTTAGATTTCTGAGCTGCCTGCGCGGCAGCGAACTACTGGCGGCTGCACTTCGCGCTGCCGGACATTTTCTGAGCTGCCTGCGCGGCAGCGAACACCACGATGGGTCTTGTCGGCGAGGTCGGTCATTTCTGAGCTGCCTGCGCGGCAGCGAACGTGTGGTCGGCGGCGCAGGCGGCGGCGTGGTCTTTCTGAGCTGCCTGCGCGGCAGCGAACACCGGTCGCCTGCGCGCCCAGCATCCGCGCATTTTCTGAGCTGCCTGCGCGGCAGCGAACGACCTGCCTTCGCGCGGACCGTGGTCCGTGGTTTTCTGAGCTGCCTGCGCGGCAGCGAACTCCTTGAGCGCCAGATCAAGCTCGACCTGTGTTTTCTGAGCTGCCTGCGCGGCAGCGAATATCCAGACCCGCGGCTACAGCACGCTCGACCATTTCTGAGCTGCCTGCGCGGCAGCGAACCCAGCGCAAGCGCCATCACCTGCTCCGCTTTCATTTCTGAGCTGCCTGCGCGGCAGCGAACCATGAGCGAACAACGCACGGAGCCTTGCACTTTTTCTGAGCTGCCTGCGCGGCAGCGAACGACCTCGCCGCGGTACTTCCCGAACTTCACGCTTTCTGAGCTGCCTGCGCGGCAGCGAACGCTTGCGCCTCGTCAATCTCGCGCTGCCCCGTTTTCTGAGCTGCCTGCGCGGCAGCGAACATGATTGAAGGCACGCACTACGGGATCATCCCATTTCTGAGCTGCCTGCGCGGCAGCGAACGGCTCGGCACGCACGCCGTCGCGTGTGAGCATTTTCTGAGCTGCCTGCGCGGCAGCGAACGTGGGTACAACCGCGTTGGGCTGCGCATCGCGTTTCTGAGCTGCCTGCGCGGCAGCGAACTACGGCAACACCACGAACGTCGGCACCTTCACTTTCTGAGCTGCCTGCGCGGCAGCGAACTACGGATTCCGGCGTTCCGTGCAGTCCATACGTTTCTGAGCTGCCTGCGCGGCAGCGAACTTTCTGCAGTGGATAGCCGATCAGTGCCATCATTTCTGAGCTGCCTGCGCGGCAGCGAACCCGCGCCCGTGCGCCCGAATACAGACGTGACCTTTCTGAGCTGCCTGCGCGGCAGCGAACGTGTGTGTACCGGGCACGGCGTCCGCAGATCATTTCTGAGCTGCCTGCGCGGCAGCGAACCGTCAGTGCCGTGGCACTGCGCACGAGTCCGATTTCTGAGCTGCCTGCGCGGCAGCGAACCGCGTTGGCGTAGCCCTGCGCAATCGCATCAATTTCTGAGCTGCCTGCGCGGCAGCGAACGAAATTTCCGTCGTCGCGGTCTGCGTCGTGCGTTTCTGAGCTGCCTGCGCGGCAGCGAACCACGTCGTACTGACCGGCCGGGACCGTCCAGCTTTCTGAGCTGCCTGCGCGGCAGCGAACTAGAACACCGAGGTGCGAAAGCGGTGCCATCGCAAGGATAGCGACGAAAAGCGGCCGGCCAACCCAATGGATTGGCCAGCCGGCAAGTGTCTGATTTTCAAGGAGCGAGGATGCGCGCCCGAAAAATGGGTCAGAACCAAGGCACAGTGGCGGTGCCACTCAGGCCGTAGGTGTTGAATACGCCGTTGATGGCGCGTGGCTGCGGAGCGCCAAGGTCAATGAACAGGCAGAAGGGTTGGTGTGTGCTCTGGCTGTGCAGGTGGACGTAGGGCAGATCGGGGCGATGTTCCATGCGGGATGGAATGGCCGCCGCGGCCTGCTCGGCGGTTTCGCCCTTGCGCCGCATGCGTCGGCGGCGCAATCGTTCGGCACTGGTCTTGAACTGCCGGCGCTGTACAGTACGGTGTTCCGCGTCGGCCGGCGCTGCGGCAATGTTGCTGACGCGAACATGGTCGCGCATGCCCCGAAGCCAATCGGCAGCCTGTAATGCCTGCAAGCCAGCTTCACTGCCGTGCAGGCGCAGGGTCGTACCCAGCGTACGCGGCTTCAATGCGTGACCGGGGAAGCTGATACCGACGTCGTCGCGACGCTGTTGCACCAACGCAAGGTGCAGGCGGTCGTACAGCGCACCCAGCAGGTGCGGGGCCGCGATTTGCGGGTCATCACGCAAGGCGATGTCCAAGTAATGCGTGGTCATGGTCACTTTTCCGCGTCGCCGAACACACCGCCGCGGATCAGGGTGGCGATGACGAAGTGCCGCTCATCGGGCGTCAATGGCTTGTCCTTGAGCACCCAGCCGTCGAGCAGGCTGTAGAAGTCGGTCTTTTCCTTCGGCTGGCGATACGCGCGGCCTTGCGTGGTGACAGAACCGTAAGGTTCCACTGCGATCGGCCCGTTACTGGCGACCTCGGGATACCAGGTGTCGATGGTGCGGATGGCGTTGCCAATTTTCTGCGAGTGGAGGGCCGCGATTCCGTCGACGTCGTACAGCGTCTTACTTTTCTTGCTGCTGCCCTTGTCGAGGATGAGTTCCTGCGAGGGGAACACTTCCTGACCGGCACCCATCCGCACGAAGGCAGTGACGTGCAGCAACGCATGGGTCTTTCCGGCCAAACCATCGACGATCACGGCTGCCAATTCCAACAGGGCCTGTGCGCTGGCGGGTGCAGGCTTGAAGTCGAGCAGGGAGTGATCCAGCGCCTGAAAGGTCCAGCTTACCGACGGATGGCCGTCGGTGATGTGGGCCACGGTCACTTCCACTTGTTCGGCGCCGATGCGATTGCGCCACAGGAAGCGGCCGTTGGCGAGGTTGGTGGCATAGCGTCGGGCAAGTTCGGCAAAGCCATGTTCTTGTGCGTAGCTCGAGACCGTGGATGTGAGTTTCTGCCGGTACACCGCGTCGTTGCAGGCTGATGGCTGGCCGGTGCCGGGCAGCACGCGCAGGGTGAACTGCACTTTCAGCGTGTCGGCATTGGCGGGCAGGGTGGCCACGTCCACCGTCTGGAGGTTGGGATTCTCAATGGCGGCGTCGAGCTTGGCGGGGTCCTGGTCCTTGGTCTTGAGGCGGTTCGAGATGGTGCCGCGCACGGATTTCGGGCGCAGCGTGATAGGCGCCCAGTTTTGCGGTGCGTTGCGCGCGGCCCAGTCGCCGCCAGACAGCAGCGCGTCGGAGGGGTCGAGCTTGCGTTCGAAGGCGAGGACGGAAGCGGTCTTGAGGTCGGTAGGCATGATGGTCTCCTGAGTCTGGTCAGAGGTTGGGTTCAAAGGTGGAGCGATAGTCATTGCGACAGCGGTACAAGCCTTCATCGGGCCGACTGTCGGCGTACCAGAGCAGGTCCTGCGGCTTGTGCAGGCGATGCGGGCCGATCCATTCACCCATCGAGTACAGGCTTTCCACGAAGCGGAACGGCGTGGTTGCGTCGCGGGCATTGGGCACGCGGCCGGCGGGGTGCACTGGGCCGAGCGCGCCGTAGCCGACCGGGATGGGCACGATCCAGCCGGAGCCTCTCTGGCGATCGCTTTGCCATGCCCCCTTTCCGTGCGCCGCATCGTCGTCGTAATGCCAGTTCACGCGCGAGAGCGAGAGCCAGGCATCGAGGCGGTTGGCGTCCGGATGGGTGGACTGCAGATGCCGCAGGCGCTGGTCGATCAGGTCGTCGCGCGCGACCAGCGCGGAGCCGGGCAGCAGTCGCCGATAGAGCCTGTTGAATTCGTTCACCTGATCGTCGGCCGTGCCGGTAAAATCCGCGATCCACGGCTGCCGGCGCGCGTGTGTGTCGGGCAGCACGATGCCGCCTGCGATGCGCATGGCGTGCAGGCATTGCACGATGGTTCGCAGGTCGCGCTGCCGTGCTTCGTCATCCCAACCGTCAGCATTCACCGCCAGCAGTAGGGTGAGGTCGAGGTGGATGCGGCCTTCCTCCACGATGGCGGTGGACTTGCCATCCTTGCCGATCGGATTGCGCGTAAGCCGGAAGCGCTTGACGAAGCTGCCTTCCGTCGTCTGCTCATCACGGTCGTGGCAGACGACGCCGGCAGCGGCGAATTCCAGATCGAGCCCGGTGGTGCGAGTCTTGCGTTCCAGCGCCCACGTGAGGCCGAGAAACGCGGTGATGGACGGAAAGCCGTGTGTCAGCGGGCTGGAAATCGCATTGGCGTTGTGTACCTTCAGGTGCGGCAACACCACCAGATGGGTGAAGCTGGGACAGGTATTCATGGGGTGGCTTCCGTCGCGCGGCGTTGCAGCGGTATCGGCCAAGCGACCTCCAGAATCGCCTTGCGGGCGAAGTAGCGCATTTCGGCTTCGCCCAGTGCGATCAGCTTGTCGCTGCGCCCGCGCAGTTGCTGGTTGAGCCAGCGGGCGAAGCGAGTGGCAACTTGGTCCGCCCAGTCGTCGAAGATGTACGTGCTCTTGAAGTCGGTATCCTCTTCGCAGCGCTCGGGATCAAGCCAGAGCTGCTCGCATTCCGGCAGTTGGCAATCTTCTTCACGCGTCCAACCGGGTTTGAGGTGGCCCCGTACCGCCGCACCGAACAGCGCGAGCTGATCACCGACCTTCCTCGCGAGCGCGTCCACGCGATCACGCGTGTCCTTGTTCGCTTCTGGGTCGGTGTCGAGGAAATCGGAGAGCTCGCGCACGAGCTGGCGGACTTCGCCAAACCAGAAGAAGGGGCCGTGGCTCTTGTTGAAGATCGAGTCGAGCTTCAGCAGGGCCACGCTATCGCGGGGCTTCCAGGCCGCGGGCGGTAGCGAGGCGAGCAGGTAGTTCACTCCGCCGCGCTCGCTGTTCAATTGCGAGATGTTCTGCGGCTTGGTGCCGCCCAGCTTGCGGATGGCGATGTCGCGATATTCGCGGTAGCTGCCGTCTGCGGACCTGGATTCGCGCCGCGCCTGACGAAGTTCCTTGTTCGCTTCGCCAAAGCGCGCGTCCTGGATTTCAGTATGTACGGCGTGTGCGAGCGAACTGGCGAACAGCGGCTGCAAGAGCTGGTAGTGTGCGTCGTCGTGAGGATTCTCACCGACCAGCCAGTAAAGCTGCTTGCCCATCGGGTGCGTGGCGGGGCGCGGTTCGTGGCGCACCATTGAAGCAAAGGCGCGCATCCATTCCTGCGCCTGCTGTGGGTTGTCGGACAGTGCCGCTTGCAGATCCGCGTCCCCGGCTTGCACCCAGTCGATCAGGCGCTTGCCTTCGACTTCGAGCTTCAGCAGCTTGAACACGTCCAGCGCGGCGGCATTGCCCACCACGTCTTCCGTGTAGCCGTCGCCCAGCAGATGGCTGCCGATTTCCGCACGCCGGGGCAGCGAAGTTGGCGCCATGTGCAAGCTGCTGCCGCGCGCGTCGGGATGCGTGGCTTTCAATACGTGCGTGACCGCCTGGATCTGGCTGACGCGACGCGCGGCATCGGCCAGCCATGTGGCGTAGTCGTACTTCGATGCCGCATTGGCGTCGTCGTTCTTGTCCTTCAGCTTGGCCTCGCGCCGCGCTTCGATGAAGCCGGCGATAGCGGCGCGGAACTGTGCCGAACGTACGGTGGTTGCGGATGGCTCCATATCACCCCCATGAGTAGTGCAGAGATTTATGCCAGCGTCCGGTCTCAACGGGTGAGATCGGTCCCTTCATCCGGCGCGCTAATCTGAGGAAGTGTCGATGGAGCACTTCTTGTATCCTCTTGCACGTCTGCCCTTTCGTGCGTAGGTCCGGAAAGTCGGCCGGGTGGGCGGGTATCGGGAGCCGTTCCAGCGGCTCCCGATATCAGAATCTACCAGAAGCAATTGTTGTTTGCTACCACTTTACGCTGTACTGCAATACAAGAGGAGAAAAATGTTGGTTTGGGTCCTACATCACCAGCTACGATGGTTTCCCTGCTGAAAAAGCAGCTTAGAAAACTTTCCGCTGGACGTTTCTCTGCCGAACAGGCAGTGGTTTTGCCCTCAATGGGCGATTACGATGCAATCGCATTAAAGGCCGAGCCGTGGCCAGCATGCCCATCCGCGATCTCGACGACGACCTGAAGGCGCGCCTGCGTGTGCAGGCAGCGCGCCACGGGCGTTCGATGGAAGGGAAGCGCGGTGCATCCTGCGCAGCGCCTTGGACGCTGCCCCGCTCACCGGGCAATCGCTCTTGGACAGCGCCCGCGAGTTGGTGGCGCCGTATGGAGGCATCGAACTGGAGCTTCCAGTGCGGGGCCAGCAGTGCGACCCGCCGGATCTCCGTTGATGGTAGTGCTGGATACGAACGTCATCTCGGAACTTTTCAAGCCAGCACCTGACGCCAACGTCATGGCGTGGGTAGGCGCCGTGCCGGGCGATGACCTGCACACGACGACGGTCACGCGTGGCGAATTGATGTTTGGCTTGTGCTGCATGCCCAGCGGGTGGCGCAGGATTGATTTGCTGCAGAAGGTGACTCTGCTGTTCGAGCAGAAGCTTGCGGGACACGTGGTCCCCTATGAAAGTGTCGCCGCCGAAGCGCATGCGACGATCGCCGCGGCGCGACGCGCGCAGGGTCGCCCGGTTGAGCATCCGACGCGATGATCGCCAGCATCGCGCGTTCGCGCGGTGCGGCTTGGGCTACCCGCAACGCGCATGACTTCGAGAACTGTGGCGTTGCGCTGATCGACCCTTGGCGTTGACCAGCGTCAGCGGCATCTGGTAACACCGAGCCACGGATCCCAGAACCAGCCTTGGGGAGTGTCCTCGACGGATGGCACTTCGACCGTGGTGAACTTTTCCGCGGCCCGGTTGAGCGACAGATCCTGCGCCTCGGCCTGCTCGCTCACCAGCGAGAGCAGATCGAACGCACCCCAGCGGCTGACTCCCGGCGCTGCGTTGAGTGGGACGTCGTGCAGCAAATCGCGGTGCACTGGCACGTAGAACTGCTCGCCGCGCCTGCCCTCGCGCAGGTCTTCCACGCGCTGCGGCACTAGCGCGTCTTCGTCTTCGTCGGATGGCAGCCAGGCGAGCGTGGTGGTTTTCATGCTGTCCGCCCGGAATGGCTGCTGCTGCGGCAGCACGCCGGTGAGTGCAGCCTGCGGATGCAGCCAGCAGGCTGCGGCGGTGTTGGCTTCCGGCACTGGCTTGGGGCGCGCGCTGCGGCGGCTGGAGGTGGTCGGTGGTGCAGCGGGGATCGGCAGCATTCCGGCCTGCAGGCGCGCGTGCTCCAGATCCACCCAGCGAGTGCGCGGTTCAAGCTGGTCGCGCGGCCGAATGCGCGGGATTGCATTGAGGTGTTGGTACTCTCCCTCGTCCAGCAATACAGCGAGGCGATGGCTGGTCAGCAGGAAGCGGTCGTCCGACGTGGTCTTCTCAAAACCCGGTCGGGTGAACACCGCCGCGTTCGCGTTGCCTTGCTCGATGCCTTTGATGTTGGTATCAAACACCAGCACGTTGGGCGCCCGCGGCGCTTTCATGCGATGACGCTGTACACGGCCGGCAAGCTGGATCAGCGAGCGCATGGAGGAAGGTTCGGCAATGGCCCAATCAGCGTCCCAGTCGCGGCCGACTTCGCACACGGGCGAAGCCAGCACCACGAACAGGTGATCGGGTGCGGAATCCGCGGCATCGAGCGCGCCGCGGATCGGAGGCAACTGCCACACCGCGGCGGGGTCGCGGCGGTTGAACGTGGCATCCAGCATTCCCTCGATCGCGGAGCGCTGCACCAGCGGGAAGCGCGCGTGATACACGCACAGGTGCAGGTGCACGCCTGCCGGCATCGCGCCCTCGATGAGTGCCCGCGCGACGTGGAAGATCGGATCGATGTTGGCCATGCGTACCAGGCCGAAGCTCACCCGCTTGCCGGTGACGGGGTCGGGCTCGGCGTGGACCGCGTGCAGGCGCAGGCACGCCGTGCGGATTTCAGCGGCGAACGCGGCGTGAACCGCTTCGGGTCGTGTCGCCGTGATGCCCAACGGCAGCAGTTCGGCAATCCGCAACGGTTCGCTGACTTGCAGCTTGCCGACGCGGCGCTCGACGAAGCGGGCATGCGCGGCGGCGAAAGCAGCATCGCTGGCGCAGGATTCCGATTGCACGCCGAACTCGTCGGTCCACAGGCACGGCACTTCGATCGGCGCATCGTCGGCGACGCGGAGCTGTCCGCGATTGCGTCGATAGTGGCGACGCCCGGCCCGATAGGCCATGAACATGCCTTGCACCAGCGCGGGCGGCAAGGTGGCCGAGGACAGCACCACCCGCACACCCAGCAGGCCGGCCCAGTGCACAAGTCGGGTCAGCGCGGGCAGGTCGTCGAGGTCGTAATCATCGAGTTCGTCCAGCACCAGATCGCTGCTCATCAGCCGCAGCATCGGCGCGATCTGGCGGCCGGCGCGCAAGGACTCCGTGGCCGGCGCAAGGTGATCGACCGTGCACACCAGCATGGGTGCGGCAATCAGTTTGCGAATGTCCGGGTTGGCCAACGCGCGCGACAACAGCGGGTGATCGCCAATGTAGCCCTCATAGAGGACGTGGCTGTCTTCCTCGATCAGTTTCTGCGTCGAGGCGGAGCCACCGGCTTCGGCCTGGGCCTCGTGGTACTCGAACAGCGCGCGGCTAGCCGAACCGCCGACCAGCACCGCCAGCTCGTCGTCGTTCAAGCCCAGGTCCCGGCGATAGCTCCTGCCGGTCTGCAACGTGAGCGTGCGCAGGCCGAGCGCGTAGCTCACGCGCAATCCAATCTGCGGCTCGGCCAGCGCGTACAGCATGCGTGCGTTAGCCAGCGTCTTTCCGCAGCCGGTGGAGGCCATGTTGACGATGAAGGCGCCGTGCTCGCGAGCGACCTCGCGCATGCCTGCCGCCGCATCAAAGGCCTTGTCCTGCCACGCAAAGTTCCGGTCCGCGCTGCGCCGGCGCAGGCTGCGATGATTGGCGAGGCGCGGCAGGTGGCGCTCGAAATTGGGCAGCGCGTGCGCGATCAGGCTGGCGGTGTGGCCCACGCCGAGCAGGTGTTCCAGCAGTGACTGGTTGAATACCGACGTACCGAGCTTGTCTTTGCGGGTGTTGGCGTGCACGGTTTGGTCGGCTTGCACGAAGCGCCGACGCTCGGCTGCCGGTTGGTCGCCGTCCATACCCAATCCGGAGTAATGGTGATCGGCCAGCATCAGGCACAGCCGCGCAAGGTGCATCACGTACGGATCGCCGAGCCAATCGCTTGCGCGCTGCGCGTGGAGTTTCAGCAGGGAGCTGGCTACGCGTCTGGCCGGCGCGCGCCACGCGGGCGCGATGGCGGGCAGCGCGCAGGCCAGGTTCCAATACGGTGCCGCTTCGGCTGGCGTGGTGTGCGGATCGATTTCGTTCCAGTCGTGGGCGACCTGCGCCAATGGCGCTTCCAGCCAGTCCCGGTCAAAGCACCCCGCCCGTTTGCCCAGCCAGGCTTGACCGCTGCCGTCCGCGTTCGGCACGGGAATGATCGGCAAGCGGTGATGGGTGACGATCAGCCAGCCGACCGCAGCCGCCAGCGGGGCGCGGCTGGTGAGATCACGAAACGGATGGCGGTTGATGCCTTCGTCCACGCCATCGCGCAGGTAGCGTCCGCGCGCGATCCATTCGGACTCCAGGCCGATGTCGCTTGCGGCGAGGCGGCCCAGCCAGCCAGCGTCATCGTCGCTGCCGACGAAGGCGAGGAACAGCCGCAGCGACACCCACTCGTGACGGTAGCGGTTGCGTTCCGTGCGTTTGCCCTCGAGGCGTTCCTGAAAAGCCACGCTGGCCTTGCCAAGGTCATGCAGCAGCCCGGCGAGCTGCGCGAGCAGGCGAATGTCCGACGCGTGGTGCCAATCGTTTTCGTCGCCCTTGCGCAAAACATCGCGAGCCGTCGCGTTGGTCGGCACGGCGCCTTCGGGATTGAAACGCCGCGCATCGCCGACGATCCACATCAGTTCGCTGTGATCCATTCCGCGAATCCAATGGCAGGCGACGGCGGTATTCCTGCGCGCGGTCTTGCGTAACAGCTTCCGCAACGTATCCAAGCCGGCCTGCGTGATCGGCGTTTGCCAGGTGCGTTCGCCACGGCGCTCGGCGAACTGGTCGAGGATGCGCCGGGTTTCGGTGAGCGCGCGCTTGTCGCACTGGCTGACCAGCAGCACGTTCATGCCGGCTGCTCGCTGGCTTGCGCGGCGGTGTCCAGCGCCACAGTCTTGAGCGTATCGATCATGAAATCCAGCGCCTCGCCGCGGGTCAGCGCCTCGATGCAGCCACGGCGAAAGCCCTGCTCGTCGTCGCCGCGCATGGCCGAAATAAAAGCCTGCGGCAGAATGTGTGCGTCCTTCACTAGGTCTGCCACGTCGAATACGAGCCCTCCCCGCCGGGTCTTTCCGTGCAGCACTGCCAATCCATGCGGCAGGCCCAGAACCCACGTGGCGGTGGCGCCGAGGCCGTAGGCGAGGTAGTTACCATGGTCGAGGAAACGGTTGGCCGGATCGCTGCCGCTGCCACGTTTGGCGCGGGTGAAATCACCATAGCCCACGGCATCTACCGCCAGCTTGAACAAGGCCTTGGTGAGGCGGGCCTCCTCGGTCAAGAGGCTCGCGTTGTCGGGCGCGAGGTTGATCTGCTGGCGCGTGCGTTGCAGAAGCGCGTCGAGCCGTGCGGGATCGACCGTGAAGCCCGCTTCGCGCAGGGCGGGGTGCTGCCATACGCCGGCAATGCGCTCCGCACGCGTTCGCTGGAAAGCCTTGGCGGCGGTAAGCCGAAGTGCATCGTCGAACCAGAACCGCGCCCATGCCCGCAGGTATTCGGTTGGGCGATATTCGGATTGCGGCGAGAACCACGCGACTTCGATGTCGACCTCATTGGCCGAAAACAACGGTGTGCCGCCGCCACCGCAGAAGCCGACCAGTACACCGGCTTTCGCCAGTTCGCGCATCGCCGCCTGGGTAACGGAAGTGCCGGTGCCCAGCAACACCGTCGTGGTGTTGGCGATCGGAATGTTCCAGTACAGCGATTCCTTGCCGGCGTCGGTGACATATTCCACGCGACCACCGTTGACCAGCACGCGGCAGTGTTGCAGGTAATAGATGTTCGCCCGCTTCGAATGCAGGATGGTCTTAAGGTCGGATGGACTCACTTCGTCCACGTGTCACCCCTTCTCGCAAGATCATGAAAGGTCCGAGATCAATCCTTCCCCATCCGCGTTCTCACACAGTGCGATCACGCAAAGTTGTGACACGTGCTCGTAACCCGCCGAAGTGTTCATCTTGTGGGAACTGCGCTGCCGTTGGCAACCTCCAACGCCTTGCCAATGGTTGTCGATGTTGCTTTCCATCTTTCGCGTCCTCGGGCACTGCACTGCGGTTCTGAACCGTTCAATCCTCCGGAGATTATTTGGTGTGATTCAATTTGCCATCGGCGACTATTGTCGACAGACGTTGGCGTCGGCCTCTGGGTGGATTTTCCTATAGGTGAGCCGCGGCGCTGTGCAATCACGCTTTGGCTGTCAGCTCGGATCGTCGTGGCGAACGACTTCTTGGTCTTGTTCGTTGCTAATAGCACCACACGCCCGTGGCCAAATTGCGCATCGGCCGAGCAGGTATACCGCCAGGAATACGACGCTTGCGACGATCGCGATGGCAAACGAGCCCATGGCCCCGACGAGGCCGAGTCCGAGGATATATCCTGGATTGCCGAACCACGGTGGCGACAGCTTGGCGATTTCCGGATCGCCAAGGGTATGCATCAGCATCCAGCCGACGTAGGCGAAGGGCCAAGCGGCCAGAAAGATGATCGCGGCGCCCACGAAGAAGGGTAGAACTTGGGTGACGAGCGGGTTCCAGCGCGCGTCGATGGCATCCTGCTCCGAGATGCTACTCGGAGCCGAGTGTCCGATTTCCGCTGGGGTGGATTCCGCTTCGCGGTCCACCGCACTTGCGCTGGCAGGAAGTTGAAGCAGCTGCCGGAGCACAGCGATCAGCAGGATGGCGGCGGCTGGGGCGGCGACCAGGGGAGTGAACGACCAAATGCTCAGATCCATGGAAAGGGTCCTTCTTGGATGTTGTTATTCGGTTGGTGGCGAGTACGATGCGCGGCGTGTGTCTCGTGCCGCGCGACGATGTCGAATTGATGGTTGGTTGCGTTGGTCTTCGGCGTGTTCCTGCGGGCGCGCGTTGAGGAAGGCGGAGCCTTCGGTTGCTGTTTCGGCAGCGTCTTGGCAAGCAGGCTGTCGAGGCCTTTGTGGTTATCCAGAGCCGCGCTCATGCGGTCTGCCGCGCATACGAGATCGCCGGCCAGGAACAGCGCTCGGCCGCGCTCGGCAGGATGCTTCGCCAGAAATTCCAGGGTGTAGTCCAGCCCCGCCGCAATCTGCGGCGATCGATCCCTCAACCACTCGAGATGCGGGTCCAGCATCCGGATGGTTTGCGACTCGTGGCTCACCAACAAGTAATGGGTCGGTCGGATGTTGCCTGAGCCCACGGCGCGAACCTTGCCGAGATCGTGGAGCAGGGCAGCTACCTGGGTCATCGCCTTCTCCAGTGGGTTGAGCCGTGCGCCCGCCATGTCACCCGCAATCTCCATGACCTCGACACTGTGCGCCAGCAGCCCGCCCGGTTCGTGGTGATGGTGTTTGAAGCTCCCCTTGCAGGTAGTGATGCTGGATGCAATGCGGGGGTCGGTGAGTACGCGGTTGAGAAATTGGCGCAGGAGCTTGGGTTCAAGTTGATCAACGAAATCAGCAAGTTTTCCCAGCGCCGGGCGCGCGTTGACTGAACAGGCCTCCCACGCCAGCAGCGCCGCACCGTTGTCGACCTCATGTGCGTCCAGTTCGCGGACTGCTTGCAGGTTGGCGATCGTCTCGCCATGGAACCGCCGGACGTACAAGCGCGCCTGGATCGGAGTCGGTGTCGTCGCTGGAACCCGCTCGAGAAGACCCGAGTGCTCCCAGGCGTACACCCGCACACCGCCGGTGCAATCCGCCAAGTTGAGCACCTTGAAGCGGTCGCCCATCTGGGTCACGCGCTCGACGCTCCTCGTCAGTGTGTATTGGCCCTCGATTGTCGCGCCAATGGATTGCTCGAATGTGTTGGTGCGCGTCATGCGGCGTCTCCGGAGGCCACGTTGGCGGCCGGTATGTGTTCGTCCATGGCAGGGCCGAGCAGGGGCGTGCGGGGTACCGACGCGGTCTGGATGTTGGCGGCCAACAGGCGTTCCATCGCCGCACCGTCCGAGCGGGTCAGATTGGGCACATAGCGCGAGTACGTCTTAAACAGCATCTCGGTGTTTGCGTGGCCAAGTTGACGCGCCACCCATTCGGGGTTTTCGCCCGATGCCAGCCACAGCGTTGCCGCGGTGTGGCGGGTCTGGTAGGGGCGGCGTTTTTCCAGATCGAGATAGCGGAGCAAGGGGTACCAAACCCGGTTGGTGAAGTTGTCGAGATCGACGGGTTCACCCTTGCGGTTGCAGAACACGAAGCCGGCTAGGTCCCCTGTAATCGCATGCTGGGCTTGCAGCGCTTCGTAAACCGGTTGCGACATTGATACCTCGCGCTGGGAGCCGTCGGTCTTGGTGTATTCCTTCTCGCCGCGAACCAGGGTTTCGCGGACCAGGATCTGCCGGCGCTCGAAGTCGACGTAGCGCCATTGCAGACCGTTGATCTCGCCGCTGCGCATGCCGGTGAACAGGCGGGTGATCAGGTAGTTCCGATAGTCGGCGCGCACCGCCTGGATCATCGTCTGGACCTCTCCCAGCGAGAAGGGGTGGATGTCGACCTTGGGTTGCTTCAGGCGCTTGATGCGATCGACGGGATTGACGAAGTCGAAGCGCTCCGCGGCCTCACCCAGAATCTGGCCATGCATCTGGATGACTCGGTTGATCGTTTTGGCAGATAGCGTCTCGTGGCCGCCACGGCCGGGCAGCTTGGCCAGCCGCGCCCGGAACGCGAGGCAGTCCGCCTTGGTGATCTCGGCGACAGGCCGAGTGCCGAACTCCGGAACCAGATGCCGATCCAAAGTGGAACGGATGGTTGCGCGATGTGAGCGCCGCCACAGCGGTTCGTTTTCGGTGTACCAGGTTTCGGCGAAGTCTCTGTACAGCGGTGTGGCAGGTTGCGCCTTTCCGGCTCTGGGAGTTGTGCTCGTCGCCGCGAACTTGGTGGCGTTGTGGCTGCCGGGGAAATACCTGGAGTATTCGAACTGCCCGAGTGCGATCTCGGCATCCAGCTTCTCGAGCACCCGCTGCATGCGTTTGCGGTTTACGGGCGTATCCGCCAGCTTGGTGTATTCGCGGCAGCGCGTCCCGGCATACCGAAAGTCGAAGAACAGCTTCCCATCACGAACGTTGATACTAGACATGGCAGACGCCTCCGCTGGTCAACGGGATGCTTTCGACCGCGATGGCTGGCGCGACCATGTCTGTTTCGATGGTCTCCCAGATGTAGAGGATCTTGCGGCCACCGAACGGCTTGAAGTAGTGGCGACCTTCAATGAGTACTGCATCCTTCAGGCGTTCGCGGATTGTTCGTTCGTCGTATTTGATGCGGCGTGACAGTTCGCTGGTGGTCAAATAGGTGTTAGGCATGTAGACTCCTTCGTAGCGCAGTATGTCTGTATGTAGCGCATGTGCTACATCGAGAGCAAATATACTACATCATTTGAAGCGTGTCAACTACGAAAGAAGCGTATAGGCTACATGGCCATCAAGTTCAAACTCAAAGAGCAAATCGCCGAGAAGGAATTTCGCGAGCGTCGCGTCGTGTCTCTGAAAGAGATCGCCGAAGAGACCGGGATCCACCGTGTGACCCTATCCAAGCTGGCCAACAACAAGAAGTACAACGTAGGTATCGATACGCTCGAAAAGTTGTGCGGCTTTTTTGATTGCTCGATCGGGGACGTCGCTGAGTACATTCGGGACGGCAAATAGCCCGACGGTCATTCCACGATGCACCGAGATACAAGATTCATGTGCGCGGTCTCAGGGTGGTCTCAATTTGGTCTCGAATGTGACCAGCGGGCGCAAGCGAACCACAGAGTTCGATCGAAGAAGCTCATGTTCAGAATGCCTGGCGCCCAAACCCAAAACTGCACGAGTCGCGACTGGCAAGCGTTTGTGGCGCCTCGTTGACCGTCCGCGTCATATTCCGTACAATGTGCGGCTCACCTGATGCGGGGTGGAGCAGTCTGGCAGCTCGTCGGGCTCATAACCCGAAGGTCGCAGGTTCAAATCCTGCCCCCGCTACCAGATTGGGCTGGAAGGATGGAGCTTTCCGGTGTCGTGGTCACGGACGATCCGCGCAAGTGGCACTCCGCAAGGATGCGGGACGCCGGGTTCAGGATCAAAAACCGGCGACGTAAGGAATGGGCCTTGTGCCCATTTTTTGTTTCCGTAATTCGTGGATGGCGATGGAAACCGAAGCAATCATCGCGCGCGTGGCGCCGGCCCTTGCGGAACTGGGCCTGGAATGCCTGGGCATGGAATGGAACGCCGGTCACGGCGGTGGCCTGCTGCGCGTGTACATCGATTCGCTGCAGCACGACGGCGACGCCGCCAATGCGGTGAGCGTGGACGATTGCGAAGCAGCCAGTCGCGAGATTTCGGCGTTGCTGGACGTGGACGATCCGATTCCCGGGCATTACGTGCTGGAGGTTTCCTCGCCGGGGATCGAGCGACCGCTGTTCAACGTGGCGCAGTTCGCGCGGTTCATCGGCGACGAGGCGAAGGTGACCTTGAAGCTGCCGCGCGAGGGGCGTCGCCGGTTGCGCGGGCGGATCGCCGCGGTCGCCGGCAAACGAATCGGCATGGACGTGGATGGTGCGCGCATCGAGATCGCCGAAGACGAAATCGAGAGCGCGCGTCTGGTGCCGGACTGGAATGCGCTGGGTTACAACCCGCAACCGAAGCCAGGCAAGGCGCCGAATGCGAAGCAAGCCGGCGCCAAAGGCAAGCATTGAACGTGGTTCGAACGACAAACCGGGAATGACAAGGGGCCGCGGCAGGACGCGGCTTCGATGGAGCCAGAGAGATGAATCGTGACTTGTTGTTGATCGTGGATACCGTGGCCGCCGAGAAGGCGGTGCCGCGCGACGTGATTTTCGGCGCCCTCGAGGCGGCGTTGGCGACCGCGGCCAAGAAGCGCTATCCCGAGGAAGAACCCGACATCCGGGTCAGCATCGACCAGGAAAGCGGCGACTACGAAACCTTCCGGCGCTGGTCAGTGATCGCCGACGACGGCGAGATGGAATCGCCCGACTGGCAGTTGCGGCTGATGGATGCGGAAGACGAGCGCCCCGGCGCGCAGGTCGGCGAGTTCATCGAACAGCAGATCGAGAATCCCGAATTCGGCCGCATCACCGCGCAGGCCGCCAAGCAGGTGATCGTGCAGCGCATCCGCGAGGCCGAGCGTGCGCAGGTGGTCGACGCCTGGAAGGATCGCGTGGGCGAACTGGTCAACGGCGTCGCCAAGCGCGTCGAGCGCGGCAACATCTACCTCGATCTCGGCGGCAACGCCGAAGCGTTCATCCCGCGCGACAAGGCGATTCCGCGCGAAGCCGTGCGGGTGGGCGACCGCGTGCGCGGCTACCTGTTCGAGGTGCGTTCCGAACCGCGCGGCCCGCAGCTGTTCGTGTCGCGCACCGCGCCCGAATTCATGATGGAGCTGTTCAAGCTGGAAGTGCCGGAGGTCGGCCAGGGCATCGTCGAGATCCGCGCCTGCGCGCGCGACGCCGGTGACCGCGCCAAGATCGCCGTGGAGGCACATGACAAACGCACCGATCCGATCGGCGCCTGCATCGGCATGCGCGGTTCGCGCGTGCAGGCAGTGTCCAACGAGTTGAACGGCGAGCGCATCGACATCGTGTTGTGGAACGACGCGCCGGCGCAGTTCGTCATCAACGCGATGGCGCCGGCCGAGGTGCAGTCCATCATCGTCGACGAGGACAAGCACTCGATGGACATCGCGGTCGCCGAGGACAAGCTCTCGCAGGCGATCGGCCGCGGCGGCCAGAACGTGCGCCTCGCCAGCAAGCTGACCGGTTGGGACCTCAAGGTGATGACCCAGGACCAGGTCGCCGCCAAGAGCGAAGCCGAGCAGGAATCCGCGCGGCAACTGTTCATGGACAAACTCGAAGTCGACCAGGAAATCGCCAACATCCTGGTGCAGGAAGGCTTCTCCACGGTCGAGGAAATCGCCTACGTGCCGACCGGCGAATTGCTGGCGGTGGAAGGTTTCGACGAGGACATCGTCGAGGAATTGCGTTCGCGCGCCAAGGACGCGCTGCTGACCGAGGCGCTGGCGGTCGAGGAAGACCTCGACGAGCACGCGCCGTCCGAAGAGCTGCTGGCGCTGGACGGCATGGACGAGGAAACCGCGTACGCGCTGGCCGAACGCGGCATCGTGACTTTGGACGACCTTGCCGACCAGGCCGTGGACGACCTGATCGACATGGAAGGCATGGACGAGGAACGCGCGGGGGCGCTGATCATGGCGGCGCGCGCGCCGATGTTGGCGAAGATGGAGCAGGAATCCAGTTGAACACGCCACGGCAAATCCGGAGTGTTTGCCGGGCCGCGATAATGGGCGGCCTGATAAGCGAGCCACACGGATGTGGCGAGTAGCGCAGCAGTTTTGCAAGCTGCCCATAAGAGGTACGACACGATGTCAGACATCACGATCAGACAATTGGCCGGCATGGTGGGTACACCGGAAGACAAGCTGCTTGCGCAGCTTGCCGAGGCCGGCATGACCTTCGAAGGCCCGGACCAGGTCATCAGCAGTCGCCAGAAGAGCAAGCTGCTCGATTTCCTGCGCAGCAACCATGGCAAGTCGGCATCCGAGTCGGCCGCGGCGGCACCCAGGCAGATCACGCTGAAGCGGCGCAAGGTCAGCGAAATCACTGTGGCGGGCGGTCGCGGCGCCAGCGCCAAGACCGTCAACGTCGAAGTGCGTGCACGGCGTACCTACGTCAAACGCGGTGCGATCGCGAACGACGGCGTCGTGGACAGCGAGCGTGAAGAGGCACTGCGCAAGCTCAAGGAATCGCAGGAACAGCACGAACGCGAATTGGCCGAACTGGCCGAGCAGGACCGCCGCCGCAAGGAAGAACAGGACCGCGTCGCCGCCGAGGCGGCCGAGCGCAAGCGTGCCGAGGAAGAGCGCGCCAAGGCTGTGGCCGAAGTCGCCGCGCACGCAGCCGGGGAGGCCCCTTCCGAAGAATCGCCGACACCCGCGCGCCGCCATGAGGCGCCCAAGCCCGCAGTGCGCGCCAAGGACGATGCCGGCGGGCACAAGGCGAAGCGCTCGCGCGGATCGCATCGGATGCGCGACGACGAAGACGAAGGTCCGGCGCGCTACACCGGCGGTGAATTGCACCTCACCGACGCCGAACGGGCACGCCGTTCCACCCGCAAGCGCGCCAGGACCCGGGTCGACCTTTCGGAAATCACGGGCCAGCACGGATTCTCCAAGCCGGTCGCGCCGCAGATGCGCGAGATTCCGATCGGCGAAACCATCGTGGTGTCCGACCTCGCGCAGAAGATGGCGGTCAAGGGTTCGGAAGTGGTCAAGGCGCTGTTCAAGATGGGCAGCATGGTGACCATCAACCAGAGCATCGACCACGACACCGCCGCGCTGGTGGTGGAAGAGCTCGGGCACAGGGCAGTCGACGCCGCGGAAAAGACGGCCGAAACCGAACTCGCCGCGCACGTCGTCACCGAGGCTGCCGAAGGCGAGAAGACGCAGCGTCCGCCGGTGGTCACCATCATGGGCCACGTCGACCACGGCAAGACATCCTTGCTCGACACCATTCGCCGCACCAAGGTTGCGTCGGGCGAAGCGGGCGGCATCACCCAGCACATCGGCGCCTACCACGTCGAGACGCCGAAGGGCGTGATCACCTTCCTCGACACCCCCGGCCACGCGGCGTTCACGTCCATGCGTGCGCGTGGCGCGCAGTCCACCGACATCGTGGTGCTGGTGGTCGCGGCCGATGACGGCGTGATGCCGCAGACGGTCGAGGCCATCCAGCATGCGCGTGCGGCCAGGGTGCCGCTGATCGTCGCGGTCAACAAGATGGACAAGCCGGAAGCCAACCCGGACAACGTGCGCCAGGGCCTCGCGCAGCACGAAGTGATTCCCGAGGACTGGGGTGGCGACACCCAGTTCGTGCCGGTGTCGGCGCGGACCGGCATGGGCGTGGATGCGCTGCTGGAAGCCATCAACGTGCAGGCCGAGGTGATGGAGCTGAAAGCGGTGCCGGATGGCCGCGCCTCGGGCGTGGTGATCGAATCCAGCCTCGACAAGGGCCGTGGCCCGGTCGCGACGGTGCTGGTGCAACAGGGTCTGCTGAAGCGCGGCGACTACGTGGTATGCGGCGTCGAATACGGCCGCGTGCGCGCGCTGTTCGACGAGGCCGGCAAGCAGGTCGAGAGTGCGGGCCCGTCGATCCCGGTGCAGATGCTGGGCCTTTCCGGCGTGCCCGAGGCCGGCGACGAATTCGTGGTGGTGGCGGACGAAAAACTGGCGCGCAACGTGGTGTCCGAGCGCGAAACCCGGCGTCGCGAGAAGCGTCTGGTCACCCGCACCAACACGCTGGAAGACGTGATGGCGATGATGGGCAAGGGCGAGGGCCAGCAGAGCCTCAACATCCTCATCAAGGCCGATGTGCAGGGTTCGGCCGAAGCGCTGCGCGAATCGCTGACCGCGATCAGCAACGATCTCGTGAAGGTCAACGTGATCGCCTCCGGCGTCGGCGGCATCACCGAGTCCGACGCCACGCTGGCGGCGGCGTCCAAGGCGTTGCTGATCGGCTTCAACGTGCGTGCCGATGCCTCGGCGCGCAGGATCATCGAGCAGAACGGCGTGGATCTGCGCTACTTCTCGATCATCTACGACGTGATCGACCAGGTGAAGCAGGCGGCGTCCGGCCTGATGGGCATGGAAGTGCGCGAGGAAATCCTCGGCGTTGCGGAAGTGAAGGACGTGTTCCGTTCCTCCAAGTTCGGCGCGATCGCGGGTTGCCAGGTGGTCGAGGGCACGGTCAAGCGCAACAAGCCGATCCGCGTGCTGCGCGACGACGTGGTGATCTTCGAGGGCGAGCTGGAATCGCTGCGCCACTACAAGGACAACGTGGACGAGGTGAAGAGCGGCAGCGAGTGCGGCATCGGCGTCAAGCAGTACAACGACGTCAAGCCGGGCGACCGCATCGAGTGCTTCGAGCGCGTCGAAGTCGCGCGCACGTTGTAAAGCGGGGGCTCGGGATTCGAGTGGAGGCCACTATCCTCGTTGTCATTCCGGACGCCGCGCAGCGGCGATCCGGAATCGGTGTCTTTTGTTCGAAATTTCCGACCCGGATCGCCGGTGGATAATGTGACCGATTCCGGGTTCCACTGCGATGAAGCCGCGGTGGCCCCGGAATGACGAAATGGTAATTCTCACCTCATTGCTATGCTTGGCTCATGCCAACCCGTTCCTTCCATCGCACCGACCGCGTCAACGCCGAACTTCGCCGTGAAGTCGGCGCGCTGGTGCACGCCGCGGTGCGCGACCACGCGTTGCCGCAGGCCAGCGTCGTCGACGTCGAGGTCAGCCGCGAGCTGGATGTCGCGACGGTATGGGTCACCGCGCTGCAACCCGAGCGTTCGCAGGAAGTCGTGAGGGCGCTGAAGGAACTGGCGAAGGAGTTTCGCCGCGAACTCGCGCATTCCATGCGGATGCGACGCGTGCCGGAACTGCGCTTCAAGTACGACGACTCCGTCGACAAGGGCGAGCGGATCGAGCGGTTGCTGCGCGACTCGGGCGTGACCGACGGGAACGCGTGACCGCGACGCAAGGTGAAACATGATGCCGACCGGATCGCGCGACGTCACCGGCATCCTGCTGCTCGACAAGCCGCAAGGCATCTCGTCCAACCGCGCGTTGCAGCAGGCCAGACGCCTGTTCGGCGCGGCCAAGGCCGGGCACACTGGCAGCCTCGATCCGCTGGCGACGGGTTTGTTGCCGGTTTGTTTCGGCGAAGCGACGAAGATCGCGGGTTACCTTCTGGGTGCGCGCAAGGCGTACGCCGCCGAATGTCGGCTCGGCGCCGCCACCGACACCTGCGACAGCGACGGCGCCGTTTTGACGGAGCGGCCGGTGCCGGCGCTGGATGATGCGGCGATCCGGGGCGCATTGGCGCGGTTCACCGGGCACATCACCCAGGTGCCGCCCGTGTATTCGGCACTGAAGCAGGGCGGGGTGCCGCTGTACAAACGCGCGCGTCGTGGCGAAGCGGTCGAAGTTCCGCCGCGCGAAGTCGAGGTATTCCGTTTCGATTTGACGGGTCGCGATGGCGACGTGCTGCGCCTGCATGTCGAATGCGGCTCCGGCACCTACGTGCGCAGCCTGGTCCGCGATCTTGGCGAGGCGCTCGGTTGCGGCGCACACCTGACCGCCCTGCGCAGGTTGTGGGTGGAACCGTTCCGCGATCCGCGCATGTTCACGCTCGACGAACTCGCGGCGTTGCACGGGCAGGGCGCGGAGTCGATGAACCGCTGCCTGTTGCCGATCGCGGCAGGGCTGGTCGACTGGCCCGCATTGCGGCTGGGCGCGGCCGATGCGGACGCGGTGTCGCACGGGCGCGCGCTGCGTGTTGCCGACGCACCGGGCCGCTATCGCGCCGAATCCGCCGACGGCCATTTGCTGGCGATCGGCGAAGTCGACGCTGCGGGAACGTTCAAGGTGTTGCGGGGTTTCTCCAGTTCGCGTTGACGCGCGCCGCCTCCCCGGATCGGATCACAGGATCGCGAGCACGTTTTCCGGCGGCCTGCCGATGGCGGCCTTGCCGTTGGCGAACACGATCGGGCGTTCGATCAACACCGGATGCGCGGCCATCGCTTGGATGAGCTGTTGGCGTGTCAGCCTGGCGTCGTCGAGTCCGAGTTCGGCGTAAGCCGTTTCGCCCTTGCGCATCAGTTCGCGTGGCTGCATGCCTAACGATTGCAGGGCCCGTTCGATTTCCGCAGCCGATGGCGGATTCTTCTGGTAATCGACAGTGGCGGGTTCGATGCCGCGTTCCTGCAACAGTGCCAGGGTGCCGCGCGATTTGGAGCAACGCGGGTTGTGCCAGATGACAATGGTGTGCTTGGCCGGCATGCGTGAATCTCGCAAGCGTGGATTCGCGGGTTCACTCAACTGCGCGCGGAACCGCCACGGTTGCCGCCGCCGCCTCGTCGCGGACCCCCGCGGCCACCGCCGCCGGGACCGCGATTCTGGCCACGGTTCTGGCCGCCGCCCGGACCGCGCCCCTGTCCGCGGTTCTGTCCGCCGCCGGGGCGTTTGTCGCCCGCGAACCAGGTGCGCACGGAAGGCAATTCCTGGCCGGGCGCCACGCCGCGCCGGTTCTTGCGCTGCTTGCGTTGCGGGCGGTCGGGCTTCAACACGTTGCCGTTGACTTCGCCGCGTGGCGGTCCACGGCGGCGCTTGCCGCGGCTGTTGAAGTCGTCGGGCCGCACGCGGTCGAACGCGGTCAATTCGCGCGCCTCGTCGTGGCGCACGCCGGTCCACGCGTGCGGCGCCTCGTTGGCCGGGCGGATCTCGGTGACGCCGCGCGGCGTGTGCCGCTGGTGCAGGACGGGTTTCAGGGTCAGCGTGGGCTGCGCGGGTCCCGCGCCCGAAAGTTCGCGCAACGACTTGACCGCATCCTCGGCGAGCGCCTCGCTCTGGCCCGGGCGCAGGCCGCGCGGCAACTCGACGTTGCCGTAGCGGATGCGTTTCAGGCGGCTGACGAGAAATCCCATCGCGTCCCACAGGCGGCGCACTTCGCGGTTGCGGCCTTCGTGCAGGACCACGCGGAACCAGCAGTGGCTGCCGCCGCGGCTGACCACGTGGATTTCATCGAAACGCGCAGGGCCGTCTTCCAGTTCGACGCCGGCCTTCAGTTTTTCCAGCGCCTCGTCGGGAACCTCGCCGTGTACCCGGCACAAGTATTCGCGTTCGAGTTCGTGGCTCGGGTGCATCAGCGCGTTGGCGAGTTCGCCATCGGTGGTGAGCAGCAACAGGCCGGTGGTGTTGACGTCGAGGCGACCCACCGAAATCCAGCGCGAACCGTTGAGCTGGGGCAGCTTCTCGAACACCGTGGGACGGCCTTCCGGGTCGTCGCGGGTGGTCAGTTCGCCCTCGGGTTTGTGGTACATCAAGACTTGCGCGCGTTCCTGGAGGTCGGTCGCGACCACGAACTGCTTGCGGTCGACTTCCACGCGATCGCCGGCGCGCACGCTGGACCCGGTTTGCGCGGCCTGGCCGTTGACCAGGATTTCGCCGCCGGCGATGCGTTGTTCCAGCAAGCGCCGCGAACCCAGTCCGGCATTGGCGAGCACCTTGTGCAGGCGTTCTTCCAGCGCGTCGTCGCCGGTTGGCGTGGCTGCGCGTTTCAGGGACAGCGTGGAACGTGGGGTGGAACTCATGCGGCGTCCTCGGCGGTGCGTGGAGCGACAGCCGACGTGGATTCGCCGGCGGCAGGTTCGTCGGGCTCGACGACGGAATCGAGTTCGGAAGGCTCGGCCGCGTCGGGCGCCAGCGCGAGCTGCGGATCGGGATCGGCGATCTCGCGGATCTCGGCCAATGTCGGCAACTGGTCGAGCGACTTCAGGTTGAAGTAATCGAGGAACTGCCGGGTAGTGCCGAACAGCGCCGGCTTGCCGGGCACGTCGCGGTAGCCGACCACGCGTATCCACTCGCGCTCCTCGAGCGTGTGCATGATGCTGGAGGCGACGGTGACGCCACGCACCTGTTCGATCTCGCCGCGGGTGATGGGTTGGCGGTACGCGATCAGCGCCAGTGTTTCCAGCAAGGCGCGCGAGTACCTGGTCGAGCGTTCGGCCCACAGCCGCGCCACCCACGGGTGCACGTCCTCGCGCACCTGGTAGCGGAAGCCGGAGGCGACTTCCCTGAGTTCGATGCCACGGCCCTCGCAGGCCTGCGCCAGCGCTTCGAGCGCGCGCGCGAGGTCATCGTGGCTGATGCCGTCGGTTTCGGAAAACAGCGCCGAGAGCATCGGCAGCGTCAGCGGTTGCTGGGCCGCGAGCAGGGCGGCTTCCACGATGTTGTTGAGTTTTTCCTGTTCCACGTAAGTCTCACCTTGTGCAAAGCATCAGTCCGCCAAGGACGCGAAAGACGCAAAGAAAGCAATCAAGCATTTGCCCTGTTTTTCGCTTCCCTTCGCGCTCTTTGCGTTCTTCGCGGACGATTGACTGTTCAGTCCGGGGTTTCGGAGGTGGCGCATGCCTTCAGGTAGATCGCCGCGAGCGGCGCATCCTGCATGATCTCGATCAGGCGGTCCTTGGCGAGTTCGAGCAGCGACAGGAAGGTCACCACCACGCCCATGCGGCCTTCGGTCGCATCGAACATGGACTCGAAGCGGTGGAACGCGCCGTCGCCGAGCTTGCGCAGCACTTCGCCCATGCGCTGGCGCACCGACAGCGGTTCGCGCTCCACTTCATGGTGGCCGTACAACTCCGCGCGGTGCAGCACGTCGCGCAGCGCCAGCAGCATTTCGCGCAACTCCACCGGCGGCGGCAGTTTCACCACCTTGTGGTCCGGTACGAAGGCGCGGGTGGTGTCGAAATCGCGCTCCATGCGCGGCATCGCGTCAATGTCCTCGGCGGCCTTCTTGAAACGTTCGTACTCCTGCAACCGCCGCACCAGTTCCGCACGCGGGTCTTCCTCGATGCCTTCCTCGGCGGGCGGGCGCGGCAACAGCAGGCGCGACTTGATCTCGGCGAGGATCGCGGCCATCACCAGGTACTCGGCCGCGAGTTCCAGCCGCATCTCGCGCATCACCTCGATGTAATCCATGTACTGGCGGGTGATTTCCGCGACCGGGATGTCCAGGATGTCGAGGTTCTGGCGGCGGATCAGGTACAGCAACAGGTCGAGCGGGCCCTCGAACGCCTCGAGGATCACTTCCAGCGCGTCGGGCGGGATGTAGAGGTCCTGCGGAATCTGCAGCACCGGCTGGCCGCGCACCACCGCCAGGGGCATTTCCGCCTGACGAGGAGCGTCGCCGTTGTCGCGGGGCGGTTCTTGCGCGGGGACTGCAGGTTCGGTTGACAGGGGTTCGGTGCTCATCCGGCACTCGTATTGGGCGGATCGATGACGCCGACGGTGGCCATCGTCCGGGTTTACGAAAGTTTGCAAAGTACCCATTGGGGTGCAGCGAAGGGCCTCGCCGGACACGCCACCCGCACTCGCGGGCAAGGTACGGTGGATTCGGTATCGGTACCAACCTGCGTCCGACCCGGCATTTCGTCGAGCCGATCCGCACGTCCATGATCACTTCGGCCGCCGCTTGCAGCCTCCCGCCCGTCGCGGTGGCGATCCCCGAGTCCGTGTCCGCAAGCGAGAAAGTCGCGATCGTTGGAAGATCGCCTGGCGGCTCGACGTGGCCGACCCCGGCCCGATACCGCGCCGGTTACTGGTTGCCTAGGGTAAGGCCGAAAGCGCCGCAAGTCCAGAGGTCGGCGCCGGCAGGTTGGCCCGCATTTTGCTTGCCTGAAAACGACAGGCAGATGCGGGAGAATCCCGTCCTGCCGCTTGCGCGAATGCGTTCGGGATACGAGGTGCCAGGGGAATGTTCGACGTGGCAATCGACCATAAAGCGGACCCTGCTGTCGACAGCCACGTGCGGCACGCGCGGATGGTGCGGCAGACGGCGGTGCTGATGAGCCGGCGCGGGGATGTCTGGCAGACCGATCTCGCCGACATTTCGGCGACGGGCGTCAGGCTGGCGCGCCCGGCCGGGTGGCACGGCCAGACGGGCGATGTCTGGGTGCTCGACATGCTGTTCGCCGAGGACATCAACGTGCACGTGATGGCCGAGGTGGTGCGGGTGTCGCGCGACAACATCGCGCTCACGTTCGCACGCATCCCCGAGGAAACCCAGCAGGCGTTGTGGACGCTCCTGGGCGGCTACGCCGATACGCTGGAAGCCTGGGACGAGGATTCCGATCCGGCGACCTGAAACCGCGGGGCCGGGAACGAACGAGGCGGCTGCCGCCTGATATTGGAAAAGCACAATCCCGTGCTTTTTCACGCGCCGAGTCCGATGCATGTCCGGACTCGGCTTCGCGGATCAATCGGCGGATCGGCGACGGGCCATCCATGGCCCGAGCCACCTCGCGTGTACGTGATCCCGGTCAGTGGCCGCCGTTCGGCTTCTTCTCGTGGCGGTCGTTGCCGCCGCGTTCCTGGCGCGGTGCTTCGCGCATCTGCGCCGGCCTGCCGCGCGGCCCTTCGTTGCGGGGCGTGCGCGTATTGGGTTCGCGCTGGCGCGGCATGGCGTTCGCGTCGGGTCGGGCCTGATCGCGCGCCGGCGCCGTGCGTTGCGGACGCGGTTGCTCGGCGCGCATCGGTTGCCTGCGGTCGCGGGGTGCTTCGGCCATGCCGCGTTGGCGATTCGGCGCGGCCGTCGTGGCACGTGCGCGCTCGGGGGCCGCGACCATCCGATTACGCGGCGCTCCCTGCGTGCGCACGGCGTGCGGGTTGTCGAAGCGTCCCGCGCGCTGGGTGGCGAACACGGCCGGCCGGCCCTGGTTGGCCTTGGCGCGCTGGGCGGGATCGCGCATCGCCCGGTCGCGCTGCTGCGCCTGCATCGAAGTCGGCGACCAGCGCCGCTCGTTTGCGAACCTGCGTTGCGAGGCGCTGGGCTGCGCGGTCAGGCCGCCGCGGCCGCCGTTGTAGCTGACGCGGTTGACGTGGACGTTGTTGATCACGGTCTTGTTGACGTACACGTTGCGGATGTTGGTGACGTTGACGTTGTTGACCGCGCGGTTGTAGTAGAAATCACGACCGCGCCAGTAGCCGCCCACGTATCCCGTGCCGAAGTAGCCGTAGCCGTAGTTGATGCCGCCGTAAAAGCCGACGCGGGGCCCCCAATAACCGGGATTCCAGCGGTAGTAGCCCGCCGACCAGCCCCACCAGCCCGGTGTCCACAGCAGGCCGATCTGGGGCGGCATCACCCAGGTGCCCGGCACCCAGTAGTAGTCGCCATAGCCGGGGTCCCAGGCCCAGTAGCCCGGCGTCCAGAGGTAACCCGGACCCGGCGCGATCGGCTGCGCGTACACGGGCATCGGCGGCGGCGCGATGCCGATGGATATGCCCACGCTGACCGCCGCGGCGGCGGGCGGCGGCAACGCCAGCATGGGCGTGGCCATGAGGCCTGCAACAAGCAACGTTGTCGCGATGCGTTTCACGGTGTGTTCTCCTGGTCGGCCGAAATGGCCCAACCCTTGGAACGCGATGCCAGGGGCATTGTTGACGCGCGGAAGATCGGCGGTGATCCACCGTTCATCAGGCATTGGGCGGGAGTTCAGCGCCGGGCCGGGTACGGCCGGCCGCCTCGTGCATGTCGGCCTTGGCCAGGCTGTCCGGGCTTCCCTCCTGTCCGCCGGGGGCCTTCAGTGCGCCGTTTTCCTGGCTTCCTCGTCGCGCAGTTCGCGCCGCAGGATCTTGCCGACGTTGCTCTTGGGCAGTTCGGTGCGGAACTCGATGTACCTCGGCCGTTTGTAGCCGGTGAGTTCGTCGTGGCAATACTGCCTCAGTGCGGCTTCGGTGAGCGCGGGATCCTTCTTCACCACGAACAACTTGACCACTTCGCCAGAGTGCTCGTCGGGCACCCCGATCGCGGCGACTTCCAGCACGCCGGGATGGTGGGCGACCACGTCCTCGATCTCGTTGGGATACACGTTGAAGCCCGACACCAGGATCATGTCCTTCTTGCGATCGACGATGTAGAAGAGTCCGCTCTCGTCCATGCGCGCGATGTCGCCGGTGCGCAGCCAGCCCTCCGCGTCCATGACCTTGGCGGTTTCCTCCACACGGTTCCAGTAGCCCTTCATCACCTGCGGGCCGCGCACGCACAGTTCACCGGGTTGGCCTGCCGCGACAACGTGACCGTCGTCGTCACGCAACGTCACGTCGGTGGACGGCAGCGGCATGCCGATCGAACCGGTGTAGTCCTTGATGTCCAGGCGGTTGGCCGTGACCACGGGCGAGGTTTCGGTCAACCCGTAGCCTTCGATCAGCGGGATGCCGGTGGCCTTCTTCCAGCGTTCGGCGACCGCGCGTTGCGCCGCCATGCCGCCGGCCAGCGCGAACTTCACCCGCGAGCAATCGACTGACGCGAAACCGGGGTGGTTGAGCAGCGCGTTGTACAACGTGTTGACCCCGGTGATCGCACTCCAGCGGGATTTCTTCAGCGTCTTGATGAAGGCCGGGATGTCGCGCGGATTGGTGATCAGCACGTTCTCGCCGCCGAAGTAAGCCATCAGGATGGCATTCACCGTCAGCGAAAAGATGTGATAGAGCGGCAGCGCGGTGACGATCTGTTCTTCGCCCTGGGTGAACAGGTCGCCCACCCACGCCACCAGTTGCAGCGTGTTCGCGACCATGTTGCCGTGCGTGAGCATCGCGCCCTTGGCGACGCCGGTGGTGCCGCCGGTGTATTGCAGGAACGCGATGTCGTCGTGGCCGAGGGGTACTTTCGGCGCCTGCATGCCGGCGCCACGCCGCAGCACGTCGCCGAAACGCAGGTGCCCCGGCAACGACCACGCCGGCACCATCTTCCTGACGTGCTTCACCGCGAAACTGATCAGAGGCCCTTTCGGGAAACCCAGCTGGTCGCCGATCGAGGTGACGATCACGTGCTCGACGTGGGTCTTGCCGATTGCCTCCGCGAGCGTCGCCGCGAAGTTCTCCAGCACCAGGATGGTTGTTGCGCCGGAGTCTTCGAGCTGGTGCTGCAACTCGCGCGCGGTGTAGAGCGGGTTGACGTTGACCACCGTCAGGCCGGCGCGCAGCGCGCCGAACAGCGCGATCGGATACTGCAGCAGGTTGGGCAGCATGATCGCGAGGCGATCGCCCTTGCCGAGCTTCCACTCGGTGGCGAGGAATGCCGCGAACGCCGCGCTCTGCCGGTCCAGCTCCGCCCAACTCAAGACCTTGCCGAAGCTGGAATACGCCGGCCGCTGCGGGTGGTGCGTGCAGGCCTGTTCGAACATCGCGACGATGGATGCGAACTGGCCGGCGTCGATTTCCACCGGCACGCCGGGCGGATAATGCGAGAGCCAGGGACGTGGGTCGGCCATTGTTCCCTCCTGTTCGGATCGCCGGTTGCGCGTATTCACGGCATTGGAGCACGATAGGCGCGAAGGCGGCAAGCTGCATTGCGGCAATCGCTCCGCCATGGGAACCACGCATGTTCGTCGTCGGGAAATCCGTGCGGGCGCCACGCACGAAGCTGCATCGGGTGATGGGCGTCGCCTGCCTGCTGCTGGCGGCGTGGATGCTGGCATCGTGCCATCGCGCGCCGGCCGAGCAGCAGATCCGGCAGGCGATCGATTCGGCGGCCGCCGCGGCACGCGCCAATGACGCGGCCGATGTGCTGGACGTCGTCGGCGACGATTTCATCGGCAACGACGGCGATCTCGATCGCGACGGCCTGCGTCGCTTGCTGGCGTTGCGCGCGCTGCGCCAGGACAAGACCGGTGTGTTGACCGGACCGGTTTCATTCGAACGCAAGGGCGACCGCATCATCGCGAAATTCAACCTGGTGCTGACCGGCGGCAAACCGGGCGACCTGCTGCCGGATCAATCCGCGATCTACGCGATGACCACCGCATGGCGCCGCGAAGGCAGCCATTGGCGCTGCTACGCCGCGACGTGGTCGAGCGGCGTGCGCTGAAACCGCTTGTCGCTGTCGTTACCGCACCGGCACGATGGGTGCGGACGGCGGTGGCGCGGGCGGTGGTGGTGGAAGGGGTGCGGCGAGCTTCGGAGGCTTCGGCGGTTCCGGCGGAGGCGGTGGCGGGGCGGGCGGTGGCGGCGGAACCAGGTTCCACTTCGCCGGCACTTTCATCGCCAGCGTGAGCGTCTTGCCGTGCCGGCGCAGGATGACCGGAACGCGCTGGTCGACGGCGGCGGCGCGCAGGGCACGTTGCACGTCCTCGGGTTGCGCCACGGACTTGCCGTCGATCTCGACCAGCACGTCGCCGGGATGCAGTTCGGGAAATTGTCCGTCGTTGCGCGACAGCACCAATGCGCCCTTGTCGGTGCCGAAGTAGCGGCCGAGGTCGGGATTCAGCGGTGCCAGGTTCAGGCCCCACCACGGCGACATGTTGATGGTCCATGCGTGGCCCTGCCTGCCCGCCTCGATGGCGGCCTCGCGTGCCGCCCTGGCGTTTTCGCGCGCGACACCGGCGCTTGCCAGCGCGTCGGACGCGCTCTTCATCGCGTCGTCGATGCTTTGCTGGATCTGCCGCTGGAACTCGGGCGAACGCACTTCGGCGGTGGCTTCATTCGCCGCGCGTTCGGCCGCGCGCGCAATGTCTTGCCAGTCGTTCGCCTGGAAACGTTCGGGCGTGACCTCGACCTGCCGGGTCTTGCCGTCGCGGGCCACGTCCAGCCGCACCGGCTTGCCGGGCGGAAGTTCGGCCAGCACGGAAGCGGCGTTCCGCGCCAACGGCTTGCCGTCGATCGCCGTGATGGCATCGCCGGCCGCGAGGCCGGCGCGTTCGGCGGGGCCGCCGGGGGTCACGGCGTTCACGCGCAGCGCGTCGCCGTCCGGGCTCACGGCCATGCCGAACAGGCCGCGCCGGCTGTCGGAAAGGTAACGCAACGCGCTGGCATTGGCTTCGTCGCCGGCCTTCGCGGACAGCGCGGCCATGCGGCTGGCGAGGGCGTTCATGCGCGCCTGCAGTGCGGCCATCTGTTGCTGGAGGGCGGCATCGGTTTCCGCTGCGGGCGCCGGGGTGGAAGCAGGCGGCACGGCGAGCACCGCGCCGGATAGCGACGACAGGATGCAGAAGGCGAGCGTTCGTTTCATGGCGGTTCTCTCGTTCACATGGGGATGGTGCGGCCGGGCCGTGCCTGTTCGGCGACCAGATAGGGCTGCAGGTGCAGCAGCCCGAGCTGCTGCAGCAGGGTGATGCGTTGTTGCCAAAGGTCCGCGACGGTCGCCGGATTGCGTGCGGCGCTCAATTGCAGGTCGATCAGGCCGATGCGGTCCTGCAGCGTGACCGCGCTGGCCAGCGCGCGGCCGTCCAGCGGCGCGCCGTTGCGGTCGAGGTTCTGCACCCACGCCTGCCATTGCGTGGAACTCACCTGCAGCGCCACCAGGTTCGATGTTCCCGTGGCGGGGACGGATGGGCGGGATGGCGTGGCGGGCGCGGGCGCCGGGGATTGCGCGATCCGCACCGGCGCAGGCATGTGGCGGTCCAAGGCCAGGTGCGGCCAGGCGATGAACAGTGCGGCGCACGCCGCCAGTGCCGCCGGCAGGCCGGTCCAGAGGATGCGCCGCGCGGTGCGGCGGCGGCGGGTGCGCGCCGCGAGCTGCGGCCACGCGTCCGGTGGCGGCCTCTCGTCGGGCAGTGCGCGCAGGGCCGCGGCGAGCGAGGCGTCTTCGTTCATGCCGTGGTGGTCGAGCCGGTCGTGCATGGCGTGTCCTCCACTTGGGGAATGAGCAGTTCGCGCAGGCGCCTGGTCGCGCGCGCGAGTTGCGATTTGGAAAAGCTGGTCGAGCGTCCGAACTGCTCGGCGATCTCGATGTGGGTGAAGCCTTCGACGTGGTACAGCCACAGCACCACGCGCGCTGCATCGGGCAGGCGATTCAGGGCGCGATCCAGCGCGGCGGCGTCGGCCAGCAGCCACGGCGGCGGTGCGTCGTCGTCGCCGCGGAGGTCTTCGTCGAACACCTCGATGATGTGCAGGCGGTCGTGGCGCAACTGCATCAGCGCCTCGTTCACCACCAGCTTGCGCAGCCATGCGCCGAATGGCGCTTCGCCGCGGAACTGGCGCGCGCGTTCGAAGGCTTTCAGCATGGAATCCTGCAAGGCTTCCTGCGCCACGTCGCGGCGGCCCGTCAGGCGCAACGCCAGCGTCCAGGCTGCGCGTTCGAAGCGCCGGTAGACCGATTCGAACGCCGCGAGATCGCCACGCTTGAAGCGCTCGATCAGGTCGGGCTCGACGTGTTGCCGGAAGGTCGACGGGGTGTCCACGATCAGGGTCTGTCGATGTCGTGCCAGCGGGCCGGGCCCCTGCATCCGCACGGCTGCGTCATGGCTCGTCGATGTATCGACATGCATCTTCCTCGCTCTTGCTTGCCCCGTGGGCAAGGGACCCAACCTGCCCGGACTCCGATCCGGGGATGGCCGCATGGCACGGCGTCAACAGACCTTAGATGCACCGGAACGCGAAAGGGTCGCAGCGATTGGATGGACGGATGGCGTCGGTCGTGTGCGGAGTGTCCGCAGACTGTCCGCGGACACTTTCAGCATCACGCTGACGCAGCCAACGCATTGAAATAAATCGAATAAATGTTTCGCTTCGGTTGGCATCGCACTTGCTCCTGTTTGGGCGTGGCCGCAATGGTGCGGCAAGGACCCGAGCATGAGCATCCGCGATACATCGGCGCAGGACCGCATCATCGAGAAGCGCGTCAGCAAGAAGAAACTCGGTGTCTTAGCCGGCATCGGCGTGGCGGTGTTGCTGTTGCTGGTCTGGCTGCTGCCGGGCGCGATCCGGTTGATGGGTGCCGGCTCGTCGGTCAGCGCCTCGCGCCTGCAGATCGCGACGGTGGAACGCGGCGACTTCGTGCGCGACATCGCCGCCGACGGGCGGGTGGTCGCGGCGGTCAGTCCCACGCTGTATGCGCGGGCGGGCGGCGCGGTGGTGCTGAAGGTGCACGCCGGCGACAAGGTCGCGAAGGACCAGGTGCTGGCGGTGATCGCGAGCCCCGAGCTCACCAACAAGCTCGCGCAGGAACAGAACAACGAGGATGCGATGCAGGTCGCGTACGAGCAGGCGAAGATCGACGCCAACCAGCAGCGTTCCAAGCTGCAGGAAGCGTTCGAGAACGCCAAGATCGATGCGCAAAGCGCCAAGCGCGACCTCGCGCGATACCAGGAGGCCTACCAGAAGGGCGCGGTGTCGAAGCTCGACGTCGACCGCCACCAGGACGCGCTGGAAAAGGCGCAGATCCAGATGCAGCACGCCCAGGACAACCTCGGCATGGACGACTCCAGCCTGACGCTGGAGATCAAGGCCAAGAAACTCGCCTACGATCGCCAGAAGCTGCTGGTCGCGGACGTGCAGCGCCAGGTCGACGAGTTGAACGTGCGCTCGCCGGTCAGCGGCCAGGTCGGCCAGCTGTTCATCGCGCAGACCGCGACGGTGCCGAAGGACGCCAAGCTGTTGACGGTGGTGGACCTGTCCGCGCTGGAAGTGCAGGTGAACGTGCCCGAAAGCTTTGCACGCGACCTCGCCGCCGGCATGCCGGCCGCGATCAGCGGCAACGGCAACGACTGGAAAGGCGCGGTCAGCGCGATCTCTCCGGAAGTCGTGAACGGCGAAGTGGTCGCGCGGGTGCGCTTCGAGGGCGACAAGCCCAAGGACCTGCGCCAGAACCAGCGGCTGTCGGTGCGCATCATGCTGGACAAGCGCGACAACGTGCTGACCGTCGCGCGCGGTTCGTTCGTCGACGAATCCGGCGGCCGCTACGCCTATGTCGTGCGCGACGGCATCGCCTACAAGACGCCGGTGACGCTCGGCCCCAGCTCCATCGACAAGGTCGAAATCCTGCAGGGCCTGAAGGAAGGCGAAAAGGTCGTGATCTCAGGCACCGACAGTTTCAACGGCGCGGCGAAAGTCGCCATCAGCAACTGATTTGATTTTCCTTCTCCCGCCGGGAGAAGGTGGCCCGAAGGGCCGGATGAGGGTCCGGAACCTGCGGAACGTTGGACGCAAGCGACCCGAACCCTCACCCCCGCCCCTCTCCCGACGGGAGAGGGGAGCAAAACACCACCACCGAGGAAAAAACCATGCTGAAAATGACCCACCTGTCCAAGGTCTACCGCACCGAAGTGGTGGAGACCTACGCCCTGCGCGACTTCAACATCGACGTGAAGGAAGGCGAGTTCGTCGCGGTGATGGGGCCGTCCGGTTCGGGCAAGACCACCTTCCTCACCATCGCCGGCCTGCTGGAAAGCTTCACCGGCGGCGAGTACGTGCTGGACGGCACCGACGTCAGCAACCTCGGCGACAACGCGCGCTCGAAGATCCGCAACGAGAAGATCGGTTTCGTGTTCCAGAGCTTCAACCTGATCCCCGACCTCAACGTGCACGACAACGTGGAAGTGCCGTTGCGCTACCGCGGCATGAAGTCCGCGGAACGCAACCAGCGCATCCAGGAGGCGCTGGAGCGCGTCGGCCTGGCCTCGCGCATGAAGCACTACCCGGCGGAACTCTCGGGCGGCCAGCAACAGCGCGTCGCGATCGCGCGCGCGCTGGCCGGTTCGCCGCGCCTGCTGCTGGCGGACGAACCGACCGGCAACCTGGATACGCAGATGGCGCGCGGCGTGATGGAACTGCTGGAGGAAATCCATCGCGGCGGCGCGACCATCGTGATGGTGACCCACGATCCCGAACTCGCCACGCGCGCACAGCGCGCCGTGCACGTGATCGATGGCCAGGCCGTGGACATCGCCGAGGAACCGCGTTTCCACGCGAAAACGAAGCGTGCCGAAGCCATCGCCGAAGGCGGGGCGGTTTAGCAAAACCGGGATGTCGCGCGGCACGCGCGGCGTCCCCGGATCCTGCCATGGAGGGAAGGGAATGACAGCCGTCACGAACGAGGGTGGAGACGCAAGGCTCATTGGGGATGTGTTGACAACCACAGGGGCTACTGCAGCAAACCGAGGACCGCAACCATGATCCGCAAGCTCATCGCCATCACCGCCGCCATCCTGATCAACTGTGCCGTGCTCGCATGGTTCCATGCGTGGAGCGCCGCCGTGGTTGCGAGTGCCGCGCCGGCTCCCGGCGCAGCCCCGGCGATCATCACGCTGCCCGTCATCCACGTGCATCCCAGCGCGGACCAGCTGCGCGCGCTGCGCGGCGAGCAAAGCGCGGCCGTCGTACCGCCGCAGGCGGATGCGGGCGGCCAGGCCGCCTGCATCGAGATGCCGTACTACTCGTTCGCGACGCCGTGCACGGTGGCGGTGGGCGGGTGATCCGGAGCGGGCGCCGCCCGGGTCCGGCCTGGAGCCGGTGGCGACGACGCGACACGCGAGCATCAACCGCCCTTCGATGGGCGGCACAAGACACCCTCGTCCACAGCGAAAACGGCTGCATCGACAAAGGCGAATGACATGTTTGCGTATTACCTCGACCTCGCACTGCGCAGCCTGAAGCGCAACAAGGCGCTCACCGGGTTGATGATCCTGACCATCGGCTTCGGCGTGGCTGCGTCGATGACCACCTGGTCGGTGTTCCGTGCGGTCTCCGGCGATCCGATCCCGTGGAAGTCGTCGAAGCTCTACGTGCCGCAGATCGATGCGTGGGGGCCGACGGTGCAGAAGAACAATCCCGATCCGGAGAAGGGCCCGCCGGATGCGTTGACCTACGGTGATGCGGTCGGCCTCATGCGCGACCATCGCGGGAAGCTGCAATCGGCGATGTACATGCTCTCGCCGTCGGTGGTTCCGGCGAAAGTCGGCGAGCACCCGTTCAACACCATGGGGCATGCCGTTTTCAGCGAATTCTTTCCGATGGTCGACGTGCCGTTCAAGTACGGCAGCGGCTGGAGCGCCGCGGACGACGAGAGTCGCGCGCAGGTCGCGGTGATCAGCAGCAAGGTCAACCGCAGGGTCTTCGGCGGCGGCGACAGCGTCGGCAAGACCATCAACATCGACGGCCACGATTACCGCGTGGTCGGTGTGATGGGCGAATGGAATCCCCAGCCGCGCTTCTACGACGTCGTCAACACCGGCGGGTTCCTCAGCCAGGACGAAGGCGTGTTGCTGCCGTTCAACACCACGATCGCCGCGGACATGTCCAACGACGGCAACACCAATTGCTCCGAGGCGCCCAAGGAAACCGGGTTCGTCGGCCTGCAGCGTTCCAGTTGCATCTGGATCGAATACATGGTGCAGCTCGACAGCGCCGCGGACGCACAACGCTTCAAGGATTACCTCGAAGGTTTCGCGCGCCAGCGCTATCCGGGCTGGGCGCCGAACGTGCGGCTGCGCGGTTTGATGGCCTGGCTGGACCACGAGCACGTGGTGCCGCCCGACACCCGGATTTCCTTGTACGTGGCGTTGGGCCTGCTGCTGGTGTGCCTGGTCAACACCGCGGGGCTGTTGCTGGCGAAATTCCTGCGTCGCAGCAGCGAGATCGGCGTGCGCCGCGCATTGGGCGCGTCGCGCCGCGAGATCTACACGCAGTTCCTCATCGAGGCCGGCATGGTCGGGTTGGCTGGCGGCGCACTGGGCTTGCTGCTCACGTGGCTGGGCATCGTCGGCGTCGGCTGGGTACTGCCGCGCGACATCGCCGACCTGGCGCGACTGGACGTATCGCTGTTCGCGACCACGCTTGCGGTGGCGATCGTGGCGACGATGCTGGCCGGCCTCTATCCCACCATGCGCGCGGCGGCGGTGCAGCCGGCGTGGCAGTTGAAATCGAATTGAGGATCGCGCGATGACACTCCACCCCATCCTTGCGGCGCTGAAGAAGCACAAGGCCGGCGTCACGCTGATCACCCTGCAGATCGCGTTGACGCTGGCGATCGTGTGCAACGCGGTGTTCATCATCGGCCAGCGCGTCGACCGCATCAATCGCCCCAGCGGCATCGACGAAAACAACCTGTTCCTGGTCACGCAAAGCTGGGTCGGCGCGCCGACCGGCGACGACGAGGGCAGCATCGACAAGCTCGATTCGATGCAACAGGCCGACGTCGCGACCTTGCGCAATCTGCCGGACGTCGAATCCGCGATCGCCGTCAACACGTTGCCGCTGGTCAACAGCACCTGGAGCACGGGCATCAGCCTCAAGCCCGACCAGCAACGTTCGACCGCGCAGGCGGCGCTCTACTTCGGCACCGAGCAGATGGTTCCCACGCTGGGGCTCAAGCTGGTCGCGGGCCGCAATTTCACTTCCGCGGAAATCGGCCACATGGGGTTCCGTGGCCACAACAAGCCGCCCGTGATCATCGTCACCAAGGCCCTGGGCGACAAACTGTTCCCGAAAGGCGACGCGTTGGGCAAGACGGTTTACATCGATCGCAATCCCACCACCATCGTCGGCATCGTCGAACGGATGCAGGTGCCGAGCGTGAACAGCTGGGCCAACAGCTGGTTCTGGAATTCGGTGCTGATTCCCACGCGGCTGGATGCCGGCTTCTCCCGCTACGCGGTGCGCGCCAAGCCCGGCCGCCTCGACGCCGCGATGCGCGAGGCGCCCAAGGCGCTGTATGCGTCCAATCCGATGCGAGTGATCGAAACCGGCGCCAAATTCGAAGACAAATCTGTGCATTCGTTCGCCGAGATCCGCAGGTACGCCTATCGCGCCGACCGCGGCATGGCGGTCCTGATGGGCGTGATCTGCCTGATCCTGCTGTGTGTCACCGGCGCGGGCATCGTCGGCCTCACCAGCTTCTGGGTGGGCCAGAGGCGCAAGCAGATCGGCATCCGCCGCGCGCTGGGCGCAACGCAAGTCGACATCCTGCGTTACTTCCAGACCGAGAACCTGATGATCGCGGGCGTCGGCGTGGTGCTGGGCGCGATCCTCGCGGTCGGGTTGAACCTGTGGTTGATGAAGCAGTTCCAGATGGACCGGATGTCGATCACTTACGTGCTCGTCGGGGTGGTCGTGCTGCTGGTGCTGGGGCAGGGCGCGGTGTTCGCGCCGGCGCGGCGTGCGTCGAAGGTATCGCCGGTGGAGGCAACGCGATCGGTGTGAGTGCTGTTCCCTTCTCCCTCCGGGAGAAGGTGCCCCGCAGGGGCGGATGAGGGTGCGAACCCGCGTGATGCATGCGTGTGATCGGACCCTCACCCGGCGCTTCGCGCCACCCTCTCCCGATGGGAGAGGGATTCCAAGCAAGGAGCAACAATGTTTGCGTACTACCTCGACCTCGCCATCCGCAGCCTCAAGCGCAATCCGGTGCTCACGTTCCTGATGGTGCTGGCGATCGCCGTGGGCATCGGCGCGTCGATGACCACGCTGACGGTGATGCACATCCTTTCCGGCGATCCGCTCCCGGGCAGGAGCGCGAACATCTATTACCCGCAGGTCGATGCCACGCCCGCTGACTGGCACAACAAGAATCCGCTCGACATGCTGGATTACCGTTCGGCGGTGGATTTGTGGAGCGCGCATCGCGCCGACCGCCAGGCATTGATCGTGGACAGCAGCGTCAAGGTGCGCGCGCCCGAGGCGAACCTGCCGCCGTTGATGCTGACGATGTTGTCCACCACGTCGGACTTCTTTCCGATGTTCAACGTGCCGTTCGAATACGGCAGCGGCTGGACGCCGGCCGACGATGAGAATCGCGCACGCGTCGCGATCATCTCGGGCAACCTCAACGACCGGCTGTTCGGCGGCAAGAACAGCGTGGGCAAGACCTTGCGCCTGAAGGACAGCAACGTCCGCATCGTTGGCGTGCTGAAGCCGTGGCGGCCGTCGCCGCAGTTCTACACGGTGGTCGCGGGCAACTACGCCAACGGCGACACCGCGGGTTTTTACGGCAAGCCGGAAGACGTGTTCGTGCCGTTCCAGACCGGCCTTGAAGTCAACGATGGCGCGTTCCAGCAATTCACCTGCTGGGGCATGCCATCCACGCCGGGGCATCTTCAGAACTCGCCGTGCGTGTGGGTCAGCCTGTGGGTGGAACTGGAGGGCGCCGCGAAAGTCGCCAGCTATCGTGATTTCATCGCCAGCTACGCCCAGCAGCAGAAGGCGCTGGGGCGGTTCACCAAGACCGACACGCGCATGCTGGACCTGATGGGCTGGCTCGACTACAACCACGTGTTGCCGAGCGACGTGAAGCTGCAGACCTGGCTGGCGTTTGCGTTCCTGGCGATCTGCCTGTTCAACACCGTGGGCTTGTTGCTGGCGAAGTTCCTGCGCCGCGCCGGTGAAATCGGCGTGCGCCGCGCGCTGGGCGCATCGCGACGTACGGTACTCGCGCAATGCCTGACCGAAGCCGGATTGATCGGATTCATCGGCGGCGTGGCTGGCTGGCTGCTCACGCTGGTCGGCCTGTGGCTGGTGCGAAGCCAGAAGATGCCGTATTCCGACCTGGTGCACCTGGACGTGGCGATGTTCGTGGCGACGTTCGCGTTGGCGGTTGCCGTGAGTTTGCTCGCGGGCGCGTTGCCCGCCTTGCGCGCCAGCCGCGTCGCGCCTGCGCTGCAGTTGAAGACCCTGTAATCCATTTCCCCTCCCCCGCTGGCGGGGGAGGGGCAGGGTGGGGGCAAACGAAACTCGCCCCCATCCGCCCTTCGGGCACCTTCCCCCGCAAGCGGGGGAAGGAGACAACGCAAAGGCCGGAATACACCATGCAAATCCAACCCATCCTCGCGGCACTCAGGAAACACAGGCTCGCGACAATCCTGATCGCGCTGGAGATCGCCCTGGCTTGCGCGGTGCTGTGCAATGCCACGTCGATGATCGCGGGCCGCATCGCTGCGATGCGCATGGTCAGCGGCGTGGACGAAAGCGCGCTCGGCAACATTGCCGTGACCGGTTTCGATCCCGCGCAGGCGAACGACCTGAATGCCCGCATGTTGACGGGCTTGCGCGCGATCCCCGGCGTGCAGGATGCGAACGTGGTCAGCAGCGTGCCGTTCGGCCCGCAGTGGGGCGTCGCCGGGATCTCGCTCGATCAGGCTGGCAAGCGTTCCGGCGGTGTCATCGAATTCTACGAAGGCGGTCCGGGCACGCCGCAGGCGCTGGGCCTGAGGCTGGTGGCCGGGCACATGCCGGGCGCGGACGATTACCAGCCTTTGCAGGGCTACATGCCTCCCAATCCCCGCGTGTTGATCACGCGCACGCTCGCCGAACACCTGTGGCCGGGTGAGAACCCGCTGGGCAAGGAGTTCTGGGGGATGAACATCACTTTCCGCGTGATCGGCGTGGTCGAGCATTTGATGGTTTCGCAGTACACCGAGACTGGCGTGCGCGGTGCCGACTGGTCGGTGTTCGTGCCGGCGGCGCCGGGCGGGATGCTGTCCGGGAATTACGTGGTGCGCGCCGATCCGCAAAACATCGATCGCGTGATGACGGAAGCCAAGGCCGCGGTTCGCACGATCGCACCGGACGTGGTGCTCGATCACGACACCAGCAGGACCGTCGGCGAACTTCGCCATGCCTTCTTCAAGACCGACCGCGCGATGGCCGGCATCCTGCTGGGCGTGATCGCGGCGCTGTTGCTGGTGACCGCACTCGGCATCGTGGGGCTCGCCAGTTTCTGGGTCGCGCAGCGGCGCAAGCAGATCGGCATCCGCCGCGCGCTGGGTGCGACGCGCGCGGACATCCTGCGCTATTTCCAGATCGAGAATTTCCTGATCGTCACGTTCGGGATCGTGCTGGGAATCGTGCTGGCGGTCGGAATCAACCTGTCGCTGATGAAGCTCTTCGAAGTCCCTCGTTTGCCGTATTGGTACCTGCCGATCGGCGCGTTGGTGCTGTGGCTGCTGGGACAACTGGCGGTGCTGGCGCCGGCGCTGCGGGCCGCGGCGGTGCCGCCGGTGGTGGCGACAAGGAGCGTTTGAAGCTGCTGTTTCCTTCTCCCTCCGGGAGAAGGTGCCCCGCAGGGGCGGATGAGGGTACGCAACTTGCGTGACGCCTGCGCAAGACCCGGACCCTCACCCCCAACCCCTCTCCCGACGGGAGAGGGGAGTTGAATCAGGAGACGATTGAATGTTCGGCTATTACCTCGACCTCGCAGTACGCAGCTTCAGGCGCAACCGCGTGCTCACCGCGCTGATGGTGCTGGCACTTGGCCTCGGCATCGGCGCGTCGATCACCACGTTGACGGTGTTGAAGCTGTTGTCCGGCGATCCGTTGCCGCACAAGAGTGCGCGGGTGTTCGCACCGGAAATCGATCCGCTGCCCGCGGACAGTACCACCAAGCCTGCGGATCTCTGGCGCGGCTGGGGTAACATCATGAGCTACACCGACGCCATGAACCTGCTGCGCGCGCACAGGGCCGAACGGCAGGCGGCGATGGCGCTGACCCCGGTCAAGGTTCGACCGCAGCAAGCCGGCGAGCACCCGTTCTTCAGCAACGGGGTCATGACGACCGCGGCGTTCTTCGCGATGTTCGACGTGCCCTTCGAGTACGGCGGCGGCTGGAGCGAGCAGGACGGCGAAGACCGCGCGCGGGTGGCGGTGATCGCGGCCGAGCTCAATGACAAACTGTTCGGCGGCAAGAACAGCGTCGGCCAGACGGTTCGCGTCAACGACCACGATTACCGCATCGTCGGCGTCGCCGGGAAATGGGCGCCGCAACCGCGCTTCTACGCGGTGAGCCTGGGCGGGCGCGGTTACGGCGACGGCGACGCGGTGTTCCTGCCGTTGCAGTCGGGCAGCGCCGACAAGATGAACCCGCAGAACGTCAACTGCTGGCAGGTCGCCGACATCACCAGTCTGGAAACCGCGCCGTGCGCATGGGTGTCATTGTGGGTGGAACTGGAGAGTGCCGCGGATGCGGGCGCCTACAAGACCTTCCTGTCCAATTACGTCGCGCAGCAGATTTCGCTGGGGCGCTTCCACCATCCCGAAGTTGCGCTGCCGGACCTCGCGGACTACCTGGCCCAGCAACAGGTGGTGCCCAGCGACGCGCGCCTGCAGGCCAACCTGGCGTTCGGATTCCTGTTGATCTGCGTGGTCAACACCGTGGGCCTGTTGCTGGCCAAGTGCCTGCGCCGTTCGCGCGAGATCGGTGTGCGCCGTGCGCTGGGCGCGACGCGCAGCGCGATCTTCGCGCAGTTCATGATCGAATCGGCGATGGTCGGAGTGGCCGGCGGCGTGCTGGGGCTGGTGTTCGCCGAACTCGGATTGTGGGCGGTACGCCACCAGCCGGCACAGTACGCCAGCCTCGCGCACCTCGACCTTGCGATGTTCGCTCTCACCTTCGTGGTCGCGCTGATCGCAAGCCTGGTCGCGGGACTGCTGCCTGCATGGCGCGCCTGCGTGGTGGCGCCGGCGCCGCAGCTGAAAGCCGTCTGAGGAGCACGCCCATGGAAATCCAGCCCATTCTCGCGGCCCTGCGCAAGCACAAGATTCCGACTGCACTGATCGTGCTCGAGATCGCGCTGGCTTGCGCGGTGCTCTGCAATGCCGTGTTCATGATCGGCCAGCGACTCGGCGAGATCCATTTGTCGAATGCGATCGACGAGTCGGGGGTGTCTGTCCTCGATGTCAGGGGGCTCGATCCCGAGGCGATGGCCGCGGACGTGCCGCGTGACCTTGCCGCCCTGCGCGGCATCCCCGGCGTGACCGCCGCCGCCGCGTTCAACAGCCTGCCGCTCACGAACAACGGCTGGAACAGCGATGTCGCGACCGGCCCGGGGAAACTGTTCGAGAAAAATGCGCCGAACGTGATGATGTACATGTTCACCGAAAGCGGCGACAAGGCGCTCGGCCTGCAATTGCTGAAGGGCCGCTTTTTCACCGCCACCGAATACGCCGACAGCAAACTCGGGGGGTCCTACCTGCCCAGCGGCCACGTGGTGCTGGTCACCCCCAGTCTGGCCGGGCGCCTGTGGCCGGGCCAGCCGGCGCTGGGCAAACAAATCTGGATTGGCGACGATCTCCACTACACGGTGGTCGGCATCGTCGGGAATGTGCTGCGCCCCAGCGAGAACGGACAGGGACTGTCCGGTTTCTACCACAGCCTGTTCTTCCCGATCAGTCCCGGCCCCAACATCAGCAACTACGTGGTACGCAGCGCACCTGCCGATCGCGACCGCGTGTTGCGCGACGGCGTGCGCAAGACCGAGGCGCTGTTGCCCAACGCGGTGGTCAAGGGCAAGACCTTCACCGAAATCCGCGACAAGTATTTCGCCGACAGCCGCAGCATGGTCTGGATGCTGGTGCTGGTGTGCGTGGTGATGCTGGCGGTGACCGCATTCGGCATCGTCGGCTTGACCAGTTTCTGGGTCGGCCAGCGGCGCAGGCAGATCGGCATCCGGCGCGCGGTCGGCGCGACGCGTGCGCACATCCTGCAGTACTTCCAGACCGAGAATTTCCTGTTGAGCACGGCGGGAGTGGCGATCGGGATGCTGCTCGCGTTCGGCATCAACCTGTATCTCATGCAGCACTACCAGATGCTGCGCATGCCCTGGTACTACCTGCCGGCCAGTGCGATCGCACTGTGGTTGCTGGGGCAACTTGCGGTGCTGGGCCCCGCGTTGCGCGCGTCCAACGTGCCGCCGGTGGTGGCGACGAGGGGCGGGTGACGAGGAACGCAGCAACGCGACTTGTGGCAGTTGTCATTCCGGGGTCGCGCCGGCTCCATCGGCGATGGAATCCGGAATCGGTCTCCGTGGCAAAAGACCGATCCCGGGTTCTGCCCGCGCAGCCCGCGGGCAGCCCCGGAATGACGAGGTTGGCGAAGGAGGGGTGATCAATGTTCAGCTACTACATCGAACTCGCATTGCGCAGCCTGAAGCGCACGCCGGTACTCACCGCGCTGATGGTGCTGGCGATCGGGCTCGGCATCGGCGCCAGCATGACCATGCTCACGGTGCTGCACGTGATGACGCAGGATCCGCTGCCGGGGCGTAGCGCGCATTTGTATTACCCGCATCTTGATCCGTTGCCGACCAATTACAAGACCGATCCGCTGGGTACCAACCCGAACCAGAACCTGACTTGGCCGGATGCGATGGCCTTACTGCACGCGCACCGCGCGGTGCGGCAGGCGGCCATGGCGGGTGGCCGCGTCCTGTTGTGGCCGCAGCGCACCGATGTGCAACCGTTCTATGTGGATGGGCATTACACCACGCACGCATTCTTCGACATGTTCGGCGTGCCGTTTGTCGAGGGGAGCGGCTGGACAGCCACGGACGATCAGGCCAGCGCACGCGTAGTGGTTCTGACGCAGACGCTGGCGCGCAAGCTGTTTGGTGCCGCGAATGCGGTGGGCAAAACTGTCCGTCTTGGCGAACTCGACTATCGCGTGGTCGGAGTGACCAAGGATTGGGCGCCGAAGCCGCTGTTTTACGCCGACGCTTCGGCCCAGTTTTACAGTGATGTCGATCAGTTCTTCCTGCCACTGTCGGACGTACTGAATAGCAAGCAATTGGACGGTGACCTTCGGGTTTCCGGCAACATTTCCGGTTGGAGCGATTCCAACGGGGACAACCTGCGAGACCCGAGCACGACATGGATTCAATTCTGGGTGCAGCTGGATACGCCAACGCAGGTGGCGACGTACCGGCAATTCCTCGTTGACTATTCCGCCGAGCAGAAGTCCCTGGGCCGCTATCAACGGCCGCCCACGAACGCGAAGCTGTACAGCCTGATGGGTTGGCTGCAGTACGAGAATCTGGTACCCGATGACGTGAAGCTGCAGATGTGGCTGGCGCTGGGTTTCCTGGGCGTCGCCATGCTCAACATCGTGGCGCTGCTGCTCGCGAAATTCCTGCGTCGCAGCGGCGAAATCAGCGTGCGGCGCGCGATGGGTGCGCGCACGCGCGACATTTTCGTGCAATTCGGCATCGAATCCGCGCTGGTGGGCGTGGCCGGCGGCTTGCTCGGGCTCGGCATTTCGCAGATCGGGTTGTGGAGCATCCGCCAACGCCCCGACGACTATGCGCATCTCGCTTCGATGGATCCGTCGATGCTGGTTGGCACAGTGATGTTGGCAATCGTCGCGAGCGTGCTGGCGGGCATGCTGCCTGCGTGGCGCGCGTGCCGGGTGCCGCCTGCGTTGCAACTCAAGGCACAGTAAGGAGACGAATCGTGGAAATCCGACCGATCATTTCAACGCTGCGCCGCCACAAGCTCACCGCGACCCTGCTGACGTTGCAGGTTGCGTTCACCTGCGCCATCGTCTGCAACGTCGCGTTCATGATCGCCAACCGCGTGCAGCAGGTTTCGTTGCCGAGTGGCCTCGATGAAAACGTCTTGTCCGTGATTCACAGCACTGGCATTGGTCCGGACGCCGAGACGAATCCGTGGGCGCAGCACGAAGCCGACCTCGCGGCACTGCGAGCCATTCCCGGAGTCGAATCGGTTGTCGCGGTGAGTTACGCACTGCCGTTGAACAGGAACGAGTGGTCCTCTGGCACTTGTCCCGACAAGCAGGCGCTGGATCGGGCCATGCAAGTCATGTCCATGCACGGAACGGGCTGCATCGATTCCAGCATATACAACGGCTCGCCAGGCCTGATCCCGACGTTGGGTCTGAACCTTGTCGTGGGCCGAAATTTTCTTCCCGACGAATACGTGCTTGGGCAGAAGACTCCGCCGGTTGCGATTATCAGCCAGGCGCTCGCGCATCGGTTTTATCCGGGTCAGGACCCGCTGGGCAAGGAGATGTACAACGGCGCGAAGAGCCCGATCCGCGTGATTGGCGTGGTCAAGACCTTGCTCCGTCCCAACCTGCACGGCACTGGCACGAATTACGACAGCATTATTTGGCCGCAGAAGCCAAACAGCCCCGGCAGCGATTACGTGATGCGCAGTGCGCCCCAGAATCGCGAACGAATCCTCAAGGCTGCCAAAGCAGCGCTGCTCAAGGTCAACCCGAGTCGCATCATCAATCCGAAGTACACGCAAACCTATACCCAAATCCGCGCGGAGTACTTCCAGCGCGACACCACCATGATCGGCTTGCTGATCGCCTCGGCGCTGGGGTTGCTGTTCGTCACCGCGCTCGGCATCACGGGCCTGGCGAATTTCTGGGTGGGCCAGCGTACCCGCAGCATCGGCATCCGCCGCGCGATCGGGGCCACGCGTGGCGACATCCTGCGTTATTTCCAGACCGAGAACTTCCTGATCGTGACGTTTGGCGTGGTGCTGGGCGTGCTGCTGTCGATCGGCCTGAACCTGCTGCTGATGCAGCATTACGAATTGCCGCGGTTGCCGCTGTGGTACCTGCCGGTCGGTGCAGGGATGCTGTGGTTGTTGGGCCAGCTCGCGGTGCTGGCTCCTGCGCTGCGCGCGTCGCGCGTGCCGCCGGTGGTCGCGACGCGCAGCGTGTGAGATTCGAGGATTTCCGGGAGACGATCGGTTGCGCCAACGCCGGCGGATGGATCGCCAACCGGAGGATCTTTGTTCGATCCGGAAATCGGCTACAGTCGTTGCGGGGTGCACAGGTTCACGCACGATGTGTCGGCTTGGCGACCAACGCTTTCATTCGCGCGGCGAAAGTCGAGGCGATCGCACCACCCTGACGTTGCACACGATCGGAGGCAAAGAAAATGATTTCGCTTGTCCTCGCGGTGGCGCTGGCGGGCGGCGCCTCGATCGCGCAGCCGGCCGCCACGCCTGCACCTTCACCCTCGGCTGCGCCCGTGGCTGCCGCAACCATCGGCGTAGTCCCGCGTCCGTGTGACGTGCTCGAGCCACAGCCACCGGCAGTGAAGGCCTTCGACGCACGAGTCGCCGCCGCCAAGGCAAATCATCTGCCGCCGCCCGAGCCGAGTGCGGAAGTGGCCGCCGCGTCCAAGGCCTGGTGGGTTCGCCGCACGCTGGACGATTTCGGCGACCTGTGCCGCTATCGCAAGGCAAACGCTGCGCTGCCGCCCGCAACCAGCCATCGCGTGGTCTTCATCGGCGATTCCATCACCGAATCGTGGGGCGAGGGCGACCCCACCCTCTTCACGCATGACGTGATCGATCGCGGCATCAGCGGTCAGACCACGCCCCAGATGGTGCTGCGCTTCAGGGCGGACGTACTCGATCTGAAGCCGGCCGTGGTGCACATCCTGGCCGGCACCAACGACATCGCCGGCAATACCGGCCCGACGTCACTCGAAGCGATGGAGAACAACATCAAGACCATGGTGGAGCTGGCGCAGGCGCACCATGTCCGAGTCATCCTCGGGTCGCTCACCCCGGTGGCCCGTTATCCCTGGCGGCCCTCCATCGAACCCGTGCAAGCCATCTTGGCATTCAACCACTGGCTCAAGACCTATGCACACGGGCAGGGACTGATCTACGTCGATTACTTCACGCCGCTGGATGACGGTCATCATGGTTTCAAGGCGAAGCTGTCGGTGGACGGGGTCCATCCCGACCCGGCGGGGTTTGCGGTGATGAGCCGATTGGCAAGGCAGGCAGTCATCGAAGCGCAGTCCGCCGCGCCGCGATGAGTGCCGTCGAGGTTCAACCGCCGCATGCCTCGATGCTGCTGCAGCCGTGCGTGTTCGCCGATGGTGGCGCCGCGCCGCGTGTGATGCGAATCCGGTTTCCGGCCGTGATAGCCTCGCCCGATGATTCGCCGACCTTTTTCCGACCATGCGCACCGTATTGATCATCGATGACCAGAGCGCGGTGCGCGACGCCTTGTCGCTGCTGCTGTCGCTGCACGACATTCGTCCGCTGACGGCCACGATGCCCGACGAGGGGCTGGCGCTGCTGGCGCGCGAACGCGTGGATGTGGTGATCGCGGACATGAACTTCAGCGCCGACACGACCTCGGGCGAGGAGGGCGTGGCGCTGTTCCATGCGATCCGCGCGCGGCATCCCGATCTGCCGGTGATCCTGCTGACCGGCTGGTCGCATCTGGAAACCGCGGTGCAACTGGTCAAGGCCGGTGCCGCGGATTACATGTCCAAGCCCTGGGACGACGCCAAGCTGCTGGCGACGGTCGAGAACCTGCTGGAGCTTTCCGAGAACGCGCGCGTCGCGGAGACCGCGCGGGTTTCGCGTCGGCGCCGGCGCGCGGCGCTGGAGCGCGATTACGACCTGCGCGGCATCGTGTTCGCGTCCGACGAAATGCTGCGGGTGCTGGAACTGGCCTGCCAGGTCGCGCGCGCCGAGGTGCCGGTGGTCATCACCGGCCCGAACGGCGCGGGCAAGGAACGCGTTGCAGAGATCGTGCACGCGAATTCGGCGATCCGCGACAAGCCGCTGGTGACGGTGAATTGCGGCGCGCTGCCCAGCGAGTTGATCGAGGCCGAGTTGTTCGGCGCCGAAGCCGGCGCCTTCACCGGCGCCACCCGTGCGCGCGAGGGGCGCTTCGAGGCGGCCGACGGCGGCACCCTGTTCCTCGACGAGATCGGCAACCTGCCCGCCGCGGGCCAGATGAAGCTGCTGCGCGTGCTGGAATCGGGCGAGTTCGAGCGGCTCGGCTCGACCCGCACCCGCAAGGTCAAGGTGCGCGTGATCAGCGCGACCAATGCGGATTTGCCGCGGATGATCCACGACGGCAAGTTTCGCGAGGACTTGTTCTATCGCCTCAATACCATCGAGATCGCGCTGCCCCCGTTGTCGGATCGGCCGGACGACATCCTTCCGCTGGCCGAGCGCTTCCTCGACGACGACGCGGTGCTGTCGGACGAGGCGCGCGACGCGCTGCTGGATTACCCGTGGCCGGGCAACGTGCGCGAGCTCAAGAACACCATCGACCGCGCCAAGCTGTTGTGCGGCCGCGACGAAATCACGTCGAAGCACCTGGGCCTGTCGGCGACGGCCATCTCGGCGGCCGCGCGCAGTCTGGACGATCCGCCGCGGGACGTCATCGAGGAGGCCCTGCGCAAGGCCGGCGGCGTGATCAGCCGCGCCGCGCGTTCGCTGGGTCTGTCGCGGCAGGCGCTGTACAGGCGCATGCAGCGTTTCGGCATTCCGACGGAAGGGTGAGAGCCAGCGCTTGCGCGATGCCGGGGGCATCGCGCGCTGGGTCGAACGGGCGGCCAGGGATGGCCGCACCGGCGCCCTGCACCATGGACGATTGCTCGCCCGATCGCCGGTTTTGGATCTTCGCGTCGTTGGCGCGGCCCGTGATTCCGAGGCGATGATGCCACCTGGAGCCACTTCCGAGTTCGAGTAGTCCGATTTCCGATTACATTGGTCCGCCATGCGCATATCCTCCCTCGAAGGCAAACTCGCGCTGTTGCTGGTCGGTTCCGCGGCGGTCGGCGCGGCGATCGCCGCAGTCATCGCCGAGTGGACGCGCAGCGCGTGGCTGGGCGGCGTGATCGCGGTCGCGGCGTGCCTTGCCCCGTTGGCCTGGGCGGCGCACGCCGCGATGCAGCCCGTGCGGCGCCTGCTGCGTGCGTTGTCGGGCAGCGTCGCGAGTTACCGCGACGGCGATTTCAGCATTTCGTTGCGCACCCGCCGCCGCGACGAACTCGGCGCGCTGATCGAGGCGCACAACGAGCTCGGCCACGCCCTGCGCGAACAGCGCCAGAACCTGGTGCAACGCGAATTGCTGCTGGACACCGTGGTGCAGCATTCGCCGACCGCACTGGTCCTCACCGATGCCGGCGACCACATCGTGTACGCCAACCTCGCGGCGCGGCACCTCTTCAACGACGGCAAGAACCCGGCGGGGTTGCGTTTCGAGGAAGTGCTGGAGGCCTGCCCCGAGGCGATGCGGCAGGCGCTGACCGCCAGCGAGGACAGCCTGTTCGGCGTGGAAATGGGCAACGACGAGGAATACTTCCACCTGTCGCGGCGCGATTTCCGCCTGCACGGGCGTCCGCACCAGTTGTACCTGGTGCAGCGGATGACGCGCGAACTGTCGCGGCAGGAGGTCGCGGTGTGGAAGCGCGTGATCCGCGTGATCAGCCACGAGTTGAACAATTCTTTGGCGCCGATTTCCTCGCTGGCGCATTCCGGCGCGGAACTGGCGCGGCGCAACGACCTGGCGCGCTTGCCCAAGGTGTTCGAGGGGATCGGCGACCGTGTCCGCCACCTGCATTCGTTCACGGCCGGCTACGCGAGTTTCGCCAAGCTGCCGCAGCCCAATCCTGCGCAGGTCGATTGGGCCGCGTTCCTCGATTCGCTGAAACTGCATTGCAAGTTCCAGTTGCGCGGCGAGGTCCCGGCCGAACCTGCGCGCTTCGATGCCGCGCAGATCGAACAGGTGTTGATCAACCTGGTGAAGAATGCCCATGAATCCGGCAGCGAGGGCGACGCGGTGGCGCTGACGATCACCCACGATCCGCGCAATTGGCGCATCGAGGTGTCCGATCGCGGCCCCGGCATGAGCGAAACTGTGCTGGCGCAAGCGCTGCTGCCGTTCTATTCCACCAAGCGCTCCGGCACCGGCCTCGGCCTCGCGCTGGCGCGCGAAATCGTGGAGGCCCACGGCGGGCGCATCGTGTTGGCCAACCGCGAAGGCGGCGGGCTCCGGGTGACGGTGTCGCTGCCGACGACGCGGCTCTGACGCGCTCTCCCGGAGCGGGGGCGGCTGCGCAAATCGCTATACTGCCCCGACCGAATACAGAGGGAGCGCGTCATGGGGCCATCCGTCGTGGTTGCGATCGTCATCGTCGTGGTGGCGGTGATCGTGCTGTCGAAGTGGGTGCGGATCGTGCCGCAGGGTTGGGAGTGGACGGTCGAGCGTTTCGGCAAATACACCCGCACGTTGCCGCCGGGCCTGCATTTCCTGATGCCGTTCATCTACGCCATCGGACGCAAGATGAACATGATGGAACAGGTGCTGGCAGTGCCCTCGCAGGACGTGATCACCAAGGACAACGCGGTGGTGCGCGTCGATGGCGTGGTGTTCTACCAGGTGCTGGACGCGGCCAAGGCCGCGTACGAGGTCGCCAACCTGGAACAGGCGTCGCTGGCGCTGGTGATGACCAACATCCGCACCGTGCTGGGTTCGATGGACCTCGACGAATCGCTCAGCAAGCGCGACGAAATCAACGCGCGGCTGCTGAAGGTCGTCGACGAGGCGACCCATCCGTGGGGCGTCAAGGTCAACCGCATCGAGATCAAGGACATCAGCCCGCCCAAGGACCTGGTCGACGCGATGGCGCGCCAGATGAAGGCCGAGCGCGAGAAGCGTGCGCAGATCCTGGAAGCCGAGGGCCTGAAGCAGAGCGCGATCCTCAAGGCCGATGGCGAAAAGCAATCGACCATCCTGCAAGCCGAGGGCAAGAAGGAAGCCGCGTACCGCGAAGCCGAGGCGCGCGAGCGCCTGGCCGCGGCGGAAGCCAAGGCCACGGAATTGGTGTCGACCGCGATCTCGCAGGGCAACCTCAACGCGATCAATTATTTCGTCGCGACCAAATACGTCGAAGCCCTGAAGGCGATGGCCGATTCACCGAACCAGAAGATGCTGATGCTGCCGTTCGAGGCTTCGGGCATCCTTTCGTCGATGGCCGGCATCGCGGAAATCGGCAAGGAAGTGCTGGCGAAGAATTCGGCCGCGCCGGCGCGTTGATTGGCGGCCATGGTGCGATGCTTTTCCCTTCTCCCTTTGGGAGAAGGTGGCGCGGAGCGCCGGATGAGGGTCCGGTTCGACATGCGCCTTTCGGCGTATTTACACGTACTTGGGCGAGACTCGAACCCTCACCCGCCCCTTCGGGGCACCCTCTCCCGGAGCGAGAGGGTTACATGGCTGAACATTGAAGCTGCGGAGGGTTTCGAAATGTGGGCCGTACCGTTGCATTACTGGTGGTGGGTGCTGGCGCTGATCCTGATCGCGGGCGAAGTGCTGGCGCCGGGTTTCTTCATGTTGTGGATCGGCATCGCCGCGGCGGTGATGGGTGTCGTCACCTGGGTGGTCCCGGGGCTCGGCGCGCTGGCGCAGGCGGTGTTGTTCGTGATCCTCGCGTTCATCTCGTGCCTTGCGTACTGGAAGTTCCTCCGTCCGCGCCTTGCGCGCCATGACGACCCCGCCGCGCGCACGCTCAGCCGCCGTGGCGAACAGATGATCGGGCAGCGTTACGTGCTGGTCGAAGCCATCGTCAACGGCCGCGGCAAGGCACGGGTCGGCGACGGCCAGTGGCTGGTGGCCGGGCCCGACTTGCCGGTGGGCACCGAAGTCGAGGTCGTCGGGGTCGATGGTTCGTTGCTGAAGGTTCGCGCGGTGGCGGCGTGATCCGACAGGCGGCCGCACGCGCATGACGGAAACTTCGGCCGGCCGGGACGGGCAGTGCGATCCGGTGCACCGCGAGCAGCGTCGCGCCCGCATCGGCTTCGTGATCGAGTTGGCGAAGCGGCTGCACCAGTACGGCGCCGCGGCACCGCGCCTCGAACAGGCGATCGGCAACGTCGCCCAGCAACTCGGCCTTGCCTGCGACGTGCTGTCCACACCGACTTCGATCGTGCTGTCTTTCAGCGCACCGGGGGGCGACGGCCTTGCCGACATCACCCAGGTGGTGAGGATCGCGCCGGGTGACGTGAACCTGGCGCGCCTGTGCCGCGCCGACGAAATCGCCGACCGGGTGGCCGACGGCAGCCTGTCGCCGCGCCGCGGCATGGCGCAATTGCAGGCGCTCGGTCGCCCCCTGCCGCGCGCCGCGCTGTGGGCGACGGTCGCGAGTTACGGGTTGTCCGCGGCGGCCGTCGCGGTGCTGTTCCACACCTCGGGGCCGGACGCGATCGTCGCGGGGGTGATCGGGCTGTTGATCGGCGCGATCGCGGTGGCGGGCTCCGGGCGCCCGCGGCTCGCGATCGCGGGCGACGCGATCGCCGCGCTGGTGGCGACGTTCATCGCGACAATCGTCAGTGCGTGGCTGGTGCCGTTGGCATTGAAGCTGGTGGTGTTGTCGGCGCTGATCGTGCTGGTGCCGGGCATGTCGCTGACCAACGCGGTACGCGAATTGACCAGCCAGCACCTGGCGTCCGGCGTCGCGCGTTTCGCGGGCGCGGCCGCGACCATCCTGAAACTGACCTTCGGCACGATCGCCGCGGCGCAACTTTGCGCGGTGGCGCACATCATTCCCGCCGCGCACCCGCTGCCGCCGTTGCCGGCGTGGTGGCAGTGGCCGGCGCTGGCGGTGGCCGCGGTGGCGTTCGCGATGCTGTTCCAGACCGCGCGCCGCGATTATCCGCTGGTATTGACGGCGGTGATCGCCGGATATCTGGTGACGTATTGGTGCGGCAACGCGATGGGTGCGCCGTTCGGCGTTTTCATCGGCGGGCTGGTGCTGGGTGCGGGCAGCAATCTTTACGCGCGATGGAGGCATCGTCCCGGCGCGCTGGTGCGGGAGCCCGGCGTGCTGTTGCTGGTGCCGGGCAGCGTGGGTTTTCGCAGCGTCTCCGACCTGCTCAACAACCAGATCGCCAGCGGCACCCATATCGCGGTGCTGCTGGTGACTTTGCTGATCTCACTGGTCGCGGGATTGCTGTTCGGCGACCTGCTGGTGGCGCCGCGACGGAGTTTGTGAAGACGCGGTCGAACCGAAAGACGTGTTCGACAACGCGCGAATAATCGGGCTGGGCAATCGCGATCCATGGATGGATCGCACGCGGGATCGCGCAGCGATTCCGGCGAAGGCGAGTCCGGGCGTGTACCGGACTCGCCGTATCGGCGTCGGGCAGGAAGCCCGATCGCCGATCATTATTTGATCAGCAGATCCTTTTCCTTCTTGCCGGCCTTCAGCGCCGCCACGTACCAGCGCGGGCGCTTGCCGCGGCCGGACCAGGTTTCGCTGCCGCCCGGATTGCGGTATTTCGGCGCGACCTTGCCCTTGCCGCCGCGCTTTTTGCCATAGATCTGCGCGAAGGTGACGCCTTCGGCCTTGAGTACCGCATTGACCTTGCCCTTGACCTTGGCGATTTTCTCCTTGTCCATGTTCTTCATGCGCCCCCGCGCTTTCCGGATGAGATCCTTCAGTTGTTTTTCGTTGAGTGAGCTGACATCGATGGCCATGTGGACTCCGCTGTTTTTGGATGTTGAAGGTGCCGTGTATCGAAAGGGCAATCGCGTCGATTAAACCCCCGTCGACAGCGATTATTCTTGCGCATGTCGGGATTGAATGCAAAATGCCCCGGTCATTGGCCCGGCGCGAATAACGCCAGCAAGGTATCGCGATCGAGGTTGCGGCTTTCGCTGTCGCGCCGGCCACGATATTCGAAGGTGCCGGAAGCGATGCCGCGCTCGCTGACCACGATGCGATGCGGAATGCCGATCAATTCGAGATCGGCGAACATCGCGCCGGGACGCAGGCCGCGGTCATCGAGGCAGGTTTCGATGCCGCGTGCATTCAACTCCGCATGCAACGCTTCGGCTACCTCGTTGACGGCTGGACTGTTTTTCGGATTGATCAGGCAAACCACCGCGCGCCATGGCGCCATCGGTTCCGGCCAGATGATGCCGGCATCGTCGTGGTTCTGCTCGATCGCCGCCGCCACGATTCGCGTGATGCCGATGCCGTAACAACCCATTTCCAGCACGCGATTTTGTCCGGCATCGTCGAGTACCGTCGCGCCCAGCGCCTCGGAGTATTTGGTGCCGAGTTGGAACACGTGTCCTACCTCGATGCCGCGCGCGATGCCGAGCGTGCCCTTGCCGTCCGGCGAAAGGTCGCCTGCGACCACCTTGCGCAGGTCGGCGATGCGGGTGACGCGTGCGTCGCGTTCCCAGTTGGCGCCGGTGTAATGGGTGCCTTCGATGTTGCCGCCGCAGACGAAATCCGCGATCACCGCCGCGCTGCGGTCCACGATCACGGGGATGTCATCGGACAGGCCCACGGGACCGAGAAAGCCCGGCATGCAACCGACGCGTTTCATGATCTCGGCTTCGTCGGCCAGCAGCGATTCGCCCGGCAATTCGGGCAGCTTCGCGGCCTTCACCTCGTTCAATTCATGGTCCCCGCGCAGGCACAGCGCAACCAATCCATCGTTGCCGCGCACGATCAGGGTCTTGATGCATTGTGCGGGTGAAACGCCCAGGAACGCGCTGACTTCCTCGATGGTTTTCTGCGTGGGCGTGTCCACGCGCGTGAGCGGCTGGGCGGGTGCAGGGCGCGGGGCGGCTGGCGCCAGCGCTTCGGCGCGCTCCACGTTGGCCGCGTAATCGGACCCGTCGGAAAACGCCAGCGCGTCTTCGCCGGATTCGGCCAGCACGTGGAATTCCTGCGAGGCATTGCCGCCGATCGCGCCGGTGTCCGCCTGCACCGCGCGGAACTTCAAGCCCAGGCGCGTGAAGATGCGCGAATAGGCGTCGTGCATGGCCTGGTATGACTGTTCCAGTCCCGCTGGCGTCAAGTCGAACGAATACGCATCCTTCATGATGAATTCGCGCGCCCGCATCACCCCGAAGCGCGGACGGATTTCATCGCGGAACTTGGTCTGGATCTGGTACAGGTTCAGGGGCAATTGCTTGTAGCTGCGCAATTCGTTGCGCGCGAAATCGGTGACCACTTCCTCCGCGGTCGGGCCATAGCAGTATTCGGCTTCCTTGCGGTCCCTGATTTTCAGAAGCTGGCCGCCGAATTTCTGCCAGCGTCCGGTTTCCTGCCACAGCTCCGCGGGCTGGATCGTCGGCATCAGAAGCTCGATGGCGCCGGCGCGGTCCATTTCCTCGCGCACCACGGCCTCGACCTTGCGCAGCACGCGCAGGCCCAGCGGCGACCACGTGTAGATGCCGGAGGCCAGCTTGCGAATCATGCCTGCGCGCAACATCAGTTTGTGGCTGGCGAGCTCGGCGTCGGCGGGTGCCTCGCGGGTGGTGGCAAGATGAAACCTGGACAGGCGCATGACAGTTGGCTTGGGATTTGATGGAAAGTCCGCGATTGTAGCGGTGGTGCAGCTTCGCAATCTCATCGTTCTGGTGCGAGTCCGGATCCACCTTCTTGCTTCTCCCGCGAGTCCGCGACGCCGCTGTTGGGTTCCGCTCGCCTCGGCGGCGAGCGGGTGACTTTCTGTTTTGGCAGAAAGTCACCAAAGACCATTGCGCCTGGCATGCCGGTTTCGGCAACGTCGTGATGCCGAAACTTCCCTGTGTTGCTCGTCGAGCGCGCGCCGGCGCGAACTCGGGCATCCATGCCCTCGAACATGCGCGCCTTGCTCGCGCGCTCGACTGCGCTACTCGGCGGCATGCAACGGCGCGTTGGTCGCTTCGTAGTTCGGCCATCCATGGCCTTGTTTGGAGCAGGAACCTGCAACTTGCTTCGTCCATTCCGCGCGCAGGATGCGCGCCAAATGGGGCCCCTCGAACACGGCGAGCGGACGACGGAGCAGTCCAAAGGATGACCGGCAGGATGCCGGTCAGTTCGTCGCAGGGCCATGGATGGCCCTTTGGCGAACCCCGGCGGCTGCGAGCGAACCCGCGGCGCAGGGACGCGCCAAGGGCGTGTTCGCGGGGTTCGCCTTCTCTTTCGCCCCTTTCTCTTGGCGATGCAAGAGAAAGGGGATCGTCGGCTCAGCCGACGAAACCGCCTTAAAAGCACATGTGCGGAGCGCACACTACACAGCAGGACTCACGCAGTGGGCGAGAATACGCCTCGGCGCCGCGTGCGGGACAGACAGGAGAACTTGCGGCCGCCGAGTCGCAAGGGTGCGCGAATCAGCCTGCGCCGCCCGAACAGTACTGCACCTGTTGCGCGCGCGCGGTGGCGAGCTGCGCTTCGCGTGCGTTGTCGCTCATCACCTGCTGGTTGCCGCCGCTGCCGCCGGTCACCACCGGCTGCTTGCCCTGCAGCAGCGCGATGTTGGAATCCAGCTGCTTGCAGAGTGCGGAGCGGTTGGAAGGCGTGTCCGGCTGGGTTGCGTTCGAGTTCGCGGCCTGCGGAGCAGGGCGGGATTCGCCCTCGCCGGTCGTGCCCTCGGACGCCGGCGAAGGCGGGTTGGACGACACGTCCGGTTCGCCGGCCAGCTGCATTTTCGTGTAATGCGTGTTGTTGGTCGGCGGCGTCTGCGAGAAGTGGATGACGCCGTTGGCGTCCTTCCATTTGTAGATTTGCTGGGCGCTGGCGAACCCGGCAACGCAGGCGAGCGACAGGCCCACGGCCGACGCGGCTAAAAGAGTGCGCAGTTGCATGGGATGCCCCCGGGGCGCGTGGTGCGGTGGCGCGAGTATGCCACACCCGTTGGGGCGTAACCGGAAGGCCGTCACGCGTTTCGCGGCCGGGCCGTGCGGGGCTTGGGTTACACTGGGCCGTGCCCGGAGCTGCAATCCACATGGTCGAAACACTTCCCCGCAAACCGCCGCGACGCGGCATCTACCTGTTGCCGAACCTGTTCACGACCGGTGCGATGTTCGCGGGTTTCTACGCGATCGTGGCGGCGTACCTCGGCTTCTTCACGCACGCCGCGATCGCGGTTTTCATTGCCGCGCTGCTGGACGGCATGGATGGCCGCGTGGCGCGGCTCACCGGCACCCAGAGCGAATTCGGCGTGCAGTACGACTCGCTGTCGGACCTCACCAGCTTCGGGCTTGCGCCGGCGCTTGTGATGTACACGTGGTCGCTGCAGTACCTGCGCGACTACGGCCCGGTGTGGAGCAAGGTGGGTTGGTGCGCCGCGTTCCTGTACGCCGCGTGCGCGGCGTTGCGGCTGGCGCGCTTCAACACCCAGGTCGGCGTCGCCGACAAGCGTTATTTCCAGGGCCTCGCCAGTCCCGCCGCCGCGGGCCTGTGCATGTCGTTCGTGTGGTCGATGGAAAACTTCGGCATCCAAGGGGAATGGCTGTGCTTCTTCACGCCCATCCTCGCCGTGGTCGCGGGGTTGCTGATGGTGAGCCGCGTGCGCTACTACAGCTTCAAGACGCTGCCGGTCAGCGACCGGGTGCCGTTCGTGTGGATCATCCTCGCGGTGATCATCATCGTCGCACTGACGCTCAATACCGCGCTGGTGCTGCTGACCCTGGCGACCGTGTACGCCCTGTCGGGCGTGGTGATCACGTTGTGGGGACTGCGCAGCCGGGCATCGCGTCGGCGCTTGCGCATGGCGCGCCGACATGCGGCGCAAGCCGCACAGCCTCCGGAATCGGAGCCATGAACGCGGCGACGCCGGTTTTGCGCACGCGCCGCTTGCGCGCGCTCGGTGCGCAGCCGTTGCACCTGCGTCGGCGCGGAGTGGATGCGGTGGCCGTGACGACCTCCGTCGCGCCGCCGATCGCCGATGCGCCCGCGACGACGAGTGCCGCTGCGCCTGCCACGCGCATCGTGCGGCTTGCGTTGCAGACCGACCAGGCGGAACTGGGCGATCCGGTCATCAGGAACATGTACACGGCGCTGACCGAAGCGGTCGGCAAGGCCGGCCTGCAGCGCGTGCGGGTGTGCGACGTCGCGGGCGATCCGGGCGCCGCGGTGATGGTGTTCGGCGCCGCGCCGTTGCCTGAAGGCGTGCCCGCGATCCGCGTGTTGCGCGTCGACCCGCTTGTGGTGCTGCACCGCGACCGCGAGCGCAAACGCCTGCTGTGGGAACAGATGCAGGCGCTCGGCCGCGGCGGCAACGGGTCCTGACATGGTCGCGGTGGCGCCGCTGGAAGCGAGCCTGCGTCCGATGACGCACGAGGACACTTCGGTGGTCGCCAACATCGAAGCCGCGGCGTACGAGTTCCCGTGGTCGCGCGGCATCTTCCGCAGTTGCCTCGACAACGGCCATCATTGCTGGGTGCTGGAACAGGCCGGCGCGATCATCGGCTACGGGATCCTTTCGCTGGGAGCGGGCGAGGCGCATCTCCTCAACGTGTGCGTGGCGCCGCTGCACCAGGGGCGCGGGCACGGCGCGTACATCTTGAAACGCATGCTCGATCTCGCGCGTTGGCACCGCGCCGAGCGCGTGTTCCTGGAAGTGCGTCCGACCAACGAGCTCGCGCACGCGATGTACGAGCGCGCCGGCTTCAACGAGATCGGCCGCAGGCCCGGCTACTACCCGGCGCGACGTGGCCGCGAGGATGCGATCGTGATGGCGATGGAGCTGCTGCCGCCGGGGGCATGCTGAGCGGCGCGGCGGGCACATGCGAGGAAAGCCACGCGGTGCTAGATTGCGCCACGACGGCTGGGGGCTGTGCCATGCGTCGAACCGGACCGGTTGCGTCGAGGCCCATGCCGCGTTGGCTCCGTGCAACGCTGGGCCTGCTCGCCATCGCGATTTTCATCGGCGCCGTCGATCGTGGCAACCTGGCCACCGCCGCACCCCTGATCAAGGATGAGCTGCAATTTTCGACGACCCAACTGGGGTTCCTGCTCACCGCCTACTACATCACCTACCTGCCGGTGCAGATCGTCGTCGGCTCGCTGGTGGATCGATTCGGTGCCTCGCGCGTACTGGTGATTGGTTTCGCCACGTGGTCGCTGGTGATGACGGTGACCGGTCTTGCGCACGGATTCATGACCCTGGTGTGGCTGCGATTGGCGCTCGGCATCGGCGAATCCGTGTTCATGCCTGCGGCGTCGGCGATCATCGCGCGTTGTTTTCCGGAGCGCAGCCGTGGCACCGCCAATGCCGTGATCCTGGCGGGCATGGCCTGCGGTCCGGCGTTCGGGGTTTTCTTCGGCGGAATGCTGATCGTGGCGTCCGGTTGGCGCGCTTTCTTCATCGCGTTCGGCTTGATCAGCCTGATCTGGCTGCTGCCTTGGCTTGGTATGGTGCAGCCGCGTCTGGTGGAGCAGCGCACCAAGGTTTCCGTCGCCGTTCCGCGCATGCTCGATATCCTGCACGAACGTTCGCTGTGGGGTGCGAGCATCGGGCATTTCTGCGGGAACTACGCGTACAGCTTCGTGTTGTCCTGGATTCCGTACTACCTGGTGCACGAACGCGGCTGGTCGCTGGCGCAGATGGCGACGATCGGCGGCAGCGCGTACCTGCTGATGGCGTTGACGTCCCTCGTCACCGGCCGGCTCACGGATCGCAGGATCGCCGCGGGCGGCTCCGCGACACGGGTGCGCAAGGCGTGCCTGGGCGGAGGCTACGTGCTTGCGGCCGTTTTCGTGGTCGGTTGCGCGCTGGCCGATGCAAATACTTCGGTGCTCCTGCTGTTGCTTGCCTGCGCGTCATTTGGGCTGGTTGCGCCAAACATCTTTGCCGTGGCGCAGACGCTGGCCGGCGCGGATGCAGCGGGACGCTGGGTCGGCATCCAGACTTCCGTCGGCAACATCCCGGGACTGATCGCGCCATTCCTGACCGGAATCCTGGTGGATCGGACGGGCAGCTTCGTGCTGCCGTTCGTGGTCGCCGGAGTGCTGCAGTTGCTGGCGGCCGTCTCGTGGGTGTACGGGGTCGGGCCGGTGTCGCAGATCGACTGGGCGCGACACGACCGGGCGCGGGTTTCGCCGCCATCCATTTCGTCCGCAGCGTGACTCGCGAGCGCTACAGCTCCATCAAGTCATGGCCGACGATCACGCGGCCCTTGAAATGCGGCTTCACCGCGTCGTACCAGGCCTGATCCGGAATCGGCGGCGTGCCGGGCACGAAGTGGTTCAGCACCAGGGTCTTCACGCCGGCCTTGGTCGCGATCCGGCCGACTTCCGACATCGGGGTGTGCGCGGCTTCGAGGTGCGCGCGCAGGCGCGTCGCCATCGCTTCGTCCTTCACCACTTTGTCGATCGCCTTCAGGTCGATCACTTCGTGTACAAGAATGTCGGCGCCGTGCGCGAGTGCGATCAGGTTTCCGGAAGGTCCTGTGTCGCCGGAAAACACGATCGAGCGATCGGGGCAATCGAAGCGATAGGCAAACGCGGGCGCCACCGGCGGATGCTGCACCAGCGCCGCGCTGACCTTCACGTTGGCGTCGTGCATCACCGGACCGCCGCGGGTGATTTCGTGCGGGCGGATCAGGGGCGCCAGCGGCGGACGGCCCTCGTCCTTTTCGCGGATGCCGATGTCGTAGGCATCCATTTCCAGGAACAGTTCGGTCATCCGCTCCAGCGGTGGCGGGCCGTAGGTGTTGACGGGCGTATGCAGGTCGGTGGCCCACGCCAGCAGCAACAGGTTGCCGTAGTCGGCGTTGTGGTCGGAATGCTGGTGGGTGATGAACACGTCGCGGATGCGGCCGAGGTCGAGGCTCGCCTTCACCATCTGGCGCGCCACGCCGTTGCCGCAGTCGATCACGTAGATGTCGCCGCCGACCACGATCGCGTTCGCGGGCGCCGAGCGATCGACTTTCGGCGTCGGACCGCCGGCGGTGCCGAGCAGGATCAGCCTCGAACGTATGGTCGCGGCGCTGGAACCGGTGGTCGCCACGGCGGCAGGGAGCTTGCGTGGAACGCCCAGCGCCAGAGCCGCGATTGACACGCCGGCGGCCTGCAGCAGACGGCGGCGGGAGAGGTCGAGATGGCCATTCGACGAGATGGAGGTGGACATCGGGTTGGCGCGACGCCGGGTGAAATGCGGCCCTCGACAATCTAGCACTTCGTCATTCCGGGGCCGGCCGCAGCTCCATCGCGGACGGAACCCGGAATCGGTGTCGCAACGCTACCGAAGTCAAACCGATTCCGGATTCGGGCCTGCGGCCCGCTCCGGAATGACGACAGGATTTTATGCTCTCACCGAGTCCCGGGTCCCGAGTCTTCAAGCCAGCTTCTTGTATTTCACCCTGTGCGGCTTGGCCGCTTCCTCGCCGAGGCGGCGCTTCTTGTCGGCTTCGTACTCGTTGTAGTTGCCGGCGAAGAATTCGACGTGCGAATCGCCCTCGAAGGCGATGATGTGGGTGGCGATGCGGTCGAGGAACCAGCGGTCGTGCGAGATCACGATCGCGCAGCCGGGAAATTCCAGCAGCGCCTCTTCCAGCGCGCGCAGGGTTTCCACGTCGAGGTCGTTGGACGGTTCGTCCAGTAGCAGCACGTTGCCGCCTTCAAGCAGCGTCTTGGCGAGGTGCAGGCGTCCACGTTCACCGCCGGACAACTGTCCGACGATCTTCTGCTGGTCGGAACCCTTGAAATTGAAGCGGCCGATGTAGGCGCGCGACTGGATTTCGAAGTTGCCGATCTTCAGGATGTCCAGTCCACCCGAAACCTCCTGCCAGACGTTGTGCTTGTCGTTGAGCATGCCGCGCGACTGGTCGACGTAGGCGAGCTGCACGGTCTTGCCCAGCACGATTTCGCCGGAATCCGGCTGCTCCTTGCCCATCACCATCTTCATGAAGGTCGACTTGCCGGCGCCATTGGGCCCGATCACGCCGACGATCGCGCCGGGCGGGATCTTGAACGACAGGTCGTCGATCAGGCAGCGGTCGCCGAACGATTTCGAGACGTGCTTGAACTCGATCACCTCGTTGCCGAGGCGTTCACCCGGCGGAATGAAGATTTCATTGGTTTCGTTGCGACGCTGGTAATCGACCGAGCTCAGTTCCTCGAAGCGGTTCAGGCGCGCCTTGCCCTTGGACTGGCGACCCTTGGCGGCCGAACGCACCCATTCCAGTTCCTTCTGGATCGCTTTCTGGCGCGCCTTTTCGGTGGATGCTTCCTGCTTCAGGCGCTCGTCCTTCTGTTCCAGCCAAGAGGAATAGTTGCCCTTCCACGGAATGCCGCGGCCGCGATCGAGTTCGAGGATCCACTCGGCCGCGTTGTCGAGGAAGTAGCGGTCGTGGGTCACCGCGACCACGGTGCCGGGGTAGTCGTGCAGGAACTGCTCCAGCCAATCGACCGATTCCGCATCGAGGTGGTTGGTGGGCTCGTCCAGCAACAGCATGTCGGGCTTGCTGAGCAGCAGCCGGCACAGCGCGACGCGGCGCTTTTCGCCACCCGAGAGCGTGCCGATCTTCGCGTCCCATGGCGGCAGGCGCAGCGCGTCGGCCGCAACTTCCAGTTGCATCTCCATGGTGTGCGCGTCGCCCGCGGCGAGGATGTTTTCGAGTTTCTGCTGCTCGGCGGCGAGCGCGTCGAAGTCCGCGCCTTCCTCGGCATAGGCCGCGTAGATTTCATCGAGGCGTTTTTGCGCGTCGAGGATATGCGACATGCCTTCCTCGACCGCCTCACGCACCGTCTTGTCCGGGTCGAGCTGCGGCTCCTGCGCGAGGTAGCCGATATTGATGCCGGCGGCGGGCCGCGCTTCACCCTGGAAGTCGGGATCGACGCCGGCCATGATGCGCAGCACCGTGGACTTGCCCGCGCCGTTCAGGCCCAGCAGGCCGATCTTGGCGCCGGGGAAAAACGAAAGCGAAATGTCCTTGATGATCTCGCGCTTGGGCGGGACGATCTTGGACACGCCGATCATGGTGTAGATGTATTGCACGGGCGACTCTCTCTTTTGTTTGCGCGTGGTTCTGGCGGAAACCCGAACTTTTCCGTCGTCATTCCGGGGCTGTTCGCGGATTCATCGCGAACAGAACCCGGAATCCATTTTGATTTTGCCTGTTCGAAAATCGACATCCATGTCTTGATTCCGCTCGCCTCCCGGCGAGCGGGTTACTTTCCTTTCGGGGAAAGTAACCAAAGCCATTGCGCCGGGCGTGACGGTTTCGGCAACATCGTGTTGCCGAAACTCCCCGCGGTGCTCGCAGAACGGCGGCCGCGCCGAACTCGCGCATCCGTGCGCTCGAACATGCGGCGCTTGCTCCGCCGTTCTGCTGCGCGCCGTGGCGTCACGCAACGGCGCGGTTTTCACTTCGTCGACCAGCCATCCATGGCCTGCGATCAGGTAGAACCGCGCATTATGACGGGTCGGGGCTGTTTGCGCCAAGCACGAGGCGCCGGCAATCGGTACCATCGCCCCGGGAATCCGGGAACGCCCATGGGCCTGATTCAATCAAGCGGGAGCACGTCATGATCGCCGCCTTGCGCGCAGCCCGGCTGGGTTGGCATGGTCTCGACCGGCGCCTCGCGGCGCGTGCTTCGCGCGGCGGAAGGCTCACGGTGTTCCTGCACGAACTGTTCTGGTTCGGGGTGAAGCAGGCCTGGGCGTGCCTGTTCGGTGGGTTGATGCTGGCGCTGCTGATCGCGACCTGGATGTTCTGGCCCGCCGATGCGCCGCTGGGCCGCTACGACTTCGTGACCTTGATGGCGGTGGCGATCCAGATCGTGCTGCTGGCGAGCGGTCTCGAAACCCGCCGCGAGGCGCTGGTGATCGTGCTGTTCCACGTCACCGGCACGCTGATGGAACTGTTCAAGACCGCGACCGGGTCATGGGTATATCCGGGCGCGTCGATCCTGCACATCGGCGCGGTGCCGCTGTTCACCGGCTTCATGTACGCATCGGTGGGCAGTTACATCGCGCGGGCGTGGCGGCTGTTCGAGTTTCGTTTTACCCGGCATCCGCGCTGGAACCACACCACGTTGCTGGCGGCGGCGATTTACCTGAATTTCTTCACCGACCATTACGGCATCGATTTCCGCTGGCTGCTGTTCGTCGCGGTGGCGTGGCTGTTCGGACCCTGCTGGGTGCATTACCGGGTGCGTCGCAAGTATCGCCGCATGCCGTTGCTGCTCGGCTTCATGCTGGTTGCGTTGTTCATCTGGTTCGCCGAGAACCTCGGCACCTTCACGCGTGCGTGGATGTATCCCGCGCAGCACCGCGCGTGGCACGTCGTGCCACCGGAAAAGATCGGCTCGTGGCTGCTGCTGATGATCATCAGCTACGTGATGGTGTCGGCGCTGTACCGGCGCGATATGCGGCCGCCGATTTCCTTGTCGCACTCTTGACGCCGCCGGTTGCTCAGCGCTCGCTGTCCAGCGAGGCCATGCCCTGCGCGCTGTAACGTTCGCCGGCTGCGGCGCCAGGCGGCACGGCGCGTTCGATGGCCTCGAGTTCTTCCGCACCCAGGGTGATGTCCAGCGAACCCAGCGCTTCCTGCAGCCGCTTGCGCGTGCGCGCACCGACCAGCGGCACGATGTCGTCGCCGCGCGCCAAGACCCACGCGATGGCGAGTTGCGCGGTACTGGCGCCGCGGGATTCGGCGATCGCGCGCAGTTGCTCCACCAGCGCCAGGTTGTGATCGAGGTTCGCACCCTGGAAGCGCGGCGAATGGGTGCGGAAATCACGACCATCGGTGTTGCGTTGCTTCGACCAATGCCCGCTGATCAAGCCGCGCGACAGCACGCCATAGGCGGTGATGCCGATGCCGAGTTCACGGCAGGCCGGCAGGATTGCGGCCTCGATGCCGCGCGTGACCAACGAATATTCGATCTGCAGGTCCGCGACCGGCAACACCGCGTGTGCGCGGCGGATGGTTTGCACACCCATTTCGGACAGGCCGAGTGCGCGTACGTAACCGGCCTTGACCAGATCGGCGATCGCGCCGACGGTGTCTTCGATGGGCACATTCGGATCCAGGCGTGCGGGCCGGTAAATGTCGATGTAATCGGTACGCAGACGCTTCAGCGAATAGGCGAGCGCGGTCTTGACCGCCGCAGGACGCTCGTCGTATCCGAGCCAGGCGCCGTCCGGCCCGCGTTGTGCGCCGAATTTGACGCTGAGCTGGTAACTGTCGCGCGGCATCGCTGCCAGCGCCTCGCCCAGCAGCAATTCGTTGTGCCCCATGCCGTAGAAGTCGCCGGTGTCGAGCAGCGTGATGCCGGCATCCAGCGCGGCGTGAATCGTGGCGATGCTTTCGGTGCGGTCGTTCGCACCGTACATGTCGGACATGCCCATGCAGCCGAGGCCGATGGCGGAAACCTTGGGGCCGTTGCGACCCAGCGTGCGAAACATCATCGATGATCCCTCTTTTGGCTGCACGGTGAATTCAATGCGTGGATGTGCCCAAGGTCTTGCGGAAGAACGCCAGCGCGTCGGTGTCGATCTGCCGATGGGCCGCAACGCGATCCACGCCCGGCGGATCGATGCAAATGTCCGGCGCATCCCTGGTCAATTGCGGGGAGCACGGCGACAGGAACACGTAGTGGCCGGCTTTCGGGATCATCGTGATGCCGGCCAGCGTCTTGATCAATGGCGCGATATGCAGGACGTTGTACTTCGGCGGAAGAACCTCGTCGTGCTCGCCGTAATACAGGAAGACCGGCCGATCGATCGATGCCAGGCCTGCCTTGTCGAAGACCAGGCCCAGCGGCGCCATCACGAAGGCGGCCTGCACGCGCGGATCGGCGGTCGCGCCCCAGCGGGCGAGGTCTTTTTGCACCGCGCCCATGTACGCCTCCATCGTTGGCTGCCCGGATTCGCGCAGCATCGCGGCGATCTGGTCGGGCGTGCCGCACGTGCCGGTGTCTTCGGGATGGCGCTGGCAATAGGGAATGAAGCGATCGAAGCGTGGCACGGCGCCGACGACCATCAGGGCGGTGTAGCCGCCCGCGGAAAATCCGGCCACGCCGATGCGGGCCGGATCGATCAGCGCTTTCCAATGCTGGTCTCCGAGCAACATGCTTATCGTGGCCTTCACCTGGATCGGCCGGCCATCCAGCACGGCGGAGGTACCGGTGCCGCTCATGTCGTGGAAGTTGTCCCCGGGATGTTCCAGCGTGGCCACGACGAAACCGTGGCTGGCGAGATACACCGCGAGGTCGTGGTGGCCGAGGTCGGAACCGCCGTGGCCATGCGAAATCACCACCAGCGGTTTGGCGCCGGGGACGGCAGGCGCATCGGGCGTGGCGTGCAGTTCGTACGGTCCGCGCCACGTCACGCGACTGGCCTCGCGCGTCGGATAGAACACGTAGCCCGGCATCGTGCCGCCATTGACCGGATCGTGGATCGTGATCGGGTCGAAGCCGACGCCGGATGCTGTTTGCGCCAAGGCGGTCAGGGGCGCGAGCAGCAACGTCAAGGCCAAACCAGACAGAACGGCGATCCAAGGCAAATAAACTCTCATCCACGGGCTCCGGAAATTGCAAAGACGTCAATTGTAAGGGTACGGGGACCGGCATCCGCGCGCGGGAAGAGCTAAGATTCCGCTTCGCCACACGCCTGCCAGAGGATCGCGATGTACAGCCACGAAATGCGGATTGCCGGTTACGACGATGCCCTTGCCAGCGCGATCATGGAAGAGAAGCAGCGCCAGGAAGACCACGTCGAGCTGATTGCCAGTGAGAATTACGCGAGCCCGCGCGTGATGGAAGCGCAGGGTTCGGTGCTCACCAACAAATACGCGGAAGGCTATCCGGGCAAGCGCTATTACGGCGGCTGCCGGTACGTCGACGTCGCCGAAGCGCTGGCGATCGAACGCCTGAAGCAGTTGTTCGATTGCGATTATGCCAATGTGCAGCCGCATTCGGGTTCGCAGGCGAACCAAGCGGTGTATTTCGCGCTGCTGCAGCCGGGCGACACCATCCTCGGCATGAGTCTCGCGCACGGCGGGCATCTGACCCACGGTGCCAAGCCGAACCTGTCCGGCAAGATCTTCAACGCCGTGCAGTACGGCGTGGACGACGAGGGCCTGGTCGATTACGACGCGGTAGAAAAGCTCGCGCTCGAACACAAGCCGAAGATGGTCGTGGCGGGCTTCAGCGCGTATTCGCAGGTGATGGATTGGGCGCGCTTCCGCGCGATCGCCGACAAGGTCGGCGCGTACCTGTTCGTGGACATGGCGCACGTCGCGGGCCTGGTTGCCGCAGGCGTGTATCCGTCGCCGCTACCGCACGCGCATGTCGTGACCTCGACCACGCACAAGACCCTGCGCGGTCCGCGTGGTGGCCTGGTCGTCGCCAAGAACTCCGCGATGGGCGAACACGCCGAGGACATCACGAAGAAACTGCAGTCCATCGTGTTCCCCGGTTTGCAGGGCGGCCCGCTGATGCACGTGATCGCCGCGAAAGCCGTGGCGTTCAAGGAGGCGCTGGAGCCTTCGTTCAAGGAATATCAAAAACAGGTCGTCAAGAACGCCAAGGCGATGGCAAAGAAATTGATCGAGCGCGGCTACAAGATCGTTTCGGGCGGCACCGAAGACCACTTGATGCTGGTGGACCTGATCGGCAAGCCGATCACCGGCAAGGACGCGGAAGCCGCGCTCGGCAAGGCCCACATCACGGTCAACAAGAACGCGGTGCCGAACGATCCACAGAAGCCGTTCGTGACGTCCGGCCTGCGCATCGGCACACCCGCGGTGACCACCCGCGGCTACAAGGAAGCCGATTGCATCGAGCTCGCGGGCTGGGTCGCCGACGTGCTGGATGCGCCGAATGACGACAAGGTCATCGACAACGTGCGCGCGCTGGTGAATGCGCAATGCGCAAAATTCCCCGTTTACACCTGACGCATGCATTGCCCCTTCTGCCAGAACATCGACACCCGCGTGATCGATTCGCGCGTTTCGGAGGAAGGCTCGACCATCCGCCGGCGGCGTGAATGCCCGTCGTGTGGCGAGCGGTTTTCGACGCTGGAAACGGTGGAGCTGAAATTGCCTGCGATCATCAAGGGCGATGGCCGGCGCGAGGCCTTCGACGCGCGCAAGCTGCGCACCGGATTCGACCGCGCGCTGCACAAGCGGCCGGTCACCGAAGAAAAGATCGAAGCCGCGGTGCGCGCGGTGGTGCGGCAGTTGCGTGTCAGCACCGAACGCGAATTGCCGTCGCGCCGGATCGGCGAGCTGGTGATGGCCGAACTGCGCAAGCTCGACCACGTCGGCTACGTGCGCTATGCCTCGGTGTACCGCTCGTTCGAGGATGTCGCCGACTTCCGTGAGGAACTGGACCGGCTGGAACACGAGCTGCCCGCCAGCGAAAGCCAGTTGCCGCTGATTGGCGGCGCGGTGGTGCCGATCGACAAGAACAAGAAGCGCTGAGCAATCTTGCTACAAATCCGTTCGTCCTGAGCGTAGGCCCGAAGGGCCGAAGTCGAAGGACGTTTCGACTCCGCTCGCTGTGCGAACTACGCTCAACGCGAACGGAATTGATTCCAGATTGAGCATCAAGCGATGACTGGTCTTTCGAGTCCCGAGTCCCGAGTCCCGAGTCCCGGTTTCTCCGCAGCCGATCACGTAATGATGGCGCGCGCGCTGCGGCTGGCCGAACGCGGCCTGTCCACGACCCAGCCCAACCCGCGCGTGGGTTGCGTAATCGAGCGCGATGGCGAAATCATCGGTGAAGGCTGGCACCAGCGCGCCGGTGAACCGCACGCGGAAGTATTCGCGTTGCGCGCCGCGGGCGAACGCGCGCGTGGCGCGACCGCCTACGTCACGCTCGAACCTTGTTCGCACCATGGCCGCACGCCACCGTGCGCCGATGCGCTGATCGAAGCCGGCATCGTGCGCGTGGTGACCGCTTCGGAAGATCCCAATCCGAAAGTGGTCGGTGCAGGTCTGGGGCGCTTGCGCGACGCCGGTATGGCGGTGGAGCAAGGCCTGATGCGCGACGCTGCGCGCGAATTGAATCGAGGTTTTTTCTCACGCTTCGAACGCGGCCGGCCGTGGGTGCGGGTGAAGCTGGCGATGAGTCTGGATGGCCGCACCGCACTGGCCAACGGCGAATCGAAGTGGATCACCGGCGAAGCCGCGCGCGCCGACGTGCAGCGTTGGCGCGCGCGCAGCTCGGCGATCCTCACGGGCGCCGGTACCGCGCGAGTGGATGATCCGCGGCTGACGGTGCGGTTGCCCCGTCTTGAACCCCTCTCCCACCGGGAGAGGCGGCGCGTAGCGCCGAGCGCGCAGTGCTGGGGTGAGGGTTCGACGGGCGACAACACAACAACCGAACCCTCACCCGGCCCTTCGGGCCACCACGGAGCTGTTGGCCATGGACCGCGGCCGTACCGGGAGGGAGAGGGGAAAAGCTTCAAGCCGCTACGTGTGGTGCTCGACGCACGCCTCGACGCCTTGCCACCCGGTGCGCATCTGCTCGACAGCAGCGCACCAACACTGGCATTGCATTCGCCCGATGCGAAGCCCGTGGATGATCATTACGCACGGGTTGAACTGGCGGCGGCCGAATGTGATGCAAAAGGCCGCTTCGATCTCGACGCAGTATTGAAGCTGCTCGCCGCGCGCGGAGTCAACGAATTGCAGGTGGAAGCCGGCCCCACCTTGTGCGGCGCGCTGCTCGATGCGGACCTCGTCGACGAGCTGCTGCTGTATGTCGCGCCGGTGCTGTTGGGCGACAGCGCGCGTCCGTTGCTGGGCCTGCCGCCGTTGGCGTCGATGGCCGATCGTCGTGACTGGCGCGTGGTCGATCGGCGCGCGATCGGGCAAGACCAGCGCCTGCTGCTCAGGCCGTGATGCGATGAACGCGCCGGCCCGCGACATAGGTTGGGGCATCATTGGTTGCGGCAACGTCACCGAGGTGAAAAGCGGCCCCGGCTTCCAGAAGGCGCCGCATTCGCGGCTCGCTGCGGTCATGCGCCGGGATGCCGACAAGGCGCGTGACTACGCGCAACGCCACGGCGTGCCGCGCTGGTACGGCGACGCGGCCGCTCTGGTCGCCGACCCGGAAATCGACGCGGTGTACGTGGCCACGCCGCCTTCGACGCACGAGCTGTATGCCTTGATGGCGATTGCCGCGGGCAAGCCGGTGTACGTGGAAAAACCCATGGCGATGGATTTCACCGAGTGCGAAGCCATCGTGCGGGCCGGTCGCGACGCCGGCGTACCGGTCTTCGTTGCCTACTATCGGCGCGCGCTTCCCCGTTTCGCTCGGGTGCGCGAATTGTTGTTCCGAGATCGCGCCATCGGCGCGCCGCGCGCGCTGCATGTGGTGTACGCCAAACCGCATCACCCGCGCTACGACGATCCGCAAGGGACGCATTGGCACGTACGCCCGGAGATTTCCGGTGGTGGCCTGTTCATGGACCTCGGCTGCCACACGCTGGACCTCCTCGACTGGCTGTTCGGACCGATCACCGAAGTCTGCGGCCACGCCAGCAACCAGCGCGGCGCCTATCCGGCCGAAGACACGGTGGCGATGTCGTTCGCGTTCGACAACGGCATGCTCGGCACCGGCTTGTGGACCTTCGATGCCGCGCAGCGGCAAGACAACATCGAGGTGATCGGCGACGCCGGGCGGCTGTCGTTCGCCACTTTCGGGGACGGCCCGATACGGTTGGAGAATGCCGATGGCGTGCGCGAGTTCCGTGTCGAGAATCCGGCCCACATCCAGCAGCCCCTGATCGAAACCATCGTCGCCGAACTCACAGGCCAGCCCGGCGCCTGCCCGTCCACCGGCGAGAGTGCGGCGCGCACCAGCCGGGTGATGGACGAGGTGTTGCGCGATTACCGTCGCATGACCGGACAAAAAATGGGAAGTTGACCCGCTGCCGGCCGAGGGTCAATGCAGATAGTCCGGAAACTTCGGCAGCAGGGCGATATCGCGGGGATCGTGCTGGATCACCACGCGTGCGCGGTCGCGTTTGGCGATGGCTTCGAAGCGGTCCATCGAGGCGAGCGTGGCGGCGCGATTGGTATTCACGCGCGGCACGCGGCGCAGCTGGCGGTTCTCGCGCGAGTGGTACAGGTCGCCGCTGAGCAGCACGTTACCGGCATGTGCCAGATGGATCTCCAGGACCTGATGGCCCGGGGTGTGACCGGGCATCAGCAACAGGCGCACGGTGCCATCACCGAACACATCCGCGTCGCCGTCGATGATGCGCTTGCGCGCGTTGCGCCAGGCGCTGACCGGCGGCAGTGGCTCGAAGGGTGGCGGCGTGTGCCCGGTCGCCGCAGCCAGTTCCTTGCGCTGCAGGATCCATATGGCCTTGCCGAACAGGTTGGCGTTGCCGGTGTGGTCTTCGTGCCAGTGCGAGAACGCCAGGTAGTCGATGTCGGAAGGCTTCAAGCCGAGTTTTGCGAGTTGTGAAACCAGCGTCACCGGCACCGTGGCGCGAATGCCCGGCGCCAGCTCGACGCCATCGGGGTCGGCGGCGATGGCGTCACCGAGGCCGGTGTCCCACAGCAGGATGCCCTTGGGATGCACGATCAGGAAACACGGCGCCGACATGTCGCCGTGTTTGCCATCCAGTGCGCCGCTGTCGTCGAACATGCGCATGTCCTGGAAATGCAGATGGCCGCAGTCGAGTGCGTACAGACGGATATCGGGCGACGCGCCCGCGCCGTGCGCGAGCGTTGCGAAAGTCAGCGTGGCCATGGCGAGAAAGGCGCGGCCGATACCGTGCAGGGTTGGCAGGATTTGCATGGGAAGGCGCCTCAGCGGTTGAAGTCGATCGCGAGCTTGCCGAAGTGGCGGCCGGCGGCCATGTGTTCGAAGGCTTCGCGCAATTGCCCGAAGCCGTACACGCGGTCGATCACCGGTTCCAGCCCCGTGGCTTCGATGGCCGCGACCATGCGTTCGTGTGCTTCCAGCGGCGCGACGGAAATTCCCTGCACGCGCACACGCTTCAGTACCACCGGGGTCAGCGGCAACGCTGCCTCGTTGCCGCCGATCCAGCCGAGCACGCCAATGAAGCCGTGCATGCGCACCGCCTCCAGCGATTGCGCCAACGTGGCCGCGCCGATGGTTTCGATCACCGCATCCACACCCGCGCCGCCGCTGGTTTCGCGCACCAGCGCGCCCCATTCGGGATGCGTCTTGTAGTTGATGCCGACATCGGCGCCGAGCAATTTGGCGCGCGCCAGCTTGTCGTCGCTCGACGACAGCAGGATTGCCCGCGCGCCGCGCAATTTGGCGAATTGCAGTGCGAACAGCGAGACGCCACCGGTGCCGAGCAGGAGTACGGTCTGGCCGGTGGTGATGTGGGCTTCTTCCAGCACCTGCCAGGCAGTCAGCGCGGCGATCGGCAACGTCGCGGCCTGCACGCTGGAGAGGTGCGCTGGCGCACGCGCCAGCGAGTACTGGTCGAAGCAGGCCAGTTCGCGCATCACGCCGGGTTCGGGGCCGCCGATCTCGGCGCCTTCCCATTCCGGGCGCATCGCGCCGGCAATCCAGCGCGACTTGTAGAACGTGGTGACGCGGTCGCCGGGTTTGAAGCGGGTGACCGCCTCGCCGACTTCCAGCACCGTGCCGGCGCCATCGGACACCGGCACCATCGGCAGCGCGACGTTGCGATAGAGCTCACCGTTGACGACCATGGAGTCGCGAAAATTGAGCGAGGCAGCCTGCATCCGCACCAGCACCTCGTTCGGGTCCGGGCGCGGGGCGGGCAGATCGACCTGTTGCAGGTGATCGAGGTCGAAGGCGGAAAGCTGGATGGCGCGCATGGCGGAACTCCGTGTCGGGAATGCGGACATGATCCGGCAAGCGCCGCCGTGTGATAATCCACACGAATGGTCTTTCTTTTGTTCATCCAATGAATCAATCTTTCGACCTCACGCCCACCCGCCTGCGCGAACTGCGCGCTTTCGCGGCAGCGGCGCGAAGGCTGAACTTCTCGCGCGCGGCGCTGGAAGTGGGTTGCACCGCGTCGGTGTTGAGCCGGCGCATCGCGACGCTGGAGGACGCCGTCGGTGCGCGGCTGTTCCTGCGCACCACGCGGCGGATGGCGCTGACCGCGCGCGGCGAACAATTGCTGGCGCAATGGCAACGCATGGAAACGCTGATGACGGAGCTGGCCGCAGGCCTGCGGCCGCCCAACGGCGAATTGTCCGGCCGTCTGTGCGTGCACCTGCCGGCCAGCTACGGGCGCTATCGCGTGGCGCCTTTGCTGGCCCGGTTCATGCGCGGGCATCCGGGGTTGCGCATCGATGCGGTGTACGACGATGCCTGGGTCGACATGGTGGCCGGCAAGGTGGACCTGGCCGTCCGGTTGGGCCGGCTGGCCGACGTGCAACTGGTGGCACACAGGGTGAACCGGGTGCGCGTTTTCCCGTGCGCCTCGCCGGATTACCTCGCGTCGGCACCGGCGTTGCGCGATCCCGGCGATCTCAAGGCGCATCGTTGCATCACCTTCAGCGGTTATCGCCGCGGCACGTTGTGGTCGTTCAGCCGGCAGCGCCAGCGGCGCGCAGTGCGGATCGACCCGGTGCTGGTCTGCAACGACGCGCAGGCCATCCGCGACGCGGTGTTGGCCGGGGTGGGCGTTGGCCTGCAGGGCGACTACATGGCTGACTCGCTTGTCGCCGAAAAACGTTTGGTCGATCTGTTTCCGGACTGGCAACTGCCGGTTTTCGACGTGAACCTGTTGTGGCTGCCGGGTGCGGATCGCGACCCGGCCTTGCGGCGCCTGATCGATTTCCTTGCGGAAAGCCTGACCGGCGGGTGAATGCGGCTGGCGGGCAAGGCGAAGGTGCTAGAATGCGCGCGCCGGCCATGCCGGCAACGTCTTCAGGGCGGGGCGCAATTCCCCACCGGCGGTAGGTGTCTTCGGACACGAGCCCGCGAGCGCTTTCGCAGCCGCGAAAGGTCAGCAGATCCGGTCGAATGCCGGAGCCGACGGTCGGCAGCAGGTCAGCGCTGCCGGAAAGTCCGGATAAAACGAAGACGGCTCGGCGCCCGCTTTCGCGGTGCGCCGGCCTCATGCCTTGGAGCGTTCTCGCCCTTCGTCTCGCGGAGAACGTTCATGCACATCGCACACGGGAATGCCGCCGTCTCCATCATCGAGGCGGGCTGATGTTCACGGGGATCATCCAGTCCACTGGCCGGGTCACGCGCAGCGAGCCGCGCGGGGGCGACCTGCGTTTCACGCTGGTCGCACCCGATTTCGATGTGGGCGACATTGCATTGGGCGACAGCATCGCGGTGTCGGGCTGCTGCCTGACGGTGGTTGAGCGCGAAGGCGACACGCTGGCATTCGACGTTTCGAACGAGAGTCTGGCGCTGACCACGCTCGGCGGGTTGCTCGAAGGCGATGCGGTGAATCTGGAGCCCGCGTTGCGCCTGTCCGACCGGTTGGGCGGGCACCTGGTGTCGGGCCATGTGGATGGCCTCGGCAGGATCGTCGCGATCGAACCCGATGCGCGTTCGCAACGCTGGCGCATCGAGGCGCCGCAGGCGCTGGCGCGCTACATCGCCGCGAAAGGTTCGATCTGCGTGGATGGCGTCAGCCTGACCGTCAACGCCATTGACGGCAATGAATTCGAGGTCAACCTTGTTCCCCATACGGTGGCACACACCACGTTCCATGACCGCCGCGAGGGCGATCGGGTGAACCTGGAAATCGATATGCTGGCGCGCTACGTCGAACGGCTTTCGCAAACGTCCCCCCACCCCAACCCTCCGCCGCGCGCGGGGGAGGGGCGGGGTGGGGGCGAAACGCGAGTGGGAGGGGGCGAATGAGCTTCGCGACCATCCCCGAACTCCTCGAAGAAATCGCCGCCGGCCGCATGGTGGTGATGCTCGACGACGAGGACCGCGAGAACGAAGGCGACCTGATCATGGCCGCCGGCAAGGTGCGGCCCGAGGACATCAATTTCATGGCGCGCGAGGGCCGCGGGTTGATCTGCCTCGCGCTCGACCCGGCGCGCGGACGCCGGCTCGGCCTGCAGCCGATGGTGCGCGACAACGGTTCCGCGTACCACACCAACTTCACCGTCTCGATCGAAGCCGCGAGCGGCGTCACCACCGGCATTTCCGCGCACGATCGCGCGCGCACCATCCAGGTCGCGGTCGCGCCGGATGCAAAACCCTCCGACCTGGTCCAACCCGGCCACGTGTTTCCGCTGCTCGCGCAACCGGGCGGCGTGTTGACGCGCGCGGGGCATACCGAAGCGGCGGCAGACCTGGCGCAACTCGCGGGTTGCGAACCGGCGGGCGTGCTGGTCGAGATCCTGCGAGAGGATGGCTCGATGGCGCGGCGGCCCGACCTTGAAACGTTCGCCGCGAAGCACGGTTTGAAGATCGGCACGATCGCCGACCTGATCCGGTATCGTCTCGCCACCGAGAAAACCATCGAGCGCGTGCACGAATCGGAAGTCGATACCGAGTTCGGCCCGTTTCGCCTGACCGCGTGGCGCGACCGCCTGCACGGCGTCCTGCATTTCGCGCTGGCGCGCGGCGCGATCGACGACGGCGCGCCGGTGCTGGCACGTGTGCACGTGTGCAACACCTTGTCCGACGTGCTGCACCTGAAACGTGAAGACCTTGGCCTCACCATGACCGCGGCGCTGCGGCGCATTGCAGCCGAAGGCCGTGGCGTGGTGGTGGTACTGGCGGGCGACGAGGATGCTGAGGCATTGCTGGCGCGCTTGTCGCGCCAGCCTGCCGCAGTCGCGGCGCCACCGTCGCGGGTCAAGCGCGAGCAGCGCGAATGGCGCCAACTCGGGCTCGGTGCCCAGATCCTCGTCGACCTCGGGGTGCGCCGCCTGCGCGTGCTGGGCACGCCACGCAAGCTGGTCGGGCTGTCGGGATTCGATCTCGAGGTGATCGAATACGTCGAAGAACAGGGAATCGAGAAACGGGAGTAGGGAATCGGCGACGTGGCTGCTACGCTTTTCCCGAGTCCCGAGTCCCGAGTCCCGAGTCCCGAGTCCCGAGTCCCGAGTCCCATTCCTGCTCCACGTGCCCCCATGTCTGATCAACTCACTCCCCACGCGCCCAATCTCGGTTCGCCGCCCGGCGCGCGCTACGTCGTGCTCGCGAGTCGCTGGAATGGCGCGATCGTGGATGCGCTGGTGGACGGCGCGCGCAGTGCGTTCGCGGCGCACGGCGCGCCCGCGTCGCTGCTGGATGTCGTGCGCGTGCCCGGTGCGTGGGAGTTGCCGGTGTTCGCGCAACATCTCGCGGCATCGGGCAAGTACGCGGCGATCATTGCGCTGGGCTGCGTGGTGCGCGGCGAAACCCGCCACTACGAACACGTGGCCGACGAATGCGCGCGCGGGCTGATGCGGGTGGCGCTGGACACCGGCGTGCCGGTGCTGAACGGCGTGCTGGCGGTCGAGGATGAAGCCGATGCCTGGGCGCGCGCCGGCGGTGCGCGCGGCAACAAGGGCGCCGACGTGGCGTTGAGCGCGATCGCGGTGGCGGTGCAGATGCAGGAATTGCAGGCATGACCGGAAACAAGCCTACGCGCAGCGACGGTATCGATCCTGCGGCGCGTTCGCGCGCGCGCCGTCGCGCGGCGCAAGCCTTGTACGCGTGGGAGCTCGGCGGCAATCCGATGCGCAAGGTGATCGACGATTTTCGCCACGAGCAGGACATGCAGATCGCCGACCTCGAATACTTCGAGGACCTGTTGCGCGGCGTGGAGACGCATCGTTCGGAACTCGATGGCGGACTGGCGCCGTTCCTCGACCGCGACATCGAGCGGGTCGATCCGATCGAACGCGCGGTGCTGCGGATGGCCGCGTATGAATTGAAGCAGCGCCTCGACGTGCCGTACAAGGTGGTGCTGAACGAGGCGGTCGAAGTCGCCAAGCGCTTCGGTTCGGAGCAGGGCCACACCTACGTCAACGGCGTGCTCGACAAACTGGCGCACGCGTGGCGCACCACCGAAACGGGGACCTGAGCAGCATGGATGTCCGGACCGTGTTTGCCAGCGCGCCGGAGCTCACCACCGCACGCCTGCGCCTGCGCGCGCACCGGCCGTCGGATTTGGCGACGTGCCATGCGATCTGGTCGGATCCGGACGTCGTCCGCTACATCGGTGGACAGCCATCCAGCGTCGAGGTGGCCTGGCGGCGCATGCTGACCTACGCCGGATTGTGGAGCATGCTCGGCTACGGTTACTGGGCGGTCGAGGAACAGGCGACCGGCCGTTACATCGGCGACGCCGGTTTGGCGGAATTCGAGCGCGACCTGCAGCCGTCGTTGCGCGGGATGCTGGAATTCGGCTGGGCGCTCGCGGGCGTTGCGCACGGCAAGGGCTATGCCAGCGAGGCCGTGGCCGCGATCGAGGCATGGCGTCGTGCGCACCTGCCCGCTCAGCGTGCAGTCTGCATCATCGCGCCGGACAATCACGCGTCCATCCGCGTCGCCGAAAAGGCGGGCTTCCTGAAATGGTGCGAGACCCGTTATCACGACGAGCCCACCCTGGTGTTCACGCACGCACCGATTCCGGCGCGCGGCTAAGCCATGGAATTCGACCTGATCGAAACCATCCGCGTGCGCACGCAGGGTGTGCGCCCGGATGTCGTGCTCGGCGTGGGCGACGACGCGGCGTTGCTCGACGTGCCCGCCGGGCAGCGGCTGGTGGCCTGCACCGACACCATGGTCGAGGGCGTGCATTTCCTGCCCGGCACGGCTCCCGGGGATCTCGGGTGGAAATCGCTGGCGGTGAACTTGTCCGATCTTGCCGCGATGGGCGCCGAACCCGCATGGGCCTTGCTGGCCTTGACCCTGCCCACGGCCGATGCGCGTTTTGTCGAACGCTTCGCGGACGGGTTCGCGGAACTCGCACGCGCACATGGCGTTGCATTGGTCGGCGGCGACACCACGCAAGGCCCGTTGTCGGTCACGGTCACGGCGCTTGGCACGCTGCCGATTGGCGAGTCGTTGCCGCGGGCCGGCGCGTGCGCGGGCGATGCGATATTCGTCACCGGCACCTTGGGTGATGCGGTGGGCGCGTTGCGCTTGTTGCGGAGCCGGGGACCGGGGACCGGGGAGCGGAACCCGCCGGAAGTTGCGTTGCGGGCGAGATTGAATCGACCCGAGCCGCGTGTCGCGGCGGGACTGGCATTGCGCGCCTTGGCGAACGCGTGCATCGACGTGTCGGACGGCTTGCTGGCCGATCTGGGCCACGTGTGCGCGGCCAGCGGCGTCGGCGCCGAGATCGACATGGAAGCGTTGCCGTTTTCCGCGGAATTGCGTGCGGCGTTCGATGAAGCGGCGTGCCGTGAGTTCGCGTTGTCGGGCGGCGACGACTACGAATTGTGTTTCACCGCGCCGGCGCAGCGACAGGCGGAAATCGAGGCGCGCTTGACGAACGCGGGTTGTCGCGTGACGCGCATCGGATGCATCGTGGCGGGTACGAGTGTGCGGGCACTCGATGCGAACGGGAACGCAATCGCAACGCCGCACGCGGGCTGGGAGCACTTCACGCCATGAGTGCGCCGCTCACCAGCAGCCAGCGCCGCGCGCTGTTGTCGCATCCAGCCGGCTGGATCGCCACCGCCTTGGGTGCCGGGCTGTCGCCGAAAGCGCCAGGCACCGCGGGTTCGCTGGTCGCGTTGCTTCCGTGGTGGTTGCTGCTGCGCGATCTGCCGTTCGGTTGGTATGCGGTGGTGCTGGTCGCCGGTTTTTTTCTCGGTGCCTGGGCGTGCGATGTCGCCTGCAAGCGCCTCGGCATGCACGACCACGGTGCGCTGGTGTGGGACGAAGTGATCGGCATGTGGATCACGCTCTTTGCCGCGCCACGGAGCCCTTTGCCATGGATGGCCGGCTACATGCTCGTCGGCTTCGCGCTGTTCCGCCTGTTCGACATCTGGAAGCCGTGGCCGATACGCGTGGCCGACCGTCGCGTGCACGGCGGATTCGGCGTGATGCTGGATGATGTGATTGCGGGCGTGTACGCGCTGATCGTGCTGCAGGCGATCACGTACGTGTTCGGACACGTGCACGCCTGATCGGGTGCGCCGCTCAGCCGACGTCGACGGTGTCGCGTTCCAGCGCTTCGAAGGCGTGCCAGCGGTTGACGATCGTGCAGAACATCGCGGCGGTGCGTTCGGCATCGTACACGGCCGAGTGCGCCTCCTCGGCATTCCATTCGAAGCCGGCCGCCTGCACCGCGCGCGACAACACGGTCTGCCCGAACGCGAGGCCGCCCAGGGTCGCGGTGTCGAAGCACGAGAACGGATGGAACGGGTTGCGCTTGTGGCCGGTGCGGCGCACCGCGGCATTGAGGAACCCGAGGTCGAAGTGGGCGTTGTGGCCGACCAGGATCGCGCGCTGGCAGCCGCCGGCCTTGATCGCCGCGCGCACCGGTTTGAAGATCAGGTCGAGCGCCGCGCGCTCGGGCAGGGCGCCGCGCAAAGGCTGGTCGGGATCGATGCCGTTGACTTCCAGCGCCTTGGGGTCGATGTTCGAGCCTGGGAATGCTTCGACGTGGGTGGAAACCACCGGCTCTGGCACGAGCCAGCCATCGCCGTCCATGCCCACCACCACCGCGGCGATTTCCAGCAACGCGTCATGTTCGGCGTCGAAACCGCCGGTCTCGACATCCACCACCACCGGCAGGAACCCACGGAAACGCGTGGCCATCCGCGCCGCGTAGCCTTCGATCTGCTTGTGCATCGGTACAGGATAACAGCGCCGCCTGCTCGTCACTTCGTTTTGTGTTTGTACGCGCACAAATCGCGGATCGGGCATTCCGGGCATTTCGGTTTGCGCGCGGTGCACACGTAACGGCCGTGCAGGATCAGCCAATGATGCGCGCCGGGTTTGTATTCGTCGGGCACCACTTTCAGCAGTTTGTCCTCGACCGCGCGCACGGTCTTGCCGCGCGCGAGGCCGGTGCGGTTGCAGACGCGGAAGATGTGGGTGTCGACCGCTATGGTCGGCTCGCCGAACACCGTGTTCAACACCACGTTGGCGGTCTTGCGGCCGACGCCCGGCAGCGCTTCCAGTTCTTCACGCGTGCAGGGCACCTCGCCGCCGTGGCGTTCGATCAACAACGCACAGGTCGCGATGATGTTCCTGGCCTTGGCGTTGAACAGGCCGATCGTCGAGATATGGCGTTTCAAGCCTTCCTCGCCGAGTGCGAGGATTTTCGCCGGCGTGTTGGCGACCGGGAACAGCCGCTTGGTGGCCTTGTTGACACCGACATCGGTGGCCTGCGCCGACAGGATCACCGCGACCAGCAACTCGAACGGTGTGGCGTACGTGAGTTCGGTGGTGGGGTGGGGATCCAACTCGCGCAGGCGGCGGAAAAGTTCCGCGACGTGTTCGCGCTTCATGGACGTTGCCCACGTTTCGCACGGCCGCGTGCGATGGCGGCCAGCACCTCGGCGTGGCTGATCGTCTGCACGGGAAGCGCGGTGGGCGATGCAACTTCGCGTCGCCGCGCTGCACGCTCCGCACGTTCGCGCGCGAGCCGCGCGTTGCGGGCTTCGAAACGCTCGCGCGCCTCGTCTGCGCGAGCGCGTTCGGCGGACTCCGACTTGCCCCAGCGGAACCAGTCGAGCAGCGGAATGTGCGAGGGACAAACCTCGACGCAGCGGTTGCATTCGCTGCAGGCATCGAGCCGCGCGGCGCGTGCCGCGGCGAAGTCATCCTTGACCAGTGCGAAGAACAGCGTTTCCGGATCCAGTGCGTCAGGGCACACGCGCACGCAGTCGCCGCAATGGACGCAAGGTTGCTGGGCGGGCGTATCAATGGACATCGCGGCGCAATTCCAGCACGTCGATGGTGGGCGGGCAATCGAAGCGCAGCGGCAAACCGGTGATGCCGACGCCCGGCGTCACGAACAGCTTGCCCGTGGGCGTGTCGTAGTAACCGTCCACGTAGCGCTCGTCGCGTGTCAGGCGAAAGACTTCGTCGGTGAGCCACGGGATGTGGACTTGTCCACCGTGGGTATGGCCCGCCATCGCCAGCGTGAAATCCACGCCGCCCAATGCGCGCAGGCTGTGCGGCTGGTGCATCAGGATCAGCAGCGGCTTGTCGCGCGGCAATGTCCTGAGGAACGCGGCGTCGTCGCGGCCCGTCCACCAGTCGTACAGGCCGGCGAGCCGGAAATCCGGGAAATCGACGACACGGTGCTGGATGAAATGCACCGGCGAGCCGGCCAGCGCGCGCTCGATCCGTTGCGCGACCGGCGGGCCGGGCAACTGTTCGTCGTGGTTGCCCAGCACCGCGTACATCGGCTTGTCCAATTGCCGCAGCGGCGCCAGCGCGGCGGCGAGGTCATTGGGGGGACCGTAGGTGAAATCGCCCGCGAACAGCACCAGGTCGACGTGCAGCGCATCGAGTTTGCGCACCATTTGCGCGAGCTTGGCGGGGCGCGTGAAGCGCCCGACGTGGATGTCGGACACCAGTGCGATGTCGAGATTGATCGGCGCGGGAATCAGCGTGCGCCGCACGACGAGCTCGTTCGGTTCGACGAAACGCGCGTAGATCAACAGCGCGCACACGACGGCCAGAGCAGCGGCGCCCGTTGCCCGCAGCTTGCGGCGCTGGCGAAACCGCACGAACGCCTTGAGCGTGGATTGCGCGAGCAACGGGATCAGCAGCCAGGCACCGTGGAACAGCGCGAGCTGCACGAAGGCTTCCAGGTGCAACTGCGGCGGAATGGTGAACCGCGGAAATTCCCATGCGGGCCAGAGCACGCAGAAAACCGCGATGCCGAGGAGCCAGGCGCCGCCGAGCAGCCAGCGCCGGCCGCGTGCGCTCAGGGCGGGCATGGCAGTTCGGGCCGTGGCAGGAGCACGGACGCGTTCGGCGCCGCGACCATGTCGATGCAATCGACCGGACAGGGCGCGACGCACAGTTCGCAACCCGTGCAGAGATCCGCGATGACGGTGTGCATCAACTTGTTGGCGCCCACGATGGCATCGACCGGGCAGGCCTGGATGCATTTGGTACAGCCGATGCAGACGGCTTCGTCGATGACGGCCACGCGCGGCGGTGTTTCCGGGCCGCACTCGGGATCGAGCGGCAGTGGCGGTTGCCCGGTAAGTCGCGCCAGCGTTTGCACGCCTTGCTCGCCGCCCGGCGGGCAACGATTGATTGCGGCGTCGCCGCGCGCCACCGCTTCGGCGTAGGGCCGGCAGGCGGGGTAGCCGCAACGCGCGCATTGCGTCTGCGGCAGGGCGTCGTCGATGCGTGCGACCCGTGCGTCCAGCGCGCGTGTATCGGGTGCCGTTTCCACGTTCATCGTCGTATTGTAATTCGCGTCCGTGCAGACCCGCTGCGCGCGGCGCTATGCTCGCCGCTTCGCAGCCGTTGCCAGCATGGGAACCGTTCATGTCCGCACTCGCCGAACTGCGTGCCCTCGACCGTACCCAGCGCCACACCGTGGCCGCCACCTTCCTGGGCTGGACCCTGGATGCGTTCGATTATTTTTTGTTGGTGATGGTGATGCCGGCGGTGGCGGACAGTTTCCACGTGCCGGTAAAGGACGTCGCGTTCGCGTTGCTGCTGACGCTCGCGTTCCGTCCGCTGGGGGCGCTGATCTTCGGGCGCCTGGCCGACCGTTATGGACGCCGCCGCATCCTGATGATCGATGTCACGCTGTATTCGGTGCTGGGTCTGGCCTGTGCGTTCGCGCCATCGCTGGCCGTGCTGCTGGTGCTGCGCTCGCTGTTCGGCATCGCGATGGGCGGCGAGTGGGGCACCGGCGCGTCGCTGGCGATGGAATCGATCCCCGCGCGCTCGCGCGGCATCGTATCCGGCCTCCTGCAATCGGGGTATCCGTGCGGCTATTTGCTGTGCGCGCTGGCGTACGGCTTGCTGTTCGACAGCATCGGCTGGCGCGGGATGTTCGCGCTGGGCATCGTGCCGGCGCTGCTGGTGCTGTACCTGCGCCGCAGCGTGCCGGAATCGCCGGTGTTCGAAGCGCGCGAAAACGCCGGCGTGCGGCGCGGCGTGCGCGAAACCATGCGCGGCCGCTGGGGGCTTTTCGCCTACATGATCGTGACGATGGCAGTGTTCAACGCCTTCAGCCACGGGTCGCAGGACGTGTATCCGACCTTCCTGAAATTGCAGTTGCATTTCGACACCCAGATGACCAGCCTGCTCACCATCATCCTGAATCTGGGCGCACTGGTGGGCGGCCTCGCTTTCGGCCAGTGGTCCGAACGCATCGGCCGGCGCCGCGCGATGGCGATCGCCTGCGTGCTGGCGCTGCCCGCGATCCCGCTGTGGAGCTACGGCGGCTCGGTGTTGCTGCTCGCGATCGGTGCGTTCTGGATCCAGGTCGCGGTGCAGGGCGCCTGGGGCGTGGTGCCGAGCTATTTGAATGAACTCTCGCCCGACGACGTGCGCGGCACGCTGCCGGGATTCGCCTACCAGCTCGGCAACCTGTTGGTGGCCTGGACCGCGTACGCGATGACCTCGATCGCCCATGCGCGCGGCGGCGACTACGCCATCGTGCAGTCGGTGTGGATGGCGGTGGTGGCGGTGCTGCTGGCGCTGCTGACCTGGTTCGGTCCGGAAGCGCGCGGGGTGCGCTTCGGCGTGACCGGCGAAGCGGACGCCGCTACCATGCACGGTTCGCCGACTTCCGCTTGAGCGTTTCCATGCGTGCCGAGAAAGATTCCGTGGTGAGCTTCCATTACAGCGTGCGCGACGCGGCCGGTGCCGCGGCCGAACCCTACGACGACTCACGCAAACGCGGCGAGCCGATGCTGGCCTTGCTGGGACACAGCCAACTGGTGCCGGGGGTCGAAAAGGCGCTGGCCGGTCGCGAAGCGGGCGACAAGTTCGAGATCGACGTCGCGCCGGAGGACGCCTACGGCGAACGCCAGGAAGGCCTGCTGCAGCGCGTGCCGAAAAAGTATTTCCAGGACGCGCAGAAATTGAAGCCCGGCATGACCACGGTGTTGCAGACCAGGGACGGCGGCCAGCGCATGGTCACCATCCACAAGGTCGGCATGAGCTCCATCGACGTCGACCACAACCACCCGCTGGCCGGCAAGACCTTGCACTTCGACATCGAGATCGTCGACGTTCGCGCCGCGGCGCCGGAAGAACTCCAGCACGGGCACGCGCATCCGGGCGACGGCCACAGTCACGGCTGAGACGGGACCGCAGTTTCAATCCTCAGAAGAAGATCTTCTGCTTCTGCCTGCGCCGCCGGCGCCACGCGTCCAGCGACAGGCCGCCCGCGCCGTGCGCGGCCAGCACCAGGAAGCCGCCGGCGATGGCCAGGTTCTTCATGAAGTTGATCCACTGGTCGTGGTCGGCGAGGTTGTTGTGGAAGGTCACCGCCGTCAGCAGGCTGAACACGAACAAGCCGGCCGCCGCCCAGCGGGTCCACAGGCCGCACAGCACCGCGAGGCCGCCGCCGAGTTCGGCGAAGATCACCAGCGGCAGCAGGCCCGACGGCAGTCCGTGCGCCACCAGCAGTTTGGCGGTGGCTTGGTAGGCCATGAGTTTGCCGACCCCGGACAGGATGAAGATCAGCGACAGTCCGAAGCGTCCGACCAGCAAGCTGAAGTTCTGCATCGTGGATTCCGTGGAAATCGGCCGTTCGCGCCGCGCAGCGGCGAACGGCATGGGGCGCATCCCGCGCGGGTCAGTCGGCCGCCAGCGCGGCGCGTACGCGTGGTATCAGCACGCGTTTGGCGAACAGGTAATGGTCGCGCCAGTAGGAGCCGTCGAGTTCATCGAGGCGCACCGTGCCGCCCTTGTCCGGCGCATTCACGAAGCGGCCGTGGCCGACGTAGATCGCGACGTGGTTGACGCGGTGACGGCGACCGAAAAACAGCAGGTCGCCGGGTTCCAGGTCGGTCTTCGAAATTTTCGGCGCGTCCAGCGCGGCGATCGCGCGCGAGGTGCGCGGGAGTTCCATGTCCGCCTCGGTGCGGAAGACGTAGCCAACCAGGCCGCTGCAGTCGAAGCCCGCCTGCGGCGTGTTGCCGCCCCAGCGGTACGGCGTGCCGACCAGGCTGATGGCGCGGAACAGCACGTTGTTGGCGACGGTGGTGGACGCGGCCGGAGCGGTCGTTCGTGCCGGCGGGACGCTGGCGCAGGCGGCCAGCAAGAGGAGGGCAGCGAGGCCCGCGAGCAGGCGGCCGCGGCACCACCACGCGCTCAACGCAAGGACTCCCGAAAGGGCGGCGTGGGGGTGTTCGGGAAGGCGTGGTCAGGCATCGGATCGACGGGCTGGCATGGCCGGCAGCCGTGACGTTAACCGATGGCAACCGCGGCGTCCAGCGCCGGCGCCTGCTGCGAAGGACTAGCAGACCGCGGCACGATCGCCCAGGCGATCGTTGTGGTTCGACTGCATCGCCAGCGCCTCTTCGAACTGGACCGTGCGCAGGCGCGCGGATTCGGCGACTGCCGCCGGGACCGCCTGCTCGTCGAGGCAACGGGCAAGGATGGCGCGGTGGTAGGCGTTGAAGTCCGGATCGCGTCCGGCTTCGTCCAGGGCGGAAAGCAGGGTGGCCAGCCAGCCCGCACCGGGGGCGCGGAGCATCAGCAGGATTTCGGGTACGCTGCAGAAACCGGTATCGACGTTGGCGTTCATGTGGATTCCCTCTGTTGCGGGGAGTACCTGCAACAATGATGCCAACCGCAGTGGAAACGCCGGAATGCGGCGTCCCGCCCGGGCCAGGGCCGGGCCACGGGCTCCTGCGGAGCCGTCGCCGGTCGGGATGTGACGCGTGCCGGCAGCGCGTCACGATGGCGACGACACGGGGCGTCCGTCACACCGCGTTACAATTGCCGCGATGAATGCCATGCGCAGCGATGTCCTGGTCCTCGGTGGAGGCGTGATCGGTTTGTCCTGCGCATTGGCCTTGTTGCGACAGGGCGCATCGGTGCGGGTGCTGGAACGCGGCGACCCCGGCAGCGGCGCTTCGCACGGCAACTGCGGCACGCTCACGCCCAGCCACGCCATCCCGCTGACCGTTCCGGGCATGCCGTGGAAGGCCTTGCACTGGATGTTGCGGCGCGACGCCCCCCTGTACGTCAGTCCGAAACCGGATTGGCAGCGCTGGCGCTGGCTGCTGGGTTTCGCGAACCACTGCAACCTCGCTTTCGCCGAACGCGCCGCGATCGCGCGCGCCGCGATCCTGCAGCGTTCGTGGACGCTGCTGCCGCGACTGCTGGTGGAGGAAGGCATCGAATGCGAGTACGCGCCGTCCGGCAGTCTTTTCGTCCATCGCGACGCGCGGATGCTGGAGCACGACCGTTCCGAAATCGAATGGCTGCACCGACTGGGCATCGCCGCGCTTGCGTTGCGGGGTGACGAGGTCGAGCAGATGGAACCGGCGTTGCTGCCTGGCATGGCGGGCGGCGTCCTGCACGCCGACGACGCGCAATTGCGTCCCGACCAACTGGCCGACGGACTCGCGCGCCGGGTGCGCGAACGCGGTGGCGTGATCGAAACCGGCACGGACGTCACCGGCTTCCGCGGCCCGCGCGGGCGGGTGGACGCGGTGCAAACCTCGCGCGGGGAATTCGCGGGCGAGCGCGTGGTCGTGGCGCTGGGTGCGTGGACGCCGCAGGTCGCGGCGAAGCTCGACCTGAAGGTGCCGATCCAGCCCGGCAAGGGCTATTCCATCACCATGTCGCGGCCCGATCCGTGCCCGCGCCGCGCGCTGGTGTTGCGCGAACCCAGCGTGTGCGTGACCGCGTGGGATTCGGGGTATCGGCTCGGCAGCACCATGGAATTCTCGGGCTACGACCAGACGCTCAACCGCACCCGGATCGATGCGCTCAAGCGCGGTGCGGCAGCCTACCTGCGTGCGCCGGTGGGCGCCGAAGTCCGCGAGGAATGGTGGGGCTGGCGGCCGATGAGCGTGGACGAGATTCCATTGATCGGGCCGGTGCGGCGCTGGAACAACGTCATGCTCGCGACCGGCCACGGCATGCTGGGGGTCAGCATGAGCGCGGCCACCGCGGAATTGGTGGCGTCGTTGATCGCGGACCAGAAGCCGGTGCTGGATGCAGCGGTCTATGCACCGTCGAGGTTCGGGTTGTAAGGCGCTGGTCGTGCACCGGGATTCCACAGGTTTTCCACAGCCTGTTCCCTGAAAGTGTTGTATCGCGCGGCGAGACACACACTCGTATGATCGTCGGCATGTCGAAGCCGCTGACCGTCGCGCGCGCATGAGCGCCGTCCTCCCCGAACGCCAACCATCGCCGCGCGTCGACGTGTTGCGGGTGCCGCCGCATTCCATCGAAGCCGAGCAGTCGGTGCTGGGCGGCCTGATGCTGGTCGGCGAGGCCTGGGACCAGGTCGCCGACCGGATCGTCGAGGAAGACTTCTACCGCCGCGAACACCGCCTGATCTTCCGCGCGATCGGCGAGCTCGCGATGGGCGGCAAGCCCTGTGACGCGGTAACCCTGGGCGAGTGGTTCGAGCGCCACGGCGAAACCGCCAACATCGGCGGCGTCGCCTACCTCGCGGAACTCGCCAACAACACGCCCAGCGCGGCCAACATCGCGGCCTACGCCGACATCGTCCGCGACAAGGCGGTGTTGCGCAAACTGATCGAAGCCGGTACACAAATTGCCGGCGACGGCTTCAATCCGGAAGGCCGCAACACCCCGGAGATCCTCGAAGCCGCCGAGCAACGCGTGTTCAAGATCGCCGAGGCCGGCGCGCGCGGGCGCAAGCAGGTGATCCCGGTACGCCAGTCGGTGAAGGAGGCCGTGGAACTGCTGGCACAGCGTTACGCCAACCGCGGCCAGTTGAACGGGCTCACCACCGGCTTCAAGGATCTCGACGATCTGACGTCGGGCATGCAGCGCCAGGACCTGGTGATCGTGGCCGGACGCCCGTCGATGGGCAAGACCGCGTTCGCGCTGAACATCGCCGAGGCCGTGGCGATGCGCGCCAGGCAGCCGGTGCTGGTGTTTTCGATGGAAATGTCGGCGTCGCAACTGGCGTTTCGCCTGATTTCGTCGATGGGGCGGATCAACCAGAAGGATTTGCGTTCGGGCGAACTCGCCGAAGAGGAATGGCCGCGGGTCAGCCAGGCCGCATCGCTGTTGTCCGAATCGAAGATCTTCATCGACGACACCCCCGCGCTTTCGCCCGGCGAGCTGCGCTCGCGCGCGCGCCGGATGATGCGCGAGCACGGGCTCGGGCTCGTCGTGATCGACTACCTGCAATTGATGCAGGTGCCGGGCAACAAGGAAAACCGCGCGACGGAAATTTCCGAAATCTCGCGCAACCTCAAGGCCATGGCCAAGGAACTGGACGTTCCGGTGATCGCGCTGTCGCAGTTGAACCGCGCGCTGGAACAGCGCAACGACAAGCGTCCGGTGATGAGCGACCTGCGCGAATCGGGCGCGATCGAGCAGGACGCCGACCTGATCCTGTTCATCTATCGCGACGAGGTCTACAACAAGGAATCCAACCACAAGGGCATCGCCGAAATCATCATCGGCAAGCAGCGCAACGGCCCCATCGACACCGTCAAGCTGACCTTCCTCGGCCAGTACACCAAGTTCGAGAACTACGCGCCGGAATCCTACGTCGGCAGCCTGGATTGAGCGTGTGAGCCGCTCCGCCACGGCAACGATCCACCTCGACGCCTTGCGCGCCAACCTGGCGCGGGTCCGCATGCTTGCCGAAGGCGCGAAAGTCATGGCGGTGGTGAAGGCCGACGCCTACGGCCACGGACTGGAACGTTGCGCGCGCGCACTGGCCGGCGCAGACGCATTCGGTGTCGCGTCGATCGCGGATGGCCTGCGCCTGCGCGCGGCGGGGCATCGCCAGCGCATCGTGGTGTTGTCGGGTCCCGACGCGGCCAGCGACCTTGCCGAGATGCGCCGGCTGCAACTGGAAGCCGTCGTCCACCACGAATCGCAGCTCGCGATGCTGGAAGCCGAGCAGGGCGGCGATCCGCTGAAGGTGTGGCTGAACCTCGATACCGGGATGCATCGTCTGGGCTTTCCGCCCGGGCGCGCGCACGCCATGCGTGCACGCCTCGCCGCGTTGCCGGCCGTGGACAAGGCCATCGTGCTGATGACGCACTTCGCGTCCTCCGACGAATTCGACAACGACTTCACCGCGCGCCAGACGGAATGCTTCCGGAATGCGACGCAAGACATCCCCGGCGAACGCGCGTTGTCGAATTCCGCCGGCCTGCTCGGCTGGCCGCAGGCACGCGAAAACTGGGTTCGAATAGGCGGATTGCTGTATGGCTTGTCGGTCGCGACAGGCAAGACCGGCGCCGACTTCGGGTTCGCGCCTGCGATGACGCTGACGACGCGCCTCGTCGCGGTCAACCACATCGCGCGGGGCGAGCGCGTCGGCTACGGCGCGACGTGGGAATGCCCGGAAGACATGCGCATCGGCGTCGCCGCGATCGGCTACGGCGACGGCTATCCGCGCAGCGCGCCATCCGGAACGCCGGTGCGGGTCGGCGATGCGCCCGTCGCCGTGATCGGCCGGGTGTCGATGGACTTGTTGACGCTGGATTTACGCCAAGCACCGAACGCGAGGGTCGGCGACGAAGTCGTGCTGTGGGGGCCGCAACTGCCGGTAGAAGTGATCGCGCAGCACGCCAACACCATTTCCTATGAACTTACCTGCGGCGTCACCCGGCGCGTGCTGTTCGCGGAGGATGGTGGGTAAGCGGTTTGCCAATTATTGCCAAGCGTGCCAGAATGACTGCATGAGCACGATGAACATTTCCCTCCCTGACGAGATGAAGCGATTCGTGGACCAGCAGGTGCGCGAAGGTGCCTACGCCGGTTCGTCCGAGTATGTGCGCGAACTGATCCGCAAGGATCGCGAATTGGCAAAGTTTCGCGCGCTGCTCGACAAGGGAGCGACATCGCCCATCGAGGGCAAGTTCGATGCCGCCTGGTTTGACGGGCTGCGAACGCAGTTGCGAACGCGCGCCAAGAGCCGCAAGCGCGCCTGATGCAGCGCGCCATCGTCCGCCGCAAACTTGCGCGCACCGACATCGAGCAGGCGGCGCTGCATTACCTCGAAACGGCGGGGCTGCCCGTGGCCGAACGTTTCGTTGCGGCGGTTGAAACCGCGGCAGCGCACGCGGCAACCCATCCGGAGGCTGGCTCCGCACGATACGCGCAGGTGCTGGATCGCCCCGGCCTGCGTTTCTGGTCGGTCAGGGGCTTCCCGTATCTGGTGTTCTACCGGGATGCTGGCGACCACCTTGATGTATGGCGCGTGCTGCACGCCGAGCGCGATATCCCGGCGTGGTTGCGGGAGGAGTGGTGATGGCCAAGGCCAAGACCGCATATGTGTGTTCCGACTGCGGCGCCGAGTACCCGAAGTGGCAGGGCCAGTGCGAAGCGTGCGGTGCGTGGAACACGCTGAGCGCGTTCGTGGTGCAACCGGCGAAGGAGGGCGCTGGCGCGGTGCGGCGCGTGGGTTATGCGGGCATCGAGGCTTCGAAGGTGCAGCCGCTGGCGGGTGTCGCGGGCGAGGTCGAACAGCGGCACCTGATCCGCATCGGCGAATTGGATCGCGTGCTGGGCGGCGGACTGGTGGAAGGTTCGGTGGTGCTGGTGGGCGGCGACCCCGGCATCGGCAAATCCACGCTGTTGTTGCAGACACTGGCTGCACTCGGCGAACGCCTGCCCGGCCTGTACGTGAGCGGCGAGGAATCGCTGGCGCAAATCGCCGCGCGCGGGCATCGGCTGGGACTGGAACTCGCGCCGCTGCGTGCGCTCGCGGAAACCTGCGTCGAACGGATCCTCGAACATGCTGCCGTGGAAAAACCACGCGTGTTGGTGATCGATTCGATCCAGACCATCTGGACCGAAACCCTGCCGGCCGCGCCGGGCTCGGTGTCGCAGGTACGCGAATCGGCAGCGCGGCTGGTGCGCTTCGCCAAGCAGACCGGCACGTCGGTGTTCCTGGTGGGTCACGTGACCAAGGAAGGCGGCATCGCCGGTCCGCGCGTACTCGAACACATGGTCGATGCGGTGCTGTATTTCGAGGGTGAAGTCGGTTCGCGCTTTCGGGTGCTGCGCGCGTTCAAGAATCGTTTCGGCGCGGTCAACGAACTCGGCGTGTTCGCGATGGGCGACAAGGGCCTGCGCGAGGTGCCGAACCCGTCCGCGATTTTCCTGTCCTCGCAACAGGGCGCGACGCCGGGCAGTGCGGTGATGGTGACCCGCGAAGGTACGCGCCCGCTGCTGGTGGAAGTGCAGGCGCTGGTGGATCAGTCGAACCTCGGCAATCCGCGCCGGGTCGCGCTGGGACTGGAGCAGAATCGCCTGGCGATGCTGCTGGCGGTGCTGCATCGCCACGGTGGCGCCGCGGTGTTCGACCAGGATGTGTTCGTGAACGTGGTCGGCGGGATCCGCGTGCAGGAAACCGCGGCGGATTTGCCGGTGCTGCTGGCGGTGCTGTCGAGTTTCCGCGACCGTGCGCTGCCGGAAAAAACCGTGGCGTTCGGGGAAGTCGGCTTGTCCGGCGAAGTGCGTCCGGTGCCGAACGGCGAGGAACGCCTGAAGGAAGCCGCGCACCACGGATTCAAGCGCGCGATCGTGCCGAAGGCGAATGCGCCGAAGAAATCCGCGCGCATCGGCGACATGGAGGTGATCGGCGTGGAACGCCTGCGCGAAGCGATCGACGCCTGCGGGTGACGGTCAGACCGGTTTCAAGGCCGCGAATTCCGACAGCCGCTCCGTGCGCGTGGCGAAGGCAGCGAAGGCCGGGTAATCCCGGGCAGACACGACGTCCGCGGCCACGATCTGCGTGAAGGTCCATGCCACCCCGACGCTGATGTCGGCCTGCGTCGGCGCCGCGCCGCACAGCCAGCGGTCCGCGGGTGCCGTGCGCAGCGCTTCGTCGAGCAGCGCGCAGGCGTCATGCAATTGCCCGTGCACGCGCTGCAGCCAGCCTGCGTCCTGCTTGTCCGGCGCGCGCTTGTGTTCGTAGAAATGCTGCACCGCTTTTTCACTTGCCACCAGGGCGACACCGACCAGCCGCAGTGCATCGCGGCGCGCACCGGGTCCGGACGGCATCAGGCTGCGTCCGGCCAGCGTTTCCGCGTAGTCGATGATCAACGACGAGTCGACCAGGATGCAGCCGTCATCGCAGACCAATGTCGGCGCCTTGACCAGCGGATTGAGCGCCCGGAACGTATCGAAGTCGCGGAATACCGACAACGGACGGTGGTCGAATGGAATGCCAAGCATCCGCAGGGAAATCGCGGCGCGCCGCACGTAGGGCGAATCGAGCATGCCGATCAGTTGCATGGTGCCTCCGTCAGTTTGTTGACAGTCCGGACAGTACCGCGGTATCCCGATCCACCCGCAACACCGAGCCCTGTTCGTACCAGTCGCCCAGCACGATGCGCCGTGCGGTTTGGCCGTCCAGCGTGAAGTCGTGGATCGCGGGACGGTGGGTGTGGCCGTGGATCATGCGCGTGACGCCGGCGTCACGCAGCGCGCTTTCGACGGCGTGTCGATTGACGTCCATGATCGCCATGTCGGCGCTGGACGTGTGCGCGCGGCTGGCGTCGCGGGCTTGCGCCGCGAACGCGCGGCGTTCGGCCAGCGGGCGCGCAAGGAAAGCCCGCTGCCACGCCGGGTCGCGCACCTGCTCGCGGAAGGCAAGATACGCTGCATCGTCGGTGCACAGCACGTCGCCGTGCAGGATCAGCGTCGGCGTGCCGTGCAGATCGATGACCGTGCCGTCATCGAGAAGGTCCATCGCGCAGCGGCGGGCGTAATCCTCGCCCAGCAGGAAATCGCGGTTGCCCACGATGAAATGCACCGGCACGCCGGCATCGGCCACGCCGCGCAGTGCCGCCGCCACGCGCGCATTCAATGCCGCGTCATCATCGTCGCCGAGGTAGGCCTCGAACAGGTCGCCCAACACGTACAGCGCGTCGGCTTCGCGCGCCTCGCCCGCGCAAAACCGCTCGAAACTTGCGACGATGTGCGGGCGCGCGTCGTCTAGGTGCAAATCCGAAACGAAGAGCGTGCCCACCGCGTCAGTGCTGCGCACCGGGTTTCTTCTTGGAAGCAGGTGCCGATGCCGGCGCCTGGCCGGTCACCGGCGACACCGGTTCCTCGACCGGGCTCGCGGCTTCGCCGATCAACCTGGTGCTTTCGATCACCACCAGCGGCCGCGGCACGTCGCCGATGAACGGGCCCTGCGGTCCGGTCGGCAGGTTGTCGATCTTGTCGACCACGTCCATGCCCTTGACGACCTTGCCGAACACCGCGTAACCCCAGGTCATGCCGCTCTGGTTGCCGACGTAATCGAGGCGCGGGTTGTCCACCACGTTGACGAAGAACTGCGCGGTCGCCGAGTCGGGATCGGGTCCGCGCGCCGCGGCCACGGTGCCGCGCAGGTTGGAGAGCCCGTTGTCGGCTTCGTTCGGGATCGGCGGCAGCGTGCGCTTGGGCCGCAATTCGCGGGTGTACAACCCGCCCTGGATCAGGTAACCGGGAATCACGCGGTGGAACACGGTCCCGTCGTAGAAGCCGTCCTTCACGTATTGCAGGAAGTTGGCGACGGTCTTGGGCGCCTTGTCGGGGAACAGCTCGACCACGAAGTCGCCCTGCGAGGTCTTGAATTCCACCTGCGGATGCGCGGGCGCGGCGGGCGCTGCCGCTGAGGAGGCCGAAACAGGCGGTGCTTCCGCATTCGCGCTGGCGGAGGCGAACGCGAACAGCACGACCGCGAGCGGGACGGCGAGCAAAGGGCGAAGCGGATGTCGGATGGCGGTCATGGCGCGGATGGCGGGCGGCGCGAAAGCGGCATGATACGCGAGCACCGCCGCGCGCGGCACACCATGCGTGGTCAAGGTTGCGTGCAGGCCGCGCCCGCGCAGGCGCCGAAGTGCAGGCCGGTTTGCCGGTTCCCGGAGGCAGCGTTCCGCGCGGAATTGCTGTTGCCGTTCTGGTCCTGGTCCAGGTGCCGGCGGCGGATTTCCAGCACGATCGGCGTGATCTGGTCGATCCGCGAATCGATTTGCGCGCGGCTGTAATAGTCGAGGTCCTTGCGCTTCAACAGGCGGTGCAACTGGTCCAGCGCGTCGGCGGCGTGCCCTTGCAGGAAGGTCGCGTCGGCGTAGGCGATGCCGGCATGGATCTCGTCGCCGGCGACGTGGCAGGCGTGGCCGTAGGCGGCATACAGGGAAGGCTCCGAATCGTCGTTGAGCAGCGGTTTCAGCAGGCCCTGCGCGACCTTGGCGCTGGCCTTGCTGCCGTCATCGAGCAGCGCGCGGCTGTAATCCAGCACGATCGCCGGGTCGTTCGGCCACATCGCGTTGAGCGAGGCGTAGCGTTCCAGTGCCTGTTTGCGCTGGCCGGCGTTGCGCTCCGCGTCGGCGAGGCCGAGTGCAAGGGTGAGGTTGCCGGGGTCGGCGTCGGCCAGTTTGGACATGATCGGCACGGCTTTGTCCGCCTGCCCGAGCTGCAACAGCGCCAACGCGCGGCCGTAGCGATTGGCGACCGCGGCGGCGAATTTCGAATTGTCGGCCATGTTGCGCGTGTAGTAATCCAGCACCGAGCGCGGATCGCTGGACGACAGCACGCGGATCCGTTCGCGCATCAATTCGTATTGCTGTTCGCTCGGGCCGCGCGCGCGGCCGTCGGCGAGCGAGATGCCGCGTTTGACGAACGGCAGCGGCAGCAGTCCCGGTACCGGCGGATCGCCGGCGCTTCCGCTGCGCTGCGATCGGGACTGCTGTTCGAGCACCCGTGCGCGGGCGCGCGCATCGGCGATGCGCACGCTGGTGACCGGGTGGTCCTGCAGGAAGTCGGGAACGTTGCCGGCGGCCATGCCGCCGTCGCCGCCGGGCCGGAAGATCTGTTGCATGTGCGCGAATACCGTCGCCATCGCCTCGGGGTCGAAGCCGGCCTTGGCCAGCGTGTCGATGCCGACGTGGTCGGCTTCCGATTCGTCCTTGCGGGTGAAGTCGATCATGTGCTGCTGCATCATCGCCATCACCGAGTAGAACGCGCCGATGGCGGGGTCGACACCCTGCTGGTAGGGCGCGTTGCCGTAGCCGTAACCATAGGGCTGGTTCTGGGCATAGCGGTTGCCGGAATCCGCCCGCGAAGCCGCCAGCGCCGCCGCGAACGCGCCGAGCACGTACAGCGGCGTGGATTTCTTCTGGTCCTCCAGCGCGCGCTGCAGGTGGTGCTGGCTGATGTGCGCCAGCTCGTGCGCCATCACCGCGGCCAGTTCGTCCTGGTTCTGGGTCATGGTGAACATGTTCGAGAAGATGAACACGTAGCCGCCGAAAGTCGCGAAGGCGTTGATCTCCGGCACGTTCAGGAGCGTGAAGGTGTATTGCTGGGTCGGGTCGGCGCTGACCGAGGCCAGCCGGTAACCCAGCGCGTGCATGTATTGGTCCACCTGCGGATCGTCCAGCACCAGGTGCGCCGCGCGCAGCTCGCGCAGGAACTCGGCGCCGTACTGCGCGGCTTCCTGCGGCGACATCACGGTGTCGGCCGAACTGCCGAGGCTGGGCAGGCGCACGTCGGACTGCTGCGCGGAGGCCGGCAGCGCCAGCGCCAGCGTCGCAGCGAGGGTGGACAGGGCACGGGCGCGAAACGGGAGCGGCATGATCGGTCGGCAGTAATCCGCTTGGTTTTGACCGGGCGAAAACCGATTGGTTCGAAGGTTACAGGCAATCACGGCATGCCGGAAACCGGCAACCATTCTCGGTCCACGCCCGTTTACAGACGGTAAAATGACGGCAACCCGGCGTTTCCCCGCGTCATGCCCGATATCGAAATCTATTCCACAGCGGTCTGCCCCTACTGCATCGCCGCCAAGAACCTGCTGAAGTCGAAGGGACTCGCCTGGCGCGAGTTGCGCATCGATACCGACCCCGTTGCCCGTGCGGAGATGCTGCAGCGTGCGCCCGGCGTGCGCACCGTGCCGCAGATCTTCATCAATGGCAACCACGTCGGCGGGTTCGACCAACTGGCCGCGGCGGAACGCACGGGAAAGCTGGCTGAGCTTTTGCAAGCCACGCCGTAACCCCCGATAATTCCGCTTTTGTTTATCCGCACCGTTGCGCCCCAGGCGTCTGACCTGATTTCCGCGGGAGCGGTTGTGCCGGGGCGAAATTTGGTCATTCCGGGGCCGACGCAGCTTCATCGCGTCGGAACCCGGAATCGGTTGTACGGCAGCGGCTTCACCAAACCGATTCCGGATTCGGGTCCCGGATCGAGTCCGGGGCAGGCTCTGCGGCCCGCTCCGGAATGACGAGGAACACGCTGCCGGCCCGCGCCAATGGCGACGAAGCCAGGTGAGGTTCGACGCTCTCAGATGATCGCAAAAAACCAAGGAGTTTGTGCGTGACCAAGACCATTGCGGTGATCCGTGGCGACGGCATCGGCCCGGAAATCATGGCTGCCACCCTGAAAGTGCTGGACGCCCTCGACTGCGGGCTCGACTACGAGTTCGTGGACGCCGGCATGGCGGCACTGGAAAAGCACGGCGAGTTGTTGCCGCAAGCCACGCTGGATGCCATCGCCCGGCACGGCGTCGCGCTCAAGGGGCCGTTGACCACGCCGATCGGCAAGGGTTTTGCGTCATTGAACGTCGCGCTGCGCAAGCACTTCGACCTGTACGCCAACGTGCGCCCGGCGATCAGTTTCCCGGGCACCAAGGCGCGCTACGAGGACATCGACATCATCACGGTGCGCGAGAACACCGAGGGCGCCTACCTTTCCGAAGGCCAGACGCTGTCGGACGACGGCGAAACCGCGCAATCCATCGTGCGCAACACCCGCACGGGGGCCACGCGGATCGTCCGGTACGCCTTCGAGCTGGCGGTGCGCAAGGGCCGCAAGAAGGTCACGGCCGTGCACAAGGCCAACATCATCAAGACCGCCTCGGGCCTGTTCCTCGACGTCGCGCGCGAGATCGCGAAGGACTATCCGCAGATCGCGTTCAACGAAATGATCGTCGACAACACCTGCATGCAGCTGGTGATGAACCCGTGGCAGTTCGACGTGATCGTCACCACCAACCTGTTCGGCGACATCCTGTCGGATCTTTGCGCGGGCCTGGTCGGCGGGCTGGGCCTCGCGCCCGGCGCCAACATCGGCAACGACGCGGCGATCTTCGAAGCCGTGCACGGCTCGGCGCCCGACATCGCCGGCAAGAACGTCGCCGATCCATGCGCGTTGCTGCTGGCCGCGGCCGAAATGCTGGATCACCTCGGCATGATGGGGAAGGGCACGCGCGTCCGCAACGCGATCCACGCCACGCTGGCGGCCCACGATCGCGTGACCCCGGATCTCGGCGGCAACGGTACGACGGAATCGTTTGCCGAGGCGCTGGTGGATCGCGTACTGAAAAGAAAAGGCGCCGTGGAACGCCACGGCGCCTGAAGTCTCTACGTGCTCAGTTCGGGAATTTCGAATCCATGCACGCGTTGTACGCGGCTACGGCCTTGTTGTAGTCATTCTGTGCCATCAAACAGCCGATCGAGACGCCGGACGAACATGCAATGATCGCTGCGTAGCCAGCGTTGATCATGTTTTGAGCCTCTGCCCCGCACGGGCCGCCAGAGCCCATAGGGGAGGCGCCGTAGCGCACGGGGTAACGTGCGGCGCGCATGGCTCGCAGGGTGCTCATTCCCTGCTCCGCGATCGCCGCCACGGCGGGGTTCTGGTCCACGAACCTGGCGCCGGCTGCAAGATCCATCATCGAAGTTGTGACGCCCAATTCGTCACGCTTGGTCAGGGTGACATTGTTCCCCGACACCTGCATGTCGATGGTGGTCACCAAGGCTCCGTCTTGCAGAACGGCATGGATCGATCCATCCGAGTTGACCGTGACGTGTTGTTGCGTATTGGGTCCCAGCGCATCCGTCGAATGGGCCTCGCCCAAAACCAAGGGCGCTTTGGCATTGGCAATTGAGACTGGAGCGAGACAGGCTAGTGCTATAGCTGCGAGGCAGACTGTTTTCACTGTACACCTCCCCGGTGTGCCGATTGGTAGTCGTCTCAGTGCCTTCGTCAGTCATTCTGATGGCAGGCGATGGGACCGTATCACATCTCTCCGGGGGGGGGGGCAATCACCAAAGCAGATCAGCGCAAAAGCGGCCATGGCGCCAGCAGCAGCACCCACAGCACCGCCACCGCGCCCGCGAACTTCATGGCCTTGAACAACTTGCGGTGGCGCTGCTTGAAGGCGCGGCTTTTCTCGCGACGCTGGCGCAACGCGGAGAACAACCGGTTGATCGCGCCGGTGGGTTCCTCAGCCTGGTTGGGCGAGGCGGTGATCGCGCCCATGAAGTTGCTGACGTGGTGGTTGATCCACGCCATCGCGCGCGAGCGCAGCGGCCGCTCGATGTCGCACATCAGGATCACGCGCGGGGTATCGGTGTTGTTCTCGGCCCAGTGCACGCAGGTTTCGTCGAAGACCACGTCCTCGCCGTCGCGCCACGAGTAGTCCTGGCCGTCGACCATGATGTGGCAGGCATCCGAATTGGGTGTCATCAGGCCCATGTGGTAGCGCAGCGAACCCGCGAAGGGGTCGCGGTGGGGGTTGAGGGTGGTGCCCGGCGGCAGCAACGCGAACATCGCGGCCTTGACGCCGGGAATGCGGTTCACCAGTTCCACGGTCTTCGGACAGAGTTTTTGCGCCGAGGGCAACGGCTCGCCGTACCACTTCACGTAGAAACGCTTCCAGCCGACCTTGATGAACGAGCTGAAGCTGGCGTCGGTATCTTTCAGCGCGTCGCGGATATGGCCCTGGTCGGACAGGCCGGCCGCTTCGTCGCGGATCGCCTGCCAGTTGTCGCGCAACGCATCCACGTCCCGGAATCGCTTGCGGTCGGGGAATGCCACCGCGGGCACCGCCGAGAACGCGTACATCAAGAGGTTGTACGGCGCGAACACGGTGGCGTGGCTGGCCAGCTGCTTGCGCAGCTTCAGCCTGACCTTGCTGCGGAAATGCACGGCCAGCGCGCTCAGCAGGAACAGCAGGACGATGGCGAGGATCGCGAGGCGGATGGCGAGCAGCATGGTGCGTCGACCCGATGGATTGCGTGCATCTTAGCGCGACCCAACCATCCATTCCGGGCACCGGGTTCGCTGTGCGGCACCCGGCGGTTGGCCATGCAAGGCGAGGGCGCGCGGGATCTGCAACCGCGACGGGTGACTGAAAGATTCACGAAAGCTACGCCTGTTAAACCTCGACAGGTTTGCGTTCATGAATCCGTGCGTTGCGTGAGGGCGCCACGGGCTCACGACGCCATCCGCCGCGGGCCGGGGTTGCCCGTGACGATTTCGAGGTACCCATACCAAGGAGGATTGCATGAAACGGCAAGTGAAGATGCTGGCAGCCACGATGGCACTGTTGCTGGGGACGGCGGGCGCAGGCTGCGCGCTGGCACAGTCGAACGACGCGAACGTGACGCGCGCGACGCTGGACAACGGCCTGCGCGTGGTGATCGTGCGCGACACGCTGGCGCCGGTGGTGACCACCGAAATGAACTACCTCGTGGGTTCCGACGAGGTGCCGAGCGGATTCCCCGGAACCGCGCATGCGGTGGAGCACATGATGTTCCGCGGTGGCCCCGGCCTCAGCAAGGACCAGCTGCTGGCGATCGCTTCCGACATGGGCGGCAACTTCAACGCCGATACCACCCACGGCGTCACCCAGTACTACTTCACGGTGCCGGCGCAGGACCTGAACGTGGCCTTGCACGTGGCGGCGTCGCGCATGCGTGGCGTCTCCATGGCCGCGGTCGACTGGAGCAAGGAGCGCGGCGCGATCGAACAGGAAGTCTCGGCCGACAACTCCAACCCCGGCTACAAGTTCGAGGAACAGTTGTTCGCGCACATGTTCGCGGGCACACCGTACGCGCACGACGCGCTCGGCACCAGGCCGTCGTTCGACAAGACCACGGCGGCCGACCTGAAGAAATTCCACGACACCTGGTACGCGCCCAACAACGCGATCCTGGTGATCGCGGGGGATGTCGATGCGGCCTCCACGCTGGAACAGGTGAAGGAGCTGTTCGGCGACATTCCGAAGAAGGCGCTGCCGGACCGCCCGGCGTTCGACTTCAAGCCGACGCAGGCCAGGACCGTCAAGCTGCCGTCCGACTATCCGGTCGGGATCACCGCGATCGCCTGGCGGATGCCGGGCCTGCGCGACAAGGATTACGCCACCGCGTTGGTATTGTCCGACGCCTTGGGATCGAAGCGCGGCAAGCTGTTCGAGTTGGGCCTCACCGGCAAGGCGCTGTTCGGCGGTTTCGGCGCCGGGTTCATGCCGCACGCGGGCGTTGGTTTCGCCGAGGCGGCCTTCCCGCGCGGCGGCGATGCGCAGAAGGTGCTCGGCGACATGCAGGCCATCATCGCCGAGGCCGCCGCGAAGGGAGTGTCCGCGGACCTCGTGACCGCAGCCAAGAACAAGGCCATCGCCGACCTCGAATACAAGAAGAACTCGGTGTCGGGGCTGGCCAACGCATGGTCGGAAGCTTTGGCATTCCGCGCTGGCGAATCCCCCGACGACATCCGCGCCGCGATCGCGGCGGTGACGCCGGAGCAAGTGAACGCGCTGGCCAAACACGTTTTCAATCCCGATCACGCGATCACCGCGATCCTGACGCCGACATCCTCCGGCAAGCCCTCCGCGGCCAAGGGCTTCGGTGGCGCCGAAAGTTTCGGCGGCAAGCCCGGCGGCGCGGTGACGTTGCCCGATTGGGCCCGCGCGGATTTTGCCAAGCTCACGCTGCCGGACCTGAAAACCAATCCTTCCGCGTTCACGCTGGCCAACGGCCTGCGCGTGATCGTGCAACCGGAATCGGTGAGCAAGACCGTGGAAGTGTTCGGCGAAATCCAGACCAACCAGGACATGCAGGCAGCCAAGGGTCAGGACGGCGTTGCCGACGTGTTGAATTCGCTGTTCAACTTCGGCACCACCGGCATGAACCGCCTGCAGTTCCAGGCCGCGCTGGATGCGCTGAGCGCGCATGAAAGCGCGGGATCGAGTTTCTCGTTGAAGGTGCCGTCGGCGAACTTCGCCAAGGGCATGCAACTGCTGGCCGACAACGAATTGCATCCCAATATGCCGGCACAGGCGTTCGCGGTGATGCAGCGCAGTGAGGCGGGCGCGGCGGCGGGCCAGATCCAGTCGCCGGCTTTTCTCAACCGCCACCACATGGACAGCGCGTTGTATCCGGCGCACGATCCGGTGTTGCGTTACGCCACGCCAAAATCCATCGACGGTTTGACGTTGGCCGATGTCCAGGGCTACTACAAACAGACCTTCCGCCCCGACATGACCACCATCGTGATCGTCGGCGACGTCACGCCCGATGCAGCCCGCAAGGTGGCCGAGGCCGCGTTCGGGAGCTGGAAGGCGACCGGCGCCAGGCCGGACACGCACTATCCGGCGGTGCCCGGCAACAAGGCCGGCGAGTTCCACACCCCGGATTCCTCGGCGGTGCAGGATTCGGTGACCCTGTCCGAGACCATCCCGATGGACGAGAACAGCCCGGATCGCTATGCGATGAACCTGGGCAGCCAGATCCTGGGCGGCGGCTTCGATGCGCATCTGATGCAGGACCTGCGCGTGAAGGCCGGTTTGGTGTACGGCGTCTACAGCAGCGTCGACCTGCAGAAGCATCGCGGCACCTTCAACGTCGATTACGGTTGCGACCCCGACAAGGTGAGTCAGGCGCGTGCGCTGGTGGTGCGCGATGTCAGGCAGATGCAGACGACGCCGGTTTCGGATGCCGAGTTGCACGCGGCCAAGGGCAAGATGCTGCGTTCACTCGCGCTGAGCCAGTCCAGCTTCGATTCGATCGCGGGCAACTTCCTGAGTCTGTCGCTGCAAGGCAAGCCGCTCGACAGCGATGCGGTGGCGGCCAAGAAGTACATGGCGATGACCGCGGCCGATATCCAGGCGGTGTTCAAGCATGACCTGCGGCCGGATGATTTCGTCACCGGGGTCAAGGGGCCGGCGCCGAAAGGCTGATGGTTTGGCGGTCAGGTTGGGTGGGCCGACGGGGCCGCGCGCGAGCGTGGCCCCGTTTTTGCGGGCGATGCGATGCACAGGATTGCGGCTTCGGTACGGCCTACAACCACTTCGCGCGCCTCAGCACCACGTACAGCGTCACGCACACGGTGGCGGTGACGCCGATGATCGCCGGATACGCCCAGGGTTTGTCGAGTTCCGGCATGTGGTGGAAGTTCATGCCGTACCAGCTCGCCAGCAGGGTCGGCGCGGCCAGCAGCGCGGCCCAGCCGGCGAGGCGCTTGACCACGTCGTTCTGGCGCACCGTGATCAGCGACAGGTTCACGTTCATCGCCGCGCCCAGCATTTCCCGCATCGAATTGATCGCGTCGCTGACGCGGGTCACGTGGTCCTGCACGTCGCGGAAGTACGGCCGCACTTCGTCGCGGATCACTTCGGGATGCAACCGCACCAGTTGGCCCAGGATGTCCTGCAACGGTGTCGCCGCGAGCTTCAGCGTCAGCAGTTCGCGCTGCATGTCGTACAGGCGACGGGTGATGTCGCGATTGGACGCATCGCCGAAAACGTCGTGTTCGAGTTCCTGCAGTTCCTGCTTGAAGTCCTGCACGATCGGCAGGTAGTTGTCGACGATGAAATCGAGGATCGAATACAGCGCGTAGCTGGTGCCGAGCGCAAGGTGCGTCGGCGCCTGCTCGCAGGTGCGGCGCGCGGGCGCATAGCTCTGCGAGGCGCCGTGGCGCACCGACAGCAGATAACGCTTGCCGACGAACAGGTGGGTTTCGCCGAAGGCGATGTTGCCGTCGGTCATCTGCGCGGTCTGCGCGACGATGAACAGGGAGTCGCCGTAGGACTCGATCTTGGGCCGCTGGTGCGCGCTGTGCGCGTCTTCCACCGCGAGTTCGTGCAGGGTGAACTCGCCCTGCAATTTTTCCAGCAAGGGCTCGTCCGGTTCCACCAGGCCCACCCACACGAAGCCATCGGGACGCGCGAGGAAGTCGCTGATCTCGTCCAGCGTGATGTCGCGGACCTTGCGCCCGTCCGGTCCGTACGCGGCGCAGTTCGCGACCATGGATTTCGTGGCGGGCGTGTCCATGCGCCCGATTATGCGGAAATCGGGCGGGGTTTGCGCGGACGCATCAGCCACGAGCCGCACAACAGCCCCAGCCACGCCGGCAGCGCGAACAGGATCCACGGCAGGTTGTGTTGCGGGAACCACGGCGTGAGCTTGGAGGCCAGCGCGAACACGGCCAGCAGGGCCGACAGTCCGGCAACCATGAGTGCGAACCGGGCCGCGCATGCACCCGGCTTGCGCAGCCGCCACAACGCCGGAATCAACGACCACGCCAGCGGATTGAACAGCCACAGGTTTTCATTGGCCCATGCCGCGCGGTGGTCGGTGGCGAACCACAGCACCAGCATCAGCACGCCGGCAATCCCGACGACGAATGCGTAGGCCGTGCCGACGATCGCGAACCACCAGCGGTCGATGTCGTAGCGGTCCCGCAACCACGCCGCGGCGACGAACGCGAGGCCCAGCACCAGTCCCGCGATCAGCAGCGGCAAGCGCAGATCGGGCGCTTGTGCGGGCGGCGAGGGCAGCCGCTGCGGTGACAGCACGGTTTCCGATTGCACGAGTGGTGCGCCGTCGGTGGCGCGCACGCTGCGCAATTCATTCATCAGCCGCTCGGGAATGAAAGCGCCGGTCCAGCGGGTCAGCGGCTGGTCGGCGTAGGGGCCAAGGCCGAGGTCGAGCAGGACCATCAGCCAGGGCTGGCCCGACATCAGGCGGTCGGTTTCGCTGCGATAGGTTTCGCCGTGCACCGGGCCGGCCAGCTGTCGTTCGAGCGCACCACCGAGCACCTTGTCCAGCGCGTCGCGCACGCGCGTGGTGCAGTTGTCGGCGAAGTAGCGGTAGCGGTAGCGCGCGTGTTCAGGCTGCACGTTCCAGACCAGGAAATCGCGCAGCGCCGCGCGTTGCGCCGGCGTCAGGTCCAAGTGTTGGTCGGTGATCGAGCGGCCCTCGCCCGAGAACTGCTGGATGTCGTCCGCGGCGGGCCACGCGGCGGCGCGGTAGATCATGATGCCGCGTGCGAAGTTGAGGTAGAAATCCTTCTGGTCGAAATCGAACATGCCGTAGTTGAAGGCATAGGCCTCGCCGCTTGCGGTGTCGGTGATCACCAGCGCGTCGTGGCCGAAACGTTCCCAGTAGATCTCGCCGGGCCCGTAGGTGTAGAGGTCGACGCGCAGGTCCCCACCCGGCGCGTCGGCGACGCCGGCGTGGGCGAGGCACGGAAGCAGTGCGCAGACCAGCAGGGCGGCGAGTGGGCATGCGCGATGCGGGACAATACGACACAGGATGGCGAGCATCGATCCAACGGCCCAAGAGAATCGGCGCATGATAAACGGGCGGCTGCCGCACCGTGCGTCTTGCGTCCTGAATCTCGGCTTCGGAACGAGCCGGTATCGCCTTGCGCTTGCGCCTTTGATCGTCATTCCGGACGCGCGTAGCGCGATCCGGAATCGGTTTCGCCGTCATGGCGCACGGTACCGATTGACTCGCGCCATCCTTGGCGCTCGCCCTGCGGGCCGCCTCCGGCGTTCGCGTTTGCAGTCCTGCAAACGCAGTCGGGTTCCGCTCCCGCTGCGCGTGAGCGGCCCCGGAATGACGAGGTTGTTACGCTTTCCGGAGTCCCGAGTCCCGCTATGCGGAGGCGACCCTGCGCACGCGGAACTGCAACACGCGCCTATCGTCGGCGCGGGTCACGTCGAAGGAATACTCGCCCAGGCTTGCGGTTTCGCCGGGGTCGGGCAGGTGGCCGAATTCGGCGGTGACGAGGCCGCCCACGGTGTCGTATTCCTCGTCGGAGAATACGGTGTGGAACTTCTCGTTGAAGTCCTCGATCGGGGTCAACGCGTCGACCAGCCAGCTGCCGTCGGCTTGCGCGACGATCATCCTGGGCGGTACCGCGTCGTCGTGTTCGTCGTCGATCTCGCCGACGATTTCCTCCAGCACGTCCTCGATGGTGACGAGGCCGGCGACGCCGCCGTATTCGTCCACCACCACCGCCATGTGGTTGCGCGAGCGGCGGAACTCGGCCAGCAGCACGTTCAACCGCATCGATTCCGGGATCATCACCGCGTGGCGCAGCAGCGCGCGCAGAGCCTGCCCCGGACGCGATCCGGGGTTCGGCGAACCGTTCTGGTTGCGTCTCAGCAGATCCTTGGCGAGCAGGATGCCGAGTACTTCGTCCTTGTCCTCGCCGTGCACCGGGAAGCGCGAGTGGCCGGATTCGACGACGGTATCGAGGATCGTCTGCAGGTCGTCGTCGATGTCGAGCGTGACCATCTGCGCGCGCGGCACCATGACGTCGCCGACCACCATCTCGGTGACGCGGATCGCGCCTTCGATCATCGCGTAGGTTTCGCCGGTCAGGAGGCCGTTGGATTGCGCTTCGCGCAACTCCTCGAGCAGTTCCTCGGGGTTGCGGGGTTCACCGGCGAGCATGTGGCCCAGACGGTCCCACAGCGAACGGTGGGCGGGGCCGGTGGTACTTGGGGGGTCGTTTGGCATAAGCGGAAGCACGTCCCCGAAGGGGCGGGTCGAACAAGTGTAGCGGAACCGCGGGGCCGGGGTCGCCGATGGGCCGGCCAGGGCGGGCATGATGCGGGCGCATACCGCGCAAGCGCTTGATTCGCGACAGCCTGCGGGACAGGCGCTACGGCCGCCCGCCGCAACCCGTCAATAGGGGTTGCCGATGCCGAGCGTCGCGAGGATGCGGGTTTCCAGCCCTTCCATGTGCGCGGCGTCCGCGGCGTCCTGGTGGTCGTGGCCGAGCAGGTGCAGCACGCCGTGCACGGTCAGGTGCGCGTAGTGGTCGCGCGGCGCCTTGCCCTGTTCGCGCGCCTCGCGTGCGACCACCGGCGCGCAGATCACGAGGTCTCCGAGCAGCGGCGAAGTGACGCCGCGCGGCAGCTCGACCGGGAACGACAGCACGTTGGTCGCGTAGTGCTTGCCGCGATACTGCCAGTTCAGCGTGCGGCCCTCGCGCGTGCCCACAATGCGGATCGCCAGCTCCGCGGGGTTGTGGTACCGCGCGCCCGCAAGCGCCGCTTCCACCCAGCGCCGGAAACTCGCGGCCGACGGCACGCCGCGCCGTGGCGCGGCGTACGAGACGCCAAGTTCAAGGTGCGGCATCGCCATTGCGTTCCTCGGCGGCTTCGTAGGCGCGCACGATCTTGGCGACCAGCGGATGCCGCACCACGTCGCGCGCGGTGAAGAAGGTGAAGCTGATGCCCTCGACGTCGCGCAGCACCTCGATCACGTTGCGCAGGCCCGAACGGGTGTTGCGCGGCAGGTCGACCTGGGTCACGTCGCCGGTGACCACGGTGGTGGTGCCGAAGCCGATGCGGGTCAGGAACATCTTCATCTGTTCGACGGTGCTGTTCTGGGCTTCGTCCAGGATCACGAACGAATCGTTGAGCGTGCGCCCACGCATGTAGGCCAGCGGCGCGATCTCGATCACGCTGCGCTCGATCAGGCGCGCGACCTTGTCGAAGCCGAGCATTTCGTAGAGCGCGTCGTAGAGCGGACGCAAGTACGGATCGACTTTCTGCGCGAGGTCGCCCGGCAGGAACCCGAGTTTTTCGCCGGCTTCGACCGCGGGACGCACCAGGATCAGCCGCTGCACGCGGCCGGTTTCCAGCGCCTCGACCGCGCTGGCGACCGCGAGGTAGGTCTTGCCGGTGCCGGCCGGGCCGATCCCGAAATTGATGTCGTGACGTGCGATCGCGTGCAGGTAGCGCACCTGGTTCGGGCCGCGCCCGCGGATGGTGCCGCGCTTCACCTTGATCGCGACTTCCTGCGTGCCCTCGGCCTGCTTTTCCGCCAGCGCATCGACGCCGGCTTCGGACAGGCGCAGGTTGAGCGTGCGGCCGTTCAGGGTTTCGTGTTCGGTGGCTGCGTACAGCGAACGCAGCACGCGTTCGCCGGACTGCACCGCGGGCTCTTCCCCGATCACGCGGAACACGTTGCCGCGGTTGTTGATCTCGACCCCGAGCCGCAGTTCGATCTGGCGCAGGTGTTCGTCGAACGGTCCGCACAGGTTGGCCAGCCGCAGGGCATCGTCGGGTTCGAGGGTGAAATCGCGTTGGGTGAGGGCTTCGGTCATGGCGGGTGTCACGGGTGCGCCGCAAAGCGTAGCGCGGGCCGCAAGCCCGGGCCAGCTCCGCGGATGCGATCGAACGGATGATTCCGGCCGGTCTTGCAAATAATTAATAGATGAATTAATTTATGCGCATGGCCGGGACGAGCAAGAAGAAATCGGGAGTCCGCAGGCGCGGCGTCGGTCGGCCGCGGGGCGGCGACGCCGACGTGCGCGCGAAACTGGTCGATGCGGCGATCCTGGAGTTCACGCGGGTCGGAATACAGGCCGCGTCGCTGCGCGCGATCGCGGCCGCGGCGGGCGTCACCCCGGCGATGCTGCATTACTACTTCGGCGACAAGCGGCAGTTGACGCTGGCAGTCATCGAGGAAAGATTGCTGCCGGCGCTCGCGCCGGTGCGTGCGCTGGTCGAACGCGCAGGAAGCGGCCCTGCCGATCTGGCGGCCGCGTTCGTGAACGGCATGGGGGACGTGGTCGCGGCGCATCCGTGGCTGCCTTCGCTGTGGGTCCGCGAAGTGCTTTGCGAGGGTGGTGCACTGCGCGATGCGCTGTTCGAGCATGCGATTCCACGGGTACCGCAAATGCTGGCGCAGGGTTTTGCGGCCGCGCAGGCACACGGCCGGCTCGGCCCCGGGCTGGATCCGCGCCTGATGGTGGTGTCGCTGGTCGGCCTCACGTTGTTCCCGGCAGCCGGTGCTCCGATCTGGCGGCGGATGTTCGCCGCGAAAGACCTCGACGCGGCGGCGTTGCGCAAGCACACGCTCGCGCTGCTCGATCACGGCATGGGCGCCCATCGGCCTGGTCCACGCAAAGGCAGGAGAAAATCCCCATGACGAGGTTGCGTCGATTGTTCGGTTTCGTGTTCCTGTTGCCGGCGATCGGCATGGCGTTGTGCGCGTGCTCGGGGTCACCGCCGCAGGCGCTGGGCACGCTGGAATACGATCGCATTACCCTGCCTGCGCCGGCCGCGGAGCGGATCGTCGCGATCGACGCGCGCGATGGCGAGCGGGTGAAGGCGGGACAGATGCTGGTCCGGCTCGACCCGGCCCATACGCGCGCTGCGCTGGCGGCGGCCGAAGCGCAGGCGCAGCGGCAAAACGAATTGTTGCGCGAACTCGTGGCAGGGCCGCGCAAGGAAGACATTGCCAGCGCACGCGCGAATCTCTCGGCCGCACAGGCCGACGCGCGGCAGGCACGCGCGCAATACGACCGCCTGCGCCCGATGGCGGCAAAGGGCTACGTGTCGGCCTCCGACCTGGATCGCGCGCGCGCCGCCGCCGGCAGCGCGGACGGCCGCACCGAGGCGGCGCGCGCCGCGCTCGACGAACTCCTGCACGGCACGCGCCCGGAACAGATCGCGCAGGCGCAGGCTACCCTTGCCGCAGCGCAGGCGCAGGCGACAGCGGAACGGGTGTTGCTCGGCAAACTCGACGTGGTCGCACCGCGCGCCGGCGTCGTCGACAACATTCCGTACAAGCTGGGCGACCAGGCGCCGGTGGGTGCGCCGCTCGCGATCCTGCTGGTGGGCGATGCGCCGTATGCGCGCATCTACGTACCCGAGCCGCAGCGGGCGAACGTGCACGTGGGCGATGCCGTGCGCGTGTTCGTGGATGGCCGCAGGCAATCGCTGCAGGGCCGCGTCCGCCTCGTTCGCAGCGAGCCGGTGTTCACGCCTTATTACGCACTGATCGGCGACGACGCGGCGCGCCTGAGTTATATCGCGGAAGTCGCCCTGGGCGAGGATGCGGCGAACCTGCCCGCGGGATTGCCGCTGCATGTCGAGCTGGACGGAGGTGCCAGGTGAATGCCGCTGCCGCGGAAGTGGCAAGCACGCGCGGAGCGATCCGCGCGCGCGGCCTGCGCAAGGTGTTCGGCAAACTCGTCGCGGTCGACCACGTCGATCTGGATGTGCCTTCGGGGCAGGTGTATGGGTTCCTCGGCCCGAACGGTTCGGGCAAGACCACCACGATCCGGATGCTTTGCGGCTTGCTGACGCCCAGCGCCGGCGAGGTCGAAGTGCTGGGCCTGAGGATTCCGCAACAAGCCGAAGCCCTGCGCAGCCGGATCGGCTACATGACCCAGAAGTTCTCGCTGTTCGACGACCTGAGCGTGCTCGAGAACCTGGAGTTCATCGCCGCGATCCAGGGCATTCCGCGCGGGCAAACCGGGGCGCGGGTGGACGAATTGATCGCGCGCTACGGTTTCGGGGATCGCCGCAACCAGCTCGCGGGCACCATGAGCGGCGGCTGGAAGCAGCGCCTCGCGCTGGCCTGCGCGGTGATCCACGAACCCGAACTGCTGTTCCTCGATGAACCGACCAGCGCGGTCGATCCGGAATCGCGCCGCGAATTCTGGGAAAACCTGTTCGAGCTGGCCGACGCCGGCGCCACGATCCTGGTGTCCACGCACCTGATGGACGAGGCCGAACGCTGCCACCGCCTCGCGGTCCTGGATCGTGGCCGGCTGGTGGCGGACGGCACGCCGGCGGAGCTCACCGGCGCGCTCGCGGGGCGCACGCTGGTGATCGAGACCGATGAGCCGCGCCGCGTTCGCGGCACGCTGCAGTCCCTGTCCGGGGTACTCAGCGTGGTGCAGGTGGGCAACACCTTGCGGGTACTGATGCAGGAGGCCGCGGACGCCGGGCGGACCGAGCAGCGCATCGACCATGCACTCGGGCAAGCCGGGCATCGCGCGCAGGTATCCGCGGTGCCGCCGAACCTGGAAGACGTGTTCGTGGTGGCGACCCGCGGCGGCGCCGACGAACGGACGCGCGCGGCATGAACTGGCGACGGATGTGGGCGATCGTGGTCAAGGAGCTGCGCCAGCTCCGCCGCGACCGCATGAGCCTCGGCATGATCATCGGGATCCCGCTGCTGCAACTTGTGCTGTTCGGCTACGCGATCAACACCGACGTGCGCGGCATCGCGGCCGGCATCGCCGACGAGGCGAATACATCCGCTTCGCGCGCGCTGGTCATGGACATGCTGGCCACCGAGGTGGTGGCGCCGGTGGCGACCGCCGACACCCCGCAACAGTTGATGGCGATGATCCGGCGCGGCGAGATCAGCGTCGGCATCGTGATTCCGCCGGATTTCGAACGGCGCCGCCACGACGGCCGGCCGGTGGCGCAGGTGCTGGTGGATGGCAGTGATACCGCGGTGCAGGCCGCGGCGGCGCAACTCGCACGGGTGCCGGTGGACAGCGCGACACCCGACATGCGTGCGCCCCTGCGCAGCACGCCGCCGACCGGGGCGATCAGCGTGGTCGGCTTCTACAATCCCGAGCGGCGCTCGGCCGTCAGCATCGTGCCGGGCCTGATCGGGGTGATCCTGACCATGACCATGGTGCTGTTCACCGGCATCGCGATCGTGCGCGAACGCGAACGCGGCAACATGGAATTGCTGATCGCGACCCCGCTCACCAGCACGGAATTGATGATCGGCAAGGTGCTGCCGTACATCGCGATCGGGCTGGTGCAGGTAAGCGTGATCCTGGCGGTCGGGCTGTGGCTGTTCCAGGTGCCGGTGCGGGGCGGGTTGCTGGACGTGTTCGTGGTGGCCGGACTGTTGATCGTCGCCAACCTCGCGCTGGGCCTCATGATCTCGACCCGCGCGCGATCGCAGTTCCAGGCGATGCAGATGACGCTGTTCGTGTTCCTGCCGTCGATCCTGCTCTCCGGGTTCATGTTCCCGTTCGCCGGGATGCCGAAGGTCGCGCAGTGGCTGGCCGAGGTGCTGCCGCTGACGCACTTCGTGCGGCTGATCCGCGGCGTGATGTTGCGTGGCGCGGGCCTCCGCGAAATGTGGCCGGAGGCGCTCGCGCTGTCGATCTTCATCGTGTTGATGATGGCGGCGGCGATCCTGCGCTTCCGCAAGCGGCTCGATTGACGTGCTTCCCCTGCGGGTGGAACGCCACGTGTCGTCATTCCGGGGCCGTTCGCGGTTTCATCGCGAACTCGGGCAGAGTGCTGGATGAAAGCTCCAGTCGTCATTCCGGGGCCGTTCGTGGCTTCATCGCGAACGGAACCCGGAATCCATGTTGACCTTGCTGCAAAAAGTGGATTCCGGCCTTCGCCGGAATGACGAAATGAGCGTCAAGCCATCCGGCGATTTTCCGTTGCCACGCGTGCACGCAGCGAATTCGACAGCGCCGCGGTGATCACGACGTCCACGAACTCGCCGACGAGGCGCGCGTCACTCGCGAAATTCACCTGGCGCATGTTCTCGGTCTTGCCGGTGAGTTCGTTGGGGTTTTTCTTCGATGGCCCGGTGACGAGGATGCGTTGCGTCGTTCCCACCATCGCCTCGCTGATTTTCGCCGCGTGGAAGTTGATCGCGTTCTGCAACGTCGTGAGGCGTGCGTGCTTCACCGCATCGGGCGTCGGGTCGAACAGGTTGGCCGCCGGCGTGCCGGGGCGCTTGGAATAGATGAAGGAGAATGACTGGTCGAAACCGACGTCCTCGATCAGTTGCAGCGTCTGCGCGAAATCGGCATCGGTCTCGCCCGGGAAGCCCACGATGAAATCGCTTGAAATGCAGATGTCCGGGCGCACCGCGCGCAGCTTGCGGATCTTCGACTTGAATTCCAGCGCGGTGTAGCCGCGCTTCATCATCGCCAGCACGCGGTCGGAACCCGATTGCACGGGGAGGTGCAGGAAATTCGCGAGCTTGGGCACGTCACGGTAGGCCGCGACCAGCGAATCCGAAAACTCCAGCGGGTGCGAAGTCGTGAAACGGATTCGCCCGATCCCGTCGATCTCGGCGATCGCGCGGATCAGCAGTGCAAGATCGGCGGTATTTCCGTCGAACATCGGACCGCGATAGGCATTGACGTTCTGGCCCAGCAGGTTGACCTCTTTCACGCCCTGTTCGGCGAGCGAGGCGACTTCCGCCAGCACGTCGTCGAACGGACGCGAGATTTCCTCGCCGCGGGTGTAGGGCACCACGCAGAACGAGCAGTATTTGGAACAGCCTTCCATGATCGACACGAACGCGCTCGGGCCCTCCGCGCGCGGCTCGGGCAGCCGGTCGAACTTCTCGATTTCGGGAAATGAGATGTCGACCTGCGGCTTGCCGGTGGCCCGGCGCGCGTCGATGAGGTCGGGCAGGCGGTGCAGGGTCTGCGGCCCGAACACCAGGTCGACGTACGGCGCGCGCTCGACGATCGCCGCGCCTTCCTGCGAGGCCACGCAACCGCCGACGCCGATCAGCACGTCCGGGTTGGCCTGCTTGAATTCCTTCCAGCGGCCCAGCTGCGAGAACACCTTCTCCTGCGCCTTCTCGCGGATCGAGCAGGTATTCACCAGGATCACGTCGGCTTGCGATACGTCGTCGGTGCGCTGCATGCCGCGCTCGGCCGCGAGCACTTCCTCCATCTTGCGGGAGTCGTACTCGTTCATCTGGCAGCCGTGGGTCTGGATGAATAGCTTTCCAGGAGCAGGCCTTCCAAGGGCAGGTTTTCCAGGAGCAGGCCTTCCAGCAGCAGGTTCTCCAGCGGCTTTGTCGGGGGCGGGGGTATCGGCCATGACAATGGTGGTGCGATGGGTTGAGCGAATCCGGCATTCTAATGCCACTGCGGTCCGTCACGGGGCAGGCCGCAGCATGGCGGACGCACGATCGGCGGCGCGGAATGTGAACCCGGCGCTTGGCATTCATGGGCGGCGCGCGCACACTCCGGCCCCATGAACGGCATGTTCCGCCCGGGGACGCGCGGCCGGCGAGCCGGTTCCGCTTTCGAATCGGTCTGCGTTGTGCGGGGCGTGGTGGCGTGCGCGCTGCTGGTGCTGGCGGCCTGGGCAGGCCCGGCGTCGGCCAGCGTGTTGTATCGCTGCACCGGGCCGGCCGGCGAGACGGCCTACGTCAGCCACACCGCCGGCTACAAGCATTGCGCGAAGATCGGCGCCTGGGGCGCACCCGCCGCGCACCGGGTCGAGGTGGCCGAACGTCGTCCGCCGCGCAAGCAGGACCAGCCCAGCGGCACGGTCCTGTCGGGCAAACCGCCACGCGAGGTCGAGGCCAATCCCGCGGTGCTCAAGGTGGTGCCGTTGGGCGAGGCGGATTCGATCCAGGTGCAGAAGCTGGCCGTGCCGCAGGTGTGGCAGCCGTTTCCCGTCGCAATCCTCGATGCGCTGGGCGGGAAGGTGTTGCCGCGGATGCTGGGTGTCGCGCCGCCGCCCGCATCCGTACCGGCACCCGCCGCCAGTGTCCCCGCGCCTATGCCGGCGGCGACCGCCACGATTCCCTTGCACCTGGATGCGGACGCGGACAAGCCCAAGCCGCCGCGTACCGGCGCGGTGTACCGCGTGGTGCAGAAGAACGGCACGGTGCTGTACACCAACGTCGCGTCGCTGGCGAAGCAGGGCGATGCGAAGATGCTGTTCACCTACATCATCGAATGCTACGCCTGCGACGTGCATTCGAAGATCGACTGGAACCGCGTGCCGCTGCAGCTCGCGGCCTACGGCGACGACATCCGCGCGGCATCGAAGCTGAGCGGCGTGAACGTCGCGTTGCTGCGCGCGATCATCCATGCCGAATCGGGGTTCAATCCGCGTGCGCTGTCGTACAAGGGCGCGCAGGGATTGATGCAGTTGATGCCGGGCACCGCGTTCGAGCTGGGCGTCGACGACGCGTTCGACCCGGCTCAGAACATCTCCGGCGGCGCGCGTTACCTCGCGGCGCTGCTGCGCGATTTCCACGGCGACGTGCAGCTTGCCGCGGCCGCCTACAACGCGGGCGCCGGTGCCGTAACCAAATACCACGGCGTGCCGCCGTATGCCGAAACGCAGGTCTACGTGAAGCGCGTGGCGCTGCTGTACCAGCGCTATCGCGACGCGCTGGCCGCGCACGCGACGCCCGCGCTGGCGACGATCAAGGCCGGCAGTTGATCGGCGAGGTTCCCCCGGATTCCACTGCGTTCCATCCGGGCTACATTCGCCACCGACGTCGTAGCCCGGATGGAGTGAAACGCAATCCGGGTTCCGTGCCTCAGCGCTTCAGCGGTGTAGCCCGGATGGAGTGAAACGCAATCCGGGGCACGTGCCTCAGCGTTTCAGCGATGTAGCCCGGATGGAGTGAAACGCAATCCGGGGCACGTGCCTCAGCGCTTCAGCGATGTAGCCCGGATGAAGTGAAACGCAATCCGGGTTCCGTGCCTCAGCGCTTCAGTTCGGACGTGAGCATCGGCGCGATGGCCTCGACGATCTGCCCGGCCAGCACGTGGTTGGCGGCCACGAGGTTGCCGGATTCCGGCAGGCCGTCGGCGCCCGCCATGCTGCAATAACGTCCGCCCGCTTCGCGCACCAGCAGGCATCCGGCGGCCATGTCCCACACCTTCAGGCCGGTCTCGAAATAGCCGTCCACGCGTCCGGACGCGGTCCACGCGAGGTCCAATGCGGCCGAGCCGGTGCGGCGGATGTCCTCGGCGCGCTTCAACAATTCGCGGGTCATGCCGAGTTGCGCGTCGAGGTGCCGGCGTTCGCGATACGGGTAGCCGGTGGCGAGCATCGCGCCGTCCAGGGATTCGCGCTTGCCTACGCGGATGCGGCGGTCGTTGAGGAATGCGCCGTCGCCCTTGCTCGCGGTGTAGATCTCGTTGCGCACGGGATCGAGGATCACCGCGTGCACCGGTTCGCCGCGGTCGAGCTGCGCGATCGACACGCCGAAGTGCGGAATCCCGCGCAGGTAATTGTGGGTGCCGTCCAGCGGATCGACCGCCCAGGTGAAACGCGCACCGGCCTTGCCGGAGGCGCCGGTCTCCTCGCCCAGGATCGCGTGGTCGGGATAGGCGCGCTTCAATTCACGCACGATCTCGCGTTCGGCCTGGCGATCGACCTCGGACACGAAGTCGAGGTGGTGCTTTTCGATCACGGCCACGCTGTCGAGGCGGTTCATGTAGCGCAGGATCACGCTGCCGGCGGCGCGCGCGGCGCGGATGGCGACGGTGACGGCGGGTCGTGCCATGGCTGGGGAGTCCGGAAGGTTGAAAAAGAACGCGCCGCACGGGGCGGCGCGCCGGCATTTTAGCAGTGCGTCGACGCGTGGCGTTAATGCTGCCGGATGAAGGGATGCCTCAGTTTGAAATTCCGTTCGTCCTGAGCGTAGACGCGAAGCGTCGAAGTCGAAGGACATCGGCTGGACGCTTCGACTTCGCGTCCTTCGGACGCTACGCTCAGCGCGAACGGGTATTCGCACTCAAACTGACCAAATGAACCAGTCCAACGCCGCCATTCCGCCCGCACCGCAAACCGTCCGCTTCGTGCTGGCGCGCACCTCGCACCCCGGCAACATCGGCGCCGCCGCGCGCGCCATCCGCACCATGGGTTTCTGGCGCCTGGTGCTGGTGTCGCCGCAGCGTTATCCCGACCCGCAGGTCGAGGCGATGGCGGCCGGTGCCGACGATGTGCTCGCCCATCTGGTGCAGGCGCCGTCGGTGACCGAAGCCGTCGCCGATTGCACGCGTGTCTACGGATTGTCCGCACGCCGGCGCGGCGTCAACCTGCCCGAACTCGACCCGCGCATGGCCATGGCCGAAATCGTGCCGCTGCTGGATGCGGGCCGCGAAGTCGCGCTGTTGTTCGGCAACGAGCGTTCCGGCCTCGACAACGACGAACTGTCGGTGTGCCAGGCGATGGTGCGCATCCCGAGCGCCGAGGACTTTTCCTCGCTCAACCTCGCGCAGGCGGTGCAGGTGATGGCGTGGGAATTGCGCATGGCGATGCTTGGTGCGGTGTCCGAAGCGCCGCCGGACCACGATGCGCCACCCGCCACCGCCGAGCAGATGGAGCGCTTCTTCGAGCACCTGTTCGCGACCCTGCACGAAATCGATTTCCACAAGGGCCGTTCGGCCGTCACCATCGAACAGCGCCTGCGCCGCCTGTTCCACCGCGCGCTCCCCGACGCGCGCGAACTGCGCATCCTGCACGGCGTGCTGGCCGACGCCGAGCGGATGGCGCGCCTGGCGAAAGAGCGTGGCGCAGGGGGATAGGGGCAAAGCACGGCCGATGTTTTCTGGCTGGGGCCAAACGAGTGCGCGAGTTGTCTGCTCTCAATCAAGGTCGCATACCGACCCTTTGCGGCCGATGGTGACGGTCCGCTTAGGAGGATGCCGGTGGCGATTGCCTGCGCCGAAGTCATGTAAGCTCGCCAAGTCTCGACCGGACCGGACTTGGGGGCCGCATGGCGATGTTCCGCTTCATCCACACTGCCGACGTACACATCGACAGTCCCATGGTGGGCCTTTCCCAGCATGCAGGCGAGACTGTGGCGCGCATCAGGTCGGCAACGCGGGAGGCCTTTAGTGCCCTGATCGACAAGGCGATCGCGGAGAGCGTTGCCTTCGTCGTAATCGCTGGCGATCTGTACGACGGTGGTTGGCGCGATGTCCGCACCGGGCTGTATTTCTCGGCGCAAATGGGCCGCCTTGCCGACGCCGGCATTCGCTGTTTCATCGCGTACGGCAACCATGACGCCGAGAGTCAGATAACGAATCGGCTGAATCTGCCTCCAACCGTCAGCGTGTTTTCGTCCCGCAAGCCAGCCACCTTCAGCATCGAGGAGCTGGGTGTTGCGTTGCACGGGCAAAGTTTCGCCACACGTGATATCACCGCGGATCTCGCTGCCGGGTACCCGAACCCGGTTGCGGGCGCCTTCAACATCGGTGTCCTGCACACTGCGCTGACCGGGCTGCCTGGACATGCCAACTATGCGCCCTGCACGCTAGAGGAACTTCGGGCCAAGGGCTATCAGTACTGGGCGCTCGGGCACATCCATCATGGCCAAGTCCTCAACGAACGGCCGCACGTGGTTTTCCCCGGCAACCTTCAGGGGCGCAGCATCAAGGAGACCGGGCCTAAGGGCGCGCATCTGGTAATCGTGAAAGATGGCGAGATCACTGAGTTCTCGACGTTCCACTGCGATGTCGTGCGATGGTCGCGCGTGTCGGTTGACGTCGCGGACTGTGAACGCGACACCGAGGTGGTTGGCCGAATGCGCGAGGCCATCGAGCGCGCCGTGGAGAGCGAAGCCGATGGACGTCTGCTTGCCTGCCGCATTGAACTTTCGGGGGCAACACCGCTGCATGATGGGTTGATGGCCGATCAAGACCAGTTGCTGGCGGAGGCACAAAGCGCAGCGCTGGGCCTCGGCGCGGAGCGCGCGTGGGTCGAGCACGTCGTCGTGGCTAGCCAGCCCGAAACGCAGTCCGATGGCGCCGACGACAGCGGTTCGCTCACCGACTTGCAAGCGTGGCTTGCAGATGGCTGGCAGGACGGGGAGCTGACCCAGCGTATCGACCGCGAGCTGGCAGATTTCTGCAGCAAGCTGCCGAGCGAGGTACGGTCCTCAACGGATGATCCCCTGCTTAAGGCGCTGATCACGAAGGATCATGCGGCGGTGCTGCGCGGCGCGTATCCCTATCTCGCCGGCAAGCTGAAGGCGAAGGCGCGCGCGTCGTGAGGCTCGACCGCCTTGACCTGCTCCGGTACGGCGCCTTCACGGGGCGATCACTGGTTCTTGCGCCGGCCGGCTGCGACATGCAGATCGTGTTCGGGCAGAACGAGGCAGGCAAGTCGACAATGCGCGCCGCGCTGGAGGATCTGCTGTTCGGCATCGAGCACAAGACTCAGTACAACTTCCTGCACGCCAACCACGCCCTTCGGCTTGGCGGGGTTGTTTCCCATGCTGGCCAGCGCCTGGAATTCCGCCGGCGGAAAGGGAACCGCGACACCCTCTTGAACCCCGCAGACGAGCCACTATCAGGCGGGGAGGTCGCGCTCGCGCCGTTCCTCAACGGAGTGACCAAGGGATTCCTCATTCGTATGTTCGCCCTGACACATCAGCGGTTGCGGGAGGGCGGACAAGAAATGCTCGATGCGAAGGGAGAGGCAGGCCAGGCAATCTTCTCGGCAGGAACGGGACTCGCGGACCTGCGCCAGCGCATGCGCGCGCTCGAAGCTGAAGCGGACGCGCTCTGGGCACCACGCCAATCAGGCAAGCGCGCGTGGTACGAGGCCAAGGCCGCCATGGATGCCGCCGCGAAGCAAGAACGTGAGTGCACCATGACGGCAACCAAGCTGCAGGAGTCGACGCGCGCACTCGGCAAGGCCAAGGATGAGTGCGATCGACTGGAGAAGGAGCGGAAGCAGGCTCGGCAGAAACAAAGCAAGCTGGTGCGCATCCGGCGGGTATACCGAAACGTTCAAAGCCTGGCGGCGGTGGACCGCGAGCTCGCCGAGATCGGGGCGGAAAGCGAGTTTCCGGAAGAGGCGTCGGCACGGCTGAACAATGCGCTTCAGGCTCACCGCAGTGCCCAAGCCAGTATCGACACGCTGACGAACCAAATCGACCAGGCGAAGAAGGACCGGGATAGCCAAGTGTTAGACGAGGAGCTTTTGGCGCGCGCAGAGGATGTGGCGATCCTAAAACAGCAGCGTATTGAGGTGCAGAAGGAGAAGATGGATCTACCCCAGCGTCGCGCGGAGTTGACTAACGCGCAGAAGCAGTTGATTGGGGAAGCCGAGCAGCTTGGGTGGCTGGGCTTGGGTCCGGACGACATTATCAATCGCATCCCGGGCAACAGCCGGGTGGCCGCCGCGACGCAACTCGCGACGCGCCGTGGGGCGCTCGAAACCGCGGTCACCGCGGCACGGGCAGCGCTCGATGAAGCAGTTGACGGGTGTACGGATCTTCAGGCGACGCTCGATGCCTTGCCGCCGGCGAGCGATGTGGCCGCCCTCGCCGCCCAACTCACCGCCATGCGGGCTGCGGACGATCCGGCCGCGCGAGTAGTCGCCGCCGAGCGGGAGCGCCGTGAGGCGCAAGCCGCTATCGACCGGTTGCTCGCAACATTGGATCCGGCGATCAACACTGCCGAGCAACTGGAGACACTGCGCGTCCCGCCAATTGACACCATCAGCGCGAAGAGGGACCAGATCCATGCGGCACAACAGCAGGCGCGCGATTGTGCGCGCTCGGTTGCAGCAAAGGAGCGCGAGGTCGGCGTACTGCAGGCCAAGCTTCAGCGGCGCGTCGACGATGAGCGTGTCGTCACGCCGGAAGTGTTGGGGTATGCGCGTGCGGTGCGTGACGCCGGATGGAAGCTCGTTCGCGCTCGATACATCGACACGATCGATGTTTCGGAGGCAGACGTCGCGGCATTTCAGGGTGGTGCCCAGGATCTGCCGCAGGCCTTCGAACAGAAGGCCTGCGAGGCTGATGCTTTGGCCGATCAACGCTTCGAAAAGGCGCAGGCGGCCGGCGAACTTGCCGTCTTGAGCGGCCAGCTGGCGGCCAGCGAAATCGAACTTCGTGCGCTGAAGGACGCCAAGGACGCAGCCGAGCAGGCGATGGCTGATCAACAGAAGGACTGGAACGCTCTGTGGGCACCGTGCGGGTTCGAGCCACACGACCCGGACGTGATGTGGCGGTGGATGGATGCTAGGGAGGATGCGATCGATGCGCTCCAGCGGCGTCAGGCCGCGGAACGCGCCTTGGAGGAAGCACATGGTGACGTGGCCGCGGCCCGCGCCAGCTTGGTCGATGAACTGGGCCGAGTTGCATCAGGTCATGCCAAGCTCGACGGCAAGACGCTGGGCGCGCTGGTGGAATTTGCTTCGAGCGTTCAGCAAGAGCACGCGCGCCGAGCGGACCTGAAGCGTGACACGGAAACTCAAATCCGGAAGGCCACGGCGGACATGGAACGCAAGCGTGAAGTACTGAGCAAGGCGGAACAGGCGCACCAAGAATGGCAGGTCAGCTGGAGCACTACCTTGACCGAGCTGCAGCTCCCGCCCGCAACGAAAACCGAGGCAGCCCTTGCCATGTTCGAGGGCATCGCAACACTTCGCGGCCTGGCGGCGACCATCACGAATCTGCGCACCGAACGCATTGCCAAGATGGAGCGCGATATTGCGGGCTTCGACGAAACCGTAGCCGCGTTTGTGGCGACGGTGGCCAACGACCTGGCAGGCCGCGATCCAAGCGAGGCGGTCGTCAAGCTGGAGCAGCGCTTGGAAAAGGTGCGTGACGCCAAGACGGCACAGGAGTCAGCTGACAAGCACATCACCAGCCTCACCCACGACCTAAAGAAGGCCCAAGACGAGCAATACAGGGCGAACGAGGTAGTGAGCGGTCTGCGGCAGATTTCCGGCAGCGCGGATCTCGAACATCTCAAGGCAGCGATGCAACGCGCAGCCCACGCGATCACGCTGCGTGGCAAGAAGATCGAGCTAGCACAGACGATCGTCAATGATGGGGATGGGCACACTCTGGACGAGCTGTGCGCGGAATGCACCGGAGTGGATCTCGATGCTGCGACGGCTAAGGAAGCCGAGATTGAAACGGCGCTCCGAGTGATCGAAGAACAATTGGCGCCAGCCATCAAGGCCCGTATTGAAGCCGAGCAGGCGCTGAATGCCATCGGAGAGGGGGATGCCGCGGCCCAAGCGGCGGCAAGGCGCGAGGAAGCCTTGACCGACATGCGAAGTGCCGCGGAGAGGTACGTCCGCGCGCGCGCCGCAGTCGTGATGCTGCAGTGGGCCATCGACCGCTACCAGCACGAGAAGCAGGCCCCCCTGCTCCAGCGGGCAACGACCCTCTTCGCGAACCTGACGAACGGATCATTCGTTGGGGTGCGGACGGAGTTCGACGATCTGGACCGCGCGAAACTGGTGGGAGTACGGGCCGATGAGTCCGTAGTGGACGTTACCGGGATGAGTGACGGCACGGCAGACCAGCTCTATCTCGCGCTGCGCCTTGCTGCCATCTACGAATACATCGAACACTCACCGCCCATGCCGGTGATCGCCGACGATCTCCTGGTGAATTTCGACAACGAGCGTGCCACGGCGGGGCTGAAGGTACTGGCCGAGCTCGCGCGACACACCCAAGTGGTCTTCTTCACGCATCACCGACACCTGCTGGAGATCGCCCAGTCGACACTCGGCGAGGACCTACATGTCGCAACATGGGCTTGAGGGAAGTGATCGGGGAGGCCAATCACACGCGTGCAATCACTGGTGGCAGAGAATCGCTTCTCACCGAATTCATGGGTAACTTGGATTGCTATGTAAATCTTGGCTACCGATCTGCTTCTTCAGGGCATGCGGTGTCAGGACCACAATCTTAATCTTGTTGACTGGAACCTCGATCAAGCCTCGTCGGCACAACCGGGCTGTTGCTGTAGCTTATGGCAGCGATCTTGCATCAGCAAATGAGGTTACGATATGCCTCCAAGAGCGATGCGCCGGAGCAGCAAGCACCTTCAGGTTGCGCTCGACACGCGACGACAGGCTAGTGAGACAGGGGAGATGGGATGGATGAGGTTGCGGACGCGCAAATATCGGGTCATGAGGGTCGTCGAGCGCGACAGCCACTGATTGGCCTGCCGCATTCCTTGTGCGGGGAGCTTGGCGGTACGCCGCCCGTCATCTTGCTGATGCAGAAGGTAGCCGGGCTGGATCGCAAGCTTCGCCGCGCGATGGCGGGCGACGTCGAGAAGCTCGAGCAGATCGGAGGTCACCTTGACCCCGCGATTCCAAAAGCGGAGCGCAACGCGTTCGCATGCTATCTGAACCCGTTTGCGAGGGCCGCCACGTTTTGGCAGGTCGCAGCTGCAGAAACGGCTTCTGTGAGGCGTCGCGTCGCGCGCGTCACTTATGCGCGCGCAGTAGATTATCAGCTATTACGGACCTATGAGCCGGAGTTCCTCGATAGGAAATTCGACGAACGTGCGTTAACGGCCATGTGTTCCGAATGGCCGGCTATTCAGAGAGGTCTGTTGCCGATCCTGCCTCGCCCGAAAGAAGATGCACCCTTTGGCGTGTTCATGCTGTGGGCTAGGATTGAAGGTGATCTTCGTGATTGGGAGAACCTGAACCCAACGCAGCGTACGAACGTAGGGCATGCGGCGTTTGCGCTGTCTTCGATTGGCATGACGGATTGGTTCGTCGACCAGGCGCGCGCAATTTGTCCAGAACTGGGCTCGGAGTTTAGTTCATTGGTCGCGTATTCGCCGGATACACACGATGTGAAAGCCGCGCTTTTGGGTGGCGTAGACGTGGCGCCGCACACGCTGGACGGAGGGACAGGCAACAGTTCAGCATTTGCAAATCTGCTCGATAGGCTTGATGTCATCGCAGACGAGCTGAGGATTGCTCCGACGCGTGACACCGTAGAAGACTTGGCAATGCTGGCGCGTGAGTTCGAAGCCATTCGGGAAGAGCTACCATCGCGGGAAAATTCGGCCGCCGAAAAGTTTGAGGCGGCCGTTTCCTCACTCAAGGACTATCTGCACGATCTGTCAACGAGGAACTCCTACGAGTGGATGGATCCAGGCCTGCTCGACCAAATCGGTTCCCGGTGGTATTTGGTTAGACGGGAGCGAAGCACGCAACAAGCAGTTGCCGAGTTGGCTGATGATGCAGCGCACGCAATTGTCCGTACGGAAAAAGCGGTGCAGGCGCTGGACGAGGCCAACGCAAACTGTCGCCAGGCAAATACCTCTGTCGAAGCCGCGACTGCCGACTTCGCGCAGGCGGTGACGTTTAGCGATAAAGCCGTCGCACGACGACGCCTGGCGGATGAACAACAGCGTAGGCTTGACGCGGACAGGGCACAAAACTCGTTCCGCGAGCAACTGGTCGATGCGGCATCCCCGTTCGCCGAGCCTTATGACTATTCCTGCGACTACGCTGCATTGCTTGCGCGAAATGATGGTGTAGGGACACCCGATGTTCTGGTGGGCCAGGTGCCCGCGACCACGTCAAGCATCGATGTTGATTCGGTGCAAGGCGCTGAAGACGCGATACCTGCGCCTCCACAGCCCAAAGCCGCCGAGGGCCACAAGTCGGATGTAGGTGCAGACGATGGCGACCCGATCAGTAAACCATCAGTCGATCCGATCGATTCGATCGAGCCGATCGTTTCCGGGACAGTGGAGGTGGAGTCGCGGATTGATACAGTTGATGTCGGAGTGGCACATGGATCGATAGAGAGTGAATCGCTTGGCGCTTCACCGTCGACCGACCTGCGCACCTCGGACGTTTATAGCGCTGCTGCGGGAGATCTATGTCGACCGATATGGCAGGCCCTCGCCGCAGGGCACCCCGAGTTGGCGTTTCAGGTCGCCAATTGGATCGCTGATCTCCACCCGGAGGTAAGGACGCCACCTCGGGATCTTCTGGCGTCCGTCGCTTTGGCAGACCACATCTCGCTCCCAGACGGCCCGGTGCAGGCGGATCTCAGAGTTCGGTATGAGGCCATGTCTCCGGAAATGTTCGCTGCAGAAGCGCCACCGTCTTGGCACGCTGCGATCAACCTGCTGCTGGTGGCAGCCACGCTGAGGCCAATGATCCTCGCACCATCTACAGGAGCGGGTTCGATCGCCCAATACCTGCATCAGGACGGGAATTACTCGCGGTTGTATGAGCTTGTGCAGAGTCTGCGCGACCTGAGCACAAGACTGATAGGCTTCCGAGTTAGCCCGACGGTTTTGCGGCGCGCAAGGGGAGAAGCCGCGCTTCGCGCCGACATGAAGAAACTGCAAGATGACGCGCGCGACTGGCTGGCTCAGGCGAAGAATTACACGATCAAGTTTCAAGCTGCGACCAATGTATGGAGGCGCTGGTTGCTTCCAGGAGAACTTATCGACTCCATGCTGGCGCCTGTTGTGCACAACAGGGTAGTCGACGCGCAAAAGATCCGTGAAATGGTCCGCGTACTGTCGGACGCGAATGAAGTTGCACGCTTGGTATGGAATACCGATCGTAACGTCATCAAGCGACGTCACGGTGATGAAATTCATGCAGGTGCGATGGAGCGAATTCAGCGCAATGTAAGTGAGGCATTGCAATGTTCACGCGAGTGGCTTGCCCTGGTGGACCTGCAGAGCGATCGCGGCGACCGTGCGCGGGAGCTCCTAGAAAACGTGAGTGAGGTTCTCCATAGGTACCTGCCGGACGTCAATCGTGAACTTTCACGGCCTGCACACGACGATATTTGGGGGCTCGTTGATGCGGCGCAGCGCCAAACCAAACGATCGCTGAGTGAGCTCACGAAGCTGTTCGACGACGATGTGCGTTTAGCAGAGTCAGAGCCATCGGCGGCTGAAATTCTTGGGCGACCATTGCTGCTGCTGCCAGACTTATGCGTAACCGGCGAGTGGTCGACCACGGCAACAGCAACGGAAGCACTGCAGTCACTGGTGCTCAGCAATGGCGAGCTTGCATCTCCAAAGGCAGCTCTGGAACACCGCTTGGCCCGTGGAGATGTTCTCGGGGCCCAGAAGTTGGTGGATGCCGGCTACGTGGCCGAGGATGCGTTTGTCCAGCGCCAAGAATGTGATCGTTGGGCGCAGATTGTCCGTGAGAAGATCGCCTCGTGCCGCCGGTCTGTGGAGATCGGATCCGCGTATGGTTACGTGGTGGAGGGCGATCGACGTCGTGTCGAATCGGAACTCTCGCGCTGGGAGTCTCAGCTGGGCGAGATACGGAACTACGACGTTGTACTTTCGGCGATTGGCGTCCTTGAGGCCGGAGTCGATGAAGCACGTGACGCGCAGGTTGACGGCGTGCGTGCGGAGTTGAGCGCAATTACGCCGACGGACACCACACGCGATGACCTTTTGGGTGTTGAGAAGGCGCTGACAGACGGAGACATTGCCACTGCCAACGAATACCTTCACTGGGTTCGTCAGGGAATCGCTGCGCCAATTGAGCCATTAGATAGCGGTCTGGCAAAATTTGCGTCGTTTTTCCCCGATTCGATGCGAAGTATCGCTGGCTGGTTGAGCACATCCGGAAAGCGCAGGGATGATGTTCTCGCGGCAATCAGACGGGGTGACGCCATCCCGGGAGCGGACTTCTCGGAGGCGGATACGGTCAAACGAGAGCGCGCCGCAGAGGTGTATGCCATCTGGTGCGATATGCTGGTACAAGAACGCACTCCCAAGCAGCCTCGCCTTGAGTCGTTCCTGCATTGGATTGGATTCACCGTCACAGCGTTGCACCAGGACGATCGGGTGCAAGGAAGGGAGATATGGTCGCTTGATGCGGTGACGATTGCTGATCGTGTGGTATGTCCAATTCCACAGTTCGGGTCATCAGCGCGGGGACGGTATCGGATGCTCTTTGCCTGGGGGCGGCCAACTATCGACGACCTGATGCAGTGGGTTGGAGATGCCGCGACTGCCAAGCCAGCTGTCGTGCTTTACTTTGGAATCATGAGCGAGCGTGATCGGCGCGATCTAAGTCGGCAAGCGAAATTGCGACGCCGGTCCTTGGTCGTATTGGATCAATCGCTGCTGGTGTATCTGCTTGCCGCTTCAGGGTCACACTTGGCAACGTTCGTCCAGATCGCTCTGCCGTTTTCGTATGCCTCTCCTTACGATCCCACTGCCGGCCTGGTGCCGCCGGAAATGTTTTATGGCAGAGCGCGGGAGTTGGATGCCCTGAAGGGGTTGAGCGGAGGATGTTTCATATTTGGGGGGCGGCAGCTTGGCAAGACCGCTCTGCTCAAACGCGCTGAGCAATCGTTTCATGCGCCCAAGGACGGTCGGTATGCCGTTTGGATCGATCTCCGCGCTGAGGGAATTGGTGTGAGCGTTGCGCCCGGCGAGATTTGGGCGGCCCTGAATGAGAAAGCCACGAGTCTCGGCATCATCGGCGCGAAGGGTGCTGCTAGCACGCGCACGAAAAAACATGAGGACGACTCGTTCTTGAACGGGGCGAGGGACTTTCTCAAGGCAAGCTCGGATCGGCGGATTCTGTTGTTGCTCGACGAGGCGGACCGATTTTTTGAACAGGACGGCCGCGCTGACTTCAAGGAGACCCGACGCCTTAAGCAGTTGATGGATGACACCCAACGGAGATTCAAGGTCGTATTTGCTGGCTTGCACAATGTGCTGCGCATGACCGAGCTGGCCAACCATCCTCTCGCCCATTTTGGCGAGCCGATCGAAATAGGCCCGCTACGTGAAGGTAGTGAAGCCCACGAGGCGGCAGCTCTCATTCGCCGTCCTATGTCGGCGGCCGGGTTCCAGTTCGAGTCGAGGCGCCTCGTCCTGCGCATATTGGCCCAAACGAACTACTACCCCAGCTTGATCCAGCTTTATTGCAAACATCTGCTCGTGCACATGCTGGAGCGCGTCGCGCAGCGGGACGGTCCCGCGGGCCCTTGCTACCCGATCACGGACAGCGATGTCGAACAGGTGTACTCAAGTGAGGCACTGCGTGACGAGATCCGTGCCAAGTTCCGACTTACGTTGCAGCTTGACCCACGCTACGAAGTGTTGGCGTACGCGATCGCTTTTGAGTTGCTGCGTTCACGCTCGCCGGACGCCGATGGGATGTCATGGCAACAGATCCGTGAGACTTGTGCCATGGCTTGGTGGCCGGATGGCTTTAGTGGTACTAGTGAGTCTGATTTCCCGGTGCTCCTAGATGAGATGGTGGGCCTCGGGGTACTTCGTAGAGTTTCAGCGGGCAGCTATGCGCTGAGGAATTCGAACGTGTTGCTGTTGTTGGGGACGCAAGATGAAATTGAAACGGTGCTGATGCGCGATCGTGAGCAGTCCGTTGAGTTTCAGGCTGCGACATTTCGACCGCCTGCGCGTAAAAGCGCAACACGCCGAAGTGCCTTCACGTACCAGCAGCTCAGTACCTTGTTGCAGCGAGGAAATACCGTATCCATAGCTGCGGGTACCTTAGCCGCTGGCTTCGGGGACGCAATCGCCGACTTGGAGAGTTACCAAAACAATGTGGTCCCCCCGGTCGTTCTTGCAACCGCCATTGACCGTCGGCAGTTCGGAAGCTCGCTGCAGACGGCACTTGCAAGCAGGTCGCAAGACGAAGTGACGCTTTTTGCAGTACCGGACACGGCGCCGTGGTCATTGGGCTGGTTGCGTGAAGCTCAGGAACAACTGCACAGGCTGGTGTCGAATCGCAAATTTGCATCGGTGGTCTTCTTTGCGGACCCAATTACGCTGTGGCGGTTGATTCAGGAGAGCGGAAGCGGCAATGAGGCGGAGCCGGCCCTTCCTTGGATGTCCTTTGGCAAATGGAAGCAAGAGTTCCTGCGTCATTGGCTGGACGAGCGTCAACTCTCTCTCGACCCCGATGAAAGGTCTCGCGTCATTGACCTGACGGGACTTTGGCCGAGCCTGATTCAGGAGCTCGCCGGGCAGTGCACCGAGGTGCGTGCGCTGAAGGAGCGGATTGACGTCGCAAGCAAGACTTGGTTTACAGAGCCGGAAATGATCGCAACTCGGCGTGAACAGTTTGGGCTGAACGTTCCCGGTCCGATGCAAACGATTGACGTCCTCGCAAAATTTGGAGAGCCCGTCCATGCCGGCATGCTCGGTGAACTCGCAGAGGTGCGTGCAGAAGTGGCGGCAGACAGTCTTCGGTGGGGAGAGCTCTTGGGTTTGACGCAGCGCTCCAGCGAGCCTGGATGCTGGACTGTGGATCGAGTCGTCGCAAAGATATTGTGCGCTGAGTCGTAATGGACGTATGGGGGCTACCAGGACCGGCTGCGTTTCTGCACAGCCTGAAGGGCGCTGTCCGCGATGGAGAGAACATCGTAGTAGGCGTGCCGGAGACAGTTGCGGATGATGTGCTTCGTGCCGTGGAGAATTGCCTGCAGGCAGCGCAATGGTCAATCATTGGGCCATTTAAGCCGGAAGCTCGTAACCCGCTCGAAGACGTTTGCGTTGAACTCGGTCTCGGAGCTCACGAGCGCGCAAGCCGAAGTATCGCAGCACTGATTGAAGCAGTTACAGACCGGTGCCTTGTACTGGTGTACGGCGTTCCAGGCGACCAGTGGGCAGTTTGGCATCGCTTCCTAGAGGAATACGCGAGTGCATGCCGCTCGCGCGAACTGGCTGATCGTGCACAGATCGTAGTGATTGTCCGTGGCATCCCGATAAAGCAATTACCCCGATCTGCCCCTGCATTGACCTGCATGGTATGGGATGGTGTCGTGGGTGAAGCCGACGTGCTCGGCTATGCCATGAACGCATTGAAATCGGGAACGCGTCACCCGCCGTGTCTTACAAAGGTGATCTCGCGAACCGTAACGGCGCTCGCGTTGTGGGACTTTGATCTCGCAGATCGATTGATTGCGATCGATTGGCGCTCGATATTCAGCGTCAGTGACCTTCGCGCTGTACTCACGGCACAGACGTCTGCCGTGCATTCATTCACCTGGGAGGCGGGTGGCTCGGGCACTTTCGACGGCACTTTCCTGCGCCACACGGCATCGCTGCTCGCGGAGGGAGACCCGGAAGGCCAGGTTGCCATGAGGTTATGGGCGGCCCAAGCTTCCGAGTTGTTTCCTAGTCTGGAATTGTGCAGACGCGACTTGGTGAAGCACATGAGGGGCACGAACCGCATGCCAGCCTCGCCGCACATCAATGGTGAACCTGTCGGTGATTTGGCCGAAGTTGAGATCGGTGGATTGCTGTACTTGGCGCAAATGTACACCCTGCCACCTGACATTGTTCGTACCGCAGCGAAGTATCGAAGGTTACGGAACAAGCTCGCTCACCTTGAGCCGCTGAGCGCCGATGAGTTGTACGAATTTCTAGTCAACCGTTCGCATTAGGAGACGCCTGACTTGAGCCAGTAACCTCCTCCCAATCTGGGCACCACTATTAGGAAGACTGCGGGTTGACGTTGCTCGAAATTTCATACACGTTGGACCTAAGTTGAGTCCGGCTCACCGCCGAAGGCACCAATGCGCGGCGAGCGCCGCCAGAAACCGCACTTGAACAGCCGGTTCCGGGCAATCCAACTCGCGGGATCACTGGCCGCTTCGGGCCGGATTGCGCCTGTTGCGGTAGCCGCGAGCACAAAAGCTAACCTGCGGTCCCAAGCAGATGCTGCCTTTGCTCGACGAAAATCACGGTCCGATCCTTTTCAACTGCTCGGCCGTCAATTCGCCACTGATGGCGGTGCGTGTGCCATTGGCGCGGATGACCAGGGTGCGCGGTGTTTCGCCGCCCCAATCCGGATCGATCAGATAATTGATGTGCTGCGGGGCGGGCTCGGCGTAGAGGCGCGCGGGGTATGCGGCCATGCCCATCTCCTTGATCCGCGCCGCGACGGCGGCGTGCTGGCCGGGGCCATCCGTCGCGACCAGCACCAGTTCGGTCTGCTTCGGGTGCGCGCGTTGCAACCTGGCCAACGCGGCGAGGTTGGGTTCGCAATAGGCGCAGTCGAGCGACCACAACGCGATGATGCGTTCGCCGCGTGCGGGCGGCTTCAGCAACGCGGGCACGTCCGCAGCCGTGAGCAACGCGAGCGGCGCAGCCCGGGCGAATGCGGGCAAGGCGCAGCACACCAGGAGCACCAGCACCGCACGGCGGATCATGGCGCTTTCCCGGCGGCGCCGTGGAGCGCGATCAGGCGAAACCCGTCGGCGGTATTCCATGCCGTGTAGGCGCGGCCATCGCGCAGCAACAGTTGCGGGGAATACACCGCGACCTTCGATTCAGCGATGACGCGCGGCGCGCTGAAGGTGATGCCGTCGTCGCGCGATGTGCGTTCCAGCAACTGGTAGCCCTTGGCGTTGACTTGGTTCCACACGATCCAGACGCTGTCGCCGTGCGCCGCGACATCGGCGTGGCTGGCGCCCGGGCCACCGATCTTCAGTACATGCTTCGGCGGGTGGCCGGGATCGAGCTGGCCGTACCAGATCGCGGGGCCGTTCTTCGCTTCGTACCAGACACCGTGCATCACGCCGTTCGATCCGATCGCAAGGCCCGGGCCTTGCTCCGGGCAGGCTGCGACCTGCCAGCCACTGAAGGTTACCCGCGCGGGGTCGTCGGGTTTGCCATCGGTGTCGAGCACGGCAAGGCTGTGGTCGCGGATGTTGTCGCCATATACGCCGCGAAACAATGCCGCGACGCGGCCATCGGGCTCGCGCACGAGGGCAATGCGGCAGCATTCGCAACTGTGGCCCGGCATCCGGCGTGGCGCGCCGAAGGTTTTGCCGCCATCGTTCGACCAGCTGTAAAAGAGTGATGCCGCGTGGGGCTTGCCGGGAATCTTCGGCGTGTTGACATCGCCGTTGTCGATCCATGCGATCACCGGCTCGCCGTTGCCGGCGACCGCCAGCGTCGCAAAGCCGCGACTCCCGTTCGGGTTGTTGCCGCTGAGCGTGATCGGTTTGGAGAAACTCTCCCCGCCATCGATCGAGCGGGCGAAGCGCACCTCGCTGGTCCAGGGCTTGGCGAGCGGATGCGTCCATGCCACGGAAACGGTGCCATCGGGTAGCACGGAAACCTCGGGGCGGTTTTCACCGTGCGCGTCGATCTTTTCGGCAGTACGGTTCACGTCGACCGCTGCGCTGAAATGCTTGCCAAGGTCATCCGAATGCCGCAGTTGCACGTGGCCGTCCCGTGCGGTCGCCAGCCACAGTCGACCATCCGGTCCGAACGCGGCGCTGGCGCCGAGGGAAGGCCCCTGATCCATCGCGGCCATGTCCATCTGTCCGGCCTGGTGTGCGGCGGCGGCCAGCGGCATCGAGCACGCCAACAGGAAGGCGAAACCAGGCACCCGTCGCGAACACATCAACATCGCACACTCCTTCGCGGTACACGTACGTTGCAACCAGGGGTAGCCAAAGGCGACTGCGTTTTCTTCATGGCGTCATGCGCTGGATCAATAGTGCAAGGTGAAGCCCGCGAATAGCGAGCGCGGCCCGCCCGAATTCAACACCCGCGCATCGGCGCCGGCCTGGGTCAACGCGGTCACGGTGTTGACGTAGTGCCGGCCGGTGAGGTTGCGCGCTTCCACGTAGAGATCCCATTGGTTGCGTTGCACGCCGGTACGCAAGCCGACCAGTCCGTAGCCGCCGACGCGATAGCTGTTGGTCATGTCGGCATGGCGCGCTCCCGCCACCTCGAACGTCGGACCCGCGTAGAAGCCGCTCGCCGTGTTCCGGAACATCACCTCGCCATGCAACACGAAGCGCGGCGCAACCGGCAGGCGGTTGTTGCCGAACGTCGGGTCGTCGTCGAAGCGGAAATCGTTCCAGGCAAAGCTGACCAGCGGTTCGATGCGGTTGGCATCACCGGCGATCGGGAAACTTGCACCCACCAATGCCTCGACGCCGGCGTGGATCGTGCGCGGATAGTTGGTGCTGAGCATGTTGCCGGGCTCGGTCGGGTCCTCGACCGAGAGGATTTCGTTCCTGATCCTCGCGTAATACAAATCCAGGCTCCAGTGCCAGCGTGTGGCATCGACCGCCGACGCCGTCGCGCCGCGCGTGCCAACTTCGAACGAGGTGCCTTGGGTCGCGTGCTGGATGGTGTCGTCCTTGTGGATGTCGTTGTCGAGCTCGAAGTTGTTGGGCGGTTCGTAAACGCGGCTCGCGTTGGCGAACACTTCGCTGTCGGATCCGAGCGCGCGGATCAGGCCCACGCGCGGATTGATCGAGGAATAATTGCCGCGCTGGTCGCGCAGGCTGCCATAAGCCAGGCTGACATCACGCACGTTGCGGTTGGTGGTGACGCCTTGCGCGCCGTAGACCAGCGTCCAGCCCGGCGCAAACCCCCAGCGGTCCAGCGCGAACAGGGTCGCGTTGCCGGCGCGCTGGTAGACGTCGTCGGTGCGCGTACCGCGTTGTCCGTGTTCGTTCTGGTAGTTGCCGCCGCGGTCGATGGTGTAGGCCAGGTTCACGCCCGCCACCACGTTGTGGTCGCCGATCGTCCAGTGGTAGCGCAGCATGCCGCCCGCGGTGCGCTGGACGGTGTCGATCAGCAGGCTGAAGTAATCCGGCGGTGGATCGATCGAGAAGTCGTACACGTCCACGATCGGGTGGTATAGCGACTGCACTTCGTACGACACACCGAATTCCAGCCAGTGGTCGGCATCGATGATCCATGTGCCCTTGGTGGCCAGTCGGCCGGTCTTCACGTTCACCTGGTGGTTGCCCAACACGTAGGATGGGTCGCCCTGGCGGGGATTGGCATCGAACTCGGCGCGGGTGAGGGCGCCCGCCAGCTGCTGGCGGCTGTCGATCCAGGTGGCATAGGTGCGCAGGTTGAAGCTGTCGGAAGGCTGCCAGCCGAAGTTGCCAAATGCGCTGACGATATCCTCGCGGCTGTGCTGCCGATAGCCACCGAAGTGCCTGGCTTCGAGTGTCAACATGCCATCGAAGTCGCCCGACACCCCGCCGGTGCCGAGCGCGCCATCGACGAGGCCGTATGAACCACCGCGCAGGGTCAGTTGGCGCGGATCACTGTTGCGCGCGGTGCGCGAGATGAAATCGATCGCGCCGCCGAGGTCGCTGGCGCCGTAGGCCAACGCATTGGTTCCCTGGGCCACGATCACATCGCGCGCGGTCGCGGGGTCCAGCAGGCGGTTGTGGTTGGCGCCGTCGGCGCTCGACACCGGCAAGCCATCCTGCAGCAAGGTCACGCCGCCCTTGTCGTAATTGAGCGCGGTCAGGTTGGAGCCGCGGATCGAAAGAATGCCGTCGCTGCCGCCGGTATTGCTCTCCATCAGTACGCCCGGCACGTAACGCAACGCGTCGGCCATGTTGGTGACCGATCGTTGCCGGAACGTGTCGGCGTCGACGACGCTGACCGCACCGGGTGTCAGCCGTTGCTGGGCGATGATGGATGTCGTCTGCGCTCCGCGCACCTCGATCGGTGTGAGCGTGACGGGTTTGGTTTGTGCTGCGCTGGCGGCCCGCAGTTGTGCCGACGGTGGGTCATCCCCCGTGCCGGGCTGGATGGCCTGCCTGGTTTGCGTTGCATGACTTGCGTCTCGCTGCGTGTCCGCGAATGTTCGGGCGGCGGCGCCCGTTTGCGTGGCAGCAGTCACGGCAGGTGCGGCGGCCAACGAGCCGGGTGCATACAGCGCAGCCACCAGACAGGCGCTGCAATACGTCAGCCGAGACAAGGCAGGTTCCCTGGAAACAAGAATCACTCAAGGATAGTCAGGCTTCCCGCATCGACAATGCGGCAAATGGTCGCACCCGCAGGCCGCCGTCAGGCGCGATCGCTGCGTTCGCGCACCGGATGCTTGCCGAGTTTGCGTTGCAGGGTCCGGCGGTGCATGCCGAGCCGTCGCGCGGTTTCCGAAATGTTGCCGTCGCACTCCTGCAGGGTGCGCTGGATGTGTTCCCATTCCAGCCGACGCAACGGCAATGACGATTCCGGCATGCCGGCCGTTTCGGTTGCATCGGCGTCGCCATTGTCCAGCAGTGCGCGCACCACGGCGTCGGCGTCCACGGGCTTGGCCAGGTAGTCGTGCGCGCCGCGCTTGATCGCTTCGACGGCCGTCGCGATCGAGGCGTAGCCGGTCAGGAGCAGCACACGCGCGTCCGGAACCTCGGCGAGCAAGGCCGGTATCAGGGCGAGGCCGCTGTCGTCGCCGAGTTTCAGATCGACCACGGCATAACGGGGGCGCCGTGCGTGCGCATCGTGCAATGCTTCCCGGGCACTGCCGGCCACGCCCACGTCGAACCCGCGTGCCCGCAACGCGCGCGCCATCGCTCCGGCGAACACGGCGTCGTCCTCTACCAGCAAGAGGCTGCCCGGTTGCCGTGTGCCCGACGCCATCACGCACGCTCCGCCCGCGGCAGCGTCACGTGCACGAAGGTGCCGCCGGCGTCGCTCCGCGCGTGCAGCTCGCCGTGCATGCGCTCGATGGTCGAGCGCGCCAGCGCCAGCCCGATCCCGAGTCCGTCCGGCTTGTCGCTGACGGTCGGCAGACTGACCGTGCGATGCGCGGAAAGGCCGTCGCCATGATCGCCGATGACGAATTCCACCCGGCTGCCGTCGATGGCCGCGTGCAGGATCACCGTGTGCGAACCATTGTGCAGCGACGCATCGAGGGCATTCTGCATCAGGTTGAGCAGTGCATGCGCAAGGCCCGGTTGCACCGCGATCCGCTGCCGACGTGATTCCGGTGCCACCTGCGTGGTCACCTCGGCCTCGGGCCGCAGCAGACGAAAACGATCGACGCTCTCGCGCACGTAGTCGCCCAGCGCCGTCGCCTGCGCGGTGCCGGCGAGTTGCTGGCGGCCGTATTCGACCATGTCGCGCAGGATGCCGCGGCAGCGCTCGACTTCCCCGGTCATGACCTTCACGTCCGCACGCAGCGCCGCATCCGCTTCGCGGCCGCGTTCGAGTTCCGGCAACAAGGTGCGCAGCGTGGACAGCGGCGTGTTGAGCTGGTGGGCGGCGCCCGCGGCCTGGGTCGCGATCGCAAGGATGCTTTCGTCGCGCAGGGCGCGTTCGTGCAGCCGCCGGATGGCCTCGCGCTGGGTGTTCAGGGACGCGCTCATGCGTCCGACGAACACCGCCAGCAACAACACCGCGATCATGAAATTGATGGCCATGCCGGTCAGGTGCAGGCGGAATTCGTTGCCGTGCATCGGCATGTCCGGCAGCGGGGCGTAGGCGAAAATCAGGATGGCGTATACCGCGGCCGCAAGCGCGGTCACGACGGCGGTGGCCTTGCCGGACAGTGCCGCGGCCGTCAGCGCCACCGGCACCAGCAACAAGGTGATGAACGGATTGCTGGCGCCGCCGGTGAAATACAGCGCCCAGCCCAGCATCAGGATGTCGAAGGCGACGTGCACGAACGCTTCGGCCTCGCCCACGGGCCGGGCGTTGCGCAATCGCAGGAACGCGACCGGCGTGGCCAGAATCAACACGGCGATCCCGACGGCGAGCGGGATCAGCGGCAGGGCAACATGAAGCCGGCCGACCACGACGGCGATCGCGGTGGCCTGGCCGATCGCCGCGCAGGGGCGCAGCCATGCGATGGTCGTGACGAGGGCGCGGGCATCGAACGAAAACGACTCCGCCACCCGCTGACGAAAACGCAACACGCAGAATCCTCGTGCGTCACCCGGTCGATGGATTTTACCTGCGCTGGCCGGGCCGGCATCGAATCACCCAGGGCGGGTGCTCCGTCGCACGGACATCTCCGAAACCCGATCATGGGGCAGGAAGCGTGTGCTGGTGGGCGGTGATCTTCCCATCCAGCGCGGTCAGCATGTGGCAGACGATGGAAGGTCGGTTCACGGTGTTGTCTCCCATGCGCCGCTCACCATGGTTGGTTCGCAGGACCTACGGTGAACTCGCTGATCGTGGTGTCCTCGGGCTGGCCGATCGCGAAGGCGACCACGCTCGCGATCCGGCCCGGCGAAATGCCGAACTTGTCGTACAGGCCCTGCATCTGGTCGAGCGAGGGCTTGTCGGTGATCTTCGTCAGCAGTTCGGTGTTGATGGCGGCGGGATAAATCGTCGCAGTGCGGATGTGGGTGCCTTCCATCGCGGACTCCATGCGCAGCACTTCCATGAAGTCACGCACGAACCACTTGGTGCCGCCATAGACGGCGCCGCCCGGATAGGCCTTGAGCCCCGCCACCGACGAGGTCGCAATGACGTGCCCGGACTTCTGCGCGATGAACGTCGGCAGCGCGGCCGCGACGCCGTTCAGCACACCCTTGATGTTCACGTCCACCATCCGGTGCCACTCGCCCGTCCTGAGCGCGGACAAAGGCGAGTTCGGCATCAGCCCTGCGTTGAGGAACATCACGTCCACGCGGCCGAATTTGTCCTTGGCCAGCTTGACGATGGCGTCGTTGTCGGGCTGTTGGGTGACGTCCAGTTCCTGGTAAACGGCCTGGCCGCCGCGCTGCTTGATCTCGTCGGCAATGCGCTTCAGGTTGTCCTCGCGCCGCGCGCCGAGTACGACCCTGGCGCCCTGGCTCGCGAGCAGCTTGGCCGTGGCTTCGCCGATGCCGCTCGACGCGCCGGTGATGACGACCACTTTGTCCTTGATGTTGTCGCTCATGATTGTTCTCCAGATGGGGTTGCTTCGATCCGTTGCCGCCTTGGCGTCGGATCAGATGTCGTACTTCACGTTGCCCAACAGCTTCACCATCGCGGGATCGCGGTGGTCGAAGAAGGCGCTTTGCTTGCTGTCCAGCGCCGCAATGGCGCGCATGTCATCGGCGCCCAGCTCGAAATCGAAGACATCGAAGTTCTCGGCGATGCGTTCGGCGTGCACCGACTTCGGGATGGCCACCACGCCGCGTTGCACCAGCCAGCGCAGGATCACCTGCGCCACGCTTTTGCCGTGTTTTTTGGCGAGTGACAACAGCACATCGTTGTGGAAGATGTGGTTGCGCCCTTCGGCGAACGGACCCCACGATTCGATCTGGACATGGTTGTCCTGCAGGAACTTCTGGGTTTCAACCTGCTGGTGGAAGGGGTGGGTTTCGATCTGGTTGATCGCCGGCACGACCTCGTTGTGGACGATGAGATCCATCACGCGGTCGGGCTGGAAGTTGCTGATGCCGATGGCCTTGATGCGACCTTCCCGATACAACTCTTCCATCGCGCGCCACGCGCCGTACACGTCACCGAACGGCTGGTGGATCAGGTACAGGTCGAGGTAATCAAGTTGCAGCCGGTCCAGCGAGCGCTGGAAAGCGCGTTTGGCGCTTTCGTAGCCGGCGTCCTGGATCCACAGCTTGGTGGTCACGAACAACTCGCCGCGCGCAATGCCGCTCTTCCTGATGGCCCTGCCGACGGCTTCCTCGTTTTGGTAGGCCGCCGCCGTATCCAGCAGCCGGTAGCCCACGTCCAGCGCCTGCGCAACGCTTCGTTCGCACTCCGCGGCGTCGGGAACCTGATAGACGCCGAAGCCAAGGATCGGCATTTCGACGCCGTTGTTCAATGTCACTTTTTGCATGGATTTTTCTCCCGACTCGATTGGTGTCAAGTCTCAACAGACTGCATGGTCATTCCGTAGCGGGCCGAAGACCCGAATCCGACTGCGTTGGCAGGATTGCCAACGCGAACACCGAAGGTAGCCCGGAGGGTGAGCGCCATGGATGGCACGAGTCAATCGGTTTGGAGGCCTGTGCGCACCACGACACCGATTCCGGGTTGCCGCGCCATGGAGCGGCGCAGCCAAGAGCCAGGCCAATGCTCGCTGCGCGAGGATGCAGGCCTTCGCGTCCGCAGTGCGTCAGTACCGCCGTATCCGCCACTGATGGAAAACAGACGTGGCATCGTCACCCGCGCTTGTCGGGTTCCACGTCGTCGGGCTGGACCGACCATTCCGCCGGCTCATCATCGCTGTCGGCAGCGGCCTCGGATGCTGTCTTGTGGATCTTGCCGGGCTTGTGGTGCGCCGGAGCGTAAACGGCGTAGACCTGCATGGGCTCATCTCCGATGTTGGTGACGTTGTGCCAGGTTCCTGCCGGGATCAGCACGCACCAACCATCGGACACCTCCCTGTCGAATGTGAGCTGGTCCCTGGAGGGACCGATCTGGGCCCGACCACGGCCCGCATCGAGTCGAAGGAATTGATCGGTTTCCGGATGCACTTCCAGCCCGATGTCGCCACCCACCGGGATCGACATCAGGGTGACCTGGAGATACCGGCCGCTCCACGCTACGGTCCGGTAGTTCTTGTTCTCGCGCGTCGCTTGTTCGAGATCGAAGGATTGGGGCTGGGGGCCGATATCTTTAATGGTCATCACACTCTCCTGTTGCTTGCCGAGCTGTATCATCTTTGATAACAGAAAGCGCACGCGCCTTCGCTTCACGTCGCGCGGTATTGCTCGTCCGTCACGTGTTCCATCCAGTCCGTCGACTTGCCGTCCTTCATCTCGACGATGGCGATGTGGCTCATCGCGCAATCCCTTGACGCGCCGTGCCAGTGTTTCTCGCCGGGTTCGATCCAGACGATGTCGCCGGGGCGGATTTCCTGCACGCGACCGCCTTCGTAGCCGACCCAGCCCAGGCCCGACGTCACCAACAGCGTTTGTCCCAGCGGATGGGTGTGCCAGGCAGTGCGCGCGCCCGGCTCGAAGGTCACGGTCGCGGCAGAGAGGTTGCCGCTGCTGCAGAACGGGCAGTCGATGCGCACGTCGCCGGTGAAATATTCGGGCGCCCCTTTGCTCGAAGGCGTGGAACCGGGTGGGGTGATTTTCATGAAACCTCCGTGGTGGTGTTTCGAAGTGGCGTTCAATGCTGCGCGGGTGCCAACGCGCGCTGCAGCGCTTCGTGGGCGCGTCGTCCGCTGTCGGCGCCAACTCGCGCTTGCAACACCTCAACGGCCTGCTGCATCTGCCTGGCCGTGAGCCCCGTGTTCATGCTCATGTGCATGTGCGACTGCAGTTGTGCTTCGACACCCGGCATCGCGGACAACATGCCGACGGTCGCGAGCTCGCGGTTTTGCCAGTCGAGGTTGTCGCGTTCGAAGATCGCGCCGAACAAGTGGCTTTGCAGATACTCGCCGATGGCCGGCGCGAACTCGAAGATCGGGCCGGCCACGGGTTGGCCAACCAGTTTGGTCTGGTTGGCTTTGCCTGCGGCGAGCAGTGCATCGCCGGTGGGAATGGCGTGGCTGGGCTCGCGCCCCGGCGTGTCGTGGATGCCGCGTTGCTTGCGAGCGTCCACCACCTTCATCAGCTCGGTGAGCGCATTGAGGCTGCGCGGAAAGCCGGCGTAGGCGTAGAGCTGCACCAGCACTTCGCGTGCATCGCTGATGGTCAGGCTTGCATCGAGTCCCTGGTTCAGCGCGGTGTCCAGCTTGCCCATGTCGCCCGCGGCCGCAAAGGCGGCGATGGGCAGGATGGCCTGCTGCTGCGCGCCAAGGGTGTCGGTGACAGGCGTTGTGTGTTGTGCGGTCATGTTTCCGGACTCCTTCGCGTGTTGGGGTTGCGCCTCGGCACTGCCGCAAGCCAGCACGGCCGCGACACCGATGCCGAGCCACCGGGCGGCCACGCGGCGTTCAATGGTCATGGTTTTGCGCATCGGTGACTTTCTCCATCCAGATGACGTTCTTGCCGTCAACGGTGCCGGTGATGGTCAGGATGGTCACCGCCGTGGTCGGGGTCGCGCCATGCCAGTGCTTGACGCCGGGCGGACACCAGACGACGTCGCCGGGGCGGATGACCTGCACGGGCTTGCCCCATTGCTGTGTCAACCCCACACCGGATTCGACCACCAGGTATTGGCCCGCCGGGTGGGTATGCCAATCGGAGTGCGCGCCGGGTTCGAAGGTCACCAGATCGCCCGTGGCGTTGATGTCGTGGTTGGCTGGCCAGAGTGGATCGATGCGGGGCGGCTGACCCGTGAAATGCGCGGGTGATGCGACGATGGAGGCCTGCGTTCCAGCGCGCGTGATCTGTTGCGCGGCTGCCGTCGTCGTTGCTGCCGCGGGCTCGGCACGGGACTGGGCGGATGCTTCAAGCATGACGAGGACGAGCAACAGGGCAACGGCTGTGAGGAATTTCATCATCGGCCTCCGAATGTCAATGAATCGCGATGGCCGGCATCCCATGGAATGGGTGCCTTGACCAACCATGTCCGCAAGTTTAGGTACAGGGCGATTGGTTGATAAGATGGAAAAATACGAACAAGCTTGTGCACGGGATGCACCAATGCCGGCAGCGAACCTCAACGACTTGCGCGCTTTCGTGGCCGTGGCGCAGACGCGCAGCTTCACTCGCGCGGCCGCGCAACTGGGCATGTCGCGTTCGGCCTTGAGCCACGCGATGACGGCGCTGGAAGCGCGGCTCGGCGTGCGGCTGCTGACGCGCACGACGCGCAGCGTCGCCACCTCCGAGGCAGGCGCAAGATTGCTCGGCACACTGACGCCGATGTTCAACCAACTGGACACGGAATTGACATCCCTGCGCACGCTGGCCGACAAGCCAGCAGGCAGCGTGCGGATCACCGCCACCGACCATGCCATCGTCACGGTGCTGTGGCGCAAACTGCGGGAACTGCTGCGCCAATACCCGGACGTCCAGGTCGAGTTGAGCGTGGACTATGGCCTTGCCGACATCGTGGCCCAGCACTTCGATGCCGGCGTGCGCGTGGGCGACGTGGTGGACAAGGACATGATCGCGGTGCGCATCGGCCCCGACCTGCGCATGGCCGTGGTGGGTTCGCCCCGATACTTCGACGGCAAGACCCTTCCAGCGGTGCCCAACGACTTGACCGGCCATCGTTGCATCAACCTGCGCTTGCCCACGCACGGCGGCTTGTATGCCTGGGATTTCGAGCGCAAGGGCAAGTCGGTCGCGGTGCGCGTACAGGGGCAGGTGACCTTCAACAACACCTTCCTGATGCGGCAGGCGGCACTGGACGGGCAGGGGCTTGCCTATCTGCCGCTCGACATCGTCGAGGCCGACATCGCAGCGGGACGGCTGGTGTCCGTGTTGGAGGACTGGTGGCCCCGGCTTCCCGGGTTCCACCTGTACTACACGAGCCGCCGTCAGGTCGCGCCGGCCATGAAGCTCGTCATCGAGGCGCTGCGGTACCGCGGCTGAGGCCGCATCGGTCGAGTCACCTGCGGGCTACATCATCGCGCCATCTTCTTTTACGTGACGGCATCCGCCCTAGGTGTTGCGCACGAGACTCCGCACCCGAAAGGCAAACACCACGCGCAGGATGCCGATCACGAGCGCCCAGGCACCGACCATCAGCGACACGCTCAACCCGCCGATGCCCGGCGCCCACAGCAGCAGCAGGCCGAAGAGGACCGAGAGCACGCCGGTCAGGTACAACATCCATTCGCCGCTGACGGCCTTGCGGATGCTGACGCCGAACATGAAGATCGACACACCGAACAGGATGGCCTGGAATGCGACCACGTAGACAAACAGCAGCACCGTATTCACCGGGCCGAACAACGCGTACAGCCCGATCAGGATGCTGACCAGGCCGGCGAAGAACACCCACCACCGGCCTTCTGCGCCCTTCGCACCCAGTGCGCGGACGGCGCTGAAGATGCCGTCCACCAGCAGGAAGCAGGCGAACACCACCGCCAGCGCGAGCAGCGCACTGGCCGGCCGAGCCAGCGCCAGGATGCCGAACAGGATGTAGAGGATCCCGCCCAACAGGAACATCCACCAGTTCGCCTTGGCGAACTCCAGTGCGTTCCGGAGCAGCGGTGATTGGTTTTCGACGTTGGCGTTCATCACGTTCTCCTGGTAGCGGATGATATGGAGTGTTGCCCCTCGTGCAGCCCCGCGTGCTTGCTAGCGACAGTTCGTGTTGCCGGCTTTCGCCAGCGCGAAGAAGGTGATGCTTGCCGGCGCGAGTTCCACCTTGCCGGCGGCAATGCGCTTGCCGCGCAAGGCGGGAAGCGCGTCGTCGCGGCCGAGTTTCAGCTGCCGCCCGTTGAGTCGGACACTCGTGGCTTCCAGCGACGGCGCCGACAAGGTGTACCGCTCCGCGGCGACCGGCAGCTCCAGCAGGGTCGACCGCGAGCGGCTGTTGTTGATCGCGAGGATCGCCACGCCGCCGGGCACGTCGCGCAGGCATTGCGCATAGATGTGGCGGCCCTCGCTGATGGACACGCCGCTGTCGAGCACCGTGGTGCCCATCAGCCGGCGCCACAACAATGCACCCCAGTAGTTGGGCTTGGGCGCAAACGTATCTTCGTTGAGCAGGCCGTAATCGCTGGCAACCAGGGTGTTGTGGAATACGACGTCCACTTCCTGGCGGGCCAGCCGGCCAAGCTGGTCGAGATAACGGAAGGTATCGAGGAACGTGCCGCCCCAGGGGTTGCCGCCGCAGGCCGCATCCGCGGTCTCGGTGTTCCAGAAATGCTTGCCGGGCATGTATTTGTCGCGCACGCCGCGGTAAAAAGCCAGCGTCTGGTCGGTTCGACCCAACCAGTCTTCCGAAAGCGCCTGCTCGGCGCTGGTCTGGTGTCCCATGGCGGCGCAACGCTCGGAGGCGGCGCCGTAGTGATGGTAGGAGAACGCATCCGCGTCGCCGGTGTAGGCGGCAAGCTCATCCGCAGAAAGCACCTTGATGTCGCCATATCCGCCATGGGCGATACCCCAGTCGGCGGTCGATTCGCCCACCGATCCGGGTGCCAGGATCTTGATGCCGGGGAAATCCTTGCGCATGAAGGCATCGAAGATGCGGAAGTCGCGCCCGTAATCCGCGGCGTCATAGCCCTTGGGCGCGCCGCCCATCGACGCCAGCGTCGGTTCGTTGAAATATTCGACCGCGGCGATTTTTCCACCATGCGCCTTGGTGAAGTCGAGCCAGCGGCGCGCCTCGTCCGGCTTCCAGACACCGTCCGGCCCGCGGGTGCCTTCGCCAATCGGCATCGAGGTGACGATCGGCGCATCGACCGCATTCGAGAACGCGATCGCGCCCAGCCATTGCTGGCGCGTAAGCACGCCGCCATAGCCCTTGGGCGGTTCCTTTGGCGGCGTGTCGGTGTCGGCAAAGTACGTCGTGTTGGCCCAGGTACCGCTGATCCGCACATAGGCCGGACCGAGTGCCTTGGCCAACATGCGCAGCCGCTTGTTCGCCAGATCGATGGGCGGGCGGTACTGATAGAGATCGGCGCTCATGCCTGCCGGTGTGTCGCCGCCCGTGGGTCCCGCCTCGCCGGCAGCTTTCGCGGGCAACTTGGCGATGTCCTTGTACGGCTTCCAGAAGCGGCCGCCCGTCACCTCCAACATCTCGACGTTGTAGGACTGGTAACGCGCATCGACCGCGCCGATGCGGGGCATCGTCGCGGGAGATATCGAAACCGTCTGCGCCATGACCGACGTCGTCAAGCCCAACGCTGCACCAGCGATCAAACCGATGGATCTGCTGTTCATCGTCGCTCTCCTTGCAAATGCCCACGGGGACAACCGCACGACACGACCGGATCGGAATCAATGAACCTGATGCGAGTGCATAGCATAGCCCTGCGGAACCCGTAAAGCGACACCCTGGAAGCGTTGCCGGACAGGCAGGAATGGCCGTACATCGAAACTCTGCCGGCCAGGCCCTGATACCCACGTCCCGCGCGGTTGCAGCATCATCCTCGTCCGCAGCGGACGAACCCGCCACGCGTGCGGATCCGTCTGTTGCAGGCGTGATGCTTCAGCCGTTGGAGCGGTACACGCGACCGCCGTTGACGCGCACGGCATCGTCCACGGGACGGGTACTGCCTTCGTCTGCTTCCACGACCACGGCGGTCTCGCCAGGCTTGACCCGTGTCGCGACGGTGCCGGCGAAATCCGTATCGAAGGAAAGTCCAATGGCGTCAACGACGAGGCCACCGGTTGCGCCCACTGCAGCACCTGCCGCGGCGCCCGCGGGACCCGCAATGAAGCCGATCAATGCGCCGGCCACACCCCCGGCCAGCGTACCCCACAACGGCCGGTCCTTCTCTTCCATGCGGATGATGTTGCCATTGTCGTCCTTGCGGAACATCGCACCTGCCTTGAGCGAGAAATCGACTTCCTTGGAGTCTTTCAGCTTGCGGATCGCGCCGGCGGCGTCGTAGGCGGAATTGGCATTCGGGAACACGGCAACGATGGTGCGAATGGTCATGGGATTTATCCCTCCGTGAGCGCATGGATTCCGTCGCGCAGAGGGTGCCGACGGTTTGTCAGGTATAGGCGTCGCCGCAGACGCCGACAAGATCAAAAGATGCACCGCGCGAGCGCCGATCTGGCCGAAAATGACCGCCCCCGCCGGGCATTGACCCTCGTGCACGCCGTGATCGATGTCGCCTGCACGCGCGGCTATCATTTGGTGACGAAAGTGCGGTGGCTCGCATGAACGAACTGCAGATACCCCGGAACAATGCCACCGCATCGCCGGTTCAATGGAATCTGCGCATGTATCCGGCCACGCCTGTCGCGCTGCTGCACGACGCCCTGGCCGAAGACGGTATCGACTCCGCGCCCGTGCTGGTCGCCGCCGGGCTCAGCCTCGCGCAGGCACTGTCGCCGGAAACCCGCATTTCCCGCCATCAACTGTTGGCCGCATGCAAGGCCGTCACCGGCATGGACGTGAAGCCATCGTTCGCGTTCCGCAGCGGTTTGCGCACGCGCCTGACCTACTTCGGCATGTATGGTTTCGCGCTGATGAGCGCGCCGGACATGCGCACGATGCTGCAGGTTTCCATCGAGCAGCAGGGTCTGACGGGACCGTTGGTGCGCGTGTGGGCGCAGCGACGTGGAAGCGAAGTAGCGATCGGCATCGATCCGTTCTCGCATTTGGAGATCGACGCGCGCCTGTACCGCTTCCTGGTCGAATTGCATTTCGGCATCCTTCAGCGCGGCTGGTGCGACCTGACCGGCGCGGACTTCACACCGTTCCGCCTGGGCGTGACCTTTCCGCGATGCGCCTCGATGCAGGAAGTCGCCGCCTCGCTCGGTGTCGAGGTTCTGTTCGCGCAGCAGGCCAACATCTTCGGGCTCGATGCCTCGTGGTTGGACATGCGCCCGCAGTTCGGCAACCTGATCGCGCACACCTCCGTGCGCGAAGTCTGCGCCAAGCTTGCCGCGCAGTTGCAGGAGCAATCCGGACTGGCTGGGCGGATCGGCAAGTCGATGGTGACGGACTACGGGCGCATCCCGGGCATCGGAGGCATGGCCGCGGCGCTGGGAATGTCCGAGCGCGAGGTGCGGCGCAAACTGCGTGCCGAGGGCACCAGCTATCGGGAAATCTGCGATGACGTACGCAGCCAGGTTGCCATGAAGTACCTGCGCGATACGGCGTTGCCCGTGGAAGCGATCGCGGCGGCAATCGGATTCGACGATGCCGCAAACTTCCGACGCGCGTTCCGGCGCTGGACCGGGGAATCCCCCGTTGAGTACCGTAATTCGATCACCCCATCGGACACCGGGTTGTAAACGCGGTTGCCCACCCGGAACGCCATTTGGGCATGCCGGGCTCGATGCCGTGCACGACCGGCTCGCCTGCTAGCCGTCGTCCATCCCGGCTTCATCGGGTGGCGGTTCGCTGGCGATCGGCGTGACCAGCACCTTGTCGATGCGCGCGCCGTCGCGGTCGACGATTTCGAAGTCGAAACCGTGCCAGGAGATTTTTTCGCCGGTGACGGGGATGTGGCCGAGCAACTCGATCAACATGCCGGCGAGGGTGTAGTAATCGCCGTCCTTTTCGTTCGGCAGCTCGTCGAGCTGCAGCAGTTCGCGCAAGTCGTCGGTGGCGAGCGATCCGGAAACCAGCCAGCTTCCGTCGTCGCGGCGCAGCGCGGCGGGATCACCGTTGGCGGCGGGGCTGCCGCCGGCGCCGCCCGGATGCCCGACCACCGCGGTCAGCACGTCGTTGAGGGTCACCAGCCCTTCGATGTCGCCGTATTCATCCACCACCAGCGCGAACGGGGTTTGCGCGTCGCGGAATTCGTCGAGCAGGTCCAGCGCGCGGGTGGTGGCGGGGACGAACAGCGGTTTGGCGAGTTTCCTGAACAGGTCGAGCTTCGCCGGTTGCGGAGCCTGCGCCGGCTGCTGCGCGATCGCCTGCAACAGACGCTTGACCTCGAGCACGCCCAGCACTTCGTCCTCGCCTTCGCGATAGACCGGGTAGCGGGAATAGGGCGTCGCGCGCAGCACCGCGAGGTTTTCTTCGAGCGGCGCTGCCGCGTCCAGCCACGTGATGCGCGGGCGCGGCGTCATCACGCTGTCCACCGTGCGGTCGCCGAGGCGCAGCACGCGGTTGACCATGTTGCGCTCGTCGGAATCCAGTACGCCCTGCTCGGCGCTTTCGGCGACCAGCAGGCGGATTTCCTCTTCGCTGATTTTTTCGCGTTTGAAGCGATTGAGCCTGAGCAAGCGCAGCAAGGCGTCGGTGATGAGGTTGAGCAGCCACACGAACGGTGTCATCAGCCACGACAGCGCCTGCATCGGGAAGGCCACCACCTGTGCGATGCGTTCCGGCGCCACCAGCGCCGCGCGCTTGGGCACCAGTTCGCCGACGGTGATGTTGATGATGGTGACCAGCACGAAACCCAGCACCAGGCCGATCACCAGCGAAGCATGCGCGGTCGTGGGCAAGCCGAGATCGACCAGCCACACGCGGATGGTGTCGCTGATCGCGGTGCCGGTGGCGGCGCCGGTGACCAGGGTGATCATGGTGATGCCGACCTGCACCGTGGACAGGAAGCGGTCCGGGTGCTGGGCGAGGCGCAGCGCCACCTGTGCGCGGGCGCTCGTGCGCGCGAGGTAGCGCAGGCGGCTCTTGCGCGAGGCGATCAGCGCGATTTCGGCCAGCGCGAAAAACGCATTGCCCAGCGCCAGCAGCAGGACCAGGCCGAGTTCGGTCAGCATCGTCGCCACGTGTTCGGGTTTATGAACGGAGTCTAGCAAGCGACCGTCTGCTTCGACTGGGTGCGCTGCTCGTGTACCATTTGCCGGATTTGGTGGACGGATCGATTGCCATGTTTTCGTTGCAGACCATGTTCGGGAAGGGGGATCGGTTCTATTCCCTGCTGGAAGCCAGCGCCGGCGCGGCCCGCGACAGCGCCAAGGCCTTGCAGGGCCTGCTGGAGGCGCACGGCGAACCGATGCTGCTGGACGGTTTTCGCGCCGCGCGCCGCCGCGAGAAGGAGCTGGCGGCGCAGATCAGCGAAGCGCTGGTCAACACCTTCGTGACCGCGCTGGACCGCGAGGACATCGAAGCGATGTCCTCGGCGCTGTACCGCATCCCCAAGACCATCGAGAAGTTCGCCGAGCGCTACGTGATCGTGGCCAGGCGCGTCGAGGGCATCGATTTCACTTCGCGCGCGAGCCTGCTGATGAGTGCGACCGAAGCGGTGGTCGAGATGGTGGGCGAGTTGCGCAACGGCATGAACATAGGCCGCATGCGCAAGCTGCAGGATCGCCTGCAGGCCATCGAATCGGAAGCCGACCGGTTGTTGCTGGAGCCTTACCGCACCCAGTATCTCGGCAGCGACGACCCGATCCGGGCGATGCTGGCGAAGGACCTGTTCGAGCTGCTGGAAAAAGCCATCGACCGTTGCCGCGACGTGGGCAACGTGATTTATTCAATTGTGTTGAAGAATTCGTGAGAGGCTTCGGCTTCGTGCGGTCTTGGCATACCTCCACAACCCCCACGGGCGTTCGCTGCGCGAACACCCGCCGCCCCCTTCACTCAAGGGGGCCGAGAACCGGTGTTGGAAGATTCGCAAGTGGTCTTGCCTTCGTGACACGGGACGTTGCATGAGCCTTGGCCTCCTCACCGCCGTCATCGTGATCGCGCTGGCGTTCACTTACATCAACGGCTTCCACGACACCGCCAACTCGATCGCGACCGTGGTCGCGACCAAGGTGCTCACGCCTGGGCAAGCGGTGTTGCTGGCCGCAGCGACCAACCTTGGCGGCGCGTTGCTGGGCTCCGCCGTCGCGATCACGATCGCCACCGGCCTGATCGACGCCGGCGTGCTGCAGGTCGGCGGCGAAGTGCTGATCTGCGCGCTGCTGGGCGCCATCATCTGGAATCTGATCACGTGGTGGTTCGGTTTGCCATCGTCGTCCTCGCACGCGCTGATCGGCGGTCTGTGCGGCGCCGCCTTCGCGGCTTCCGACGGCAATTTCCACGCGATCATCTGGGCCACCGATCCGAACCACTGGTGGCGTGGCGGCGGCTTGATCCCGAAAGTGCTGGTGCCGATGGTGGCATCGCCCGTCGCTGGCTTCGTGTTGGGCATCGCGGTGATGGGCGCCTTGCTTGCACTGTTCGCCTGGTTCGGCAATCGCAGGGGCTGGCTGCGCCGGTTCGGGCGCACGCCGTTCGTGAACTTTTTCTTCGGCAAGGCACAGCTGGTTTCGGCTGCGGCCATGGGCGTTTCGCACGGCATGAATGACGCGCAGAAGACCATGGGCATCATCGCGCTGGCGCTTGCCGACGCCACCCTCGCGCACAATTTCGATCACCTGCCCGCATGGCTGCACTTCCTGCGGATATCGGACGTCGGCGGTCATTTTCCGATTCCCGTGTGGGTGAAGGTGCTGTGCGCGCTGGTGATGGCGGCTGGCACCGCGGGCGGCGGCTGGCGCATCATCAAGACGCTCGGCCACAAGATGGTGAAGCTGCATCCGATCAACGGCTTTGCCGCGGAAACCAGTTCCGCGTTCGTGATCATCGTGGCGTCTTTCTTCGGCTTGCCCGTTTCGACCACCCATGTGGTGTCGTCCGCGATCATGGGCGTCGGCGCGTCCAAGCGCTTCAACGCGGTGCGCTGGACGGTGGTCGAGCGCATGGTGTGGTCGTGGCTCCTTACGCTGCCGATCAGCGCGTTCACGGCGTGGGTGTTGGTTGAAGTGACCAGCCCGCTGTGGAAGTGATGCCCGTTCGACGAGCTTGCGCGAACGAGTGGGATATCCGATGATGCACGCCGCCTGAGGTGACCATCGGCGCGAGCCGCTGGTTGAAACGGGAATCCGGTGACGCCTGTCCATTTCGCGTATCCATGCGCATGGACGGCCATTCCGGAGCTGCCCCCGCAACGGTAGGCGAGCAACGATCCGCGGATGCCACTGGGCGCGAGCCCGGGAAGGCGCGGATCGATGGAGGTGACGAACCTTCGCTCGCAAGCCCGGAGACCGGCCACGGGTATCCCCGGACATGCGGCGGGCATGCGTCTGGCGCCGCATGTCCGTGCGGTACCGACACTCCTTCCGCCTGTCCCCGACGCCATCGACACCGCGCGGGCAGGCGCGGACAGGAGTATTCGTGAAACCGCATCGTCGTTCGCCCGACCAGCGCGTGCTGGCCTGGCTGTCGTGCGCAATGTTGTGTTGCGCATCCACCCTTGCGCTGGCCCAAGGCCAGACCACCACCCTCGGCCAGGTCGTGGTCACCGCCAGCCGCACCGCGCAGACGCAGGATGCGACGCTCGCGCCGGTTACCGTGATCACGCGCACCGAAATCGAACTGCTGCAACCATCCTCGCTGCAGGATTTGTTGAACGACACTCCCGGCATGGCAATCAGCAACCAGGGTGGTCCCGGCAAGGTCAGCGGCATGTTCCTGCGCGGCACCAACGCGAACCAGGTGCTGGTGCTGGTCGATGGCATCCGGGTCGGCAATGCCACTTCCGGCACCACGCCGATCCAGGACATCCCACTCGACCAGATCCAGCGCATCGAGATCGTGCGCGGGCCGTTCTCCAGCCTGTACGGTTCCGAAGCAATCGGCGGCGTGATCCAGATTTTCCTGCGCCATGCACCCGGCACCTTCACGCCGAACGCCAGTATCGGCATCGGCAGCTGGTCGCACTGGAAAGCGTCTTCCGGTTTTTCTGCGGCCGGCGAGAAGGGTTGGATTGCCGTGCAGGCCACACACGACCAGACCAAGGGCATCAACGCCTGCAGGATCGGTGCGGCCGAGGTCTTTGCCGGATGTTTCGCCGACCAACCCGATCGCGACGGTTTCCACGACAACGCGTTGACGATCCACGGCGCGTACCAGTTCAACGCGCAGTGGAGCGCGGACGCACTGGCGATGCGCACGCAAGGCTTCAACAAGTACGACGGCAGCTTCAGCGATTCGGACGATTATTCGACGCAGGTGCTGGGTGGACAGGTGCACTTCCGTCCCAACGACAAGTTGAACCTGTCCTTGCGGCTCGGCGGCAGCGCCGACTTCGACAAGGATTTCCTCGCAGGCGACTACGTCGACCGCTACGACACCCGCCGCGCCCTGGCCTCGTTGCAGGCCGACGTCGCCGCGGGCGGCGGCCTGCTGAGCGCCGGCGTCGACTGGCAGCGCGAGGCCGTTTCCAGCAGCACCGTCTACGATGTCGACACGCGCAGCAACCGCGGCCTGTTCGCGCAGTGGCAGCGCAGGTTCGGTGCGCAATCCGTGCAGGCCAGCCTGCGCCGCGACCACAACAGCCAGTTCGGCGGCAAGACCACCGGCAGCCTGTTGTGGGGTTGGGATTTCGCGAAGGACCTGCGCATCACCGCGAGCTGGGGCACGGCGTTCCGCGCACCGACCTTCAACGACCTGTACTACCCCGGCTTCAGCAACCCGAACCTCGCGCCGGAAAGTTCACGCAACGTCGAACTCGGGTTGCGCGGCACGCCCGGGTGGGGACAGTGGTCGCTCGGCGTCTACCGCAACGACATCCACGACCTGATCACCTTCGATGCCGCCACTTTCCGGCCCGCGAACATCGACCGCGCGCGCATCACCGGACTCGAAGGCGTGCTCGGCGGCAAGCTGGCCGGCTGGGACGTGCGCGCGACCGCGACGCTCCTCGACGCTCGCGACGATGCCGCCGGCGGTTTCTACGACGGCAACCAGTTGCCGCGCCGTCCGCGACGCAGCGCGCGCATCGACGCCGACCGCGGCTTCGGCCACTTCAGCTTCGGCGCGAGCTGGTACGTCGCTGCACGCACCTGGGACGACATCGCCAACCGGCATCCACTGGGTGGCTACGCGTTGACCAACCTGCGCGCGGGCTGGCAGTTCCACCGCGACTGGAAACTGCAACTTGCGCTCAACAACGTGTTCGACAAGGACTACGAAACGGCCTGGTATTACAACCAGCCCGGACGCAACTTCATGCTCACGCTTGGGTATTGTCCCTCCGAGTGAACGCGACCGCCTGCCAGTGCCCGGCCATGCTGGTCTCCGCGCCCGCCTCGGGCGAGGGCAAGACCAGCGTAACCGCGGCACTGGCGCGCTGGCACGCACGGCAGGGGCGACGCGTCGCGGTGTTCAAGACCGGGCCGGATTTTCTCGATCCGATGGTCATCGGCTGCGCCGCAGGTTCGCCGGCGTACCAGCTCGACCTGTGGATGGGCGGCGAAGCGGAGGTGCGCGCGCGCTTGCACGCAGCCGCGGGCGAGGCCGACCTGATCCTGGTCGAAGGCGCGATGGGTCTTTTCGACGGCGATCCGTCCAGCGCGGACCTGGCCGCGCGTCTCGGGTTGCACGTGCTGGCGGTGATCGACGCTTCGGCGATGGCGCAAACTTTCGGCGCCGTCGCGGCGGGGCTTGCAATGTTCCGTGAAGGAGTGCGTGTGAATGCAGTCGCGGCCAACCGCATCGGCGGCGACCATCACGCGAAACTGTTGCGCGAAAGCTTGCCGCAGGATTTGCAGTGGATGGGCGCACTGCCGCACGATGCGGCGCTGGCCTTGCCCGAGCGTCACCTGGGTCTGGTCGCGGCCGGTGAGCTGGACGATCTCGATGTGCGTCTTGACGCTTTGGCCGACGCGTGGGGCGCACATGCAACGACAATCTTGCCGCCACCCGTAACGTTCGCGCCGGCGCCCGCGCCGATTCCGCTTCCGCCATGGCTGCGCGGCAGACGCATCGCCATCGCACGCGATGCGGCGTTCTGTTTCCTGTATCCGGCCAATCTCGACCTGTTGCGCGAGGCCGGTGCGGAACTTGCGTTCTTCTCGCCGCTCGCGGGCGACGCGTTGCCGGAATGCGATGCGGCATGGTTGCCGGGTGGTTATCCCGAATTGCATCTTGGCGTGCTGTCGCGGCGCACCGACCTGCACGCCGCGTTGCGAGCGCACGTTGCAGCGAACAAGCCGCTGCTGGCCGAATGCGGCGGCCTGTTGTCCGTGCTGGACGAGTTGGCCGATGCGCAAGGCCACGCCGCGCCGATGGCCGGACTGTTGCGGGGACGGGCGGCGATGCAAACCCGACTGGTCGCGCTGGGCCTGCAGGAAGTCGCATTGCCGGAAGGCGCGCTGCGCGGCCATACCTTCCATCATGCGCGTGCGGTGGTCGAAGCGACACCGATTGCAACGGCTGCGAACCCCAACGGCGCGCCATCGCGCGAGGCGGTGTACCGCGAACGCCGTCTTACCGCGAGTTTCATGCACGTCTACTTTCCGTCGAACCCCGAAGCTGCATTGCGGTTGTTCTTGCCATGAGCGCGCGGGTGTTGATGGTGCAGGGCTGTACCTCGGATGCAGGCAAGAGCACGCTGGTGGCGGCGCTTGGTCGCTGGTTGCATCGGCAAGGCGTCAACGTCGCACCGTTCAAGCCGCAGAACATGGCGCTCAATTCCGCCGTGACCATCGACGGCGGCGAAATCGGCCGTGCGCAGGCGCTGCAGGCGCAGGCGTGCGGACTGGAGCCCGAAACCGATTTCAACCCGGTGCTGCTGAAACCGCACAGCGACACCGGCGCGCAGGTGATCGTGCACGGCCGCTCGATCGGCAGCATGGACGCACTCGGCTACCACGATTACAAACGCATCGCGATGGACGCGGTGTTGGCCTCGCATGCGCGTTTGATCGCGCAGTACGAAGTGCTGCTGGTGGAAGGCGCGGGCAGCCCGGCCGAAATCAATTTGCGTGCGAACGACATTGCCAACATGGGCTACGCCGAGGCGGTGGACTGCCCGGTGGTCCTGATTGCCGACATCGACCGCGGTGGCGTGTTCGCGCACCTGGTCGGCACGCTGGCGTTGTTGTCCACAAGCGAACGTGCGCGCGTCAAGGGCTTCGTGATCAACCGTTTCCGCGGCGATATGTCGTTGCTGCAGCCGGGACTGGACTGGCTGGAACGCGAAACCCGCAAGCCGGTGCTGGGCGTGCTGCCGTACCTGACCGGCCTGCACCTGGATGCGGAAGACGCCCTGCCGCGCGGCGTCGATGCGAAACCGGAAGCGCGTTTGAAGATCATTGCGCCCGCGTTGCCGCACATCAGCAACCATACCGACTTCGACGCACTGCGCGCGCACCCGCAAGTGGACTTCCAGTTCATCGCGCCCGGCGACGCGCCGCCGCCCAGCGACCTGATCGTGCTGCCCGGTTCAAAATCCGTGCGCGCCGATCTCGCGTGGCTGCGTGCGTACGGTTGGGATCGCGTGATCGCGCGGCATCTGCGCTACGGCGGAAAACTCGTCGGTATCTGCGGCGGCCTGCAAATGCTCGGAAAGACCATCCACGACCCACACGGCAGCGAAGGCGCGCCCGGTTCAAGTGCAGGCCTTGGATGGCTCAACCTCGAAACGTCGCTCGAACCCGAAAAGCAATTACGCAACGTGCGCGGAAATCTCGCCTTCGACAACGCGACGGTGACCGGCTACGAAATCCACTGCGGCGTCAGCACCGGCCCCGCGCTGGCGCAACCATTTGCACGTCTTGACGACGGTCGCACCGACGGCGCGATTTCCGAAGACGGCCAAATCGTCGGCACCTACCTGCATGGCGTGTTCGATGAGCCTGATGCGCTGCGTGCGTTGCTGGCGTGGGCCGGCTTGCGCGATGCCACGACCGTCGACACGCGCGCCCTGCGCAACGCCTCGTTGGAGCGACTTGCCGACATGGTCGAGGCGCACCTAGATACCGCGCGCTTGTGGGGCCTGTTGCCCGATCATGCCTGATCGGGCAATGGCCGGGCGGTGGGTGAGGCCAAGTGCTTGACAACCTCAAATCTTGTTTATGCCGCCGGTTATCGATCTTGCTTCGGGCTACGAGGCAGACGGGCTGAAGTTTCAGTTTGCTGAAGCACGGGCGCAATACGACGCTATGGCTTGGGGATGCCCATGTGGTTCACAAGCTCGGCAAGTGGGTTCGTCGCGTCGATTGTGCGCGCGTCCAGCGACGTGGCCGATGGTGTCGCGCCAAGGGTTGCAGGTCTGCGCGAGTCCTTTATGGTAGGGCGGCACTCACATGCCGAGACCCATGATGGACACGTTGCAAAATCTGCTCGCCCACCCCTGGATGCACACGCTGCTTGGTTGCGTGGCGCTGCTGTTGCTGGCGTGGTTGTGCGGATGGCTGGTGCGGCGCGTATTGAAGCGGGTAATGCGCACCGTCAGCAAACGCACACGCTGGCGTTGGGACGACGCGATGATCAAGCATGGCGTGTTCCTGCGCCTGGCGCAGGTGGTGCCGATGCTGGTGATCCGCTACGGCTTGCCAAACGTGCCCGGCGTGCCGGCCGGGGTCGAGGCGGTCGTGGCCAGCGTCACCATGGCCTTGATCGTGGTGTTCGTGGTGCTGGCGGTGAATGCCGCCTTGTCGGCAGTGGAAGACCTGTACCGGGAAAGTCCGCGCGGGCGCGAGCACTCCATCAAGGGTTACGTGCAGCTGCTGAAGATCGTGGCGTTTGCGATTGCGTTGATCCTGTTCATCGCCGCGCTGTTCGACCGCTCGCCGCTGACCCTGCTGGCCGGGTTGGGCGCGATCTCGGCGGTGCTGCTGTTGATCTTCAAGGACACGATCCTGTCGTTGGTGGCGAGCGTGCAGATTGCCACCAACGACATGTTGCGCATCGGCGACTGGATTTCGCTGCCCGACGACAACGTCGACGGCGACGTGATCGAGATCGCGTTGAACACGATCAAGGTCAGCAACTGGGACAAGACCGTCAGCACCGTGCCGACCTGGCACCTGATGTCGAAGTCGTATCGCAACTATCGCTACATGTATGCGACCGGGCGACGCATCCGCCGCGCGGTCAACATCGATCTCACCACCGTGCGATTCCTGGAACCTGACGAAATCGAAAATTTGCGCCGGTTCCGCCTGCTCGACGATTACTTCGAGCGCAAGCAGAAGGAGCTGGCCGAGTGGAACGCCGGGCTCGGCGATGCGGGCAAGCTTGCCGTCAACCAGCGCCGCCTCAGCAACCTCGGTACTTTTCGCGCCTACATGCAGGCCTACGTGGCGGCGACGCCGACGGTCAACCACGATCTGTTCTGGGCCGTGCGCCAGCTCGATCCCGGCCCCGACGGCATCCCTTTGCAGGTGTATGGCTACACGGTGGATACGGGTTTCGTGGCCCACGAGAACGCCACCGGCGACATCTTCGATCATTTGATTGCGATCCTGCCCGAGTTCGGACTGAAGTTGTTCCAGCAGCCGACGGGCAGCGACATTCGCGCGGGATTGTCGGGTGTTCGCCGAGGGGACCTGTCCATGGCATCCGCAGAGGCGCCATAGGGCAGGCTGCCGATCCGAAATGCAGCGCTGCGTTCGAACCATCCGAACGTCCTGCCGGCACCAACGAGGCGAGCCTGTCCGGAGGGTCAAGGCTTCATTGCCGGACCTGGGCCTGAAACAAAACGGTCCGCCTCGGCGGGGGTTACAGCTTGCCGGCCATCTCGATGATGACTTCACGCACCCAGCGTTGCCCGCTGTGGCCGTGGTTGCGCTCGTGCCACAACATGCCCACCGAAAAACCCGGCACGGGGAAGGGGCATTCGACCACCTTGAGCGCCACATCGCGATCACGCACGAGCCGTTCGGGCACCAACGCGACCAAGTCGGAGTGTGCGACGATTTCGGGCACCAGCAGGAACGATGCAGCGGAAAGCGCAACGTTGCGCTGGTAGCCGAGCGCCGCCAGCCCGTCGTCCACCGGAGTCGTGAAGCCGCCGTGCAGCGAGACGACCACGTAGTCCAGCCGGGCGAACTGTGCCACGGATAACCCTCGTCGCAGGCCGGGATGTAGCGGCCTGCCGATCAGCACGTAGCGTTCATCGAACAGGCGCCGGCTACGCAAACCGGCAGGAGCATGCTCGGGTGTCATCAGTACCAGGTCCACCTCGCCGTTGACCATCTGCGCATCCAGCCGGGACGGGTCGAGATGACGCAAGGCTATCCGCACGCCAGGTGCGCGTTTTCCCAGCGCGAACGCCAACGGCTGGACCACGGTCTTCTGCAGGTAGTCGGTGCAAGCGATGGCAACGGTGAGCCGGGCCCTTGCCGGGTTGAAGTGGCGGTGTTCGGCCAGGGTTGCGCGCACCTGATCCAGCGCTTGCCGCAGCGGATCGAGCATTTCGAGTGCCTTGGCGGTGGGCAGCATGCCGCGCTGCACCGGTATCAGCAAAGGGTCGTCGAACAGTTCGCGCAGGCGGCTCAACTGTGCGCTGACTGCCGGTTGGCTGAGGTGCAGGCGTTCGGCCGCACGGGTCACGTTCTGCTCCACCAGCAGCGTTTCCAGGGTAGCCAGCAGGTTGAGGTCCAGGCGCCTTTTGGTATTCATGTGATGAATTGCAGGAGAAGCATGTTTTGATTTTACAGATACCTTGGAGCAACCCAAACTGCGGCCTGTCTCGATACTCGATGCCTTGTGCAAGCCAAGCCATGCAGTCAACCCGCAGAAAAAAGGTTCTTGTCGTCCATGCCCATCCCGAGCGGACTTCGGTGACGCGCCAGCTTGTCGACATCGCCATGGAAACACTGAAGACCCAGGGCCACGAGGTGTTGCAGTCCGACCTGTACGGCATGGGATGGAAAGCGGTGTTCGACGACCAGGATTTTCCCGAACGTGCCAATCAGGGTCGGTTGTCCTTCATCGAGGAGTCGGGGCATGCGTTTCTCAACGGTTGCCAGACCGCCGACGTCGAAGCAGAACAAGGAAAAATCCTGGCGGCGGATGCGGTGATCCTGCTGTTCCCGCTGTGGTGGTTCGGCATGCCCGCGATCCTGAAGGGATGGGTGGACCGGGTCTGGGCCTTCGGGTTGGCCTATGGCTACCGGGGTGCCGGCAACGCGTATCGCTACGGCGAAGGCGGCTTTGCCGGAAAGCGCGCGTTGCTGGCGGTTGCTGTCGGCGGACCCGAGCAAGACTATTCGTCACGTGGAATCAACGGGCCGCTGGAGCAGCTGCTGTTTCCCATCACGCACGGAACGCTGTTCTTCCCCGGCATGCAGGTGCTGCCCACGTTCGCGGTGTACGGGACGGTTCGAATGGATGGCGACCGCATGTCGAACGAAGTAACCGCCGCCTGGCGCAGCCGGGCCGAACGTCTGTTTGACGACGCGCCGATTGCTTTTCGCCCCCAGAACGACGGCGACTATCCGGATCGCCACGTATTGGCCGACCACGTCGCGCCAACCCGGACGGGTTTCGCGGCGCACATTGCCGATGCTCTCCGGCCGGATGCGTCAGGGGATGGCGGCAGCCTGATGGCAGGCAATCAGTCCGTCGCGCTGTCCGCGATGTAGCGCCAGTGCCACGGCTCGTATTCGTAGCCGTACTGGTTGCCGGGCGGGAAAGACAGGTGGAAGCCGTATTCGGCGCCATGCTTCTGCAACCAGGCGAACGCCTTGCTCTGGCTGAAACTGCCGTCGGCGGCCGGCACGCCGGGCGTGGTGAGGTCCACCGCGCAACCGGTCTGGTGTTCGCTGTAGCCCGGCACCGCATTGATCGAGAGCGCCTTCCCGATCGTCATGCCCTTCTTCAATTTCCGGCGGATCAATCCGGTCTGGTAATCCATGCTGCGGAAGCCGGATACGGTTTCAAGCTTCACGCCGTCGCGCGCGGCGGCCGCGAACATGGCTTTCAGAGCATCGGCGGCGGGCGCCACCATTTCCACCTTGCGTCCGTACACGTCGCGCGGCACCGGCACCAGGTCCCTGGCTTCCGGCTGCGGCAGCAGGTTGTGTTTCGCCGCGTAGTCGGCGGGGACGCCCAGGCCGTGGTTCACCTGCGCGATGTGCGCGACCCATGCGGCCGGTTGCGGTGGCGGCGTGGCGGGGCAGAGCGGTTCGGCTGCGCGTGCGCGCGCTGCGGGCGACGTGGCGACGATGGCGAGGACGAAACCGGCTGTGCGGATGGATGGCATGGATTTCCTTTGCGGCAGGCACGCGTGGCAAGGCCACGCATGATAGGTGATGCACCCGAATGCGTGCACGATGGCGCATCGCGGCCGGCCACGCGGCGCTATCATTGCGCGATTGTTTCCGGGTCTTTCCAGCGATGCCCATCTACGCCTTCCGTTGCGACGATTGCGGTGAAGAATTCGACCGCCTGCAAAAACTTTCCGCCCCTGATCCGGATACCTGCCCGCACTGCGGCAAGCACCACGTGCGCCGGCAGGTGACCGCGCCGGCGTTCCGGCTTGCGGGCAGCGGTTGGTACGAAACCGATTTCAAATCCGACAAGGAAAAGAAGCACAACCTTGCCGGCGATGGGGCCAGGCCGAAGGAGCCGTCCGGCGACAAGCCGGCCGACCCCGGCAAGGGCGGCGATGCCGGCAAGCCGGCGGCCGCCGACAAGCCGGCCAAGGCATCGGAAGGTTGAGGCGCGTTTCGCCAGACGCCGTTCAGGAAATCCAGTCGAAACTTGCCGCACGCAACAGGCACGAGGCAAGGGGCTGGACATGCGCAAGCTGTCGATCATTTTCGCGACATTGGCGTTGACGTTTGCAGCGGCCGCGTGCGCGCAGGTCGGTTACCGTGATCGCCCCCCGCCGCCGCCACAGTATCCCTATCCCGGCCAGCCACCACCTCCGGATTACCCCGGTTACGGCCCGCAAACCGTTTCCTGCGGCAGCCCGCAGCATCGCCTGCTGCGCTGCGGCGTTCCGGAATACTGGCGCGGCGTCCGGCTGGTGCAGCAAACCTCGCACGCGGCCTGCGTGGAAGGCCGCAGCTGGGGCTTCGACCGCGCCGGCATCTGGGTGGACAAGGGTTGCGGCGGCGTGTTCGCGGCTGCGGGCGGTTGGCAGCCGGGACCGGATTGGAACCGCGATTTCGTGGTGTCGTGCGGCAGCCCGCAGTACCGCTATTACTTCTGCCAGGTGGACGTCGGCGCGCGCGGACGTGTCTTGCTGCAACGCCAGAACTCCGATTCGGCCTGCGTCGAGGGCCGCACCTGGGGCTGGAACCGCGCCGGCATCTGGGTGGACAAGGGTTGCGGCGCGCAATTCCTGGTGACGCGCCGTTGGTGATCGCGCCGCACGGAAAGCCAATCGCGGCTGAATGCACGGGCGTGGCCGGAAGCGTGGGGCGGTGCGGCGTTCCACTACAATTTGCACCCTCCACGCCGGATAGATAACCACCTTGTCCTGGTTCGAACGCGTGCGCCGGGCAATCGCCCGGGCTTGGCCATTCGCGCGCTGGCCCATCCTGATCGGCATCGGTTTCGCGATCGGCTTCGTGGTGCCGTACACGCTGGCGCTCGACCATCGCGTCAAGACGCGCGTGGCCGAAATCGAATTCACCCAGCCGACCCGCGTGTACGGCGCGCCGCAGCTGCTGGAAGCCGGCGTGCCCATGAACAAGGCGACGCTGGCTCTGGAATTGCAGATGGCCGGCTACACCGAAGCTGCGCACGTGGCGCAGGTGCCGGGCACGTACAGCGTGGACGGCGACAAGTTCACCATCGCTTCGCGCGGTTACATGGATCCGCTCGGCGGCGAGTTGCCGCGGCGGGTGCGCGTGACGCTGGGTTCCGGAACCATCCGGTCGCTGTTCGACCTCACCGCCGGCAAGCCGCTGCGCAAGACCCACCTCGATCCCGCGCGCATCGCGACGCTGTACGGAGCGGACCAGGAAGAACGCATCGTCGTGAAACTGCCGGAACTGCCGCCGCTGCTGGTGCAGGGCGTGCAGGCGGTCGAGGACCGCGACTTCAAGAACAACCACGGCATCGATTTTTCCTCGATCGCGCGCGCGTTGCTGGCCGACCTGCGCGCGGGCAAGAAGGTGCAGGGCGCATCCACCATCACCCAGCAGCTGGTGCGCAACCTGTTCCTCGACCGCAACAAGACACTGGTGCGCAAGTTCAACGAGGCGCTGCTGTCGATCCTGCTGGATGCGCACTACAGCAAGGGCCAGATCCTCACCGCGTATTGCAACGAGGTGTTCCTCGGCCAGCAGGGCAACCAGGCCGTGCACGGCTTCGCCGCGGCGAGCTGGTTCTACTTCGGTCGACCGGTGCAGACACTGCGCCCGCAGGAAGTCGCGCTGCTGGTCGGCATCGTGCAGGGGCCGAGCTACTACGATCCGCGCCGCTTTCCCGATCGCGCGCTGGGCCGGCGCAACCTCGCGCTGGATGCCTTCCACACCACCGGGCTGTTGAACGACGCGCAATGGAAGACCGCGCGTGCCGCGCCGCTGGACGTGACGCCCAATCCGCAGCTGGTGGTCAACCGCTTCCCCGCCTTCATGCAAGTGGTGCGCGAACAGATCCAGCACGACTTCAGCGACCAGCAACTCAGCAACGGCGGCCTCGCGGTCTACACCACGCTCGATCCGGCCGCGCAGGTGTACGCCGAGGACGCGCTGGACGAAACCATGCGCGGGCTGGGCAAGCGCGCCGACAAGCTGGAAGGCGCGGTGGTGGTGGTCGAACCGTCGACCGGCCACGTGCTGGCGATGGTGGGCGGACGCGAGTCCGACCTGCACGGATTCAACCGCGCCTACGATGCGCGCCGGCCGGTCGGTTCCAGCCTCAAGCCGTTCTACTACCTGATGGCGTTGACCGACCCCGCGCACTGGAGCGTGGCTTCGTTGCTGGACGATTCGCCGATCTCGCTGAAACTGCCGAACGGCAAGCTGTGGACGCCGCAGAACGACGACCACGTCTCGCACGGGCAGGTGCCGATGGTCGAGGCGCTGGCCAAGTCCTACAACCTCGCCAGCGTGAACCTCGGCATGCAGCTCGGCGTGGACCGGGTCGCGGCGTTCCTGCGCTCGTTCGGGCTCAAGGACGTGCAGGCCAATCCGTCACTGCTGCTTGGCGCGGTGGACATGTCGCCGTTCCAGCTGGCGCAGTTGTACGAATTCTTTGCCGCCGACGGCCACGCATTGCCGCTGCTGACCTTGCGCGGCGTGCTCGACAACAAGGGCAAGGTGCTGAAGCAGTATGCGACCCAACCCGGCAAGGGCGAATACCTGCAGGCCGAACGGCTGGTGCGCTGGATGATGCAGCGCGTCACCGAGTACGGCACTGCCGCGGCGATCGGCAAGTCGCGGCTGGGCGATTTGAATGTCGCAGGCAAGACCGGCACTTCCGACCACCAGCGCGATTCGTGGTTCTCCGGCTTCACCGGCGATCGCCTCGCGGTGGCGTGGATGGGCCGCGACGACAACCAGCCCACCCACCTGTGGGGCGCGACCGGCGCGTTGCGGGTGTGGATCAACCTGTTCCAGAAGTTGCCGAGCGCGCCGCTCGAGGCAACGTTCGGCGACGACATCCAGTACGCGTGGATCGACCCCGCGACCGGCGAGGGCAGCCTGCCCGAGTGCAACGGTGCGCAGCAATACCCGTTCATCGCCGGCTACGCGCCGCCGGTGCAGAACCACTGCTACCTGCAGCGGCTGGAAAACATCTTCAGTGGTGGCAACGACAATGGCGCCGCGCAGCCTGCGTCGGTGACGCATCCCTAGGTCAGCAAAACTTCCGGAGCAGCAGCAAGATGATCAAGTTGAACACGTGCGCCGCGATTGCAGCAGGCGGATTCGTGGTGTTCCTCGCGGCGTGCTCGCACCCGCCGTTGCCGCCACCCGCATCGGAGCGCGTCTCTCCCACCGCGATGGTCGAGGCGATCCGTGCCGCGCGCACCGGCGACAAATCCGTGGTGCAGATCGCGCCGCTGCGCGATCCGGCGGTGGACGGCTATCTGGACGGCGCGCGCGCCGACGAGGCCGCGGGCAAGTACCGGGACGCGCTGGCCAAGATCGAAGCCGCGCTGAAGCTGTCGCCGGATGCGCCGGACATCCTGCAGTTCCGTGCCGAAGAGGAAATCCTGCTGCGCGAGTACCCGGCCGCGGAGGCCGACGCGCAGCGTTCGTACACGCTGGGTCCCAAGGTCGGCGGCCTGTGCGCCAGCAACTGGCAGACGGTGCTGGAAATCGCCGAATCGAAGAACGACCAGGCCGGCGTCGCGGACGCGCGCATCAGGCGCGATGCCTGCCACAAGGCCGGGCCGGTGCGATTGTGATCATCCCTGATCACCGCTTCACCGAATGCGTCGACACATGCGAGGACACGCGGCCTGGGAACACCGGAACGGGCTTCCATGCCCTGACTTCCCACCCAAGCCGCTTCGTGTGACGCGGCTGGTCTATTGCCTGAACACGCACAACACCACCAGCAGCGCGATGCCGAACACGGCCATCAACATCGCGAACGAGAACGCCAGCCACGGCGTGTGGTACCAGACGTGGCGCGGATTCACGCGGTACCAGCGAAGACCGTAGGCCAGGAACCTGAAACCGGTGGCGAGCAACACCAGCACCCCCATCGCAACCAGGATCGCGCCGCCCAGCGTGGACAGGGGGTTGGGGAGCAGTTCCGCAAGGTTGCCGACGTGCCACGGCGGATGCCGCATCAACAGGCCGAAGCGATCCACCGCGATGCCGAAGATCATCAGGCCCAACGCAGTGCGGGTCCACACCGCCAGCGTGCGCTCGGTGTTCATGTACGAACGCTGCAGCGACAGTTGCTCCAGCTTGCGCGCCAGTTCGACCTGGGGATTTTCCTTGGCGTCGGTCAAGCGTGCTCTCCCGTGATCCACTTCCTGTCAGCGGCAACAGTTTGTCATCCCACGGGCATGCCGGGATACGTCGTCATTTCACCAGCCACAGCAGTATCGCCAGCAGCGCGCTTCCGAATACCACGACCATCATTGCAAAGCCGAACGCCAGCCACGGACCGAAGGTTTCGTCCCGTCCATATTCGCGCATCCATCGGGCGCGGTATGCCTGGTGCCGGATGGCCGCGCTGGCGGCGATGAAGATGCCCATCGCGATCAGCACGATGCCGCCGAGGCCGGATACCGGATTCGGCGCCAGCCAGGTGCCGATGTGTGGCGGATGGTTGCGTGTCAGCAACACGCTGTAGCGGTCCACGACGCCGCCGAACACGATCAGCGCCAGCGCGGTGCGCGTCCACGTCGCCAGCGTGCGGTCCACGTTCATGTAGCAGACCCGCGCCTGCAGCGCGACCATCTGCTGCAGCACCGCGGTCTGCGCTGCGTCGTCGCTTGGCTGCGCCACGTCGTTTCTCCTTCGCTGCGGAAGCCGGCGTTAGTCTGTCACCACGGCGCGGCGCTTGCTAGCGCACCGGAAACCATGCCATGCCGAGATCGTCCTCGAACGCGCCGTCGAACCGGCGCACGCGTTGGCGGAAGCGCGCTTCCTCGACGAAGCCCATGCGACGGTACAGTTTCTGCGCGCGCAGGTTGCCGGCACGCACTTTCAATTCGACCTTGCCGACCCGCGGATCGTGTTGCGCCCAATCGAGCAGGTCGCGCAACAACGCCGTGCCCGTGCCGTGTCCGGGATGGCTCGGGTGCGCCACGATCGTCAACCGGAACACGTGCGCGTTGGCGTGCATCGGCATCGGGTCGAGGAAGGCGTGGCCGACCAACGCGCCGTTTTCTTCGGCCACGATGTAGCGGCCATCCGTCGCCAGCTTCGCGATCTTGCTCCGGTACTCCTCGACCGGGATCTCGCCCGGCCAGGCAACCAGCAGGCCCGGTGTCCGCTGGGTTTCGGCTTCCGCCGCCGCGATGGTTTCGGCGTCGTCGGTGCGTGCGGTACGGATCTGCATGGCAGGCTCTGCACGGCATCGGGCGCGGCAGACCGCCGCCAAGACTGGCAAAATAGCGGGTTCGGGATTCGACCGCTCGCATGTACGCCATCAAGGAAATCTTCTACACGCTGCAGGGCGAAGGCTTCCACGCCGGGCGTCCGGCCGTGTTCTGCCGGTTCTCGGGCTGCAACCTGTGGTCGGGGCGGGAGCAGGATCGTGCCACCGCGGCGTGTGATTTCTGCGATACCGACTTCGTCGGCACCGACGGTGCAAACGGCGGCAAGTTTCCCGATGCGGCGGTGCTCGCGGACGTCATCGCGGGCCTGTGGCCGCGGGACCGGAAAGAAAACCGCTTCGTGGTGTTCACCGGCGGCGAGCCGCTGCTGCAACTCGACACGCCGCTGCTGGACGCCATGCACGCGCGCGGTTTCGAGTGCGCGGTCGAAACCAACGGCACGCTGGAGGCGCCGGACGGGCTCGACTGGATCACCGTCAGCCCCAAGGGCACCGCGCCGGTGAAGCTGAAGCGGGCGAGCGAGCTGAAGCTGGTCTATCCGCAGCCCACCGCGTTGCCGGAACGTTTCGCGGATTTCGCCGCGACGCATTTCTTCCTGCAGCCGATGGACGGCCCGCACGCGCTCGACAACACCCGCGCCGCGGTCGATTACTGCAAGGCGCACCCGCATTGGCGGCTCAGCCTGCAAACCCACAAGTACCTTGGCATTCCATGAGCAAAGAAATCTTCAACGTCTGGAAGGAATTCCGTTTCGACGCCGCCCACCAGCTCGACGCCGGTCCCGGCGGCGACCCGCGTTACCGGCGCGTGCACGGCCATTCCTACCAGGTGGAGGTGTGGCTGAGCGGTCCGCTGACCGCGCGCGGCTGGGTGGTGGACATGGGCGACCTGGAACGCCGCATCGGCGTCGCGCGCGACGCGCTCGACCACCACATGCTCAACGAGGTGGAAGGCCTCGGCATCCCGACCATGGAAAACATCGCCGCGTTCGTGTGGAAGAAACTCGGCGACCTGCCGCAACTGCAGCGCGTGGTGGTCAGGCGCGGCCAGAACGGCGAGGGCTGCGAGTACCTCGGGCCGGCTTGACGCGCCGACCGCGTCGGGTGTCGCGGAAGGCGGTGGCAGGCGCGGCGGCAATGCCGAATGGGCGTTGCCCGTGCGTCATTCCTTGATCTCGACGGCGAGGATGTGGAGCACTTCGCTGCCGACATTCTCGACGTGGTGCGGACCGATCGGGCCGCCCCAAAGCGCCGAGCCGACAGCCGGCCTTGCAGGAAACGTCCGCGAGTCCACGAGCACGTTGCCGTGCATGTCGTAGCGGACAAAGTCGCTCCAGCTCAATACGTACAACGCGGCGGGCCACTCGTGCGCGTGCACGGGGGTGCGCTGGCCAGGTTCGACCCGCGTATCGAGCACGCGGACCTTGCCGTTTTCCAGAAGGACGGCGTGATGGTCCGGCGCCTCGATCATGGCGTCCAGTGCGTGGGTTGCCGGACGCGCCGGGTCGATGACGTTCATGCTCTTCGCGGCCTCTTCGGATGCAGCGCCCGATCCGGCGGCACGCAACCGGGTGGTGGCCGGGTGCCTGCGGGGATGACGTGTCGGATGGCGGGGTGCCCTTCGGGCATGTCGGGGTTCGGGAAAAGGCGCGCGCCTAGGGTACGCACGCTATGCACTCGAGCTCCACACGCGCGCGCAACGCCAGGCCGTTGGCGCCGAGGGCGCTTCGGCTCGGGAAGTGGTCGCTGAAAAAGCCCCGGTAGACGCTATTGAATGCCGGCCACTCCTGCATGTCTGCAAGGAACACCGTGAACTTGACCACCCGGTCGAGGCCCGAACCATGACGGGCGAGAATGCCCTTGATGTTTTCCAGGGCCTGCCTGGACTCCGCGGAGATACCGCCCTGCACGAGGGCGGTCGTGCCCGGGACGTTTCCGACCTGGCCCGAGACGAAGAGCAGGTGCCCGACCCGGACGGCCTCGGAGAACGGCAACGACGCGAGCGCGGGATCCGGCGAGGGGAAGAACTCCGGATTCATGGTGTCGTCCACGGCGGTGTGCCTACGAGCCATGAGGAACCACCCCTATGTCGAAGTGCATGACATCCTCGCGGGAGCCGAGCTTGGTGTACAAGGCAATGGCAGGATCATCACCATGATCCGCCTGGACAAAGATGACGTAGGCATCCAGTTGAGCCGCGATCCTCTTTAATGCCTCGATGAGGCTGGTTGCGACCCCGAGTCTCCTGTGTTCTTCCGCCACGGCAAGATCATAAATGTAGATCTCGCTCCGTTCCTGTTCGAATTTTTGCAGGACGTACGCGGCCAGGCCACCAACAATGCGCTCCCCGTCACAGGCCGCAAGCGCGATGAAGGTTTCGTTGTCCAGGAGTTTTTCCAGGTACGCGGATTGCGGCTGCTTTTCCGCGTACGTTTCAATTTCACCGAATGCCTTGCCGAGTACGGCAAGCATGGATCGCATTTCCGCGATGTCCGACGAGGTCAGCCGGCGGATTGACAGGGAATGTGCCATGTTTTCACGGTGCGCCTGGCGCCTGACAGATCACGTGTCGCCGCAATCGCGTTGCGGTGCCCGGTACCGGCATCGCCGGTGACGCTGGAGTGGTCGCTCGCGTTCTCAGGCGTGCCGGATGGCCGGGCGCGGCTTGCGCTTGTAGCGGGTGCCCAGGATCACGTCCCACAGTCCGGTGGTCACGCCGAAGTTGGCGTCCGGGTGGTAGTGGTGGATGTTGTGGAAGCCGGCCCAGCGGCGCATCAGCGGGCTGTCGAAACGGTGCACGTGGATCACGACGTGGCTGAGCCCGTAGGCGGCATAGCCCGCGGCGATGGCGCCAGCCAGCAACAGCGCGTAGCCGACCGGAATGGCCAGCGCGAACAGCCCGCCCAGCACGGCCATGAACAGCGGCGGCATGAAGAACGGCAGCGCGTCGTAACCCAGCGGGTCGTCGTGATGGTGGTCGTGGCCGGCCCTGAACGGGCCGGTGTTGCCGTGGAACAGCCAGCGGTGCGCGGCGTATTCGATGAAGGTGAAGGCGAACAGCCCGCACAACGCGGTAAGCGCGCCCAGCGCGGGTCGCATGTGCCCGTACCAGATGCCGGTTGCGACCAGGACCACGCTGATCAGGCTGTCGCTGGCCAGCCCGGCGCGCAGGTTGAACAGGCTGGTGGACAGGCGCGCCAGCGGCCGCGCAAGCCATTCCAGCGGCGCGGGCAGACGCGATGCGGGCCTGCCGGATCCGTCCGGCGTGGCGGGAACCTTCGGGTTGCTGGACACGGCCTTCGGGCAGCTCCTGTCGCTGGGTGCGGTCGCGCGTGACCGGCGGTCAGCGCCTGCTCATCCGCCGGACCGCGCGGCAAGTATAGTCAGAAACGCCTTCCCGAGCATGCGGTGGATCAAGATGCCGACCGTCCGGAAAATTGCGGCGTTCATGTTGTTGCTGGCCGGTTTTGCCGCGCTGCCGGCATGGGCGCAACAGACCGATTCGGAACGCGCCGACCTGGCGCGGTACCAGAAGTATGCCGAAGCGCCGGTGGACCACGTCAGGTACTTCCAGATCAATGGATTCCAGTACCTCGCACCCGACACCGTGGCGCTCTGGTTCGGCGTGAACAAGCTGTACCTGCTGACCGTGCAGACGCCATGCAGCAACCTCGCATTCGCGAACGGCATCGGTTTGACCTCCAGGAACAACATGCTGTACCGCAACTTCGACTTCATCACCTTCGACCACCAGCGCTGCAAGATCCTCAAGATCGTGCCGGTGGACGAGTTGAAGATGAAGCAGGATGCGGAGAAGGCGAGGAAGGCGAAGGGGAATCCTGCGCCGGCTTCCAGCAGCTAGCCGGCTGCATCCTCTCCGAACAGGAACCGCTGCATTTCTCCGGCCAGCATCCTGCGTACCGCGGGATCGACCGGCGACAGGCGGTTCTCGTTGATCAGCATGGTCTGGTGGTCGAGCCACTGTTGCCACGCCTGCTTGCCGATGTGCCGATAGATGCGCTGGCCGAGTTCGCCCGGCCAGGGCGGACGTTCCAACCCTTCGGTTTCGCGCTTTGATTTGATGCAATAGACGGTATGCGTCATTCTGGGTCGAGGCAGGCTGTGGTGAAAAGCCAGGACAAGGAGCTCTTGACCATGGACGGTGGCTTTGGCCGTCCTGGTGTGCGTGAAGTGGCGGCGGGTTGGATGCAAACGATCATCGAACGAAGCCGCGATCATGGATGATCGCAGAACATGTTTTCATGAGGCCAGCATCCTTCTGACAGGCGCGGGAACGCCCAGTGTCGCGATTTCGGTTCGGGAGCACCAGCGCAATGCCGGATCGTCCGCGATGCCGGGATGCATGCGCACGCCGCGCCATTCCAGCGGCGTCGCCAGCAACTTGAAATGAGTGAAGGCGTGGTGGATTTCCGGCAGCGCCGCGGCGGCGGCGCCGTCGAGTTCGGCAAGGCGCGACGCAAGTTCACGCGCGCCGCTCGCATCGGCCGCTTCCGGCAGGCTCCAGAGGCCCGGCCAGATGCCTTGCGGTGGACGGCGTTGCAACAAGATGCGGTCTTGTCGATCGCGCAGCACCACGAACACGGATTGTCGTTCCGGGGATGCGCGCGCGGGACGGGGCGCGGGAATTTCCGCCACGAGTCCGCCGCGCAGCGCGACGCAATCGCTTGCCAATGGGCAGGCGTCGCAGCGAGGGTTGCCGCGGGTGCACACGGTCGCGCCGAGATCCATGATCGCCTGCGTGTAGTCGGCGACGCGCGCCGCCGGCGTGTGAGCTTCGGCGTGTTTCCACAACGCGTTCTCGACCACGCGTTCACCCGGCCAGCCGCGCATGCCGTGCCAGCGGCTCAGCACGCGCTTGACGTTGCCGTCGAGGATGGCGTGGCGCCGGTCGTGCGCCAGCGCAAGGATCGCGCCGGCGGTGGAGCGTCCTATGCCGGGCAGCGCGGCGAGCGTGTCGAAATCGCGCGGGAGGTCGCCGCCATGTTGCGCCGCGCAGACGCGTGCGGCCGCGTGCAGGTGGCGAGCACGCCGGTAGTAGCCGAGGCCGGACCACAATGCGAGCACGCGATCCTCGTCGGCCGCGGCCAGCGACGGCAGGTCGGGCAACGCGGCGACGAAGCGTTCGAAATACGGGATCACCGTCACGACCTGGGTTTGCTGCAACATCACCTCGGAAACCCATACACGATAGGGCGTGCGTCGATGCCCGCGGGTGTCCTGCCAGGGCAGGTCGTGGCGGCCGTGCAGGTCGTACCAAGCGAGCAGGCGGCGCGCGAAGCCGTCCACGGAGTCAGTGTCCACCCGAGGTCGCGGAGGCGGGCGCGGGTCCAGTCGACGTACCCGGCGCAGGCGCGAGGTCGGTTCCGGCGTCGATGCTGATGTCGGTGGCCTTGAGCCAGCCCAGGTCGAGTTGTTTCGCCTGCGCGGTTCCGGTGAACGGCAAGTGGCCCGAAGGCTCGCCCGGTTGGGCGGCCAGCAGGCGCGTCCACCAATCGTCGAACTGGGTGGGCTGCATGCGCAGGTCGGCATGTGCATCGTCGCCGTCCAGCTTCAGCGTGACCGTCAACGGAACGCCGGCGCGCGCCGGGGCGATCTGCAGTTCGATCTTGTCGATGACGTTGTCGTCGGTCGTCGGGGGAGCCGAAGACACCGCACCCGCGCCGGCCTTGGCGCGGGTTGCGCCCGATGCGGGCGGCGGCGGCGCGAACGAGCGGTGCAGCAAGCTGCCGGCAAGCTGCAGGGCGAGATCCTCGCCACCGCGCCAGCTGCCCCGCCCTTCGAGCTGCAGCGCGGCGCCGTGTTGCTCGGCAATGCCGACCTGCAGCGAGTCCAGGTCGATGACGCCGTCGCGGACCGCGGAAGGCGTGGTGGCGAACATGCCGGTCAACCTGCGCCCCGCGGCGGTGCGCGCGGATGCGTCGAGACGAAACCGCTGGCCGGGCGCCAGCGCACCGGTCACGAGGCTCAAATCGAACAGCAATGGCGAACCATTGCGGGTGAGCGTGCCCTGGCTCATGTGCACGCCGGTCGCGATGGTGGGCAGGCGCGGCGGGCCGGCGTGGTGCGGCAGTCGCGCGAGCAGGGTTTCCAGTTCGCCAAGGTCCAGGCGCGGCGCGTTCACGTCCACGCGTTCGATGGCGACGTCGCCGTGCAGCAGGGCTCGCCACGGCACCACGATGGTGGCGCCGGAGGCCTGCAGTACCGGTGTGCCCGATCCGATGTTGGTCAAGCTGAAACCCTGCAGTTGCACGCCGGGATGCGGAAACAGGGTGGGTTCGGCGGGCGCGTCCAGGTCCAGCCGAATGCCGGCGGCGGCAAGGTCGTTTTCCAGCAGCGTGGTGAAGCGTTGCGGTTGCAGCAGGTGATGGACGTACACCACCAGTGCCACCGCCAGCGCGACCAGCACCGCGGCGATCGCCAGTGCGATCCAGCGCAGCAGGTGCCGCGACGTTGGCGCGGATGCGGGCACGGTTGCCTCAGGCGGATGCCGGGAGAAGCCCGTCGAGGAAGGCGCGCGCCTCGAACGTGCGCAAGTCCTCCGCGCGTTCGCCCAGGCCCACGTAGCGTATCGGCAGCGCGAACTCGCGTGCCAGCGCGAACACCACGCCGCCCTTGGCGGTGCCGTCGAGCTTGGTCACGGCAAGTCCGGTGACGCCGATCGCGTCGATGAATTGGCGGACCTGGTTGATCGCGTTCTGGCCGGTGGTGCCGTCGATCACCATCAGCACTTCGTGCGGCGCCTCGGCGTCGAGCTTGCCGAGCACGCGCCTGACCTTGGCCAGTTCGTCCATCAAGCCGGATCGGGTGTGCAGACGTCCGGCGGTGTCGGCGATCATGACGTCCTTGCCGTGTGCGTCCGCCATCTGCAGCGCGTCGAAGATCACGCTGGCCGAATCCGCGCCCTGTCCCTGCGAACACACCGGCACGCCCAGCCGGCCGCCCCATTCCTGCAACTGCGCGACCGCGGCTGCGCGGAAGGTGTCGCCCGCGGCCAGCAGCACGTCGCGCTTCTCCTGCTGGAAGCGGCGCGCCAGCTTGCCGATGGTGGTGGTCTTGCCGACCCCGTTGACGCCGACCACCAGCAACACGAACGGCTTGCGTCCGCCCGGGTCGAGCGGTTGCGCGACCGGTTCCAGCAGCGCGACCATGCGCGAGCGCAAGGCTTCGCGCAAGGCCGCCGCGTCGGCGAATTCGCGCTTGTGCATGCGCCGGCGCAGGTCGTCGATCAGTTCGGCGGTGGCATTGACGCCGACGTCGGCCGAAAGCAGGGTGATTTCCAGTTCGTCCAGCAGTTCGTCGGAGAGCACCGGATTGCGCGCGAACAGGGACGACAGGCCGCGCGCGAAACCGCTGTCCGACAGGCGTTCGCGCCAGCCTCGCCGCGGCACCGCCGCGGCTGCGGTGGCGAGCAGGTCGTCCGGGCCATTGGCGATGTTCGGCAATGCGGATGCGTGCCATCCGGGCGAGCCGGGTTCCTGCCGCGCAGGTATGCTCGGTGCGACGGGCGCTTCGTCGTCCAACGGCGCGGGCCCGCGATCGACCGGGGGCGGCGGTTTGCGATTGGCGAGTTTGTTCCAGAGGCTCGGCATCGGAGTCAGGCAGGAAGGATCAGTGCCGAAATGCTAACACCCGCTTGCTTTACCGATGCGATCATCCCTGATCGCCGCGCAGCGAATCCTCGTGGTATCGAAGGTATGGCGATTGCCGGCACCGGAACGGGCTTCAGGGCTGCCAGGGCTGCCAGGGCTGCCGGAGCTGCCATCCATGGCCGAGAGCTCCGTGGCCGAGAACTCCGTGGCCGAGAGCCCAAGGCCGCCGTCCATGGCCAAGAACTCCATCCTGACTTTTCACGACGGCGACCGCGAATGGACAGGTTCGTGATTCCCGCATGGACCTGCGCGGCCATGCCATGACGCCACCCGGGCAGGTACGCATCATCGGTGGTCGCCTGCGCGGGTCGAAGCTGACCGTGCCGACGCTGCCCGGGTTGCGGCCAACACCGCAGCGCTTGCGCCAGACGCTGTTCGACTGGCTGGCGCCGGTGATCGAGGGCGCGCGCGTACTGGATGCGTTCGCGGGCAGCGGCGCGCTGGGCATCGAGGCCTTGTCACGCGGCGCGCGCGCCGCGGTTTTCCTGGAACGCGATCGCACCCAGGCGCAGGCGATCGCGGCGGATCTCGCGCGCCTGCACCAGGACGGCGGCGAAGTGCGCTGCGCGGATGCGTTGCGCGTGCTGGCGGCACCGGCAACGGAAAAGTTCGATATCGCGTTCATGGACCCGCCGTTCGAATCGGGGCTTTGGAGCGAAGCCGCGAGGTTGCTGGATGCGAACGGCTGGCTCGCCGACTCCGCGTGGGTGTACGTCGAGGCGGGCGGTGCCGGTGCGTGGACCGTACCCGCGCACTGGCGCATCCATCGGCAACGCGATGCCGGCGCGGTGCGCGGCACCTTGTTCCGCGTTGACGCCCTGCGAGCGTGACCGTGTTCCCGCGTGGCGCACGTCGATGCCACGACGGCGCCGCAAGATGGCACAATGGGGCATGGGGAACGCCAAGCCAACCCGCTCGAATCGCCGCATCGCGGTGTATCCGGGCACCTTCGACCCGATCACCAACGGGCACGCCGACCTGGTTTCGCGTGCGGCGCCGCTGTTCGACAAGGTGATCGTCGCGGTGGCGCGTTCGAGCGGCAAGACGCCGCGTTTCGAACTCGACAAGCGGGTCGAGCTGGCGCGCGCCGCGTTGTCCGACATCGGCAACGTCGAGGTGCGCGGGTTCGACACCCTGCTCGCCAGCTTCGTGGCCGAGTGCGGGGCCGGGGTGATCCTGCGCGGCCTGCGCGCGGTCTCGGATTTCGAATACGAGTTCCAGCTGGCCAGCATGAACCGGCACCTGATTCCGGAAGCCGAGACGCTGTTCCTCACGCCTGCGGAGGAGTGGAGCTTCATCTCCTCGTCGCTGGTGCGCGAGATCGCCAGCCTCGGCGGCGACGTTTCCAATTTTGTTCATCCGGCTGTCCAGAAGGCCTTGCGCCAGCGTAGGCGCAAGCCGGGGGGGCGAGCTGGTTCTGCCGTTCCACGCAAGTCATCGAGGTGATCGTCATGCGCAAATTCCTTTTCATCGCCGTCATCGCGTTGCTCGGCACGCTGGGGCTGAGCGCCTGCCACCAGGGCGGCCAGGCCGGGACCGCCACCCAGGCCAAGGCCACACGGCCATCCGACGCCGACGTGGACGCCGCCATCAAGGACTGCCAGGACAAGCATCCCAAGGCTTCTGCACCGGCCACCTCGGGAACCTCCGCGGCGGAAGCCGATGCGACCGAGGAAGATGACACGTGCGCGCGCGCGAACATCTCGGCTTCGGTCTGGCAAGCGTACATGCAGGAGCTCGTCACCGACAACCTGGGCGACATCACGAATGCGCCGTACGCGTATTTCGTGCCCTCGGGCAAGTACCCGGACAACCAGGGCGCGATCTCCCGCGTCCAGGACAGCTTGAACGGTACGGTCATCGCCACGGTTTTGCCGGGCAACATGATCGCCGTGGGCGGGCCGGACTCCGCGACCACCGCGCAGGTGCTGGAAGCCGCGTTCAAGCAGGCATCGCCGGGTTCGTTCAAGGGCGTGGTGGTGTTGTTCATGGGCGAACAGGCCGATGAAGCGGCCGTGAAGGCGGCCATCGACCCCAGCGGTGCCACCTTCAAGTTCGCGCAAATGTAAGCGAAGACGGCGCGGGCCGGGGGCCCGGGGTCCGCAAGGGCCGTCGAACGAACACGATGTTCGTTCGGCCACCGCCTTCGGCGCCATGGCCTTTGGCTACTTTCTGCCAAACAGGAAGTAGCCCGCTGGCCGCGCGACGTGCGAAGCTTGGTTGGCATGAATGTCCAGCGTGGCGGGTTTTCTCCGGATGCCCGGTGGATGGGGCGCGCCATGCGATAATCGGCGGTTTGCATCGACCGATTCCGGCGCCGCACCCCCATGCAGCAGATCCGCAACTTTTCCATCATCGCCCACATCGACCACGGCAAGTCCACGCTGGCCGACCGCATCATCCAGATTTGCGGCGGCCTCAGCGAGCGCGAAATGGAAGCGCAGGTGCTGGACGACAATCCGATCGAGCGCGAGCGCGGCATCACCATCAAGGCGCGTTCGGTGTCGTTGCCGTACACCGCGCGCGACGGCAAGGTCTATGAGCTGAACTTCATCGACACGCCCGGCCACGTCGATTTCAGCTACGAGGTTTCGCGTTCGCTGGCGGCTTGCGAAGGCGCGTTGCTGGTGGTGGACGCGGCGCAGGGCGTCGAAGCGCAGTCGGTCGCCAACTGCTACACCGCGGTCGAGATGGGCCTGGAAGTCGTGCCGGTGCTCAACAAGATCGACCTGCCGACCGCCGACATCCCGAAGGTGAAGGAGGAAATCGAGGCGGTGATCGGCATCCACGCCGACGATGCCGTCGCGATCAGCGCCAAGACCGGCGAGAACGTGCGCGACGTGCTGGAGGCGATCGTCGCGCGCATCCCGCCGCCGAAACCGCGCGACACCGACAGGCTGCAGGCGCTGATCATCGATTCCTGGTTCGACAACTACCTCGGCGTGGTCTCGCTGGTGCGCGTGATGCAGGGCGAGATCAAGCCCGGCGACAAGCTGCTGGTGATGTCCACCGGGCGCGCGCACGAAGTCGACCAGGTCGGCGTGTTCACGCCCAAGCGCACCAGGACCGACAAACTCGGCGCCGGCGAAGTCGGTTTCGTGTGCGCGTCGATCAAGGACGTGCATGGCGCGCCGGTGGGTGACACATTGACGCTCGCGTCCAGTCCGGCGGCAAAACCGCTGCCCGGCTTCCAGCACATGCAGCCGCGCGTGTTCGCCGGGCTGTTTCCGGTCGCGGCCGACGACTTCCCGGCGCTGCGCGAAGCACTGGACAAGCTGCGCCTCAATGACGCAGCGCTGTTCTTCGAGCCCGAGTCATCGGAAGCGATGGGCTTCGGTTTCCGGTGCGGCTTCCTCGGCATGCTGCACATGGAGATCGTGCAGGAACGCCTGGAGCGCGAATACGGCCTCAACCTCGTCACCACCGCGCCGACGGTGGTCTACGAAGTCCTGAAAACCGATGGCGAAGTCATGTTGCTGGACAACCCGGCCAAACTCCCGGCGTCGCCGATCGTGCAGGAGATCCGCGAACCGATCATCGTGGCCGACATCCTGACGCCGCCCGAGCACGTCGGTGCGGTGATCACGTTGTGCGAGGAAAAGCGCGGCGTGCAGCGTTCGATCCAGTACCTCGCATCGCAGGTACGGATCAGCTATGAAATGCCCCTGGCGGAAGTGGTGCTGGACTTTTTCGATCGCCTGAAATCGGTCAGCCGTGGCTACGCCTCGATGGACTACCACTTCGACCGTTTCGAAGCCGGCCCGTTCGTGCGCGTGGACGTGCTGATCAACGGCGACCGGGTGGACGCACTCAGCCTGATCGTGCATCGTGCGCAGGCCGATCGCCGCGGTCGCGACCTGGTCGAACGGATGCGCGAGCTGATTCCGCGACAGATGTTCGACGTGGCGATCCAGGCCGCGATAGGCGGCCAGGTGATCGCGCGCTCGACGGTGAAGGCGTTGCGCAAGAACGTGCTGGCCAAGTGCTACGGCGGCGACGTGTCGCGCAAGAAGAAGCTGCTGGAGAAACAGAAGGAAGGCAAGAAGCGGATGAAGCAGGTCGGCCGCGTCGAGATTCCGCAGGAAGCATTCCTCGCGGTGTTGCGCACCGACAAGTGATATCCCCCTCTCCAGCGAGCGGGAAGCCGCCATCCATGGCAAGGAGCTCCGTGGTGGCGCGCAGCGCCGGATGGGGGGAAGTCTTCGCGAGCCCCCCATCCGCCTTCGGCACCTTCCCCCGCAAACGGGGGAAGGGAACAATGAGACGTTGGCGCTGCCGGGATGACGAACGACACTGGATGCCGGCCTTCGCCGGCATGACGATGATGCTGTAGCGGCGCGGCGCAGGCCCGCACGAAAAAGGAACACGCAGTGAAGAAAGACGCATTGGGAACCGTGGTGCTGGTGGCGATCGTCGCCATCTGCCTGTACATCTGGTACAAGACCTCCGACTTCGCGCTGGCGCTGGTGCTGATCACCGCGGCGTTCTTCGCGATCTGGCTGGGCGACAAGCTGCTGTTCGCGCGCCGTCGACGCGAACGGGCGGCGGGCGAGGGCGAGAAGCCGCACGAGCCGGTGCTGGTCGATTACGCGCGCTCGTTCTTCCCCGTGATCCTGGCGGTGCTGGTGTTCCGTTCGTTCCTGATCGAACCGTTCCGGATTCCCTCGGGTTCGATGATGCCGACCCTGCTGGTCGGCGATTTCGTGCTGGTCAACAAGTTTGCCTACGGCCTGCGGCTGCCGGTGACCAACGCCCGGATCCTGGAAGCGCTGGACAGCGGCGAACCGCAACGCGGCGACATCGCGGTGTTTCGCTACCCGCTGAACCCGAAAGAGGATTACATCAAGCGCATCGTCGGCCTGCCGGGCGACACCATCGCGGTCAAGGGCGAGCAGCTGTTCGTCGATGGCAAGCCGGTGCCGCAGACGTTGATCGGCCCGTATCGCGGCACCGACAAGGTCAGCATCCAGATGCAGGAAAACCCCATGATGTCGCCGGTCACCTTGCACGAGGAAGACCTCGACGGCGCCAGGCACCAGATCCTGCAGTTCGGCTACATCGAACAGTACAACTGCATCGGTTCCGGCGGCGTCATGCTGCCCGGCGGCGGCTGCCAGTGGACGGTGCCGCAGGGGCATTACTTCGCGATGGGCGACAACCGCGACGACAGCGAGGACAGCCGCTTCTGGGGCTTCGTGCCTGAGGGCAACCTCGCCGGCAAGGCATTCTTCATCTGGTTCAGCCTTGCCGACTGGCACCGCATCGGCACCGTGTTGCGTTGACATCCGGCGTGCGCCGGTCACGAAATGGACAACTGACGCTGCGCCCGCGTCGCACCGGCAGCGTGTTGCATTAAGCTCTTGGCGTCCCGCGGGGTCCCGTGGGCGGCGCGCGCGTTGCGGCGCGGGCGACGAGCGACAAAATCCCAAACGCAGTTCGAGGGGGCGACTCCATGAAGTATCAATCGGGGAAACGTCAATCGGGCATCACCCTGATCGGGTTCGTGATCATCCTGGTGGTGGTGGCATTTTTCGGATACACCGCGATGAAGCTGGTGCCGGCCTACATGGAATACATGGGCGTGGTGAAGGCCATGAACCAGATCGCCACCGAGCCCAACCTCGCCAGCAAGACGCCCGAGGAGATTCGTTCCGACCTCGGCTTCAAGGGCAGCTTCCAGTACGTCGACGACGACACCCTCAAGGGCGGCAACGTCCACATCGTGAACACCGCGAAAGGCGGTTCGGTGTTGCAGGTGAGTTACGACAAGAAGATCCCCTGGATCTACAACATCGATTTCCTGGTGCACTTCCAGAAGTCGGTGCCGCTGCAAGTGCAGGTGCAGGAGTGACGTGAAGCCGGGCTACCGTTTCGACGACGAGTCGTTGCTCGAGCTCGCGCTGACCCACCGCAGCGCCGGACGCCCCAACAACGAGCGGCTGGAATTCCTCGGCGACGCACTGGTCAACCTGGTGGTCGCCGAGATGCTTTTCGATGCGCGTCCGCGCGCCAGCGAGGGCGAGTTGTCGCGCCTGCGCGCGCAACTGGTGAGCGAACCGGCATTGGCCGAGCGTGCCCGCGAACTGCAGCTTGGCGATGCGCTGAAACTTGGCTCCGGCGAACTGAAGAGCGGCGGGTTCAGGCGTGATTCCATCCTCGCCGATGCGTTCGAGGCGTTGGTCGCGGCGATCCATCGCGACGGTGGCTTCGAGGCGTGTCGCGCCTGGTTGCGCGACATCTTCACAGAGCCGCTGGCGTCGATCGGGCCGCCGCAGAAGGATCCGAAGACCCTGCTGCAGGAATGGCTGCAGGGCCGCGGCCTGCCGCTTCCGCACTATGAATTGCTGGCCGAGCACGGCGAGGAACACGCGCGCAGGTTCGACGTGGCCTGTGCCATCGAACAGCCGCGCGCGGCACGTTTCGAAGGCAGCGGCGGCAGCCGGCGCGCGGCCGAACAGCAGGCGGCCGAGGCGATGCTGGGGTTTCTCGTCGACAGCGAACGCGCATGAACGAACCCTTCCGTTGCGGCAACGTCGCGATCGTCGGACGCCCGAACGTCGGCAAGTCCACGCTGCTGAACGCGCTGGTCGATGCGCACCTGTCGATCGTGACGCCGCGTGCGCACACCACCCGCCAGCGCATCCTCGGCATCGCCAACCCGGCGGGCGGGCAGATCGTCTATCTCGACACGCCGGGGTTGCATCGCGAGGCCAAACGCGCGATCAACCGCAGCCTGAATCGCGCGGTGCACGCGGCGATCGCCGATGCGGATGTCGCGGTGCAGGTGGTGGCCGCGGAACGCTGGGATGACGAAGACGCCGCGGTGTACGCCGCGTTGGCCGAGCGCGATATCCCGCGCCTGCTGGCGGTCAACAAGGTCGATCGGGTCGCGGCCAAGGAAAAGTTGCTGCCGTTCGTCGAAACGTTGGTGCGCGATCGTGCGTGGGACGAAGTGTTCATGGTCAGCGCGCAGCGGCGCATCGGGCTCGCCGAACTCGAGCGTGCGATCCTCGTGCGCCTGCCCGGGGGTGAAGCGCGCTACGACGCGGAAAGCTACACCGACCGCAGCGAGCGTTTCCTCGCCGCCGAACTGGTACGCGAACAATTGATGCGCCAACTGGGCGAGGAATTGCCTTACGCCACCACGGTCGAGATCGAACGCTTCGAGGACCGCGCCGACGGCCTCACCGAGATCGCCGCGGTGGTGTGGGTGGAGCGCGAAGGCCAGAAAGCCATCGTGATCGGCGCCGGCGGGCGTCGTGCCAAGGCCATCGGCAGCGCCGCGCGACGCGCGATCGAGGAGTTGCTGGGCCGGCGCGTGTTCCTGAAATTGTGGGTGCGGGTGCGCGCCGGCTGGTCGGACGATGAAGCGGCGTTGAAGCAATTCGGGTACGAATAGCGGACCCGATGCGCGTCGAATCGCAACCAGCGTATGTGCTGCACGTTCGCGCCTGGCGCGAGACCAGCCTGCTGCTGGAAGCCTTCACCCGCGATTTCGGGCGGGTGGGTCTGGTCGCACGCGGCGTGCGCGGGGCGCGTGCACGCCTGCCGCGTTCGCTGCTGGAACCGATGCAGGCGTTGCGCCTCGGCTGGAGCGGTCGCGGCGAATTGCAGACCCTGACGACGGCCGAACCCGATGGCCCCGTGCACGCGCTGCGTGGCGACGCGCTGTTGTCGGCGCTGTACGTGAACGAATTGCTGGTGCGCCTGGTCGCGCGCAACGATCCGCATCCGGGCCTGTTCGACCGTTATGCGGCCTTGCTCGGGGAGTTGGCCGAGGGACCCTTGCTTGCGTGGCGGTTGCGCTGTTTCGAGCGCGACTTGCTGGCCGCGCTCGGCTACGCGATGCAACTCGGGACGGCGGCCGATACCGGCGCAGCGATCGATCCCGACGCGACTTACGACTACCTGCCCGAGCAGGGCGCGGTCGCCGCCGGCAGCCATCCCGGCGGGGTGCGTGTGCGCGGCTCGGCCTTGCTGGCGCTGGATTCCGGGGCATTGCCCATCGCCGAGGACCTTGCGGCCTTGCGCCGCCTGATGCGCATGCTGATCGGCACGCACGTGGGCGAGCGCGGGCTGCAGTCGTGGCGGGTGCTGGCCGGCCCGCTGCGTTCCGGCTGACGCCTACTCGTCGGCTTCAAGCTCCGCATGCAACGCCGCGCGGGTTTCCGCGAGGGCGTTCCGGAAGACGATCAACAAGGCTTGCACCTCGCCGCCGTCGGCGCCGGTCGCGAGTGCACGATGCAGCGCGGCGCTGGCCTGGGCCAGCGCCTGGGCGCCGCAGAATCCGCAGGATGCACGCAAGCGGTGCAGGATCGGGCGCAAGGTTTGCGGATTGCGGGTCGCACGCTCGAGCTCACCCTGGACCTTGGGCAATTCCTGTTCCGCGAACAGCCGGCGCAGCCGCGCCACCGCATCCGGCGACCCGCAGGCGCGCAGCGCATCGTCGTCGTCGAGCGGCGAATGGGAGGGCGTGCAGCCGTGCCGTTGCAGCAGCCCGCGCAGGGTTTCGAGCTCCATGGGCTTGGCCAGCACCTCGGCGAAGCCCGCGCGCAACAGCGGCGCCGTTTCGGAATCGCTGGCCGCGCTGGTGGCGATGGCCGGGGTCGTGCGCGATGCCGCGCCGGGGTCGGCGCGCAGCGTCACCAGCACCGCGTCTCCGTTCAACGCCGGCAGGTGCTGGTCCAGCATCAGCAAGTCCCAGCGCCGGGTACGCGCCAGCTCCAGTGCGGTCGGGCCGTCGGCGCAATCGGCCACCTCGGCGCCGCAGGCGGCGATGGCTTCGCGCAGGAACTCGCGGCTGACCGGGTCGTCTTCGGCCAGGAGTACCCGAAAACGGGCGGCGTCCTTGTCCATGGGCAACTTCCGATGGCCTCCGTTGGCATCCATTCGGATGCGGGCTGGCACAATCGGGATCACTGATACCTGAAAAGGGCGGTCGTGACAAGTTGTGGCCGAATCCTGGTGGCAGGCTGCTTGCTGCTTGCGTGCGGGTGCGCACAGGCCGCCGTGCGCGTGCGGGCGGCGTCGCTCGCGCTGCCGGGTGTCAGCCTTGCGGATGTGCGCATGGAGGTTTCGCTCGGACCCGACGGCCGTCCGCAGTTGCTGCTCGATGCCGCCAGGGTTTCGATCCCGGCCATGGGCTGGCGCGACGTGGCCCTGTCGTTGCGCGGCGAACCGCAACAGGCCGGCGGCAAGACCTGGCGGTTCACCGGCCATGTGGAAACGAAGCGCGCGCCGGGCGGGGCGTTGGCGAACGCCGACCTCGACATCCTGTACGACCCCGACGGTGGCACGCTGCAAGTCGACGTGAAACAGGGCAAGAGCAACCTGCACGCACTGTTGCCGCTGGACCAGACCAGCCACGTGCAGATGACGGTCGCCGCGTTGCCGCTGGCGTGGCTGCGTGGCGTGCTGGATGCCGCGTGGCCGGGCGGCCGCCTCAATGGCGGCAGCGTCGACGGCACGCTGGCGCTGGATCTCGCTTCCGAAGGAACCCGCGTATCCGGCCGCGTCGACCTGGCCGGGGTCGACCTCGACAGCAAGGCGGGTAATCTCGCGGCGCAAAAGGTCGGGGGCAGCGGAAGCTTCCTCATCGACAACGGCCCGGCTTCGACCAACCTGATGTTCGATGGCACCCTGGCCGGCGGGCAGATGCTGGTGGGGCCGTTGTATGCGCAGTTGCCGGCGCATCCGGTCAACCTGCACGTGAGCGCGACGCTTGCTGCCGCCGGCATTTCCATCGGCTCGCTCGACTTCGACGATCGCGATGCGCTGCGGCTTTCCGGCAGCATGGGTTTCGACCGCAGGGGCAACCTCGACAGGCTCGACCTCAAGCGTTTCGCGGCCGCCTTTCCGGCGGCCTACACGCGTTACGGCACCACCCTGGTCCAGAACCTCACGGGACTCGCGCAGATAGGTATTTCCGGCAGCGTGAGCGGATCGCTGGACATGGGCGCCGGCGGTTTCAGGGCCTTCGATCTCGCCGCCAGCAACGTTTCCATCGACAGCCATGGCGCCGGCATCGCGGTGGCGAGGCTGGACGGCAAGGTCGATTGGCGTGCCAAGGCATCGCGTCCGGCCACCACGCTGGGTTGGGACGCACTGGCGCTGTACCGGATCGCGTTCGGGCCGGCGAAGCTCGGGCTGGAAGACCGCAGTGGCACGCTGGTACTGCAGCAGCCGGTCACGACCGGCGTGCTCGACGGGTCGTTCCTGCTCGACCGGTTTGCCTGGCGACCGGATGCCGGCAAATCGCAGCGCCTGTCCGCGTCGTTCGCGGTCACCGACGTCGACATGCCCGAGTTGTGCAAGGCGTTCGGTTGGCCTGCGTTCGGAGGCAAGCTGGGCGGGGCGGTGCCCGACCTCAGCTACCACGGCGACGACCTGGTGTTCGGGGGCGGCCTCTCCTTGAACGTGTTCGGCGGTGCGGTCAGTGTCACCAATCTCAGCATGCGGCATCCGTTCGGCGTGGCGCCCGAACTCGCCGCCGACATCGATTTGCAGCAACTGGATCTCGCCCAGCTCACCGGCGTGTTCGACTTCGGCCAGATCACGGGCCGCCTGGATGGCGATATCCAGGCTCTTCAACTTGTCGACTGGAAACCCACCGCGTTCCGCGCCCATCTGGCCGCAAACGACGGCGGCAAGATCAGCCAGCACGCGATCAAGAGCCTCACCGAAGTCGGCGGTGGCGGCATCGCGGGCGGCCTGCAGGGCATGGCGCTGCGCCTGTTCAAGACCTTCGGCTATTCGCGCATCGGCCTCAGTTGCCTGCTGGACCACGGGGTCTGCACGATGGGCGGCATCAACCCCGACCCCGACCCGAGCGACGATGGCTACACCATCGTGGAAGGCAGCGGCTTGCCGCGCATCACCGTGATCGGCCATCAACGCACGGTCGATTGGGCGACATTGGTCGGCCGCCTGAAATCGGCGACCGAAGGCAATGGGCCGGTGATCAACTGACGCCCGCAAGTGTAAACTCGGGCGCAATGCGGGGTCCGCCGCACACCCACTGGAGAGAGAGCATGCGCAAACCCGTATTCCTGATGGCCTTCGCGCTGGCCTTGCTGGCCGGCTGCGTCACCATCAACGTGTATTTTCCCGCCGCGGCCGCGCAGCAGGCGGCCGACAAGGTGATCAGCAACATCATGGGTTCCGACAGCCCGACGCCGTCCGCCGCGCCGCCGTCGTCGGCTCCGCAACCCGCTTCCAGCAGCGATCCGGGCCACGGCATGCGTGGCGAACCGTTGGCGATGCTGGTCCTCGATGCGCTGGTGCCGGCGGCGAGTGCGGCCGAGTCGCAACCCGACCTCACCATACACACCCCGCAAATCGAAGCGATCCAAGCGCGCATGCGCACGCGGTTCCAGTCGACGCTGCAGGGCCTGCTGGATTCCGGAGCGATCGGATACACCCACAACGGCGATGTCGCGATCCGCGATATGGCGAAGGTCGCGTTGCCGCAGCGCGCGCAGACGCAGCAGGCGGTCGCGGCCGAGAACGCCGACCGTGCGGAGCTGTACAAGCAGATCGCCGCCGCCAACGGCCATCCCGAATGGGCGTCGCGGATGCGCGAGGCCTTCGCCAAGCAGTGGATCGATCGCGCACATGCCGGTTGGTACTATCAGGACGCGTCCGGCAACTGGCAGAAAAAATGACGACAGGATGTCGGCATCCCGGCCAGCACATGGACGTGCGCTGAGCCGGGATCCGGAGTGGCGTCGCGCCCCCTCCACGCCGGGTGAAGCGGTGCAGGGGTGCGCCGGTTCACAAATCCGTGATGCCGTGCGGGGCATGATCCTCCGACGGCATGGGGAGGCGGCATGCGCATCGGGCTGGTGACGGATTCGACTTGCGATCTTCCGCGCAAGTTCATCGATGACAACCAGATCGTGATCCTGCCTATCACGGTGCGGATCGACGGACACACCTTCGTCGACGTGCGCGACCCGGCGGCGACGGAAAGCTACTACCAGGGCGAAGTCGGCAAGCGTGGCCACGCCGCGGAAACCGAGCCGCTGTCGGTGGATGCGATCCGCGACCTGTTCCTGGGCAAGCTGGTGCTCGATTACGACGCGGTGTTCTGCCTCACCGTCACCTCCACGCGCAGCCCGGTCTTCGCCAACGCGACGCAAGCCAGCTTCGCGATCCTCGGGGCGTATCGTCCGGTTCGCCAGGCCGCCGGCAACAACTCGCCGTTCCTGATGCGCGTGCTGGATACGAAAAGCCTGTTCGCGGGGCAGGGCATCAGCGCGATCGAAGCCACGCGCATGATCGCCGCCGATTCCAACCCGGGCCAGATCCGCGAACGCCTCAGCGAACTCTCGAACCGGACGCACGCCTACATGCTGCCGCGCGACCTGCACTACCTGCGCGCGCGCGCACGCAAGAAGGGCGATCGCAGCGTCGGATTGCTGAGCGCAACGCTCGGCACGGCGCTGGACATCAAGCCGATCCTGCAATGCTTCCAGGGCGAAACGAGACCCGTGGCCAAGGCGCGCGGTTTCGAACAGGGTGCGGAAATGCTGTTCGGGCACGCCGCGGCGGCGGTGCAACGGGGGCTGCTGGTGCCCGCCGTGTGCATCAGCTATGGCGGCCGCCTGCGTGACATGGAAACGCTGCCCGGCTATGGTGCGTTGGCGGTCGCCTGCGCCGATGCCGGCGTCGCCTTGCATGCCAGCGTGATGAGCATCACCGGCATGGTCAACGTCGGCACCGGCGCGGTCAGCCTCGGCTACGCCGCGGAGGCTGATCCTCCGTTCTGATTCGGTGGGCCTTGACGCGTCTGGCAAGATGCGCGGATGAAAAAGCCGCCGCGCGACATGGTGTTCGAAGCAGCCATCGACGATCTTTCCCACGATGGGCGCGGAGTTGCGCACGTGGACGGCAAGACCGTGTTCGTGTCCGATGCCTTGCCGGGCGAACGGGTGCGCGCGAAGCTGCTGCGCAGGCACAGGAATTTCGACGAGGCGCATGCCGGGGAAATCCTCGCGGCGTCGCCGGATCGCGTCACGCCGCGCTGCCCGCATTTCGGCACCTGCGGCGGCTGCGTGCTGCAACACCTCGCTCCAGTCGCGCAGATCGCGGCCAAACAGAATGTTCTAGCGCAGAACTTCGCGCGCATCGGCCACGTCGAACCCGCGCGCTGGCTGGCGCCGCTGACCGCCGGGACGTGGGGCTACCGCCGGCGCGCGCGCCTGTCCGTGAGGCTGGTGCCGAAGAAGGGCAAGACGCTGGTCGGCTTCCGCGAACGCGATCCGCGTTTCGTGGCGGACCTCGTCCATTGCGACGTGCTCGATCCCGCGCTGGGCGACAAGCTGGATGCACTGGGGGCGTTGTTGAACGACATGCAGGGCGCGGCATCGATCCCGCAGATCGAGTTTTCGGCGGGCGATGCGGCGCGCGTGCTGGTGTTCCGCCACCTCGCACCGTTGCCGGACGACGACAAGCGGAAGCTGGCAGCTTTCGGCCGCGCGCATGGCTTCGCGATCCTGCTGCAGCCGGGCGGCACCGACAGCGTGCATCCGCTGGATGGCCAGGCCGTCGACCTGCATTACGCGTTGCCGGATTTCGGGTTGAAGCTCGCGTTCGCGCCGCTGGATTTCGTGCAGGTCAACGCCCGCATCAACCAGAAGATGATCGAACACGCGCTCGCGCTGCTCCAGCCGGGGCCAGGCGACCGCGTGCTCGACCTGTTCTGCGGGCTGGGCAATTTCAGCCTGCCGATCGCGCGCCGCGCCGCGCATGTTTGTGGCGTGGAGGGCGATACCGGGCTGGTCGAACGCGCGCGTGCCAACGCGGTTGCCAATGGTGTCGGCAACGCCGAGTTCCATGTCGGCGACCTCACGGGCGATGTGCGTGGCAGTACCTGGGCGCGCGCGGATTGGAATTCGATGCTGCTGGATCCGCCGCGCAGCGGCGCCGATGCATTGCTGAAGCAGTTGCCCGGCAAGTCGGTGCGGCGCGTGGTGTACGTGTCCTGCCATCCGGCCTCGCTGGCGCGCGACGCCGGCACGCTGGTGCGCGAACACGGATTCCGCCTCGAAGCCGCGGGCGTGATGGACATGTTCCCGCACACGGCGCATGTGGAATCCATTGCGTTGCTTGAACGGGGCTGATTCCGCGCAGGCTGCGTGGGTCCTTTATGATCGGCGATTCCGGCCAGTCCGCCGATGCCGACTTCGTGCTGCATGTTGATCATTGGAATCGAAGGCAAGGAACTCACCGCGAACGACCGCACGCGGCTGGCCGCGCCGGAAGTCAGCGGGGTGATCCTGTTCACCCGCAATTACGCCGATCGCGAACAGTTGCTGCGCCTGGTGGTGGCGATCCGCGCGGAGCGCGGCGGGGAATTCGTGATCTGCGTGGACCACGAAGGCGGACCGGTGCAACGCTTCCGCGAAGGGTTCACGCGGTTGCCGCCGCTGGCGCGGATCGGCGAGTTGTACCGGCGCGACCGCGGCGCCGGCATCGCGATGGCGGAAATGCATGCGATCGTGATGGCCAGCGAGCTGCGTGCCTGCGACGTCGATTTCTCGTTCGCGCCGGTGGTCGACCTCGCGCGCGGCAACCGCGTGATCGGCGAACGCGCGTTCGATCCCGATCCCGGGATCGTGGCGGAACTCGGCGCGGCGTATGTGCGCGGGATGCGCCTGTCCGGCATGGCTGCGACCTTGAAGCACTATCCGGGGCACGGCTCGATTCCGGAAGACACCCACCTCGAAGCGGCGATCGACCCGCGCCCGCTCGAGGCCATCCGCGCGGCCGACCTGGTGCCGTTCGTGGACGGCCTTGCCGCCGGCGCGGAAGCCGTGATGGTGGCGCATGTGACCTATCCCGCGATCGATCCCCTCGCGGCCGGCTACTCGAGAACATGGATCGGGGAAATACTGCGCGGCGAGCTCGGTTTCCGCGGCGTGGTGTTCAGCGACGACGTCGGCATGGTCGCGGCCGAGTCCGCAGGCGGCATCGGTGCGCGCGTCAGCGCGCACCTCGACGCCGGTTGCGACCTGGTACTGGTATGCCATCCGGCGATGGTGGACGCGGCGCTCGACGCCGTGCGCGGGCGCGTGCCCTGCGCCGCCGAAAAAATCGCGACCATGGCAGGATCGGTGGCGGAGGGTTGGGCATCCCTGCAAGGCGACCCCCAGTACCGGCGTTACGTCGCGGCACTCGGCGAACTCGCCGCGCCGGCCGGGACCCACGCGTGAACGCCGTGCAGCATCCGCTGGCTGCGGTGTTGCCGGGTGCCCGGCGCATCCACGAACGCGCCGCGCTGGATGCCGCGATCGCGCGAATCGGACGGGAAATCACCGCCACCTTGCAGGGCGAGCGCGCGGTGTTCCTCACCGTGATGAACGGCGGGATGTTCTTCGCCACGCCGCTGGCGTTGGCGATCGGCTGCGACCTGGAATTCGATTACGTGCACGCGAGCCGCTACGGCGACGCGATCGCGGGCCGCGAGGTCGAATGGCAGCGCAAGCCGCGCGCGTCGCTGGGCGGGCGCACGGTGATCCTCGCCGACGACATCCTCGACGAAGGCTACACGCTGGCTGCGCTGCGCGATTACTGCGTGTCCGCAGGCGCGCGGCGTGTGCTGATTGCGGTGTTGTGCGTGAAGTGCCACGATCGCCGGGTGGCGGGCCTCGCAGCCGATTTCGTCGGCGTGGAAGTGCCCGATCGCTACGTGTTCGGTTGTGGGCTCGACTATTACGGGCAGGGCCGCAACCTGCCCGACATCTACGCATTGGAGGAGTGACGACACGTGGGCGATTCGATCGACCTCGCCGTGATCGGCGGCACCGGCGTGTATGCGTTCCCCGGTCTGGAGGACCCGCTGCGCCATGAAATCCGCACGCGCTGGGGCGCACCGTCGTCGGCGATCGCGACCGGGAAGGTACTGGGCAAACGCGTCGCGTTCCTCGCCCGCCACGGCGAGGGGCACACCATTGCGCCGCACCGCATCAATTACCGCGCCAATCTCGCCGCGCTGCACGAACTCGGCGTGCGGCGGGTGGTCGGCGTCAACGCGGTAGGCGGCATCCGCGACGACATGGGGCCGCGGGTGCTGGCGATTCCCGACCAGCTGATCGACTACACCACGGTGCGCGCTTCCAGCTTCTGCGATGCCGATGGCGAACCGGTGTTGCATGCCGAATTCGGCGAGCCGTACAGCGCCGGGCTGCGGCGCGGGCTGTTGGATGCCGCGCATCGCGCCGGGGTCGCCGTGGTCGATGGCGGTTGCTATGGCGCGACGCAGGGTCCGCGCCTCGAAACCCGCGCGGAAATCGGGCGCCTGCGTCGCGACGGCTGCGACCTGGTCGGCATGACCGGGATGCCCGAGGCCGTCCTGGCGCGTGAACTCGACATCGACTACGCCTGCATCGCGGTGGTCGCCAACTGGGCGGCCGGTTGCGGCCCCGATCCCGATGCGCCGATCAGCCTGGATGAAATCCATGCGCACCTCGCCGCCGCGGCCGGGCAAGTGCCGGCGCTCGTGCGGGCACTGCTGGCCGATTGAGCGACGCGCGTCACAAAACGGGCTTGCGCAAGGGTCCGGGCTGGGCCGATACTCTTGCCGCGCTCGGTGCGAGCCTTGGTTTGGAACGTTGCGAAAAAAGGGGTTCCGGAAATGGCAGTGGGTACGGTGAAGTGGTTCAACGATGCCAAGGGCTTCGGTTTCATCACGCCCGATGGCGGTGGCACGGACGTGTTCGTGCATTTCTCGGCGATCAAGGCACAGGGCTTCCGCAGCCTCAAGGAAGGCCAGCGCGTCAAGTTTGAGATCGTGCAGGGTCCGAAGGGCATGCAGGCGTCGGAAGTGACCGGCGAGGGCGAAACCGCGTCGGCAGCCTGATCGTCGCGCGACGCCTACGCGTCGCGGATCACCAGCAACCTGCGCTCGGTCATGTCCTCGATCGCGTAACGGATGCCTTCGCGGCCGAAGCCCGAAAACTTCACGCCGCCGTAGGGCATGTTGTCGACGCGGAAGCTCGGGATGTCGCCGACCACCACGCCGCCTTCGGCCAGCGTGTCCCACGCGCGCATGGCGTGCGTGAGGTTGTCGGTGAACAGCCCGGCCTGCAGCCCGTAATCGGAGTCGTTGACCGTGGCGAGCGCGGCATCGAACTCCTCGAATGGTTCCAGCAGCGCGATTGGGCCGAAGGCCTCCATGCGGTTGAGCTTTGCCGCGTGAGGGACTTCTTCCAGCACCGTCGCGTCCAGCATGTTGCCGTTGCGCTTGCCGCCGCACAGGATTTTCGCGCCGGCTTGCTTCGCTTCCGCGATCCAGCTTTCGAGGCGCTTCGCCGCGGCTTCGTCGATCATGGGACCGAGGAAGGTTTCCGGGTCCTTCGGATCGCCGGCTTTCAGTTTCTTCGTCGCCGCGACGAAGCGCTTCTTCACCTCGTCGTACAACGATGCGTGGACCAGGATGCGTTGCACGCCGATGCAGCTTTGGCCGGATTGGTAGAAGCTGCCCGAGATCAACCGCGCGATCACGAAATCGAGCCGCGGTTTCTGGTCGGCGTCGACGATGCACGCCGCGTTGCCGCCGAGTTCCAGCACCACTTTCTTCCTGCCCGCGCGTGCCTTGAGGTCCCAGCCGACCTGGCCGCCGGTGAACGACAGCAGCTTCAGGCGCTCGTCGGTGACGAACGGATCGGCGTCCTCGATGTTGCAGGGCAGGATCGAGAACGCGCCTCTGGGAAGATCGGTTTCCGCCAGCACCTCGCCGATGATCAGGGCGCCGATCGGCGTGCGTTCGGACGGTTTCAGCACGAACGGGCAGCCCGCCGCGATCGCCGGGGCGACCTTGTGCGCGACCAGGTTCAAGGGAAAGTTGAACGGCGTGATGAACGAACACAGCCCCAGCGGCACGCGCTTGACGAAGCCGCGATGGCCGCGGGTGCGCTCGGAGATTTCGAGGTTCACGATTTCGCCGTCGATGCGGGTGGATTCGTCGGCAGCGATGCGGAAAGTGTCGATCAGGCGTTCGGCTTCGCCCAGCGAATCCCTGATCGGCTTGCCGGCTTCCACGCACAGCGCAAATGCAAGCTCGTCCTTGCGCGCGCGCAGGCTCTCGACGCAATGTTCCAGTACCGCGCGGCGCTGGTAAGGCTTCAGCGCAGCCATGGGCGCCGCGGCCCTGGCGGCGGCGCCGATCGCGGCCTCGATGGCTTTTGCATCAGCCAGCGCCACGCGGGTCGCGATCTTGCCGGAATACTTGTCCAGCACCGCGAGGTCGGTGTTGGCGTGTACCGGCTGGTTGGCGAGGTAGTAGGGATAGCGGGGTTGCAGTTTGGCTGGCGTGGGCATTGCGAGGCATCCCGTGTTCTTGATGGAAGCTGCCGCAGATCGACACGGATTTTCACGAATCGTTTGTGTTGAATCCGTGTTGATCCGCATAAGGCCGGGGCCGACCCGTTCAAACCGGTTTTCGGTCATCCACCCGCAGCGGCAATTCGCCATCGGCAAGGCGCGCGCGCAAGCGCGCATTGGGTGCGACGTTGCGCGTCGAGCGCAGCACCGCGCCGGCCTCGTCGAACAGGATCGCGTAGCCGCGCTTCAGCACGTCCAGCGGGCTGACCGCGTGCAGGGCGCGGGCGAGTTCGGCCAGGCGCTGGCGCTGGCGTTCGCCGCCGTGTTGCCACGCTGCGACGAGGCGGCGGTGCAGGTCGGTGTTGCGTCGTTCGAGTTGTTCCAGCCGTGCGTGCGGGTGTTGTGCCATCAGGCGCGCGGCGGAGCGGTCGAGGCGGGTGGACGCACGTTCGTGCAAGAGTGCGTGGGCCCGCAACAGGCGCTCGCGCAGTGCCAGCATGCGATCGCGTTGCATCGCGAGGCATTGTTGCGGGCGCTGGTTCTGCAGCCGCGTCGCAAGATGGTCGAGACGCTGCATCGCGTCCTGCGTGCGTCGCCCCCAGGCCTGGCGCAGGCGCGCCGCGGCAAGCGCCAGGCCCCGCGCCAGCGCATCGCCATCCGGCAGGATCAATTCCGCCGCGGCCGAAGGTGTCGGCGCGCGCAGGTCGGCGACGAAATCGCTGATCGAGAAGTCGACCTCGTGGCCGACCGCCGACACCACCGGCACCGGACTGGACACGATCGCGCGCGCCACGCCTTCGTCGTTGAAGGCGGCGAGGTCTTCCAGCGAGCCGCCGCCGCGGGTCAGCAGCAGCACGTCGTAGCGGCCGGCGTTCGCCGCCTTGCGCAGCATCGCCGCGATCTGCGCGGGCGCTTCCGCGCCCTGCACCAGCACCGGCAGCACTTCGATTTCGGTCAGCGCGAAGCGCCGCCGTGCCACCGACAGCACATCGCGGATCGCTGCGCCGGCAGCGGAGGTGATGACGCCGATGCGTTGCGGGAATTCGGGCAACGCGCGCTTGCGCGAGGCTTCGAACAGCCCTTCCGCCTGCAGTTTGGCTTTCAGTTGCTCGAACGCGCGTCGCAACGCGCCTTCGCCGGCCTCTTCCATCTGCTCGACGACCAACTGGAAACTGCCGCGCGCTTCGTACAGGGTGACCCGCGCACGCGCCAACACCCTGGCGCCGTTGCCGGGACGGAAGCGCAGTCGCGCGTTCTCGCGCGCGAACATCGCGCAGCGCACTTCGGCGCCGGCGTCCTTGAGCGAGAAATACCAGTGTCCCGAGGCCGCACGCATGAAGTTGCTGACTTCGCCCTCGATCCACACCATCGGCAGCGCGCCTTCCAGCAACTCGCGCACCAGCCGGTTCAACGCCGACGGTGTCAGGATCTTGCGCGGATCGGGAGCGGCGGCTTCAGGGGTCATGTTCGGGCGGCTGCGCTGCGGCCGGACCTGAAGCACCCTGCGCGGACGACCTGGATGCCCGGTGCCGGCGCCGGCGCATCCGCACCCAGCGCGCCGCGAAGCTGATGCCGATCCATGCTGCCAGCGCACCCAGTGGCCACGCCAGCACCCTGGGCCATAGCGCGGCGATGGCGGCGATCGCGAACAGCAGCAGCGCACCCCCAACCAGCGGCCGGGTCTCGGTGTCGCTCAACACGCGCCGGTTGCTGAGCGCCGCACCCAACGTGGTGGCCATGCGCATGGCGCCGACCGCACTGCGGCTTGCGCTGCCGTGGCTGCCCGAGCCGTGGGAGTGGTGCGGGACGGGACTGACCGGGCGCGCGCGCCGGCGCGACAGCACGATCTCGGTGGCGTGCGCGAGGTCGCGTTCGTACTGCTCGGCGAGCTGTTCCACGAAGGCGGCGTTTTCGATCGCCACGTCGATTTCGCAGTTGCCCAGCCAGCTCGCGACATTGAGGTTGCTGGAACCCACCCGCGCCCACAGGTTGTCGGCCACCGCGCTCTTGGCATGCAGCATCGGCCCGTTCCATTCGTAGATGCGGATGCCGGCTTCCAGCAGCGCGCGATAGCCGGTGCGCGACAGCGCGGCCACGACCGGGACATCCGAGGCGCCCGGCACCAGCAAGCGCACGTCCACGCCGTCGCGCACTGCGTTGGTCAACGCGCTCACGTACGGCGCGACGCCGACGAAGTACGCATCGGTCAACCACAATCGCTGGCGTGCCAGACCGGCGATCAACTGGTCCAGGCGGTAGGTCCCGGTACTGGAAGGCTGGGTGGCGATCACGCGCAAGGCGACGTCGCCGGCGGGCGCTTCGCCGTCTTGCGGCGAGGTCGCAGGTGCCAGCGGTCTGCCGAGACTGGCCCAGGTTTCGGCAAAGGCGTGTTCGAGGTCCGCGATCGCAGGACCCTGCAGCGCGATGCCGGTGTCGCGCCAGGGCTCGCGACCCCGCGCGGGATCGCCCAGCCATGCCGCGCTGACACACACGCCCGACACGAAACCGATCCGGCCGTCCACCGTGAGCAACTTGCGGTGGTCGCGATTGATCCAGCCGAACGGGCTCAGCGGATCGAACGGATTGAAGGTGCGCGCCTCGCCGCCGGCCTCCCGCAGCGGCTGCCAGAAACGCGCGCGCGATTGGCCGAGGCAGCCCAGCCAGTCGTGCAATACGGACACGCGCACGCCGGCGCGGGCGCGTTCGGCCAGTGCCGACACGAACTCGCGGCCGGTGGCGTCGTCGCGAAAAATGTAATTGCCGAACAATATGTTGTGTCGTGCATTTGCGATGGCTTCGAGCCAGGCATCGAAGTTCGCGCGGGCATCGATCAGCAATTCCACGCGGTTGCCCAGCGACAGCGGCGCGCCTGCCGCGCGCGACAAGGTCTGCTCGGCGAGCGGGCGGAACGCCTGGGCAGGGGACTGGCGCGGGCCGTGCATGGCAGGATTCACGCGTCCATGATCGACGGCTCCGGCGTCCGGTTCAAGGCTAGAATGGGCGGAATTTGTGCAGCAGGCTGACGCGTGGCCCAAGGGGGGGCCGAGGTCGGGATGGACAGTTATCAACGCTTGATCGAAGACCTGCCCGCGCGCCTGCCGCCGGGACGTTCCCAACGCGCCAGCGAGAAGGCCATCCGCGAAACCGTGGCCGTCCTGCCGTTGGCCAATCCCGCGCAGGCGGCCCGCGAGGTCGAACAGATCCTGGACGGCATGCTGGCGACCACCTGGGCGGGCGCCGAACGGCTGGCCGCGCTGGAACACCTGCGCGCGCCGGTCGGCAGTCTCTGCGATGGCATCGAGCGCCAGCTTGCCGCGGAACCGCATCCGTTGTCGGCGGCTGCCACCGAACGGGCAACCTCGGCGCAGCGCATGCAGGGCAAGCTGGCCTGCGCTTATGCGCTGGGCCTGCACGAGTTGTGCGCGCCGTCCGGCAAGGTGCCGATGTTCAAGGGCAAGCTCGCGGCCGGCGCAGCCGTGCGCGGCCTCGTCCATTCCGACCACGCGCTGGTGTGGGCTTATCGCCAATACCAGTCGCCGCCCGCCGGCACATGGCGGCGCGTGCATGCCCTGCATGCGTTCGCGAGCGAGATGGCACTGGCCGATCAACCGGTGGATGACGCGCTTGCGGAAGGCGCACCCGCGACCGCGCGCAACGCCTACGCGCAGGTGCTGCTGCTGGCGATGAGCAACCCGTACCGGTTTTCCGCGCGCGAATTGCAGGAAGCGCGGCAGGTGATCCGCTGCGTCGCGGGCCTGTGCGGCATTTCACGCGCGGGCAGCCACGGGATCGGCGTCGACACCGACAGCGATGCGGGTCCCGGCTACATCGCGGAGGACCGGGTCGCTGCGGGTTCCGGCGTGCTGGCGCTGGACGTGGCACCGGTCGAGCGGGTGTTCGACGAACGCCGTGCGCTGTTGCCGCCGGGCGTCGATGCGATCGACCTGCCGCAACCCGGCACGCGCTCGCTGACCACCAGCGTGCGCTTCCTGGCCCGGCTGCGCGCCGGTTGGGGCAGCGCGCCGCGCGGCCACGCGCGACTCGGGGCACGGCACGCGCTGGATATCGTGGTCGGCATGCACGCGCTGCATTACGCGCTGGCAGGCAACCTCGATTTCTCGAATTTCGTCCGCCATGTGCACGGCGACGCGATCATGGTCGGCACCCACGAATTGGCCTCCGCATGGCTGGCCAGCGCCGACACCACGCAGCCGCAACATTTCCGTGCCGAGGTGCTGGACCAGAGCGAAGGCGGTTACCGGCTGCGGCTTGCCGGTGCGGACGGTTTGCGCATGCGCATGGGCGAAGTGGTCGGGCTGGCGCCGACCGACGAGGACGAGGAACGCGACTGGATGGTCGGCGTGATCCGCTGGCTGCGCCACGACGGCGATGCCGAATTGCTGGGCATCGAGCTGTTGCGCCGCGAGGCGCGCGCCGCCGGCCTGCGTCCCGTCACCGCGCAGGGCGAGATGCTGGCGCCGCTCCGGGCCGTGGAATTGCTGGATGGCCACGAGGTGGAAACACTGTCGCTGCTGGTGACCAACCAGTTGGCGCGCAACATCGTCGCCGCCGAAGTGGTGTTGCCGGCGCGCGCGTCCGACTGGGGTTCGCGCGCGAGCGTCAGCAGTTGGCGGATGGGCGAGACCGCGGCACTGGGCCCGGCCTGCTTCTGCGTTACCCTTGAACGCGACGAGTCCGGCGAAACGGCCTGAGGCGAGGAGAGGACATGGCACTTGAGATGCGCGACGAGTGCGAGCGCTGCCATGCGGCACTCGCGCGCGACGGCGAGGCGTACATCTGCGTGTTCGAGTGCACGTTCTGTCCGGCCTGCGCGGACGCCATGCACCACGTCTGTCCCAATTGTGGCGGCGAGCAGGTGCGCCGGCCGCGCGCGCAGCCGCGGCAAGCGTCCGGGCAAGTGGCTGCGTGAACGAGGCCGCGAATTTCATCGTCGCGATCCCGGCGCGCCACGGGTCGACCCGTTTGCCGGGCAAGCCGCTGCGCCTGCTCGGCGGGGAACCCCTGATCCTGCACGTGGCGCGGCGCGCACGCGCAGCCGGCGCCGGGCGGGTGGTCGTCGCCACCGACGACGAACGGATCGCGGCGGCGTTGCGTGACAGCGATGTCGAGGTGTGCATGACCCGCACGGACCATCAAAGCGGCAGCGACCGCCTCGCCGAATGCGCTTTGAGACTCGGCTGGCCGGACGACGCGCCGGTGGTGAACCTGCAGGGCGACGAGCCGTTCGCGCCGGCCGCCGGAATCCGCGCGGTGGCCGACGCCCTGCGTGAAGACGACGCGCCGATGGCCACGCTCGCGACGCCGGTTGAATCGGCCGCGCAGTGGTTCGATCCGAATTGCGTCAAGGTGGTCTGCGACCTGCGCGGCCACGCGCTGTATTTCTCGCGCGCGCCGGTGCCGTGGGCGCGCGATGCGCTGGCGCGCGGACGCGACGCCATCTCTTCTCAAGCCTGTCCCGATGGCATCACGGTGCTGCGCCACATCGGCATCTACGCCTATCGGGCCGGGTTCCTGAAAACCTTTTCCTCGCTTTCGCCCACGCCGCTGGAGCGCAGCGAGGCGCTGGAACAATTGCGCGCGCTGGAACACGGCCACGCCATCGCGGTGCGCATCACGCCGGAACCCTTCCCGCCGGGCGTCGATACCGAAGAAGACCTGGCGCGCGCGGAACGCATCCTGCAGGGTCGGGGGCTGCCGGCATGATCCAGCCGCCGCCCGGGATCCTGTTCGTCTGCCTCGGCAACATCTGCCGTTCGCCGACCGCCGAATACGTCGCGCGCGCCGAGTTCGGCAAGCTCGGCCTGGGCATGCCGGTGGCCTCGCGCGGACTCGGCAACTGGCACGTGGGGCAGGGCGCCGATCCGCGCGCGGTCGCCGCGGCGCGTGCGCGGGGTTACGACCTGTCGCCGCACCGCGCGCGCCAGTTCGACGACGACGATTTCCGGCGATTCGCCCGGGTGCTGGCGGTCGACCGCGCCACCCTCGCCGAATTGCGCCGGCGCGTGCCGGACGACATGCCGCCGCCCGAACGGTTCCTGGTCGCGGCCGGATTGGCGACGCCGCGCTCGGGCGAGGACGGCGACGTGCCCGACCCGTACACCGGCAGCGCCGATGATTTCCGCGAGGTGCTGGAACTGGTCCGTCACGGCGTGGATGCGTTGGCCGGGCGCCTGCGCCCGGGGACGCCGCGATGATTGCCGGCGACATCCCGTTCGATCCGGTGCGCAGCGGCTCGCGGCCGTTGCTGCCCGAGCTCCCCGACGCGCTGCACTGGGTCAACCGGCGCGAGCGGCCGCGCCTGGCCGACTGGCGCGGGCAGGTCGTGCTGATGGTCTTCTGGAATGGATGCAGCGTCAGCAGTTCGAACCTGGTCGGCGAAATGCGCAGGCTGGAAAAGAAATTGCCGGGCGCGTTCGTGCCGGTGTGCGTGCACACGCCCCGCTACGCGTCCCAGCAATCCGACGCCGCGGTGCTGAAGGCCGCGCACCGCAACCGCCTGCGCGCGCCGGTCGCCAACGACGCCGAATGGCTGGCGTGGAAGCAGTACACGATTTCCGCGTGGCCCACCACCTTGCTGGTCGATGCGCACGGCAGGCTGGCCGCGCGCCTCGTCGGCGAAGGCCGCAGCCAGGAAATCGAAGACGCCGTCATGCAGTTGCGTGACGAGTTGCAGCATGCCGATGGCGCGCCGCCGGTACGCGCGCCCGCGTCGTCGCCGGACGTGCGCGCCGAACCCGTCAGCCCGCTGGCGTTTCCCGCGCACGCGCTCGCGACCGGGGATCGCCTGTACGTCAGCGACACCGGCCACCACCGCATCCTCGAGTGCAGCCACGACGGCAGGGTGTTGCGGCAGTTCGGGTCGGGGACGCCGGGCAACTGGGACGGGCAACTGGCTGCGTGCGGCCTGCAGCTCCCGCAGGGACTCGCGATCGATCACGACGTGCTGTACGTCGCCGACGCCGGCAACCATGCCGTGCGCCGCATCCGGCTCGAAGCCGGCGAGGTGGAAACGGTACTCGGTGCGGGAAGGCCGGCGTACGCCAACGTCGAGGACCAGGGCGGCGGCCTGCGCGCCGCGGTCAACGCGCCGCATGCGTTGGCCGTGGACGGAGACGTCCTGTACGTCGCGGCCAGCGGCCAGCACCAGATATTGCGCATCGACATGCGCCACCAGCAGGTCGAAACCATTGCCGGCGACGGGCGCAGCGAAGTGCGCGACGGCATCGGCGGCCGTTCGTCGTTGTCGCAGCCGATGGCGCTGGCGCTGATGCCGGGCCAGTTGCTGGTGGCGGACGCAGGCGGCAACGCGATCCGGCGCCTGCGCTTCACCGACCTCGCGCTGACCACGTTGATCGGCACGTCGGCGTGGGAACCGGGCAACCACGACGGCGCCGGCCGCAAGGCGCGGCTTGCCTATCCGTGCGGGCTTGCGGCCGAGGAGAACCGCGTGTACGTGGCCGACACCTGCAACGACCGCCTGTGCGTGCTCGATCCCTACAGTGGCGAAACCGCGACCCTGCAGTTCGACTACCCGCTGCACGAACCGCAGGGCTTGTCGTTCGCGGCCGGTTCGCTGTGGGTCGCGGACCGCAACGACCACGCGATCCTGCGCATCGATCCCGAGCGCGGGACTTGCGAGCGGGTGCCGGTGGACGAATAAGCGCGGCGCGGCGTTGCAGATCGCATGGAAGCCGGACCCGATGTCATGTTGGTCTGCTCGACGAACGACCAGGCCGCGCGGCCCGGCGCGGATACAATTCCAGCATGTCTTCCGATGCAACGGCCTTCGACGGCAAGGCCTTCGTTCGCACCCTCACCACTTCGCCCGGCGTGTACCGCATGTTCGGCGCGGACGACGCGTTGCTGTACGTCGGCAAGGCACGCAATCTCAGGAAGCGCGTCGGCAATTACTTCCTGAAGCCGCAGCTGGAACCGCGCATCGCCTCGATGGTGTCGCAGATCGCGCGCATGGAGGTGACGCTGACGCGCACCGAAGGCGAGGCGCTGCTGCTGGAGGCGCAGCTGATCAAGTCGCTGAAGCCGCGCTACAACATCATGTTGCGCGACGACAAGAGCTATCCGTACATCTTCGTGTCGGATGATCCGTTCCCGCGCATCGTGTTCCACCGCGGCGCCAAGCGCGAGAAGGGCCGTTACTTCGGGCCGTATCCCAGCGCGCATGCGGTGCGCGAAAGCATCACGCTGATGCAACGGTTGTTCCGCATCCGCAACTGCGAGAACAGCTATTTCCGCAACCGCACGCGGCCGTGCCTGCAGTACCAGATCGGACGCTGCACCGCGCCGTGCGTGGCTTTCATCGGGGCCGAGGAATACGCGGAAGACGTGCGCCATGCGGTGATGTTCCTGGAAGGCCGCAACGACGCGGTGCTGGACGACCTGTCGGCGAAAATGGAAGCCGCGAGCGCGCTCCGGGATTACGAGCGCGCCGCGCGCCTGCGCGACCAGATCGCGACGCTGCGTGGCCTGCAGGCGCACAGCTACGTGCAGGGCGCGAGCGCCGACATGGACGTGTTCGCATGCCGGGTGGAAGCCGGCATCGGCTGCGTGTCGGTGCTGTTCTTCCGCAACGGCATCAGCCTCGGCTCGCGCGATCATTTCCCGAAACTGTCCTTCGACGATTCGCCGGAAGACGTGCTGGGCCAGTTCCTCGCGCAGTACTACCTCGACCAGCCGGCGCCGGCCGAAGTGGTGTGCGATCGCGAACCCGCCGACGCGGCGGCGCTTTCCGAGATGCTGTCCGCGCAGCGCGGGCACGAGATCACGTTGAAATGGCGGGTGCGCGGCGAGCGCGCGCGCTTCGTGGAGCTTGCCGCGCGCAACGCCGAAGCGGCCTTGCTGGCGCGGCTTTCGAGCAGACAGACGCTGCACGCCCGTTTCGAGGCGCTGCGCGAACTGCTGCAACTCGACGGGGTGCCGATGCGCGTCGAATGCTTCGACATCAGCCACACCATGGGCGAGGAGACCGTGGCGTCGTGCGTGGTGTTCGGACCCGAGGGTCCGCTGAAGCAGCGCTACCGCCGCTTCAACATCCGCGGCATCACCGGCGGCGACGATTACGCGGCGATGCGGCAGGCGCTGGAACGCCGTTTCAAGCCGCTGGCGCGCGGCGAAGGCGAGGCGCCCGACGTATTGCTGATCGATGGCGGAAAAGGCCAGGTCGCGCAGGCGCTGGATGTATTGCGCGAGCTGGGCGTCACCGGCATCGAAGTGATCGGGGTGGCCAAGGGGCCGTCACGGCGCGTGGGCGAGGAAACCCTGGTGCTGGGCGACAGCGGCAAGGTGCTGGAACCGGGGCCGGATTCGCCGGCCCTGCACCTGATCGACGCGGTGCGCGACGAGGCCCACCGCTTCGCGATCACCGGCCACCGCAAGCGCCGCGAAAAGGCGCGCGAGCGCGGCCTGCTGGAAGACGTGCCGGGCATCGGCGCGTCCCGTCGCGCAGCCTTGCTGAAGGCGTTCGGAGGACATGCCGGCGTGGTCGCGGCCGGCGTCGAGGAACTCTGCCGCGTGCGCGGCATCAACCGCGAACTGGCCGAGAGGATCCACGCATTCCTGCACGGCTGACGTGTCCTTGGACGTTGTGCCACACTTGTCCGATTGATTCGGAGAACGTGGCTTGCGCATCAACCTGCCAACCTGGCTGACGTTGCTCCGGGTGCTGCTGCTGCCGGTGATGGTGGTGGTGTTCTATTCGCACGATGCGATCGAGGCGATCCCGCTGCGGTTCGCCAACATCGCGGCGGTCGCGGTGTTCGCGCTGGCGTCGATCACCGACTGGCTGGATGGCTGGATCGCGCGGCGCTGGCACATGGAATCGGCGTTCGGCGCGTTCCTCGACCCGGTCGCGGACAAGCTGATGATCGCGGTGACGCTGTTCGTGCTGGTGCAGAGCCATCCCACTCCGTTGCTCGCGGTCACCAGCGCGGTGATCGTCGGTCGCGAGATCACGGTTTCCGCATTGCGCGAATGGATGGCGTTCGTGGGCGAACGCGCACGCGTCAAGGTGCAATGGGTCGGCAAGTTCAAGACGGTGATGCAGATCGTCGCGATCCTGATCCTGCTGTGGGAACGCGACAAGGACGCCACCGTATTGCGCGCGTGGAAGGTGGGCGAGGGGCTGCTGGTGTTCGCGGCGATCCTGACCATCTGGTCCGGGTTGGCCTACATGCAGGCCGCGTGGCCGGTCCTGAAAAGTGGCCGGATGCCGGGCGAGGGAACCGGTCCCGGACCTTGAAGCAAGCCGATGCCGCGGCCGCATGGCGCGGCCGCGGCTTGTCGATGGACGGCTTGCACCCCAACAGCAGATCCGTCCGCGTGTATCCCGGCCGGAACGTTACTGCGACACAGGCACGAGCAAAATGGCGTGAAGCTCACCCGTGGGAAGCAAGGCATTCGCCGCGATCTCGCCTTTGTCGTTGATGCCGAACGCGGATTCGATGTGCATGTTGGAAGCCGGGACGACCAATCTGTTGAGGTCAACGATCTCTCTGCCCGGGCGCCACATGAACGCGCTATTGAAATCGAGATCACTCGGGTCATCCGTGCAATAGCCAAGATCGGCCACCACGTCCCCGAGCGAATTCGCCGCCGTCGCGGTGGAGTTCAGGCAAGGCGCGACGACACCGAGGTCCGTCTTGGTTCCATCGCGCCACAACACCGCGTGATGGTTGGGACTGTCTGGCGAGTAATCCGAGCGCCCCATGACCCAGCCGCGTTCGTTGATGGCGAGTGCTTCCGAGTTGTCGCCACCGAGCGTGCCGAGATCGATCATCTTGCCTTTGTCCCACAGGAAGGCATGCCAGGTCTCGTCGCCCGCCAGCGTGGAAGTCCCGATCGCCTGACCGCGGTCGTTGAGCGTGGCTCCCCACGATCCTCCGACAAGACCATCTCCCACGATAGCCAGCGTGCCGCCCAAGGTACCCAAGTCCTGCATCGAGCCGTTCTTCCACAGGAACGGGTGCGTGGTGGGAAGTCCGGTGGAATCGTTGGCGACCGTGTCGGTGTACGAGATCCCGTAGATGGTGCCGGACCCGTTGATCGCGAAAGCTGCTGCATCGTTGCCACCCAGCGTGCCCAAGTCGCGAAGCCTTCCTCCCCCCCAGAGAAACGCGCGTGCCTGCGTTGCCGCCGGAATGAAGCCATTCATGAAGCTCGCGAAATCCGGGTCTTCAGGTACTTGGTTGAGCGCCATGCCCACCGCGTTGCCCCAGAGACCGAGCATGTTCACTTGTCCGGAGTTCCCGCCGAAGGTTCCAAGATCCCACACGCCGCCGAAGACTCCCCAGACCACGGGTCGCAGTTGCGGAAAACCGGTCAGCGGGTCCATCAAGCCATTGGTGACGAAACCTCCAGTCTGTCCGTTGGCCCCGATGTCGGCGGCGAGGCTGGTGTTGATGGTCGGGTCGATGCCTACGGGGAAAGGCAGCTCGACGATTCGGCCGTTCGGACGCCGCACTATGGCGTGGGCCCAGTAGCAGTCCAGAAAGCAATTCGGATCGGGCACGGCAGTTTCCGAACTGACGATGACTGCGCCGCGGTTGTTGAGGGTGCGCCCCGGGAAGATCGTGTTGCTCTCCGGTCCGCCGAGCGTGCCAAGATCGACAAGCCGATAGCGCGGGTAGCCCGGTGGCACGGACGCGGTCCCGGGAACTGTGGCGACGCGACGAAGCGGACTTTTCCGCGTGATGGCGTCGTGCGGCCGTGGCATGCCTTCTTGTGTACCCCGGTAGCGCGCCTGATGTTGCTGATTTGATGCCGTTGGCGATGCAGCGTTCAACGCTGCGGGGGCCGCGACGAGCAGCGCCGCCAATGCAGCTCCCAGACGATGCATGTGGAACATGGCTGATTTCCTCCCGAAGTGGATGGTGAAAGCCCTTGGTGGGCTTTCACCATCACTCCGGAAATCGGAAGCCCCTGGTTACAGACCGCGGGTTGCGGCCTCGAAGGCCGTGGGCAGGTAGCCCGCTTGCTTCAGCATCATCTGGATGCGCTGGCGCATCCCCGCCACCTTGACGCGCGAGGCCTTTTGCCAAGCCGCGAGGCGAGCATCTCCCTGGAACGGCAGGAACTCGTAACTGCCATCGGTGCGGGGATTGCTGGTCAGGCCACGCGCAGCAGCTCCATCGAGCATGCGGTAGGCGCCGTCGCTGTCGCCTTCCATGCGCAGGATCGCAGCCATGCGCAGGGAATGCCCGAAGTATTCGTCGCCGCTGTCGAGCGCGGCCTGCTCGATCTGCCTGGCCCTGGCGATCGCCGGCGCGGCTTCGGCACGGCGGCCGAGCTGCCGCAACAGCACCGCTTGCTCCAGCAAGGGGTCATGGAGGGAAATGTCGCCGGTGCCGCCAGCGTAATGCTGCAATTCGTGTTGCAGCAGGATCAATGCGCCAGCCCAATCGTGCTGCTGCTCGGCGCAGGTGCGTGCGAAGTCGTTGGCCCAACCGCTGCCGCCGGAAACCAGGTCTGGATCCAGCGAACCGGCAAGCTCGCGGCAACGCTTGAAATCGCCCCGGTAGCGGGCGATCTCGGCTTCCATCAACCGGCGCTTGCCGGCGTGCGGTTCGGCTGCGATCGCGGCGCGCATCCAGTGTTCGCCTGCATCGATCTCGCCCACCGCGATCAAGGGCTCGGCGGCCCAATACAGCTCGCCGGCCCCGCGTCGGGAAAACTCCAGGTTGTGCCGGGCCAACTGGAAGCTATCGTCGAAACGACCCAATTGATAGTCGAGGACCCCTAGCATGAAGTCTTCGCGCCCCCCCCCAAGCGCGGGCGCGTTGATAGGTGGCACGCGCGCGCTGGAACCAGCCCCGGTAGTAATAAGCCAGGGCAAGGGTGTCCCAAGCCGATGCCAGGCGGGGATCGAGGCTCAATGAGCGCCCGGCTTCGGTGATCGCGGCATCGTTCCAGAAGGCGGCGCCGCCATAGCGTTTGGCACGTTGTCCGTACGCAAGGGAAAGGTCCGCGTGTGCCAGCGCAAACTTGGGATCGATCGCGATCGCCTGTTGGAACGCTTCGATCGCAGCGTCGTTGGAGGCGTTCTCATAGCGTTGGACGAGCTCAACGCCCCGCAAATCCGCAGCCAGCGCCGCGCGCGGGACATTTGCTTCCGGTGGTTGCTGTTGGCGCTTCGCCTCCAGCGCGACACGCAAACGCTTGGCAAGATCGTCGAGGTTTCCAGCCTGTGCTTCGCCCTGCCAGAGAATTTCACTGCGTAGCTCATCGACTGCTCGAATCTTGACCGGAGATTGCGGGCCTTCCGAGCGCACTTTTACCTGGACAAATGCGCCCAGTGACATTCCACGCAGCAGTGTGCCCTGCGGAAAATCCTTCTGCCGCGCTCGCCGCAACACGCCTTCGATCGGAAGCACGCCGAGTGCGCGCATCCCCTGCAACTTCGCCGAAATCGCGCGAGTCGCGGCGAGTTCGGTGGGCGATGGATTGGGTAAATCGGCGGGTAGCACGGCGAGCGTGCGCGTGGCGACGCGCGGATCCGGCGTCAGCAGATAATCCCTGTAGTGCACCAGCAGGATGGCCGCGGCGATCACGCACCCGGTCGCAAGCGCCAGCGTGCTCCACGCCCACACACGCCGCCGCGAAGGCAGGATGCGCCGTGTCAGTCTTTGCAGACTGGACTTCTGGCGCGAAGAGGCTCCGCGTTGCCATCCTTCCAGGGCATCGGCGAACGCCGCGGCCGACGGGTAACGATCGCCGGGCCGCTTCTCGAGGCAGCGCAGGCAGATTGTTTCCAGCTCGCCTGGAATCCTTGCATCGATGCGGCGCGGCGCAATGGGTCGGCGCGTGGCGATCTGTTGCAGGATCTGGAGCGGCGTCAGTTCCGCGAACGGGGCCCGGCCGGTCAGCAATTCGTAGAGGATCGCGCCGAGCCCGTACACGTCGGCGGCCGCGGTGAGCTGGGCGCCGGCGGTGGTCAGCACTTCCGGCGCGACATAGCGCGGTGTACCGATCAATGCGTCCACGCCCGTCAGCGTGCTTTCCACCGCCATGCGCCGCGCCAACCCGAAGTCGGTCAGCAGGCATCGGCCAGATGCGTCGATCACGATGTTCGAGGGTTTCAGGTCGCGATGCAGCACGCCGCGGGCATGGCCGTAAGCGACCGCATGCGCGATCGACGCCAACAGGTCCGCGACATCGCGATAACGCCCGCGCAGCCCCGGGATGCGCTGCGCGAGATTGCCGCCCTCGGCCAGCTTCATGCAGTAGTACGGCAGGCCCTCGTGTTCGCCGACCTCGTAGACGGGCAGGATGCCGGGATGGTCCAGCCCGGCCATCAATTCCGCCTCGCGACGGAAGCGATCGCGTGCCTCCCTGGTTTCCAGCCGCTCCTGCGTCAACATTTTCAAGGCGACTTCGCGGCCCAGATCGTCCTGCCAGGCGCGATAGACGATGCCGGCGCCGCCGCGCGCGATTTCCCCCGTCAGCGAGTAGCGTCCGATCCTGCGCCGGGCGAATGCAGCGGTTTCATGTTCGTCGTCGCTGCCGCCGTCCTCCGTTGTCTCCGACGAAAGCGCGGCGTCGAGCAGGCAACGCGCGCACAGTTCATCCGGCAGCGATGGATCGCGCAAGCTGCCGCAAGAGGGGCAGCGCAAGGAGCCGGCCCGCGTGGTGTTCATGTCGGTTCAATCGTCGGACTTACGGCAAGCACGTTGCGCAGATAGGCCAGTTCGTCCTCGATTTCCCCTGCGGTTGCCACGGTGCAGCCGATTTCTCCGCGGAGCGCTTCCCGAAAGCGTTTCCGCAACCGGTGCACGGCGACCTTTACCGCGCCTTCACTGCGATCCAGATGCCTTGCCAGCGCTGCATAGGAGGGCGCCTCGGCACCGGGATCCAGGCACGGCCTCAGAGTCTCGTATTCGAGGGTCTGTCCCTGTCCGGTGTATTCCGTACCCAATGCATCCAATGCGTTCTTCACGACCGTGCGTGCCCACTGCCGATCGAATTGCAGTTCGAATGGCACTCCGCTCCGGGCGTCGAAATTCAGGCTTGCTTCGGTTTCGGCGACGTCGATCGGCACCCAAACGGAGTCGCCGCCGCGCTTCAGTGCGTGTACCCGCTCGCGATCGTCGGCGAGAAACCGGCGCAAGCTGCCGAACAGGAACGAACGGAACCGTCCGCGCTGCGGGTCTGCCCGCGCCGCGATGCCGCGCTCGATCAGATGAAGAAAGAACCCCTGCGTCAAATCCTCGGCATCCGCTGGAGGAAGCCCCTGCCGGCGCAGGCTCGCATAGACGGGTGGCCAGTAACGGCGACAAAGGATGGCCAAGGCATTGCCGGCGTTCGCGTCAACCCGAGTTGCAAGCACGAGCCCCCAACTGGTGTCCGGGAATCGGGGGTTGATCGGCGGGTGGTCCCTTTGGTGACGCACGACGAAATCCTCGGTACGTCTTCCCGAGGTCAGGATACATCGTATTTCGACGCCCGCCTTCCAGCAGCGTACCTGCGAATCGGCCGATCCCACCGCCGCCCGGGCGCGTCGTACACCCGCCCATTCGCGGCTACCTTGGCGGCAAGAACAAGATGCATTGGGCTCATAAACAGGCTTGAACCGCATCGCCGGCGCCCGTATCATTGCCGGCTCGCGCGGGAATAGCTCAGTTGGTAGAGCACGACCTTGCCAAGGTCGGGGTCGCGAGTTCGAGTCTCGTTTCCCGCTCCAGGTTTTCGAGACCCCGGCATGGCCGGGGTCTGTTGTTTCGGGGCCGCGCGACGCGGTTCCGCTGACCGCCTCGACACGAGCGCGGCCGTCACCGGCCAGGTGGCAGAGTGGTCATGCAGCGGACTGCAAATCCGCGTACGCCGGTTCGATTCCGACCCTGGCCTCCACATTCTTCTCGTCGGCGCGGCGAAGAATCGCGCCCGATTGACGGGATGCTTTACCGTGCCGGTGCGTGCAGGCGCGCCAGCAGTTCGGCTTCGTGCTGGGTGATGCCGCAGGATTCGGCGATGCGCGCGGCGTCCGCGCCGTCGCGGGCCATGCGTTGCGCGAGTTGGTAGGCGCGATCGTCGGACGGCGCTTGCGGCGCGGGCGCGGGTTGCTGGCGCGCGCGTTCGAGTTGCTGCAGGCGCGCCTCGACGCGGGCCATGCCGGTGACCAGCATCGAGGTCGGCACGTCGGTGCTCGCGGCGCGTTGCTGGGCTTCGTCGACGGCGTCGAGCCTGCACGACAGCCGTCGCCACGCGACCAGGATCACCGCGAATTGCACCAGCACGAGGCCGAGCAGGCTGGCGAGGAGGATGACGTCGAGGTTCATGCAGCCGCTCCCAGAACGGCGCCGCGCGGCCGGCACAGCTTGCCGGTGTCCAGCAGCGCGATGAATGCGTGGTCGTGGTACAGCGAACCGAGTACCGGATCGTCGACGCGCAGGGCGCGCCCCGGCAGCGGCGGCAACATTTCCCGGGTGTCCAGGTCGAGCACGTCCTGCAGCGCGTCGATGCGCATGCCGACGTGGCCGGATTCGCCACGGAATATCACCAGGCGCTGGTTCGGATCGGGGGCGGCATTGGCGGCGGCAAGGCCGAGCCGGCGGCAACCGTCGAGCACGGTGACGATGCTGCCGCGCAGGTTGATGATGCCCAGCACGTCGTCGGGTGCGCCCGGCACCGGCGTCGGCGGTTCCGGACGGATGATTTCGTTCACGTCGGCCAGCGGCACGGCGTAGTTCTGGCCCGCCAGTTCGAAGCCCAGCCACGTGCGGGTGGTGGCGACTGCATTGGCATTCATGGTGTCGGTCCCTCCATGCCGGCGTCGAGTGTTTCGCCGGCCTGTGCGACCAGAGTATGCACATCCAGTGCCATGAAGCGGCCGTCGCGACTCATCCCGGCCAGCCACGCGCGCGAAGTGCGATGCGGTCGCCACTGGATGGTGTCCGCAGGCATCGAAAGCGGTTGTGGCCGTCCCGGAACGCCCAGCATCCAGCCGCTGCCTGTGACGGGGATCAAGGTTTCGACCGGCACGGCAGCCATGCCGGGTGCGATGCAACGCACGAGTTCGGCGACATGCCATTCGGTTTCGTCGATGCGCACGCGGGCAAGGTGCCAACCATTTGGCGCCTGCACGAGGCTTGCGCAGGCGATGGCGGCGCCGAGCGCGTGGTCCGGCAGCAGCAGTTGCAACCGTCCCAGCGTGCACAGTCGCCACGCCGGCGTGGCAACGTCCGTTGCCGTGGCGGGCAATCGCGGCGAGGGTTCCAGCAATGCGTCGAGGTAATCGCACAACACCGCATCGTGGCCGGCGACATCGTTCATGGCAGCGCCTCCACGACGTCTTCGTGCGCGCACAACTCGTCGAACAGCAACTGGTAGGCCGCCGCGCCGCGCCGCGAGGCCTGCCATTCCCCAGCGGGAACGCCGGCGAGGCTGGCTTCGCGCAACTGCGTGTCGACCGGGATTTCATTGCGGGTGACGCGTTCGCCCCAGGTCTGGCGCAACCGGTCGATGCTGCTGCGCGAGGCGTGCGTGCGCGCGTCGTAGAGCGTGGGAATGATGTGGTGGTCGAGTGCGTGGCCGGACGAGCGCGCCAGCATCGCGAGTGTCTGCAGCATGCGTTCGAGGCCGCGCAGGGCGAGAAACTCGGTCTGGGTCGGGATCAGCACGCGTTCGCTGGCGGCCAGCGCGTTGACCATCAGGATGCCGAGCAGCGGGGGACAATCGAGCAACACGCGATCGTAGTCGGCTTCCGCCGCCGCCAGCGCCTTCTGCAGCACGCGGCCCATGCCGTTGCGCGCGCCGAACTGGCGGTCGAGCGTGGCCAGCGCGGGACTGGCCGCGAGCAGCGACAGGCCGGGAAACGCCGTCGCTTGCGCGAGTTCATGGGTGCCGCGGTCTTCGTTGAACACCTGATACAAGCCGGCGCGCTCCGCATCCATCCGGAAATAATGCGTGAGGGATGCGTGCGGATCCATGTCGACCAGCAGCGTGCGCTCGCCGGCAGCGGCGAACAGTCCGCCCAGTGCCGCGACGGTGGTGGTCTTGCCGACGCCGCCTTTCTGGTTGGCGATGGTCCAGACGCGCATGCCGGTCACCGCGGCGTGTGCGCGGATGCCCCCGGCGCGGTCGATCCGGTCGGCGTGCTGCCCGGCTTGTCCGCAGCGTGCGTCGGCGCGGATGCAACGTCGGCGGTTTGGCGGTCATCGCCGTAGTCGCGTCGTTGCGTGGCCTGGCCGCCCAGCACCACGATGGCAATGCGGCGATTGCGGTTGCGGCCTTCCGGCGTGTCGTTGCTGGCGACCGGGTGGTATTCGCCCCAGCCGAAGATCGCGATCTGGCTGGGATCGACGCCGTGGTCCCCGAACAGGCGCGCCACGCTGCCGGCACGCGCGGCCGACAATTCCCAGTTGGAAGGGAACCGCCAGGTGTTGATGGGGCGGTCGTCGGTATAGCCCTCGACCCGGATCGGGTTGGGGAAGCGCCCCAGCACGCCGGCCACGTCGTCCAGCACCTTCTGGGCGGAGTCGGTCAACTGTGCGACGCCGCTGGGGAACAGCACGTCGGTGCGGATCTCGATTTCCAGCCACAGCCTGGTTTCGCGGATGACCACCTGGTTGGCGTCCACCCAGGGCTTGAGCGCCTTGGCCACGTCGGTGGAAATGGTCTTGAGGTTGGCCGCCTGTGCGCCGTTGCCGGGGCTGACCGCCGCGCCGTTGCCGGGGTTGCCAGCGTCGACGGCGTGCGCATCCTTGCCCTGGCTTGCGTCGGCCGCCGCGCCCTCGTGGCCGGGCACCGGCAGGTTGCGGGGCGCCACCGGCACCGCGATTTGCGAAATCGGCGAAGCGTTCGCGGCGCGTGCCTGGTCGGGCAGCGGCACCTGCCTTGCGGGTTGCGCGGGCGCGATCGGTTCGATCACCTTGCCGGTGCCGTTGAAGGCCTCGTTGATGGATTCGGCCAGCACGCGGTATTTGGATTCGTTGATCTGCGAGAGCGAATACATCACCACGAAAAACGCCAGCAGCAAGGTCATGAGGTCGGCGTAGGGAATCGCCCACTTCTCGCTGTCGACGTGTTCCTCGTGGCGCGGTTTCCTCATGACAGGAAACCCTTGAGCTTGTTCTCGATGTGGCGCGGGTTGTCGCCCTGCGCGATCGAAATCAGGCCTTCGACCAGCAGCTCGCCGAGCTGCGCGCGGCTGCGCGTGATGCTCTTCAGCTTGGCCGCGGTCGGCAGCATCAACAGGTAGGCGAGGGCGATGCCGTAGATCGTGGCCACGAACGCCGCGGCGATGCCGTGGCCGAGCTTGCCGGGATCGGCGAGGTTCTGCATCACCGCGATCAGGCCCATCACGGCGCCGATGATGCCCATGGTCGGCGAGTACACGCCGGCGTGTTCGAACATCCTGGCCGCGTCCATGTCGGTGTGCTCGCGGGTGCTGATTTCCACTTCCAGCACGCTGCGGATGATTTCCGGCTCGGTGCCGTCCACCAGCAGTTGCAGGCCCTTCCTGATCAGCGGATCGGTTTCCTTGTCGATGCTGGGTTCGAGGCCGAGCAGGCCCTGGCGGCGCGAGATTTCGCTCCAGCCGACGATGCGGCTGACCAGGTCGCGCGCGTGCAGGCGCGGCGGGCTGAACACCCAGCGCACGATCGACAGCGCGCGCCTGACCACCGGCATCGGCGTGTGCAGCAGCACCGCGGCGGCGGTGCCGCCGAACACGATGATGAACGCCGAGATGTTCCACAGCGATTCGATGCTGCTGCCATGCAGGACCGTGCCGAGGATCAGCATCAGGAAGGCGAGGACGATCCCGACCAGGCTCAATGCGTCCATGGCTCAGGCCCTCGCTCGCATGGGGGGCGGAAGCGGCGACTCGGCCAGCGCCTGCAGGTCCAGCACCAGCGCAATGCGGCCGTCGCCGGTGATGGTGGCGCCGGCGATGCCGGACAGGTCCTGCAAATGCGCGCCCAGCGGCTTGACCATCACTTCCTCGCGGCCGAACACTTCCGTCGCCACGAAACCGAGTTGCCGGTGGCCGACATGCACCACCACCACGTGCGCGTTCCTGTCCGCGTCCGCTTCGACGCCGGCCCACGCGGCCAGGTCGCTGAGCGGCAGAGGCCGGCCGCGATGCGCCACCACCACGCGACCGTCCAGCCACTGCAGTTGCGCGGGATCGAGCTCGAACACTTCGGTGACGTTGGCGAGCGGCAGCGCCAGTTGGCGATCCGCGACGCGCACCATCAACACGCGCATGATCGCGAGCGTCAACGGAATGCCGATGCGGATGATGGTGCCTGCGCCGGGCGTCGATTCGATGTCGATGGTGCCGCCCAGCGCCGCGACGCTGGTCTTGACCACGTCCATGCCGACGCCGCGGCCTGAGATGTCGGAGATTTCGGTGCGGGTACTGAAGCCGGGGCGGAAGATCAACGCCAGGCACTCCGGGGTTGTCAGGCGTTCGGCCTGCTCGGCGGTGAGCAGTTGCTTTTCGATGGCCTTGCGGCGCAGTACCCCGGGATCCATGCCGCGGCCGTCGTCGCCGATGCCGATGACGACGCGTTCGCCTTCCTGTCCGGCGCTCAACGTCACCGTGCCCTGGCGCGGCTTGCCGGCGCGCTCGCGCACGTCCGGGTCCTCGATGCCGTGGTCGACCGAATTGCGCAACAGGTGGATTAGCGGGTCGGCCAGCGATTCGACCAGCGTGCGGTCGAGGTGGGTGTCCTCGCCGCGCTGTTCCAGCACGACCTGCTTGCCGAGCTGGCGGGCGAGGTCGCGCACGATGCGCGGGAAGCGTTGGAACAGGCGTCCCACGGGGTCCATGCGCATGCGCAGCACCGCGGCCTGCAGGTCGCCGGCCACGCGATCGAGGTTGTTGACCGCGCGCTCCATCTCGCTGCTGGCGCCGCGCGCGGTGAGGTTGGCGAGGCGGTTGCGTACCAGCACCAGTTCGCCGGTGGCGTTCACCAGCGCATCGATGCGGTCGGTGTCCACGCGCACGGTGGTGTCGGCGCGGTGTTTGTGCGGTTCGGCGGCATCGCGCGCGGCGCGCGCGCCTGCCGGCGTCTCCGTTGCAGGCGAAGCGGGCCTGGTCGTCGCTGCGGATGCGGGCGACGCGGTTTCGGTGTTTGCCGTAGGCGCGGATGCGATGCCTCCACCGTGGTCCATGCCCGGCGCGCCGCCCTTGCCGTAGATGTTGTCGAGCAGCGTTTCGAATTCGCTGTCGTCGATGGCGTCCTTGCCGCCGGCCGGCTCGGCGCCGGGCGCCTGGCCGCCGCCGTGCAGTTCATCCAGCAGGCGTTCGAATTCGTCGTCGCTGATTGCGTCGCTGCTTGCAGGCGCGTCGTTCGCACCCTCCAGCATCGCCACGAACGCGGCTTCGATTTCGTCGCCCGGGGCCGCATCGGTCTTGGCGGTGGCGGGCGGTGCCACGACGGAGACCGACGTTGCGGGCTGCGCGGAATCCGCCTCCGGCGAGCGCGTCTGCAACTGCCGCATCAGTTCGGGCGGCGCCGGTTGCACCTCGTTTTCGTCGCGCAGCGCCTGCATCATCGCGAGCAGGGCATCCAGCACCTTCAACAGGCTGTCGATGTGCGACGGGTGCAGCTCGCAACGCCGGTTGCGCGCTTCGTTGAGCAGGTCTTCGGCGTGGTGGCACAGTTCCACCATCGGACGCACCGCCAGGAAACCCGCGCCGCCCTTGACGGTGTGGAAGGCGCGAAACACGGAATTCAGCGTTTCGGCGTCGTGCGGATCGGCCTCCAGTGCGATCAACTGGTCGCCCAGCGTGTCCAGCAGTTCCCCGGCCTCGACCAGGAAGGCGTCCAGCACTTCATTGTCGATCGCCGCGCTCATCGGACCCTAGAACCCGAATTCGGAGAGCAGGCGATCGACTTCATCCTGGGTCGAAGCGCGTTGGGTGTGCGACTCGAGCGTGGCCGGCACGCCGCCGACGCTGCCGGTGATGCGCACCAGTTTCAGCAGTGCGCCTTCGACCTTGTCGATGAATTGCGAAACCTGTTGCAGGCGCTGGCCGGACAGGTCCTGCCACGACTGTTTCTCGACCAGCCGCGTGAAATCCTCGAGGCAGGCGCCGGCGAAGCGTTCGCTGTCGTGCGCGAGCCGCAGTGCCGCGGTCCGGTTGGATGCCCCGGCGGCAGCGACCGCACGGGCCGCACCGCCCAGATGCTCGGCTTGCGGGCGCAGGCGCTCGACCATCGCAAGGTTGTCGTGTGCGGCGCCGGCGGTCATTTCCAGTGCCTCCTGCAAGCGTCTGCGCGTTTCCCGTGCGCCGGCCGGCGGTTGTCCGGCTTCGCGGGTGAGGTTGACGACCGACTCGTGCAAGTCGCGGGTCAAATGTCCCAAGGCACGGAACAGATCCTGCTGGCGGCGCGCGAACAGCGCGTCCAGCGAAGCCTCGAAGGCGTCCGCGTCGCGGGTTTCGAGCAGCGCGCGCAGTTCGGGCGGCAGGGCGGCGGATGCCGCGTTGTTGACGGTCGTGTCCATGTCGTGGTCAGCCGGCGGCGACCAGCCGCTCGAAGATGCGGTCGATCTTTTCCTTGAGGGTGACGGCGGTGAACGGCTTGACGATGTAGCCGTTCACGCCGGCCTGCGCGGCGGCGATGATCTGCTCGCGGCTGTTCTCGGCGGTGACCATCAGCACCGGCAGCGCCTTCAGCGCCGGATCGGCGCGGATCGAGCGCAGCAGGTCGATGCCGGTCATGCCCGGCATGTTCCAGTCGGTGACCACGAAATCGACGTGGCTGGAACGCAGCGCCGTCAGCGCGCTGTTGCCGTCGTCGGCCTCCTGCATGTTGGCGGTGGCGAAGCCGAGTTCGGCCAACAGGTTGCGGACGATCCGGCGCATGGTGGAAAAATCGTCCACCACCAGGATTTTCATGTTCTTGTCCACTCACAACTCCCACACGTCGTTCATTCGTTGTCGCACCAGCCGTGCATGCGCGCACGCAGCCGGACCACCGCCTGTCCGTGGATCTGGCAGACGCGGGACTCGCTGACGCCGAGCACCGCGCCGATTTCCTTGAGGTTCAACTCCTCGTCGTAGTACAGCGACATCACCAGCTTTTCGCGTTCCGGCAATTGCTCGATGGCCTCCGCCAGCGCCTCGCGCATCCCGCCGTCTTCAAGGCCTTCGGCCGGGCCGAGGCTCGCGGTGTCGGCCACGTCCATGGCGGCGCCGTCTTCGTTTTCGGAACCGGACAGGCTCAGCACCCGCGAAGTCGCTGCGTCCGCCAGGATCTGGTTGTATTCGTTGCTGTCGATGCCCATCCTTCGCATCACTTCGGAGGTATCGGCATCGCCGCCGCTTTCGTACTCCACCTGGCGCGTCGCTTCGGTCAGTTCGCGGACCTTGCGGTGCACCGAGCGCGGCGTCCAGTCGCTCTTGCGAAGTTCGTCCAGCATCGCGCCGCGGATGCGGATGCCGGCGAAGGTTTCGAAGCTCGCCGCGCGCCCCGGCGTGAAATTTTTCGCCGCTTCCAGCAGGCCGATCATTCCCGACTGGATCAGGTCATGCACGTCCACGCTCGGCGGCAGGCGTGCCATCAGGTGGTAGGCGATGCGGTGCACCAGCGGCGTGTGCACCCGCACCAGTTCTTCGTCCGACAGGCGCTGCACCTGCAGGTATTCGGCGCTCGCGTTCATGCGACCTGCTCCCCGCGGACCATGCGGTGTTCCGCGAAGAACCCGATCCGGCCGTGCGCGTCGGGCGATTCATCCCAGTTATCGGCAGCCATCGCCAGTTTCTTGAACGCCAGCGCGGACGGGCTGCCCGGCCAGGCGTCGACCACCCCCATCTGGCGGCGCACCGCGCGGCGCAGCTGTTCGTCGTGCGGGACCACGCCGGTGAATTCGAGGGTGACGTCGAGGAAACGCGTGGCGACCCGCTCGAGTTTCTCGAACAACTGACGGCCGTGGCTGGCGTTGTAGACCATGTTGGCGACCACCTTGAAGTTGCGCACGCCGCATTCGCGCGCCAGCACCTTGATCAGCGCGTAGGCATCGGTCAGCGAGGCGGGTTCGTCGCAGGCTACCACCAGCACGTCGTCGGCCGCGGCGGCGAACATCGACACGCTGCTGGAGATGCCGGCGGCGGTATCCACGATCAGGAATTCCGGCGGCTGCGGGTAGTCGTCGAAGGCGCGGATCACCGCGGCGTATTCCGATTGCGACATTTGCACCATGTTCCGCTTGCCGGAAGTGGCCGGCACTACTTTCAATCCGTGCGCGGCGTCGAGCACCAGGTCCTCGATGCCGCAGTCTCCGGCCAGCAGGTTGGCGATGTTGCACTTGGGCTGCAGGCCCAGCAGCACGTCGACGTTGGCGAGCCCGAGGTCGGCGTCCAGCAGCAGGGTGTCGCGCCCGGCCATCGACAGCGCCAGGCCGAGGTTCACGGCGACGCAGGATTTGCCGACGCCGCCCTTGCCGCCGGTCACGGCGATCACCCGCGGCGGTCGGCGCATGGCCGACGCCAGCGGCGCGCGCATGTTGTTCTTGAGTTGTTGCATGATGCGGTCCAGACCCTCTGCCTGATTCATGTCCTGCGGTTCCCTGCGCTCACGCGATCGCGCCGGCGAGGCGCCCGAAGCGCTCGGCCATCGCGAGGTCGTTGCCGGCCTGGCTGGCCGGGTTGACCTGCGCCGCGCGGCACACCAGCTTGCGCACGTCGGCGGCGGCGATGTCTTCCGGCACGCGCTGGCCGTCGGTGGTGAAGTCGAGTTTCAAGCCGTGCCGGATCAGCACCGACAGCGCGCCGCCGAGGCGCGGCGCTTCGTCCAGTTTGGTGAGGATGCAACCGCGCGGCTGCAGCGGCAGGAACGCGCGCGCGGCATCGTCCAGCGCCTGCGCTTGCGCGTTGGCGGCCAGCACCAGGGTGGCGCAGGCCTGCGGTTGCGCCGCGCGCAGGATGTCGAGCTGTCCGGCGAGGCGCGGATCGCGCGCGCCCATGCCGGCGCTGTCGATCAGCACCACGCGGCGGTCGCGCAGGCGCGCAAGCAACGGGCGCAGTTCCGCGGCCTCGTGCACCTCGTAAACCGGCACGCCGAGCAGGCGTGCGTAGTGGCCGAGTTGCGCGCTCGCGCCGATGCGGTAGTGGTCGGTGCTGATCAGCGCGACCTGGTCGGAGCCGTGGTGCAGCACCGCGTGCGCGGCCAACTTGGCCACCGTGGTGGTCTTGCCGACGCCGGTGGGACCGACCACGGCCAGCACGCCGTCCAGCGTGGCCAATTGGCGGTTGCCGGCGGCCATGCGCTGCGAGATCAGGCCCAGCGGCAGGTAACGCGCCTGGTCGGAGGTGAGGTTGGGCGGCAGTTCGCCGGCCACCCGTTGCGCGATATCGGCGTCGATGTCCATGCGCGTGAGCGTGCGCAGCACGCTGGTCTGCATCGGATGGCGGCGGTCGAGGTCGTTCCACGCGAGGCTGGCGAGCTGCGTTTCCAGCATCGCGCGCAGGTTGCCCAATTCCTGGCGCATGTCGTCGATCGCCGGCGATGGTTGCGCGGCGTGGGTCGCGGGACGCGCGAGTTGCGCGAGGATGTCCTGCATGCTTGGCGTGTCGTGGCGCGCGGGGCGCGCTGCGTCTTCGCGCGAAGTTTCTGCGTCCGCGGGTCCGGTTGCGGCCGCCGGCGCCGCGGTGCTTGCGGGCATCGCGTGTCCCGCGGCCTCGCGCACCAGCGCTTCGTCGTAATCGATCGCGGCGATGATCTCGAGGCCTTCCTCGATCCTGCGCGTGGACAGGATCACCGCGTCGGGACCTTGTTCGTCGCGCACCTGCTGCATGGCCTGGCGCATGCCCGTGGCCACGAATCGCTTGATCTTCATGCGCGCCGGCTCCCCGCCCGCCGGGCGCCGCGTGTATCGGAGTGTGCTGAGGTATGCATGTCTCGAATCCAATGGCGCTTGTGGTTGCTGCTGTTTCCGAATCCCGGATCCGCGATCCCCGGGGTCATCGTCCCAGTGCCGAAACCAATCGCACGCGGCGGTTGTCCGGTATTTCGTTGTAGGCCAGCACGTGCAGTCCCGGTGCGGCGTGGCGCGTGAAGCGCGCCAGCCATTGCCGCAACTGCGGTGCCACCAGCAGGACCGCCGGCTCGCCCGCCATCTCCTGGCGCTGCGTCGCATCGGCGACGTTCTGCTGCAGTCGTTCGGCCAATCCCGGTTCCACCGCGGTGCCGGCCGGACCACTGCCTTGCAGCGACTGGAGCAAGATCTGTTCCAACTCGGGCGCGAGCGTGATCACCGGAATTTCGCTGCCCAAACCGCTGATTTCCTGCGCGATCTGGCGACCGAGCGCAACCCGCACCGCGGCCGTGAGCGCGCCGGAATCCTGACTCTGCGATGCGTGCTCCGCCAAGGATTCGACGATGCCGCGCATGTTGCGGATCGGCACGCGCTCGGCCAGCAGGTTCTGCAACACCTTGACCACCACGCCGAGCGGCAGGCGCTTGGGCACCAGGTCTTCGACCAGCTTCGGCGCTTCCGCGGAAAGCCGGTCGAGCAGTTGCTGCACTTCCTGGTGGCCGAGCAATTCGTGCGCGTGCGTCTGCAGGATCTGCGACAGGTGCGTGGCGATCACGGTCGCCGCATCGACCACGGTGTAGTCGAGGGTCTGCGCGTGTTCGCGCAGGCCGGGTTCGATCCACACCGCTTCCAGGCCGAACGCCGGATCGCGCGCGGCGATGCCGTCGAGGCGGCCGTGCACGCGTCCGGGATTGATCGCGAGCAGGCGCTCGTGGTGGATTTCCGCTTCGCCGACCGGCACGCCCAGCAGGCTGATGCGGTAGTGGTTGGGACCGAGGTCGAGGTTGTCGCGGATGTGCACCGGCGGGACGAGGAAGCCGAGGTCCTGGGACAGCTTGCGGCGCACCGACTTGATGCGGCCCAGCAGTTCGCCGCCCTGGTTGCGGTCGACCAGCGGGATCAGGCGGTAACCAACCTCGAGGCCGATGGTGTCGACCGCGGTGACGTCGTCCCACGAAAGTTCCACGCGTTCGCCCGCGGGCGCGGGTTCGGTGCTGGCCAGCGCGGTGGCTTGCGCGGCGGCTTTCTCCGCGTCGCGGCGGCGACGGTCGAGCAGGAATGCAGCGCCCCCGCACAAACCGGCAAGCAACAGGAAGGCAACGTTCGGCATGCCGGGGATCACGCCCATCACGCCCAGCACCACGGCGGTGACGGCGAGCGTGCGCGGCTGGCCGAATACCTGCTTGATGACCTGCTTGCCCATGTCCTGCGAACCCGACACGCGGGTCACGATCACCGCGGTCGCGATCGACAACAGCAACGCCGGGATCTGCGCGACCAGGCCGTCGCCGATGGTCAGCAGGGTGTAGGTATGCGCGGCTTCGCTGGCGGAAAGCCCATGCTGCAGCACGCCGACTGTAAAACCGCCGACGATGTTCACGACCAGGATCAGGATGCCGGCGACGGCGTCGCCGCGCACGAACTTCGAGGCGCCGTCCATCGAGCCGTAGAAGTCCGATTCCTCGCGCACTTCCCGGCGGCGTTCCCGCGCCTGGTCCTGCGTCAGCAATCCGGCGTTCAAGTCGGCGTCGATCGCCATCTGCTTGCCGGGCATCGAATCCAGGGTGAAGCGTGCGGTGACTTCCGACACGCGGGTGGCGCCCTTGGTCACCACCACGAAGTTGATGATGGTGAGGATCGTGAATACCACCAGGCCCACGGTGAAGTTGCCGCCGATCACGAACTCGCCGAAGGCCTCGATCACCTTGCCCGCGGCGCCGGGGCCGGCATGGCCGTGCAGCAGCACCACGCGGGTGGAGGCGATGTTCAACGCAAGCCGCAACAATGTCGCGCCGAGGATCACGGTGGGGAACGATGCGAATTCCAGCGGCCGCATCACGTACACCACCGCCAGCACGATCATCAGCGACAGCGCGATGTTGAAGCTGAACAGCATGTCCAGCATGAACGGCGGCAACGGCAGCATCACCATCGCCAGCAGGATCAGCATCACGATCGGCGCGCCGATTCCGCGGCGGCCGATGCGGCCAAACTGCTGCATGAGAGTCTGCGTGGTCATTGCCGCGTCACCAATTTTTCGTCATTCCCGCGTAGGCGGGAATCCAGTGCCTTTACTTCCGGATGCCGCCGAAGAGATGCGATGCAGAGCAGAACCCCTTTGTCCGCAAAGGACACAAAGTGCGCAAAGAGAAGATTTTTCTCTTCGCGTTCTTCGCGGTTTTTGCGGACCGTTTTTGCTTTTGCAGCCATGCCTTGATCAAAAGCACTGGATTCCCGCCTGCGCGGGAATGACGGCATTGGGAGCGTTGCGCGGCGCGTGGAATACATGGGTCACGTCTCCGTCCGTGGCATCCGGTACGGGCCGAGCAGCTCGGGATCGATGTCCGGGTTCGGCGGAGGCGGCGCGTCCGCCGATTGCGCCGCGGCGGCGCGCACGCGATACACCCAGGCAAGCACCTGCGCGACCGCGACGTACAACGCGGCCGGGATTTCCTGGCCGAGGCGGGTGGTGTGGTACAGCGCACGCGCCAGCGCGGGCGAGGTCACCAGCGGCACGTCGTGCTGTCCGGCGATGCCGCGGATGCGCGCGGCGACGATGTCGAGGCCCTTGGCGACCACGCGCGGCGCGCGCATGTTGTCGTCGTACTTCAGCGCCACCGCGAAGTGGGTCGGGTTCAACACCACCAGGTCGGCCTTCGGCACCGCTTCCATCATGCGCCGCTGCGCCATCGCCTGCTGCACGCTGCGCACGCGGCTCCTGGTTTCCGGGCTGCCCTCGGTTTCCTTGTGTTCGTCGCGCAGTTCCTGGCGGGTCATGCGCATGCGGCGCGCGTAATCGAAGCGCTGCCACAGCATGTCGACGAAGCCGACCACGGCCAGCGCGCCGGCAAACAGCAGCGAGGCACGACCGATCACGTCGAGCGCGGTGTCGATGCCGTCCTGCACGCTGCCGCGTCCGCTGTCGAGCAGTTCGACGCGCGAATGCCACAACACCATCGACAGCACCGTGCCGATCAGCGCGACTTTCAGCAGCGACTTGCCGAGTTCGACCAGGCCGCGCAGCGACACCAGCTTCTTGAGGCCTTCGAGCGGATTCAGGCGCTCGGGTTTCGGCGTCAGTGCCTCGGTGCTGAAGGTGAAGCCGCCGACCAGCGCCGGCGAAACCAGCGTCGCCAGCATCGCGACCGCGAACAAGGGAGCCAGCAATTTCAGCGCCTCGATGCCGGCGGCGGTCGCCGCCGCGCCCATCGCCGCGCTGCCCATGGCCTGCTCGCGGCCGTAGGCAAGGCCGATCCGCATCAGGTTGCGCAGGTGTTCGCCCAGCCACGGACGCATCGCCAGCAACGTGCCGACACCGGCCAGCGCGATCAGCGCCGCCGACAGGTCGCGCGAGCGCGGGACGTCGCCCTTCTCGCGCGCATCGCGCAGGCGCTTTTCACTGGCGCGTTCGGTGCGTTCCTGGTCGTCGTGCTCGGCCACGATTCAGGCTCCCGAGATGGCGCGGACGAGGACGAACGCGGCGCGTTGCAAGGCGTCGAACGCGCCGGGCAGGGCGCGCAGGCCCAGCCACACGGCGATGAAGCCGAGGCAGATCGAGATCGGAAAACCGATCGAGAACAGGTTCATCGCCGGTGCGGCGCGGCTGATCGCGCCGAAGCCGAGGTTGACCACCAGCAACGCGGCCATCGCCGGCAGCGCCACCAGCACCGCGCCCGCGAACAGGTGCGAGGCGAAGCCGAGCAGGGCCCACAGGGTGTTGCCGCCCGGCATTGCCGCCTGCCACGAACCGTGTTGCATGCCGGTCGCCAGCAGCGAGATCAGTTCGAGATGGCCGTCCATCGCGAGGAAGATCAGCGTCGCCAGCAACAGGTAGAACTGGCCCAGCGCCGGTGCGCCGTGGCCTTGCTGCGGGTCCATGGTCTGCGCGAACGACAGGCCCATCGACGAGGCCACCAGTTCGCCGCCCATCGACAAGGCCTCGAACGCCAGCTTCAGGGCAAAGCCCATCGCCGCGCCCACCACCAGTTGCTGCATCACCGTGACCAGCGCCGCGAGGCTGAGCGCATCGACCTTGCCGGGCGATGGCGCCAATGGCATCAACACCAGCGTCAGCACCAGCGCGAGGCCGACCCGCACGCGCGCCGGGATCGTGCGCGCGCCCAGCACCGGGGCGGTCAGCATCAACCCGCTGATCCGGGCCAGCGGCCACAGCAGCGCGGCGATCAGGCTTTGCAGTTGGGACAGTTCGAAGTTCACCGCACCATGTCCGGCAGGTTCATGATGAGATGGCGGGTGAAATCGACCAGCGTGCGCAGCATCCACGGCCCCGCGACCACCAGCACCAGCGCCATCGCCAGCAGCTTGGGGATGAACGACAAGGTCATTTCGTTGATCTGCGTCGCGGCCTGGAACATGCCGACCACGAGGCCGACCACCAGTGCGGTGAGCAGCAGCGGTGCCCCCACCAACATCGCCACGTACAGGGCCTGCTGGCCGAAATGGATGACCGATTCCGGCGTCATGTGACGAAGCTCCCGGCCAATGTCCCGAGCAGCAGCGTCCAGCCATCCACCAGCACGAACAGCATGATCTTGAACGGCAGCGAGATGATCATCGGCGAGACCATCATCATGCCCATCGACATCAACACGCTGGCCACCACCAGGTCGATGATCAGGAACGGCACGAACAACAGGAAGCCCATCTGGAACGCGGTCTTCAATTCGCTGGTGACGAATGCCGGCACCGCGATGCGGAACGGCACGTCGTCGCGGGACGCGTACGGCTTCTCGCCGGCCAGCTTGCTGAAGAGCTGGAGGTCGGCGTCGCGGGTCTGGTCGAGCATGAATTTCTTGAACGGTGCGGTGACTTTAGGCAGCGCCTGTTCGCCGTTGAGCTGGCCGTCCATGTAGGGCTTGAGGCCGTCGCTGTAGGCGCGGTTCAACACCGGCGACATCACGAACAGGGTCAGGAACAGCGCGAGTCCGACCAGCACCTGGTTCGGCGGCGACGATTGCGTGCCCAGTGCCTGGCGCAGGAATCCCAGCACCACGATGATGCGGGTGAACGAGGTCATCATCAGCAGGATCGCCGGCAGCAACGTCAGCGCGGTCATCAGCGCCAGCAGCTGCATCGACAGGCTCCAGGTCTGGCCGCCGTCGCCGGATGCGTGCACGGTCAACGCCGGCAGGCCCTGCGCGGGCAGCGCGGGTTGCGCCAGCGGCGCAGCGGCGTGTGCGAACGCGGGCAGCGCCAGCATCGCCAGCAGCGCCAACAAAGGAAGAACCGCGCGGTTCATTGCGGTTTTCTCCAGCGCGCCAGCGCGTCGCGGAAATTGAGTGGACTGATCGGCGCGTCCGTGGGCGACTTCGGCGCCGGCAGCGGCTCGTCCAGCACCAGCAGGGTGCGCAGCCCCGAAGGCGAAGCGCCGACAACCAGTTGGCGGTCGCCGACTTCCAGCAACAACACGCGTTCCTTCATGCCCACCGCCAGCGTTTCCACGCAGCGCACGCGTTGGCCGCCGGGGCGCACGCGCGCTTGCATGCGTCGGGTCAGCCAGCCCACGGCGAGGATCATCACCACCACCGCGGCCAGGCTCAGCACCACGCGCAGCAGCTCGCCGGCACCACCCGCATTCGCCACCGCGGGCGCGGCGGACGGGGCCGCGCTGGCGGCCGCTGCTTGCAACGATGCGATCATTTCAGTTTGCGCACGCGTTCGGCCGGGCTGATCACGTCGGTCAGGCGGATGCCGAATTTCTCGTTGATCACCACCACTTCGCCGTGCGCGACCAGGGTGCCGTTGACGAACACGTCGAGCGGTTCGCCAGCGGCGCGGTCAAGTTCCACCACCGAGCCCTGGTTGAGCTGCAGCAGGTTGCGGATGCTGATGCGGGTGCGGCCGACTTCCATGGCCATGGTCACCGGCACGTCCAGGATCACGTCCATGTTCACTTCCGAGCCGCCGCCGGCATCGGCCTGCAGCGTGTCGAGTTGCATTTTTTCCGCGGCTGAAGCGCCATTCGCGCTGGCATTCATGGTTGTTTGGCCTCTTGCTTGGTGGGTGGGTGCGGGTGGTTGTCGGAGGCGCCGGCCAGCAATTCGGGGCGGCGCAGCAGTTGTTCGAAGCCGACCGCCTTGTTGCCGCCGTGCACGCCGAAGCGGCCGCGGAACAGCGGCACGTCCTCGGCGTACACGCGCACGCGGTCGGGGTGGGGCAGGGTGATCACGTCGCCGGGTCGCAGCGCCATGAAATCGCGGATCGGCAGGCTTGCTTCGCCCAGCAACGCGGTGACCTCGACCTCGGCGTCGAGGATTTCCTCGTGCAGGCTCAGCATCCAGCGTTCGTCGCGTTCGACACGATCGCTTTGCACGCCGGCGTCCAGCAGCTCGCGGATCGGCTCGAGCATCGCGTAGGGCATGGTCAGGTGGATCTGGCCGCCGCCGCCGTCGAGATCGATGCGGAAGCGCGACACCACCACCGTCTCGGTGGGGCTGACGATGTTGGCGAATTGCGGGTTGATCTCGGAGTTGAGGAATTCGAAATCCAGCTTCAGCACCGGCGACCAGGCTTCCGTCATGGCGCGGAACATCTCGGCCAGCACGATCTGGATCACGCGGTTTTCGGTGGGGCTGAAGTCGCGGCCTTCGATGCGCGCGTGGAAGCGTCCGTCGCCGCCGAAGAAGTTGTCGATCACCGTGAACACCAGGCTGGGTTCGAACACCGTCAGCGCCGTGCCGCGCAATGGATGCACGCGGGTCAGGTTGAGGTTGCTCGGCACCGCCAGCGAGTGCACGTATTCGGAAAACTTCAGCATGCTGACGCCTTCCACCGCGACCTCGCAGGTCTTGCGCAGCACGTTGAACAGGCCGGTGCGGAAGTAGCGCGCGAAGCGGTCGTTGATCATCTCCAGCGTCGGCAGGCGGCCACGCACGATGCGGTCCTGCTGCGCGAAGTCGTACGACGATGCGGTGCCCGGCGGTGTCTTGTCGGTCGCGGTTTCGACGTTGCCGCTGTCCACGCCGTCCAGCAGCGCGTCGATTTCTTCCTGGCTCAGGATGTCGCCCATGTCCGTCGCCCCGTCACTGGATCACGAAGCTGGTGAAGTACAGCGCGTCGATGCCGGGCTGGCCCGGCGACTGGTGCAGCACGTCCTGCACCTGCTGCAGCGCCTGCTTCTGCAATTCGAGCTTGCCCTGCTCGCTGACCAGCGTGTCGTACTTCTGGCCGCTGAACAGCAGCAGCAGCGCATTGCGGATGCGCGGCTCGGCGGCCTTCGCCGCTTCGATCGCCTTGGGGTCGTACGCCATCAGGCTGATGCCGACCTGCAGAAAGCGGATCGCGCGGTCGTCCTGGAAGTTGACCACGATGGAAGGATCGAGCGCGAAGTACAGCGCCACCCTGGCCGGTTCGGATTTGGCGCCCTTGCCGCCGTGGTGCATGAACATGAAACCGCCGGCGCCCGCCAGCGCCACGACCACGACCGCGGCCACGATCAGCAGCAAGGGTTTCTTCTTCCTGGCCGGAGCGGCGGCTTCGGTGGCGGGTGCTTCGGTCGACATGGAGGTCTCGCAGGTGGGGAAGGTGCGAAGGCTCCAAAGCAAACGCCGTGCCATGCTGGAAACGCGCGCAAGCGGCTATTCCACATGATGTTTTTTCGGACTTCGAATGGTCGTGGCGGATTCTTGACGCGCTCGTGGCAACGCCATCGGGGAGGCGCCGGATGCTTGGCGCCGCTGTGGTCCGGGCGTTTGCACGCAGGTTCCTGCAGGGAGTTTTCGCCGCAGGAGTCATCGTGGCCGCGAGCATTCCGCGTGATCGCGTGGTCGCGCTTTCCAGCTTGTTTCTGCGTTGTCCTTGCGGACCCTGATCCGGCCCCGGTTCTACGCGAAATCGTCGACGCGGCCCGGCGTGGCAATGCGCAGCGGTCGCCAGTTCTGTGGTGTCTCGGCTTCGGCGCCGTGGGCATCGCCGCTTGCACTGTCGCCGACGTGTTGCGCGAATGCGGCGTGTTGTTGGCCGGACGATTGCTGGCCGACCGAGGCGTGGCCGAGGTTCAGCCCCTGCTGCGCCAGCATGTCGTTGAGGTGCGGCAAGGTCTGCTGCAGGGCGTGCACGGTTTGTGGGTGCGCCACGGCGAAACTGACATCCACGCGGTCGTTGTGGGTGCTGACCTCGACGTGGATGGGTCCGAGCGTGCGTGGGTTGAGCTGGATCTCGGCTTTCTGGATGCCTTGTCCGGCCAGCCACGCGACGCTCTGTGCGGTTTCCTGCATGAACTGCGGTGGCTGGTCGGGCGTCGCCTGCATCGCGATTTGCAACGGCATCGGCGCGGGTGCCGCGTTGGCGGACGGGATGCCGTGCGCGGCGACCAGCTGGCCGAGTTGGGCGCCGAAATCGTCGGCTGCCGATCGCGGCGCGATCGCGTCGCGGCCGTGGTCGGCGTCGGCTTGCGGCTCGGCATCGCGCGATCCGGATGGCGCGATGGCGGTCAAGCCTGGATCAGGCGTGGCTGTGGAAGGCGCGGTGGTTTGCGTGCCGACGGGAATGGTGATCGTGTTCGGCGCGTGCGATGTTGGAGCAGCGCCTTGCGGCGCGACCACCGCCGTGGCGGCAGCCGGCAAAGGCTTGCCGGCGGCGGCAGGCGCTTGCCGCATGGCGGCCGGTGCAAGCGGCACCACCGCAGCCATGATCGGCAATACATTGGAAGCGTCGGCGGGACGATCGTCGGTCTTCGCTTCGGTGGGCTTGCCGGATTGCGGATCGTCCTTCGCGGCGTTTTTGTCGCCGGCACCGGACTTCCAGTCGTGGTGCCGTGGCGCCAGGCTGTCGCCCGCAACGCGGCCTGGGGCTTGCGTTTCAGGCCCGGCTCGCGTTTGCCGAAGGGCGTCGCCGAACTTGCCGTCGCCGGATGCGGGCGCAGCGCCGGCGCCGGCGTTGACGGGGGCCGTGGCCGGTGCTGGCGCGGGGATGGCGAGGCTGCTCATGGCGGGGTCGGGTCGGGTGTCGGGGTGAAGGGTCGGGATGCAAGCTGCAGGTTGCATGCCAGCGTTTGCGGACACGCTTGCGATCGCCTGCGCCGGTCACCGCGATGCGCGGTTAGGGCGACGGCCATGGATCCTTCCGCTGCTGCATGCGCTCGTCGAGCGCGGCCTGTTCGCTGCGTTCCTCGCTGGCGCGCTCCTGGTCGCGGTAGCGCCGGGTGACGGTATCCAGCGCTGCGCTGCGGCTGCGCGATTCGATCCAGTTCGTGCGCGCCTTGGCAAGGTTGCGGGTGTGCTGCTCGATGTCGTGTTGCTGCTGGATGATGGCCTGGTCGATGCGTGCGATGAACTGCTGGCGGTTCAGCAGTTCGGCGACGGACAGCCCCGGGCCCGCCGAAGAACCGGGTTGCAACGTGTAGTCGCGGCGAAATTGCCGCAGTTCCTCGAGCTGGCGTTGGGCCGCGTCCAGCCTGTGCATCCGTTCGGCCAGCGCGTTGGCGGCCTCGTCGGTGCGCTTGCCGGCGATGTCGGCGACGCGTTGCAGGCGTTGCGAACGCGGCGGGGTCATGCGGCGCTCCCGTCGCCGGTACCGTCACCCAGCACCTCGGTCAGCGTGCGGAGGGCGGTGTCGAGGTCGACGGCCTCGCCCGTTTCCTGCTGCAGGAACGCACTGAGCACCGGCCACAGCGCGATGGCCTCGTCCACGCGCGGGTCGCTGCCCTTCTGGTAGGCGCCGATGGTGATGAGATCGCGCTGCCGGCTGTAGGCGGAATAGACCTGGCGGAAACGCTGCGCGAGTTTCATCTGCGCGGGCGCAGTCACCGCCGGCATCACGCGGCTGATCGAGGCCTCGATGTCGATCGCGGGGTAGTGTCCGGCCTCGGCGAGGTCGCGCGACAACACGATGTGGCCGTCGAGGATCGCGCGCGCGGCATCGGCGATCGGATCGTGGCGATGGTCGTCGCCTTCGGTGAGCACCGTGTAGAACGCGGTGATCGAACCGCGCCCGTCGGCGTCGTTGCCGGCGCGTTCGACCAGCGCCGGCAGCAGCGCGAATACCGACGGCGGATAGCCCTTGGTCGCGGGCGGCTCGCCGATCGCGAGCGCGATTTCGCGCTGCGCCTGTGCGTAGCGGGTCAGCGAATCCATCAGCAGCAGCACGCGCAGGCCGCGATCCCGGAAATGTTCGGCGACGGCGGTGGCGACCTGTGCGCCGCGCAGGCGAGAGAGCGGCGGCGCGTCGGCGGGTTCGGCCACGATCACCGCGCGCTGGCGACCTTCCTCGCCCAGGATCTGGTCGACGAATTCCTTGACTTCGCGGCCGCGTTCGCCGATCAGCCCCACCACCACCACGTCGGCGTTGGTGAAGCGCGTCATCATGCCGAGCAAGGTCGACTTGCCGACGCCGGAACCCGCGAACAAGCCCATGCGCTGGCCGCGTCCCACGGTCAGCAGCGCGTTGATCGCGCGCACGCCGACGTCCAGCGGTTGCGAGATCGGCCGACGCTGCATCGGGTTGATCGGCGGGCGCTTCAACGAGGTGTGCTGGTCGGCGCCGAGCGGGCCGCGGCCGTCCAGCGGTGCGCCGGTGGCGTCGATCACGCGCCCGAGCAGGGCGTCGCCGGCGGGGATGCCGGAATCGTGCGGACACGGGCGCACCCGCGCATTCGGCAGCACGCCATGCAGGACGCCGGTCGGCATCAAATACAAGCGGCCGTCGGAAAAGCCCACCACTTCGGTTTCGATGCTGCCGCCGTCGGCACTGTCCACGAGGCAGCGCGAACCGACCGGCGCTTCGCAACCCACGGCTTCCAGCGTCAACCCGACCACGCGGCGCAACATGCCTTCGACCACGATCGGGCGGGTCTTGTCGACCTGCCTGCCGCGTGCGGCGAGGCGCGCCTGCCAGCCGGCGGCGCGCGCCGTCGAGGCTTGCGGAGGGGCGTCGTTCACGACGCCTGGCCCGGTTCCGGACCCGGCGCGGCGCGCATCGCGATGTCTTCGTCGAGCGCGGCGTTCACCATCGCGGCGAGGCGCGTCTCGATGCCGGCATCGATGCGCGAATCGGCGCCCACGATGCGGCAATCGCCCGGTTTGAGCTGCGCGTCCTCGACGATGTGCCAGCCCTGTTCACCGGCTTCGGTCAAGCCCTCGCGCAGCAGCGCGGCGGATTGCGGATGCACCAGGACGTCGATGCGGGCGGTGGCGGCGGGCAGGGCGGCGATGGCCTTGCGCACCACCCGCAGCAGGTGTTCCGGTTGCAGCTTGAGTTCGGCCTGCAGCACGCCGCGCGCCACCAGCATCGCAAGTTCGGCGAGCTGCCTTTCGACGGCGACGTCGACGTCCGCGAGCGGACGCGCCAACGCCTCGCAAAGCCCCGCGAGGTGCTGCAGCTTGCGCTGCAACTCGCCGTGCGCGGCGCGGCGGCCTTCGGCCAGGCCCTGTTCGTAGCCTTCGCGCCGCGCCTCGTCGCCGATGGCTTCGAGATCGGCCACGGTCGGGCGCTGCGCGACGCCTGCCGATACCGGCCCTTCGACGGTCGGCATGTTCCAGCGTTGCACGTCGTGCAACAGTTCGCGCGACACCACCCGCAGCGGCGCCTCGCTCATACCATTTCCTCGTTGCCGCCCAGCGAGATGGTGCCGGCATCGCCGAGCTTGCGGGCGATGGCCAGGATTTCCTTCTGCGCGGCGTCGACCTCCGACAAGCGCACCGGACCGGACACTTCGAGGTCGTCCTTGAGCATGTCGGCGGCGCGCTGCGACATGTTGGCGAAGAACCGTTCGCGCACGGCGGCCTCGCAACCCTTCAGCGCGATCACCAGGCGCGGCGTCGGTACTTCGCGCAGAAGGGTCTGCATGCTGCGGTCGTCGACGCCGACCAGGTCTTCGAAGGTGAACATCAGTTCCTCGATGCGGTCACCCAACGCGGCATCGGCGCTGCGGATCGCGCCGATCAACTCGTTCTCGCGCGCGGCTTCCATGTTGTTGAGGATGTTGGCGGCGGCCTTCAGCCCGCCCACCGTCGCCGATTTCAGCTTGCTGCTGCCGGAGAACTGGCGTTCCATGATTTCATCCAGCTCGTGCAGCGCGTGCGGCTGCACGCCGTCGAGGGTGGCGATGCGCATCACCACGTCGCTGCGGGTGCGCTCGGGCAGGTAGCCGAGGACCTCGGCGGACTGGTCGGGTTCGAGGTGCGCCAGCACCAGCGCGATGATCTGCGGGTGTTCCTGGTTGACCATTTCGGCGATGGCGCGGCTTTCCATCCACTTCAGCGATTCCAGGCCCTTGCTGCTGCGGCCGAGCAGGATGCGGTCGATCAGGCTGCCGGCCTTGTTTTCGCCGAGCGCATTGATCAGCACCTTGCGGATGTATTCGTCGGTGCCGACGCCGAGCGGCGTCTGTTCGTCCAGCTCGCGGTGGAAGCGGTCGAGCACGTGGCCGGCCTGTTCGCGGCTGACGTTCTTGAATGCGGCCATCGCGGTGCCCACCGTCTGCACGTCGCGCGCGTCCATGTGTTTCAACACCATCGCGGCGTCTTCCTCGCCCAGCGACAGCAGCAGCACGGCCGCGTACTGGGCGCCATTCATGTTGTGCTGATCAAGCGCCATCGGCGGCCACCCAGTTCTTCACGATCTGCGCCACCTGGCGCGGGTTTTCCGAAGCCATGCGCTTGGCCGCGCCGACTTTCTGTTCGTAATTCATCGGCGCGCCGCGTCCGGGCAGCGCGTTGCCGCCGCGCTCGTCATCGAGGCCGGCGACGGTGACGTCCACGCGCGCCTGCGGGTGTCCCTGCGGCACGGGCAGGGGATGCGGCGACGCCTCGATCTGCCTGTCGCCGCGCAACAACCCGCGCAGCATCGGCCGCAGCAGCCCGAACGCGAGCAGCAGCGCGGCCAGCACGCCCAGGCCCTGCTTGATCAGGTCCATCACGCCGGGACGCTGCCAGAACGGATCGCCCTGCGGCGCGTCGCCGGCGGGCGCGCTGTGGAAGGGTTCGTTGACCACGCTGACCACGTCGCCGCGCTGGGCGTCGTAACCGACCGCGCCCTGGGCCAACTGGGTGAGCTGCGCGAGCTCGGCCTTGCTCAGCGGCACGCTTTGCGGCTTGCCGTCCTTGCCGGTGACCTGCCGGTTGTCCACGATCACCGCCACCGACACGCGCTTGATGGCGCCGGCCGGGTCGGTGGTGTAGCGGATGGTGCGGTCGACCTCGTAGTTGCGCGTCGCCGAGTTCGAGGTTTCGGTCGGCGTGCCGGTCGCGGCGGTGGCGGTGCTGGACGCGGTGCCGGGGTTGGCGGCGGTGGCCTGCTGCACGGTCACCGGCGGCTGGTTGCTGAGCGCGCCGGGAACCGCGCCGCTGCCGGCGTCGCCGCGCGAGGTCTGGCTGCTGACCTGTTCGCTGCGCAGCGCCTGCTTGTCCTTGCCATAGGTTTCGCTGGCCGAGCGGCTGTCGCTGAAATCCATGTCCACGTGCACCTGCGCGCGCACGTGGTCGGCGCCGACCAGCGGCGCGAGGATGTGTTCCACGCGCTGCGCGTAGGAGTTCTCCACGCGGGCGGCCATCTGCATGTGCTGGTTGTCCAGCGCGGTTTCGGGATCGACGTCGCCGGTCAGCAACTGGCCCTGCTGGTCGACCACGGACACCCGCGACGGGTCGAGGTTGGGGATGCTGGCGGCCACCAGGTGCACGATCGCCGAGACCTGCGACGGCGAAAGCTTGCGGCCCTGGTAAAGCGTCACCAGCACCGACGCGCTCGGCTGGTCATTGTCGCGAATGAACGCGGACGGCTTGGGCAGCGCGAGGTGCACGCGCGCGCTCTGGATCGATTGCAGGCTGCCGATCGTGCGTTCGAGATCCTGCTCCAGCATCTGGCGATTGCGCACCGCCTCGGCGGCATCGCTCATGCCGAATGCCGAATCCGGCGTGTCCATGCTGCGGCTGCTGGCGCTGCCCTGCGGCAGGCCTTGCGCGGCGAGGCGCAGGCGCAGCGAATCGATGTCGCCGGCCGGCACGAAAATGCTGGTGCCGTTGCTGCCCAGTTTGTACTGCACCTGGTTGGTCTGCAGCACCTGCACGATGTCGGCGGCATCCTTCTGCGCGAGATCGGCGTACAGCAGGCCCATGTTGGGGCCGCGCGACCACAGCACGATCGCGACGCCCAGCGCCACCGCGAGAGCGATGCCGACCAGCAGCAACAGTTGCCGCGCGACCGGCGTGCGCACCAGTTGCAGGAGCGACGTGCGCCGCGCGGCGTTGTCCGGATAGCGCCGCGCGGGCGGCTGGGCGGTGGGTGGGGTGATGCCGGAATCGGCCATGGCTCGGGATCTTCGGGATAACGGGAATCGGGATGGCGGTTACGTCTGCCGGTTACGTCTGCCGGTTACGGCTGACGGTTACATCTGCCGGTCACATCTGCCGGTCACATCTGCATGTTCATGATGTTCTGGTAGGCGTCCACCAGCTTGTTGCGCACTTCGGTCATCGCGCGGAACGAGAGGTCGGCCTTCTGCACCGCCAGCATCACCTGCGGCAGGTCGGTGCCGGGATCGCCGCGTTCGAAAGACGCGGTCATCTGCTGCGCGGTGTTTTGCGTCTCGGCGACGCCGGCGATGGATTGCCTGAGCAGGTTGCCGAAGTTGTCCTGGGGCTTGCCGCTGCCGAGGGCTGGCGTCGCGGCCGCATTGGGTTCGAGCTGCGCGCTCAGGGTGCGCATCTGCGCGAGCAGGCCGTTGATGTCGATCTGGGTCATGCGTGGACTCCGTCAAAAACGCGTTGCTGGAGGTGAAATAGCAAGGCGTGTGCCAAGCGGTCCGGGGCTCACGCGATCGCCGTTGCGAGGCGTCCCGCGTCGCGCAGGCGCGCCAGCTTGTAGCGCAGCGTCCGCTCGCTGACACCGAGCTGGGCCGCGGTTTTGCGGCGGCTGCCGCGGTTCTCGCGCAGGGCGTCGAGGATCAGGTTGTCCTCGTTGTCGCGCAGTGCGCCGGACAACCCTTGCGCCGGAGCCGTGACGGCCGGCGCCGGAATTCCGTCGCGCAGGATTTCGAGCGGCAGGTCGCCGGCGTCGATGCAATCGCCGTCACACAGGATCAGCGCGCGTTGCACCAGGTTGTCGAGTTCGCGCACGTTGCCGGGCCAGGCATGCGCCAGCAGGCGCGCCTGTGCGGCATCGGAAAGCCGTGGCGGCGGTCGGCGCATGCGGCGGGCGTGGGCGGCAACGAGGTGCCGGGCCAGCGGCAGGATGTCGCCGCCGCGTTCGCGCAACGCCGGCAGTTGCAGCGGGAACACGTTGAGGCGATAGAACAGGTCTTCGCGGAAGTCGCCGTTGCGCACGGTCTCGGCGAGGTTGCGGTTGGTGGCGGCGACGACGCGCACATCCAGCGCGACGCTGCGCTGGCCGCCGATGCGCTCGACCTCGCGCTCCTGCAGCACGCGCAACAGCCTGGCCTGCAACGGCAGTGCCATTTCGGATACCTCGTCCAGCAACAGCGTGCCGCCCTGCGCGCGTTCGAAGGTCCCCGCGCGCGCGTGGGCGGCGCCGGTGAAGGCGCCCTTCTCGTGGCCGAACAGGGTGGCTTCCAGCATGCTTTCCGGGATCGCCGCGCAGTTGATCGCCACGAATGGCCCCGCTGCACGCGGCGAGTGGCGGTGCAGGTAGCGCGCGATCACTTCCTTGCCGGTGCCGCTCTCGCCGCACACCAGCACGGTGGCGTCGCTGGCGGCCACGCGTCGCGCCACCTCCAGCAGGTGCAGGCTGGCCGGATCGGCGGCCACCGGCTCGTCGCCGGTGTTCTCGGCACGCACGAACTTGCGCGTGACTTCCAGCAGGCGCGCGGCGTCGAAGGGTTTCACGAGGTATTCGTCGGCGCCTTCGCGCATCGCGCGCACCGCGCGTTCGATGGTCGCATGCGCGGTCATCATCACCACCGGCAGCGAGGGTTCGCGGCGGCGGATGCGCTGCAACAATCCGTAGCCGTCCAGCGCAGGCATCTGCACGTCGCTGAGCACCAGCCCGATGTCGCCATCGCCGATGCGGCGCCAGGCCGCTTCGCCGTCGCCGGCGATGCAGGCGGCGATGCCGGCGCCATGCAGGATGTCGCACAGCGCTTCGGCGAGGTCGCGATCGTCCTCGACGATCAGGACCGTGGGATCGGGGTTGGTGGTCATGTCCGGGCTCCGTGATGTCGCGGGTTGTCGCCGCGCTGCGCGCGCAGGTCGCTGGGCAGGATGCGTGTGTCGCCGGCCAGTGGCAGGCGCAGCTCGAAACGGGCGCCGCATCGGCTGGGCACGAGCGAGAGTTCGCCGCCGTGCGCGCGCGCCACGCTGCGGGCCATGGCAAGGCCGAGCCCGGTGCCGCCGGCGCGGGTGCTGAAAAACGGTTCGAAGATGCGCGTGGCGGTGGCCGCGTCGATGCCGGGGCCATCGTCCTGCACGGTCAATGTCACGCCGTCGTCGTGGCGCGTGGCTGCAAGCCGCACGCGTGCAGAAAACGCCAGCGCATTGTCGATGAGATTCACCAGCGCGCTGGCCAGCAGGTTGCGCTGCCCGCGCACGCAGGCGCCGTCACCGGCATCGTGGATGTCGATGCGCTCGGTTGCGTCGGTGCTGCCGGCGGCATCGCGCAGCAGGTCGGAAACGCGCAAGGTCGCGGTGGTGTCGGCATCGCCGCGCGCCCACGCCAGGGTCTGGTCGATCAGTTGCTGCAGGTCGACCAGTCGTGCCAGCGCCTTGCCTGCCATGCGTTGCGCGCCCGGCGGGTCGACGCCGCCATCGGCGATCCGCGACAGATACAGCACCGCGGTGGCCAGTGGCGTGCGCAACTGGTGCGCCAGGTGGGCGCGTTGCTGGTCGCCGTCCGAGAGTTGGCGCTGGCGCTCGATGCCGCTGCGGCGCGCGTGCGCCTCGCTTTCGTCGGTCAGCAACAGCACGCAGCCGCCATCGGCGGTGGCGCGGCGCGACACCCCGAGGCGACGGCCGTCGACGAGGCAAGGCGTGCCGTCGCTGTCGCTGCGCGCGGGCAACGCGCGCGCAGCGACCTCGCGCCAGGCTTGGCCATGCAACGGTTGTCCCAGAAGTTCGATGGCGCCGGCGTTGCACTCGCGCACGCAGCCGTCGGCGTCGATCATCAACGCGGCACCCGGCAACGCACCCAGCAAGGCCTGCAGGCGATCCGCGACGCGTTCGCGTTCGGCCAGTTCGGTGAGGCGTGCCTGCTGCGCGGCATCGCGCTCGCGGGTCAATTCGGCCACGCGTTCCTGCAACGCGGACCAGGACGATTCCAGTTGCCGCGAGGTTTCGTTGAACTGCGCGAAGGCGAGCTCCAGCGCCTGCAAGCGCTGCGGATCGGCGGGGCGGAGAAGCGGGACGGCGTTCATGCCCGCTTCGAAGCAATTATCGGACCACTCTTGAAATATGTTTCAGTTCAACAGCTTGCGTCGACATCTGGAGCGGCGCGTCGGAAATCCGGCGCCGTCATTCCGGCGTGCAGTGGATGCTGCCGGTGCCGAGCCTCTATCCCGGGCCGGCTCGGGTCGGGGCGTCGGGATGCCGCTCCCGCCACGCCGCCAGTTCCTTCTCGTAGGCTTCCAGTGCTTCGGCGTACATCACGAGCACGCAGTTGTCGCAGCCGCCGTCGCAGCAGTCGCCGGGCAGGGGCTTCTCGGGTGGGCTCGGGCGTGGATCCGGGTCGCTCATCAGGCTTGCGAGCGTAGCAGTCCGCGCGGTTGTCGCGACCGTTCACTCCACGGTGACGTTGGCCTGCAGCTGGTACTTGCGCAGCTTTTCGACCAGGGTCGTGCGGCGCATGCCGAGCAGTTTGGCCGCGTGCGCGACCACGCCATCGGAGGCGGTCAGCGCCTGCCGGATCAGGCCGACTTCGATGTCGGCGAGATGGTCGCGCAGGTTGAGCCCGCCTTCGGGCAGTTGGTCGAGGTCGTCGCCGGCATCCAGATCGATGGCGTCGCCGCTGCCGTCGAGCATGCACTGCAACGACGAGGGCGGGGCGGATTCGTCGAACTTGCGCTGCTTGCGGTATTGCTGCGGCAGTTCCGCAACGCGCACCGGCGTTGCCGGGTACAGGATCGCGAGGCGCTCGATGAGGTTGCCGAGCTCGCGCACGTTGCCGGGCCAGTCGTAGCCGGCCAACGCGTTGAGCGCGTCGGCGGTGAGGCGGGCCGGCGCGAGGCCGCGGCGCACCAGGCGCTGGTTGAACTCCTCGATCAGCACCAGCAGGTCCTCGGTGCGTGCGCGCAATGGCGGCAACTCCACCGGGAACACGTTGAGCCGGTAGAACAGGTCCTCGCGGAACTTGCCGTCGAAGATGGCCTGCGCGAGGTTCCTGTGGGTGGCGGCGATGATGCGCACGTCGCACTGGATCGACTTGTTGCCGCCGACGCGCTCGAAGCAGCGTTCCTGCAGCACGCGCAGCAGCTTCACCTGCATCGGCAGGCTCATGTCGCCGATTTCGTCGAGCAGCAGGGTGCCGCCTTCGGCCATTTCGAAACGACCCTTGCGGGTGCTGATGGCGCCGGTGAACGCGCCCTTTTCGTGGCCGAACAATTCGCTTTCCAGCAGGTCGGGCGGGATCGCGCCGCAATTGATCGCGATGAAGGGCTTGTCGCGGCGCGGCGAGCATTCGTGGATGAAGCGCGCGACCAGTTCCTTGCCGGTGCCCGATTCGCCCAGCACCAGCACGCTGGAATCGAACGGCGACACGCGCCGGATCAGGCTGTGCAGCAGGCGCACCGGTTCCGACCGGCCGACGAAGCGGCGGTCGTCGGTGGTGCGGCTGCCGACGGTGCGCGGGGCGTGCAGGCGCAGCATCGCGCCGAGCGATTCGAGGTGCGGCGGCGCGACCGGGTACACGTTCGCAGCGAGTTGGCGCAACGCCGCGAGATGCGGGGAATCCTCCGACACCAGCAGTGGCGCATCGCGGTGTGATTCGCCGAGCATGGCGAGGTGGCTTTTCACCACCGATGCCGGTTCGTCGGGGCCGACGTACACGGCGCAGCAGTTCAACGGGTCGGAATCGTCGTTCGAGGGAGCGTGGGTCAGCGGCTGGTAGCCGATTTCATCAACGAAGGAGGAGATGCTGGAGGCGCGCGTCGCGTTGGAGTCGACGATCAAGACCGGGAACACATGCATGATGGATCATTCCGTTGTTGTTGACTGCACGGAACGACTACTCAAGGATCGTGCCACCCGTGTCGGAAAGCCGTCGCGGTTTCAAAAGTTTAGGCGGAAACCCGGCAACGTGAGGCAATCACGGGATATCACGCGAACTGGGGCACGCTTTCGTCGTGGCGGCAGTCACGACTCGCGCGATCGGTGCCTGCCGTACAGGAAACGGTCAGTGACCTGAATGGACCAGCCATGACGCAAAGCGCCAGCCGGACATGCGCGTCTGCCCGCGCCGGAAGTCAGGGGCGCGGCGTCTTCGCCTCGCGCTTGGTTTCGGCAAGCTGACGACGGTGTTGGCGGAACACCAGGTGTTCGATGCTCTGGCGGATGTCCTCGTCCAGCTTCTCGAAGGTGATGAATCCGCCCGAGCCCGCCGGCGCCGCGGCGACACGGCCGGGCAGTTCCAGCGGCATGCCGAGGCAACCGTCGAAGTGCATGCGCACCATCAAGGCCGCATTCGGCCCGGCAGGCGCCCAGTCCTCGATCAGCACGCCGCGCGCGTTGAAACGAACCGTGCGCCGCGGCGGCAGCTGCAAGTGTCCGAGCAGGTGCCGGTTGAACATTTCCAGCAGCACGTTGAGCTTGGCGTCGACGCGCGTGATCGCGGCGGCCGTTTCATCGTCCGCGGGCTCGCTGCTGCCGCGCTCGCCGAGCATCACCAGCGTGGCCAGCACCCCTGCGTCGAGTTCCTGCAGGCGCGTGAATGCGGCCGGCTCCAGCGGGGTCGCCATGGGCTCGCAGGCGACGTGCACCGTGCCGTCCCAGCTGATGCGGTCGTTGAAGGATTGCCAGGCGTCGAGGGCCATCGGGGTGTCCTGGTGTGGAGCGTGCCGGATTGTAATGAGGATCGCCCGCCTTCACCCCTGCGCGGCATCCAGATACGCGCTGGCGGCGGCGTAGCCGCGTTGCGAGTCCAGCAGGTTGCGGCGCACTTCATCGTGTGCGGCTGCGATGACCGCGCCCAATTCCTTCTGTGCCGCGTCCAGTTGCGGCAACAGCCGCGGCGCGTCCGCGTGGTTGTACAGGCCCGGTTTCAGGAGTTGCGCGCGACGTTCGTGCAGGCGGGTGAATTGCGGCCAGTCGCCGGCCCTGGCCGCCGCGAGCATGGCGCGGGTCAGTTCGACGGCGTCGGAGAGTGGCGATCCCATCAGCGCACGCCCGCGACCGGTTCGCACGCCGGATTGCGCAGCTCCGCCGGAATCCCGGCCCAGGCTTCTCGGATCGGGCGCAGCAGGTCGGAGACTTCGTCCAGTGCGCACGCGTCGTCGTGCAGGTTCGCGTGCAACAGGCGCCGCTCCATGTAGTCGTACAGGCTGTCGAGGCGTTCGGCCAGTTCGCCGCCGCGGCCGAGGTCGAGGCTGCTGCGCAGGCCGCCGATGATGTCGATGCTGCGCGAAATGCACTCGCCCTTGGCCGCGATTTCGCCGCGTTCCATGTGCCCGCGCGCACTGGCGATGCGGCTGAGCGCGCCGTCGAACAGCATCGCCGTCAACTGGTGCGGGCTGGCCGTTTCGACGCCGCCGTGGGTGCGCACCCGGCTGTACTGGTGGATGGCGGCGGAGTTGGAGTAAGTCATGGCGTTTCCCCGGATCGGCGCTGCACGCGCTTATTTCTTGTTCGATTGGTAAATGCTGGCCAGCGAGTCGAGCTGCGAGGTCAGGAAGCTGCTGGTCTGGTTCATCTGCGCCATCATCGTGTCCAGCGCGGTGAACTGGGCCAGGTAGCGGTCCTGCACGGCCTGCATGCGCGTGTCCAGCCGGTCCTGCTGGTCATCGAGCGATTTGCCCTGCGCACTCAGGTTGCTGCTGCGGGTGTCGAGCAGGCCGCCGCTGCCGAGGTAGCCGCCCAGCAACGTACTCAACTTGCCGCCGTAGCCGGTCGCGCCACTGAACAGGTTGGCGACCTGCGTCGGTTGCGAGTTCAGGGCATCGCCCAGTTTGTTGGCGTCGAATTGCAGCGTGCCGTCGGCCTGCAGGTTGATGCCGATGCCGGCCAGCGTGCGCAGGCCAGTGCTGTTGCTGCCGGCCACGCTGGTCAACACCATCGCGAGTTGCGAGCGGATGCCGAGCAGGGTGGCGTCGCCCAGCAGCGGACCGCTGGTCTTGGTGCTCGGGTCGTAGCTGGCCAGCTTGGCGGCGCCGTTGACGAAGCTGTTGTAGGCGTCGACGAAGGTCTTGACCAGGTTCTGCATCGACGTGGTGTCGCGGCCCACGGTCAGGGTTTCGATCTGGCCGGGCTTGGCGCTGGCGATGTTCAGCGTCACGCCATCGATGGCGCCGGCCACGACGTTGGTGGATGAAGTGCTGGTGAAGCCGTCGATGCTGACCTTGGCGTCCGCGGCGGCGGTTTGCAGGGCGAGGTTGCCGCTGGACGTGGAGGCGTCCCAGGTCAGCGCAGCGAGGCCGCCGTCGCCGCCGCTGGCGCCGATGCTGAAGGCGTTGGCCACGCCGGTCGCGGTGGACGTCAACACCAGGTGGTCGCCGTCCTGTGCGTGCAGGATGGTGGCGCTGATGCCGGGGTTGCCCTTGGCGCCGTTGATGGCGTCGCGGATGCCGGCGAGGGTGTTGTTGCTCGAATCGATGTTGATGTCGACGGATTGGCCGCCGACCGACAGGCTGAGGGTGCCGGTGCCGACGCTCGCGTTGCCGGCGTACGCGGCAGAAGTCAATTTTTGCGCGGCGGCCGTGGCCAGCACTTCGACTTGGTAGCTGCCCGGCATCGCCGTGGCGCCGGCGGTGGCGCCGAACACGCTGGTGTCGCTGGAGGTTGCGGTGTACTGGGTGAAGGCGCTGCCGTCGGCCAGCGACGAGAGACTGCTTTGCAGTGCCGACAGCAGGGATTTCAGCGAACCGACCGCCGAGGTTTGCGCGGTGACGATGGTGCGCTGGTTGTCGATCTGGTCCTGCGCGGGCTGTTTCTCCGCGGCCACCAGTTTCGTCACCAGGTCGTTGACGTTCAGGCCCGAGCCGAGGCCGGGTGAACTGAGGAGCCCGCTGGTGGGGTTGCTGGTGATGGTGGTCATGGAAGCAGGCTCCACGTGGAAAACGTGCCGGAAAACCGACGGTTGCGGGGTATGGAAGCAAGTTGCATACCACGCCGGCGTGGCGGCTTGCGCGATTTCGCGTCAGGTAGGTTTTCGGCATGCGCGCGGTGAACTTGAGCGCTTGTCCGGGCCGGTTGCAGGAGAAATCGTGCTCGTGACTCGGGCGGGGATCGCGTGCCGTCCGTGGTTTGCGTTACTGTCCGACGCAGGAAAAAGGGCTGCCCCGTTGCCGGGGCAGCCCTGGGAAGGGCGGCAGCGTTTCTCACTGCCGCCGGGAGGTGGATCGAATTACTGCAGGAGCTTCAACACGGTCTGCGGGGCGGCGTTGGCCTGGGCCAGCATCGACACACCGGCCTGCTGCAGGATCTGCGCGCGGCTCATGTTGGCCGTTTCCGCGGCGAAGTCGGTGTCCTGGATGCGGCTGCGGGAAGCCGACAGGTTCTCCGAGATCGCTTGCAGGTTGGAGATGGTCGAGTCGAAGCGGTTCTGGATCGCGCCCAGGTCGCTGCGCACGCCGCTCACCGTGGTCAGGGCCGCGTCGACGCGGTTGATCACGTCGTTGGCGCCGGCGACCGACTTGACGTCGACGCCTTGCAGGCTGCCCGAGGCCGCGGTCGCACCGGCGGTGAAGCCCAGCGCGGCGTCCTTCGCGCCACCGACCGTCAGGGCGCCCTGCGACTGGATCTTCAGCGCGCCGGAGCCGTCGAGGTAGGCGGACACACCGGGGATGCCCACGGCGTTGATGCCGTCGGCCAGCGCCTGCGCATTCGCGAACGTGCCGGTGATGTTCTTGCCGTTGAGGCTGAAGTCGCCCGAGGCAAGGGTTTCCGGGGTCACCGTGCCGGCGGCAACCGCATCGGCGCCGGCGACGTTGCTGTTCACGAAGGCTGCATCCGCGCCACCCACGGTGATCGCGCTGGCGGCGCCGGTGGCCGTGGTGGTGATGGTGAAGCCGTCGGCGCCGCTGTTGGCGACCGTGTATTTGCCTGCGGCGGCCGCATTCAACTGGCCCTGCACCGCGGTGACCATGGCGGCCTGGCTGCCATAGGCGGCGTTCAAGTTGACCGTGTTGCCATCAACCGTGAAGGTCTTGCCGGTGGTGCTGTAGTCGAAGCCGGCCACGCCGTTGACGGTGGCCACGGACGCGGTCGCCGAGGAACCTGCGGACGCGGCGAACGCGGTGCCGCCGGTGGCGGAGGCCGAAGCCACGCCGCCGATCTGGGCGGCCGTGGTGCCCTGGCTCAGGTTGATGGTGATGGTCTCGCCGACGTTGGCGCCGACCTGGAACGCGGCGGAGCCGAAGCTGCCATCCAGCACGTGGCGGCCGTTGAAGGTGGTCTGCTGCGAGATGCGGGTGATTTCCGACAGACGCTGCTGCACTTCGGCGTCCAGCGCGGCGCGGTCGGAATCGGAGTTCGTGGCGTTGGCCGACTGCACGGCCAGCTGGCGGATCGCCTGCAGGTTGTTGGTCAGCTCCTGCAACGCGGATTCCGTGGTCTGCGCCAGCGAGATGCCGTCGTTGGCATTGCGCACCGCTGTGTTGAGGCCGTTGATCTGGGTGGTGAAGCGGGTCGAGATCGCGAGGCCGGCGGCGTCGTCCTTGGCGCTGTTGATGCGCAGGCCCGAGGACAGGCGCTGCATCGCGGTGGCCAACGCACTCTGCGAATTGTTGAGGTTGCGCTGGGCAGTCAACGACATGATGTTGGTGTTGATGACCTGGGACATGAGATTTGCTCCTGACGGTTTGGTGTGCCGGAAAGCCGGCTTGGGTCGTTCCGGCGGTGCCACCGACAACCGGTTGCATGCCGCCTCGGAGATTGTTTCGGCATGCCTTGCGCGAACTTGAGAAGCGACACGGGATTCGTGTGTGTGCGTCTTGTCACAACTTGCGCATTGCGCGCTTGCACGTGCCGCTTGTTGCTGCCTTGGGGATTCGTGTCATCCGCGGTTACGCCATCGCGGCGGCCGCGTGCGGCAGTTTCGATGCAGGGAAGGCAGCGATCGCGGTCCACGTCGATGTGAACATCGGTGTCGCGAAACACCGGCTTGATCGTGCGTTGTCCGGCACGCAACGGGTGTGTCCGCCCGCCAGGCGCGCAGGCCCTACTTCAGGTAATCGAACAACGACATGCCCTGCACCTTCACGTAGGTTTGCTGGGCGGCTTGCAGCGCGACCGATTGCAGGTTGAGCTTGCTGATGGCGCTGGCCATGTCGAGGTCGCCGAGCTGCGAGATCGCGCTCTGGTTCTGCACCGACAGGTCGCCCGAGGTGGACTTCTGCGTATCCAGCGTGTTCATGCGTGCGCCGACGCGGGCCTGCACGTCCAGCACGCGTTGCAGCGACTGGTCGATGCCTTCGATCTGGCGGTTGACGATGTTGGCCGAGGCGGGACCGGGCGGCGTGTTTTCGAAGGTGTCAATCAACTTGCCGATGCTGGAGAACATGTCCTGCGTCGCGCCGCCTTGCACTTGCAGGGTGTCGCCGACGGCAGCGTTGCCGTCGAGCGAAATCTGCATGCCGTTGAAGGCGATCGCGCCACTGCCGTCGTAGTTGCCGTTGGCGACGATGGTGCCGCTGGAATCCTTCGCCTGCCATTGGTCGGCGGCGGTGAAGGTGATGGTGTAGTTGCCGGGCACGTAGGCCTGCATGTCGGTGACGCTGCTGGCGCCGACCACCACCGAGCCGGTGTTGGATGCGCCCGCGGCGACCGCGAAGCGTCCGTTGCCGGCGGGAATGTCCATGAACAGGTTGCTGCCGGGGTCGCCGGTCGCGACCTGCATGCCGGGCGCCGCCGCGACCATGCGCTGGCCGTCGTCGCCGGCGTAGCTGACCGAGAAGCCGGCACCCTGCACGAACGGCGTCGCCCGCACCGCGTTGCCGGCGAACAGCGCGTCGCCCTGTGCATCGGTGGCGTTGGTCGTCTGCACCAGTTGCGAGAACAGCTGGCGCAATTCGCTGGCGGCGGCGGTGCGGTCGTCCCGGGTCTGGCTGGCGTTGGTGCCTTGCAGTGCGAGCGTGCGCACGCGTTGCAGGATGCCGGTGACCTGGTCGAGCGAGGTTTCTTCCAGCCCCAGCCGGTTGCTGGCGCTGTCGATGTTGCGCGAATACTGCTGGTTGGCGGCCTCGACGTGTTGCAGCTTCAGCACCTGTGCCGCCGCCACCGGATCGTCGGAGGCATTCATGATGCGTTTGCCGCTGGCGACATGCGCCTGCGTGTCCGAGAGATCCGACTGGCGGTTGAGGATGTCGTTGATGGCGCGCTGCTGCGCCCAGGTCGTGGAGATGCGCATGCTCAACCTCGGACCGCGGTGATCAGGGTGTTGAAGATGGTGTTGGCGGTGGAGATCACCTGCGCCGCGGCCTGGTAGGACTGCTGGTAGCGGATCAGGTTGCCGGCTTCTTCCTCGAGGTTGACGCCGGCCACCGATTGCTGCGACTGCTGGGCCTGCTGGTACAGGCTGGTTTGCGCGTTGAAGTTGACTTCGGCCTGCGCGCCGATGGTGCCGTTGGCGGCGACCAGGCTGGCGTAGGCGTCGCCGGCGGAAACCGTGCCGCCGCCGAGCACGCCGAGGTCGGCGGTTCGGCCCAGCGCCAGCGCGTTGCTGTTGTCGCCGGCGCCGTCGCTGTTGGCTTTCACCGTGAAGCTGTCGGCGGCCGCGGGCGGCCCGTCCAGCGCGAGGCTCCAACCGTTCATCTGGATCGGCGTGCCGGGGGTGTAGGCATAACTGCCGGCGCCGTTGATCGTGTAGGTGGTGGCGTTGGTGAACTGGATCTGCGTGGTCGCCAGCAGGTTCGCGTCGCCGACGTCGGTGACGGAAACCGTGCCGTTGGCCTTGTTGCCGCTGGCGGCAATGGCCTTTACCGGCGCCGCCATCGCCAACTGGTTGGCGTCGCTGATCGCGAGTTGCATGCCGCCGGCCGCGTTTGCGGTGGGTCGGATGCTGAAACTGTCGCCGGCCGCGGCGCTGCCCGAGACGGTCACGTGCAAGCCGTCGAACACGAAGGGATCCGCGGCGGTGCCGGTGCCGGTCATCGCGACCGGCGTGCCGCCCGAGGTGCGCAGTGTCCACGCGCTGCCGTCGTAGCGCAGGTTGTAGTCGTTCGCGGTCAGGCTGGAGACGTCGGCGATCGAAACCGCGAGGCCGGCGCTGCCGGTGTTGCTGCTGGAAGGCAAGCCTTGCGGCGTGGGCAGCGTGAACAGGTCGCCGCCGAGCTGGCCGTTCAAGTCCATGCCCTGGCGGTGCTGCGTGTTGACCGCGCTGGCGAACGCGACGGCGATCTGCCCCAGCTTGTTGCGGGTCGGTTCCAGCACGCTGCTGCGGTAATCCAGCAAGCCGCCCAGCGAACCGCCGCTCAACTGGCCGCTCAGGTTGGCGCCGGTGGACGCGACCACTTCGACGCGGGTGGCGTCGTAGGGATTGGCTGCGGTCTTCAGCGCCTGCGCGCTGCCGCTGCTGACCAGGGTCTGGCCGTTGCCGATGAACACGTTGATGCTGTTGCCTTGGGTCGAGGTGGTGATCTGCACCTTTTCCGAAAGCTGGCGCAGCAGTTCGTCGCGGCGATCCAGCAGGTCGCTGGGCGCATTGCCGCCGGACGCCTGGCTTTCGATCTGCTTGTTGAGGTCGGCGATGCCGCTGGCGAGGCTGTTGATGCCGGCGACGCTGTCGGAGATGCGCTGGTTGATCTGCCCCCATTGCTGGCCGAGTTGCTGGTCGAGCGTGTGGAAGGTGCCGGCCAGCGAAGTGGCCTTGGCGAGCAGCGCCTGCCGAGTGGGCGACGAAGTCGGGCTGTTGGCGACGTCCTGCACGCCGGCGTAGAAACCGTCCAGCGCGGTCTGCAGGTTGTTGTTGCCGCCCATCAGGTTGTTGAGGTCGCTGGTGAGCTGGTTGAAGGTGTCGGCGCGCTGCAGCGACGAACCCTGGCCCCAAAGCGCCGTGGTCAGGTACTGGCTGTAGGCGCGCTGCACCCCGACCACGTCCACGCCCTGGCCGATGAACAGGTTGCCGGCTTGTTGCGGGTTGCGCGCGGCCAGGTCCACCGTCTGCCGGCTGTAGCCCGCGGTGTTGACGTTGGCGATGTTGTGGCTGGTGGTGTCCAGCGCGACGCGCGACGCCAGCAGGCCGGAAATGCCGGTACCGAGCAGGTCAGCCATGGCGAATGTTTCCGATCATTTGGCGCATCACAGCCCCGCTTTCGGCGTGAAGAAGGAATTCTTGAGCGATGCCAGCGCATCGCGCATGGTGTCGCTGTTGGCGATGTGGGTGAGCTTGGCCGCGTAGGTGGGGTCGGTGGCGTAACCGGCGCGGCGCAGCGCGTGCGCGAAGCCGGCGACGTCGTCGCCGTGTCCGAGCGCATGCGCGTAGCGCGGGTTGTCGCTGAGCATCCGCGCGTAGTCGGCGAACGCCTGCATCGGCCCCGTGTAGGCACGGAACGCGGCATTGCGGTGCACCGCGACGCCGTTTTCGTATTCGAGCGTGGGTACGTTGGCGCTCTTGCCGTTCCAGCTCGAACCGGTCTTGATCCCGAACAGGTTGTGGCTGCTGCTGCCGTCGGCCTGCTTCGGCATGTGCTTGCCCCAGCCGGTTTCCAGCGCAGCCTGCGCCAGCACCGCGCGCACGCTGACGCCGAGTTTCTGCGCCGCGGCCTGTGCGTAGGGCGCGAGCTTCTGCACGAAATCCTCGGGACCCGCGAACGCCATCTTCTGCGCCGCCTGCAACGCGCTGCTGCCCGCGGTTTTCGCGAACTGCAGGGCGCGCTCGATGAAATTGTCCGATGCGCCGTCGTCGTTGCCGGCCGCGTCGGTCGACGTGGCGGCAGGTGCGTTCGCGGAGGCGTCACCGGGCGAGCCTGCCGCCGTGCCGGCCACGAATCCGGCGAGCGTGCGCGCGGCCCGCAACTCCGCCGTCAGCGTCGTGGGGTCGCTGCCAGCCGCGGGGGCGGCGTCGGGCTTGCCACCGAGCTGGCGGACCAGCATCGCGGCGATGCCCATGCCCTTGCCGTCGTTCGCCATCGACAACGCGATCTGCTTGTCGAACATGTCGCGCCACTGGTCGGATTCGGAACTGTCCAGGATGCCGCCGCCGAAGCTGGCTTCGCGCATGGACTTCAGCAGCATCTGCGTGAACAGCGATTCGAACTGGCGCGCCACCGCCGGCAGCGCGGCCTTGCTGTCCCGGGTCGCTGCGCGGCGCAAGCTCGCCATGCCCTGGATGTCGGTCCAGGCAGTGGGGCCTTGCGCGGGCAGCGGCGGCGCTTGCATCTTCAAATCACCACGAGCTCGGCGTGCAACGCGCCGGATTGCTTCAACGCCTGCAGGATGGAAATGAGGTCGTTGGGCGACGCGCCGACCTGGTTCACCGCGTGCACGATCTGGTCGAGGCTGACGCCGGGGCCGAACTTGAACATGTGCCCGCCGTGTTCGGAAATCTTGACGCTGCTGTTCGGCACCACCACGGTCTGGCCCTTGCTGAACGGCGCGGGCTGGCTGACCAACGGCTGTTCGCCGATGCTGACTTCGATCGAGCCGTGCGCGACCGCGGCGGCGCTGACCTTGACGTCGGAACCGATCACCACCGTGCCGGTGCGCGAATTCACGATCACGCGTGCGGGCGCATCGCCCGGCGTGACGTCGAGGTTCTGGATGTCGGCGATCCACGACACCCGCTGGGTCGGGTCCAGTGGCGCGCGCACCTGCACCGAGACCGCGTCGTTGGCCTGCGCGGTGCCGTCGCCGAAGCGTTCGTTGATGGCCTTGGCGACCCTGTTCGCGGTGGTGAAATCCGGTGTGTTGAGATTGAGGGTGAGGCTGCCGCTGTCGGCGAAACCGTTCGGCACCGTGCGTTCCACGCTGGCGCCGTTGGGAATGCGTCCGGTGGAGGAAATGTTCACCTGCACGCTGGAACCGCTGGCGCCCTGGGCATTGACGCCGCCGACCAGCACGCTGCCTTGCGCGATCGCGTAGGTGTTGCCGTCGGCGCCGCGCAGCGGCGTCATCAGCAATTCGCCGCCGCGCAGGCTCTTGGCGTTGCCGATCGAGGCCACGGTGACGTCGATGGCCTGGCCGGGTTTCGCGAACGCGGGCAACGAGGCGGTGACCACCACCGCGGCGGCATTGCGCAACTGCGGGCGCACGTTCGCGGGCACGGTCACGCCGAACTGTTGCAGCATGTTCTCGATGCTTTGCGTGGTGAAGGGCGCCTGGCTGGTCTGGTCGCCGCTGCCTTCCAGGCCGACCACCAGCCCGTAGCCGATCAACTGGTTGCTGCGCACACCGCCCACCTGCGCGAGGTCGCCGAGGCGCTCGGCGTGCGCGGGCATCGCCATCGCGATCAGGGTTGCGACCAGCAACGCGACGGCGATGCGCGCGCACACTCGCGCCATCGCGGTGCGCCGGGCCTGTTCGCAGGTTTCGATGTGGCGGGCGTGAATCTGCGTGCTCATCAGAATGGCATCCACTTGGAATTGAAGAAGCGCGACAGCCAGCCCTGCGTGTTCGCGTCGGCCAGCGTGCCGCTGCCGGTGTAGGTGATCTGCGCGTTGGCGATGCGCGTGGACAGGATGGTGTTGTCGGGGCCGATGTCCTGCGGGCGCGCGATGCCGGCGATGCGCACCAGTTCGCGGCCCTGGTTGATGGTCAGCCACTTCTCGCCGCGCAACACCAGGTTGCCGTTGGACAGGCGCTGCGCCACCGTCACCGTGATCTGCCCGGTCAGCTGGTTGCTCTGGCTGCTGCTGCCGGAACCGTCGAAGCCGCGTTCGCCGGACAGGCTCGCGATCTTGCCGCCGTTCAACGGGAAGGTCTTGCCCCACAGCGTGGCGCCGCCGAGGCTGGTGTCGTCCTTCTTGGACGTGGAGGTGCTGGCCTTCTTGCTGGCCTGGGTGTTCTCGGCCAGCACGATGGTGAGGATGTCGCCGACGCGATGCGCGCGCGGATCGGAAAACAATTCCATCGACTGCGCATCGTGGTAGATCGAACCGTCGGCGGGCGGTGGCGCTTCCTGCGAGATCGGCATGGTCGGCGACCACGCCGGATCGATGCGCGGCGCGGAAGTCGCGCAGCCTGCCAACGCGGCGACAGAGCAAAAGATCATTGACCGCAAAGGACGCCAAGGACGCAAAGAACGCAAATGGAAGCCGGGCAGAAAATGGTTCTGCTTTTCTTCGTGTACTTGGCGTCCTTCGCGGACATACAGGCTCTGTCGCGGTGATGCCGTGACCGATTTCGCGGAGGCCGGGAGCATGCTGAAGGGAGGGGCGTTCACGTCATCACATCTTGCTGGTGAGGTCTTGCAGCATGCCGTCGGTGGCCGAGATGGCCTTGGAGTTCATTTCATAGGCGCGCTGGGTTTCGATCATGTTGACCAGCGCTTCCACCACGTTGACGTTGGAGGTTTCCAGCGAGCCCTGTTCCAGCGTGCCCATGCCGTTCAGGCCGGGCTGGCCGATCTGCGCCGCGCCGCTGGAGGCGGTCTCGACGTACAGGTTTTCGCCGGTCGGTTGCAGGCCGGCGGGATTGACGAAGTCGGCCATCTGCAGGGTGCCGACCTGGGTCGGCGCGGACTGGCCGGGCACGGTGACGCTGACCGTGCCGTCCTTGCCAATGGTCACGCTCTGTGCGTTCGGCGGCAGGTTGATGGACGGATCGAGCGGATAACCGCTGGCCGTGACCAGTTGGCCGTCGCGGCTCAAGTGCAGCGAGCCGTCGCGGGTGTAGGCGGTGGAACCGTCCGGCATCGCGACCTGCAGGAAGCCACGGCCTTCGATCGCGACGTCGAGTGCATTGCCGGTCTGGCTGAGGTTGCCCTGCGTGAAAAGTTTTTCGGTGCCGACCACGCGCACGCCGGTGCCCAGCATCAGGCCCGAGGGCGACTGCGTCTGCTCGGTGGTCTGGCCACCGGGCTGCTTGACGTTCTGGTAGACCAGATCCTGGAACGACGCGCGCGAGCTCTTGAACGCGGTGGTGTTGACGTTCGCGAGGTTGTTGGAGATGACGTCCATGCGCGTCTGCTGCGCATCGAGTCCGGTCTTGGCGACCCACAGTGAAGTGAACATCGGGTTACTCCTGCGCCGCGGCGCGGCTTGTTGCAAGGTTGGAATCGGGGATCGCGATAGTCATGTCAGCTGGCCTGCAGCAACTTGCTCGCGGCCTGCGCGTTTTCATCGGCGCTGTGGATCGCGCGCACCTGCATCTCGAACTGGCGCGACAGCGCGATCATCTTCACCAGTTCGGTGGAAGGGTTGACGTTGCTGCCTTCGAGTACGCCGGAAGCGAGTTTCACGTCGGCGTCGGCCGGTGCCTGGCCGCCATCGCGCAAGTGCATCAAGGCGTCGTCGCCTTGCTGCAACTGTTGCGGCGGCGGATTGACCAGGCGGATGCGGCCGACGCTGACCAGCGTGTCGGGCTTCTCGCCCAGCGGCACCACCGACACCGTGCCGTCGGCGCCGATGTCGATGTGCGAGGACGGCGGCAGCGTGATCGGACCGCCGTCGCCCAGCACCGGGTTGCCGCGCGCATCGGTGAGCATGCCGTCCGGGGTGAGCTGCAGGTCGCCGGCGCGGGTGTAGCCCTCGCCGCCGGCGGGAGACTGCACCGCGATCCAGCCCTGGCCTTGCACGGCCACGTCGAGGTCGCGGCCGGTGGTGGAAAGCGTGCCCGAGGACAGGTCGTAACCGCTGCCGCGCGCGACTGCGTTGATGCGGGTGGGCATGCCTTCGCCCAGCACCGGCAGGTCGCGGAACGCGACCATCTCCGCCTTGAAGCCGACCGTCGAGGCATTGGCGATGTTGTGGCTGGTCTCGGTCTGCGCACGCAGGATCTGCGTGGCGCCGGTCATGGCAACGTAGAGCGAGCGGTCCATGGCGATTCCTCAGGCGTGCGTCTTCATCAGTTGCGGATGTTGATGACGGTCTGCACCATCTTGTCGTCAGTGGAGATCACCTGCGCGTTGGCCTGGTAGTTGCGCTGCGCCTTGATCATGTTCACCAGTTGCGCGGTCAGGTCGGAAGTGTTGGAGGCTTCGAGCGCGCCCGACTGGATGGCGCCGAACTTGCCGTTGCCGGCACTGCCGCGCACGGCCTGTCCCGATTCGTAGCTTTCCGCCCAGCTGGTGTCGCCGAGCTGGCGCAGGCCTTGCGGATTGGCGAAGTCGGCGAGGGCGAGCTGGCCCAGCGCGCGCGACTGGCCATTCGAGAAGCGCGCCGACACCACGCCGTCGGCGGACACGTCGATGCTGGACAGTGTGCCGGCTGGGAAGCCGTCCTGGTTGACCGCGCCGGCCGAGAACTTGCTGCCGAACTGGGTCGCGTTCGACATGTCCATGGTGAGCTGGATCGGGTTGGTGCCGGCGTTGACGGTGACCGGGTTGAACACCAGCTGGCCGGTGGCGGGCGCCGCCAGCGATCCGTTGTTCGAGAAGGTCAGCGTGCCGGTGCCGGCATCCTGGCCTTCCACCACCAGGTGCACATCCCACTGGTTGGGCGTGGCGGTCTTCACGTAATACGCGGTGGCGCTGTGTTCGCCGCCCTGCGAGTCGTACACCGTGAACGGCGTGGCCTGGTTGAAGCTGTTCGGATCGGCCGCGTTGAACGGCGCCGTCAGCGGCGGGGTGGCATCGGCCGGCAGGTTGAATGCGATCTGCACGTTGTCGGTGGCCTTGGCCTGGCTCTGCGAAGTGACCAGTTGCAGGTCCTTCATGGTGCTGATGTCGAAACCGCCCGCGCTGTTGGGCGGGAACACCTGCAGTCGGCGACCCTGCGCGGTGACGACAAAGCCGTCCTTGTCCTGCTGGAAGTTGCCGGCGCGGGTGTAGGCGACGCCGTCGTCGCCCTTGACGGTGAAGAAGCCGTTGCCGCTGATCGCGAGGTCGAGGCTGTTCTGGGTGTATTCGATGTTGCCGCGCCCGAACTCCTGGGTGACGCCGGTCAGGCGCACGCCGCTGCCGATCGCGGTGGAGCTGAGGTTCTTGCCGGTGGTGGCGAACACGTCGGCGAAATCGGCGCGCGAACCCTTGAAGCCGACCGTGTTGGTGTTGGCGATGTTGTTGGCGGTGACCTCGAGGTCCGAGGAAGCCGCGTTGAGTCCGCTGAGCGCGATGTTGAAGGGCATGTCTGGGTGCTCCGTGGGTTCAGGGTCGGTTGGGCAAGGAGGTATCCGTGCAAAGGGGTCGGCTGCACTGCCGCCTCGAGTCGAGGAGGTGGAATCCGTGGCACGGCAACGGATGACCCGCGCCATCCTGGCGCTCGCCCTCCCGGCCGGCTTCCCCGTTCGCATGCGTTCCTGCGCGCGCGGTCGGAGGTTGTGGAGGCGTGATGCTCAAGTCGATGAAGCAGGTTTTCATGGTTGCCTGGAATCCGTATGTGCTCAGAGGATTTGCGCGATCTGGCTGAGCAGCACGCCGCCGACACCGTCGACCTGCACGTAGGTGTCGCTGCCGGTGCTGCCGACGCCCGCCACCTGGCCGCTGACGTAGGTGGCGAGCTGGTTGCTGCCGTTGGCGGCGGACATCTGGTACGTGCCCGCGGGCAACGGATTGCCGTCGTTGCCGGTGCCGTCCCAATGGAACCTGGCGAGGCCGCCGCTGGAATGGCCGAGGTCGAGCGTGCGCACGCTGTCGCCCGCCGAATTGGTGATGGTCAGGCGCACGTCCTGCGCGGTGCCCGGCACGTTGACCGCGCCGTCGACGCCTTGGCCGGCAAGCGTGGCTTGCGCCGACGGCACCAGCACCTGGCGGCCGATGAGGTTGGAAGCGCGCAACACCTGGTCGCCGCTCAGCGAGGTTGCAAGCTGGTCGAACGAGGCCTGCATCTGCTGGGTGGCGGTGATCTGGCTGAACTGCGCCATCTGGCCCACGAACTGGGTGTTGTCCATGGGTTTGGTGGGATCCTGCGCGCGGAACTGCTCGATCATCAGCTTCAGGAAATCGTCCTGGGTGAGCTGCTGGCCGGCGAGGCCCGCGGCTTGTGCCACGGGCGAAGTCGCGCTGCTTCCGGTCACGTTGTTGACGTCGGTCATCTTGATTACTTCCCGAGATCCAGGGTTTTCAGCATCAACTGCTTGGCGCTCTGCATCACTTCCACGTCGTTCTGGTACGAACGCGACGCGGAGATCATGTTCACCAGTTCGTCGATGGGATTGACATTGCTTCCGTACACGTAGCCGTCGGCGTCGGCCACCGGGTTGCCGGGTTCGTAACGACGTTCGATCGGCGCCTGGCTTTGGGTGACGCCAGTGACGCGCACGCCGACCGCGGCGTCGCCGGATGTGCCGCCGTCGCCGGCCATCGCGTTGGCGTGCACCGCCGCGAACAGCGGTTCGCGCGCGCGATAGGCTTCCTCGGGACTGCTGGCCACGCTGTTGGCGTTGGCGAGGTTGCTGGCCGTGGTGTTGAGGCGCAGCGACTGCGCCGCCATCCCGGAACCCGCGACATCGAAGACCTTGAACATGCTCATCAGCTGCCGCCTCCGGTGATGGCGGTGCGCAGCATGCGGATCTGCGCGGAGATGAAGGTGAGGCTGGCCTGGTAGTGCACGCTGTTGGCGGCATAGGCGGCCTGCTCGACCTGCGGGTCGACGGTGTTGCCGTCCATGCTGGGTTGCAGCGGCACGCGCCACTCCAGTGGCGCGTCACCGGTCGCGGTGCTGCCGTTCGCGCCGATTTGCCCGGCGGTCGGCGTGGCCAGTTGCAGATCGCCATCGCCGGTTCCGGCGCCGGCCTCGGCGAGCGCCTTGCGGAAATCCACGTCGCGCGCCTTGTAGTCGGGCGTGTCGGCGTTGGCGAGGTTGGCGGCGATAGCCTCGGAACGTTGTTGCCACACGCCCAGTGCGCGGGCGTGGATGCCGAACAACGGATCGGTTGGGCTGCTCATGCTGGCTCCACGGAAAGTGCTTCCAGCCCCCGTGCAGCAATATGCGTGCCAGTCGCACGAAAGCGAGCTGGCATGCGGGTTCCAGCACGTGCAACGCCGTTGCGGGCGGCAGATTCCTGCCGTCGCGGCGGAAGCTTGCCGCCGCAGGCGACGGAATCCCGACGCCTAGGTTTGCATGGGAACGGGCGCCGGCAGCAACTCCAGGATCGCGGTCGCCAGCACGTCGGGCTGGAACTTCGCGACGAAACGGTCGGCGCCGACGCCCGCGACCATGGCCTCGTTGAACATGCCGCTCAGCGAGCTGTGCAGCACGACTTTCATTTCGCGCAACGCGCCGTTGGCGCGGATCGCGCGCACCAGCGCGTAGCCGTCCATCCGCGGCATCTCGATGTCGGAGATCACGAGGTCGAAGCGCTCGCCGTTCCGGGCCGACGCTTCCAGCACCTCCAGCGCTTCGGCGCCGTTCCTGGCCAGCACCGTTTCGCAGTGCAATTGCTGCAGCGTGCCGCTCAACTGCGTGCGCGCCACCGACGAATCGTCCGCCACCAGCACGCGCCGCGGCGGCAGGCCGAGCTGGCTGGCGCTGCGCTGCAGGCGCGGCGACACTTCCGGGCGTCGTTGCGCGATGCCGTCCAGGATTTGTTCGACGTCCACCACAGCCAGCAGGGCGCCGTCGCTGCGCGCGATGGCGTTGACGCGCGGGCCGAAACCCAGTTCGGCCGGCGGTGCGACCATGTCGGCGCCGTCGCAGTGGATGATGCGGTCGATGTCCGCGACCAGGAACGCCTGCACGCCGAGGCTGAATTCGGTGACGATGACGGTGGCGGATGCCTCGTCGCGCAGCGACGGATAGGCCATGGCTTCGGCAAGGTCGATCACCGGGATGGTGTTGCCGCGGTAGTCGAAACTGCCGGTCAGCAACGGATGCATGCTGGGCATGCGTTCCAGCGGCGGCCGCCGCATCACTTCGCGCACCTTGAACACGTTGATGCCGAACACCTGCGGGCCGCCGAGTCGGAACGTCAGCACCGCCATGCGGTTGTGGCCGGCAAGGCGCGTGAACTGCTCGACCTTCTGGAGAACGCTGGTGGGCATGCGGCGGGTTGCGATGGAGGTGCCTGCCCGGTGATCGGCAGCCGCGACGGGTTCTTGAGGCAGGCCGTCGTGGCACGCGGCTTGCTTTGAGTCAAGCCGAAAGCCGATCTGCCGATGCAGTGGCGGACACGCGACCGGCCTGGCCGGCGTCGATTCTTGCCTGGAGTGACCTTCGATCATGGGATTCTTGTTGGGCAGTCAGGTTGCGGCCTTGGCCGGGGCATTGGCGGCGGGCGACCGCCAGCGCGTGCGTGAGCTCGCCGAACGCCATCCGGCCGCGGCGCGGGCCATGGCGCCACTGTTGTCGGCATCCACGCGGCGCGATCACGAGGAGGCCTTGCTGCGCGCGCTGGAACAACAGGGCCTGGTGCTCGGCGGTACGCGCGCATTGGCGCAGCGGCTGCAGGACCTGCAAACCCGCGCTGGCGGCGTGCGCCAACTTCCCGACGCGCTGGCGCAGGCCGGCGACGGAATTTCGTCTTCCTTGCAACAAGCACAAACGCCGCTGCAGCAGGGCGCCGGCAAGCTGGACGAGGGCAGCCGCGGCATCGGCGAACTGGATGACCAGTTGCGCCTGCTGCGCGGCACGCTGTCCGGCATGACCCGCACCCACGAACGCTTCAACGGGTTCTTCGAGGAAATCGCACGCCTGACCGCCGCGGTGCAGGACATCGCGCACCAGACCAACCTGGTGGCCTTAAACGCCGCCATCGAGGCCGCGCGGGCCGGCGAATCGGGACGCGGTTTCGCGGTGGTCGCCGACGAGGTCAAGCAACTCGCGGAAAAGACCGCGCAGACCACGGCCGAGATCGAAACCGTGACCGCGGCGGTCGGCGAGTTCTCCGGCACCCTGGAAGAAACCGTCGGCGGCAGCCTGAAGCGCCTCGACCAGGCGGCGTCCGGGATCGATGGGGTGCGGGCTGCCCTCGAAGCCACCGGCAGTGCGCTGGGAGAGGCGCAATCGCGATTGCAAGCCGTGCAACACGCAGGCGACTTCGTGTGCGGGCAGGCGCGCGACGCCGGCGAGGCGGTGGCCGCCCTGCAGCGTGCCGGCGACGAGTGCGTCCGCCAGGTCGACGCGGTGGCGCAGGCCGCGGTCGCAGCGCAGCAATCCGCGCTGCGGGGCGTCGGCCGGATGGACGCGACGGATACCTCCACCGTGATCCAGGCGCTGCGCGAGTCGTGCGGCGCGTTGCGGCATTGCCTCGAACTGGTGGCGCGCGTGCCGTCCCGCGTGGACCGGCGCTGGCTGGACGGTGCGGCGTTGCGCCATGGCGTGTCGCGCCTGCAACGCGCGCTGCCGGCGCTGCCGGCGCTCGCGGCCATGCAGGAGAGCGTGACGAATTTCGAACAGCGCCGCGGCCAGCTCGATGCCGCGCTTGCGGATGGCGAATCCGCGCGCTGCGGAGAACTGGTGCCCGCCATGCAGGTCGACCTCGACGCGATCCAGACCCAACTGGGCATCGTGGTGGAGGCTTGCGCGTGAAGCGGATACTCGCCCTCGCGACGATGCTGCTGGTGGTGGTCGGCAGCGCACATGCCGCCGCGGCGCAATCGCTGCAGGATCTGCAGGCGGCCGCGGTGCAGGCCGTGCGGCAGGCCGCGCCCGGTGACGCGCGAGTGGTCGCGACGGCCGAAAACCTGGATCCGCGCCTGCGCTTGCCGGCGTGCGGCGGCGACCTGCAGGCGCAGGCGCCGGACTTGCGCCGGACCAGCGCACGCGTTTCGGTGCCGGTGTCGTGCGCGACCGGCCAGGGCTGGAACGTGCGCGTGCAGGTGCGCGTGCAGATGTTCCGCAACGTATTGGTCAGCAGCCACGGCCTGGCGCGCGGCGACGTGGTCGGCAACGGCGACGTGCACCCCGAGGAGCGCGACGTGGCGCAGCTCGGTTACGGCTACATGGTGGATGCGCAGGACCTGGTCGGGCGCCGCTTGCGCCGCCCGCTGGCCGCCGGCACGGTGGTCACGCCGGGCATGCTGGCGCCGCGCGAAGTGGTGCAGCGCGGCCAGCAGGTCAGCCTGGTGGCGCAGCTGGATGACATCCTGGTCCGCGCCAGCGGCGTGGCGCTGGACGCCGGCGACCGCGGCGACCTGATCCGCGTGAAGAGCCTGAGTTGCCAGTGCGTGGTGCAGGGCAGGGTGAGCGCGCCCGGCATCGTGGATACCTTGCCGTGAGTGCCTTGCATGGGCTTGATCGGCGGGCTGAAATTGGGTGCTAAAGTTTTTGTGACCCAGGTCGATATCTGGGTTGAACCGGCCAGAGCATTGTGGAAACCATCATGAACACGACTATCAATCCGGGCAGTCCCGGCGTTCCGCAGGCTTCCTCGCCCGGCGCCAAACCGGCCGCATCCGGAGATGCCGGAGCAGCTTCCGGGCGCGCCACTGCGCCCCCCGTGCAGACTGGTGACCAGGTGCGCCTGACCGAATCGGCCAAGGCCCTCGGCGCCGCGTCGAAATCCGCCGATGCCCCGGTCGACGCGCAGCGCGTCGAACGCATCAAGCAGGCGATCGCCGACGGCACCTACAAGGTCGACGCGCAGCGCGTGGCCGAACGCCTGATCGCCCTGGAAAAACAGATCCGTTGACATGGCAGCCGTTGAACAAACGGAACTGACCCAGGCGCAGGCTGCCGTGATGGCCGACCTGCAGGCCGCGACCATCGAATTGCGCGCGGTGTTGGGCGCCGAGCGCGAAGCGCTGGATCGGCTCGATTCGATCGCGCTCGATGCGGCGACCTCGTCCAAGGCGCGCTTGCTGCAGCGGCTCGAGGCGCTGGATGCCGAACGCCGGCAACTGGAAGAGCTGATGCCCGCGCGCACGGCGTCCGCGCTGTGGCCGCACCTGTGCCGGCAGCTCGACGACTGCAGGCGCATCAACGAAACCAACGGCAGCATCGTGGCGCAACAACTTGCCAGCGTGCGACGCGCGCTCGGCGTCCTCGGCGGTGCCGGCGAGGGGCCGCCCGTCCTGTACGGGCCGCAAGGCCATGCGCAGGCGCGCAGTGTCTCGCGTCCGTTGTCGCAGGCCTGAACTTCCCGGGATCGAACAGCATGTCTCCAGCCAACCCCAGCGCCCAGACGGACAACCAATCCGGAATCGAAGTCGAAGTCCTGCCGTTCGTCCGCATGCCCATCCTGGACCGCGATGCGCAGCTGGTCGCGTACGAAATCTGCCACCAGGCGGGTGGCGACGGCAGCCGCACGCAGGCCACCGTGCAACTGCTCGGCGATCCGTGCCTGAAGTTCCTCACCGGCAACAAGCTTTCGTTCCTCGTGGCCGACGCGGAATTGCTGCGCGGGAATGCGGACGGATTGCGCTTCGACGAACGTGTCGGGCCGAGGGTGGACGCGGAGCTTGCGGTTTGCGACGAGGTGTTCGCGGTGCTGCGCGGATGGGCCGGGCGCGGCGTGCCGGTGATGATCGACAACCCGGTGTGGCCCGAAGAAGTGCCGCCCGGCGAGGCCACGCAGCGGTTGCGCGAACTCGTGCAGATGGTGCGCTGCGTCGGCATCGACGTGCGCCGGCACGACGAATCGACGCTGCTGTTTGCCGTCGCGAGCCTGCGCGCCGTGCGCGCGGGAGCGACCATCGCGGCCACCTGCGTGCAGGATCGCCGTGCCCATCGCGCCTGCATGGATATCGGCTTCGATGCGTTCGAGGGGCCGTACCTGCTGCAGCCCGCGCCGCCACGCGTGGTCGACACGTTGAAGCCGAATCGCGTGAACGTGTTGCGCCTGCTGTCCGCGGTGCAGAACCCCGACAACGGACCGGTCGAGATCGAGGAGTTGATCCGCAACGATGCGGTGCTCAGCTACAAACTGCTCAACTGCGTGAACTCGGCCTATTTCAGCCTGCCGCGCGAACTGAAATCGTTGCAGCAGGCCGCGATCTATTTCGGCGTGGCGCGGCTGCGCAACTGGGTCTACGCGATGGCGCTGGGCGATCTCGACGATGCGCCGCCCGAGGTGTTGAAGCAGGCCTTGTTGCGCGCGCGTATGGCGGAAATCCTGGCCCGGCGCATGCCCACGGAGCAGCGCGAGATGGCCTTCACCGTGGGCCTGTTCTCGCTGCTGGACGCGATCATGGGCGTGTCCATGCAGCAGGTGCTGACCGACGTGCCGGTCGCCGATCTGGTGCGCAACGCGTTGGTCGCAGGCACGGGGCCTCTGGCTGCCGTGCTGCAACGGATCCGCGCCTGGGAAAGGCTCGACGCGCGCGCCGGCGGTGCCGATGCCGAAGCTGCCGAGGCCTATCTCGGCGCGGTCGAGTGGGCCGAGCACGTCTACAGTTTCGCGCAACGCAACGCAGCCTGATCGCAACGCGCGGCGACCCCGCCGCAGCCTTTCGCGAACGACGATGTTGCGCCCGGTGTTCTCGCGGCGTGCGTGCGACGTGCGGGTTTTCGCCGCGAGCGGACCGCAAGCATCAAGGGTCGCCTAAAGGTTCCGCGCGCGCTGCCGAAGAAGGACATGACGCTCCGGTCGAAGGAGCGTGCCTTTCCTTCCCACCCCGGAATACGTCATGAAAACCTTGCTTGCCGTTGCCGCCAGCGCCCTGATGTTGGCTCCCGTCATCGCCCGCGCCGATTGCTCCGCCACCGATTTCAAGGTGGCCTCGTTCGAGGTCCAGGTCGGCGATCCGGCGCATCCGGTCATGAAGATGCCGGGCGAACTGGTGAACAACTGCAAGGAAGCCTCCGCTGCGCAGATCGAGATCGAGGCCAAGGGTGCCGACGGTTCGGTCCTGCAGAAAAGAAAGCTGTGGCCGGCCGGCACCACCAACATCGCACCCGGCAGCAGCGTCAAGTTCGACGCCGGAAGGATGTTTCGCTTCGATCCGTCGATGCGGACCTACGCGGTCGAAGTGGTTTCCGTGCACGCCTTCTGAACCACGCCGCCGCAACATCGTGGCGGCAAGGCCGCCGTACATGATGGCCGCGGCTCCAGCGCCGCCAGTTCGCATGGATCCCCGCACGGGCTGCCGGTACGACATCGTCCCTTCGCGTGTGGATTGACCGCGGAGGGATCACGTGCTCCCGGTTTGTCCGTTGCACCTGGCACATGCACGCGGCAGGCGTGGCGGGTTGCGGAATTCGCGCCTCAGCGCAAGCGTTCGCTGGCGACGTAGATCCGCGACAGCACCGCGGCCAGCGCGGCGTACAGTTCGTTCGGGACGTCTTGGCGCACGCGCACCGCGGCCAGCAGCGTGGCGGTGGCGGGATCGGCGTGGCGCGGCAGGCCCATTTGCTCGGCTTGCTGCAACAGGCGCTCGACCTGATCCGCGTCGAGATCGGCCCGCAGCGTCGCTTCCGCAGGCGTGGATTCGTCGCGACAGCGCAGGATGACCTTGCGCGGCGCGTTCATGCGCTGGCCTCCAGCAAGGCGTGGCCGAGTCCGGTGTGCCGCAGCGGGGTGCCCTGGCGAACGCGCAGTTGCGCCAGTTGCAGGCCGGAGCCTTCCAGCAGTTGCGACAATACCGAGGTTTGTTCTTCGAGCGCGAGCACGGCCGCATCGTGCTGCGCCCACAGGTCCACGGTTACCTGCACCCCGCGCAACCGGATCTGGCCGTGGATCGCGCCCAGACCCGGCGGATCGAGGGTGAAGCCCAGCGTCCATTGCGGTGTCGCGTCCGCCTGGTCGCCGCCGGCTTCCTCCTCGAAGCGCAGTTGCAGCACGTCGAAACCGTCGTCGTCGCGCACCGGCACCTCGATCATCCAGGCTTGCGGCGATGCCGACGGATGGGCTTCCAGTTGCATGATCTCGATGCGTGACAGCGCGGCCTGCACGTGCTTCAGCATGCCGCCGGCCAGCGTGAACGCATCCAGGGTGTCGGGTGCCGGCAGGCGTGCCTGCGGTTGCAGCGGCAGTTGCAACAAGGGCGGTGGCGTGTCGGCCGCCGCGGGTGTCGTGGACACCGTCGGCGCGGGCGTCGGTGCCGGATCGGGTGTTGGCGCAAGCGCCGTGGCCATGGCGAGTGCTTCCGCGAACCGCGCCGGGATCGGCGGCGGTGCCGCCGGCTGTGCCGGCGTGGCCGGCGTATCGGCCTGCGCCGTGCCGGGGTTTTGCGGCAGCTTGTGCAATGCCTGCGACAGCCTTTGCAGGGCCGCTTTCATGTCGTAATCGATTTGCGTGGCCGGCAATCGCCGGGACGTATTCGCGTGTTGCAGCAAGGTGTATTCGAGTTGCGTGCCGCCGCGTTTCAGGGTGTCGCGCAACACGGCCGGATCGAGCATGTCATGCCGATCGGCGATGGACGCCTCGAGACGCGCAAGCGCCACGCGCACCGGTTCGGGCAAGGCACGCGCCCCGGACGTGCGTGCCAGTGCGCGCAGGTCGGCCAGCAAGGGTTGCAAGCCGCCCTGTTGGGGCAACAGCGCGCGCAAGGCGGGTGCGGTTGGCGAACTCCTGGCGGCGGATTGTCCGAGCAGTTCCAGGACGGGTTGTGGACCGTTGGCGATGACCTTGGCCTGGAACTGGCGAGGCACCAATCCATTCGAAAGCGGATCAGCCTCGACGGTCAAACCGTTGATTTGCAAAATGAGGCGAGCTCCAAGCGTCTGTTCCAACACACGCACGGACACGGTCGAGCCGACCTTCCACGGTCTGGCCAGGGTGCCTGCAGCGGCGGCGGCCCAGTCGAGGGTCGCCAATTGGATCGGCTGCACGATCACGCGCAAGCTCCATGCATGGTTCTCGCTTGATATCGGCCGTATCGGCGTGGACTTGAGTGCGTTCGCCGGTGGTTTCGCGTGAGCCCCGGCACGCGGCCGGGTCGCTCATACCGGCGTCATGCGTTCTTCGAACATGGCCTCGAATGCCGCGAGCGGCATCGGCCGCGCGATGAGATAACCCTGGAAGGCATCACAGCCATGGGCCATCAGGAAATCCAGTTGCGCATCGGTTTCCACGCCTTCGGCCACCACTTCCATGCCCAGTCCATGTCCCATGGCCACGATGGTTTGCGTGACCATCGCGTCGTTGGCGTCGTTGGGCAGGCGGGCCACGAAGGACTGGTCGATCTTGATCTGGTCGAGCGGCAGTCGCGACAGGTAGGTGAGCGAGGAATAACCGGTGCCGAAGTCGTCCAGCGCAACCCGGATGCCTTGCGCGCGCAACTGGGCCAGCTTGCCGCTGGTTTCGGCGAGGTCGCCCAGGATCGCCGTCTCGGTGATTTCCAGTTTCAGCTTTGCGGGATCGGCGCCTTTCGCGGCGAGCGCCCGGCGCACTCGATTCACGAACCCGGGATCGGTGAATTGCCTTGCGCTCACGTTGATGGCGAGCGAGAGTCCACGCGTGGATGGCCGCGCGGACCACGCGGCCAGCTGGCTGCAGGCGCAATCGAGCACCCAGTTGCCCAGTGGCAGGATCAAACCGCTTTCTTCGGCGACGGGGATGAATTCCGCCGGTGAGACCATCTCGCCGCCCGGGCGGGTCCAGCGCAACAGCATTTCGGCGCCGGTGATGCGTCCGGTCCGTTCGGTCAGCGCCTGCAGGTGCAATGCCAGTCCGCCGTCCGCGATGGCGTTGCGCAGGTCGTGGATCAGCAGCTCGCGCCGCAGCAGGTCGTGTTGCATCGAGGGTTCGAACCGTCGCGCCTGGTCGCGCCCGCCGGACTTGGCCGCATACATCGCCAACTCGGCCTCCTTGAGCAGCGAGTCCGGCGTGCCTTGTCCCGGCACCAGCGCGGTCCAGCCGATGCTGGCCGTCATGGTCATGACCGTGCCGTCGCCCAGGTCGAACGGCTGCAGCAGTATCTCGCGGACCCGCCTCGCGCAATGCCAGGCGCGCGACTCGCGATCGTCTTCGTGGCAGCCTTCCAGCAGCGCGAACGTGCCGCCGCCGAGCCTGCCGAGCAGGCCGCGCTCGTCCAGCGATTTGAGCAGGCGCTGCGCCACCAGCGACAACAGCTTGTCGCCGGCGGCGTAGCCGCGCAGGTCGTTGATCCGCTTGAAGTGGTCCAGATCGATCAGCAACAGGGCTCCGCCGTTCGGTTCGGCGGTGTTTCCCAGCAGGTGCTGCAGCCTGCCTTGCAGGAAGAAACGGTTGGGCAGGTCGGTGATCGGGTCGAAGAAAGTCATGTGGTCGACGTTGGCGCGCGCGATGCGCTCGGCAGTCAAATCGACCATCGAGCAGATGTAATGGCTCACCTCGCCGCCGGCGTTCCTGACGCGCGAAATCATCATGCGCACGGGCTTCGGCTCGCCGTGCTTGACCTGCAGCCACATTTCGCCGTGCCACAGGCCCATCTCGCGGATGTGCTCGCGTACCTGCTGGTAGAACGCCTCGTATTGTCGCGAGCGGAGCATCGTCGTCGGCTGCCCGACCAGTTCCGCAGCGGCATAACCGGTCAGGCGCACGCAGGCATCGTTCACCCTCTGGATCACGGCGTTGGCGTCCGTGACCATCATCGCCTCCTGGGTTTCGAAGGCTGCCGCGGCAAGCTGCAGTTCGCTTTCGGCACGCTTGCGTTCGGTGATGTCCTGGGCATGGACGACCGCGTATTGCGCGTTGCCGTCTTCGCCGTGCAGCACCGAGATGTCGAGCAGCACCGGGAAGCGCCGGCCATCGCGGGTCACCTGTTCGGTTTCGACCACGGAGTGCTCCTGCCGGTCGATGGCGGTGCGTGCTGCCTCGCGTTCGGCAACGAGATCCTCCGGGTACAACGCGTCCACCGGCATGCCCGCCATTTCCTCGGGCGTGTAGCCGCGTTCGCGGGCAAATGTCGGATTGGCGTGGGTGACGCGGCGCGTGGAGGGGTCGAAGATGGCCACCCCGAACGCGGCGTGACGGAATGCGTGGGCCCACATCCGCAGTTGCGCGTCGGCCTGCACGCGTTCGGTGATGTCGCGGGTGATGGAGAGGATGCCGTCCAGGCCGTTTCCGGACGCACGCAGCGGCACCTTGACGGTTTCATAATGGCGGAGCTTGTCGCCGTATCGCGCAACAAACGGATCCTGGTATGTACGAGGCTGCCCGAGCCGCAACACTTCCTCATCGATCGCCTGTACCGAGTCGCTGATTTCGGTGCCGAACAGGTCACGGACCGTGCGACCCAGGATTTCGTCACGGCTGAGTCGCAGACGCTTGATGGCACTCTCGTTGCAATCGGTGTAAATGCCCTGGCTGTCCTTGACCGTCATCTCGTCAGGGCTGGAATCGAACAGGGCTCGCAACTTCGCCTCACCGGCCCGCAGGTCGCGGGTGCGCCGTGCCACGGTGCGCCGCAGCGACCATACCCACAGCGTCATCAGCGCGACCAGCGCCAGCACCGCCGCCAGCGCGATTTCGGCCTTGCGCAGGTAAGGCCGCAGGATCGTCGGCTGGTCCAGCCAGCGTTTGCGCAAGGTCTCGCGTTCGGCCGGCGTGACCTGGGCCATGCCGTGTTCGACGATTTGCAACAGGGCGGCGTCGCCCTTGCGCACGGCCCTGTGCAGGTGGCCGGTGTAGAGCACCAACGCGCGATAGAAATGGCCCGGTTCGGAATAACGGTACAGGTAGAAATCCGCGGCGCTGCCGTCCATGCAGAAGATGCGCAAGTCGCCTTGTGTCGCGGCCTGCATGATGTCCCGGTTGTTGCCGAACAGGTGCAGGTCCGTGATGCCCAGCGATCGCAATCTTTCGCCGCAGGCGTCGCCGCGCTCCACGCCCACCGGGAAGCCGCGCAGCGAAGCCGCGTCGTGCACGCCGCGGATGCTGCGGTCCACGTAAATCCCGACCGGGGACGAAGCGTAAGGCCTGGAAAAATCGTAGAGCGTTTCCCGGGACGGCGTGCGATCGATCATGTCGATCACATCAGCGTTGCCGGACAGCAATGCTTGCTGCGCATCGGCCCAGCTGGTCGGCTCCAGTTCGACCTTGATGCCGGTATGGGCTTCGAACAACCGCCACATGTCCACCTCGTAGCCCTGCGGCTTGCCGTCAGCGTCGAGGAACAGGTAAGGCGGGTAGTTGTTGTCGGCGGCAACGCGGATGCGCGTGGGCGAGGCCCTCACGGGCGCGCCCACGGCCGGCGCCGCGATCAGGCAGCCAAGCAGACAACCCAGGCACGTTGAACTGAGCGCATTCATGTGCACGCCCCAACGCGTGGATTCTCCTTTGCGCGGCGGTTTCCGGCGTGGCGGGGAAGCATGCCCGTCGCGCCCTGCTCGCAATCAGGCTCTCATTTATTCCGGGTGGAGGCAAGCCTGACCCCGGGGACAACGTGACGGGGTTGGCAGAGCGCCCGGGCGGCTTGCGCGATTGCCGGATCGTGTTGCCTAAAGTTGTGCCGGCGGTGGCCGTTACACCTTGCGTACGAGGCTTGCGGAGGCCGCATGGCGAATACGGAAAAGCGCAGGAAGCCGCGCGAGTGCCGCGTCGCGCTGGAAGCCGATCTGGTGATCAGCGGCGCGGCCGGGCTGTACGCGCGGTTGGGCAAGGCCTTGTCCGATCCGGCGCCGGTGGTGCTGGATGCGGCGGCGGTGGCACGGCTGGACACCTCCGGGCTGCAACTGCTGCTGGCGTTCGCGCAGGCGCGCAACGCAGGCGGACATCCGTGGCGCTGGGAGAACGTCGGCGGCGGCTTGCGCGATGCCGCCACGCTGCTCGGCATGCAACGAATGCTGGAACTGCCGGATGCGGGCCCGGCGCACGACTGACACGAAACGAGGCTTTCGAGATGGCAAAGATTCTGGCGGTGGACGATTCCGTTTCGATGCGCAACATGGTGGCTTTCACGTTGCGCGGCGCCGGCCATGAAGTGCAGGAGGCCGCGGACGGCAAGGCTGCACTGGATGCCGCCAGGGCCGGGCGCTTCGACCTGGTGCTGGCGGACGTCAACATGCCGGCGATGGACGGCATCACCCTGACCCGCGAGTTGCGCGCGCTGCCGACATTCGCGGGCGTGCCGATCCTGATCCTCACCACCGAGTCCGATACCGACAAGAAGATGCAGGGCAAGGCCGCCGGTGCCACCGGCTGGCTGGTGAAGCCGTTCGACCCGGAACAACTGCTGGCCACGGTCGCGCGCGTGGCGTGTTGACGCCGCCATGAACACGGTCGACCTCAGCCAGTTCCACCAGACCTTCTTCGACGAAAGCCGGGAAGGCCTGGACGTGATGGAAGACGCGCTGCTGAAGCTGGAAAGCGGCGCCGACGACCCGGAACTGGTGCATGCGATTTTCCGTGCGGCACATTCCATCAAGGGCGGCGCGGCGACGTTCGGCTTCGGCGACGTGGCGGCGTTCACGCACGTGCTGGAATCGCTGCTCGACCATATCCGCGACGGCCGCCGCAAGGCCGACGGGGAAACCGTCGAGTTGCTGCTGCAGTCGGTCGACTGCATGCGCGGCATGCTGGCGCGTTCGCAGGGCGGCGGCGCGGTGGCCGACGCCGCCAGCGAAGCGCTGCGCGAACGGTTCGCGGCCATGCTCGGCAAACCGGCCGGCAGCGCCGCGGCCGCGGCTGCACAACCGCAACTGCCGGTCGATGGCTGGCGCATCCGGTTCCGTCCGCATCCGAACCTGCTGCGCACCGGCAACGATCCGCTGCGGATGTTCCGCGAGCTGGCGTTGCTGGGCAAGCTGGTCGTCAGGCAGGTGCAGGCGCTGCAGGAGCCGCGTCCGGCCTTTGCCGACCTCGATCCCGCCGCGGCGATGCTGGGCTGGGAACTGGAATTGCGCGGCGACATCCAGCGCAGCCACGTCGAAGCGGTGTTCGACTGGGTCGAAGGCGACTGCGATCTCGACATCGAACTGCTGCACGACCGTCGCGCGCGGGCGCCCGCGGCTGGCGCCCCTGCGGCCGCGCCTGCCGCAAATGATGCCGCGACGCACGCCGATGCCGGTTCGATCCGCGTGTCGATCACCAAGGTCGACGCGCTGATCAACATGGTCGGCGAGCTGGTGATCACCCAGTCAATGCTGGGCGACATCGGCGAACACTTCGGCATGGAGCGGTTGATGCAACTGCGCGAAGGCCTCGCGCAGCTCGACCGCACCACGCGCGAATTGCAGGAAAGCGTGATGCGCATCCGCATGCTGCCGATCGCGGCGGTGTTCAACCGTTTCCCGCGCGTGGTGCGCGACCTCGAACACAAGCTCGGCAAACGGGTGAAGCTGGAGTTGCACGGCGAATCGACCGAGGTCGACAAGACCGTGCTGGAGAAAATCGGCGATCCGATGGTGCACCTGGTGCGCAACGCGATCGACCACGGCCTCGAATCGCCCGGAGACCGCATTGCCGCCGGCAAGCCTGAAGTTGGCGTGCTGCGCCTGGACGCGCGCCACGAAGGCGGCAATGTCGTCGTCGAAGTGTCCGACGACGGCACCGGGCTCAGGCGCGAGAGGATCGTCGAAAAAGCCGTGCAGCGCGGACTGGCGCAGCCCGGGCAGGAATTGGGCGACGAGGAAGTTGCCGAGCTGATTTTCCAGGCCGGCTTCTCCACCAATGCCGAAGCCACCGACCTGTCCGGGCGCGGCGTCGGCATGGACGTGGTGCGCCGCAACGTCAGCGATCTCGGCGGAAGCGTCAGCGTGCGCAGCCGCGAAGGCAAGGGCAGCACCTTCACCATCGTGCTGCCGCTCACGCTGGCCATCATCGAAGGGTTGACCACCGAAGTCGGCGGCGAGCGTTACATCGTGCCGCTGGTATCGATCGTGGAATCGCTGCAGTTGAAGGCGCCGGACGTGCGGCACGTGGCGGGTGGCGGCGAGTTGTTCCACTTCCGCGAGGACTGGCTGCCGCTGGTGCGGTTGCACGACGCATTCGGCTGCGCCGATGCGGTGACGCGCGTGGAGCAGGGCATCGTGATCGTGGTCGAAGCCGGCGGCCGCCGGGTCGGGTTGCTGGTGGATGCGCTGCTCGGCCAGCAGCAGGCGGTGATCAAGTCTCTGGAATCGCACTACCGGCGCATCGAGGGCATTTCCGGCGCCACCATCGCCAGCGACGGCAGCGTCGCGCTGATCGTCGACGTCGACGGCGTGGTGCGCGTGGCCGGGCGCCGCCGCGCGGCCTGATCCGCGGGACGCGTGCTCAAGAATCGGATGCCGGTGTCGACACAGTGGCGAGAGGCGGCGCGCAAGCGCCCACGAGGTGACGAACCGATGTCGCGGGACGAACAACAGACCACCAGGGTGCAGCAGCAACTCACCTTCACGCTGGCCGGCGAGGAATACGGCATCGACATCCTGGCGGTGCGCGAGATCCGCGCATGGTCCAGGGTCACGCGCATCCCGCAAACGCCCGATTACGTGCTGGGCGTGCTCAACCTGCGCGGCGCGATCGTGCCGGTGATGGATCTGCGTTTGCGCTTCGGCCTGACCCGCGAGGGATACGACGGCGCCACGGTGACCGTGGTCGTCGCGGTCGGCGAACGCCTGTACGGCGTCGTCGCCGATGCGGTGGCGGACGTGTTCGACGCGCCGGAAGACAGGATCAAGCCGGTGCCGGAACTCGGCGCGGTGGTGGACACCCGGTTCCTGAAGGGACTGGTGGGCGACGGCGAACGCATGATCATGCTGCTCGACGTCGAACGGTTGATGCGCCCTGAGGACGCCGAGGCGCTGGACGCGGTTTTGCCGGATGCCGCGGAAGTCGCGGCGGCGGCCTGATGACTCCCGGGGAACATGATGAAAATGAATCTTTCTGCCCTGTCCAAATTGCGCATGCCCTACCTGACCGTGAAGCTGCGGCTGCTCGGCGTGGTCGGCATGCTGGTGGCGATGTTGCTGGTCGGCGCGTGGATCGGCCTCGACAACATGTCGCGCGGCAACGACAACCTCAACCGTCTCTACGACGGCGGCCTGATGCCATTGTCGGTGTCCGACCAGGTGGCGCGCGGTTCGATGCTCAGCTTCATCAGCCTGAGTGAAGCCGCCTTCCAGAACGACGACAAATCGATCGTCAAGCAGAAACTTGGCGAAGTCGCGAAGTGGAGCAAGCAGAACGACGAACTGGTCAAGCAGCTGCAGGGCATGCCGTCGTCGCCGGCGGTCGCCGGGCAATTGAAGGCATTCACCAGCGCGCGCGGGGACGTGTTGTCGTCGATGGGCGACGCGAGGCAGGCGCTCGCGAGCGGCGACCCCGGCGCGCGCCAGATGCTTTACACGGATTTGTTGCCGGCGGTGATGATCATGCAGGACAGCATGAAGAAGTTGATCGACCTGCAGGTCAAGGAAGGCGACGACCTGCGCGACGAGGCCGTGGCGCGTTACGAGAAGGTCCACAAGCTGACCATGATTGCACTGGTGGCCGGTATCGCGCTGGCGTTGCTGGTCGCGATCCTGGTGGTCCGCGCCATCATCGTCGCGTTGAACCGCAGCGTGGCCGTCGCCGACGCCATCGCCGAAGGCCACCTCGGGCACGACATCCACACGAACGGCAAGGGCGAGTTGGGACGCCTGCTGGTCGCGCTGCGCAGCATGGATGCCCGCCTGTGCGGCATCGCGGGCCAGGTGCGGCGCGGCTCGGACGAAGTCAGCGTGGCGGCGCAGCAGATCTCGCGCGGCAACGACGACCTCAGCCAGCGCACCCAGGAGCAGGCGTCCAGCCTCGAGGAAACCGCTTCGTCGATGGAGGAGATGACCTCCACCGTCAAGCAGAACGCCGAGAACGCCAGTCATGCCAACCAGTTGGCGCGCGGCGCCCGCGAACAGGCCGAGCGCGGCGGCGAGGTCGCCGGGCAGGCGGTGAAGGCGATGAGCGAGATCGACGCATCCAGCCGCAAGATCGCCGATATCGTCGGTTTGATCGACGAGATCGCGTTCCAGACCAACCTGCTGTCGCTGAACGCGGCGGTGGAAGCGGCGCGCGCCGGCGAGCAGGGCCGCGGCTTCGCGGTGGTGGCATCCGAAGTGCGCAACCTCGCGCAGCGCAGCGCGGCGGCGGCGAAGGAAATCAAGGCCCTGATCGGCGAAAGCGTGGACAAGGTGCGTGCCGGCACCGAACTGGTCCAGAAGACCGGCAAGACCCTGGTCGAAATCGTGGACAGCGTGAAGAAGGTCACCGACATCGTCGGCGAGATCGCCGCGGCCAGCCACGAACAGTCGGCCGGCATCGACCAGGTCAATCGCGCGGTCATGCAGATGGACGAGATGACCCAGCAGAACGCCGCGCTGGTGGAGGAATCCGCGGCGGCTTCGCACGCCCTGGAAGATCAGGCCGACGACCTGACCCGCCAGATCGCGTTCTTCAAGGTCCGCGATGGCAAGACGGCCACGTCCGAGGTCGATGCGGTGCTGTCGCGCGCGGCGCGTGCGTCGGAGGAAGCGGCGGCGGAACCGCGGGATGCCGCCGGACCGCGCAAGTCCGCGGCCGCGCAAAAAACCGCGCGGGCCACGCCGGTGCATGCCGGGGCAGGCGGCAAGTCCGAAGACGCGGTCTGGGAGGAGTTCTGATCCATGGCCGTTGTTGCAGCCGCGGCGCCGGGCACCGGAAGCCATGTGCTGAATGACGCGGAGTTCCGTTTCCTCAGCGCCTTCGTCACCCGCCACTGCGGCATCACCATGGGCGAACACAAGCGCCAGATGCTGCAGGGGCGCCTGCAGCGGCGGCTGCGCGCATTGGGCCTGGATGGTTTCGGGGACTATTGCGAGCTGCTGCGCCAGGATCCGGACCGCGAACTCGGCGAGTTCGCGAGTGCGGTGAGCACCAACGTCACCGCGTTCTTCCGCGAGTCGCACCATTTCGACTACCTGGCCGCGCAGTTGCCGAAGTGGCTGGTCCAGCGTCCCGGTGGACGCATCCGCATCTGGTCGGCGGGTTGTTCGACCGGCGAGGAACCTTATTCGCTGGCGATGGTTCTCGCCGAGGCGCTGGAAAAACACCGTGGTCCCGCCGATGCGCTGATCCTCGCCACCGACCTGTCGCCGGCGGCGTTGGCGGATGCGCGCGACGGGGTGTATTCGCTGCAACGCATCGAGGGTGTCGGCGAGGAGCGCAGGCGGCGCTGGTTCCAGCGTGGCGGCGGTACGCAGGCGGGCAAGTTCCGCGTGCACCCGCGCCTGCAGGAGCTGGTGCGCGTGCGACCCTTGAACCTGCTCGAGGCCTGGCCGATGCAAGGCAAGTTCGATGCGATCCTGTGCCGCAACGTGGTGATCTATTTCGACACGCCCACCAAGCAGCGGTTGTTCGAACGCTTCGACGCGGCGCTGCAGCCGCACGGCAAATTGTTCCTCGGCCATTCCGAATCCGTGAACGGCTTGTCCGATCGCTTCGCGCTGGTCGGGCGGACCATCTACGACAAACGGTCCCGCTGAAGCCATGCGTCTGGCGTCCGTCCCCGGCATCCAGCGAACCGGTGCGCGCGCGGTGGCGCGCGGGTTCGAACACCTGCTTCGCTTGCACGAAGCGGGCACGGGCCGGGTGTCGGTGAAGATCCTGCCCGGCGAGTATTACGCCACGGCGCAGGATGAAGTCATCACCACCGTGCTGGGCTCGTGCGTGTCGGCCTGCATCCACGACCCCGAAGCGAGGGTCGGCGGCATGAACCATTTCATGTTGCCCGAGCCTTCCGCCCGCCGCGGGCGCTGGGGCGACACCGCAGCCGGACGCTCGGCGCGTTACGGCAGCGACGCCATGGAACAACTGGTCAACACGGTGCTGAAGGCCGGTGGCGAACGCGGCCGGCTGCAGGTGAAGATTTTCGGTGGCGGGCGCGTCCTTGCGCGGATGACCGACATCGGCGCGCGCAACGTCGATTTCGTGCGCCGCTACCTCGACGCGGAATCGCTGCTGCTGGCGGCCGAGGACGTCGGCGGCGAGCGACCGCGCCAGGTCCGCTTCTATCCGGTGTCCGGGCGCGCGCAGGTGCGGCGCCTGAACGGCCTCGACGACGTCGGCCTCGCCGATCGCGAGCGCCGCTACCTCAAGCAACTCGCGAACGATCCGATAAAGGGTGAAGTGGAATTGTTTTGAACACGACCATGCCCAGGATCCGCGTACTCATCATCGACGACTCCGCGCTGGTGCGGAAGATGCTTGCGGGCATGCTGTCGGAAGACCCGCAGATCGAGGTCGTCGGCAGCGCGCCGGATCCATTGGCCGCGCGCGAGAAAATCAAGCAGCTCAACCCGGACGTGTTGACGCTGGACGTCGAGATGCCGCGCATGGACGGGCTGACCTTCCTCGACAACCTGATGCGCCTGCATCCGATGCCGGTGGTGATGGTGTCTTCGCTCACCGCGCGCGGCGCCGAGGTGACCCTGCGCGCGCTGGAACTGGGCGCGGTGGATTTCCTTGCCAAGCCCGGCAGCGACCTGACCGGCACCTTCGGCGACAGCGCCGAGGAGATCCGCGCCAAGGTCAAGGTGGCGGCGCGCGCCAGGCCGCGGGCACGCACCGAACCTGCGCAACCACCCAAGGCTTCGCCGCGCTTCGATGCCGACGCGGTGCTGCCGCGCGTGACCGGCAGCGCCAGCAGCGGCGGCCGCATCATCGCGATCGGCGCGTCCACCGGCGGCACCGAGGCGATCCGCGTGGTGCTGTCCATGATGCCGCCGGATGCACCACCCATCGTGATCACCCAGCACATCCCTGCGCAATTCAGCGCGCCGTTCGCGCAGCGCATGGACAAGTGTTCGGCGATGCGGGTGTGCGAGGCGCGGGACGGCCAGTCGATCCAGGCCGGACACGCCTATATCGCGCCCGGCGATCGCCACCTGCTGGTGGTGCGCGACGGCAGCCGCCAGGTTTGCCGCCTGCACGACGGTCCGCTGGTGAATCGCCACAAGCCAAGTGTCGACGTGTTGTTCCGTTCGGTGGTCGCCGGCATCGGCGCGGCCGGCATCGGCGCGCTCCTGACCGGCATGGGCGACGACGGCGCGCGCGGCCTGAAGGAAATGCGCGACGCCGGAGCGCCGACCGTGGTGCAGGACGAAACCACCTCGGTGGTCTGGGGCATGCCGGGTTCGGCCTGGAAACTGGGTGCGGCCGACCAGGCGTTGCCGCTCGAGGCCATTGCTGGACGGCTGCTGGAACTGGCCGCGCGGCCGCTTGCGAAACCGCGTGCCGCCGCCGGCGTGGCGATGCTGCCATGAGGACGATGATCATGCGGGCTCCGGGAACTCCCGAACGCGGGGTGGGATTGCTCGGCAGTGGACTGGCGCTGGTCGCCGTGCTGGTGTGGTCCAACGCCTGGGTCGGTCCGCTCGCGGTGGTGTTGCTGGCCGCGCTGTGGACCGGACTGAATCAGCGCGCCCAGCATCGGGCCATGGCGGAGGGGGCGCCGAAAACAGGCGGCGATGCCGATCTGCATGGCGCGATCGACGACCTGCGCGGCGCGTTGGTGGACGAGTTGGGACATGCGGCGCGCGAACTGAACCAGGCGCTGGACGTGCTCGGCGATGCGGTCGGCGAGCTGGGCAGCGGTTTCGATGGCCTGGCCAGGAAGACCGGCGCGCAGCAGCAGTTGTTGCAGCAGATCATCGACAACAATGGCAGCCAGGGCGGAAGCGTCGAGGATTTCATCAGCAAGACCGGCGGCCTGCTCGAACATTTCGTCGCGTTGGTGGTGCACCTTTCGCGCGACAGCCTGCGCATCGTCTACCGCATCGACGGGATGGCGAAGGAAATGGATGCGGTGTTCGGGCTGCTGAAGAACGTCAACACCATCGCCGAGGAAACCAACCTGCTGGCGTTGAACGCGGCCATCGAGGCGGCGCGCGCCGGCGAGTCGGGCCGCGGCTTCGCGGTGGTGGCCGGGGAGATCCGCAACCTCGCGCGCCACTCCAACCAGTTCAACGAACAGATCGGCAGCCACGTCGAGCGTTCGCGCAGGAGCATGGTGCAGCTGCGCGAGCTGGTCGGCGCGATGGCTTCGCAGGACATGAGCGTGGCGCTGGCCAGCAAGGGCGACATCGACGCGATGATGGCGCAACTCGCCAGCAGCGGCAGCCGCATCACCGAAGTCACCGCGCAAGTGGCGTCGATTGCGCAAGGCCTCGGCTCGGACGTCGCCACCACCGTGCGCTCACTGCAGTTCGAGGACATATTGAGCCAGCTCATCCGCCAGACCCATGCGCGTTTGACCGAGCTGCAGGACGTCGCCGGCCAGTGCAGCGGCGACATCGAGTCCATGCTGCGCATGCGTGCCGGCGCCGATGAAATGCGGGAACACGCCGAGCGCATGCGCGCGCGCCTGCAATTGCAACGCGAACGCGGGCGCCTGCGCGGGCGGGGGCCCGCGTTGCAGACGTCGATGAGTGCGGGCGAGATCGATCTTTTCTAGGAGCACAACGGCCATGAGCCTCAGCTGTGACAATGATGTCAACGATGAATGCATCACCCTGCACGTCGGCGATCGCTTCGACTTTTCGGTGCATCGCAGTTTCCACGAGGCGTGCCTTGCTAGGCCGCGCGCGCGCAGCTACGTGATCGACCTCGATGGCGTCACCAGCATGGACAGCTCGGCGCTGGGCATGCTGCTGCTGTTGCGCGAGCATGCCGGCGGCGACGATGCCGACATCCGCGTCGTGAACGCCAACCTCGACCTGTGCAACACCTTCCGCGTGGCAGGACTGGGCCGGATGCTCACGCTGGGTTGATCGACGGCCGCGCCCCGGGCATCCAGCCTGCCGTGGAGGGAGCGTCACCGCCGTCCTCACCGATGGCCTTCGGCCGGCTGGCGTGTCACGAAGCTGCAAAAAACCGCCGCGACAATGCGTCGCAGCCGCCGCCATGCCCGTTCCGGGCCTCGCGCACCTGTCCGTCGCCACGCTGCAGGGCTGCGGAATTGGACGCCGGCCCCGGCATGGTGTAAAACCGTCATCAGGGACCATGTCCACGATCACTTCCGAACCGCACGGGATGTCTCGTCGGACCGGTATCCCGTGTGCACGTTCACCACATACAGGGGCACGATGAACAAGTAAAAAAACAAGGGAGGGTACCGTGGATGCTGCCGTCGACCGTCATGCCATCACCAGACCACTCGAACTGCTTGGAATCGGCGCGACCGAGGAGCGCGCTTACCGTGTTTTGCTGGAACGCCACAAGGCGACCGCCGCCGAGATCGCCGGCGACCTGGGGATAACCCTGCGGGTGGCGAGGAAACTGCTCGCCGACCTCGAAGCCCAGGGCTTGGCCACGCACACCCCGAAAGTCCCGCGCGTCTACGTCGCCGCGCCGCCGGAATTCGCCGTCGCCGCACTGATCAAGCAACGCCAGGCGATGCTGGAACGGGTGCGCGTCGCGATCCCCGAACTGGAGGAGCAGTCCGCGCGCTCCAGCCATGCGGACGGACACGAGCCGGTGCTGGAAGTCATCACCAGCCGGTCGCACCTCGGCGTGGTGCTGACCCAGATGTACGAGTCGTTCCGCAACGAGGCCATGTGTTTCCAGCGCGCCCCCATGCTGATGCCCGCGATCAGTCCACCGCGTAAGTTGCGGGCCGGCGCCATCGTGAGGACGATCACCGACAACAGCATGCTCGAAATGCCCGGCATGCTCGCGCGGATCAGGGAAGACGCCGCGCGAGGCGAGCAGGCGCGCATGCTGCCGGTACTGCCGTTCAAGATGATGATCTTCGACCGACGCGCGGCGGTCGTTTCGCTGGACGGCGAGGGGCCCGGCAAGGCCGCGACCTTGCTGATCCACGGCGGCTTGCTGCTGCAGGCGTTGTGCCGGTTGTTCGAGTGCGTGTGGGAGCGCGCCACTCCCATCCTGTTCGGACATGTCGAAACCCTGCATGCGCGCGAAGGTGATGTCCGCGTGGGCGAGCTCGCCGACGCCCTGGTCCCGTTGCTGGCGGCCGGGCTCAACGACAAGGCCATCGCCGCCGAACTCGGCGTCTCGTCCGCCACGCTCAATCGACGCATGAGCGAGTTGATGCGGACCACCGGCACGCGCAGCCGGTTCCAACTCGGCTGGCACGCGGCCCTGCAAGCCGCGTCGCCGCGGATGCCGGTCCCGGCCCGGCCCGCGTGATGCATCGGCTTCGCGTGCACGTGTTGCACACGTGCACGCGGAAACCGGGTGATTGATTTCCATCATGATGGTCATCCATCGCGTCGCGCTATTGAGCACGTGATGGCTGCGTGCAAGACTTCGTAACGTTGGTTTACTTTTGCGCGCACGGGTAATCGTCCGTGCGCGGGGCGGGACGAGGGTCCCCGCGGATTTCTATAACGGTGAACGAACGCGCTGCCTCGAAACAGCGCGAAGGGTGTCCCTTTGTCCTGAAAACGCATCGAACCCGCTGCCATTCGTGACGCATCGGCCGGACGCCGTGCCGCACGAAAACCGCACATCACAACCAGACAACACTGAGGCCGACGATGAACAAGAATATCTACAGCCTGGTTTGGAACAAGTCCCTTCGCCAGATCGTGGTGGCATCCGAACTGGCAACGGTGAAGGGCGGTAGCGGTTCGTCGGGAGAAGCAAAAGGCTCCGGTGCGGGCCTTCGGCGCGCGGCACTCGCGCTTGCCGCAACGCTGGTCCTGGGTGCCGCGCCTTGGCTGACGGCAGCGGCCGCGCAAGGACAAACCAATTGCAGTGGCGCCAGCGCGACGGGCAATCAGTCGCTCGCGTGCGGCAAGGGCGCCAAGGCCAGCGGCGATCACGCAACGGCGGTCGGGGTGAAAGCCGTCGCCTCCGGCGCCTACGCGTCGGCGTTCGGCAACAACGCCACGGCGAAAGGGCTTCGCAGTGTCGCCGTCGGCAACGGTTCTTATGCAAAGGGCGAGAAAGCCGTCGCCGCGGGCTACGTCGCGGTCGCGACGGGCGCATTCAGCACCGCGGTCGGCAACAACGCCCATGCGCTGGGAACGGCGAGCACTGCCGTGGGTCGGGGAGCCTGGGCGTCGGGTTACAAGTCGTCGGCGCTGGGTTATGCCGCCACGGCAAGCGGCGGCTACACGGTGGCGCTCGGCACCAATTCGATCGCCGATGCCACGGACAGCGTCGCGCTGGGGCATGGCGCATCGACCGACGGTTATGCCAACAGCGTGGCGTTGGGCGCGGGGTCGATCGCCGATCGTGCGAACAGCGTGTCGGTCGGCGCGCCGGGGGCGGAGCGCCAGATCACCAACGTGGCTGCGGGCACGCAGGACACCGACGCGGTGAACCTCGCGCAGTTGAACGCGGCCACCAACAACGGCGAAGCCGCGGCGACGTCGCATTATTTCAAGGCCAACGGTCCGGCCGACGGTTCGGACGATGCCGTGGCCAGTGGTGCGCACGCGACGGCCTCGGGGCCGCTGGCGACGGCGTCCGGTGATGACAGCACCGCGAACGGGTACAACGCGCAGGCGCTGGGCGACCAAAGCGCGGCGATCGGCAGCAACAGCGTGGCGTCGGGCAGCAACGACATTGCGATGGGCAATGGCGCGGCGACCGGCGGCTACGGCGGCAACAACATCGCGATGGGGGCGGGCGCCTACGCGGGCAGTTACTACGGCGGCAACATCGCGATCGGCCAGAACGCGAGCGCGACCGGCAAGTACGCGACGGCGATCGGCCGCAACGCGAATGCCAGCGGCAAGTACGGGACGGCGCTGGGCAACGGTTCGAATGCGACCGGCAAGTACACCACCGCGTTGGGCGCCGGCGCGAGCGCGGCGGGCGATTACGGTACCGCGGTGGGGGCGTTCTCGACGGCGGGCGCACAGGCGACGACAGTGGGCGCGTTTGCGACGGCGGGCGATTACGCGACGGCAGTAGGCACGGGTGCGTACGCCGCGTACGGCAGTGCGGCGTTTGGATTGGTGGCCAAGGCGACTGGATCGATATCGACGGCGCTGGGCACCAACGCGTATGCGCAGGGCGCGTTGTCGACCGCGGTGGGTTTCAGGGCGACGACGGGCGAGGCGGCTTACCAGGCCGTGGCAATCGGCAGCCAGTCGTACGCAGGTGGCTACAACAGCATCGCGATGGGCGGCAATGCGGCGGCGCTGGGCGACAGCGGGATCGCGATCGGCAACACCAGCGTCGCTGGCACGTATGCGACGGCCGTGGGTCCGTTCGCGGTGGCGGCGGGATACGGTTCGACCGCGATCGGCGACACCGCGAATGCGACCGGCGACAACAGTGCGGCGGCCGGTCGTTTCAGCGTTGCGCAAGGCGACCAGTCGAGTGCCTTCGGTTACAACGCGCAGGCGTTGGGCGACAACAGCACCGCGATCGGCAGCAATGCACATGCGTACGGCAGCGGCGATTTGGCGATGGGCCAGAACGCCGTGGCGAACGGCACCAGCTATTACGGCACCTCTCCCGCCACGGCGGTGGGTTCCAATGCGATGGCGACCAATGAAGGCGCGTCGGCCTTCGGCAACAATGCCAGCGCGAGCGGCAAATACAGCACCGCGCTCGGGCAGGGAACCCAGGCTTCCGGCAAGTACAGCACGGCGGTCGGCTGGCGATCCGAGTCGAGCGGATACTTCAGCACCGCGCTCGGCGACTTGGCCATCGCCAAGGGTAATTACAGCACTGCCGTCGGCAGCCACGTGTATGCCAGCGGCAAATACGCGACGGCGGTCGGCTCGTGGGCCTACGCCACCGGGTATGAGGGTACCGCGATTGGCGCGGGCAGCCACGCCGATGGGTTCCTCTCGGCAGCCTTCGGCGCTGGCGCGCACGCGGTGAATGGCGGCACCACGGCGATGGGCGTGGGCGCCTATGCCAGCGGTTACATCGCCACGGCGATCGGCGCTGATGCGGTGGCATTGGGCGATCATTCCATTGCGGAAGGCTTCCGTGCGTACACGGCGGCACCTGCAACCAACAGCATTGCGACGGGGTATTTCGCGTACGCATCGGGTTACGCCAGCATTGCAATGGGCTCGAACGCAGCAGCGCTGGGCGATGGCGGCATCGCGATCGGCAACCAGACGGTGGCGAACACCTATGGCACAGCCGTGGGGCCATTCGCGGTGGCAGCGGGCTACGGTTCGACGGCGGTTGGCGATACAGCCAATGCGACGGGCGACAACAGTACGGCAGTGGGCCGTTACAGCGTTGCGCAAGGCGACCAGTCGAGTGCCTTCGGTTACAACGCGCAGGCGTTGGGCGACCACAGCGCGGCGATCGGCAGCAACAGTCTGGCGTCGGGCAGCAACGACATTGCGATGGGCAACGGCGCGGCGACCGGCGGTTACGGCGGCAACAACATCGCGATGGGGGCGGGTGCCTACGCAGGCAGTTACTACGGCGGCAATATCGCGATCGGCCAGAACGCGAGCGCGACTGGCAAGTACGCGACGGCGATCGGCCGCAACGCGAATGCCAGCGGCAAGTACGGGACGGCGCTGGGCAACGGTTCGAGTGCCACCGGCAAGTACACCACCGCGTTGGGCGCCGGCGCGAGCGCGGCGGGCGATTACGGTACCGCGGTGGGGGCGTTCTCCACGGCGGGCGCACAGGCGACGACGGTGGGCGCGTTTGCGACGGCGGGCGATTACGCGACGGCAGTCGGCACGGGTGCGTACGCGGGCTACGGCAGCGTGGCGATGGGCCTGGTCACGAAGGCGACGGGAGCCATATCCACGGCGCTGGGCACCAATGCGTATGCGCAGGGCGATGAATCGATCGCGGTGGGATTCCGGGCCACCACGGGCACCTATGGCACCAACGCGATCGCGATGGGTACCAATGCGTACTCGGGTGGTTACAACAGCATCGCGATGGGCGGCAATGCAGCGGCGTTGGGCGACAGCGGCATCGCGATCGGCAACACCAGCGTCGCTGGCACGTATGCGACGGCGGTGGGTCCATTCGCGGTGGCCGGTGGTTATTCGTCGGTGGCGGTGGGCGATACGGCCAACGCGTGGGGCGACTACAGCGTTGCCATGGGCAAGAACGCCTACGCAGGCGGGGCGCAGGCCATCGCAATCGGCGCCAATTCCGCGGCGATGTACCAAGGTGGTATCGCCATCGGCAACGGTGCCGTTGCCAGCGGCCTGGGCGCGACGGCGGTCGGCAAGTACGCAACGAGCTACGGCGCCACGAGCTCGGCGTTCGGCAAGTACGCCAGTGCGACCGGTCTTTCTTCGACTGCCATCGGCAGCTTTGCGACCGCGGCCGATTGGAACACCACGGCGGTGGGTTCGGGTGCGTTCAGCAGATTCATGAGCACGGCAGTCGGTGCGGGCAGTTTCGCCGGCTACACGTCCACGGCGATGGGCGTCTACAGCAGCGCACAGGCCTCCTCCGTCGCGATCGGCAACTGGGCCACCGCCGGTAGCCTGATCTATGACGCAAACGGCTACATAACAGGCTATACCAGCGGTACAGCGGTCGGCACCGGCAGCATGGCGACCGGGAGCGCAAGCGTCGCGATCGGCGGCTATGCGACAACGGGCGGACCGGCCAAGGCGAGCGGCGACGCCGGCACCGCGGTTGGCGCGGGCTCCCTGGCGGGTGCGGATTACTACAGCGCCACCCGGGGCGACCACACCACCGCGATCGGCAACGAAGCCTGGGCCACCGAGGATGGCGCGACGGTGCTGGGCTACAACAGTTACGCGCAAGCCCTCGATTCGACGGTACTGGGTTCCAACGCCTGGACCACCAAGGACGCGAGCAACAGCGTCGCGATCGGCGCCGGTTCGTTGGCCGATCGCGCGAATACCGTCTCGGTCGGCGCGGATGCGGACTGGACGGATTTTGCGGGCGTGGTGCATCCGGCGATCGACCGCCAGATCACCAACGTGGCCGCGGGCACGCAGGACACCGATGCGGTGAACCTGGCGCAGTTGAACGCGGCCACCAACGGCGGCGCGGCGGCCGACACGTCCCACTATTTCAAGGCGAATGGACCGGCCGACGGTTCCGATGATGCAGTAGCCAGCGGTGCGCACGCCACGGCGGCCGGTCCGAATGCCCAGGCGCTGGGCGATTACAGCGCCGCATTCGGCAACAACAGTCTCGCCTCCGGCAGCAACGACATCGCGATGGGCAACGGCGCGGCGACCGGCGGCAGCTACGGCAACAACATCGCGATCGGCGCGAATGCCTACGCGGGCAGTGCCTACGGCGGCAACATCGCGATGGGGCAGGGCGCCAGTGCGATCGGCAAGTACACGACGGCGATCGGCCGCGGCGCCAGCGCCGACGGCAAGTACGCGATCGCGTTGGGCGATGGTGCGAATGCGTCGAACAGCCGCGCCACGGCGATCGGCGGATTGGCGCTTGCGAGCGGACAGGTGAGTACCGCGGTGGGCAAATACGCGACGGCCAGCGGCAATTTCGCTTCGGCCTTCGGCGGTGGTGCGACGGCAACCGGGGAATCCAGCTCGGCACTCGGCAATTACTCCTCGGCGAGCGGCGGCTACAGCACCGCGGTCGGCAACGTGGCATCGTCGTCGGGATTCGCCAGCCTTGCGGTCGGCAATTACGCCTCCGCAAGCGGCGATTACTCGACCGCGATGGGGAACCTGGCAGCGGCTTCGGGTTACGCCGGCACCGCGCTCGGCAGCAATGCCGTGGCGTCGGGCGATTCGTCGGTGGCATTGGGCAACACCAGTCTCGCCACCGGCGCCTACGGCACGGCGGTGGGTCCGTTTGCGGTGGCGACGGGCTATTCCTCGGTGGCGATGGGCGACACCGCGAACGCGATCGGCAACAACAGCGTGGCCGTCGGCAGCCGCGCGTACTCGGGCAGCGACGACGGCATTGCCATCGGCAACAATTCGTATGTCGCGAAGACCGCCCAGGTGGGCAACTACTACACGGGTTACTCGACGGTGCCGACGCAAGGCATCGCGATCGGAGCGGGCGCCAGCGTGACGGGTGCTTACGGGACGGCACTCGGTGTCGGCGCCACGGCGAGCAATCTCGACAGCACGGCCCTGGGCACGAAGAGCACCGCCAGCGGCCGTTACAGCACGGCGGTCGGCATCAACGCGCAGGCGACCGACACCTCGGCGAACGCGTTGGGCTATGGCGCGCAAGCGTCGGGCACCTGGTCGAACGCATTCGGCACCAACGCGGTGGCGTCGAACACCCTGGCGACGGCGGTCGGTCAGCAGGCGAATGCAAGCGGGAAGTACTCCACCGCCGTCGGCGCGTTGGCGCAGGGCACGGGGACCTTCAGCACCGCGTTGGGCAAGGGCGCCTATGCGACCGGCGACGACAGCACGGCGATCGGCAAATACGCGACGGCCTCCGCACCGGCCACCACGGCGATCGGCAAGTACGCGGTCGCGGGCAACGCGGCCGCCACCGCGGTGGGTTACGGCGCGCATGCGATGGGTTACATCTCGACGGCGCTGGGCACGGATGCGTACGCGTCCGGCGACCTGTCGATCGCCACGGGGTTCCGGGCATCTTCGTCGGGGTATTCGAGCACGGCGATCGGGACGTTCGCGGGTGCGTCGGGTTATTCGGCCACGGCGATTGGAGGCAACGCGCTGGCCTCGGGCGACTCGTCGGTTGCACTGGGCAACACCAGCGTGGCGAGTGGCGACTACGGCACGGCGCTGGGCTCGTTCGCGGTGGCGCAAGGGTATGGTTCGACCGCGATCGGCGACACGGCCAACGCGATCGGCGACAACAGCACGGCGATCGGTCGGTACAGCTATGCCCTGGGCGCGTATTCCACCGCGCAGGGTTACAACGCGCAGGCGACGGGTGACGAAAGCGTCGCACTCGGCAGCAATGCCGTGGCCGATACGTCCGGTGCGGTGGCCGTCGGCAGCGGCGCGAACACGTCGGGCTTCGCCAACAGCGTGGCCTTGGGCGCAGGCTCCGCGGTGGACCGCGACAACAGCGTGTCGGTGGGTTCGCCGGGTGCGGAACGCCAGGTCACCAACGTCGCCGATGCCACGCAGGACCACGACGCGGTGAATCTTGCACAAATGAATGCGGCCACCGCGGCGGCCAGCGCGACGGCGGCCTACTTCACGGCGAACGGCGCAGGCGACGGCAGCGACAACGCCGTCGCACTCGGAACCAGCGCGGTCGCGGCGGGGCCGAATGCCGATGCCGCCGGCGATACCAGCGTCGCGGTGGGTGCAGGCACCTCGGCCGGCGGGCTCAACGGAACCGCCGTCGGCAGCGGCGCGGTGGCAAGCGGCATCAACGCCACCGCGCTTGGCGCGGGGGCATCGGCGGGCGGCAACAACGCATCCGCGGCCGGTGCCGGTGCCATGGCCAGCGGCATGAACGCCTCGGCGTTCGGTGCGGGTGCGATGGCGACGGGCAGCAATGCTTCCGCCTTCGGCGCGGGCGCGCAGGCCACCGCCACCAACAGCGTGGCGATCGGTGCGGGTTCGATGGCCACGTTCATGAACACGGTGTCGGTGGGTTCGGCGGGCAACTACCGACGCATCGTCAACGTGGCGGATCCCACCGCGGCGCACGATGCGGTGACGCTGGGCTACCTGCAGAACAACTATTCCGACAACAACGCGATCGCCAATCTCTCGAACGAAATCGACTCGCTGAACAAGCAGATGGCATCGCTCACCCACTCGTCGGGGACTTCCGCTGGCACCGCCTCCACCGACACGTCGACGGCGGTGGCAAGCGCACCGCCGACGCAATCCGCGTCGGACAGCCCGGTTGCAGGCGGCCATGCCGCTGCGGCGAATACCGGCGGCGACGCGCAGCAGGCGCAGCTGACGCAGGCGAATACGTATACGGACCAGCAAACCCAGGATGCCCTGCGCTCGGCCAACACCTATTCGCAGTCGCTGAACTCACAGACCCTGAGCGCGGCCAACGCCTACACCAATGCTGCACTCGCCAGCTACGTGACGACCGATACGTTCAACCAGTTCCAGAACCAGGTGAACATGCGCTTCCATGAACAGGACAAGCGCATCGACACGCTGGGTGCGATGTCGGCCGCGGCGACCCAGATGGCGATCAACACCGCGGGCCTTGCGGGTGACAACCGCGTCGGCGTGGGCCTCGGCAGCTTCGGCGGCAAGCAGGCAGCCTCGGTCGGCTACCAGCACATGTTCTCCAACCAGAGGGCCAGCATTTCCGCGGGCGTGTCTTCCGGTGGCGGAGAAACATCCGGCGGCGTCGGCTTCGGCTTCAGCTGGTAGTCGCGCCGCCGCACCACACGGGGGACCGGGCCTCGCGGCCCGGCCGCGGCAACTGTTCGCATCGGTTTCGATGCATTGTCCACCATCAAACCCAGAGGACGATATATGTCGAAAAAACTACAAGGTATGCGCACGCGGCTTCTCGTGGCGGCGGTTGCCGGGGCCCTCGGCTGTGCCGGGTTTGCTTCGGCGGCCGTGCCCGCCGGCGGACAGTTCGCGGTTCTCACCAAATCGACGCAGTTGAGCCGTGGCGATGTCATTCGCGGCGCCGTGCCGATTTCGCAGGCCGTGCACGTGACCCTCGCCTTGAAGCTCCGCAACGACGCGCAACTCAAGATCTTCATTGCCAACGCCAGGCAGCCGGGTGCCGCGCAACGCGTGATGAGCCGCGCCACGCTGGCCTCCGACCACCTGCCGACGGCAGCCCAGGCGCAGGCGGTGGCCGGGTACCTGAAGAACGCCGGCTTCAACAACGTGAAGATCCACGCGGGCAACATGCTGGTGTCGGGTGACGCCAGCGCCGCCACCGTGCAATCGGCGTTCCAGACCACGCTCGTCAACGTGCGCACCCACGACGGCCGCAACGCCTTCGCGAACAATTCGCCGATCAGGATTCCGGCGACGCTGCAGGGCAGCGTGCAGGCCGTGCTCGGGCTGCAGACGGTGCACAAGGCGCGCATCATGGCGCAACCCAATGCGGTGGTGGGCGTGGGTGGGCATTACCCAACCGAGTTCGCCCACATCTACGGTGCGTCCGGATTGCCGCCGGCGACCGACGTCGCGGCTGCGGTCTGGGGTTGGGGAAGCATGCAGAACACGGTCAACGACCTCGACGATTTCATGGGCATCACGGGCTTGGATGCCGGCGACGTTGCCGTGGTCTGCACCGATACCAACGGCATCGACTGGAATACCGGCGAAGGCCTGGGCGGCACCACCATCGGCGATCCCACCTGCAACGGCAACTTCGATTTCGGAGAGGTCGAATGGGCCATGGACAGCCAGAGCATCCTCGCCATGAGCGGCGGCGTGAAAAGCCTGACCTTCTATGCCGCGTACGGCGGGTACAACACCACGATCACCGATTCCCTGAACGAGATCGTGAATCCGTCCGTTGGAGAACCGCTGCCGCAGGTCATCAACGCCTCGTTCGGCGAGTGCGAGCGCTACCAGGATGCGAACCAGGGCGGTGACGGTTCGATGCAATCCAACGACGCGATGTTCCAGGTCGCGGTCGCGCAAGGACAAACCTTCACGGTCTCGACGGGAGACTCCGGCGCGGACGAATGCGGCTTCGGCAATCCGCTGAATTCGGCCAGCTATCCGGCGAGTTCGCCGTGGGTGGTCGCGGTCAGCGGCACCACGTTGCGCGCCTCGGACACCACCTGGGCGCGCGAGAACGTGTGGCTGGGCGCAGGCGGCAGTCCGAGCTCGGCCGAAATGGCGCAACCGTGGCAGACCCACCTGACCTACGGCCCCTTCAAGGGCGCGCGTGGTCCGGATGTGGCGTTCGACGCCAACCCTGCCTCGGGCGAGCTCGTGTTGATCCAGGGCAGCTACGCCCAGATAGGCGGCACCAGCCTTGCCGCGCCGCTGACGGCCGGTGCATGGGCGCGCATCCTGCAGGGCAACCCGGGTCTCGGGTTTGCCGCACCGCATTTGTATGCGTTGCCGGCCAGCGCCCTGCACGACGTGCGCTCGGGCAACAATCGCGGCTACATCGCAGGGCCGGGTTGGGATTGGGCGACCGGCCTCGGCAGTTTCGACGTGGGCAGGGCCGCGGCGGCACTGTCGAGCGACTGAGCGCGAGATCACGCGGGTCGTGCATCAATGTGCGTCACTTGGATCGCGCCGGGTACCCAGCCCGGCGCGATCTTCTTGCGCCGTGCGACACGCGATCGGCGTGGTGCCTTCGATGGGTTGCCTGTCAGCGTTGCAACAAAGGCGCCTTCGGAGATTCGGGAACGGCGACGGCACCATTCCGCATCTGCGCCATTTGCGCCGGGGTTTTCAGTCGCGCGCCGCGGAAATACCACACGCGCAACTCCAGTCCGCGCGGACTCACGCCGATGTAGGAGAAATCGACGCCCGGCCAACAGGCCCAGCGAAGCGTGTCGGCAAACCCTGCGTTCTCCAGCTCCAGCAGGATGCCGATGCACGGGTAATCGTTCCTGCGCGCGTAACCCTCCAGCACCTTCTGGGTATGCCGCAGCAATGGGCGCACCAACTTGCGCGACCGCCACGCATTGCCCACGAAACAACGGTAGTAATACATGGGCTGACCCAGACGCGGCAGCACCTTGGTGGCGACGGTCGCCACGGCCGCGAGTTTCCCGTCCTCGTCCACGACGTGCGCCACGACTTCACCCAGGCGCCGCCTGGCCTCATCGCCCTCGACGTTGGCCTGCTCGCGCAGCCAGAACGCAAGGATGGCCTCGCCCGTTGCGGGATCGAGTTGCTGCCAGTCGGTGACGAGCCGGTGGTCGTGCCGCTCCGCCATGCGCGGTGTGCCCTCGCAAAGTCACGGTTACTATAACCACGTGCGGCGTGCAAAACCGCCCGGGTGGCGAAACCGGTAAACGCAGGGGACTTAAAATCCCCCGGCCTCGCGGCCTTGCGGGTTCGAGACCCGCCCCGGGCACCAGAATGTCCGCGCGCCTTCCGCTTTCATTTTTGCGGCGGCTGGTCGACATGCCCGCACTGCTTGCAGGTGCGCGCATCCAGCGAACCGTAGTAACGCTCGAACACCGGCGGGAAATCCTTCTCGATGCTTTGCAGCGTGAAGTATTCCTCGTAGAGCTTGTGGTTGCACTTTCCGCAGAACCACAGCAGCCCATCCTTTTCATGCGGCAGGCGGCGGCGTTCGATCACGAGGCCGACCGAATCCGGCAAGCGCTCGGGTGAATGCGGGGTGCGCGGCGGCAGGAAGAACATGTCGCCCGCATGCAGCGGCAGGTCGCGCTTCACGCCATCGTCCTGGACGTGCAGCACCATGTCGCCTTCGAGCTGGTAGAAGAACTCCGGGCCTTCCTCCCAGTGGTAGTCGGTGCGTGCATTCGGCCCGCCCACGATCATGACGATGAAATCGCCATCGACGATGCACTTGTTGCCCACCGGCGGCTTCAGCAGGTGCCGATGTTCGTCGATCCAGCGTTGCAGGTTGAAGGGAGGGGCAAGGCTCATGGTCCGTTCGCGCGCTTGATGGCTTCCGCAAGGGGCAGCGTAACACCGTGCATCGCGGACGGGTTGACACGGGTCACCGCGGACGGCCAACCTTTCGCGGGCAGGGTCGATCGGGAGTCGGGCGATGACGTTGAACAGGATCCGTACCGCGTTGCTGGCGGCGTGCATGCTGGCGTTCACGGCCTGCGCCGCGAACGTCGCGGCGGTGGCGCCGAACCCGCCGGGCTTCGTGCCGCGCACCGTCACGGTGCTGGGTTCCGGTGACGTGCTGATCCACCCGCCACTGACCGAACAGGCGCGACAGGATGCCGCGGCGAAGGGCGAGACAGGCTACGACTTCAGCCAAATACTGGGGTCGATCGCGCCGGACGTGCGCGATGCCGATGTAGCGATATGCGAGCTGGAAACGCCGCTGGCGCCGCCGCAGGGCCCGTTCACCGGCTATCCGGAATTCTCCGCACCACCGCAGGTGCTGGTCGCACTGAAGGACGACGGCTACGACGCCTGCACCACGGCATCCAACCACACGCTCGACAAGGGCTTCGAGGGCATCGTGCGTACGCTGGACGAACTGGACGAGGCCGGCTTGAAACACACCGGCAGCGCACGCACCGAAAAGGAATCCGGCACACCGCTGATTGTCACGCTGCCGAACGGGGCCAAGCTCGCATCGCTCGCGTACACGTATGGGCTCAATGATCACCCGGTTCCGACCGGCAAGCCGTGGTCGGTGAACCTGATCGACGTGAAGAAGATCCTTGCGGCGGCGAAACGCGCCAAGAAAGATGGCGCCGACATCGTGGTGCTGTCGTTGCACTGGGGGACCGAATACGACCATCTCGCGACGCCCACCCAACTGATCCAGGCAAAGCAGCTGCTGGCATCACCCGATGTCGACCTGATCCTCGGCGACCACGCGCACGTGATCCAGCCGATGCAGAAGGTCGGCGACAAGTGGGTGATCTACTGCATGGGCAATCTCGTCGCACGGCATTCGCAGCCGATCGACGACAACCGCGAGGGCGTGCTGGCGAAGTTCACCTTTACCGAAGTCCATCCGCACGTGTTCCGCGTCAGCCGCGCCGAGGCGATCCCGGTGTGGATGCAGATGGAACCCGATTTGCGGCTGATCGACCTCCCCCGCGCGCTGGCCGATCCCGCGACCACGCCAGAACAGCGCGCGGTGTACCAGAACGCCCGCAACAAGATCGCCGGCTACCTCGATGCCTACGGTGCGGTGCAGGACGGCCTGGTCGTGCAGTGACGAGACGCCGTCACGGGGCGCACGTTTTCGGCAGCTTGGCCTGCAACGCAAGCATCTGTTCCGTGGTGGCGGGCTGCGGCTGGCTTCCGCCACCACCGTCGAACAACACGTGCCAGACGCCGTGGCGGTCGCGCTTCCAGGTAGAGATGAAGCGGCCGACGCGGAAACGCGGTTCCGCCGTTTGTTTCGGATCGTCGAACCAGTAGGGTCCCATCGACAGCGCCGTGTCCGGGTCGCCACCGATCACCACGCGTTCCGGATGCCAGCGCAGGCGCACACCGTCGCCGCGTACCAGCGGCGCCCATTTCGCGATGACCGCCGGCGCGCCACGCGCGACGCCACCGTCATCGATGAACACGGCGCCGGGGTGCAGATAGGCGGCAAATGCCTTGGCATCGTGGTTGGCGACCGAGTCTGAGAAACCGAGTTCGCGCTGCCAGACGGCGCATTCCGCTGCCGTCATCGGCGGGTGCACGGATGGCGCTGCCGATCCGGCGGCGGCAAAAAACATCAAACCCGTTGCGAGCCATGCGCGCATGATTCCGGCCCCTTCCAGCCCTCGATGCTCGCGATGATAGCGGCCATCGTTGGGTATGGGTTTGATGCCCTCAGACCTCCAGCGATGCGAGGTCGCCTTTTTCTTCCAGCCACTGCTTGCGGTCGGAGGCCCGTTTTTTCGCCAGCAGCATGTCCATCAGTTTCGACGTGGCTTCGCCGTCGTCGACCGTCAGTTGCACCAGACGCCGGGTATCCGGATGGATCGTCGATTCGCGCAATTGCGACGGGTTCATCTCGCCCAGGCCCTTGAAACGCGTCACCGTCACCGCGCCCTTGATCTTGTCGCGTTCGATGCGCTTCAGCAGCGCGTCGCGCTCGCCCTCGTCGAGGCAATAGAACACCTGCTTGCCGACATCGACGCGAAACAGCGGCGGCATCGCGACGTAGGCGTGGCCATCGCGCACCAGTGCGGGGAAGTGGCGCAGGAACAGCGCGGACAACAATGTCGCGATGTGCAGTCCGTCGGAATCCGCGTCGGCGAGGATGATGACCTTGCCGTAGCGCAGCCCGGACAAATCGTCCTTGCCGGGATCGCAGCCGATTGCCACCGCAAGGTTGTGCACTTCCTCCGAGGCCAGCACCGCACCGGATTCCACTTCCCACGTGTTCAATATCTTCCCGCGCAGCGGCAGGATCGCCTGGTAGTCCTTGTCGCGCGCCTGCTTGGCCGAGCCGCCGGCCGAATCGCCTTCGACCAGAAACAACTCGGTGCGGTCGGGATCGGATGACGCGCAATCGGCCAGCTTGCCGGGCAGGGCAGGACCCTGCGTGATCTTCTTGCGGACGACCTGTTTCGCCGCCTTCATCCGGGCCGTGGCGTGCTCGATTGCGAGCTGCGCGATGGCTTCGCCGGCCGCGACGTTCTGGTTGAGCCACAGCGAGAATGCATCATGCAGGGTGTTTTCGGTGACCGACGCGGCGTCGCGCGAAGACAGCCGTTCCTTGGTCTGGCCCGCGAACTGCGGATCGCGCATCTTCACCGACAGCACGAAGGCGACGCGTTCCCACACATCCTCGGGCGCCAGCTTCACGCCGCGCGGCAGCAGGTTGCGCAGATCGCAGAACTCGCGCACCGCGTTGGTGAGGCCCGAACGCAGCCCATTGACGTGGGTCCCACCCTGGATGGTGGGGATCAGGTTGACGTAGCTTTCCTGCACCAGCTCGCCTTCCGGCACCCACGCGAACGCCGCGTCGAGGCCGCCGTCCTCGCGCTGCGCGTGGTGCACGAACAATTCGGGCGGCAGGCAGGGTGCGCCACCGAGCTCCGATTTCAGGTATTCCGCGAGACCGTCCTCGTAGCGCCATTCCTCGCGCTCGCCGCTGGCTTCGTCCAGCAACGTTACCGTCAATCCCGCGCACAGCACGGCTTTCGCGCGCAGCAGGTGTTTCAGTTTCGGCAACGAGATTTTCGGAGAATCGAAATACCCGGGATCGGGCAGGAAGCGCAGCGTGGTGCCGGTGCGGCGCTTCGGCACTTCGCCCAGCGTTTCCAGCTTGCCCACGGGTTCACCGTCCTTGAAGCGCATCCGGTATTCGGCGCCTTCGCGGCGGATCAGCACTTCCAGGAACGACGACAACGCATTCACCACCGACACGCCGACGCCGTGCAGGCCGCCCGAAAACGTGTAATTGCGGTCGGAAAACTTGGCGCCGGCGTGCAGGCGGGTCAGGATCAGTTCCACGCCCGGCACGCCCTCTTCGGGATGGATGTCCACCGGCATCCCGCGGCCGTCGTCGACGACCGTGATCGAACCGTCCTTGTGTACGGTGACGTCGATCTGCTTCGCGTGGCCGGCCAGCGCCTCGTCCACCGAGTTGTCCACGACCTCCTGCACCAAGTGGTTGGGGCGCGTGGTATCGGTATACATGCCGGGGCGGCGGCGCACGGGGTCGAGGCCCGACAGCACTTCGATGTCGGCGGCGTTGTAACGGGTGGAGGCGGCCATGCGGCGGGGTCCAGGGTTCAGGAAAACACAGCCGGTCAGGATGGCGAACCGGGGCGCTTCGGTCAATCCTTGCAGTTTCCGAAATGCAAGATGGCGGCACAAGAATTTCCGCGCGGCGTTCAGCGTCCAGTTTGCCGAATTGGCGGAGTATGCGCAGCGCCGGGCCATCGTGGCCCGCGCATTTCCAGGAGACCATTGCAATGCGTAAGCTGATTCTGGCCGCCATCGTCGCGGCCGCTTTCTCGATCCCGGCTTTTGCCGCCCAGACCACCCCGGCCGCGTCCGCGCCGGCCACCGAGCAGGCTGCTGCCCCGGCTCAGGCCGAAGCGCCGATGAAGGCCGACCACAAGGCCACCAAGGAAGAGCATCACGCCAAGAAGCACCACGCCAAGAAGCACCACCACGCGAAGAAGGCCGAGTCTGCGGCTCCGGCTTCCAGCGGCAAGTAATCCAAAGCCCGCAAGGCTTTGGTTGCTCGATTGAACGCCCCGGCTCGTCCGGGGCGTTTTTGTTGTGTCGGGAGCAGCATGGCGGGTCCTTTCCTGGTCGCCCGAGAGCGTGCCCACCCCGCACGAGGTTCCCTTGCCGGCAACTGCCTGTTGCGGCTACACTATTCGGCTTTCCAGCCCGCCTGATGCGGGTTCCATCCACCCCGGCGGCGGCTTGTGCAACGGCATCACGGTGTCGTTGCACAAGCCACGTGTCGGGTTCAGCTCACACATCGAGAAGGCTGTCATGCCGCTGTCCACCGAACAAACCAACAAGATCATCGAAGACTACCGTCGCGCGCCGACCGACACCGGTTCGCCGGAAGTACAGGTCGCGCTGCTGTCCGCGCGCATCCAGCAGTTGTCCGACCATTTCGAATCGCACAAGAAAGACCACCATTCCCGCCGCGGCCTTTTGAAGATGGTCAACCATCGCCGCCGCCTGCTCGGCTATCTCAAGGGCAAGGACGCCGAGCGCTACCAGGCGCTGATCGGCCGTCTCGGCCTGCGTCGCTGAGCGGCGCGCACACATCGACCCCATGCCGGCAGCCGTCGCATCCGAACGCTAGCCGGCTTTCGGCGTTTGCCTGAACGCCAACGCATAAACCAAGGACAACTCCCGTGGCAAAAGTAACCAAGACGTTCCAGTACGGCGAACACGCCGTCACCATCGAAACCGGCGAAATCGCCCGCCAGGCTTCCGGCGCGGTGATGGTCAGCATGGCCGGCACGGTGGTGCTGGTCGCGGCGGTCGCCGCGCAGAAGGCGCGCGAAGGGCAGGATTTCTTCCCGCTCACCGTCGACTACCAGGAAAAGTTCTATTCCGCCGGCCGCATCCCCGGCGGCTTCTTCAAGCGTGAAGGCCGTCCGACCGAAAAGGAAACGCTCACCTCGCGCCTGATCGACCGCCCGATCCGCCCGCTGTTTCCCGAAGCGTTCAAGAACGAGGTGCAGATCGTCGCGACCGTCGTGTCGCTGAACCCGGAAGTGGACGGCGACATCCCGGCGCTGCTGGGCGCGTCGGCCGCGCTGACGCTGGCCGGCATCCCGTTCAAGGGCCCGATCGGCGCCGCGCGCGTCGGTTACGTCGGCGGCAAGTACGTGCTGAATCCGTCGCGTACGCAGTTGAACGATTCCGCGTTGGACCTCGTGGTCGCCGGCACCGCCAACGCCGTGCTGATGGTGGAGTCCGAAGCCAAGCTGCTGTCCGAAGACGTGATGCTGGGCGCGGTGACCTTCGGCCACAAGGAAATGCAGGCCGCGATCCGCGCGATCGCCGAGCTCGCCACCGAAGTCGGCAAGCCGTCGTGGAACTGGCAGGCGCCGGAGCGCGACGCGCAGCTCGTCGCGGCCGTGCGCGGCGAAGTCGGCGACAAGTTGGCCGCGGCCTTCCAGATCAAGGACAAGCTGCAGCGCCGCGACGCGGTCGCCGCGTTGAAATCCGACGTCAAGGAAGCGCTGAAGGCGCAGGCCGAAGAGAAGGCCTGGCCGGCCGCCGACATCGCCGGCGAATTCGAAGATCTCGAATACCGCACCGTGCGCGACAGCGTGCTGAAGACCAAACAGCGCATCGACGGCCGCGGCCTCGAGGACATCCGCCCGATCAACGTGCGCGTCGGCGTATTGCCGCGCACCCACGGCTCGGCACTGTTCACCCGCGGTGAAACCCAGGCGCTGGTCACCGTCACCCTCGGCACCGGTCGCGATTCGCAGATCATCGACGCGCCGGAAGGCGAATCGAAAGACCCATTCCTGTTCCACTACAACTTCCCGCCCTACTCGGTGGGTGAGTGCGGCCGCATGGGTGGCCCGAAGCGCCGCGAAATCGGCCATGGTCGCCTCGCCAAGCGCGGCGTGCAGGCCGTCAAGCCGTCGATGGAAGCGTTCCCCTACGTGCTGCGCGTGGTGTCGGAAATCACCGAATCCAACGGCTCATCGTCGATGGCGTCGGTGTGCGGGTCCTCACTGGCGATGATGGACGCGGGCGTGCCGCTGTCGGCGCCGGTCGCGGGCATCGCGATGGGCCTGGTGAAGGAAGGCAACGACTACGTCGTGCTGTCCGACATCATGGGCGACGAGGACCACCTCGGCGACATGGATTTCAAGGTGGCCGGGACCGCGACGGGCGTGTCCGCGCTGCAGATGGACATCAAGATCGACGGCATCACCGAGGAAATCATGCGCACCGCGCTGGCGCAGGCGCACAAGGGCCGCATGCACATCCTCGGCGAAATGGCCAAGGCCATCAGCACGCCGCGCGGCGAGATGAGCGAATACGCGCCGCGCCTTTTGACCATCAAAATCCACCCGGACAAGATCCGCGAAGTGATCGGCAAGGGTGGCGCGACCATCCGTTCGATCACCGAGGAAACCGGCACCACCATCGACATCAACGACGACGGCACCGTGGTGATCGCCTCGGTCAACCGCGAAGCTGCCGATGCCGCCAAGCACCGCATCGAGCAGATCGTGGCCGACGTCGAACCCGGCCGCATCTACGAAGGCAAGGTCGTCAAGCTGATGGACTTCGGCGCATTCGTCACCATCCTGCCCGGCAAGGACGGCCTGGTGCACGTCTCGCAGATTTCCAACGAGCGCGTCGAGAAGGTTTCCGACAAGCTCAAGGAAGGCGACGTGGTCAAGGTCAAGGTACTGGAAGTCGACAAGCAGGGCCGCATTCGTTTGTCGATGAAGGCGGTGACCGAAGGGGAAGCCGCGCACGCGTGACGCTTTTGCCGTCATCCCGGCGAAGGCCGGGATCCATCTGCTTTCGTGATCTTGGAAAATGGGTTCCGGCTTGCGCCGGAATGACGTTGAAAAAAAACGGGCCTATGGCCCGTTTTTTTGCTGTCGAGAGCTTCGTGGCCACGAGGCCTGTTTCAAAATCGTCGACACTTGTGATTGCCGCATCGATCATGCGCAGAGGGACGCGATTCACGCAACTGAATCCCCGTCTTGCGCCCCTTTCGCTTTCCTGCGAAACGGGTAGACTCGCCCCGACGGGCGACGCCGGAAGGTCCGACGCCCCCGCGGACGGCAGGAGCGTGGCGTGCAACCGACCGACATCCGCAATCCGCAGTATTTCCACAAGGTGGTGGACTGCCAATGGGCGTGTCCCGCGCACACCCAGGTGCCGCGCTACATCCGCCTGATCGCGGCGGGGCGTTACGACGACGCCTACCTGCTGAACTGGGATTCCAACGTGTTCCCCGGCATCCTCGGGCGCACTTGCGATCGCCCCTGCGAACCCGCGTGTCGACGCGGTCGCGTCGAGGAATCGAACGGGGAGAAACCGGAGCCGGTAGCGATCTGCCGTCTGAAGCGCGTCGCCGCCGACAACCGCAGCGATGGCATCGAGAAGCGCATGCGCGAACGCTTGCCGGAACACATTCCCGGTGCAGAACGATTCCGGATTGCATGCATCGGCGCGGGCCCGGCATCGCTTGCACTTGCGCGCGACCTCGCACCGCTCGGTTACAAGGTCACGATTTTCGAAGCCGATGCCAGGGGCGGCGGATTCATGCGCACGCAAGTCCCGAGATTCCGCCTGCCGGAAGCCGTGATCGACGAGGAGGTCGGCTACATCCTCGATCTCGGCGTGGAGCTGGTCGGCAACCGCCGCATCGATTCGCTGCGCAAGCTGCTGGACGAAAACTTCGACGCGATCTTCGTCGGCTGCGGCGCGCCGCGCGGTCGCGACTTGCGCATTCCGGGACGCGACGAGAACACCGACAAGATCCACGTCGGCATCGAGTGGCTGGCTTCGGTGTATTTCGGACACGTCAAGCAAGTCGGCCGGCGCGTGATCGTCTTGGGTGGCGGCAACACCGCGATGGATTGCTGCCGCAGCGCGCGGCGCTTGGGTGGCGATGACGTCAAGGTGATCGTGCGTTCCGGCTACGACGAAATGAAGGCCAGCGCGTGGGAGAAGGAAGACGCCGAGCACGAGGGCGTCGAAATCCTCAACTGGCTGAATCCGAAATCATTCGTGCACGAGAACGGGAAGCTTGCGGGGATGTGGTTCACGCCCATGCGCGAGGAACACGACGCCAACGGCAAGCGCAAGCTGCTGCCGACCAGCGAGCCGGATCGCTTCTTCGAATGCGACGAGGTGTTGATCGCGGTCGGGCAGGAGAACGCCTTCCCCTGGATCGAGCGTGACCTCGGCCTGGAATTCGACGAATGGGGCATGCCGAAGCTCGACAAGCTCACGATGCAATCGACGAATCCCAAAGTGTTCTTCGGCGGTGATGCCGCGTTCGGGCCCAAGAACATCATCTGGGCCGTCGAACACGGTCATCAGGCCGCGGCATCGATCCACAACTTCCTGCAGAAAGACGACGTACGCAAGCGCCCGCCGCCCTTGACCAACCTCGTCTCGCAGAAGATGGGCATCCACGAGTGGAGTTACGACAACGACATCTCGCCGGACGAACGTTTCGTGGTGCCGTGGGCGCCGAAGGAGAAGACGCTCACCAACATCCATCAGGAAGTCGAGCTGGGGTTCGACGTGGCGACCGCGTGGAAGGAAGCGCAGCGGTGTTTGAATTGCGACGTGCAGACGGTGTTCACCAAGGACATCTGCATCGAATGCGACGCCTGCGTGGATGTCTGTCCGATGGATTGCATCACCTTTACCGCGAACGGCGATGAAGCCGATCTGCGCGCGCGCCTGACCGCACCCGCGGAAAATGCGGAGCAGGACCTGTACGTGTCGGAACCGGTCAAGACCGGCCGCGTGATGGTCAAGGACGAGGACGTCTGCCTGCACTGCGGCCTGTGCGCCGAGCGCTGCCCGACCGGCGCGTGGGACATGCGCAAGTTCCTGTTCGCGGAGTCCTACGCGGGGCGTGGTGAAGACTATTCTGCGGTGCCTGCAAAGAAGAAGGTGGCGGCGTGATTTGCGTGCGCGATTTTGTCGCTGACTCCCTTCCCCCGCTTGCGGGGGAAGGTGCCGAAGGCGGATGGGGGGGAGATGGCGAATACGTCTCGCTGCGCAAGTTTTCCCCTCACCCCCACCCCTCTCCCGCAAGCGGGCGAGGGGAGCAACGGCAAAGTGCGGTATGAATTCCATCACCGCCACCAACGATTTCGTCGTCAAGTTCGCCAACATCAACGGCTCGGGTTCGGCGTCGGCGAACGAACTGTTCGCCAAGTGCATCCTGCGCATGGGCGTGCCGGTTTCACCGCGCAATATTTTCCCGTCCAACATCCAGGGCCTGCCGACCTGGTACGAGGTGCGTGTCAGCGAGGCCGGCTGGCTGGGACGGCGTGGCGGTTATGACCTTTTGGTGGCGATGAATCCGCAAACCTGGGACGAGGACGTCAAGGGACTCGCTGCGGGTGGGTATCTTTTTTACGACAGTTCGAAGCCGCTGCCGAAGTTCAAGTTCCGCGATGACGTGACCGTGATCGGCGTGCCGCTGACCGACATCGCGAACCGGACCTGGGACGATCCGCGCCAGCGGCAACTGTTCAAGAACATCATGTACCTCGGCGCGCTGTCCGCGCTGCTCGGTATCGAGCGCGACGTGGTCGTCCAGTTGATCGGCGAACAGTACAAGGGCAAGCAGGCGCTGCTGGAACCCAACGTGCACGCGTTGGACCTTGGGCGCGATTACGCATCGCAACGCCTGCAACCGATCGGCCTGAAGATCGAGCGCCGCGACAATGTCGGTGATCGCATCTTCGTGGACGGCAACAGCGCCGCCGCGCTCGGCATGGTGTACGGCGGTGCCACCGTGTGCGCCTGGTATCCGATCACGCCATCGTCGTCGTTGGCCGAGGCGTTCCAGAAGTATTGCGCGAAGCTGCGCGTGGACAAGGACACCGGCAAACACAACTACGCGATCGTGCAGGCGGAAGACGAAATCGCCTCGATCGGCATCGTCACCGGCGCAGGTTGGAACGGCGCACGTGCGTTCACGGCCACCTCCGGTCCCGGCATTTCCCTGATGAACGAGATCATCGGGCTTGCCTATTTCGCCGAGATACCGGTGACGATCGTGGACGTGCAGCGCGGCGGGCCTTCCACCGGGATGCCGACCCGCACCCAGCAATCGGACGTCGCGTTCTGTGCGCACGCGTCGCATGGCGACACCAACCACGTGCTGCTGTTTCCGGAAGACCCGCACGAGTGCTTCGAGTTCGCGGCCATGGCGCTGGACCTTGCGGACCGCCTGCAGACGCCGGTGTTCGTGCTGAGCGATCTCGATATCGGCATGAACCATCGCCTGAGCAAACCGTTCGAATGGGACGATGCGCGCAGCTATGATCGCGGCAAGGTATTGACCACGGCGGAGCTGGAGGCAGGCAAGCCGTTCGGTCGTTATCGCGACGTCGATGGCGATGGCATTCCGTATCGTACGTATCCTGGCACGCATCCGACCCGCGGCAGTTTCTTTACCCGCGGCACCAGCAAGAATGCCGATGCCAAATATTCCGAAAAGGGCGAGGATTACGTCGAGAACGTGCAGCGCCTTCAGCGCAAGCTGGAAACCGCGAAGGCGCTGTTGCCGCAGCCGGTCCTGCACAAGACGCCGCAGCCGGCACGACACGGCGTCATCCATTTTGGTTCCACCGCGCCGTCGATGGCCGAGGCGATTGCCAAGCTCGATGCCGATGGCATGCACGTCGACGCGCTGCGCGTGCGCGGCTATCCCTTTGCCGATTCCGTGCGCGAGTTCGTCGATGGCCACGATTCCGTGTTCGTGGTCGAGCAGAACCGCGATGGCCAATTGCGATCGCTGCTGATCGAACAGTTCGAGATCGATCCCGCGCGGCTGGTCCCGATCCTGCACTACGACGGCACGCCGATCACCGCGCGCTTCATCGCCAAGGCGATTGGCGAACGGATGGGCAAGGCGGAAGTGACGCAATTGCGTGGCGGCAAGGTGGCTTGAACCGGGATTCGAAAATTACATGATCGTCATTCCGGGGCCATCGCCGGCTCGATCGGCGATGGAACCCGGAATCGGTTCGGCAGGGGCATAAGACCGATTCCGGGTTCTGCCCGCACACGGCGCGGGCAGCCCCGGAATGACGGGAATTTGAGGTCTGCACGATGTTCGGAAATCAATCATGACTTACCTCCCCAAACCCAAACTCCACCACCCTTCGCTGCAACGGAACCGAGTTGGCTTCACGCGCCGCGATTACGAAGGCGCGATTTCGACCCTCTGCGCGGGTTGCGGACACGATTCGATTTCGGCGGCGATCATCCAGGCCTGCTGGGAACTGGATATCGAACCGCACCGGGTCGCGAAGCTGTCGGGGATCGGCTGCAGCAGCAAGACGCCGACGTATTTCCTTTCGGCTTCGCACGGCTTCAACACGGTGCACGGGCGCATGCCGTCGGTGCTCACGGGCGCCAACCTCGCCAACCGGGAGTTGCTGTATCTCGGCATTTCCGGCGACGGCGACTCCGCTTCCATCGGCATCGGCCAGTTCGTGCACGCGATCAGGCGCGGCGTCGACATGGTCTACATCGTCGAAAACAACGGCGTGTACGGACTCACCAAGGGCCAGTTTTCGGCCACCGCGGATCAAGGCAGCAAATCCAAGAAGGGTGCAGTCAACACCGATGCGCCGGTGGACATGGTCGGGATGGCGCTGCAACTCGGCGCGAGTTTCGTCGCGCGCAGTTTCTCCGGCGACAAGAGCCAGCTGGTGCCGATCCTGAAAGCCGCGATGTCGCACAAGGGCGCGTCGTTCGTGGACGTGCTCAGTCCCTGTGTCGCGTTCAACAACCACGAAGGCAGCACCAAGAGCTACGACTTCATTCGCGAGCACAACCACGCGTTGTGCCGGATGGATTTCATCTCCGGCCGCGACGAAATCACCGTCGACTGTCCGCCCGGCGAAGTACGCGAGGTACGCCAGCACGACGGCAGCGTGTTGCACCTGCGCAAACTGCCGGATTCGCACGACACCGCCGATCGCGTGGCAGCCATGAACTACCTGCATGCGTGCCAGGCGCGCGGCGAGATCGTGACCGGTCTGCTGTACGTCGATCCCGAAGCCCCCGATCTGCACGCGCACCTCGAGACCGCGCCGATCGCCTTCAATACGCTGGGCGAGCGCGAGCTGTGCCCCGGCAGCGCGACCCTTGCAAAGATCAACGCCGGCCTGCGTTGAGGCGCTGCTCGCGGAGTTCGTCATCGACAAGCACAAGTCGCGGCTGGATCGTCATCTGGATCGCTGGCAGCGCGTGGCTCCGGGCTGGGCAGCCCGCGTCATGGCCTGGTTGCGCAAGCCTTCTTCGCGCTGGGTGCGGATTCCCATCGGTCTGCTGCTCATAGTCGCCGGGTTGTTGGGGATTGTCCTTCCTGTCTTCGGCTTCTGGATGGTGATCCCCGGCCTGCTGTTGTTGGCCATTGATTTGCCCTTTTTGCGGGTTCCCATGCGGATGGCGATCGTGCGAACGAGGCACGCCCTGCGGAAACTGCGCTTCTGGTATCGCAGCCAACGCCGCTCGTGACGGCGTTGCCGTTTCGCGCAACCATGCGGACGTATTTGTTGCGCCGCAACATTGACGGCACTACCATGCTCGCAAACACCCTTGGAGACCCCGGCCATGGCCAAAGGGCCTGATGTGACGCGTGCGCAAGACGACTGGCAGAAGTTGTCTAGCCAATACTGGAATGCGTGGAACGATGCCACGCGCAAGGCATTCGGCGTGGAGGCCGGCGCTGTCGAACCCGGCAAGGCGCCCTGGCACGAGGGTCTCGAACAGTGGTCGCGGATGTTCGACGCGGGCAGTGCGCGGAACGTGCAGAGCGAAACGGTCGAACGCTTGCTGGCGGGCGCGCGCAGTTATTTCGCGTTGTTGCAGAAGCTCGCGGAGCAGGGCGCCGGCGGCAAGGCCGACCCGCAGGCGTGGACCGCAGCCGTTCGCGAGTCGTTCAATTTCCCCGGCGCCGACGCGGCGTTGTTCGACAACCCGCTCGCCCGCGCGATGCGCGAGCTTGCCGGCCACGGTGCGAAAGGCTTCGAGCAGATGTTGGAAACCGTGCAGCCGGCGATGCGCGAAACGCGCGCGCTGCTCGACCTCCCCGCGTTCGGCTACGCGCGCGAGCATCAGGAACACTACCAGCGCATGGCCAAGGCCTGGCTGGATTACCAGCATGAGACCAATCGTTACAACGCGCTGATCGCGCGCGCCAGCCGGCGCGCGTTCGAGGTGTTCGAGGACAAGCTGGCCGAGCGCGGCGAACCGGGCCGCCAGGTCGATTCCGTGCGCGGCCTGTACGACCTGTGGGTGGACGCAGCCGAGGACGCCTACGCCGAAATCGCGCTGTCCGACGAATTCCGCGAAGTCTACGGGGCGCTGGTGAACGCGCAGATGCGCGTGCGCAAACACGCGCAGTTGGAAGTCGAAAAGGTGTCCAACGACCTTGGCATCCCGACCCGTACCGAAATCGACAGCATCGGCAAGCGCGTGCATGACTTGCACCGCGACGCCAAGGATCGCGGCGAGCACGACGCCGACTTGCGCGACGAGGTTGCCGCGCTGCGCGCCGAGATCGAGAAACTGAAGGGCGCGCGACCGAAGGCGCCACGTGCGCGCAAGGCTGCGGCAAAAACGACCCGCGCAACACGCAAGCCGGCCGGCGAGGAGAAACCGTGATGGATCCGATCCGCATCGACCCGAAACGTGCGCTGGACGAAGCCATGCGCGCGCAGCAGAAGCTCGCGGCAAGCTTCAAGACGCTGCGTGAAGTCGAAGACGTCGATTACGGCGCAACCGACAAGGAAGCGATCTACACGGAAGACAAGGTGGTGGTCTATCGCTACAAGGGCAAGGGCAGGCCGACCGCGAAAGCGCCGCTGCTGATCTGCTACGCGCTGGTCAATCGCCCGTACATGGTCGACCTGCAGGACGACCGCTCGTTGGTCAAGAACCTGCTCGCGCTGGGCGAGGACGTCTACATCATCGACTGGGGCTACCCCGACGGCGGCGACCGCTGGCTGACGCTGGACGACTACATCAACGGCTACATCCGCCGTTGCGTGGATGCCGTTGCGAAACATGCGGGCGTGAAGAAGATCAACCTGCTCGGCATATGCCAGGGCGGCGCGTTCTCGCTGTGCTTCACCGCGCTGCACCAGGAGAAGTTGCAGAACCTGATCACGATGGTGACGCCGGTCGATTTCCACACCAGGGACAACATGCTGTCGCACTGGACGCGCGGGATGGACGTGGACCTGTTCGTCGATACGCTGGGCAACGTGCCCGCGGACCTGATGAACTGGTGCTACCTCACGTTGAAGCCGGTGCGGTTGAACCAGCAGAAGTACGTCGCGATGCTCGACATCCTCGACGACAAGGTCGAGCTCGAGAACTTCCTGCGCATGGAGAAGTGGATCTTCGATTCGCCCGACCAGGCCGGCGAGGCATTTCGCCAGTTCATCAAGGATTTCTACCAGGGCAACAAGCTGGTGAAGGGCGGGCTCGAGATCGGCGGCAAGCCGGTGAGCCTGAAGACCATCACCATTCCCGTGCTCAACATCTTCGCCGAGCAGGATCACCTGGTGCCGCCGTCCGCTTCGCGTCCACTGGGTGAGCATGTCGGCACCAAGGACTACACCCAGCTCGCGTTCAAGGGCGGCCACATCGGCATCTACGTGTCTGGCCGCGCGCAACGCGAAGTTCCGCCGGCGATCCACGAGTGGCTGGCCAAGCGCACGAAGTAGCCCGGATCAAGCCGCGCAGCGGCGCAATCCGGGATGCAGGCCATCCCCGGATTCAACTTCGTTTCATCCGGGCTACACTCACGAGGACCCTCAACAGAATCCCGGCATGAACACATCGCGCCCCCTGCGCCGTTCACGCCATGACCGCTGGATCGGCGGCGTGGTCGGCGGCCTCGCCGATCATTTCGGGCTCGATCCCACGCTGGCGCGCATCATCTACGTGCTGGTGTCGATCTTTTCGGCCGCATTTCCCGGGATCCTCGTCTACATCATCCTGTGGATATTGATCCCGCAGGAAGATTGAGCGCGAGCTGCCGCGCCGGGCTCATGCCGCCGGGTCGTCTTGCCGGGCGCGACAGACGGGTGGCCACGCTTCCGGGCCATCCGGTTGCCACAGGTAGAACTCGCCGGACAGCGGCCCCTTGCTGTCGCGCGCGAACAACAATGATTTGCCGCTGGGCGAAAACGCCGCGCCGATTTCCGTGCCGTTGACGTTCACGTCCGGGCCCAATTTTTTCCGCGGCGACCAGTGGCCGTTTTCAAATGTCGCCATGTAATAGCCATCGGCCTCCACGAGCAGGCGGCGGCCGTCGGGCGAGGGCAGCGCTTCGTATTCGTCGCCGGCGGTGTTGATGGCTGGCCCGGCGTTCTCGACCCGCCATTTCCCCGATGCATCCTGCCGTGCGCGCCAGATGTCGGTCTTGCCGAAGCCGCCCGCGCGGCCGGATCCGAAGTACAGCCAGCCGTCGGCCGACGGACGCGGGAACCATTCCTGGCTGCGGGAATTCACCGGCGCAGGCAGGCGCTCGGGCTCGCCCCACTTGCCGTCCGCTTGCCGGTCCATGCTCCAAATGTCGAGGTCGGCGTGTCGCCGACCGTCGGTGGAACGCGTCGAAATGAAATAAAGATGTTTGCCGTCCGGCGTGATGAATGGGTCGGCCTCGACTCCATCGCCCGCGAAGCTTGCATCGACCGGTGTTTCCCAACCGTCCGCTCCGCAATGGCTGACCATGATGCGCCAGCCGCGGAAGGCGCGTGAGCTGCGCACGAAGTAGAAATCGTCGCGGGCGTAGTCGAAGGCCCCGTGGGACTCGAACAGCGGCGACGAAATCGCCGACGGCGCCCAGTGCGTGACGGAGGTTTCCGCATGCAGGGGCATGGTGGAGCACAGTCCGATGAGAAGGCATCGGGCCGGGCGGGAAGCAAGCCCGTGGAGCGGGGCGGCCAAGCGCATGGCGGGTTCTCCAGCTAGGTCGAAGGCGCGATGCTAAACGACAAGAGGTTGCGGCGTAAGGCACGGCAAGCATGCTAGGCTTCCGCGATTGACAGGCACGACCATGAAACACGTTGAATCGACGCCACCACTCGCCGCCCACGACAACATCCGTGCAGTGCAATGGGTCGGAGATCGCCTGCGCCTGCTCGACCAGCGCAAGTTGCCGTTCGAGGAAGCGTGGATCGACTGCCGCAACGCAAACGAAGTCGCGCAATCGATCCGCGATCTGGTGGTGCGCGGCGCACCGGCAATCGGCATTGCGGCGGCGTGGGGCGTGGTGCTGGCAGCGCAACGTGGCGATGACCTCGATGACGCCTTGGCCGCGCTGCGCGCGGCACGTCCGACTGCGGTGAACCTGATGGCGGCGCTGGATCGCATGCGTGCCTGCGCTGATGCAGGCGCCGATGCAACGGTGCTCGCGCGCGAAGCGCAGGCGATCCAGGACGAAGACCTGGCCGCCAACCGCGCGATGGGTGCGATGGGCGCAGCATTGATCTCGCCCGGAAGCGGCGTGCTCACGCATTGCAACACGGGTTCGCTCGCCACTTCCGGGTTCGGTACTGCGCTCGGCGTGATCCGCGCGGGCTACACGTCCGGCAACATCGCGCGCGTGTTCGCGGGCGAAACCCGGCCATGGCTGCAGGGCGCACGTCTGACCATGTGGGAGCTGCAGCGCGACCGTATTCCCGCCACGCTGATCGCCGACTCGGCGGCATCGCACTTGATGAAATCCGGCGAGGTGCAGTGGGTGATCGTGGGTGCCGATCGCATCGCCGCTAACGGCGACACCGCCAACAAGATCGGCACGTACCAACTTGCGATCGCGGCCAGGCACCATGGCGTGACGTTCATGGTGGTGGCGCCGGCGACCACGGTCGACATGGCAACATCGAGCGGTGAAGGCATCGACATCGAGTTGCGTGATCCGACCGAGCTGTTGGGTTGTGCCGGACAACGCGTTGTGGCGAACGGCGCGCAGGCGTGGAACCCGGTATTCGACGTGACGCCGCACGAACTTATCGACGTATTGGTGACGGAACGCGGCGTGATCACCCAACCCGACGCAACTTCGCTGCGCGCCGTGTTCGGCAAACCGGGCGCGCACTGAATGTGGCACCTGCCCAAGCAGCTCGCGTGGTTCGGTGTCGGTGGATTCATCGGCTTCATCGTCGATGCCGGCATCGTGCAGCTGCTGGTGAGCAAGTTCGACGTCGACCCCTACATCGGACGCCTGTTTTCGTTCGTGTGCGCGGCGACAGCAACCTGGCTGTTCAACCGCCGCTTCACCTTCCACGAGCGCGGGGATTACACCTTGTTCGGCGAATGGTCGCGTTACCTGGTCGCGATGTCGGCGGGTTTTGCGCTCAACTATCTGACCTATGCGTTGGTCGTGTATTTCTCGTCGTTCGTGCACGCATGGCCCTCGATCGGCGTGGCCGCGGGGTCGTTGCCGGGCTCGGCCGTGAATTTTCTTGGCGCCCGGCAATGGGTATTTTCGGGTGGCCAGAAGGGGTCTTCCGACGAAACCCGCCACCATCCTGAAAACATGTCGTAAGTCTGTGAATTTGCTGGGTTTTTTTGGCATGTTTTGACGCCCGTTGTGATACAATTCCAAGGTTGATTCGAGGGGCCGGACCGCATGCGGATGCCGGTGTTTTTTGCGTTCACCAGACACGGGATTTAGACGGATGGCGGAGCCTGCCAGTGAAGTAATTCGCGTCAACATCGAAGACGAGATGCGCCAGAGTTACCTCGATTACGCGATGAGCGTGATCGTGGGCCGTGCGCTGCCGGACGTGCGTGACGGCCTGAAACCCGTGCATCGCCGCGTGCTGTTCGCGATGAACGAACTGGGCAACGCCTGGAACAAGTCGTACAAGAAATCCGCGCGCGTGGTCGGCGACGTGATCGGCAAATACCACCCGCACGGCGACTCGTCGGTGTACGACGCGATCGTGCGCATGGCACAGCCGTTCTCGTTGCGCTACATGCTGGTCGACGGGCAGGGCAACTTCGGTTCGGTGGATGGCGACAGTCCTGCCGCGATGCGCTACACCGAAGTGCGCATGGCGCGCCTTACCCACGACCTGCTGGCCGACATCGACAAGGAAACCGTCGATTTCGGGCCCAATTACGACGAGAGCGAACGGGAACCACTGGTCCTGCCGACGCGCGTGCCGAATCTCCTGGTCAACGGTTCGGCCGGCATCGCGGTGGGCATGGCCACCAACGTGCCGCCGCACAACATGGGCGAGGTGATCGACGCGACGATCGCGTTGATCGACAACCATGATTTGAGCATCGACGAACTGATGCAGCATGTGCCGGGCCCGGATTTCCCGACCGCCGGCATCATCAACGGCGCAGCCGGCATCGTGCAGGCCTATCGGAGCGGCCGCGGCCGCGTGCTGGTGCGTGCGAAGACCGAAATCGAAACCAGCGAACACGGCCACGAAGCCATCATCGCCACCGAATTGCCGTACCAGGTCAACAAGGCACGGCTGATCGAGAAGATCGCCGAGCTGGTCAAGGAAAAGAAGGTCGAGGGCATCAGCGGCCTGCGCGACGAGTCCGACAAGGACGGCATGCGCGTGGTGATCGAGGTGCGCCGCGACGCCGCCGCCGACGTGGTGCTGAACAACCTGTTCCAGCAAACCCAGTTGCAGGTCACCTTCGGCATCAACATGGTGGCGCTGGTCGATGGCCAGCCGCGCCTGTTGAACCTCAAGGAAATCCTCGAACACTTCATCCGCCATCGCCGCGAAGTTGTCACCCGCCGCACGATTTTCGACCTGCGCAAGGCGCGCGCCCGCGCGCACGTGCTGGAAGGCCTCACCGTCGCGCTGGCCAACATCGACGCGATGATCGAACTGATCAAGACCTCCGAATCGCCGCAGGTCGCGCGCGAGCGGATGCTGGCGCGCAAATGGGAACCCGGCATGGTGCGGAGCCTGCTCGCTGCCGCGGGCGCCAGCGCATCGCGTCCGGAAGACCTCGATCCGCGCGCGGGCCTGAAGGACGATGGTTACCAGCTTTCGGAAATCCAGGCCAGGGAAATCCTGGAGATGCGCCTGCACCGCCTGACCGGCCTGGAGCAGGACAAGCTCACCGACGAATACAAGTTGCTGCTGGAAACCATTCGGGGACTGATCGCGATCCTGGAGGATCCCGACAAGCTGATGGCGGTGATCCGCGGCGAGCTGGTCGAGATGCGCGAACTGTACGGCGATGCGCGCCGCACCGAAATCCTGCATACCCAGGAAGACCTGGAAACGCTGGACCTGATCGCCGAGGAAGACGTGGTCGTCACGCTGTCGCACACGGGTTACGTGAAGCGCCAGACGCTGGACACGTACCGCGCACAGAAACGCGGCGGCAAGGGTCGATCCGCGACCAACATGAAGGACGAGGATTTCGTCGAGAAGCTGTGGATCGTCAACACCCACGACACGCTGCTCACCTTCACCAGCAACGGACGCGTGTACTGGCTGGACGTGTATCGCATCCCGGAAGCCGGTCCCGGCGCGCGCGGCCGTCCCATCGTCAACCTGCTGCCGTTGGAAGATGGCGAAAAGGTACAGGCCGTGCTGCCGGTGCGCGAATACACCGATGACCGCTTCGTGTTCTTCGCCACCCGCAACGGCACCGTCAAGAAGACGCCGCTCAGGGAATTCGAATTCCAGTTGCAGAAGGGCAAGCTCGCGATCGGTCTGGACGAAGGCGACGGGCTGGTCGAGGCCGAGCTCACCGACGGCAACTGCGACGTGCTGTTGTTCGCCTCGAATGGCAAGGCCGCACGATTCGCGGGCGGGGACGTACGCCCGATGGGCCGCACTGCGCACGGCGTGCGCGGCATGCGCCTGACCGACGGTGCACAGGTGGTATCGATGATCGTCGCCGACAAGGACATGGAAAGTGGTGAGTGCGATGTGTTGACCGCCACCGAACGCGGCTACGGCAAGCGCACGCCGCTGTCGGATTTCCCGCGCAAGGGACGCGGGTCACAGGGCGTGATCGCGATCCAGTGCTCCGGACGCAACGGCGCGCTGGTCGCGGCGGTTTGCACCGACTCGCGCCACGAGCTGATGTTGATTTCCGACAAGGGCACCCTGGTCCGCACCCGTGTCGCCGGGATCTCGCAGGTCGGCCGCAACACCCAGGGCGTCACCCTGATCCGCCTGCCCGAGGACGAAAAACTCGCGGGCGTGGTGAGGATCGAGAGCGAGGATGAAGAAGGCGCGATCGCCAATGGCGCGGGTGAATCCGACAATGTAGTCGGAGAGTGACGACAAATCTGGTAGCCCGGATGAAGCCGCGTGGCGGCGTAATCCGGGATGGTTCGAGGCAGTCCCGGATTCTGCTTCGCTCCATCCGGGCTACTTGCTACTTGCTGTGTGGTCTAGACATTTGCGTTGAATTGGGCAGGTTGGGCTTCGCTACACTCAGCCCAATCCGGGCGTTGCCCTCAAAGCACGGTTTCCTGGTAGAACACGGCCAGCCACTTGCCATCGCGTTTCGCCCACACCGAGGACGCCTGGACCAGCGGGTCCCATTTGGCACCAGCCCCGGTGCTGCCGTCCTGCTGCATCCGATAGGTGACCAGCACCACGTCCTTTGCGATTCGCCGGGTCATGACGTTCGAGATCTTGTACGACCGCAACGTTTCGGTCCCGACATCGGCCAGCATCTCCGCACGAGTCATCGGCGGTCCATTGGGGATGCCGATCCAGTCTTCGGCGTGGTACTCGGCCATTTTGTCGGTTTGATGGTGGCGGCTCCATTCGAGCGTCGCCATCTCGAGTTTGACTACTGCCGCGACATCTGCGTCCGCGCTTTCAACAGTCTTGCTCGTTGATGTTTGCGCACGCGTGGCAAGCGCCATCGCAACGCCCAATGCGGTCACCACACACAACCATCCGATGCGTTTCATGCTCTCCCCTTCTCGCGGTATCGATCTGGGCGCTGCGGCTACCCTCGCGGTCGCATCGCGCGCGTCATTGGGCAGGCGCCGGGCGCGATTGTCAAACAGGCGGCCTTGACCCACCGCCCGCATGACTCGATGGCGATTTCCCGTGCGTCAGGAGATTGCCGCCAGCATCGCCTCGGCACTCGACACCCGAAACTCGCCGGGCGCTTCGACGTGCAGCACTTTCACCACGCCGTCGTCGGCGTACAGCGCGAAACGTTTCGAGCGCATGCCCATGCCGTATTTGCTGGAATCGGATTCCAGACCCAGGGCCTTGGAGAAATCGCCGTTGCCGTCGGCCAGCATCAACATGCCTTCGGGCACGCCGCGGTGTTCGGCCCAAGCCTTCATCACGAAGGCATCGTTGACGGCCATGCAGGCGACGTCGATGCCACGCTTCCTGAAATCCGCGTAGTGCTCGATGTAGCCAGGCAGGTGACGTTCCGAGCAGGTCGGCGTGAACGCGCCCGGTACCGCGAACAGCACGACTTTCTTGCCCTTGAACACGTCGTCGGTGGTGAGCTGCTGCACGCCGTCGTGGAGCACGGCAAAGGTGGCGTTGGGCAGGCGGTCGCCGACTTGGATGGTCATGGTCGTTCCCTTGAGCAACCTCTGACTAACCTACTGCGCTCGGCAGCTTGCGTGCCGGCGGTGCTCGCAATGCTCACGTACTGACGTGTACGCTCCGCTTGCTGCGCTCCGGCGACCATGGAATGTTTGTGGCCATGGATGGCACTGCCATCGCTCGTGACGGTTATTCAGAGGTTCCTCGGTTATGGAGGCTGTCCATGGTACTCCGCACCGCCGTTGGCCGGACTTGAAAGTATTCGGATGGCCCATACCTCGGGACCAATGGCCGAACGCGGCCAATCATCTTGAGGAGTGCAGCATGTATATCCAACGTTCCGCCTACTGGCCGGCCGCCGGCCACTTCCCGCGCGAGATCAGCCGCGCTTTCGGCCGTCTGTTCGACGAGGCCGGCAATGACCAGTCCGACGTGGTGACCAGCGAATGGGCGCCGCGCGTGGACATCCGCGAGGAAGACAAGCGCTTCGTGATCGAAGCCGACATCCCGGGCGTCGACCCGAAGTCCATCGAGATCAACATGGACAAGGGTGTCCTGTCGATCCGCGGCGAGCGCAAGACCGAACAGAAGGTCGAGGACGGCAAGTACACCCGCGTCGAGCGCGCGCATGGCGTGTTCCACCGCCGTTTCGGGTTGCCGGACAGCGCCAATGCGGATGGCATACGCGCCACCGGCAAGCACGGCGTGCTGGAAATCGAGATTCCGAAGCGTCCGGAAACCACGCCGCGCAAGATCGACATCGAAGTCGAGTGACCGCGGCACGGCGCGCGGTATCCGCGCGCCGTTGCGCCATAATCGTCACCCGCGGCGGAGCGATCCGTCGCGGGTTCTCGTGTTGACTTTTGAGCTGGAACCTCTGAAGAAGCGTCGCGAGCGAAGTCAGGGTGCGTGACGCCGACTAAATCGGCAGGATTGCCGATTTGAACGCCGAAGGCGGCCCGAACGGGCGAGCCACATGGATGTGGCGAGTCAGAGGAGGAAGCGGAGTGTACACGCCAGTACATGAGCATTCCGAGCACCGCCGGCGCGTGCCCTGACGAGCGCAGCAGCTTATTCAGAGGTTTCCGAATGGAATTCCAGGACTATTACAAGACCCTCGGCGTCAAGCAGGGCGCCGGCGACGACGAGATCAAGGCGGCCTATCGCAAGCTCGCGCGCAAGTACCACCCGGACAAGAACAAGGAAGCCGGCGCCGAGGACAAGTTCAAGGCCATCAGCGAGGCCTACGAAGTCCTGCACGACAAACAGAAGCGCGCGGCCTACGACAACCTGCGGGCGGGCGGTGGTTATCGCGCGGGCGACAATTTCCGTCCGCCGCCGGGCTGGCAACAGCAACAGGCGCCGGGCGGTTTCGAGTTCAGGGATTTCGGTGACGGCGGTGGCGATGCCGGCGGCTTCAGCGATTTCTTCGAATCACTGTTCGGCGGTCGCGGTGGAGCCGGTCTGCGTGCACAGCGTGGGCCTGTACGCGGCAATGACGTGCGTGCAGGCGTCGAGATCGACCTGCGCACCGCGTATTCCGGTGGCAAGCAGCGCCTCGGGTTGCGCGACGCGACCGGCGAGCGCACGCTGGAAGTCAACATTCCCGCCGGCATCCTGCCGGGCAAGGTGATCCGTTTGGCGGGTCAGGGCGAGCCGGGCTACAACGGCGGGCCGTCCGGCGACCTGTTGCTGGAAGTGCAGGTGCGCGACGATCCGCAATTCAGGTTGCATGGGCATGACGTGGAAGTCGAGGTGCCGGTGTCGCCATGGGAAGCCGCTCTGGGCGCCAAGGTCCCGGTGCCGACACTGGGCGGCCACGTCGAACTGAAGATTCCTGCGGGGTCGCGCAGCGGACGCAAGCTGCGCCTGAAGGGTCGCGGCATGCCAGGGCGAATGCCGGGCGACCAGATCGTCAACCTGTCGATCCAGGCTCCTCCTGCCGACAGCGACAAGGCCAAGGCTGCTTATGCGGCGTTCGAGAAAGCGTTCGCGGGATTCGATCCGCGCGCGTAGTCGGGCTAGTCGCCCAACCGGTTGTTCAAGGGGCCTTGAGGTTCTCGTTGAGCGTCCTGGTCAACTCGGTTTCGTTGACCGGCTTGGTGATGTAAGCCTTCGCGCCCTGGCGCATGCCCCACACCTTGTCGGTGTCCTGGTCCTTGGTGGTGACCAGCACCACCGGGATGTGCGAAGTGGCCGGGTCCTTCGAGATGGCACGGGTGGCCTGGAAGCCGTTCAAGTTCGGCATCACCACGTCCATCAACACCAGGTCCGGCTTGTCGCGCTTGGTCGCCTCCACGCCGGCGGCGCCATCCACGGCGGTCAATGTCTGGTGTCCCAGTTTCTGGACCAGCCGCTTCAAGCCCTCCAACTGGGATGGGGAATCATCGACGATCAGGATGCGTGCCATGCGGTGCTCCCCACAACGGAAGGGGGCATTGTAGGGAACCATGGTCGTTCGTGCCACGTTGACGCGCGCTTGGATCGGTGGCTTGTCTGTGTGTCGAAAGACGAGCCGGTGTCGTTTGCAATCAACTGGTTGCAGATGCTTTCCGATGCTGGTTCGATCAGCTTGCCGCGGCGACGCGCACCAGCGTGCGTCCGAATGACTGGCCCGCGAGCATGGCGTCGAACATTTCTGGCAAGGTATCCAGGGTTGCTTCGCGCGTGCAGATCGTGTCCAGGTGTGCGGGTTTCCAGTCCGAGGCGAGGTGCTGCCAGATCGCTTCGCGGATGTCGCGCGCGGTCCCGGCCGAGGCGATGCCGAGCAGGCTGACGCCGCGGATGATGAAGGGCATCACGGTGGTGTCGAGCCTGCTGTCGGCGGCGAGGCCGATGCTGGCGACGTTGCCATAGGGGACGGTGCACGCGAGCAATTGCGCGAGCAGGCCCCCGCCGGCGTTGTCCACCACGCCGCCGAAGCGTGCGGACTCCAACGCGTGGTGGCCGAGATCCAGCTCGCGGCGATCCAGCACTGCCCGGGCTCCCAGCGTCTTCAGGAAATCCGTGCGTTCGGGTTTGCCGCTGATCGCGTGCACCTCGAAACCGGCGCGGCTGAAGATGTCGACCGCGAGCATGCCGACCCCGCCGGTGGCGCCGGTGACCGCGATCGGGCCGAGCTGCGGCGCCTGCCGGTTGTCGCGCATGCGGTACAGCGCCAGTGCGGCGGTGAAACCGGCCGTGCCGAGGATCATGCTTTCGCGCAACGACAAGCCCTGCGGCAGTGGAATCGTCCATTCGGATTTCAGGCGCGCGTATTCGGCGTAGCCACCGTCGCGGGTTTCCGACAGCCCGCAGCCGGTGCACAGCACCGCATCGCCTTCCTTGAATCCGGGGTCGCTCGATTCGACCACGTGCCCCGCGACGTCGATGCCGCCGTTCAACGGAAACCGGCGCAGGATCTTGCCCTTGCCGGTGCCGGCCAGCGCGTCCTTGTAATTGATCGACGAGTACGCGGTCTTGATCAGCACTTCGCCGGGTGAAAGGTCATCCGCACGCATCGACTCGACGCCGGCGCGGTAGCCGGCATCGTCGCTGTGGATGCGGAAGGCGTTGAAGTTCGAGGCGACTGGCATGATTTGACCGTCCGGCGAGGATGGTCAGGTTATCGCGCTTCGGCGGCACGACCAAGTGAGCCAACCCATTGCGGGATCAGCTGCATGAGCAAGTCGTGCCAAGGTGCGACGTCCTCGGAAGGGCAGTCGAATTCCACAAACCATTCGACGAATGTCAGGTTGCCCTCGGTAACAGGAGCGAGGTTCAGCGTGCCGGAATAGTCGATGGCCGCAGGAACACGCTCAGCCTCCATGGGGTAGGGAAACTTGTCCATGCCCGCGTAGCTGAAGGAATGCCTGTCGTCGGAATGCGTCGTAAGACGTTGGCGTATCCAGGTGCCGCCGTAGCAGAAGCGACGCACGGCGCCGGTTTCATCACCGCGTTTGTCGTCTTCGATTCGGCTTTCGCTGACGCCGTCTATGTACTTCGGGTAATCATTGAAATCGCGGATCAGGTTCCAGACGTGATCAACGGGGCTGTTCAATACGGCGCTGTAGTAGGCCTTCGACATGGCAGGTTCCATCAGTGGGTGGAATCGCCATTGTCGGGCTTGTCTTCCGGGGCGGCCATCCGGTTCTTGTGCCAGTATCGCGCGAGGCGATTTCCCTCCCCGCCGTGTCCGGGATGACGACATCCATTATTGAAAATGGGCCCCGTGTCAGCGTACATCCCTGTACTGCACGGGGTGACGACATCCTGACAAAACGAAATGGGTCCCGGATCAACGCACGTCCATGTGCTGTCCGGGACGACGACATTCTTGATCTGGATCCCGGATCAACGACCATCCATGGACTGTCCGGGATGAAGTCATCCTGACTTCAATTCGCTTTGTTGAGCGCGCGCTTGTCGACGGACAACGCCGCTTCGTGCACGACTTCGGACAGGGTCGGGTGCGCGTGCACGATGCGGGCGAGGTCTTCGGACGCGCCCTTGAATTCCATCGCGACCACGGCTTCGGCGATCAATTCCGACACTGCCGGTCCGCACATGTGCACGCCGAGGATGCGGTCGGTCTCCGCGTGCGCGATCACCTTCACGAGGCCCGCGGGTTCGTTCATCGCGACCGCGCGGCCGTTCGCCGCGAACGGGAACGAACCCGTCTTGTACGGAACGCCTTCGTCCTTGCACTGCTTTTCGGTCTTGCCGGCCCAGGCGATTTCGGGCTCGGTGTAGATCACCCACGGGATCACGCCGTAATCGACATGGCCGGCGCGACCGGCGATCAATTCGGCGACCATCACGCCTTCTTCCTCGCCCTTGTGCGCGAGCATCGGGCCGCGCACGCAGTCGCCGATCGCCCACACGCCGTCCACGCCGGTCCAGCAGTGTTCGTCGACTTCGATGCGGCCGCGGTTATCGACCTTCACGCCGGTGCCGTCGCCCAACAGGCCCTCGGTGTACGCGCGACGGCCGACCGCCACCAGCAGCTTGTCGACGCTGAGCTTGTGCTCGCCGTCCTTGTCGGCATAGGTGACCTCGACGACATTCTTCTTGACTTCGGCCTTCGAGACCTTGGCGCCGAGATGGATGTCGAGCCCCTGCTTCTTGAATTCGCGCGCAGCGGCCTTGGCGATGTCGGCATCGGCGGCGCCGAGGAAATCCGGCAGCGCCTCGAGGATGGTGACTTCGGCGCCCATGCGCTTCCACACCGAGCCCAGTTCCAGCCCGATCACGCCCGCGCCGATCACGCCGAGGCGCTTCGGCACGGCGTCCAGGTCCAGCGCGCCGGCATTGTCGATGATGGCCTTGCCATCGAACTTCGCGAAGGGCAGTTCGATCGGCACCGAGCCGGTGGCGATGATCACGTTGGCAGCCTTGAGTGTCTGCTTGCTGCCGTCGAAGCCGTTCACTTCGACTTCGTTGCCCTTCAGCAGTTTGCCGGTGCCGAAGTAGGACGTCACCGGATTGGCCTTGTTGCCCTTGAACAGCATCGCGACGCCGCCGGTGAACTGCTTGACGATCTTGTCCTTGCGGCCGATGAACGTGGCCATGTCGACCTTGGCGTTCTCGACGCTGATGCCGTGGGTGGGCAGGTTGTGGCTGAGGCCCCAGAACTGCTTGGAGGAATCCAGCAACGCCTTCGACGGAATGCAGCCGACGTTGAGGCAGGTGCCGCCCAGCGCCTGCTTGCCGTCCTTGCCCTTGAAGGCATCGACACACGCGGTCTTCAAACCCAACTGCGCCGCGCGGATCGCGCAGATGTAGCCGGCCGGGCCGGCGCCGATGATGATGACGTCGAATTTGTTGTCAGCCATTGCAGGTTCCTTTGGAAATTCTTCTCATTCTTTTGCCGTCCATGGCCGAGAGCTCCGTGGTGGCGCGCAGCGCCGGATGAGGGTTCGGGAGTCATGAGGCATTACGGCACTGCCGAACCCTCACCCCAACCCCTCTCCCGGTGGGAGAGGGGCTCGAAGCATCAAATCCCCAGCAGCATCTTGTGCGGGTTCTCCAACTGGTTCTTGATGTCGACCAGGAACAGCACCGCGTCCTTGCCGTCGACGATGCGGTGGTCGTAGCTGATCGCGATGTACATCATCGGCGCGGCCACGACCTGGCCGTTCTCGACCACGGCTCGTTCCTTGATGGTGTGCATGCCGAGGATGCCGCTCTGCGGCGGATTCACGATCGGTGTCGAGAACAGCGAACCGAAGGTGCCGCCGTTCGTGATGGTGAAGGTGCCGCCCTGCAGGTCGTCGAGGGTCAGGCCGCCTTCGCGCGCCTTCCTGGCGAAGTCGGCGATGGCCTTCTCGACCTCGGCGAAGCTCATGTCCTGCACATCGCGCAATACCGGCGTCACCAGCCCGCGCTCGGTCGCGACCGCGATCGAGATGTCCTGGTAGCCGTGGTAGATGATGTCGTTGCCGTCGACCGAGGCATTGACCACCGGGTGGCGTTTCAGCGCTTCGCAGGCGGCCTTCACGAAGAAGCTCATGAATCCGAGCTTGATGCCGTGGGTCTTCTCGAACGCTTCGCCCAACTGCTTGCGCATCGCAACCACTTGCGCGAGGTTGACCTCGTTGAACGAAGTCAGCATCGCGATGGAGTTCTTCGACTGCATCAGGCGCTCGGCGATGCGCGCACGGATGCGCGTCATGGGGACGCGTTCTTCCGGGCGGGGGCCGACCGCAGTGGGACCGGGGACCGGGGACCGGGGATCGGGTGCTGCCGGCGCCTTGGCGTAATTGACCAAATCTTCTTTGGTCACTTGACCGCCCCGACCCGTACCTGCGACTTTGGAAGTATCAATTTTTTCTTCGGTTGCCATCCGGCGCGCCGAGGGCGACAGGTTATCGGTCGTGGCCTTTGCCGGTCCCCGGTCCCCGGTCCCCGGTCCCGCTGCCGGAGTTGGCGCGGGCGCCGGCGTTTCAGGCGTCTTCGACGCAACCGCGGCCTTCGCTGGCGCGGCTTCCGCCACCGCACCTTCCTCGAGGATCGCGATCACGTCTTCGCTGTTGACGGTGTCGCCGGTCGGGTGGCGGATTTCCTTGAGCACGCCATCGGCGGGCGCCGGCACTTCCAGCACCACCTTGTCGGTTTCGAGGTCGACCAGGTTTTCGTCGCGCTTGACCGCGTCGCCCGGCTTCTTGTGCCACGCGGCGATGGTGGCGTCGCTGACGGATTCGGGGAGAACCGGAACCTTGACTTCGATCGACATGATTTTGCTGTCCTTGAGGATCAGGAGTGTGTAGCGGGTGGGGTTGGAAGCGGACGCACGATCACTCGACCGAATGATCGTCGCCCACGGGCTCGACCAGGGCTTGTTGCACCAGCGCGTGTTGTTCGGCGACGTGGGTGTTGTAGTGGCCGCAGGCCGGCGCCGGCGAACGCACCCGGCCCGCGTAATGCAGGCTGTGGTGTCCGTCCGCGCAGGCCTGCAGGTGGTGCCTGATCTGGAACCACGCACCCTGGTTCTGGGGTTCTTCCTGGCACCAGACCACTTCCTTCGCGGCGGGATATTTTTCGAGTTCGGCGTTCACCTCGATCCGCGGGAACGGATACAACTGCTCGACGCGCACGATCGCGACATCGGCGATCTTCTGTTTTTCCGCCGCCTCGAACAGGTCGTAATAGACCTTGCCCGAACACAGCACCACGCGCCTGACCTTCCTGGAATCCCCGCCCTTGCCGGCGTTGATGCGCTGGTCGGGGATCACGAGGTGGAAATGCCCGCTTGCGAGGTCGTCGAGCGAGGACACCGCGAGCTTGTGGCGCAGCAGCGATTTCGGCGTCATCACCACCAGCGGCTTGCGGCAGTCGCGCAACATCTGCCGGCGCAGCATGTGGAACATCTGCGCGGGCGTGGTCGGCACGCACACCTGCATGTTGTCGAGCGCGCACAGTTGCAGGTAACGCTCGAGGCGCGCGGAAGAATGTTCCGGACCCTGGCCTTCGTAGCCGTGCGGCAACAGCAGGACCAGCCCGCACAGGCGGTCCCACTTGGCTTCGCCGGAGGAAATGAACTGGTCGACCACGACCTGTGCGCCGTTGGCAAAGTCGCCGAACTGCGCTTCCCACAACACCAGCGCGTCCGGGTCGGCGGTGGCGAAACCGTATTCGAACGCCATCACCGCTTCTTCGGACAGCAGCGAGTCGATGACTTCGACCGAGGTGTTGTCGCGCACGTGCGCGAGCGGGGTATGGACGTTGCCGGTTTTCTGGTCGTGCAGTTCGGCGTGGCGATGGAAGAAGGTGCCGCGCGCGGAATCCTGCCCCACCAGGCGCAGCGCGCTGCCCTCCGCGATCAGCGTGGCGTAGGCCATGTTTTCTGCATAGCCCCAGTCCAGCGGCAACGTGCCTTCGGCCATCTTGCGGCGATCGGCGTAGATCTTGGCGACCCGCGATTGCAACACCATGCCTTCCGGCCAGGTCAGGATTTTCGCGGCGAGGTCGTCCAGCGTCTTGCGCGCGACGCCGGTGTCGACGGCTTGCGCGAGCTTGCCGCGCAGGAAGCGCGACCAGTCCACCGCGTACTTCTGCGAGCCCGGGGGCGCCAGTTCGGCGACCGGCGTGCCGGCGTCGAGCTGGTTGCGATAGGCGTCGAACAGCTTCTGCGAATCGCCAGCGGCGATCAAGCCGCGTTTCACCAGCGTCCCTGCATAGAGCTCCCGCGTGGGCGGCAACTGCTTGATCACGTCGTACATGATCGGCTGGGTGGCCGAGGGCTCGTCGGCCTCGTTGTGGCCGTGGCGGCGGTAGCAGACCAGGTCGACCACCACGTCCTTGTGGAACTGCTGGCGGAAATCGAAGGCGAGGCGCATGCACTGCAGCACGGCTTCGGGGTCGTCGCCGTTCACGTGCAGCACCGGCGCGTTGACCATCTTGGCGACGTCGGTGCAATACAACGTGCTGCGGCCGTCGTAGGCATCGGTGGTGAAACCGATCTGGTTGTTGACCACGATGTGCACGGTGCCGCCGACGCCGAACCCCCGCGTCTGCGACATGTTGAACAGTTCCATGTTGACGCCCTGGCCGGACAACGCGGCGTCGCCGTGGATCAACACCGGCAACACTTGCTCACGCACGCCGTCGTGGGCGCGGATCTGGCGCGCACGCACCGAGCCCGACACCACCGGGTTGACGATTTCGAGATGCGAGGGATTGAACGCCAGCGCGACGTGGATGTTGCCCGCGGGCGCCGCGATGTCGGCGGAAAAACCCATGTGGTATTTCACGTCGCCGGAATGCGCGGGGTCGTCGGGGCCGTCGTGCTTGCCCTCGAATTCCGCGAACAACTGCTGCGGCGGTTTGCCGAGGATGTTGACCAGCACGTTGAGGCGTCCGCGGTGCGCCATGCCGATCACCAACTCGTGCACGCCCTGGTCGGCGCTGCGGCGGATCAGGTCGTCCAGCAGCGGGATCAGCGAATCGCCGCCTTCCAGCGAAAAACGCTTCTGGCCGACGTACTTGGTGTGCAGGTAGCGTTCGAGGCCATCGGCCGCGGTCAGCTTGTCCAGCACGCGCCTGCGGGTAGCGTCGTCAAGGCCGGCGTCGCCGCTGGCCTTTTCGAGCCGATCGTAGATCCAGCGACGCTGGGTGTGGTCGCTGATGTGCATGAACTCGGCGCCGATGCTGGCGACGTAGGTGCGGCGCAGGCGTTCGCGCAGGTCGCGCAGTTTCATGCGCTGGCCGCCGCCCGCGAAGGTCCCGCAGTCGAATTCGGTGGCAAGGTCGGAATCGGCCAGGCCGTGGAAAGGCAGGTCGAGGTCCGGGGCGGGGCGCTTCGGCGCGATGGCCAGGGGATCGAGGTCGGCGGCGAGATGGCCGCGTGAACGGTAGGCGGTAAGAAGGCGCAACACGCCGGCCTGCTTGCGCGCGTGCACGTCGTCGACATGCCCGCCCGCGGGTGCGGCCGCGCGACGTGCCTGTTTCTGCGCGGCGGCGATGCGCGCGATGGCGTCGGAATGGGGGAGGTCGCCGTCGCGATGGATGCGCCCGAAATAGGTGCGCCATGCGGGCGCGACCGATTGCGGATCGTGCAGCCAGTCTTCGTACAACTGGTCGATGTAGGCGGCATTGCCGCCGCCGAACTGGGACGTTTCCGCCAACTGCTGCAACAAACTGCCGCCGTCACTCACGATGGTCACCAGGCAAGGAATTGGCAGCGGACGCGCCCGAATACCACGACGTGCCGCGCGGACCCGAAATTATAACGGTTTAATGCTGCAATGCGGGATTCGCGGCTGACCCGGGTCAGCCGCCGCTTAGCTGTGGCCTGCGACTCAAATGCCGAGGTTCCGCAACTCGGGCCACGGTTCCGAGCGCGCCCAGATTTCCTCGAACAGGCTCATCAGTTCCGCGTGGCGTCCCGGCGCATAGGTGGAGCCGGTCGCGGCCATTTCGTTTTCCTGCGGACGAAACAGGTAGCCGCCGGTATCCACGCACATGAAGGCCGAACGGTAGGCGAGGTCGTTGTCTTCGACCGGCCGGCGCAGCTCGATCACGCTGGACAGGCGTTGCGCCAGGTCCAGCACGCGCGTGCCTTCCTGCAGGGCGCGCGTCAGGTCCTGCGCCAGCACACGGATCGATGCACCGCGCCCGGAAATCGCCAGCCGCCGCAGTTCGACCATGCAGGCGGTGTCGTTGAGCAGCAAGGGATGCAGTTCGCGCACCAGCACGCACATGCTGTGGCGTGCCCCGGACAACAGTTGGCGGGTCACCGCGATCAGTTCCTCGCGGGAGGCGGCGTGCAACGCGACCGGCTCGGGCGCGGGCGGCGGCGGTGGACGGTCGGGTTCGGCCATCGCGTCCAATGGACGGCGCATCAGCACGTGGGGAATGCCCGCTTCCTCGAACTCCTCGCTGACCGGTTCGAACCCGTGGCGCCGGTAGAAAGGCACGGCTTCGCGTTGCGCGTGCAGCGAAACCTCCGGCAACCGCCGCGTGCGCGCAAGGTCGAGCAGGGTAGTGAGCAAGCCGGCACCGACGCCGCGTCCGCGCCAGTCGCGCAGGACCGCCATGCGCCCGATCTGGCCACCGGGAGCGAGCCGGCCGGTGCCGACCGGCGTGCCATCCAGCACGCGCGCCAGCACGTGCACGCTGCGCGGGTCCTCGTCGTCCACTTCCATTTCGGGCGGGACGGCCTGTTCGAGTACGAACACGGTTTCGCGCAGCGCACGCATCGACTCGCGATCGGCGTCGTTCGCCCAGCTGCAGACTTCGACGTGGAAGCCGCCTTCGATCGGCATTCGGTCAACCCCCTCCGGGTGGCCGGGTGCGTGGTGCCCGATTGTAAGCGAGTTCAGCGTCGGCGCAACGTGACGTATCCCGCGTCAATCAAGGTTGCAAGCAAGCCAACACCCTGGGCACGCCCTGGCAGTTTCGCGAAGCGGCTGCCTTCGAAAATGCGCGCGCCCGATGCCAGTTCCCGCGCCCATGCGATGGGCGCGTCGAACACACTGCCGGCGACATACAGGCGCGCATCGCGGCCGCGCCGGCGCCACGCGAAGCGGCTCCACGGGTCGCGTTCCAGGCGGCTGCGCGGCAGGCGTCCGGCAAGCGCGTCGCGATCGATCGGGCGCCTGCGCGGTGCCGCGGGTTGCGCGACGCGATAACGGGTGATGAAGCGGCCGAACCAGTCGGCGAAAGCATCTTCGTCGAGCGTCGCGGCCACCGGGCCAAGCGCGCGCCGCGCGCGGCGCAGCGCAGCGGCGTCGATTTCGCCCGCGCTCGCGGCCGGCGCGAGGTCGGGATCCGCGAAGCGCTGCGCTTCGGGCAGCGACTCGGCGACGTGCGCCGCGAAATCGAACAGCAACTCTCCCGCGGCGGGTGCGCGCATGCCGATGGAAAACGTCATGCACTCGCCGACCGCGGTGCCGTCGTGCGGAACGCCTGGCGGCAGGTACAGCATGTCGCCGGGTTGCAACACCCATTCATGGGTCGGCGAAAATCGTTTCAGCAGTTTCAGTTCGACGTCTTCACGGGGATCCGTCGGCGGATTCGAACCGGCGTCGATGGCCCAGCGTCGCTTGCCCATTCCCTGCAACAGGAACACGTCGTACTGGTCGACGTGTGCGCCGACGCCGCCCCTGTCCGCGGCATAGCTGATCATCACGTCGTCGATGCGCCAGCTCGGGATGAAGGCAAATGCGTCGAGGAGTGCGGCCGTGTCGGCATCCCACTTGTCGACGTCCTGTACCAGCAGGGTCCAGTGCGACGCCGGCAGTTTCGCGAATGTCGCATCGTCGAACGGACCGCTGGCGACCGCCCAGTGGTTTCGCTTCGCGTCATGGCGAACGATCCGCGCCAGCGCGCCATCCATGCATGCGAGGCCGGCCAGGTCGTCGGGCGACAGCGGCGGCGTGAAATCCTGGAACGCGCCGCGGATCAGCAACGGACGCTTTTGCCAGTAGTCGCGCAAAAAACGTGAGGGTGGCATGCCCAACGGGCTTCCGCCGCCAGCGTCGACTTCGATGACTTCGTGGCGAGTTCGTATCAGGCTGTGTTTGGCGCGGGGTCGCGTCATGTCGTGATGGCGTCGTAACCGGCGGTGCTGAACTGGATCAAGCACCAACCATGGCCGAACGGATCGGCAAGCTGCACGATGCGACCCCATGATGTGGGGCGAATCATGCCTTCCTGCGTTGCGCCAGCGTCCACGGCGCGCACAAGTGCGGCTTCGAGATTATCCACCACCACGTCGCAATGCAGTGGGCTCCAGTGGCGCGCGTAGTCGCGTCCGGCCTCGGCCACAGCGATGGAACCTGCGGGCTTCTGCAGCAGGTAGATCGGCACCTCCGCACCCAGCAGTTCGAGCGTGTCGCTGCCGAAACGCCGGCCCACGCTCAGCCCGAACGCCGCCGTGTAGAACCGTTCCGCTGCGGGGACCTCGGGAACATCGATGTTGACCAGCAACCGCATTGCCAAGTCAAATGTCGCGTGCGAGTTCGGCGGCCAAGCCGATGTACGTGGCCGGCGTCAGCGCCAGCAGGCGTTGCTTGTCGCCATCCGGCAGTGCCAGCGAGTCGATGAACTGTTGCAACGTTTCGCGCGTGATGCCCTTGCCGCGCGTCAACGCTTTCAACTGTTCGTAAGGTTCGGGCAAACCGTGGCGGCGCATCACCGTCTGGATCGCCTCGGCCAGCACTTCCCAGCTCGCACCGAGGTCGGCGGCGATGCGATCGGCGTTGACTTCCAGTTTGCCGAGGCCTTTTGCGAGCGATGCGAAACCGACCAGGGCGTGGCCGAAGGCTTCGCCCAGCGCGCGCAGGGTGGTGGAGTCGGTGAGGTCGCGCTGCCAGCGGCTGATCGGCAGCTTCTCGCTGAAATGCCCGAGCAGCGCGTTGGCGACGCCGAAGTTGCCCTCGGCGTTTTCGAAGTCGATCGGATTGACCTTGTGCGGCATGGTCGAGGAACCGACTTCGCCCTGTTTCAGTCGCTGCTTGAAGTAGCCGAGCGAGATGTAACCCCATACGTCGCGCGCGAGGTCGATCAGGATGGTGTCGATGCGGCGTTGCGCATCGCAGAGTTCGGCGATGCCATCGTGCGGTTCGATCTGGGTGGTGTAGGCCTGCCATTGCAGGCCCAGCGATTCGACGGAGCGCCGCGAGAACGCGCGCCAGTCGATTTCGGGATAGGCGATCACGTGCGCGTTGAAGTTGCCGACCGCGCCGTTGACCTTGCCGGGAATGTCGATGGCCGCGAGTTGTGCGCGCTGGCGTTGCAGGCGCGCGGCCACGTTGGCCATTTCCTTGCCGAGCGTGGTGGGTGACGCAGTCTGGCCATGGGTGCGCGAGAGCATCGGCAGGTCGGCGTTGGCGTGCGCGAGTTCGCGCAATTTCGCGATCGTATTGTCGAGCGCCGGCAGCAGTACCGCATCGCGCGCGTCGCGCAGCATCAGCGCGTACGAAAGATTGTTGATGTCCTCGGACGTGCAGGCGAAGTGCACGAATTCCCTGGCCTGCTTCAGCGTGGCATCGTCGCCGATGCGTTCCTTGATGAAATATTCGACCGCCTTGACGTCGTGGTTGGTGGTGGCCTCGATCTCCTTGATGCGCGCGGCGTCGGCCACCGAAAAGTTGTCAGCGATCTTTTGCAGCGTCGCGCGGGCTGCAGCGGGGAAGGGCGGCAGTTCCGCGATACCGGGTTCGTCGGAAAGCGCGATCAGCCAAGCGAGTTCCACCGCCACGCGGCGGTGCATCAGGCCGTATTCGCTGAAGATCGGGCGCAGCGCATCGACCTTCGACGCGTAGCGGCCGTCCAGTGGCGACAAGGCGGTCAGGGAGTCGAGTTGCATGGCGGCGGATCCGTGGCGTCGCGATGCGGCCATTGTAGCGGCGGGGGCTCGTTATAATGCGTGGCTTTCCCGCATGGATTTCCCGCAATGCCGAGCTTCCGCACCGAACATGACAGCATGGGAGAACTGAAAGTGCCTGCCGACGCGCTGTGGGGCGCGCAGACCCAGCGCGCCGTGGACAACTTCCCGATTTCGGGCTTGGCGCTGCCGCGCGATTTCATCCGCGCGCTGGGGCTCATCAAGGTCGCGGCTGCCGATGCCAACCTGAAACTCGGCCACCTGAAATCCACGCAGGCTGCGGCAATCCACAAGGCCGCGCAGCGCGTCGCCGATGGTGAGTTCGACAAGCAATTCCCGATCGACATTTTCCAGACGGGTTCGGGTACTTCCAGCAACATGAATGCCAACGAGGTGATCGCGCACGTCGCGACGCGTGATTCGAAGGCGAAGATCCATCCCAACGACCACGTCAATTACGGACAAAGCTCCAATGACGTGATCCCGACCGCGATCCACGTCAGTGCAGCGCTGGCCGCGCGCGAGCAGTTGCTGCCCGCGTTGAAGCACCTGCAGAAAACCATCGACAGGCGCGCGCGGGAATTGAAAAACGTCGCCAAGACCGGCCGCACCCATTTGATGGATGCGATGCCGGTGACCTTCGGGCAGGAGTTGTCCGGTTGGTCGGCGCAGATCGGATCGGGCATTGCGCGCGTCGAGGATGCGCTGAAGCGTCTGCAGCGCTTGCCTCAGGGCGGCACCGCGGTCGGCACCGGCATCAACGCCGATCCGCGTTTCGCCAAGGCCTTCTGCGTCGAACTGTCGAAGGCGACGGGCGTGAGGTTCGCTTCGATGGACAACTTCTTCGAAGGCATGGCCTCGCAGGATGCCGCCGTCGAACTCTCCGGCCAGTTGAAGACACTGGCGTGCTCGCTGATGAAGATTTCCAACGATTTGCGCTGGATGAACTCCGGCCCGTTGGCAGGACTCGGGGAAATCGAACTCGTCGCGTTGCAACCGGGTTCGTCGATCATGCCGGGCAAGGTCAATCCGGTGATCCCGGAAGCCATGACCATGGTGTGCGCGCAGGTGATCGGCAACGATGCCACCATCACCATCGGAGGCCAGGCCGGCAACTTCCAGTTGAACGTGATGCTGCCGGTGATCGCCTACAACCTGTTGCAGTCGATCGTGATCCTCGCCAGCGCATCACGGCTGCTCGCCGACAAGGCCATCGCCGGATTCAAGGTCAACAAGCAACGCGTGGACGAAGCGCTGGCGCTGAACCCGATCCTGGTCACCGCGCTGAACCCGGTGATCGGTTACGAAAAGGGCGCGGCGACCGCCAAGCAGGCCTACAAGCAGAAGTGTCCGATCCTGGACGTGGCGTTGGAAACCACGGGCTTGTCGAAAGCCGATTTGAAGAAGTTGCTGGATCCGGTTGCCTTGACCAAGGGCGGCATCCACGGCAAGTGACCCGATGCGTCATCGCTGATGAGTCCGAAGGCCGCCCATCGGGCGGCCTTCGTGCATGATCGATGCGGAGTCTGCGGGGCTGTCCCGATCAGTCGTCCGAGTCGTCGAGCGCATCCTTGTGGCAATCGTCGATGTCCTTCCCGGTCATCGTCGCGTAGGGTTTGAACGCGGGCAGGGCGGCGGCGAGCTTTTGCTGTTCGACCATCATCTCCGGCAGGCGGTCGCAGATTTCCGCGGCAGCCTGACGGATGCCCGAGGTCTTGGCTTTCACGCTCGCCTCGACTTCCGCATCGGATTTGCCCGACATTGCCGCGGCGAGCGCGGCGCCGGCCGCCTGCATGCCGATTGCGGCGCCCTGTTTGCCGACGGCGATGCCGGCCGCCGCCACCGCGATCAGCTTCTCCCGGTAGGCGAGCAAGGCGCTGCGTTGCGCGGGTGTGATGGCAACGGTCTTGCCGCCGACGACGAAGTCACCTTGCGGCGTGATCTGCGCTTTCGGCAGGGTGGGGTCGTTGTGCGAAACGGTGATGGGTTCGGTGCGCAGTCTGGTCTGGGCGTTGTCCAGCGCGGTGGCAACGGTGCTGTCGATGGATGCGGCGAGACCGTCGGACGAGGACTGCCCCGAACTGCAGGCGCCCAGCATCGGCAGACAGGCGAGCAGCGTGGCGAGCGCCAGTGGACGAAGCATCTTCATGGTGTGGGTCCTTGCGGGATGCGGGTGGTTGGTGGCTTGCGCCCGGAAGCGCTGGCAATCGGCGGGTTCAATGCGCGGCAGGTTTCGTTGCGGCCACACCGATCGAGGTCGAGGCGCCGGGGCCATCGGATACCGCGACCGTATGCGTGGTAGTCGTGCTGCAATGCGCATCGCCCAAGGCGTTGTAAGGCTCGAACGCAGGCAATTGGGCTGCGATCTGCTTTTGCGTGGCGACCAGTTGCTGGAGGTCGAGGCACAGCGCGTCGGCCGCTTTGCCGATCGAATCGGATTGCGCATCGAGTGCCTTGTCCGAGGCGTCGGATTTGCCGGAGAAGACGTGGCGGATGGCGTTGCCGATCGCGTGTTCCGCGAGTCCGACACCTGCCTGGCCGACCGCCTTGCCGGACTGCATCATGTTGCGGGCCTCGCTGTAATAGTCCTTCAACAGTGCACGCTGCTCTGGTGTCGTGTCGATCGGGCGGTCATTGATTGCAAGGCTTCCATCCTTGCCGATGTGCGCGTCGGGTCTGCCGATCGCGTGGACCAGCATGCCGCTCGAGTCGAAGGTGATGCGGTGACCAATGCCTTCGTTGATGCCCGGCGAACAGGCCGCGAGCGTGGCCGCGAGCAAAACGGAACCTGCGAGGGTCAGGATCGTTTTCATGATGGTCTCCTCCTTGGAGTTGCTCAAACCTCGTCGCGCCAGCGGCGGAACCAGATGGCGGCGGCGATCAGGGCGATGCCCACGGCGGCGCCGATCCACATGTTGGGGGTCAGGAACATGTGGTACATCGCGGCGTAGCTGCCGAGGTGGGCGTCGATGCCGGAGATGTTGCCTGGCTGGATGTTGATCGTGCCGCCCTGTTGGGCGACGTAATCGGTGACCCAGCTGCCCGGAATCACGCTCAGCAGCGGGCGCGCGACGAGGTTGCTCCAGAAGAATTGGATGTTGACGTGCGGCAGGCCCAGCAGCGCGATCCAGGAGTTCAGCACGCCGGCGACCACCGGGATCATCACCGCCCACAGCAACGGCTTGCCGCGCACCGCCGCCGACCAGAGCAGCAGCCAGCCGATGGTCGGCAATGCCCATACCGCGTTGATCGGAATGGTGGCCAGCATGTGCAGCCAGCTTGCCCAGGGCGTGGCATGCGCCCACAGCAGGGTGAACGGATTCAAGCCATGCGCGGCGAACCAGATGCTGGCGACGATCATCTCGCCCAGGAAACCAGCCAGCGCCACCACCACCGCGATGACCGGCATCACCAGGATGGCCGTGACCACTTTCGAGAGCACCGTGGCGGTGTCGGATATCGGCAGCGACTTCCAGAACAGGATGCTGCGGTCCTTGCGGTCTTCGTACAGCGCGCCCAGCAGATAGAAGAACAGCTTGAACGACAGCACCACGCCGGCGAACAGGCCGAAGGTCCACATCATGCCGCCGACGGCCTGGGCCAGCCCCTCGGAGTTGTGGCTTGCGGCGTTTTGCAATGCCTGGCTCAAGTCGCCGCCCGAGACGATGTGGATGTCTCCGCCCATGCGCACCCGGGCGACCTCGGCAGCGATGATGCCGAAGATGCTGAGGACGATCAGGATTCCCGCCACCGTCACCTGCGACCACAGCAGGCCGCGGCGTTCCTCCCAGTACTCACGCTTGAGCAGCCAGGCAAATGGCGATTTGACGATCGCGTTCATGCGTAGGTCCCTTTCATGATGGCGACGAACAGATCCGAAACCGATGGGCGCTTGACCTCGCCCAACCGGGCCAGTTGTTCCGGATCGGCGCTGTTGTACAGGAAGATGCTCTTGCCGAACACCGCCGCGCGCTCGTCGATGGGGTTCAGCGCGCGTGCGGCTTCAGCCTGGTCGGGGTTGACCAGCACTTCGGCGAAGCGTGCGCCCATCTCGTCCATGGTCGTCGCCAGCGCGATCTTGCCATCTCGGATGAACATGAGGTCGGTGAGGATGTGCTCGACCTCCTCGACCTGGTGGGTGGTGATGAGGATGGTCTTGTTCTCGTCGAAGTAGTCTTCCAGCAGGCTCTGGTAGAACTGCTTGCGATAGAGGATGTCGAGGCCGAGCGTGGGTTCGTCCAGCACCAGCAGGCGCGCGTCGATCGCCATCACGATGGCAAGGTGCAGCTGCACGATCATGCCTTTCGACATTTCCCGCACGCGCTGGTTGGCCTGCAGCTTGGTGCGTGCAAGGAAGCGTTCGCACTTGGCGCGATCGAAGCGCGGATGCACGCCGGCCACGAAGTCGACGGCTTCGTTGACGCGGATCCAGCGGGGCAGGGTGGCCACGTCGGCGATGAAGCAGACGTCGCGCATCAGCTGCGGGCGTTGCCTGCGCGGGTCCATGCCCAGTACCGAAAGGTCGCCCTCGAAATCGGTCAGGCCCAGGATCGCCTTCAACGCCGTGGTCTTGCCGGCACCGTTGGGGCCGATCAGGCCGACGATGCGGCCGGAACCCACTTCGAAATCGGCGCCGTCGAGGGCAACCGTGTTCTTGTAACGCTTGGTCAGCGCGCGTGCGTGGACGACGGATTCCGATCCGGCCGCCGGCGAGATGGCGGGGCGTTCCGCGAAGGCTTCAGCTGCGACGTTCATCAGGATTCCCTCTTGTCGGAAGCTTGCGCTGGCGTGGCCAGCAGTTTTTGCAGATCCAGTCCCATGCGTTCGATGCGCGCGCGCAGGCGCGGCCATTCCTCGCGCAGGAAGTGTTCGCGTTCGCTCCGGTACAGCGCCTCGCGGGCGCCGTCGGTGACGAACATGCCGAGGCCGCGGCGCTTTTCCACCAGTTGCTCGTCCACCAGTTCCTGGTACGCCTTGGAAACGGTGAGCGGGTTGATCTGGTAGTCCGCCGCGACCTGACGCACCGAGGGCAACGGGTCGCCCTCGTTGAGTGCGCCGTCCAGGATCATCGCCACCACGCGTTCGCGCAGCTGGCGGTAGATCGGGACGTTGTCGTTCCAGGTCACACTCATGACGTGATCCTTGCCGGTGATCTCGCAATCCTCGCAGGAACCCTGCGAGGTGCCGGGGACCTGTCAGGCGCCGGCTTCATCGGACGCGAACGAGTAGTAGGGCATCCGCGCGTCGTTGCCGTTGGCCGCGGACGCGCCACCCTTGGCGCCCTGGTCGCGCAATTCGCGCAACTGCTCGGGGGTCGGGGAAACGTTGATCGTCGGCAGGGTCGGGATGATCTGGACCGAAGCATTGCCGGGTTGCTGGGCAGCGGCAGCGGCGGCGTTGCTGTAGTTGGCGATTCCGGTCATGCCGGCGGCGGTGATCAGCATGGCGGCGACGATCGCGATGGGTTTGCGGGTGTTCATGGCGGGCCTCCTTAGTGACCTCGTTGACCAGTGTTGTAGTGAACTATAACACCAAAAATCACCCTGTCAACACCCCCTGCCATCAGTCATGGTCGAAAGGGCCAGCCGGCGGGGGTCGTCATCGCGATCGCCGGCGGATTGCGCGTCCATGCGGCAGCACCATCGCCATGGTTGGCGGATGCGTCTGCTTCAAGCCCGCCCGGATACGTCGCGGAATGGACTCCGTGCGGCGAATGAATGAACCCTTGCGCGCAAATGGAGTCGTAAGCTCCACGCATTGCCATTCCACGGCGAAACCCGCAGAATGGGCAGCTTAGTGATTCAACGCATCATTGCGCGTCAGCGCGCTAGCCACCAACACCAGAGGAAAACACCGATGAAGCAGATCATGCGGCCGAGCTTGGCCGCCGTTGCCGTGATCGCCACTCTTGGCGTCGCAGGTATTTCGCAGGCGCAGACGAGCACCGCGGCCACCACGGTCGACAAGGCCAAGGCCAGCGAGATCGTCGGTTATGAATTGGCAGGACGGTACCCGGATTGGGCACGCGGCCTGGTTGATCCGCAGAAGGTGGGGCAGGCGGTGACGCGTGCGCTGCAGGGCCAGAAACCCACCATGGGCGAGACCGAAGCGGAAAGCGTCGCCAAGGCGTTCGGTGCACAGTTCCAGGCGCTCGGCAAGCAGCACTACGACCAGGTCGCCGCACAGAACAAGCAGGCCGGCGATGCCTACCTCGCCAAGAACAAGTCGCAATCCGGCGTGCGCGTGACCGCCGATGGCCTGCAGTACCAGGTGATCACCCAGGGCACCGGTCCGAAGCCGACGGCCAGCGACACCGTGCAGTTGAATTACACGGGCACGTTCATCAACGGCCAGGAGTTCGATTCCTCGGCCAAGCATGGCAGCGGTCCGGCCAAGCTCGACCTTGCCAACGTCTTCCCGGGGTTCAAGGAAGCGGTGATGATGATGCCGGTGGGCAGCCACTACAAATTCGTGATCCCGTCCGACCTGGCTTACGGGGCCCAGCCGCAGAACGGCTTCCCGCCCAACGAAACCCTGATCTTCGACGTCACGCTGGTGAAGATCGGCGCGAACTGATCGTCGCGACATATCCTGCAACGAGAAACGCGGCCTCAGGGCCGCGTTTTTTTCAGTGCTGCAAGTTGATGTCGCATGCTGGTCATTCCGGAGCGGCCGGAGGCCGAATCCGGAATCGGTTCAAGGATTTCGCGGGCCGCGATACCGATTGACTCGCGCCATCCATGGCGCTCGCGTTGCACGCCGCCTGCGGCGTTCGCGTTTGCAATTCCCGGATCAAGTCCGGGACAAGCTCTGCAAACGCAGTCGGGTTCTGCCCGCAAAGAGCTCGGGCAGCCCCGGAATGACGGCGTTTTGGTGTTTGCTGCGTGCGTGTGGTGATACCCGGCGTCACCCGTGCGCGATCGCCTCGACGCGCGCCGCGCAGACGAAGTCGTTCATCGACAGGCCGCCGACGTCATGCGTGGACCAATGCACCACGCAACGGTTGTAGCCGACCTCGAGATCGGGATGGTGGTCCTGCTTGTTCGCCATCCAGCCGATCGCGTTGACGAAACCCAGCGTCTCGTAAAAGTTCTTGAAGCGGAACGCCTTCGCGATCGATTTGCCGTCCAGGGCCAGTTGCCACTCGGGCAGCGCCGCCAGCAGCGTGCGGACGCGAGCTTCGTCCAGCGCATGCTCCTTGCCCTTGCGGGGTTCGCAGACAAGCGCAGCGAGTTCGTCGCGTGTCATGGCTGCGCGGTCAGTTGCCACCCTGGATCTTGCCGTGCAGGTCGGACAACTTGCTCGGCAGGCTGGAGAAGTATGCGGCGAGATCCTTGATGTCCTGGTCGGTCAGCGGCGCGGCCATGCCGTTCATGATGGCGTTGATGCGACCGCTGATGGCAGGAGAGGAGTGCCCGCGATCGCCCGCCTGGTATTCGTGGAGCGCCTGTTCCAGGTAATCCTGGTACTGGCCCGCGAGCGCGGGGTAGTTGGGCGCGATGCCGTTGCCGTCGGTGCCGTGGCAGGCTTCGCAAGGGGCAGCTTTCTGCTTGCCGGCCGCGGCGTTGCCGTCCGCGGCCGAAGCGGTGCCGAAGCCGAGCGCGAGCGCGGCGGCAACAAGGGAGACGAGGATGGTGCGGGACTGCATGGCCGGTTCCCCTTATTGCTTCTGCTTGGGCGCAAGGCTGGAAAGATACGCCGCGATGTCCTCGATCTGCTGCTCGGTGAGGCTGTTGGCCTGCGCGTGCATGGTCGGGAAACCGCGGTCGCCGCTCTTGTATTCGTTGAGCGCGTCGATCAGGTATTGCTCGTTCTGGCCGGCGATCTTGGGCACGTGGTATTCGGGGTACACCGACATGTAACCGCGGATGCCGTGGCAGCCGTGGCAGGAATACACCTCCAGCTTGCCCCTGGCGGGATCGCCCTTGGCGAACGCGGTGGTTGCAAAGCACGCGAAACCTGCCAGCAAGACGACGCTCAGCACCGATCGAATCATGTTCTTGGGTTCCCTGCGGGCGGCCGGGCCGCGGTTGCAAAGTCGAAAGTATAGCCTGTGACCCCCGCGGACTTGCAAGCCGTCCGCCGGGTGCGTGCGGTTCACGCGGTGTGTGCGTGCTGCATCGTGTCGATCGCGAGCGCCGAATGTGCGTAGGCGCCGCCGGCGCGCATTTCGGCCGCCACCCAGATCGCTTCCATGATTTGCTGCTCGCTGGCGCCGGCCTTCAATGCCGCCCTGGTGTGGCCCTTGATGCAATACGGGCACTGCGTGGTGTGCGCCACCGCGACGGCGATCAATTGCTTGGTGGCCGAGGGCAGCGCGCCGTCGGCGAATACCGCGCGGCTGAAGTTCTGGAAGGCTTCCAATGGCGCCGGGGCGAGTTCGTGGCGCTTGCGCGCAATGTCGGCGGTGGAATCGGGATACATCGGATGGTCCATGTCGGTTTCCTCGCAATGCAATGATGCAAGTCGTTCACTCTACGCCGATCGCCGATGCGCGCGTTGCCATGGGTCAGGGCGCATGGTGCCGATTGGGACAAGACTGCAGGTTTGCCAACCTGCACGGATAATGTTCTGATGGCGACATGAAGACTTGGCGCTCCATGGCTTGGGGCTGGCTTCTGTTGCTGGCGGTGGCGACCGTTGGCGCGGCCGCGCCGGAGTCGCCGATGGCGCATCCGGAAGTCGTGGTGTTGCGTGTGGATGGCGCGATCAGCCCGGCCAGCGCCGATTACGTGGTGCGTGGCATCCAGCGCGCCGATTCGATCCACGCCACGGCGGTCGTGCTGGAACTGGATACGCCCGGCGGCCTGTCCAGTTCGATGCGTGACATCATCAAGGCGATCCTGGCGTCGCCGGTTCCCGTGATCGGCTACGTCGCGCCGTCCGGCGCGCGCGCCGCCAGCGCCGGCACTTACATCATGTATGCATGCCACGTCGCGGCGATGGCGCCCGCGACCAACATCGGCGCAGCCACGCCGGTCTCGCTGACCGGCGGCGGCAGCTTGCCCTTGCCCGCTTCCACCAGCGGCAAGGGGGTGCCCGCGCCGATCGGGGATACCGAGATGCGCAAGGTCACCAACGATGCCGTCGCCTACATCCGGGCGCTGGCGGAACGCCGCGATCGCAATGCCGACTGGGCGGAGAAGGCCGTGCGCGACGCGGTGAGTGTGTCGGCCGAGGAAGCGCTGAAATTGCACGTGGTCGATCTGGTCGCGCCGGACGTCCCGGCGCTCCTCGCGGACGTGGATGGGCGCAGCGTCGAGACATCGGCGGGCGCGCGCGTGCTGCATACCCGCGACGCCACGATCCAGACCGTCGCGCCCGGCGTGCGCAGCCAATTCCTGGGCGTCATCGCCAATCCATCGGTCGCCTACATCCTGCTGCTGATCGGCCTCGGGGGCCTGGTGATGGAGGGGATGCACCCGGGCGGCGTGCTGCCGGGCGTGGTCGGCGCGATCTGCCTGCTGCTCGCGTTGTACGCTTTCCAGTTGCTGCCGGTGAACTTCGCGGGGCTGGGCTTGATCCTGCTGGGCGTGATCCTGATCGTGTCGGAAGCCTTCGTGCCCGCCTACGGCGTGCTCGGCACCGGCGGCGTGGTTTCGTTCGTGATCGGTTCGGTGATCCTGATGCGCACCGGCGTGCCGGGCTACGGCATCGCCTTGCCGGTGGTGGTCGGCGTGGCCATCGCCGCCGCAGGCGTCCTCGTCGGCATCGTCTGGATGGCGATGCGTTCGCGCAAGCGGCCGGTGGTCAGCGGTCGCGAGGAAATGGTCGGCGCCGTCGCCGAGGTCGTCGCCGATTTCGAGGGACTCGGCATGGTGCACGTGCACGGCGAGCGCTGGCAGGCGCGATCCGGCATCCCGTTGAAGCGCGGCCAGCGCGTAAGCGTCACCGGCATGCACGGGTTGGTGCTGGACGTGCAACCCGTCGCGCCACCATCGAAGGAGGAAGCGCAATGATCTTTCCCGCCGTTGTCGTGATCGTGGTGATCGTGCTGGTCATCCTGTTGTCGTCGCTGAAGATCCTGCGCGAATACCAGCGCGGGGTGATCTTCCTGTTCGGGCGCTTCCAGGCCGTGAAGGGACCGGGCATCATCGTGCTGATCCCGATCGTGCAGCAGATGGTGCGGATCGACCTGCGCACCATCGTGATGGACGTGCCGCCGCAGGACGTGATCTCGCGCGACAACGTGCCGGTGAAGGTCAACGCGGTGATCCTGTTCCGCGTGATCGATCCGGAAAAGGCGGTGATCCAGGTCGAGGACGCACGCGAGGCGACCAGCCAGTTGGCGCAGACCACCTTGCGCTCGGTGCTCGGCCAGCACGAACTGGATGAAATGCTGAGCGAGCGCGACAAGCTCAACCATGACATCCAGCTCATCCTCGACCAGCACACCGACGCGTGGGGCATCAAGGTCTCCAACGTCGAAATCAAGCAGGTCGACCTGGACGAGGGCATGATCCGCGCGATCGCTCGCCAGGCCGAAGCCGAGCGCCAGCGCCGCGCCAAGATCATCAATGCCGAGGGCGAACAGCAGGCCTCGGAAAAGTTGATGCAGGCCGCACAGACGCTGATGCAGCAACCGCAATCGATCCAGTTGCGCTACCTGCAGACGCTGGTGGAGGTCGCAGGGATCGCCGGCAACAAGACCAACACCATCGCGTTTCCGTTGCCGCTGGATTTGTTCGAACCGCTGCTCGGCAAGCTGCGCAAGTCGACGGACGCCGCGCCGCCGCCATAGGCGGCGCAGCGGCGTCCGCTCAGATCCGCGCGGATTTCACCAGCAGGTGCTTGGCGATCGCGCCGTGCAGGCGTCCGATCCCGCGCACCAGGTGCAGCATCCCGAACAGCAGGAGAAACCCGATCACGAACATGCCGATCGCGTCGGCCCAGTTCGGCACGTGCGCGCCGAAGCCCCAATCCAGCGTCACGTGCTGGTCGACCCAGGCGTGGCCCAGACCGAAGAAGTTGAAGGCCATCGCCACCGGCACCAGCAACAGCGCCAGCGATACGCACGACAACACCACCACGATCGTGAAGTAGGAGATGCCGAGCGGCAGCATCAGCAGCATGTACATCAGCGTGAACCAGGTGCGCGGATCGGACAGCATTTCGCCGATCCGCTTCAGCAGCGGCCGGTCGCGTTCGATGTACGGCGGGCGACGCGGCATGCGCACGCCCAGCATGCCCTCGACGATGCGGCTTTCCAGCAGCGACAGGCCGCGCACCGAGGCCATGAACAGCAGGAAGAACGGGATGCCGATCAGGGTGATCGCGAAACCGGCGGACAACGACAGTCCGGTGACCACCCAGGTGAAATAAAAGATGCCGGTCGCGAGTGCCAGCAGCATGTAGAACAACGCGCCATAGGTGTGCGGGTCCGCGGCGACGCCGAAAAACCGGCCGAGCGCCGAGCGGCGCGGACGTGGGCGTGGCGTGCGCAGGGCACGCGCGACGGTCTGTTCGGTGGTGCGGTAGATATCCGCGACTTCTTCCGGCGCGCCGTAACTGGTCGAGATTTTTGCCAGCAGTTCGGCCTCGCTCATGCCGGGGTTTTCGGCGAGTTCCGAGCGCAGGTGTTCCTCGGCGTCGTACAGCGCATCCTGGATCATCGCGGGATCGGCGCCGGCCAGCGCCGCGCGCAGCTGCGCCAGGTATTCCTTGATGGTGTGCGGTGTGGTCATGGCTTCAGGCCTTCAGGATCGAATCGACGAAAAGGCGGGTGGAATTCCATGCGCCGGTCCATTCGCGCAGGACTTTCCGGCCCAACGGTGTGATGCGGTAATAGCGTCGCGGCGGCCCGGCTTCGGAGGGTTCGACGAAGGTTTCCAGCAGTTCCGCCGCGGAGAGGTTGCGCAATACCGGGTACAACGCGCTCTGCTTGCCGACCAGCACGCCGCCGGCATCGCGTTCGAGCCGCTTGGCGATCTGGTAGCCGTACAGCGGTTCGCGCGCGGCAGACAGCACCGCCAGCAGCACCAGCGACACCGTGCCCGCGGCCAGCTCCTTCTCGAACTTCTTCAGGTGGGCGTCCGTTTCGGACATCAAGGCATGCTTGCATCGCGCATAGGTGCGAGTACACTATAGCGCACTTGATAATAGTGGCATGCGCCGAAAGTCATGATCACGGCGCGATGCGTCGGAAGTCATGTTTTCGAGGGACGCAGCGGGGCGCATACTGGATGCGCGGTATGCAGCAGGCCGCCAGCGGCGGCGAGGAGAACGAAGATGCTCGAACTCGGAGTACTGGTGGTGTTCGTGGTCGGCGCGATCTGGTTGTTCGGCGCGCTGCTCGGCGGGCTGTTCAAGTTGACGTTCGGATTGTTCGGCATGCTGATCGGCGGTGTGTTCGGCATCTTCGGGCTGGCCATCGCCGCGCTGGTCGCGCTGCCGATCCTGTTCCTGGTACTGCTGCCGCTGATGCTGCCCGCGTTGTGCGTCGCGGCCCTGGTGTGGCTGGTCGTGCGCGCGTCGCGCCCGGCCCAGCCGGCACAGACCTCGAATTGAAGGATACGGGTGCGCGGCACCCGCCCGGGGGTGCCGCATAGTCTTGGCCCGTCGTCACCCGCGGTTCAATGCGAACTGCACGGGCACCAGCGCCCAGGCCCGGATCGCGTGGCCGTCGCGCGTGGCGGGGTGGAATCGCCACGAAGCCAACACGTGTTTGCGCGCCGCGTCATCGAGCAGGCGCGAACCGCTACCGTGTTCGATCACCACTTGCACCGGCTTGCCGTCGGCGCCGACCAGCACCTTCAGCAACACGGTGCCCTGCACCCCGGCGCGCAGCGCCTGGAGCGGGTACGCGGGCGGGGTCGCGGTTTCGTAGGCGATGGTGGCTTCGGCGTTGCCCGCGGCGGCAGTCGTGTCCGATTCGGTCCCGGAGCTCGCAATCTCCGGCTGCACGGGCGCAACCGGAATGATGCCCGGCACCGCGGACAGGGCGACAGGCACGGGATGCGTCACCGGCGCGCGCACCTCGGGCACAGTGACATGTCTCGCCGCCCGCAAGGTCGGTGGCACTGGCGGCGGCGCGACCGGAGGCGGCGTGGGTTGCAGCACCGCGGCGAGCAATGCTTGCGGGGGCGGGGCTCGAACCGGCAACGGCGTGCTGGGCAGCAGTGCGAACAGCACCACGGCGAGGTTCAGGCTGAGGGTCAGCGCCAGCGCGAACGAACGGGTCGCGTGCGGCGCGCATTCGAAGGGACGCGTGACGGCCATCGACGTCATAAGCCACCTCCTTGCAGAGAGGAATGTGGCCAAGGGCGTCGAGGGGCGGCGCCCCGGTCGGTTTCCACGCTACGCCGGGTGGCGTGGCCCGGCAAGTGCCGCGCGGCAACGGATGCGATGGGGTGGTTCGTCTCCGGCAGACCCAACCCTCCCGGGGTTGCGGGGTCATGCGGGGCGGAGATCAGCCGGCGGATCTCGCGCCAGCCGGCTCCTCGATCAGGCCGGCGACGATTTCGATCGAGCGCAGCCGCGCCGCGTGGTCATGCATGTTGCTGGTGAGGATCAGTTCGTCGGCGCCGGTGCGTTCGATGAACGCATTGATCGCGTTCGCCACGGCATGCGGTGAGCCGATCGCGGAACACGACAGGACATGCTCGATCAGCTTCCGGCCCTGCGGCGGCAATGACTCGGCATAGCCTTCCACCGGTGGAGGCAAACGCCCCGGATGGCCCAGCCGCAGGTTCACGAACGACTGCTGCCACGAGGTCGCGAGATAACGCGCCTCGTCGTCGGTGTCCGCGGCGAACACGTTGTAGCCCAGCATCACGTGCGGCCGTTGCAGGAACCGCGACGGCTTGAACTGCGCGCGATACACCGCGATCGCATCCATCATCTGCGCCGGCGCGAAGTGCGACGCGAACGCATAGGGCAGCCCCAGCATCGCGGCAAGCTGCGCACCGAACAGGCTGGAACCCAGGATCCAGATCGGTACCGCTTGTCCTTCGCCGGGCACCGCACGTACCGGGGTGCGCCCTTCGAAATATGCGATCAGTTCCAGCACGTCGCGCGGGAATGCGTCCGGATCGGTGTCGAGGTTGCGGCGTAACGCGCGAGCAGTGGCCTGGTCGCTGCCCGGCGCGCGCCCGAGCCCCAGGTCGATGCGTCCGGGATACAGCGCCTCCAGCGTGCCGAACTGTTCGGCGATCACCAGCGGCGAATGGTTGGGCAGCATGATGCCGCCCGCGCCGACGCGGATGCGCGACGTTGCGCCCGCGACGTGGCCGATCAGCACCGCGGTGGCGGCGCTGGCGATGCCCGGCATGCCGTGGTGCTCGGCCATCCAGAAACGGTTGAAACCCCAACGCTCCGCGTGTTGCGCGACGTCGACGGTGTGTGCGAGCGACTCGGAAGCCGAGCCGCCTTCGGTGATCGGGCAAAGGTCGAGGAAAGAAAACGGGATCATGACAAGGGGAGTTGGTGCTGGTCGCCCGAATAATCAAGGTGGCCGTCCACGATGTGCGCCGCCGAGGTGTACGGATGTTGGGACGGCGCGCCCGGCCCCATGATGTGCAGCACACGCGTCCCGTTGAGCTTGAACACGTCGGAAATCAGCCCGCGGTGGCAGCGCCACCACACGGCTTCCGAACACATGATCGCGGTGCGTCGCTTCGAAGCCAGCACCTTCAGCCGTTCGATGCCGTCGTGGAATGCCTTCGTCTGCATGTAATCGGCGTAACCACGGAACGCCGGATGCCGCCACGCGGTATTGGGCGAATCGGGCTGCATCTTGCGGCGGCCACCGAGCTCGGTGAACGGCGCGTAGTCGATACCGGTCCCATGCAACGCGTGCTGGAGTGGCTCGACATTGAAGTGCGGGTACTTGCGCGAGCCGAGGAAGTGGCGCACGTCGGCCAGCACTTCGATGGCATTGTTCTTCAGCAGCGCGATGAATTCATCGAGGCTGCGGGTGGAATGGCCGATGGTCCAGAGCGTTTCCGGCCACGGCGTTTCCGCGGGTTTCTTGCGTGCAGTCATGCGATCAGCATACGCGCCGGCGTCACTCACGGCATTCTCCGTTCGCACTAAGCGTAGCGCCGAAGGCGCGACGCGGGGAGCGGCCAAGGATGGCCGCGCTTTGAGGAGCGAGGAAGTCGAAGTGTCCTTGTCTATACTGCCGGGATGAACGACTACACCACCGCCAACACCGTCGAGGAATTCCGCCGGCATCTTGCCGAGGTGCATGCCCGCATCGCGGCCGCGTGCGCGAAAGCCGGACGCGATCCGGCAACGGTGCGCTTGCTCCCCGTCAGCAAGACGGTTTCGGAAGAACGCATCCGCAATGCCTACGCCGCGGGTTGCCGCACACTGGGCGAAAACAAGGTGCAGGAAGCGCACCGCAAATGGCAGGCGATGGCGGACCTTTCCGATTTGCGCTGGTTCATCATCGGCCATCTGCAAACCAACAAGGCCAAACTCGTTGCCGAATTTGCATCCGAATTCCAGGCGCTGGACAGCCTGCGTGTGGCCGAAGCGCTGGACAGACGCTTGCAATCGCTGGGCCGCCCGCTCGACGTGCTGGTACAGGTCAACACCTCGAACGAGGACAGCAAGTTCGGCCTGCCGCCGGAGGAAGTCGAGGCGTTCGTGAAACAACTGCCCGTGTTCGCATCACTGCGCGTCCGCGGCCTGATGACGCTGGCGCTGTTTTCGGACAACGCCGCGAAAGTACGCCCGTGCTTCGTGCGCCTGCGTGAACTGCGCGATCGCCTGCGCCAGTCCGCACCCGACGGCATCGCGATGAATGCGCTTTCGATGGGCATGTCCGGCGACTACGAACTCGCGATCGAGGAGGGCTCGACCATCGTGCGCGTGGGCCAGGCAATCTTCGGCGCGCGCAAGACGCCGGATAATGCCTACTGGCCCGACGTTGCGTCTTCCACGGGCGAATGAGCGTGGTTTGTCAGCCTTTCAAGTGCGTGCCGATCCACCAGATGTTGCCTTCAGGATCGCGCACGCCTGACGATCGGTCGCCATAGGGTTGGTCCCTGGGCGCCACGATCGAAGTCGCGCCTGCCGCCAGGGCACGCTGGTAGGCCACATCTGCATCCGGCACGTACACGTGTGTCGAACAACGTATCCCACCATCAGGGCCATTGGGGCGCTCACCCAGCATGATCACGGAATCGTCGATGCGCACTTCGGCGTGCTTGATCGTGCCGTCCGGCAGTTCCCGCTTGTACAACTCGACCGCGTCGAAGGTGGCTTTGAGGAACGCCAGCATGCGGCCGGCGCTCGAAACCAGCAGGAAAGGCGATACGGCATTGTGTGCGGCGGGTTTGTGCGCGGGCATCGGCGAGTCCTTGTCGCGAGAGCGCGGCATGCTACCAGAGCGTCCGCGCACGCGCGCTTGGTTGCGCGGCCGCATTGCCTGCTTCAGGCCCGACGGTACGAAGATACGGCACGCTCGATCTCACAGCAACCGGCTGAAGATGCGGATGCCGGCGAGGTATTCGCCGGCGATGGTGCCGAGGTTGGTGAGCATGAACACCAGCAGCGTGCGCGCGACGCGGTTGCGCCACCAGCCGGAAACCTGCAGCAGGTCCTTGCGCAACGACTGGAAGTCGGCGACGCGCGGTTTGCGCAACCAGGCTTCCACCATGCCCGCGAACACGCCGGAAGACAGTCCCGGCGGTCGCAACGGCTTCAGCGGTCCCATCACCGCCGCGGTGAGCACGGACAGCGGGTGGCCGCCCGCGATGGCCGCGCCGATCCCGCTCAGTACCGCGGTGTAGATCACCCAGTCGCGCAGGGCGTGCCAACCCATGGTGGCGTTGCGGTAGAACAGGAAGCCGATTGCGATGAAGATCGCCAGCATCACCCCGACCGCGACGTACTTCGGCCATTTCGGCGCCGGCAGTTTCGCCGCCAGCGGTTCGATGATGGTGCGCGACGGTTCGGTCTGCGCGCCGAGCTCGCGTCCGATACCGGCCAGGTGGCCCGCACCGATGACCACCAGCACGCGTTTGGCGGCCGGGTTTTGCGCCGACTCCTCGCGCAGGCGCGCAGCCATGAAGCGGTCGCGTTCCCCGATCAGGGCTTCGTAAAGCGGCTTGGAATTGCGCGCGAACTCGCCGAACGCGCTCTCCAGGATGTCGCCCTGTTTCAGCTTTTCGATTTCGGCCTCGTCGATATTCTCATGCGAGAACACGCTGGCGATCAGGCTGCCCAGGATGCCCATGCGGTCGCGGAAGGGCACGCCGCGATAGGCATGGTTGAGCGTGATGCCGATCTCGCGATCCACCAGCCATAGCGGCAGGCCGCGCGCGTCGGCCGCGGCCATCGCCGCCTTCATTTCCGCGCCGGGTTCGATGCCGTACTGTTCGGCGATGCGCTGCTGGAACGACGACAGCGCGAGCGATGCGAACACCATGCCGGCCTTGCCGGTGCGGATCACCTGGAACAGGTCCATCTTCGCGAACGCGTCGGGATCGCGAATGCCGCGTGCGCGCGATTCGCATAGTTCCACCGCGATCGCATCGAACGATTCGCGCTCGATCAGCGCCTTGACTGCGTCGACGCTGGCGCGCGACACGTGCGCGGTGCCGAGCAGCACATATTCGATGCCGTCGCGTTCGACACGCGACAGCGGCTGGTCGTGCAACGGATCGGGTGCCGCCGGTTGTTGGGCGGGGGAATCGGGCGGAGTGTTCAATCGCGGAATCTTTTCAAGAGGTCGTCGTACGCATCGATGCGGCGATCGCGCAGGAACGGCCAGATGCGGCGCACGGCTTCGCTGCGCGCCATGTCGATGTCGGCGATCAGCAGTTCGCGTGAATCGTCGTTGGCGCGGGCAAGGATTTCGCCTTGCGGCCCCGCGACGAAACTGGAACCCCAGAACTGCGCGCCGCGGCCTTCGCCATCCGGTGCGGGTTCGAAGCCGACCCGGTTGCAGGCGAGCAGCGGCAAGCCATTGGCGACGGCGTGGCCGCGCTGCACCGTGATCCAGGCTTCGCGCTGGCGGTCTTTTTCGTCCTGGGAGTCGGCGGGATCCCAACCGATGGCTGTGGGATACAACAGCAATTCCGCGCCGGCCAACGCCATCAGGCGCGCGGCTTCGGGGTACCACTGGTCCCAGCACACCAGCACGCCCAGCTTGCCGACCGACGTGTCGATGGGATGAAAGCCAAGGTCGCCGGGCGTGAAGTAGAACTTCTCGTAGTAGGCCGGGTCGTCGGGGATGTGCATCTTGCGGTATTTGCCCGCGATGGCCTCCGAGCGATCGAACACCACCGCGGTGTTGTGGTACAGCCCGGCCGTGCGGCGTTCGAACAGCGAGGCCACCACGACCAGCTTGAGCTCGGCGGCGAGTTTGCCGATTCGTTCGGTGGACGGGCCGGGAACCGGTTCGGCGCGATCGAATTCGTCCACCGATTCGTGCTGGCAGAAATACGGGCCGTTGTGCAGTTCCTGCAGCAGCACAAGCTGCGCACCGGCTTGCCCGGCTTCGCGCAAGCCGGCCTCGATCGCGTCGAGGTTGGCGCTGACGCTGCCGCGATCGCGTTCCTGCAGCAGTGCGACCTTGAGGGTGGTGTTCGTCATGGCGTCTGCAGTTTAGCCGTGCACATCAGTGTCGTCATTCCGGAGCGGGCCGCAGGCCCGAATCCGGAATCGGTTGGTAACCCGGGCTTGCGCCCGGTTACCGATTCCGGGTTCCATTGCCGGACAAGCCGGCAACGGCCCCGGAATGACGAAAAAAGGGGGGGGATTGCCCGGCTTACGCGATGACGTCCGCAGGAAGTTGCATCGTCATGCAATGCAGGCTACCGTTCTGCCAGATCAGCGGCCGGCAGGGGATCTGGATGACGTCGCGGCCGGGGTGGGCGAGGGCAATGGTGCTGGCGGCGGCGTCATCGACCACGTCGCCGTAGGCCGGCACCAGGACCGCGCCATTGACGATCAGGTAATTGGCGTAGGACGCCGCGAGCCGGCGGCCTTCGTCAAGAATCGGTTTGGGCCAGGGCAGGTCGAACAGGCGATAGGGCTTGCCGTCGATGGTGCGCAGGGCCTCGATTTCGCGGCGCATTGCGGTGAGTTCCACGTAGTGCAGGTCGTCGGGGTCGCTGCAGGCCTGGTACACGATCGCGTCGTCCGGCGCGAAGCGGGCGAGGGTGTCGATGTGTGCGTCGGTGTCGTCGCCCTGCAGGTAGCCGCGATCCAGCCACAGCACACGTTGCGCGGACAACGCGTTGCGCAGGGTGAGTTCGATCTGTTCGCGTGATTGGTCGGGATGGCGCTGCTGCAGGCAGCGCCAGGTGGTAAGGATGGTGCCGCGACCATCGGACTCGATCGCGCCGCCTTCCAGCGCCCAATCGATGCGCTGGTGCTGCACGCCGCGGCGGAACACGCCGTGTTCGATCAGGCCGGCGACCAGTGCGTCGTCCTGCGACGCCTCGAACTTGCCGCCCCAGCCGGTGAAACGGAAATCCAGCAACACGAACTGTTCTTGCGCATCGGCACATGGATGTGCCGATCGCGAATCGACAGATTCGTCGGAGGCAAGTTCGGACATGTGCCGAACTTGCCGTGTCCGGGCCGTGGCTGGATGCCCGGTCCCGGACTTCAGAATGATCGGACCCGAGTCGCGCAGCCAGGTGTCGTCGTAGGGAATCTCGACGAAGCGCACGCGGGACAAGTCGGCGCCCGCATCGCGCAGGCACTCGTTTGCGTGCGCGCCGATCTCGGCGTCGGGCACACAAACGATCGCGGCTTCGAAGCGCGAGATCGCGGCGGTCAACGCGGCACAGGTGTCTTCGACGCTGTCTAGCCGCGCCGCCCAGTCGGTGCCGGCGTGCGGCCACGCCAGCAACACCGCGGACTGCGGCTCCCATTCGGCAGGCAGTCGCAATTCAGGAGGCGTCATGACAGATGAACCTGCGGATTCCGTCATTCCGGCGCAGGCCGGAATCCAGCGAGTGCAAAAAATGGATCCCGGCTTTCGCCCGGGCGTTGGCAAAACTTCCGCCCCATTCGGAGCGGTTGTCGTGAAAGGTCAGTGCACGGAGCCCTTGGCCACGGATGGCGGCTTTGATGTCCGTTCTGGCGGCCGAGATCGCGTAGCAAACGTACTCGCTGGATCGTTGGCCGACGCCGCGATCAGGGATGATCGCACTTACAAAGCTTGCGGGCCGGGGGTGCGCAGCACGGCATGGATCACGTGGCTGTACTCGAAATACACGACGTACTTCGAGTATTCCCAGCGGTGGATCGGTGGCTGGCGTTTGGAACTGCCGCCACGGGTCGCCAGCACTTTCAGCGGCGCGCCGTATTCGCGTTTCACCTGGTCCATCGTCATGCCGCGCTTGGGCAGGTTCATGCGTTGTTCCTGCTTGACCTTCATGCGCAGGCTTTCCGCGTGGGCCGGTGCGGGGAACAGCAACGGGGCGGCGGCCAGTGCAAGCGTCGCGACGATCAGGCTGGTGGCGATACGTTTCATGACGGTGGCTTCCCCAGGCGCGCTGCGCCGATGCGCCTTTGTAGCAAAAACCGCCCTTGTGCGCCAGCGAATACGGTCACGAAAAAGGCCGCTGAAGCGGCCTTTTCATTATCTTTGGCGGGCCTTGAAACGCGGGTTACTCTTGCAAATCACGAACACCTTGCCGCGCCGGCGCACGACCTTGCAGTCGCGGTGCCGCTGCTTGGCGGACTTCAGGGACGAAAGCACCTTCACGGCGGACTCCTCGAGATAAATTCGGCCGAAACAAAGCGGGAAAGTGTAGCGTGCCCAGACACTTGCCGCAAGCCTCGGGACATGCCGAAAGCGTGCCGTTATCCTTGGCGTTTCCCCCTTCAAGAATCCGCTCGGGAGCATACCGCCGTGGCAGCCGACCTCGACCAGACTTGCGTCAACACCATCCGCTTCCTGTCGGTGGACATGGTGCAGAAGGCCAACAGCGGCCATCCCGGCCTGCCGTTGGGCGCGGCGCCGATGGCCTACGTGCTGTGGACGAAGTTCCTGAAGCACCACCCCTCGAATCCCCACTGGGCCGATCGCGACCGCTTCGTGTTGTCGGCGGGACATGGCTCGGCACTGCAATACAGCTTGCTGTACCTGACCGGCTACGACCTTTCGCTGGACGACATCAAGCAGTTCCGGCAGTGGGGCAGCAAGACCCCGGGGCATCCCGAACGCGGCCACACACCCGGCGTCGAGACCACCACCGGCCCGCTGGGGCAGGGCATGGCCAACGCGGTCGGCATGGCGATGGCCGAGGCGCAGCTCGCCGCGCGCTACAACCGCGACGGCCACAAGGTGGTCGATCACCACACCTGGGCAATCGTCAGCGACGGCGACCTGATGGAAGGCGTGGCCTCGGAAGCCGCTTCACTGGCCGGGCACCTGAAGCTCGGCAAGCTGATCTGCCTGTACGACGACAACTACGTGACGCTGGCGGCCGGCACCGACATCACCTTCACCGAGAACCGCGCCGCGCGCTTCAAGGCCTATGGCTGGCACGTGCAGACGATCGAGAACGGCAACGACCTCGACGCGATCGAAAAAGCCATCAAGCGCGCCAAGGGCAAGAAGGACCAGCCCTCGCTGATCCTGGTGCGCACCCACATCGGGTACGGTTCGCCGCTGCAGGACAGCTACAAGGCGCATGGTTCGCCGCTGGGTGCCGACAATGTCGCCAGGACCAAGCAGAAGCTGGGCTGGCCCGAGCAGCCGGCGTTCCTTGTGCCCGACGCAGCGCTGGCGCACTTCCGCGAAGCCGAAAAGAAGGGCAAGGGTGCGGAATCCGGCTGGAAGCGTCGCTGGAACAAATATGCCAAGGAATTTCCGCAACTTGCAGCGGAATTGCAAGGTTCGCTCGACGGCAAGTTGCCGGCCGGATGGGATGCCGACGTGCCGGTGTTCCCTGCCGATGCCAAGGGCATGGCCACCCGTGTCGCCGGCGGCAAGGTGCTGTCGGCGATCGCACCGAAGCTGCCTGCCATCAGCGGCGGTTCGGCCGACCTCGATCCGTCCACCCATACCGCGGTCAAGGGGCTGGGCGTGTTCTCGCCCGGCAAGGAACCTGACGAGCAGGGCGATACCGATGAAGTCTGGAGCTACGCCGGCCGGAACCTGCACTTCGGCGTGCGCGAGCACGCGATGGGCGCGATCGCCAACGGCATGGCCGCGCACGGCGGGTTCATCCCGTACACCGCCACCTTCATGGTGTTTTCCGACTACATGCGCCCGCCGATGCGCCTCGCCGCGATCATGGGCCTGCGCGTCATCAACGTGTTCACCCACGACTCGATCGCGGTGGGCGAAGACGGCCCGACCCACGAGCCGGTCGAGCAGCTCGCCGGCCTGCGTTCGGTGCCGAACCTCGACGTGATCCGTCCGGGCGACGCCAACGAAACAGCAGTGGCATGGAAGGTCGCGATCGAAAGCGCGAAGAACCCCACTGCGATCATCCTGTCGCGCCAGAATGTGCCGACGTTGGACCGCAACAAGTTCGCCAGCGCGGAAGGTTTGCGCAAGGGCGCCTACGTGTTGCTGGATGCGCCCGGCGGATCACCGGAATTGATCCTGATCGGCACCGGCGCCGAAACCGATCTCGTCGCGAAGGCGGTCGAGAAATTGCAAGCCGAAGGCATCAGGGCGCGCGCGGTGTCGATGCCGAGCTGGGAATTGTTCGCGGCGCAGGATCAGGCGTACCGCGATTCGGTGTTGCCGCCGAACGTGCACGCGCGCCTCGCCGTGGAAGCTGGTTGCCGCGAAGGCTGGGAGCGCTGGGTCGGAGATCGCGGTTCCGGCATCGGCGTGAACCGCTACGGCGCTTCCGCCCCCGGCGAGCTGGTGCTTGAGAAATACGGCTTCACCGTCGACAACGTGGTGGCGAAGGCGAAGGCGTTGCTGCGCTGAGCCTCATGCGCTCCCGAAGCAGTGTGCCCTCAGGTCTCCGGCGTACCTTTTTTCGGTTTCGGCAATGGAGGCTTTGGCAGCCCGGACATCTGCAAGGGAAGGTTTGTCCCGCGTGAGGCGTGCAATGGCGCGGAATCTATCAGCCCGTACTTGTACTCCAGCGCTTCCCGGAGCAACGAGCCCTTCTGCAGCCTGTTGATCAAGTGCAAGGCCCTCTCTGGTGCCTGCACGGATGGCCGCGTAGGAATGTAATTGAAGTGAATTGATGGCCCGTTCTTTGAAAGAGCCCCCGCCTTGCCCGTGTACGGATGCCATGTAACAGTCATAGTTTCCTCCGACGAAATCGTAGTCAGTTTCACCGTGTGCAGTGGGTTTACCGCTCAGAGGCGGGTGCATCCAGCGCCGCCGCAACTGGGCGGCCTTTCCAATGTCCCTGGGCGGCCCGCTGCTTTTGGCAAGAGCTTCAGCACGACCGAATCTTCAGCGGATGGTCCGTCGGCCCAAGGCATGTCATGGGCCTCCCGCGAGGTGATCCACGGCGCGCACCGCGCCATCGTGGAGTTCATTGACGGTACCAAGCCCGACAGCGACGTTTCGCATGGCCGTCTGCAAATCGGTCTGGCGCTCGCGCCATCGTTGCAGCAGGTATCTGCGCTGGTCGTGCGAGAGGCTGGCGAAAAATTCGGCGTCGTCGGCAAACGGCAAGGGGTCGCCGTCGCCGGGCCAGCGGGCGGGGAATATGCGTGGATTGCTCATGGGATCACTCCTCGGTGGGTGTTGGAGTGCCGGTCGGCCGTTTGCGGAGCGGATGGAAAGCCGCAAAGCATGGCTCGCCCGGTTGCCCGAGGAGTGTCCGCTTTAGCAGCATTTCTATCCCGCCCTGCAAGCTGGAAGCTCAACTCGGCGGCTGGCATATCTTACTATCGCGATAGAAAGATGCAATAGGGGGATTGCATCTTCCGACCAACGCGACGCGGCGGTCGTGAGACTTGCCCACGCGTCGGCTGGTGTCCGCTATTGCTCCTTCACTTTCACGCTCTTCAACAGCGCATCGAGTTTCTGCTTCATCTCCGCCTGTGGCTGCGTGCCGGGCTGGTAGACGTAGGCGGTGTAGAGCACGGAAGGTTTGTCGTCGCCGCGCGATGGCGGCACGACTGCGTTGATCTTGCTGGTGTCGCCATCGGTGTAGGCCAAGCCGTCGTAGGGGTGCTGTCGGCCCGACACCTTCTTCCAGAAGCTCTGGTAGCTGTCATCGAGGTCGGCCGGCGGCGCCGCGTTGCGCAACAGGCTGATCCAGTGGCGATCGTGGTTGTCCGCGGCCAGCCAGACCTGACCCGCATCCCACACGACCTTGCCGTGGGCATCCGGGAAGAACGTGAAACCCAGCGTCAGCATGCTGTCGGCGTCGATCTGCTGCAGTTCGGGCGTGAACGAAAAGGCCAGCCGTTGCGAGTCGTAACGGAAATCCTTGCCGTACTCGAAGGCGATCTTGATGTTCCTGAAGGCGGCAGGCAGCAGCTTGCCGTCGGCGAGGAACTCCTTCCACTGCGCGAGGGTGCCGTCGTAGGGAAGGCTGATGAAATCGGTGAGCGCGCGCATGTTGATCACGGTGTCGTGGCGCGTGGTCGCCGGTCCGATCCGCATCAGGATCGCGTAACCATCCGGCGTCGGCAGCGCGTACAAGTGGACGTAGCCGTCCGCGTAGGGCACCGGCCACGACCAGGTTTGCCAGGTGCGGCCCCAGCGGTCGGTCGACGTGCCGGTATCGCCCGGCTCGCCGAGCGAGGTGACCAGGATGCGTTCGGGGCCGATCGGCCGCTTGAGGAACCCGGTTTTCAGCAGCATGTCCATCACGCCCTTGGGGTCGTGGTGGAAAGCCGCGCCAGGAATGTTGTCGGGCTTGCGCAGGTGGAACAGGATGTTGCCGCCGAGCGTGCCGCCCGAGATGTAACCGTTCGCGGGCAGCGTGATCTTGATGCTCGAGCTTCCCGAGTTCACCCACACGCCGTCGCTGTTGCGGGTGACCAGTTGCGGAAAATCGTCCATCGACGGTCCGCTGTACAGCAACTGGTGTGCGCCGGTGCCGTCCGGGAACAGGTCGGCCGATTGCTGGTCCAGCAAGGCCTTGAGCTGCGAGTCGAGATATGGATGGAACGCCTTGGCGTAGGCCGCGAAGAACCCGGGGACCGACAGCGGCAACTTGAAATCGCCCTTGAAGGTCCCGGAAAGCGTGGAGTCGAACACGTCGAACTGGTAGGCCATGCGCCGGTCGAAACGCGCGAGGTCCCCGGGCGCATCCAGCACTTCGCCCATCGGCAGCGCGTAGTTGAGGTTCTCGTTCGGCGACTTCATCAGCACGATGCCGATCACCTTGCCGTTCTGGTCGAGCAGCGGACCGCCGCTGTTCCCGGGCGAAGCGGCGGCCGAAAAACGGATCCACTTCCATTGGCCATCCTGGTCCTCGGGCGTGTTGGAGGTGTACAGGCCGTTCCTGATCACCACGCCGGTGCCGAGCGCGTTGCCGACCGAATACACCACCTGGTTCAAGCCGGGCCTGGTGTCGACGGCGAGCGGCGCGATATTCGGCGGATCCTTGAGCGTGAAAACCACGAAGTCGCGGCGCAGCGCGAACTTCTCGATCCTGTCGATCGCGTAGACCTTGCCCGAAGCGTCACGCAGTTCCGGCAGACCCCACAGGGTCTGGTAGCCGACCATCAACACGTGCGCGGCGGTGACGTAGGTGTTCGGGCCGATCGCGAAGGCGGTGCCGATGGAGTAATACTTGTCGGTGCGGTCCTGGTACGGCAACAGCTCCATCGGCAACGGTTTTTCGTACGTCAACGTGTCCTTCGGCTTGGCCGCGACCACCTCGAACGTCGCCGACTGGATCTTCGGCAACAGCGATGGATCGAGCGTGCTGTCGGCACGCGCCGCGCCGATCGCGAACCACGCGACGCACGCCAACAGGCAGAAGACCGCGGTGCGGACGAGCCGCGGCGCACTCGTGCCCCACACCTGCGTGGAACCGGTCGATGACGTCATGGAAGCTCCCGAACGAGAAGGCTCAAGCTGCAAACGCCGCGGATATTTGCACAACCGCGCAAGGACTGCACGGTCGTCGTGCCTGCCGCATGGTCACATGCCGGGCCGGTGCAGGATCATCTCCAGCACGAATTTCGATCCGAAGAACGCCAGCAGCAGGATCGCCATGCCGGTCAGCGTCATGCGCACCGCACGGTTGCCGCGCCAGCCCCAGCGCCGGCGGCCGAACAGCAACACTCCGAAGATGATCCACGCCACCAGCGACAGGACCGCGGTGTGGGCCTGGTGCTGCGCGCGCAGGTTGTGCACGAACAGCACGCCGGACAGCAACGTGAGCGTCAGCAGCGCGAAGCCCGCGCCGATCAGCCTGAACATCAGCGCCTCGGTCTGGGTCAACGGCGGCAACGCGCCGGCCCACGCACTCAACTGGCGGCTGCGCAAGGCGCGTTCCTGGGTCGCCAGCAGCAACGCGAGCACCGCGGCGATCGCGAGCAGGCTGTACGCCAGCAGCGCGATGATCACGTGCAGGCCTATTTGCCAATCGATGGGAAACGGTGCGGTGGGTGGCGCGAGGAATTCGTCGATGGCGAGGAACAATGCGGCCAATGGAAACAGGATGATGCCGAGCGCCGCCACCGGGCGCGCGAGGTTCACGATCAGGGTCAGCGCCGCGATCACCGCCGAGACCAGCGACAGCGCCGCGTAGAAATGCAGGTCGACGGCGCCGCGGTGGATGCCGAACAACACCCCGAAGTGCATCAGCACCGCAATGGTGCCTATCACCAGCGCCGCGCGACGCGGCGTGGCGCGCTGGTCCAGCAGCGGGCGCGCCAAAGCCGCGGCCGCAGTGAAATAGAGCGCGATCGCGAGGATCGCCAGCAGTTCCATCGTGGTGGAGTGGGCAGGCATGCGCGAAGTGTCGCATGGCGCCGCCCAAAGGTTCCAGCATCGGCGACGCAAACCCGACTCGCCCCGGGCGCGGCGCGACCCGCTGCTCGTGGCGCGATTCTCCGCTCAGTGCGCCAGGAACAACTCCCCGATGGTGAGCGCGAGCGGATAGGGCTTGAAGTGGTTGCGGTTGCTCAGGATCACCACGGTGACGTGTTGCTTGGGCCAGCGGATGATCACGTTGCGGAAGCCCTGACTTTCTCCCGAGTGCCATTCCGTGTCGCCGCTGAGGCGCCAGCCGAAACCGTAGTCGGTATCGGGGTCGGCGATGGGGTCCTTGGGCGTGAACGCGAGCTTGCGTGAGTCGGCGTCGAGCAGCTTGTCGGTGTAAAGCGCCGCATCCCACTTCGCGAAATCCTCGATGTTCGAATAGATGCCGCCGTCGCCGCGGGTGGCGCTGGTGACGCTCTGGTCGGTGCGCGTCCACTTGCCGTCGATCAGGCTGTAGCCGTAGGCGCGGTTCGCGGGCTTCGGCCCGCGGTGGTGTTCGTACATCAGCGTGTGGTTCATGCCCAGCGGCTTGAAGATGCGCTGCTTCATGAAGTCGGCCAGGTCCATGCCCGACACGCGCTGCACGATCAGGCCCAGCAGCACATAGCCGCCGTTGCTGTAGCGATGCGCGCTGCCGGGCTGGAAATACAGGCGATCCTGCGACGCGATCATGCGCAGCACGTCGTTGTCGTCGATCTGCGCAGTCTGCGTTGATGGAATCAGGTCTTCGTAGTCGACCAGGCCGCTGGTGTGGGTCAGCAGGTTTTCGATGGTGATCTTGTCGTCGCTGGCCGGAAGTTCCGGCAGGTACTTGCGCACCGGGTCAGTCAGTTTGAGCTTGCCGTCCTGCTTCAGCAGCAGGATGCTGGCCGCGGTGAATTGCTTGGTCACCGAGGCGAGGCGATAGTTGGTTTCCGGTCCGGCCTTGGTATGTTCTTCCATGTTGGCGTAGCCGTAGCCGCGCGCGATCACCGTCTTGCCGTCCTTCACCACCAGCAGCGAAGCGCCGGGCACGTCGCCCGCGTAGCGGCTCATCAGCGCGTCGATTTGGGCCTGGTGCGGGGCCGGCGTTTGCGCGGCGGCGGCCGCGAACGACAGCCATGCGAGTGCGAGGAAGACAAATGGTTTGCGTGTCATGGTCGAATCTCCGAGTGGGCCGAACCCTTCCAGAACGGACGTCATTCCCGCGCAAGTGGCGCGCCGCACGAGCGCCAGGGACGGTGTGAGTTTATCCAGTGCCGTCAATCACAAAAGAAACCGATTCCGGATCGCCGCTGCGCGGCGTCCGAATGACGAGATGTTCCTGTGGCGCGGCGTCCGGAATGACGAAATATTTCTTTGGGTAAATCTGGATGGTTTCTCTTATTGCACGGGTACATCGTAGAGCATGGTCGGCTGTGGGTGCATGGTGAGGGTGTAATGCCACCATTCGGCTGCGTAGTTTTCGAAACCCTGCGCGGCCATCGCGTGCAGCAGCCGTTCGCGGTTCGCGTGTTGCGCCGCGGTGGCGCCGGGCGAATCGGTGTGGGCCAGCGGGTCGAATAGGTCGAAGTGCGTGCCCATGTCCAGCGGCTTGCAGTGCCGGTCGTGGACGTCGCATTGCAGCATGGTCAGGTCGACGGTCGCGCCGCGGCTGTGACCCGACACCGGCGCGATGTATTCACCCAGCAACTTGCCCTTGTCGACGTTGGGGTAGTGTGCGGCCTTGGTGCGGGTGTCGGAAAGGTCATGCGCCCAGCGCACGAACGCGGCGACCGCGCGGGCAGGGCGATAGCAGTCCCAGATCTTCAGGCGCAGGTGTTGTTCGCGCAATGAATGTTCGACCCGCGCCAGCGCTTCGGCGGCCGGCTTCAGCAGGAAACACCTGGCGGCCTTGTAACCCGGCACCGGCGCGCCGGTGAAGTTGTCGCTGCCGGCGTAGTGGATGTTCTCGGCCATGTCCGGCACCAAAGTGCGGATGTCGACCATGCCTGCTTCGGCCATGGTTTTCGCAGGCGAGATCGTCGGCGGTGCATCGGCGTTTGCGACGGTGGTGATCGTCGCGAGGACGAAACCAAGAACACAGGCGGTGTGCTTGGAACCTTTCCAGAAATGCAATGAACCCCTCTCCCCTCGGGAGAGGCGTAGGGGTGAGGGTTCGGGAATGAAGGAGCGCCGTGATATTGCCGAACCCTCACCCGCCCTTTGGGCACCCTCTCCCGAAGGGAGAGGGACTTTGGGGCAGGTTTTATTCACACGCACCTTTCCGCGTGAAGGCCAGGTCTTCGTAGTCATAGCTGAAATCGGCATCCGGATCGACCTTGGCCATGTGCAGCGTGCCGCCGGCCTGTTGCGGGAAGCGCAGCCACGCTTCGGCATCGCCATGGGCCCAGTGCACGAGGTACTTGTCGCCGACGCGCATCACTTTGCCGGTCAGCGTCGGCGATTTCGCTGAAGCAAGTTGCACTTCGTTGCCCTTGGCGCAGAGATGCACTTCGCCGAACCACGGGTCGCGCCACACGCCGAGTTCATTTTTCAGCTCGGCTGGCGTGGCGGGTTTGCGCGATGAGGTGTCGGGCACGCGCGAGATGCGGCGCTGCTCGTCGTCGCGCTTCAGTTCGTCGGCGTAACTCTGGACGCTGCGCGCCTTGTCCGGCGCGGTGAAATGCTTGGTCAACATTTCGATGAGCACGCTGCGCGCGTTATCCGCCTCGGCATTGATGAGGATCACGAAACCACTCTTCTTGAACGGCAGCAACGTCATCGCGGAGTACATGCCTTCCAGCGTGCCGGTGTGCGATACCGTCATCTCGCCGTCGACATCGCCGATGCGCCAGCCGTAGCCATAGCCCCAGAACAGCGTGCCATCCCATTCGCGCTTGAGTTTCGAGATCGGCATCGGGTTGTAGGGCGTCCACTCTGCATGCCGCTGCTGCGGCGACAACCATTGCAACTGTTGTGGCGTCGGTACCAGCCAGTTCCCGGCCCAGGTCAGCATGTCGTGCAGGCTGCAGCGCACGCCGCCGGCCGCCTCCATGGTGGTGGCGTGGACGATGGCGCCGTGCGCGGAAATCGCGACGTACTGACCTCCTTCGATGACGTGCGGGTCGGCGACGTTGCCCACTTCGTCTCGATTCCAGGTGCCGATCTGGCAGCGGGTCATGCCGAGCGGATCGAACACCTCGCGGCGCATCAGCGTCGGATACGGTGCGCCGCCGGCCGCGGCGGCGACCTGGCCGGCGACGATGTACAGCGTGTTGTCGTAGGCGTAACCCGCGCGGAAACTGTAGGCGGGTTTCAGGTATCGCAGGCCATGGATGACGTCCTGCGGCGTGAAATCGTTGGGCGTCGGCCACAGCATCAGGTCGCCGGCGCCTTCGGGCAGGCCGCTGTGGTGCACCAGCAGGTCGCCGACCTGCATGTTCTGCGTCACCCACGGGTCGTACATCCGAAATGTCGGCAGGTATTTCGTGACCGGATCGTCCCAGCGCAGTTTGCCCTGTTGCACCAGGCGCGCCAGCAGGGTGGAGGTCATCGCCTTGCTGTTGGACGCGATCAGGAACAGCGTGTCGGCGTCGATGGGTTTGCCGGATGCGAGCGTGCCGACCTCGCGCGTGTACACCACCTTGCCGTGGTCGATCACGCCGACCGCAAGGCCCGGCAGGTGGTAATACGCGACCACGGCATCGACCACGCGATCGAAGCCGGTGCCTTGTTTCGTTGCAGGCGCGGCGGCCTGCGCAGTGGTCGCGCAGAATGCCAGTGCCAGGGACGCCACCACGATACGCGCGCAGGATTTCATGCGGTCTCCCATTGGTCGGCGGATTGCTCGCCCGCAACCATTTCTTCGAAGGTCTGGCGCTCGCGCACCACCGCATATCGCCCGCGGTCGAGCAATACTTCGGCGGCGAGCGGCCGCGAGTTGTAGGTCGATGCCATCGACGCACCATAGGCACCCGTGGCCTTGATCATTACGAGGTCGCCGGCCCTGCATTCGGGCAGTTCGCGCCCGCGCGCGAAGGTATCGCCGGTTTCGCAGACCGGCCCCACGACGTCGTAGGTTTGCGACGGACGTGTTGCATCCACCAGCGGCACGATGTCGTGCCAGGCGTCGTACAGGCTCGGCCGCAGCAGGTCGTTCATTGCGGCATCGAGGATCAGGAACTTGCGCTCGCGGCCGTGCTTGATGCGGACCACGCGCGTCAGCAGCACGCCCGCTTCGGCGACCAGCCAGCGTCCCGGTTCCAGCAGGATGCGGCCCTCGAAACCTGCCAGTGCCTCGCGGATCGCGCCGGCGTAGTCATTGACCGGCACCGGATGATCGTGGCCTGCGCGATAGCACACGCCGAGGCCGCCGCCGACGTCGATGCTGCGGATCGTGTGTCCCGCAGCGGTCAGTTCGCGCCAGAAAGCGGCCACGCGCTGCAGGGCCGCGCGGATCGGATCGAGGCTCAGCATCTGCGAACCGATGTGCACGTGCAGGCCGTCCAGGCGCACGTGCGTCAACGCTGCGCTGCTCGCGAACCATTGGCGAGCTTCATCGATGCTCACGCCGAACTTGTTTTCCGACTTGCCGGTGGAAATCTTCGCGTGGGTGAGGGCGTCGACGTCCGGGTTGATGCGCGCCGATGCATTGGCAACCACGTTGCGTGCCGCCGCGACGTGTTGCAGCAGTTGCAACTCGTCCGCCGACTCCACGTTGAAGCGCGCGACGCCTGCATCCAGCGCGTCCGCAATTTCCTCCGCGGTCTTGCCGACGCCGGAAAACACGATGCGGTCGGCCGGAATGCCGGCGTACAGGCAGCGCCACAGTTCGCCACCCGAAACGATGTCGGCGCCCAGGCCGGCGTTCGCGATCAATTGCAGGACCGCGACGTTGGAATTGGCCTTGGCCGCGTAGCAGACCAGCGCATCCAACCCGTGCAGCGCCGTTTGCAGCGCGTCGATGCGCGCGTGGATGGCGGATGCGGAATAGACGTGGCACGGCGTGCCCACGCGCCGCGCCACAGCGGGGAGATCGACACCGTCCCGGCACGCCGTGTCAGCGGATGCAGGGGCGGTGTGGGCAGTCGTTGCGGTCATCTTTCGTCCTGCTTGGCGTTGAGTCCCGGCGAGTCTGGCAACGTCCCCGAAATCTTGTCATTCCGGGCCGGCTGCGGCTTCATCGCAGACCGATTCCGGATCGCCACTGCGCGGCGTCCGGAATGACGAGCAAAAACAAACCCTCGTATTCCGTGACACTTTCCAGCTAATACCCCGCCGCCGACCCGGCCGAGCGGTGCGGGTCGCTCGCGCCTTCCAGCAGGCCGGTCTTCGGGTTGACCAGGATGGATTCGAGCACGCCCAGGTGGCGTTCCTTGAGCGTGTAGCCCATCGCTTCCAGTTGCTGCTTCGATTCGGGCGTCAGCAGGCCCGGCCCCACGTACACGACATCCGGGTACCACTGCATGTGGATGTGCGGCGCGTTCACGGCCTGCTGCATGTTCATGCCGAAGTCGACCACGTTGATGATGCTTTGCATCGTGGTCGAAATGATGGTGGCGCTGCCGGGGCTCCCGGTCAGGATGAACGGCTTGCCGTCCTTCAGCACCACGGTCGGCGTCATCGAACTCAGCGGGCGCTTGCCGGGCTCGACTCCATCGGCCTTGCCCTGCACGAGTCCGGCGTCGTTGGACGCGCCCGGCTTGGCGGTGAAATCGTCCATTTCGTCATTGAGGTAGAAGCCGGTGTCGCCGGCGATCTGCTTGATGCCGAACAGGAGGTTGATGGTGTAGGTGACGGCGACGGCGTTGCCGTGCGCGTCCATCACGGAGTAATGCGTGGTGTTGTTGCCCTCGCTTGAGGGCAGGAAGCTTTCGATCTGCGACGACGGCGTGGCCTTGTCCGGCTGGATCGTCGCGCGCAGCGATGCCGCATAGGACGCCGACATCAGCTTCTGCATCGGGATCTTCACGAAATCCGGATCGCCGAGGTAGGTGTTGCGGGTCGCGAACGCACGCCGTTCGGCTTCCGCGAAGGTGTGCACGAACGGAACCGAGGCATAGCCCCACTCGGCGACCGGGTAGGGTTTCAGGATGTTCAGGGCCAGGCACATGGTGGTGCCGCCGGAACTGGGCGGCGGCGCGGACAGGATGGTGTAGCCGCGGTATTCGCATTGCAGCGGTTTCTTCCATTCCACGTTGTACGAAGCGAAATCCTTCATGCTGAGGATGCCGCCGTGGGCCTCGCTGGCCTTGACCACGGCCTCGGCGATCGACCCTTTGTAGAACGCGTCGGTACCACCCTTGGCGATCTTTTCCAGGGTGTTGGCAAGATCCTTCTGCACCAGCAGGTCGCCGGCCTTCCACGGCTTGCCGCCGTGGCCGAAGACAGCCGCGGATTCCGGGTACTTGTTGAGCGCTTCGAGGTCGTTGTTGATGATCCTGGCGTCGCCTTCCTCCAGCACGAAACCTTCGCGGGCCAGCTTGATCGCGGGCGCGATGACTTGCGCGACGCTCATCGTGCCGTACGTCTTCAGCGCGGTATCCAGGCCCATCACGGTGCCCGGCACGCCCACGCCGAGGTAGGTGTCGGTGCTGCGGCCCTCGACCACGTCGCCCTTGGCGTCGAGGAACATGTTCGGGGTCGCCTTCAGCGGCGCCTTTTCGCGGAAGTTCAGGAACAGGTTCCGGCCATCCTTCAGATGGATGGTCATGAAGCCGCCGCCGCCGATGTTGCCGCAACACGGTTGCGTCACCGCGAGCGCATAGCCGACCGCGACCGCCGCGTCGATCGCGTTGCCGCCTTCCTTGAGGATTTGCACGCCGGCGTCGGTGGCGTAGTGCTGGTCCGAGACGACCATCGCATGTTTCGCCGTGACCGGCCTGGCCTTGGCCAGCATCGCCTGGGTGGCGGCGGGCGCGTGCGGGAACGCGGGCGCGGCGGGGCGGTTGTCCTTCGCGAAAGCCGTGGCGCAGCACGCGGCAACCGCCACCGCCAGTGCGGCGCGGGACCAGCGGATGCGTTGCCGCGTCGCCGGGTGGATGGATTCCTTGGCAAGCCAACGCATCGTGTCAGGCTGGAACATCGCTTTCACCTTCATGGTTGTCGAATCGAAAATGGTCGTGGGTCGTCGGTACCACCGAAAAGAGCGGCGTGTGGCATGACCGGCGCGCGGGCGACGCGACAATGCGCATCCACGGCGCGACATCATTCACCCCAGAATCCCGGCGCCGGCGGTGCCAGCAGACCGTCCTGCAGCCTGACGCCGCCTGCGTGATCGTTGGCCAGCCACAGCGGGCCATCGAGGTCGATGAACTCCGCTTCGCGCGCGACTTCCAACGCCGGCGCGATGCCCAGCGACGAACCCACCATGCAGCCGACCATGATGCGGAATCCCGAGTCGCGTGCCGCGCGCAGCAGGCGCCAGGCTTCGGTCAGGCCGCCGGTCTTGTCGAGCTTGATGTTGATGGCCTGGTAGCGTTCGAGCAGCCGCGGCAAATCCGCGGCGGTGTGGCAGGCTTCGTCGGCGCAGATCGGGATGCGGCTGGAAAAACCCCGCAAGTCCACGTCGGCCGCAGCCGGCAACGGCTGTTCGACGAGGTCCACGGCCGCGCGTTCGAGCACGGGCTGCAGGTCGTGCAGGATGTCCATCGTCCAGCTTTCGTTGGGGTCCACGATCAGCTTCGCCGCGGGCGCCGCGCGCCGCACCGCTTCGATGCGTGCGGCCGGGTCGTCGGCATCGACCTTGATCTTGATGAGCCTGGCGCCCGCGATGCGCGCCGCCGCCTGCTCCATCGCCTGCGGCGTGTCGAGGCTGACCGTCAACGCGGTCGTGACGGGTGCGCGCGGCGGCCGCGCCAGCCCTGCCCATACCGGCACGCCGGTGAGTTTCGCTTCCAGGTCCCACAACGCCGCGTCCAGTGCATTGCGCGCGGCACCCGGCGTCAAGCGCGCCTGCAGTTCGTCGCGTCCCATGCCTGCGCACAGGTCTTCGCGCAGCGACTCCATTTCGTCCAGCACCGAGGCCACGGATTCGCGGTAGCGCGGGTAGGGTACGGATTCGCCGCGGCCGATCCGGTCGCCCTGGCGCAATTCGACGGTCACCACCTCCGCCGCATGCTTGACGCCGCGGGAGATTCGGAACGGGGCGTTGAGCGGCAGGCTGAGGTGCCGGATGTTCAGTTCGCGCAGCATGCGAGCAGGTTGTCGACGATCGCTTCGACGCCCATGCTGACCGGGTCCAGGCAGGGAAGCTCCAGCCGGCCGCTGATCTCCCGGCACATCACCAGTGCTTCGCGTTCGGTGAGCTTCGATGTGTTCAGCGCCACGCCGACCGCCTTGACCGCGGGATTGGTCAGGCGCGCGGCGGCGAGGTTGGCATCCAGGCAGGTCTTGATGTCGGGTTGTGGAAAACCCGGCAGCCCGCGCATGCAAGACCGCTTCGGTTCGTGGCAGTACACCAGGGCATCGGGCTGGGAGCCATGCAGCAGGCCCAGCGACACCCCGGCATAGGAAGGATGGAACAGCGAACCCTGGCCTTCGATGAGGTCCCAGCCGCCGTCTTCGCGGGCCGGCGAAATCAATTCGGCGGCGCCGGAAATGAAATCGGCGATCACCGAGTCGATCGGGATGCCGCCGCCGGCGACGAAGATGCCGGTCTGGCCGGTGGCCCGGAAATCCGCCTTGATGCCGCGCTTGCGCATGCTGCGCTCGAGCGCCAGCGTGGTGTACATCTTGCCGACCGAACAGTCGGTGCCCACGGTGAGCAGGCGTCGGCCGGCGCGCTTGCGGCCGTTGCCGACGGGAATCTGCCCGACCGGTTCGCGGGCGTCGAACAGGGTGCGGCCGTTGCGCCTGGCCGCGGCCACGATATCGGGGTTGTCACGCAATTTCTGATGAAGGCCGGCGACCACGTTGAGGCCGGCGTCGAGCGCGGCGACCACGTCGGTGACGGTCTCGGGCGACATCACGCCGCCCGCATTGGCGTTGCCCACCACCATGGTGTCCGCGCCGGCGGCCTTGGCCTCGGCAAAACCCAGCTCGGGCAAGCCCAGCGTGAACTGGCAACTCGGGTGTCGATGCTGGCCCACGCACCAGTCGGGACGCCAATACGCCAGGCCCCTGGCCGTTTTGATAGCCAAATCGTCGGCCGCCGTCCCGAGGTACAAGAGGTAAGGCGGGCCCCACTGTCCGTGGCCGGCCGCGTTGCCATGGTCAGACATGCAATCCTTCCTTCGGATGTCCATTGTTCTACCCGGATGCAAGCTGCAGGGTAGCCGTCGGCGTGCGCCGGCCGCCAATGAAAAGACGGGTACAAGGCATAACCGGGAGTTGTGAACGACGCTGCCACCAGCTGGCGGCCAAAAGCCAGCCCGGGCGGGGCTGGCTTGGCGATGGCGGTCGCCCCAGGCGGCGGACGACCGGGGCCTCAGTCGTGGCGGATAGCGTGGGCCGGAACGGCCTTGGCGGGATTGGCCACGCCGTAGCCACGCTGCCGCATGATCCCCAGGACTTCGTCGATCGGCAGGGCGTCGATCCGATGATGGTCGCGGCCGGCCGTGGTTTCGGCGTGGAACAGCGAATTGAGGATGGCCTCCTCGGTGGCTTCGATCGCGGCCATGAACAGCGGCGACATGTCGTCGTTGCGCACGACGGTCATGGGCTGCAGCGGGCTCTTCGATTCGTGAGGCACCCGCAAGGCCTGGTCGGTGGAAAACGCGATCGCGTAATCGCCGCTGCCGTTGGATTCGATGCCGCCCGTCTTGCCGAGGCCAAGCATGGCCCGCTTGGCGAGCCGCCCAAGGTTGCGCGAACCCAACGGGGCATCGGTCGCCACCACGATCATGCATGAACCGTCGGGTGAGTCGTTCAACTTGTCGCTCAGGTAGTACTTGTGCAGCAGTTTGCCGACCGGCACACCGTCGATGTCCAGCACGCCACCGAAATTGGTCTGCACCAGCACGCCCACGGTGTAACCGCCCAGCGACGCCGGCAGCTTGCGCGACGAGGTGCCGATGCCGCCCTTGAAGCCGAACGCCACGGTGCCGGTGCCCGCGCCGACATTGCCTTGTGCCACCGGGCCGCCTTGCGCCGATCGGATGGCATCCAGCACATCTTGTTTCGTCACGTGGCGGCCGCGGATGTCGTTCAACCAGCCGTCGTTGGTTTCGCCCACCACCGGATTCACCGACATGACATCGGCATTGGCGGGGAATGAAAACGTGTAGTCGATCAACGCATCCGCGGCCGTGGGCACGCTGAGCGTGTTGGTCAGCACGATCGGTGTTTCGATGTTGCCGAGTTCGGCGATTTGCGTGGTGCCCGTCAATTTGCCGAAGCCGTTGCCGACGTACACCGCGGCAGGCACCTTGTCCCGGAAGATGTTTCCCGCGTAGGGAAGGATGGCCGTGACCCCGGTGCGCACGTCTTCGCCCTCGACCAGGGTCTTCTGGCCGACCAGCACGCCCGGCACATCGGTAATCGCGTTCCACTTTCCGGGTTGCAGCACGCCGATCGCGACGCCGTAATCGCGCAGGTTCCTGCGCTGCTGCGCGCAGGCCGGCAGGCAGGCCAGCAGGAGGACGGCGATGGTGAGGAGGCGTGCGGGCATGCTTGATCCCAGGGCTGTTCGGGAGAGTGTAGCGACCAGCCCCGACTTTCGGTCCGAGACACTTGTCGCGCGGACATGCGATGATGCGAGGCAGTCGTAACCAGCGAAAGGGGTAGCCACCCCGACCCGGCCTTGCGGAGGGGCAAGCCCAGCATGCGTTTGCGCTACATCGAACTCTTCCATGCCGTACTCACCACGGGCAGCCTGACCGGGGCGGCGAAGTTGCTCAACATCTCGCAGCCTGCGGCCAGCAAGGCATTGCAACACGCCGAGGACAAGCTCGGCTTCGCCTTGTTCAGCCGCGTCCGCGGGCGCCTGCAGCCGACCCAGCAGGCGCTGCAGCTGCGCGACCGCATCGAGAAAATCATCCAGGACGTGCACGAGCTGCAGCGCCTCACCACCAACATGGGCCAGCCGGGAAGCTGTCCGTTGCGGGTGACCTGCACCCCGACGCTGGCCCAGGTGCTGTTGCCCGCGGCGAGCGTGCTGTTGCGCAAGGCGTTCACGGACGTGACCGTCGAGTTGTCCACCCAGCACTCGGCGGTGATGTGCGAGTCGCTGACCCTGCGCGAAACGGACATCGGCCTCACCCTGCAGGACACCGGGCACCAGACCTTGCGCCAGAAGGTGCTCTGCCGTGGGCAGGTCATGGTGATCGCGCCGCCCGGTTGGTGGCCGGAAGCGGAGCTGGCGCAACCGCTGCCGATCAATGCGCTGGCCAGCCAGCCCATGATCGGCATCGCCGTGCGCGACGCGTTGGGGAGCATGCTGCAAACCCATCTTTCGCAGGTTTCCCCCACGCCGCAGATCACGGTGTCGGTGCAAACCTACCAGTTGGCCCATTCGCTGGTCGCGAAGGGCGAGGGCCTGGCCATGGTCGATCCGTTCACTGCGCGCTGCGGCAGCGCGAACAGCGTGCAGATGCGTCCGTTGAAACCGCACCTCGATGTCGTGCTGTACGCGATGTACCGACCCGACAGTCCGTTGAATCCGGTGCAGAAGCGTTTCCTCGACCTGGTGAAGCAACTCGCGCAGCGGATGCTGGCAGGCGCCTGAGGGCGCTTTGTCGGCAGCCTCGGGGCGGAGCTACCACAACTTCCAGTTATGCCTGGTGCCCGCCTTTTCATTGGCAGCCCGGCCGCGCCCGTGACTATGCTCGAAGTCACGCCGCAGGAGTACGGATGTTCGATCCGGACATGCCACTTTCGGGGGTCAGGAACGCCGGGCTGGTCAACGGACGCTCGCATGGAGCGTGGTCGGCGTTGCGCGTTGTGGCAGTACCCGGGTCTTTTCGTTTCGCGAGTTCCCTGTCGGTCCCTACGCCGCGGCGAGCAACCGCGGGCGTCGCGGCGCCGCTTTGCATCGAGACCACTCCGCAGAAAACCATCTCATGGGGAGATATCCAATGAACAAGCGTTTCGCGCATTTCATTCCGACCGCGCTGGCCGCGGCGGTGTTGCTGGGGTTGGCTGGTACGGCTGCCGCACAGGATGCGCAGCAAACCGGCAGCCAGGACCAGCAGAAGCCGGCCACGCAATCGAAGGAGGCCAAGGGGCCGGCAACATTGTCGACGGTGATCGTGACCGGCACGCGTGCGGGCAACCGTACCGAGGGCGATTCGCTGACGCCGGTCGACGTGATCCCCGCCGCGGTGCTGACGCAAACTGGTGCCCCGACCCTCGGCGAAGCGCTGCAGCGCGCGGTGCCGTCGCTGAACTTCCCGCTCGCGCCGGCATCGGACACGTTCGCTTTCCAGCGGCCGTTCGAGCTGCGCGGCTTGTCGCCGGACGAAGTCCTGGTGCTCGTCAATGGCAAGCGTTGGCACTCCGGCGCGCTGCTGCTGAGCCTCGGCCAGGTCGGCCAGGGTTCTCAGGCGGTGGACCTCAACACGATCCCGCTCGCCGCGATCGACCACATCGAAGTGCTGCGCGACGGTGCTTCGGCGCAATACGGCTCCGACGCGATCGCGGGCGTCATCAACATCATCCTGAAGAAGGGCGCGCACGGCGGCGATGTGCAATTGGTCAGCGGCAAGTATTCCGCCGGCGACGGCCAGATGTGGCAGGGCGACGGCGACGTCGGCATGCCGTTGGGCGGCGACAAGGGCTGGGTTCGGGTGGCCGTGGACATCCACAACCAGGATCCGACCAACCGCGCGGGCGTTGACCGGCGGGTGCCCTGGCTGGGGCAGCAATTCCAGTTCGGACAGATATTCTTCCGCAACCAGAACCTGATGCTCAACTCCGAGTACGATTTTTCGCCGAGCGTGCAGTTCTACGCGTTCGGCCACTACGGACGGCGCGTGGGCGAGCCGCGCGGCTTCTTCCGGTACGGCACCAACACGCCCATCCCCAACAATCCGCTGATCGGGCTGGTGTATCCCGAGGGCTTCCTGCCCAAGGAGCACGGCGATTCGATCGACCGTGCGCTGACCGCGGGGCTGCGCGGGAACCTCGGCGGCGTCTGGCATTGGGACGTCAGCGCCAACCATGGCGACAACACGGTGTACTACAGCACCCTCAACACCGTGAACTACGCGCTGCTCAATGACTTCGGCAGCAGTCCACTGGGCTTCCACGACGGCACCCTGGGTTCAAAGCAGGACACCTTCGACATCGACATCTCCCGGGAGCTCAACGACAACTGGACCCTGTCGTTCGGCACCCAGTGGCTGCACCAGTCCTTCAAGGTGGAAGCCGGCGATTTCGGTTCGTGGTACGTGGGCACGTCGGGCGTGCGTGGCGGTGCACAAGGGTTTGCCGGCTGGGGTCCGCAGGACGCCGTTTCGGTTTCCCGGCACGCGTTCTCCGAATACCTGCAACTGGAAGGCAACCTCACCGAGAAGCTGAGCACGTCGCTCGCGGTGCGCCACGAGAATTATTCGGATTTCGGTTCCACGACTTCGTACGCGGTTTCGGCACGTTACGACTTCACGCCCGAATTCGCGATCCGCGGCAGCGTCTCCAGCGGGTTCCGCGCGCCGACCCTCGGGCAGCAGCATTACTCGGAAACGACGTCGGCGGCGCAGGGGGTGGGCAATTCACTGGGGTTGCCGCCGGGGATCTACCTGCGCGGCCTGGTGCCCGTGACCAACCCGATCGCGCAGTTGCTGGGCGCCGAAGCGTTGCGACCCGAGACCTCGCGCAGCGTGACGACCGGCTTCGTGTGGCGACCCAATGAGTCCTTTGACACCACGGTGGACATCTACCAGATCATGCTGCGCAACCGCATCGCGCTGTCCAGCCAGATCTCGCTGGCGCTGCCCTCGGTCATCAACTACCTCGCGGCCAACGGCATCACCAACCTGCAATACAGCGGCCTTTCCTATTTCACCAATGCCGGCAACGTGAAAAGCCAGGGCATCGACATCGTGTCGACGTATCGCACGTCCTTCGACAACGGTGGCTCGCTGCTGACGACGCTGGGCGCCACCTACCACAAGAACAAGGTTTCCGGGGTGCGTCCGAACCCGCAGGTGCTGAACGACCTGGGCGCCATCTTCCAGCGCCTCAACCGTTCCGCCATCCTGGGCCTGCTCGCCGACACCATGCCGCGCAGCAAGGTGATCCTGACTTCCACCTACCGGCAAGGTGACTGGGGCCTCACCGGCACGGCGACCCGCTACGGACGGTTCACCAGCTACGGCTCGACCAGCTATCTCGATGACGTCACCTATCCGCCCAAATGGATCTTCGACCTCGCGGTGAACTACTACAGGGATCGCTGGACGTTCACGCTGGGATCGGACAACGTGTTCAACACCTACCCGAAGCGCGTGCCGGTGGGTGACGACACCAATGGCGTGTTCCCTTACTCGAGCAGTTCGCCGTTCGGGTTTGAAGGCTCCTTCATTTACGGCAAAATTGCCTATCGCTGGTGACGGGCTGCCGGCGCGGGTGGCGACCCCGCTCGCCGAATGGAGGATCGATGAAATCGTTGCAGGTGCTGTTGGTTGGGGTCGCGCTGGCGGTCGTCGCCACCGCCTTCGCGGCCAGCGCGCCGGTTCCGGGTTTTCCGCCGGCGTTGCAACCCGCCGACCTGGTGCTGCGCGACGCGACCATTGCCACGCTCGATCCGTTGCAGCCGCAAGCGCAGGCGCTCGCGATACGCGACGGCAGGATCCTGGCGGTCGGTAGCGACGAGTCGATTTCGCGTTACATTGGCAAGCAGACCAGGGTGATGGACCTGCACGGCGCGTTCGTGACGCCGGGATTCATCGAGGGCCACGGCCATCTGCTGGACACCGGCGAATCGCTGATGCAGATCAACGTCGGCAAGGCGAAGAACTGGGACGGCGTGGTCGCGATGGTGAAAGCCGCAGCCGCCAAGGCCAAACCCGGCGAATGGATCGTGGGCTTCGGCTGGCTGGAGAGCAAATGGGATCGCGCGCCGCAGCCGAACCTGGATGGCCTGCCGCTGCCGGCAAGCCTGGACGCCGCGTCGCCGAACAATCCGGTGCTGCTGACCACCGCCAGTTACCACGGCCTCTACGCCAACGCGTCGGCGCTGAAACTCGCAGGCATCAACGACAAGACGCCCGACCCGGTCGGCGGCACCATCGTGCGCGACGCGCAAGGCCACGCGATCGGCATGCTGAAGGACACCGCCGCCGATCCGGTGTACGCCGCGTACCAGAAATACCTCAAGGAATTGCCGCCGGCCGAACAGGCGGCGCGGCGCGAAAAGGCGCTGCAACTCGCGGTGCAGAACGAGGTCAGCAAGGGCATCACCAGTTTCGTGGACCAGGGTGAAAGCTTCGAAACCATCGACTGGCTGAAGCAGCAGGTTGCGAAGGGCGTCGCGGACGGCACCTTCCCGCTGCGGCTGTACGTCTACGTTGGCGTCACGGATGTCGCGAGCCTCGACAAGAACCTCGCCAAATACAAGACCATCGGCTACGCCGACAACCATTTCACCGTGCGCGGCGTGGGCGAGGATGTTTCCGATGGCGCGCTGGGCACGCGCAGCGCGTGGTTCCTCAAGCCCTACAGCGACGCGCCCGGCATCACCGGCAAGAACGTCACGCCGATGGCCGATCTTGCGCAGATCGCGCGCATCGCCGCACGCGACGGTTTCCAGGTCGCGATCCACGCGATCGGTGACCGCGCCAACCGCGAAGTGCTGGACATGTACCAGCAGGTTTTCGAGGAGGATCCCGCGGCGCACGCGCTGCGCTTCCGCGTCGAGCACGCGCAGCATTTGAATCCCGCCGACATCGCGCGCTTCGCCCAGATGGGCGTGATCGCGTCGATGCAGTCCATCCACGCCTGTTCGGATGCGCCCATGGTGGTGCCGCGCCTCGGCGAGCAGCGTGCGGAGGAGGGCGCGTATGTCTGGAAGAAGCTGATCGACAGCGGCGCGATCGTGCTGGACGGCACCGACACGCCGGTCGAGGACACCAACCCCATCCCGGTGTTCTATTGCGGGGTCACCCGTGCCTACGACCACGGCAGGAAGACGTTCTTCCCGGCCGAGGCCAAGACGCCGATGCAGGAACTGAAGTCCTACACCTGGAACAACGCCTACGCGATGTTCGAGGATCATGAATTGGGTTCGCTCACGCCCGGCAAGCTGGCCGATATCGACGTGTTTTCCGGTGACCTCCTGACCATGCCGTCGACCGACATCCTGCGTACGCGGGTGCTCTACACCATCATCGGCGGCAAGGTCGTCTACACGCGGCCCGGTGCGGACAAGTGGCGCAAGGGCCAGCAGTTCGACGCGATGCCCGAGTTCGACCACGCCGAGTGATCGACAAGGAATCGGTCATGCGTGCACTCGTCCTCGGCAGCGGCGTCATCGGCACCAGCAGTGCGTGGTATCTCTCGCGCGCGGGTTTCGAGGTGACGGTGGTGGATCGCGAACCCGGTCCGGCGCGGGAAACCAGTTTCGCCAACGCCGGCCAGATCTCGCCCGGTTACGCGGCGCCGTGGGCCGCGCCCGGCGTGCCGCTGAAGGCATTGAAATGGCTGTTCTCGCGGCATGCGCCGCTGGTCATCAAGCCGGGCCTCGATCCGCACCAATACATCTGGTTGCTGCAGATGCTGCGCAACTGCACGGCCGCGCGCTACGCGGTCAACAAGGCGCGCATGCTGCGGCTGGCCCGCTACAGCGCCGAATGCCTCAATGAGCTCGCCGACGAGTTCGGCATCGATTACGAAGCCCGCAAGCTCGGCACGCTGCAATTGTTCCGGACGCAAGCGCAACTGGATGCCGCCGCCAGCGACATCGCGGTGCTGGATCAATACGGCGTGTCGTACGAGTTGCTCGACCGCGCCGGGATCCTGGGTGTCGAGCCCGCGTTGGCGGATGTCGTCGACCAGTTCATCGGCGCGCTGCGCCTGCCGAACGACCAGACGGGCGATTGCGAACTGTTCACCCGGTTGCTGGCCGAACGTGCGCGAAACGCGGGCGTCGAATTCCGCTTCAACGCGACGGTGGAAGCCATCGAGGCATCCGGCGATCGCATTGCCGGCGTGCGCATCGACGGCAAGGCCGAGCGTGCGGACCAATACGTGCTTGCACTGGGCAGTTACACGCCGCGCCTGCTCGCGCCGCTGGGAATCCGGCTGCCGGTGTATCCGTTGAAGGGTTATTCATTGACGGTGCCGATCACCGATGCGGCGATGGCGCCCGTATCCACGCTGCTCGATGAAACGTACAAGGTCGCGGTCACCCGATTCGACCGGCGCATCCGCGCCGGCGGCACCGCGGGCGTGTGCGGCTACGACCTGTCGTTGCCGGCGCGGCGTCGCGCGACGCTCGAGAAGGTCGTCGCAGGCTTGTTTCCGCGCGGCGGTGATCCGAAGCAGGGTGAATTCTGGACGGGACTGAGACCCGCGACACCGGACGGCACGCCGGTGATCGGGAGTACGAAGTACAAGAACCTTTTCCTCAACACCGGCCACGGCACCTTGGGCTGGACGATGGCCTGCGGCTCCGGGCGTTACCTCGCCGACCTGATGGCGGGCGCGATGCCGCACATAAGAAGCGAGGGATTGGATGTTTCGAGGTACGGATGGCACCGCGGCAGCGCGCCGCGCATGCCATCGCACCAACACGATGCCGCGAACGGCTTTGCCGTTTCGGGATAACGAAATCGACGAATGCGTGTGGCACGCGCCATTCACAACGGGTGAGGAGATGCTTCCATGTCGTCAACGACGATCCAATCCGCCGGTGACGACCACCGCCTGAAACGCCACATCGGCACGGTCGGGCTGTTGTTCACCGCGGTCGGCTCGATCATCGGTTCGGGCTGGCTGTTCGGCGCGATGAACGCGGCGCAGCAGGCCGGGCCGGCGTCGATCCTGTCGTGGCTGGTGGGCGCGGTGATGATCCTGTTGATCGGACTCACCTACGCCGAGCTCGGCACGATGTTCCCGGTGTCGGGCGGCGTGGTGCGTTTCCCGCACTTCGCGTTCGGCTCGTTCGCGAGCTACATTTCCGGCTGGATCACCTGGATTGCGACCGTCGCAGTCCCCCCGCTGGAAGTGCTGGCGGTGCTGCAGTACGCGGCCAACTACATTCCGTGGCTGCAAACGCTGAAGGATGGCTCGCCGGTGCTGACCACGCCGGGCCTCGGCATTGCCTGCGCGCTGCTGCTGGTGTTCGTCCTCATCAACATGCTGGGCGTGCGCTGGTTCGCGCGCATCAACAACACGCTGGTGGTGTGGAAGGTCGGGATCATCATCATCGCGATCGTCGCGTTCCTGGTGGTGCGGTTCGAGCCGAGCCACTTCTTCCATGCGCAATACGGCGGCTTCATGCCGATGGGCTGGCACGGCGTGTTCTCGGCGGTGGCGACCGCCGGCGTGGTGTTTTCGTACCTCGGTTTCAGGCAGGGCGTGGAACTGGCCGGCGAAACCAGCAATCCGCAACGCAACGTGCCGATCGCGATCCTCGGGTCGCTGGCGTTGTGCACCGTGATCTACGTCGGCCTGCAAGTGGCTTTCATCGGCGCATTGCCGGAATCGGCGCTGGCGAACGGCTGGGCCAACATCGGCACCAGCTTCATCGCCGGCATCGGCGAGCACTCGATGGCGTTCGGGCCGCTGGCGGCGCTGGCGGCGGCGCTGGGGCTCAGCTGGCTTGCGATCCTCTTGTATGTCGACGCGTTCGTGTCGCCGTCGGATACCGGCCTGATCTACACCATCCTGTCCGCACGGCTGACCTATGCGATGGGCCGCAACGGCAACGCACCGAAAGCCTTGTCGCGCGTCAACGACAAGGGCGTGCCGTGGGTCAGCGTGATGCTGGCGTTCTTCGTGGGCTTGCTGTTCTTCCTGCCGTTCCCGGGTTGGCAGAAACTCGTCGGCTTCCACACCTCGGCGATGGTGATGTCGTTCGGCTCGGGTCCGCTCACGATGATGGCGTTGCGTCGCGAACTGCCTGGCTACAAACGGCCGTTCCGGTTGGGTGGCGGCTGGATCATTCCGTACCTCGCGTTCCTGTCGTCCAACCTGATCGTGTTCTGGTCGGGCTGGGACGTCGTCTGGAAATTGATGGTCGCGGTGCTGCTCGGTTTCGTGCTGCTGGCGATCCACGAAACCGGTTGGGGCAGGCACACCCCGAAGCTCGACATGCGCGCGGGTTTCTGGATGCTGCCGTGGCTGGGCGGCGTCACATTGATCAGTTGGTTCGGCCGTTATCCCGGCCTCGACAAGCACGCCGGCAACCTCGGCTACCTCGACATGGTGTCAGGGCTGGTGGTGATCGTGATCTTCTCGGCGGCGATCATGGCGCTGGCACACGCGCTGCGCCTGCGCGGAGAGCGGGTGCTCGAACAACTGGATCAACGGGCACACCCGGCATCCGGCGACCACGAGTAAGCGCGCCGAATACGGGCGTGGCGTCGGGAGGTGCGCCGCTGGGGTTGTCGCGACGAGGCGTATTCGCCGTGGGTGGTTTCTTCAGTGCGCGAGTTGTTCTTCCGCCGCACTGAATGCCGAGCGGCCGCCCTCGCGGCTGTCGGGCATCCCGGTCAGGAACCAGGCGACGCCCGTGCCGCTTGCGCGGTCGAGCCATAGTCCGGATTGCAGGCCGTACGCGGAGCCGGAATGTCCGACGCGCGTGATGCCGTCGCCGAACGGGTCGTCGCGGCAGCCATCGACCTTCGTCGCAAGGATCTGCATGCCCAGGCCCCAATGGCAGAACATGCCGCGCTCGGAACCGGATGGATTGCCGTCCTGCTCGTACGTCATGCCGTTGTGGCCGTCGTATTGCCAGACGGGCGTCTCCATCATGCGCAACGATGCCGGCGTCAACAACTGCTCGCCGTTCAGCGCGAAGGTTCCATCCCCGAGCAGCAGCATTCCGATCCGCGCAAGGCCGAGCGCCGAAATCCGCAGCCCGCCCTGGGGACCGAACAGTGCGCCGTTCTCGCCCGGCCGGTAGCGCGCGAGATCGCAGCTGCCGTCCACGGCGGGTCGCACCGGACACGCAGGCTTCTTGCCGTGGTTGTCATCGGCGGATGGCTTGCCTTGCCCGTCGTACTGGACCACGACGCGCGCGGCGGTCGCGTCGGAACAGGTTGCAAGGCTGAAACACCCGTCGATACCCAGCGGCTTCAGGACCAGTCGTTGCATCAGCAGGTCGAAGCGCTCACCGGTGACGCGCTCCATCACCTGCGCCACGACCGGGTAATTGAGGTTGGTGTAATGGAACCAGGTACCCGGCTGGTGCTGCGCATCCCACGCCTTCGGGTTGTCGAGCAGGTCGCGCAGCGGTGACCCCAATGGCGTCTGCCAATATCCCGCGTGGTCGGTCAGGCTGGACCGATGCGACATCAGCAGGCGCAGCGTGATGGGCACCGCCGGAAATGCGGGATTGCGCAGTTTCCATCCGAGGTAGGTCGAGACATCGGTGTCGAGGTCGAGCTTGCCCGCCTCGACCAGGCGCATCACGCCGATGGCCGTGACCAGCTTGGAAATCGAGGCCACGCGCACGGGATCGTTGGCCGTGACGGCGCGGTGCGTGGCGGTGTCGGCAAAACCACGGGTCTCGACCGACGTGACGCCGGTGCGATCGAAGGCGATGCGCACGCTGGCGATCGGCGGGCTCGCGGCGGCAACACCCGACGCCAGCAGCAGCCCGAGGATGCAACCTGCCGGTATGCGCCATTTCGAGACCCTGTTCATTGCAGTATCCCTGCGTCAAGCTGGGTGTTGCGAGGGACCCGCGTGGCACCTTGCACTGCGCCGAAGCGTTGCCGGTCGGCCGTCACACGCAAACGGATCATGGCTTTTCGGTATCCCCGCGCTCGATCTTGCCGACCAGGTTGTAGAGGATGCGCGAGTCCTCGGCGTCCAGCGTGTCGCCGCCCATGCCGCGGAAATGATGGTGGAACGCACGCACCACGCCTTGCGGATCGTCCAGCGAATAACCAATCGCGGTCAGCGCCATCCACGGATCGAAACCGGCTGGCGGGTCGGGCAGGGTGGCGATCGGATCGGGCCACAAGCCGAAACCATCGGCCGCCAATGTCGCCCACGGAAACAACGGGCCGGGATCGACCTTGCGCGAGGGCGCCATGTCCTCATGGCCGATGATCTGCGCGCGCGGGATGTGCCAACGCGCGGAAATGTCGGTCAGCAAGCGGATCAGGCTGTCGATCTGCTGCGGCGGAAACGGCACGTCGCCGTTGTTGTCGAGCTCGATGCCGATGGACGCGGAATTGACGTCGGTGATGGTGCCCCAGCGCCCACCGCCCGCGTGCCACGCGCGATCGACGTCGCTGACCAGTTGATAGATGTGGCCGTCGCGGCCGATCAGGTAATGCGCGCTGACCGGGCCGTCGGGATTGGCGGTGCGCAGCGTATCCAGCGCCTGCTGCACCGAATCCTGGTCGGTGAAATGCAGCACGATCAACTGCGGCTTGCGGATGTCTCGGTTCTGCGACGGCACCCACGTCGCGATGGGGTTGCGCGGTGGCAGCGGCGCGCAAGCGGCCAGCATCACCAGTGCAAGACATGCGAAAAGCCATTTCGGCGCGCGCGCGATCCGCGCATGGCATGCATTGGACATCAAGGTCTCCTCATTTCGCGATCACACCCGCATCCTGCAAACGCTGGCGCAAGCGGTCCAGCTTGTCGCCGTACCGCGCGCTGCGTGCGGTGTCGCGACGGATCGGTTGCCGCACCTGCGCGGCGCTCGGCAGGCTCTGCACGGTGCGCGCGGTCTTGTGGAAATCGATGCATGCCCGATCGAAGGGTAGGCCGCAGAAATCCAGTAGGCGGCGTACTTCGGTTTCCGGATCGGCGACCAGCGATTCGTATTCGAGGTCCATCACGCGATCCGGGTATTTGTCCAGCCAGAATCGCGTGAGGCGCAGGAAGTCGATGCAGTAACCGGCCATCTCGTCCATGTCGCAGGCAAAGCCGCTGTTCTCGCTGAAACACTGGCGGAAACAGCCGAGGCAGGTTTCGACCGGATCGCGCCTGACCACCACGATGCGCGCGGCCGGCAGCATCGCCACCGCTGCACCCACCAGGTACCAGGTGATCAGGCTCTTGTCGGTGAAACGCGGCTTGCGTTCGCGCCAGCGCGCGGTGCGCGCGATGTATTCGCGGCCAAGTCGTTGCCAGTCCTCGGCGCCGGCGTCCGGCACCCACAACGGAAACGCGGATTGGCGTCGATGCGTTTCCGCATCGACGACCTGTTGCATGTCCTTGATCTCGTTCGCGCCCTCGACCTCGGGATGCGACGCGAGGATGTGCTCGACCAGGGTCGAGCCGGAACGCGGGATACTGACGATCAGGATGGCCTCGCGGCCGAGCTGCGGATCGAGCGGTGGGGGCGGCTCTTTCGCGAACACGTCCATGATCGCCGCCACGCGCCGGTGCTCGCCCGCGGCATCCCACTTCACCCGTCGGCGGCGCGAGGCGTTGGCGCGCGCGAACACGTCGTAGGCCTGCGGGTACTCGCCCTGGTTTTCCAGTGCTTTCGCGTAACCAAAGGCCAGCAACTCGTAGTCGCGACCGGCAAGGCCGGGGCGGGCCAGCGCGTGTTGCATGCGGGCTGCATCGGCAGCGTCGAAGCGCACGGTGTTGAGGTTGGATAAACCGAACCAGCCTTCGGCGTTGGCGGGATCGCGACGCACCACTTCACGGTATCCCTTCACCGCGGCGTCGATATGGCCGAGGCTGGCCTGTACGCGTGCCAGCGACAATCGCGCCGCAACGTGCGAGGGGTCGAGTTCGACCGCGCGACGCAATGCTGCAATCGCCTCCTGCGACAGCGCGTGCCGCCCGAGTGCCTCGCCCAGGTTGAACCACGCCGACGCGGAATCCGGCGCAAGTGTGCTGGCCAGCCGGAAATGCGTGAGCGCCTGTTCGGGCTCGGCCAGTTCGAACAGCGCGATGCCGAGCCCGACGTGCAGCTCGTCGTCATTCGGAAAGGCGGCAAGAACCTTCCTGAAGCAGTCCGCGGCCTTGGCGTGATTGCCGCGGCGTTGCGCCACCATGCCCATGAGCCTGACAGCCTCGGGGTGATCGGGCGCCAGGGCCAGCACGTTGGTGAGCGACCTCTCGGCTGCGTCGAATTGCCGTTGCTGCCATTCGCTGCGCGCCCGCGCCAGCATGCGTGTGGCCATGGACGAGAGTGGCTGCCGGGCTTGCACGGGTTGCGACATCGAATGCATGTTCACTTCATGGTGAGGATGGCGCCAATACTAAACGCAGCGCAGCCCGACCGCGGTTAAAAAAACGCCGGGCATGGGCCCGGCGGCGGAGAGAGAGCGGGGAGCGCTCAGAAATCGTAGGACACCGAGAACCGGATGCTGCGCGGGGCAAGCGTGTCCTGCACCTGCCCATAGTTCGCGTTCGGGTTCGAGGTGCTACCAAACACGTCGTTGTAGAACACCGGTGTCTGCTTGTTGAGTATGTTGAACACGGCGAGGTTGAAGTCGAGCTTGTGGTCGGCCCACCCCGGCTTGTAATCGACGCTGAGATCCACCCGCTTGGTCCATGGCGTGGTTCCCAGCGAACCCGGAGGTACTGGTACGCCGCCGCACCAATAGTAGGTACGTGAACCGTGCAGGCGAATCTGGTTGGGACCGTAGTAGCCCCGGCACAGGCGCGGGGTGCCCGACGCGATGTACAGGTTGGCGCCGACCGTCCAATCCGGGTTGATCGCGTAGGCACCGAAAATCTTGATCTGGTGCCTGCGGCTGTTGGGCAACTCGCCGTAGGACCACTCCATCCTTTCCGGGAAGTCCCAGGCGGTGGTGATCGATTCGTAGGATCCGCTTTGTTGCGAGTAGGTACTCACCGGGCCTTCCGTATTGCCCCAGGTGCGCGAGAACACGTAGTCGAACTTGGCAAACCATTTGCCGTCCCAGGCGTGTTCCAGCGACAGGTTCAATGCGTAGTATTTGCGGATCGCGCCCTTGGTGAAACCCTGGTCGGCCATGGTCATGGTGACCGGAACGAGACTTCCGTCGGGCGCCTTCATCAGGATGTGGCTGGTTTCGCCGGGGTTGATCAGGATCAGGCTCTGGGCCCAGTCGGTGCAGGTGGCTTCCGTCATCCAGGCGTAACCCTGCGCGCGACCCGCCGCGCACTCGTTCTGGACCGAGTCGTAGTCGTCGATGATGCGGTCCATCTTCTGGTAGGTGCCGGCAGCGGTGAACACCCACTTGCTTCCCATCATTTCGAACTGCTGCTGCATGCCCATCACGAAATTGTCGGAGAACTCGGCCTTGATGTTCTGGGCCGCGGAGATGCGCGGATCCTTGGCCTGGCCGTATTCGCTGTCGATCGATACGCCCGTCGCGGGATTCTGCGGCAGTGGGGTGAAGCCGATCGGCTCGCCGGTCGCCGGGTCGATGCCGGTGTAGGTTCCGTATTGCCCGGCATTGATCACCGGGTTGGCGATCGAGAGCGCCACCTGGTTCGGCAGCGCCAGGTAATAGCGCCCGGCATTGCCGAACACCTTCATGGTGGAATCGCCGTGCACGTCCCAGCTGAAGCCGATGCGGGGCGCCCACTGCGGCTTGGTCAGGCGGATGTAGGGGGTGCCCGACGCGTCGTAGTTGACGAATTGGTCGTTGCGCAGACCCAGGTTCAACAGGAAATTCGGCGTGATCTGCCAGTTGTCCATCACGTACTGGGCACGTTGGGCAACATGCACGGACGCGATGCTGAGGTCAGTGTGTCGTTGCACGTAGTAGCAATGGCCGGCATCGCACTGGGGCGAGGGGCCGACATAGGGCGGGACAGCGGGATTGCCCGCGAAGATCGGCTGGTTGGGACCGACCTGCCCGTAGATCCATTGATAACCCGGTCCGGTGTTCTCGAAGCCGTCTTCCAGATCCCAGGAGTTGATGTTGTCGATGCCGACCCGGAAGTCGTGGGTGCGCCACTTGTAGTCGAGGCTCAGGCGGTAGTTCTCTATCGTTTCCCGATGGTCGGGGAGGGCCTTCGTCGAGCTGCCCTGCGGATTGTTGAAGCCCGAGCTGCCGGGTGGAAGGAACGCCGGGTCCTGGTAGGACGCGCTGGCGATGTACGGCAACGCCGGGTCGAACCCCGGGAACGCCGGCTGGTCGGTGTAATAGTGGCCGTGCATTTTCCCGAACGTCGCATTCAGGGTCAGGCTGTCCGTCAGGTACGACGTGTAATTGGCCACCCACATGCGGAACGTGGTCTTGCTGGTCAGGTTCAGGCCCGGGGTGCCGGGAACGACCTGCTTGGTATCGTAATCAAAAGCGTTGTACGAACCCCATTGCTTTTGGGAGCTCTGCAAACCCGTGACGCTCAGGATGTTGCTGTCGTTGATGTTCCAGTTCAGCTTCGCGTACACCTTCGGCTGGTGCACGGTATTAAAGTTTCTGTAAGCCGTTCCGACGTTGGTACCCGTCGTGCTGAAATGACTGTTGTCCTGCTCGACTCCCAGGAAGAAAAACAGCTTGTCCTTGATGATGGGGCCGCTGGCGTAGGCGTCGTAGATCGTTTCGCTGGAGCGGTTGCCCTTGCGGTAACGCTGCAGATCGCCGGGTTGCTGGCCGGGATCCGTCACCAGCGGGTTGGCGTAGTAGTAATTGACGGGGTCGGACCGCCAGTCCGCCGGCTGCCACAAGGCACGCACACCGAAGTGCCACTCGTTGGAGCCGCTCTTGCCGATCTGGTTGATCACGCCGCCGATGGAGCGGCCATACTCGGCGCCGTAACCGCTGATGAAGGTCTGCTGCTGCTCGATGACGCCGTAGGGCAGGCTGATGCCGCCCTGGTTGTTGAGCAGCTCGGTGGTGTTCATGCCGTCGAGGTAGTAGGCGTTCTCGGCCGTCGTGGCGCCGCCGAACACGTTGATCGGCGTGCCCAACGGCCCGCCGACCAGTTCCGGCGAACCCATGTTGACGCCCGGCGCCAGCATCGCGATGTCCTCGGCCGTGCGCTGCAGCGGCAATTGCTGGAGCTGCTTGGCCGTGATCGTGGTGACCTGGTTGGTGGTGGTCACGTCGATCGCGGGAATCGAATTGGCGGTGACGGTGACCGCGTTGAGCGTCTGGATTTTCTGTTCGGCGGTTGCCCCCGCGAAATCCACCGCGACCGCGCCGGCCGCGGCCGGCGTGATGCCGGTCCGGGTCTGCACGACCTTGCCGTCCTGCAGCAATGAAACCGTGTAGGTGCCGACGGGCAGGGTGATCGAATACTTGCCGGATGGCCCGACGGTGATGGTGCGGTTGTAGCCCGCGCCGCCTGTGATCTGGATGGTTTCGCCCGGTGCCGCCGGCGCCGTGCCGTAGATGGTGCCGTTGGTCGCCTGCGCCCAGGCGGTACCCGTGATGCCCAGGGCGACCGATCCGATGGCGATGGCCAAGGCCTTGCGCTGGAAGAGGTTGTTGCGGTGCGGTTTGCGCCGAGGCTGGCTCTTCATGCTAGGTACTCCCCAGTGGGTGGTTCACGGGTACGGCGAGTTTGCGGGTGCGGTGGGCGCGGCAATTCCAATGTTTTCTTGCTGCATCGCGGTGCACTCGACATGCGAACGCCAAGCCTGCGGCGGGGCAGCAACACGATGGGCACGGCTGTCGCAAATGCCGTCGCGCAATCCCTCGCAGGCGGTGCCGAGCATACTCACCGGTTGGCGAAAACCACCAATGAAAAGACAGACACACGGCATAGCTGCGGGTTATGGTTTCGTTGCGTGCGGCAATGGACGAAACGCCTTGAAGCCCGCGGTCTGCTGCGCATTCCGGCGTGCGCAGCCTCCACAACAGACGCGCGCCGCGACGTGTTCAGTTTGCCTCTGTACCGCTGTGGCGCGCGCTACGATCTCCGATCATGAACATCGCACCACCGCCTGCGTGCGAGCTGCGCCGTGAGGTCCGGCCTGCAGATGGCCGATGAAACAACGTCCAGCAGCCAGAATCCTTCGTCATTCAGGAGGACAGCTCGCCAACAGCGCGTGCGATCCCGGAATGACGACAGGGTTGGGTGTGGTCGGTTCCGTGTGTAAGGCTTGCCGAGGCACGACGCCGATTGATGTGAAACCGCGGAACGAAGGATGGAAAAAATGACATCGAAACGTTTTCGGCTTGCCCTGTTGTTCGGTTGCGGGCTGGTGCTTGCCTCGGGCTGTGTGCTGGCCCAATCCGTCAAGTCGGAAAACCTGTTCTACATGACCGACACGCTGGACGCGCTGCAGAGTTTCAAGGCGCATGCGTCGCAGATATCGATCATCGTGCCGGCCGCGTATCACATCGACAAATTCGGGACGGTTTACGGTGGCGTCGATCCGCGGGTGCTGCAGATTGCGGCTTCCAACCACGTCAAGGTCATGCCGATCGTCGCGAGTTTCGATCAGGAAGGTATTCACACATTTTTGAACGACCCGAAGGCGCGGGCGCGTGCGATCGACATCATGCTTTACGACGCCGGGCACTATCACTACTACGGCTGGCAATTCGATCTCGAGAACATCCATGTCACCGATGGCGAGGCCTACACCGACTTTTATCGGGAGGCAGCCAAGGCCTTGCACGCCCGCGGTTTCAAGATTTCGATGGCGGTGATCAAGGCGGAGCAACCGGTACCGGCACAGGACGATTCCGGGTTCAGCAAGTTCCTCTATGAAAACTGGAAGGGGGCGTTCGACTTCAGGAAGCTGGCCGCGATCGGCGACTTCATGTCGTTCATGTCCTACGACCAGAACACCGCCCTGACGCCGCCCGGTCCCGTTGCCGGCATCCCGTGGATGCAGCGGATGGCCGATTACCTGGTCAGGCTCGGCATCGATCCCGGCAAGGTTTCCTTCGGCATCCCCACCTATTCGGATCACTGGTACGCCGCCTGGAATGACAAGAAAGGCCCGCATTCGACACGCGATGAAATCACCTGGCGCGAAGCCCGGGACTTGCTCGACCGCCATCAGGCCACGCCGCAATGGATGGACTCGATGGGCGTCGATTACGCCTACTGGCCGGGGCCCAACGGCGTCTTCGAGTGGTTGTTCCTCGAAAACGCCCGTTCGTTTTCCGAGAAGCTGAAACTGGTCCACCGCTACCACTTCCGCGGTTTCTCGGCCTGGGTGCTGGGTTACGAGGATCCCGGGATCTGGAAGGTAGTCGCACAGCAAACCCAGGCGATCCATTATTGAGGTGAAACGGCCTGTGGCTCGGGGATGCTGGTTTTATGCTCGTCATACCGGCGTAGGCCGGTATCCAGCATTGGCGGCATTGCGGTTACGGGTTGCAATACAAAGTTGGATTGGGCCCCGGCCTGCGCCGGGGCGACGATGAAGGTCGTTGATCGGAGATTCCTTGAGAAGATGAAAAGCATGATTGCAGGCAATCAGGTTCGCACCATGGCGTCCGTCGTTCTCGTGGCAATGCTGGTCTCCGGTGGCGCGTTGGCTGCCAAGGCGGCCAGTCCGTCCGCTGCATATTCCTGGAACCATCCCGGCTGCCCATGCGCGACGGTGTTGCACGAAGGTTCGGCGGCCGACGCCGGACTGGTGCCGCAGGGGCTGGAATCCATCGACGGCACGGTCGACGATGCCCTGGCCAAGCGCGCAGCGCCGGGTGCGGTCGTGCTGGTCGCACGCCGTGGCGTGATCGCCGAGTGGAAGGCTTACGGCTACGCGTCGCTCTACAAGGACGCCGACTACACGCCCGCAGACGACAAGCGGCCGATGCAGAAGGACGAGATCTTCGACCTCGCATCGGTCAGCAAGCTGTTCACGGCGGTGGCGATCATGCAGTTGTGGGACGAAGGCAAGTTCAAGCTCGATGATCCGGTCGCGAAATACCTGCCGCAATTCGGCGTACAGGGCAAAGGCAACGTCACGATCCGCGAACTGCTGACGCACACCTCGGGTTTCCGGCCCGATCCACCGACGCCGTTGTACGAAATAAAGGGTTCACGCAAGGATCGCATGGACTACGTGCTGCAGTTGCCGCTCGAACATCCGCCCGGCACGCATTACGTTTACAGCGACATCAACTTCATCACGTTGGGCGCATTGATCGAGAAGTTGAGCGGCGAGCGCGAAGACGTGTTCGTCCGCAAGCACCTCACCGGCCCGTTGCACATGACGGACACGATGTACGACCCGCCGGCAAGCCTGAAGCCGCGCATCGCCGCGAGCGAATACCAGCCGTGGACGCATCGCGGCATGTTGTGGGGATCGGTCGATGACGAGAACGCGTGGGCACTCGACGGCGTCGCCGGTCACGCCGGGGTTTTTGGCACCACGCGCGACCTGGCCGTGTTCGGGCAGATGATGTTGAACGGTGGTAGTTACGATGGCGTGCGCGTGCTTTCGCAGCAGGCGGTCAAGCTGATCCTCACCAATTGGCTTCCGAAGTTTCCGGGCGACGACATTGGCCTCGGCTGGTCGATCAACCAACCCTGGTACCAGGGTGCGTTGGCGGGGCCGCACACCGCGGGCCATGAGGGCTTCACGGGCACCGCGCTGACCATCAACACCCGCAACGATATCGTCACGGTCATCCTGACCAACCGCGTGCATCCGAACCGCCACGGCCCGTCGGTGGTCACGGCCCTGCATCGCATCAATACCGACGTCGCGGACGCCATTCCCGTGGTTGCGCCGAGCGGCGGTGCGGCATGGTTCTCGGGCTATGGCGATTACTTGAACCGGACGCTGGCGGCCAAAGTCGAGCCGCACAACGACGCGATGCTGTCGTTCCAGACTTGGTACCGCCTGCAGCCCGATGACGATTACGGCAGCATCGAGGCATCGCCAGATGGCGTGCACTGGCAGACGCTGGGTTTGCTCACAGGCTCCAGCGACGGTTGGCAAACCAAATCCGTGGCGTTGCCGTCGGATGCGCATTACATCCAGTTCCGTTACCGGACCGACGAGAAGATCAACGGTCGCGGCTGGTACGTGGACGATCTCCAGGTTCGCGCAGGCGGCAAGACGATGCAGCCGACGATCACCGACAACCAGTGGCAGCAGCGTGACTATTGATCGTGCCCGTCGGGCGGGTGTCGCGCTGCTTGCGCTGCTGGCGTGCGCCGTGTCGTTCGCGGCAGCGCCGAGCGCGGCGGACAAGGATTCCGCGGCCGACTTCCAGACCGGCATCGAGGTCCTGCTGCACGACCGGCTCGACCTGATCCGCGGAAAGCACGTCGGGCTGATCACCAACCCGACCGGCGTCAACCGCGAACTCGCGAGCGACGCCGACCTGTTGGCTCACACGCCGGGCGTGCACCTGGTGGCGTTGTTCGGCCCCGAGCACGGCATCCGTGGCGCGCACCAGGCGGGTGCGAGTGTCGGGTCGGAACGTGACCCGGTGACCGGCTTGCCGGTGTACAGCCTGTACGGCAAGACGCGGCAGCCGACGCCGGAGATGCTGAAGGGCGTGGACGTGCTGGTGTTCGACATCCAGGCGGTCGGCGCGCGCTTCTACACCTATCTGTACACCATGGCCGACGCGATGAAGGCCGCTGCGGCGGCGCACATTCCGATCATCGTGCTGGATCGGCCGAACCCGATTGGTGGTGTTGCGGTACAAGGGCCGGTGCTCGATCCGAAGTTCGCGTCCTTCGTCGGCGAATATCCGATACCGTTGCGCTACGGCATGACGATCGGCGAACTGGCCGGGCTCTTCAATGGCGAGTTCCATATCGGCGCCGACCTCACGGTAGTCAAGATGCGCGGCTGGACGCGGTCGATGTATTACGACGACACGCCGCTGCAATTCGTGATGCCGTCGCCCAACATGCCGACCCAAACCACCGCGCTGGTGTATCCGGGGATGGGCCTGGTCGAGGGCACCAACGTGTCCGAAGGCCGCGGCACCACGCGTCCGTTCGAGCTGACCGGGGCGCCGTGGATCGATGCCGAGCAATTGGCGCGCGTGCTCAACGACAAACACCTGCCCGGCGCGCGATTCCGGCCGGTGCATTTCACGCCGACCTTTTCGAAATACGAGGGCAAGTCGTGCAACGGCGTCGAGGTGCACGTGATGGACCGCGACACGTTCAATCCGGTGGTCGTCGGGCTCACCGTGATCGCGGCGATCCACGATCTCTACCCGCAGAAGTTCGCATTCAATGCCTCCGATTTCGATCGCCTGGTCGGCAATGACTGGATAAGGCAGGACATCGAAAAAGGCGTTCCCGTTTCGGAGATGCGCCGGCGCTGGCAAAAAGGCTTGTCGCGGTTCGAAAAGGTTCGGCAGAAATACCTTCTATACAAGTGAGTCTTGGGAGAGCTCGTCATACCGGCGCAGGCCGGTATCCATTCTTTGGCCATCCGTGGCACTGGATCCCGGCCAATCCATGGCCGGGATGACGGTTTCAGCTATCCGCAAGCCCTGGTTCGTCCAGCAACTCGATCCAGTGATGCACCGGCACCGCCGCCGCACTGCCCAGGTGCAACTGGCAGCCGATGTTCGCGGTGGCGATGACGGCCGGATGGCCTTCCTGCAACGCGCCGAGCTTGTTGCGGAGCAGCGGTTCGGAAAGCTTCTTCTGCAGCAGCGAATAGGTGCCGGCCGAGCCGCAGCATAGATGGCTGTCGCGCACCGGCACGAGTTCGAATCCCGCTGTTCGCAAAATCCGTTCCACTACGCCAACGACTTTCTGCCCGTGCTGCAGCGTGCAGGGAGAATGCCAGGCGATGCGACGGCCGTGGCCGATGCCAGCGAAGGCTTGCAGGTTTTCGCGCGCCAGTATCTCGCCCAAGTCCCGCGTCAATTCCGAAACCCGCGCCGCCCTGGCGGCATAGCCGGCATCGTCGCGCAACAGGTGGCCGTACTCGCGCACCATCGCGCCGCAGCCGCTCGCCGTCATCACCAGCGCTTCGGCGCCTGCTTCGATATGCGGCCACCACGCATCGATATTGCGGCGCATGAACGCGCCGGCTTCCCCGGGCGCGGTCAGGTGGTGGCTGATCGCGCCGCAGCAGCCGGCGCCTTCGGCGCGCACCAGTTCTACACCAAGTTTCGCCAGCACGCGCGCTGCCGCCGCATTGGTCGCGGGCGTGGCCACCGATTGCACGCAACCGTCGAGCGCCAGCATCTTGCGCTCGAGACCCTGGTTCGCAGGCCATGTTGCGGCTTGCGTACGCATGGGCGCCTTGCACATGCCGCCCGACCAACTTGACGGCACCATGCGTCCGAGCTTGTAGAAAAAGCCGAAGCGTTTCGGATGCGGCACGATGGCGCGCAACGCGCGACGCATCGCGCGTTCAACCAGCGGCCGCTGCACCTGGGCGTCCACGGCGCCACGGCCGATGTCCACGAGCCGTCCGTAACGGACGCCGGACGGGCAGGTGGTCTCGCAGGCGCGGCAAGTCAGGCAACGGTCGAGGTGCAGTTGGGTCCTGCGGCTCGGCGCCTCGCCTTCCAGCACCATTTTCATCAGGTAGATGCGGCCGCGCGGCCCATCCAGTTCGTCGCCCACCAGTTGATACGTCGGGCAGGTCGCGGTGCAAAAACCGCAATGCACGCAGGCGCGCAAAATCTCTTCGGCTTCGCGGCCGTCGGCGGTGTCCTTGAATGGCGCGGCAATGTTGGTTTGCATCGAGGTTGTTCAAAACTCCGCGTACATGCGCCCGCGATTGAAGATGCCGTATGGGTCCATCGCGGCCTTGATACGCCTGTGCAGCTGCATCAACGGTGCGGGCAACGGATGATATGGCTCTGGCGAGCGAACCGGACTGCGAAACAGCATCGCGTGACCGCCATGTTTCGCGGCGGCGGCGCGGATCGTTGTGGCTGGCGCGTCGGTCTTCAGCCAGCGCAGCGCTCCACCCCATTCGATCACCTGTTCGCCAGGCAGATCCAGAATGGCGGCGGGCGGCAGCGAGATGCGCCATAGTGGCGCGTCGCCGCCGAAGAAGGGGCGCCGCTGCTCGCGCACTTCCAGCCAGAACTTGTCTGCATCGTCCAGCACGTCGCCGCCGATGGTCGCGCGGGCTTCCGCCAGCGCGCTCGGCGTCCCCGACAAGCGTACGTAGAGATGTTCGTCCTCGATATACGATGCGGAGATCGGCAGCGGGGCGGCTGCCCAACGGCACAGTTTTTCCACGGCTGCGCGCGGCGACGACGGTTGCATCAACGTGATGGTTTCGCGTGGCCGTGGCAGCACCTTGAGGCTGACGTCAAGGATCACGCCCAGCGTGCCCATCGCACCGGTGACCAGGCGCGACAGGTCGTAGCCGGCGACGTTCTTCATCACCTCGCCGCCGAAGCGCAGGATTTCGCCACGGCCGTTGACGATGTGGGTGCCGAGCACGAAGTCGCGCGCAAATCCTGCGTAGGCGCGGCGCGGGCCGGAGATGTTCGCCGCGATCGTGCCGCCGAGCGTGGCCGCCGCGCCGAAGTGCGGCGGCTCGAAGGCGAACATCTGGTCGTGCCCGGCCAGCAGTGTTTCCAGTTCGGACAGCAGCGTGCCGGCCCGCGCGGTCAGGACCAGTTCTTCGGGGTGGTAGTCGATGACGCCGCGATGCTCGCCGAGGATGAGCGGCTCGCCTTGCGCTTCGCGACCAAGAAAGTGCTTGGAGCCGCCGCCGACGATCGCCAACGGTGCGCGCCGCTTGATCGCGTCGAGCACGCGCGCCTTGATATCCGTGTTGGCATCATGCGGCGCGGTCAAAATCGTTCCAGTTCCGGAAATGGCAGTTCGCCACCGTGCACGTGCAGCCCGCCGTATTCGGCGCATCGTTTCAGCAGTGGCACGGCCTTGCCCGGATTGAGCAGGCCTTCCGGATCGAACGCGGCCTTGATCGCGTGGAACTGCGTGAGTTCGGCGGACGAAAACTGGTCACACATCTGGTTGATCTTCTCGACGCCGACGCCGTGTTCGCCGGTGATGGTGCCGCCCACCTCGACGCACAACTTCAGGATCTCGCCGCCGAGTCCTTCGACGCGTTCGAGTTCGCCCGGCCGGTTCGCGTCGTACAGGATCATCGGGTGCAGGTTGCCGTCGCCGGCGTGGAACACATTGGCGACGGGCAGTTCGTACTTGCGCCCCAATGCTTCGATGCGTCGCAGCACGCGCGGCAGGTGCTTGCGCGGAATGGTGCCGTCCGTGCAGTAGTAGTCGGGCGAAATCCGGCCCATCGCGGGAAACGCCATCTTGCGCCCGGCCCAGAACCTCGCGCGCTCCGCTTCGTCGCGCGACACCCGCGTCGCGCTGGCGCCGCACCGCGCCATGATCGATTCCACCCGTTCGATGTCGTCGGCGACCGCTTCGGCGGTGCCGTCCAGTTCGCACAGCAGGATCGCCGCGGCGTCGACCGGATAGCCGCTGTGGACGAAGGCCTCGGCGGCGCGGATCGCCGGGTTGTCCATCATCTCGAGGCCGGCGGGCACGCAGCCGGCCGCGATGATGGCGCCCACCGCGGCGCCCGCGTGCTCCACGTCGTCGAACGCGGCCAACACCACGCGCGCGGTTTCAGGTTTCGGCACCAGCTTGACGGTGACTTCGACGACGACGCCCAGCATGCCCTCCGATCCGGTCGCGAGCGCGAGCAGGTCGAAGCCCGGCGCATCCAGCCCATCGGCGCCGAAGGTCAGCAGCTCGCCGTCCATCGTCACCAGTTTCAGCTTGAGGATGTTGTGGACGGTCAGTCCGTACTTGAGGCAGTGCACGCCGCCGGCGTTCTCGGCCACGTTGCCGCCGATGGTGCAGGCGATCTGCGAAGAAGGGTCCGGTGCGTAATACAAGCCGAATGGCGCCGCCGCTTCGGAAATGGCGAGATTGCGCACGCCGGGTTGCACCCGCATCGTGCGGTTCGCGGGATCGATGTCCAGAATCGACATGAAACGCGCGAGGCTCAGCAGCAGGCCGTCGCCCAACGGCAACGCCCCGCCCGACAAACCGGTGCCGGCGCCGCGTGCCACCACCGGCGCGCCGCGTTCGTGGCACACACGCATGATTTTCTGGACTTGCTCGATGGTGCGCGGCAACACGACGACCATCGGTGTCTGGCGAAACGCGGACAGGCCATCGCACTCGTAGGGACGCAAGTCTTCCGTCGCGTGCAGGATCGCATCGTCGGGCAGGAACCGACCCAGCGCGGCGATCAGTTCACGCTTGTCGGTCGTTGGTTTGGCGGCAGGGAGGATCATGGATGCTGTAGGCTGGGTTGAGCCCGCTCTTTGGGCGAAACCCAACAGGGTTCGTTGTCTGTTGGGGTTCGCGAAGATCCGCTCACCCCAACCTACGGTGTTTGCCAGCGGGCTTGCGCGGCCGCCAAGCCGGCGCCGGCTTCGAACACGTGCCCGCGTGCGCGCAACACGTCTTCCAGCGCAGCCAGCAAACGCAAGACGAAGTGCACTTGCGAGCCATAAGCCATCAAGCCGATGCGTAGCATGCGTGGCTTGAACGGGCCGAGTCCGGTCGCGACTTCGATGGCGAAGTCATCCAGCAGCGCCTTGCGCACGTCGCCGGCGTCCACGCCGTCCGGCAGCAATACGCCGGCGACGGTGTACAGGCTGTGTTGGGGTGCCGCGAGGATCGTCAATCCCAACGCTTCGATGCCTGCGCGAAACGCGGCAAAGTTGCGTTGGTGGCGTGCCCAGCGCTGTTCGCATCCTTCGTGGTGCAAAACGAGCAACGCCGCGCGCAACGCGTAAACCAGAGGTGCCGAGATCGTGTGGTGGTACTGGCCCTGGTACCAGTATTTTTCCAGCGCGGGAATGTCGAGATAAAAATTCGATACCGGCGACTTGCGCTTGCGCACCCGCTCCATCGCGCGTTCATTCAAGGTCAACGGTGCCATGCCGGACGGCGCGCCGAGCGCCTTCTGGCTGCCGCTGTAGCAGACGTCGATGCTGGCCGCGTCGATGTCGAGCGGGTGTCCGCCGAGCGAGGCGACCGTGTCCGCGATCAACAACGCATCGACTTCATGCGCCGCGGCGGCAATGTCGGCGATGTCGTCCTGCACCACGCCGGTCGAGGTTTCACCGTGCACCACGCCGACCACGCGCGGGCGAACCTTGCGGATCGTGTCGCGTATCCGGTCCGCGTCGAGCGGCGTGCCCCATGGCGCGTCGACCCGCGTCACTTTGGCGCCCAGGCGTTCGGCCATCATCGCCAGCCGCTCGCCGAAGTAGCCCATGGTGCCGATGACTACCGCGTCGCCGGGCTCGATCGTGTTGCACAGCGCCGCCTGCATGCCGGCGGTGCCGGTGCCGGAGAGGGCGATCGCGAATTCGTTGGTCGTCTGGAAGGCTTCGCGCAGCAGCGCCTTGAGCTCGTCGAAAATCCGCAGCATCGCCGGGTCGACGTAACCCAGGGGCGGCAGCGTCATCGCGCGCAACACCTCGGGATCGAGCTCGCTCGGGCCCGGGGCGAGCAGCACCCGGGTCGGTGGATGCAGCGGTGTTTCAACGGCGTCGATGGCCACGCTTGTTTCGCCTTCAGGAATGTTTGATGTGGATATTCTCCGGCAAGCATACCGCGCGTGTGGAGGCCGCGATCGCTGCCATAGCCTCAGGCTATGCCACCCTTAGGGTTTTTCATTGGTGGCCCGTGCAGGCGGTTGGGTACGATTGACAGGATTGGCAGGGCAGGGCGTTCCGCGGAGCGAGGAGCAGGTAGTGCGATATGCGATGCACAAGGTCGGCGTGAGGCATCGCCGCGAGGATGTCGTGCCCGCCACGCGGCACGTATCCTGATCCGGTGCTCGACCTCGCCATCATCGTCATCTACCTGATCGTGATCGCGGCGATCGGGCTGCGCATCAGTGGCAGGCAACGTTCCGCGACCGACTACTTCGTCGGCGAACGCAACCTGTCGTGGTGGGCGGTGTGCTTCTCGATCGTCGCAACCGAGACCTCGACGCTGACCGTGATCAGCGTGCCGGGCGTGGCCTACCTCGGTGCCTACGGCTTCGTCGAACTCGCGTTCGGTTACCTGCTCGGACGCACCCTCGTCGCGATCTTCCTGTTGCCGTTGTATGCGCGCGGCAACCTGGTCAGCGCCTATCAATACCTGGGACTGCGTTTCGGACCGAAGGTGCAGGGCCTCGCCTCGGCGACGTTCCTGGTTACACGCCTGCTGGCCGAAGGCGTGCGGTTGTTCGCGGGTGCGATACCCATCGCGGTATTGCTCGCGGCCATGGGCGTGCACACGAGCTATCTGGCCATCATCGTGGTGCTGGCCGGCGTGACCGTCGCCTACACCTACATCGGCGGCATCCGCGCGGTGGTGTGGACCGACGCGATCCAGATGATGCTTTACCTCGGCGGCGCGCTGCTGAGCGTAGTCATTTTGTTGCACGGAACCTCGCTCGCCGATCTGGATCATGCATTTGCCGCCGGCAAATTCCGGGTCTTCGACTTCCACGCGCCGATCCTGACCAGTCCGTTCGCGTTCGTGGCCGCGATCTTCGGCGGCGCCGTGTTCACGATGGCCTCGCACGGTGCCGACCAGCTGATGGTGCAGCGCATCCTCGCCTGCAGGAACCTGCGCGACAGCCGCAAGGCCATGATCGGCAGCGCGGTGTTCGTGATGTTGCAATTCGCGCTGTTCTCGCTGGTGGGCACGTTGCTGTGGATCAAGTTCGGCGGCCGCACGCCGGCGCAACTGGGCTTGGGCGGCCCCGATGACCTGTTTCCGGAATTCATCATCCGCGGATTGCCGCCGGGCATCTCCGGCCTGATGGTGGCCGGCATCCTCGGCGCGACCATGGGCTCGCTGTCGTCGGCGATGAACTCGATGTCCAATTCGACCCTCACCGACCTGATCCGCCTGTTCGGCCGACGCGATTACGGCGACAAGGCCATGCTGCGCATCTCGCGCATCTCCACGCTGTTCTGGGCCGGTGCGCTGGTCGGGTTCGCGTCGATGTTCACCGATACCCACAGCCCCGTCGTGGTGCTGGGCCTCAGCATCACCGGCTACACCTATGGGGCGTTGCTGGGTGCGTTCCTGTTGGGATTGCTGGTCAAGCGCGCCAACCAGCGCGACGGCGCGATCGCCTTCGTCGCCACGGTGGTTGTCATGGCGGTGGTGGTGCTTGCGGTGAAAATCGACGGACAGCCGTTGGCATTTCCCTGGTACGTGCCGATTGGCGTCGCGATCACGTTGCTGGTCGGCGGCGGCCTGTCGCTGACCCATCCGCATGAACGGTCGGTGTTCGCGGGGATGGCCCCCGATGACGCTGCCGCGCGGCAACGTGTAGCCGGGCCACGCTGAACCCAACGGCTGCCAAACCATGACGTCGATCACTGCGCAGATCCCGATTTTCTCCAGTAGGATGCCGGGGCAGCCGGTGCATGATGTTCCCGCCGCGAAAACCGCATACGCGATCGGCGGTTTTCCCTGCCTGTCGTTTCCAGCGCTCGAATTGCTGGCACGCCTTCGCGCCGGCCAGCGCTGTTGCATGTCGACGATCGCGATGTTGAGTGAAAGAGGTCCGGATGGACAGGTTCCTGATTGATGGCGGTGCGCAGCTCCACGGCGAAATCCGGGCTTCCGGCGCCAAGAATGCCGCGCTGCCGATCCTGGCGGCGTCCCTGCTGACGGCCGAGCCGCTGCGTCTTCGCAATATCCCGCAACTGCAGGATATCGTGACGATGAACACGCTGCTGGCGCAGATGGGCGTCAAGCTGACGCTCGGCAACAACATGCAGCTGGATGTCGACGCCAGCGACGTGCAGGCCTGCTTCGCACCGTACGACCTGGTCAAGACCATGCGCGCGTCGATCCTGGTGTTGGGCCCGTTGCTGGCCCGCTTCGGCGAAGCCGACGTGTCGTTGCCGGGCGGCTGCGCGATCGGCGCACGGCCAGTCGACCTGCACCTGCAGGGCCTGATGGCGATGGGCGCCGAGATCTCGGTGGACGAAGGCTACGTCAAGGCTCGTGCAAGCCGCCTGCGTGGCGCCGACATCCTGCTCGAGAAGGTGACGGTCACCGGCACCGAAAACCTGATGATGGCGGCGACGCTTGCCAAAGGCCGCACGGTCATCGCCAATGCGGCGCGCGAGCCGGAAATCGTCGACCTCGCGACCTGCCTGCAGCGCATGGGCGCCAGGATCCAGGGTGCGGGCTCCAGCGTCATCACGATCGATGGCGTCGACAAGCTGCACGGCGCTTCGCACGACATCCTGCCGGACCGCATCGAAACCGGCACCTACCTCGTCGCCGGCGCGATCACGCGCGGCAAGGTGCGCATCCGCGACACCCAACCCGAGCTGCTGCTCGCCGTATTGTCCAAGTTGCAGCATGCGGGTGCGCACATCGAACTCGGCGACGACTGGATCGAACTCGACATGCGCGGCCGGCGCCCGCGCGCCGTCGACATCAACACCTCGCCTTATCCCGGATTTCCCACCGACATGCAGGCCCAGTTCTGCGCGCTGGATACGGTCGCGGAAGGGTCCGGGGTGATCATCGAGAACCTGTTCGAGAACCGCTTCATGCACATCCTCGAACTGCAGCGGATGGGCGCCAAGGCGAAGATCGAAGGCAACACCGTGATCATCACCGGCTGCGACAACCTGACGGCCGCGCCGGTGATGGCCACCGACTTGCGGGCGTCCGCGGGCCTGGTGCTGGCGGCGCTGGTGGCCGAAGGCACGACGGAGATCCGCCGGATCTATCACATCTACCGCGGCTACGAAGACATCGAAAGCAAGCTGACGCAATTGGGTGCTTCGATCCGCAGCCTTTCCGATGACGAGCGGCACCCGCCTGCCGGCGGCGATCACGCGCCTGCAACGGGCGGCCCGGCCGCCACGCCTGCGTCTTCCGCAAGCTGAGCCTTCCGGCCGTTACGTCGCGTGAGCAAGCGTCATCACGATTCCGAAGATCAAGGGAAAAACCAGGTGCCAATCGTATTGGCCGTGGACATCGGCCGAACCGGCTGCCGCGCGGCATTGTGGAACGGCGACGCGCTGGAACCGGAGGCCATCGCCAAGGGCGATGGCAGTCTGGGACTGGGCGCCGTGGACGGACCCGTTGTCGCCGAGGCGGCCATCCTCGCGGTCGCCAAGCCATTGCTGGCGGAGCATGATGTGGGTTGCATCGATGCCGTGGGTGTCGGTGCGCCAGGCGCCATGGAAGCGCCTGCGTTGGCGCATCGGCTGGCGGAGCGGCTTGCCCGTTCGTTGCCGGCCCGAAGGGTGGCGGTGATGAGCGACGCCATCACCTCGCATGCCGGCGCGCTCGGCGGCAAGCCGGGTGTGGTATTGGCTGCCGGAACCGGTGCCGTGACCGTGGCGATCGGCGCCGGCGGACAATTTCGCCGGGTGGATGGCTGGGGTCCCTGGATTGGTGACGAAGGCAGTGGCGCATGGCTTGGTCGCTGCGGTCTGCAGGCCGCGGCGCGTGCCGGCGACGGCCGCGGTCCCGCGACGATGCTGGCGGAAGCCGCGACCCGGCAGTTCGGTTCGATCGGCGAACTCGTGATGAAGCTGGGTTCCGATCCCAATCCTGCACGCTGCATGGCGGCATTCGCGCCGGCGGTTGCCGACGCGGCGCGCAACGGCGACACGGTCGCTGCGCAGTTGCTCGAAGCCGGCGCGACGGCGTTGGCCCATTCGATGATCGCGGCCGCCGAGGCATTGCATGCTCCGGGACCGGTAGCGGGGGTCGTCATCGGCGGCCTGGTGAACCTGGGTCCGGTCCTGCTGGAGCCGTTGCACGCGGCCCTCGAACGGAGCGGCGCCAACCTGCAGCTGCAGCCGGCCGAAGGTACGTCGATCGATGGCGCCCGCCACCTGGCGCTTGTCGAAAGCGGCATCCATGAACCATGGATCGTGCGAGCGAGAGGAGAACATCCGTGAACCCTACGATGCACACGCCTGCGCAGCCGGATGTCGCCCTCGATGTCCTTGCGACCGAATTCGTCCGCCGGGACCTGGACGACCTCGATCGGCGCTCGACCGAGGAGCTGGTCGACACGCTCGTGGAAGGCCAGAACGCCGCGCAAAACGCCGTCATGGAGGCGGTTCCCGCGATCGCCGCCGCTGCAGACGCCATCGCCGCACGCCTGATGCAGGGCGGGCGGCTGTTCTACGTCGGCGCCGGCACCTCGGGCCGCCTGGCCATCCTCGACGCCTCGGAATGTCCGCCGACGTTCAACACCCCGGCGGAGCTGGTGGTCGCGTTGATTGCCGGGGGGCCGGCGGCAGTGCAGGAAGCCGTCGAAGGCGCCGAAGACGACGTCGAAGCCGGCGCCGCCGAATTGCAGGCAAAGGGACTCAAATCGAATGACGCCGTGGTGGGCATCACCGCGTCGGGACGCACGCCCTACGTGCTCGGTGCGCTGCGGTACGCACGCGAGGGGGGAAGCTACACGGCCGCCATCGTCAACAATGCGCGCAGCCCGCTGGCGGACGTCGCCGACAACATGATTGAATTGTTGACGGGGCCGGAAGTGATTGCCGGTTCCACCCGGCTGTGCGCGGGCACCGCGCAAAAAATTGCGCTGAGCACATTGTCGACCGCGGTGATGGTGCGGCTCGGCAAGACCTATGGACCGTACATGGTCGATGTGCGCGCGACCAATGCCAAACTGCGCCGGCGGGCGTTGCGGATGGTCCAGCAGATCACCGGCGCGGACGAGGCTGCCAGCATCACGGCGCTCGAAGCGACACAGGGCAGGGTGAAGCCCGCAGTCGTGATGCTGCTCGGTGGCTGCGATGCGGAAGAAGCCGGGTGCAGGCTCGACGCGGCTGGTGGCCGGGTGCGTGAAGCCCTGGCGAACGGATGAGTGCGTCGTGAGCAACCTGGGAAGGTTGGCTCGATTTGGCCGTTCGCCCTTCGAGGTCTGATGAGAGCGAACCGCGGTCGATCGCCACTTGCTTCGTCATTCCGGGGCCGGCCGAAGGCCGGAACCCGGAATGACCACCTGAATGTTGCGGCAGCGCGTTATCCGCCGTTTTTTTCTTCGCCCCGCGTAACGCCTGACCCACTGGAGCGCTCACCCTTCAGCGCCATCACCACGAGTTGCTCGATGCCGTCGACCATCCGCAGTTTCGTTTCCGCGGCCGACTCGCGCGCCTGCAGGAAATCGGTCGTCGTCCCGCGGGCCCATGCACGGGGGGCAGCCTGCTTGCGGTCGAGGTAGTCGAGCGCCTGCAGGCCGATCTTCGACAGCGTCACCAACGACTGCGCCAGCGGTTTGACCGAGTGCAGGTCCGGCGAACGGTCGATCAATGCCTCCAGCGCCGGATCGTTGGCGATCCATCCCTCGAGTTGCAGGCGAATCTTCTGCTCCGTGTCGGCGTCAGGGTGGTCCACGAACCGGTCGACCCATTCGTTGAACCGGATCGCCGCCCACGGGTTCGCGGTCGCGGCATCGACGATCGATGCCAGCGGTGAGTGCGTGGTGTAGTTGCCGGTTGCCATCCTTTGATAGCCGCGCACCGGTGAAATCACGTCGACCAGCATCTGAAGGGGTTCGATTTCGTGTTGCCCCGCCAGTTGGCGCAACAACGCCCCCTGGTTGCGGATCTGCGTGAGACCCAGGTCTTCCAGCTGCAGGTTCACGAGGTACAGGCGCTTGTACATCCACGCGACGTCGCGCACGTCTTGCGGCGACCACAGCCGTTCGGCGATCGCGGCAGTGGTCGGCCAGATCCGCGAGTCGATCGTGCCCGGGCGAACCAGTTCGCTCCACATTTCGGCTTCACCGCCGAGGATGTTCCGGCGGACCGAACGCTTGAGATGCGTACCCGGTGGAATCGGATCGTTGAGGTAGTTGTCCGAAGTCGGGTAAAGCAGGTCGATGTAGTAGCCGTTCGACAGGATGGTCCGGTGGCCTTCGCGCGCAGCCTGATACAGCGAATCCTTGCCGCGCCAGCTCTGGATGATCGCGCTTTTCTCCAGACCCGGTTGCAGGATTTCGTCCCAACCGATGATCTGCTTGCCATCGGCCGTGATCATCGCCGCGAGCTTCTGGATGAATTGTGTCTGCAGCGCTTCGTTGGAGGTGATCGATGGCTGCATGTAGGCCTGGATCACGGGATTGTTGTTCCACTGCGTCCCCGGGTTTTCGTCGCCGCCGATGTGGATGTACGGCGCCGGAAAGAGCCCCGCCATCTCCTTGAAGAAACGGCCGAGGAACACGTACGTTTCCGGGTTGGACGGATCGAACGCGGGGTTCTTGCCACCGAACCGCGTGTACAAGTGGTACGGGCCCGGCGCACTGGCCAGTTCCGGGTGGCTCACGAAAAAGCTCACGGCGTGCGCGGGCAGATCGAATTCGGGCACCACGATGATGCCGCGTTCATCGGCATACTGGATGATCTGCTTGATCTGGTCCTGGGTGTAGTACTGCCCGTCCGAGCCCTGTTCGGTCAGTTCCGGGAAGACCTTGCTCTCGATGCGGAAGCCCTGGTTGTCGCTGAGGTGCAGGTGCAGGACATTCATCTTGACCGCCGCCATGCCGCGGAGGTTGCGCTCGATGACGTCCACCGGTTGGAAGTGGCGGGCCACGTCGATCATCAAGCCGCGCCACTGGAAGCGGGGTTTGTCCCGGATGTCGATGGCGGGCAGGTAGTAGCCGGTTGGGTCGGACTGCAGCAACTGCTGGAACGTCTGCAATCCATGCAGCACGCCTAGGCCATCTTCCGCGGTCAACACGGCCTGCCGCGAATCGATGTGCAGGCTATACGACTCGTCCTCCCCGATCTTGAGTACACCGGGGCGGCGCACGTTGATGACGAGCTGCGCCTGCTTGTCGCCGGGACTGGCCGTCACAGCATGTTGACTGAAGGCGATTCCGGAACGCCGTTGCAGGTGCTGCAGCAATCGGGTTGCCGCGTCGTGGACGCGCGGTCCCGGATGGCCCGTGACCGCGATATCGAATTGCTGCGTCAGTGCAAGGCGACCTTCGTGAAGCTGGACGTGTGCCGGCCATGGCATCAGGTTCAACCCGGCTTGCTGCAACGGGGCTGGCACGCCATCGGCAAACGCCGGGACAGAGGCGAGCGACAACGCAAGCGCAAACACCACCAAGATGAGTTTCGCCACTTTGTGGAATCTCCTCACGTCATTCCGGCGAAAGCCGGGCCGTGTTCGCACGACTGTAGACAAGAAGTCCACTTTCGATGCCAACAACGGCAACATGGATCCCGGCCTTCGCAAAAGAAAAGGCGGCGCTACGCGCCGGATGACGAGCAATAGTAGGCCCTGGTTCTTTCATTCGAGCGGCACGCCGGCACCGCGCAAACGCCGGCGCAAGCGATCCAGCTCGTCGCGCGCGGCCTCGCGGGGTTCGAGGCAGGCAGGATCGAATAACAATCCGCAGAAGTCCAGCATGCGGCGGATGGCGTCCTCTGGATCGGCGACCAGCGCTTCGTACTGCAGATCGAACACCTGTGCCGGATATTCGTCCAGCCAGAAACGGGTCAGGCGCAGGAACCCGGCGCAGTCATCGGCCAAGTCGTCGAGGTCGCAGGCGAAAGCGGCCTCTTCGATGAAGCAGTGGCGGTAGCACGCCACTGCTTCACCTTTGCCGATGTCACAAATCGACGTCGAGGTTGACGTAGACCGAGCGCCCCATCATGCCGTAGATGGCGTTGTAGTACGGAGGCGAAGTGTAGGTCGGGTCTTTCGGCCCGAAACTGTTGAACACGTTGACGACGTCAAGACCAACTTTCCAGCCCGGGGCGATCTCTTTCGATACCGACGCATTCCACTGAATGAACGGCCGCAATGGGTAAATCGTGCCGGTATCCGCCGGAACACGGGTCGCGTAAAAGTTGGGCCGTGAACTGTCGCGGAATCCGTACAGATAGACATTCCAGCCGTCCTTGATCCAGCCCAGGGTCCAATTGGTGCGCATGCGAAATGCCACATCCCCTGTCCAGTGCATCGCGTCTTGCCAGACGTCCCCGGGGGCGACCTGCACCTGATAACCCATGACGCGGGTAAAGCCGATGTCGGCTTTGAAGTCGCCGAATCGACCCCAGCTCCAGGCGTAGCGCAAGCTGGCGTCGAAACCATGGGTTTTCACACCGGATTGATTGATCGCCTGGACACTCAGACCCGTGATGTGACCTGTTGCGTCCCGCGTTACAAAGCTTTGGTACAGCTTGCACTGGGCCGAGTTGGGATCGATCGGCGTGCCGTTGTCATAGGATCCCAGGAGACAGGCCGTGTTGACGTTCAATATATCGCCCGTGTCAAGGTAGACACTCTTGTTCTTCAGTTCGATGTCCCAGTAGTCGAGGCTGAACGAGAGTTTCTCCGCCACGTCCCAGACAAAGCCGGCGCCATTGGATACTGCGGTCTCCGCTTTCAGGTGCGTGTTTTCACCGCCGGAGATGTACCACAAACCATCATCGTACGCACCGGCGTAGCATTGCTGGGTGTCATTGGTGTTGGTCAGATCGAGACCGGCCTTGCGGCACAGGTATTCGTTGGTGAACGTGCCGTAGGCCGATACTGGTCCGCCATAGATCCACATCAGGTTGGGAGCGAGAAAACTCGTCTGGCGGCTGGCGCGCAACAGCAGGCTGTCAAACGGCCGCCATTCCAGCCCGGCAGCCCAGGTCATGTCACCGCCGATCTGCGAGATGTCATCGTACTTGTCATAGCGCGCGGCAAGACTCGCGGTCAGGGTCGACACGATGGGGACGCGGAACTCCATGCCCGCGGCATAGCGATTGCGCGAGCCGCCTCCCCACGTGGCGTTGTAGTTGAAGGAGTGGTCCGGTCCGTCGTAGTAGTTGCGCGAGCGAACATCCGGACCCAGGAAGTACTTCGAATGCTCGCCTTCCAGCACGACGGACATTTCCACATCGCCGGCAGGCAGCGTGAACAAACGGCCTCCGAACACGAACTGCCCCGAAGCGGCCTGTGAGGTATTGTGGTTGTTGAGGATGTCGGTGACCGACGCGTAGTCGGCCGGCGACATCGGGCCGAACATGTGCTGGAACTGCAAAGGTCCAAGGTCATAGATGGGCGAGTTGTTGTCGGCCGCAACGTAACCGACCGCCGGGCCGAAGAAATAGTCGTTCACCTTGTTCGTGATGGGTCCGCGCCACCAGCTGTGCATCTTGTCCTGCGAGAAGGTGAGGCTGGCATCCCAGTCGAAGCGATCGAACAGCCTGCCTCTCACGCCGACGTTGGCGTTGATGGCGGTATCCTCATAGGTTCGCGGCGACAAGCCGCCGATCTGCGTGGCATCCAGGACGCGCTGAAACTCGAACTGCCCCAGCGTCGTGTCGTAGGCGTCACCCTGGTTGAACATGAACAGGTTGGAGCGCTGGGTCATCACGTCGCGCGCGCGGGTCACCAGCAACTGGCCATAGGCATCCACCGTGTCGGTGATGTGATACTTGCCCGACACAAAGGCGGAAGTCTTGTTGTATCTGTTGGCCAACGTGACCCAGTCGTAATAGTTCAACGCGCCGCAATTGGAAGGCGTATTGCCATCGGCCTTGTACGGGTAGTACGGCGCATGGCCCACCTGGCCGCAGCTGTATTCCAGTGCGCCGCCGGCGTCCGGGGAGGTGGGAGACGCCAGAACCAGATTGCCAGCCTGGTCCAGCCAGTAGTTGTAATGCATGTAGCCGCCCGGCGTGGCGTAGGTCCAGAGCGCCAGGCCTCGGGTGGGCGTATAGGTCGGGTGATTGGGGTCCGGGTTTTGTTGTGGGGCCGTTCTCGGGTTGTAAAAGCCCTGGTCGCCGCGCTGCCAGGCGTAAAGGGGCTTGCGGAACAACTGCTCGAAGCCATAGGTGATGCTGCCGCGATCCCAGACCTTGCCCCCGCTGAACTGAAGATCGAGGGTGTTGCCTCCCCCCAGGGTGGAGCCGCCTTCACGCAGGCGCACATGGTTGCCTTGCCAGTTTTCCTTGGTGATGATGTTGACCACACCGGCCACGGCGTCGGAGCCGTATACGGCCGATGCACTGCTGCTGAGCACTTCGATGCGATCAATGGCTGCCATCGGGATGTTGCCGATGCTGATTCCCATGTCTCCCGCCGTGGATGCCGCGGGGTAGTCCGCCATGCGTTTGCCGTTGAGCAGGATCAACTGATAGCCAACGCCAAGGCCGCGCAGGTTGAGGTACTGGGCATCCGGCTGCTGATTGCCGAAATTCCACTCGCCGGCAACGACGGCGCCGGTGTATTGGGTGAGGGTGCCCAGGGCTTCGGCTACGGTCGTGAAGCCTTCCTCCTTGATGTCCTGGGCGGTGATGATCACCACTGGCGACGGACCTTCGATCTGCGCACGCTTGATGCGCGAACCGGTTACGGTGATTTTCTCGAGCGTCTGTACGCGAGACGAGCCGGTAGTGGCTTTCGCCTTGGTTTTCGTCGTGTCTTGCGCAGTGGCCTGTGGGGCAGTCTGCGGCGCATCCTGCGCGGTGGCGGAACTGGCGCCGCTGGTTGCCTGCGCCCAGCCCGTACTCGCCAGGCTGAAAGTGACCGCGCCGATGGCGAGGACCAGCGCTTTGCGCCGGAACACGTTTTTGCAATGCAACGAATGCGACTTGCGCTTCATGATTCCCTCTCCCCAATCATGTGATTCAAGTGATGTGGTCTCGACGCAGCGATCGTCTGCTGCCGCATCCTTTCGCCAGCATGCCGCGTGGCCCCAGGGTCAAGGCTTCCGTTGACCCGCCGCCGAGCAAGGGTACTTGTCCCCCCGTGGCAGCCACCAATGAAAAAACAGGCATGCGGCATAGCTGGGGGTTATGGGATGCGGCCGGTGCCCGGGTTGGCCGCGTCGCGGTACCCGTTCACCCAGCAAGCGATCCGCAGTCACCACATCGCGAATTCCATGCCGAGTGGATTCGCCGATCGGGCCTGCAGCGCACTTGCCGGCGCCGTGTCGAAGTCGTTCAGATTTCCAGCCAAGTTTTGATTTTCACCTTGCGCCGGAATTTCAACTGCTGCATGCGAGGCGCCTTGCAGACGAGAGATCACGCTGCAACCCGTGAAACTACCCCGGTATCATTCCAACGTCTTGCAAGCGCTGACGCAAGGGGTCCAACTTGCTGCCATAGTGGTCACTGCGTGCCGTGTTGGAGCGCAGGGGCTGGCGCACCTGCGCGGCGCTGGGTGTCAGCACCGCGCGCGGCGTCTTGTGGGGCTCAAGGCAAGCGGGGTCGAAGGACAACCCGCAAAAATCCAGAAGCTGGCGAATGACGCGTTCCGGGTCGGCCAACAACGCTTCGTACCGCAGATCGAACACATTCGCCGGGTACTTCTCCAACCAGAAACGGGTCAGGCGCAGGAATCCGGCGCAGTAATCGGCCAGGTCGTCGAGGTCGCAGGCGAAAGCGGCCTCTTCGGTGAAACAGTGGCGGTAGCACGCCAGGCAAGTCTCCACGGGATCGCGCCGGACGATGATCACGCGCGTCGCCGGCAGCATCGCCAGCGCCGCGCCGACGAAATGCCAACCCATGAGGTTCTTGTCGGTGAAGCGTGGTCTGGCCGCGCGCCAGCGCGCGGTTCGCGCGAGATACTCTTGGCCGAGCCGCTGCCAATCCCGGGTCGTGGTGTCAGGGACCCACAGCGGGAATACCGACCCGCGGCGTCGCGACTCTGCATTGACGAGTCGCGACATGTCCCTGATTTCGTTGGCTCCTTCGACATCCGGATGCGAAGCCAGGATCTGCTCGACCAGGGTCGAGCCGGAGCGCGGCATCCCGGTGATCAGGATGGCTTCCTTGCCGACCGCGACATCCTGTGACCGTGGGGCGGCGTCTGCAAAGGCGTTGCGGATCGCATCCACGAGCCGGTGTTCTTCGGCGGCGTCCCATTTCACCGGCATGCCCGCGCGTTGCGACGCGTTCGCCTGCCGGTAGATTTCGAATGCGCGCGCGTGATCACCTTGGTCTTCCAGGGCTTTCGCCAAGGCGAAGCCGAGCAAGTAGTGCGCGCGGACTGGCAGGTCATTGCGCGCGAAAATCTTTTGCAGGCATGCAGCATCGGCGGTGTCCAGAACCGCATTCAGAGACAGCCCGTACCAGCCATCGGCGTTGACGGGGTCGCGCCGCACCACCTCGCGAAATTCCGCCACCGCGGCCTCGACCCGGCCCAGACCGGCGTGGGCCCGCGCCAGCGAAAGCCGTGCCTCGATGTGTTCGGGTTCAAATGCAAGCGCCCGCTGCAAGGCCAGGACGGCTTCGTCCCCCTGCGCCTGCCGCCACAGCGCTTCACCAAGATGGAACCATGCCGCTGCCGAGTCGGGCTCAAGTTGGCAGGCGTGCCGGAAGTGCTCCGTGGCGTCTTCGGCCTCGCCGAGCGAAAGCAGCGAGAGGCCTAGTTCGCTGTGCAGGAAAAAATCCTCGGGCCACACCGCAAGCACCGCGCGATAGCAATCGACAGCCTTGGCATGCTCGCCGCGGCTGCGTGCGACCATTCCCAACATCCGGACCGCCCGTGGATCCCGCGGCGCCAATGCCAGCACGCTGGACAGTGTCCGTTCGGCGGCTTCGAACTGGCGCGCCTCCCATTCACTGCGCGCCCGCGCCAGCAGCCGGGTGGCGACGGGCGAAAGCGGAGTTCGCGCCAAGGTCTGGGTCAAGCCTGTTTCTGCTCCGGATTTCACGTCATCGCAAGGTCAGTGTCCTCGGCGCAAAAGCTTGGGACGCGCACCGGTTTGGCTGGCAACCGGTGCGCGTCCGCTTCTTCGACCGAGTCACCAATTGTAGGCAATCGAGAACCGCGCGGAGCGTGGCGGCATCCTGGCTTCGATCATGTTGTAGCTGGTGCCAGGACTGGATGTCGAGACGAAATAGTCGCCGTAGAACGTGGGCGTCTGCTTGTTGAACACGTTGAACACCTGGAACTTGAAGTCCAGCTTGTGTTCGGCCCAAACCGGCTTGTAGTCCACGCTGAGGTTGACATTGTGGATCCACGGCGTGCGCTTGGTTCCGTACGGCGGAACCCCGGAGCCGGGTGCGGTGGATACGCCGCCGCACCAGTGGTACTGGCTCGATACCTCGAAACGCGTCTGATCCGGTCCGTATCTGCCGCGGCACATCCGCGGCGTGCCCGAAGCGATCCACACGTTGGCACCCAGGATCCATTCCGGGGTGATCGCGTAGGCGCCGTAGAGTTTGAGCGAGTGCGTGCGGTCGGTGTCCAGGACGCCGTTCGAATTGTCCATGATCCTGGGGTAGGCCCATACCGCGGTGAGGTAAGCCACGACGCCGCTGGATTCGTACATCGGTCCGACCGGACCGTCATCGTTGCCATACATCTTCGAGTAGACGTAATCGATCTTCCCGAACCACTTGCCGTCCCAGACGTGGGTGAGCGACAGGTCCAGCGCGTAATAGTTGCGCTTCGGACCCATCTGGAAGGTCTGGTCCGCCGCGGTCCAGTTGATCAGGCGCAACGTTCCATCCGGCGCGCCCACGTAAATCTTCTGGTCGACGCCGGGATTGACCATCACGGGGCTCTGGATCCATTGGCTGCAGGTGCCCGGAGTCATCCAGGTGTAGCCCTCGCGCACGCCTTCCGCGCACATCGACTGGGAATCGTCGGTGCCGCCAATCATCGTGCCCAGTTTCTCGTACGTGCCGGTGGCCTCGAAAACCCAGTCCGTGGTCAGGAAATGCAGCTTCTGTTGCATGCCCAGCACGAAGTTGTCGGAGTAGGGCGCCTTGATGTTCTGCGACGCCACGGTCAGGTTGTTGCGCGGGTAGCCGTACTGGTTGCAGCACGAGACTCCCCCCACGGGATTCTGCGGCAGCGGCTGGAATCCCGTCGGTGCGCCGGTGGTCTGGTCGATGCCGGTGTAGGTGCCGTATTCGGTGATGTTGACGATCGGCGCGGTTACCGTGGTGCCGACGCCCACCGGCAGGGTCAGGTAGTAGCGCCCGGCGTTGCCGAAGACCTTCAGGGTCGAATCACCGTGCACGTCCCAGCTGAAGCCGATGCGCGGTGACCAGTTGGGCTTGGTGAGCCTGATGTAGGGTTTGCCCGCAGCGTCGTAGTTGACGAATTGCTCGTTGCGCAGGCCCAGCGTCAACAGGAAGTTCGGAGTGATCTGCCAATTGTCCTGGACGTATTGCGCGCGTTCGGTGACACGTGTGGACGGAGAGTAGGACTGGAAGAGCTTCATCGCGTAGTAGCCGCTTGCGCCGGCCGGATTGGAACTCACTGGCCCCACGTATGGCGGGATGCCCGGGTCGCACGCGGGATCGGCGCAAACAAGCGGCTGGTTGATCTCCGCGCCCTGGACACTGCCGTACGACCATCCGTAACCCGGCCCGGTAGTCGCGATGCCGTCGTTGATGTCCCTCTGTATGTCGTTGTCGATGCCGAACTGGAAATCATGGTTGCGCCACTTGTAATCCAGGTCCAGGCGGTAGTCGGTGAGGTTGACCTTGTGGTTGTCCGGCGTCACCGTCAGGTTGTTCTGTGTATTGCCTATGGGGCCGTTCGGCGTGTACGCCGGGTTTTCGTTGGAGATGCCGCCCACGAACACCATGTCGGGATCGTACCCGGGGTAGCCAGGCTGGAAACTCCCGTACTGTTCGCGCGACTTGCCAAACATGGCGTGCAGGGTCAGGTTGTCGGTGACGTAGGAGGTGTAGTTGAGCACCCCCATCCGGTAGACGTTCTTGCCCGTCATTCCCAGGTTGAAAAAGCTCGTCGCCTTGTGCGTGTCGTAGTCGTAGTTGTAAGCCGTGTCCCAGGTTTTCAGGGAGCTCTGGAGGGCGGTAAAGGTCAGGAAGTTGCTGTCGTTGATGTTCCAGTTGATTTTCGCGTAGATCTTGGGCTTGTGGGTCTTGTCAACATACTGATACCCACCGCAGTACTTGCAACCCACGCTTGTGTAGTCCGAATCGTCCTGCTCGGCGCTCAGGAAGAAGAACAGTTTGTCCTTGACGATCGGGCCGCTGACATAAGCGTCATAGACCGTACTCATGCCGTGGTTGTCCTGGTTGTACGAGTACAGGTCCCCGGCATGGTGACCCGCCCGCGTGACCAGTGGATTGGCGTAGTAGGTGTTCTCGGGATCGTCGGTCCAACTCGCCGGCGACCACTGGGCGCGGACGCCGAAGTGCCATTCGTTGGAGCCGCTCCTGCCGATCTGGTTGATTACACCGCCGATGGCGCGACCGTACTTGGCGCCATAGCCGCTGATGAAGGTCTGTTGCTGCTCGATCGAGTTGTACGGCAAGCCGATGCCGCCCTGGTTGTCGAGCACGGCGCTGGTGAGGAAACCATCGATGTAATACTGGTTTTCCGCCGTCGAGGCACCGCCGAAGGTCACGGCCGGTGTGCCCAGCGGCCCGCCGACCAATACGGCTGATCCTGGCTGTACGCCCGGCGCCAGCATCGCGATGTCTTCGGCGGTACGCCCCAGGGGCAACTGCTGCAACTGCTTTTGCGTGATCGTGGTGACCTGGTTGGTGGTGGTCACATCGATGACCGGTACGCTCGCCCTGACGTCCACGGTGCTCAGGGTCTGTGCGTTCGCGGTCGCGGACGTGAAATTGACGGTCACCGCGCCCGCAGCGACCGGGGCCACGTCGGTCTGGCTTTGCACCACTTTCCCGTCCTGCAACAACGATACGGTATAGGTGCCGACCGGCAGGGTGAGCGAATACTTGCCGGATGGTCCCACCGCGATGGTGCGGTTGAATCCGGCGCCACCCGTGATCTGGATGGTCTCGTTGGGAGCCACGGGCACCGTGCCCTGAATGGTGCCGTTCACGGCCTGCGCGAACGCGCCGCCGCCGAAGGTGAGGGCAATCGTTCCGCCGATTGCCAGTGCCAGCGCTTTGCGCTGGAAAACATTGGCGCAAAGACGCGCACGCAAAGACTTGCTCTTCATGTTACGTCCCTCCTGGGATGGAATGCAGGCACAGTGAGCTTGTGCTGCGCGGCTTTGCTTCCCCCCGTCACGCCCAATGACACTGCCGAGCGGTCGATCGGCAGCATCACGGCGGGCGCGACGGTCAAAGCCGCTGTTGAACATCGCTCGCGGTTCGTTCCCGAGCATAACGATCGGCTAACGAAAACCACCAATGAAAAAACGGGCACCCGGCATAGCTGAGGGTTATGGCCCTTTGCCGGCATTGCGGCCGCAATGCGGAGGGCGTGCAACGCGGGGCATTGCACCGATGCCCGTCAGACGTCGACGCAGGGGATTCGACTTGCTGCCACAGCGTTAGCCGTGCGCGCGGTATCGCGGCACGGTGGCTGTCGCGTTTGCGCGGCGCCGGAGGAGGTTGTCTCGATGATCTTCGCGCCGGCTTCTTTCAGTATCCGGACGATCGGTTCTTCGCTGGACTTCGACTTCTTGATGCAGGGAACCCTGGGTGGGAACCCTGCTTCAATCTGGCCCGAATCAGCGAGGACGATTCACACCCATTTGCGGGCCGCCTCCTCCGCCGCCCACCGGCATTGCCGATGGGCAGCGGGCGGTTCAGAGGGAATAGTCGGCCAGTATCCCATCCACTCGATGGCGTGACCCAGTGCCGATGCGCGATCGCGTCTCAGAAATGGACGGTTGCACGCAACCAGTAAGACCTGCCCATGAAGTCGTATGTCGACGCATCGGATGTCGCATCAAGGACGTCCTGGGTCGAAATGAGCGGCGGTGGGCGATCGAACATGTTGTTCACGCCAGCATTGATGGTTGTATGCAAGCGTTTGATGTCATATCCGACTTGAAGGTTGTTGTACAGGACCGACGCGATCTTCATGGGCACGTTCGGAAGATTGACGTCCGCTGTCCGCTGCTGGCGCGGGTCGGGACTGCCGTCCTGGCTCTTGCCGACGAACTGGGCTTGCCACGATGCGTTCCATGGCCCCATCTGCCAATTGATGTTCAACAGTGCGCGGATACGCGGGAAGTTGCCGAACGGCTCGTAATACTGACCGGCGAACTCGGTCGGTATGGTGATGCCGGGAATGGCGTCGTTCTCCGCCTTGGAGATGTAGGTGCTACGCAGATCCACGGACCACCGCCCGGGGGCGAAGGACATCTCGGGGACGGAGTAATGCAAGTCGAGGTCCACGCCGCTGACGTTGAGCGTGCCCAGGTTGATGATTGGGAGGCGCAGGAATGCGGTGTGGTCGAAAGCGCTTCGCGATACCAGGCCGCACATGTTGCCGCTGTCGTTCGCAAAACACGCGTTCATTACCGGTTGCGCAACGGCCCGCGTCAGAGTGTCCCGCAGGGCCACCCTCCAGAAGTCGAGCTGCGCTGACAAGCCAGGCAGGTAGTGCGGTTCATACACCAGGCCGAAGTCGAATGTCTTGCCCTGTTCGGGCTTCAAGGCGAACCCGGCAGCCACCGCGCCCTCGCGGACGACGTTGGTGTTGATGACCTGGGGTCCGACCCAGTTGGGCGGTACGCCTTGGCAAGCTCGCGGATGCTGCGCCAGTACTGCCGCCGATAGCCCGATACACGGATCCATCAGGGCCGGCGTCCCGCCTGTCGCGCCGCCGTACAGGTTGCCGATCGTTGGTGCCCGGAACACCGAAGTCACGGTTCCGCGCGCCATCAGGTCCTTCGTCGGCCGCCACTCCAGCCCGACCTTGTAGTTGGTCGAACTACCCGCCACGGACGTTTTCGTGTAACGGTCACCCAGCGTTGCGTTGAGCGATCCGATGACGGGGGCGTCCTTCAGGATGGGTACGAAGACCTCGGCATAAGCCTCCTTCATGTCGATCGCGCCTTGCAGGTCGGTATCGCAAATGGAGCTCGGTGCATTGCAAGTGCCGGTGGCGGTACTGAGCCGCTGCGAGTCCACGGAGTTGTGTTCCGATTCCTTCCAGTAGTCGATCCCGACTGCCGCCTGGACCGTGCCAGCCGGCAATTCGAACAATGGCCCGGTTGCATCCGCATAAAAGGCGCGGCGCGTCGACGTGTTCTGCCCGAAGAGGGCGGCGAAGAACGGCCTGATCTGGTCGCTCACCTCGGCGGATCTTTGATTGAACATGTTGATGGGCACGCAGCCCTGTATGGCCGATGCCGGATCGTTGGGTATGGCCACGCACGTCGGGACTCCGTTGACCAGCATGGATGGTCCAAGACCATTGCGGAACCCGCTGGTGAAAACCGGATACCCATTGTAGGTTTGGTTCTGGCGGGTGTGCCCGTAGTTGAAATAGGCGTCCCAATCCCATCCGCGAATCGTTCCGCGGAGTCCGAATGTGGTCTGCCCGGTCGTGGTGTTGAAGTCGGTCAACTCCTGCCCGATCCCGCTGAACCGGTACAGCGCCTTGTAGCCGTTGGTGCCGCCAAAATTCACGCCAAACGGGTTGTACATGTTGTACTGCGAGATTTGTATGTTCGACGCAGTCATGTCGAGAAGTGCTGGCGGATCGCCTTCCTGGGCACGCGTATTGTTGTAGAGAAAATCCGCAAAGAACTGCACATTGTCCGCGAGCTGGTACTCGGCATGCGCGTAGGTGCTTACGCGCTCCGACGGCACGTAAAGCCACGTGTAGGACTGGAAATTGAAGGCGTCGTTGAGGATGTTGAAGCACTTGTAGTTGTCGAGTGAAGTGCCGTTTCCGGACGCCAGTGTCACGGAGCCACATCCGAAGCTGGAGGCCAGATTGGGTGGCATGAACAGCCTGCCTCCGGGAACCCGCGACGAACCGGTCGGCACGATCTGGCCCGATGAGAGATACAGGGCCTGTTTGGAGAACCAGCGATCCGCTGACTGGATGCCGTCCTGTTTGTTGTAATCCACGTCGAATACAATGCTGCCTTTTTCACCACTGTATCCATACAGCAAATTTGCCCCGGCAGATTGCCCATCGTGACGACTCGTGGTCCCGTAGTTGGCAGATACCTGGAAGCCCTTGTATTGTTTCTTGAGAATGATGTTGACCACGCCGCCTATGGCGTCGGACCCGTACGTCGCGGATGCGCCATCTTTCAGCACCTCGACGCGGTCGATGATTTGCACCGGAATCGTGTTCAGATCCGTGTTCAGGTAACGATGGCCGTCAATAAGCACCAGGGTGCGCTGTGAGCCCAGTCCGCGCAGGGAAACCGACCCGCTGCCGTCGCCGCCGCCACTACTGTCGACCTGCGGGCCGAGGGTGTTTCCCGCGTTGGCCGGCAGCTGCTGGAGAATCTCGCCGAGGCTTTGCTTGCCGGTGTTGAGTATCTGTTTGCTGTCGATGACAGTGACAGGATTCGAGCTGGCTACATCGATGTTCCGGATGTGCGATCCGGTGACTTCGATGGTTTGCAGCTTTTGGACAGGCTTCGCCGATTGGGCCTGTGCGGTTTCAGGACTCTGCTGAGCCCACGCTACCGTTCCGTACAGCGTCCCTATTGCGGCAAATATCCCCATGGTGAGTGCTTTTTGCCGCAGCGCATTCGATACGCCATTTACAGGATGAATTTTGTTGCGCATTTTGATCCCCTCCCGGGCAGTTCATACCTGCGATTTGATTCCAGCCAATGTCATGTCCAGAGCCTGGCAGTGCAAGGACGCAACAAGCTCTGTTCAATCACGAACGCGTCGGTCCTCGCGTTCGTTAATCTTGTGGTTGATGGCGATCCCTGCAGACTCGCATTGCGTCCATGACGTACGGCGTCACAGTTGTGTCTGCTGCGGGTATGTACCCGCTATGGTGATGAGCATAGATAATTGCCGTGCGAACCGCCAATGAAAAGACTTCCGATTGGCATAGCTCGCAGTTATGACGCTTTGTCAAGCCGACCGTGTGGCTGCGCGAGTTTTTCGGCCAAGTGTACGCTTCGAAAATGGAGATTCCGGCGATTTATTGGCAGCACTCGCCCGGGGCGTGATCACCCGGGTTGTCGCCGAATCACTGCGTGATCGACTACGGAAGGATGTCTCAGGCCGATCCCGTTTCCCGTCGCTTGATCGACTGGAATTCGTCGAAGACGCGATGCCATGCGGGTCCGGCCTTGCCACCACCAACGGCTTGATCGTCCAGCGACGTGACCGGCACCACCTCGCGGGTCGAACTCGCGATCCAGATCTCGTCTGCCGCGGCCAGCTCGTCGCGGTATACCTCGCGCACCTGCAACTGGAGCCCCCGCCCGACGATGGCCTCTTCGACTACCCTGCGGGTAATGCTCGGCAGGCGCTCGCGGCTCGCCGGAGGCGTGGCGATGTCACCGTCCTTGACCGTGAACACCGCGCAGGAACTGCCTTCGGCAAGGCGCCCGTCGCGTATCAGGATCGCCTCATCGGCGCCGCGATGGTGGGCCTCCATTTTCAGCATTACGGGTCCCAGCAGTGCAATGGACTTGATGTCGCAGCGGAGCCAGCGGATATCTTCCAGCGTGACGGCGGCAATACCGCGTTCGATCTGTTCGAAAGGCGTTTTCGACAGCCGCCAGCAGAAGCCGAAAACCGTGGGGTCCAGCCCCGGTGGCGGCATGAAGTCGCGCCCGCGCCCGGTCCCGCGCGTGATCTGGATATAGATGCCCATGTCGCCACCACCGTTGGCGGCGACGAGTTCGTGCACGAGTTCGGTCCAGCGGGAAAGGGAACACGGGTTGTGAAGCCCGAGTGCATCCAGGCTCGACTGCAGGCGATTGAAATGCGCTTCCAGCCGAAACGGCTTGCCGTCGTAACAGGGAATGACTTCGTAGACGCCGTCGCCGAACAGGAATCCGCGGTCGAGCGGGGAGATGCGAGCTTCACTCGTGGGGATGAAAGCGCCATCCAGCAGACAGGTGGGAAGGGCGTCGGCCATGGGCAAGTGGTTCCTGATCGGGATTCGGGACTGTCGACGTGCCGGCCTGCATGCCTTGCACCGACGAGGTTTTCGGGTTGTCCTTCAATCGCGGTCCGTCGCCAGGCTGGATTTGCCGTGCTTCAGATGCCCAGCCATTCGCCGTCGAACGAGAATGCCGCCGGGCCGGTCATCGAAAGGATGTGACCCGGACCTTTCCACGAGATGGTGAGCGCGCCGCCCGGCATTTCCACGCGCACATCGTCGCCGACGCGGCTGCGGCGATGCAGGGCGGCCACCGTCGCGCACGCGCCGCTGCCGCAGGCGAGCGTCCAGCCGGCGCCGCGCTCATGCACGCGCAGCTTCACGGAATGTTCGTCCACGACGTGCACGAAACAGGCGTTGGCGCCTTGCGGAAACCGCGGATGTACCGTGATGCGCGGGCCGAGGCGTTCGACTCGGGCCGAGGCAATGTCGTCGACCTCGATCACCGCATGCCGGCTGCCCATCGCAGCGGCCGAGATGTCGACGCGTTCTCCGTCGACGTCGAGGGGATAGGTGTCCGCAGCGGCAGGCGCGTCGAACGGTATGCGCGCGGGCTCGAACTCCGGTTCGCCCATTTCCACCGTGACGGTCGTGGCGTTGGCGAGGCGCATCCTCACGATGCCGACCGGGCTTTGCAGCATGGCCTCGACGCCTATCGGCAACACGCCGGCACGGTGCAACCACGCGCCGAGGCAGCGCGCTCCGTTCCCGCATTGCGGTGCGACGGTGCCGTCGGCATTGCGGATCGTGTACGCGGCGAGGCAAGAGAGGTCCCGCGCGGGCTCCAGGATCATCATCTGGTCGAAGCCGACGCCGGTGTGGCGGTCCGCGATCGCACGGATGCGCGCGACATCGAGCGCCAGCGGCGTCGTGCGCGCGTCGAGCACGACGAAGTCGTTGCCGAGACCGTGCATCTTGGTGAAACGAAGGCCCATGTGTCGTTCTCGACGTTGTTGGCGATCCGGCGTTTCGCGTGCCCGACCGGATGGTACGGCGCTCACTTGCCGGGCGCGTATCCAGGCCCCCGCAACACTTTTCCGGGAAGCGCGTGGGTCATCTTGCCATCGGCGATCACCGGAACCCCGTTCACGATGACGTAGTCCATGCCCTTGGCGAGTTGGTTGGGTTGTTCGAAGGTCGCGGTGGCGACGACCTTGGCGGGATCGAACACGACGATGTCCGCGTACATGCCGGCCTTGATCACGCCGCGTTGGGTCAGTCCCATCCGTTGCGCGGCCAGCGAGGTGAACTTGCGGATTGCATCGGGCAGTGTCAATGCGTGCTGCTGTTCGACGTACTTCTGGATGATCTGCGGAAACGTGCCGTAGGCGCGCGGGTGGGGGTGCGCCTTGCCGAGGATTCCCCACGGCTCGGTACCTTCCGAGTCGTTGCAGATCGAAACCCACGGCTGCTTGAGCACCGTCGTCACGTCCGTCTGATCCATCCCGAATACGGCGACGCTGGTGTCCGCGTCATCCTTGATCACGATGTCCAAAGCCGCATCGAGCGGGTCTTCGTGCCAGGCCTTGGCGATGTCGGAGATGCGCTTGCCCTGCAGGGAACGCAACGCGGGATTGCCGACCGAGGTCACCACTATCCCGTCGGGCCCCGGTGCTTCCTTCCATTCGTTGTTCCACAGGTTGTCCTTGCTCTCATCCAGGATGTACGCCTTGATCTGTGCGCGGGTTTTCGGATCCTTCAGGCGCGCGAGCAGCTTGGCGTCGCCACCCGCATGCGCCCACGGAGGCACGATGGACGCGAGCGAATTGCCCCACGCGGTGTAGGCGTAGGTGTCGGCCGAAATGTCCAGCCCCTCGGCGCGGGCGTGGTCGATCGCGGCGACGATGCCCGGGATCTTGCCCCAGTTGGCCTTGCCGGCGGCCTTGAGATGGAAAATCTCGACCGGAATGTGTGCCTCACGGCTGATCTTGAAGATTTCGTCGATCGCGGCGGCTTCGGCATTGCCTTCGTCGCGCATGTGGGTCGCATAGATCCCGCCGTAACGGGAGGCGACCTTGGCCAGTGCGATCAGTTCATCGGTGGTGGCGTAGGCGCCGGGCGTGTACTGCAGCGCACTCGACAGCCCCATGGCGCCGTTCTGCATGGCGGTCGCGACCAGCGCCTGCATTTGCTGCAGTTGCGCGGACGTCGGCTGCACATCCTCGTTGCCGAGCACCATCCGGCGCACCGAGGCTGCCCCGACGTAGGTGCCGAGGTTGATGCCGATGCCCTGTTTTTCGAGCCGCGCGAAATAACCATCCAGGGTGCGCCAGGTCGGCTTGATGCCGAGGCGTTTGTAACCCCCCATGTTGTTCTTGATGATCTGGTCGTCGAGCGGTGCGATCGAGTCGCCTTCGCCCGTGATCTCGGTGGTGATGCCCTGGTAGATTTTCGACGGCAGGCTGGGCGCGACGAGTATGTTCATCTCCGACTGGCCCAGCATGTCGATGAAGCCGGGCGCCACGATCCTGCCCTGCGCGTCGATGGTCTTGCGCGCGGTCGCGTTCGCCAGCCGGCCGATCGCGACGATGCGATCGCCGCGGATGGCGACGTCGCCGTGGTACCAGGGCGAGCCCGTGCCGTCGATGATCCGCCCGTTCCGGATGATGAGGTCGTATTCGCCTCGCGCGGCATTCACGGCCATGGCCGGCAAGCTGACCGCGCATGCAAGCGAGATGGCGCACAGGAATCCACGCCACGTCAATCGTGTGTTTCGCAGGAACATTCGATGGCCCTCCACGGCTCCATGTCGAGCTAATCACCGCGCACCGGAATCCGCCAATGAAAAGACGGGCATCCGGCATAGCTGCGGGTTATGGTTCCGCGACCTGCTTCACGCATGCAACCTGGCCGAACCCCGCCAACCGCGCGGGCGCCGTGCATGTGCGGACGCAGCAATGCGCGCGCGCCGCACCGGGCCGTGTCGCCGCTACGCCGGCGTTGCGTGCATGTACGATCCACGGCCATGAACACGACATCATCGCCTCCGCGCGAACTGCCGCGCAAACTGGGCCTCGTCACCGGCATGGCGGTGGTGGTGGGGGTGATCATCGGCAGCGGCATCTTCCGCGTGCCTTCGGGCATCGCCGCGGATACCGGCAATCTCACCGGCATCGCGCTGGTGTGGATACTGGGCGGCATCGTCGCGCTGTTCGGTGCGTTGTCGATCGCCGAACTCGCGGCGATGTATCCCGCGGCCGGTGGTCCATACGTTTACCTGCGCGAGGCCTACGGGCGTCCGCTCGCGTTCCTGTTCGGCTGGATGTGGTTGTTGACCACGCCCTTTTCGTGGGCGGCGCAAAGCCTGATGTTCGCCGAATACCTGGGCTTCTTCGTGCCGATTCCGGTGCCGGTCCAGCATGTGATCGCGGCGGTGCTGATCATCCTGGTTGCGATCGCCAACGTGCGTTCGGTGAAACTGGGCGCGGCGATCCAGAACGTTTCGACGATCGCCAAGGTGCTGGCGATCGTGGGGTTGTCCACGGCGATCTTTTTCCTCGCGCCGGGTGGCGAGGCCAACCCGCTGAACGCGGAACCCATGGGCGCGGCGAAATGGTCGGGCATCGGCATCGGCCTGATCGCGGCGTTGTGGGCGTACGATGGCTGGCAAAACCTGACCACCATGTCCGGCGAGGTCAAGGATCCGCAGCGCAACCTGCCGCTGGCGCTGATCGGCGGCGTGCTGGTGGTGCTGGTCGTGTACCTGCTGATCAATACCGCGTACCTGCGCGCCCTCTCGGTGCCGCAACTTGCCGCCTCGAAATCCGTCGCCACCGATGCCGCCACCGCGGTGATGGGGCGCGCCGGCGCTTCGTTGATCGGCGCGCTGGTGATGCTGTCGGTGTTCGGCACCTTGAACGGCAGCATTCTTTCCAGCCCGCGGGTGTTCTTCGCGATGGCGGAAGACGGCTTGTTTTTCCGCACCGTGGGCAAGGTGCATCCGAAGTACGAAACACCCTACGTCGCGATCGCGTTCATCGTCGTGATCGCGGTGATCTACGTGTTGATGCGCGATTTCATGCAGCTCGCCGAAGGTTACGTGCTCGGCGTATGGCCGTTCCTGGCACTGTGTGCGATCGGCGTCTTCATCCTGCGCAGGAAACGGCCGGATTTCCCGCGCCAATACCGCGTGCTCGGTTATCCCGTCGTGCCGGCGCTGTTCGTGCTGGCGACCTTTGCGGTGGTCGCCAACGCGCTGTACGCGCAGTTCCTGTCCACCATCGCCAGCATCCTGGTCACTTTGGTGGGCTTGCCGCTGTATTACCTGTGGATGCGTTGGCAACGGCGCGCGCGGGCGGCGTGACGCGCACGTCGAAGCAAGAACAATTTTTCCGCGAAGAACGCCAGGAACGCGAAGAGAAGCAAAAATTTCACGTGCTTTTATTTCGCGGCTTTCGCGTTCTTTGCGGACAAAAGATTTTGACGTTGAGGTTGGCGTTCTGGAGGGAATCATGAATCGGTTGTCATGGCTTGTTTGCGCATTCGCGCTGGTCGCGTCGGTGTCGTGCCTCGCCGCGGAGGCGCCCGGTCCGGTCGCCCTGACCGTGAGCCTGCCCGATCCCGGCCAGAAACTCCTGTATGTGCACGAGGTGATGCCGGTCGCGCCGGGGCCGTTGACGCTGTACTACCCCAAATGGATTCCCGGCGACCATTCGCCCGACGGCCCCATCGGCGACATCATGGGTCTGGAGTTTTCGGGCAATGGGCAGCGCGTTGCATGGCAGCGCGACGAACTCGATCGCTTCACGTTCCATCTGAACGTGCCCGCGGGCGTGCATCAGCTCGACATCAGTTTCCAGTTTCCCTCGAACGATCGAGTGACCAACAACCTCATCGACCTCACCTGGGACCATGTTTCGCTGTATCGCGCGGGTTATCCCACCAAGGACCAGATGTTCCGGCCGTCGCTGGAGATTCCGGCCGATTGGGGCTATGGCAGCGCGTTGCAGACCGACAAGCGCGACGGCAAGCGGATCACGTTCAAGCCGGTGCCGTTCAACACGCTGGTCGATTCGCCGGTGATCGCGGGCAGGTTTTTCCGCGAGATCGACCTGACACCGAAGGGCTCATCGGTGCATCGTTACCTCGACATGGTCGGCGACAACGCCGCGGCGATCGCGATCTCCGACCAGCAGAGTGCGGGCTTCCATCACCTGATCGAACAGGCGCAGGCGCTGTTCCACTCGCACCATTACGACAGCTACCACCTGCTGCTGACCCTGAGCGACCACACCGCCAAGGGTGGCCTGGAGCACCATCAGTCGAGCGACGACAAGGCGCGCAGCGGCTCCAGGATGTTCGCGGACCCCGACCACTTCATGCTCGATGGTTCGCTGCTGCCGCACGAATACACGCATTCGTGGAATGGCAAGTTCATGCGGCCGAAGGGGTTGTGGCAGCCCGATTTCGAGCAGCCGGAAAAGCCGAAACTGCTGTGGGTGTACGAAGGCCTGACCGTTTACCTCGGCGATACGCTCGCCGCGCGCAGTGGCTTGTGGTCGCCGGGAACCTGGCGCGATGTGCTGGCGTATCGCGCCGCCGCGATGGCGCACCGCACCGGCCGCGCGTGGCGCCCGCTTGTCGACACCACCATCGCGGTGGATTATTCCGCACCGCAAGCGTGGGCGAACTGGCGTCGCCAGAACGATTTCTACCGCGAAGGCGAATTGCTGTGGCTGGCGGTGGACATGAAGATTCGTGGTCTCAGCCATGACCAGCGCAGCATCGATGACTTCGCACGCGCGTTTTTCGGCGTCGACAACGGCAGTTATGTCACCCACACCTACGACTTCGATGATGTCGTGAAGGCGCTCGACAAGGTCCAACCCTCGGACTGGGCGACGTTCCTGCACGCGTGGGTGGATGGCATCGGCGACCAGGTGCCGCTGCTGTCCGGCATTGCGGCCAGCGGCTGGAAACTGGTTTACACCGACAAGCCGTCGGTTTACCAAAGCGCGCTGGAAAACGTCGGGATGGGTGAACTGGAAGGCCACGGCATCAATGCGATGTTTTCCGCCGGCCTGTTCCTGGGCACCGACGGAAGGGTCAAGGACGTGTTGTGGCAAGGCCCGGCGTTCAAGGCCGGATTGGCGCCCGGCATGCAGCTGGTTTCCGTCGACGGACACGCCTGGAGCGCGCAGGCGCTGCACGATGCGATCGCCGCGGCCCAGAAAAGCAAGCAGCCGTTGCAGATCCAGGCACGCAACGATGGTGCCATCGCAACCTACACGGTGCATTACGACGGTGGCCTGAAGTATCCGCATCTCGTCCGGGAACAAGGCAAACCGGATTACCTGAAGCAGTTGCTCGCACCGAAGTCCGTGGGGCGCGGCTCATGAAAGCGTCCGCGTCGCGTTGCCCGCGCTGGAGTGCGTTGATCCTGACGACGATGCTGTCGATCGTGTTGCCGCTTGCGGCTGCGGCTTCCGGCATTCCGCCCGTTGATCCGGGCAATCGCGATTTGAGCGCCGTGGTCGAACTGGTCACGGCCGGGCAGTTCCAGGCCGCCGATGCCCGCATCGATGCGGCGCTGAAGGAATCTGGTTTGTCGCCGGATGCGCGGCGCGCCCTTGATTTCCAGCGCGAACGGATGCAACGCATGCGGTTGGACTTCAGCCTGACCGCCGATCAGGTGAAGCAAAAGCTGCGCAAGCAGATCCCCGACCTCAGCGACGCGGATTTCGCACGCTGGGACGCGCACGGCCTGTTCGAGCACATGGACATCGATGGCAATCGGATGTACTTCAACCGTGCGCCGGCCAACCTGTTCCACCTGAGCGCCGAAGCGACGGCGAGGCAGAAGGGCGGCACGCCATTCGTGACCAGCGGTCTGCCGAAACAGGTCAATGACAATTACATCGACTTCGATCGCAAGGTGATCGCGCAGGCGAAAGCCACGGGCAAGACCAGCGTGTTGCCCAAGCGCGTGCAGGTCACCCAGACGTTGACGGTCGATGCCGACGCCGTGCCCGCGGGCAAGACGGTGCGTGCATGGATTCCGTATCCGCGTGCCGACAAGGGCCAGCAGGAAGACATCAGCTTTCTTTCCAGCCGGCCGTCCGCGCATCGCATCGCGCCTGAATCGGCACTGCAACGCACCGTGTATCTGGAACAAACCGCGCAGGCCGGCAAGCCGACGGTGTTCAAGGTCACCTACGAGGTCACCCTGTACGCGCAGTACCACGCGATCGATCCCGCCAAGGTGCAGCCGGAGCAAATTACGCCGGAACTCGCGCCGTACGTGGCCGAGCGCGCGCCGCACGTCGTGTTCACCGAGCCGTTGCACGTATTCTCCAGACAAGTCGTGGGCGACGCGACGAATCCCTACGAAATCGCGCAGCGCATCTACGCGGCGGTGGATGCGGTTCCGTGGGCCGGCGCACGCGAATACTCCACCATTCCCGACATCAGCGCCTACACGCTGCACGCCGGACACGGCGACTGCGGCGAGCAGACCCTGCTGCTGATCACCCTGATGCGCATGAACGGGATTCCGGCGCGCTGGCAATCGGGCTGGACGTTCACGGATGGCAAGTACGACGACATCCACGACTGGGCCGAGATCTACCTTGCACCGTACGGGTGGGTGCCGGTCGACGTCACCTACGGGCGGTTGGCGACCGACGATCCGGCGCTGAAATGGTTCTACCTGGGCGGCCTCGACAACTACCGCATCGCCTTCAATGACGATTTCTCGCAGGAATTCGTTCCGGCCAAACGGCACTTCCGTTCCGACACCGTCGATTCGCAACGCGGCGAGGTCGAGTGGGACGGCGGGAACCTCTACTACGACAAGTGGGACTACCACTTCGACTGGAAGATCCTGCCGGCGAAGCAGGGGTGAACCGCGCGAACCTCCTTGCATCAAGCTTGAAGCGCACGGATGATTGATTGCGATTCATCAAGGGCCGTCGCGGGGACGTCAATGCGGGAATACTGGGGCAACCGGCTTTTCAGGATCGGCGCGATCATCGCCTTGATCGGCTGGACGCCGCTTTTGGGCATCATTCTGCTGGCCTCGATCGGGCTATGGCCGGACCCGAATCCGAACCCGATCGGTCCGGGGCTTCTGTTCTTCCTCACGTTCGGGCCGGCGGTGGTTTGCCTGGGGCTGGGCGTGCTTCAGGTGTGGCGCGCGCGCGGGCAACGCGGTGCCTGACCGTCGCGTTGTCGGCGTCCAGCCAACTCTCCGTGCTTCGTCGACGTTCGCCACTCGGTAGCGACATTGTTGCGTTGACCGACGCGGAATGGCGACCCGCTACAATGCGCGGTTTCGGATTCCACACATCTCCATGTTCGACAACCTGACCCAACGCCTTTCCGCCACCGTCCAGCGCCTGACCGGGCGTGGACGGCTGACCGAGGAAAACATCCGCGAGGCGCTGCGCGAGGTGCGCGTGGCGCTGCTGGAGGCCGACGTCGCGCTGCCGGTGGTGCAGGCGCTGATCGAGCGCATCAAGGTACGTGCGGTCGGGCAGGAGGTATTGAAGTCGCTGACGCCGGGGCAGGCGCTGATCAAGGTCGTGCGCGACGAGCTGACCGCGGTGATGGGCACGCAGAACGCGTCGCTGCATCTGGCCGCGACGCCGCCCGCGGTGGTGCTGATGGCGGGCCTGCAGGGCGCGGGCAAGACCACCACGGTCGCGAAGCTCGCGAAACACCTCATCGACCACAAGAAGAAGGTGATGGTGGTGTCGGCCGACGTGTATCGCCCGGCCGCGATCGAGCAGTTGCACACGCTGGCGCAGCAGGTCGGCGCGGGCTTCGTGCCGTCGCACGTGGGCGAGAAACCCGTGGCGATCGCCAAAGCCGCGGTCGATGCCGCCAGGCGCGAAGTCGCCGACGTGCTGATCGTCGATACCGCCGGCCGCACCTCGATCGACGAAGCCATGATGGCCGAGATCAAGGCGTTGCACGAAGCGCTGGATCCGGTCGAAACGCTGTTCGTGGTCGATTCCATGACCGGCCAGGACGCCGCCAATACCGCCAGGCATTTCGCCGACGCGCTGCCTTTGACCGGTGTGATCCTGACCAAGGTCGATGGCGATGCGCGCGGCGGTGCGGCGCTGTCGGTGCGCTACATCACCGGCCGGCCGATCAAGTTCCTCGGCGCGGGCGAGAAGCCCGATGCGCTGGAACCGTTCCATCCCGACCGCATGGCGACGCGCATCCTCGGCATGGGCGACGTGTTGTCGCTGATCGAGGACGTGCAGCAGAAGACCGACGCCGACAAGGCCGCAAAACTTGCGGCGAAAGTCGCCAAGGGCAAGCGCTTCGACTTGAACGACATGAAGGACCAGCTCGACCAGATGCTCAACATGGGCGGCCTGGCCGGCCTGATGGAAAAACTTCCGGGCGTGTCGTCGCTGCCCGACAAGGTGAAGTCGCAGGTCAACGACAAGGAAGTGCAGCGGATGATCGCGATCATCGGTTCGATGACGAAAAAGGAGCGTCGCCACCCCGATCTGCTGAACGGTTCGCGGCGCGCGCGCGTCGCGCGCGGTTCCGGTACCCAGCCGGCCGACGTCAATCGCCTGCTGAAGCAGTACACGCAGATGGAAAAGATGATGGGCAAGTTCGCCCGCGGCGGCATGAAGGGGCTGATGCGGCAGATGGGCGGCGCGATGAAGGGGATGGGTGGGCGCGGCATGCCGCCACGCTGACTGTTGCCAAAACCTGCTGAAAATCCGGGGAAAGTCCGTTACAATGCCCGGTTTCCGCGCCCATGGTCGTTCCGATCACAAGGCCGCAACCGATCCTTTGGAGTCAAGAGTCATGGTACGTATTCGTCTTTCGCGCGCAGGCGCCAAGGGCCGGCCGTTCTACCACGTGGTGGTGACCGACCAGCGCAGTGCCCGCGATGGCCGCAACATCGAGCGTCTGGGTTACTTCAATCCGGGTGCCGCCGGTACGACCGACAAGCGCTTGGTGCTGGATGTCGAGAAGCTGAACGCGTGGGTGGCCAAGGGCGCGCAGTGCTCGGACAAGGTCGCCGCGCTGGCGAAGGAAGCCGGCAAGCAGGCGCAAGCTGCTTGACGCGATGAACGGCGGGCGGCGGGTGCTGCTCGGACGCATCGTGGGTGTGCATGGTGTGCGCGGGGCGGTGAAGCTGGAATCGTTCACCGAACCGCGGTTGGCGATCTTCGGGTACAAGCCCTGGCTGCTGGAACGCGAGCCCGAGCGTTTCGAGGAAATCGCGGAAGCGCAGGGACACGCGCAGGGCAAGGGCATCGTGGCCACATTGCCTAGTGTGGCGGATCGTGATGCGGCGGCCAGCATGATCGGTGCGCGCATCTGGGTTCCCCGCAAGGCATTGCCCGAGCTGGAACCGGGCGAGTTCTACCAGACGGACCTGGAAGGGCTGCAGGTGGTGAACGAGGCGGGCGACGATTTGGGCCGCGTCAGCCACCTGTTCGACAACGGCGCGCACGATGTGATGATGACGCGCGACGCAGCCGGACGCGAACGCCTGATTCCGTACGTGGTGGATGTTTACGTGAAATCGGTTGACCTCGATGCCGGACGCATCGTCGTCGACTGGCATAAAGACGATTGAGATGCGCATCGACGTCGTCACGCTGTTTCCCGATTTCGTGCAGCAATGCGCCCGTTTCGGGGTGATCGGCCGGGCGGTCGAGCGCGGCCTGCTGGAAGTGGAAGCGTGGAATCCACGCGACCATGCCACAGGCGGGTATCGCCGGGTCGATGACAGCGTTTGCGGCGGCGGTCCCGGCATGGTGATGCTGATCGAGCCGCTGCGGAAAACGTTGGCGGCGGCGCGGCAAGCGGTGGCAGGCACGGCGCCGGTGATTTACCTGAGTCCGCAGGGACAGCGGCTCACGCAGGAAAAAGTGCAGGAACTGGCGGGATTGCCGAGGATGATCCTGCTGTGCGGGCGCTACGAAGGGATCGACGAGCGCCTGATCGAACACGAGGTCGACGAGGAACTGTCGATCGGCGATTACGTGCTGTCGGGTGGTGAACTCGCCGCCGCGGTGTTGATCGACGCGATCGGCAGGTTGCAGGAAGGCGCGTTGGGTGATGCGCAATCCGCGCTGCAGGATTCGTTTTCGGACGGCCTGCTGGATTGCCCGCACTACACGCGGCCGGTCAGCCATGAATGGGGCGAGGTGCCGGCGGTGTTGTTGTCGGGCGACCATGCGGCGATCAATCGCTGGCGCCGGATGCAGTCGCTGGGCCGCACCTGGCTGCGGCGGCCGGAGCTGCTGGAAAACCTGACGTTGGGCGAAAACGACCAACGCTTGCTGGAAGAATTCAAACGGGAACACAAGGGCAACACCCATGAACAAGATCATTGAACAATTCGAATCCGCGCAGATGGCCCGGGAACTTCCGCCGTTCGCCGCGGGCGACACCGTGGTCGTCAACGTCAAGGTGAAGGAAGGCAACCGCGAGCGCGTGCAGGCGTTCGAGGGCGTGGTCATCGCGCGCCGCAATCGCGGCCTGCATTCGGCCTTCACCGTGCGCAAGATGTCGCACGGCACCGGCGTCGAGCGCGTGTTCCAGGCCTACAGCCCGGCCATCGATTCGATCGAAGTCAAGCGCCACGGCAAGGTGCGCGGCGCCAAGCTGTACTACCTGCGCGGCCTGGAAGGCAAGGCGGCCCGCATCACCGAGGATCTCGCCGCACGTGGCAAGGATGCGGAATCGCGCGTGAAGTAATCGCGCAGTCCCGACTCGCCGACTCGAAGCCGCGCGGTTCGCTCCGCGCGGCTTTTTTGCTTTGGGCGGGTGTGGAGTCCTAGCCGGAAATTCCCGGCCTTCGTCCGGTACGGTGCGTGAAAAGCGCGCCGCGTGCGCGTATGGTGGAAGGGATTCGACTTGCCTGAGGTGCGCGCGATGACCATCCCCGATGCCGGCCGCGCCGGCACGTTTCGCCTGGGCGGCATGGTGCCGGTCCACAGGCTCGGCTACGGCGCGATGCGGGTCACGGGTCCCGGTGTATGGGGCGAACCCGCCGATCGCGCGGCGTGCCTCGCGACATTGCGGCGCGTGCCCGAACTCGGCGTGAATTTCATCGACACCGCCGATTCGTACGGACCTGCCGTGTCCGAACCGATGCTGCGCGAGGCGTTGCATCCGTATCCCGAAGGTCTGGTAATCGCGACCAAGGGCGGCCAGATACGCCCGGCGCCGGGCGAGTGGATTCCGCTCGGCCGTCCGGATTACCTGTTGCAGCAGGTGAAGATGAGCCTGCGCTGGCTTGGCGTGGAGCAGATCGCGCTGTGGCAACTGCACCGGATCGACCCGGATGTTCCGCGCGACGAGCAATTCGGCGCGATCAGGACCATGCTGGATGAAGGGTTGATCCGCTTCGCGGGCTTGAGCGAAGTGACGGTCGAGGAAATCCAGATGGCCGAAAAGGTGTTTCCCGTCGCCACCGTGCAGAACCGCTACAGCGCAACCTTCCGCCGTTACGACGACGTGCTCGACTACTGCGAAACGCGCGGCATCGGTTTCATCCCCTGGTATCCGCTGTCGGGTGGCGTGCTCACGCAACCGGATTCGCCGCTCGCGGAAATCGCGCGTCGGCATCAGGCCAGTCCCACCCAGATCGCGATTGCCTGGCTGCTGAAACGCAGCCCGGTGATGATCCCGATTCCAGGTACATCGAAGCGGGCGCACCTCGAGGAAAACGTGGCGGCCGCGGGCATCGCGCTGACCGATGACGAATTCGATGCGCTGGGTGGCCTCACGGTCCGCAGCGCGTAGGTTGGGCTGACCCGCGTTTCATCGGGGAAGCCCAACGCAAAGGCACGACGATGTTGGGCTTCGCGAGCCTGTCCTGAGCCTGTCGAAGGGCTCAGCCCAACCTACGGCAGTCAATCGAAAGGACGGATTTCCTCGCCGTCGGCTTGCGCGTTTTCGGTGCCGTCGCTCTTGTCGCCGAGCAATCGCCGCACCACGACGTAGAAGATCGGAACCAGCATCACGCCGAGCACGGTCGCGCCGAGCATGCCGCCGATCACGCCGGTGCCGATGGCGTGGCGGCTGTTGGCGCCGGCGCCGGTCGAGATCGCGAGCGGCAGCACGCCCAGGATGAAGGCGATCGAGGTCATCAGGATTGGACGCAAGCGGATGCGGCAGGCTTCCAGGGTGGCCGCGACCAGGCCCTTGCCTTGCTTTTGCAGGTCGACGGCGAACTGCACGATCAGGATCGCGTTCTTCACCGACAGGCCGATGATCGCGATCAGGCCGATCTTGAAATACACGTCGTCCTCGAGGCCGCGGATGCTGGTGAGCGCAACCGAACCCAGCACGCCGAGCGGGATCACCAGCATCACCGCCAGCGGGATCGACCAGCTCTCGTACAGCGCGGCGAGGCACAGGAACACCACGAAGATCGACAACCCGAACAGCATCGGCGCCTGCGCGCCGGACAGGATCTCCTGCAGCGACTGGCCGGACCATTCGTAGCCGAAACTCGTCGGCAGGTATTTCGCCACCAGTTCCTGCATCGCGGCGATCGCATCACCCGAGCTGTAGTCCGGCGCGGCGGTGCCGGTGAGCGCGATCGCGCCGACGCCGTTGTAGCGGTCGAGTTCCGGCGAAGCCAGCGACCAGCTGGTGCTGACCACGCTGGACAACGGCACCATCGCGCCGCTCGGCGCGCGCGTGTAGAAATTGGAGATGTCGGACGGGTTCATCCGGAACGGCGCGTCGGCCTGCATTTCCACGCGCAGCACGCGGCCCTGGTAGTAGAAATCGTTGGCGTACACTTGCGACAGCATCAACTGGATCGCGTTGTAGACGTCGGTCACCGACAATCCCATCGATTGCGCCTGCACGCGATCGACGTGCATGTCCACGGTCGGCGCGTCTTCCATGCCATTGACGTGCACGTTGGCGAGGCGCTTGTCCTTGGCCGCCGCGGCGAGCAGCTTGTCCTTGGCCTCGACCAGCGCCCGGTGACCGAGGCCGCCGCGGTCCTCGAGTTCGAAATCGAAACCGGCGAAGCGGCCGAGGCCGCGGATCACCGCCTGGTTCATCGCGAACACCTGCGCGTCGCGGATGTTCGCGAACTGCCGGTTGAATTCGTTGATGAGGTCGTCGGCGGTCTGCGAGCGCTCGCTCCAGTCCTTGAGGTGGATGAACGCCATGCCGACGCTTTCGCCGCGGCCGATGAAACTGAAGCCGCCGATGGTGAAGATGTTGGCGACCGCGGGGTTCTTCTCGACGATGGCCTCGACTTCCTTCATCACCGCACGGGTACGCTCGACCGTGGCGCCCGGCGGCAACTGGATGGTCGCGACGACTTCGCCCTGGTCTTCCTGGGGCACGAAGCTCGAGGGCAATTGCCACAACAGGGCTACCGCGACCACGATCGCCAGCGCGTAGCCCAGCATCCAGCGCGGGGTGTGGCGCACCGCCTTGCCGAGCCTGGCGAAATAGGCGCGCGCCATGCGCTCGTAGCCGTTGTTGAAGGCGCGCAGGAAGCGATTGGCGTGTTCGTGTTCCGGACGCAGGATGCTTGCGCACAGCGCCGGGGTGAAGGTCAGCGCCATCAGCGCCGACAGCAGCATCGAGATCGCGATGGTCACGGAGAACTGGCGGTAGATCGCGCCTACGCTGCCCGGCATCAACGCGGCCGGCACGAACACCGACGCCAGCACGGTGGTCACCGCGATGATCGCGCCTGTGATCTGGGTCATGCCCTTGCGGGTGGCTTCCTTCGGCGGCAGGCCTTCCTCGCGCATGATGCGCTCGACGTTCTCGACCACCACGATCGCATCGTCCACCACGATGCCGATCGCGAGGACCAGGCCGAACAGGCTCAGGACGTTGATCGAGAAACCGAACGCGTACAGGCCGAGGAATGCCCCGGTCAACGCGACCGGCACCACCAGCGTCGGGATCAGCGTCGCGCGCAGGTTCTGCAGGAACAGCAGCATCACGAAGAACACCAGCACGATCGCCTCGCCGAGCGTCTTCACCACCTCGACGATCGAAACCCTGACGAAGGTGTAGCTTTCGAACGGGATGCTCCATGTCACGCCCGGCGGCAGGTTCTTGGCCAGTTCCTTCATCCGGTCCTGCACCGCGCTGGCCACCGACAGTGCATTGGCGCCGGGCAGCAGCGAGATGCCGAACGAGGCCACCGGCTGGCCGTTGAGGCGCGAAAAGTTGCCGTAATTGTCGGAGCCGAGCTCGACCCGCGCGACGTCACCCAGCGTCACCGTGGTGCCGTCCGGGTTGGTGCGCAGGATGATGCCGCGGAATTGTCCGGGCGTGGTGAAACTCGATTCCGCGGAGACATTGGCGGTGATGCCCTGGCCGCCCACCGCGGGTTCCGCGCCGACCGATCCGGCCGCGAACATCACGTTCTGCGCGCGGATCGCGTCCAGCGCGTCGGTGGCGGTGAGGCCGTAACCTTCCAGCTTCAGCGGATTCAGCCAGATCCGCATCGCGTACGGCGCACCGAACTGGTTGACGCTGCCGACGCCGTCGAGGCGCGAGATCGGGTCGATCAGTTGCGCCGCGATCAGGTTGTTGAGCGCGGCCGGGGGCATGTGGCCGGACTTGTCCTGGAGCGAGATGCCCATCAGGAATCCGCTGTTGGACTTGCGCACGGTGACGCCGAGGTTGTTGACCGCTTGCGGCAGGCGCGGTTCGGCGGCGTTCACCGCGTTCTGGGTTTGCACCGCGGCGGTGTCGAGGTCGGTGCCGGGATCGAAGTACAGCGTGATGTTGGATGTGCCGGTCGAGTCCGAAGACGAACTGAAGTACAGCAGGTGGTCGATGCCCGAAAGATTCTGCTCGATCACCTGCGTGACCGTGCTTTGCACGACCTGTGCGTTGGCGCCGGGGTAGTTGGCGCGCACCTGCACGCTGGGCGGCGCGATGGTGGGGTACGCCTCGATCGGCAGGTTGAGGATCGCGATGGTGCCGCCGAGCGTGATCAGGATCGCCAGCACCCATGCGAAAACCGGACGGTCGATGAAGAATTGCGGCATGGCGTCAAGCGCCCACGGTCAGCCGGAAGCCGGCGCGGTCGAAGCGGCGTCGGGTGCGGCCGGATCGTAGGCGACCGGCTTCACCTTCTCGCCGGCCCGTGCCTTCTGGATGCCCGATGCCACCACCCGTTCGCCCGCGGCGATGCCGCCGTGCACCACCCAGTCGGCGCCGCGTTGATCGCCGAGCTGGACGCGTTTTTCCGAGACCTTGTCGTCCGCGCCGACGACATAGACGTAGGCGCCGTCGTTGTCGCGCTGGATCGCGGCTTGCGGAAGCAGGAACGCGTCGTGCAGGGTGCCGAGGGTCAGGCGGATCTTCACGAACATGCCGGGCAACAAGGCGCGCCCGGCGTTCGGCACCAGCGCGCGCAGGTCCACCGCGCCGGTGGAAGGGTCGACCGCGAGGTCCGTGAAATCGAGCGTGCCGACGAGCGGATACACGCTGCCGTCGGGCAGCACGATCTGCACTTCGGCCTTGTCGGGCGCGGCCAGTTTCAGGCCGCCCGATTTTTCCGCCTGCCGCAACTGCTCCACCTCGGCCATCGGCTGGCTGAAGTTGGCGTAGATCGGATCGATCACCTGCACCGTGGTCAGCGGGTTGGCATCGGTGGGCGACACCAGCGCGCCCTGGGTGACGTTGGCGCGGCCCGCGCGGCCGGAGATCGGCGCGGTGACGGTGGCGTAGCCGAGGTTGATCCGCGCGTTCTCGACGTTGGCGCGCGCGGACTTCACCGCGGCCTCGGCTTCCGCGGCGGCGGCCACCGCGTTGTCGACGTCCTGCCTGGCGAGCAGCCCCCTGGCGCCGATGGCCTGGCTGCGTTCGGCAGCCAGTTTCGCGTTGCGGGCCGTGGCTTCAGCCTGTGCCAGTTGTCCTTGTGCGATGCGCAGGCTGGCCTGCAGCGGGGCGGGATCGATCTTGAACAACACGTCGCCGGCCGCAACGTCGGTGCCCTCCTTGTAGACGCGCTTCAGCACGATGCCGGTGACGCGCGCGCGCACCTGCGCCGTGAGCGTGGCGGCAAGGCGACCGGGATAGTTGCGGACGACCGCGATGTCAGTGGCACGCGCCGTGACCACGCCGACTTCGGGCGGCGCCGAAGCGGGGGGGGCGGAATGGCTGCACGCGCCGACTGCCAGTGCCAGCAGTGTCGCGCCGGCGCCACGCAGCAGCGATCTCGTCATCTCGGGATCTCTACGGAATGTAACGGCAGTCCGCCATTATCGCTGGAATCGTCGCGAACATCCCTGTGCCAACGGTCATGTGCGGCTGGCGGCGGGTTTCACATCGGGCATGTGCTGGGCGACGTCGCCCGCCGAGGCGACGCGGTTGCGGCCCAGTTGCTTGGCGCGGTACAGCGCCTGGTCGGCCATCCGCAGCAGTGCTTCGGGCGAGTCGCCGTGCTCGGGGTAGGTCGCCACGCCGATCGAGACGCTGGCAGGAGGCAGCGTGCCCGAGCGGTAGGGCACGACCAGCGCGGACGTCGCCGCGCGGATCGTCTCCGCGTGTGCCAGCGCATTCGCATGGTCGGCATCGGTGAGCACCATGGTGAATTCCTCGCCGCCGAATCGGCAGGGCATGTCTTCGCGCCGGCACGATCGCGCCAGCAGCGCCCCGAACGCGCCCAGCAGCGCGTCACCTGCGTCGTGGCCCTGGGTGTCGTTGTAGCGCTTGAAGTGGTCGAGGTCGAACATCAGCACCGACAAGCCGCCTTGGCGGCGTTCGGCGCGCACCAGTTCGCGCGGTATCGAGGCTTCCAGGTAACGGCGGTTGAACAGGGAGGTCAGCGGGTCGCGGATCGACTGGGTGCGCAGGCTGGCTTGCAGTTGCAGGTTGCCGAGGGCCAACCCGAGCTGGTCGGCGACGGTGGCCGCGAGCTGGCGCATGTCGGAAAGGATCGGTGAAAGCGAGCACAGGCTCAACACGCCCAGCGCCTGGCCTTGCGAACTCAACGGCAGGCACAGGGTATGGCTGGCAGTGACGCCCGATTGCACCAAATGCGCGCACACCGGCGCAGTCGCATCGCCCGCGCCCGGATGCGGTTGGCTGCGGCGCAGCGCCCAGCAGTCGTCCGGCGTGTATACCGCTTCGGCGAGTTCGGGGCCGCGTTCGCCCCAATGCATGCGCGACTCGACGATGTTGCGCGAGGCATTGATCAGCGCGAGGCACCCGGATGGCTCGGGCAGCAGTGGCGGCAGCGCGCGCTCGATCACGTTGATCGCTTCGCCGAGGTCGCGGCAGTTCTGCAGCAATTCGGTCAGGCGCGCGAGGCGGCGTAGGGTTTCGCCGGCGTGGCTGGCATCGTGCAGCGCCTGTTCGAGGCGCCGCGCGCTGTCCTCGAGGTTCCTCTCGCTGCGCAACCTGCGGCGTTGTTCCAGGCCGACACTCGCGAGTGCCGCGATCAGCAGCGCAAGGCTTCCACCGAGCGCAACCGCGGCGGCGATGGCGACGTTGCGGCTGTTGCGTGCGCTGTCCGCTTCACGGGATTTGAGCAATGCCGCTTCGCGATCGAGCATGCCGCTGGCGACGTCGCGAACCGGATTCGTCGGGCGCGTGAGCAACGCGATCACGTCCGCCTGGGCGGCGGCGGGGCCGCTCGAGCGGTAGGCGTTGATGATCTGTTCGAGCTGGTTGCGGCGGGCGGCGATCGCGTCGCGCAGCTGCTTCACGGCGGCGGTTTCGACCGGGTCGTCCGCGACCAGCTCGGCGATGTCGTCGGTGTCGCGTTCGAGCGCCGAGATCGCGTGCCAGTATTGCTGGAAGGCGGCGTCGCGGCCGGTCAGCCCGTAACTGCGCGCCTGCATTTCGGCGTCGCGCGCGTTGTTGATCAACAACAGTATCTGCTCGCGCACCTGGTAGGTGTGCAGGGTCCACTGCTGGTCGAGCCGGTAACGCCGCGCGGTCGAAAATACCGCGGCGGCGAGCAGCACGATCAGGATCACCGCACTCGCGGCCATCACCAGCACCCTGCGCCGCAGCCCGGTGCTCCGGTGAAGTCGGTCGTGGTAAAGCCCGGATGTCGCTGCCTGGGATTCCTCCACGCACGCCTGCCTTCGATGGCCGCGGAAGCGGACGGCCCCCGCCGTCCCCGCGCTCGTCCCGGGATCATACGCCAATGGCCGCCGCCAGGATGTGCAGCGCGTCGAATCGTGCCATGGGCGGGGCCGCGGCGTGTCCCGAAACTGGAACCGGCGCGCGGCGCGGCGGTATCCTATGCGTTCCTCATTTGCGCATCGACAATCGAAATGAACGCACTGCGTGCCCCCGACGGGGGTGCTGGAGTCGCCGCGATCGCGGCTGCCGTCCGCGGCAAGGTCGCCAAGGCGGATGCCAATGCCGCCGAAGCCTTCGCGAAGCTGGTGTGCGCCGATCTCGGCGCCGAGGAACTTTCGCAGCGCGGCAGCGACACCTGGGCTGCGCTGTGCGCCGATCTGTTCGGCTGGTTCCGCAACCGGCCCGCGGGCCGCGCCTGCGTGCGTGCGTTCAATCCCGACCGCGATCGCGACGGTTGGACCTGCCCGCATTCGGTGGTCGAAGCCGTCACCGACGACGCACCGTTCCTGGTCGATTCGCTGGAAATGGTGGTCGCCGGGGCGGGCCTGCGCCTGCATCGATTGCTCCATCCGGTGATGGAGGCCAAACGCGACGCGCGCGGCAACATCGGGGCGGTGGCGGCCTGTGATGGCGCCGGTTCGGTGGAATCGGTGATGCACGCGGAGATCGATCGCGTGGACGACGCGACGCTGCAGCAGATCCAGTCGGCCGTCGAGGCGGCCTTCGGCGACGTGCGCGCGGCGGTGTCCGATTGGCAGGTGATGCACGACAAGATGCTGGCGACCGCGGATGCGCTGCCGAAGCAAAAGACACCGCTCGATGCGAGCGAAGTCGCGGAAGGCCAGGCGTTCCTGCGCTGGGCCGCGGACAACCATTTCACTTTCCTCGGCTACCGCGAATACGACGTGGTTTCCGAAAAGGGCGACGACCTGCTGAAGGCGCGCGAGGGTTCCGGACTCGGCATCCTGCGCGATCCCGGACTCGCCACCACGCCACGTTCGGTCAAGAGCCTCGCCGCCAGCCGGCTGCCGCAATCAGGTTCGATGGACGCGATCATCCTGACCAAGACCAACGCACGCTCGCGCGTGCACCGGCCGGGCTACATGGATTACATCGGCGTGCTGACCTTCGACGACAAGGGCAAGCCGGTCAGCGAGAAGCGCTTCCTCGGCCTGTACACCTCGACGTCCTACATGCGCCGGCCGCAGGACGTGCCGCTGGTACGCAAGAAATTCGAGTCGGCCGAGAAACGTTCCGGCCTGCGGCCGCAGTCGCATTCCGGCAAGGCGTTCCGTTCGATCCTGGAAACCCTGCCGCGCGACGAACTGCTGCAGGCATCTGCCGACGAGCTGTACGCGCTCGCCACCGGCATCTTTGACGTCAACGAGCGCAGGCGTGCCAGGTTGTTCGTGCGCCGCGATTCCTACGGGCGCTTCTTCTCCTGCCTCGTGTTCATCCCGCGCGACCACTACAACGCCGCGGTGGGCGAGCGCGTCAAGGACATGTTGCGCGAGGAACTCAAGGGGACCCACGTCGATGCCACGGCACTGGTGGGCGACTCGCCGATGGCGCGCATGCACGTGATCGTGCGCCCGCGCACCGGCGAGCACATCGACGTCGACATGGCCGCGCTCGAATCGAAACTCGCGCCGATCGTGCGCAGTTGGCACGACGACCTGCGCGACGCACTGGTCGGCGGCCTCGGCGAGGAACGCGGTGCGCAGCTGGCCAGCCGCTGGGGCCGCGCCTTCACCGCCGGCTACATCGAGGACACCACGCCCGCGCGTGCGGCCGAGGATGTCGGCATCCTTGCGGCGATGGCCAGCGGCGGCGAGGACTTGCGCCTTGCGCTGCACGAGTCGTACCGCACGCCCGGCGAACTGCATTTCAAGATCTTCCGCGCCGGCAGCGACATCCCGCTGTCGGAAGCATTGCCGCTGCTCGAGAACGCGGGGCTCAAGGTCGACACCGAACAGGTGCACATGCTGGATGCGGGCGGCGGCAAGGCCTGCGTGCAGGATTTCGTGGTACGCCCTGCGGTGCCGTTCCAGTTCACGCTGGAGGATCTGCACGCCCGTTTCGAGGACGCCTTCCACGCGATCTGGAACGGTCGCGCCGAGAACGACCATTTCAACGCGCTGGTGTTGCGCGCCGGCCTCGGCTGGCGCCAGATCGCGATGCTGCGCGGGTACTGCAAGTACCAGCAGCAGGTCGGCACGCCGTTCTCGCAGGCGTACATGGAGGAAACCCTCAACCGCTATCCGATGATCGCCGGGCTGCTGGTCGAGCTGTTCGAAGCCAAGTTCGATCCGAACCGCGAGAATGGCGACTCGGTATCGCGCAAGGCTGCCCGCGAAGCGCTGCAGCGCGAGCTCGGCGCGCTGACCCCCAAGGCGGTGGCGGATGCCAATCCCGAATTCGCGGCGCAGGTCGCCGCCTTGCTGGAAAAGCCGCGCGAGGAGCAGGTCGACGGCTTGATCAATGCGATCAAGGTACTGCTGACCAACGTCTCCAGCCTCGACGATGACCGCATCCTGCGCGGCTTCATGGGCCAGATGCGGGCGACGTTGCGCACCAGCTATTTCCAGAAGCGCGACGGCAAGCCCGCCGAATACATCAGCTACAAGCTCGATCCGCACCAGGTTCCGGACATCCCGAAGCCGGTGCCGTACCGCGAAATCTGGGTGTACGCGCCGCGCGTGGAAGGCGTGCACCTGCGCTTCGGGCCGGTCGCGCGCGGCGGCCTGCGCTGGTCGGACCGGCGCGAGGACTTCCGCACCGAGGTGCTGGGCCTGGTCAAGGCGCAGATGGTGAAGAACACCGTGATCGTGCCGGTGGGTTCCAAGGGCGGCTTCTTCGTGAAGCGGCCGCCGGCCGAGCGCGACGCGCAGCTGCAGGAGGGCATCGCCTGCTACAAGATGTTCATCAACGGCCTGCTCGACATCACCGACAACATCGACACGGCCGCGAACAAGGTGCTGCATCCGGTCGAGGTAGTGCGCCACGACGACGACGATCCGTACCTGGTGGTGGCCGCCGACAAGGGTACCGCGAAGTTCTCCGACATCGCCAACGGCATCTCGATCGCGCACAACTACTGGCTGGGCGACGCGTTCGCCTCGGGCGGCTCGGCCGGCTACGACCACAAGGGCATGGGCATCACCGCCAAGGGCGGCTGGGAATCGGTGAAGCGCCACTTCCGCGCGCTCGGCCACGATTGCCAGAGCGAGGATTTCACCTGCGTCGGCATCGGCGACATGTCGGGCGACGTGTTCGGCAACGGCATGCTGCTGTCGCGGCACACGCGCCTGCTCGCGGCGTTCGACCACCGCCACATTTTCATCGACCCGAATCCGGATGCGGAATCCTCGTTCGTCGAACGCGAGCGCATGTTCAACCTGCCGCGCTCGTCGTGGGACGATTACGACAAGTCGAAGATCTCGAAGGGCGGCGGCGTGTTCGCGCGCAACTTCAAGGCCATCGCGCTCACGCCGGAAATGCGCGGCGTGCTCGGGATCGGCGAAGGCGTGGAATCGCTGCCGCCGGTCGAGTTGATGAGCGCGATCCTGAAGGCGCCGGTCGACCTGCTGTGGAACGGCGGCATCGGCACCTACGTCAAGGCGGCGACGGAGAGCAACGCCGACGTCGGCGATCGCGCCAACAATGCGCTGCGCATCAACGGCGGCGAGCTGCATTGCAGGATCGTGGGCGAGGGCGGCAATCTCGGCTTCACCCAGAAGGGCCGCATCGAGGCCGCGCAGAAGGGCGTGCTGCTCAACACCGACTTCATCGACAACTCGGCGGGCGTGGACACCTCGGACCACGAGGTCAACATCAAGATCCTGCTGAACGATGCGGTGCAGCGCGGCGAAATGGACACCGAGGCGCGCAACAAGCTGCTGCACTCGATGACCGACGAAGTCGAACGCCTGGTGCTGCGCGACAACTACCGCCAGAACGTCGCGCTCAGCCTGATGGAACACATGTCGGTCGGGCGCCTCGGTTCCAAGGCGCATTTCATCCGCACCCTGGAAGCGCGCGGCCAGCTCGACCGCCAGATCGAATCGCTACCGTCCGACGCGGAGCTGGCCGAACGCCGCACCCACCATCAGGGCCTCACGCGCCCGGAACTGGCGGTGCTGCTGTCGTACTCCAAGATCGTGCTGTACCAGCAGTTGCTGGATTCGGACGTGCCGGAAGACCCGTTCCTCTCGCACGAGCTGGTGCGCTACTTCCCGGAGCCGTTGCACCAGAAGTACGCCGCGCACATGCAGCGGCATCGCCTGAAGCGCGAAATCATCGCCACCGCGGTCACCAACTCCATCGTCAACCGCATGGGCGCCACCTTCGTGCTGCGCAGCCAGGAGGACACCGGGGAAACCGCCGCGGCGGTGGTCAAGGCCTACAACGCGGCGCGCCAGATCCTGCATGCGCGCGAACTGTGGTCCGGCATCGACGCGCTCGACGGCAAGGTCAGCGAGGCCGCACAGATCGATGCGTTGATGAAAGTGTGGTCGCTGCTGCGCCACGTGTCGCGCTGGCTGTTGAACTTGCCGGGCACGGTGCTCGGCATCACGGACCTGGTGCACCGCTACCAGCCCGGCATGGACAAGTTGCGCGCGGCGTTGCCGGATGCGTTCACCGAAACCGGGCGCGCCTCGTGGGGCGTCGACCTGGAGAAATGGCAGGGGATGGGATTCCCCGACGAACTCGCGCACAAGCTGGCGACCATTCCGTCACTTGGAGTGGCGATGGACGTGATCGAAACCTCGCTGGCGTCCGGCCGCCCGGTCGAGCATGTCGCGCGGGTGTTCTTCGACCTCGGCGAAGCGCTGGACATCGAATGGCTGCGCGGCCAGATCGAGAAGCTTCCCGTGGAAAGCCGCTGGCATGCGCAGGCGCGTGGCGCGTTGCGCGACGAACTCGCCGTTCAGCACCGTGCGATGGTCGGCCAGATCCTGGCGTCCGAACAGGCCCGCCAGGGCGCCGACGGCGCGGTCGCGGCGTGGCTGCAACGCGACAATCCACAGTTGCAGTTCACCCGCGGCATGCTGGATGAAATCCGCGGCGTGGACGTCGACTATCCGATCGCCTCGGTGGCGCTGCGGAGGCTGGCACAGATCGCGCAGTCGGGTTGAGCGCGCAGGAACGTCGCGTCGCCGCAACCGATCCTCCGCGATGGGTTGCGGTGGCGCGTGCTCGGATACCAAGCAGGGCGTTCGCAGACTTCAAGGAGTGTGCTGGCCCGGATTCCAGCTGAAGGTGGCCACGCTCTCGGCCGGCATCTTGTACCTGAAGTACACGTGGCCCTGCCCAACGCTCACCTCTTGCGCGACCTTCGCGCTATTGACCACCACCAGCACCAGCCGTCCGTCCCCGGCATTCCGGAAAGCCACGTTGCGGATGTCCGGCCCGGTTGCGGTGGACGCTACCCGCACCGCGCCAGGCAGCACGAAGCGGCCGAAGTGTGCGAACGCGTAGTATTCGTCATTGCGGCTCACGGCGCCGGTGCGTGAGTCTATCGTGACCAGACCCCTGCAATCGTCGCAGCCCCCGGAATGCGGGCCGTGGTTCTCGTCGAGTGCCAGGTTCCAGTAGACCACGCCGCGTGCCCAGTTCCTGAGACTGCCCAGCAGCAATTCGCGTGCGAACCACAAAAGCGCATCGTTCTTCGTGGACTCCCAGTCGCCGCCTGAGCATTCGGTGAGGTAAGCGTCCTTGTGCGGAAAGGCCCGATGCACGCGGCTCTGCGCACCCGGATCGCCCGCGTAGCAATGCCAGGCGACGCCGTCGACATAGTGCGTGGCAGCAGGATCGGCGAGCACGGCGAGCGGCTGCTCGGGTGCATCCCAGTTGTGATCCCAGCCGAGGATGCGGGTGCGTGGCTCGTGGTTCGCCAAGGCCGGGCCGAGGTACTTTCCAATGATGCGTGCACGTGCAGCCGGGCCCAGTTCCATGCCCGGGTAGTTCCCGGGTTGGAACGCGGGTTCGTTCTGGATGGTAAGCGCCCAGATCGGGACGCCGTGATCGCGCATGGCGTCGACGTATTTGACCAGATACGTGGCGAAGGTGGATTCGTACCGTACCAACAGCGTGCCGCCAATCAGGCTGCCGGTGGTTTTCATCCATGCCGGTGCACTCCATGGCGAGGCGATGATGTGCAAGCGCGGATTGATCGCCAGTGCCTCGCGCACGGTCGGGATCACGTCATCGAGATCGGTCGCGATGTTGAAGTGCTCCAGCCCCGGATCGGCCTGACCGGCCGGGAGGTCGTCCAGCGAGTAGTGCCGCAGCGAAAAATCCGAGGCGCCGATCGTCAGGCGCGTCATGTCCAGTCCCAGGCCCGGTGGCGGCCCGAACATTTCGTGCAGGAACGCATTGCGCTGCCGCGCCGTGAGCCGGTGCTGGATCAGCCACGACGACGAATCCGTCAGCGCCGCCCCGAAGCCCACGATGGTCTGGTAGGTGTGATGGGTGTCGATGAGGATGTTCGCCGGGACCGAGGCCGGCACGGAGATCGGGACATCCGGTTGCCGGGCCAGGCGCAGCCGTCGATCCTGTGTACTGAGCCACAGCTCGACTGCGGGTTTCGCGGGTGACGGCTGCGACACCGGTGTGCGCGACGTGCGCGAGGACGACTGCGCCGGCGCGCACGCGGCGAGCAGGGCGCCCCCTGCGATTGCGATCCAGCCAAATGTGTTCACGCCCCGCTTCATATGCGGCGCCCGTCGCCACGGGATGCCGGCCACCGCGTCGCGCTCATCGAACCCCCACGTCGGCGCAGGAAACGTCGTGGCGGTTGGCGGACGCCGCGGCGCTGATCCGGATGTCGGCGAAGGCGGCGGCGAACGGTGCGGTGGCCGCAACCTCGAACGGCACGTCGACATGCGCCAGATCCACGCCGCGCTTGGCAAAGCACTCCAGCGGAATCGACACGCTCTGCCGCGCGCCCGACGCGTAACCGGCCAACAACGAGCCGAGTTCGACATGGCCACCGCAAGTCTTGCCGCAGTGCATCGCCAACGTCACCGGACCTTGCGCGGGCGCATCGACCACCACGTCGAATTGCAGCGCCGCATGGCTGGCGGCGAGTTTCGAGAGATCCACGGGCTGTTGGGTGCGCGCAAGCAAACGGCCGGGGGCCAGCCAGGTGACGGCCTTGGCGTCCTGCTGGGTGTTGACCTGCACGGTGCGCAGGCGCAGCGAGGGATGTGCGGCAGGCCAGGCGATTTCGCCATTGAGGTCCGAACCCACCGCGTGTTCGCCGTGCGCGTCGTCCGCGAGGTACAGCGAGAACGGCGCCAGCGCGAGCGTATGGAACACCGGCAGGGTGGTGGTGTCGGAGCAGGCCTTGATATCGGCATGCACGGGCAGCTCGGGCAGATCGCGCCGCGTGGGATAGCGCAGCCCGTAGCCCGGCGTGAACAGCCAGCGCGACGGGCCGGCCTTGGCCGCGTCGGCGCACGGCACGCCGGGCCAGGGCCGCGCCAGCGTGCCGGTGAAGTTGTAGCGACCCTTGCCGTGGCCGCCGGCGAACAGCACGTCGCCCACGCCGCCGCCCTCGGTACCCGGCAGCCAGGCCATCACGAAGGCATCGGCGAGGTTGAGCATGGGGTTCACGAACAACGGACGCCCCGCCACGAACACCACCACCACGGGCTTGCCCGACTGCGCGACCCGTCTCAGCAGGGCCAGGTCTTCGGGATAACGGTCGCCGTAGCGCAGCGTTTCCGACGGCGCGATGTCGCCCAAGGTTTCCGCGTAGGGTGTCTCGCCCAGCACGGCCACGATGGCGTCGTAGTCTTTCGGGTTCACGCCCTGAGCCGTCTCGCTGTACGTGACATTCGCCGCGCCATCGGCCGTACGCAGGCCGGCAAGTATGGTCTCGCCGTCGGGAAAGTCCGCATTGCCGTTGCCGGTACCCTGCCAGGTCAGCGACCAGCCGCCGCTCTGGTTCGGCAGGCTGTCCGCGCTCTTGCCGACCACGAGCAGCTTCATGCCGGGCTTGAGCGGCAGCACGTCGTGGTTGTTCTTCAGCAGCACCAGCGACTCGCGTACCGCGCGACGTGCCAGGGCGCGATCCTGCAACAGGCTTGCGTCGCCGGCGCCGGGCAGTTGCGACGGGCGCTTGTCGAACAGGCCCATCGCGAGCTTGGCGCGCACGATGCGGAACACCGCGTCGTCGATGCGTGCCATCGGAATCCGGCCTTCCTTGACCTGCTGCATGGTGTTGGCGATGAAAGCCTTCCAGTCGTCGGGAACCATCACCATGTCGATGCCGGAATCGATCGCCTGCGGGCAACTGGCGTTGCTGCAGCCGTGCAATTGGCCGATGGCGTTCCAGTCGGAGACCACGAAGCCGCGGAAGCCCATCTTGTCCTTCAACGCGCCGGTGAGCAGCGCGGGTGCGCCGGACATCTTGCCGTAGTTGACGCCGTCGGCGAGGTCGTTCCAGCTGTTGTAGGAAGCCATCACGCTGAGCACGCCGGCCTCGAGCGCGCCGAAGTAGCCGGCACCGTGCACGTTGATCATCGTGGCCTTGTCCACCCGAGCCTCGCCCTGGTCGATGCCCTGCCAGGTGGCGCCGTCGCCGATGAAATGCTTGGCGGTCGCCATCACGTTGTGCGGCCCGAAGCTGCCCTGCAGGCCTTCCACGTAGGCACGCGCGTACTCGCGCACCAAGCCGGGCTCGCTGGAAAAGCTTTCGTAGGTGCGGCCCCAGCGCACGTCCTGCGCCACCGCCAGCGTGGGCGCGAAGGCCCAGGTGACGCCGGTGGCGCGCACCGCCTTCGCGGTGGCCGCGCCGATCGCGTGGATCAGTGCCGGATCGTGCGCCGCGCCCAGCCCGATGTTGTGCGGGAACAGCGTTGCACCGTACACGTTGCTGTCGCCGTGCACCGCGTCGGTACCCCAGATGATGGGGATGTGCACCTTCATGTCGGTGCTCATGGACGCGTCGTACCAGGCGTCGGCGAGATGCAGCCAGTCGCCGATGCCGGCGTGCTTGTTCTGCTCCGGCCAGGAGCCGCCGCCGTTGAGCACCGAGCCGATGTAGTACCGGCGCACTTCGTCCGGCGTGATCGACTTGATCTCGGCCTGGGTCATCTGGCCCACCTTTTGCGCCAGCGTCATGCCCGCCACGATCGCGCGCGCGCGCGCATCCAGTGCCGGATCGGCGGCAGTTTCCAGCTTGATCGCCGGCCAGTCGGTGTAATGCGTGGGCGCAGGCGATGCGTGCGCGCCCTTCGCCGGAAGCCGGCCGGTCGCGTGCGCACTTGCAACACACGCGACCGCGGCCAGGCCGATCCGCAGGCGCGGTGGAAAATGGATACGAAGCATGCGAGCCTCACTCGTCCGGAACATTTGCCTGCCGCAACATGGCGTTGGGCGGCGCCGATGCGCCGCCCAACGGCGCATCGGCTACAGCTTGTAGCTGAAACCGAGCAGGTAGGTGCGTCCCCAGGTGTCGTATTCCAGCGGCCGGGTCGTATTCACGCCGTTGGGCAACCCGGAGACCTGGACCGACGTGTCGGGCGAGTTGCCAAGATTGTTGACCTGCAGGAGGATCGACAGTCCTTTCCAACGTCCCTCGGGGAATTCGTAACCCAACTGCAGATCGGTCTGCCGGTTCGCCAGGATCCTGGTGTAACCGAGTTGGTCGAACAGCGCCACCGCCTCGCCGGTGAACGACGAACGGTAGCGGTAGGCCACGCGCGCCGAAAACCCGTTGCGTTCGTAATACATGATGATGTTGCCGACCTTGCGCGACAATCCAGGAAGCGTCGTGGGCCCACCCGGAATCGCCGAAATGGAACTGGTCGGGATGTTGCTGTTGGTCAGCGAGTAATTGGCCAGCACGCCGAACCCTTCCAGCATCGGGGTCAGCAGCCCGCCCTCCAGCGCGCCGGACAACTCCAGGCCTTCCATCGAGCCGCCCGTACCGTTCTGGGGCAGGGTGAAGGAGCCGTACTGGCTGGTCGGCACCAGGGTGGGCGTGTTGTTGATGTAACCCGAGAAATCGTAATTGAGGATGGTCTTGTTGTAGATGTAGTTCAGCAGGTTCTTCCGGAACACCGCCACCGCGACGTAGCTGGCCTTGCCGAAATATTTCTCCCACGAAATATCCGTGCCCACCGCGACATAGGGTCTCAACTGCGGGTTGCCGCCGCTGCCCGACCACACCACCTGGCCCGCTTGCGGCCCGTCCGTCACCTTGTATACCCAGGCCGAGGAGGAGACCTTCTCGTCGTCGATGCGCCCGCGCGCCATGGTCTTGGCCAGGCCGAAGCGCAGATACTGGCCGTCGCCGAGCTTCGCCACCAGGTTCAGGCTGGGCAGCACCTTGTTGTACGTGGCGCCGCCGTGGATTGCGCCCGCCAGATTGCCGCTGGCGTCGGTCTGCAGCGCGTCGGATGATTGATCCGTGTGCACGAACTGCACGCCGACGTTTCCGCGCAGCGGAATGCCGGCCACGTTGGTTTCGATGTTGAACTTGGCGTAGGCCAGCGGCACCTTCTCCTCGACGGTGTAGTTGCGGTTCCAGTCGCCCGCACCGTTCTGCGGCGTCAGGTAGAACTGGCTGTACATCGCGCCCAGGACGTTGTAGTTGAGGATGGCCGGGATGCCGCCATAGCCCAGCGAGGTCGGTCCGTAGAGGAGGGCCGGATTGATCGGCGTGCTGAAGTGGTTCTGGTAGGTACCCGGGGTGCTGCCGTTGCCGTCGAGCCAGGCGAAGTTGACGTCGGCGTGCTTGGTCTTGGTGCGGTCCGAATAGTCGAGGCCCAGGTCCATGCTGCTGAAGATCCAGCCCAGCGGGTGGCTCACCTGCAATCGCACGGCGTTGATCCTGTCGCTTTGGCGATCGAACTCTTCGCGGCCGTTGTAACCGTAGCCGTCCGGATCGGTGAAGACCATGGTCGCGGGATCGGCGAAGTCGACGCTCGGCGTGAATACCGGGTAGCCGTTGCCTGATGGTGTGGTGAAAGCCACGTCGGTGAACGCGCCCCCGGACAACCCGCTGAACAGGTAGGCGTCGTGCAGTCTTACCCTGGCGGATGAAGAAGACAGGTCCAGCGACGTGGTCCAGTCACCGAGATACAGCGTGTTTTTCCAGCCGATCGAATACAACCTGTCGGTTTCCTTGGTGTATTCGTTCTGCAGGATCGGTGCGATGCCGCTGATGGTGCCCGAGGTCACGATCGGGTAGGGCGAGCCCGGTGACGTGCCGACGTTGCTGTAGGAAATGTTGTCCCATGGGCTGGAAGACCACTGCGCGCCGTTCTTGAACTTGTGCTTGTTGAAGGTCGAGTAGTACATGTCGAGCTTCGAGTAGTACGACTCGCTGGGCGCCCACTCCAGCACCGCCATCAGGCCATTGCGCTTCGCGTCCTCGGACTGCGCGCGCAGTTGCATGCCTTCCTGCGAAATCACGTTGTCCGGCATGCCCGGCGTGTGCGGCCCACCCCAGTTCTGGTCGATGCCTGCAGTGCCGTTGTCCACGCTCCACCACCACGCCTGGTATTGCTTTTCCTGGATCGGCTGGTCGATCTGGGCGAACCCGATGGCGAGGCCCAGCGTGTGGTTGAAGAACTGGTCGATGTAGGAAAAGCTCAGCCGGTGGCCGCTGGTCCCGGTACCGGTACCCGGATTGAGGTCGCCATTGCTGTTGTGCTGGCCGCGCAGATTGAAGACCATCGTGCGCCTGGACAGGTCCAGCGGGTTGATGGTGTGCAGGTCCACCGTGCCGGACAGGCCTTGGCCGACCAGGCTGGCATCGGGCGTCTTGTACACGGTCGCCCCGTTGATCAGTTCGGCCGGATACTGGTCGTATTCGACGCCGCGGTTCTCGCCGATCGTCGCCTGCTCGCGGCCGTTCAACGTGGTGCCGGCGAAGTCCGGCGACAAGCCGCGGATCGCGATCGAACTGGCCTCGCCGTTCACGCGCTGCGTGGCCAGGCCCGGAAGGCGCGCCAGGCTGTCGGCGATGCTCACGTCCGGCAGTTTGCCGATATCCTCGGCGGAGATCGCCTCGACGATGTCATTCGAGTTCTCCTTGGTACGCAGGGAACTCTGGAGGCTCTGGCGGATGCCGTACACCCTGACGACATCGAGCTGCTGGGTATCCGCAGCGGCAGTCTTCTTGGCAGCCTCGGCCTTCTGTTTCGTCTCGTCCTGCCCGGCCTTCTGCTTGGTCGTCACGAGCGTCGACTCGGGCTGATTTGATGTGTCCTGGGCCAAGGCCGCGTGGCCCGACGCGGCGAACAGAAACGCGGCCGCACAGGCCGAAACCAGTGCCCGCATCTTCAATGAAACGACACGGCCACCCGCGGCCTTCGCCCAACGACGGTTCTCCCCCTTGCCGTCGATGAAAGCCGGCAGTGCGGCGAGGCCGGCACTTGGCGGCGCCAACCTGATCAACTCGTGGTTACACATGACTCACCTCCAGCGATGGATAGTTGGTAACAGTGCACGAGGCGGGTCTTTGACCAGCCTTTCCATTTTCGTGAAGTGAAAACCGCGCATTCAGGCGTGCGCGAAATTCCCCTTGAACCATCAAGCTCTCTCGATGTATCGCGGATGGCGAGATGCGTTGCGCGCTTCTTCCGCAGGTGAAGCAATGTCGACGAACCTCCGGACACCTGTGTCACGGAAAACTTGTGACGCGCGCTGCGGCGACACGCCAGCTCGCCGCACCCAGGGTCCGTTCTGTCGCGCGCACTCGAGCCGGCCGGCTTCGTGGCCCTTGACGGTTTGCTTGCCCACTCCAACGCAACGCACGACGATGCCACCGCACCCATACCTGTCATCCCCAATGGGGCGCACCGCAAAGTCTGCGCCAGAAAAGACAGCGCTGTCAATTTGCGCTGCACCATGCGCGCACTGGACGGCTGCCTGGGGCGCGGGACATCGAGCGCGAATGGGCCTCGCGTGGCGTTGTCGCGTGGCATCGCAATGCAATCTGGCGGCCGGCAAGATGGGTGTCGCCAAAACGGCTACCCGTGCAGGTCACGGCAGGCGGCTTTCATGACAGCGCTGTCACGGAGCAATCAGGAGCTGTCACGAGAAGCACCAAACGGGGTCCGCAACGCTCGACGGCGTCGCCAACAGGCCGGCGTTCCGCGAATGTACGGCGACTCGGGTCGAGTGCCTACAACTCGAATTGTTCGTCGAGAATCCGCTGCGCGAGGCTGCGTTCGGGATCGAACAGCAGGGTGATGGCGCGCTCGCGTGCCTGGCGCACGCTGATTTCCACCGCATCGCGCACTTCGTGGAAGTCGGCGGTGGCGCTGACGGGGCGGTGGTCCGGTTCCAATGTGCGCAGGCCGATCCGGGTGGCGACCGGCAGCAGCGCGCCGCGCCAGCGGCGCGGACGGAACGGGCTGATCGGCGTCAACGCCAGCACGTTCGCGTCCAGTGGCAGGATCGGTCCGTGCGCGGACAGGTTGTAGGCGGTGGAACCCGCGGGGGTCGCGACCAGCAGGCCGTCGCAGATCAGGTTGGCCAGCTTCACTTCGCCGTTCAGCGCCACTTCGATGTGCGCCGCCTGGTTGGTTTGCCGCAGCAGCGAGATTTCGTTGAAGGCCAGCGCCTCCACCACGGTGCCGTCGCGTTGCCGCACGTGCATTTCCAACGGGTGCAGCACGGCCGGGCGCGCGGCCGCGATCCGCGCGGGGAGTTCGTCGAACTGGTAGCGGTTCATCAGGAAGCCGACGCGACCGAGTTTCATGCCGTACACCGGCAGGCCGTGGCCGAGCTGCGCGTGCAGGGTGCGCAGCATGAAGCCATCGCCGCCCAGCGCGACGATGGCGTCGGCCTCGGCGGGCGCCACCGCGCCGTAGCGATCCTGCAACTGGTCGCAGGCCGCGCGCGCCTTGTCCGACGCGGAAGCGACGAAGGCGAGTCTTGGCATTGCGGGAACGGGGCGGGGCGCGGCGACCATGCCGCAAGTTTGATCCAGATTCGCGCGATCGTCCACGGTTCGCGCGCGCGGCGTTGCGCGCTCAGGTCACCGCGCGCATTTCGGACGACGGCGAGGCCAGGAAGTTGCCTTGCGCGAAGTTGACGCCGGCCGAGAACAGGGTCGGCATGCTGGAAGCTTCCTCGATCCATTCGACCACGATGCGCTTGCCGGCAGCATGCGCCTGCGAACACAGTTCGCGCACCTTCTGTTCGTTGTCGGCGTGGTGGGCGAGGTCGGTGGTCAGTGCGCGGTCGATCTTCAGGTAATCGGCGTCGATGTGCTTCAGGGCCTGGAACGAGTTGAGGCCCGAACCGAATTGTTCGAGCCCGAAACCGCCGCCGCTCTTGCGCCAGCGATCGACGAACTCGCGTGCGGGTTTCAGGCAGGTCATCACCTTGGCTTCGGGCACCTCGAATACCAGTTGCGAAGCCTTGACGTTGGCCGCGGCGAGCTTGGCGTCCACCCAGTTGGCGAGGGTTTCGTCGTGCAGGGTCAAGGTCGAGAGCTTGATGAACAGCGTGGTCGGTTTGGATTCGCCGGCGCGGTTGCCCAACGCCGTGATCGCGTGTTCGATCACCCAGCGGTCGATCGCCAGCAGGCGGTCGTTGCGTTCGGCGATCGGCATGAAGTGCGCCGGCATCACCTCCTCGGTGGGGCCGCGCATCCGCAACAGCACTTCGTAGAACTCGCCTTCCTCGCCCTGCAGGTTGACCACCGGCTGGTAGTACAGAATGAAGCCGTCCTGTTCCAGCGCGCTGTCGATCATGTCCAGCCATTGCTGCTGGCGCGCAGCCTCGGCCTTGTCGGCCGCGGCAGGGTCGTGGATGTCGATGCGGTTGCCGCCCTGTCCGGCGGCGGCGCGCAAGGCATCGTCGGCCAGCGACAGCAGCACCTGCGACTTGGCGTTCTTCTCGCCGAGCAGGCTGCCGCCGACGCTGATGGTCAGGCTGGTGGAGCGTCCACCGGCCTCGATGATCGCGGTTTCGGCGCTGGCGCGCAGCAATTCGGCGATCTGCTGCACGTCGGCCTGCGCGTGCCCGGACAGCAGGATGCCGAACGAATGGTCGCCGATGCGCCCGGCGCGATCCGATTCGCCGAGGCGCTGCTTGATGGTGCCGGCGAGCTGGCGCAGCACGTCGTCGGCGCCGGTGATGCCGACGGTGTCGATGACGCTACGGTAGTTGTCGGGTTCCAGCAGCAACAACGCCTGGTCGGTGGCGCCGTCGATCGCGCGTGCCACGGCCTCGTCGACCAGTTCGATGAAGTGGGTGCGGTTGTAGAGGCCGGTCAGCGGATCGCCGGTCTTCAGCCGGTGCAGTTCCTTCTCGGTCTCGCTGTTGGCCGTGGCCGGCAAACGGAACACGATCTGCTGGCAGGGCTCGCCCTCGTAGGTCGCGGGGGCAAACTCCATCACCGCCTCGAAGGTGCTGCCGTCGCCGCGCTGCGCGGTGAGGTCGAGCTTCGGCGGCGGCTTTTCGCCGCGCGCAAGGCGTTTCAGCAGGTCCTTGAAGTCGGCGGTGTGTTGCGGCGCGATCAGGTCGAGGATGGTCAGCCCCTCGACGTCCTCGAAACCCTCGAAGCCGAACATCTCAAGGTACGCGTTGTTGGCGCGGACGTGGGTGCCTTCGTGGATGTAGGCGATCGGATCGCGCGAGGAATCCAGCAGCGAATCGCAGCGGCGTTCCGATTCGCGCAAGCTCGCTTCCAGCCGGCGCACGTTGCGGCGGGTGTTGAGCGAATCGAGTTCACGCCGCACCACCGCCTGCAACTGGTCGTGGCGGTTGCGCAACGCGATGCCGCGCACGTTGCCGTCCGCGAGGATACCGGCGACCACGTCGTCGGTGAGCTTGTCGGTGAGCGCCAGCAGCGCGACGTCCTTGCCGGTGGCGTCGAGCGCGCGGCCGATTGCGGCAAGGGTGATGTCCTTGCAGCCCGGGTTGGCCAGCACCAGGTCCGGCGTGAACGATTCCAGCGAAGCCGCCAGTTCCTCTTCGGTCGAGATGCGTTGCGGGCGCAGCGCGATGCCGCTGTTGCGCAGCACGCTGATGATCTGCTCGGCGTCCTCGGCCTGATCCTCGGCGATGATCAGCTTGGTGATGGGTTCGGGCAGCATGGACGGCCTTTGACAGAAATCCCTGGGTGAAGCCGTGCGACCGGTTGACCGGACGCTTGCAAGGTCCGGATCGGCAACACGCGAACAGTTCCCCGGTTGAAGCCGCGCGCGGGTCTTCGCGGTTCCGCTCCAGCGGAAAGGCTTTTGTACCTTATCGGCAGCGACGGCGCCAGCTTGCGCGTCACAACGGGCGTTTCGCGCGTTCGCCCGGCACTTCGCGCACCAGCCGCGGCACAAGATACCCCGGAAGCCGTGCACGCAACATGCCGACCAGTTCGCGGGCACGCACATCGGGCACTTCGAAATGGGCCGTGCCGCGCACCCGGTCGAGCTGGTGCAGGTAGTAGGGCAGCACGCCGAAGGCAAACAGCCGCTCGGACAGTTCGGCCAGTGCAGCGTCGTCGTCGTTGACGCCGCGCAGCAGTACCGACTGGTTGAGCAGCGTCGCGCCGGCTTCGCGCAAACGCGTGCAAGCCGCGCCAACGCTGGCGTCCAGCTCGTCAGGGTGGTTTGCATGGATCACCACGACGCGCTGCAACGGCAGGCCGGACAGCCATGCGAGGAAGGCATCGTCGATGCGTTCCGGCAGCACCACCGGCAGGCGGGAATGGATGCGCAGGCGGTCAATGTGCGGAGTCGTTCGCAGCGCTTCCGTGAGCTCTGTCAACTTTTGTGTCGACAGCACCAACGGGTCGCCGCCCGACAGGATCACCTCGCGGATCGAGGTGTCGGCAGCGAGGCAGGCAACCGCCTCGCGCCAGGCGTGGCTGGCGGCCAGCTCCTCGGCGTAGGGGAAGTGTCGACGGAAGCAATACCGGCAATTGACCGCGCAGGAACCCGCTGCGATCAGCAGCGCACGCCCTGCGTATTTGTGCAGTACGCCATGGCCGGCCAGTGCCGCGAGGTCGCCCACGGCGTCGTCGACGAAACCTTGTGCGTCGTTCAATTCGGTCAGTTGCGGCAACACCTGCAGCAACAGGGGATCATGCGGATCGCCCTGGCGCATCCGGGCGACGAAGCCGCGCGGCACCTTCAGGGGGAAGCCGGCGTCGTTATCCGGCAGGCGGTCGGCGAGTTGCGACAGCCCCACCAGTGCCAGCAGTTCGCGCGGGTCGGTGACCGCATCGCGCAAGGATTGGCGCCAGTCGGGCAGGGAAAATTCCGGGTTCGGGATTTTCGCGGCGCAAGGACGCGCCGCGCGCGAATCAAACGCAAGGGGCGTTTGATCCGTCGAAGCCGAGTCCGGACACGTGCCGGACTCGGCGTGCTCTGGAAAATCCCGGATGGATTTCTCCAGAGTGTTCGATGTGATCGGCTGCGTGGATTGGCCGATTGCGGTTATCATGGCGGGCTTGTGCCCCGGCCTTCACGGGCTCGGTAAACCCCTCATTTTAGGTCAGTCGTCCGGTCAGGGCCATCACGGCACGGACGGCCCCACGCATCCACGGAGCAAGCAGCATGGCCAGTTATGGTCTGAACGACGTCAAGAACGGCTTGAAGATCATCGTCGACGGCGATCCCTACGTGATCGTCGGCGCGGATTTCATCAAGCCCGGCAAGGGCCAGGCGTTCACCCGCATCAGGATCCGCAACCTCAAGAACGGCCGCACCACGGAAAAAACCATGAAGGCGACCGACTCGGTCGAGGGTGCCGACGTGGTCGATACCGACATGCAATACCTCTACAACGACGGCGAGTTCTGGCACTTCATGGACCCGGCCAGCTACGAGCAGCACACCGCCGACAAGAACGCCGTGGGCGACGCCGCACAGTGGCTGAAGGGCGAAGAGGAATGCATCGTCACGTTCTGGAATGGGGTGCCGCTGGCGGTTGCGCCGCCCAATTTCGTGGAACTGAAAATCGCCGAAACGGATCCCGGCGTGCGTGGCGACACCTCGGGCGGCGGCGGCAAGCCGGCCAAACTCGAAACCGGTGCCACCGTGCGCGTGCCGCTGTTCGTGAACCAGGACGAGGTGATCCGCGTGGATACCCGCACCGGCGAGTACGTTGGTCGCGTGAAATGATTGATTCGCAGCAAATTCGCTTAGCGAATTGCATGGCGAATCAATCACCCCGGCGAAGGCCGGGGTCCAGTGGCTTTCCATCACGATGAATGCGCCACATCTGCACTCGGTCGACCTCCTGATCTCCGCCCGCTGGGTCGTTCCGATCCAGCCCGATCGCGTGGTGCTCGAAGATCACGCGGTCGCGATCAACGCCGGCGCGATCGTCGAAGTGTTGCCGCGCGATGACGCTTCGAAGAAATACATGCCGCGCGAGCGCATCGACTTGCCCGAACACGCGCTGATCCCGGGGCTGGTCAACGCGCACTCCCACAACCCGATGGTGCTCTTGCGCGGTCTTGCGGACGACCTGCCGCTGATGACGTGGCTGCAGGAACACATCTGGCCGGTCGAAGCGAAGGTGATCGGGCCGGGATTCGTGCGCGACGGCGTGGAACTCGCGATCGCCGAGATGCTGCGCGGCGGTACCACCTGCTGCAACGAAAACTATTTCTTTCCGGACGCGCAAGCTGCGACGTACAAGGCGCACGGTTTCCGCGCGGTGGTCGGCTTGCCGATCATCGAGTTTCCGAGCGCGTGGGCGCAAACGCGCGATGAATATTTCGAGCGCGCGCTGGCGGTACACGACCAGTACCGCGATGACCCGCTGGTCCGCACCAGCTTCGGGCCGCACGCGCCCTACACCGTGGCCGATGAATCCTTCGCGCGCATCCGCACGCTGTCGGACCACCTCGATATCCCCGTACACCTGCATTTGATGGAAACCGCGCAGGAGGTCGAAGACAGCAAGCGCGAGCACGGGTTGCGCCCGATGCAGCGTTTGCAAAAACTCGGCCTGGTCAACGATCGCCTGATCGCCGTGCACATGACGCAGGTGAGCGATGCGGAGATCGCGGCTTGCGCGGAGACGGGCGTGTCGGTGGTGCATTGCCCGGAATCGAACCTCAAGCTCGCCTCGGGGTTCTGCCCCGCGGAAAAACTGCACCGCGGCGGCGTCAATCTCGCGCTGGGCACCGATGGTTGCGCGTCCAACAACGACCTCGACATGTTCGGCGAACTGCGCACCGCCGCATTGCTGGCGAAAGGCGTGGCGAACGATGCCGCCGCGTTCGATGACGCCTGTGCATTGCGTGCAGCCACGTTGAACGGCGCGCATGCGATCGGGCTTGGCGAACGGATCGGTTCGATCGAGTCCGGCAAACGCGCCGATCTCGTCGCGGTGCGGATGGATGAGGTCGAAACCCAGCCGCTTTACAATGTGATTTCGCACCTCGCCTACGCGGTGTCGCGCCGGCAGGTGAGCGATGTGTGGATCGACGGTGTGCGCAAACTCGATGATGGTGCGCTGGTCGATTTCGATCTCGCCGGCGTGTTGGAAAAGGCCCGCCGCTGGCGCGAACGGATCGCTGCACTTTGATGAATGGAATCCCGATGAACCTTTATCTGGTCCTCACCATGCGCACGGCGCGCTTCGACCCGGATGTGCTGGCCGCGCACTACGCACACCTCGATGCCTTGAAGGCCAGAGGGGCATTGCAAGCGTTCGGTCCGTTCACCGACAAATCCGGTGGCGCCTATCTGCTGCGAGCCGAGTCATTTCAAAACGCGCAGGCGCTGGCTTTTTCCGATCCGGTGCATCTGACGGGTTCGTCCGCAGTCACCGTGCGCGAATGGAACGTCACGCAGGTGGCAACGAAGTGAACATTGCGGCCCCCAACGCCGACCCGGAAGAACTGGCGCGCTTCGGCAAGCTGGCCAGCCGATGGTGGGATCCCGATGGAGAATCGCGCCCGCTGCATGACTTGAATCCCGTGCGCCTTGCGTTCGTGGCCGGACGCGTGGCCCTGCGCGGCGCCCGTGTGGCGGATGTCGGTTGTGGCGGCGGGCTGCTCAGCGAGTCACTGGCCAAAGCGGGTGCGGATGTCACCGCGATCGACCTGGCGCCGGAAGTCATCGAGGTGGCGAAGCTGCATCTCCACGAAACCAATGCCACGCTGGCGGCACCGCTCGCGATCGACTACCGGCTGTGCTCGTCGCGCGATTTGGCCGTGGCCGAGCCCGCCGCCTTCGGCGCGGTGTGCTGCATGGAATTGATCGAACACGTGCCCGACCCGGCGGCATTGGTCGCCGATCTTGCGGCGCTGCTGAAGCCCGGCGGCAAATTGTTCCTGTCCACCCTCAATCGCACGCCCGCGAGTTTCGCCACCGCGATCGTCGGTGCCGAGTACATCGCGCGCCTGTTGCCGCGCGGTACCCACGACTACCGGCAGTTCATCAAGCCTTCCGAACTTGCTGCGCTGCTGCGACGTACCGGACTGGTACTCGACGAGATATCCGGAATCGCCTACAACCCATTGAATAGAAAAGCATGGCTGACACCACATACGGCAGTGAATTATCTGGTGGCCGCGACCAAGCCGGCCGTGTGAAGCCGTGGCCGAAGCCCTTGTCCGGGATGTTCTTCGACCTCGATGGCACGCTCGCCGATTCCGCGCGTGACATCCACGATGCACTGGCGGCGTTGTGCGGCGAACGCGGCGTCGCCGTGCCTGGGTTCGAGCACGTGCGCGAGGTGGTGTCGCGCGGCGCGCGCGCAATCCTGCGCATCGCCGCAGGCAACGACGAAGCAGCGGTGGAGGACATGTTGCCGCGCCTGCTCGAGCTTTACGCCGCGACCGGCATGGTCAATACGCACGTCTTTCCGGGCATCGAAACCTTGCTGGAAAAGCTCGAGGCGCGGGGCGTGCGCTGGGGCGTGGTCAGCAACAAGAACGCCGGCCTGGTGGAACAGGTGATGCGGAAGCTGGGTTACGCGTCGCGCGCGGCAGCGATGGTCGGTGGCGATACCTTGCCGCAGCGCAAACCCGATCCGGCGCCGTTGCTACACGCATGCCGGTTGGCTGGCGTCGAGCCGGCGAGTTGCGTATTCGTGGGCGACGATCCGCGCGACATCGTGGCCGGTCGCGCGGCCGGCATGTATACCGTCGCGGCCGCGTGGGGTTATCTCGATGGTGCTGATCCCGCGGCGTGGCAGCCCGATGCGATCGCCGTGGATGCCGCCGAAATCGAGGCGTGGTTCGCGGGCGCATGAGCGATGACGCACTCGCGAGCTACCTGAGCCATTGGCGCGAGGCCGACCCGCAACGCGCGACGGCGTGGCTGTTCCTGCGCCACGACGAGCGCATTCGTTTCGGTGCGCTCGCGTCACTGCAGGACGAGTGGTTGAAAGCCGTGCGCGATGTGCGCGAGCCGCAGGTCGCGGCGACCAAGCTCGGTTGGTGGCGCGAGGAAGTGCAACGCGCCGCGCACGGCGAGGCAAGGCATCCCCTGACGCGGGCGTTGTTCGCGGATGCCTGCGCGCGTGCGGTTCCCGTGGCGTGCTGGATGGCGCCCGTGGATGCATCGCTGCTGGCGCTGACCGCACCGCCTCCGACGGATTTCGCGGGCCAGTTCGCGGCTGCCAAGCCGTTGGCCGCGGCGTTGGCCGAGCTGGAAACCCGGGTCTGGTTCGGCGTGCAGGCCGACAGTGCGCGCGCGACGGCGGTCATCGCCATCCTGCAACTCGTCACGAGCTTGCGTGCGCTCGGGGCAACGGCCGGGAATGGCCATTCGCCCTTGCCGATGAACCTGCTGGCCCGGCACGGACTCACCCTCGACGATCTGGCGCGCGACGGCGAGGCGCGGCGGGCGGCGGTGCGCGACCAGGCGGTCGACCTAGAGCGCGAGCTGGCACGCGCCGCTACAATGCCGGGCCCGCTGGGTCTGTTTCGCGCAGTTAGCCTGCAGCATGATTTGCGTGCATTGCAGCGCGCTCTGCGTGTGGACGATCCGCTCGCCGCATTGCGGACGCCGGAACGCGGCTTCGGCAGCCTGTTGAAGACCTGGCGGGCCGCCCGCATCTGGCGTGGATACCGTTTCTCCGAGGCCCAAGCATGACCCGCGCTTCCGATAGCATGTCCGACAAGTTGCCAGACGTCGCAGGCGCCGCCGAACCGGTCGCGGGCGGCGCGCTGGATTGGGTCGGCATGGACGGTATCGACCTGCCGGTGCGCTACGCCGGCGCGGACGCTACCGTCCTGACCGCACCCGCACGGGTCGATGTCGCGGTGGATCTCGCCGATGCCGGTGCGCGCGGCATCCACATGTCGCGCCTGTATGTGTTGCTGGAGCAAACATTGGCCGCGCAGGCGCTGACGCCCTCCGCGCTGTGCAGCCTGCTGCATGCGCTGCTGGATTCACACGCCGGGCTCTCGTCGCGCGTGCGTTTGCGCATCGAATACCGGCATTTGCTGAAGCGGCCCGCGCTGGTGAGCGCCAACGCGGGCTGGAAATCCTATCCGGTGGTGATCGAAGCCAGCCTCGCAGACGGCCGCTTCGCTTTGCAGGTGACCTGCGAGGTGCAGTATTCCTCGACCTGCCCGGCATCGCTGGCGCTGTCGCGGCAGGCCAACCAGCAGCGTTTCGACGAGGACTTTGCGGGCGCCGCGCCCTCGCAGCATGCCGTGCACGCATGGCTGGGCGATCGCGGCATGGCGGCGACGCCGCATGCGCAACGCAGCACCGCGCGGGTGCGGGTCAAGCTTGCGCAAGGATTCGACCTGCCGGTGGTGGAGCTGATCAACGCGATCGAAGGCGCGCTGGCGACGCCGGTGCAGACCGCGGTCAAGCGCGAGGACGAGCAGGCCTTCGCGGTGCTGAACGCCGAGAACCCGATGTTTTGCGAGGATGCCGCGCGCCGCATCCGCGGCGCACTCGACGCCGACAAACGCATCGCCGGCTACCACATCCGCGCCGCGCATCACGAAAGCCTGCATGCCCACGATGCGGTAGCCGAGGTCAGCAGGAATTTCCCCGGTTGACTTTCGGGCTGCAGTTCAACGATCGAACTGCAGCCGCATGCCGGGCGGCGTGTCAAGCACTTCACCCTCGCGCGCCGCAAGATTGCCGTTGACGAAGGTTGCGGCGATGCTGGCGCGGAAGGTGTCGCCTTCGAACGGCGACCAGCCGCATTTCGACAGTACCTGATCGCTGCGCACGGTTTGCGGCTTGCCCGGGTCGACCAGTGCCAGGTCGGCGAAACAACCCTCGCGCAGGTAACCCCGGTCCTCGATCGCGAACAGCGTGGCTGGTGCGTGCGCATACGCTTCCACCAATCGTTCCAGCGAGAAGTCTTCACGGAACACGCCTTCCAGTGCCGACTGCAGCGCGAACTGGACCAGTGGGATTCCTGATGGGCAACTCGTGTACGGATTGGCCTTCTCCGATGCCAGGTGGGGCGCGTGGTCGGTGGCGAGGATGTCGATGCGCGTATCGGCCAGCGCACGGGTCAGCGCCTCTCGATCGGACGCCGCCTTGATCGCGGGATTGCACTTGATCCTGCCGCCCAGCGTCGCGTAATCGGCGTCGGAAAAACGCAGGAAATGCACGCAGGTTTCCGACGTGATCTTCTTCCCGGAGATCGGGCCCGGCTCGAACATCGCCAGTTCGTCGGCCGTGGATACGTGCAACACGTGCAGGCGCGTGCCGTGGCGTCGCGCGGTTTCGACCGCCCATTTGGTGGATTCGAAGCAGGCTTCGCGCGAACGGATTTCCGGGTGCAAGCGCATCGGGATGGCGTCGCCATACTCAGCCTTGGCACGGTCGAGATTGGCGTGGATGATGCGGCTGTCCTCGGCATGCACCACCACGGTCACGGGTGAATCACGGAACACGCCTTCCAGGGCGGATGGGTCACTGACGCATAGGTTGCCGGTCGATTCGCACAGGAACACCTTGACGCCGGGTACCCTGCGCGGATCGAGCGCGCGGATCGCGTCGAGGTTGGAATTGCTGGCGCCGAAATAGAACGCGTAGTTGGCGAGCGAGGTGCGCGAGGCGATCGCGTACTTGTCTTCCAGCAGTTCGCGGGTCAGCGTCGAGGGTTTCGTGTTGGGCATGTCGATGAAGCTGGTGACGCCGCCTGCGACTGCGGCGCGCGATTCCGAGGCGATGTCGGCCTTGGCCGTGTAACCCGGTTCGCGAAAATGCACGTGGTCGTCGATCATGCCGGGCAGCAGCCACAGGCCGGAGGCGTCGAAGACCTGCTCGCCGTCACGTGCGTTCAGGTCAGCCCCGATCTGGTCGATGCGTTGGCCACGGATGCGCAGGTCGGTGTGGAAGCGTCGGCCTTCGTTGACGAGTTCGGCGTTCTTGATCAGCCAGTCGGGCATTCAAGGTTCTCCATGGGATTTGCAGCGGCGCAGCGTGAAACGCTCGGGCACGGGGTCCAGGCCGCCTTCGCACAGCGGCTGGCAGCGCAGGATACGCCATGCCGCAAGCAGGCTGCCGCGCCAGGGCCCGAAGCGCGCGATCGCGATGCGCGCATAGGTCGAGCAAGTCGGGTGGAAGCGACACCGTGCGCCCAGCAGCGGGCTCAACAGGCGCTTGTACGCGGCGATCAGGAACAACAGGAAGCGTGTCACGGGCGAATGCCGTCTGCAGGGTGGGGGAGGGCGCGAACGGGGCTTTCGAAATGGGTTGCCCGACCGCATCGACTACGCTATAACACGCGGTCGCATCTCCACAACTTCGAGTGCACAGGACATGGCAAAACCGAAGCGCAGCGCCGCCAAGCATGGCGCCAAGAAAGCGAAGCCGGCGGCCAAGCCGGTCAAGGCCAGGCCCGCCCGGAAAACCGCCGCGAAGCCGGCGCGCAAGGCGCCCGCGAAAACCGCGCACAAGGCGCTGGCCAAGGCCGTGCGCAAGCCCGTCAAGGCGGCCAAGGCCGGCACCAAGCGTGCGTCCAGGACCATCAAAAAACAAATGACGAAAAAAGTTGGCAAGGCTCCAGCCGTGAAGAAACCCACACCCAAGACAACGAAAAAAGTCGCTGCCGCGACCCGCAAGCCGGACACCAAGTCGGCACCCGCATCGCGTGGCCATTCCACCCCGGCGACCCAGGTCGCGGCACATGGCGCGCCGCATCCGGTGCATACCCGCAAGCCCGCGCATGTCCGCCCCGTCGGGGGCGTGGCCGCGCGTCTCAGCGCCGCGCCAGCCGACGAGCAGACCATCACCCGCGAGGACGGCCGCTACGCGCTGCCCGCCAGCGTCAACGTCGACCTGCCCAAGGGCTACAAGCCTTCCGCGAAAGAGGAATACATGAACCCGAAGCAGCTGGCGTATTTCCGCCAGAAGCTGAAGGACTGGCGCGACCAGCTGGTCGAGGAATCGCGCCAGACCATGGAAAACCTGCGCGAGGAAGTGCGCGACGTGGGCGACGACGCCGAACGTGCCACCCGCGAAACCGAGAACTCGCTGGAACTGCGCACCCGCGATCGTTACCGCAAACTGATTTCCAAGATCGAGAAGGCCCTGCGCAAGATCGAGGAAGGCCGCTACGGTTACTGCGAGGAAACCGACGAGGAAATCGGCCTGGAACGCCTCGAGGCGCGCCCGATCGCAACCCTGTCGCTGGATGCGCAGGAGCGCCGCGAGCACATGCAGAAACAGATGGGCGACTGATCGAATGGGAGTGTCGAGGCGCGAGAGCTTCGGCCTTCCCGAACGATCCCGACCGCACAGACGGCGCCTGCGCGGCGCGAATCAGGATTGCGCCAACGCGCGCTCGGCATGTGCCTTGATGGTCTTCACCATCGAGGCGAGGCCGTTGGAACGGGTGGGCGAGAGGTGCTTGCCGAGCCCGATCGCGTTGATGAATGACGGGTCGGTGGCCAGGATCTCGCGTGCGCTGTGCCCCGAATACACCCGCAGCAGCAACGCGACCAGGCCGGACACGATCGCCGAGTCGCTGGCGGCACGCATGTCGAGCTTGCCGGCGTCGCCCGTCACCACGATCCACACCTGCGATTGGCAGCCGTCGACCTTGTTGGTGTCGGTCATTTCCGCATCGGCCAGCGCCGGCAGCTTGCGGCCGAGGTCGATCAGGTACTGGTAGCGTCCGGTCCAGTCGTCGAAGAAGTCGAATTCCTCGATGATTTCCCGTTGCGCATCCATTGCAGTGTTGATGGCGAGATCGCTCATGGGTGGATTATCGCGCGGCGTGGCCGCGTACGTCGAACGGTGGTTCAGCGTTCCGCCACTTTCCAGCGCGTGCCATGCGGGCCGTCCTCGATGGCGACGCCCATCGCCGCCAATTCGTCGCGGATGGCATCCGCACGGGCGAAATCGCGTGCGCCGCGTGCGGCGCGGCGGGCTTCGATCAATCCTTCGACTTGCGCCGCGTCCACGCGTTCCGCACCGCGTTTGAACCAGGCTTCGGGTTGCTGCTGAAGCAAGCCGAGCATGGCACCACCGGCGATCAGTGCTGTCTTGGAGATGCGTTTGTGCGCGCGGATGCCCTGACGCGTCTGGAAAGCCAGCTTTGCTATCGCAACCAGGGCCTCCGGTGTATTCAGATCGTTAAGCAACGCCGCTTCGAGTTCCTTTAGGGTTTCGTGTTCTTTTAGCAGCTCCGTCGCTTCGTCCTTTGGCAGCACTTCGACATCTTCGAGGTCACGCAACGTGCCGTACAACCGATCCAGCGTCGCGATGCTCTGCTCGATCAACGCGTCCGACCAGTCCAGCGGTTGGCGGTAGTGCGCGCTGAGCAGCGCGTAGCGCAACGCTTCGGGCGGGTGTTGGTCCAGCAGCGCGTGCAGTTGCCTGACATTGCCGATCGACTTGCTCATCTTGGCGCCGTCGAAGGTGAGCATGCCGTTGTGCAGCCAGTAGCGCGCGAAGGTCGGCGTGCCGTGCGCGCAGCGCGATTGTGCGATCTCGTTTTCGTGGTGCGGGAACAGCAGGTCGTTGCCGCCGGCGTGGATGTCGATGACATCGCCCAGGTGCGCCGCCGCCATCGCCGAGCATTCGATGTGCCAGCCCGGACGACCGCGACCCCAGGGGCTGTCCCAACCGGGCAAATCCGGCGAGGAAGGCTTCCACAGGACGAAATCGGCGGGATTCGTCTTGTACGGCGCGACTTCGACGCGCGCGCCGGCGATCATCTCGTCGGTCGAGCGGCCCGACAACTTGCCGTAGTCCTTGAACTTTGCCACGTCGAACAAGACGTGCCCTTCGGCGGCGTAGGCGTGGCCCGACGCAATCAGGGATTCGCACATCGCGATGATCTGGCCGATGTGTTGGGTCGCCAGCGGTTCGACGTCGGGCGGGGCGACGCCGAGTTTCGCCATGTCTTCGCGATAGATCGCGGCGTACTTCCCGGTGACGGCCGCGATCGGTACGCCGGCTTCGGCGGCGGCGTTGTTGATCTTGTCGTCGACGTCGGTGATGTTGCGCGCGTACACGAGCCGCGGGAATTTCCGGCGCAGCAGGCGTGCCAGCACGTCGAACACCACCGGGCCGCGCGCGTTGCCGATGTGCACGTAGCTGTACACGGTCGGGCCGCACAGGTACATCGTCACGCGCGCCGGGTCGGCGGGGGTGAACGTTTCGATGCGACGGGTCAGCGAGTTGTGGAGGCGTAGTGGCATGCGTTCTGCGGTACACATGGCAGGGAAATAAGCAAGCAATTTTAGCAGCTTGCGCTCCCGGCTTGAGCATCGATTCAGCATCCGGATGATTCAATGTGCACCAGCCATGAAGGGCATTGGGCCCGTTCGATACGCGGTGGTACGTGCCATGTCGAAGATCTTGATCGCTTCCCTGTTGCTGGGTTTCGCGGCGGCTGCCGGTGCGCAGAATTATCCGCCGCCGCCCCCGCCTCCCGTCCAACCTGCGAACATCCATTACGGCTGGGCCGAAGTGCTGCGGGTCGATCCGGTGTATGCCGTGGTCAACCAGCCGCCTCCGCAGGAGTGCTATCCGCAGACCGTGACCCGGCAGGACAACAACCACACCGGCGGAACCGTGCTGGGCGCGATCGTGGGCGGCGTGTTGGGCAGCACGGTCGGCAAGGGCGACGGACGCAAGGCCGCCACGGTGGCAGGCGCCGTCGCGGGCGGCGCGGTCGGCAACCGGGTGTCCGCGGCACATGACCGGACTTACTCCACGCAGCAGACCGTGTGTCGTCCGGTCGACGGCTACGCTCCGCCGCAACAGATCGTGGCTTACGACGTCGAGTACCGCTTCCGCGGCGAGGTATACATGTCGCGCCTGCCTTACGACCCCGGCGAACGCATGCGGGTCAGGGTCACGGTTGCGCCGGCGGATCAGTGATCGCCGGCCGGCCTGCGCGGTCGGCGCGATAACCCTGGCTGGCGGAATTCCCCGGTCGGCACGCGATTCGTCCACGCGGACCGGCGGGCCGGGCGGCCGCCCGGATATTCGTTGCGTGCGCAGGCAATGTGTGCGAATATCCATCGCTGATTGTTCGAGCCCGTCATGACGAACACCGTTATCCACCAGCCGATCATCCTCACCAGCGCCCGCGCGGCCGCGGGGATGACTTCGCGCGCGCGTCGACCGGAACCCAGACATTCGGCCGGGTAGGCAGTCGCGCGTTTTGGCTTCATCGCTTTCGACGAAACCCGGTCCTTGTGCCGGGTTTTTTGTTGCCGTCATTCCGGCCATGGATGGCCGCCAAGCAGCCCTTCAAACGCAATCCGGAATTCGCATGAACCTTCGCCATTTCATCACCACCCAGGACTGGAGCCGCGCGGAAATCGACGCTCTGCTCGACCAGGCCGCCGCGTTCAAACGTTCGCCGGCCGGCAACCAGTTGGCGGGCAAGTCGGTGGCGTTGCTGTTCTTCAATCCGTCGATGCGCACGCGTACCAGCTTCGAGCTCGGTGCGTTCCAGTTGGGCGGCCACGCGGTGGTGTTGTCGCCCGGCAAGGATGCGTGGCCGATCGAATTCGACGTCGGCACGGTGATGGACGGCGAGGCCGAAGAACACGTCGCCGAGGTCGCCCGGGTGTTGTCGCGCTACGTCGACCTGATCGCGGTGCGCGCGTTCCCGAAGTTCAAGGACTGGTCGGTCGATCGTGAAGACCGGGTGATCAAGGCGTTCGCGAAGTACGCCACGGTGCCGGTGATCAACATGGAAACCATCACGCACCCATGCCAGGAACTCGCGCACGCGCTGGCATTGAAAGAGCATCTGGGCGAACTGCGCGGCAGGAAATACGTGCTGACCTGGACCTACCACCCCAAGCCGCTCAACACCGCGGTGGCCAATTCCGCGCTGTTGATTGCGACGAAGATGGGCATGGACGTGACGCTGCTGTGCCCCACCCCGGACTACGTGCTGGATGAGCGCTACATGGCCTTTGGCGAGCAGAACGCGCGCGAAAACGGCGGTTCGCTGCGGGTAACCCACGACATCGGAGACGCCTACCGTGGCGCCGAGGCGGTGTACGCCAAGAGCTGGGGCGCGCTGCCGTTCTTCGGGCACTGGGAAGACGAGAAGCCGATCCGCGAGTCGCACAGGCATTTCATTGTCGACGAGGCCAAGATGGCACTCACCCACCACGCGGTGTTCAGCCATTGCCTGCCGCTGCGCCGCAACGTCAAGGCCACCGACGCCGTGATGGACGCGCCGTATTGCATGGCGATCGACGAAGCCGAGAACCGCCTGCACGTGCAGAAGGCGGTGATGGCGACACTTGCTGCCCGGCCCAAGACGGAGAAAACGGCATGACAGGCCACCCGCACCACTACCGCGTCGAGGTCGAATGGACTGGCAACCGCGGCACCGGCACCGACGGCTACCGCAACTACGGGCGCGAACACGTGATCCGCATCGATGGCAAGCCCGACATTGCGGGTTCGTCCGATCCGATGTTTCGCGGAGACGCGGCCAAGCACAATCCCGAGGACATGCTGGTGGCGGCGCTGTCGACCTGCCACATGCTTGCTTACCTCCACGTGGCGACGCTCGCCGGCGTGGTGGTGACGGCCTACACCGACGCCGCGGAAGGCACGATGGTGACCGAGGGCAACGGCGGTCGTTTCACCGAGGTGGTGCTGCGCCCGGTGGTCACGATCGGTGCGGCCAGCGATCCGGCGAAAGCCGAGGCCGCGCACGCCGACGCGCACCATGCCTGCTTCATCGCCAGTTCCGTCAATTTCCCGGTGCGCTGCGAGCCGCGGGTTGTGGTGGAACAGGGACCGGGGGCCGGGGACCAGGGACCGGGCTGATTGGTGCCTGGCCCATCCGCCGTATTTTCTCATTCGTCACATCTACAACGAGCTTCCCATGCAAAACTCATCCGACGTTACTGGTCCCCAGTCCCCGGTCCCTGGTCCCGAAGGCAAGCACATCGTTCTCGCCTTTTCCGGCGGCCTCGACACCAGTTTCTGCGTGCCCTACCTCAAGGAACGCGGCTGGGCCGTGCACACCGTGTTCGCCGATACCGGCGGCGTGGATTTCGAGGAGCGCGAATACATCGAGAACCGCGCGAAGGAACTGGGCGTTGCCTCGCACGTCACCGTCAACGGCGGACCGGCGCTGTGGGAGCATTTCGTCAAGCCGTTCGTGTGGGCAGGCGAGGGCTACCAGGGCCAATATCCGCTGCTCGTTTCCGACCGCTATCTGATCGTCGACGCCGCGATCAGGCGTGCGGCGGAGCTCGACACGCGCGCGATCGCGCACGGTTGCACCGGCATGGGCAACGACCAGGTGCGCTTCGATCTTACCGTGAAGGCGCTGGGACATTACGAGATCGTCGCGCCGATCCGCGAGATCCAGAAGGAACACACGCAGACGCGCGCGTACGAACAGGCCTACCTGAAGGAACGCGGCTTCGAGGTGCGCGCCAGGCAGCAGTCCTACACCATCAACGAGAACCTGTTGGGCGTGACGCTGTCCGGTGGCGAGATCGATCGCTGGGAAGCGCCGGGCGAGGGCGCACGCGGCTGGTGCAAGCCGCGCGCGGAATGGCCACCGCAGCCGATGCGGGTGACGGTCGGTTTCGAGAACGGTGAAGCGGTGCTGCTGGACGATCGCACCCTGGACGGTCCCGAGCTGCTGGCCGAGCTCAACCGCGCCTTCGCGCATTACGGCGTGGGCCGCGGCCTTTACACCGGCGATACCACCATCGGCCTCAAGGGCCGGATCGTGTACGAGGCACCGGGTTTGACCGCTTTGCTGACCGCGCACCGTGCGCTGGAGGAAGCAGTGCTGACCAAACAGCAAAACCGCTTCAAGCCGGAAGTCGCACGCAAATGGATCGAGCTGGCGTACGAAGGCTTCTTCCACGATCCGTTGAAGACCGATCTCGAAGCCTTCCTGCGCAGTTCGCAACGGATGGTTACCGGCCTGGTCACGCTGGAGACCAACGGGGGCAGCGTGCAGGCAGTGGAAGTGAAGTCCACGCACATCCTCAACAGCAAGGGCGCGACCTACGCCCAGTCCGCGGACTGGGGCGTGGCCGAGGCGGAAGGCTTCATCAAGTTGTACGGCATGAGTTCGAGTCTCTGGGCCGAGGTCAATCGGTGATGGACGCATTGCTCGGTGCCACGTTGCAGCATTTGCGCGCGCTGGTCGGGTTCGACACGCGCAATCCGCCGCGCGCGATTGGAACCGGCGGCATGTTCGATTACCTGCGCGCGCAACTGCATGGTTTCGACGTTCGCGTCAGCGACCATGGCGCGGGGGCGGTCAGCCTGTTCGCGGTACGCGGCAATCCGAAGCTGTTGTTCAACGTGCACCTCGATACCGTGCCGGATTCTCCGCAGTGGAGTGCGAGCCCATTCGAATTGCGCGTCACGGACGATCGTGCGATTGGCCTCGGCGCCTGCGACATCAAGGGCGCGGCAGCGGCATTGTTCGCGGCGGCGAACAGGCACGACGGCGACATGGCCCTGCTGTTCACCACCGACGAGGAAGGTGTCGACCCGCGCTGCGTAGCGGACTTCCTGCGAACTCTCCCTTCTCCCCTCGGGAGAAGGTGGCGCGCAGCGCCGGATGAGGGTGCGAGTAGTTTCGACGGTCATACCAGCGGTGAACCCTCTCTTCCAGCCCCTCTCCCGGATGGAGAGGGGAGTTTTCATGCTGTCATCGTCGCGGAACCCACGCGTTGCAAGGCGGTGCTCGCGCATCGCGGCATCCAGTCGGTAGTCGCACGCTTCGCAGGCCATGCCGGGCATGCCTCGGGTGAACAGAAGCCCGCCGACAGTGCGTTGCACCAGGCCGTGCGCTGGAGCGGCGCCGCACTGGATTTCGCGGATTCGCAAGCGCAACAGCACTTCGGCGGACTGCACGGCCTGCGCTTCAACCTCGGGCGCATCGAGGGCGGGATCAAGGCCAACATGATCGCGCCCTCGGCCGAGGTGCGTTTCGGCATGCGGCCATTGCCGTCGATGGACATGGATCGATTGCTGGAGCGACTGCGCGCGATGGCGGAACCCGCGCCGGCCGAGTTCCGCGAAACCTTTCGCGGGTCGCCGTTGCCTGCCGACACCGCCAATGCGGAAGCCCGCCAGCACGACGCACACATGCTCGCCGATGCGCTCGGCATCCCGGTTGGCGGCGCGGTGGATTTCTGGACCGAAGCCGCGTTGTTCTCGCAAGCCGGTTACACCACCTTCGTTTTCGGTCCCGGCGACATCGCGCAGGCGCACAGCGCGGACGAATGGATCGCGCTGGAACAACTCGACACCGTTGCCACGCATTACTTGCGGATACTGGAGAAGACCCGATGAACGCGTACGTGCTCGACGCCTTGCATGCCGTGGCTGCCGAAGGCGGCCAGCGGAGGTCGCTTCCGCCACGCGCACCAGGAGCCGAACCTCAGCATGACTGACGTCCGTTCCACCATCGTCCGGCTGCTGTCGGCGATGGGCAGCGCCAAGGAGGTCCAGCAATACCTCAAGCGTTTTTCGCAGCTGGACGCCAAGCGTTTCGCCGTGGTCAAGGTCGGCGGTGCGGTGCTGCGCGACGAAATGACCGAGCTGGCGTCGTCGTTGACGTTCCTGCAGCGAGTCGGTCTTACGCCGATCGTGTTGCACGGCGCGGGTCCCCAGCTCGACGAGGAACTGGTCAAGGCCGGCATCGAAAAGCATACGGTGAACGGGTTACGCGTGACGCCGCCGCAAGCGCTCGGCATCGTGCGGCGTGTGTTCCACCAGCAGAACCTCGCGCTGGTCGACGCACTGCACGCGATGGACACGCGCGCGACTTCGGTGGTGTCGGGCGTGTTCGCCGCCAGCTATCTCGATCGCGACAACTTCGGCCTGGTCGGCAAGGTCGAGCGGATCGAACTCGCTCCCATCGAGGCCAGCCTGCGCATGGGTTCGATCCCGGTCATCGCCAGCCTCGGCGAAACCGAAGAAGGGCAGATCCTCAACATCAACGCCGATTTCGCGGCCAACGAGCTGGTGCGCGTGCTGCAGCCGTACAAGATCGTGTTCCTGACCGGCACCGGCGGCCTGCTCGACGGCAGCGGCAAGATCATCGACTCGATCAACCTTTCCACGGAATACGAACAACTGATGGCACAGCCATGGGTCAGCGGCGGCATGCGTCTGAAGATCGGACAGATCGCCGACCTGTTGCGCGATCTGCCGCTCACCTCGTCGGTGTCGATCACGCGTCCGGCCGAACTCGCCAAGGAGCTGTTCACCCACAAGGGTTCCGGCACGCTGTTGCGCCGGGGCGAGAGGGTGCTGCGCTTCGAGTCGTGGGAGGGCGTGGATCGCGAGCGCCTGCACAGCCTGATCGATTCCGGTTTTGCGCCACGCAGGCTGGCGGACGGATACTTCGAGCGCACGCGCCCGTATCGCATCTATGTCAGCGAGAATTACCGCGCGGCGATGATCCTGACCATGGAACACGCCGACGACAAGCGGGGCCTGCCATACCTCGACAAGTTCGCGGTGCTGGACGATGCGCAAGGCGAGGGCCTGGGGCGTGCGGTATGGCAGGTGATGCGCGAGGAGAATCCTCGGTTGTTCTGGCGCTCGCGCCACGGCAACCAGATCAACGCGTTCTACCACGAGCAATCGGATGGCTGCCTGAAGCAGGCGCGTTTCAAGGTGTTCTGGTACGGGCTGGACGAAGACTTCGCCGTGATCGCGCGTTGCGTCGCGCACTGCGGGCAACGGCAACCGACCCTGGTGGAATGATGGATGCGATGAAGAAAACCGTTGGAATCGTGGGGGCGAGAGGCCACACCGGCGCGGAACTGATCCGCCTGGTCGCTGCGCATCCGGCGCTCGAACTCGCATTCGTCTCCTCGCGCGAACTGGATGGCCAGCGGGTTGCGGATCACGACGACGCGTATTCGGGCGATTTGCGCTACGGGAACCTCGATCCGCATGCCGTTGCTGGAAAGCGCGCCGACGTCGTGATCCTGGCACTGCCCAACGGCAAAGCCGCGCCCTATGTGGAAGCGATCGACAAGGCACGGCCGGACACGTTGATCGTCGACCTGTCGGCCGACCATCGCTTCGATGGTGCGTGGTACTACGGCCTGCCTGAACTCACGCGTGGCAAGGGGAGTGGCCAGCGGCGCATCAGCAACCCGGGTTGCTATGCCACCGCGATCGAGTTGAGCGTGGCGCCGATCAAGGATGTGCTGGCGGCGCCGCCGGTGTGTTTCGGTGTATCCGGTTATTCAGGCGCCGGCACCACGCCGTCCGACAAGAACAATCCGGAAAAATTGCGCGACAACCTGATGCCGTATGCATTGACCGGACACGTGCACGAGAAGGAGGCTGCGTTCCGGCTCGGCATCCCGGTGGAGTTCATGCCGCACGTCGCGCCACACTTCCGCGGGTTGACGGTGACGACCAACCTGTACCTGTCGCGCGCGATGGAAAGGGAAGACGTGCTGGCACGTTTCCGGGACGCGTATGCGGCCGAGCCGTTGGTGCGCGTCGTGGACGAGCCACCGTGGGTCAGCCGCATCGCGGGGCTGCACCATGCCGAGATCGGTGGCTTCGCGATGTCCGCCGATGGCCGGCGCGTGGTGATCGTCGCCACGCTCGACAACCTGTTGAAGGGCGCGGCCACGCAGGCCATGCAGAACATCAACATTGCGCTGGGTTTGGATGAGCTGACTGGAATTTCAATTTGCCGTCGTCCCGGCGACGCGGGGAGCGGCCATGGATGACCGCGCTTTGAGGAGCGAGGAAAGCCGGGATCCATCTTGATCTTTGTTCGGCAACAAACAATGGATTCCGGCTTGCGCCGGAATGACGAGAAGCTAGGAAGTCCCATGAATCAACCACTCTGGCAAAAATCCGACAGCAAGGTCGATGCGAGGATCATGCACTTCCTCGCCGGCGACGACGTGTTGCTCGACCGCGAATTCTTCCTGCACGACGTCACGGCCAGCAAGGCGCACGTCGAGGGCCTGGCGAACATTGGTGTCCTGGGTCCGGAAGAAGCGACCGCGCTGAAGCACGAACTCGATGTGCTGGCTGATGATTTCCGCGATGGCGTGTTCGTGCTGGACGGGCGTTTCGAGGACGGGCATTCCGCGATCGAGGCGCGCCTGACCGAACGCCTCGGCGAAACCGGACGCAAGGTCCATACCGGGCGCAGCCGCAACGACCAGATCCTGGTGGCGACGCGGTTGTGGTTGAAGGAAAAACTCGCCGCATTGGAGTCGCATTGCAAGGCGGCCGCATCGGTTTGCCTTGATCGCGCGGCCAGTGAATCATTGCCGATGCCGGGCTACACGCATCTGCAGCGCGCGGTGGCGTCGTCCACGTCGATGTGGTGGGCGGGCTTTGCGGAAGCCTTCATCGATGATGCATGGCGGGCGAAGCAGACGCACGATTGGATCGATGCCAATCCACTCGGCAGCGCGGCGGGATATGGCGTGAACCTTCCGCTGGACCGTTCGCACACCACCAAGACGCTTGGGTTCGCGCGCATGCAGGTCGCCGCCACGTACGCGCAATTGTCGCGCGGCAAGTTCGAGATGGCCGTACTGGAAGCCATCGGCAGCGCGCTGCTCGACGTGCGCCGGCTTGCGTGGGACCTGTCGCTGTTCACCACCACCGAATTCGGGTTCGTCACGTTGCCGCCCGAATACACGACCGGCTCCTCGATCATGCCCAACAAGCGCAATCCCGACGTGGTCGAACTGCTGCGCGCGAGTTACGCCAGCGTCGCCGCCGGGCGCACCGAGATCGAACAGTTGCTGTCGCTGCCGTCCGGCTACCAGCGCGACCTGCAATTCAGCAAGGGCGGGATTTTCCACGGCGTGCACCGCGGATTGATGGCCATGGAACTGGTGCCGGATTTGCTGGCGCGCATGCAATGGAACGAAGCTGCAATGCTGGTGGCGATCGAACCTGCGATGTACGCCACCGACGTGGCCATCGAGCACGCGGCGAGCGGCGTACCGTTCCGCGACGCCTATCGCGCCGCCGCCGAGGCAGCCACGCAAGCGGGGCAGGGCCGCACGCCTGAGCAAAGCCTCGCCGCGCGCACTTCGCCCGGTGCGCACGCCGATTTGCGGCTGGACGAACTCCGCGCGCGGCTCGCGGCGCTTGCTTGAGGCGCCATCTCCTGCGCCAATGTGACGAAAGGCTGCCTTGCCGTGACCAGCGGTTGCGGAAGGCATGACTTGTTTCCAGCCATGACTTTTGCCGCATGCCGCAGGCAAGAGACGTGTCTAGCGTGCGCGTAACGCCATACGAGTACGCGTCATGCTGCGATCCGCACGGTGGAATGGGCTCGGCATCCTGCCGATGGCCGCGATAGTGCTGTGCCTTTTCCCGGACCCGCAAGGACATGCGGCACCCAATGCGCATGCCGGAGATCATCCCGGCTGTGAGCGCGTGACCGCCCGACAGTGCCTGGAACTGGCCCTGGCCGCGATGGGCGGCGAACGGAAACTGGCCGCCATCACGAACGTGCAACTGGATATCGCCGAGCATCGTGAGCTGGCCGAGCAGTCGTATCAGCAGGCCCCGTTCCTGACGACCTATTCGCGGGTTCGCCGCAGTGTCGATTACAAACTTGGGCGGGTCGCGGAAACCGGGCAAAACCTGTGGCCGGAGTCGGATTTTGGCAGCAAGCCGGCCGAGTCCGACTACACGTTCGTTGCGTCGGCGACTGGTGCCGTGGTCCGCGGCGGCAAGGGCGACACGCCCGGTTCGCTGTCGATGATCGACGCGGCGCGCGAGGTGCTTGCATTGAGTCCGGAACGTTTGTTGCTGACGGCGGCAGCCACATCGGATCTGCATTATCTGCCGGCGCAAACCTTGCGTTCGACCGCGCATGCCGTGGTCGCTTTCCAGTGGCGGGGGAATCCCGTCGAAGTGTTGCTGAATCGCTACACGCACCTGCCTGACGCCATGCAAACTACGCGCAGCTTCGACGATTTCTGGTACGCGTGGGGCGATGTCGGGCAGCGTGTCTATTTCAGCAACTGGAAGCTCGTGCAGGGCATCGAATATCCCACGACCCGGATCGAGGAACGCAATGGCCTTCCGTGGCGTTCCGCGCAGGTGCTGGATGTGAAGTTCAATACGCCACTGGATGACAACACCTTTGCGATGGATGCCAAGGCGGCCGCGCAGAGCGCGAAATCGACCGGCTGGCGCATCCCTTTCGACGTCACCAAGCGGATTACGCTGGCACCCGGGGTCGACCTGTTCCAGGGACCGTGGAGCGTCACCATCATCCGGCAGGACGGCGGCGTGCTGATACTGGAAGCACCCATCGGCCCGGCATTCACCCAAGGCGCGCTGGACAAGGCGCGTGCCCTGTATCCGTCATTGCCGATCAAGGGCGTGCTCACCACGTCCGATTCCTGGCCGCACATCGCCGGCGTGCGTGAAGCGGTGGCCGCGAAATTGCCCGTGTATGCGCTCGACCTCAACCTGCCGATCCTGCAACGCATGGTTGCCGCACCGCATACCCTTCATCCGGATGGCTTGCAGGAACATCCGCAGTCGCCGATCTGGAACAGCGTTTCGGAACAACGCCAGGTCGGCGTGGGCGAAAATCGCGTGGTGCTGTATCCGCTGCGCGGCGAATCGACCGGGCGCCAGTACATGGTGTATTTTCCCGGCCGCAGGCTTTTGTATGCGAGCGACACACTGGTGCTCGAGTCCGGAAACAAGCTCTACGATCCGGAACTCATGCACGAAGTCGTGCAGGCGGTGCAACGCAATCGCTTGAAGGTCGATACCGTGTACGCCATGCATCAGGGCCCGGTGCCGTGGAACGAGGTGACGAGTCTGGTTTCGGCCACGCTGCGGGACGCGAGTCCGGATTGACCTTCATGCATGCGAACGACGAATCTTGTCTTCGGGATTGCGAAGGGCGTGAGGACGCGATGCATCCGGCCAGCACACAAAACACCGAACATTACAACTGGGGTGCGGGCTGTGACGGCTGGCATCTGCTGAAAGGCGACGACCTCAGCGTGATCGAAGAGCGCATGCCGCCCGGCACGGCGGAGCAACGCCATCGACATGCGCGATCACGCCAATTCTTCTACGTTCTTGCCGGCGAAGTGACGCTCGAGCTAGAGGGTGAGGTGCACCGGCTGCAACGTGGTGAAGGGTTGCACGTCCCGCCCGGCGCCGCGCACCAGGTGCGCAACGACAGTGACGCCGACGTTCAATTCCTCGTCGTGTCGGCACCCAGGAGCCACGGTGACCGGGTTGCGGCGTCCCCGCACGAAGGCGATATCCTTCCGGGACGGCGTCCTCCCAGCCTCAAGCCGCCTCAGAACGACATGAAATAACCGCCGTTCACCGGGATGTTCGCGCCGGTGATGAAGCCGGCGTCATCGGCGGTGAGGAAGGCCACGGTGCGGGCGATTTCCGACGGCTCACCCAAACGGCCCACCGGAATCTGCGCGACGATCTGGGCGCGGATGTCCTCCGGCACCTTCATCACCATCTCGGTCTTGCAGTACCCGGGCGACACGCTGTTGACGGTGACGCCCTTCTTCGCGACTTCGCGCGCCAGCGCCATCGTGAACCCGTGCATGCCGGCCTTGGCCGCGGAGTAGTTGGTCTGGCCGAACTGGCCGGTCTGGCCGTTGACCGAGGAGATGTTGACGATGCGTCCGAACGCACGCTCGGTCATGCCGTCCACGGTGTTGCGGCACATGTTGAACACGCCGTCGAGGTTGACGTGCATCAGCTCGCTCCACTGCGTCTGGCTCATTTTCTTGAGCGAGGTGTCGCGGGTGATGCCGGCGGCGTTGACCACGATGTCCACGCTTCCGTATTTTTCGGTGACGTGGTTGACGAGGTTGGCGCAGTCTTCGAAGTTCGCGACGTCGGCCGGGGCGAACACGATGCTGCCGTTGTATTCGCGGGTTTCCTCGCGGAATGCGGCGAGGCGTTCCTGGCGGTTGCCGAGGTCGGCGGCGATCACCTGACGGCCGTCAGCGGCGAGCCGCTTGCAGATGGCGGTGCCCAGACCGCCGATGCCGCCGGTGACGACGGCTACACGCTTGCTCATCGAAATCTCTCTATGATGCGCAGCGGCACGTGTTGCGCCGCAGCAATCGGGCGATGGTACGAAGCCACTGGCGGGGTGTCAACGGCGCTTGCGGGCCGGCTTGTCCGAATCGGGATCGGCGTCGCGGACGGGCTTGGCCGGGAGGTTGCCGCCGGCCTGCAGGGTCTTCCAGAGATCGATGTTGCGCTCGGTGATCTCGTTCAGCATCGACCACGGGGTCTGGCCCAGCAGATTGTTCAACTGGTCGCGGAACTTGTGCTGCTGTTCCAGGAACACCTTGAGGCTGTTTTCCAGATAGCCGCCCACGAAGCCTTGCATGGCATCGCCGTAGAAGCGGATGATCTGCGACAGCAGCTGCGTGGAGAAGATCGGCTGGCCGTGCTGTTCGTGCTCGGCGATGATCTGCAGCAGCACCGCGCGGGTCAGGTCTTCGTTGGTCTTGGCGTCGCGCACCTCGAAGGTTTCGCCGGACAACACCAACTGCCGCACTTCCTCCAGGGTGATGTAACTGGAGACGCGGGTGTCGTAGAGACGGCGATTCGGGTATTTCTTGATGACGCGCGGTGATGCCATGCGGCAAAGCTAGCACGGGTTGCGGCGGCGCACCAGCGAAGTGGGTGGGCGTCGCGCGTGCAATCCCGCCCGGTCGATCAGGGTTCTGGCTTGGAGGGTGGTTCGCTGCCGGGTTCGCCCAGCGGCAGGATCGTGTGGCCGCTTGCGTGGTTGACCATTTCGGCGGCCGCGATGTAGATGCCCACGACCGCCGTGACCAGGCCGAGGTAGCCCCCGAGTACTTCCAGTGCGCCAAGGCGCAGCCATTCGGCCAGGGCGAACGCGAACAGCGACAGGCACAACCCCAGCGCGAACAGCATGCGCGCAATGCCGTCCCGGCACGCGGCCAGCCACACGCAGAAGGCGAGGAACGCCCATGCGATGTAGTACCAGCCGAGCATGCCCGGCGAATAGGGCGGGGAGTCGCCGACCGTCAGGCGCGCAGACAAGGCAGCCACCCACCAGAACGCCGCGAAGCACAGGAACAGCGTGGCGTCGATGGACTGCCCGCGCAGCGCCTGCAGGAATCCCGCGGCAGCCATCACGCAGCCGCCGAGCACGATGGCCATGAGGTGCGCGGGCGTGGCGTCGGCGGGATCAAACCATCCCGCGGGGATCATGCTGTTCATCCACAAGGTGAGGGCGAAGGCGGCGTAGCCGATTGCCGCGCCATGTGCAGTTTTGTTCATGCCGGACTCCATCCGCCACCCGCAATGCTTGCTGCGGAAACAGCGCATCGCAGGCGACTCATGGTCCGATTATCGACATGCCTTGTGTAGAAACGGTCACGACGCCACGCAACCTTGGCGGTGGCCGGTTGCGTGCACGTTTCGTTGCGGCGTGCCGACCTATTCGGCGCTCGATACCTGAACGCCAGGGCTGCCGGCCTCGGGTGCGGCGTGCAGCTTGCGCGCCGGCACGGCGAATTCGATGCCGAGTTCGCCCCAGGCCTCCAGCATCTTCAGGTTGATGCGCTGCTGGATTTCGACGAACACGTTGTAGGACGGGTCGAGCACGTAGTACACGAACTCGAAATCGAGCCCCCAGTCGCCGAAGCCGGAGAGATAACCGCGGTCGAAGCGGGTCGGCTTCTCCGCCTCGATGAACCCGCGCACGCGTTCGATCGCGGTGGGAATCTTGTCGCGCGCGGTGTCGAACGGCAACCTGAAGGTGAACACGATGCGGCGTTCCCGCCGGCGCGAATGGTTGTGGATCAATTCCTTCAGCAGCACCGAATTGGAAATCGCCATCTCTTCGCCGGACAGCGACTGGATGCGGGTGGACTTGATGCCCACCTTGGTCACCGTGCCCTGCTCGGTTCCGAAGGCGATGAACTCGCCGACCACGAAGGGCTTGTCCAGCCCGATGCTGATCGACGCGAACAGGTCGCCCAGCACGTTCTGCAGCGCCAGCGCCACCGCCACGCCGCCCACGCCGAGGCTGGCGACGAAAGCCGTGATGTTGACCCCGCCTTCGGCCAGCAACGCCAGCACCAGGGTGACCCACACCACGAACTGCACCGCCCAGGTCAGCACGCCCAGCATGACGGGATTGGCCGGATCGGCGCCGTCGCGACGTGCGGAACGGTTCAGCCAGGACACCAGCAGCGCGCTGGCGTACAAGGCCACCTGGATGCCGACGAGCGCGTAGGTCAGCAGATGCAGCCAGCGCAACACCGCCAAGGCGTCCTTGTCGGTGCTGCCGAAATGCAGGAAATCCAGCGCCACCGCGATCGCGATCAGCAGCAACAGCCACCCGCGCGTGGCCTTGACCACGTCGGCGGCGATCGCGAAACCGGGACGGCGGGTACGCTCGGCCAGGGTGCGCAGGCGCGCGCCGAGGATCGCGGCGGCGCCGCGCATCACCGCATAGCCGGCCAGCGCGCCCGCGCCCGCGATGACCCACGCCAGCGCGGTATTGCCCAGCCATTCGCCGTGTTGGAACCAGTCAATCATCGCGACGAAAATCCTCGCTTGTCCGGGGAAGCGCCTGTTGCAGCGCGATCAAGCCGCCGGCTTCGGTGCCGGCTTTCCATTCGTGCCGCCGCGCTGCTGGAACACCCGCCGCATCACGAAATCCGCCGTGACTTCCTCGCCGGTCAGCAGCATCGCCGCGAGTTCGCCGCCCAGGATCTGCGGCGCGATCACCACATCCGGTTGCACCAGTTGCACGCGCCCGAGGTGGTGCGCATCGTTCACTGCGGCGACGGTGCGCGCCTTGCCCGCGAGTTCGCGTACCGCCAGCACCACGAAGGCGTTTTCGGAATCGTCCGGCAGCATCGCCAGCACCGCTTGGGCCTTGTCGGCGCCGGCCTTGCGCAGCACGTCGCCATCGCTCGGCTCGCCGATCACCTTGTCGACGTCGTCCGGCACGCCGGATTCCGGTTCCGTGCGCATCAGCAGGGTGGCGGGATGGCCGCGGCGGGTCAACTCGCGCAGGGTATTGAGCGCAAGCGGCGTGTTGCCGATCACGACGAAATGGTTTTCGCGATTCATGCGAGGTCCTTTCCGGTTGACGATGCGTTGCAGGCTGCGGGTGACCAGCGGCGCGATCACCGCGGTCAGCGAGGTCGCGAACACCGCGACGCCCAGCACGATGATCGAGACCGCGAACAGTTTGGCTTCGGCGGTTTGCGGGGTGATGTCGCCGTAACCTACCGTGCTCATGGTGACCATCGCGTAGTAGAGCGCGGTCACGAGGTCGGTGATCCGCGGCTTGAAATCCGCGCCGAGGTAGTACGTGCCGAAGGTGGCGTACACCAGCAACATCGCCACCGAAGTCAGTGCGAACAGGGTGCTGGCGGTGACGCTGGTGCGGTCGAACTGGCGCCACGCGAATGCCAGCAGCGCCAGGATCAGGATGAAATAGCCCAGCAGCAGATGACCGTGCGCGTGCTGTCCGAACAACATGCTGACTGCGCCGAGCGCGGCAAGCAGCAGGGCCATGGTCCACGCCAGGCGCGAGCGCAGCAACAATCCGGCCGCCATGATCAGCATCCCGACGCCGATCAACAGCGGCGGCAGGAGCGCGGGGTGCAGTCCTCCAGTGCTGTCGGGGTCCAGCAGTTGTTCGAGAATCGGCCGCCATTGGCGCCCGAGATCGTTTTGCAGCAGCCAGAACCCGCCGAGCGCGAGCAGGATCGCCAGCGGCACATGCGGAAACCAGTGGCGCCCGCCGCTGCGCTGGTGCCATTGCTGGAGGCGGTTGCGCAGGAGCTGGGTCGGGCTGGGCAGCATGGGCGCGAAGCGAGCGGGCGCGGCGGCCGGAGAGCGCACACCATAGCAAGCGCGATGCAATCCGGCCAACCCTTCGCTGCCCGCAGCGCCGTGTTGCGATGATTGCGCCGTGACCGAAGGCACGCGTGCAAGCCCCGCCAAAGCGATTATCCTGTGCGCCCTACACGAGAGGCCATCGCATGGACACCCCGACGAGTGTTGCGGCACGTGGACCGGGCCCCGGGTGGCGCGCGGCATCGGCCATCCTGTTCGGCGGATTGATCGCCGGCACCATCGACATCGGTGCAGCCGCATTGATCACCGGGCTCGATCCTTCCAGGATCCAGCAATTCATCGCGGGTGGCCTGCTCGGGCCGGCGGCATTGCAGGGCGGCGCATACACGATGTGGCTCGGCCTGTTCCTGCAATGGGGCATGGGCATGCTGATCGCCGCGATCTTCGTGTTCGCGGCGCTGCGCCTGCGCTGGCTGACCGCACGCTGGTTCCTGGCAGGGCTGGCCTACGGGGTGGTCGTGTTCGTGGTGATGAATTACGTGGTGCTGCCGTTGTCCGCGTGGCATCGCGTCGGCCATTTCACGCCGATGTCCTTCGTCTGGAACCTGCTGGCGATGCTGGTGTTCGGGCTGATCGTGTCATTTGCGACACGCCACTATCTGCGCAAGGCCTGAGCAGCCGACCGCCACGGAGGCCGCCATCGGCGGCCTCGCTTATCATGGCTGCATGCACGCCGCGCACACTTCAGTGGACGGGGATGCCGCACCCGGCATCCACGTCATCGATACCGGCTTCCAGCGTCCGCAGTTCGATGCCGCGTACCTGATCGTCGAAGATGGACGCGCCGCCTTCGTCGACTGCGGCACCCAGCACTCGCAGCCGCGCATGCTGGCGGCGCTGGCGGCGGCCGGACTGTCGGTCGGGAACGTGGACTGGCTGATCCTGACCCACGTCCACCTCGACCACGCCGGTGGCGCCGGCGAGCTGATGGCACACCTGCCCAATGCGAAGCTGGTGGTGCACCCGCGCGGCGCGCGCCACATGATCGACCCGTCGAAATTGTGGGCGGGCGCCACCGCGGTGTACGGCGAAGAGGAAATGCGGCGCAGTTACGGCGCGCTGGAGCCGGTGCCGACCGAACGCGTGGTCGAAGCGCCGGACGGGCACGCCGTGGACCTCGCCGGACGTATGCTGCGCTGCCTCGACACGCCGGGCCATGCGAAGCACCACAACGCGATCCTCGACGAAGGCAGCGGCTGCATCTTCAGCGGCGATACGTTCGGATTGTCCTATCGCGAGTTCGATACGGCGAAAGGGCCGTTCATCATCCCCACCACCTCGCCGGTGCAATTCGATCCGGATGCGCTGCACGCATCGATCCGGCGATTGGTGGCGCTGCGACCGCCGGCCATCTACCTTACCCATTTCGGGCCGGTTGCGGAAATCCACCGGCTGGCGGATGACTTGCACGCGACCATCGACGCGATGGTGGAACTGGCGCATCGACACGCGCGCGACGAAAACCGGCATGCCGTGCTGGCCGAATCGATCGCACGGCTTTACGTCGAGCGCGCGCGTTCGCACGGTTGTCCGCGAACGCCGGACGAGATCCGCGCATTGCTCGCGATCGACATCGAATTGAACGCACAGGGGCTCGAGGTGTGGCTGGATCGATCGGCCGGCTGAAATCGCCGGAAATGCCGCGTGCCCGCAACCATGACGATTGTCCCATGCGGGCCGTTGCGGGCAGGCGTACAAAGGACATCTTTGACCCGCGCGGGCCGCGGGACTTCCTGCAGAGGGGCTTGACCATGAAGCGAGCGAAGTTGCATCGCATGACGGTGGTATTGGCGTGCCTGTCGTTGACCTGTGCCGCGGGTGCGGCGGCGCCGCCGGCGCAAACGTCGCCGTCCGGCGGCATGCTGGGGTTCACGGCCAGCCGCGCGGCGCAACAGCGCCAGCTCGAACAGCGCTTCGATGCACTGTTGAACGCCGACGAGATCCGCGGCTGGCTGAAGCAGATGTCGTCGGAACCCAACCATGTCGGTTCGCCGCACGACAAGGCCAACGCCGAGTGGATGCTGGCGCAGTTCAAGAGCTGGGGTTGGGACGCGCACATCGAGCAGTTCGACGTGCTGTATCCGACGCCCATCCACGAGTCGGTCGAGCTGCTGGCGCCGACCCCGTTCAAGGCCACGCTGCACGAACCGCCGATCAAGGGCGACGCCAGTTCGTCGCTGCCGGGCGCGTTGCCGCCCTACAACGTGTACGGCGCCGATGGCGATGTCACCGGCGAACTGGTGTACGTCAACTACGGGATGCCCGACGATTACAAGGAACTGGCGCGGCTGGGTGTCAGCGTCAAGGGCAAGATCGTGATCGTCCGCTATGGCGCCGGCTGGCGCGGCCTCAAGCCGGAACTCGCCTGGGAGCACGGCGCGATCGGCTGCCTGATCTATTCCGATCCCCGCGACGACGGCTATTTCACAGGCGATCCGTACCCGGTCGGACCGACCCGTCCGCCCGAAGGCGTGCAGCGTGGCTCGGTCGCGAAGATGCAGTTGTATCCGGGCGACCCGACCACGCCGGGTTACGGTTCCGTGCCCGGCGCGAAACACCTCCCCCTGGAGGACGCCAAGACCCTCCTCAAGATCCCGGTGCTGCCGATTTCCTACGCCGACGCGACGCCGATGCTGCAGGCAATGGGTGGCCCCGACGCGCCCGAGAGCTGGCGCGGCGCGTTGCCGTTCACCTACCACGTCGGTGCGGGTCCGGCCAAGGTGCACATGGTGGTGAAGTCGGACTGGAGCCTGAAGCCGGTCTATGACGTGATCGCCAAGCTGCCGGGTTCCAGCGACGCCGACCAGTGGGTGCTGCGCGGCAACCACCACGACGGTTGGGTGTTCGGCGCGTTCGATCCGCTGGCGGGCATGGTGTCCGAACTGGCCGAAGCCAAGGCGTTGGGCACGTTGTACCAGCAGGGCTGGCGTCCGAAACGCACCATCGTGTACGCAAGCTGGGATGGCGAGGAACCGGGCCTGCTCGGCTCGACCGAGTGGGCCGAAACCCACGCGAAGGAGCTGCAGCAGAAAGCGGTGATGTACCTCAATTCCGATACCAACGGACGCGGCATGTTGTTCGCGGGCGGCAGTCATTCGTTGCAGCACCTGGTCAACCAGGTCGCGGCGGGCGTGACCGACCCAGAAACACAAGCGAGCGTGCAGCAGCGCCAGCGTGCGTTCCTCGACGTGAATGCTGCCGGCAAGACCGCCAGCCCGATGTTGAAGGAAAGCGCGAAACTGGCGGGCGAGAGTGGCGACATTCCGATCGCGCCGCTGGGTTCGGGTTCGGACTACAGCGCGTTCCTGGAACACCTCGGCATCGCGACGCTGGATATCGGCTTCGGTGGCGAGTCCAACCAGGGCGGCGTGTACCACTCGCGTTACGACGATTTCGATCACTTCGACCGCTTCGGCGACCCCGGCTTCAAGTACGAAGTCGCGCTGGCGCAAGTGGCCGGACACATCGTGATGCGCACCGCCGATGCGGAAGTGCTGCCGATGCGTTTCGGCGACTTCAGCAGCACGCTGGACCGCTACGTCGGGCAATTGCACAAACAGGCCGACAACGCACGCAAGGAAGCCGTGGCGCAACACAAGTTGCTGGATGCCGGCGCGTACAAGCTGGCTGCCGATCCGCTGCATCCGGTGGCGCCGCCCGAGCGCCTTTCCGACGTGCCGAAGATCGATTTCGCGCCTTTGGATAGCGCGGCAAAGAAACTGAAGAAAAGCGCGCAAGCCTATGAAAAGGCTTACAGCGCGCGCGCCGAAAAGGGCCTGGATATTCCGGCCGTACAACTCGCGCAGGTCAACCAATTGATGGGCAGCATGGAACAGCGCCTGCTGGATGCGCAGGGTCTGCCGGGGCGCCCCTGGTTCAAGAACATGATCCAGGCGCCGGGCGAGTTGACGGGTTACGCGCCGAAGACGATCCCGGCCGTGCACGAAGCGCTGGATGCGCGCGACTGGAACCGCGCCGACAAGTACGCGGCGGTCACGGCGAACGTGCTCGACACCTATCGCGCGCAACTCGACAAGCTGACGGCGTTGCTCAAGCAGTGATCGACGGCGGCTCCGCGCGCGCAGCGTGCGGAGCCGTCCGGTTGGCGTGTATTCACAACGCACGGGCCGCACGGGAGGATGATGGAAGCCTCCTTCCTTCCAGCGGATCAGCCGCCATGCGCCGCTTCAAGTGGATTCCCTTGTTGATGGCTGTCCTGATGGCCGCCTGCGCCCAGCAACCCTCGCGCGAGGCATCCGCACATCGCGCGCACGCGGCGATCGACTACGCGAAATACGTGCAGCGTACCGTGCCATGGTTCAACTTCACCTCGCTGTACAGCTGGGATTCGAACCAGCTCGGCAGCGTCGTGGTCTGGACCAGTCCCCGCGCGGCGTACCTTCTGACAACGGCGGGGCCGTGCCTGGGTCTGCAGACCACAGCGGGCATCATAGGCCTTACGTCACGGGATGGCCTGGTGAGTTCCAACCAGGATGCGGTGCTGGCCGGTGGCGACCGCTGCCAGATCATGCGCATTGGGCAACTCGACGCCAAGGCCATCCGCGCGGCGCGTGCCGGGTCCGAGGCGAAGACGCCCGACGACAAGCGCGACTGAACTTGCGCGGCGCGTGTCGTTCGTGGCGCCGGCGACGAGGAATCTGCGACCTTTTGCAAGGAGCTTGCCGAATCGGGCAAGAAGCAGCGTGCTAGAAGTCCAGTCAACCAGGGAGATTGCCGAGCTTGTCGTCCAGCGCCGGGTGTTGCGGCAAGCGGATCAGGAATTCTTCCTGCAGCACTGCGCGGATTTCGCCGGCGTCGCGCAACGTGCGGCGCTGCGTCGGACCGTTGGTGACGTGCACCGCGAATTCGCGGTTGCGTAACGTCAGCCTGCGGCCGTGAAGCGCGCGCGCCGCGCTCAGGCCGGTGACGAAATGCGAATCCGGGTTCGTGGATGTCCACCAGTTGCCGACGCGGTAGTCGGCAGCGAATTGCGGCTGCAGGTCGAAGCGGTACAGCGTCTGCCACGCATCGGCGGCGAACAGTTGCAACCGCCAATCGCTGTCGTTGCGGCGGATCAGGCGGAACGGTTCGTGTGGCGTGGCCTGTTGGACGCCGGGGGCAAGTTCAAGCGGGCCGGTGGGCGTGTTGCCGCCGAAACCCACGTCGGCCAGCCATGATTTTCCGTCGACTTCGACGCGCAGCAGCATGTGGGTGCGCGCGGTGATCGCATCGTCAGGTTGTCCCCACAGCACGCGCGCGGCCAGGTCGGTCACCTGGAAGCCGATCGCGCGCAGGGCATCGCCCAGCAGGCGGTTCTGCTCGAAGCAATAGCCGCCGCGGCCGTCGTGTACCAGCTTGCGTTGGACGGATGCGATGCCCAGCGCCGGTGACACGCCGAGGAACGGATCGAGGTTTTCGAACGGGATCGTGGCGACGTGCGCGGCGATGATGCTGCGCAGGCTCTGCAAGTCCGGCACGACGGGTGTGCGCACGCCGATGCGTTGCAGGTAGGCGTCAAGGTCGATCGATGCGTCTGGCATGTCGCGGCTCGGCAATATCCATGGCGAGACAGCAAGTCCGCCCTTGTCGGGCTCGTCATTCCGAGGCCGCCGCCGCTCTTTGCGGCGGAACCCGGAATCGGTTGCTTTTCGCGTCAGCGTTCGACCGCGTAGCGGAACAGCGGGATTGTCGATGACGGGCAAAGCAAGAACATGTTGCGTGCCTGCAGCGCAGGTCAATGGGCCGCAGTGCCGAGCTTGCGCTCGAGGAAATCCACGGTCGCGGTGTCGGCCTTGAGCCACGAAGCGTGGCGCAGGAAGCCATGGATTTCGTTGGGGATCACCATTTCCTCGAACGGGACGCCGTGCTTCTGCAGGCGTGGCACCACGTCTTCCATCTGCAGGAAATGCACGTTGCGGTCATCGTCGCCCTGGATCAACAGTACCGGCGATTTCCACTTCGCGATGTCGGCATCGGGCGAGGACTCCCACGCGACCTTCAGCGCTTCCTTGTAATCGCCCTGTTCATAACGCGCGCTCGGGTTCTGGGCGAACCACCAGCCGATCGCGCGCGACCAGTCGTGCAGGCCGTGCATGTCCACGCCCGCCTTGAAGATGTCGGAGTTTCTTGCGAGCGCGAGTGCGGTGAGATAGCCACCGTAGGAACCGCCCCAGATGCCGATGCGCGTGGGATCGACGCCGTTCACGTGCTGCAGGAATTTCGCGCCCGCGACGACGTCCTGGTACTCGGAGGCGCCGGCCGGCCCCGCGTGCGGCGGATTGTGGAAGGCATGGCCGTAGCCGATGCCGAGCCGGTAGTTCACCGACAGCACCGTGAAACCGTGCGTCGCAAGGTACTGGTTCACCGCGTAGCTGTTCGAGTAGTAACCCATGTAATGCCAGCCCAGCAGCATCTGCCGCGGCGGTCCGCCGTGCACGAAGATCACGCCTGGCTGATTCGTGCCGGCATCGGCGCTGCGGAACAACTGGCCCTGGATTTCCGTGCCGTCGGCGGCCTTGAAGGTCACGGCCTGCGGAATCACCAGTTGTGCGGTCGGGAAATCGGCAGGAATCAGGTCGGCTTGCAGCGCGCGTTGATGGCTGCCGTCGGCCTGCATCACCGAAACCAGCGGCGGCCGTTGCGCGCCCGCGTCGATGTAGGCGACGGTACCGCCGACCGCGGTGGGCGAGGTCTGGATGTCGGTACCCGAGGTCAATGCCTTCGCGTCCGCGCGATCCACCGAAACCCGGAACAGGTGCCGGCGATCGTTGTCGTCCTTCGTCGTGCCGGTGTTGGCGCTGTAAACGACCGACTTTCCATCGGGCGCCATCGCGACATCTTCCACCATGAACTTGCCGGGCGTCAGCAGCAGGGGTGTGCCGCCACTTGCCGCGATCGAGTACAGGTGCGGCCAGTTGTCGAGGTCGGCGAGGAACACCAGGCGTGCACCATCATCGGCCCAGTGCAGGTTGGCGCCCCCTGCGGTTTCGGGATACGAGCCGAGCAAGGTGTCCGGGCTTTGCCAGACCACGCGGCCTTGTCCGGTGCGTGCGTCCGCGACGCGGATCGACCACGGCTGCGGCGTCTGCTCGAGGATGGGTTGCGGCGGTCCACCGTTGCCGGGCTGGCGCGTGAACGCGATCCGCGCGCCGTCGGGCGACCAGCGCGGATCGCCGTCGTTGCCGGTCGAAGGCGACAGGTACAGCATCGGCGTGCGGTCGTCGGTGAACACGCCAATGAAAGCATGGTCGCCGCGGTTCGACACGAACGCCAGGCGTTTGCCGTCCGGCGACCAATGCAGGTCGCCATCCTTGCCGCGATCGAAGAACAGCCGCTTCGGCTTGGCCTTGTCCTTTGCATCGAGCGACGCGGTCCACACCTGATCGTCCTTGATGAAGGCGAGCTTGCCGGTGGAAGAGAGCGCGGGTGCATCGCCTTCGGTCAGTTCGCGGGCAGTCCCGATGCGCAAGTCCACCGTCCACAGCATCACCTTGGGTTCGATCGGGCTGGACGATGGATCGGGCTCCAGCTTTTCCGGCCAGTTGGCGTCATGATCGCCGCCGCGCACGAACACCAGCTCGTCGCCGGAGGGCGAGAACGTCAGTTGCGTGAGTTCCTGGCCGTCGTCGGCGCTGAAGTGCGTGACCTGGCGCGGCTTGAACGTGGGCGCTTGCGCGATCCACACGTTGCGCGCGCCACCAAGGTCCACGATCCATGCGATGCGGTCGCCATGTTGCGAGGACGCCAGGCCTTGCGGGAAGGGATAAGCGAGGACTTGCTGCAGGTTGAACCCCGCATCCGGCGATGCGCCCTGCGCCGGTGGCGCGAGCGTGGCCGTGGCGAACAACAGGGCGATGAAGACGAACGCGCGACAGCGTGGCATGGCATATCCCTCCGGCTGGGCCAAGTCGACATTGCAACGCAGCACGGGAATGGGCGCAAGGTGCCAGCGGTCATGTTGAAGTCACGTGCAGAGCCCTAGCATGCGCGCATGGACGGTCACGCGCGACCCCACGTGGTGATTCTCGGCGGCGGCTTCGGCGGCCTGTGGGCGACGCGCGCATTGCGCAACGCGCCGGTACGCGTCACCCTGATCGATCGCGCCAATCATCACGTGTTCCAGCCGCTGCTTTACCAGGTCGCGGCGGCCAGCCTGTCCGGCCCAGACATCGCCGCGCCGCTGCGCCACATCGTGCGCCGACAGGACAACGTCACCGTGTTGATGGAGGAAGTGCAAACCATCGATGTGGCGGCGCGTTGCGTGCGCAGCGAAGCCGACGAGTACGAGTACGACTGGCTGATCGTCGCCACCGGCTCGACCCACGCCTATTTCGGGCACGACGATTGGGCGGGACATGCGCCGGGTCTCAAGACCATGGACGACGCCTTGGCGATCCGCCGCCGCGTACTCTCGGCGTTCGAGGCGGCCGAGCGCGAACCCGATCCCGCGCGTCGCGCGCAGTGGCTGGGTTTCGTGGTGATCGGTGCGGGCCCGACCGGGGTCGAGCTTGCCGGCACGCTGGTCGAGATGGCGCACCACACGCTGCCGCGCGAGTTCCGGATCGCCCGGCCGCGTGACGCGCAAATCCATCTGGTCGAAGCCGGGCCGCGGGTGCTGGCGGCGATGCCGGAAGTCCTGTCAGCGATTGCCCGGCGCAAGCTGGAACGGATGGACGTGCGCGTGCACTGCGACGCCGCGGTCACGGATGTCGACGCTGCGGGTGTGCGCATGGGCGAGCAGCGCATCGATGCCCGGACGCTGTTGTGGGCCGCCGGTGTCGCGGCATCGCCATTGGGCACGCAACTCCGTGCCGAGTGCGACCGCGCCGGGCGGGTGCGCGTGGCGCCCGACTTGTCGTTGCCGGATCATCCCGAGGTGTTCGTGATCGGCGATCTCGCGCATGTCGAACAGGACGGCAAGCAGGTGCCGGGAATGGCCCCCGCGGCCAAGCAAATGGGCCGTCATGCCGGCCGCGCGATCCGCGAACGCCTGGCCGGACGCGCGCCGCAAGGGTTCCGGTATCGCGACTACGGCAGCGTCGCCAGCATCAGCCGCGCCTCGGCGGTGGTCGACCTGCGCGGTGTGCACATTTCCAGATTTCCCGGTTGGCTGTTCTGGTTGGTTGCGCACATCTTCTTCCTGATCGGCTTCCGCAACCGTCTGGCCGTGATGTGGAACTGGGCCTGGTCCTACCTGACCTGGCAGCGCAACGCGCGGATCATCGTGGGGCGCCCCCGCGAGGATTGAGCGCGTGGCGTTTTCAGGAATGCGATGGGCTATCGGCGGCAGTCTTCCCGTCTTCCACCGGCAGAAAGTGGACGAACCTCCCTCCATCCATTTTCAGCTCCAGCGCGTCCCGGACACGTACCAGCGTGACGGTGCAGCCTGAATCCATGCCGATGATCTCAAGTTTGTCGCCCTTGTGCAGGGTCACGAAGGCATGCGGGTTTTGCATCATGTATCCGGGTGGTTTGTATGCCGCGGTGTTGACGAAAACCTTCGCGCCGTTGGGGTAGGTGATTGCGGCCGGCGGAAAGCCTTTCGAGAACACGACCTTGACCCCGTCTCCATCGCCGACCGCGCGGTGGATGGCACACACGTCGCCCGCCACGGCGGTCGATGCGCCGACCAGCGACACGAACATGCCGCACAAGACAACCAGTGTTTTCGTCTTCATGTGCTTTCCATCCGTTGGTGGTGGAATCATGTTCGACGCCGGATCTGCCCGAACGGCAGCATCCAGTGGGGCTTGGCGCCGTGTGATGCGAACAGGACTTTACCGCGTTCGCTGACCCAGAGGTCGGCGACGGCGATCAATTCGTCGTGATCGAAGACCAGCGGGCAGCGTTCGCGCAGCCATGGCGGCACGCGCGCCTGCTGGAACAGGTCGCGCAGTTCGCGGGTGTGCGCGTCGCCCGCGGGCTTGATGCGCTCGCCGCCACGGCGAAAGCGCACGGTGAGCGGCGGCTCCACGCGCACGCTGTCCGTCGAGTCCGATCCCGTCGTTTCCAGCACGAGCGACCCGCAATCGGCGGGCAGCGCGAGCGGAGCACCGTTCCAGTTCGCTTGCCAATTTTCCGGAAGCGCCGCGAGCGATGGCATGGCATGCAGGCGTCCATCCCAGATGCGTACTTGCGCACCGGACCATGCGACCATCGGCAGGGCGTCTTCCGCGGCCGTGGAAGCCTGGGTTTCCAGTTCGCGATATTGCCTGTCACCCGGCGTGGACAGGCCGTGCCCGCGCAACCACAAGTGCAGGGTCTCGGCACGCAGCGCTTCCGGAAGCGCCAGCCAGCCGTCCGCGTCGAGGCTGTCGTCCGCGCGACGGATGGAGGCCAGCGCGGCCGCCGCCTCGCCGGAGATGAAATCGGACGCGGCGCGACAGCGTTGCGCCGCGTGCAGGATCGAAGCATCCGCGTGCGGCCAGTGGCGCATGATCCGGGGAAGAAGTTCGTTGCGCAACACGTTGCGCGCGAAACGCGGATCGGAATTGGCGGGATCGTCGATGCATGGCAGTCCGTGTTCTGCGACGTAGTCGCGCAGCGCCGTGCGTGGAACGTCCAGCAACGGCCGCCACAGGAAACCACGCGCGAACGACCGCAGTGCGCGCATGCCGCCCAAGCCCTCCGGGCCGGCGCCGCGCAGCAGTTTCAGCAACACGGTTTCGACCTGGTCGTCGCGGTGGTGTGCCAGCGCCAGCCACTCACCTTCACGCAGCGCTTCGGCGAAGGCGGCATGGCGTGCGCGTCGCGCCGCCGCCTCGATGCCTTCGCCGTGCGCGTCGAGCACTTCGACCCGCACCGTCGTCGTCGGAACGTTGAGCGATGCGCAAAATTCCATGCAGCGTTCCGCCCATGCGCGGCTGTCGGCATGCAGTCCGTGATCGACATGCAACGCGCGCAGGCTGCGTTCACGCGCCTCCGGCAATTGCGCAAGGGCGTGCAACAAGGCCGTCGAATCGGGGCCGCCGCTGAAGGCGACGCACAACGCCGGCGGACCATCCGCGCGCAAGCGTTCGCGCAATCCGTCGGACCACATCGGGTCAACCTTTGCCGGATTTCGCGCGGTTGCGCACGTGCAGGGTCTTGGGCCTTCCTTCGCCGGCACTGCGTCGTTCGATCTCGAACAAGGTGGTCGCGGCGACCAGATCGCTCAATTTGCCGTAACCGTAGCTGCGCGCGTCGAAATCGGGGCGCTGCTTGCTGATGATCGAACCGACCGCGCCCAGCGTGGCCCAACCGTCGTCGTCGGAGGCGGCTTCGACTGCGTTGCGCAACAGGTTCACCAATCCGGAATCCTGTTTCAGTTGCGCGGCGCTGCGCGGCTTCTGCGGTGCCGGTTCGTCTGGCTTGCCGGCGAGGTTTTCCACGTAGATGAACTTGTCGCACGCCGCGACGAACGGCTCCGGCGTCTTGCGCTCGCCGAAGCCGTAAACGATCAGGCCGGATTCGCGGATGCGTCCAGCCAGGCGGGTGAAGTCGCTGTCGCTGGAGACGATGCAGAAGCCGTCGAAGCGCCCGGAGTACAGCAGGTCCATCGCGTCGATGATCAAGGCCGAATCGGTAGCGTTCTTGCCGCGGGTGTAGCCGAACTGCTGCATCGGCTGCACCGACTGTCTCAGCAATTCGTCTTTCCAGCTCTTGAGATGGTTGTCGGTCCAGTCGCCATAGGCGCGCTTGACGTGCGCCGTACCGTACTTGGCGATTTCGGCCAGCAGCGCCTCGATCAGCGATGGCTGCGCATTGTCGGCGTCGATCAGGACCGCCAGCTTGGCGGCGGATTCGGAGGGCATGCGGAATCTCCGTTGCGAACCTCGGCTGATGGTAACGGGGGTTTCAGTTAGGCAGACCGTTCTTGTGCAAATGTTCCCTCAGCCGCTCCATGCCGTCTGTCCCCCAACCGTTCCACCGATCGACCTGTTGACCATCCCGGAATACGTAGAAGGTTGGAATCAGCCAGGAATCGAGCATTTGCCATTCGCGGTTGCTCCACGCGACGTTCATGGTCTGGTTCGGGAATTCGCGATTCCACTGCAGTACATCCGGGAGCGATTCATTCCCGGGCGCCAGCCAGATCGCGTGTTCGTGAAACAGCTTGTCCAGCACCGGGTTGGCGCGAATCCCGCGCGCGGCGTCTTCCGAAAAGTGGCAACCGGCGATCACCACGATTCGCAGCGGTACGTGCATGTCGATTGCCCTGCGCAATATCGACTTGCCGTCCGGGTTCACCGTCAACACCGTCGGGTTGCCATCGTGCACATTCGCCGCTAGCCGGAGTGGCGGGAGCGGTGCGATATCCGCTGTGGGGTATTGCCGCGCGAGCGCATTGGCTTCATCGAAGTGTCGCGCCGCGACCAGCAGGTCGTGTACCTGGGAAACCCGTGCAGAAGTTGCCAAGCCGCGTCGATGGAGTTCGGCCAGGTCCAGACGCAGGTCGACCAGGTGGTGTGTATCGTGGGACGCGAACGATACGGAGCTTGCGGCGCGGAACAGCAGGACTGCATCGTTGTCGTCTAGCTTGGCAAGCGCCGCTGGTTGCTGGTACGGGGCGAGCAGGCGGTCGTACAGACCGGTCACGCTGTCGGATGGGTGCGCTCCATGCAGCGTGTCTTCGCGCATGAAAAACCATTGATCGAATTTACGCCCCAGCGGCGTTTCCGGTGCACGACGTTCGGTTTCGGACAGTGGCGTCACACGGCCGTGCATCATCGACGCGTAACCCTGCGCATCGAACAAGGTCAGTACCAGTGCTATTTGCGCGTCGGTCAGGTATGTCGACAAGTCCGAGGTGTCGAAGCCGCCAAGGCCGTGCTCGCCCCACACGAGCGTACCCAGAAAGCGCTTGCGCGCGCCCACGGGCAACAATGACAGCGGCGAAGCATCGGGAGGCGTCGTCTTGATGTAGTGGTCAAGCTCGGCAGGTGTGCGAATCACCTGCGCACCGTGCGTGACTTTGGCGCCCGGCGCAGGCAGTACTGCGAACAGCGCGATCACGGCGAACGTCATCCATACTGTTTTCATGTGGCCGGCTCCTTCCGGGTGCGTCCGGATTCCAATGCATCCCGGCGTATTGTCCACGCGTCCGCAGTGATGCTATTCCTGGTACGTGCCGTACTTGCGCAGGCGCTGGTAGCGCTGCTCCAGCAGTTCGTCGATCGGCAGGGCCGCAAGTTCGTCGAGCTGGTTGATCAGCACGGCTTTCAGGCGGATCGCCATCGAACGCGGATTGCGGTGTGCGCCGCCGGTGGGCTCGCGGACCATCTTGTCGATCAAGCCGAGTTCCAGCAGGCGCGGCGCGGTCATGCCCATGGCTTCGGCGGCGTCACGCGCGCGGTTGGCGTCCTTGTACAGGATCGACGCGCAGCCTTCGGGGGTGATCACGGAATACGTGGAATATTGCAGCATGTTGACGCGGTCACCCACGCCGATCGCGAGCGCGCCGCCGGAGCCACCTTCGCCGATCACCGTGCACACGATCGGCACCCTCAGCTCGGCCATTTCCTCGAGGTTGCGCGCGATGGCTTCGCTCTGGCCGCGTTCCTCGGCACCGATGCCGGGGTAGGCACCGGGCGTGTCGATGAAGGTGAGCACCGGCAGGCCGAAGCGCTCGGCCAGTTTCATCAGGCGCAGCGCCTTGCGATAGCCTTCGGGTTTCGGCATGCCGAAGTTGCGGCGCACCTTGGACTTGATGTCGCGGCCTTTCTGGTGGCCGATCACCACCACCGGCCGTCCGACGATGCGGGCCAACCCGCCCACGATCGCGGCGTCGTCGGCGTACATGCGATCGCCGGCCAGCTCGTGGAACTCGTCGCAGATCACCGCGACGTAGTCCGTGGTGTAGGGACGCCCCGGGTGCCGCGACAATTGCGAAACCTGCCACGACGACAGGTTGCGGAAGATTTCCGCGGTCTTCACCCGCAGCTTGGCGCGCAACTTGCCGACTTCGTCATCGACGTCGACGGCGTGGTCGTGGCCCGCGGCGGTCAATTCGCGCAGCTTGTCTTCCAGCTCGGCGATCGGCTGCTCGAAATCGAGGAAATTGGGGTTCATTCCCTGTGCCAGGACAAACAAAGCGCGGATTATAGCGGTTGGGGCGCCGTCAGGGCCTTTCGGACACGGCCGCCGGCCGCGACAGCGAAGGCTGCACGGACTTGACGCCGGGCACTTCGGCCAGCGTGCGCAGCAGGCCGGTGTTGACGCGAACCCTCCAATCGCTGCCGAGCCGCAAGTCGGCGCTGCCGGAGGCGTTGTGGTAGCCGGTCAGCAGCAATGGCGTGTGCCCGCCGCAATGCCCGGCCAGTGCGCGCTTGAACGTGGACACGAAGCCGGCGTCGATGCCGTTGACGCCGATGCGCAGCAGGCGCGCACCGGCCTCGCAAGCCTCGTCCAGCGTCCACGCGCGGCGCGCGCGCAGGGCCAGTTCGCCGCTGAAATCATCGAGGGCAAGTCCACCTTCGATGACCAGGATGGCGTCGGGCTGCAGCAGCGCGCCGTATTGCTGCATCGCCTCGCGGAAGAAATTGACCTCGATCGCGCCGCTCCAGTCCTCGATCCGAACGGCCGCGCCGGTATCGCCGCGACGACGCATCTTCACCAGCATGCCTGCCACGGCCCACGACGTTTCCGGCGCGCGGCGCCAGCGGTTGTCGTCGTCGTCGCCACCGCTGCGCGGCGCGGGCGGCTCGTAGCGCTCCGCGGTTTCGCCGATGGGGCAGGTCGCGAGTTGCGCGAGCACTTCGCGCCACGGATCGGTGGGATGCCCCGACAGGTAATGCCCCAGCGTGGCGCGTTCACCCGCGAGCTTGCGTTCCAGCGTCCAGGGCGGTTGCTCCGGCGTCGCCAGGGCGACCGTCGCGGCCGGCGCCAGCGATGCGCCGAACATGTCGTTCTGGCCGGCTTCGCGGTCGCGCAGTCCCTGCTCGGCAGCCTTTACCGCTTCGGGGAGCTGCGCGGTGAGCGTGGCGCGGCTGCTGCCAAGCGAATCCATCGCACCGGACTGGATCAGTGCCTCGAACACGCGCTTGTTCAACTTGCCGGAGTCCATGCGCGCACAGAAATCGGCGAGGTCACGGAAGCGGCCGCCCTGCGCGCGTGCGTGCATCACCGCTTCGCACACCGCGCGGCCGACGCCCTTGATCGCGCCGAGGCCGTAGCGGATGCAGCCGACGCGTGACGTTTCCGGCGTGAGGTCGCTGTCGGCATTGGCGACGAAGTGGTAATCCGAGGCGTTGACGTCGGGCGGCAGCATCGCAAGGCCGATCGCGCGCGCATCCTCGATGAATTGCACCAGCTTGTCGGTGGAATCCATGTCGGAGGACATTGTCGCCGCCATGAACTCGGCGGGGTAATGCACCTTCAGCCACGCGGTCTGGTAGGCGACCAGCGAATACGCCGCGGCGTGCGACTTGTTGAAGCCGTAGCCGGCGAACTTCTCCATCTGGTCGAAGATCGCGTCGGCTTTCCTTTCGGGCACGCCGTTCTGCATCGCACCGTCGCGGAAGATGCCGCGGTGCTTGGCCATCTCGGCCGGCACCTTCTTGCCCATCGCGCGGCGCAGCAGGTCGGCGCCGCCCAGCGAGTAACCGCCGACGATCTGCGCCATCTGCATCACCTGCTCCTGGTAGACCATGATGCCGTAGGTCTCCTGCAGGATCGGTTCGACGCGCGGGTCGGGATACACCACCTGTTCGCGGCCGAGCTTGCGCGCGACGTAGTTGGGGATCAGTTCCATCGGGCCGGGACGGAACAACGAGTTCAGCGCGATCAGGTCTTCGAAGCGGTCCGGCCTGGCATCCTTCAGCAAGCGCTGCATGCCGCCGCCTTCGAACTGGAACACCGCGACCGTGCGCGCTTCGCGGAACAGCTTGAAGACTTCGGCATCATCCAGCGGCAGTTGCGCGATGTCCAAAGGAGTGGTTGCAGCCGCGGGCTGCACATTCTTTCCTTCGCCTGCTTGCGGGTACGGCTGCCGTCCATGGCCAGAAACTCCGTGGTGCCCCAAGGGCGGATGGGGGGAATGCTGGCGCGCCACTGCTCGCCGCGCGTTGATGGCCTTCACCGCCCAATCGATGATAGTGAGCGTGCGCAGGCCGAGGAAGTCGAACTTCACCAGCCCGACTTCCTCGACGTCGTTCTTGTCGTATTGGGTGACGACGCCGGCACCGCCGGGCTCGGAATACAGCGGCGCGAAATCGGTCAACGCGCTCGGCGCGATCACCACGCCGCCGGCATGCTTGCCGGCATTGCGGGCAAGGCCTTCCAGTTTCAGGGCGAGGTCGATCAAGGTGTGCGCCTCGTCGTCCTGCTGGTACAGCTCGCAGAACTCGCGCACCACGCGGTCGGGTTCCTTCTTCGATTTCTCGCTGATGCCCAACGCGTCGCCGAGCGTCAAATCCAGCGGCATGCGCGGGATCAGTTTCGCGATCTTGTCGACCTGTCCGTACGGCATGCCCAGCACGCGCCCGCAGTCGCGCAGCACGGCCTTGGCCGCCATCGAACCGTAGGTGATGATCTGGCTGACCTGGTCGCGCCCGTATTTGTCCGCGACGTAGGCGATCACCTCGTCGCGGCGCTCCATGCAGAAATCGACGTCGAAGTCGGGCATGGACACGCGTTCGGGATTGAGGAAGCGCTCGAACAGCAGGCCGAAGCGCAACGGATCGAGGTCGGTGATCTTCAGGCACCACGCCACTACCGAGCCGGCGCCGGAACCGCGTCCGGGGCCGACCGGGATGTCCTGCGACTTGGCCCAGCGGATGAAGTCGGAGACGATCAGGAAGTAGCCGGCGAAGCCCATCTTGCCGATCACGTCGAGCTCGCGTTCGAGGCGCGCGTCGTAATCCTCGCGCGTCTGGCCCGGCGCGAGCCCGGCTTCGGCGATGCGCTCGTCCAGGCCCGCGCGCGCCTGTTCGCCTATCCAGGTCTCCAGCGAATGCCGGTTGGGCACCGGGAATGCGGGCAGGTGATAGGTGCCGAACGACAGTTCGAGGTTGCAACGCTTGGCCAGTTCGACCGTGTTGTCGAGCGCCTCCGGCAGGTCGGCGAACAGTTCGGCCATCGTGTCGGCGGGCTTCAGCCACTGCTCGGGGGAATATTCGTGCGGGCGGCGCGGGTCGTCGAGCTGGTAGCCCTGCTGGATGCACACGCGTGCTTCGTGCGCCTCGAAATCGTCGGCGTCGAGGAAACGCACGTCGTTGCTGGCGATGGCGGGCAGGTCGAGACGCGCGGCGAGCTGCAATGCCTGCGCGTTGAAAGCGTCTTCGCCATCCCGCCCGGTGCGCGTCAATTCCAGGTACAGGCCGTCGCCGAAACTTCCGCGCAGGGCATCGAGCTCGGCGCGGGCGTCGTGCTCGCGTCCCGCCGCGGCGAGGCGCCCGCAAGCGCTGTCGCGCCCGGCGATGGCGAACAGCCCTGCCACGGCGTCGTCGAGCCAGCCTGCCTGCAATTGCGCACGCCCCGCGTGCTGGCCTTCCAGCCAGCCGCGCGAAACCAGCCGCGACAGGTTGAGATACCCGGTGCGGTCACGGCACAGCAGGGTGAGCCGGTCTGGCCGCGCGGCATCCTCGGGATTCGCGATCCACACGTCGCAACCGACGATCGGTTTCAGCCCCGCTTTTTCCGCGGCGCGGTAGAACTTGATCTGCGCGAACAGGTTGGAGTCGTCGGTCAGCGCCAGCGCCGGCATGCCCAGTTCCACCGCGCGGCTCACGAGGTTGGCGTGCTTGGCCTTGGCCGGGTCGCCGTATTCGGGCTTTTCCGGAATGCGGATGGTGGAATCGCGCAGCGAATATTCGCTGTGGGTACGCAAGTGGACGTAGCGGATCGGCATGACGGGTATCTGGGTATCCGTGCAAGCCTATTGTCGCCGCGCGGGGCGGGCAAGCTTGACATCAGCGGCTGACGCACGCGATCGGATCGGATCAGGCGGACGGGCCGTGGCGTCAGTGTGCACCCGACGGGGGCGGAGCCGCCGCAGCCAGCGGCGGCGGTGCCGGTTCGTTCATCAGGTTCGTGATCTCGGTTGCAAGCGAGTCAAGCATGTCCTCGGCATAGCCGACGCGCACATCGGCAACGGTGCCGTCGCGATGCAACATGATCATGGTGGGCAGCGTGCCGTCCAGACCGAAGGATTTGTTCAATGCGCCGGTTCGGTCCCAGGTCATGATCAAACCCGGCAACTTGGGCATCAGCAGGTGCGTGGCCCGCGAAAAGACGCGATGGTCTTCTTCATAGTTGATCTCGACGACCTGCAACGGGTATCCCCGTTCGTTGGCCGTTGCCTGCAATCCGGCCAGCACCGGCATCTCCTTCATGCAGTACCCGCACCATGTGGCCCAGAAGCTGATCACCACGACCTTGCCGTGCAGGTTGGCAACCGTGACCTGCTGTCCTGCGAGCGTCTTGCCCAGGTCGTCCGGTGGAACGGAACCCGGCGGCAACGCCTTGGCCCACAGGTTCCCGCACGCCAGCATGACCCAGAGAACCAGCAACGTCTTTCGCATGGCTGCCCCCGCTCTTTCGCCCGCACATTCTGTCACAACCGATTCAGGAGCTCCGCCCGGATGGGCATGGGCGCACGCTCGCGCCCGATCATTGCACGCACTGGTGCGAAGCTGCGCCGATGTTCCGGGCAGCGGCTTTGGACCGCGGCCATGGCCGTGGCGTCATGCTCGCGACATGGCCCGGTCTCGATGGCAGGAGGCCCGATCTGGTGTACCTTGCGTGCCTGGCGACTCAAACCGGGATTGCCCATGACCGCTACCCGGGTGCCCGTACGGATCGGCTGTCCAAACGGGTGGGTCAATATCAATGAGAGGGGAACGTATCGTGCCGTCACGCTTTGCAATTTTCCTGGTGGCCGTTGCGTTGGCCGGGTGCGGATCAAGGTCGTTCGTGATGCCCGCGCGCGATGGCGCGTTCTGGGTCACGGGTTCGTCCGGGCGTTTGAGCGGTGCCGAAGAAAAGGCCCGCCTCGTCGAGGACGCCGACGCGTATTGCGAGCACCGCGGCAAGTCGGCCGTCGTGATGCGCGTCAGCGAAAGCGATGCCACGTCCGGCACGCTCGCCGCGCCCGGCAAGTTGGCCCGCGCGACGGTGGAATTTCGCTGCCAGTAGCGCCAAGGGTTCCGGTCGGGTTGGCGCTCTTGCGCGTTCGGCGTGACTACCAATCAGCGCTCAGCGACGGGCCTGTGAGTCGGGGTTTCGGGGCGACGATGCCGACTGCGAAGTTGGCCCAACCAGACGTGGATGACGGGCGTCGTGTAAAGGGTCAGCAATTGGCTCAGCAGCAGGCCACCTACGATGGCGAAGCCCAATGGCCGCTGGAACTCGGAGCCGGTGCCGTGCGCCGCGGCAAGCGCCACGCCGGCCAGCATGGCGGCTGCGGTGGTCATCAGGATCGGCCGCAACCGCAGCAGGCACGCCTCGCGGATCGCCTCCAGCGTGCCTGAACCGCGTTCGCGCTCCGCCTTGAGCGCGAAGTCCACGAGCATGATGCCGTTCTTCTCGACGATGCCGATCAGCAGGATGATGCCGATGATCCCGATGGTCGACAGGTCGAGGCGCGCGGCATACAGCGCCAGCAGCGCGCCGAGCCCGGCCGCGGGCAGCGCGGACAGGATCACGAGCGGGCGGCTGAAGCTTTCGTAGAGGACGCCGAGAATGACGTACACCGCGAGCAGCGACAGCACCACCAGCCATGGCAGGCTGCTCAACGACTTCTGGAATGCCCCCGCATTGCCCTGGAACTTGCCGCTGACGCTCGCCGGCATGTGGATCGCGGCGACGGCGCGATGGATCGCATTCACGGCCTGACCGAGCGATACGCCAGGCTTGAGGTTGAACGACAGCGTCACGGCGGGAAACTGGCCCTGGTGCGTCACCGACAACGGGCCCACCTTGCGGGTATCCACGTCGACCACGGTGGACAGACGTACCAGTGAATCCGTCAGCGACGCCTTGACGTACAGGTCACCCAGCGACGCGACGCGGTGCAGCTGGTCGGGGGTGATTTCGAGGATGATCGGATAGGTGCCGGCCTGGGTGAAATACTGCGTGATCTGGCGCTGGCCGTAGGCATCGTTCAGGGTGTCGTCGATCGCCTGGATGCTCACGCCAAGGGTTGCCGCCTTGCCGCGATCGATGTCGAGGCTCAGCTGCGGGGCTTCGTCTTGCAGGTCGCTGGCGACGCTTTCGATCTGTGGAAGCTTGTGCATCGCGGCCAGCACGCGCCGGGCCCAGGTGTGCAATTCGACGGGATCAGGGTCCTGCAGCGTGTATTCGAAGTTGCCGCGCGAATTGCGCCCGCCCACCGTGATGTCCTGCGTCGCGTTCATGTGCAAGGTCGCGTCGGAAATCCCGTCGAGCTGTTTGTCGAGCCGCGCGATCACGCGCTGGGCGGAGAGATTCCGCTCCGAACGCGGCTTCAGGACGATGAAGTAGCGCGCCGTGTTGGCGGTTTGGGCAAAACCGTTCCCGCCGGTGCTGCCGGTCCATGACGCGACGCCCTCAACGGCCGGATCCTTGCGCACGATCGCGTCGATCTGGCGTTCGAGTTCCTGCATTCGCTGCGGCGACACGCTTTGCGGCGCGTCGGCGAGCGCCTGGACCAGCCCGATGTCCTGTGCGGGAAAGAATCCTTTCGGAATGGCGAAGGCCAGTCCCAGTGTCAGCGCGACGGTCGCTGCGAACAGCACCAGCATCAGGCGGACATGGCCAAGCGCCACATCCAGCGTGCGCGCGTAAAAGTCCGCAACGGGCTTGAACCAGTCGCGCGTCGCGCGCCGAGCGCGTTCCGGTGCACGGTCGGTTGCACGGACAACGAGCCTGGAAAGCATCGGCGCGAACGTGAGCGAAGCCACCAGCGACACGGCGACCGCGGCGATCACGGTAAAGGCCAGTTCGCGGAACAGGCGTCCGACGACCCCGCTCATGAACCCGATCGGCAGCAGCACGGCGATCAGCGACAGGCTCATCGCGAGGACGGTGAAACCGATCTCGCGCGTGCCCGCCAGCGCCGCCTGCAACGGCGGGGCGCCGGCTTCGACGTGGCGATGGATGTTCTCGACCACCACGATGGCGTCATCCACGACGAAACCCACGGCGATTGTGAGGCCCATCAACGACAGGTTGTCGAGGCTGAACCCGAGCCCGCCCATGGCCGCGAACGTGCCCAGCACGACGAGCACGATGGTGGCGCCCGGCACCAGCGTCGCGCGCAGGTTGCGCAGGAACAGGCCCACGATCAACACGACCAGTCCGATGGTCAGGACCAGCGTGAACTCGACGTCCTTCACCGAGGCCTGGATCGTCGTCGTGCGGTTCAGTACCGTGTCGAGGGTGATCGCGGCAGGCAGGACCGCGGACAACGCCGGCAATTTCGCTTCGATGCGCTGGACCGTGTCCATGACATTCGCGCCCGGCTGGCGATAGATGGTCAGCAGGATCGCGGGCTTGCCGTTGTAGTACGCGGCGGCGGTACGGTCGGCTGCAGCAGCCACCGCGCGGCCGATGTCGCGTACCCGGATCGAGGCGCCCTTGCGGTGTGCCACCACCACGTTGTCGAAGGCAGCCGCCGTGGTGACCTGGTCGTTGGCTGCGATGGTGAATCCGGTGGTCGGCGTGTCGAGCGAACCCTTGGGCGCGTCGGTGGTCGCGGCGACCAGCGCGGGGCGGATCTGCTCCAGGGTCAGTCCCATCCCCGCGAGGCGCGCGGGATCGACCTGCACGCGGATCGCCGGCTTCTGCTCGCCGCCGATGGACACTTGCGCCACGCCCTGAACCTGCGAAATGTCCCGCGCGAGTACGTTCTGGACGTAATCGTCCACCGTGGTCAGCGGCAACGAGTCGGATGTGGCCGCCAATACCAGGATGGGCGCGTCCGCCGGGTTGAGTTTCTTCCACGTCGGCGGCGTGGTCATGTCGGTTGGCAGCAGCCTGCTTGCCGCCGTCAGTGCTTCCTGCACGGCCTGCGCGTCGACATTGATGTCGGTGGCGAGGTCGAACTGGACGGTGATGGAGGCCGCGCCCTGTGCGCTGAACGAGGTCAGTTCGGTGACGCCCGCGATCTGGCCAAGCTGGCTCTCCAGCGGTGTCGCGACGGACGCGGCCATGGTGGTCGCACTGGCACCGGGCAGCGTCGCCGTGACCTGGATGGTCGGGAAGTCCACCTGCGGCAGCGGCGCCACGGGCAAGCGTGCGTAAGCAATCAGGCCCAGCAAGGCGACGGCGCCCGCCAGCAACAGCGTCGCGACCGGGCGCCGGATGAAGGGTGCCGAAAGGTTCATGTCAGCGTACGTCGCGACCGGGAACCAGAGCCTGGCGACGCACGTTTGCGGCGACTCCCCTATGTCTTGATCGACCCGTCAAGCGATAGTGTTCGTCATGGCAATCTGTACCCACGCGATGCTGCCCGCAGTCGACATATGGCGTAATCTAGAGCCATACGAAACCAGGCGTGACTGAAATCTCGCGCTCCTAGGCATAACTAAACCTATCGGTAGAATCGTGGCCCGTCGCCCTCCATCCCTCAACCGCTTGCGTGCATTCGAGTCCGCCGCGCGTCTCGGCAGCTTTGCGGCGGCGGCTGCGGAATTGAACGTGACGCCGGCAGCGGTCAGCCAGAAAGTGCGATCGTTGGAAGAAGGGCTGGGCTTCAAGCTGTTCCGACGGCACGCGAACAACCTTGAACTCACCGACCAGGGCCGCGCGTACCAACCCGGTCTCCAGGACGCGTTCGAGGCCATCGCCCGGCTGACGGAGCAGGTGCGTGCGATGCGCGCCGGGCCGGTGTTGACCGTTGGCGTGGCGCCGGCGCTTGCGCTGCATTGGCTGATCCCGCGCTTGCCGGGGTTCAACAAATTGCACACCGACACGGAGGTTCGCATCGCGACGGGCGGGCTGATGAATCCGTTGCGGGACGACTGGACGTGCACGGTCAGGCGAGGCGAAGGCAACTGGCCCGGCTATGAAGCCGAGCAGCTGTTTCCATCGACGCTGATTGCCGTGTGTACCCCGCAGGTCGCAAGGCAACTGCGTCGCCTGCAGGATCTGCGCAAAGTCACTGGAATCGTCGTCGCCCATCTGGCGGAGCAGTGGACATGGTGGTCCGGCGCGATGGGCAGCAAGAGTCTCGCGCGGTGCGGCAGCGAAGTGTCTTTCGGAAGTTCGTCCATGGCCGTTCAAGCTGCCCTGGACGGCGTCGGCGTCGCCGTCGCGCAGGTCCATTACGTCAGTGACGCGCTGGCGGCCCGACGGCTCGTGGCGCCATTCGGCATTCCAGCGCAACGCTACGAATCCTGGTATCTGGCGTTCCGTCCGATCCGATCGCAGGAACCCGCATTGGCGTGGTTTCGCGACTGGCTGCACGGTGAGTCTGCGCGCCAGATGCAGTTGTGCGCGAAACTCGGCTGGCGCGTATCTCCGAATCGTTGAACCTGGCGAAGGTTCCAGGCACGGATGCCGGTGACCGTCCGCCAGGCGATCACGTGGCCGCGGCTTGTCGATGGGCGCGAAACGCGAAGGACCGCGACGATGGACACCGGACATTCGCGCGCTGACCTGCGACTTCGGCTTTGGGGCTACAGCGCCCGGCGGCCGCTCACCCGAAACGAAGGCACGCTTCGCGCACCGGCGCAAAGCTGCGCCGGTGTTCCGGGCAGGGTCCGAGGCGCTGCAGCGCCGCGAGGTGCGCGGGCGAAGGGTAGCCCTTGTGTTGCGCGAATCCGTAGCCGGGCCAGTGTGTTTCGTAGTTGCAGAGGATGCGATCACGGGCGACTTTGGCCAGGATCGACGCCGCACTGATCGCGGGTTCGCTGGCGTCGCCGCCGACGATCGCACGCGCCGGGCAGGGCAGCGCTTTCGGCAGGCGATTGCCGTCGATGAGCGCGAGTGCCGGTAGCAGCACGAGGCGTTCCAGCGCGCGGGTCATGCCGAGCAGGGTTGCCTGCAGGATATTGATGCGATCGATCTCGACGGCTTCGACATGCACGACAGCATAAGCCATCGCGCAATCGGTGATCCGCGAGTACAAAGCCTCGCGGCGACGCGCGGTGAGTTGCTTGGAATCGGCAAGGCCATCGATCGGCCGCGCGGGATCGAGGATCACGGCGGCCACCGTGACCGGACCCGCCAGTGGCCCGCGCCCGGCTTCGTCCACACCGGCGACGAGCTGGTGTACGGCAGGCCGATGCACGGCAGGCCGATGTACGCCAGGTGTGTTCACTTGAGGTCGTCCAGCTTGCCGAACACCCAGGCGCGGTAAGAATTGCGCAACGCGGCGTTGCGACAGTCGAGGTCGTGGCCGTCGCAGCGATCGCGCAGCAAGGTGTTGGCGACGAAGAACGGATTGCGCGGCAGGTCGGCGGCGTCCAGCAGCAGCGAGCCGAGGTAGGCGATGTCCAGCACCGGGTAATCCTCGCGCCGGACGGGGAGGTTGAATCCCTTCAGCATGTAGTACGTCACGTACTGCGGATCGGGCACCTGTGGCGGGACGCTTTTCGCGAGCGTGTTGATCGCCCCGTCGAACGACGGCTGGTGGTCGCCGAAATGCAGCAGCAACGCGGGCCGGTCGTCGCGACGGAGGAAGGTTTCCAACCGCGTCATCGCCGCATCGGACATCGAAAGACGCTGCAGGTAATTGGTGAGGTTGAGGTTCAGCCAGTCGTCCAGGGCGGCGTTGCCGGGTGCGAGCTTGCCGGGGAACAGCGGCTGGTCGTAGGGCGCGGGCAATTCGTGCAGCGGGGTCATGTGCGGGCCGTGCTGGTGCAGGGTCAGCACGAACACGAACAGCGGCTTGCCGTCCGCCCTGGCTTTTTCTTCGGCGAATACCCGTTCGAAAGCGGCGAACACTTCCGCGTCGGTGGCGCCCCAGCCCAGGTGCAGTTCCTGGCCGCCGTGGAATGCGTCGAAGCCGTAATCGGCATAGGCGTCGCGGCCGTTCATGAAATCGCCGTCGGTGGGATAGATGCCGACCGTTCGGTAACCGTCGGCATCCAGCAGGCGCGGCAGCGTGTAGCGGATGCGCGGCGCGAGGTTGAACGGTGCGTACAGGCCGGCGGGACCGAACATGGTGTGGGGCAGGCCCGCGAGAAACGCGAACTCGGAGGTCCAGGTGCCGCCGCCCCAGGTGTGCACGTTCATCCAGCCGTGCGCGATGGTGTTGGCGTCGGCGTGGAACATGCGCGCGTCGCACAGCTTCGAAGTGCACGCGGTCAGCATGCGCGGATCGAAGGTGCTTTCTTCCAGCACCGCGACGATGTCGGGTTTTCGCGGCGCCGCGGATGCGCCGGCGGCGATGTCGTTCCAGTTGTCGAGTGTCGCGTCCGCGAGCCGGAACGACGGCTCGTGCACGCGTGCATTGCGGACCGACACGATGAAGTCGGACACGAAGCTTTGGTCGATCATCGCGGCCCACATGCCCTTGTCGTAGACGTGCGCGAACGGGCCGCCCGGGTACAGCGTCGCGCCAAGGATCGCGAGCGCGGCCAGCATGGCGATCACGCGTCCGCGGTGCGTGTCGGCGCGGAAGCTGGCACCGCCGCGCCACAGCACGACCAGCAACAACGGGACCAGCACCAGCGCGGCCACGATCGCCCCGATGATGAAGGGATAGCGCAACAGGGTTTCGACGATTTCGGCGTTGGCGTAGTAGACGAGGTCCGGCGCCAGCAGCGGCGTCTCGAGGTAGCGGAACTTCAGGTTGGCCGCGATCACCAGCAGCAGCATCGGCAGGCAGCCTGCGACGAGCCCGAACGCGAGCCTGCGGCTGGCGGCGATGGCGAACAGGATCATCCCGGCCAGGATGCATGCCGCGAATGCACGGTCCAGGATCGCGTGTTCGGCCAGTGGTCCGAACCACAACGTGACTGCCAGCAACGCGAGCGCAAGACCCAGCCGCCATCCGCGATGCCGAGGCGAGGGCTGCCGTCGTGATGCGGTACTCATGCCGGCACCGTTCCGTCGCGAGGAGGCAGCAATGGTTCGATGGCGCGCGCCGCCGCCATGGCCGCGCCACCTCCTGCGTGCAGCGCGAGATGCATGCGCTCGAACTCGTGCGTCAACGCATCGCGCCGGCCGGCATCCCGGAACCAGCCGAGCACGGCGTCCGCCAGTTTTGCCGGCGTGCAGTCGCGCTGCATCAATTCCGGGACCACGCGCTTGCCGGCAAGCACGTTGGGCAGCGAGTATACGTCCGTCTTCAACATTCCAAGCCCCTTGACGATGGCATGCGTGAACGGCGCGATGCGGTAGCCGACCACCATCGGGCGCTTGGCCAGCATGGCTTCGAGCGCCGCGGTGCCGGATGCCAGCAGCACCCCGTCGGAGGCGATCATCGCGCGATGGGCCTGGCCGTCAAGGATCGTGCAACCCGCGAGGCCCGAAGCGCGCACCAGCCGTTCGACCTGTTCGCGGGATGCCGCATTGGCCGTCGGGATCACGATATGCAGGTTCGGGATTTCCGTGGCGACGCGTCGCGCGGCGTCGAGGAAGATCGCCCCGAGCCGATGGATTTCCGAGAGCCGGCTGCCGGGCAGTACCGCCAGCACGGGCGCGTCCGGACCGAGCCCCAGTTCGCGGCGCGCGGCTTCGCGATCGGGGACCAGCGGAAAACGATCGGCCAGCGGGTGGCCGACGAAGCGTGCGTTGGCGCCGTGCCTCGCGTAGATCGCGGGTTCCATCGGGAACAGGCACAGCACCACGTCCGCCGCCTGCGCGATTTTCTCCACGCGGTGTTCGCGCCAGGCCCAGACCGATGGGCTGACGTAGTGCACGGTGCGGATGCCGGCCTGCTTCAATTTCCGCTCGAGGCCGAGGTTGAAGTCCGGTGCGTCGATGCCGATGAAGACATCCGGCTTCAGTTCGAGCAATCGTTTCGCCAGCGAGGCGCGCAGCCGCAGCAGGCGCGGCAGGTGGCGCAGGACCTCGACGAGGCCCATCACGGACAGCGCGCCCGTGTCGTGCCAGGCGTCGAAGCCGGCCGCACGCATGCGCGGACCGCCGACGCCCACGAAACGCGCCTGCGGAAAGCGTGCGCGCAATGCTTCGATCAGGTCGGCGCCGAGTTGGTCGCCCGAATCCTCACCGGCGACCAGCGCGAACAGCGGCATGCCCCCCGACATGGCCATTCATCGCACCAGCGACCGTTCGCTGCGGTCGATGAAATCGCAGAACGCACGCACGTCTTCGCTGTCGCCGGCCTGTTCGGCAAGCGCAGCGCGCGCCTCTTCCAGCGTCTTGTGCGACATGTACAGGGTGCGGTAGGCGCGCTTGATCGCGGCGATGCGCGAGGCGTCGAAACCGCGCCGCTTCAGGCCTTCGGCATTCACGCCGCGCGGCTCCGCGAACTGGCCGGCGACATAGATGAACGGAGGCACGTCGCGGTTGATCGCCGAATACATCGCCGCGAACGCGTGCGCGCCGATCTTGCAGAACTGGTGCACGCCCGCGAAGCCGCCCAGCACCACGTGGTCGCCCACTTCGACGTGGCCGGCCAGCGTGGCGTTGTTGGCGAAGATGGTGTGGCTGCCGATGTGGCAGTCGTGGGCGACGTGCGCGTAGGCCATGATCCAGTTGTCGTCGCCGATGCGGGTGGCGCCGCCGCCTTCGCCGGTGCCGCGGTTGATGGTGACGAATTCGTGGAAGGTATTGCCGTCGCCGATCACCAGCTCGCTGCGCTCGCCCCGGTATTTCTTGTCCTGCGGGTCGCCGCCGATCGCGGCGTAGGCATGGATGTGGTTGTCGCGCCCGATCCGGGTCGGCCCCTGGATCAAGGCGTGCGCGCCGACCCGGCTGCCCGGTCCGATCTCGACTTCGGCGGCGATGACCGCGAACGGTCCGACGCTGATGTCGTCGGCAAGCCGCGCGCCCGGATCGACGATCGCGCTCGGATGGACATTGGGGCCAACCGCGCTCACCGCGTGGTTTCCGCGCACATCAGTTCGCAGGTGGCGGCGTCCTTGCCGTCCACGACCGCGCGCGCGGTGAACAGCCCCATGCCGCGAAGCAGGCGCTTCAGTTGCACTTCGAGGCGCAACTGGTCGCCCGGCACGACCGGCTTGAGGAAGCGGGCGTTGTCGACCTTGGCGAGGTAAAAGATGCGGTCGTCCTTGTTGGCGTGCGTGCCCGACAACCCGATCAGCAGGCCGGATGCCTGCGCCAGCGCCTCGACGATCAACACCCCCGGCATCACCGGATGGCCTGGGAAGTGGCCCTGGAAGAACGGCTCGTTGAGGGTGACGTTCTTGATTGCGACGATGTTCTTGCCGGGCGTGAAATCGATGACCCGGTCGACCAGCAGGAACGGGTAGCGGTGCGGCAGGATGGCCGCGATGCGCTCGGCATCGACGGGCAGGTTCACGGGAGTAGCGGGATCGTTCATCAACTACGTTCCTTGATCAGTGCTTGCAACTGCTTTTCCAGCGCGGCGATGCGGCGGGCCATGCCATCGAGCTGGCGCATCCGCGCGGCATTGCGGCGCCACGCGCGGTTTTCCTCGACCGGCGCACCCGAAGAATACACGCCGGCCTTGCGGATCGAATGGGTCACCAGGGTCATCGCCGTGATGGTAACGCCATCCGCGATGTCGAGATGGCCCAGCACGCCGGCGCCGCCGCCGATCAGGCAATCGCGGCCGATCGTCGCGCTGCCGGCCACGGCCGCGCAACCTGCCAGGGCGCTGTGCGCGCCGATGCGGACGTTGTGCGCGATCTGGATCTGGTTGTCGAGGCGCACGTCTTCTTCCAGCACCGTGTCTTCCAGCGCACCGCGGTCGATAGTGGTGTTGGCGCCGATTTCGCAGTCGTCGCCCACGCGCACGCCGCCGAGTTGCGGCACCTTGACCCAGCCGTCCCGATCGCGTGCCAGGCCGAAACCGTCTGCGCCCAGCACGGCGCCGGCGTGGATCAGCACGCGCTTGCCGAGCGCCACGCGCACGACCAGCGTGACGCGCGCGCCGAGCCGCGACTGGGCGCCCACCGTGCAATCCGCACCGATCACGCAGTGTGGCCCGAGCGTCGCACCGGCGGCGACGGTCGCGCCGGGTTCGATCACGCAACAAGGCCCGACGCTGGCGGACGGATCGACCTTGGCGTCGGCGGCGACGATGGCTGTCGGGTGGACACCGGGTGCGGGCGGGGGAACGTTCTCGAACAGCGCGGCGAGCCGCGCGTAGGCGAGGTAAGGGTCCTTGGTGACCAGCGCCGGCACCGGGCTTGCATCGGCGTGTTCGGCACGCAACACGACCACGCCGGCCTGCGTGTGCGCGAGGTCCACGGCGTAGCGCGGGTGGGCGAGGAACGCCAGTTGGTCGCCTTGCGCGCGCCTCAGCGGCGCGACGCCGCGGATCACGCGCGTCGCGTCGCCGCGCGCTTCGAGTCCGAAGCGCCGTGCAAGTTCGTCGATGCGATAGCCGGTTGATCGTTCCATTCGCCCCGTCGAACAGTGGAGTGTGAGAGACGCTCTTGGGCCCCTCTCCCTCCGGGAGAGGGGTTGGGGTGAGGGTACGGTACCCAAGGCAGCTTGAATGCGATTCGAACCCTCACCCGGCGCTTCGCGCCACCCTCTCCCGGAGGGAGAGGGGAAATCAAAACGTGCGGCCGAAATAGAACTGCAACCGTTCCTCGTACGGCTTGTCGCCGGGCTTGTCGCGCACGGGCTGGGCGAGGTTGATCACGATCGGACCGACCGGGGCGATCCATTGCAGCGAGATGCCGACCGAAGCGCGCAGGTCCGAGGCCTGGAAGGCGCCGAAGCTCGAATACACGTTGCCCGTGTCGGCGAACAGCGAGATGCGCGCCTTGTTGTTGTCCTTGAAGAACGGCAACACCAGTTCGGCGCTGCCCAGCACCTTGAAGGCGCCGCCGACCGGTTGCGGGCGGTAGGAGCTGCCGCCGAGGCAATTGCCACCACTGGTCGCGATCGCGGTGGGGTCGGGTTGGCCGCTGGCGGTAATCAGGCCCGAACAGATGCGCGGGCCCAGGGTGTTGTCCTGGAAGCCGCGCACGTCGCGCACGCCGCCCGCGTAGTAGTTCTGGAAGAACGGGAACGACATCGTGCGGATGTTGCCCTCGGCGTCGGCATATTGCACCGCGATGTCCTTGGAATAGGCCTTGCCGTAACCCAGGGTGCCCGACACGTGCCCGACGAAGCCCAGCGGCAATTCGAAATAGTCGCTGGTGGCGAGGGTCAGCTTGTAGTACGGCACGGTGCCGCCGGGCAGGCCGATTTCGGCGCTGATCTGCTGCAGGCCGCCGCGGGTCGGCTTGAAGAACTTGTTGAGCGTGTCATGCGAATAGGACAGGGTCAGCGGCGTGCTGTGGATGGTGTAGTGGCCGATCTTGAAGATCTGGTCGAAGAACACCTGCGGCGTGTAGCCGGGGATCAGGTCCAGCTTGGTCTTGTTGATGCCGATGCCGGCGTTGATGCTGTCGGTTTCGCTGATCGGGAAGCTGAGGTAGGTCGAGAACGAATCGGTGTCGGAAAGGAACGAGGCGATGTTCTGCTCGGCCTGGTTCAACTTCAGCACGCTGGCGTTGTAGCCGATGCCGATGCCGCTGTCGGTGAGGTAGGGGTCGAAGAACGAAACCGTGTATTGCTTCAGGAACAGGCTCTTCTGGAACGTCGCCGAAACGCTGTTGCCAGTGCCGAGGAAGTTGTTGTTCGAAATCGAGGTGCTGAGGATGATGCCGGACACCTGCGAGTAGCCGACGCCGAACTGGAACTGGCCCGAGGACTCCTCGGTGACCTTGACGTTGAGGTCGACCTGGTCGGTGGTGCCCGGCACCTTGGCGGTGTCGATGTTGACGTCCCTGAAAAAGCCGAGGCGCTGCAGGCGCACCTTGGAACGGTCGATCGCGGCCTGCGAATACCAGGCGCCCTCGTACTGGCGCATCTCGCGGCGCAGGATCTGGTCCTGGGTGCTGGTGTTGCCCTTGAAGTTGATGCGGCGCACGTACACGCGCGGGCCCGGGTCGACGAAGAAGGTGAGGTCGACCGTGCGGGTGTTCTCGTCCACCTTCGGGACCGGCGAGACCTTGGCGAAGGCATAACCGATGTTGGAGAGCACGTCGGTGATCGCGTCCGACGACAACTCGATGCTGTGGCGGTCGAACACCTCGCCGGGCTTGATGCGCAGCACCCTGCGCAGGGCGTCTTCGGGCAGGATCAGGGTGCCGAGCAGGTGGATGTCGGAGATCTTGAAGATCTCGCCTTCGTGGATGCCCGCGGCGATGTAGATGTTGCGCTTGTTCGGGCTGATGGTGACCTGCGCCGAGTTGATGTTGAAATCGGCGTAGCCGCGATTGAGGTAGTACGAGGCCAGCTTGGTCAGGTCGCCCGAGAGTTTTTCGCGCGAATACTGGTCGTTGTTGGAGTACCACGAGGTCCAGTTCGGCGTGCCCGATTCCCAGTCGTCGCGGATCTGGCTGTCGGTGAACGAATGGTTGCCGACGATGTTGATTTCCTGGATCTTGGCGGCCTTGCCTTCCTTGATCTCGATGTCGATGGCAACGCGGTTGCGGTCGAGGTTGGTGACGTGCGGTTCGACCTCGACGTTGTACTTGCCGCGGTCGTTGTACTGCGCCACCAGTTGCTGGCGCAGCTGGTCCAGGGTCAGGCGGTCGAAGGTCTGGCCTTCGGCGAGGCCGGCCGATTTCAGGCCCTTCATCAGCTGGTCGGTCTTGATGTCCTTGTTGCCGTGCACGGTCAGGCTGGCGATCGACGGGCGCTCGGTCACCTTCACGATCAGGATGTCGCCCTGGCGCTCCAGTTGCACGTCGTTGAAGAAGCCGGTCTTGAACAGGTCCTGGATGGCCTTTTGCGCGGTGGCGTCGGTCATGGTCTGGCCGGGTTCGACCGGCAGGTAGCTCAGCACCGTGCCGGCGGCGATGCGCTGCAGGCCCTCGATGCGGATGTCGCTGACCGTGAACGGCTGGAAGGCATACGCCGCCACGGGTGCGGAGAGGGCGGCGAACAGGATCAGTGCGGCGACTCGCTTCATCGTCGGTTCCAGGACTCGGGGATTGCCACGCAAACCGTGCATCGTACAGGCGCGGCCGCGCACGGGAAAGCGGCGTGGATCAAACGGCACGGGCGTGAAACCCGCTGCCGCGGCGTGGATGCAGCATCGGTACAGGCCCGGCCTTCATGACAGGATGCGCAGGATGTCGTTGTAGAAGGCCAGCCCCATCAACATCACCAGCAGCGCCATGCCCATGTATTGGCCGGCCGCCATCGCGCGTTCGGACAAGGGGCTGCCCTTGACCAATTCGATCAGGTAATAGAGCAGGTGGCCTCCGTCGAGCACCGGGATCGGCAGCAGGTTCATCACGCCGAGGCTGAGCGAGATGATGCCGAGGAAATACAGGAACCACGCCGGGCCCATTTCCGCCGAGGTCTGGGCGTACTGCGCGATGGAAATCGGTCCCGAGATGTTGGACAGCGAAGCCGAACCGGCCAGCATGTGGCCGAGCATCTTCACGGTGGTCGCGGTGAGGTTCCACATCTGGCCGAACGCGGCGGGAACCGCCGCGAGCGGGCCACGCCGCAGCACGGTGTCGTATTTCGCGGTCCCGACGCTGGCATAGATTCCGATGGCCCACACCTTGCTGCCGTCGGGCGCGCTGGTCAGGCGCGGCTGCAGGTCCAGGCTGATCCGGCGACCGTCGCGGTCGACGACCAGCGCCAGCTTGTGGTCGGGGCCGGCCGATTTGCGGGTGACCTCGGTCAACTGGTTCCAGTCGGTGATCGCGGCGCCATCGATGCTGAGTACGCGGTCGCCCGGTTGCAGGCCGGAGGCTTCGGCTGCACCACCCGGTTCCAGTTTCCCGATCACGGGTGGGAGGGTTCGCTGCAGCGGCACCATCCCGGTCTGCTCGATGATGGATTGGTCGCTGGGGTGCGGCGGCAATTTGTCGAAGTGCAGCACGTGGGTTTGCACGACGCCGGCGGGCGTGCGCACTTCCAGCGGCGTGGGCTGGCGCGCCTGCGCCGCGGTGGCCAGGGCGAGACCGAGATCGGTCCAGTTGGCAATCGGCTGGCCGTTGACGCTCAGCACGCGGTCGCCGTGCCGGATGCCGGCCTGCGCGGCCAGGTGGCTGACGTCGCCGACCAGCGGCTGGAAGTCCGGCTTGCCGATCACCAGCATCGCCCAGAATGCCGCCACCGCGAAAATCAGGTTGAAGGCCGGACCCGCCGCGACGATCAGGATGCGCTGCCAGATCGGCTTGCCGGTGAATTCGCGCGGCCGGTCTGCGGACGCCACGTCGCCCTCGCGCGCGTCCAGCATCTTCACGTAGCCGCCCAATGGAATCCAGGCCACGCAATACTCGGTGCCGTCCTTGCCGTACCACGACTTGATCGGCTTGCCGAAGCCCACCGAAAAACGCAGCACCTTGACCCCGCAGCGGCGTGCCACCCAGAAGTGGCCGAACTCGTGGAAGGTCACCAGGATGCCGAGGGTGACGATCATCCACCAGGCCGAGCCCAGAATGTTCAGGAAATCACTCATGTCATGTTCGCGAAGAATTCGGCGCTTCCCATGATACGGCAACCGGCCTGAAGCGCTGGTGCGTACATCGGGCGCATGGGTTCATGGACCGCAGCCGGGCGCGGACAGTTCCGTGTCACAGGTGCAGCAGGAACTTCCCCAGCACGAAGACCGGCAACGCCGCGACGAGGGAATCCATGCGGTCGAACACGCCGCCGTGGCCGGGGAACAGGGTGCCGGAATCCTTCACCCCGGCGTGGCGCTTGATCAGGCTTTCGAACAGGTCCCCCACGATCGAAAACAACACCGTCAACAGCGCCAGCGCGACGATTGCGGGCAAGCGGCCGGCCGACACGTGCAGCATGGCACCGCCGACCAGGCCCACGACGCCCGAACACACCAGCGCACCGTAGACGCCTTCGCGGGTCTTGCCGGGACTGATCGCGGGTGCCAGCTTGGTGTGGCCCCAGCGGCGGCCGGCGGAGTACGCGCCGATGTCGGCGGCGAACACGATGCACGCGAAGAACACCACCCACCAGGGGCCGCGGCCGGTATTCGGCAAGGCCAATTCGCCGTGCATCACCACCACCGCGCACCACGCCGGCACCACCACCATGGCGCCGGCCAGCAACTTGATCACGGTGTGTCCGGGCGTGGGTTCCGCACCGAAGCGGGGGTGCGCGAGCCACGCCACCGCCACCAGCCACCACAGCAGCCCGGCCAGCACCGGCAGCCACCACCACTGCGTCTTGCAGACCGGCCAGAGCAAGGCGAACAGGATCGCGTAGACGAGCAGGCATGCAATGCGCAAGGGGTAGCCTCGTACGCCGGCCATGCGGGTCCACTCCCACATGCCCAGCAGGAAAATCAATCCGAGCAGGGTCGCGAACACCGACGCCTTGGTCAGGAAGATCAACGCCAGCAGCAGCGGCGCAAGGACGAGGGCGGTGATGACGCGCTGTTTCAGCATGGATCGGCCCCGCCCTCAGCTCGCCCGGGCGGTAACGGGGTCGGGGACGCAACCGAAACGTCGTTCGCGGTGCGCGTAATCGTCGAGTGCATTGTCGAGTTGGGTCGCGTCCATGTCCGGCCACAGCGTATCGGTGAAATACAGTTCGGTATAGGCCAATTGCCAGAGCAGGAAGTTGCTGATGCGCCGCTCGCCGCCGGTGCGGATGAGAAGATCGGGCGAGGGCACGTCGGCCATGCACAAGTACGGTGCCAGCGCGGCCTCGTCGAGGCTCGCGGGATCGATCTCGCCCGCCAGCGCTGCCTCGGCCGCGCGTCGCGCGGCCTGCGCGATGTCCCAACGGCCTCCGTAGCTGACGCAGACGTTCAGCGTCAGGCGCGTGTTGCCGGCGGTGCGCAGGCTGGCTGCGTGCATGCGGGTGCGGAGGGCTTCGGAAAACGCCGACAGTTCGCCGATGAAGCGCACCCGGACTTCGTTCTGGTGCAGTTCGTCGATCTCCTTGTCAAGCGCCTTCAGGAAAAGGTCCATCAGCGCGCCGACCTCGGTATCGGGGCGCTTCCAGTTTTCCGACGAGAACGCGAACAGGGTCAGCACGCCGATGTGGCGGCGCAGGCAATATTCGACGGTGGTGCGCACGGCCTTCTGGCCGGCGCGGTGGCCGAAGCTGCGCGGTTGCGCGCGGCGACGCGCCCAGCGGCCGTTGCCGTCCATCACGATGGCGAGGTGGCGCGGGATGCGCTCGCGGGATCCGGCGTCGTCGTTCGACGTGGCGTTGCGAGCGGTCATCGCCGGTTCCCCCTTGCCCTGTTCGCGCGAGCCATTTCGAGTCGTGCCGTCCACGCCGGTTCGCAGGTGCGGCGGGCGGCCTGCGGTTGCCTCAAAGGGCCAGCAGTTCCTGTTCCTTGGATTGCACCGCCGTGTCGACTTCCTTGATGAAACGGTCGGTCAGTTTCTGCATGTCGTCCTGCCCGCGACGATCGTCGTCTTCGCTGATGTGCTTGTCCTTCAGCAGGTTCTTGATCTGCTGCAGGGCGTCGCGCCGGATGTTGCGCACCGCGACCTTGGCGTTCTCGCCAGCGTGGCCGACGTGCTTGGCCAGCTCCTTGCGGCGCTCCTCGGTGAGCGGCGGCATGTTGAGGCGGATCACCGTGCCCGCGGTGGTGGGCGTGATGCCGAGGTCGGAGGCCATGATGGCTTTTTCGACGGCCCCGACCATCTGCTTTTCATAGGGCGTGATGGTGAGCGAGCGCGCGTCCGACACGGCCACCGTGGCGACCTGGTTGATCGGCACGTCCGAGCCGTAGTAGTTCACCTTGATGTTTTCCACCAGCGCGGTGCTGGCGCGGCCAGTGCGCAGGTGCGACAGCTCGTGGCGCAGCGCCTCGACGCTCTTGCCCATGCGGGTCTGGCTGTCGCGTTTGATGTCGTCGAGCATGACGGTTCCGGAAGGTGTCCAAGGCCGTCGAGTATAGCCGCACCCGCACACCGCCTTCGTCTTCTCCCGGACCGGCGGTGGAGCGGGATCGCGGGCAGGATGCACGCGGCGACAAGGCGCCGGTTCGCGCTGCGCCGCCGCCGCGCCGGAAACCCCGGGCAAGCCGGATCGGATCAGTCGCCGCCGTGTGCTGCCGCGCGCACCGGCAACGGCACGTTGCAGACATCGATCCTGCCCGCCTTGTGGAGGTACCACGCGTCGCTGCGATTGCGGCGCGATTCGACCAGCGCGGTGAAAGTGGGCGTGTCGGTGCGCAGCACTTCCAGGTGCATGCGTTCGGATGGCGGAAGCTCGGATGCCAGGCGCACGCGCAGGATTTTCGTCTGGTGCGCCGGATCCTTGTAGAAGCCCATCGGACCGCTGCCACGCGACAAGCCGGAAAGGTATTGCATGCCTTGCACCACGCGGCCGACCAGCGCGATGTTGCGGTCGAGCTGGCGTGGCGCCTGTCCGATCACGGCGTAGAGCTCGGTGCCGGGACCGGAGTCGGGTGCGTTGTCGCGGCCCGCGCCGACCATGCCGTAGCAGTGCACCAGCCAGGTCTTGCCGGTTTCCGGGTCGCGCGCGACCGGGAAACCGCGGCTGAAGCCGACTTGCGGCGCGTACACGTCGCCGTCGGGCAACGGTGTGAACGGCACATCGTTACCGACGTTGCGCTCGAACTCGGCTGCGACGGTCGCCCTGGCCTTGCCGAGCGAACGGGGCGGATGTGCGGGATGCGCAGCTTCCGCGGCGGGATCGCCCCATTGCGTCACGAAACCATCCTGCACCCGCAGGATCGCGAGACCATCCCAGTAATGTTCGTGCGCGAGCGTGCGGATGTTGGCAGCGTGCAGCGGCGCGTAACCTGGCGCGAGTTCGATCACCACGCGGCCCTGCGGCAGGTCCATGTACAAGGTGTCGTTCGGGTCGAGCCCGCGCCAGTCGGAAGGTTTCGAGGCCTTGAGGATCTGGTCCATGGTCGGCGCGGGCTTGGCCGCGGCCGCTTCGGCCGCGTGCACGGACGATGGCAATGCGGAACCCGCGACCAGCGCGGCGGTCAGCGCGAACGAAACGGATCGGATCACGGCGGGCTCCCTCGCGTGTGCGGTTCATGGTTGAAGACATCCGGGCCGAATGGGCGCAGGCCCTTCTGGCCGGCATAACCGAGGTGCGGCAGCCCGAACCAGTCCTCGATGCTGCGCAGCAGGCTGTAGTGGTTGTAGGGCTGGTGCGAGACGGTGCCGGGTTTCACGAACGGCGACAACACCACGGCGCCGATGCGTCCGCCGCCGGGGCCGAACTTGCCGGGTTGCGGCGCGCCTGCGGGCCGGGTCTCGCCGCAACAGGCCGCGGCGTCGGTGCCCTCGTCGAAGGTGACGATCAACAGGCCGTCCTGCCTGAAAGCGGGCGAAGCCAGGATTCGCGGGACCCACTCGCGCAGGAACCGGTCGGCGGAAATCAATCCGCCCGGTTCGCCGTTCCTGCACGGCGCATCGTGGCCGTCGTGGCAGAGGTTGGGCGTGATGTAGGCGAAGTTCGGCGTGGTCGCCACGCTTTGCAGGTCCTTCGACAACACATCGAGGTTCACGACGTGCGCGGCGCAGTCGGCCTCGTCGTCGATGATCGAGTGGAAATACACGAACGGATTGTGCTTGTCGGCGTACTGGTCGTCGGGGCTCGCGTGGTTGGTCTCGTCGACCTCGCCGATCTTCGCGTGGCCGCAAGCCGCGGCCTCGCGCGCGGGGTCGGCGCCCATGTCTTCCATGTAGCCCTTCCAGCTGAAACCGGCGTCCTGCAGCTGGTTGGCCAGCGTTTTCACGTCGGCGGGATAGACGCAGCCGTGGCCGCGGATCTGGCCGTGCTTGTCGAAGCCGGGCTTGCTGCGGACGAATTCGCTGAAGACGTGGCAGTCTTCCTGCGTCTCGTGGTTCGGAGCCTGTCCGCTGATCATCGCGATGTAGTTGTCGAGGCTGAGGTGCCCGATCGCGAAATACTGCGTCAGCAGCGCGCCCTGTTTCGGCAGCCCGTGCGCGAGGTAGGGCGCCGGTGAATGTTCGCCGAAGGTGACCCGGAACGGTTCGTTTTCCAGCACGATCACGAACACGTGGCGCGGCGCATGGGCCGGCCCGCCGGCATGCGCAGACGGGTGGGCGCGGGGTACCGCCGCGCAAGCCATCAACGATGCCCCGAGCAGCGCGGCCGCAACAAATGCGAACCGGCGGGGCCAAAAGCGCCTTGTCGTTCGCCGCATCGCGCAAGCTCCGTGTCGTTTTCGAGAAGGTGTGTCGGAAGGGTGCTGGTTATTTCACCGTCGCGCCGGGCAGCGCGCCTGGGTCGGCGTCCAACAAAAACAAATCGTTGCCGCCGGTTCCTGCGGAAAGGATCATGCCTTCGCTGACGCCGAAACGCATCTTGCGCGGGGCGAGATTGGCGATGAACACCACGCTGCGGCCGACCAGTCTTGCCGGCTCCGGGTAGGCCGCCTTGATGCCGGAAAAGATCTGCCGCTTGCCCAGTTCGCCGGCATCCAGCTCGAAGCGCAGCAGCTTGTCGGAGCCGTCCACGCTTTCGCAGGCGACGACCTTGCCGATGCGCAAATCGAGCCTGGCGAAGTCGTCGATGGAGATGATTTCGGGACCCGGGACTCGAGGCTCGGGACTCGCGGCGGATGATTGGGAAGGAGCGGACGTGTCGTTCATGGTGTGGTTTCCCGAAGCAGCGCTTTTGCCCCCTCTCCCGCTTGCGGGAGAGGGCTGGGGTGAGGGTGGTGTGGCAGTGAGCGATTCCTTCGAGGCTTCGATCATGGCGGTGATTTGGCTCGGGTCGATGCGGGTGGCGAGTGCCTTGAACGGCTGGATCGCGTGGCCGAGCAGCGGCCTGCGCGCGGCGTCGAAGCGCGTGGGCGACTCGCCGAGGAACGCGAACGCGCGTGCGGCGGTCGCCGGTACGGCCGGCGCCAGCCAGATCGTCAGCAGCCGGAAGTAGTTCAGCGCCAGGGTCAGCACCACGTGCAGTTCGTCGTGTTTGGCTTGGTCTTTCGCCATCACCCACGGCGCGTGTTCGGCGACGTAGGCGTTGGCTTCATCGGCCACTTCGATGATCGCGCGCATCGCTGCGGCGTAGTCGCGTGATTCGTACAGTGCGGCGCAGGCTTCGAGCTTCGCCGCGGCCACGTCGTAACGCGCGCGTTCTGCAGCGGGCAACCCGGCGGCCAGTTTGCCGTCGAACAGCTTGTGCACGAAGCCCGCGCAGCGGCTGGCGATGTTCACCCATTTGCCGACGAGGTGCGAATTCACGCGTTCCTCGAAGGCCTTCAGGTCGAGGTCGATGTCGGCCAGCGTCGGCCCCAGCATCGTGGCGAGGTAATAACGCAGGTAGTCCGCATCGAGGTGTTCGAGGTAGGTGCGCGCGTTGACGAAGGTGCCGCGTGACTTCGACATCTTGGCGCCATCGACGGTGAGGAAGCCGTGCACGTTCACCGCGGTCGGCATGCGTGCGCCCGCACCATGCAGCATCGCCGGCCAGAACAGGGTGTGGAAATAGGTGATGTCCTTGCCGATGAAATGCACCATTTCAGTGTCGCTGCCCACGTGCAGGAAGCGTTCGAAATCGGAGGGCGTGAGGCCTGGCTTCTTGCCGCTCTCGCAAAGTTCCTTGAACGCCGCGAGGTAGCCGATCGGCGCGTCCACCCACACGTAGAAATACTTGCCGGGTTGGTCGGGGATCTCGAAACCGAAGTAGGGCGCATCGCGCGACACGTCCCAACTGCGCAGGCCGTCGGCGAACCACTCCTGCAACTTGTTGACGACTTCCGATTGCAGGCCGCCGGCGGCGCGGCGTTCTTCCAGCCAATTTTTCAGGAGCGCCTCGAAGTCGGCCAGCTTCACGAACAGGTGCAGCGACTCCTTCTCGACCGGCTTGGCCCCCGACACCACCGAATACGGATCGATCAGGTCGATCGGGTTGTAGGTGCTGCCGCACACTTCGCAGGCGTCGCCGTACTGGTCCTTTGAATGGCAGACCGGGCATTCGCCCTTGATGAAACGGTCGGGCAGGAACATCTGCCGCTCGGGGTCGTACAGTTGCTCGACGGGTTTCGACTCCGTGTGGCCGTTGGCCACCAGCGCGCGCCAGATCGCGTAGGTGAGTTCGCGGTTGGTGTCGGTATGGGTGCTGGAATAGTGGTCGTAGGCGACGCCGAAGTCGCGCAGGTCGGCGGTATGCTCGCGCCACACGCCCTCGATCAGGGCTTCCGGCGTGATGCCTTCCTTCTCCGCGCGCAGCATGATCGAAGTGCCGTGCGCGTCGTCCGCGCACACGTAGTGCACCGTGTGCCCCGCCATCCGCATCGCGCGCACCCAGATGTCGCTCTGCACGTGTTCGACGATGTGGCCGAGATGGATGCGCCCGTTCGCGTAGGGCAGGGCGCTGGTGACCAGTATTTCGCGGGGCATTGCGGGTTGGCGATGTCAAAACGATCGCGGATTATCGCATGACGCAAATATTCCTTCCCCCGCTTGCGGGGGAAGGTGGCCGCAGGCCGGATGGGGGTGACCTCGCGATGGATTGCATTGGTCGGAGGCCCACATCCTTGTCACGGTTCCGCTCGCTTCGTCGCTTCGTCGCCGGCCATCCACGGCCCGGGTTCGATCGCCGGGCTGACGCCTGCGCTTCGGCACGACCTCGGCTACGACGCCCAATCTTGCCTTGACGCGCTCATGCAGAGGCGACCTGCAGCGAAACTTTCTTGGTGCCGCCCGCCACCCGTTGCGTCCCGAGTTCCCTGAAACCGAACTTGTCGTGGAAGGCGCGGGAAGCCGGGTTGGGCGGGTCGAGGTTGTACTCGCAGGCAAGGGTGGCCACCCCTTGCGACCGCGCGAAGGCAAACAGGTCGTCGTAAAGCCGGCTGCCGACTCCGCGGCCGGAGAATCGTGCGTTCACGACGATGCGATCCACATACAGGAAGCTGGGGAGGCGGGAAGCGAACCACAGGTAATTGTCGCTGTCGTAGGCAGTGCCTTCCCGCAGCGCGATCAGGAAGGCGGCGACTTGCCCATCGAGTGTCGTGACCTTGCCATAAGCGGACATGCCGAGCAGCCAGGCAAGGCGGTCCGGATCCATTGCGCTGGTTTTCTCGACCTCGGCCTCATTCAGCCTGAGGATGGCCGGAAAGTCGGATTCGACGATGGTGCGGATCTGTTCCATGCAAAGACCTGAAGCCGTCAGTCAGCGGTGCGTGCAGCGCATCCGCCGGATTGGCATGCCTGGCAAGGTGTTGAAAAACACCCTGCGCGCGCGTGCCATGGATGACCCGCCGCGGATCAGGCACGCCAAGCGGTTGTCCCGGCGGAGCCGAGTCCGGATGTGTGCCGGACCCGGTGCATTGAAAAGTGCAGGACAGCACTTTTCCAACAGTCTGTCAGGGCACGCTTCGCAATATGCATGGAAACCTGGCTCACTGTGCCGCTCAACGCGGCAGGGCGCTGCGACCCATCAGGTATTCATCGACCGCGCGCGCGCACTGGCGGCCTTCGCGGATGGCCCATACCACCAGCGATTGGCCCCGGCGCATGTCGCCGGCGGCGAACACCTTGTCCGCGCTGGTGCGATAGCTGGGTTCGCCATCGGTCGCGGCCCTGGCGTTGCCGCGCGCGTCCTTGTCCACGCCGAACGCGTCGAGCACGCTGGCGCGCGGCGCGGTGAAGCCCATCGCCAGCAGCACGAGGTCGGCGCGGATCTCGAATTCGCTGCCCGGCACCTCGGTCACCTCGCGGCCTTTCCACTGCAACCGCATCGCGGTAAGGCTTGTGACGTTGCCGTGGCCGTCATCGTTGAAGCGCTTGGTGGCGATGGACCAGTCGCGTGAGCAGCCTTCCTCGTGCGAACTCGACGTGCGCAATTTCAGCGGCCAGTACGGCCAGGTCAGCGGCTTGTTTTCCTGCTGCGGGGGCTGTGGCAGCAGTTCGAACTGGGTGACCGACGCCGCGCTCTGCCGATTGGAGGTGCCGACGCAATCCGACCCGGTGTCGCCGCCGCCGATCACCACCACGTGCTTGCCGCTGGCGAGGATTTGCGCATCCAGCGTGTCGCCCGCGTTGATGCGGTTCTGTTGCGGCAGGAACTCCATCGCGAAGTGCACGCCTCGCAGCTCGCGTCCGGGGATGGGCAGGTCGCGCGGGGTTTCCGCGCCGCCGGCGATCACGACCGCGTCGAACTCCTGTCGGAGTTGATCCGGCGTGATCGTTTCGCGCTGGCCTATGCCCGTTGCGTCCTGCGGATTGCCCACGTACACGCCGGTGCGGAACGTGACGCCTTCGGCACGCATCTGTTCGAGCCGGCGGTCGATGTGGCTTTTTTCCAACTTGAAGTCGGGGATGCCGTAGCGCAGCAGGCCACCGGCGCGGTCATGCTTTTCGAATAACGTGACGGCGTGACCGGCGCGTGCGAGCTGTTGCGCGGCGGCGAGCCCGGATGGACCGGAGCCGACGATCGCCACGCGCTTGCCGGTCTTGCGTGCGGACGGCTGCGGCAGCACCCAGCCTTCTTCCCAGCCACGGTCGATGATCTTGTGCTCGATCGACTTGATGCCGACCGGATCGCCGGCAATGTTCAACGTACAGGCGGCTTCGCACGGCGCCGGGCAGACGCGCCCGGTGAATTCGGGGAAGTTGTTGGTGGAGTGCAGCACATCGAGCGCGCGCTCCCAGTCCTGCCGGTAAACCAGCTCATTGAAGTCGGGGATGATGTTGTCGACCGGGCAGCCCTGGTGGCAGAACGGGATACCGCAATCCATGCAGCGCGCGGCCTGCTTCTGCGCGATGCCGTCATCCATCTGGCGCACGAACTCGTGCCAGTGGCGCTTGCGCTTCTCCGGCGCCTCGACCGGTTCGGGCTGGCGTTCGAATTCGAGGAAGCCGGTGATCTTGCCCATCGTTTGCGTCCTCAGGCCGTGGTCGCGGCGGTGGTTTGCGCGGCGGGTTCACGTTTCGGTTCGGCCAGCGCGCGCTGGTATTCGTGCGGCATCACCTTGACGAAGTGGTCGCGCGCGTTGCCCCAGTCGGCCAGGATTTCCTTGGCGCGGAAACTGCCGGTGTGGCGGAAGTGCGCTTCCAGCAACTGGCGCAGGATCGCTTCGTCGGTGGCGGGTTGTGCGTCACGCGCGAGGCGATGCCACAACCCACGCGGCACGCGCATTTCCTGTTCGACGCCAGCCAGTACGGGCTCCAGCGCCACCATCGCCAGGTTGCACTTGCGTTCGAACACGTGTCCGTGGTCGTACACGTAGGCCACGCCGCCGGACATCCCTGCCGCGAAGTTGCGCCCGGTCTCGCCCAGCACCAACACGGTGCCGCCGGTCATGTACTCGCAACCGTGGTCGCCCACGCCTTCCACCACCGCGCGAGCCCCGGAGTTGCGCACCGCGAAGCGTTCGCCGGCGACGCCGTTGAAGTACGCCGAGCCCGCGGTGGCGCCGTACAGCACGGTGTTGCCGACGATGATGTGGTCGGGGCCGAAGCCGCGGAAATCATTCGGCGAGCGCACGATGATGCGGCCGCCGGACAGGCCCTTGCCGACGTAATCGTTGGCCTCGCCAACGAGGTCGAGCGTGATGCCGTGCGCAAGGAATGCACCGAAACTTTGCCCGGCGGTGCCGTCCAGCTGGATGCGCAGGGTGTCGTCGGACAAGCCGGCGTGGCCGCGGCGGCGCGCGACTTCGCCGGACAACATCGCGCCGACGCTGCGGTCGCGGTTGTGGATGTCCACCGCGATGCGGGTGCGCTCGCCGTGTTCCAGCGCCGGTTGTGCCTTTTCGATCAACGCGTGGTCGAGCGCGCCAGCGAGTCCGTGATCCTGCGTTTCGGCGTGACGGCGCGCGATATCGTCCGGCACGTCGGGGCGATGGAACACGCGCGCGAAATCCAGCCCCTTCGCCTTCCAGTGCGCGATGCCGGCGCGGGTGTCGAGCAGGTCGACGCGTCCGACCAGATCCTCGAAGCGGCGGATGCCGAGCTGTGCCATCAATTTGCGCGCTTCCTCGGCGACGAAGAAGAAATAATTCACCACGTGTTCGGGCTGGCCGGTGAAACGGCGACGCAGCATCGGGTCCTGCGTGGCGACGCCGGTGGGGCAGGTGTTGAGGTGGCACTTGCGCATCATGACGCAGCCTTCGACCACCAGCGGCGCGGTGGCGAAGCCGAACTCGTCGGCACCGAGCAGCGCGCCGATCACCACGTCGCGGCCGGTCTTCATCTGGCCGTCGGCCTGCACGCGGATGCGTCCGCGCAACCGATTCAGCACCAATGTCTGTTGCGTCTCGGCGAGTCCCAATTCCCATGAGGTTCCGGCGTGCCGGATCGACGACCACGGCGATGCGCCGGTGCCGCCATCGTGCCCCGCGATCACCACGTGGTCCGCCTTGCATTTGGCCACGCCCGCGGCGACGGTGCCGATCCCGATCTCGGAAACCAGCTTCACCGAAATCGATGCGCGCGGATTGCAGCTCTTCAAGTCGTGGATCAGTTGCGCGAGATCCTCGATGGAATAGATGTCGTGGTGCGGCGGCGGCGAAATCAGGCCGACGCCGGGCACCGAGCAGCGCAGCTCGGCGATGTATTCGGAAACCTTGTGGCCGGGCAACTGCCCGCCTTCGCCGGGTTTCGCGCCTTGGGACACCTTGATCTGGATCTGGTCGGCCGAGACGAGATACGCGGCGGTGACGCCGAAGCGCGCCGATGCGACTTGCTTGATGCGCGAGCGCAGCGAATCGCCGTCCTGCAATTCAAGGTCGCGCTCGATGCGGCCCTTGCCGATGATGCCGGCGAGGGTATCGCCCTGCTTGATCGGAATGCCGGCGAGTTCGTTGCGATAGCGCGCGGGATCCTCGCCGCCTTCGCCGGTGTTGGATTTTCCGCCGATGCGGTTCATCGCCAGCGCCAGGGTGGTGTGCGCTTCGGTCGAGATCGAACCCAGCGACATCGCGCCGGTAGCGAAGCGCTTGACGATTTCCCTGGCCGGTTCCACTTCATCCAGCGGAATCGCCGAGGCTGGGTCGATGCGAAACTCGAACAAGCCGCGCAACGTCAGGTGGCGACGGCTCTGATCGTTGATGAGGCGCGCGTACTCTGCGTAGGTCTGCGCATTGTTGGCGCGCGTCGCATGCTGCAATTTCGCGATGGCGTCGGGCGTCCACAGGTGTTCCTCGCCGCGCACGCGCCAGGCGTAATCGCCCCCTTCGGCAAGCGCGTCGGCCAGCACCGGGCCGTCGCCGTACGCCGCCGCGTGCTGGCGCAGCGCTTCTTCGGCCACCTCGAACAGGCCGATGCCTTCGATGTTGCTGGTGGTGCCTGCGAAATACTTGTCGACGAATTCGCGCGACAAACCCACCGCCTCGAAAATCTGTGCGCCGGTGTAGGACATGTAAGTGGAGATGCCCATCTTGGACATCACCTTTTGCAAGCCTTTCCCGATGGCCTTGATGTAGTTGGCGCGAGCCTTGTCCGGGCCGATGCCAGCCGGCGCATCCGCGAATTGTGCGCTGATCGTTTCCATCGCGAGATACGGATGCACCGCTTCCGCGCCGTAGCCGGCGAGCAGGGCGAAGTGATGTACCTCGCGCGCCGAACCGGTTTCGACCACGAGGCCGGTGCTGGTGCGCAGGCCGCGTTCGACCAGGTGCTGGTGCACCGCGGAAGTCGCGAGCAGCGCCGGAATCGCCAGGCGTTCGCGATCGGCGCGGCGGTCGGAAACGATCAAGATGTTGTGGCCTTGGCCGATCGCATCGACGGCTTGCGCGCACAGCGAGGCAAGGCGCGCCTCGATGCCGGCGCTGCCCCATGCGGCGGGGTAGGTGATGTCGAGTTCGTGGCTGCGGAAGCGCTTGCGCGAATAGCGTCCGATCTTGCGCAGCCGCGCCATGTCGGCAAAGCCGAGGATCGGCTGGGTCACTTCCAGTCGCAGCGGCGGATTGATGTTGTTGATGTCGAGCAGGTTCGGCTTGGGGCCGATGAACGAGGTCAGCGACATCACCAGCGCCTCGCGGATCGGGTCGATCGCGGGGTTGGTGACCTGCGCGAACATCTGGCGGAAGTAGTCGTACAGCGGCTTGTTGCGATCCGACAACACCGCCAGCGGCGCGTCGTTGCCCATCGAACCGATCGCTTCCTGCGCATCGCGCGCCATCGGCAGCAACTGGAATTTCAGATCCTCCCCGGTGTAGCCGAACGCTTGCTGGCGATCGAGCAGGTGGGCCGTGTCGTGCGTCTCCGGGCGCGGCTCGGGCAGGTCTTCCAAGCGCACGCTGATGCGTTCGATCCACTGCCGGTACGGCCGCGCGTTGGCGAGTTGGTCCTTCAGTTCCTTGTCGTCGATGATGCGTCCGGCCTGCATGTCGATCAGCAGCATCTTGCCGGGCTGCAGCCGCCATTTCTTGACGATCCGCGATTCCGCCACCGGCAACACGCCGGCTTCCGACGCGAGGATCACGAGGTCGTCGTCGGTGACGAGGTAGCGCGCAGGCCGCAGGCCGTTGCGATCCAGCGTGGCGCCAACCTGATGGCCGTCGGTGAAGGCGATCGCGGCGGGACCGTCCCATGGCTCCATCATCGCCGCGTGGTACTCGTAGAACGCGCGGTGATTCGGATCCATAAGCGCGTGTTTTTCCCACGCCTCCGGAATCATCATCATCATCGCGTGCGCCAGCGGATAGCCGGCCATCGTCAGCAGTTCGAGGCAGTTGTCGAACGAAGCGGTGTCGGACTGGCCGGGGTAGATCAGCGGCCACAGCTTGTGCAGGTCGTCGCCCAGCACGGGTGAGGCGATCGCGCGGGTACGCGCGTTGATCCAGTTGACGTTGCCCTTGACCGTGTTGATCTCGCCGTTGTGCGCGATCATGCGGTACGGGTGCGCCAGTTCCCAGGCGGGGAAGGTGTTGGTGGAGAAGCGCTGGTGCACCAGCGCCAGCGCCGAAGTGGTGCGCGGATCGGCGAGGTCCTTGTAATAACGGCCGACCTGGTCGGCCAGCAGCAGGCCCTTGTAGACCACCGTGCGGGTGGACATCGAGGGCACGAAGTATTCGGTGCCGTGCCGGAAGTTCAGTGCGCGGATCGCGTGGCTGGCGGTCTTGCGGATCACGTAGAGCTTGCGCTCCAGTGTGTCCGGCACCATCACGTCCGGACCGCGGCCGATGAAAATCTGACGGATCACCGGCTCCTGCGCCTTCACCGCCGGCGACATCGGCATGTCGGCATCCACGCGCACGTCGCGCCAGCCCAGCACCACCTGGCCCTCCGCGCGCACCTTGCGCTCCAGTTCCTGCTCGCAGGCGAGGCGCGAAGCGTGCTCGCGCGGCAGGAAGACCATGCCGACGCCGTATTCGCCGGGTGGTGGCAGGGTCACGCCCTGCAACGCCATTTCCTCGCGGTACAACGGGTCGGGAATCTGGATGAGGATCCCTGCGCCGTCGCCCATCAACGGATCGGCGCCCACCGCGCCGCGGTGGTCGAGGTTCTGCAGGATCGCCAACCCCTGCAGGATGATGTCGTGCGATTTCCTGCCCTTGATATGGACGACAAACCCGAGCCCGCAGGCGTCGTGCTCATGGCGGGGGTCGTACAGGCCCTGCGCGCGCGGTGGTTGCATCGCCTGGCTCCGGGTGATGTGCCGTCGCTTCCGAATATACTGCACCGCAGCAATAGTGCAAGTGCTTTGGATGTCCGGACGTCTGGACGTCCATTTCGCGCGGGAGTGCGTGCGCCGGTGGCGCATTGCGAGGGACGCATCGCGAGAGCGCGAGCCAGCAGGCAGTTGATTTTTCCCTCTCCCCTCGGGAGAGGGTGCCCGAAGGGCGGGTGAGGGTACGCACTCGCGCGATCCCTTGTTTCTTCGTCATTCCGAGGCGGCCGGAACGGCCGAACCCGACTGCGGAGGCAGGATGCCGTAGCGAACATCGGCGTAGCCGATGGCCCGAAGGGCGAGCCACAGGATGTGGCGAATCAATCCATTTGCTTCACCCGCAAGTACGTGGCGCTTCAGTCAGGTTCCGCTCGCCTCAGCGGCGAGCGGGCCACTTTCTGTTTCGGCAGAAAGTGGCCAAAGACCATTGCGCCGAGCATGACGGCCTCAACAACATCCTGTTGTTTCGACTTCCCTGTGCTTCTCGCGCCAAGCGGGCCGGCGCGAACTCACACATCCATGTGTTCAAACATGCGCGCCTTGCTCCCGCTTGGCGCTGTGATGCTCGGCGTCATGCAACGGCGCGTTGGTCGCTCCGTTCCCGGCCATCCATGGCCTGCGCGGTTGCGTCTCAATGCTCGAAATCAGCTGCGCCCGTCCGTGTGGCGTGTTGGCTCCAAAAGAATTGAGCTGTCAGGATTCATGCTGGCCGTCCAGGCCCATCTGACAGAACTTCAAGGACGGGCCGGCCATTGGGCCGAGAAGCACCTGATGGGTTGTAAGGAACTTGAGCAGTGATTCGGCTTTTTGTCTGTGATACTTGAAGATGAAGTACGGGTCGATGTTGTCGCGGTACAGGGCGAGTGCCTCGCAGTACAGGCAGGTTAGGACGTGCAGACGAACGACTGCTCGTTGAAACTCTTTGGGATCAACTTGTTTCGGCTCTAGCAGTCCCCACACGACGTCACCAAACTCCACGGTTGCGCCTGACAAGCTAGGGAGTGCAATTTGGCGGCCTAACCAGTGTCCGATTTCGTCATCTGCTTTTGTGACGTGAGCAAGAAGGTCGCGTTTGAGCATTTGGTGCTGTGCGTTGGAAAGCTGCTCGTTCTGAATGTAGACCGTGTAGACAAGCAACAGAATGCTGATGAATGCGAGAAGTGTCCCCGCAACGCCACCGAAATATTCACCAAAGCTTGCCCAGTCACTCGCATTGTGTGAAAGAACGTGGCGGATGCCAACATGCGTGTAGAACAGGCCACCCACTGCAAGAAGCAGTGCGACACCAATCAGAAATACGAGAAGGATTCGCTTCATGAGGTCTAACTGGTTTTACGCCCCAAGCGTGAGGTGATGAAAGTTACCACGGCACTCAGGCCTCCGGGCTCGACCGGCGCAGGCCATGGATGGCCGGCGGCGAAGCGATCAACAGCGCCGTTGCATGACGCCGAGTAGCGGAGTCGAGCGCGCGGGAAAGGCGCGCATGTTGGAGGGCATGGATGCCCGAGTTCGCGCCGGCGCGCGCTCGACGAGCAACGCAGGGCAGTTTCAGCGACATGATGTCGCTGAAACCGTCATGCCCGGCGCAATGGTCTTTAGCCACTTTCTGCCGAAACAGAAAGTGGCCCGCTCGCCGCGGAGGCGAGCGGAACCTGGGTGAAGCGCCTCGTGCTTGCGGGAAAAGCAAACCGATTCCGGGTTCCGTTCGCGATGAAGCAGCGAACGGCCCCGGAATGACGATGATCAGAGCCTGGGGGCTGCACCGGAATGACGAAGCGGGTCACCACCCCATGTAATGCCCGCCATTCACCGCGAGGTTCGCGCCGGTGCACCACGCGGCCTTGTCGTCGAGGAAGAAGGCGACGGCGTAGGCGATTTCGTCGGGCTCGCCCAGGCGTCCCACGGGGATCTGCGCCACGATCTTGGCACGGACTTCTTCGGGCACGGCCATCACCATGTCGGTGCCGATGTAGCCGGGCGAGACGGTGTTGACGGTGATGCCGAACTTGGCGTTTTCCTGCGCCAGCGAAATGGTGAAGCCATGCATGCCGGCCTTGGCGGCGGCGTAGTTGGCCTGCCCGTATTGGCCCTTCTGGCCGTTGATGGAGCTGATCTGGACGATGCGCCCCCACTTGCGGTTGCGCATGCCTTCGATCACCGGGCGCGTCACGTTGAAGCAGGCGTTGAGGTTGGTGTTCACCACATCAGTCCACTGCTGGTAACTCATCTTGTGGAAAGTGGTGTCGCGGGTGATCCCGGCGTTGTTGATGAGCACGTCGATGGGGCCGAGTTTCTGTTCGACCTCCTGCACCATCGCCTTGCACGATTCCGGGTCGGAGACGTCGCCCTTGACGGTCAGCACGTCGATGCCTTCGCCCTTGAGCTTGTCGTGCCAGGCCTTGGTCTTTTCCTCGTTGCGGTAGTTGGTCGCGACCCTGTAGCCCATCTTCGCCAGCCGGCGGACGATCGCGGTACCGATGCCACCGGTACCCCCCGTTACCAGTGCCACGCGTGCGCTCATGACAGCTCCTTTTCGGGTGATGGTGGGGCCATCCTACGCCGCGGATGCGCGTCGAGGGAGGCTTATCGGGATGCCGGGCAACCTGCTACGCTCGCCAGCTTGTGCGATTCGGGTGGCTACGCGTCCACCGCCGATGCGGTCATCCCCCGCAGCGGCGCGAGATCGAAGTCCTGCGCAGCGAATTGCAACATCGTCGCGACGTCGGAAGCATCGGGTACGTCTTGTCCCAGGAATCGCAGTGCCTGCGCCAACGCGTTGCGCGGATCGCAGGCGTCGATCGCGGGTGCATCGGTGGATTTGGACAGCTTGCGGCCTCCGCCGTCCACCGCCAGCGGCAGGTGCAGGTATGCGGGCGTGGGCAAACCGAGCAGGCATTGCAGCAGGATCTGGCGCGGGGTGGAATCGAGCAGGTCGCAGCCGCGCACCACTTCGGTGATGCCCTGGAACGCGTCGTCCACCACGCACGCGAGCTGGTAGCTCCACAAGCCGTCCGCGCGCTTCAACACGAAATCGCCGACTTCGCTGCGCACGTTTTGCCGCTGCGCTCCCTGCAGCCCATCGTCGAATTCGATGACGGTGTCCGGCACGCGCAACCGCCACGCGGGCTCGCGATCGCCGCGCCGTGGCGTGAAGCAATGGCCATCGCGATGCAGTTCATGGTGGATCGCGTGTGCCGCGTCGAGATCGCTGCGGCTGCACCAGCAGGGAAACGCGTGGCCGGCATCGCGCAGGCGTTGCAATGCCGTGGCGTAGGCGTCGCCGCGCTGCGACTGGTACAGCGGCGCCGCGTCCGCCTGCAATCCCAACCGCGACAACGCGGCGAGGATGGACGCCGCCGAACCCGCCACCTCGCGCGGCGGGTCGATGTCCTCGACGCGCAACAACCACGCGCCGCCCTGTTGCCGAGCGTGCAGCCAACTTGCCAGCGCCGCCACCAGCGAACCGGAATGCAGGTCGCCGGTAGGCGAGGGCGCGAAACGTCCGGTACGGGGTTCCTGGGAATGCGGCACGGGTGGGCGGGGTCAGCGTGGCCGGTACAACCGATACAGGTTGTCTTCCTCGCTGTCCAGCCGTTGTTCCAGTTTCGCGCCGACCGTCTCGTAGTCCGGGGTGAACTGCCGGCGTTCCCCGGGCGTCAATCGGCTGGATTGATACTTCTGGATGAAGTCGAAGACGTCGGATGCGATCCGGGTCATCTTGCGGCGGAAGTTGAGCACCATGCGCGCTGTTTCCGGTTCGTCCGCGAGCGACTGTTCCAGGTAATCATAGAAGCGCATGTTCTCGACCACGAGGTGGGCCTTCAGCCGCGCCTTGAAAGTGATCAGGAGTGATCGCAGCTCGCGCGCTTCGCCTGCGTTCCCGGCGGCGCCGATCCGCCCGAAGAGCCTGCCCAGCTCGACGTGGTCGCGGAGCAGGGAATCGAGAAGTCGCGGGTCATACTGGATCTTCCCGGCGCGGACGCGCACGGCGACCGGCGGGGCCGGCACCGCATCGCTTGCTGCCAGCAGTTGCCTGAAGGATCCCATCGTATTGCCCTGGTCGGCGTGACGCGCAGGCGCATCGGGATAGGTGTGGCGCGGTCCGTCGGGAAGTCGACGGCTGTCCATGGAATCCGGTCGGCAGAGCCTACGCCGGCGGGTGGCGGCGCATGTCAATTTTGCGTGAAGCGACGCAGCCGCTACCATGCGACCCGGTACGCCGGCGCGTTGCCGGACGGGTGCCGCGCGCGACCGCGCGCGGTGGGGATTCGGCAGTCGGGGATCTGAGACCATGAACGCAATCACTGGAACGGCATCGCGCAGGGAACTGACGCTCCGCGGCATCGTCATCGGCATCGTCATCACCATCGTGTTCACCGCCGCCAACGTCTACTTCGGCTTGAAGGCGGGCCTGACGTTCTCGACCTCGATCCCGGCCGCGGTGATCTCGATGGCGATCCTGAAGGCGATGCGCGACGCCACCATCCAGGAAAACAACATCGTGCAGACGGTGGCCTCGGCCGCGGGCACGTTGTCGTCGATCATCTTCGTGCTGCCGGGCCTCATCATCGTCGGTTACTGGAGCGGCTTTCCGTTCTGGATCTCGGCCGGCATCTGCGCGACCGGCGGCATCCTCGGCGTGATGTACACCATTCCGCTCAGGCGTGCGCTGGTCACCGATTCCGACCTGCCGTATCCGGAAGGCGTGGCCTGCGCGGAGGTGCTGAAGGTCGGCGCGGGCGAGGGCGGCTCGAAGGAATCGGTCGAAACCGGTGGCGCCGGCCTGAAGGCGGTGCTGTGGGGCTCGATCGTGTCGGCGATCTTCTACGTGATCGTGCAGACGAAAATATTTGCCGCCAGCGTCACCAGCTACTTCCGGGTGGGTGGCGACAAGGGCGGCGCCACCGGCTTCGACTTCGGCTTGTCGTTCGCGTTGTTCGCGATCGGGCACCTGGTGGGCTTGTGGGTGGGCGTGGCGATGCTGGCCGGCGCCGTGATCGGTTGGGTCTGGGCGGTGCCGTATTTCACGCACCTGCACTGGAGCGCGGGTGTCGCGGCTGATGTCGCGCAGGCCGGCTGGAGCCACTACGTGCGTTTCATCGGCGCCGGCGCCATCGGCGTGGCCGCGATCTGGACGCTGGCGAAATTGGTCAAGCCGCTGGTCGGAGGACTCGCCGGCGCGTTCCGCGCTTCACGGGCGCGCAAGTCCGGCACGCTGGATCAACTGCCGCGCACCGAGCACGACATGCCGATCGGGCTGGTCGGCCTGATTTCGCTGCTTTGCTTCATCCCGATCGCCTATTTGTTGTGGCACTTCGCGGTCAACAACGGCCTCGAGGCCGTGACCTGGACGCTGGTGATCGGCGGCGTGGTGTTCGTGGTGCTGCTGAGTTTCCTGGTGTCGGCGGTGTGCGGCTACATGGCCGGCCTGATCGGGTCCTCCAACAGTCCGTTGTCCGGTGTCGGCATCCTGGTGGTGGTGATCGCGGCGCTGCTGCTGGTGGTCGGCGTGAAGCCGTTCCTGCCGCCCGGCGCCGAAAAGCCGCTGGTCGGGTTCGCGTTGTTCGTCACCGCGATCGTGTTTGCGGTGGCGTCGATCGCCAACAACAACCTGCAGGACTTGAAAACCGGCCAGCTCGTGGATGCCACGCCGTCGCTGCAGCAATGGGCGCTGGTGATCGGCGTGCTGGCCGGTGCGGTGGTGATCCCGCCGGTGCTGGAACTGTTGCAGAACACCTACGGATTCCTCGGCGCGCCGGGCGCGAATCCGGCGACCGCGTTGCCGGCGCCGCAGGCGGGCCTGATCTCGGCGCTGGCCAAGGGCGTGATCACCGGCGATGTGCCGTGGGACATGATCGGTATTGGCGCCGCGATCGGCGTCGCGATCATCATCCTCGACGAGCTGCTGGGCCTCGCGAAGAAGGGCCCGCGCCTGCCGCCGCTGGCCGTGGGCCTCGGCATCTATCTTCCGACTTCCACCACGCTGATGGTCGTCGTCGGTGCGCTGGTCGGCGCGTGGTTCGACCGTCGTGCCGATCGCAAGCCGAACGGCGAGGCGACCAAGCAGTTGGGCGTGCTGCTGGCTTCCGGCCTGATCGTCGGCGAGAGCCTGTTGGCCGTGATCTTTGCCGGCATCGTCGGCTTCAGCGGCAAGCAGAATCCGATCGCGTTGGTGGGCGATTCGTTCGTGACGCCTTCGATCATCGTCGGCGGGATTGCGTTCGCCATCACGGTGATCGTGCTTTACCGGTGGATCATCCGGATGGCGCGCGCGGCGGCTTGAGAAACCTTTCCCGAGCCTCCACTGTCCAATCGTGGATACCACCCGATTGGAGCCTCGTGGCATGCGCAGAATCGTCCTTTTCGTACTGACCAACATCGCGGTCCTGGCGCTGCTGGCCGTGGTCTGCCGGATCTTCGGCATCGACCAGTGGACGGCGGCGCGCGGTTACGGCGGCCTCGGCCCGCTGCTGCTGTTCGCGGCGGTGTTCGGCTTCGGCGGCGCCTTCATTTCGCTGGCGATGTCGAAGATGATCGCCAAGTGGACCACCCGCGCGCATGTGATCGAACAGCCCCGGAACGAAACCGAACGCTGGCTGCTCGCCACCGTGCGGCAACTGGCGGACAAGGCCGGGGTCGGGATGCCGGAGGTCGCGATCTACGACGCCCCGGAGATGAACGCTTTCGCCACCGGCATGAGCCGCAACCACGCGCTGGTCGCGGTCAGCACCGGACTGCTGCAGGGCATGGATCGCGACCAGGCCAGCGCCGTGCTGGGCCACGAGTTGACCCACGTGGCCAATGGCGACATGGTGACCCTGACCCTGCTGCAAGGCGTGATGAACACCTTCGTGATCTTCCTGGCGCGGGTGGTCGGCAAGGTCATCGACAGCGCGATGAGCGGCTCCAACAACCGCGGCGGCGGGTTGGCGTACTTCGCGATCGTGATCGTGCTGCAAATCGTGTTTGGCCTGCTCGCCTCGCTGGTGGTGATGGCATTCTCGCGCTGGCGCGAATTCCGCGCCGACGCTGGCGGCGCGAAGCTGGCCGGTCGCGAACGGATGATTTCCGCGCTGCAGCGGCTGGGCCAGAACCACGGCGAAAACACCTTGCCGCAGGCGGTGCAGGCGTTCGGCATTGCGGGCGGTCTGGGCCAGGGCTTCAAGCGGCTGTGGATGAGCCATCCGCCGTTGGAGGAACGGATCGCACGGCTGCGTGGCATCGCTGCGCTTTGAGCTTTTGAACCCCTCTCCCGGAGGGAGCCGGGAGAGGGGTTTCATTGTTGATGCATTGCAAGGGACCTCTGCCATGAACACCGCCACCGAAACCCGCCCGTTCGAAGCCGAAGTCGCGCAGGTCCTGCGCCTCGTCACCCATTCGCTGTATTCGCACAGGGAGATCTTCCTGCGCGAGCTGGTCTCCAACGCTTCCGACGCCTGCGACAAGTTGCGCTTCGAGGCGATCGGCAAGGCCGAATTGCTGGGTGACGACGCTGAACTGCACATCGACATCGAATACGACAAGGGCGCGAAGACTGTCAGCGTGCGCGACAACGGTATCGGCATGAACCGCGACGAGGTCGTGGCGAACCTCGGTTCGATCGCGAGTTCCGGCACGCGCCGGTTCCTCGAAACCCTGTCCGGCGAGCAGCAGGCCGACGCGCGCCTGATCGGCCAGTTCGGCGTGGGTTTCTATTCCGCCTTCGTGGTCGCCGACAAGGTCACGGTGCTGAGTCGTCGAGCCGGCGCGGCGGAAGGCGAGGGCGTGCGCTGGGAAAGCGACGGCAAGGGCGAATATTCGCTGGCCGCGGAAGACATCGCCACGCGCGGCACCAGCGTGATCCTGCACTTGAAGGACGACGATGCCGAATTCCTGGACGGCTGGAAGCTGCGCGACCTGATCCGCAAGTATTCCGACCACGTCGCCTTTCCGATCCGGATGCTGAAGCAGAAGGACGGCAAGCTGACTGACGAGTGGGAAACCGTCAACGATGCCTCGGCGCTGTGGGCGAAGAACAAGTCCGAAATCAGCGACGACGAATACAAGGCGTTCTACAAGTCGCTCGGCCACGACTTCAACGACCCGCTGGCGTGGGCGCACAACCGCGTCGAGGGCAGCCAGCGGTTCACCACCTTGCTCTACATTCCCGCGCAGCCACCGTTCGACCTGATGATGGGCGCGCGTGACGAACGCAAGGGCGTGAAGCTGTACATCAAGCGCGTCTTCATCATGGACGCGGCGGAGGAATTGTTGCCGAACTACCTGCGCTTCATGCGCGGCGTGGTCGATGCGGACGACCTGCCGCTCAACGTCAGCCGCGAAATCCTGCAGCACAACCGCCAGGTCGAGCGCATCAAGGGATCGTGCGTCAAGCGCGTGCTGGACCTGATCGAGAAGCTGGCATCGGGCGAGCCGGAAAAATTCGACACTTTCCGCAAGGCCTTCGGCAATACCCTGAAGGAAGGCATCGTCGAGGACCCGTCGAATCGTGAACGCATCGCCAAGCTGCTCCGTTATGCCTCCACGAAGGGCGAGGGCGCAGAACAGAACGTGTCGCTGGACGACTACGTCGGACGGATGCAACCGGGTCAGGATGCGATCTGGTATGTCACCGCCGACAGCTACAAGGCTGCCGCCGGCAGCCCGCAACTCGAAGCCTTCAGGGCCAAGGGCATCGAGGTGCTGTTGATGTTCGACCGCGTCGACGAATGGATCATGGGCCAGTTCGGCGAATACGAGGGCAAGTCGTTCCGCAACGTCGCCAAGGGCGAGCTGCCGCTGGACGCAGCCGACAAGCAGAAGCAGGAAGCGGCAGCGAAGGAAGCCGAGCCGCTGGTGAAGAAGCTCAAGGATCTGCTGGGTGATCGTGTCGCCGACGTGCGCGTGTCCGCGCGGCTCACCGATTCGCCTTCGTGTCTGGCGCTGTCCGATTACGAACTTGCGCCGCACCTCGCCCGCCTGTTGCGCGAGGCGGGCCAGGACGTTCCGGAATCGAAACCCACGCTGGAAATCAATCCCGCGCACGCGCTGGTCAAGCGTGTCGAATCCGGGGCCGATGAAGCGAAGGCGAAAGACCTGGCACTGCTGTTGCTGGAGCAGGCCGAGATCACCGCCGGCGCGGCGTTGCCGGACCCTGCGGCGTTCGTGCAAAGGATGAATCGATTGCTCGCGACTTGAATCGTGATTGCCCTTCTCCCTCCGGGAGAAGGTGGCGCGTAGCGCCGGATGAGGGTACGGGTTCGCGCACGGGTAGCAGTTCGTCCTGAGCCGTGCGTTGCGCGAGTGCGGACCCTCACCCGCCCCTTCGGGGCACCCTCTCCCGAAGGGAGAGGGTCAACACCAGAGGTTCGCGCGATGAGTGAATCTACCGCCGTCCGCATCGATGCCTGGCTGTGGGCCGCGAGGTTCTTCAAGACGCGGGCGCTGGCCAAGCAGGCGGTCGAGCGCGGACGGGTCGAGATTGGCGCCGCCGCCTGCAAGCCTTCGCATGCGTTGAAGCCTGGCGACAGGTTGCGCATCACACGTGGCGAGGAAACTTTCGAGGTCGAAGTAACCGGGCTGGCGCACAAGCGTGGTTCGGCTGCGCTGGCGCAAGCGCTTTATCGCGAATCCGGGGCGTCGATCAAGGCGCGTGAAGCCGCGCGCGAGCAACGCCGCGCAGAGCGTGCAGGCTACCAGCCGCCGCCGAAACGTCCGGACAAACGCGCGCGGCGTTTGATCCGCGCGCTGGGCGACATCGATTCGTTTTAACGCGGCGCACCAGGTTCTGGTGTGGCCGCGTTCTTTCCGCTCCGCGCCAGCCACACATACAGCGGAATGCCGGTGATCAGCAGGATGAAGTTCCAGTACACCGCTTCCTGGCCGGCGCCGATCACTGCCAGCACCGAAAACGCGAACCCGCCGCACGCCAGGACGAGGTTGCGCCATGGCGCCGGGCTCGCGGCGCGGCGGGCGAGCACGATGTCGGCCATCGCACAGAACAGGTAGGCGATCACGCAACCCAGGGTCGACAACAACACGATGAAGGTGAACATTGCCACCAGGCCACGGGTGTAATTCGCCAGCACCAGCAGGCTGCTGAAGGCCGCCGCGAACAACAGCGCCTGGGCTGGCGTGCCGCGCCGGCATTCGCCCGCGAAGAAACGTGGCAGCAGTCCGTCACGCGCTATCGCGTGGGGATATTGCCCGGCGATCATGATCCAGCCGTTCAGCGCGCCGAAGCAGGAAATCGCCGCGACGCCGGCGATCAACCATGCGGCCCAGTCGCCCCACAACAGGCGGCCGGCATCCGCGAACGGCGCGTTCGAATGCGCGAGTTGCGCGGCCGGGATCAGGCCCAGTACCGCTGCGGTGCAGGCGATGTAAACCAATGCCGCGATCAAGGCCCCGAGCAGCGTGGCGCGCGGGATGGTTTTCTCGGGATCGCGCACGTGGTTGGCCGGGATCGTCGCGCACTCCACGCCGAGGAAGGCGAACAGCGTTGCGGTGACGCACAGGCTGATGGCGTGCATCGGCGGACCCGATTGGGGGCCGGGCACCAGCAATTGCGGATTGAAGTGCGCGAGGCCGAACACGGCCAGCACCAGCAACGGCAATACCTTCAGGATCGTCGTCGTCACCTGCACGACGCCGGCATTGCGGATTCCGGCGATGTTGACGGCGGTCAGCGTCCAGATCGCCGCCAGCGCGGTCAGCGCGCCGAGCAGCGGAGACGATCCGATGAGCGGGATGTACGTAGACAGGTAACTGGCAAAGGCCACGGCAATGGCTGCGTTGGCGCCGACGATCGAAACCCAGTAACACCACCCCACCAGGAACCCGACGCAGTCGCCGAACGCTTCGCGGCTGTAGGCATAGGGACCGCCCGCGCGCGGCGCGCGTTGCGCGAGCCGGTAGAACACGCTGGCCATCAGCAAGGCGCCGATCGCGCTGATGGCCCAGCCGACCAGGCTGTAGCCGCCGTAAGGCGCCAGCGAGGCGGGCAGCAGGAACACCCCCGAGCCGATCATGTTGCCCAGCACCAGCGCGGTCGCGGTGACGAGGCCGATCTGGCGTTTCGACACTTGCATGCGAGTCCCCCATGTCACCCGATGGCCGGGCGATTGTATGCGCGGCAACGTGGCCATGCGGCACGTCATGTCGGTATGCTGGGGTCGACCCGACACAGCGAGCCAACGACCATCGCCCACGTCGCCATCACCCGCGCGGTCAGCCGTGCACTGGAACATTGCGAACTCACCCATCTGGCACGTCGCCCGATCGACCTCGGACTGGCACGTCACCAACACGTGGCCTACGAGCAGGCGCTGCGCGAGGCCGGCTGCGAAGTCCGGCAACTGGCCGAGCAGCCCTGGCATCCGGATTCGGTGTTTGTCGAAGACACGATCGTCGCGCTCGACGAAGGGGCCGTGGTCACGCGGCCGGGCGCTCCGTCGCGTCGCGGGGAAGTGGCATCGATGGCCGCGGCGCTGGAGGGCTTGCGCACACTGCTGCGCATCCAACCGCCGGGCACATTGGACGGTGGCGACGTGTTGCGGCTGGACCGCGTGCTGTACGTGGGCGCCTCCGCGCGCAGCAACGCCGAAGGGATCGCGCAACTCGGACGACTGCTGGCGCCGTTCGGCTATCGCGTCGAAGCCGTGCCGCTGCGTGATTGCCTGCACCTCAAGACCGCGGTCACGCAGGTGGCGGCCGACCGCCTGTTGCTGAATCCCGCCTGGGTCGATGCGGACCGTTTTGCGGGTTGGGAATCCGTGCCGATCGATCCCGCCGAGCCGCATGCCGCGAACGCGTTGCGGGTGGGCGGGGCGGTGATCTATCCCGTTTCGTGCCCGCGCACGGCCGCCGCACTGCGCAAACTCGGCATCGACGTGCGCAGCGTCGACATGTCGGAAACCGAAAAGGCCGAGGGTGGCGTCACCTGCTGCAGCGTGATCCTCGAAGTCTGACTGCCTGTGCCGAACGTCCTCGCACCGGGCCTGTCCGGGGTCGTCAAACAAGCGCGGGACGAGCGTCGCCGCGTCACGCGTCGTGAACGTTTGATCGGGTAGGCTCGCGTTCCAATCAGCTCCCGCTGGTGGCGTTCCCGGCTGATCCATGGTCACGCGCAAGTTGCTGGCATGGGGAGGACTGCTGGTCGGGCTCGGCGTTGCGGCGACGGGCCGGGAGGCGCTTGCGACATGTCCCTCGCCCGCAGTGATCACGAACCCGCGCTGGCCCGGCGAGGACGCATGGCTGGCGATCCAGCGTGCCGGCCTGCGCTATGGCGCGATCCATGTCGAAGTCGACAACGTGTACGACCTCGCGAATCCGCGCGAGGACATCTGGTACACCCGCACCGCCGATTTCCTGCACATCCGCACGCGCGACTGGGTGGTCGATCACCTGCTGTTGATCCGGCCGGGCCAGCCGGTCGATGCGCAGCAGGTTTATGAAGCGATCCGGCACCTGCGCGGGCAAACCTTCCTGCGCGGCGCCGACATCACGCCGGTCTCCTGCAGCGACGGCGTGGTGAACGTGCAGGTGGACGTGCGCGATGCCTGGACGCTGAAGCTCGACACGCGTTTCGCGCGCGCCGGCAACGCCAACCAGTGGCGCTTCAAGCTCGAGGATTCCAATTTCCTCGGCACCGGCCGCACCCTCGCGGTCGGTCGCCAGAAGACGCTCGAGCGCAGCATGAACGTGCTGGAGTACCTCGATCCGACGCTGGCGAATTCCGACTGGACCATGGCGGCGTACTACGAGCAGTTGTCCGACGGCAAGTTCGAATCGCTGACCCTGTCCAAACCGTTCCTGCTCGACACCACGCCGTGGGGCGCCGACGTCATGGCACTCGACCAGCACCTGAACCTCGGGTTCTACAACCGCGGCGTGCAGGCGTGGTACATGCCGCAGCGCGGGCAACAATTCCAGGCCGACTGGCAGAAGCGGCTTTACTTCAACGGCGAGACCGCGCTGCGCGCGGGCGTCGCGATGGATTACGAGCACTACACCTATGGCGCGCCGGTGCTGGTGAGCGCCGGCGAACTGCCGCCACCCGCGGCGTATCCGCGCACGCTGGCGGGCATCGGGCCGATCGTTTCCCTGCATCAGGATCGCTACGCGAGTTTCGAAAACCTGCGCGAAGTGGCGCGCGCCGAGGATTACAACCTGGGCTGGGACGTTTCGGCACAAGTCCTGTACGACTCGACGGCTTGGGGCGCGACATCGAACGGACCGAACGTGTCGGTGACCGCGAGCAGGGGCTTCGAGCCGCGGCCGGAATGGGTGGTGCTGGCCGACGGCTCGTTGATGGCGCGCCGTGACGGCGGCAGTTGGCGCAACGAAGCCTTCAACGCGGAGGCGACCGCGTATGGCCAGCCGTGGCAACGTCAGACGCTGGTATTCCACGTCGACTACGCTTCGCTGCTGCACCCCGATCCCGAGAACCGCCTGTACGTCGGTGGCTTCGAGGCGTTGCGCGGCTACCCCAATTTCTACGCGACCGGCACGCGCCGCGTGCGCGTGACGATCGCCGACCGGATCGTGACGCCGATGGTGTGGTTCCACACCTTCCAGGTCGGTTTCGTGGTGTTCAACGACAATGCGATCATCGACCGCGCCTCGGGGCAGGGCTGGAGTCCGTGGTACTCCAGCGTTGGCGCGGGGTTCCGGATCGGCAACCTGCGTGGCTCGTTCAACCGGGTGTTGTATTTCACCGTGGCGGAGCCGCTCGTCACCGACGCCGGCGTGCGCCGTAAGCCGCAGGTCGTGGTGGGCGACGTACTGACCTTTTGAATGCCGCGTCCATGGCACGAATCATGCTTCCTTTTCAATCGTTTGCATCATTGTGTTCGAACGAGCCCCAACTTCGGGCACGGGCGGCATGGTGGAGGAATCGACCTGCGACCCCGCGTGCTTGCCCAAGGCCGCCGTACGGTCGAAACTAGCGCGACATCGCATCGGGGAACACGATGGCGGTCTTCGATATCTTCAAGCGGTTGGTCAACCAGAATACGGCCCCGGTCGAGCGTCGCGGGGACGATCGCGTGCGCACCACGCTGGGGGCACGGGTGCTGGTGGTGGACGATTCCGCGACCATCCGTGCCGTGCTCGGGAAGATGCTGGCGCAGGACGGCTACGAAGTGCTGAAGGCCGTCGATGGCGAAAACGCAATCGAGATCGCGCAGGCGCAATTTCCCGACCTGATCTTCCTCGACATCGTGTTGCCGGGCATGTCCGGCTTCGCGGTGTTGCGCGCATTGCGGCGCGATTCCGCCACGCGCACCACGCCGATCATCATGATGAGCGGCAACCAGCAGGCCACCGAACAATTCTATGTGCAGCGCTTTGGCGCCGACGGGTTCATCAAGAAGCCGTTCGGGCGCGCCGAGGTGTTCCACGCGGTGCGTTCGCTGGTACAGGCCCGGCGCATGCCTGCGCGCGTGGAAGCCGTTTCGGCCAACGCGATCCCGCACGGCATGACCACCGAGGAATGGAACGCGATTCCGGATGTGGCGATGCCCGACGATGCACACATGCCCGGCAGCCCTGCCGTCTTCGGCGAGGGCGACACCACACCGGCGCCTGCAACGGCGGCGGTGTCCGATCGTCCCGATGCAACGACTGCGTCCGCGGGGCGTGGGCAAGCGATCGGGACGACCAACCTGGCGGCGGTGGCCGCGAGCCCCGCGCTGCGGCCGACGTTGGCGGCCGGCGCCTATCCCGCAATCACGCTCAGCGTGACCGAGTCGCGGGAAACGGCCCGCGGCGAGATTCGCGACCGCGACGCGTGACGCGCCGTTGGATCGACGGCGCAAGGTTCGCAAGGCTTACTTGCTGCAGCTCGGGCCCAGCCACCTGCCCGACGACTGGCCCGCCATCACGAAGTGGCCGCCCATGTGCGGGTCGTCGCCTTCCATCCTGAAAGTGCCGGCGTAGCTCCTGCCGCCGCTGCCGATGCTGCCGTCGACCACGCCGTGGCGCGGGCCTTCGTTGCCGCTGCACGTGATATCGGCGTGGAAATGATCGCCCGACCATTTCGCGTTCTGCGAGGTGCAGTGCTGGTCCTGGCTGAAGTCGGGATGCTCGTCCCGGGCAGCTTCCTCGGGCGTGAGGCATTGCTTGAAGGTGTGCGGCTCGCCGAAGTTCGGCATCTTGATGCCGCGCGCCTTCATTTGCGCCATCGCCTCGGGTGGAATCTGGATGCCGCCTTGCGCGAAATGCATCTGGGTGGTGACTTCCCACTCACCGGGAACGCGGTGCGCGGCCTGCGCGATGCAGGGCAATGCGGCGATCGCAATGATGGCCGCGGACAGGATGGTCTGGCGCATGGTGAACCCCTCTGGCTGGAATCGCGCGGCGAGCATAGGCCTGCCGGAATACCGCTGCCAGTGCCGGCGTCGCTTGTCCGGCTGGAGCGTTTTGGACTCCAAGCGCCGACGACAAGGCCCCCTTCAGCCCTTCGGGCAGCTTCCCCCGCAAGCGGGGGAAGCAAAGCATTTCCTTCCCTGCGCATGGCGCGGGGGAGGTGCTGAAAGCAGAGCATTTCCTTCCCCTGCGCATAACGCGAGGGAAGTGCCGGAAGCAAAGCATTTCCTTCCCCTGCGCATAGCGCGGGGGAAGGTGCCGAAGGCGGATGGGGGTGCTCTTCGCAATCCGATAAGCCGAAATTTTCTAAGGACTGGACCGCTTCAACCGATACAGCGCATCCAGGGCTTCTTTCGGGGTCATCGCGTCGGGATCGAGCGTGCGCAACGCCTCGGCCAGTTCCAGCAACTTCGGATCGGTTGTCGGTGCGGCGAACAGGTCGGATTGCGGTGAGGCGGCACCTTTCGCAGAAGGTTTGTTCGAACTGCTGCCTTGCGCCCCGCGTTCGAGTTCGGCCAGCGTCTGCTTTGCGTCCGCGATCACGGCTTTGGGCAGGCCGGCAAGTGCCGCCACCTGCAAGCCGAAGCTGCGGTTGGCGGGGCCGTCCTTCACCGCGTGCATGAAGACGAGTTGGTCGCCTTGTTTCGCATCGTGGTATTCGACCGCGTCGAGGTGCACGTTGGCGATGGTGTCGAATTGCGCAGCGAGTTCGGTCAGCTCGAAGTAGTGCGTTGCGAACAACGTGAACGCACCGTTGACGGTGGCAAGGTGCACTGCCGCGGCGCGTGCCAGCGCGAGGCCGTCATACGTCGAAGTGCCGCGCCCGACTTCGTCCATCAACACCAAGGATCGGGCCGTCGCGTTGTGCAGGATATTGGCGGTCTCGCTCATCTCGACCATGAAGGTCGATTGCCCGCGCGCCAGATCGTCGCCCGCACCGATGCGGGTGAAGATGCGGTCGATCGGTCCGATCGTCGCGCGCGTGGCGGGCACGTAACTGCCGATGTGCGCCAGCAACACGATCAACGCGTTCTGGCGCATGTAGGTACTCTTGCCGCCCATGTTGGGGCCGGTGATGACAAGCATCCTGCGGGTGTCATCCAACGTCAGGTCGTTCGGCTCGAACGGTTCGTTGCGCACCTGTTCGACCACCGGATGCCGGCCGCGCTCGATCGCAATGCAGGGTTCATCGACGAGTTGCGGCGCGTTCCAGTCGAGCGTGTCGGCGCGTTCGGCGAGGTCGGCCAGCACGTCCAGTTCCGCGATCGCGGCGGCGGCGTCCTTCAGCGGCGCGAGTTTCTCGATCAGCGCATCCAGCACGCCGTCGTACAACGCGCGCTCGCGCATCAGGGATCGTTCCTTCGCGGACAGCACCTTGTCCTCGAAGGTTTTCAGTTCCTCGGTGATGTAGCGCTCGGCGTTCTTGGTGGTCTGGCGGCGGATGTAGTGCGCGGGCGCCCGGGTGTCGTGGGATTTGCCGAATTCGATGTAGTAGCCGTGCACGCGGTTGTAGCCGACCTTCAGTGTGGCGATGCCGGTGGCGGCGCGTTCGCGCGCTTCCAGTTCCACAAGGTATTGGTCGGCGTTGGTTGCAAGCTGGCGCAGTTCATCAAGCTCGGCGTCGTAGCCGTCGGCGATCGCACCACCATCGCGCAGCAGCATCGGCGGGCGTTCAACGATGGCCTGCGCCAGCAGCCACGCTGTGTCGGGGTGGTCGCCGATGCGTTGCACGAGGCCGTGCAGCAAGGGCGATACGAGTGTTTGCAGGGTCTCGCGCAAGCCTGGTGCCGCGGCCAGGCCGTCGCGCAGGGTGGCAAGATCGCGCGGGCGCGCCGAACGCAACGCCACCCTGCTCAGGATGCGTTCGAGATCACCGATCGCGCGCAATTTTTCGCGCAAAGGCTCGAACGCGCGCGCGTCGATCAACGCACCCAGCGCCTGGTGCCGCGCGCGCAGCACCGCGCGGTCGCGCAAGGGACGGTGCAGCCAACGGCGCAGCATGCGCGCGCCCATCGGAGTGATCGTTGCGTCCAGTACGCCGAGCAAGGTGTAGCGCGCGTCGCCCGTGGCATGGGTATCGAGTTCGAGGTTGCGGCGCGTCGCTGCATCCATCGCCAGCGTCTCGTCGGCATTTTCGACGCTGAGCCCGATCAGGTGCGGCAGCGCGGCTTTCTGGGTTTCCTTGAGGTACTGCAAAAGGCAACCGGCGGCGCCGATCGCTGCGTGCAGGCCGTCGGCTCCGAAGCCGGCCAAGTCGCGGGTACCGAAGAACGCGGTCAGTTCGCGTGCGGCGCTGGTTTCGTCGAAATGCCATGGCGGGCGTTGGCGCAGGCCGGTCAAGCTCGCGACCGCTTGCGGCATCGCCGCGTCCTCCCCGACCAGAGTTTCCGCGGGCGCGAGCCGCGCCAGCTCGGCGCCAAGCGCCGCGTCGTCAGGCACTTCACTCAACACGAAACGGCCGGAAGCGAGATCGGCCCACGCCAACCCATAGCCGTCCGAGCCACGCGCGATCGCCAGCAACAGGTTGTCACGGCGTTCCGGCAGCAACGCTTCGTCGGTGACGGTGCCGGGCGTCACCACCCGCACCACCTTGCGTTCCATCGGGCCCTTGCCGTTCGGGTCGCCGATCTGCTCGCAAATCGCCACCGATTCGCCCGCGCGCACCAGCTTCGCGAGGTAACTTTCGGCCGCGTGCCAGGGCACGCCCGCCATCGGGATCGGCGCTCCTGCCGACTCGCCACGCTGGGTCAGGGTGATGTCCAGCAACCGCGCGACCTTGCGCGCGTCGTCGTAGAACAACTCGTAGAAATCGCCCATCCGGAAGAACAGCAGCGTCTGCGGGTACTCCGCCTTGGCGGCGAAGTATTGGCGCATCAACGGGGTGTGGCGGGCGAGGTCGGCGTGGTCCATCGAAGCGTTGCGGGTCCGGGCAAGCGCGCAGTGTCGCATGCGCGGGGGCAGTGCCCAAATCCGACAGATGTAACCCTTGACTTCTATAGTTTACGCATGTAAACATAAATTCACTTACATGTGTAAACGGAAGCATCATGGCGGTCAGTGAGGCTGAAGCGATTGTGATGGAGGTGCTCTGGCACGCGGCGCCACGCAGCGCGGAGGAGATCCTCGCCGAGGTCGGTCCGGCGCAAGGCTGGCGAGAGGGTACGGTCAAATCGCTGCTCAATCGCCTGCTGAAAAAGAAGGCGGTTAAGGCCGAGAAAGAGGGCCGTCGCTATCTTTACACCCCGCTGCTAAGCCGCGACAAGTACGTGTCGCAGGAGAGCAAGGGTCTGCTTGATCGTTTGTTCGACGGCCGCGTCGCGCCGTTGGTGGCGCACTTCTCCGAGCAGCGCAAGCTGTCGAAGAAAGACATCGCCGAACTGAAGAAGCTGCTGAAAGAGCTTGACGATGAGCAGCCTTGAATCACTGGCGTTCGCGTGGGCCGAGCGCGGATGGCTGGCGCTGCTGGCCATCACTGCGGCGATGCTGATCGTCGCTGTCTTGCGCAAGCCGTGCCGGCATTGGTTTGGCGCCGAACGCGCCTTCCAATTGTGGACACTCCCGACGCTGGCCCTGCTGGCGAGTCAGTTGCCGCATGCGGCAACAGCGTCGACGCCATTGCCGCTGGTGGTCGCGATCACCTCGGTGGTTACCGCGGCGTTGCCGCGTATCGAGGGCGCCGATCGTTTCGAATGGCATGTAGGTGCCTTGCTGCTGTGGTTGGTCGGCATGGTTGTCGTGCTTGCGCTCGCTGTCGTGGCACAGCATCGCTATCGCCAGCGTTTGCGCAGTGCCACACCATTTCAGGCGCGCCTGGGTTGGCCGGTACTGCTTGCCGCGGATGTCGATACTGGTCCGGCGCTGGTCGGAGCATGGCGTAGCCGCATCGTGTTGCCTTTGGATTTTTCAGAGCGTTACGACGCCACCGAGCAAATGCTTATCCTCGCCCATGAGAGCGCACATGCACGTCGCGGCGATGGCTGGTGGAGCCTGTTTGCCCACATGCTGGTTGCGCCGCTCTGGTTTCATCCGTTGGTGTGGTGGGCGTTGGCTGCGTTTCGCCACGATCAGGAGATGGCCTGCGATGCCGTCGTGTTGCGCGAACACGGCACACAACGCCGCAGCTATGCGAGTGCAATGTTGAAAAGCCCATCGATCGCACTCGCGTTGCCGGTGGGTTGTACATGGTCACCTCGTCATCCACTTACGGAGCGCATTGCCATGTTGAAAATGTCGTTGCCAAGCCGGGCGCGGCGGAATGCTGGAATGGTTGTCGGATCGCTGTTTGCTTGTTTTTTTGTCGGGGTGGTTTATGCCGCCAGCGCTCCGGTACAAGGAGCGGTAGCCAGTGCGAACACGACCCGCGAATACCAACTGGACTTGAATGTGGAACTGGGTACGAACGACGGCCCTGCGCGCCACACTGAGCGCATGAAGGTGGCGCTGTGCATGGCTTCTGGAAAGACTGGCACCATGGTGACCAATCGTGACTGGCGGATCGACGCCACGCCGTCTACCGAAGGTGACAACCGGCTTCGCATCGATGTGGTGGTTGCGGTGGCCGGCAAGCAGATTGCAAAAAGCCGACTGAATGTCGTGCTTGGCGAATCGACACATGCTATTGGCAAGAGTGGGGATGGCAACTATGACTACGCCATCGTGGTGACCCCGGTCGCTGGTTGTCCTGCAAGAGCCGTCGCGGCAGGACACTGATTGCAGAAGACAGTCCTGTTGGCGCGGTTTCGCCATACGCTTCCCATTCTCTTCATGGAAGTGTGCGATTGGGCGCCGAAGCCGCGCCCACGCATAGGCGCTGTCACGAGACTGTCACGTTGCGACGCTGCAATAATCGCGTCACGCCGCCGACACAGATCCCGAATATGCACAAACGCATTCTGGTTGTCGAAGACGAAGCCTCGATCCGCGACATGGTCGCCTTCGCCTTGCGCAAGGCCGACATGGAGGTCATCCATGCGGCCGACGCGCGGGCCGCGTTGTCGGCCATCAGCGACACGCCGCCCGACCTGATCCTGCTCGACTGGATGCTGCCCGGCATGACCGGTCTGGAATTGGCGCGGCGCCTGCGCGCGGAGGAACGCACCGCCGAGGTGCCGATCATCATGCTGACCGCGCGCGGCGAGGAAATGGATCGCGTCAGTGGCCTCGAGGCCGGCGTCGATGACTACGTCGTCAAACCGTTTTCGACGCGCGAACTGGTGGCGCGGATCAAGGCAGTGTTGCGTCGCGCGCAGGCCGACGGCGGCACGGGTTCGATCGAAATGGGCGGATTGCGGATCGATGGTCCCGCGCATCGCGTGTACGCCGGCGATACCCAGATCGAGATCGGTCCCACCGAGTATCGCCTGTTGCACTTCTTCATGACCCACGCCGAGCGTGCCTACTCGCGCGCGCAACTGCTAGACCAGGTGTGGGGCGGCAGCGTCTACGTCGAGGAACGCACGGTGGACGTGCACATCCGCCGCCTGCGCAAGACGCTGGAACCGTTCGGGCTGGACGGCCTGATCCAGACGGTGCGCGGCACCGGCTACCGGTTTTCCGCATCGCCATGAACCCGGATCGCCTGCGCGCGAGGCGCCTGCTCGGGGAATTGCGCGACCTGCGCGCGGCGGCGGCGTCGCTGTCCGATGCATTGGTGTTGCTGGGCGCGGAGGGGCGCGTGCGTTGGTGCAATGCGTCGGCGCTGCGGTTGCTGGGACTGGCGTGGCCGCGCGACCGCGACACAGTCCTCGCCGAACACTTTGCTGGCCACGAACTCGGCGCATGGCTGCGCGAGGGCGGCACCGAGCCCGACGACGTTGCCGCGCCGGTCGACCCGGCGATGCGCCTGCAGGTCGAGCTGATTCCGTATGGAGAACGGCGGCACCTGCTGCTGGCGCGCGACATCAGCCGGGTGTCGCGGCTGGAGCAGGTGCGCCGCGATTTCGTCGCCAACGTTTCGCACGAACTGCGCACGCCGCTGACGGTGATCCACGGTTACCTCGAACTGCTCGATCCCGAGGACGTGCCGGCGCTGGCACCGGTGCTGAACGAAATGCGCACGCAGTCGCAGCGGATGCGGCAGATCGTCGAAGACCTGCTCGAATTGTCGCGGTTGGAGATGCAACAGCACGTGCCCGAAGAGCGCGTGGAAATGGCGCCGCTGCTGGAGTCGCTGCGCCGCGAGGCGGAAGCCTTGAGCCACGGCAAGCACCACGTCGCGGTCGAGGGCGAGGGGCATCTCGACCTGCTGGGCTCGCCCAAGGACCTGCACAGCGCGTTCTCCAACCTGGTCAGCAACGCGGTGCGCTACACCTCCGAAGGCGGCAGCATCACCATCCGCTGGAAGCGCGTCGGCACCGGTGCCGAGTATTCGGTCACCGACACCGGCTACGGCATCCCCGCCGACCACCTGTCGCGATTGACCGAGCGCTTCTATCGCGTTTCGTCCAGCCGCTCGCGCGCGACCGGCGGTACCGGGCTCGGGCTTTCGATCGTCAAGCACGTGCTGAACCTGCACGACGCGCAGTTGCGGATCGAAAGCGAGCCGGGCAAGGGCTCGACCTTCACCTGCGTGTTCGGCCAGGCGCGGCTGCTGGAAGCCCCGTAGCCCGGATGCAGGCGCGCAGCGCCGAAATCCGGGAATGGTTTCAAACAGCCGCCGGATTCCGCTTCGCTGCATCCGGGCTACACGATCTTTCGGTAGCAAAAAAAAGCGGCGGACTTTCGCCCGCCGCCAACGCTGGAGAGGCTGGGAGTTGCAGCGTAATCAGAACTTGACCTCGGTCCACGCGCCGATCTCGCGGGTGTGGACGTCGACCGTGGTGTTGTTGCGCAACTTTTCATCCTTGTAGGCGATCGCCACCTTCACGCCCTTGGTGACCGGGAAGGCCACGCCCGCATTCCAGTAGGTGTCCTTGAGCGACGGGTCGAGGTCCTTGCTGGGCTTGACCTGGTCGTAGCGCGCGAACACCGATGCGCGGGTGAAGTCGTAGCTGCCCCATAGCGAATAGCCCGACGCCGTGTCGGTGGCAGGCGTGGTGAGGTTCTTCCAGTTGTCGGCCTTGAACCATTCCGCGCCCAGGCGCAGGCCGTCGCGGTTCCACGCGGCCATCGCGTCGTAGCGGCGGGCGCTGTGCAGCGTCGGCGTGGTTTGCGTGTCCTTGCCGAGGTCGCCGTCGTAGGCGCCGACCGCGAACATCAGGCCCTTGACCGGTTGCAGGCCGACGCGGCCTTCGAAATCGACGTGGTCGGAGCGCGACGGATTCTTGTAGCCGCCGCCATTGATGGCCGACACCTGGTAATTGAACATGCCGCTTTCACCCAACAGGTGCAGGCCCCAGTCCGCCGAGTTGCCGTACTTCAGCCGGTCGGTCACCGTGTTCTCGACATAGCGATAGCCGTACCAATCCTCGACGAACGGAATCCACGCCATGTTGGCCGAGCCGACGCGCAACGTGGCGAGCGGGGCAAACGCGCCCTGCACGTAGGCCTTCTTCACGAACACCTGGGTTTGACCATCGTTGCTGACGTAATTGAAATCCGTCGTCAGGTTGGCCGACCAGATGTCGCTGAACTTGTGGTCGACCGACAGGTAGAAGCGCTTGACGTCGAGGCCGGTGCCGGAGGCGTCGGTCTTCCGGCCGTTGCTGGTCTGGTCGATGTTGGTGAAGTCGGCGAACATCGTGCCGCCGACCTTGGTGTTGTCCGCCCATGACGAGGCGGGCGCGGCCGGCGCCTGTTGCAACGCCTCGATGTTCTGCTGGGTGCTGACATTGATGCTGGACTGCGCATCGGTGCGTTCCTGCAACGCATCGACCTTGGCTTGCAGGGTCGCGAGTTGCGCCTTGAGGTCGGCCAATTGCTGCGCGTCGGCCGATGTGGATTGGGCCATCGCCCCGAAACTGGAAACCGTCAAGCCGGTGGCGATCGCCACCGCAAGCATCTTGGTACGCACACGTTTCTCCTTGGTCTGGATGAAATCAACGGTGCGAAAGATGCGCGGCGACGGTTACGGCGATTGGACACCGACGTGACGGTTTGGTGACAGCCCGGCGCGAAGGGCACTGTCATCGAACTGCAACATTCCTCTCATGGAACGGCAACACGCGGGCGCTGGAATGCGCGCTATCGACAGAGCGCTGGATGCGTTCTGTCGATGCGGGTCATGGATGACCCGCCGCGTATCGCGCGCTGCTAACGCGATACGGCGCCGCCGAGTCCGGCGTTTCCGGACTCGGCGGGTCGAGAAAGTACAGGGGAGCACTTTCTCGATACCAAATCCCACCACTGCGCACCAGGAGATCCGCGTGACCACCATGAATCGCAACAAGCTCCGCCTGCTCGCACTCGCCACCACGCTCGCGCTCGGCATCGGCGCGGCGCACGCCACCGACATCACTGGCGCCGGTTCGAGCTTCGTGTATCCGGTCATCTCGAAATGGTCGGCGGCTTACGCCGAGAAAACCGGCAACCGCGTGAACTACCAGTCCATCGGCTCGGGCGGCGGCATCGCGCAGATCAAGGCCGGCACGGTGGACTTCGGTGCATCCGACATGCCGCTGGACGAAGCGACCCTGGACAAGTTCGGCCTGGGCCAGTTTCCCGACGTGATCGGCGGCATCGTGCCGGCGTACAACATCGCCGGCATCGCGCCGGGCAAATTGGTGCTGGACGGCCAGGTGCTGGCGAAGATCTTCCTCGGCCAGATCACCAACTGGTCCGATCCCGCGATCGCGGCGCTGAACCCGGACATCGCGCTGCCCAGCGCGAAGATCACCGTGGTACATCGTTCGGATGGTTCGGGCACCAGCTTCAACGTCACCAACTACTTGTCCAAGGTCAGCGCCGATTGGAAATCGAAGGTCGGCGAAGGCACCGCGGTGAAATGGCCGGTCGGCATCGGCGGCAAGGGCAACGAGGGCGTGTCGGCCTACGTCAAGCAGATTCCGAATTCGATCGGCTATGTGGAATACGCCTACGCCGTGCAGAACAAGCTGGGCTACGCGCGCATGAAGAACGCCGCCGGCAAGGTGGTCAGCCCCGAGACCGCGAGCTTCCAGGCTGCCGCCGCGACCGCCGACTGGTCGCACGCGAAGAACTTCAACCTGCTGATGACCAACGCGCCGGGCACCGACGCGTGGCCGATCACCGCCACCTCGTGGGTGATCATGTACAAGCAGCCGAAGAACGTCGCAAATTCGAAGGTGGCTTTCGATTTCTTCCGCTATGCGTACGACGACGGCAAGGCGGCGGCCACGGCGCTGGACTACGTACCGCTTCCGGCCAGCCTGGTGACTCAGATCGAGGGTTATTGGAAGACCGAGTTCAAGCAGTAAGCGCGTTTGAGCCCCTCTCCCTTCGGGAGAGGGGTTGGGGTGAGGGTACGGGGATTCCGCTATGCCTCGCTTCGCCCGAACCCTCACCCGCCCCTTCGGGGCACCCTCTCCCGAAGGGAGAGGGGAAACATCTCGTGCTTCTTCGAAGATCCCATGTCATCGATCCCCGCCATCGCCGTAATCAGCAGCACCGACCGTCGCAGTCGCGCGGACGCGCGCCACGACGCGTGGTTTCGCCGGCTGCTGAAGGTGTGTGCGCTGCTGGTGCTGGCGGCATTGCTGGGCGCCGCGCTCTCGACCCTGTGGGGTGGACGCGAAGTGCTGTTCGGGCAGGGGCTGCACTTCCTCACCAGCGCCGATTGGAATCCGGTCACCGATACCTATGGCGCGCTGGCACCGATCTTCGGCACGCTGGTGACGTCGCTGATTGCGCTCGTCCTCGCGGTGCCCTTGAGTTTCGGGATCGCGTTGTTCCTCACCGAGATCGCGCCGACCTGGCTGCGCGGTCCGGTGGCCACGGCCATTGAACTGCTGGCCAGCATTCCGTCGATCATCTACGGCATGTGGGGACTGTTCGTGTTCGTGCCGTTCATGGCGCGCGTCGAACCCGGCCTGTCTGCCACGCTCGGCCGCATCCCGTTGCTCGGCAAGTTGTTCGAAGGCCCGCCGATCGGACTGGGCCTCTTGACCGCGGGCATCGTGCTGGCGGTGATGATCCTGCCGTTCATCTCGTCGGTGATGCGCGAGGTGTTCCAGACCGTGCCGAACCGGCTCAAGGAATCGTCCTATGCGCTGGGTTCGACGACGTGGGAAGTGGTGTGGGACATCGTGTTGCCGTACACGCGCTCGGCGGTGATCGGCGGGATCTTCCTGGGGCTCGGCCGTGCACTGGGCGAGACGATGGCGGTCACCTTCGTGCTCGGCAACGCGTACAACATCACGTCATCACTGTTGATGCCCGGCACCTCGATCTCTTCCTCCATCGCCAACGAATTCAACGAGGCGGTCGGCACGCACCGTTCGGCGCTGATCGCGCTGGGCTTCCTGCTGTTCGTGGTCACCTTCGTGGTGCTGCTGATTTCCCGCCTGATGCTGCGCCGGCTGGCAAAACGGGAGGGCGCGTGATGGCGGTCGACGTCTACGTTCGCCGGCGTGCCATCAACGTGGCGGCCATGCTGCTCAGCGGCCTCGCCGCCGCGGTGGGGCTGGTGTTCCTGATCTGGATCCTGTGGATCACGGTGAAGAACGGCCTCAGCGCATTGGACCTCAAGCTGTTCACCAGGATCACCGCCTATGCCGACGAGGGCGGCCTCGCCAACGCCATCGTGGGCAGCCTGGTCATGGACATGCTCGCGCTCGCGATCTGCGCGCCGATCGGCGTGCTGGCCGGCACCTTCCTCGCCGAATACGCGAATCGCACGAAGCTGGGCGCTGTCATCCGTTTCCTCAACGACATCCTGCTGTCGGCACCGTCGATCGTGCTGGGCCTGTTCGTGTACGTCATCGTGGTGCTGCCGATGTCGAACCTCACCCACGGCGCGGTATCGTTCTCCGGTCTCGCCGGCGCCATCGCGTTGGCGCTGATCGGCCTGCCGGTGATCGTGCGCACTACCGACGAGATGCTGCAGCTGGTGCCGGGCACGTTGCGCGAAGCGGCGCTGTCGCTGGGCATCCCGCAATGGAAATTGACGACGCAAGTGCTGATGCGCGCGGCGATCTCGGGCATCGTCACCGGCGTGCTGCTGGCACTGGCGCGCCTCGCCGGCGAAACCGCGCCGCTGCTGTTCACCGCCTTCGGCAACAACTTCATGGTCGCCAACCCGCTGGACAAGATGGCAAGCATTCCCGTGGCGATCTACCAGTACACCAACGACCCCAACCCGGCGCTGCACGCGATCGCCTGGGCCGGCGCACTGCTGATCACGCTGTTCGTGCTGCTGCTCAGCCTGTGCGCGCGCTGGTATCTGCATCGCCACAGGGTCACCCATGATTGAGGACGCCGCCTTGCTGAACCCGCCTCCTGCATCCGCGCAGACGGTCGCCTCCGCCATCGTGGCGCCGCCGCCCAAGCTGGCGGTGCGCAACCTGGACTTCATGTACGGCGATTCGCAGGCGCTGAACAACATCAGCATGGACATCCCGGAAAAGCAGGTCACCGCGATCATCGGCCCGTCCGGTTGCGGCAAATCGACTTTGCTGCGGGTGTTCAACCGCATCTACGCGATCTATCCCGGCATGCGCGCGATGGGCGAAGTGCTGCTGGACGGCGAGAACATCCTCGATACCGGCTATCCCGTCCACAAACTGCGCAGCAAGGTCGGCATGGTGTTCCAGAAGCCGGTGCCGTTCCCGATGACGATCTTCGAGAACATCGCCTGGGGCATCCGCCACCACGAGAAATTGTCGAAGTCGGAAATGGACGTGCGCGTCGAACAGGCGCTGCGCCGCGCGGCGCTGTGGGACGAAGTGAAGGACAAGCTGAAGCGCAACGCGCTGGGCCTGTCGGGCGGCCAGCAGCAGCGGCTGTGCATCGCGCGCAGCATTGCGCTGAAACCCGAAGTGCTGTTGCTGGACGAGCCCACCTCGGCGCTCGATCCGATCGCCACCGGCCGCATCGAGCAACTGATCGAGGAATTGAAACGCGATTACACCATCGTGATCGTCACCCACAACATGCAGCAGGCCGCGCGCGTGTCCGACCGTACCGCCTTCATGTACCTGGGCGAGCTGGTGGAATTCGACGCGACCGAGAAGATCTTCACCAAACCGGCCAAGCGGCAGACCGAGGACTACATCTCCGGGAGGTTTGGGTGAGATCGTGCTTTGAGCAATACGTCGAGGTGCACTCAACGCAACACTGTCATTCGTGTCGTCATCCCGGGGCCGTTCGCGGCTTCATCGCGAGCGGAACCCGGGATCCATTTTGATCTTCGCAACAGCAACGTGGATCCCGGCCTTCGCCGGGACGACGAGCAAACCCCAATTCATCGAGTGAAACTGCCATGACGACCCAACCCCACGACCACCTCGTGAAAAGCTACGACGAGGAAATGGCCCGCCTCACCGGCGAGATCGCCGCGATGGGCGAACTTTCCGCGAAACAACTGGAAGCGGCCATGGACGCGCTGGGCAAGCGCGACAGCAAGGCCGCCCAGCGCGTCGCCGACAACGATGACGAGATCGACAATCGGGAGCGGCAGATCAGCAACGACGTGCTGCGGCTGCTGGCGCTGCGCCAGCCGATGGCACGCGACCTGCGCGAAGTGCTCGCTGCGCTGCGCATCGCTTCCGACATCGAGCGCATCGGCGACTACGCCACCAACGTCGCCCGGCGTTCGATGACGCTGAACCTCTCGGCGCCCGTGCCGCTGGTGGGCAGCCTCGCGCCGATGTCGAGGATGGCCTGCAGGCTGATCCGCGATGCGATGCGCGCCTACGCCGCGCAGGATGCGGAGTTGGCCTACGCCGTATGGGAACGCGATGCCGACCTCGATGCCCTCTACACCACGCTGTTCCGCGAACTGCTCACCTACATGATGGAAGACCCGCGCAGCATCACGGCCTGCACGCATCTGCTGTTCATCGCCAAGAACATCGAACGCATCGGCGACCACGCGACCAACATCGCCGAAAACATCTGGTTCGTGGTGCGCGGCGAAACGCTCAACGAACCGCGTGCCCGGCGCGACGAGACTTACGAACCTTGAAGCGTCGCCTGCGGATCGCGCCGACACGAAACACGATTGGCCATCCATTCGCGACAGGCTGCTTGGGGCTCAGCCAACGTTCACGGCATCGCGAAGGCGGTGCCCACGACGGCCGCGAGCGTGCAGGCCAGAACCAGCAACAGGATGCAGTCGACGCCGGCTTTGCGGATGAATTGCGACACGGCGGGCCTCCATGGGAATCGGTGCCTTCGACCATGCCTGCGCTGGATTTCACGATCTTGAACGGAGCAAGACGATTGCGTGACGGAGGTTGATGCCCCGCGCATCGCGAGCCCGCGTCACCAACCGGTCATCACGCGGTAGCGAGGGCGCAACATCGGAATGCGAAGGTTTGCCCGAATCCAAAGCGAACCTTGAATCATGCACATCGCATTCGTGACCGAAACCTGGCCGCCGCAGGTCAATGGCGTCGCCCTCACGGTGAGGACGCTGGCCCTCGGGTTGGCAGCGCGCGGGCACCGTGTCGAAGTGGTGCGTCCGGGCAAGCCTGGAAGCGATGGCAAGGTGGAACTGATCTTCGCCCGCGGCGCGCCCTTGCCGCGCTACCCCGGATTGCAGGTGGGCATGCCGCAGGGCGGGGAATTGCGCAGGCGTTGGTGTGAGCGGCGGCCCGATGCGGTCTATGTCGCCACCGAGGGACTGCTGGGCATCTCCGCCATGCGCGCGGCGAACAACCTGCAAATCCCCACCGTGACCGGCTTCCACACGCGCTTCCATGATTACGCCTCGCATTACGGTGTCGGCCTGCTGGCGCCGCTGGTGCGTTCGCGCCTGATGCAGTTCCACCGGCGCGCGCAGATGACGCTGGTGCCCACCCGCGCACTGCTCGATGAGCTGTCCGAGGCCGGCATCCGGCGGGTGCGAAAGCTGCGCCGTGGCGTGGATACCGATCTGTTCACGCCGGCACGCCGGGAGCCCGCCTTGCGCAGGAGCTGGGGCGTTCGCGGCGATGCCCCGGTGATGTTGTGCGTGGGTCGGCTTGCGGCCGAGAAGGGCCTCGGGCTCGCGTTGCAGGCGTTCCGTGCGTTGCAGGCGCGGATTCCAGCCGCGCGCATGGTGATGGTCGGCGACGGCCCGCAGCGCGGCGCGCTCGCGGATGCCTATCCGGATGTGATCTTCGCCGGGACCATGCATGGCGAGGAACTGGCGACGCATTACGCCAGTGCCGACGTGTTCCTGTTTCCGAGCCTTACCGAAACCTTCGGCAATGTCGTATTGGAAGCCATGGCGTCGGGACTAGCGGTGGTCGCCTTCGATCGTGCCGCCGCACAGGAACACGTCGCCAATGGAATCTCCGGTCTCGTGGTCCCGGCATCGGATGCACGCGGGTTCATCACTTCGGCCTATGAACTCGGGCTGGATGCCGAGACGTGCCGGATGCTCGGCGTCAACGCGAGGATCGCGGCACAGCAGTGTGCGCCGGACGCGGTCACTGCCGAATTCGACAAACTGCTGCGCACTTTGGTGCGGGAGCACGGCCATGACCCGATCGGCGCTGCTGCTTAGGACGCTTGATCCGCACCTCTGCCGCATGGCCAGTCATTGGGCCAGGCGACCCGGCGTGCACCGGTTCTTCGGCATCGTCAGCCGCCTCGGGAACGGCGGATTCTGGTACGGACTGATGGCCGCACTCGTCGCATTCGGCGGCGCGCGCGGCATGATTGCCGCCCTGCAGATGCTGGTGACCGGTTTCGTCGCGTGGTTGCTGTATCGCACCCTCAAATTGCATACGCGCAGGCTGCGTCCGTTCCGTGCACACGCGGACGTGACCGCCCGCGCGGCGGCGCTGGACGAATACAGCTTTCCTTCCGGCCACACCTTGCACGCGGTCAGTTTCACCATCGTCGCCGTCGCCTGGTTCCCGTTCCTGGCGCTGCCGCTGATCGTGTTCACCGTGCTGGTCGCCATGTCCAGGGTGGTGCTGGGGTTGCACTATCCGACCGACGTGCTGGTGGGCGTCCTGATCGGCACCGGGCTCGGAGCCGCATCGGTGTGGTCGTGCCTGGGTTCCCCGATGGCGATGGCCTGATTCGTTGCCGACGGCGCGTCGTGCTTGGCGCAGGCGCCGGATTGCGGTAGAACGACGGTCTCGACATTCGGAGTTTGCCCGTGAACGCCATCCCCGACGATGCCGCGCTGCGCCGACTTGCCGAACGGGTCGCCCAGGTGCTGCGCACGCAGGGCGGGATGCTGGCGACCGCCGAATCCTGCACCGGGGGCTGGATCGCGAAGCTCGTGACCGACATCGATGGCAGCTCGGCGTGGTTCCAGGGTGGTGCGGTCACTTACAGCAACGCCCTCAAACAGGCGTTGCTGGGCGTGACGGCGACGACGCTGGAACACCACGGCGCGGTCAGCCGCGAATGCGCACTGGAAATGGTGGCGGGCGCACTCGCGCGCCTCGATGCCACCATCGCGGTGGCCGTGACCGGCATCGCCGGACCATCGGGCGGCACGCCCGACAAGCCGGTCGGCACGGTGTGGATTGCGTGGCAACGACGTGGTGGGCAAGCACTCGTCGAGGTCTTCCATTTCGACGGTGACCGCGATGCGGTGCGCCGGCAAACGGTGGCACGCGCATTGGAAGGCGTTCAGGAAATCCTTACCGCGTGACGCGGCGTGCGCCGCTTCCCCCGCGGGAGTGGTGTGGAATAATGGCCGTGGCAATGCGATGGCATGGTCTCAATTCGTGAGAACCGGCCACGCAATACTTCACCCGGCACGATCAATCAATCGAGGGTTCCACAATGGACGACAACAAGCGCCGCGCACTGGCTTCCGCACTCGGCCAGATCGAGAAACAGTTCGGCAAGGGCGCGGTGATGCGCATGGGCGACCGCACCGCCGAGGCCATCGACGTGGTGTCGACCGGTTCGCTCGGTCTCGACGTCGCGCTCGGCGTGGGCGGCCTGCCGCGCGGCCGCGTGGTCGAAATCTACGGGCCGGAATCCTCGGGCAAGACCACGCTCACCCTGCAGGTGATCGCGCATTGCCAGAAGAATGGTGGCACCGCCGCGTTCGTGGATGCCGAGCACGCGCTCGACCCGACCTATGCGGCCAAGCTTGGCGTCAACGTCGATGATCTTCTGGTGTCGCAGCCCGACACCGGTGAGCAGGCACTGGAAATCGCCGACATGCTGGTGCGTTCCAACGCGGTCGACGTGGTGGTGATCGACTCGGTGGCGGCGCTGACGCCCAAGGCCGAGATCGAGGGCGAGATGGGCGATTCGCATGTCGGCCTGCACGCGCGCCTGATGAGCCAGGCGCTGCGCAAGCTCACCGCCAACATCAAGCGTTCCAACACGCTGGTGATCTTCATCAACCAGATCCGCATGAAGATCGGCGTGATGTTCGGCAACCCGGAAACCACCACCGGCGGCAACGCGCTGAAGTTCTACGCCTCGGTGCGGCTCGACATCCGCCGCATCGGCGCGGTCAAGAAGGGCGAGGAAGTGATTGGTTCGCAGACCCGCGTCAAGGTGGTGAAGAACAAGGTCGCGCCGCCGTTCCGGCAGGCCGAGTTCGAAATCCTGTACGGCGAGGGCACGTCGTGGGAGGGCGAATTGATCGAGCTCGGCGTCCTCAATGACCTGGTCGAGAAGTCCGGTGCCTGGTACAGCTACGGCGGCGAGCGTATCGGCCAGGGCAAGGAAAACGCACGCCAGTATTTCAAGGACAACCCGGCTGCCGCAAAGCAGCTTGACGAAGCCTTGCGCGCCAAATTGCTGACCGGAACGCAAAAGGGCGGCGTTGCGGCGACCGAAGATGCCGAGGAAGTCGAGGCATAAGTCGCCGGGTAGCCCGGATGGAGCGAAGCGAAATCCGGGACGTCGGTGGCCAGCGATCGGTTCGGGTGGCAATGGCCGTGCACGCGGCAATGCGATGAAGCGCAAGCGTGACACGCGTGGCGACGGGCCGGAACGCAGTGCCTACGACCGCGCACTCGGCATGCTCGCTCGCCGCGAATATTCGCAGCGTGAACTGCGCGCGCGGCTGGAGCATGCCGGTTGCGATGGAGATGAGTCGACCGATGCGCTGAAGCGCCTTCACGATCAGCACTATCAGGACGACCACCGCTTCGGCGAGATGATCGTGCGGGCGCGGGTGGGGCAGGGCTACGGACCCGACCGCATACGCGCCGAATTGCGTTCGCATGGATTGGCCGATGCCGCGATCCGCGCGTTGCTGGATGCGGCGGACGCCGACTGGCTGGCGCTGGCGCGCGCGCAGCTGCGCAAGAAGTACGGGACCAGGCCCGTCGCCGGTCACGCCGAACGCGGCAAACGCGCGGCTTTCCTCCTCCGTCGCGGTTTTGCCGCCGCCACGGTTAGAATCGTCACTCATTCCGAGGTTGGCGATTCCTGCGATTGACGGCATCACTATGCGATCGTCCCTGATCGCGGCATCTGAAGCCGTGTCGCAACTGGAATGGTTACCGTAAACATGAGCGCCAGAACGGCCTTCCCTGGCCTGACTTTCAACAACAGCGGCTCCGTACGAATCGTCTTCAAGCCCGCTTCGACGGTTGGGTCAATGCTTCGTGAACTTTGTGCCATAACTACATGAAAACCGCAGAAATCCGCGCGCGCTTCCTCGAGTTCTTCAAGGATCGCGGCCACACCATCGTGCCGTCCGCGCCACTGGTGCCGGCCAACGATCCGACGCTGCTGTTCACCAACTCGGGGATGGTGCAATTCAAGAACGTGTTCCTGGGCAGCGAGAAACTGCCGTACGTGCGCGCGGCCGACGTGCAGCGCTGCCTGCGCGCCGGAGGCAAGCACAATGACCTCGATTCGGTCGGCTACACCGCGCGCCACCATACCTTCTTCGAGATGCTGGGCAACTGGTCTTTCGGCGACTACTTCAAGAAGGAAGCGATCGAGTGGGCGTGGGAATTGTTGACCCGCACGTTCGGGTTGCCGGCCGACAAGTTGTGGGTGACGGTCTACCACACCGATGACGAGGCCTACGGCATCTGGAAGGACGTCGTCGGCGTACCGCCCGGACGCATCGTGCGGATCGGCGACAACAAGGGCGCGCCGTTCGCCTCGGACAATTTCTGGCAGATGGCCGATACCGGTCCGTGTGGTCCGTGCAGCGAAATCTTCTACGACCATGGCCCGGGGATTCCGGGCGGGCCGCCCGGGTCACCCGATGAGGACGGCGACCGCTACATCGAAATCTGGAACCTGGTGTTCATGCAGTTCGACCGCGCCGAGGACGGCACGCTGTCGCCGCTGCCCGCGCCGTGCGTCGATACCGGCATGGGCCTGGAACGCCTCGCCGCGGTGCTGCAGGGCGTGCACTCCAATTACGAGATCGACCTGTTCCAGCGCCTGATCGCGGCCGCGCAAAAACTCAGCGGCTGCAAGGACCGCGAGAACAAGTCGTTGCGCGTAATCGCCGACCATATCCGCGCGTGTGCCTTCCTGATCGTGGATGGCGTGTTGCCTTCGAATGAAGGCCGCGGCTACGTGCTGCGCCGGATCATCCGGCGCGCGCTCCGTCATGGCTGGATGCTCGGCGTGCGCAGCGATTTCTTCTGGAAGATGGTGGCACCGCTGGTCGCGGAAATGGGCGAGGCGTATCCCGAGCTCGCGAAAAAGCAGGCATTTGTCGAAGAGGCCCTGCGTGCCGAGGAACACCGCTTTGGCGAAACTTTGGAACACGGCATGAAGGTGTTCGACGAGGTCGCATCGAAGTCGGGCAAGACCATTCCGGGCGAAGATGCATTCCGTTTGTACGACACCTACGGTTTCCCGGTGGACCTCACTGCCGACATCGCGCGCGAGCGCGGCATGTCGGTGGACATGGCCGGTTTCGAGCGGGCGATGGAGGCACAGCGCGAACGCGCGCGCGCGGCCAGCAAGTTCGAGAGCAAGGCACAATTGCCGGCGGAAGTGGCGAGCAAGCTTTCGCCGACTCGATTCCTTGGCTACGAAACCCTCGAAGCGAAAGGCTGCAAGGTGCTGGCGATCCTGCGCGATGGTCGCGCCGCGGAAGCGTTGCCGCCAGGCGAATCGGCCGTGGTCATCCTGGACCGCACGCCGTTCTATGCGGAATCGGGCGGGCAGGTTGGCGACACCGGTGCGCTGGAACTCGCATCGGGGCGCTTCATCGTCAGCGATACGCAGAAATTGGGCGGCCAGTTCCATGGTCACGTCGGCGAGTGGAAGGGCAGCGAACCGCTCCGCGTCGGCGAAAATGTCCTGGCGCGCGTCGATGGCGCACGCCGCCAGACCACGGTGCTGAACCATTCGGCGACGCACCTGCTGCACGCGGCGTTGCGCGAAACGCTGGGCGAGCACGTCACCCAAAAAGGGTCGCTGGTGGCGCCGGATCGGCTGCGCTTCGACTTCTCGCATTTCCAGCCGGTAAAGCCGGACGAATTGCGTCGCATCGAGGATCGAATCAACGAACAGATCCGCCGCAACGACCCGGCCGAAATCCGCCAGATGGCCTACGACGACGCGATCGCATTCGGCGCGATGGCCTTGTTCGGCGAAAAATACGGCGACGAGGTGCGGGTGCTGCGCATGGGCGACTTCTCGACCGAGTTGTGCGGCGGCACCCACGTCGCGCGTACCGGCGACATCGGCCTGTTCAAGATCGTGTCCGAATCCGGCGTTGCGGCCGGCATCCGCCGCATCGAGGCCTTTACCGGCGCAGGCGCGATGGCGTACGTGGCCGAAGAAGAGCAACGGCTCGGCGAGGTGGCAGGCTTGTTGTCGTCCGGAGCGGGTGATGTTGCCGACAAGTTGCGCCAGTTGCTGGAGCGCCAGAAGAAACTCGAGCGCGAGCTGGACGCGCTGAAGGCCAAGGCCGCCGGGGTCGCGACCGGCGATTTGGCCGCCCACGCCGTTGCGGTCGGCGACATCAAGTTGGTCGCCGCGCGGGTGGACGGCATGGACGCCAAGGCCCTGCGCGAGGCGGTCGACGCACTGAAACAGAAACTGGGCGATTGCGTGGTGCTGCTTGCTTCCGGCAGCGAAGGGAAGGCAGCGTTGGTCGGGGGCGTGCACGGGGCGGCGCTGGACCGGGTCAAGGCGGGCGATGTGGTGTCGCACGTCGCCAGGCAGATCGACGGCAAGGGTGGCGGCCGACCCGACATGGCACAGGGCGGCGGCGTGGATTCGCCGGCGCTTGATCAGGCCTTGAATGGGCTCGCCGACTGGCTTGCGCCGATGCTCGCCTGATTTCCGGCCGTGCCAATGGTCATGCCGTTTTTGACGCCTTCTGCGTTGCGTCGCCGCGGTCCGTTCAGCTATAGTCCCCACGCATCGATCGCCCCTGCATCGGTCTAATGCGGGTGATGGAGGAACCTGAACGCGCGCATGCATCCGCGCCTGTTCGCGATCGTCCTGAATTGCCGTGGTGTGCGATCCGGAGGGGAACGCACACGCGGGTATCGGGTCTAATTGATCCGAACGAATGGAGTTCCGTCATGTTGATTTTGACCCGTCGCGTAGGGGAAACCCTGATGATCGGCGACCAGGTAACGGTCACGGTGTTGGGCGTCAAAGGCAATCAGGTGCGCATCGGCATCACTGCACCCAAGGATGTCGCGGTGCACCGCGAAGAGATCTACCAGCGGATCAAGCAGGAGCACGAGGCTGCTGGGGTCGATGCGGCTGCCCGAGTCGACGAACCCGAGGGTCGCGAAGCGACCAACGGTTGATGTTCGACTGCCGTCGACGGCTTTACCCGGACCTGCTGCGCGTTTATCCTAGCCGACCGGTTTGCGCCGGTTGGGCGTTGGCGCGCGGAAATGTATCGTCGGAATGATTTCCCGCACGCGGTCTTGCACGCGGCGAGGGGTGAACATCATGGATGACGAGCGGAACCGACACCATGGATGGTTCGGAGTGGTTTGCTGAAAATTCGGAGAGATGCCCGAGAGGTCGAACGTGAGGCGTTTGCGACAGTCCGGTGGACTGTCGCGCCGAGCGTGAGGGCGAGTCATGGATGACGAGCGGAACCGACACCATGGATGGTTCGGAGTGGTTTGCTGAAAATTCGGAGAGATGCCCGAGAGGCCGAAGGGGCTCCCCTGCTAAGGGAGTATCGGGTCAAAAGCCTGATCGAGGGTTCGACAAAATCGCCGGGAGCGATTTTGGACGGCCGAAGGGCCGGCCCCGAGCGACAGCGAGGGGCGAGCATCATGGATGATGCGAGCATATCCCGAACGGGTCGCCAATCCGCTTGAACGTCTGTTGTTACACTTTGGCTTTGCACAATCAGAAAACGGAGAGATGCCCGAGAGGCCGAAGGGGCTCCCCTGCTAAGGGAGTATCGGGTCAAAAGCCTGATCGAGGGTTCGAATCCCTCTCTCTCCGCCAGTTATGCGTTGACGTGATTGCGACGACAACGGATAATTCGCGGCTCGCTTCAATGCGCCCGTAGCTCAGCTGGATAGAGTACCAGGCTACGAACTTGGTGGTCGGGAGTTCGAATCTCTCCGGGCGCGCCATTTGAAGTCCGACAACGCCAGTGACTGCAGTCACTGGCGTTGTCGTTTCTGCTTCAGAAGTTTTGCTTGAAGCGGATGCCGATCGTGCGCGGGTTGATGAAGCCCGTGTACACCTGTCCGTTCGGATAGGTCGTGGAAACGCCATGCGCGGCGCATGTCTCCGATTTGCACTCGCTGTACTTGTAAAGCTCCCCGCGCGTGTCGAAGGCGTTGTCAACGAACACATCCAGCGACCAGTTGTTTTTCTGCATGCCGGCGGAAAGGTCCACCGAGTTGTAGGAAGGCAGGTCGCCGAGCAGGCTGCGCGGAACCAGGCGCAGGTCGGTGGTGCGCTGGCCGACGTGGACCCATGCCGCCTGGACGTACGCGTCGTTGTCGCCGAGATTGAAAGAGTAGTGCGCGATCAGGTTGCCCTTGAAGTGGGGCGTGATCGGCAAGCGCGTGCCGGCGGGGGCCTCGGGCCCGTCCACCACCGCGCCGTTCTGGGGGTTGATGGATCCGGGCGGGCAATTGGTCACCGGGTTCCCGTTGCTGTCCGTGAACCCGCAATAGTTGGAGCTCAAGCGCGCCTTGTAGAACCCCACGCCTGCACTGAGGTTCAGGTTGTAGGTCGCCTGCCAGTCCAGTTGCGATTCCAGTCCATCGATCCGTGCCGAGTTGACGTTGCGGATGATCGTCAGGCCGGGCGGCACCAGGATGTTGTACTGGAAGTTGTTCCAGTTCTCGCGGAACAGCGCGCCGTTGAACGACATCCGGTTGTCGAACCAGGTGGTCTTCCAGCCCAGTTCGACGTTGGTCAGGAAGTCGGGGTGGTAGGGCGGGGTGTTGCCGGTGCGGTTGACGCCGCCCGGCCGGAAGCCTTCCGAGCGCGTGACGTACACCATCGCGGTCGGCGAGATGTTCCAGGTCAGGTTGATCTTGTGCAGCGAGCCGCTGTCCCGGGTGTTCTTGTCGAAATCCAGGCAGGGTGCGCCGAAGAAGGGCGTCTGCGAGAGGCACCCGGCCTCGCCGTAGTTCGATCCGGACGAGAAGCCCACGCTGTAACCGTAGAACCCGAGCAGATGGTCGCGGCTGCGGTAGTAGCGTTCGCCGAGTGTCAGGGTGAGTTTGTCGGGAAGGATGTCGTAGGACACTTCGCCGAACAGGGCCTTGTTGCTGTCGAAACGCATCTCGCGGGTCAGCCAGATGGTGTTCGCCCAGCCACTCACCGATAGCGAATCGGCGAGACCGTCGACCTGGTAGTCCTGCAGGATGTCGTGCTTCTGGTTCTGCGTGAATGCGCCGGCGACGAAGCGCAGCCGGTCTTCCGCGGGCGAGGCGATGCGCAGTTCGTTGCTGTTGAAGGAATACCCGTCCCGGCCGCTGATGTGCTGGGCCGGGTTGATCAGCGCGCCGTTGTTGTCCGTGAAGTATGCGCCGGATCCCCCCAGGGTGTCGTACCAGTAACCGTAGTCGGTGTAATCCGAATGCTGTTCCTGATTGCGCCGCAGGTGTCCGTACGCGTAGGTCACGTCGAAGTTGCCGATCTTGCCCTGCACGGTCAGGGCCGCCTGCCACCAGCGGTCGTTGACGCCTTCCGGATAGAAATGGCTCAAGGCGAGGTCGCCAACCACCGGATCGCTCGCGAAGTTGCCGTGGGCGATCGTTTGCTGGCCCATGACCGAGGGGCTGATGGACCAGTTGTCGTTGAGGTCGATCTTCAGTTCGGCGCGCGCGCCCTTGGTGGTGACATCGTTGTAGCGATCGTGCGCACGTGCCGGAGAACACACCAGGTTGGCCGCCGGCGTGCAGTTGCCGGCATTGCTGAGCGTGATGCCCGAGGTGGGAAACGTGACGGTGCCGGGCTTGTTGTCGATGTAGCCGGCGTCGTGCTCCCGCCATCCGACCAGCCGGATCGCCGCGCGATCGGTGATCGGAATGTTGAGCATGCCTTCGAAGGTATCGCCGATCCCGCCGTGCGACACCTGGTTGGCGCTGAGGGTGTAGTTCGCCGCGAATCCCGACGGGTCCGGCTTGTTGGTGATGATGCGCAGCGCACCGGCTTCGGCACTGGCGCCGTACAACGTTCCCTGCGGCCCCTTCAGGACTTCGACACGCGCGATGTCGTACATGTGGATGTCGACCGGGCCCTGGATCGTGGTGACCGGCTGGTCGTTGAGGTACACGCCCACGGTTGGCTGCGAGCCGGAGTGGTTGCGGTTGCTGCCGTCCGTCACGCCGCGCATGTAGATCGCGGCGAATCCGGGGCCCGCCTGCACGCCGCCGCCGCCCGACTGGAACGTCACCCCGGGCAGATACTGCACGTAGTCCTTGAAGTCCTGCACGTGCAGCGCCTGCAACTGGTCGTCGGCCAGCACGTTCATGCTTATCGGGACCTTCTGCAGGTTCTCGGTGCGCTTCTGCGCCGTCACCATCATGGTCCCGAGCGTCTTGATCTTTTCCGTCTTGGGCTTGGCCGCCTGCGCCGGTGCGGATGCCTGCGGCTGTTGCGCGGTAGCCCCGCCATCCGGTTCCGCACTTCGCGCCAGCGTCGGCGTCGCCAGCGCCATGCAGATCGCCGCCGCCAGGGGCAACCTGGTCCAACCTGCCGATTGAGTCCCCGCACCCCGCTTGCATGTGCTCATGTGCATGATCCCCAAAGTGGATGAATCCGGTCCCTCGTCTTGTCTACTCCCGGACGGGTGCCGCAGGGTGATCCTGCAGCACGGGCCCCAACGCTGCCTCCAGCGGCTGCAACCACGCCGCATAACGACGCCAGTGATCCAGCCCCTCCCGGTAGATCGGCTGGCGCACCTGCTCCGAACTCGCAGTACGTACCGGCCTGCGGTTATCGAAGAACCGCAGGCAGCCCGGCTCGAATGCCAGGCCGCAATAATCCAGGATGCGGTGTACCTCGGCTTCGGTATCCTCGACCAGACGCTCGTACTGGACGCGGCAGACCCGCCCGGGCAGCGCCCCATCGAAGTGCGCCATCAGTTCCGCGTAGTCGTGGTAGTAGCGACCGATGTCGTCGAGGCTGTAGCTGAAGTCCTGCCCGCGCGCAAAATGCTGCTTGAAGATCGAAAAGCCGCACGCCATCGGGTGGCGCCGGGCATCGATGATCTTCGCATTCGGCAAAATCAGGTGGATCAAGCCGACGTGCATGAAGTTGTTGGGCATCTTGTCGACGAAGAACGGCTTGTCCGTCTTGCGCTGGATGCGCGTGGCGGCAAGGTAGCGTTCGCCCAGTGCGCGCAACGCCCCCGCATCGAGTGTGGCCAGCGCGTGGTGGTAGGGCATCGCCGCGCCGCGCGTGGCCTGGCGGCGAAGGTCGCCGGTGAGCGTCGCGATCTCCGGCAATTCCATCGTGCCCTCGACGCGGCTGTGGCTGGCGAGGATCTGCTCGATCAGGGTCGATCCCGCGCGCGGCAAGCCGACCACGAAGATCGGATCCGGCGCCTCGCATCCGGATCCCGCGCGTTCCGCGAAGAATTCTCGCGTGTAGTGCTTGCGGATGTGCGCGACCCTGGACGCGGTCTCGTTGGCGTCGTAGGGAAGCTGCGCCCGCCGGATGGCGTTGCCACGCGCGTAATGGCGGAACGACGCCGCGAAATCTTCGGCGTCTTCCAGCGCCTTGCCCAGCGCAAACTCGAGGTGCAGTCGGTCCTCGTCGGACAAATCATTCCGCAGCAACTGTTGCTGCATCGCCTCGATGTCCTTGGCATCGAACCGGAACAGCTTCAGGTTCGCAAGGCTCCACCATGCTTCGCCGAACGAGGCTTCCAGCTCCACGCAGCGCCGATACGCAGCCACGGCTTCGTGGACGTGATCCGCGGTTTTCAGCGCGTGGCCCTGGCTCAACCGCAGCTTGACCGCGTCCGGGTGGTCCCGGACGAGTTCGCGGTAGAGCGCGAGCGCTTCGTCGTAGTTGCCGATCCTGCACAGCACCGCGGCTTTGAGGTTCAGGCAACCCGCGTGCGTCGGGTCGCGTTGCAGTACCCGCGCGATTTCGGCCAGTGCATCCGCGGGCCGGTTGCAGCGGTGCAGGACCAGCGCGTAGTTCCAGCGCGCCTCGATGAATTCGGGCGCGAGTTCCAGGCAGCGTTCCAGCAGGTGCGTTGCGTCTTCGTTGCGCTCGAGGCGCGCCGCCACCTCGGCCAGCATGCGTATCGCGACGACATCGGTGGGCGCTTGCCGCAGGCGTTCGCGCAGCAGCGCTTCCGCTTGCGGGATGCGGTCCGCGAGCATGGCGTCGGCGGCAGCCAGCAATTCCGGATCGCGCGTGGAATGGTGTACATGGTCGAGGTACGCGGCGCGGGCGGGTTCGCGCTCGCCTTCCTCCCACAGCGCATCGCCCAGCAACCGCCATGCCTGCGGCAGATCGGGGTTCGCCTGTACCGCGCGGCGCAGCGCGGCGATGGCGTCGCGACCACGCCCGGACCGCAACAGTGCCTGGCCGAAATCGAACTGGATCAAGGGCTGATCGGGATGGGCTTTCGCAAGCCGCCAGAGAAGCGCAACGGCTTCCGAAAGATTGCCCAGTTGCGAATGCGCGGCCGCCAGCCATTGCAGGGCAGCCGGATGTCCGGGAACAACCTGCAGCACTTCATCGAGTTGCCGGATGGCCAACGCCGGGTCGGATCCAAGCAGCCGTTTGGCGTGCGCCAGCGCCTGTTGCAGGGAGCCCGTTGCTTCTGCCGTGTCCGCCGCAGTCCGCTGCGAGGGCGGCAACGGGCTTGCTGTTTCGACGCGTGCACTCGGCATGGTGTGGGCGGCCTGGCCGCGTGGCCGCGGCGGCCGGAGTCTATCAGCAAACCCGATGCCCCTGGCAACCAGTTTCGTCAATGCGATGCCGCATCCGTCGCATTGCTGCCCGACAAGTCGCGCTGCAGTGCCGACGGGCACCGTGCATCCAGGATGCCGCGTGGACCTGTCGCAAGGCGCGGCTACACTGCGGACGTCCGGTTGGCCATGCCGTCATGCGCAAGCACGCCGCCAGACCGGACCCGAGCCCATGCGAGTGACGCCGCCATGCCTGCCGACACCGTTGCCCCCGACCTCGAACACGCCCACGCGATGTCGCCCCGCTACTACTCGGGCGAGGCCACGCTCGCGCTCGAACGACGCGCAGTGTTCGCGCGCAGCTGGCAACTGGTGGCGCATCGCGAACAACTTGCCGAGCCCGGCGACCATGTGGTCGGGCAGGTTGCAGGTGTGCCGATCCTGTTGGTGCGTGGGCAGGACGGCGTGTTGCGCGGTTTTCCGAACATCTGCCGCCACCGCGGCGGGCCGCTGGCCTTGTGCAATGGCAAGGGCCTCAAGAGCCTGTGCTGCAAATACCACGGTTGGACCTACAACCTCGACGGGCAATTGCGCGCCGCGACGGAAATGCAGGACGCTTGCGACTTCACGGTCGCGGACATCCGCCTGCCGCCGCTCGCGGTGCACGAATGGCAGGGGCTGGTGTTCGTGGCACTGGAAGCCGACGTGCCGCGGTTCGATGCGGTGTACGGCGGCATCGCCGAACGCATCGCGCCGATCGACCTGTCGGCGATGGAATATTTCCGGCGCGTCAACTACGAGATGCAGTGCAACTGGAAGATCTACGTCGAGAACTACGTCGAGGGCTACCACCTGCCGCATGTGCACCCCGGATTGTCCAGGGCCCTCGACTACCGCAGCTACCACACCGAATTGTTCGAGTGGCATTCGCTGCAAAGCTCGCCGTTGCGCGACAGTGGCGTCGGCTACGGCGCGGGCGAGGCGTTCTACTACTTCATTTACCCGAACGTGATGTTGAACATCACGCCGGGACGGCTGCAAACCAATGTCATCCTGCCGTTGGGCCCGGACCGCTGCCGGGTGGTGTTCGACTATTACTACACACGGGACCAGGGCACCCAGTCGCGGATCGAAGGCGACCAGTCGTTCAGCGACGAGGTGCAGGGCGAGGACGCCGGCATCTGCGAGGCGGTGCAGAAGGGATTGGCGTCGGGGTACTACATCCCGGGCCGATTGAATCCCAAGCGCGAAAGCGGCGTCTGGCATTTCCAGAACCTGATGCGCGCGGCCTACGACCGCGCGGCCACCACCGCGGAAAGCGCGGGATGAGGGAGCCGCGTTACGACATCCTGTTCACGCCGGTGCAGATCGGGCCCGTTGTCGCGAAAAACCGCTTCTACCAGGTGCCGCACTGCAACGGCATGGGCCATGCCATGCCGCTGGCGCACGCGGCGATGCGCGAGGTCAAGGCCGAAGGCGGTTGGGCGGTGGTCGCGACCGAGGAGTGCGAGATCCACCCGAGCAGTGACCTCACGCCCTATGTCGAGGCGCGGCTGTGGGACGATCGCGATATTCCCGCGCTGGCGCTGATGTGCGACAAGGTGCATGCACACGGTGCACTGGCCGCGCTGGAGCTGACCCACAACGGGCCGGTCGCGTCCAACCTGTATTCGCGCGAAGTGCTGCTGGCGCCGTCCCACCAGCCGGCCAAGTACGGCTATCCGTCGCAGGCGCGGGCGATGACATTGCACGACATCCGCGAATACCGGCGCTGGCATCGCGAGGCCGCACTGCGCGGCAAGCGTGCCGGCATGGACATCATCTACGTGTATGCCGCGCACGACATCTCGCTCGCGATGCATTTCCTGCAGCGTCGCCGCAACCAGCGCAGCGACGAATACGGCGGGTCGCTCGAAAACCGCGTGCGCTTGCTGCGCGAGTTGCTGGAAGACACGAAAGATGCAGTGGGCGATCGCTGCGCGGTCGCGCTGCGCTTCGCGACCGAGGAATTTCTGGGCCCGCAAGGCGTGGAACTCGCGGAGGCCCAGGACATCGTGGGCATGCTGGCCGAATTGCCAGACCTGTGGGACGTGAACGTCGCGGCCTGGTACAACGACTCGGTACCCTCGCGTTTCGCGAAAGAGGGTGCGCAGGAACCATTCGTCGCGTTCGTGAAAAAGCTCACCAGCAAGCCGGTGGTGGGGGTCGGCCGCTTCACCTCGCCCGACAGCATGGTGTCGCAGATCAGGCGTGGCGTACTGGACCTGATCGGCTGCGCGCGCCCGTCGATCGCCGACCCGTTCCTGCCGCGCAAGATCGAGGAAGGTCGCAACGACGACATCCGCGAATGCATCGGCTGCAACATCTGCGTGTCGGGCGACAACACGATCTCGCCGATCCGTTGCACGCAAAATCCGAGCATGGGCGAGGAGTGGCGCAAGGGCTGGCATCCCGAGCGCATCGCACCAGCGCGTTCCGCCGCGCGCGTGCTGGTGGTCGGTGCGGGTCCGGCAGGGCTGGAGGCCGCCCGCGCGTTGGGGCAACGCGGTTACGCCGTGACCCTTGCGGAAGCACGCAAGGAACTGGGTGGACGCGTGACCCGCGAGTCGCGTTTGCCGGGCCTTGCCGAATGGGCGCGGGTGCGCGACTGGCGTGTCGGCCAGATCGGGAAACTTCCCGACGTCGAGGTGTATCGCGATTCCGCGCTGACGTGCCAGGACGTGCTCGACTTCGACGCGCAGCACGTGGTGCTTGCCACCGGCTGCCACTGGCGTCGCGACGGCTACGGCCGCAGCAACGGTTCGGCGATCCCGGGGTTCGTCGACAACCCGCGGGTCTTCACCCTCGACGACTTGCTGGATGGGAGGGTGCCCGAAGGCCGCGTGGTGGTGTTCGACGACGACGGTTTCTACTACGGCAGCGTGGCCGCGGAGTTGCTGCATGGCCAGGGTTGCGAAGTCGCGTTGGTCACTCCGGACGATGTCATCGCGCCGTGGAGCCAGCACACGCTTGATTATCGACACATCCGCAAGCGCATGGCCGGGCTCGGGGTCGAGGCGATGGTGTCGCAGAACATCGTGGACTTCGCCGGTGCGGAGCTCGTGATCGAAGATGTCTGGTCCGGGGCGCGCCGTGCGCTGGCGTGCGATGCGCTGGTGACAGTCACGGCACGACTACCCGACGATGGCCTGTATCGGGAATTGCTCCGGCGCGATGCGGATTGGCTCGCCGCGGGCATCCGTTCGCTGCGTTGCATCGGCGATGCGGAAGCCCCGGGGCTGATCGCGCATGCGGTGTATGCGGGGCACCGCTACGCGCGCGAACTGGAAGAACCCCGCACGGATGATGTGCCGTTCAAGCGGCATTTCCATGCCGCACGCGCCGAGGTGGGTTCCTGACGCCGCCCACGAAGGGTGTCGAAACAGTGCAAGAAAGCACCGTTTCAATGGGCCGGATCCGGGCGGCAGCGATGCGAAGGCGCGTCCCAACGTTGACCCGTCAGTCCGCGCGACCGTACCATTGCAAACCTGTCGCCGTGTTTTTCCGGCGATGTTTCGGGGTATAGCTCAGTCTGGTAGAGCGCCAGCTTTGGGAGCTGGATGTCGGGGGTTCGAATCCCTCTGCCCCGACCAATGACGAAATCGGGCCCTTGCGGCCGGTTTTTGCCATTGGTCTTGGTGAGAGTGAGAACTGGCGCCTTTGCAGGAAGGCGCCGTTCGACTGCGCATTGTCGCGATTTGTCTGTCCAGAACGCACATCCCTGTGCTGACTTTCCACGACAGCCGTTTCGTCCATGAATTTTCTGGCGCGCCTGAGTGGCTGCATGCGCGGCGAGTTGATTGGCGCGCCCGACTGGAATCGAACCAGCAACCGTCGGCTTAGAAGGCCGATGCTCTATCCAATTGAGCTACGGGCGCACGTACACCTACCTTCCCGAATCAACCATCCATGGTGCGAACGTCCAGTCGGCATCCATGCCTCCTCCTCACGCTCGGCGCGACAGTCCACAGGACTGTCGCGAGCGCCTCGCGTTCGACCAATTGAGCTACGGGCGCAATGAGGCAGATTCTCGCATTGAACGCGCCGTGGTGCGAATCCCGGATGCATGGCTGCTGCGCGAGCTCCGTTGGTAGACGAGGCAAACAGCCTTCCCTGGCGCAATGATCCAGTCGGCATCCCTGCCTCCTCCTCACCCGCGGCGCGACAGTCCCCTGGACTGTCGCAAACGCCGCATGTTCGACCAGTCGGGCGCGCCATCGTGTTGCCGCTGCATCATTCCGCAGCATGGAGTAGCATCGAAACTCCTGCGTTTCCGAAGCACGGGAGGTGGCCATGCGGTTCATCTATGCGTTGGTTTTCTGGATGATCGTCGCGATCATCGCCTACTTCGTTGTCGCCTTCACCGGCACGTACCAGGTGGGAGCGGACGTCCCGCACTGGGGCATCACGAGGCACGCGATCGATTTCCTGCGCGATCACACGACCGAACGCCGCGCGGCCGAGATCAAGCCGCCACCGCTGGACGATCCTGCGCTGGTCAAGCTGGGCGCCGAGCACTACGCCGAGATGTGCACGGGCTGCCATCTTGCGCCCGGCATGGGCCACTCCGAACTGCGCGACGGCCTGTATCCGCAGCCGCCGGATCTAACCCGGTTCGCACCGGATCCCGCCGAGGCGTTCTGGATCATCAAGCATGGCCTGAAGATGACCGCGATGCCGGCATGGGGGGCGACCCACGATGACCACACGATCTGGGCAATGGTGGCGTACCTGCAGAAGCAGCCCCGCATGAGCGCCGCCGAGTACCAGTCGCTCACCGCGAATGCCTCGGGCATGGAAGGACACGAGGCAGTTCCGGCACCTGCCGCGTCGGTGCCGATGCCGGCGCCGGTCGCGACCGCCGCTGCACCTGTGTCGGCATCCAGCGCGCACTGATTCCGGATATGGCCGGAACTGCCTGGCCGGTTGCCCCGCGCAACCGGGTTCCGGGTGCTTCGTGAAAACCCTTGACTCTTGACCATGGTCGAGGGTTTAGACTATGCGCATGGACACATCCGTCAACCCGCAAACCCCACGTCACATCACCATTGGCGCCGTCGCGCGCCGCGCCGGTGTCGGCATCGACACCATCCGCTACTACGAACGCGAAAACCTGTTGCCGCCCCCGCGCCGGCGCGCATCCGGCTACCGCGATTACGGCCCGGACGTGGTCGAGCGATTGCGCTTCATCCGCCGCGCCAAGGATCTCGGCTTCACGCTGCAGGAAATCCGCGAATTGCTGACACTTTCCACCGACCGCGAGCGCGGTGTGAAAAGCGTCAAGCAACGCGCCGAGGCGCGGCTCGGCGAAGTCGAACAACGTATCCGTGAGCTGCAACGCGTGAAACGGGGCCTGAAACAGTTGATCGACGCCTGCCCGGGCCACGGCGCGCTCGAGCATTGTCCGATCCTGCGCGCACTGGGCGGGGAGGAGGGCGCATGAACATGCACGACCATCACGCGCACGAACACGCGCACGGCGCCGACGACCGCCACCAGGATGACGGCCATCGCGTCACCGACCCGGTCTGCGGCATGACGGTCGATCCGCATACCGCGAAACATCGGGCCGAGCATGCGGGCCGCACGTACCATTTCTGCTCGGCGCGCTGTCGCGAGAAGTTTCTTGCCGAACCGGCGCGCTGGCTCGGCGAGGCGCGTGCGGAGGCCACGCCGCAGCCCGCCGGCACGATCTACACCTGCCCGATGCACCCCGAGATCAGGCAGGACGGCCCCGGGCATTGCCCGAAATGCGGCATGGCGCTGGAGCCGTTGTTGCCCGCCGCCGGGGTGGACGATGACAGCGACTTGCGCGCATTGAGCCGGCGTTTCTGGATACTGGTCGCGTTGACGATCCCGGTGTTCGTGCTGGCCATGGGGCCACACTTGTTCGGCTGGCAACTTCCGTCACCCTGGAACGCGATAGCAGGCTGGATCGAAGCGGTGCTCGCGAGCGTCGTCGTGCTGTGGGGCGGGGCGCCGTTCTTCGTGCGCGGTTGGCGCTCGCTGAAGCCGTGGTCGCCCAACATGTACACGCTGATCGCGCTGGGTACCGGCGTCGCGTGGTTGTACAGCGCCGTCGCGTTCCTGTTGCCGGAGCTGTTCCCGGCAGGCATGCGCGACATGCACGGCCGGGTCGGCGTGTATTTCGAATCGGCCGCGGTGATCGTCACGCTGGTGACGATGGGCGATTGGCTGGAGCTGCGTGCGCGCCGGCGTACCGGTTCCGCGATCCGTGCATTGCTGGACCTCGCGCCGAAAACCGCGCGCCGGATCGGCGCGGACGGCAGCGAAGCGGACGTGCCGCTGGAGCATGTGCACGCAGGCGACAGGTTGCGCGTGCGCCCCGGCGAGAAGGTCCCGGTCGATGGCGTGGTGCTCGACGGCGCGAGCCACGTCGACGAATCGATGCTGACCGGCGAGCCGCTGGCGGTCGCGAAAGGCGAGGGCGACAAGCTGACCGGCGGGACCGTCAACCAGGACGGGGCGCTGACCATGCGCGCGGACAAGGTTGGCGCGGCGACGATGCTGGCGCGCATCGTGGCGCTGGTGGCCGAGGCACAACGCAGCAAGGCGCCGCTGCAGCGCGTGGTCGACCGCGTTGCGGCATGGTTCGTGCCTGCCGTGGTCGTGGTGGCGGTGCTCGCGTTTGTCGTCTGGGCCGCGGTGGGGCCCGATCCGAAGTTTCCGCACGCACTGATCGCGGCGGTGTCGGTGCTGATCATCGCCTGTCCGTGCGCGCTGGGCCTGGCGACGCCGATCTCGATCATGGTCGCCAGCGGACGCGGCGCGCAGATGGGCGTGCTGTTCCGCGACGCAGCCGCGATCGAGGCATTGCGCGAGGTCGACGTGTTGCTGGTGGACAAGACCGGCACCCTGACCGAGGGCAAGCCTTCGCTGCAAGCGGTGGAAACGTTCGGTGGTTTGGGCGAAACGGATGCACTGCGTTGGGCGGCGGCGCTGGAGCGTCCCAGCGAACACCCCCTGGCACGCGCGATCGTGTCCGCGGCCGAGACTCGCGGCGTCACCGTGCCGCAGGTGCAGGACTTCCGGACGCTGACCGGACGCGGCGTGACGGGCAGCGTGGAAGGCCGCGCCGTCGCGCTCGGCAACGCAAAGCTGCTGGGCGAGATGGGACTATTGGTCGATGCCGGGCAGGCAGCCCGTGCGGACGTGTTGCGCGGCGAGGGGGCGACGGTGATGTATCTCGTGGCCGATGGGCGCGTCATTGCGCTGCTGGCAGTCGCCGATCGCATCAAGCACGACACCCCGTCGGCGCTTGCCGCGCTGCGTGCCGAGGGCATGCGCATCGTGCTCGCGACCGGCGACAACCCGGTCACCGCGCGGTCGGTCGCACGCAACCTCGGCATCGACGAAATCCACGCCGACGTGTCGCCGTCCGACAAGGCCGACGTGGTCGCAGCGTTGCAGCGCGACGGCCACAAGGTGGCGATGGCGGGCGACGGCATCAACGATGCGCCGGCGCTGGCCGCGGCGGAAGTCGGCATCGCGATGGGTACCGGCACCGACGTGGCGATGGAAAGCGCGGCAGTGACGCTGGTGCGCGGCGATTTGTCGGGCATCGTGCGCGCGCGCGCGTTGTCGCGCGCCACGGTGCGCAACATCCACCAGAACCTGTTCTTCGCGTTCGTCTACAACGTCGTGGGCATCCCGATCGCGGCCGGGGTGTTGTATCCCGCGTTCGGGATCGTGTTGTCGCCGATGATCGCGGCATTGGCGATGAGCCTGTCGTCGGTATCGGTGGTCACGAATGCATTGCGCTTGCGCGGCGTGCGATTGCCGGCCGGCGATCACGTATGATCGGAGGTTCGCAACGAGGAGAACGACCATGCGCAGGTTCCTGATCGGGTCCACCCTTGCCGTGCTTGCCGCAATGGCCATGGCCGCCGCGGCCGCCCTGCCGGTACACAAGGCGCCCGCGGATGCGCGGGTGTACATCATCAGTCCCGCGGACGGCGCCACCGTCGGCCGCGACGTCACGGTGCGGTTCGGGCTTTCCGGCATGGGCGTGGCACCCGCCGGCGTCGAGAGGGAGCACACCGGGCATCATCATTTGCTGATCGACGTGGCGACGCTTCCGGCGGCAGGCCAGCCGATCCCGAACGACGAACACCACATGCATTTCGGTGGCGGCCAGACCGAGACGGTGTTGCATCTCGCGCCCGGCACGCACACCCTGCAACTGGAACTGGGCGACGCCAATCACGTGCCGTTCGATCCGCCGGTGGTGTCCAGCAAGATCACCATCCACGTGAAATGAAAAAAACCGCGCGGATCGCTCCGCACGGCTCGGAAATCGAAACGACGTTGGTAAAGGTCAGCGCGCGAACAGCGGCTTGTTGAGGGCCGCGATCAGGCGCTTTCCGCGAGACGGAGCGGGGGCTTCATCCTCGGCTTTCGCCACGGAAGCGGCCTTGATGCGCCCGGCCGCGAAGCTGGCATTGACGTAGTCCACGACCTCGTCGTAGGGCATGCCGGATGCCGCCACGATGGCGTCGATGGTGGCGGCTTCCTTCAGCATTTCCTTGGCGATGCGGAAGTGCTTGGGGTACTCGCGCTCGGTTTCCGGCCAGCGTGACAATTTGTAACGTTCACTGCGGTTCAACTTGCGGCTGAGGATGCCCGGCGTCGCGATCAGGCCGGCGTACCAGCGCAGGCGTTCCAGCGGTTGCGCTGGGTAGGTGGCACGCGCGTTCTTCATCGCCTCGGAATAGATCGGTGTCCATGCGGAAGCGGGCTGCTCCAGCAGGGCCGCCAGCGGCTTCAGGGACGTGGACTCGAAGTGGTACGCGTTGTTCTCGGGGTCCACCACCAGTTCCGCGCCGTCCGGGCCGACCAGCTTGCGTGCGCTGGAGAAGGTGCCCTGGTCGAGCGACCAGGCCAGCGCCTCGGCCGCATTGACGGGGCCGACCAGCACGGGCTCGGCGATCGGCTCGGGTTTCGGGGTTTCCACGCCGGGCAACTCCACGTCCAGCAGTGCGGGCTCGGGATGCGCGCCCGACAGCCAGGCTTCGAGCCCCGCTGCCGTGGTGCGCGACGGGTTGGCGATTGCTTGTTCCGAATCGAATGTCATGTCTGCGTTACCTTGCATGTCGGCTTACCCTCGTTGAATCCAACACGACCGTGGCCGGGATCGATGCAACGTGTCTCGATCCGGAAGGTGCAATGCGCGTGCCAGTGTACGCAGCAACCGCTGTCAACACCTGTGTCGCGACGTAAACATTGGTTACGGGCCTGGTGGAAAGTCAGGGCGAAGCCAGGCGCTTGCGCGATGCAGGTGGCATCGCGTGCCTGGCGAAGCGCCCGGCCAGGGACGGCCGGGCTGGCTGGCGCCCGCACGATGAACGATCAGGCCGTTGCCGGCTCCGCGGGCTGTCGCGCCTGCATGGCCCACAGGGCGGCGTAGCGACCGCCGCGCGCCAGCAGTTCGGCGTGGGTGCCGGTCTCGACCACGCGGCCGCGGTCGAGCACCAGGATGCGGTCGGCGTCGACGATGGTGGAAAGCCGGTGCGCGACGATCAGGGTGGTGCGTCCACGCGCGATTTCCGACAATTCCGCCTGGATGATCTTTTCGGTGCGGGTGTCGAGCGCGCTGGTCGCCTCGTCGAATACCAGGATCGCCGGATGCTTCAACAACGCGCGCGCGATCGCGACGCGCTGCTTCTCGCCGCCGGAAAGCTTCAGGCCGCGTTCGCCGACGGTGGTTGCGTAACCCTGCGGCAACGACGTGACGAAATCGTGGATGTGCGCGGCGCGCGCGGCGGCTTCCACTTCCTCGCGGGTCGCGCCGGTGCGGCCGTAGGCGATGTTGTAGTAGATGGTGTCGTTGAACAGCACGGTGTCCTGCGGCACGATCCCGATCGCCGCGCGCAGCGATTCCTGCGTGACGTCGCGGATATCCTGGCCGTCGATGGTGATGCGCCCGCCCGTGACGTCGTAGAAGCGGAACAGTAGGCGCGACAGCGTGGATTTGCCGGCGCCGGTTTCGCCGACCACGGCCAGCGTCTGGCCGGGCGGGATGGTGAAGTCGATGTCGTCGAGGATCGCGCGGTCCGGGTTGTAGCGGAACGACACGTGCTCGAAGCGCACTTCGCCGCCGCGTGCCACCAGGGGCTTCGCACCCGGCGCGTCCTGCACCTCGGCGTGTTCGTCGAGCAGGCCGAACATGTGTTCCATGTCGATCACGCCCTGCTTGATCTGGCGCCAGGTGAACCCGAGCATGTTGAGCGGGATCGCCAATTGCAACAGCCAGCCGTTGACCATCACGATGTCGCCGACCGACAACTTGTGCGCGACCACGCCCATCGCCGCCATCGCCATCAACGCGGTGAGGCCGACCGCGATCACCAGCGCCTGGGCGCCGTTCAATACGGCGAGCGACGATTCGGTCTTGACCGCGGCGTCCTCGTAGCGGCGCAGGTCGGCGTCGTAACGTTCGGCTTCGAAGCTTTCGTTGCCGAAGTACTTGACCGTCTCGTAATTGAGCAGGCTGTCCACGGCGCGCGCGTTGGCGGTGCTTTCGGCCTCGTTCATCGCCCGCACGCCGGCGGTGCGCCATTCGGTGATCCAGATCGTCACGGCGATGTACAGCAGCATCGTTGCCAGCGTGATCACGGCGTAGCGCCAGTCGAAGTGCTGCAACAGCAGCGCGATGACGACGACGATCTCGAACAGGGTGGGGATGATGTTGAACACCACCCAGCCGAGCAGGTTGTACACGCCGCGGGTGCCGCGCGAGATGTCGCGCCCGATTCCCCCGGTATGGCGGTCGAGGTGGAAGCGCAACGAAAGCTCGTGCAGGTGCCGGAACGCGTCGAGCCCGGAGGCGCGCATCGCGCGCTGGCTGACGCGTTCGAATACGGTGTCGCGCAGTTGCCCGAACAGCGCGCCGATCAGGCGCAGCACGCCATACAGCGCGATCAATGCGATCGGGACCGTCAGCATCGCGATACGCGGATCGAGGTGGTCGACGATGTCCTTGAACGCCACCGGCACCCACACGGTGGCAACCTTGGCGATCACCAGGAACGCGGCGGCGACGAACATCCGGCCCGGATAGCGGCGCACGTACGGCCACAACATCGCAATGGCGCGCCGTTCGCGGGCAGGCCTGTTGTTGGATTCAACCATCGCAGGATGATGGGGGCGGGGTGGCGCGGGTTCCAGTGCCGGTACAATTCACGTTTTGTCCCGACCCGCCATCGCCATGACGTTCCGCACCCGCTTCGCGCCCAGTCCCACCGGCTTCCTGCACATCGGCGGCGCGCGCACTGCGTTGTATTGCTGGCTGGAGGCGCGCCACCGCGGCGGGCAGTTCATCCTGCGCATCGAAGACACCGATCGCGAGCGTTCCACCGACGCGGCGGTGCAGGCGATCCTCGACGGCATGCATTGGCTGGGCCTCGATCCGGACGAAGGCCCGTTCTACCAGACCCGACGCATGGATCGTTACCGCGAGGTCGCGCAACAACTGCACAACGCCGGCAAGGCGTATTGGGCCTACGAATCGAAGGATGAGCTGGACGCCACGCGCGAGGCGATGAAGGAACGCGGCGAGAAGCCGCGCTACGACGGCCGCGCGCGCGATCAGAACCTGCCGTACCGCGACGATCCGAACCGGGTGCTGCGCTTCCGCAACCCGCAAACCGGCAGCGTGGTGTTCGAGGACAAGGTGAAAGGCCGGATCGAGATCGCCAACGCCGAACTCGACGACTTCGTGATGCTGCGCTCGGACGGATTTCCCACCTACAACTTCGCGGTGGTGGTCGACGACGTCGACATGGGCATCACCGAGGTGATCCGCGGCGACGACCATGTCAACAACACGCCACGCCAGATCAACCTTTACGAAGCGCTGGGCAAGCCGGTGCCGACCTTCGCGCACCTGCCGATGATCCTGGGCCCGGACGGGCAAAAACTCTCGAAGCGCCACGGTGCGGTCGGGGTGATGCAGTACCGCGAGGATGGCTACCTGCCGCACGCGCTGTTGAATTACCTGGTTCGGCTCGGCTGGTCGCACGGCGACCAGGAAATCTTCTCGATCGAGGAAATGATCGACCTGTTCGACATCGCCCACGTCAACCGTTCCGCCGCGCGCTTCGACTTCGCCAAACTCGGTTGGCTCAACCAGCATTACCTGAAGGAAGGCGATCCGCAGGAACTCGGCAAGGAACTGGCGTGGCATCTGCAACGCCTCGGCCTGGATGTTGCGCAAGGTCCCGATCCCGCCGAGGTGGTGGTGGCGCTGCGCGAGCGCGTGCAGACCTTGAAGGCGATGGCCGAACAGGCGCGCATCTGGTACGCGCCGATCGAAACATGGGACGACAAGGCGGTGAAGAAGCATTTGCAGGCCGACGGTGCCGGCGACGTGCTGCGTGCGATGCATGCGAAGCTCGCGGCATTGCCGACGTGGAAGCCCGCCGACATCCACGCGCTGGTCGCCGAAGTGGCCACCGAGCGCGGCATCGGCATGGGCAAGGTCGCGCAACCGTTGCGCGTGGCCATGACCGGCACGGCGGTATCGCCGTCGATCGAGGATACGGTTTATCTTGCTGGCCGCGATGTCGCGCTGAAACGCATCGATGATGCGATAGTGCGCGCGATCGGGTAGTCCGCGTTTTCGTCGGCCTCGAACCTCGTTGGCTCAGCGCTGGGCCTTTCAACGGCCGTCAGGTTGGCGATCCTGTCGCCGTGACGGTTGTTGCTGCGTTGCAGGCAGGCGCAGAATTCGCCACCCGCGCCGGTCGGTCCATCCGTGATGCCAAGTTCGAGCAGGCCGAGATCGCGCAGGTCGCCGATGATCAGCCGGAAGCTCTCCGGGGTGAAACGCCAGTTGTGCACGTCGACGTAAGCGTCGTCGGTCTGCGCGTGGCGCCAGGAATCGCGGGCGCCTTCCAGCGTGTGGACCAGTTGCATCGCTCCCGGCGCGCGCCGATGCCACGAGAGGACACGATGGCGGCCTTTTCCGACCGCATTGGCGAAGTGATCGAACACGCGTCCGGGCGACGGGCGGGTTCGGCCGAATTGGTGGGCGTCGAGCACGTCCCCGGTCGAGGTCAGGCTCTGGAAATGATCGAAGCAGTAGCGCTTGTCCGGGACAACCAGGATCAACCGTCCCGACTCTTGCAGCAATGCCTGGCAGTCGCCCAGGAAACCCACCAGGTCGGGTGTGTGTTCGATCACGTGGCTGGCGATGATCCAGTCGTAACACCCTCGTCGTCCGACCGTTTCGGGCAGCGATTCGCCCCGCCAGATGAAATCCACGTCCTCGATGTGGTCGATGTCCACGCCGGCGTTCCGGTACTTCGTGCGCAGGTCCTGCGCCGAGGCGTGGTCCAGGATTTCGACATTGAATCCTTCGGTTTTCGGCGCCAGCGGGCTGTGGCTGGGCCCGATTTCCAGGCCGGGGCCGGCCTTGGGCGCGTACCGGGCCACGAAGCGTTGGCGCAATGGCGGGCGTCGCAACCCGTGCCGGATGATGCCGCCGATGCCTTCGCGCATCCACAGCGCGTACAGCCGACGGTAGGCGTTTTGCATCATCGCGGTTGCGGGCCATGTCCGTGGGCAAGCGCGGGAGTATGGCGCATTTTCGCTTGCGGCAGTGGCTGGCTTGGCGTGTCGGCGCATCCGCGACGGTCAGATCCGCCATCGGCAATGCGGGCGCTGTACGCTTCCCCGGTCCCGAACCCCTTCATCGCGATGAACGAGTTGCTGCACAAGATCCTGCAGGGCGTCGATCCGGCCGCGCCGGGTGCATTCTGGAAGCTGCTGCGCAACATGCTGGCGTTGGTGCCGTGGTGGCCGCTGATCTGGTTCACGATCGCGTGCACAGTGATCGGTGCGGCGATCGGATGGTGGCGCGGCAGGATCGGGCTCGGCATCGCGCTCGGACTGGTGGTGGGACCGATCGGATGGGCGGCGTTGTGGGCGTTGCCGCCGGGACGCTACGGCCCCGCGCGGCAACGGGCGCTTGACCGCGCGGCCAAGCTCGATCGACCTGCATGACGCGCATTCGTGCTTGGATTGTGCGTGGATCGTCCCCATCTGCAAGCTGACGCGTGTTGCTGCGCGAGCGCTAGAATGCAGCCATGGCCACGGCCCGCAAGCATGTCCATCATCATCACCACGACGCCGCAGGCATCGTGCGCGAAGTCGAGCGAGAATGCACGTCACGTGGCTTGCGGTTGACGCCGCTGCGGCGCGAGGTGCTGGGCCTCGTCGCCGCGGCACGCAAACCGGTCAAGGCCTATGACCTGCTGGAATCGCTGCGCGACAGCCACGCCGGCGCCGCGCCGCCCACGGTGTATCGCGCGCTCGATTTCCTGCTCGAAAACGGATTCATCCACAAGCTGGAATCGATCAACTCGTTCGTGTTCTGCCAGCACCCCGCCGAAGCACACCAGGTACCATTCCTGATCTGCGACGTATGCGAAGGTGCCACCGAGCTGTGCGATGAAGGTGCGATTGCGCAGATGATCAAGCAGCAGGCGCGTGGGTTCGGTTTCCGCGCCAAGGCCCAGACGCTGGAAGTGCACGGCGTCTGCAAGGGCTGCCTCGCGGCTTGAAATTCCGGCTCGTCTTCCGGGCAAGGCTTCGCATTAGCGCGCGTAGGCCCCGAACGGGCGGTCCGGTTGCTTGTGCAGGAGTTCGAGCAGGCGGCTTCGCGGTTGCGTGCGCGGTGTCTCCCCACGCCTGCGTCGCGGATTTCACGTACCGACCCGCCGGTGTTCCGGGCGGCTCCGGTTTCATCCACGCATCGTTCCCGATGATCCAGGCTGCATGACCAATGACATGTTGCCGTCGTGTATTGATATGTTATAACATTACAAAACTTCCAGACAGCGATGGTGTCCCAGCAATGCAACCCAAGCCGATTCCCTTCGCGGTGGCCGCCGTCCTGTGTGCCGTGATGCTGCCTGCCCGCGATGCGCGTGCGCTGCCGGCCACGACGACTGCGCCGTCGGCGGCGAGCGCGGACAGCGGCGATGCCCCCGCCGGTAGTTCCGGATCGCAACCGGTGACCCTGGACACCGTGCACGTGAATGCGACGCTCGACCGGGCGCGCAATGGCCTGTCTCCTTCGACGGGCAGCAGCGAGTACGTGATCGATCGCCAGGCGATCGCGCAACTGCCGCTCGGCGCTTCCACGCCCCTGAACCAGGTGGTCCTGCAGGCACCGGGCGTGGTGCAGGATTCGTTCGGCCAACTGCACGTGCGCGGCGATCACGCCAACCTGCAGTACCGCATCAATGGCGTGATGTTGCCCGAGTCCATTTCCGGCTTCGGGCAATCGCTGGACACGCGCATGATCGAAAGCGTGAAGCTGCTCGACGGCGCATTGCCCGCGCAATACGGCGAGCGCACCGCGGCCGTGGTCGACATTACCACCCGGAACCGCGCGCAAGCGGGCAACGGCGGTGACGTCGGCATCACCGGCGGCTCGTTCGGCACCCTCAACCCGTTCGCGTCGACGTGGGGATCGAGTGGACGCTGGAGCTGGTTCCTGACCGCCAATTACCTGCAGAACGACGCCGGCATCGAGAACCCCACGTCCAGCCGCAACCCGGTCCACGACCGCACCCATCAGGTCAAGGGTTTCGGCGACATTTCGTATCTGGTCAACGACAGCACGCGCCTGGGTTTCATGTTTGGCGTCACCAACAACCGCTTCCAGATTCCGAACAACCCGAACCAGCAACCCGAGTTCGGTTATCTCGACCAGACCGATTTCAATTCGGCCGACCTCGACGAACGCCAGAAAGAGAGCACCCGCTTCGGCACGCTGTCCCTGCAGGGCAAAATCGCGGGCACGACCGACTACCAGGTGTCGGTGGGCCAGCGCTACAGCTACATCGGCTTCGATCCCGATTTCATCGGCGACCTGATGTTCAACGGCGTCGCGGGGCAGATCAACCGGGTCGATCGCGCGACGACCCTGCAGGCCGATTTCGCGACGCCGCTCGGCGATAGCAATACCCTGCGCTATGGCCTCTACGGTCAGTACGATCGTGCGGGCTCCGCCAGCGACACGCTGGTGTTCCCCGCCAACGACGATGGCGAACAAACCAGCACGGTGCCGATCGCGATTTCCGACTGGAGCCGCATCACCGCCAGGACGTTGGCGGCATATGTCCAGGACCAATGGAACGTCGGCGAGGACTGGACGCTCAATTTCGGCGTGCGCGGCGACCAGTACAAGGCCTTCGGCGCGACGGCGAGTCAATTGAGCCCACGCTTCGGTGTGGTGTGGCGGGCGACGCCCGCCACCACGGTCCACGCCGGCTATTCGCGCTACTTCACCCCGCCGGCGACCGCGCTGATTTCCAGCACCGATATAGAAAAGTTCGAGGGCACCACCAATGCGGTCAAGAACTATGGCGACAACACCCCGCTGACCGAGCGCTCCGATTACTACGACATCGGCGTCCAGCAACGGGTCGGCGATCATCTCACGTTGGGTCTCGACACCTATTACCGCAAGGTCACCAATCTGCAGGATGAAGGCCAGTTCGGCGCGGCCCTGATCTACTCGACGTTCAACTATGAGTACGGACGCATCAAGGGCACCGAGTTCACCGCGAGCTACCAGAACGGCCCGTGGAGCGGTTATTTCAACCTGGCTTACAGCCATGCCGTGGGCAAGCGCGTGGTCTCCAGCCAGTACAACTTCGAACCGGATGACCTGGCCTATGTCTACGACAACTTCATCTACCTGGATCACAACCAGAAATGGAGCTCGTCGGGTGGCCTGAGCTATGCCGTCGGTACGGACACCCGCATCGGTGCGAACTACCTGTTCGGAAGCGGGTTGGCACGGGATGGCCTGGTGCCGAATGGTGCGGTGATGCCGGCCTATTTCCAGTTGAACCTGAGTGTCTCGCACGATTTCGATTTCACGGCGACCGGCAAACTGCACACCCAGCTGGCGGTGATCAACGTGCTGGACCGCACCTACGAGCTGCGCGATGGTTCCGGCATCGGCGTCGGGGCACCGCAGTTCGGTCCGCGGCGGGGGCTTTACCTGACCGTGAGCAAGGATTTCTGAATGGATGGCCATGGACACCGGCCCATCGCCGCCCGACATGAAGGAAACGTTATAATGTTGCACAACCCTGCGGATCACGGGCTCGAACCCGGCAGTTTGCGCCACGCTGCGCGGACTGGCGACGAGAACTTCAAGCAAGTGGATATGCCTTCCCTCCAAGCTACTCCCGCATTCGTTGCTTCGCCGCCCACGGCTTCGCCGCCGCGCCGTTTCGCGATGCTGGTCGACCGCGTCGGCGCCGCCGCGTCCATGTTGTGCGCCGTGCACTGCGCGCTACTGCCGTTCGTGTTGGCGCTGCTGCCGTTGATCGGACTCGGGTTCCTGGCCGGCCACACGTTCGAACGGATTTTTGTCGGCTGCGCGGCAGTGCTGGCCTGCGCCAGCATCCTCACCGCGTATCGGCGCCACCGTCGCCCGCACGCGTTGTTCCTGATGGTGCCGGGCATTGCGCTGCTGGTGCTTGGCGTGGTCGTGAATCTCGACGTGCATGTCGTCTTTCATACGGCCAGCGTGGTGACGGGCGGCGTGCTGGTGGCCAGTGCACACATCACCAATCTTGTATTGGCGCATCGCCACCACCGGGCGACTTGCGCGCATGCGCCGGCGCGAGCCTGACGCGCACGCCCGACCCATTCGAAGCGGCTGTTGTGAAAGGTCAGGCCACGGAGTTCCTGGCCATGGATGGCGGGTTTTTGGCCGTTCTGGTGTTGCTGGCGCTGCGAGGGTGGCGGCGACTCGAACGTCTTGTGACGCAGCGATCAGGGATGATCGCAGAGTAATTGTGTAACTTCGGCGCGGGCCGTAGGCTGCGCGCATGGCGCACGATCACGTCCACCCCCATGCTCACGAACGCCCAAGCGGCAGCCGCGGCGTACTGGCCTTCGCGTTTGCGCTGACCTGCGCTATGCTGATCGTCGAGGCGATCGGCGGCTGGTGGTCGGGTTCGCTGGCCTTGCTGGCCGATGCCGCGCACATGCTGGTGGATGCCGGTGCCTTGGCGCTCGCATGGGCGGCGGCGGTATTTGCGCTGCGGCCCGCGGATGCGCGGCGCAGCTTCGGCTACGCGCGCATGGAAGTGCTGGCCGGATTCGTCAATGCGCTGGTGCAGGTGCTGCTGGTGGCCGGCATCGTGTACGAGGCCATCCGCCGCCTGTTGGCGATCGAGAGCATCCACATCGAATCCGGCGTGATGCTGGTGGTGGCGGTGATCGGCTTGCTGGTGAACGCGGTGGTGCTGCGCAGCCTGCACGGCCACGATCACGACAACCTCAACACCGCGGGTGCGCGCCTGCACGTGTTCGGCGACCTGCTGGGTTCGGTTGCGACGGTGCTCGCGGCATTGCTGGTGCGCTATCTCGGCTGGGAATGGGCCGACCCGGTGCTGTCGCTGCTGGTGTCGCTGCTGATCCTGCGCGGCGCGTTCATGCTGTTGCGCCGCTCCACGCACATCCTGCTGGAAGGGGTGCCGGAAGGCCTGGCGCCGGACGAGGTTCGCGCGGCACTGGCGGGGATCGGCCCGGACATCGCCGAAGTCCACCACTTGCATGTATGGCAACTCGCGTCCGGTTCACGCATGGCGACCCTGCACGCGCGTTTGCGCGATGGCGGTGACGCTCAACAAGCGCTGATCGCGATCCAGCGCCTGCTGCGCGAACGCTTTTCGATCAGCCACGTCACGGTGCAGATCGAATCCAGCGATTGCCTCGACCCCGAATCCGGTTGCCGGGATTCGGAACGCGACTGACGACGCGGGCAACCGTGCAATCACCGCGCATCGGCGCGCTGTTACCATGCATCCCACCGCGCGCGGTGCGCGGGTTCCACACACCACCACCAGGAATCGACATGGGCAAGGGCGACAAGAAGACACGCAAGGGCAAGATCTACGCGGGCAGCCACGGCAACACCCGTCCGCATTCACCGAAGTCGAAGGCGGCGGTGAAGACGACCGCGCCCAAGGCTGCCAAGCCGGCCACCCGCGCGCCGGCCAAGAAGGCCGCAGTCAAGAAAGCGGCGCCGAAGAAATCCGCTTAAGGATCGGCGTCCAGCCGTTACGGAAAGGCCCCCGCGTGGGGCCTTTTCGTTGCCTGCATCACGCGGGAATTTCGCGGCCGCCCGCGTATACGCGCGCAGCCAATCCGCCGCCGATCCAGTAGGCGAGTTCGGCGGGCTGGCGCGCGTTCCACACCACCACGTCGGCGCGTTGACCGACTGCCAGGCTGCCGCGATCCGTCAACCCGAGCGCACGCGCTGCATTGACGGTCGCGCCGCGCAATGCCTCCATGGGCGTCAGTCGGAACAGGGTACAGGCCATGCTCATCGCGAGGCGCAGTGAACGCAATGGCGAGGTGCCGGGGTTGAGGTCGGTCGCGATCGCCATCGGCACGCCGTGTTCGCGGAGTGCCTCGGTGGGTGGCAGGCGGGTTTCCCGCAGGGCATAGAAACTGCCCGGCAGCAACACGGCGACGGTACCGGCGTGAGCCATGGCTTCGACCGCACCCGTGCCGGCGCATTCCAGATGATCCGCGGACAGTCCCCCGAACGACGCTGCCAGCGCGGCGCCACCGAGGTCGGACAACTGGTCAGCGTGCAGTTTTACCGGCAAGCCAAGTTCGCGCGCGCGCTCGAAGCAGCGGCGGACTTCTTCCGGCGTGAAAGCAATGCCCTCGCAAAAAGCATCTACCGCGTCGGCGAGATTCTCTGCCGCGACGCGTGGCAGCCACTCGTCGCAAACCGCCGCGACGTATTCCCCGCGCCGGTCCCTGAATTCCGGGGGCAGCGCGTGCAAGCCCAGAAAGGTCGTCTTGACCGTGATGCCGAGTGCGTCGCCGATCCGCCGCGCGACGCGCAGCATCTTCATTTCGGTATCGAGATCCAGCCCGTAACCGGATTTGATTTCGAGCGTGGTCACGCCGTCGTGCAGGAGCGCGCGTGCCCGCGGCACGGATTGTTCGAACAGTGCGTCTTCGGGTGCGGCACGGGTTGCGCGCACGCTGGATACGATCCCGCCGCCGGCGCGCGCGATCGCCTCGTAGCTCGCGCCTTCGAGGCGCATCTCGAATTCGTCGGCGCGATCGCCCGCGAACACCAGGTGCGTGTGGCAATCGACCAGTCCGGGCGTCACCAGCGCGCCGTGCACGGATTCGACACGCTTCGCGAGGTCTCCCGGCTTGCCCGGCAACTTCGGCATCGAATCCGCGAACACGATCCCGTCACCGCGCCAGCCCAGCGCCGCGTTCTCGATGAGGCCGTAACCCTCGCTGCCGGACAGCGTGGCCAGCGTGCAGTCCAGCAGCAGGTGATCCCAGGATTCGGTCATGGCGGCTGTCGCGTGCTGCAGGCGGTCACGCCTGCATGTCACAATGGCTGCATCCTAACAGTGCCGCCGTGACGGGGCGCGGGAGTCGATGTGCCGGCAGGCGAGTTGCGTATCGAACACGCGTGGACGCCGCAGGGCTGGAAACGCGACGTGGCAATCCGTGACGTGGGCGAAGCGCGCGCGCGTTTCGCGCTGCCGGGGATGCCGAACCTGCACTCGCACGCCTTCCAGCGCGCGATGGCGGGCCTTGCCGAAAGGCGCGGACCGGGTGACGACTCGTTCTGGACCTGGCGCGAGGCGATGTATGCGTTCGCCTCGCGCGTCGGTCCGGACGAACTGCAGGCGATCGCGGCGCAGTTGTACGTCGAGATGTTGAAGGCCGGCTACACCCACGTTTGCGAATTCCATTACCTGCACAACGCACCCGACGGGAAGCCGTACGCCGACCCTGCGGCGATGTCGAAGGCCATCGTGGAGGCTGCGCGCGAGACGGGTATCGGGCTGACCCTGCTGCCGGTGCTGTACATGACCGGCGGTTTCGACGGGCGGCCCTTGTCCGAGCGCCAGCGGCGTTTCGGATTGACGGTTGAGGCGTATCTGCGCCTGCTGGAATCACTCGCCGCGTTTGCATCACCGCGCTTGCGCGTCGGCATCGCGCTGCATTCGCTGCGCGCGGTGCCGGAAGACGCGATGCGCGAGGTGTTGGTGTCGCCACTGGCGCAAGGCCGCCCGATCCATATCCACGTCGCCGAGCAGATCGGCGAGGTGCAGGATTGCCTTGCCGTCCGCAATGCGCGTCCCGTGCAATGGTTGTTCGATCATGCCGGGGTCGATGCGCGCTGGTGCCTCGTGCACGCGACGCACCTGGACACTGCGGAAATGCGCGCGATCGCGCAATCCGGCGCGGTCGCCGGGTTGTGTCCGACCACCGAGGCCAATCTCGGCGACGGCCTGTTTCCGCTGGCGGCCTACCTCGACGCGAAAGGCGCGCTCGGCATCGGTTCCGATTCGCACATTTCGGTGTCGCCGGTCGAGGAGTTGCGCTGGCTGGAGTACGGCCAGCGTCTGGTCACGCGGCATCGCAACATTGCGGCGCGCAGGCCCGGCGACAGCGTCGGCGAAATGTTGTGGGGCGCGGCGTTGTCGGGTGGCCGGCGCGCCGCGGGCCTTGCCCCTGACGGTGCGGGCGCGGATTGCATCGTGCTGGACGATGCTTCGCCGTTGCTCGCCGCGCGCAATGAGGCCAGCGTGATCGACACCTTCCTGTTCGCCGGGAACGTGCCGCTGGTGCGCGACGTGCTGGCGGGCGGCGAATGGGTGGTGCGCGATTTCCGCCACCGCGACGAACCGCGCATCGCCGCGCGTTACCGCGCGACGCTCGGGCAACTGGCTTCGGCGGCCTGAAAGCCTGCGATCGCCGTCAGCGCATGGATGACGGCGACCACCGGTGCCGCGTCATTGCACCGACGGCGCGGAAGATGACGCGGACGGCGGCGACGGGTTCTGCTGCCGGGATTCCTTCCACTGCTGCATGCGCGCCTGGCGTTGTTGCCGGATCTGCACGAGCTCGTCCCTTTGCGCGGGCGTCAGTACCTGATGGATCTGCGCGCGCAGGTCGGCCTGCCGGGCCACGCGCGCACGCGCGGCATCCGCTTCCGCCTCGCCCAGTTTGCCGGCGGCGGTCTGGTAGTCCGCGCTGCCGGGCACCGCCGACTCGTACGCTTGGCGTGCCTCGCGCAGCGTCTGCCTCTGCGATTTCGCCTGCGAGAAACTTTGCTGCGTCAGTTGCTTGATCTGGTCGCGTTGTGCATCGGTCAGGTTGAGCTTGTCGTACATGTGGCTGCCCATCGCCATGCCGTGGTGTCCGTGCCAGCCGGCACCGGGGGCGCCCTGCGCGATGGTGGCCGTGAGCGGTGCGCAACCGATGGCTGCGGCGAAGATGGCTGAAACGAGGAAGGTCTTGCGCATCGGGATACTCCTGCGGGTGGATGCCGTCGATGGGACAACGGCTGGCTGCGGCGGGGCGATGGCAATCGGCTCGCGGCCGAAACAAGCGGTACAGGCGCCAGTCGGTTCTCTCGACCGCCGCGAACGGGATGTGTCCTCCATTCAACGCGCGGGCCGGCGATGCGTTGACGCGCGCGGCGTTCAGTCGAAGCGTTGTTTCAGGAAATCGACGAACACGCGCAGCTTGGGCGGCATCTGGTAGCGGCACGGGTAATACAGGTAAAGGCCGTCGTAGGGCGGGAGCCAGCGTTCCAGCACGCTTTCCAGCCGCCCCGCGTCAATGTCGGCCTGCACCGCGGTGACCGGCAGGTGCGTCAGGCCGGCGCCGTCACGTGCCGCGCCGGTGGCAAGTGCGTTGTCGTTGACGATCAGGTTGCCGCTCACTTCGATCTCGAACCAGCGCCCGCGTTCCTTGCCGGAAGGGTGTGCGAATTCCCAGTGGTACAGGCCGCCGCTGGCGAAGCGGAAGCGGATGCAATCGTGCTGCGACAGTTCGCGCGGGTGCTTCGGTTTCCCGTGCCGCGCGAAGTACGCCGGCGAACCCACCACCGCCGAACGCATCGGTCCGCCAAGCGGGATCGCGATCATGTCTTTTTCGAGGCGCTCGCCCAACCGGATGCCGGCGTCGAAACCTTGCGCGACCAGATCGGTGAGCGCGGTGTTGACGCTGACCTCCAGCGTGATCTGCGGATAGGCGGCCAGGAATTCCGCGAGAACCGGTGCCAGCAGCGTGCCCATCGCCACCGTGATGCGCAGGTTCCCGGCCGGACGTTCGCCATGCTGGCGCGCGCTTTCCACGGCGTCGTCGATGACGGTCATTGCCGGCGCGATGCGCACGAGGAACTCGCGGCCGGCTTCGGTCAGGCCGACTCGACGGGTCGTGCGTTGCAACAGGCGCACGCCCAGTTGACGCTCGAACTGTGCCAGCATCTGGCTGAGCGCCGAGGCGGTGACGTCGAGTTCCCTGGCGGCGCGGGTGAAGCTGCCGTGGTGCGCGATCGACACGAAGGCGCGCAGGGCGGGACTGTGGTGCTGGGGCATTATTCAGTTCTGCTTGAAAGTGCATGCAGAGGATCGGGATTTTTCACGCGAAACGCAAGGCGCACACTGCACGCCATCCCGCCCATCCAGCAAGGAATCGAACATGCCGCTCGACCAGTATTTCACCCTCGGCCGTTCAGGCCTGCGCGTCAGCCGCCTTGCCCTCGGCACCATGACCTTCGGCAAGGATTGGGGCTGGGGTGCCGACGAGCGCGTTTCGCGCGCGATGTTCGATCGCTACCTTGCCGTCGGCGGCAATTTCATCGACACCGCCGACCTCTACACCGGCGGCCAGAGCGAAAGCCTGCTGGGCGGATTCATCGCCGACGTCGGGGTGCGCGACCGCGTGGTGCTGACCACCAAGTTCACCTACAACGCCGAATCGGGCAATCCGAACGCGGGCGGCAACGGCCGCAAGAACATCGTGCGCGCGCTGGAAGGTTCGTTGCGTCGCCTCAAGACCGATTACGTCGACTTGTATCTGTTGCACACCTGGGATCGCGTCACGCCGGCCGAAGAAGTCGTCCGCACACTGGACGATCTGGTCGCCGCCGGCAAGATCCGCCATGCGGGCTTGTCCGACGTGCCTGCGTGGTACGCGTCGCGCATCCAGTCGCTGGCGCAGGCGCACGGCCTGCATCAACTGGTCAACCTGCAATTGCAGTACTCGCTGGTCGAACGCAACATCGAACGCGAGTTCGTGCCGCTTGCGCAGGAACTGGGTTACGGCATCACCGCATGGAGTCCGCTGGCGATGGGGCTGTTGTCGGGCAAATACCGTCCGGGCGAAACAGGCGGCGACGCCAGCGGGGAAGGGCGCCTGCAACTGTTCAAGGATGGTGCGATCCCGGCGCTCGAAGACAAGTTCACGCCGCGCAATTTCGCGATCGTCGCGGAGGTCGAAAGGATCGCGAAGGCGACCGGCCTCTCCATGCCGCAGGTCGCGATCCAGTGGACAGCGCGGCAGCCGGCGATCGGCTCGGTGATCCTCGGCGCGCGCACACTGGAACAGTTCGAGGACAATCTCGGCGCCTTCGACAAGCCGTTGCCGGATGAAATACTGGGCAGGCTCGATGACGTGTCCGCGTTGCCGCAACAGTTTCCGTACAGCTTCTTCGAACCCACGCACCAGGTCGGCATCCACGGCGGCGTCGGTGTGGGCGACAAGCCGGCCGGTTACGCCCGGCCGGTGTGGAACGAACCCGCGCCGCAGCCGGTCTATGCACCGGACACGAAGGCAGCCGCCTGACCGCACCACGAGATCATTGAACGACACCATCCAAGGAGTTGCAGATGCAAACACGTACACTCGGTCCCAAGGGGCCGCAAGTTTCCGCACTCGGCCTCGGCTGCATGGGCATGAGCTGGGCTTACGGTGGCGCCCACGACGACGCCGAATCGATCCGGCTGATCCATCACGCGCTCGATCGCGGTCTCGATTTCCTCGACACCGCCGACATCTATGGTCCGCACACCAACGAGGTGCTGGTCGGCAAGGCGATCAAGGGACGGCGCGATGAAGTTTTCCTCGCCACCAAGTTCGGCATTGCGCGTGACCAGGCCGACGCAACGAAACGTGGCGTCAACGGCCGCCCCGAGTATGTGCACAGTGCCTGCGATGCCAGCCTGAAACGCCTCGGTGTCGACCACATCGACCTCTACTACCAGCACCGCGTCGATCCGGATACGCCGATCGAGGACACCGTGGGCGCGATGTCCGAATTGGTGCACGCAGGCAAGGTGCGTCACATCGGGCTGTCCGAACCCGCGCCTGCAACCATCGAACGCGCGCACAAGGTGCATCCCGTCACCGCGGTGCAGAGTGAGTACTCGTTGTGGACGCGCGATCCCGAGGACGGCGTGTTGCAGGCGTGCGAAAAGCTCGGCATCGGTTTCGTGCCGTATTCGCCGCTGGGCCGGGGCTTTTTGACCGGCGCGATCCGGAGCCCGGATGATTTCGATGAGGACGACTGGCGCAGGCACAATCCGCGTTTCGAGGGCGACAATTTTCGCAAAAACCTGCAACTCGTAGACAAGGTGCGCGAGTTGGCGGCAGGCAAGGGCTGTACGCCCGCGCAACTGGCGCTCGCATGGGTGCTCGCGCAAGGCGCGCACATCGTGCCGATCCCCGGCACCAAGCGCATCAAGTATCTCGACGAGAACCTGGGTGCGCTGGATGTCGTGCTGGATGCCGCCGACCTCGCCGCCGTCGATGCGGTATTTCCACCCGACGCTGCGGTGGGGACGCGCTACCACGCGGCGATGATGTCGCTGCTGCGCGGCTGAACCAATCCATGTGTGCGTGGCGCGCCGGTCAACGCGGGCGCGTCACGCTGCGTTGTTGCGTGCAGGTCCACATGTGGAGAGCACGCATGAAAGGCAGATCGATGTTGTGCACGGCGATGATGGTCGTCGGCGGCAGCCTGCTGTTGGGCGGTTGCGTGGTGGCGCCGCCACGCCCCGCGTACGTCGCCGTCGCGCCGGTGCGGGTATGGGTGCCCGGCTACTGGTACGGTGGCGTGTGGATGGGTGGCCACTGGCGTTATCGCTATCGTTGAGCCTCGGTGCTCCGCGCATCGCTATGATGCACGGATGCTTGAAGCCAGCACATCGACCCGGCGCGGGCCGGAAACTTCCGGCTACGTGCACCACGGCACGCCGGCCTTCAAGCGGATCAACCTTGCGCTGTTCGCGGCGGGCTTCGCGACCTTCGGTCTGCTGTACTGCGTGCAACCGTTGCTGCCGGAATTTTCGCGCGATTACGGTGTGGGCGAGGCCGTCAGCGCGTTGTCGCTGTCGTTGACCACCGGCGTGCTGGCATTCGGCATGTTGTTCGCGGGCGCGGTGTCGGATGCGTGGGGACGCAAGCCGATCATGGTGGGCTCGCTGGTGTCGTCTGCGCTGCTGGTGTTGATATCGGTGTGGATGCCGAACTGGACGTCGTTCCTCGTCGTGCGCGCGTTGCTCGGCTTGTCGCTCAGCGGCTTGCCCGCGGTCGCGATGACTTACCTCGCCGAGGAAATGGACGTCGCCTCGATCGGCCTCGGCATGGGCCTGTACATCAGCGGCAACGCGATCGGCGGCATGAGCGGACGCTTGATCACCGGCGTGCTGACCGATTACGCGAACTGGCGCGTGGGCGTGGCTGTCGTTGCCTTGCTCGGCATCGTGTGTGCGCTGCTGTTCTGGCGCCTGCTGCCGCGGTCGCGGCATTTCGTGGCGCAGCCATTGCGCTGGGGTGCATTGAAGCAGCGCCTCGGCGTGATCTTCCACGACCGCGGCTTGCCGTGGCTGTTCGCGGAAGGCTTCCTGCTGCTCGGCGCGTTCGTCACCGTGTACAACTTTCTCGGCTATCGCCTGCTGGCACCACCGTTCAACCTGAGCCAGTCCGTGGTCGGGGCGATCTTCGCGATCTACCTGGTCGGGATATTCAGCTCGCCGTGGATGGGACACCTTGCCGGCAAACTGGGCCGGCGCAAGGTGTTGTGGACGGCATTCGCGTTGATGCTTGCGGGCGTGCTGCTGACCATGCTCGACTCGCTGTGGGCGGTATTGGCGGGCGTGGTGGCGATCACGTTCGGGTTTTTCGGCGGCCACTCCATCGTCAGCAGCTGGGTGGGGCGCCGCGCCGGCGCGGCCAAGGCGCACGCATCGTCGCTGTACCTGTTCTGCTACTACATGGGGTCCAGCATCGCCGGCGCTTGGGGTGGCGTGTTCTACGCCTCGCACGGCTGGAACGGCGTGGTGGGTTTCGTCGGCGCGATGACGTTGCTGGGACTGTTGGTCGCGCTGGGTCTGTACCGCCTGCCGCCATTGCCGCAGAACGTCGCGACGCTGCCGACGCCGATGTCGCAAGGCGCGATGCCGTGACGCGCTTGGGCGGAATGATCCGGCCGGGTGCTCATTCGGCGCGCCGGGCCAGCGCATGAACGGCGGTATGCAGCGCCGTCACGCCCCGTTCGGAGAATGATGGCTGCGAGGCCAGGATATCGCGACGATCAAGGCGCTCTACCTTCCATTGCGCGTCGAACAGGCGAAATACCTCGGCTTCGTCCACACTGAAAGGCGGTCCCTGCATCTGGCCTTGCGGATAGTCGAGGGTGATCAGCAGGCCGCGACTGTCGGCGGGCAGCTTCGCGTACACCTCGCTGGCCATGCGTTCGCGCATCGCGGCGGGAAAGGCGATGGTTGCGGCACGATCATAGAAAGCCGAGCAAGTCGCGAACACGGCGGGAGCAAGCGCGAACAGATCGCCGTTGATGATCTCGATGCCGCCATCGGGCGGATTGGTGACTTCGTAGTGGGTGCCGTCCGAAGCGTTGCGGGTGTGCGCGTGCAAATGGTTCTCGGCCAGAAAAGCCTCGACTGCAATCGGCGAAACATCCACGCCCACCACGTGCTGGCCTTGCGACGCCAGCCACAGCATGTCCAGCGATTTGCCGCACAGCGGCACCAGCACACGCGCATCGCGCGGCACAGCCAAGGTCGGCCAGTGTTTTTCAAGCAACGGCATCACGTCCTCGTGGTGCCAGCCGGTGCGGCCCTCGCGCCAGCGCTGCAGCCAGTATTCGGTGTTCATCTTCAGGTGCCTTGGGTGTGTCGCGTGGAAGATTGCGTTCCGATCTTGCAGGCCATGAGCATCAAGGTCGTATCGTCCGATCCTTGTCCACGGTAATTGGTAGTCGTTGCCGTCAGGGCCCCTGTATCGCCTGCGTAGCGCAGGTGATAGACCGAAAGGGAACGGCCCCATGTGTCGGTTTCAACGGACAGCACCAGGTCGCCGGGTTCGGCCTTGAGCGCGCGCACATGGAATTCCCGGCTCTCGGCTTGCACAACCATGAAGTCGATCCCGCGGAGCTCGATCTCGAAGCGGCCATGCGTGCGCATGATCGTGACCGCGTACGCGCCCTGGTCCTGCCGACGCAGGATCGGGTGCGCCGGGTCGGAGCCCGGGAAAATGATGCTGGTTTCCTTCCCGCCCGTGCATCGTGCAGTGAATCCGTCGGGGTATGCAGCCACCGTCGTGGCTTGGCTCGCGACGGCGACGAGTGCGGGCAACAGGAACATGGCGTCGACCTCCTTGGGTTGCCGGGATGCGTTTGCAGCCGGTATTCGGCTTTCATCCAACCTCCCGGTGTGTCCGGGTCTGACGGCATGTCGCGCGTGATGCCTGGCTAATCCTCGGGTTCGTGATAAACCACTTCGACGTTGTGTCCGTCGGGATCGATCACGAACGCCGCGTAGTATCTCCCGCTGTAGGCCGGGCGCAGCCCGGGCGCGCCGTTGTCCTTCCCGCCCGCTTCCAGCGCCGCGCGGTGGAAAGCCTCTACTTGCTGGCGATTTTCGGCCCTGAATGCCAAGTGTAGATGTGCGGGCTTCTCGGCGGTCTGGAAGAGGCACAACGAGGACTGGCCATCCGCGCTGAGTTCGATGCCGAGCGGTCCCTCCGAGACGATGGCCATGCCGATCGGTTCGAGTGCCTTCAGGAAGAATGCCTTGCTCGCTGCATAGTCGCTGACGCCGAACACGACGTGGTCAAACATGGGTTCTCCCGGCGCGCAGGGTGGACGAAGATGCGGTCTGCGAAACAACACGACGATTCTACGCCCGCGAGGTTCGGCGAAGCGTGCGTGGAACGCCGATCGGCCGCATAATCGGGGTCTCTTTCCGGCTGGAATGCCCATGAACGCCCCCACCCGCATCGACACCGCACGCGTGATCCATCCGCCGCGCGGCACCGAACTTTCCTGCAAGAACTGGCTGATCGAAGCGCCGTACCGGATGATCCAGCACAACCTCGATCCCGAGGTGGCGGAGAACCCGGCGGAGCTGGTGGTGTACGGCGGCATCGGCCGCGCCGCGCGCAACTGGGAATGTTTCGACGCCATCCTGAAGACGCTGCGCGAATTGAATCCCGACGAAACGCTGCTGGTGCAGTCGGGCAAACCGGTCGGCGTGTTCAAGACGCATCTGGACGCGCCGCGCGTGCTGATCGCCAATTCCAACCTGGTGCCGCATTGGGCGACCTGGGAACACTTCAACGAACTGGATCGCAAGGGCCTGATGATGTACGGGCAGATGACGGCAGGCTCGTGGATCTACATCGGCTCGCAGGGCATCGTGCAGGGCACCTACGAAACCTTCGTCGAGATGGGCCGGCAGAGTTACGGCGGTAATCTGAGAGGCAAGTGGATTTTGACGGCAGGCCTCGGCGGCATGGGCGGCGCGCAGCCGCTTGCTTCAGTGATGGCTGGCGCGTGCATGCTGGCGATCGAATGCCAGCAGTCGCGCATCGATTTCCGTTTGAAGACCGGTTACGTCGACGAGCAGGCCAAGGACCTCGACGACGCGCTGGCACGCATCGAGAAGTACACGCAAGCCGGCGAAGCCAAATCCATTGCGCTGCTCGGCAACGCCGCCGACGTGCTGCCGGAACTGGTGAAGCGTAGCGTGAAGCCGGATGCGGTCACCGACCAGACCTCCGCGCACGATCCGGTCAACGGCTACCTGCCGCAGGGCTGGACCGTGGAGCAGTGGTTCGAGCGTCGCAAGAGCGATCCCGATGGCACCCGCGATGCCGCCAAACAATCGATGAAAACGCACGTCGATGCGATGCTGGCGTTCCACGCGCAAGGCATCCCGACCTTCGACTACGGCAACAACATCCGCCAGATGGCGTTCGACGTCGGCTGCAAAAACGCGTTCGACTTCCCGGGCTTCGTGCCGGCCTACGTGCGCCCTTTGTTCTGCCGCGGCGTCGGGCCGTTCCGCTGGGTCGCGTTGTCCGGCGACCCGGAAGACATTTTGAAAACCGACGCCAAGGTCAAGGAACTGATCCCCGACGACAAGCACCTGCACAACTGGCTGGACATGGCCGAAAAGCGTATCCACTGGCAGGGCCTGCCATCGCGCATCTGCTGGGTCGGGCTGGGGTTGCGCGACAAGCTCGGGTTGGCGTTCAACGAGATGGTGCGCAGCAGGGAACTCAAGGCGCCGATCGCGATCGGCCGCGACCATCTCGATTCCGGTTCGGTTGCGTCACCGAATCGCGAAACCGAATCCATGCGCGACGGCAGCGATGCGGTGTCCGACTGGCCGTTGCTCAATGCGTTGCTCAACACTGCCAGCGGCGCGACCTGGGTGTCGTTCCACCACGGCGGCGGCGTCGGCATGGGCTACTCGCAACACGCCGGACTCGTGATTGTTTGCGACGGCACGCCCGAGGCGGATAAGCGCATCGCCCGCGTGCTGTGGAACGACCCCGGCACCGGCGTGATGCGTCACGCCGATGCGGGCTACCCCGAAGCCATCGCCTGCGCAAAGGAAAGTGGGCTGAAGCTGCCGATGGTGTGATCCCTCCTGCTACGGCTGGCCTACCCCTTGCATTCGCGTCCACGCGTGGCGTAATATTCGGCTGCCCCTCGGACGAGAGGCTTTTATGAACCTGGTAAGGTTCTGGATCGAACGCGGCGCTGGATAGTGCCTCTGCTTTTCACATTCGCAATGAATGTGTAGCGGCGTTCCAGAACCGGACCTCAACTCGGAGATCCGGAAATGAATCCCACAAGTGTCATCATCCGCTTTGAGAAAGTAGCGGAGCAGCCCGCTGGCTCAGTCCAACGCATCATTGGCTTCGTTCGCGCGCGCGAATTGCTGCAACTATTTGATGCTGCCGACTTGGATGCAAACCCGCGTTCGGCAAAGGCGGGGCAAGTAACCAGCGATATTCTGGACAGCATCAACGATACCCCAGAGATCTTTGTCTTCAAGACGAAGGGGATCCTCATTGGCGCGTCTTCCTACGAACGGCTGCAGCGTAACCGCTACCGTTTGACTTTTGAAAATACCAAGATCGAGGGGATCTTGGATGGTGGCCACAATGCTTTGGCGATTGGCACACACATTCTTACCAGTGTGCTCGGTGAGAGCGTGAAGCGCACAGTGCGGACATGGCCAGATTTTAAGGAAACGTGGGAGGAATCTCGGGACGCGGTCGAAGCGATGCGTAAGCTCAAACCTGAAGACGAGGGTTACGACGAAGGCTCCTTGGACTTCTTGGTTCCGGTCGAAGTGCTGGTGCCGTCAGATCTGGAAAGCGACGACGCAATGGAAGAATTCAGCAACTCGCTTCTGGACATCTGCTCCGCGCGCAACAATAACGTTCAGTTGACCATTGAGACCAAGGCAAACAAGAAAGGGTTTTACGAAGAGTTGCGGAGCGCATTGCCTAACGAAATCGCCGAGAGGGTTGAGTGGAAGAGTAACGATGGTGGAGAGGTGAAGGTACGCGACCTGATCGCTTTGGCATGGATACCGCTTTCAAAGCTTGAGCTTGACAGTGGCCTCCTTCCGAGCATCCCTCCGCAGAATATTTATCGAAATAAGGGAGAATGCGCAAAACTGTTTGATGGTTTGCTGAGCGACGACCGTGTTTCCAAGCCCACGGACGGCGAGTACACACGCGCTTTGCATAACAAGCCCGTAAAAAGTGCATTGCGAATCGCTGCAGAGATTCCCGCACTGTATGACAAGATCTACAAAGACTTCCCGTACGCATACAATGAATGCAATGGGAAATTCGGAAGGATCACAGTTGTAAAAATGGCGGGCGATATGCGGACGAAGCCGACGACATATTTCACTCGTGAGCAGGTCGAGTACCGCTATCCTGATGGGCTCATCATGCCGCTTGTGTATGGTCTGAAAGCCTTGATGGATGTGGATGAGGACGGCTGCGTGGAGTGGATTGAAGATCCCTACGAGTTCTTGGACACGCATCTGGTACAGATCGTCAAGAAATATCGCGTCATCCTTGAGGCATTTCGCTTCGACCCGCAGAAGGTAGCCAAGAATGAGGGGTCGTATGATCTTGTCTTGGACGCGTTTGAGACGGAGTACAAGCTTCAAGATGTAGAGTGAGGCGCGTGCCAGCGCCCGAAATTCGGGCGCTGGCTTCTATGCCTATTTCGCGAACAGCTTCGAGCGATCCGCGAACGCCTTGAACTCCAGCGCGTTGCCGGACGGATCGAGCAGGAACATCGTGGCCTGCTCGCCGGCTTGGCCCTTGAAGCGCACGTGCGGTTCGATCATGAAGCGGGTGCCGGCTGCGCGCAACTTTTCCGCAAGCGCGTGCCACGCGTGCATGTCGAGGATCACGCCGAAGTGCCGCACCGGCACGTTGTCACCGTCCACGTCGTGCGCGGCCGCCGCGCGCAATTCCTCCGGTGCCAGGTGCGCGACGATCTGGTGGCCGAAGAAGTCGAAATCCACCCAGGCGTCGCTGGAACGGCCTTCCGGACAACCCAATAGTTCGCCGTAAAAGCTACGCGCTTCGGCGAGCGAGGCGACGGGAAAGGCGAGATGGAACGGCGGCAGTTCGTGCATGGGGGTTCCGGGATCGTTGCACCACGGGTCAGTATGCACGAAGCATGAAGCCAGCACGTCCGCGGCATTTCGTTGCCGTTGGGTTTGCGGTCGTAGCATGGCACCGCCCTCCAGAGGAGCACGCCATGGCCGACGCCAATGCCAGCAAGCAACTCGAACACGTCACCGATACGCTGACGCAGCTCAAGGAGATGCACCATTACGCGAAGAACAACGTCGAACGGCTGACCGCGATCTGGCTGCTGTTCGATGGTGAGCTGTCGAAGCTGAAGCAAACCGACAGGATCGACGACCTGATGAACCGCCAGGGCCAGTTGCACGACGCGCTGGAGTCGGCGATTGCCGCGCTCGAGGAAGTGCGGCAAACGCTGCGGCCGCCGGACGAACCGGCGGGCTGAGCATCGACTCGCCGTGAAACGATGGTTGCAGCGGATCAGGCGGCTTTCGCTTCGTCCTTCAGCGACTGCATGTCGATCACGAAGCGGTATTTGACGTCGTTCTTCAGCATGCGCTCGTAAGCCTTGTTGACGTCGCGCATCGCGATGGTTTCGATGTCGCAGACGATGCCGTGCGCGGCGCAGAAATCCAGCATTTCCTGGGTTTCGCGGATGCCGCCGATGTTGGACCCGGCCAGTTGACGGCGATTGGTGGACAGGTTGAACACGGCGGGCGAGGGGTGTGGCGTGGATACCGGCGGCGCGCCGACCAGGCAAAGCGTACCGTTGAGGCTCAACAGTTTGAGGTAAACGTTCAGATCGTGTGGAGCCGACACGGTGTCGAGGATGAAGTCGAAGCTGGCGGCGTGTTTCGCCATTTGCACCGGGTCTTTCGAGATCACCACTTCGTCGGCGCCGAGGCGCTTGCCGTCGGCCACCTTGCCGGGAGACGTGGTGAACAGCACCACGTGCGCGCCCATCGCGTGCGCGAGCTTGACGCCCATGTGGCCGAGGCCGCCCAGTCCCGTGATGCCGACCTTCTTGCCGGGGCCGGTTTTCCAGTGGCGCAACGGCGAGTAGGTGGTGATGCCGGCGCACAGCAGCGGCGCGACCGCGGCGAGCTTGTCCTTGTGCGGGATGCGCAGCACGAAGCGCTGGTCCACGACGATGTTCGTCGAGTAGCCGCCGAAGGTGTGGCTGCCGTCGGGGAGGACGCCGTCGTAGGTCCCGGTGAATCCGTTCTCGCAATAGTTTTCCTCGCCGGCCTTGCAGGGATCGCAGTGGCCGCAACTGTCCACCATGCAGCCGACGCCGACGGTGTCGCCGACCTTGAAACCCTTCACGTCCTCGCCGACCGCCGTCACGGTGCCGACGATTTCGTGGCCGGGCACGCATGGATATTTCGTACCGCCCCACTCGTCGCGCGCGGTGTGCAGGTCGGAATGGCACACGCCGCAGAACTTGATGTCGATGGCAACGTCGTGCGCGCCGGGTGCGCGTCGTTCGATCGTGTGCGGGCCGAGCGGCTTGTCGGCGGACTGGGCAGCGTAGGCGGGGGTGTGGGGCATGGGGATCTCCTGAGGTTTGAAAAAATCCCCTCTCCCCCCGGGAGAGGGTGCCCCGCAGGGGTGGGTGAGGGTACGCGCACTTGTTGCGGTGAAAGGGTTGCTTTCGCGATGTCGGACCCTCATCCGGCGCTCCGCGCCACCTTCTCCCGAAGGGAGAAGGGTTAAACAAGGCGTCTCCTTATCCCACGGCCTTTTCACGCACCGGCAGCTTCCAGCCCGGGCGGATGAAGTGGCAGGTGTAGCCGTCGGGGATGCGCTCCAGGTAATCCTGGTGTTCCGGTTCGGCTTCCCAGAAATCGCCGGCGGGCGTCACTTCGGTAACGGCCTTGCCGGGCCACAAGCCGGAGGCGTTCACGTCCGCGATCGTGTCCTCGGCGATGCGCCTTTGTTCGTCGTTCAAGTAGAAGATCGCCGAACGGTAGCTGCTGCCGAGGTCGTTGCCCTGCCGGTTGCGCGTGGTCGGGTCGTGGATCTGGAAGAAAAACTCCAGCAACTCGCGATAGCTGACCACCGACGGATCGAAAACGATCTCGATCGATTCGGCATGGCTGCCGTGGTTGCGGTACGTCGCGTTGGGCACGTCGCCGCCGGAGTAACCGACGCGCGTGGCGATGACGCCGGGTTGCTTGCGGATAAGGTCCTGCATGCCCCAGAAGCAGCCGCCGGCGAGGACGGCGCGTTCGGTGAGAGCGGTCATGGTTGGCTTGCCTCGTGATCGAACAGGTTACGGTACTCGCCGTAGCCCTGTTTTTCCAGATCGGCCAGCGGAACAAAGCGCAGCGAGGCGGAGTTGATGCAATAGCGCAGGCCGCCCAGCTCGCGCGGGCCGTCGTCGAACACATGGCCGAGGTGGCTGTCGGCGTGTGCGGAACGCACTTCGGTGCGGAGCATGCCGTGGCTGGCGTCGCGTTTCTCGATCACGTTCGCTGCCTCGACCGGCTTGCTGAAACTCGGCCAGCCGCAGTGGCTCTGGAACTTGTCCATGGATGTGAACAGGGGTTCGCCGGAAACGATGTCGACGTACAGGCCCGGTTCGCGATGTTCGTTGAATTCGTTGTCGAACGGCCGCTCGGTGGCCGCTTCCTGGGTCACGCGGTATTGCAGCGGCGTGAGCTGGGCGATGGTTTCGGGGTTTTTGCGATAGTCGGACATGGGCGACCCTGCGGATGGGATGGCGCTGGCGTTGAATCTGCGGGATGTGTGCGACATGGGGATGATGGCGCGGGTTGCAAGCCCGTGGACAAGCATGGCGAGCGGCAGGCACGCGAACGCGAATTCCGGCAAAGTACGCCATTCCGCCGTCATGCAGGACCATTGATGAATCGTCGCGAATTGTTGAAGGGGTTTGTCGTGGGCGGCGCAGCCATCGCCCTGCAGCGCAAGGCGTTCGCGTCGGTGAAGCCCTCGCCCGACGGAGTCGCGGCGCAGCTGGCGATGCTCGAACGCAAGCATGGCGGTCGATTGGGCGTCGCGATGCTGGATACAGGAAGCGGCAAGGGTGCCGGTCATCGCGCCGACGAACGCTTCCTGATGTGCAGCACCTTCAAATTGCTGCTGGCCGCCGCGGTGCTGAAACGCGTCGACGAGGGCAGGGAACGGCTCGATCGCCGCATCGTGTTCGGCAAGGACGTCGTGCTGGACTGGGCGCCGGTCACGGGCAAGCACGTCGGACGGCCCGGCATGACCGTTGCGGAATTGTGCGAGGCCGCGATCACCCTGAGCGACAACACCGCGGCCAACCTCCTGATCACGCGCATCGGTGGTCCGGGTGTGGTGACGGGATTCGCGCGCAGCCTTGGCGATCCCCACACGGTATTGGACCGGATGGAACCCGAACTCAATCCGCGCGACACCACTACGCCGGACTCGATGCTGGGCGACATGCAGAAACTGTTGCTCGGTGATGTGTTGTCGCAGGCTTCGCGCGGGCAGTTGACGCACTGGCTGCTGAATTGCCAGACCGGATTGCATTCGCTGCGTGCGGGAGTGCCGGACGGCTGGCGGGTCGGCGACAAGACCGGCCAGTGGGATGGCAACGGGACGGGAGCGAACAACGACATTGCGATCATCTGGCCGCCGGGTCGGAAGCCGCTGCTGGTCGCCGCGTACTACATGACGGATACCACCGATGTTGCCGCGCGCAAGGCCGTGCTGGCGGAAGTGGGCCGGATCGCCGCCAGCCTGTGAGCCTCGTGCCATGTCTGATTCCGAACTCGACAATCCGTTCTGGTCGTCGCTGCGCACCCGGCATCGGTCGCTTGCGATTGGTACGGATACCATCGCGCGGTATCCGCGCGACTTCGCGCCGTTCCTGGGCGTCGCGAGCCCGGACGGCGACGTCGGGACGACGCTGGAATCGCTGGTGGCATCCGGGGAGACCGTACTGCTGTTGGGCGTCGCGCCTGCGTTGTCGGACGCGTGGCGGCTGGAACCGCTGGAAACGCTCGCGCAGATGGTGTGCGATGCGCCGATTCCGCTGATCGATGGCCCGGAAATCATCGGGCTGGACGAGCGGCACCGTGCCGACGTGCTGGCGCTGGTCGCGTTGGTGTATCCGCATTACTTCCGGCCGCGTGCGGTGGAGCTGGGTCGCTATTTCGGGATCTACGTGCCCGACAAGAGCGGGAACGTCCGGCTGGCCGCGATGATCGGCGAGCGGCTCGGCACCGACACCCATGTCGAGATGAGCGCGATCTGCACGCATCCCGATTTCACGGGACGCGGCTACGCGCGCCGGCTCACCGCGTTCCTGACCAACGACACCCTGACACGCGGGTGCACGCCCTTCCTGCATGTGAGTTACGGCAACGCGCGGGCGAAGGCGTTGTACGAACGACTCGGCTATCGGCTGCGCCGCGACATTCCGTTCTGGTCGCTGCGGCGAGCCTGAGAGCTACTGGCCGGGGTGGTACACGCGCTCGGTGTGGTCCTTGAGCTGCTCCGGCCAGAAATACACCGTGCGCAGGTCGCCCGCGGCCCAGCGTTCGGCCTGGTCGGTGAAGTGCCTTGAATCGGGGTGGCCGCTCTGGCCGCCGACGTGGATCGCGCGCGCACTGACTCTCGGGCCGAACTCGACCACCGCGACAAAGCTGTTGCCGTTGTTGCCGTAATATTTTCGGGTGCCGGGCCAGCGGTGCGCACTGGACGAGGCCAGCGAACCCCAGCGCGAAGACGTGAACGGCACGCCGATGCTGGGCTTGGCGTCGTCGAAGTGCGGGTGGATGGAGTCGTCGAGCCGCTGGTAGCGGTTGACCTGGCCCCACGGCACGCCCCAGTACCCGAAATCGTGGGTGAGCGTGTCGACAGCCTTCGCGAGCGCGCCCAGCCGCATCGCGGGCGTTGCGTGGTCGGCCATGTAATCGTACGCGCGCGCGGCTTCGGTGTCGGCGTCGAAGTCGCTGGCCACGATGACCGGCATGATTTCGTCCCACAGCGTATCGCCCCAGAACACCGCGACGGTGGTCGGGATTGACGCGAGGCCCCAGCGGTAGTCCCAATGCCGCAACACCTCGATGGGGCCCGCGAGCCTGGCTTTCAGGGGATCGTTCGCGGGCAGGGCGTCGTAGTCGCGGATCAGGATCGGCAACTGGCGTGCGAATGCCGGCAGCCAGGAATCGAATGCGTCGGTGATCAACTTGGCCTTGCTGAATCCGCTGGCGTCGGTGAGCATTTGCGTCGCGTGCACGCCACGCGGGTTTTCCCCGAAGGTGTCGAAGTAGCGCGGGTAGTCCGCGGCCTTCGGGCTGTACTTGCCGGCCGCGGACCACGGCCAGTCGTTGGTGTTCATGACCCAGCCGTTGGGCGGGTCGATGACGTTGGGCATGTCCTTGATGGGTGTCATGCCCTGCCACGCGGTGGCCGGGTTGCTGCCGTCCACGGGTTTCAGGTAATCGAAGCGGTTGTCGCGCCTGGGCACGAACTGCGGGGTCAGGAAGGCGATCTGGCCCCTGTCGTCGGCGAACAGCGTGTTGTTTGAGGAGTTGGCCTTGAGGTCGGCGACCTTCATGTAGCTGGCGAGATCGCTGGCCTTGGTGCGCAGCCAGCTCTGTTCCAGCGCCGGGATCGGGCGGTTCATCAGCGCCTCCGCGATCCACTTGCCGTGCTTCTCCGCGACGATCGGGCCGTGCTGGGTGAAGTATGCCGTGAAGGTGCGCTGGCCCATCGAACCGTCCTGCTTGCGGTAGTCGATGGTGATTTCGCGGGTCGCGACCGGCAGTTCCTTGTCGCCGAACTTGTAGAAATATTTGCCGCCCTTCTTCGAGATGGTTTCGGCGAATTCATCCACCGCATCGACGCCGGTCGAGGTGTGCATCCAGCCGACGTGCCGGTTGAAGCCCTGGTAGATGAAGAACTGGCCCCAGGTCGAAGCGCCGTAGGCGTCGAGGCCTTCGTCGCTGGTCAACTGCGACTCGGTGCGGAAGTTGAAGGTCACGTGCGGGTTGATCAGCAGCAGCGCGTGGCCATCGACGGTGAGCCTCGGCGCGATCGCGATGCCGTTGGAACCGGTATCGCCGTGCCAGGTGGCGGGCGGTGTCCGCGCCAGCGCGAGCGAGGTCGCGTGGTCCGCGCCGTAGAACTTCGCGAGGTCGGCCAGTTCGACGCGCTCGATGTCGCCGCCGATGCTGCCTTCCGTGAAACTCAAGGCCATCCACGGTTCGTAATGCGCGATCACCGGATGCAGGTCCGGGTGCGTGGCGAGGTACCAGTTCAAACCGTCGGCCCATGCGTTCATCAACTTCTTCAGCCATGCCGGGCTTTTTGCGTAGTCCTGTTTCAGCACGACGGGGTCGATGAAGAGCTGGTAGCGCAGGTTGTCCCAGATCGCGGCTTCGCCATCGGCGCGTGCGCTCCAGCCGAGCGCGGTGAGCAGGTTGGCCTGCACGCGGTTGAAATCGTCCTCGCACTGCGCGTACATCATGCCGAACACGGCGTCGGCGTCGGTCTTGCCGCGGATGTGCGGGATGCCCCAGTCGTCGCGGGTGATGGTGACGGCTTGCGCCTCTTTCTGCAGGCGCGCGTACTCGGGCGAACCCTTGCCGGGCATGACCGACGGTTGCGTCGATGCATGCGGCGCGTCCGCGAGCAGGGGCGTTGACGCCAGCGCGGCCGACACGCACAACGCCGCCGCCATCAGGCGCGTCGATGCGCGCGCACCCTTCAACATGTCTGCAAACATGGGCTTTCCCCTCGGCACGGATCGGGCCACGATATTCCGGATGCCACGGCGGTGGAACCGCCGTTCGTCACGGTCACGCCATGATCATGACGATCCGGGCGATGGTTTCCCTCCGGCGTATCCCGCCGCCCGGATGGTTCGCGCGGTCAATCGACCTTGCGGATCCAGGTCTGCGTGCGTCCCAGCATCGGCATCCCGATGTAGCCGCGCACGTCGAGCTTGTTGCCGTCGTCCTTCAGCGACAGCTTGACCTTGTAGGTCTTGCCGTTGTTCGGATCGAGGATCTGGCCGCCGCTCCACGCGTCGCCGTCCTGCTTCACGCCCCACATGATCACCATGCCGTCGACCGGCTGGTTGTGGCGCTCGCCTTCGCACTTGTCGCAAATGGGGTGCGGCCCCTGATCCGAGAACAGCACCTGCATGACCTTGCCTTGCAGCGTGCCGTCCGGTTGTTCGGTGATTTCGATGATCGACTTCGGCTTGTCGGTCTTGTCGTCGATCTGGGTCCAGGTGCCGACCGGCGTGGTGTCGGCGGCGAAGGCTTGTGCGGCGAACAACATGCCGAAGGCGAGCAGGGCGGAAGCGAGGATCGTGCGCATGGCGTGATCTCCCAGGGGTGTGATGCCAGCGTGGTCGTGGTGCCAGCGTGCGCGATGGTGGTTCCCACGTCAAGCCTGCCGGCTGAACCGCGCAGGACCTGACCCTTGTCAGGGAGCAACGGATGGCCTCTGGCATAATTTCAGACCGTTTTCGCTTGCGCCGGGTTCCCTCGATGTCCGCAGTCACCGAACAACGCGTCCGCGAAATCCTCGCAGGCATCGTCGATCCCCATACCGGTGCATCGCTGGATGAGAGCGGAGAGGTTCGCGGCGTGGGTGTGGACGACGACAAGGTTGCGGTGGAGATCGCGCTGGGCTATCCCGCCGATGGCTGGCGCAGCGCGTTTGCCGCCGACATCAAGGCAAAACTGGAAGCCGATCCGGCGATCGCACAGGCCGCGGTGTCGGTGACGTCGCGCATCGCGACGCACAAGGTGCAGGGCAATTTGTTGCCGTTGCCGGGGGTCAAGAACATCATCGCGGTGGCATCGGGCAAGGGCGGTGTCGGCAAATCCACGGTGGCGGTGAACCTCGCACTGGCGCTGGCCGCGGAAGGCGCCAATGCGGGCGTGCTGGATGCCGACATCTACGGTCCCAGCCAGCCGTTGATGCTGGGCATCGCCGGTCGCCCCGAATCGCCGGACGGCAAGACCATCATTCCGATGACCAACCATGGCCTGCAGGTGATGTCGATCGGGTTCCTGGTGGGCGAGGACACGCCGATGGTGTGGCGCGGCCCGATGGTGACACAGGCGTTGACGCAGCTTTTGACCTCGACCCGCTGGAAGGACATCGATTACCTTATCGTGGACATGCCGCCCGGCACCGGCGATATCCAGTTGACGCTGACCCAGCGCGTGCCGGTGGCGGGCGCGGTGATCGTCACCACGCCGCAGGACATCGCGCTGCTGGATGCGAAAAAAGGGTTGAAGGCGTTCGAGAAGGTACAGGTGCCGGTGCTCGGGATCATCGAGAACATGGCCACGCACGTGTGTTCGAATTGCGGCCACGAGGAACACATCTTCGGCGAAGGCGGCGGCGCGCGCATGGCCGAACAATACGGCGTGCCGTTGCTGGGTTCGCTGCCGCTGGATATCCGCATCCGTGAACAGGCCGACGGGGGCAACCCGACGGTCGCGGCCGATCCCGATTCCGACCTCGCGCTGCGTTACCGCGAGATCGCGCGCAACACCGCCGCGCGGTTGTCGCTGCAGGCCGAGCGCGACATGACCGGCGTGCCGAATATCCGCATCGTCGATGACTGACATCGTAGTGTCGCCCAAGCATGTGTTGTGCCTGTGCGGCAGCCTGCGGCGCGTTTCGTCCAACCGCGCCGCGCTGGAAGCCGCGCGCGGGATGGCGTCGGCGTCGCTGCGGCTGGAACTGTACGCCGACATGGGCGCGTTGCCGCTGTTCAATCCCGATGTCGAAATCGAATCACTGCCGGAGGCCGTGCTGGACCTGCGTGCCACGGTCGGCCGTGCCGACGCCTTGCTGATCGCGTGTCCCGAGTACGCACACGGCGTCCCCGGCGCGTTCAAGAACCTGCTGGACTGGCTGGTCGGATCCCTGGAGTTTCCCGGCAAGCCGGTGTTGCTGCTCAACACCTCGGCGCGCGAGTCGCACCATGCCCAGGATGCCCTGCTGGAAATACTGACGACGATGTCGGGGCGGCTGCTGGCGGCCGACCCGTTTCCGGTCCGTTTGCCGGGCGCGGGCTGCAGGGTGGAAGCGGTACTGGCAAACGAGGAACGCCGCCGCGAACTGCAGGCGGCGCTCGGTTGCCTTGTCGCTGGCTTGGCGTGAGCAGTGCGGCCATCAGGCCCACGCTTTCTTCGCCGCCAACGCTACCCACAACGTCAACACCAGCAACGCCACCAACAACCACGGCAGCATTGCGGCGCTCGCGCTCTTGAGTACCGCGCCGCCCGCCGCGCCGCCGCCTGCGATGGCCAGGTTCCAGCCGACCACGACCAGCGACTGCCCAAGGTCCACCTGTTCGGCGGAGCGCCGCGCCACCGCGGTCTGAATCAGCGCCGACACGCCGCCGAAACCCAGGCCCCACAACGCCACCGCGGTTACCAGCACCACCTGCGATGCGGGCCACAAGGCCATCGCCACGGCGGCGGCGAGGAACAACACCATCTCGGCAGCAATCAACGCACGCATCCAGCGGTCGATTAAAGCGCCGGTCACCGCGATGCTCACCACCGACGTCACGCCGAACAGCAGCAGCAGACGATCAAGTGAGCCTTGCGATCCGGACAGCGCGGCAAACGGCGCGATGTAGGTGTACAAGGTGTTGTGCGCCAGCACGGCGAACAACATTACCGCATACACCGCGATCAGGCCGGGGCGCTTCAGCACCTTGCGCAGGGTGCCGCTCTGCTGCGCCGTCACGCCTGCCACCTGCGGCAGCGTGATGCGCGACCATGCCACCAACGCCACGCTCAACAGCGACATCAGGCCGAACACCCAGCGCCAGCCGACGTGTTGCGCGAGCCAGGTCCCCGCCGGAATGCCGATGGTCATCGCGAGCGGAATGCCCACCATCACCACGGAAATCGCGCGCCCCTGCTGTTCGGGCACGACCATGCGGCTGGCGTAACCCGCGACCAACGACCACAAGAGGCCGGCGGCGATACCGCCGACGAAACGCGACGCCAACATCAACGAATACGAATCGGTCCAGGTCATCGTGCTGTTGGCTAGCGCAAAGCCCAGCAGCGCGGCCATCAGCAGCGGTCGACGCTGCAGGTGGCTGGTCAACTTGACCATGGGAATCGCGGTGAGCAGTGACCCCAATGCATACGCCGTGGTGAGCTGGCCCACCAGCGATGCGCTGATGCCAAGGTCGCTGCTGATCGACGGCAGCAGGCCTGCTGCCACGCATTCGGTCAAGACGGTGATGAAGGTGGCGCTGGCCAGTGCCACCAAGCCCAGCATGGGCAGGCGTGAGCGTGCGTGTGCGCAAATGGCGTTCATGCCTGCACCTTCGGCACGCGAGTCGGTTGTCGGTCGCTTGCTGCATTCCTGGACATGTGACGCTCCGTTGAATCAATGGGGGAGCATCAAGGTAAGTACCGCGCACGCGAGGAAAAAGGCGGGTAGAGTGCGTGGCTTTACGGACTTGGAGTTCCGCAATCCATGAATGCTGTGGACAGTCTGTCCAGCCTGCAAACCTTCGCGCAGGTGGCCGACAATTCGAGTTTCGCGGCGGTAGGGCGTTTGCAAGGTGTTTCCGCGTCAGCGATTGGCAAGGCCGTGACGCGACTGGAACAGCAATTGGGTGTGCGCCTGTTTCATCGCAGCACGCGCAGTGTGGCGTTGACTGCCGAGGGGAAAATGTTTCTTGCGCGTTGTCGGCGCGTACTGGAGGAATTGGAGGGTGCCGAAGTCGAGCTCTCCAGCCGTACCAATGCGCCACGCGGCACCTTGAAGGTGGGACTGCCCTTGGCCAGTCCGTTGGTGCTGGCGACCTTGTCGGACTTCGCTCAGGCCTATCCGGAAATACGTCTCGACCTCGATTTCGATGACCGTCTGGTGGATGTGATTGAGGAGGGTTTCGACGTGGTGCTGCGGGCAGGCGAGCCTACCGATTCGCGGCTCAACGTTCGCCGCGTCGGAGGCTATCGACGCTTGCTTGTTGCAGCGCCAACCTATCTTGCACGCAAGGGCACGCCGCGCACACCGGCGGATCTGGCGAATCACGATTGCCTGCACTATCGCTATCCCACCAGCGGTCGGATGGAGATTTGGCCGCTACCGCGGGAAACCAGTGTCCCGATAGCCATGGTGTGCGACGACATGCGGGCTCGCGTGTGTTTTGCCGTGCGCGGCCAAGGCATTGCCTACATGCCTGAACACATGGTGCGCGCCGAGCTGGACGCCGGGGAACTGGTGCCGGTGCTGGACAAGCATGTCGACGTCTGCAGCGACTTTTACCTGCTGTGGCCTTCCGGCCGGCACATGCTGCCGAAGCTGCGCGTGTTTCTGGATTTCATGACCCAGCAACTTCATGCGAAGCTTGAAAAAAATGCCGCCGCCCACCGCAAACGCCGGGCCGCCCGACAATGAAATCACGCACGCCATGACCGACTGGCGGCCTCAGGGCCGATCGGCTATGTTTTCACGTTTGCCCACCGCCGCGGAGCGGTCCCAAGCTAAGGAATATCGCGTGAGCATCAAGAGCGACAACTGGATTCGCCGTATGGCGGAAAGCCACGGCATGATCGAGCCGTTCGAATCCGGCCAGGTCAAGCAGAATGGTGGTGGCCGCATCGTGTCCTACGGCACCTCCAGCTACGGCTACGACGTGCGTTGCGCGGACGAGTTCAAGATCTTCACCAACATCAACTCGACCATCGTCGATCCCAAGGATTTCGACTCGGGCAACTTCGTGGATTTCAAGGGCGATTGCTGCATCATCCCGCCCAATTCGTTCGCGCTGGCGCGCACGGTGGAATACTTTCGCATCCCGCGCAACGTGCTGGTGGTGTGCCTGGGCAAGAGCACCTACGCGCGCTGCGGCATCATCGTCAACGTGACGCCGCTGGAACCGGAATGGGAAGGCCACGTGACGCTGGAGTTTTCCAACACCACGCCGCTGCCGGCCAAGATCTACGCCCACGAAGGCGTGGCGCAGATGCTGTTCTTCGAGTCCGACGAAGTGTGTTCGACCAGTTACAAGGACCGCGGCGGCAAGTACCAGGGGCAGCGCGGCGTCACCTTGCCGAAAACATAGGGCGGAAGCATCCGCCTGCCGATTCGTGCCATCTGGCGCCTTGTTCAGGCTTCTTCTGGCAAACTTGCGCGGCTGCGGGCTTGCGGTCCGCTTTCACGATCTGCGATGGAGACCATTCCATGAATTTGCGTAAGCTGGTGGTGCGCCTCGGGGGCGCGATGATGCTGGCGACGATGTTCGCGTTGGCGGCCTGCAACGGCCGCGTCCGCGGCGGCGGCGAGACCGTGGCCAACGTGCCGCACCAGTACGACATGACGATCGGCGTCTACAAGGACCACCAGTTCATGCTGGGTGGAGCGGTACTTTCGGCCCCGGACCTGGAGGCGCACTTCCGCTACCTGCAGGACCAGAAGCAGTTGCCCAAGACGGTGCTGATGCAGGACACCGACTCCGCCAAGATCAACAATGCGGCGCTGGAGGAGTTCGCCAGCCTGCAGTTGAGCTTCCACTTCACCGGTTACGTGATGCACAAGGGCAAGCTGACCCTGTTGAGCGCGGTAGCGGCCCCCGAGCCGGAGAAGAAATAACGGGAATCCGTGCGGGGCATTGCCGGTTGTCGGGCGTCCGACAGGCTCGAGGCGAGTGGAGTCCACAAGATCAGGGGACCGTCACGATTCCGTCCCCGCCGCGACCCGGCTATCGGCGCTGGTGGCGAGCGCGACGCGCACGATGATCTCCAGCGCGCGGGTGACCTGTTCGAGCGGCATGCCGGCTTGCCGGTGCGCGGCCGCCTGTTGCGGCGACCAGGGGATGTGCACGAACCCGGCGCGGGTGTTGCGCCGGCGGCGCAACGCGTGCATCAACGCGTAGAAAACCTGGTTGCACACGTAGGTGCCCGCGGTCTGCGAGATGTGCGCGGGAATCCCGGCGCGCTGCAGTTCGAGCAGGGCGGCCTTGATCGGCAGGGTCGAAAAGAACGCCGCGGCACCGCCACGCAGCACCGGCACGTCCACCGGTTGCGCGCCGGCGTTGTCCGGAATGCGTGCATCGATCAGGTTGATCGCGACCCGCTCCAGTGAAATGCCCTCGCGTCCGCCGGCCAGGCCGACCGCGATCGCCACCCGCGGCTCGTGTTCGCGCAGTGCGCGCCAGAGCGCCGGCAGCGAGGCATCGAACTCGGTCGGAAGCTCCAGCGCAGCGACGCGGTGTCCCGCGATCGTCGTGCCGTCCAGCACGCGTACGGCCTGCCACGACGGATTCACGGTTTCACCGCCGAACGGCGTGAAGCCGGCCAGCAACACGGTCGATTCGCGTTGGCGTGTCATGCGGCTCAAAACCTGAAAACCAGCACGTACATCAATGCCAGGTTTACGACCAGCAGCAGCGCGCCGGTCTTCCATTGCGCGCGGATCACGTCGTTCTGGTTCGGCAATTCCAGCAGCGCCACCGGCACGATGTTGAAGTTGGCCGCCATCGGCGTGAACAGGGTGCCGCAATAGCCGGTCAGCATGCCGAGCGAACCGAGGATCGCCGGATTGGCGCCGTGCGCCTGGACCAGCAGCGGCAGGCCGACGCCCGCGGTCAACACCGGAAACGCCGCGAACGCGTTGCCCATGATCATGGTGAACAGCACCATGCCGAGGCCGTAGGCGACCACGCAGGCCAGCGCGCTTTGTACCGGGATCAGCATCCGCACCAGGTCGGACACCGCGGCGCCGACGCCGGTGGCGGCGAACACGCCGCCCAACGCGGCCAGCGTCAGCGGCAGCAACGCGGCCCAGCCCAGCGTGTCGAGCAGGCGGCGGCCTTCGGAAAGTCCGTCGGCGGGTCGTGCGCGCGTCACGCGCAATGCCGCGACCAGCGCGACCACGCAGGCCAGCGCGAGACCGGTCAGGGTTGTGCGGGTCTTGTCGAACAGGTGCCAGTCGCCGACGACCGTGTAGCTGCCGAACAAGGCGACCAGCAGCGTCACCAGCGGGATCAGCAAGGCCGGACCGAACAGGCGGTGGCCCAGGCGTTTCGCGTCGACCTCGCGCGCGGCCGCGTCGCGTTCCACCAAATGCCGGCGCTTCATGCGCGGCGACAACACCGCCAGCGCGATCACGCCGACACCGGCCAGTTGCGCCGGCAGGCCGCCATGATTGGCGCTGGCGCGGGTGACGTAGCCACCGCCACCGATCAACCCCGCCAGCACCAGCCAGAACGCCGCGTGCGACCAGCGCCGGTCGCGCAGGTTCAGCCACGCCGCGCCGGCCAGGAACAGGGCGATCAGCCAGTAGGCGTGCTCGATCTTCAGCATGTCAGTCGGCTGCCTGCGTGGTGTCGGTTGCCGGCGTGCCGCGGCCACGCTCCAGCCGCTTCGCAAACAACACCGTGCGGATCGCATGGATCACGAACGCCGCGATCGCGGTCGGCAGCGCCCACAGTGCGATGTGCAGAGGTTCCAGTTCGATGCCGTGCTGCGAATAGAAGCCCTGGATCAACAGCACCGCACCCAGCGCAATGAACACGTCCTCGCCGAAAAAACGGCCTACGTTGTCGGTGGCCGCGCTGAACGCACGCACGTCGTTGCGCTCCTCGGCATCCAGCGGCCCGCCGCGTTGCTGCGCCGCGGCGGCTTCCGCCATCGGTGCCAGCAGTGGACGCACGGTCTGCGCCTGTCCCGCGACATCGATCAAACCGAGCATGGCGAGGATTTGCCGTGCGGCGAGGTAGGCGATCAACAGGCGGGAGAGGGTAAGTCCCCGCAGCGTCGTGATCCAGTTGCTGACGTGTTCGCGCAAGCCCGCACGTTCCAGCACGCCGATCGCGGGAAGGGTGAGCACGAACAGCAGCAGGGCGCGCTCGGACACGAAGCTGTTGCCGAGCAATGCCAGGATCTCGGGGACGGATTTGCCGGCCGCAAGCCCGCTGGCGACGCCCGCCGCGACCACCACCGGCACCGGGTTGAGGCGCAACGCGAAACCGATGACGACGACCGCGACGCCGACCAGCGGCAGCCAGTGCATCATGCCGGGCGTCCGGGCGCGGCGACACGCACGCCGGCGCTTTCCAGTGCGCGGCGCGTGCGTTCGGCGAATGCCGCGGCGTTCGCCCGATCACCGTGCACGCACAAGCTGTCGGCTTCGACGCGCACGCTCGCGCCATTTCCGGCCACGGCCTCGCCGCGGGTCGCGATCGACACGGCCTGCGCGACGGCGCCGTCGATGTCCTCGATCACCGCGCCGGACCGGGTGCGCGGGGTCAGCGAGCCATCCGGCTGGTAACGGCGGTCGCAGAAACCTTCGCGCAGCACCGCGAGTCCCGCGGCGCGGCCCGCATCCACCAACGCACCGCCGGCGAGGCCTACCAGGATCAGGGTAGGGTCGAAATCGCGCACGGCGCGTGCGAGGGCGTCGGCGAGGCCGCGCTCGCGCGCAGCCATGTTGTACAGCGCGCCATGCGGTTTGACGTGGTGCAGCTGCGTGCCGGCCGCGCGCACCAACGCGTGCAGCGCGCCCACTTGATACAGCGTCTGGGCGTACACCTCGTCGGGCGCGATGTTCATTTCACGGCGCCCGAAACCCTGCAGGTCGGGCAACGAGGTATGCGCGCCGATGGCGACGCCATGCTGCACGCACAACAGGATCGTCGCGCGCATGATCGAGGGGTCGCCCGCATGGAATCCGCAGGCGATGTTGGCCGACGTGATCCACGGCATTACGCCGGCGTCGTCGCCCATGCGCCAGGCGCCGAACGATTCGCCAAGGTCGGCGTTGAGATCGATGCGGTTCACGGAATCGGGTCAATCCACTCCAGACGGTTGCTGATCGCGGCTTGCAGCTGTTGCAACGCGCGCTCGCGTTTGCGCAGCGCCGCCAGTGCGTCGTCGAACGCCATGGGTTCGAAGCGTAGCGCATCGCCGGGACGGAGTTGCGCGAGGCGCGGGATGTCGACCGCCGCGACCTGGCCGAGGCGCGGATAACCGCCGCTCACCGGGCACTCCGGACCGAACGCGATGGGCTGCCCGGAGGGCGGAAGCTGCAACAGGCCGGGCACGCTACCCTCGCTGACCATTTCGATCGGAGCGCTGAATCCAAGCCTCGGTCCAAACAAGCGCAGGCCCACGCGGTTGGAGTCGGATCGTACCTCGAATTGGTCTGAAAACAGCGAGTTGTGGGATGTTTCTTCCAGCCGATCGAGATGGCTTCCGGGCAGCAGGCGCAGGGGTTTTCGCGCTCCGTCGTCGAACCACGGATCAGGGTCGAGCCGCCAGGTGGACGCGGTGCGAGCGCGCGCAGGCGCGCCGCCGCGAGCCTTTGCGACCGGCAATTCGTCGCCCTCGTGCAGGGGATTCCCGTCGAACGGGCCGATGCGCGCGTTGACGTCCGTGCTGCGACTGCCGAGCACCGCGACCGCGTCGAAGCCGCCGCGCACGGCGAGGTAGCTGCGGCAGCCTGCGCGCATCGCGCCGAGCGCGACGGTCGCGCCCGCGTGCACCTGGAGCGTGGCCCACATCGGCGCATCGCGGCCGTCGATGCGCACCGGCAATGGTGCGCCGGTCACCGCGATCCAGCCATCGGCATGCAAGCGCAGGGTCGGGCCGAGCAAGGTGATTTCCAGTCCGCATGCAGTGGCCGGGTTGCCGCACAGCATGTTCGCGATGCGCAGCGCGGGTGCGTCGAAGGCGCCGGCGCGTCCGACGCCGAGGTGCGCGAAGCCCGCGCGTCCTGCGTCCTGCAGCGTGGTCAACAATCCGGGCTTGACGACCTCGACGGTCATGCCGGACGTCCCGCGAGCCGCGCGAACCCGTCGACATCGATGGCACGAAAACGCACGCGGTCGCCCGCTGCCAGCAAGGCAGGCGGCTCACGCCGCGGATCGAAAAGCGGCAGCGGCGTGCGCCCGATCAGGTTCCAGCCGCCCGGCAGCTCACGTGGATAGATGCCGGTCTGCGCGCCGCCGATCGCGACCGAGCCGGCCGGCACGCGGGTGCGCGGATCGGTGCGGCGCGGCGCGTGCAGGGCGGGATCGAGTCCGAGCAGGTAGGGGAACCCTGGCGCAAAACCCAACATCGCGACGCTGTAGTCGCCGGCCGCGTGCCGCGCGACGACAGCGTCCGGCGACAATCCGGCATGCACGGCCACGGCTTCGAGATCGGGGCCGTATTCGCCGCCGTAGCACACGGGTATTTCCACCAAGCGTGCGCCTTCACGGAGCGCGACCGCGTTTTCTTGATCGTCCTCCCGGCGAAGGCCGGGATCCAGTGTCTTCGGGTTGGCGCCGCGAAGAAGAGCGTGCAGGATTTCGGCAAGGCGCGCGTGCGGGCGCTCGTCGAGTCCATTCTTGTCTGGCCGCGCAAACGCATCGAACCTCAGCAACAAGGTTGAATACGCGGGCGCAACGTCGATGATGCCGGGAAGCTTCGCCGCGCGGACAGCGCGTGCCGCAGCATGCACGCGCGCGTTCGTGGCGATGTCGATGCCGTCGCCGAAGCGCAACAGCAGCGCGTCCTCGGCCAGTGGCTCGATGGAAAATTCAGCCATCGCGGCGCAAATCAGCGACCAACTTGTCACGCGCTGCGGGCAGGTAATGCTGCGCCGGCCCGTGTCCCCATACCGGGCCGGGCCAGGCCGGGTCGTCCTTCCTCCGCGCCACCACGTGTACGTGCAACTGCCGGACGACGTTGCCGAGCGCGCCGACATTGAGCTTGTCGCAGTCGGCCACGCCGCGCAGGGTTTTCATCGCGCGCTGGATCTCGTGCATCAGCCGCGTGCGGTCGTCCTCGTCGAGGTCATCCAGTTCGACCGCGCCGGCACGCCGCGGCACCAGCACCAGCCACGGGAATCGTGCGTCGTCCATGAGGCGCACCTGGCACAGCTTCCAATTGGCCACGAAAACCGTGTCCCGGTTGAGGCGCGGATCGAGTTCGAATTGCGCCTGCGGGTCGAGATTCATGCAGCGCGCGCCAGGTGCGCGTCGAAAAACGCCAGCGTGCGCTCCAGCGCCAGCGGTGCGCCGACCGGATCGTAGTGCGTGGGGTCGACGTCTCGATTGAACGCGTGTCCGGCGTGCTCGTACACGTATACCGGCGCATCGGGCCACGCCTTGCGATGTTTTTCCACGGCTTCCGCAGTAATCGATCGGTCGCGGGCGCCGAAGTGGAACAGCACGGGGGCCTTGAGTGGCTGGTCGAGATAGGCGACGTTGCGCGCGCCGTAATAGCTCACCGCGGGCAAACCCAGCCGTTGCGCCGACAGCAGCGCGACCGTGCCGCCCCAGCAATAGCCGACCACGCCGATCCTGCCCGATGAGCTGATGGATTCGGCGGCACTGGCGACGGCTTCCACGGCACGATCCAGCCCGGTTTCCATCGCCAGCGTCTTGCCGTGCTCCATGCCGTCGTGGTCATACTCCAGTTCGACATCGTTCTCGACGAAGTCGAAAAAGGCCGGTGCGATCGTGGTATAGCCGTGTTCGGCGAATTCGTCGGCCACGTTGCGGATGTGCTGCGTGACGCCGAAGATTTCCTGTACCACCACGATCCCGCCCTTGGGGTTGCCCGCGGGTTTGGCGAGGTACGCACCGATGCAATGGGTGCCGGCGGTGTTGAGGTTGATGCGTTCGCCCATGGCGGTTCTCCTTAAGCTGCAATCGCACCAGCGTACTACCGATACGCGACAATGCGGGCTTCACCCGGGCTGCCCGCACCGTGCGCCGCTAGAATGCGTGGCCCGCATTCCGTCTCGACGTCCCGCATGCCCGCACCCAACCCCAAGATCGGTTTCGTCAGCCTGGGTTGTCCCAAGGCGCTGGTCGATTCCGAGCGCATCCTCACCCAGTTGAAGGCCGAGGGTTACGGCATCGTGCCGCGTTACGACAAGGCCCACGCGGTGATCGTCAACACCTGCGGCTTCATCGATGCGGCGGTGCAGGAATCGCTGGACGCCATCGGCGAAGCGCTGCACGAAAATGGCAAGGTGATCGTCACGGGCTGCCTCGGCAAGCGCGACGCGTTGATCCGCGAAGCCTATCCCGACGTGCTCGCGATCACCGGTCCGCAGGATTACGCAAGCGTGATGAACGCGGTGCACAAGGCCTTGCCGAAGCCGCACGACCCATTCGTCGATCTGGTGCCCCAGCGTCGCCTCGGCGACGCGCAAGACAACGAGATCGGGGTCAAGCTGACGCCGAAGCACTACGCGTACCTGAAGATTTCCGAAGGCTGCAACCATCGCTGCACGTTCTGCATCATCCCGTCGATGCGCGGGGATCTGGTTTCGCGGCCGATCGACGAGGTGCTGGTCGAAGCCGAGAAACTGGTGCGCTCGGGCGTGAAGGAACTGCTGGTGATTTCGCAGGACACCAGCGCCTATGGCGTGGATGTGCGCTATGCCGAACGCGCGTGGCGCGGTCACGCCTACCAGACGCGGATGACCGACCTGTGCCGTGGCCTGGGTGAGCTCGGCGCATGGGTGCGGCTGCACTACGTGTACCCGTATCCGCACGTCGACGACGTGATCCCGTTGATGGCGGAAGGGAAAATCCTTCCGTACCTCGACATCCCGTTCCAGCACGCGAGCCCGCGCATCCTCAAGTTGATGAAGCGCCCCGGCAACATCGACAAGACGCTGGATCGCATCCATGCGTGGCGCCGCGTATGTCCGGATATCACCATCCGCAGCACCTTCATCGTCGGCTTCCCCGGCGAAACCGACGCCGAGTTCGAGGAACTGCTGGATTTCCTGCACGAGGCGCAGCTCGACCGCGTGGGCGCGTTCGCCTATTCGCCGGTGGGTGGCGCCAGGGCCAACGACTTGCCCGATCCGGTGCCCGAGGAATTGAAGGAAGACCGTCTTGAGCGCTTCATGCAGGTGCAGGCCGGGATTTCCGCGGCGAAGCTGCAGCAGAAGATCGCCCGTACTTTGACGGTGCTGGTGGATGAAGTGGCCGGCGGTGCCGCCATTGCCCGCTCGATGGCCGACGCGCCGGAAATCGATGGCGTGGTGCGGATCAGGGATGGCGCGTCCCTGAAGCCTGGCCAGTTCGTCGAGGTGCGCGTCATCGGTGCGGGTGCCCACGACCTGGACGCGCGCCTCGTGCGAGACGCGTGATCATCCATGCGTTACGTCGCGCCGTCGCGCGAAGCCGTCGATCCGGGGGTGTTCGCGCGGATGCCGCTCGCAGCGTGGCGGGAATTCGCGGACTTGCTGGAAGCGCCGGGATGGCCGTCCGTGGACGCACTCGCGGCGCGGCTGCCGACGGATGCGCCGGTGCGATTCGCCGAGCAGACGCGCGGGTTGCGGGCCGACGGACTGCATTACGAACAACGCATCGCGGAACGCGGGGTGATCGCCACCCGTGAACGCAACTGGCACGATCTGTTCAACGCGCTGGTCTGGCTGCGCTTTCCGGATTTGAAGCGCGTACTTAATGCAAGGCAGACCGCGGAAATCGCCCGCTTGGGCCCGAAACGGCGCTCGCGCGCGCAGTACGCGCTTACCCATTTCGACGAAGCCGGCGCGATCGTGGGGCTGCGTGATCCGGGGTTGCTCGCGTTGTGGGACGCGCACGACTGGCACGGGCTGTTCTGGCGGGAGCGCGAGGCGTGGCGCGACGGGCGGATCGAGGCCGCGGTATTCGGCCACGCCTTGCTGGAACACGCGCTCACCCCCGAATGGTTGCTGGTCGGCAAGGCGTTGGCCGTTGCGCTTCCGCAGGCCGCGCCCCTCGATGCAGCCATCGACGCATGCACGGGAGCCATTGGCGACGGTCATTCGTTGCGCGACCCGCTGGAGCTGCGTCCGTTGCCGCTGTCCGGCATCCCCGGCTGGCATCCGGACGGCGAGGTCGAGGCGTTCCATCGGACCGCGCCGTGCTACCAGCCTTTGCGCGCAGGACGGATTTATCCCGAACCATTGAAAGTTGGCTGAACCATTTGTGCGTCGAGTCACTCATGCTTCGTACCGGACTTCGACGACGAGAAAGCGTGCGCGGCCACCCGGAAGTTCTGCTTCGAATTCCTCGTCCACGCGTTTTTTCAACGCCGCGCGCGCGAGCGGCGAGTCCACGCTGATCCAACCTTGTCTCGCGTTGGTTTCGTCGGGACCGACGATGCGGTAGACGTGCGTTTCGCCGCTGCCGGTATTTTCGATTTCAAAGGTCGCGCCGAAGAAGATCGCCGTACGATCCGCAGGTACGCCTTCAGCAACCTTCAACGAAGGAATGCGTTTGGACAAGTAGCGCACGCGGCGGTCGATTTCGCCGAGCTGTTTCTTGCGATAGGTGTATTCGGCGTTCTCGGAACGGTCACCCTCGGCGGCGGCGGCGGCCAGAGCCTTGACGACTTCCGGGCGCAATTCGCGCCAGAGATGATCGAGCTCCGCCTTCAGCGCGTCGAAGCCTGCGCGCGTGATGATCGCGGTGGAGCGGGGCGGTGGCGGACGCCAGCGGGACATTGCGAACTCAGGAAATTTGGATTCCCGCTTGCGCGGGAATGACGAGCAAGACCAGGTCGCGCATTTCAGTCCTCGCCTACCCGAAGCTTCAACGTCGTCCGCCGAAAATGCCGCCCAGCACGCCGCGCAGGATCCGGCGCCCGCGAACGCGCGATCCGGACGATTGTACGTGGCGTTGCCGCGATGTGCGCTGTTGCCTTGAGTCGCGCGCCGTAAGCCGTTAGGGTTCGGCATCGACCGTTCGTTTTCTTCGGGTGGATTTGCAATGTTGCGGCAATTGGGTTGGCTGGCGTGCGCGGGCGCGCTCGGGATCTTGGCGGGGTGCGCACAGGCGCCGGCGAAAAGCAATGGTTCACCGTCGGATTTGAATGGCTTGTACGCGCAGCTCGATCACGCCAGCGCCGACTACGACCAGGCGCTGGAGCAGGCCCGCCGCGGCGACAACGCGCAATCGCAAAAGACGCTGGGAGCCGCGCTGGACGCCATGCGCAGCGCCTCCGACCGTTGCGTCAACACCCCGGGTTGCGACGCCCAGCGATTTCTTTCTGCCTACGACCGGGCACTGCGATTGAAGGACGGCAGTTTCCTCGGCACCGAGGACGACGACCAGGCGCTGGACGCGGAAGACCAGACCGCTGCGGGCACGGATTCGGGCGTGTTGACCACGTTGCCCGAGGCGCAGCGTACCGTGCAGTTGCTGCACGACCACAAACTGTCGGACCTGGTTGCAACCAACGGTCCGGTGCAGGCGGCGTTGCAGGTGTGGTTGACGCGGCTGCGGCCCAACCTCGTCCGTGCCTACGTCGATTACCAGTACCTGCGTTACCAGATGTGGCCGGCGTTCCACAAGGCGGAGTTGCCCGAGGCAATCCTGTTCGGCATCGTGGCCAAGGAATCCGGCGGCAACGTGCACGCGGTGTCGCGCTCGGGCGCGGCCGGGCCCCTGCAGTTCATGCCGGCCACCGGTTCGCGTTTCGGACTCAACACCATCGACGGGTTCGACCAGCGTTTCGATCCCACCATGGCGGCGCAGGCCGGTGCGGCCTACCTGAACGAGCAGCTTGCGCGGCTCAACGACAATCTCGCATTGGTGCTGGCGGCCTACAACGGCGGCGAGGGCAGGGTCGGACGGCTCGCCTCGGGCGCCACGGATGCAAACTTCTGGGAACCGAACGTCTACTTCTCGCTGTCGGCGGAAACCCGCGAGTACGTGCCGATGGTGCTGGCAGCGGCCTGGTTGTTCCTGCATCCGCAACGCTACAACCTGCATTTCCCGAAGGTCGATGGCACGCCGGGACACGTCGAACTGGCCAAGGCCGCGTCCCTGAACGAACTCTCGGTCTGCCTCGGTGATGACGACGGCGCGCATTACGGCTGGTACCGGACCCTGCGCAACCTCAATCCTCAGATGGTCCCGACGCAGGAGCAGGCGCAGGGCACGCGGATCAACCTGCCGAGGTTCCTGCAGGCCGCCTACAAGCAGTCGTGCACCAGCGGGCAATGGGTCGCGCTGGCCGACCAGCTGCAGGCTGCACAGCTGCCCACGCCGCCCGCGCAGGTCGCCGCCGATCCGCCGCCCGCGCGCAAGGCCCGTTCCACGCCCAAGCATTACACGGTGCGCAAGGGTGACACCCTGTACGCGATCGCGCGCCGCTTCGATTGCGAGAGCGTGCGCGAGCTGGTGCGTGACAACCGCCTGCGTTCCGCGACCGACCTGCAGATCGGCAAGCGCCTGCGGCTGGAAGGGTGCAAGCGGTGAGAGTGGGGGAGGGTGGGGTGTGCTCGCATCGTCCCTGATGCTCGTCCTTCGCTGCGCTCAGGGCCGCCTTCGGCGTCCAAATTGCTCACCCCTTCCATGGGGTTCGCCCCTTCGGGGCCGACCCCGTCGTCCAAAATCGTTCCAGACGATTTTGTCGTTCCAGACGAATTTGTCGGACCCGAGTGGGTTCGTCCACACCACCACACTCCCAGACATGACAAAGGGGCCAACGGCCCCTTTGTCATGTCTGGCGGAGAGGGTGGGATTCGAACCCACGTTACGGCATAACCGTAAACCGGATTTCGAAAAAGCCGTACAATCCATATGTGGCAATGCTTTCGTGGACATGTTAGGGTATTTGTCACCCTCTTGTCACCCATAGAGATTTACATGGCAACAATCCGGTTGCGCGGTCCGTACCAGTGGCAAGCCATCGTGAAACGGAAGGGGTACGCGACGCAAGTTCGCACCTTCGACACCCGACGCGATGCCGAACGTTGGTCGCGCAACATCGAAAGCGAAATTGACCGTGGCGTGTTCGTCTCGCGTCGAGAAGCAGAAGCAACGTCGCTGGCGGAAGCAATCGAGCGTTACCGGGTTGAAGTTACGCCCACCAAGAAAGGCGCGAAGCAAGAACACTACCGGTTGAATGTGCTTCGCCGTTCCTCCCTATCCCGCCAAAGCTTGGCGAGCATCCGCGGTGCCGATGTCGCGAAGTACCGTGACGCGCGCCTCAAGTCAGTCGCTGCAGGAACGGTTCGTGGCGAGCTTTCGGCACTTTCATCGATCTTCGAGAAGGCGCGCTTGGAATGGAGCATGCCCCTTGCCAACCCAGTACGCGATGTGGCCAAGCCGCGGCCCGGTGTAGCGCGGTCACGACGATTCGCCACGCCGGAAGAAGAAAAGAGGATGCTCGATGCGCTGCGCAACTATGGCGATGGATGGGCATACCCGCTGGCGATACTGGCCGTCGAGACAGGAATGCGCCGGGGCGAATGGCAGCACCTTCGCTGGAAGGATGTTGATCTGGACAAGCAGACCGCCGTGCTCCATGACGGCGAGACGAAAAATAACGAGGGACGCGTGGTGCCGTTGTCGAGCCGTGCGGTCGCGACGCTCCGGGCTATTCGACATCACACCGACGACCACGTGTTCCACGTGCAGGCCGGGACAATGACCGCGGCATGGACGCGCTCCCGACTGAGGGCAAGGGACAAATACGTTGCGGAATGCGAGAAGGCTGGAACAACGCCCGACCCCGAATTTCTTGTTGACCTGCACCTGCATGACATGCGTCACGAAGCCACGTCGCGGTTGTTTGAAAAGGGGCTCGATGTGATGGAAGCAGCCAGCGTGACCGGGCATAAGACTTTGGCCATGCTCAAGCGGTACACGCATCTGAAGGCGGAGAAACTGGCGAAGAAGCTGGGGTGATTTGTTGCGGGCCAGGCTTCGGTATTGATCCAGAGTGCATCCGTTGACGCATCTAGAATTGCGGTCGCTTCGTGGCGCAGCCTCCGCTATTCGTCACGTGGTCAGTGTCGAGTTAGGTTGTCACTTGACAACCTAGAAATCCTCCCTAAACTCAGTGGGCAAGAACGCAATGGCTCGAAAACGGCATCCAAAGCCGGAGATTGAAGCCGCGATCCAGTATGCCGAGCAGCATGGCTGGACGGTCAAGGAAGGCGGCTCCCATGCGTGGGGCCGAATACTTTGTCCGTACGATGACGAAACCTGCCGCTGTGGAGAGTTTTGCATTACCAGCGTCTGGAGCACGCCCAAAAGCCCAGGCAACCATGCAAGGCATCTGCGGCGAGTCGTAGACAACTGCGTGCGAGAGAAAGCCAAGCGGGAATCCGACGATGCGTGAATACGATTTCATCTTGAAGTTCCGACTGCCAGAAACTGACGCCGACCCGGAACAGTTCGTGGACGCGCTGGCTGAGGCCGGCTGCGATGACGCGACGATCGGCATTGGTCAGCGTGGCCGCATCGCCCTCAACTTCGCACGCGAGGCACGTTCGGCACTGGATGCGGTCAGCTCTGCGGTGCGCGATGTTAAGCGCGCCATCCCGGGCGTGCAGCTGGTCGAAGCATCGCCAGACTTCGTGGGGCTCTCGGATGTCGCTGACCTGGTTGGCTGCTCGCGCCAGAACATTCGCAAATTGATGATCACCAACATCGCGACTTTCCCGGTTGCGGTGCACGAGGGCACGCAATCGCTCTGGCACCTGCGTCCGGTGTTGGACTGGTTCGCGCAAACGCAGAAGCGGCCGGTCGATCGTGCCCTGATTGAAGTCTCGGAAGTGACCATGAAGGTCAACATCGCCAGCGACGCCCGACGCGCTTCCGGTGTTGAGAAGGCTATCGAGGCCCTTCTCGCCTGACGCTTACCCGGTGGCGCAGACTCAAACCTTGAGCTTCCCAAAACCTTCTGCGTCAAGGAAATCGCTTGTGTACCCAGATCAGGTGACCATGAAAACGCTGGTGATTGGACTCGCATCGCGGGACGCGATTCGCGCCCGCGCCCGCATCATCGCGCGTGGCGAGCACAAACCCGCACCAGACGAGCCGAAAATCTGGTTCACGTCCATGCGTTCGTTGGCCGAGGTGCTTTCCGACGACAACCGCGCCTTGCTCAGGTTGATCCACGAGGCTAAACCCGAGTCCGTCAACCGCCTGGCCGAATTGAGCGGGCGTGCGCCCAGCAACCTGTCGCGTACCCTCAGAACTATGGAGCACTACGGATTGGTCGAATTGCGCCGACAATCGCGGCAGGTGCGGCCGGTTGCCAAGGCCAGCGAGTTCCTGATCCGGGCTGCGTGACCCTGCTTCGGACGCCGGCTTGGCAGCGACGCCGCCTCTCGAAAACCTGTTTTGCGTGCTTGCGCCCGCGCCCGGGGTGGCGCCGGGCCTTGGCATTCCGCTTCACCCCTTGCTGTCATGCAGCTGAAGCTGGGTAAAACTGTGCCCGGAAAGGTAGCTCGGCTTGAAACCGGTTTTTTCAAGCCCGCGCAACGGACAACTCTCTTGAAACCGGGCAATCCCGCCCGTGGTTCAGGAGATGACATGGCTGACTTTGCTCAATTCCACAACCAACTGAAGGCAATGACCCAAAAGGTAGCCGCGGCATGCTCTCGATGCCGCCCGGAGAACGACAGTCGCATTGTGATCTGCGGATGCTTGTGCAACGCCTTGCTCGCCGATCTTGCCAAGGCCAAGAATTATGCTGAAGAGGTGGCGTACGAAGCCGTCCGGGCGGAACAGGATGCCAGAAACGACGGTCGTACGGAGCACGCCAATGTGGCCGCTGCCGCCCGCCTGCTCGCATACGTGTGGATGGATGTGGCAACGCTCGGCACGGACAACTTGACGCCCGCCTCGAAAATGCTCGAAATGGCGATCGACCACCTCCAGTTGGGCGAGGAAGAACTGGCGCGGGAATCGTGCCGGATCCGGTAGCGGAACGAAGAGAGGGGCCGCGACAGATTGTCGCGGCCCCTCTCGTGTTTTGGCGGCTCCGATGCAGGTCAGCCGAGGTCGGCGAACAGCTTGCGCACTGCTTCAAGCTTCGAGTGCCCGACGACTCGAATCCAGGCGGGACATGCGGCACATCCAGTACGGTCGTCACCGTCATCTCCCATCCGCCGACATGGGTTGCATATTCGCCTCGGCGCCGTTGGTCGCGCACCCACTCGATTCATATAGCGATGCCCGCCGCTCCTGGCTTCTCACTCATTCGGTGCACGGCCCTCCAGCAAGTCGTCCAAAAATTCCGACACCGGCTTCACACCGGAAACCCACAACCGGTCGCGGGCGCGCGTGCAAGCTACGTACAGCAGATGCCTTTCGGTGTTGTAGACCTCTTCCAGATCCGCATCGTCGGCGATGGCGTCGATTCGCGATTGCGAAGGGATGACTTCATCGTCGCAGGCCATCACCGCGACAACCTTGAACTCAAGGCCCTTGGCAAGATGCATCGTGCTGATGGCGACCTTGCCCGGTTCGATCCGCATGCGCTCGTCGAGCACCTGGCCGTCCATGTCGGATGCCTTTACGGCGTCTTGTGCGCGGTCGATCTCCGCCCGGGAGCGGACGAACACCGCCATCTCATTGGGTGGCACGCCTTCCCTTGCGCGCGCCGCGAGCCATTCGCCAAGCGCCGTGGATTCCTCCGCCGCATCGCCGAACGTGTGGACCTCGGGTTCCGGGCCATTGAACACGGAAACCGTACCCTTGCGCTCTTCCTGGTTGCCGTCCACATCGGCGACCACCGGGTCGAGCAGTCGATCGGCCTGCGCACGAATCTGGTGCGAGGTGCGGTAGTTCACGTGCAGCGTGCGCGCACGGCCGCGGACATCCACGCCTTGCGATTTCCACGAAAACGGCTGCTGGAAGATGCGTTGGCCAAGGTCGCCGGCGAAGAACAACGCATTCGGTCGATCGCCACCCAGCGCGGCAAGGAACCGCAACTGCGCCACATCGATGTCCTGCGACTCGTCCACCACGGCAAAGTCGTACGGCGGCCGCTCCCGCCTGGTCAGTTCTTTGGCAAGGCGCGCGAACATGCCGGCGCGAGTGGTTTTGCCCTCGGCTTCCAGTTTGGCAAGCACGTCGGCGTAGATGTCCCACAGCACCTTGCGTCGAGCCTCGGGCAACCGCGTCCTGCGGCCGAGCCGCTGCACGTCGCGATAGGCTTCCCAAGAACGCAACTGCCAGGCGTCCACGACGTTGTTCCATTCCGAGCGCACGAACGCGGGGCTGAAACCGTGGTCGGGATGCGCATTCGCCACCGATGCCAGCAAGGTGGAAATGTCCTGCGACGTTGCCAGTCGCAGTGAACCGAGCGCGGTCTTGTAGAGCCGCTCGCCAACGGAGTCCATTGAATGCACATCAATACGTTCGGCAAGCCGCGGCTCGTTGCCGACCAGGCGCCGCAGCTTCACCCTCAACGCACTGGCCAGTGTGTCGGAAAACGTCGTCAGCAGTACACGGCTCTCCGGGTATGAACGCGCAAGATGCACCGCCCGATGCAGCGCCACGATGGTCTTGCCAGTGCCGGCCGACCCGGAAACACGCGCCGGCCCGCTGTAGTCCTTCTCCACCCATTCGCGCTGCGCCGGGTGCAGGAAAATCGTCCATTTGTCCCACGGCGCATCCAGTGCGCGTTCCAGTTCCTCGCTGCTTTCGATGGTGCGGAATCGACGCTGGGCGTCCGGGTGGGCAAAGGGGTCGATACGTCCGCCCTTTACTTCACGAATACTGAAACTGGCGGCGCCCGGTTCCGGAATGTTTGCCGCGACGCCGGACGGCAGATGGGCGCCGGAGACCCCGGGCAGAAGACGTGCTTGCGGTTGCCCGCCCGTCGCAAACTCGATCAACGCCTCGGCTGCTTCGGCAGGAAGATGATCCGTCAGTGCGAGCAGCCCGTCCTCGCTGTTGGCGGCGCGTACGTCCGGCAGCCATTCCGGCGGCACGCCCCACGACAACAAGTCGCCATCGGCGATGGCTGCGAACAGCGGCGCGCTGGTCAACCCACGCTGCTCGTGTTCCACGTATTTCGGGACCGTGATTTCCTCGACCCGCTCGCGGACCTCCACGATCTGTGCGGCGCCCGTTTTCGGGTGCGCTTCGATCTTGCGTCGCTCCGCCCACCCATACGCGTCGTCGTGATGACCGACATAGCAAAGCAGCAGGCCCTGCGATGTCCGGTGCACGATCAACCGGATGTCACTGCTCACCCGCACCGACCAGAAATGCTTGTCCCGCGCCTTGTCGAGCTTGTGGAAGCTCATGCCCGGATTCGCCGGGTTCATCTGCAGGTCAAACGCTGTGGTCTTGACCGTCTTCTGCTCATCGCCGGTCAGGTGGGCGAGACTGTCGGTGAAGGTGTCGGCGATGCGAAAGTTCATGGGCCTGATTTTCTCGACGGACGGCATGAGGGTCAGCACATGTCCTTGCTGACGAATCGATTTTCGTATTTCCGGTCACGCCGTTTGGGAGGCGGGAGCGGTTTGGCATCCATCACACTCGTCCTGTCCAAACGGCTTAGGCCGTATGCGACCGCGAAGCGGTCATAGTCAGGCTCCGGAAGACCAGGCGCCAGCAGGTCCCCAGGAACCCGCAAAATGCGCCGGTTGGCGTGAAACAGTGCTCCACTCGGCCCGCTCAAGGCACCGTGTACTACCTTCGAGTAGATCTCCATCCGTGATCCTCCCCCGCACAGGAAGTATTCCACCCCGTCCATTTGCCGATCCGACAACTGCACTCCGAACGCGCTGTCGTACGCCTTCCGCCGAACGGCCACCCGTACCTCCGCGCGATACGAAGCATCCGGCGTGCTGGCTTCCGGCCCCTGCGTCAGTTCCACACCTTCAACATAATCAGTTGCTTTGGCCGGAATCATCTCCTCGAACATGCTTGATTGCTTCAAAGCTTCCAGGTCTGCAATCAAGCTCACGGCCCGTTCGTCGCATGCTCGTGCGCGCAACATTTCCTTCCACCAATCGATCCGCGCCCCATGCAGCTCAAGGGCTCCAAGTGGACGTACCACCGACGTGAAAAATGAGAAATCCCAGCGATTGGCCTTGTTGCGTTTTACGCGGAACAGCGATGCGTCCAGCGTCTTGCCGCCGACGTCTACCATGAGGAAAACGTTGTCGGGCTTGGGGTCAAACGACTCCGAAGAAACAAACCCGTAGATTTCGGCCGCGATCTCTGGCACGACCCGAACTTCCACAGTGTCATCCGTCTGGCGCCCTTCGTTCCTTTGCATGGCAGCGACGACGTTTCCAGTCGTAACGGGGGCGGGCGCACCTGCTACCCGCCAAGCCGCCGCCGCCAAACGCTTGTACAAACTCGTATCGCGGTCGATTTGCCCCTGTTGCTTTGGGATGCCTATGCTGAGTGTCCAGAAGATCGGTACATCACGATAAATAGACTCGTGCGTCGTGAACAGCCAACCACGCGCACGCCTGATCGCCAGAGCCAAGTAGGCGACCGCCCGCTCACGAACACGAACGTTTTCAGGCGAAGCGAGCAGGTCAGATTTCAATCCCGTGTACAGGGTCCCAGCGTCATCGAGAGAGTAGCGGTCATCGCATTCGTGGATTGCCGTCGGCAAGAGAAAGCGCCTCGTACCCACGGCATCTGCAACAGGCACGGCGAACGACTTGCCCGCCGCGCGATCGGAGATCACCAGCTTCGTGCTGGATGATCCAAAATCGAGGCCCAGTACAAGCTCCCGCGACGCAGCCGCCGTGCCAACGATATGTTCAAGAACAATGCCACGCTCTTCGATGGCGCGATCAAGCAATGTTGCCCGCAAAGCGGCTGGCGGAAGCACGACTCGGGTATCAGCGTCGATTCGAGCAACGGACGGTGCTGCGGACGAGGAGCCCGGCTTGCCGCTCGGCTTCGAACCCGGAGTGCCGTGTCTGTTTCCATAGACCGCGAGGGTTGACGCCAGAGGGACGTGCCGCGTCTTACGTGATTTTTTGAGTAGAGCCGAGCGTATGATGCGCCTGTCGATAGCCGCCCCATCGATACGTGCTGCCTGTGTCGCTGGACGGCGCTGCTCTTTGCCCACCTTCTTGCGCGGCTCGCGATCGGTAGTCCCAGGTGAGATCTTGGCAGCACGCGGTTTGTACTTGATGATGGGTGGTTTGGGGCTTCTCTTGATTTTGAGTGACAGCCGCACCCGGTCATCATCCAAAGCCGCGCCCTCGCGCTTCACAGCTGCATCTGCCAAAGCTTTCTCGAGTGCATCGCGGATCGCCCCCATGCCTCTTCCCCCCTTCCCGGTATCTCCAGCTCAACTCACGTGAATGACGCCGGCAGAAACAAAATTATTCTGCTTGTCCAACTTTCTCCGCAAGTCAAGCTGCGCGATGCGTTCCTCGAAGCGCGCCTCGAGCCGCTTCAGGCGTCCACGCTCAGCCGGTATCAGGCGGATCTTGTTCTCGTCGTTTGAGAGCCTGTAAGTCTGAATCCGTTCGTTGAACCGTCCTTGCTCGTTGCGAAGGTGATCGCTCAAGGAGCTCACCATCTGGTCAATCCGGTCAAGATTCTCCATTTCCGCGAGTGCCGAAAACCGCTCAAAACGGTCATCGAGGTCCTCTTGCAGGAGTTCGTAGACGTCGGCGGCCTGCGCGACATCGAGCATGTTGTGGGTGGAAAGCCAGTCACGCCCCGAGAGCGCCGCGGCGTTTGCCAAACGCTCGGCGTCGTCGGCTTCCAGCGAGTCGCCTGATTCCACATGGCGGGCGCTGAATTCCAGCCGTTCCATCGTCCTGGCTCCCGTAATGGACCAGCGGGCGATCGCATACACGTAGATGCCGCGCGGCAGGCTGACATCGACGCCAGCGCTCAGCTCCGTTGCGGACACGGTCTGATATCCCACGCCGGTGCCCGCAAGGCGCACTTGCTCGGTGATGAACTTCAGCAAGGGATGAGTCTGGGTAATCCGCTCTTCGTGCGGCTGTGCCGTCCCGGCCGTATTATCGAAACGGATCCGCGCATCCCGCTCCCCCGCTCGCAGCAGATGCGTGGTTCCCAAACTCCGATCACCCGCAAGGAAGGCTTCCAGATCGGACCGGGCGGCGGTGGACAAATATGCGTTGAAGGTGAGAGGGTCATCTCCCATCTGCACAAACCGGCAACCGGGATAGTGACGATCGAAGAAATCCACGACATAGTGCCGAAGATCGATGCCGCGGATGAAGCGCCCGAGTTCCCTTGCCGCGCGAACTTTGTCCTGGATCAATGTGCCGTGCGCAATGAGGGAAGTGGCTTCCTGTTCCAGCCGTTCCTGCTGGCGTTCCCTGTTGGCAAGCGCCAGCTCGGTTTGTTCCATGCGCCTGATTTCGTCCTTGGCCGACAGACGGTGTGATAGCAGACTGTAAGCGAGCGTCCGGATTTCCCGGCCCAAGACGTCTTCCAAAGTGCCTAGTGCCCGCTTGAAGATGCCAAGGCGCGTCAACAAGCGATCGTGGATACGCTCGTCGATGGTGTCGGAATGAACGAAGTTCCAGATGAGAATCTTGGGCTGCTTCTGGCCGATGCGGTCGATACGACCGATGCGTTGCTCGATGCGGGCAGGGTTCCACGGCAAGTCGTAGTTGATCAACAGGCTGGAAAACTGCAGATCCACGCCTTCTGAAGCAACCTCCGAAGAAAGCAGGATCGCCGCACCGGAGTGATCCCGAAACGCATTGATGATCGCCTGCTTGTCATCGCCGCCATGCAGCTTGAAACACTTGTAGCCATGGCTACCGAGCCTGCGTTCCAGATAGGCGAGCGTGCCGCGATAGAACGAAAACAGGATGACCTTGGCATCCGGATTGCCATTCCAGTAGCGTTCCAGATGCGCCCGCAATTCGTCGAATTTCGTATCCACCGCCTCAAGGTGGGACGCTTCCGCACTGGTATGGGCAATGATCGCGAGCTGCTGCAGCAGCGGGCCCAAGGTCTTGGGCTTCTGTGCATCGTCGTCGGCATCGCCGTAGGCTTCGTAGGCCGTTTCATCCAGATTATCGGCACGGATCTTTCCGGCCCATTCGCGGCTCGCCGCGGCCATGCAGCTCGACATCTGGCGTTGCGGAATCGTGAGCATAAACCCTTCGCTCATGTCGCGTCCGGCGCAATACTCGCGCACCCGTCCCGTCACTTCGTCATAGAACCGCTCCTCCACGGGCGCCATCTTCACCCGGATGATGCTCACGCTGCGCTCGATGCGATTCTCCTGTACATCGCGCTTCAGCGTACGGGTAACAATCTTCGAGAGTGGGTTGACGCGATCGAGTTGATCGGCGAGTTCGGAACGTCGGCCGGAAGAGGCCAGCTCTGCATCGGTGGGCGGATGGCTTTGCAGGTATTTGACTTGCCGGCTGTCCTGCAGCAACGGCGCGCCAGCAACGGCGTCAAGTTCCTCCATGAACTGCGTGCACGACATCCGCTGACTGAGCACCTTGTCACGCAGACGCACCAGAGGCGCGTTCCACTCCAGCAGCTGGGTGAAGGATCGCTCGTACGGAAAGCCTTCCGCATCCAGCAGATTGACCAGCGTGAACAAATCGCTGCTGCCCAACTGGATCGGCGTGGCGCTCAACATGAGCATGCCCATGCTGGTCGTACGCAACAATTCACCCAGTCGGTGCGCCCGTGTTTCCGGATTCCGGAGGTAGTGAGCCTCATCCACAATCGTCAAGTCGAGCAGCGGCTCCTTGACCTTTGCCGCATCAAGAAATGCTGCGAGTTGCGCGGACGCGCGCGGTGTTGAGCCATCGCGCGACTCCCACTGGCTACTGCTCGGAGGGCGTAGGCCTTGCACGCTAGCGATCAGGGCGAACGTCGCGCGAGGATCGCGATCCGCGTCCTTCAGGCGCTTCAGCAACTCGCCGGCATTGACGATCTCCGCACCTACACCGAAGCGGTTGCGCAATTCATCACGCCACTTCTCGCACAGCATCGCGGGACACACGACAAGCAAGCGACGGGCGTCCTCGCGCGCGCGCAACTCCGTCCAGATCAACCCGGCTTCGATCGTCTTGCCCAAACCCACCTCGTCGGCGATCAGGAGTCCGTGGCTGGTCGTTTCGAGGTACTGCAACACCGGCTTGAATTGGTAGGCCAGAAACTCAGTGTTGGTGGTGTTGAGGCTGTAGATCAGGTTCGCCAGCTTGCCGCTCAACCGGAAATGCGTGATGAGGCCGCGCAGGTCACTGGCACGACCGAACCGCCCGCTCCGGATGCGCTCGTATGGCCCGACGCTTTCGTGCCCTACCTTTTCCAGTGATGCCGCGAGTACAAATTCCTCGCTGCCATCCAAAAATTGCACCAGCACCCGACGCCGCGCGGGGGAACCGTCGATTTCGTTCCCAACCATGCCCACCCGGCCGGGGTTGGCAATCACCCTGACCCTATCCCCTGGCTGCACCATTACGTCACCTTGAACACCTTCGTCACCCCGTCGCCGATGTGGTTGATGACCTTGACGGCGATGCGGCCGGTTTCGGGCTCGCGCAAGCTCGTACCCGGACTGGCGCGGGTCATCTGCATATCGAGCTGCTGCTTGCCCGTCTTCTGCTTGTCGCCGGCCAAGCGGGCAAGGCTTTCAGTGAAGGTGTCGGCGATGCGGAAATCCATTTCAATCCCTCAAGCGATCGGCCAGATATCAACCGCTGCTTTCGCTAGGGCATCCGAACGCTCTTCCACTTGCTGGAACCGGAACTCGGGGTAGATGATTGGCAACTCCTTCGTGATCTGGATACCCGATTCCTTGTATGCAGGCTTCTTGCGTGCGTAGGGGTTGTTGGAGGCTTTGATGTTCAGATGACCTGCGAACAGAGTGAGATTCCCTATTCTGGAGACGTAGTGAGGGTGGTTGGCGATCGACTTTTCGCCGAGGTAGCCGACCCAATCGCCGAACTCATCCCTTGCCTTTTTGGTCTTGATCTTCTGGGGAATGATGTGCTCTACATGCACCACGTCGGAGCCGGCGACAGAAATCTCGGAATAATCGCCATGTTCTCTTTGTTCGAATTGCTCAAGACAGTAGCGAGCGCGCTCCAGAACATTTGCACTGAAGTCAAATTTTGCGAAGCTGGCCTCAAAAATATCGTCTGACGGCGTCAACGCACGAAACTCTCCGATCACGTTAGGCAGCGGGTCGGTAGGGTCGGTGCTGCACAATCTGGCGAACATGGTTTCGTTTTCGTTAGCACGCTCCCGACAAATGTGACGTCGGAGCATGAAAGATTCCGTAAGATGCAACACCTTTGCAAAAACGTCGTCCTTGCAGCCACCAGCCCGCAGTGCCATAAGAAATCCATAGGTCTGCATGGATTTGATCATTCGTAAGTTGCGCAAATGTCGATCAAGCAGTGGTATGCCGGTTTGCGCCCGAACGATCTCTCCGTAGGTCTTCGCGTAGCTTGCCAATCGCTGAAGAAATTCGGAAAACGACATCTTCTGAATCAATGCAGGATCAGTTACTGGTGTGACTTCCGTCGTTCCATTCTCTTGATCTTTCAGGTCATCCTCATCTTCGTCGTCGGCCGCAGCTTCCTCGGCATACCAGTGACGCTCTGGCAAGTTGCTCGCCTCGGCTACATGCTCCATGAAAACTGCTTTGAAGCTACTGACCGTATAGGCTGCGGTTACTCGGCGCTTTAAGGTCGCCGCCAGGAAGTGGCGAAAGAAGTTTTCGAAGTTTGTTCCGTCCAGGTACTTGATCACTTCTGCCCAGCGCACCCGTGCAGCTTCCAGGGCTACAGAACCGAAACGTGCCGCATTCCCCAGGATGAAGTTCTTTATGATGTCGGTGGCGCTGAGCCGCAGTCCTCGATTGTTGATCGTCTCGAACAGCTTGAAGGCGTCTTTGGCGTTGCTGACATCCAGCCTGATGACTGTGGCTTGGTTAATGAGGCGATAGCGGAAAGCATCCAACATCTGCGGCGACTGGTCGGCGACCCATTGGCGGTAATGCTTGAACGCGAAGGCCAAGTGTGGATTTCCTGGTTTGTCAATGGACTCCTTGGCAACATGCCGCCGGAATTCGTGGGCATCGATCGAGTCCAGCGCGATCTTTGGAACCAAGCTTTTGTCGGGCGCGCGAGCTTGAAGAAGCAATGCGATTGAGGCTATATCGCGTTCATCTGAACCGTTTGGCCGGCGCATCTGCTCAAGCATGCAATGCAAGAGGATATTGAGTGTTGCAATTCGTTGTTGCCCATCTACAAGTTCGAGACGATTTACCCCTGCGCCGTGGGGGCCAACCAAGCAAACAATGCTGCCGAGTAGATGGTTGTCGTTACCCTCAAGGAGCTGGATGTCTTCAAGCAGTTCGCAGAGTTGCTTCTCTTGCCACGAGTAACGACGTTGGTACGCCGGGATGACGTACTGCTCACTTTGGCCACCCAAAAGTTGGGCGACGCTCAACGAGGTTGGATTGACAAACATGTAGCCCCCTTGTGATCAGTTTTATGCTTTAACCTTGAACACCTTCATCACCTCGTCGCCGAGGTGGTTGATGACCTTGACGGCGATACGGTGGTCTTTGGGTTTGGGGAACGGGCGGGAGGTGTCGCTGTGCAGGGTTTCCCAGGCTTCGGGGTTGATTTCGGCTTTCAGGGTGGTCTTGAGTGACTTGTAGGGGTCGTTGGCGCCGAGGAAGTAGGCCTGGCGGACGAAGAAGGATTCTTCGTTGTAGTCGGTATCCACGAACCAGCAGGCGATGCCGTCGGGGCCGTCGCTGACGACTTCGCCGGTTTGCGGTTTGAATACGTCGACGCCGTTGACCTTGACCTGGATCCACTCGGTGTCCGAACCCTCACCCCCAGCCCCTCTCCCGGAGGGAGAGGGGGGCACTGGCAGCACGTCGATGTCGGGTTCGCCGAAGATCACGAACAGGTTGCCTTTGCCGGTATTCTTCAGGTCGTCGGCCATGTGCAGGTCGGCGTTCATGCGCGCCTTCAGCACCGGGATGCGGCCGAGTTTCTCGAACTCGCTGGAATGCGCGTCGTAGCCGAAGGCGCAGGCGATCAACACGTCGAAACCGGCGTCGCCGGCTTCGCGCGCGGCTTCCACCAGGTCGGGCCGCGAGACGGTACCGAACTCGGGGCCGATGAAGATGCCGGCGCGTTTTTCCTTCGTGCCTTCGAGGTAACGACCTTCGGCACAGACGAGGCTGCCGGGCCAGGGCACGAGCGAGGTGAAGCTGATGCGGTCGTCCTTGTGCGCCTGCTGCACGCCGGCGGTGCGCAGGTTTTCCAGGATCATCTGTGCGAAGTCGGGCGCGTCGCCGGCATCCTTCACGCCGTCGATCACCTCGCCGTGCTCGTCCACGCCCAGGATGCGGTGCGGCGAGAGGCTTTCCACCGTGAACGGGCCGGCCACGCGCACCTTCTTCTTGTCTTCGTAGGGTTTGTCGTAGAGGTTTTCGAAGTCGGCTTTGGCGGCGATGGAGGCGTCGATTTCCTTTTGCCGCGCGATGCGCAGTTTCCAGAATTCGGCCAGCAGTTTCTGTGCGGCCTCCGTTCCATCCCCGGACAGGGAGCGCGGCACTTCCCATTCCTGGATGGTGGTGGGTACGTCGGCGGTGTATTTCTGCTGCTTGCGGTATGCGGCCAGCCAGCCCTTGGGCAGCGCGGCGGTGAGCTTTTCGCGCAACGGCGCCAGCTGGGCTTCAAACTTGTCCCAGATGACGTCGATTTCGGTGTTGTTGGCGATGGATTTCAGGGTGATGTGCGGCACGCGCTCGTACACGAAGCCAAGGCCGATGTTGCCGTACGTGGGCGTGGATTTCGGCACGCTGCGGGTGACTTCGGCCTCTTTGATTTGCCCTTCCTTCGAATCGGCCAGCAGGTAATACGGATAGCGCGCGCCCATGATGCGGGCGCGGGCCAGCGCCAGCGCCACGCGCGATGTGTCGAGGGTGATCCAGCGGCGGCCCCATTGTTCGGCGACGTAGGCCGTGGTGCCGGAGCCGCAGGTGGGGTCCAGCACCAGGTCGCCGGGGTCGGTGGTCATCAGCAGGCACCGCTCGATCAAACGCGGATTTGTTTGCACCACGTAAATTGGAAACTTCTCGCCGTGGAACTCTGTCCAGATGTTGGCGATGGACGCATAGGACCAATCAGCCCAATACACCACACCACCGAGGGACTTTCCGCCGCCATCAAACATGCGTTCTGCACGGCTGAGCCGATGCATATCGGCACCCGGATCGTATGTCCAGTGGCGGTTTGCGCCGCACTCGAAACTCTTGCCGCAAAACTCGAAATCCAAACTACGGTCAGATCGATCTTGGCTTACGAGCGGATAGTTCACCCGTGCCCATCGCCATCCGGCTTCGAGTCTGCTTGTCACTTCTTGTTCGTTCAAATTAACAACGCGGGCATGTTGACCCTGTGGGGAAATGAGTGTGTTGAACTTGTTGTCATCCTCGGGATCGCGTCGCTCTCGGTAAAGAGTGCGCAGTTTCAGTTTGCTACGGTCTTTCGCATACCAGAGCAGGTAGTCATTAACCGGATCGGTTGTCGTAGTCGCGCTCTTTTTTGTAACGACTATGGTTACAACTGCGTTGTTGTCTCCCAACACCTCATCCATCACCGCCCGCACGCGGTGCACGTTCTCGTCGCCGATCTGCACGAAGATCGAGCCGGATTCGGTCAAAAGATCGCGCGCCACGGTCAGCCGGTCGCGCAGGTAGGTGAGGTAGGAATGGATACCGTCGCGCCAGGTGTCGCGGAAGGCCTTGACCTGCTCGGGCTCGCGGGTGATGTGCTCGGCGTTGCCGTCCTTGACGTCGCGGCTGGTGGTGGACCACTGGAAGTTGGAGTTGAACTTGATGCCGTAGGGCGGATCGAGGTAGATGCACTGCACCTTGCCGCGCAGGCCTTCGCGCTCGGCCAGGCTGGCCATCACCTGCAATGAATCGCCGAGGATCATGCGGTTCTGCCAGTTGCCCTCGTAGTGGTAGAAGTCGGTCTTGTCGGCGCCTTCGGGGAGGCCGTTGAAGTCGGCGAAGAGGTTGATTTGTTCGTAATTGCCGGCGTCGGGCGAGCCCGGACCCTCACCCCCGGCCCCTCTCCCGGAGGGAGAGGGGAGACCAGCGCCGGCCCCTCGCCCGCGCGGGTGTTCTTTGGTTTCGCGCAGCAGGTCGTCGATCAGGACCTTGGGCTTGACCTTTTCCTGGATGTAGAGCGGCGGCGCGTTGACCACGAGGTCGGACCAGTCCTGCTGGTCCTTGCCGCGCCAGACCAGTTGCGGGTCGAGGTCGCGGTTGCGTTCGTCCTTCTCTTTTTTCATCCCGTGTGCGCCGCGCGGATAGCTGACCTTGACCGGCGCCTTGTCCTCGGCCTGCATCACCGACTGGTATTCCGCGGTGGGGATGTTGGTGCGCTTCGCCTCCTTGTGTTTCAGCGTGGCGATGATCTTGGGCTGTTTGGGCGTGCGGGGCATGTCAGCGCGTTCCTTCGGGCTCACCGCTCAAGATCTGGAACAGCGGCAGGTTGACGTAATAGTTGGAGCGACCGATTTTCTGCTTGTGCAGGAAGCCGCCCTCGACGAGTTGATCGAGATAACGGGTGGCCGTGAGCCGCGAGACTTTGAGGTCGCGGCGGATGAAGTCGATCTTGGTGTAAGGATGGCTCATCAGGTTGTTGATGAGGTCCTGGCTGTAGAAGCGGTATTGCGCGCGGATGCGCTGCTTCAGGTCCTGCATCAGTGTGCGCATGGCGTGGACGGTACGGATGCCATCGGCCGCGGTGCGTTCCACGGCGGTGAGCATGTACAGCACCCAGTCTTCCCAGCGATCGTCGTCGCGCACGGCCTGCAACAGGCGGTAATAGTCGGCCTTGGTGCGTACGATGTGGCGGCTGAGGTACAGCACCGGGATGTCCAGCAGGCCCTGCTGGACCAGATACAGCACGTTGACGATGCGCCCGGTGCGACCGTTGCCGTCGTAAAACGGGTGGATGGACTCGAAGCGATGGTGGATCAGCGCCATCCTGACCAGCGGATCGGCATCAAACCGGGCCGGATCGTTGATGAAGTGTTCCAGATCACCCAGCAGGGCCACGATGTCATCCGGGTTCTGTGGCGGCGTGTAGACGGTGTGGCCGGCGCCATCCTTGAGCGCGGTGCCAGGCAGTTTGCGCAGGCCGGCCTTGTTGCGTTCCAGCTCACCCTGGATGGCGATGATCTGGTTGGTGGTGAGCAGGCCGGTTTTGCGGACAGCTTCGAAGCCGACGGACAGCGCCTGGCGGTAGCGCAGCACTTCCTTGGCGGCGGGATTGTTGGGGGCATCGGGAAAGGCGGCGTCGCGGAACAGCTCGTCGTGGGTGGTGACGATGTTCTCGATGGCCGAACTGTCCTTGGCTTCCTGCAGCGCCAGGGTGCTGATGAGGATGTTGCGGTTGGGGATGGTGGCGACCACGCCCTTGAACTCGGCCAGTTGGCGGTTGGCACCGATGAGCTGCTTCAGGATCGCGGGCGTATCGAACCGCGCGGGATCGAGGTGTTCCAGTGGGCGCAGGGACGGCGTCATGCTCATGTTGGGCAAGTTCCCTTACCTAAGCCGATAAACATGTATAGATATTGGCATATTTCTATACATGTTGTGCAACATGTGTATAGCTTTTGGCGGCTCATGAACGCACTTCAGCCAGCATGCGGTCAAATCCGGTGCTTATGACCCTGGCGAAATCCTCCTGCATGGCCCATACGTCCGTGAACTCGGCGAAGGCCCAGCGGCCGTGGTCCTTGAGGTTGTTGACGCCGGGCACCCAGTAGGTCTTCATGGTGGAGGCCTTTTCCTTGGCGTCCTCGCCGCGGTAGCCCTTGATCTCGACGATCAGGTTGAGCGGATCGCCCTGGCCGTGGCCGTCGTCCACCCGCACGATGTAGTCGGGGATGTAGGCGCGGTTGTCGGAGCCGTGGCGGTAGGGCACTTCCAGACCAAGGTTGCGGTTCTTGACGTAGGTGATGACGCGCGGGTGGTCTTCGACCACGCGGCAGAATTCGCCTTCCCAGCCACTGTCGAGGATGGCCCAGTTGACGTGCGATCGATCGGCGCGCGTTTCCCAGCGCTCGGTGCGCGTGGTGGTGAAGTTGACGTGCGCGGTGGAACCTTCGGGGTTGTACGGGTCCAGCATGGCCAGCACCGGGCGTTCGTGCAGATGTGCCTGCGTGATCGCGGCGGTGATGCGGTTGCAGGCCATATCGGCGAGCTGCTGGTACATCAGAAGCTGCGGGTAGGTGCCGCCCTTGCATTCAAGGTAGTTGTCCAGCCATTCGCGCGTGATGCGTTTCAACTGGCCGAACAGGTTGAGCTGCGGCTGTTGGTCCTTGTCGCGCCATTTGGTTTCGAGCAGACGCTGGGTCAGGTGGAACAGCAAGGACGATTGCCGCACGTCGCCAAGATGTTTCAGGTTCAAGTCCACGCCCTGGCCGATGATGCCGGCGTTGTGGACCTTGGCGGGGCCGACGATGGCCGGCGTCAGTACAAGTCTGGAATCGTCATCGAATTTCGCGGCCAGGCGTGTTTCCGGCAGCGCCACGCGGTAACCGGCCACGCGCGGAAAGCGGATTTCCAGCGCGTCGCGCGCGGGCCGGATGGCCTTCACCTGCACGGTTTCGCGCGGCGGCTGCGGCTTGACATTGACCGCCTGCGCGGTGAAATCGAACGGCACGCCCAGCACGTCGGCGTATTCGACGGGGAACAGGCCTTCGGCGTCCTGTTCGTAGGACTGGCGGCGCAGCGCGCGGCCGATGACCTGTTCGCACAGGAGCTGGGTGCCGAATGCACGCACGCCCAGCACGTGGGTGACGGTGTTGGCATCCCAGCCTTCGGTGAGCATCGACACCGACACCACGCAGCGCACGGATTCGCCCAGCCGGTCGGTCTTGCCGACGGTGTTCATCACCTCGCGCAGCAGGTCTTCGTTGGTCAGGCTATCGGCGGCGTGGGCATCGTTGGTGCGCTCGATGACCTCGCGCTTGAACTGGTCGATCTGCGCCGCCGCCGCAGCCTGGAAATCCTTGTCCAGCGCATCGCCGGATTCCAGTTGCGTGCTGTCTATCAGCAGGGTGCGCGGACGCGCGATGCGGTTGCCGTGCTGGTCGAAGTTGCGGAACAGCGGCAGCTTGCCGAGGTAGGGCGGCGGCACGGTGCCATCGCTGTTGGGTTCGCGTTCGAAGCCGGATACGTAGTCGTACACCAGCTTCGACACTGCGGTGTTCTGGCACACGATGATGAAGCACGGAGGTACCCGGATTCCGGCCTGCTGCCAGTCGGCGAATACCTGTTCGTAGTGGCCGTAAAGGGCCTCGAGCGCGGTCTGCAGCATGACCGGCAATGCCATCGGATCGAGGTTGGTGGCCTTGCCGCGACCCTTCTTCGGCATGTCTTTGCGGATGTTGTCCCAAAGATTGCGATAGGTGGGCACCTCGTTGCCGGGAATGTTGTCGGAAACGGGTACACGCGGCAGCTTGACGATGCCGCATTCGATCGCATCCATCAGCGAGAAGTCGCTCATGGTCCACGGGAACAGGGTGCCTTCGGCGTAACCCGAGCCGCGCAGGAAGAACGGCGTGGCGGAGAGATCCATCACACGGCTGACACCGAGCTTGCGGTTGACGGTTTCCAGGCCCGAAATCCATACGCGCGCGGCTTCGTTTTCCTTCTGCGCTGCGTTTCTGGCTTCGGTGAGATCGGCGCCTTTCAACGGGTTGCCATGATCATCGGTGAAATCGGCATCGTCGGCGGGCCGTTCGCGATAGCAATGGTGCGCCTCGTCGTTGATGACGAGGATGTTCTTCATGCCCATGAGTTCCGGCATGACGCGCTGGATCATCTGGCCTTCGGTTTCCTGCGTCTGCAGCTCGGCGTCGCCGTGGCGGCCCTTGAGCAGAGCGCGTCCGCCGGCCGACACCTGCATGCGTTCGCGCAGCATGAAGGCGTGGTAGTTGGTGATGACGAGCTTGGCCTTCTCGATGTCGCCCAGCATGTCGGGCGGAATGAGTTCGCGCCCGCGGTAGTAGCTGTCCGGATCGTTGGGTTGCAGCACGCGCAGGCGATCGCGGATGGTGATGCCCGGCGTGACGACGAGAAAACCGCGGCTGTAGCGCCTGCTGGAAGGCCGGCGCAACGCATTGGTGGTTTGCCATGCGATCAGCATGGCCATCACGGTGGTCTTGCCGGCGCCGGTGGCGAGTTTCAGCGCCAGGCGCAGCAGCTCCGGGTTGGCGTCCCGGTTCGCGTTGGCCATGTGGTCCAGGATGGCCTTGCCGTCCTTGCCGATTTCCGGCGCGACTTCGGTCAGCCAGATCGCGGTTTCCGCGGCTTCGGTCTGGCAGAAGAACGGACGGATGCCGTCGCTGCGGTGTTGCAGCATTCGCCAATGCTTCAGCAGTCGCGCGGTTTCGGGCGTGACGCGCCATTGCGCTTCGGGAAGGAGGCGCCAGCGGTCCACCTGCTCGCGCACCTGCCGGATGATCGCGGCCTGCGCGTATTGCTGGTTTTCGGTCGAGAGCCCCGCGTCGTTGCCGAGCGACAGGTCGCCTTGCTGGCCCTGGCCCTGTTGGCGGCGGGGTTTCGGAATCGGGGTGACGAAGTCGGCAGGGCGCCGACTGTCGATGATCTGTTGGGTGGGCTGCCCATTGCCGTCGAGTTCCCAATGACGCTTTGGGTACTCGTACGGCGAATTCAGGATCGGATGTTCAAAAAATGGATTGCCCACTGTGGTTTTCCCCTAGGCACGTATGCCACCCTGCCAGGCATCCGCAGCAGGCTCCCTGTGGACCGTTACGCGTCCAGATGGCGCACATCAACGGCCCAACTGCTGCTCGTGTGCGCGCGCGTTCAAATGCGATTGTCCGCCGACATGATAGCGGCTAGGGGCCGAGTGCCGCATCCATGAAGACGCAAGGTGACTATCAGCAGGGGTGCCACGAAGTGGGGAACGAGCCGAGCGGAGCGATGGCGAGGTCCCGGCGCGGATACGTCGAGCCGTAGGCGAGACCCGCGCCGCAAGGGGGAGCCGCGCGACCGTGCGCGTCGATGAGCGAGTTCGGGGCGGCGACGGCGGCAAAGACGAAGTCTGCGCAGCGAGTGCAACGAGCGGAGGTGCAGCGGGAAGTCGGTCAGCCGACAGGCTGGCGCGGTCGAGCGGCTTCGCCGCGTCATGGCGCGCTTTCCAGCGCCATGCGACTGCGGAACCGGCTTCAACGTTGCACAAACAGAAGAGGTGCAAGCGTGGTCGCGAAGGGGTGACCAACCGGACCCGGGTGCGACTGTTCAGGTACGATGCCAGTCGCAACCTGGTCCGGGCGACGGCGACAAAAAAGGACGAAAAGAAACGGGGCCGACAACCGGCTCGATCACATACAACGTACAACGTTTAACGTTAAACGTTGTACGTTGTACGTGATTGACGAGATGAGCTTCCAGCCAAGTGTCGCTACATCGAGACGGTTGTCGATTGCTCATCTCCGTTTGCCTCGCCACTCAAAACACGCCCGGCGAGCGCGACCAGCGCGGTCAACGGCAAGGTAAGCAGGAAGGCGCCGAAATACCACTGCTGCAAGTATTCGTTGCGCTGCATGGGGGCCAGGAATGCCAACCGAGGCCTTTCGTGGTGAGTCGCTTGCAAGTGCCCGGGCCAAGTCCCCGAAACAGGTGCGCAGCTTCCTGCGGAGTCAGTGACACACAGCTGCAGCCCGGATTTCAGTTTCTGGTCGAGCACCAGCCGCTGGCCCCGTGCACCGGAGAAGCTCCCCGTCACCACCACGCTGCCAGTCGTGGTCTGCACCGTGGTCAGCGCCGGAGAAAAGAAGCCACCTTGTGCAGCAAACGACGAAACGAACTCACCGGTACCCGCGGTCGCCGTCACGACATCAGGCGTGTACGCGAGGCCGAGCGAAATCAGCCATGGCGGTCCCCACAGAACGGCCATCAGCGCAAGCCACGTATAGAACCGAGCCATTTGGACTCCCCTTGAGCAGATTGCTACAGGCCAGCGGCTGAGAACCCCGAAAAGGAATAATGGCTACATCGCTACATCGGGTTCGAAGTCGCCTGCCGCTGCGCGTAGCCGCAGCATACGCCTTGAGGTTCCCGCGGCGCCAGCCATTGCCGCACCGACACCATTCTTTACACCTCGAGCGAACTTCATCATGTCCGCAAGTCTGTTCAACAGGTTACAATCCCCGCAGGTCCCGAAAGACCCGCCGTAGCAGCCGACCACTGGTTCCGGCGCTCCTCTGATCCTCGTCCGTGTTCCGCGGATTGTGGGTTGACTCGTTCCGAGAGAGGAGAAAAATCATGCTCCAGACTGAAACTAGGACGCACACGCACAGCGTGACGCGTGAGTACGGCTGCGCCACCTGCGACCGTTGCGGTTTGCGGATGGACGAAGCCGAAGCGCCGCGTGGCGGCTACCACAACCTCACGCTGTTGCGCTTTCGCGCTGGCGCCGGCAGCCGCTTCGGCGAAGGCCGCCTGATCGAAGGCGATTTCTGCGATGCCTGCCTGTTCGAACTGCTGGCCCGTCATGTGCGGGTGGTGGACGACTCGGGCACGCCGGATTCCGCAGACTTCTTCCGTTTCGATGCACCGCGACGGCTGTACGCCGAACACCAGCTCGCCGATGCGATGGCGCACGGACTGTTGGCGACGATGAAGGACTGGGTGAAGCAAGCCTTCGACCCGGCCTTGCCGCGGCAACCGTTGTTGCCGGACAGCCGCGCAGCGGATTCCACCGACGAAAACAATTGAGGAGACACACCATGTACACGATCGAATCCAATCCACGCGACGTCAAGGTCGTCACCTGCGATCGCTGCGGCACCCGGATGCGCGAAGACCGGCCTTGGGACGGCTACAACAACCGCACGCAGATCCGTTTCCGGGCCGGATACGCCAGCCTGTTCGGCGACGGCAACAAGGTCGAAGGCGACCTGTGCGACCGCTGCCTCCACGAACTTCTGGGCAAGTACCTGCGGGTCGTTGAACCCTCGCCCGACGAGACGCGCGCCTGGGGCGAGGGCCACACCGGCAAGCCGCTCGAAAGCTTCTTTGATATGCAGGCCCGCCGCGTGTACGCGCCCTACCAGACGCCGTACGCGATGGTCGAGAACATCGCATTGACGCTGCGCGAGTGGATCGACACCTGCTTCGACCTGAAATGGAAGCGGTCGCCGGTGGTAGTCCCACCCACATGTGAGATGACAGCCCTGGAAATCGATCAAGGCCACCGAACAGTTTGATAACGAAGACGGCAATGGGCACGCGCGGGAAACTGCGCGTGCCCAGAGGCGAACTCGACCGTATTGCTGGACGTGAGGCTGACGTCGAATAGCCATTCCGACCTGCTCAACGGTCAAGCACGCGTTGTTTCCCGCTATATGAGCAAATCTATTTCTGGCCGCTTGAAAGTACCATCGCCCAGAAGCTCCGAGTAATACCAGATTGTGCCTCCCGGGGGGCGATCAACATGTTCCGGTTCGCGAGCCTGATAGCCGCGCTCAACCTCCGCGATCTTTTTCCGAATTGCACTGACGTGAGCTGGCGGCGCAACTATCAGCGTCGTGTCCGTCCGGCCCAACTTGGTCGACTGCGGGCCGTCGAACCAATTATGACAAACGCGATACAGCCTGTCGGCGAGCTTCGCCCACCCTCCCTGGGTGCCGCTCGGTCGGCTTATCGCACCCGTTTTTCGGCTCGTCTCCACCTCGAGTTCCGCCAGTACTTCGCGCCGCGTGAAATCGTCAGTCAAACGAAGCACTCCGTCAGGAATCCTGCCGCGCCATGTTCCGGCGCTACGAATCTCATGCTCAGTCAACAGGTCCGACGATTCGGCCAAGGAAAACAGTACTCGCAATGCCAGCTGGTCGTGTTCGAACGTGGGGCCGGGGACCCAGCGCTCCTTGGTGTGGCTGAGCTCGTTCACCACCGCGGCGCGATCAGTACCGCTCCGACCTTTACGGCGGCGTTCTTTCTTGCGGCTGAGCTTGTTCACCGCCGGCTTTTCTTTCGGGTTGAACGTGCGGACGAGCGTGCGCTCGGACATCCAGACATGGCATCCGCCCGGAGTGCGGATCTTGCGGAGCATGCCTGCTTTCACCAGCCATTCCAGGGCGCGCCAAGTGGCCTGCTTGTTCTCGCCAAGCATGGCCATGGCGGTCTCGAAGGACACGATCCCGCCCGCGCGAACAATGGCCTCCCCGAGCTTTGTGATCCGAGTCTTTCCAATAGTCTCGCTCATTGCGCTCCCTCTTTTTCGGTCGTGAGGGCGATGCGACTCGCACGCGCGCGTTGAACCTGATCCGCCTTGCGGGGCCGTCCAGGCGAACGACGTGCGGCGGAGCGCGTGACGGAGGGCGAATCAGGGTGGCCGCGCAGCCACTCCAGGACTTCGTCACGGATCCAGAGCGGTTCCTTGGTGCCGCGGATTTTGTGAGCGGGAGGGACGCGTTCGGGGGCGCGGCAGCGGTCGGCCAAAATCGTCGAGCGGTCGCGGTGCAACAGTTGCGCGAGCCCATCGACGTCGAGGATAGGGCCGAACAGGGGCGCGGATACCGCCCAGCCAGCCGGGAACTTACCACTAGGGGTTTGCATCAGGCGTACTCCATCGTGCAGCCCCGGGCTGGCTGCATTGATGGAATCGCCGAAAGCGACTGGGGCGACCGCCCCTCAAAGCCCGGTGTTTGCCCCATTGCGGGGCGATTTAGATTCCGGGACAGAGTAACCGCAATCCGTCACACCCTACCGTGACGGATATCACAAGGGTGACAATGTGAAATTCTGCAAAGTCCGGTGTACAGGGGTTTGTCACCCTCTTGTCACCCCGAAGGGTGACAACACCCGAAATTGAATGAAATCAGCAGAAATCGAATGTTGTTCTAAATTACTGATTTGGCGGAGAGGGTGGGATTCGAACCCACGTTACGGCATAACCGTAAACCGGATTTCGAATCCGGCGCGTTCGACCACTCCGCCACCTCTCCGGGGTTCGTGGTCTTCGGGCCCGCCTGAGCGGGCCGACCATGATAAATGCGCGCCCCATGGGTGACAACCACGGTGTTCAGTCGACGCTGGTGCTTGAGCCGGAGTCCGCGATGCCTTAGCTTGCGCGGCAGATACTCGGAGGGAGTGCCATGCGCAAGCAGTCACGGGTGGCCGTACTGGTCGTGGGGATCGCGTTGTCGATGGGGGCTTGGGCGCAGGATGCCGGCAGGCCAGAACCTGCGGCCGACGTTTCATCCACGGACTACGCCGGGATGGCGGACCTGCAACAACAGATGTCGAGCGGCAAGCTGGATTCGCAGCAGCTTGTCCGCGATTTCATCCGGCGCATCGATACGCTGGATCAGGCCGGGCCGCGCGTGAACTCGGTGATCGAGATCAATCCCGACGCACTGTCGATTGCGAAGCAGCGCGACACGAACCGCAGCAAGGGCAAGCGTGGTTCGTTGTGGGGCATTCCTGTCCTGCTGAAAGCCAATATCGACACCGGCGACAAGATGCCGACGACGGCGGGTTCGCTGGCGTTGCTGGGTGCGCCGGCGCCACGCGATGCGACGGTGGCCGCGAAATTGCGCAAGGCCGGCGCGGTGATACTCGGCAAGACCAATCTCAGTGAATGGGCCAATTTTCGTTCGAGCCATTCATCCAGTGGGTGGAGCGGTCGCGGAGGCCTGACCCGCAATCCCTATGTGCTGGATCGCAGCGCCTGCGGGTCGAGTTCCGGTTCGGCCGCGGCGGTCGCGGCGGGATTCGTGACGGTTGCCATCGGCACCGAAACCAACGGTTCGGTCATTTGTCCCGCGGCTGCCAACGGCATCGTCGGGATCAAGCCGACCGTGGGCCTGGTCAGCCGCGCCGGCATCATCCCGATCAGTTCGACCCAGGACACCGCAGGCCCGATGGCGCGCGATGTGCGCGATGCGGCGATCGTGCTGTCCGCGATCGCGGGCAGCGACCCGCGCGATCCGGCGACGAAGGACGCCAACCGGCACGCCACGGATTACGCGAAGTTCCTCGATCCGGATGCGCTGAAAGGCAGGCGCATCGGAGTGGTGCGGGAATTGTCCGATGACGGTCCGGACGTGGCGAAGCTGCTGGACCAGGCCATTGCGGTGCTGCGTGCGCATGGCGCCGTCATCGTCGATCAGGTCAAGATTCCCCACCTCCACGATTACGGCAAGGCCGAGTCGACCGTGCTGCACTACGAGTTCAAGCACGGCGTCAACGCCTATCTCGCCACGCGCAAGGGCTTGCAGGTGCATTCGCTGGCCGATTTGATCGCGTTCGACGACGCACACGCGGCCGAGGAGATGCCGTGGTTCGGGCAGGAAACGTTCGCTGCAGCCGAGGCCAGCGGGCCGTTGACCGACAAGGTTTATCAGGACGCGTTGGCGAAGTTGCGGCAGACGGCCGGTCCCGAAGGCATCGATGCGGCCATGGATGCGCAGCATCTCGACGCGCTGCTGGCACCGGCGCAAGGACCGGCGTGGCGGATCGACCTGGTCAATGGCGATCCCGATTCGCCTTCGGCGTATGGTCCCGCTGCGGTGGCGGGTTATCCGTCGATCACGGTGCCGGCCGGTTTCGTGCACGGCTTGCCGGTCGGAATGCTGTTTTTCGGACGCAAGTGGAGCGAGCCGACCTTGATCGGGATTGCCTATGCCTACGAGCAGGCCACGCACGCGCGACGCAATCCCGAATTCCTGGCGACGCTGCCGGCGCCGCAGGGGATCGACCCCTGGACGCAGAAGTCGGGCGCATCGGCGCGGGTGTCTGCCGCGGGTGTGTCGAGCGGACGCAAGTAGCGCTGACGCGCGTCGATCAGCGTTCCGGAACCAGAACCACGAGTCCGCCCGCGCGGATGCGGAAGCCGCGACGTATCGCGCGTTGCACGAAGGCGATGGCGCGGCGCACGGCAACGCGTGGCGTCGCGCCTTTCGCCAGTTCCGCGGCGAGTGCGGCCGACAACGTGCAGCCGGTACCGTGGTAGTTGCCGGGCAGGCGTGGATGGCGCAGCTCCAGCATGCCGCGCGCGTCGAACCAGCGGTCGATCGCTTCGCGTCCGCGCCCGTGGCCGCCTTTCAGCAGCACGGCCCTGGCGCCCATTACGCGCAATGCCTTGCCGGCGTTTTCGGCGTCGCGAGCGTTGCGGATTTTCGTGCCGAGCAGTGCCTCGGCTTCGGGCAGGTTGGGGGTCAGCACGTCGGCAAGCGGAATCAGCTCGTCGACAAGCACGCGCACCGCTGCGGGTTCGAGCAGGTGCGCGCCGCTGGTTGCGATCATCACAGGATCGACCACCAGCCACTTGGGCTTGCGTCGCGCCAGTTCGTGCGCGACGCAACGCACGATGCGCGCGTCGCCCAGCATGCCGGTCTTGACCGCAGCGATCGGGAAATCATCGAACACCGCATCGATTTCCGCACGCAGGTGTTTGACGGGAACCGGATGCACCGCGGTGACGCCGCGGGTGTTCTGCGCGGTCAGCGCGGTAATTGCGCTGGTGCCGTGCAGGCCCAGCGCCGCAAAAGTTTTCAGGTCGGCCTGGATGCCGGCGCCGCCGCCGGAGTCGGAACCGGCGATGGTGAGGCAGCAGGTGGGACGTGTGGGTTGGACGTTGGGCTTTGCGGCGGCCATGGGGTTTTGTCGTCATCCCGGCGCAGGCCGGGATCCATGTTCTGAGTTTGGCGTGCGTGTGGGAGGCGCGAAACCGATTCCGGGTTCATCGCCAATGAAGCCGGCGATGCCCCGGAATGACGAAAAGTTTTTACGCTTCTCGAGTCCCGAGTCCCGAGTCCCGAGTCCCGAGTCCCGAGTCTTACAACGCCTCCGATGCGAAATCAGCCAACCGCGAGCGCTCGCCGCGGCGCAGGGTGATGTGTGCCGCATGCGGCCACTGCTTGAAGCGGTCCACCGCGTAGGTAAGCCCCGAAGTGGTTTCGGTGAGATACGGCGTGTCGATCTGTTCGACGTTGCCGAGGCACACGATCTTGGTGCCGGGGCCCGCGCGGGTGATCAGGGTCTTCATCTGCTTGGGCGTGAGGTTCTGCGCCTCGTCGATGATCAGGTAGCGCGACAGGAAGGTGCGCCCGCGCATGAAGTTCAGCGAACGGATCTTGATGCGCGAGGCCAGCAGGTCGTTGGTCGCCTGGCGTCCCCACGAACCGCCATCCTCCGGGTTGGCCAGCACCTCGAGGTTGTCGGTGAGCGCCCCCATCCACGGTGTCATCTTCTCCTCTTCGGTGCCGGGCAGGAAGCCGATGTCCTCGCCGACCGACACCGTGGCGCGGGTCATGATGATTTCGCGATAACGTTGCTGGTCCATCACCTGCGCGAGGCCCGCGGCCAACGCCAGCAAGGTCTTGCCGGTGCCGGCGGTGCCGAGCAGGGTGACGAAATCGATGTCGGGGTCCATCAGCATGTTGAGCGCGAAGTTCTGTTCGCGGTTGCGCGCGGTGATGCCCCACACGCCGTGCGCGCTGCCGGTGTAGTCGCCGAGCAGGGCCAGTTTCGTCTTGTCGCCGCCCGTGTCCAGCACACGCAATTCGACGCTGTTCTCACCGGGCAGGTACAGGCATTCGTTGGGTTGCCACGCCTCGTCGTCGCGCTGCTTCAATTCGTAGAAGGTGTGGCCGCGTTCGGACCAGGAACGCAGTTCGGGATGGCGGTCCCAGAAATCCGCCGGCAGTTCGGCCGACCCCGTGTACAGCAGCGAGAAGTCATCCAGCGCACGGTCGTTCTCGTAATCCTCGGCGGCGACGCCGAAGATCGTCGCCTTGATGCGCAGGTTGATGTCCTTGGAAACCAGCGCCACCGCCGCTTCGGGGCGGTGCTCGCGCAGGTCGAGGATCGCGGCGAGGATTCGGTTGTCGGCCTTGCCGCCGCCATTGCCGCTGCGGGTCTGGAAGTAAAGACGTCCGCTGGCGCCGCCGCTGCGCAGCTTGACGCCGTCGGGTTGCGCCAGCGGCACACCGTCGGCGATGCCGTGGCTGTTGTTGCGCTCGATCAGCTCGTTGAGGAAACGGCTGGCCTGGCGCGCGTTGCGCGCGACTTCGGAAACGCCGGACTTCTTTTCGTCGAGTTCCTCCAGCACCGTCATCGGGATGAACACGTCGTGTTCCTCGAAGCGGAACAGTGCGGTGGGATCGTGCAACAGGACGTTGGTGTCAAGCGCATAGGTGCGCTTGCCTTGCGGCTTCGGCATGCGGGCTCCGGAGACTGGGGGACGGGAAGGGGCGGGTGGCGCACGACGTCGGCCGGGGGCTTTCGTGGTGCGGGTTTTCTCGGTCACTTGGCGGGTATCGCGTCCAGCACGGCTTGCGCGTGGCCCGGCACCTTGACGCCGCGCCACTCCTTGACCAGCTTGCCGTCGGGGTCGATCAGGAAAGTGCTGCGATCGACGCCCAGGTATTCGCGGCCGTAGAGTTTCTTCGTGCGGATCACGTCGAAGGCCTTGCACCACGTCTCGTCGATGTCGGCGACCAGCCCGAACGGCAGGCCGAGTTTTTCCTTGAAGCCGTGGTGCGAGCGCGCGCTGTCGCGCGACACGCCGACGATGGCGGCGCCGCGGCGCTTGAATTTCGTGTACAGGTCGCGGAAGTCTCCGGCTTCGCGGGTGCAGCCGGTGGTGTTGTCCTTGGGATAGAAGTACAGCACCACCCATTGGCCGCGCAGGTCGGAAAGCACAAGCGTGTCACCCGACTGGAGGGTGCCGGAAAGTTTGGGGACCTTGCTGCCGATCTTGAGCATCAGAATGGATCCCGGCTTTCGCCGGGATGACGGTTGAAGGAAGGTTGCACTTTAAAATTTCACCGGATCCATGATGGCGTCGAGGTTGAGGCCATCGCACAGTTCCATGAATTCGTCGCGCAGTTCCGCGATGCGCGTGTCGGCCGGTATGCCGACGGTGATCTGGGCCTGGAACATTTCGGCACCGGTCTGCATGGCCTGGTAGCGCATCGAGGACATCTGCTCGATGCTGATCTTGCGGCGGTTGAAGAAATCGATCAACTCCACCAGTACGCCGGTCTTGTCGGCCGCGATTACTTCGATCATGTAGGGCAGCAGGCGGCTCGGCTGGTCGCTGGTCTGCGTGCGGTAGCTCAAGAGGTGCAGATTCTCGGCGCGGCCGATCCGGCCCAGCGCGGTCTCGAGCTTGGCGATCGCGTCCCACGCACCCTTGGCAAGCAGCAGCACCGAGACGTCGGCGCCCACCGTGGCCACCCGCGATTCGACGAGGTTGCAGCCGGCATCGGCGATCCGCCGCGACAGCACCAGCAGCGGCGACTCGCGCGCGGGCGCGACCGCCTGGATCAGCAACTGGTGGTCGGTGGCGGGACGGGCGGTGGGGCGGTTCACGGCGGTGAGTGATTTGACGTTCACAGGCGGGAAGAATAGTGGTGTCCGGGATTGCGTGTCACGTTATGATGCGGCGTTTGCATCGAGGCGGAGTCGCCATACGTGGAACTTGCCGGCAGCATCTGCGCCATCGCGACGCCGTTCGACGCGGACGGCGCGCTCGACCTGCCCGCGTTCAGCCGGCTGATCGACTTCCAGCTCGATGGCGGAACCCAGGGCATCGTGGTCGCCGGCTCCACCGGCGAGGCGCACATGCTCGACGAGCTCGAGTACGAACGCCTGCTGGCGTTCGCGGTCGAGCGCATCGCGCGGCGCGTGCCGGTGATCGCCGGCAGCGGCGAAGCGGCGACCTCGAAGACGGTTGCGCTGACCCGCCGCGCCAGGGCGCTGGGTGCGGACGCCGCGCTGGTGGTGACGCCTTTTTACGTGCGCCCGACCCAGGACGGCCTGCGCCGGCACTTCGCCGAGGTCGCCGGGCACTGCGACATCCCGGTGGTGATGTACAACGTGCCTTCGCGCACCGGTTGCGACATGCAGCCGGAAACCGTCGCCGCGTTGCGCGACACGGCCGGCATCGTCGCCATCAAGGAGGCGGTCGGCACGCCTGAACGCATCCGGGCGATCGCGCAACTTCGGCGCCCCGGATTTGTCTATCTGTCCGGCGACGACGGCAGTGCCGCCGAAGCGATGCTGGCGGGCGCGGGAGGCGTGGTGTCGGTGGTGAACAACCTGGTTCCCGAGCTGTTCCGTTCGCTGTGCGACGCCGCGCGCAGTGGCGATCGCGTGGGCGCCTCGAGCCACCACGCACGCCTCGCCCCCTTGCTGGAGGCGCTCGATGCCGCGCCGAATCCGATTCCGGTCAAGGCCGGCCTGGCCGAACTCGGCCTCTGCCTCGGCGCGCTGCGCCTGCCGCTGGTGGAGTTGCCGCACGGACCCGCACGCGCACGCCTGCGCGACATTCTCCTGCCCCTCGCTGGCGCTGCCGCGCCATGATCATGCACAATGCGCCCATGAAACGAATCGCACTCCTGATCCTGTTGCTCGCCCCGGTCGCCCTGACCGGCTGCCAGACCATCAAGGCCCACAATCCGTTCCGGCACAAGGAGCCCGCCTACAAGTCGGCGCAGCAGGAGCGCCCGCTGGAGGTGCCGCCGGGCATGGACCAGCCGCCCACCACCGAGGCGCTGGCGATTCCCGAGGCCGGTACGGGGTCTGCCGCGGCGGTCGCAGCACCGTCGGCCCAGCCTGAAGCGGGCGCGCCGCCGGCGGCTTCCGTGGCGACGGGCGGCGTGTCCGGCAACAGCCTGGCGCTGGGCGACACGCCCGCCAACGCCTACCACCGGGTCGGGCTGGCGCTGGAGCGCGGCGAAGTCGGGCAGGTGACCGCGCACGACGACAGCGCGTTGACTTACCAGGTTGCGGTCGACACCGTCGTGACCAGCAAGCCCGAAGGCGGGTTCCTGCGCCGCATGTTCCATCGCAGCAAGAACGAAACCGTGAAGGGTGCGGTGACGATCAGCGTGGCGCCGCAAGGCAACGGCAGCGTGGTGCAGGCGTCGGGCAACCCCGATGCGGTCGCGCGGGTGATGGCGATTTTGCAGCAAAGGCTGCAATGAACGCATGCTGCAGGAACGCAAAACGCCGCCCTCGGGCGGCGTTTTCGTTTGGGTCGACGCGTTTCGTCAACGTTCGAGGAGCGGCAGCTTGTCCGGCTTGCCGTCCCACTCCTTGGCATCCGCCGGCGGATCCTTGCGTTCGGTCAGCACCGGCCAGGCCTTCGCTAGTTCCGCGTTCAACGCGATGTAGTGCTCCTGCCCGGCCGGCACGTCGTCTTCCGGGAAAATCGCGCGCGCCGGGCACTCCGGCTCGCACAAGGTGCAATCGATGCATTCGTCCGGGTCGATCGCGAGGAAGTTCGGGCCCTCGTGGAAACAGTCGACCGGGCACACCTCCACGCAGTCGGTGTACTTGCACTTCACGCAGTTGTCGGTGACGACGAAGGTCATGGGGTTCAGGAAATCGTGGATGCTCGGCCTGAAATGATCGCACACCCGGCGCTTCAATCGAAGCGGCTTTCAACGCGCGGGCCGGAGCCGCTGTTGTGAAAAGTCAGGCCATGGATGGACGTTCTGGTGCCGCAGATCGCGTGCGCCCGCATGGTTGCTTCGCCTTGGAACGAAGCCGTGATCAGGGATGATCACAAAAACATGGCGCTCCCTGCGGGAATCGAACCCGCGTTACCGCCGTGAGAGGGCGATGTCCTGGGCCGCTAGACGAAGGGAGCGTAGGGCCGGTGAGCACGCTAGTATAACGGACTTCGTGCCGCGAACATGCGGCGCGCCCACGCATGGATGTCTTCCGCTTGAGTTCCGATTCCGCCGTTTCCGGCCATACGCTATCCGTGCCGCGCGTGATCCCGCGCGAGCAGCACAACCTTTCCCGCAAGCAGGTCAGCCGCGGCGCGCTGCGCGTGCTGTACGGCCTCAAGGACGCCGGGTTTCGCGCCTGTCTCGTGGGTGGTGCGGTGCGCGACTTGCTGCTGGGGCGGCAACCCAAGGATTTCGACGTCGCCACCGACGCGACGCCCGAAGAGGTCAAGAAGCTGTTCCGCAACTGCCGCCTGATCGGGCGCAGGTTCCGGCTGGCGCACGTGGTGTTCGGTCCCGAGATCGTCGAGGTCGCGACCTTCCGCGGCACCGGCGAAGGCGACGCGAGCGGCGATCGCCACGTGGTCGATGGCCGCATCCTGCGCGACAACGTGTGGGGCACCATCGAGGAAGACGCGCTGCGCCGCGACTTCCGCGTCAACGCGATGTACTACGACATTGCCGATTTCAGCGTGCTCGACTACGTCGGCGGCATCGAGGACCTCGAGCAGCGACGCCTGCGCCTGATCGGCGATCCCGCCACGCGCTACCGCGAGGATCCGGTGCGGATGCTGCGCGCGGCGCGCCTCGCGGCCAAGCTCGGTTTCACGATCGACCCCGCCGCCGCCGCGCCGTTCGCGGAATTGGGGCCGCTGCTGGCCGATGCCCCGCCTGCGCGCCTGTTCGACGAGTGCCAGAAGATGTTCCTCGCGGGTTACGGCCTCGCAAGCTTCCGCATGCTGGTCGAATACGACCTGCTGCGGCATCTGTTTCCGGGCACCGCGCGTGCGCTGGCGCACGACGGCAGCGGCGGCTTGCGCGCACTGGTCGAACGCGGCCTTGCCGGCACCGACGCGCGCGTCGCCGACGGCCGACCGGTGACGCCCGCGTTCCTGTTCGCGGTGTTGCTGTGGGGCGAGGTCGTGGTGCTGGCCGGGAAGGCGCAGGACGAGGGCGTGGCGCGTTCGCTGGCCTGGCAACGGGCCGCGCATCGGGTGATGTCGGAGCAGGGCAAGCGGGTCGCGATCCCGCGCCGCTTCGGTTATGCGATCGAGGAAATCTGGGCGTTGCAACCGCGGTTTGCGGAACGTTCCCGCAAGCGCGTGTTCCGCCTGCTGGCGCATCCGCGTTTTCGCGCCGCCTACGATTTCCTGTTGCTGCGGTCGGGTGAATCGGAAGAATTGCGCGAAGCCGGTGAATGGTGGACGCAGGCGCAATCCGTCCCACCCGACGAACTTTCCACCGTGTTGGCGCCGAAGACGTCCGCAGCCCGGCCCGGCGATGCCGCCGACAAACCCCGGCGCCGGCGTCGCCGTCGCGGCGGCAAGGGACGCAAGCCGGCCGCGCCGCCTTCCGGACCGCAGCCATGACGCATGCCTGAGCCTGTCGCCGCGTTCGTTGCGCTGGGCAGCAATCTGGACGATCCGCGGAGCCAGGTCGAACGCGGATTCGACGCGCTGTCTGCCCTGCCGGATACCCGTCTGCGCGCTCGTTCGCGATTGTTCCATACGCCGCCCTGGGGCATCGTGGAGCAGCCCGACTTCATCAATGCCGTGGCGCGGATCGAAACCTCGCTGGCGCCGCGCGACCTGCTCGCGGGGTTACTCGACATCGAGACCCGGGCCGGCCGCGTGCGTGGCGTGGCGAACGGCCCGCGCGTGCTCGACCTCGACTTGTTGCTGTACGGGAATGCGGTGATCGACGAGCCGGGTCTTGCGGTTCCGCATCCGCGCCTGCACCAGCGTGCCTTCGTGCTGGCGCCGCTGGCCGACGTTGCGCCGGATCTGGACGTGCCGGGGCGTGGGCGCGTCCGTGACCTGCTCGCGCGCGTCGATGCAGCGGCTTGCGTGCCGTTGGCCTGAGGTTACGCCAACGTGGGGCACCTGAATTTCCGTCGTGGGCGAAGGCATACCGTCCATGGCGAAGAACTCCATGGTCGCCGGAGCGCAGCAAGCGGAGCGCACACGACAGTATGTGAGCATTGCGAGCACCGCCGGCACGCAAGCTGCCGAGCGCAACAGGAAATTCAGGGGTGAAGATATACTTCGTCGATGCTCAAGGTCCATCGCGACATTGCAGGGCCATGCCTGGCCCCGGACGGTTGTGTGCTCGCCATCGGCGCGTTCGATGGCTTGCATCGCGGCCACGCCGCGCTGCTCGCGAAAGTGCGCGAGCGCGCGACGAAGCGCGGGCTGGTCGCGGCGGCGGTGAGCTTCGAACCCCTCCCGCGCAGTTATTTTTCGCCCGCGCCGCTGAAGCGGCTCTCGTCGGTGCGCGAAAAGCTGTGCGGTTTCGCCGATGCCGGCATCGACCAGCTGCTGCTGCTGCGTTTCGATGCGCGCCTGGTGGTGATGAGCGCGGAGGATTTCGTGCGCGAGGTGCTGGTGCGGCGGATGGGCGCGCGCGAAATCTGGGTCGGCAAGGATTTTCGCTTCGGCCACAACCGCACCGGCGACGTGGAACTGCTGGAGGCGATGCAGGGCGAGGGTCCCTACGAAGTCAGGGTGCTGGATGCGGTGACGAACGGCGACGGCGAACGCGTGTCGGCGTCGCGGGTACGCGGCGCGCTGGCTGCGGGCGACTTCGTGCATGCCGAGGCGCTGCTGGGGCGCCCGTTCACGATCGGCGGACGCGTGGTGCGCGGCCGGCGCGTGGGCCACGAACTCGGCTATCCCACCGCGAACATCCGGCTCGGCAAGCGCGTGTCGCCCGTCGCCGGCATCTTCGCGGTGCGCGTGCGCGCCGGCGGCAGGTGGTGGCCGGGCGTCGCCAGCCTCGGCGTGCGCCCGACCATTGCCGGCGGCGGCGAGCCGTGGCTGGAAGCGCACCTGTTCGATTTCGATGGCGACCTGTACGGCCAGCGCATCGAGGTCGGGTTCGTCGCCAAGTTGCGCGACGAGGAAAAATTCGCCGACCTGGGCGCGCTGCGCGCGCAGATGGACCGTGACGCCGCCGCCGCGCGGCGAATCCTTGCCGATACACATGCCGTTTCCGGAGCGATCGCGTGAGCCGCGACTACAAGCACACCATCAATTTGCCCACCACCGACTTCGCCATGAAGGCCGACCTCGCCAGGCGCGAGCCGGTGATGCTCGCCGAATGGGAATCGTCGCAGCGCTACGCCGACCTGCAGCGGCACACCGGCAAGCGCGGGCACGCTTTCATCCTGCACGATGGCCCGCCGTACGCGAACGGCAAGATCCATCTCGGCCACGCGGTCAACAAGATCCTCAAGGACATCGTGGTCCGTTCGAAGCTGGTGGCGGGCTTCCGCTCGCCGTACGTGCCGGGCTGGGATTGCCACGGCCTGCCGATCGAGATCGCGGTCGAGAAGAAATACGGCAAGGTCGGCCACAAGATCGACGCGGCGGCGTTTCGCCAGCATTGCCGTGATTATGCGACGCAGCAGATCGACCTGCAGCGCGCGGATTTCAAGCGGCTTGGTGTCCTCGGTGATTGGGAACATCCCTACCGCACGATGGACTTCAAGTACGAAGCCGACATCCTGCGCGCGCTCGCGGACGTGTACGCGAACGGACACGTCGCACGCGGCTTCAAGCCGGTGCATTGGTGCTTCGATTGCGGCTCGGCATTGGCCGAGGCCGAGATCGAATACGCCGACAAGCAATCACCCGCGATCGATGTCGCCTACGACGCGCTGGATCCGAAAGCGCTGGCCGCGAAGTTCGGCGCCAGTGTCGATGACGACACCATCGTGTCGGTGCCGATATGGACCACCACACCGTGGACACTGCCGGCCAGCATGGCGGTATCGCTGGGGCCGGAACTTGAATACGTGTTGGTGGAAGGTCCGCGGCGTGGCAACAAGCGCGTGTTGCTGGTGCTGGCCGAAGCCCTCGCGGACAAGGCGCTGGCGCGCTACCAACCTGATTTCCTCCCCCCGCTTGCGGGTACAGCCACCATCCATGGCCAAGAGCTCCGTGGTGCCCGGAGGGCGGATGGGGGCATCCTCGGGCGCGCGAAAGGCGCGCTGCTGGAGAATCTGCGCCTGCGGCATCCGTTCTACGATCGCGAGGTCACGTTGATTCTCGGCGACCACGTGTCGGCCGAAGAAGGCACCGGCGCGGTACACACCGCACCCGGACATGGCGCCGACGACTTCACGGTTGGCCAGCGCTACGGCATCGTCGCGGCCACGCCTTCCAACGTGCTGAACCCGGTCGGGCCGAACGGCGTGTACCTGCCTGGCACCCCGATTTTCGAAGGCCAGCACATCTGGAAGGCGAACGACGCGATCATCGATCTGCTGCGCGAACGCGGCGTGCTGCTGGCGGCCGCGAAGATCACCCACAGTTATCCGCACTGCTGGCGCCACCACACGCCGATCGCGTTCCGCACCACGCCGCAGTGGTTCATCGTGATGGACGCAGGGAACCTGCGCGCGAGCGCGCTGCACGCCATCCACCACGACGTGAAGTTCTTCCCCGCATGGGGCGAGGAGCGCATCAACAACATGGTGGAGGGCCGCCCGGACTGGTGCATCAGCCGCCAGCGCACCTGGGGCGTGCCGATTGCCTTGTGCGTGCACAAGGTGACCGGCGAACCGCATCCACGCAGCGCCGAATTGCTTCGGGAAGTCGCCAAACACGTCGAGCTTGGCGGCGTGGATGCGTGGCATGCGCTCGATGTTGCCGGGCTCCTTGGCGACGAAGCCAAGGATTACGAGAAGGTCCACGACATCCTGGACGTGTGGTTCGATTCGGGTGTCTCGCATTACTGCGTGCTGGACCAGCGTCCCGAATTGCATCGCAACGAAGGCGACCGGGTGATGTACCTGGAAGGCTCCGACCAGCATCGCGGCTGGTTCCAGTCGTCCCTGCTCACCAGTTGCGCGATCCATGGCCATGCGCCGTTCGACGAGGTGCTCACGCACGGCTTCACCGTGGATGCGCAAGGCCGCAAGATGTCGAAATCGCTCGGCAACGGCATCGAGCCGCAGGACGTGATGAACCGCTATGGCGCGGACATCCTGCGCCTGTGGATCGCCTCGGCCGATTACCGCAACGAGATGGCGTTGTCGGACGAAATCCTGAAGCGCGTCGCCGACAGCTATCGCCGCATCCGCAACACCTGCCGGTTCCTGCTCGGCAACCTCGACGGTTTCGACCCGGTGCGGGATTTGCTCGCCGTCGACCGCTGCCTGCTGCTCGACCAATGGGCGGTGCACGCCGCGCGCGATGTGCAGGACGCGGTGGTCGCCGCGTACGCGCGCTACGACTTCCCGGAAGTGGTGCAGCGCGTGCAGAACTTCTGCACCAACGAAATGGGCGCGCTGTACCTCGACATCACCAAGGACCGCCTGTACACGATGCCGGCCGAGAGCCACGGCCGGCGCAGCGCGCAATCGTCGATGTACCGCATCCTGGAAGCGATGGTGCGCTGGCTGGCGCCGCTGCTCGCGTTTACCGCGGAAGAGGTGTGGCAGGCGATGCCTCGCCAGATGCATGTGCCCACCGACAATATGCCCACCAAAACAGGCGGCGGGTTCACCGCGCGCGGGGCATCGGTATTGTTCGAGACTTGGTACCAGGGCTTGCACGAAACCCAGAACAGCCCTGAACAGCGGCGCTGGTGGTCCGACCTGCTGGCGATCCGTGAAACCGCGGGGCGGGTGCTGGAAGGCATGCGCAAGGACGGCAGGATCGGTTCGTCACTGGACGCGACGCTCACGATCCACGCCGATCCCGCGATCGCCGAACGCTACAAACAGGTTGCCGGCGAACTGCGGTTTTTCTTCATCGTCTCCGACCTGCGCCTCGACATCGGCGAAGCACCCGCCGAAGCGGTGTTGACCGAACTCGATGGCGCCAATGTGTGGCTGTCCGCGGCCGTGAGCGACGCACCCAAGTGTGTGCGTTGCTGGCACCACCGCGCGGACGTCGGCAGCCATGCCGGGCATCCGGAATTGTGTGGCCGCTGCGTCGAGAATGTCGAGGCGTGCGAAGGACGGGGAGCGGGCGAGACGCGCCGCTGGTTCTGAGAACGCTTGCCGATGGCGCGCCGCCGTCGTTACAGCGATCGCGTGCGTCCGCCGTCCACCGGCAGGTTGATGCCCGCTCCAATCAATGATGGTGTCGCGCGCAGAGCGACGATCACTCCCCCTCTCCCGCTCGCGGGAGAGGGCAAGGGGTGAGGGGGCGTTTTGCCGAGGCTCTGCTGCTACAGCGACCGCGTGCGTCCGCCATCCACCGGCAGGTTGATGCCGCTGATGTAACCGGCGGCGGGCGAGGCCAGGAACGCGACGGCGGCGGCGATTTCCGACGGGTCGGCGAAACGGCGCATCGGAATGTCGCCTTCCATCGCTTGTTGCGCGGCTTCGACGGAGGTTCCGGATTTCTGCGCATTCACCTGGACGAGGTGTTCGATGCGCGGCGTTTTCGTCGAGCCCGGCAACACGTTGTTGACGGTGATGCCGAACGGCGCGAGTTCGGTCGCAAGGGTTTTGGCCCAGCTCGCCACCGCCCAGCGCGTGGTATTGGACACGCCGAGGCCGGCGATCGGTTCCTTCACCGAGGTCGAAATGATGTTGACGATGCGCCCGTAACCCGCGGCCTGCATGCCCGGGATGACGATCTCCGCGCGCACGTGGTTGGCGATCAGGTGCTTCCGGTAGGCATCGAGGAAGGCCGCGACTTCGGCGCCGTGCACGGGACCGGGCGGCGGGCCGCCGGAGTTGTTGACCAGGATGTGCACGGGCCGCGTGGCGGCCAGCCGATCCACGGCGACGCGCAGGCCATCGGTGTCGCCGGAATCGGCGACGATGAAGGCGTGCGTTTGCGCGGGGTGGACGCGTGGCAGCTCCGCGACGAGTCGTTGCAACATGTCCTCGCGACGCGCCAGCGCGGTCACGTTCGCGCCGAGGTTCGCCAGCTCCACCGCGCACGCGCGGCCTATGCCCTGCGAAGCGCCGCACACCAGCGCATGGCGGCCGGTCAGATCAAGGTCCATATCGTTCTCCGCGCAAGGACTCGACAAAAAACCAGAAACCCGAACCGTCGCGACCAATCCGGCAGGATCCGTTGCGGAACGCCCCCGGATCACCTCCGGGACAGGCTCCAGCGGCCGCGGGATTGGTCGCAAGGATGTGGACAACAGCGCAGCAGGTTGTTCGGGGTTTCTATCGATTGTGCAACGCGTGGCGCAGTTCGGGCAACAATCCGGCACCTGCCTTGGGTTTCGCGCACAAGCCGTTGTCCACCGCGTTGGCGTAGGCGGGCGTCATCTCGCCCAGGTACAGCGCGCCTTCCGGGCTGTGGGGGACGTTGAAACTGCCGCTGGTGACGGGCGCGTCCGACTTGATGCTCGCGAATGCCGACGCGGACGGCACGTTGACGTTGCTGAAACTGGTCGGCGACTGCGCCCAGTAGGTGGTCGCGTCCAGCTGCGCCTTCGAGGTCGTGACCACGAGGTATTGCGCATTGGGGTCCTTGATTTCGATCGCGCCGAAACTGCCCGACATGCTGGGCCGCCAGCTGATGTAGACGCACAGCGGGACATCGGTGCTGGACAGCGGTTTGTAGTCGGCGTTCAGCACGGTGGCGGTCGGTGCGAACAGGAAACTGTTGCCGAGGTGGCGCGCACTCGGCTGGGTCTGGAACACCACCCGGTAAGGTTTCTTGAACCTGGGCAACACGAAAGTGAGGAAGTGCGTGCGTTCCCCCTCGATGTCGGCGACCGGGCTGAACTTGTCGATGGTGAACTCGCGCGGCTGGTCGGGCAGGGCGTCGTGGAACGGGAGGTCGACCCATGCGTGGCAGCACGGCGTGGCGTCCTTCAGCCGCTGCATCGCCGCTTCGCGCGAGGGCGGCGGTGTGTTGTCGAATTCCGGGAGCGGAATCCTGATGGCGTGCGAGCAACCGGCGAGGCTTGCGATCGCCAGCAACGATGTTGTGATGCGGAAGAGGCGGCGCACGGTGAACGCTGGATGGGCGGCAGGCAGGACCAGGCGGGCAGGGCTCGGAGTGTAGCTTCGCATTCTGGCGATTTCGTGGCCCGGAAGTCGTGGCTCGGGCCGACAAATCCCGGTTTTGCATGATGTCGTTCACGGTTCGCGGCGCGTGTCCGGCAGCGTGTGCGGAAAGCGCAGGAAGGCACTTTCCCGGCATCCTGCTAGAACTCGGCGTGGCCCGGTGTCCGCGGATACGGAATCGCGTCGCGGATGTTGGACAACCCGCACACGTAGACCAGCAGGCGTTCGAAGCCGAGGCCGAAGCCCGCGTGCGGCACCGTGCCGTAGCGGCGCAGGTCGCGGTACCACTGGTAGTGTGCGGGGTCGATGCCGAACTGCGCCATGCGGCGGTCCAGGTAATCCAGGCGCTCCTCGCGCTGCGAGCCGCCGATGATCTCTCCGATGCCGGGCGCCAGCACGTCCATCGCGGCGACGGTCTTGCCGTCGTCGTTGAGGCGCATGTAGAACGCCTTGATCTGTTCGGGGTAGTTCATCACCACCACCGGGCGGCCGATGTGGGTCTCGGCCAGCCAGCGTTCGTGCTCGGTCTGCAGGTCCACGCCCCATTCGACCGGGTACTCGAATGCCTGCCCGGATTTCTGCAGTGCGGCGATCGCGTCGGTGTAGTCGATGCGCTCGAACGGCGCGGCGATGAATTTCTCCAGCCGCGTGATCGCATCCTTCTGCACCCGCTCGGCAAAGAACGCCATGTCGTCGGCGCGTTCGTCCAGCACCGCCTTGAAGATGGCCTTGAGGAAGGCTTCCGCGCAATCGGCGTTGTCATCGAGATCGGCGAACGCGATTTCCGGTTCGCACATCCAGAACTCGGCGAGATGGCGCGGGGTGTTGGAGTTCTCGGCGCGGAAGGTCGGACCGAAGGTATAGACCTTCGACAAGGCGAGGCAGTAGGCCTCGACGTTCAACTGGCCCGATACCGTGAGGAACGTCTCGCGTGCGAAGAAGTCGCGCTTGAAGTCGATCGCGCCCTTGTCGTCGCGCGGCAGGTTGGCAAGATCCAGCGTCGACACGCGGAACATGTCGCCCGCGCCTTCGGCGTCGCTGGTCGTGATGATCGGCGTGTTGACCCAGAAGAAGCCTTCGGAAGTCAGGTGCCGGTGCAGCGCGGTCATCATGGTGTGGCGCACCCGCGAGATCGCGCCGAACAGGTTGGTGCGCGGGCGCAGGTGCGCGACCTCGCGCAGGAATTCGGGGGTGTGCTGCTTGGGCTGGATCGGGTAGGTTTCCGGATCTTCGACGAAGCCGGTCACCCCGATCGCGTCGGCCTGCAGCTCGAAAGCCTGGCCCTTGCCTTGCGACGGGACCAGCTTGCCGCGCGCGACGATCCCGCAACCCGCCGAAAGTCTTTGTATTTCGCTGGCGTAGTTCGGCAACGTCGCGGGCGCGACCACCTGCAGCGGCGCGAAGCAGGAGCCGTCGGTGAGGTTCACGAACGACAGCCCGGCCTTGGAATCGCGGCGCGTGCGCACCCATCCGCGCACTTCGACCGTCGCGCCTTCCGGCGTGCCGCCCGCCAATGCCTGTTTGACGCTCAAGGTTGCCATGGCTTGAAACCCCGTCCCTTCGATGTCATCTTGAACCCACGCGAACGCGCGATAATAACGCAGCATCCGGGACGACCGATATTGATCATGGCCATTGAACTCACTCCCGCCGCCTCCGCGCGCATGCGCGATTTCCTTGCAAGGAATCCGGCCGCGCCCGGCGTGCGTTTCGGCATCAAGCGCACCGGCTGCTCCGGGTTCGGCTACACGGTGGATCTCGCCAAGGACGTGACCGGCGGGGACAAGGTGTTCGACCTGGACGGCGTCAAGCTGGTGGTGGAGGCCAAGGCGTTGCCGTTCCTGGACGGCACCCGCATCGACTACGCCCGCGAAGGCATGAACGCCGCGTTCGTGTTCCACAACCCCAATGCCACCGGCGAGTGCGGTTGCGGGGAAAGTTTCACCGTCGACGCACGCACCGGCTGACCGGTCATGGGCGACGCCGGGGACGCCGCGAAATCCAGCGATACCGCAACCCGCCAACCGGACCGGCACTCCGCGCTGGCCCTCGTGTTGCCGCACGTGCTCGATACGTTGCGCCGCGACCCTGCGTTGGCGCTGACACTGGCCTACCTGATGGCGTCGCTCGCCGGCATCTACTACGACTATGCCTTTTACCAGAAGGGTTTCGGCATCCCGGTCCTGAGCCTGGCGCAGATCGGCGATTACCTGGTGGCCGGGCTGCAGCAGCCGGTGGCGATCGCGCTGGTGGTGGCGACGCTTCCATTGTGCTGGCTGATGGATGTCGTGAGCACGTGGTACCACCGCCGCGATGCCGTGCGCCGCGACCGGTTGCGGGCCTTGCCGCGGTTGCGGAGATGGCAGGCGCTGCACCTGCGTTATCTCGAATGGTACCTCGACAACCTGTGGACCATGCATTTCGCCTATCTGCTGGTCATTTTCATTTACGGCTGGATCTTCGTCGGCCTCTATGCAAGACATCGGGTGGCCGTAGTGCAGCGTGGCGGCGTGGCCGCGGTGACGGTGCGGTTGAACGGCGCCGCCGCCGACGAGGCGCCGACCTGGAGTTATCTGGGCGCCGTCTCGAACTACGTGTTCCTGTACGACCACGGGCAACGTCGGCCACTGGTGGTGCCGGTCAACGCCATCGCCAGCCTTCATCCACCGCTTGCGGCGAGACCCATGTCCGGTTCGGCCCCCGTTGCGCCAAAACCCTGATTGCCTTTACAATTCGCGGTCCTGCGCGGCCGCTGTGGCCGGGCAGGCCCTCGCCCCACCGCCGGATTTAAGGATCGGGGGGCTGCCCCGCCATGGCGCTTTCGCCCTGGCGACACCCATGAGGAAACCACAATGCGTCACTATGAAGTCGTGTTCCTGGTCCATCCGGACCAGAGCGAGCAGGTGCCCGGCATGCTCGAGCGCTACAAGGCGCTCGTCGAGGCCGAAGGCGGCAAGGTCCATCGCGTCGAGGACTGGGGCCGCCGCCCGCTCGCGTATCCGATCCAGCACCTGGCCAAGGCCCACTACGCGCTGCTCAACATCGAGTGCGGCCCCAAGGCGATCGACGAGCTGAAGGCTGGCTTCCGTTTCAACGATGCGGTGCTGCGCCACCTGATCATGCAATGGCACGGGGTTGAAACCGAGCCGTCCCTGATCATGAAGGCCGGCAAGGACGAAAAGCCGTCCCGCCGCCGCGATGAAGATCTCGATGACGATCGCGACGATCGCAGCGAGGCCGCGTGATGCCTCGCCCGACGACCCGCAAGAAGACCGGAGACTCGAACATGTCCAAGTTTTTCCGCCGCCGCAAATTCTGCCGTTTCAGCGCCGAGGGCATCGAGCACATCGATTACAAGGATCTCGCGACGCTGAAGCAGTACGTCACCGAAACAGGCAAGATCGTTCCCAGCCGCATCACCGGCACCAAGGCGCGCTATCAGCGCCAGTTGACCACTGCCGTGCAGCGGGCGCGGTTCCTGGCGTTGTTGCCCTATAGCGACAACCATTTCGTGTAGGAATCGACACCAAGCTGCTGCGCTCGGCAGCTTGCGTGCCGGCGGTGCTCGCAATGCTCACGTACTGACGTGTACGCTCCGCTTGCTCCGCTCCGGCGTCCCGCAATCTGCCTTCGCTCGCGACGCTTGGTGGCGATTCCTTGAATCAACAACCCTTCGGACACCCGTCCATTGGCTGCGTCGTGACCCGGCGCTAACGAATCGGAGAATCCCATGGAAGTCATCCTGCTTGAAAAAGTGAAGAACCTCGGCGCGCTCGGCGACAAGGTCCGCGTGAAGCCGGGCTATGGCCGCAATTACCTGGTGCCGCAGGGCAAGGCCGTGGCGGCCAGCAAAGCCAACCTCGAAGCCTTCGAGGCGAAGCGCGCCGAATACCAGGCCAAGGCCGACAAGCTGCTGGTTGACGCGCAGACGCGCGGTGCGAAGTTCGAGAACGCCGAGGCCACCATCACCGCCAACGCCAGCCCCGAGGGCAAGCTGTTCGGCTCGGTCGGCCCGCGCGACATCGCCGAAGCCTTCACCGCGCAGGGCATCGCGCTGGAGAAGAGCGAAGTGATCATGCCGGAAGGCGCGATCCACAACGTCGGCGACTACGACGTCGAAGTGTCGCTGCACGCCGACGTGAAGGTGCCGGTGAAGGTGCACGTCACCGCGGGAGCTTGATATCCGGCGCACGCTGTCGCCATTGCGGAAATCGAAACGGGCGCCTCGGGCGCCCGTTTCGTTTTCGCGTTGCGTGAAGGGTCCATGACGATGCGCTGCGGTTTCCTTGCGGCGAATCCCGGGAATCAGTACCATATCGGTCCGTATTGAAGATTGCCGCCCTGGATGATCCGCGTCAGCCGCCTAGCCGATTACGCTTCCGTGGTGATGGCCTGCCTCGCACGCCATCCGGGCGAGGTATTGCCGGCGGCGCAGGTAGGCGAGGAAACGCGCCTGGAGGCGCCGACGGTCAGCAAGCTGCTGAAGCAGCTCGCGCGCGCCGGCCTGGTCGAATCGTTCCGCGGCGCGACCGGCGGCTACCGCCTCGCGAAATCCGCGCAGGACATTTCGCTGGCGGAAATCGTGGAAGCGCTGGATGGCCCGATCGGCTTGACCGAATGCAGCGTCGGCCATGCCGGTTGCGAGCGCCAATCGTATTGCTCGGTGGCGCGTGACTGGCAGGGTGTCGGTGCCGCGATCGACAACGCGCTGCGCGGGGTCAGCCTGGCCGACATGTTGCGGCGCCAGCCCGTGCGCACGCACGGCGCGCGAGTGTAGGGAGAAACGTATGGCAACCCAACCGGGCGAAGTCCAGGCCGCATTGTCGCGTCGCTATGGCGCCGGCTTCGTCACCGACATCGAATCGCACAGCCTGCCGCCGGGGCTCGACGAGGACACCATTCGCGCGCTTTCCGCGATCAAGGAAGAGCCCGAGTGGATGACCGAATGGCGGTTGGCCGCGTATCGCCGTTGGCTGAAGATGACGCCGCCGAACTGGGCGCACCTGAAACTCGGTCCCATCGATTTCCAGGCCATCAGTTACTACTCGGCGCCCAAGAACAAGCCGAAGTCGCTGGACGAGGTCGATCCCAAGCTGCTGGAAACCTACGACAAGCTGGGCGTGCCGCTGCACGAGCGCGCCAAGCTCGCGGGCGTCGCGGTGGACGCGGTGTTCGATTCGGTGTCGGTGGCCAACACCGCGCGCGAACAGCTTGCCAAGGTCGGCGTGATCTTCTGCTCGATGTCGGAAGCTATTCGCGAGCACGGCGAACTGGTGCGGCAATACCTCGGCACGGTGGTGCCGCAGGGCGACAACTTCTTCGCGGCGCTGAATTCGGCGGTGTTCTCGGACGGCTCGTTCGTGTTCATTCCGAAGGGCGTGCGTTGCCCGATGGAATTGTCCACGTACTTCCGTATCAACGCCGGCCACACCGGGCAGTTCGAGCGCACGCTGATCATCGCCGAAGAAAGCTCCGTGGTGTCCTACCTCGAAGGCTGCACCGCACCGATGCGCGACGAAAACCAGTTGCACGCGGCGGTGGTGGAGCTGGTGGCGCTGGAAAAGGCCAACATCAAGTACTCGACGGTGCAGAACTGGTATCCGGGCGACGAGAACGGCAAGGGCGGCATCTACAACTTCGTGACCAAGCGCGGCGAATGCCGCGGCGACGATTCGCGCATCACCTGGACGCAGGTCGAAACGGGTTCGGCGATCACCTGGAAATACCCGAGCTGCGTGCTGCGCGGCGACCGTTCGGTCGGCGAGTTCCATTCGGTGGCGCTGACCAACCATTTCCAGCAGGCCGACACCGGCACCAAGATGATCCACATCGGCCGCGACACCAAATCCAAGATCGTGTCCAAGGGCATCAGCGCAGGCCGTAGCCAAAACAGCTACCGCGGCCTGGTGAAGGTGGAGAAGGGTGCGCTGAACGCGCGCAACCACACCCGTTGCGATTCGATCCTGATCGGCAAGAAGTGCGGCTCGCACACCTTCCCGTACATGGAAGTGAAGAACCCCACCGCGATCGTCGAGCACGAGGCGACCACGTCCAAGATTTCCGACGACCAGTTGTTCTACTGCCGTAGTCGCGGTATCGGCGAGGAAGACGCGGTGTCGATGATCGTGGACGGTTTCTGCAAGCAGGTGTTCCGCGAGCTGCCGATGGAATTCGCGGTGGAAGCGAAAAAACTGCTGGAAGTCTCGCTCGAAGGTGCGATTGGGTGATTTTTCCTTCTCCCTCCGGGAAAGCCGCCATCCGTGGCCAAGAGCTCCGTGGTGCCCGAAGGGCGGATGAGGGTACGGGTTCGTCGCCGCGCATCGCGCAGGATCGAACCCTCACCCCAACCCTTCTCCCGATGGGAGAGGGGCTCAAAGCGAAGGAAACGAAATGCTGAAGATCGAAAACCTCCACGTCCGCGTCGCCGGCAAGGAAATCCTGAAGGGGCTTTCGCTGGAGGCGAAGGCCGGCGAGGTGCATGCCATCATGGGTCCCAACGGCGCGGGCAAATCCACGCTGGGCAACGTGCTGGCGGGCCGCCCCGGCTACGAAGCGACCCAGGGCACGGTCACGTTCGACGGCAGGAATCTGCTGGAGATGGAACCGGAAGCGCGCGCGGCGGCGGGCGTGTTCCTTGCGTTCCAGTACCCGGTCGAGATCCCGGGCGTCAACAATACCTATTTCCTGCGCGCGGCGTTGAACGCGCAGCGCAAGGCGCGTGGCGGGAGCGAACTCGATTCGATGCAGTTCCTGAAACTGGTGCGCGAAAAGGTCAGGGAAATGGGCATGACGCCCGAACTCCTGAACCGCGCGGTCAACGAAGGCTTCAGCGGCGGCGAGAAGAAGCGCAACGAGGTGTTCCAGATGGCATTGCTGGAACCGCGCCTCGCGATCCTCGACGAAACCGATTCCGGACTCGACATCGATGCTTTGAAGCAGGTGGCAGCGGGCGTGAATTCGTTGCGCTCGCCCGAACGCGCGTTCCTCGTGATCACGCATTACCAGCGCTTGCTGGATTACATCGTGCCGGACTTCGTGCACGTGTTGGCCGACGGCCGCATCGTCGAAAGCGGCGATGCGCAGCTCGCGCGCGAACTGGAAGCGCATGGCTACGCGTGGGTGCGTGAGCGCGCACCCGCGGAGGCGCGCGCATGAATGCCGCACTGACGCCATTCGTGGAGTCGATGCAGGACGCCGCGTTGGCGCCGCGGCTGCCGGGCAGCGGGTTGGCGTGGTTGGATAGCGCACGCGCGACGGCCCTGCAGGCATTCGTGCAGCGTGGCCTGCCGGAAGTGCGCAACGAGTTGTGGAAATACACCACGCTGCGTGCGCTTTCGCAACGTCGATTCGCGGCCCATGACGCCGAAGCTGCGATGCGGATGGTTCCGCCGTCGATGCTGCCGGCGGTCGCCGGGGATGCCGTGCGCGTGGTGTTCGTGAACGGCGTGTTCCGCCCTGATCTTTCAACGTCGGACCGGTTGCCCGAGGGTGCAAGGCTGCAACCGCTCTCGCAGGCGCTGCGCGAGCAGCCGGAGCCGTTGCGTTTCCTGCTCGGCGCGCAAGACAGCGAAGATGATGGCTTCACGCTGTTGAATCGCGCCCTGGCGACGGAAGGCGTGATCCTGCGCGTCGAGGCCGGAACCAAGGTCGCGGCGCCGTTGCACATCGTGCACGTCGGACTTGCCGGTGAACGCGAAGCGGCATGGCATTTGCGCAGCCTGATCGAGTTGGGCGAGGACGCCAGCCTCGACATCGTCGAGCACCACGTCGGAGAATCCGGAGCTGGGCACCTGGCGAACCTGGTGCGCGACATCAACCTGCGTGACGAGGCGCGGCTGGGCTGGACCGTCGTGCAGACTGCGGGTACCGAAGCCATCCTGTTGCGTCGCTGCGATTGCAGGCTGGGCGACGCTGCAACCCTCGATTTCCATGCGCTGGAACTGGGCGGCAAGCTGGCGCGCCACGAGGTGCGCGTGGATCTCGCCGGTGCCCGTGCGAGGTTCAGCAGTCGCGGAGCGTTCGTGTTGCACGGTCGCCAGCATGCCGATACCGAAATACTGGTGACGCACCGTGGCCGTGACACCGTGAGCGACTCGCTGTGGCGCGGCGTGGCCGATGGCCGCGGGCGTGGCGTGGTGCACGGCCGCATCATGATGCAGCCGGGTGCGGATGGCGCGGAGGGTGGCTTCTACAACAAGAATCTCCTGCTTTCACCGGACGCCGAGATCGACACCCGTCCCGCGCTGGAAATCTACGCGGACGAGGTCAAGGCCAATCACGGCGCCACCGTCGGCCAGCTCGACGAAAACGTGCTGTTCTACCTGCGTTCGCGCGGCATTCCGCTGGATATGGCGCGCAGGTTGCTGGTACGCGCGTTCTGTGCAGTAACGCTGGATGGTATCGAACCCCCGGCGTTGCGCGAACATTGCGGAGCGTTGCTTGCTGCCCAGTTGCCGGAGTCCATGGCATGAGCGCCCAAAGCAAGACTTTCCCCCACCCCAACCCTCCCCCGCGTGCGGGGGAGGGAGACGAGCGGGCGGCGCGCCAATCGCCGTCCCTTCCCCCGCGTGCGGGGGAAGAGCCTGCCCCCGAAGCGCTTCTGATCGGGGGTGCCCGCAGGGCGGATGGGGGTGGGTTGGAGCGTATCGAATGGATGAAAATTCGCCAGGATTTCCCGATCCTCCAGCGCAAGGTCCACGGCAAGCCGCTGGTGTACCTCGACAGCGCCAACACCTCGCAGAAACCGCGCCAAGTGATCGAAGCGGTGGATGCGTTCTACCGCGAACACAACGCCAATGTGTCGCGTGCGGTCCATCAACTCGGGGAAGAGGCGACCGCCCTGTACGAGGGGGCACGCACCAGGCTGGCGGCGTTCATCGGCGCCAACCATCGCGACGAAATCGTGCTGACGTCCGGCACCACGATGGCCACCAACCTCGTGGCGTACAGCTATCTGTTGCCGCGGCTGAAGCCCGGCGACGCGGTGCTGGTCACCGCGATGGAACACCACGCCGACATCGTGCCGTGGCAGTTGATCTGCAAGTCGACCGGGGCGCACCTGAAGGTCGCGCCGATCAACGAAGCGGGCGAGCTGATCGTCGACAAGTTCATCGAGGCGCTGACACCGGAAGTGAAGTTCGCCGGCGTGGTGCATGTCTCCAACGTGCTCGGCACCGTCAATCCGGTGAAAGAGCTGGCGCGCGAATGCCGCAAGCGCGGCATCCCGCTGCTGGTCGACGGCTCGCAGGCGGCGCCGCATCTGCCGCTGGACGTGAAATCCATCGGTTGCGATTTCTATTGCGTGACGGGGCACAAGATGTGCGGGCCGACCGGCACCGGCGCGCTGTGGGCACGGCGCGAATTGCTGGAGGCAATGCCGCCGTTTTTCGGCGGTGGCGAGATGATCAAGACGGTGTCGTTCGAAGGCACCACGTTCGCCGATTCGCCGCGTCGGTTCGAAGCCGGCACGCCGAACATAGCCGGGTTCGCGGGACTCGTCGCGGCGATCGATTATCTTTCCGGCATCGGCATGGCCAACGTCGCGGCGCGCGAGCACGAGCTGCTGGAGTATGCGACGCCACGGTTGCAAGCCATTCCCGGCATGCGCATCTTCGGCAGCGCGCCCGGCAAGGCCGCGGTCGTTTCGTTCCTGGTCGACGGCGTGCATGCACATGACCTCGCCACCTTGCTGGACCAGGAAGGCGTGGCGGTGCGTTCCGGCCACCACTGCGCGCATCCGCTGATGCAGTTCTACGGCGTTGCCGCGACGTGCCGGGCGTCGCTGGCATTCTGGAATACCGAGGCCGAGATCGATGCGTTCGTCGATGCAATCGGCCGCGTGCGGAAACTGCTTGCATGAAGAGCGGGGACAGGGGACCGGGGACCAGGGTTCCAGCGTCTGCTTCGCTGCATTTCCGCGCTGCCGGGCCGGAGGACGTGGCAGCGATCGTCGCCCTCACGCAGTCGGCGTATCGCGGCGAGGCCAGTCGCGCCGGCTGGACGACCGAGGCGGATTTCCTGGATGGCCAGCGCACCGACGTGCGCGAGGTCGCGGGGCTGGTTGCGAATCCGCGTGTGCGGCTGTTGCTCGCGGAACAGGCGGATCGGTTGTTGGCAAGCTGCGTGGTCGAGCGCCTGGTCGACGGCGATGCTTGTGACGGCTATTTCGGGATGTTTTCGGTGCGGCCGGAAGCTCAAGGCAACGGCACCGGCCGCGCGCTGCTGGCGGAAGCCGAACGCGTCGCGCGCGACGATTGGCATGCGCGCACGATGCGCATGACCGTGATCGACGTGCGCGCGGAACTGATCGCGTGGTATGAGCGACGCGGCTACCGCCGCACGGGCGAGTACCGTCCCTTTCCGTATGGCGATCCGCGCTTCGGGATTCCCAGGCGCGATGACTTGCGCTTCGAGTGGCTCGTCAAGGACTTGTGATTTTGAGTTCGACGTCCGTGTCTTTTTCCGTCCGCCTCCCGGGCGGACGGGTGACTTTCTCTTGCGTGGCCAAGAGAAAATCACCAAAGAGAAGGCCACCCCGCGAACACGCCCTTCGCCCATCCATGGGCTACGGGTGCGCTCGCGCCCGTCGGGGTTCGCCGAAGGCACATCCCTGTGCCTGCGGCGAACTGGCGCACCTCCTGTGCGCCACCCTACGGGCAATTCCGTCGTCCGCTCGTCGTGTTCGAGGGGCCCCGTTTGGCGCGCTTCCTGCGCGCACTTGCCGGCAAAGCAAGCAAATGGGTCCCGCTCCGCACGAGGCCATGGATGGCCGGTGGTGGAGCGACAACCGCGCCGTTGGCGGTGCCGCAGCCGCGATGCCGATCGCGCGAGCAAGGCGCGCATGTCCGACTGCAGGGATGCAGGAGTTCGCGCCGGCGCGCGATCGACAAGCGGCAAGGGAAGCTGAGGCAACAGGACGTTGCCGATGCCGCCGCCACAGGCGCAATGGTCTTTGGCTACTTTCTGCCGAAACAGAAAGTAGCTTGCTCGCCGCTGAGGCGAGTGAAACCAATGCGAAATCGCCAGGACGGGCAAGATGGATTCCGGCCTGCGCAGGAATGACGGAGATCGACCATGTCGGATGAATGGGTGAAAGTCTGTGCGCAGGACGAACTGTTGCCGGGCGAGTTCAAGGTCGTCTGGGACGGCGACACCGCGATCGCGGTCTACAACCTCGAGGGCAACCTGTATGCGATCGAGGACACCTGCACCCACGATGGCGGCGAGCTCGCGGGCGGCGAGGTGTGCGGGTTCGAGATCGAATGTCCGCGGCACGGGGCTCGTTTCGACGTGCGCACGGGCGAAGTCAGGGAAGCGCCCGCGACCGAACCGATCGCGAGCTTTCCCGTGCGCGTGGAAGGTGGCGTGGTCTATACGCGCGACGATCGATCGTAGGGCACCCATCGAAGCGGCTGTTGTGGAAAGCCAGCCCATGGAGGGGCGTCCCGGTGTTGGCAGACCGGCAATCAACCTGTTGCGACGGGTGGAAACCGGATCTCTACGCGCAGGCCATGCGGGTCCGAATGGTTGACGAAGGCGAGGTCGGCGCTGTGGCGCTCGGCGATCTCGCGCACGATAGCAAGGCCCAGCCCGGTGCCTTCGTGGCCGTTGCCGACCGCGCGGAAGAAACGTTCACCGAGGCGCGGGATCAGCTCGGGTGCCACGCCGGGCCCGTTGTCCTGCACGCTCAGCACGCAACCGCCGGCGTCGTCGGCTTGCAGCCCGACGGTGACCACGCCGTTGCCGCGGCTGCCATAGCGCGCGGCGTTGTCGATCAGGTTGCCGAGCAGTTCGCGCAGCAACACGCCGTCACCGATCACGATGATGCCGTGTTCCGGGCCGCGGTAACCCAGGTCGATGCCGCGCGAGATGGCCTCGGGTACGCGCGACGCCACCTCGTCGCGCACCAGCCCGGCGAGGTCGAGCGGTGCTGCCGCACCCAGCGCTTCGTCGGGGGCCTGCGCGCGCGCCAGCGCCAGCAACTGGCCGGCGGCGCGCGCGGTGCCGGCGGACAACCGTTCGACATGGACGAGTGCTTCGCGCACGGTGTCGGGGCTGGGGTCGGCCAATGCGCGTTCGGCCTGCAGGCGCAACCCCGCCAGCGGCGTGCGCAGCTGGTGCGCGGCGTCGGCAATGAAACGCTGTTGCTGGCGCAACATGCGATCGAGGCGACTGAGCAATGCGTCGATGGTCGCGACCAGCGGCTGGACTTCGATCGGCGCATCGATGGTGCGCAACGGCGACAGGTCGCCCGCATCGCGCATCCGCAGTTCGTGGGCCAGCGGATCCAGCACGCGCAGGCCGCGGTTGATGCCGAACCACACCAGCGCCATCGCGACGCAGATCAGCAGCAGTTCGATGGGCACGGTGGACACCAGCAGTTCGCGCGCCAGCGCCTGCCGCTTGTGTACGGTCTCGGCCGTCGAAATCACCAGCACGTCGCCGGGATCGGCCTTGTTGTCGATGAACACCGATGCCATGCGCATGGCCAGGCCATGGTCGGTGAAATTGGTGAACACGGGGCTGCCGTGCGACGTCTTCGGGCTCGGCTGGGGGAGGTCCTGGTCCCCGGCCAGCACCCCGTAACGCAGGCTGCGTACCGCGAACTGATTGCGGTCCTTGACCGAGAACTGCAACAGGATGCGGGCCTGCGCGCTGAGCTCGTTGCGGCCGGCGTCGCTGTTGACCAGGTCGCCCATGGCGTTGGCGCTGTCCATCAGCCAGCGGTCGTACACCTTGTTGGCGTAGTGCAGGCCGATCACGTAGTTGATGATGCCGCCGCACACCAGCACCGCCAGCAGCGGCGCCGCCACGAACAGCAACAGACGCCGGCGCAGGCTGGGGTTACGGACCATCGTCCGCCTCGAGCAGGTAGCCGAGCCCGCGTACGGTGCGCAGGTTGATGCCGCTGTCGGCGAGCTTGCGGCGCAGGCGATGGACCGCGATGTCGAGGCCGTTGTCGGTGAGCGCATCGTTCCACGTGCACAGGGCTTCGATCACGTGCTCGCGCGACGTCACCCGGTTGCGGCGCGAGGCCAGCACCTCGAGCAATGCGAATTCGCGCGCGGTCAGTTCCAGCGGCTGGTCGTCGAGCAATACCCGGCGCCCGGCCAGGTCGATGGACAGCTTGCCGAGCTGCAGGGTGGGGACGCCGCTGTTGCTCTGGCGGCGCAGCAGCGCACGCACCCGTGCGTCGAACTCGGCGAGGCTGAAGGGCTTGACCAGGTAATCGTCGGCGCCGAGGTCGAGCGTGCGCACGCGCAGGTCCACTTCCTCGCGCGCGGTGATGACCAGCACCGGGATGCCGTCGTGGGCGCTCCGCAAGCGGCGCAAAACGTCGCTGCCGCTCTCGCCGGGCAGGCCGAGGTCCAGCACCACCAGTGCGAAGGCGTGCTCCTGCAGGGCCGCCATCGCGGCCCTGCCGTCGGCGAGATGGTCGACCACGTGGCCGGCGCGTTGCAGGGAGTCGCATACCGCGTCGGCGATCGCCGCATCGTCTTCGACTACCAGCATCCGCATGCGTGACCTCCGCCCGGGGAATGGAAGTGCGTCAAGCGTACAACTTGACGAGGATGATTTCGCCGGTTCCCTCGACCCGGGCCGGGCCGCCTTCAGGTATGACCAGCGCGGCGTCGTGCGGGTTCAATGCGAGGGCCTGCCCGTCGTCCGCCCCGAGCAGGGCGTGGCCGTTGTCCAGGTACACCAGCCAGCGCGTGCCGGCAGTGAGCGGCAGCGGCGTCGGGTGGCGCAGGATCTGCGCCATGGCCTCGCCGCGCGCGTCGCCGCGCAGCATCAGGTTGAAATCGCGGGTCGGCCCCTGGGGCAACAATCCGGCAGGTGCCGGAGACCCGTCGAACTGGAGCGTGTCGAAACATGCCCCGGTGAGTTCCCGGCCATCGGGGAAACGCAAGGTCATGGGTGCGTCGAGCGGGATCAGCGTACGCCGCGTGCCGGGCAGCTCCGAAAACGGGCCGTCGCGGTCGACCCTGGCGATGCTGACGCGCACCCGCCAGTCGGCCTCGTCGGGTTCGCGCAGGATGACCGTGGTGCTGCCGGCGCCGTTGGCCCAGGGTTCGTCGCGCTGCCGGGAGCGGGGAATCGCGCGCAGGATGGGCATGGCGGCGATGGTAGCGGGCACGGACCGGCGCAGGTCAGTCGAGCAGCCCGCGCAGCGTGTCGAGGCCGAGGCGCAGGCTGTCCTTCCACGCGTATCCGATGATGGCCTCGCCGGTGTACGCGTCGCGGAAATCTTCTTCCTGCCCTGGCGCGAGCAGGTGCCGGTAGTCGATCGTCAACTCTTCGCCGGCGGCGAGATCGCGGACCGCGAAGATGAAACCCAGCAGCCACAAACCCGTGGGTTCGAAGCTGTGGTTGACGTAGCATTCGTCCGGCCAATCCGGCGACAGGGTGTAGCGATCCTCGAACCAGCGTACCGAGGTGTACAGCAACGCGGCGCGTGCCGGGTCGGAGAGTACCTGCGAGAACGACCAGGTCTGGTCGATCTTGTCCGGCGCGATCGCGATGCACCCCTTTGCCAACGGTTCTTCGAGGAAGACGCCCTTGCCGGCGCCGGGGATGCTGGAGGAGGCGATGCGGTAGCGGGGCAGGATCACGGCACGGTTCGCGCGTTGGGCAAAGCGCGCGAGTGTAGTGCGTATCGCACCCTCCGGCGATGCGGGCACGTCCCGCATCGCCGATCGGTGATTCAGTGCTTGCGCGTGCGGTGTGCCGGCTTGGGCGCGGCCGCAGCCGCGACGTTGCCATCGAGGCGGATCGCATCGCGATTGCGTGCCAGGGTCTTGCTGCCGATCCCCTTGACCTTGCCGAGATCGTCGACGCTCTTGAACGGGCCGTGGGCGTCGCGGTAGCTGACGATGGCCTCGGCCTTGCTCATGCCGATGCCGTCGAGCGAGGTGGCGATGGTCTGGGCGTCGGCCTTGTTGACGTTCACGGGCGTCGCGGCCAGCGCAGGCAGCGCGATGGCGAGGCAGAGTGCAAGTGCGACGAGTGTGCGCTTGATCATGTGGAGGTCCCTCTTGGTGGTTCGCACCGCCGGATGCGGCGCGTGGGAGCAGCTTGCCGCGTGCTGCGCGGGTGCGCTGCCGGCGTGGGCAGCGCGGTCTTGTCGGGGCGCGCGGTTGCTGCGTGTCGGAATCGTCCGACCCGCGGCCGTTTTTCCGTGGCTGTTAGACTGTGCGTTTCAATTCGCTTCCGGAGTGCGCAATGGACGCCAGCAAGGCGCGGTCTTTCATCGGCAAGGTCTGGGATGAGGAAGTCGTCCCGCAGTTGACCGACTACATCAGGATTCCGAACAAGTCGCCGATGTTCGACAGGGATTGGGCGGCGCACGGCTACATGGACACCGCGGTGGCGCTGATGGAGAAATGGGCGCGCGGCAAGCTTGCGGCGCTGCCGGGTGCGGCGCTCGAAGTGGTGCGCATCGAGGGCCGCACGCCGCTGATCTTCATCGACGTGCCGGCGTTGGGGAAGACCGCCCGCGCCGATGATTGCGTGTTGTTGTACGGGCACCTCGACAAGCAGCCGGAAATGACCGGCTGGAGTGAGGGCCTGGGGCCGTGGACGCCGGTACTGAAGGGCGACCGCCTGTACGGCCGCGGCGGTGCCGACGACGGCTACGCGATCTTCGGGGCGCTGTCCGCGTTGCTGGCGTTGCACGAACAGGGCGTCCCGCACGCGCGTTGCGTGGTGATGATCGAGGCCTGCGAGGAATCCGGAAGCTACGACCTCCCGTACTACGTCGACCATCTCGCGCAGCGCATCGGCCAGCCATCGCTGGTGGTGTGCCTGGATTCCGGCTGCGCCAATTATGCGCAATTGTGGCTGACCACGTCGCTGCGCGGCTTGACCGGCGGCGAGCTCACGGTCGAGGTGCTCACCGAGGGCGTGCATTCGGGCGATGCATCGGGCGTGGTGCCCGACAGTTTCCGCATCGTGCGCGACCTGCTGTCGCGGTTGGAGGACCCGGCCACCGGCGTGATCGTTCCGAAGGAACTGTACGTCGAGGTGCCCGCCGAACGCATCGAGCAGGCGAAACAATGCGCGGAGATCCTGGGCGACGAGGTGTATTCGAAGTTTCCGTGGACGGAAGGCATGCGCCCTGTCGACGACGACAAGGTCGAGCTGATCCTCAATCGCACCTGGCGCCCGCAACTCGCGGTCACCGGCGCCGAAGGCTTGCCGCCGCTGGCGAACGCCGGCAACGTGCTGCGTCCGTCCACGTCGCTGAAACTGAGCCTGCGCGTCCCGCCCACCGCGAACGGCGGCAGGTGCGGAGCCTACGTCAAGCGGCTGCTGGAAGCCGATCCGCCGTACGGCGCGAAGGTCACGTTCAAGCTCGAGAAGGACGGCAGTGGCTGGAACGCGCCGCAGCTGTCGGAATGGTTGAACGATGCGGTGACGCAGGCGTCGCGGGATGCGTTCGGCGCGCCGCCCGCGTACATGGGCGAGGGTGGCAGCATCCCGTTCATGGGCATGCTGGGCGAAAAGTTCCCGAAGGCGCAATTCCTCATCACCGGCGTGCTGGGACCACACTCCAACGCACACGGCCCCAACGAGTTCCTGCACATCCCGACCGGCAAGAAAGTGTCGCAGGTCGTCGCCAGCGTGGTCGCGGCGCATGCGCAGGCGAGTGCGCAGGGACTGACCTGATGAAACACTGAATAACCTGCTGCGCTCGGCAGCTTGCGCGCCGGCGGTGCTCGGAATGCTCATGTACTGACGTGTACACTCCGCTTCCTGCGCTCCGGCGTCACGCAATCTGCCTTCGCTCGCAACGGTTCTTCAGTGCTTCATTTTGGGTTTTCCGGAGAATGCCTTTGTGACGATGATTCGCGTGGCGGCGCATTCGGATGCCGGAGAACTGGCGAGCCTTTCCGGCCAGTTGGGCTATCCCGCGGATGCGGCCACCATTTTGCGCCGGCTGGAGGGCGTGGCTTCGCACCACGCGGGCGTGGTGCTGGTCGCGGTCGATCCGCACGGCGGGCTGGGAGGCTTTGCGCACGTCGAACCGCGCCGCCCGCTGATCGCGGAGCCTTTCGCCGAGCTCGCCGCATTGGTCGTATTCGAAACGGCGCGCAGGCAGCGCGTCGGCAGTGCCTTGCTGGCGGCGGCCGAAGCCTGGGCGCGCGAGCGCGGCTACGCGTCCGTGCATGTGCGCTCCAACGTGATCCGCGAACGCGCGCATCGCTTCTATCTGCGCGAAGGCTACATCGAGAAGAAGCGCCAGGCGGTATTCGTGAAGCGGTTCTGAGCCACGCCGCGCGCGTCGCATGACGCACGCCGCGCCACCCGTTACCCTTGCCCGATCAAGCGTTCCAGGACACCCCATGCAATTCGACCTGCCTCCCGTTACCCGCGTGCTGTTGATCGCCAACGTCGTGGTCTTCCTGCTGGAGCAGGTGCCGTCGCTGCAACCCATCCTGCTCGCCTATGGCGCGTTGTGGCCGATCGGTCCCGCGCACCCGATGCTGGTGGGTACGAGCGGGGTCGCGCCGATCGGGTTCCATTTCTGGCAGCTCATCACGTATGCCTTCCTGCACGGGGGCTGGGGGCACATCTTCTTCAACATGTTCGCGTTGTGGATGTTCGGTGGCCCGATCGAACACCTGCTGGGTGCCCGGCATTACACGTTCTTCTATTTTTTCTGTGCGGTGACCGCGGCGGCGGCGCACCTGCTGGTGGCGCAATTCTTCACCCACGGGTTCTACCCGACCATCGGCGCGTCCGGCGCGGTGTTCGGCCTGCTGGTCGCGTTCGGGGTGATGTACCCGCGCGTCAAGATGTTCCTGATCTTCCTGCCGATCCCGATGCCGGCGTGGGTGTTCGTGATCGGCTACATCCTGCTGGAACTGTTCTTCGGCGTCAGCGGCTACGAATCCGGCGTCGCGCATTTCGCGCACCTCGGCGGCGCGGTCGGCGGCTTCCTGTTGCTGCAGTACTGGCGCGGCAAGTTGCCGGTCAAACCCAAGCGCATCCTGACGCGGTAACGGCTCAGTCGAAATCCGCGGCCAGGGCCCGTTGCTGCGAGTCGGTCAGTCGAGCTTCGGCGCGATAATTCGGGTGTTCGATTCGGAAAACCACGCTGGCGCCGCCTTTGAAGTCCGTCGCGGCCGGGGCGTCGAGTTCGAAGCGCAGGAAGTGCACGGCGGAGGTTTTTTCGTCGTTGCTGCGCGGCAGATCCTCGTCGGCGACGGCCGTGACCGGTGCGTGGCCTGCGACGGCAAGTTGCACGGCGTGCTCGATATTGCGCAGGCGCAGCAGCTCGCGCTTGCGTTCCTCGACGTCGTCGTACTCGATCAACATCGTGGCCTTGAGATTGCCGCCATCCGGGATCAGCGGATTGTAGGCGCCCAGTTCCTCGGCGATGCCCTCCGGCTCGAAGATCTTCTCGGTGCGCAGCATTTCCTGGACCTGGTACTGGATGGTCAGGCGGTCCTCGAACAGCAGCGTGACGTGCTTGCCGATGCGAATCTTGCGGTCGCGCTTGTGCGCCAGCACGCGTGCACGGAGGTCGGCGCGCTCGCGCGCGTATTGTTCGAGGGAAAACAGGTCTTCGTGGGTGAGTGGATGCATGATTTCGGGCTTCCGCTTGTGTTCTTCTGCCGGATTCGGGCGTATTGGCCAGGCGAGATTGCCGCAGCGAAAAATGGATTCCGGGTTCCGCATCCGATGAAGCCGGATGCGGCCCCGGAATGACGAAGAAGTTTTATGCTGCCGAGTCTCGAGTCCCGAGTCCCGCTAAATGCCGTAGGCTTTGCGCAGCAGTGACAACGGGTGTTGCTGCCCTGGCTGCTGGTCCAGGCCGTGCGCCAGGTGCGCGCCCGCCATCGGGCAGTCGCTGGTGAGGGTTGCCGCGCCGGAATCCCTGACGCGCGTTTCGACCGGTTTCGCAATTTTGCGTGACAACGGATAGGTATGGGTCTTGACGCCGTAGGTGCCGTCGTGGCCCGAGCAGCGTTCGATGGTGACGATTTCGGTATCCGGCACCAGCGAAAGGATGTCGCGCGTCTTGGGCCCGATCTTTTGCACGCGCTGATGGCAGGCGACGTGCCAGGCGAGCTTGCCCAATGGTGCCTTGAAATCGGTTTTCAGCAAGCCTGCGGCATGGCGTTCGGCCAGATATTCGAAGGGATCGAAGAACGCGCGCTGCACCAGTTTCACGTCCTCGTCGTCGTGGAACATCAACGGCAGTTCCTGTTTGAACATCAGCACGCAGGACGGAATCGCGGCGGTGAGATCGAAGCCGTCGCGCACGGCCTGTGCAAGCACCGGGATGTTGTCATTCTTGTACTTGGTGACCGAAGCGAGGTCGCCGAGTTCCAGCTTCGGCATCCCGCAGCACACTTCCTTCGACACCAGCCTGGCGGGAATGCCGTTGTGCGCCAGCACCGCGGCAAGGTCGTCCACCACGTCCGGCAACACGCTGTCGCAGTAGCAGGTCGCGAAGATCGCCACCTTGCCGCGGGTGCGGCCCGCCGGTGTCGCTTCGCCGCTTGCGTCGAGCTTGCGCAAAGCCTTGCGTGCGCGCGGATGTTGATATGCCGGCACCTCGGCGTCGGGGTGCACGTGCAGGGTCTTGTCCAGCAACTTGCGGGCAGGCTTGCTGCGATTGAGCGCATTGACGGTTTCCGCGATCACCGGCCGCGCCACGAGGCGTCCGACTCGGGTGGTATCGGACAGGAACTTGTTGCCGAGCGAAGTACCTTCTCGTTCGAACTCGAAAGCCTTGGCGCGCAGCATCAGGTGCGGGAAATCCACGTTCCACGGATGTGGTGGCACGTACGGACACTTGGTCTGGTAGCACAGGTCGCACAAATAGCATTGCTCGACCACCTTGCCGTAATCGGCCTTGTCCACGCCGTCGATCTCCATCGTCTTCGATTCGTCGATGAGGTCGAACAGGGTGGGGAAGGCGTGGCACAGGCTGACGCAGCGGCGACAGCCGTGGCAGATGTTGAAGATGCGCTCCATTTCCTTTTCGAGCGCGGCCTGGTCGAAGAAATCGGGACCATCCTGGCCCAGCGGATGGCGGGTCGGGGCTTCGAGATTGCCTTCGCGGGTGCCGCTCACGCCGCTGCCCATTCGCTCTGTCCTGTTCGGTGTGCCCGCGATTGGCCCATTGCTTTGCCGTGCGCGGCATCCATGGCCTGTTCTTCCGTAGGTTGGGTTGAATCCGCATTTTTGCGGATGAAGCCCAACATGGTCGTTCGGCGTCGTTGGGCTTCGCGAGAAGCCGCTCAGCCCAACCTGCTCCGGGGATTCACCCGAGTTCGTTCAACGCCTTGGTGAAACGGTTCGCGTGCGAGCGTTCGGCCTTGGCCAGTGTCTCGAACCAGTCGGCGATTTCCTCGAAACCTTCATCGCGCGCGGCCTTGGCCATGCCTGGATACATGTCGGTGTATTCGTGGGTTTCACCCGCGATCGCGCTCTTGAGGTTGGCGTGGGTTTCGCCGAACGGCAGGCCGGTGGCGGGATCGCCCACGTCTTCCAGGTATTCCATGTGGCCATGCGCGTGGCCGGTTTCGCCTTCGGCAGTGGAACGGAACACGGCCGACACGTCGTTGTAACCCTCGACGTCGGCCTTGGAAGCGAAGTACAGGTAGCGCCGGTTGGCCATCGATTCACCCGCGAAAGCGTCTTTCAGGTTCTGCTCGGTCTTGGAGCCTTTCAGGTTTGCCATGGCGTTTTTACCTCTGGTGTGGTGGGCGTGCGCGGCCTGATGCCGGTCAGGTGACCGTAACGCGCTCGGAGTGTGAAATGAAATTGATTGATTCGATCGTCCCAATAGGTAACAACTATTACCGGCAATGACTCCCACGGAGCGGCTGTGGTGGAAAGCCAGGCCATGGAGCTGTTTGCCACGGATGGCGGCCCTTGAGGCCGTTCTGGTCTTTCCGGATTTTGAGTGTCGCCGTGAGCCGATCCGTTCAATGAAGCAGCGGCCATGGACGACCGCACTAGCGGTGCAGGTCGCCCGCGGCTTCCGGTTGATAGTGGATCGCGGTGACCTTGAGCCGGTGGGTCTTGCCGGCATGGCCTGGCCAATCGATCCCCTGGCCCACGCGCAGGCCGAGCAGCGCGCTGCCGACCGGCGCCAGCACCGAAATCCGTCCGGCGTCGGCGTCGGCATCCTTGGGATACACCAGCGTCAGGGTGTGGTGCTTGCCGTTCGATTCATCCACGCAGTCGGCCGACGAATTCATGCTGACCACGTCGTGCGGCATGTCGGCCGGCTCGACGATGTCGGCGCGGTCGAATTCGGCCCGCAGTTTCTCCGCCGCAGGCGAATCGCGCAGCGCGGGGGTTTCCAGCAGCGCCTCGATGCGCTCGACATCGAGGCGGGAGAGGGTGATGGGTGAGCGGGTGGCCATGTCAGTCCTTCGCGTGGTTTCTCCCGCCAACATACCGACGGCGCGTCGGTTTCTCAATGGGCGGGGCAGGCAGGGTGGCAGGATCGAGCAGGGTCGGCGGGAGCTGCTTGAATACTTCCGCCAGTTGCAGCAGGAACCCGTGGATCGCCGAGCTCTTGCGCCAGAACATCGCGATGCGCCGGCTGGGCGCGTGGCCGCGGAACGGGGTCAGGTGCACGTTGCCGGTATGCGCGATCGGCGGCTGCACCGCGAGCACCGGCAGCAGGGTGACGCCGACATTGGCGGCGACCATCTGGCGCAGGGTTTCGAGGCTGGTGGCGCGGAACCCCTGTCTCTCGCCGGCGCCGGACATCCGGCAAACCTCGAGCGCCTGGTCGCGCAGGCAATGGCCGTCTTCCAGCAACAGCAGGTGTTCGTCCTCGAGGTCGGCCATTTTCAATAGCTTGCGGCCGGCCAGCGGATGCGCGTCCGGCGCCGCCAGCAGGAACGGTTCCTCGAACAGGAATTCCGCGTGCAAGGTGTCGTCGTGCACCGGCAGCGCGAGGATCGCGGCATCCAGCTTGCCCTCGCGCAGGCGCTGCACCAGTTCAGCGGTCTTTTCCTCGACCAGCAGCAATTCCAGGCGGGGGAAGCGGTCGCGGATCGTGCCCAACACGTGCGGCAAAAGGTAAGGACCGAGCGTGGGAAAGATGCCGAGGCGCAGGGAGCCGGCTTCGGGGTCGCGGTCGCGATGCGCAATGCGCTTGATCTGCTCCACTTCGTTCAGGACTTCGCGCGCGCGCGCCACGATCTGCCGGCCGACCTCGGTCAGCAGCACCTTGCGCGGCGTACGCTCGACCAGGGTGACGCCCAGCTCGTCCTCCAGCTTCCGGATCTGGGTCGAAAGGGTCGGCTGGCTGACGAAGCTGGCTTCGGCGGCGCGGCCGAAGTGCTTGTGGTCGGCAAGGGCGGTCAGGTAGTGCAGGTCGCGCAGGTTCACGGTGCGTTCTCAGGTGAAGCGGGTCTGTGTCAATATATATTGCCTATCAACTGCATTTCAACAATCGATTGGACATATCAATGTCATGTGCGTATCTTGGTCTGCATGGACAGCGGCACGCGCCGCCGGTCCAACGGTTCCAACCACCCCAAAGGAGCTTCCCATGCTTACCGTCGGCAACAACTTTCCGCACTTCAACCTCAAGGCCACAGTGTCGATCGACAGCCTCGACAAGGCCTTCGTCAACATCGACTCGAACACCTACAAGGGCAAGTGGACGTGCGTGTTCTTCTATCCGAAGGACTTCACTTTCGTGTGCCCGACCGAGATCAAGGGCTTCGCCGATCTCGATGCGCAATTCAAGGACCGTGATTGCCAGATCCTCGCCGCCAGCACCGACTCCGAGTTCGTGCACATGGCCTGGCGCAAGGACCACAAGGACTTGCGTGACCTGCCTTTCCCGATGCTGGCCGACATCAACAAGGACCTGACCCGCGCGCTCGGCATCCTCGACGATGAAGGCGTGGCCAAGCGCGCCGCGTTCCTGGTCGATCCGGAAGGCGTGATCCGTTTCGTGTACGTCACCGAAGGTTCGGTCGGCCGCAATCCGGCGGAAGTGCTGCGCGTACTCGACGCACTGCAGACCGACGAACTGTGCCCCTGCAACTGGAACAAGGGCGAGGAAACCCTGAAGGCTGCGTGAGGCGATCCCGTGCTGCCAGCGCCGATACCCCTCCTTCGGCGCGGCGCCCAAGGCGGCGGGAGCAATCCCGCCGCCACTTTGAACCGTGATTGGAGAACATCATGAGTCTTGAACGCATCAAGTCCGGCCTGCCCGACTATGCCAAGGACCTTCGCCTCAACCTCGAATCCGTGCTGGGCGAAGGCGGCGCACCGGGACTTTCGCAGAAGCAGATCGCGATCGTCGCGCTGGCATCTGCCATCGCATCGCGCCACGCGCCGCTGACCGAAGCCATCGCGCAATTCGCCTCGCAACATGCCGACGAGAGGGAACTCGACGGCGCGCGCACCGCCGCCGCGCTGATGGGCATGACCAACATCTATTACCGCTTCCAGTATCTCGTGGACAACGACGAGTACCGCACCCTGCGCGCCGGGCTGCGCATGAACGCGATGGCCAATCCGGGCGGTGACAAGATCGACTTCGATCTCGCCGCGGTGGCGGTGTCGGCCATCAATGGCTGCGGCAGTTGCGTGGCTTCGCACGAACGCACCCTGCGCAAGCACGATGTCTCCGCGCAGGCGGTGCAAAGCGCCGCGCGCATCGCGGCGGTGATCCATGCGGTGGCAGTGGTGCTGGAGCAGCAATCCGCGGCGGACACGGCCCAGGCTGCGCAGGCGGCCTGACCGTCAGCCGCGTCCGCGGCCCTTGCGCAGGGAAGCGCGGCGAGTCGTCGCCGGGTTCCGGGATTCCTTCCCGGCAGCGGCGCCGGCCGGCCCCGGTCCGCTGAAGCCGATGAACTGCTGCCGCATCGCGGTGATTTGCTCGATGCGTTCGTACACCGCGTCGCTGCCGCGCGCGCGAATCACCGCGCCCAGCAGCAGGTTGAACAGCATGCCGAACGCGGTGAAGCCGTGCCATGCGCGTTCCGCCTGGATGGGCAGCATCAGCACGTGCGGCGTCAACTGGTGCGCCCAGTAGCATTCGCTGTCGGTGAGGATCACCAGCGGAATGCCGCGCGCCGCCACTTCCCGGGCGAGAATCCGGAAGTGTCGCGAATAGCGGCGCTCGTCGATCAGTACCACGCAGCTCTTTTCGGTGGAATCGATCAGTACGTCGGTGTAGGCGCCATCCACGCCCGATGCAAACGTGACGTGCGGCCGGATCTGCTGCAGCAGCGACGCGAACATCAGGCCGAGGAAGCGGCCGAGCTGGAAGCTGGCCACCGAAACCCGGTCGGCCGAGGCCAGCAGGTGGACGACGGCTTTCCATTCCTCGCCGCCGGCCAGTGCATGGGTCGCGGACAACGCCCGGATTTCGGCTTCGAGGTTCTCGTTGCGGGCATCCTGTCCTTCCGTGGATGGGGGGCTGTGGTAGAGCTTCAGCCATCCCGTGCCGCCGCGCAGTTCTTCCTTCATTTCGGCCACGCCGGCGTAGCCGAGCTTGCGCAGGAAACGTCCGACCGTCATCGCGCTGACGCCGACGCGCTGGCCCAGCGATGCAGCGGTCTCGAAGGGAAGGCCGCCGAGGTTCTGCAGCAGGTAACCTGCGATGCGTTGTTCCGACGCCGTGAACGTGTGCCAGCGGTTCTTGAGTTTTTTCTTGAGGTCCTGGGTCATCGTGGTTCGTTTCTTCGGCTCCCGCCTTCGTATTCCATCACGCCGCGACCGGCAGTCCGCCACCCCATAGTTCTTCGGGACACCAGATCATGCCGTCCTGGTAGCGTGCGCCGGGTGAACAGTCTTCGCGCAGGTACAGCGGTCCGTCCAGGTCGACTACCGCGCATTGCTGGCCGAGCACGAACGCGGGCGCCATCGCCAGCGACGAGCCGGACATGTTGCCCACCATCAGGTCGAAACCCATCGCGCGCGCCAGGCTTGCCATCGCCAACGCTTCGGTGAGGCCGCCGCACTTGTCCAGCTTGATGTTGATGGTGTCGACCCGCCCGGCGAGCCTCTCGAGATCGGTGTGGTCCTGCACGCTTTCGTCCGCGGCGAGGTGGATCGGGCAATGCAGATCATCCAGCCAGGTTTCCCTGCCGACCGGGAAGGGCTGCTCGATCAGGGCAACGCGGCATTGCTGCAACGCAGGCATCAGATGCGAGAGCGATTCGCGGGTGAAACCCTGGTTGGCGTCGACCATGATCCATGCGTCCGGACGCACTGCACGCACCGCGCGCACGCGTTCGGCGTTGAACTCGTCGTCGGTGAGCTTGAGTTTCAGGGCGCGTGCATCGCCGAAGGCGCGTGCCTGATCGGCCATCACCGAAGGTTCGTCCGCACCGATCGTGAAGGTGGTCAGCAGTGGGCGCGGCGGATCGATGCCCGCGAGCTGCCAAGCCGGCAGGCCGCGGCGCGTGGCTTCCAGATCCCATAGCGCGGCGTCCAGTGCATTGCGCGCGCCGCCGGGCGGCAGGCAATCCAGCAATTCCATGCGGGTGATGCCGTGTTCGATGCGATCGCGCAGCGCTTCGACCTGCGCCAGCATCCCGGGCGGATTGTCGTGCTTGTAATACACGCCCTGCGCTTCGCCGCGGCCGATGCAGCCGCCATCGCGCAGCGTCACCACCAGCGCATCGAACCCGGTGAAGGTGTAGCCGGTGATGTGGAACGGCGATTTCAGCTGCCGTTTTTCGACGGCGGCATGCAACTTCAGGGAACGAGGGGCGCTCATGTCATCTCCTTGTTGTTCGCAAACGCAGGCTCCTTCGGAGGACGTCAAAACCGCACGTTGAAGCTGACCAGGCCGAACGCCGCGATGAACCACGCGAGGTAAAGCATCGCCAGCGCCAGCAGGATTTCGCCGACGCGCACCCAGCGGCCGCGGCGCGGCGCGATCCATGCGATGGCGGCATTCGCGATCACGGCGAGCACGCCCAGCAGGGCGAGTACGCCCGTCGCGTACAGCAGATACATCCACGGCGTCAGCCCGCCACGCACCAGCAGCAGTTCGTTGGCGGAAATCGCGGTGACGAACAGGAGCCACCCGACGACCACCGCGACGCCTGCCAACACGCCGACCCGCGACAACCTGCGCACGATGCGCTGCGCGCGCCTCAATTCCAGACTGCGTCCATAGCGCCGCCGTACCAGCCAGCCGCCGAACCAGATCAGAAGCGTCGCCAGCAGGATCGCCAGCACGATGCCCAGCAACGGCCCGAACGTTGCCGGGCTCAGGCGGCCCGGCGTGCGCTGCATGATCGAGGTCGGATTTTCGCTGGTGGCGAAATAAAGAACGTGCCCTTGCGCGTCGGCGACGAAATCCAGCAGGGCCTGGCCGTTGACTTCGCGGTAATGCAGCGGGCCGATCTCGCGCCAGTGCAGGGGACTGCCGGCGGAGTCGTTGAGCATCGAGACCGTGATCGTTCCGTCGGGGAGCGCCTGCACGCTGGCCTGTCCCAGCAGATACAGGAACCGCAACGCGCTCTGGTTGCGGCGGCTGGATTCGTACGAACCCACCACGCGTGCGGCATCGGCCTTTGCGTTTCCGCAAGCGGATTCCGACGGGACCTGCCATGGAAAGTAGCGATCGAGGAACGCGTGGAAGATGTCGCCGCGCACGCCGTTGACCGCGCCGTCCCTGCCCGCGGAATTGAAACTCATGAAGATGCCGACGTCCGCGTCCAGCAACAGGTGCAGGTCGCTATGGAAGACGACGGTGTCGCCGCCGTGGCCGATGATGCGCTGGCCGTTGCGGTTTTCCTGGTAGAAGCCGAGGTCGAAGCCGTTGAGGCCGGGCGCCGAAGTGTGCTGCGGGCTGTGCATCAATTCTGCGGTCTGCTGCGACAGGATGCGGGTGTCGCCGAAGCGGCCATCCTGCAGCTGCGCGATCATGAAGTTCGCCATGTCCAGCGCGGACGACGTCATCGCACCGGCAGGCGCGGGATTGGCCAGCTCGAAGGGTTGGGCGTCGCCATCGGAAGCTGACGCGTAACCCTTTGCGAGCAGCGGCGCGAGGCTTGCCGGCAACGGCTGTGCGAACGTGGAATGGTGCATGTCCAGCGGTTCGAGGATGTGGCGCTGGATGTAGTCGTCGAATCGTTCGCCCGACACGCGCTGCACGATGTAACCGGCGACGCCCGCGCCGTAATTGGAGTACGCGACGGTCTTGCCGGGCGGAAAGATGCGCGCGGGGATGTGCGCCTTGAGGTATTTTTCGAGATTGGTGTCGGCGGCCTTCTCCGGCAGCAGGTCGCGCGCGGTGTCCTCGAAGCCCGGCGTGTGGGTCATCAGGTCGCGCAGGGTGATCGGCTTGCCGAAGCGCGGCGGGATCATGAAGTCGAGGTAGTCGTTGATGTCGCGATCGAGATCGAGCTTGCGTTGCTCGACCAGTTGCATCACCGCGGTCCAGGTAAACAGCTTCGAGACCGATCCGATCCGGAACAGCGTGGTGGCCGGCGACACCGGCGCGCGGGGTGCGAGATCGGCGTAGCCGTAACCCTGCGCGAACAGCACCTTGCCATCCTTCACCACGACCACCACGCCACCGGCGATGTCGCCGCGCTCCAGCATGTACGGCAGCATGCCGCCGAAGAACGTCGAGAGATCCTGCGCGGTCATCGCGTGCGCCGATTCGGGTAACGTCGGCGCAGTGGTGGGCGGTGCGTGCAACGCGGGTTGCGGCACCTGCGCGAACGCGACGCCCGCACCCGTGAGCAGGAAGGCCAGCATGATTTGCAGCGTGCGCGTCATGGGGAAGTCCCGAGCGGAAGGGAGGTTTGGCGCCTGAGCACGCCCAGCAGCAGGCCAACCACGAGCCACGCGCAGCCGAAAAGGAAGGTCGTGCGATCGAAACCGGTGAAGATGAAACCGACAACCGCGAGTCCGCACAGCGGCATCACGATGTGGCGGAACGGGCGGGTGCGCTGGCCGCGACGCAGCCAGAAATACACCGGCACCGAGAGATTCAGCAGCAGGAACGCGGTCAACGCGCCGAAATTGACCAGGTGCAGCAACACCACGATCGGTACGCTCAGCGACAACACCAGCGACAGCACGGCGACGAACAGGATCGCATTGGCCGGCGTCTTGAAACGTGCGTCCACCTTCGCGAGGAAGCCGCCGAAGGGCAGGGCACGGTCGCGGCCCATCGCGAACAGGATGCGCGAGATCGCCGATTGCGAAGCGAGCGCACTGGCCACGCCGGTCGCCAGCGCCTTCACCACGATGAACAGCACGAACAGCGCGGTGCCACCGACCTCGCGGGCGATCTGGAAGAAACCGAGGTTGTCGTCGAGGTTCGAGTAATCCGGGTGCGCCAGTGCCGCGAGCCAGGTTTGCAGCACGAACAACGCACCGAGCACCACCAGGGTCAGCACCGTTGCCGTGCCGATGTCGCGCCGCGGATTCTGCGACTCCTCGGCCAGCGTGCTGATCGCGTCGAAACCGAGGAAGCTCAAAGCCGCGATCGTGGTGGCGGTGGCGATGAAGCTCCAGCTCAAATGACCGGGCTGGTACAAGGGCACCCATGAAAAACCGCCGGTGCCTTGGCCGAGCACGAACACGAAGCGGATAGCCAGCACCACGAAGATTGCCAGCGCCAGCAGTTCGAGCGCCAGCAGCACGAAATGCGCGCGTGACTGCAGTCGCACGCCCAGCACGTTGATCGCGGTGTTGACCGCCAGCAGCGCGACGATCCACACCCAGTGCGGCACGCCCGGCACCAGCCCGCCGATCCAGTTCGACACGAAGATGTAGATCACCGCCGGCACCAGCAGGTAGTCGGCGAGGATCATCCAGCCCGCGACGAAGCCGAGGAACGGATTCATGCCGCGCCGCACGTAGGCGTACACCGAGCCCGCGAACGGGAATTCCGCGCTCAACTGCTTGTAACTCATCGCGGTGAAGAACATCGCGACCATGCCGACCAGGTACACCAGCGGCACCATGCCCTGGCTGGCGTGGGCGACGAAGCCGTACACCGCGACCGGCGCGATCGGCACGATGAACACCATGCCGTACACCAGCAGGTGCCGCAGCTTCAGCCTGCGGTCGAGCTGCTGGGTGTAGCCGGCCGCGTCGAGTTCGGCGCTGGCCAGTTCGGGCGAGGTCTCGCTCACGCGGTCAGTAATGCAGGTTGAAGTTGACGAGGCCGCAGGCGACGATCGCCCAGATTCCGTACAGCGCGCACAGACCCAGCACCAGTTCGCCGACGCGCGCCAGCCAACCGCCCGGCCCGCGCGCGATCCGCCATGCGGCGTCGAGGATGATCGCGATGCCGCCCAGGATCGCCAACACGCCCAGCACGTAAAGCAGCAGCAGCGTGCCGTCGAAGTTGGCATGGAACAGCGACAGCGGCTGCGAGAACCACACCAGCAAGCCCAGCCAGCCGGCCACCACGCCGAGTTGCAGGATCACGCCGACGCGCGCGGTAATCCAGAGTGTGCGTTGGCGTGGTGCGAACTGCAGTTTGCGCTTGAAGCGGCGCCGCGTGATCGCGCCGCCGATCCAGACGAGCAGCGTCAGCACGAACACCGCGATCGCGAGCTGGGTCAGCAACGTGAAGGTGCCGTGCGCGAGCAATCCGCGCATCGGCTGGAACACCATCACTGGCGGGAAATCGTCGGTGACCCACCAACGGATCGAGCCGTCGTCGTTCGCAACGAAGCGCAACCTCGATTGTCCGTTGACCTGCTGGTACAGCAGCGGGCCGATCTCGCGCCAGTGCTTCACCGCGCCGCTCGGGTCCTTCAATGCGTCGATGGTGATGTCGCCGTCCGGCAGCGCGGACACCCGGGCCTGGCTGAGCAGGAACGCGAGCTTGAGCGCGCTGTCCTCGCGGCGGCTTGCCCAGTACCAACCGGCCACGCGCGCGGCGTCGGCCTTGGCTGTCGCCGCGGTCTTCTCGTGAGGCAGGGTGTACGGGAAGTAGCGATCGAGGAACGCCCGGAACAGCGAAGTGCGCACGGCTTCGGCGGTGCCGTCCGGCGCCTTGCCGGCGCTGTTGAAGGACATGAACACGGCCACGTCCTTGTCCAGCAGCAGATGCAGGTCGGAATGGAAGGCCACGGTGTCGCCGGCGTGGCCGATGATCGTCAGGCCGTTGCGGTTCTCCTGGTAGAAGCCCAGGTCGAAGCCGTTCATCCCCGGCGCCGCGGAATACTGGTGTGAGTGCATTTCCTGCGCGGTTGCAGCCGGCAGGATCGACTGGCCGTCGAATTGCCCGTTCTGCAATTGCGCGATCATGAAGTTCGCCATGTCGGTGGCGGTCGACGTGAACGAGCCGGCGGGCCAGGTTTCTATGGGTTCGAACGGCACGATGGTCTTGCCGGTCGCGGTGACGTAGCCGGTCGCCATGTCGGGCTGCAGTGCCGCCGGCAGCGGCTGCACGAACGTCGAGCGCGGCATCGTGAGCGGCTTCAGGATGTGATCCGCGACGTATTGGTCGAACGGTTGGCCCGACACGCGTTGCACGATGTAGGCGGCCAGCGACGCACCGTAGTTCGAATAAGCGACGATTTCACCCGGCGGGAAAATCCGCGGGGGGATGTGTTCGACGAGATAACGCTTCAGCGGATAAAGATCCTTCGTCGTGGGTACGCCCAGATCCTTGATGACTTCGGCGAAGCCGGCGGTGTGCGTCATCAGGTCGCGCATCGTGACCGGCTTGCCGTACTTCGCGGGAATCTTGAAATCCAGATATTGGTTGACGTCGGCGTCGAGATCGATCTTGCCCGCAGCTACCTGCTGCATCACCGAAGTCCAGACAAACAGTTTGGAGATCGAGCCGATCCGGAACAGGGTCTTGTCCGCGACCACCGGCGTGCGCTTGGCCACGTCGGCATGGCCGTAACCCTGCGCGAAAATCAGATGCCCGTCCTTCACCACCGCGACCACGCCGCCGGCGATGTCGTTGCGTTCCAGCATGTACGGCACCAGCCCGTCGAAGAACGTGCCGAGATCGACGGCGTCGAGGGTTGGCGTTGCGCCGGTCACGGTTGATGTGGCTGCGTCCGCCGCCGATGCCGACGCCGCGGGTTGGGCGGTCGAGGTTGCCGGCGTCGCTGGCGTGGCGGCAGTGGGGGAGACCTGCGCGAGACACGGCGCGCATGTGCCGGCAACCAGCAGCAGTGAGGCAAGGCGCTTCAACATGGCATGTCTCCTGTGGCGTATGGGACGTGCGATCGAATCGATGTTGCTGCGAGGCATGGGCGACCGCCGGGCAGCCGAATCCGCGGCGCAGTGCATCCGTGGTTCATCGCTTGCAGCCGTGTGCCGCATTCCCGGCTCAGAAATCCCTGCTGACCGAGATGCCGAACATGCGCGGCGTGATGATCGTGGCGTTGTCTTCCATTTTCCCCGTGACGGGATTGGGTTGGCCGGCAATGGCCATGAAGTTGGCGAAGGTGCTGCCCAGGACGATCCCGCGCTGGTTGGTCACGTTCTTGACGTAGGCGCTGATGTTCCATGGACCGTGACCCACTCCCGCGCGCAAGTTGATGGTGCCGTAACCGGGAATGGTCGGGCTTGCGGGCAGCTCGGGCAAGATGCCGGGGATGGGATAGTTGAAGGCGAAGTCGGTGGAGCGCTCGTCGACGAAGTGATAGCTGGCCCCGACGTAACCGTTCCAGCCGGCGCCCAGTGCGAAGTCGTAGTCCCCGTTGAGGCCGAGCGTGAATTTCGGAGCGTAGGGCAATGGGTCGCCGCGCTTCCCGTTGGATGGATAGGGCGCATCCCTGGTCAAGGTGGCGTCGTTGTAGGCAGCGTCCACGGACAGCTTCAGCCCACGCGCAGGCACCCACGCAATGGTGGCTTCCACGCCCTTGCTCTGCGCCTGTCCGCCATTGCCGAGGAACGTGAAGGGGTTGACGAACGTGATCAGTGGAATCTTGGTCCAGTCGATGTAGTACGCGGACAGATCCACCAGCAGGCGATCATCGCTGGAGCTCGTCTTGAGCCCCAACTCGTAATCGGTCAACTTGGTCGGGCTGAAGGTCTGCGGCACGCCCGGGATGGCGACCGTGACGACGTTGGGACCGCCGGGCAGGAAGCCGGATGCCACCCGCGCGTACAGCATGGCCTTGTCGCTGATGTGGTAGCGCGGGGTGAACGAGAAAGTCGTGCTGCTGTCCGACGAGCGCTTGTCCAGCATCACGGTGGTCGTGGGCACGCCGAACAGCAGCCCGCTTCCGATTTGGGTGTAGTGCTGCTTGTCGTGGCTGTAGCGCAGGCCCGCTTCCACGTCGAATTTGTCGGTGATGTGCCAGGTCACGCTGCCGTAGACGGCCCAGGCGTCATACGTGCTCGGTTGCGAATCATCGCCGATGGTGGAGAACCCCGGCGGGAACAGGAAAGCGGGCGGCGGTACCGCGGTGCCGCTGAAGTAGTCGCTGGCGTAGATGTGCTGGGGGTGGTTGGCGGTTTCGTGGGTCAGGAACACGCCGCCCAGCCATTCGATGGTCTGCGAGGTCGGCGACTGCAGGCGGAACTCCTGCGTGGCCTTGGTCTGGTGCGTCAGATCCTGTTCGAGGGTGCCGTAGGGTTGGCCGTTCGCTTGCGGGCCGAGGAAAAACAACGGCGTTGCGTCGAGCATGTTGAAACTGTCGAGGGTGCTGTAGCTGCTCGATGAAGTCAGCGTTGCCCAGTTGAAATCACTCTTGAAGGTGGCGTTGTACAGGCGGTAACGGCCGTCGAAGCCGCCGGAACCCGCGGCGATCCGTTGCTGCCGGCTGCCGTACTCGGGCTTGAGCGTGTCCGGATCGAGCGCGACGATCGGGTTGCCGTCGCTGTTGAGGTTCTGCGCCAGCGCGGTCACGCGCAGCGAAGTCGTGGCCGTCGGTGTCCACAGCAACGAGACACGGCCACCCTTGACCTGGCTTTCGTTGACCTCCTGCTTGCCGAGCCCGGCGTCGTCGACGAAACCCGGGTCGGTGCGGTCGTAGACGTTCGCCCGGATCGCCAACTTGTCGGTGACCATGGGCAGGTTGACCATGCCGTGCACGCCGAAGCCGTTGCCGCCGCCGCTGACGCTGGTGCCGTCGAGCTGCAGGCGTCCGGCGTAATCGTGCGTGTCGGGCGGGACGGTGATGAAGCGGATCACGCCGCCCAATGCGCCGGCGCCGTAGAGCGTGCCCTGTGGGCCGCGCAGCACCTCGATGCGTTCGAGGTCGGCGGGATCGATGTTCGGCGTCAGCATGGCGCCTTCCGCGAACACGCTGCTGGAGCCGTAGGGCGATTCGTCCACGTAGATGCCGACCGATGCGCTGGGCTGCACGGATCCGGAAGCGATACCGCGGATGCTGAGTTCGGTCTGGCCGGGTCCCGCGCCGACGACATTGAAGCCGGGAATGGAAGCGGCGTAATCCGCGAAATCCTGCATATGCTGTCGCTGCAGGTCGTGATAGGTCAGCGCCGACACCGGCATCGCCACGTTCTGCAGCGTCTCGCTGCGCCGGCTTGCAGTGACCACGATGGTGGGAAGCGTGGTCACCTCGCGCGATGATGCAGGGGTTTTCTCCTGCGCGGCGCCAGGCGCGGGCGCATTTTGCGCATGCGCCAGCGGCGCGCCCAGCAACGCTGCGGCGATCGCGGCAGAGAGACGAAGCGACATATTGCGCCTGCTGTTCATGACCCACCCTCCCGAGGACGTGGCGACGAATCGGTGCGGGAGGATTGTTACTACGATCACATAATGGTGTCAATGTTATTTTGATATCACAACCGGCCGACGGGTTTGCGAGGTCGCCGGTTCGGCGAGGACTTCCGTCACTTGCGATGTGCGTGCGCGCGTGCTGCACTCTCCGGTTGTCCCCTCGGCTCCGGAGTGAAGTCCGATGCGCGTGTTCCCTGCAATCGTGGTGGCGGGCCTGCTGGTGGCGATGATTGGCTGCGGCTCGGGGTCCGCCACGAACGGATCGTCGGCAGCCACGTCCGCGTCCGTTCCCGGCACTGCCTCGAGCGCAGACCTTGCCGCGACCTCCCGGCCGCCGATGACGCGGCTGCCGGACTGGGCGGTGCCACAGTCCTACGATCTCTCGATCAAGAGCGATCCCGACAGGCCGGGCTACAGCGGCACGGTCACGATCGCGGTCGATCTGAAGAAGGCTTCGGACCACCTGTGGCTGCACGGCAAGGACCTCGAGGTTTCCAGCGTCACCATCACCGACGCGAAGGGCCAGGCGCACACCGGCAAGTACGACGGCACGGTGACCGCGGACGCCGCACAGGCGGGCATCGCGCGGGTCGACTTCGGCAGCACGCTGCAAGCGCAGAAACTCGACCTGAAGTTCGAATTCACCGCGCCGTACAACAAGACCCTGCAGGGTTATTACAAGGTGGTGTTCGCGGGCAATGCCTACGCGATGACGCAGATGGAACCGATCAGCGCGCGGCTCGCGTTCCCGTGCTTCGACGAACCCGGGTTCAAGGTGCCGATGACGCTATCGCTCACCATTCCCGACGCCGACAAGGCGGTCGCGAATACCGGCGACGTGAAGACGGTCGAAGCCGGCAAGGGCTGGAAGACCGTCACCTTCGCGCCGACCAGGCCGCTGCCGACTTACCTGTATGCGTGGGCGGTGGGTCCGTGGGACATCGTGGATGGACCGACCATTCCGCCCAACCAGTGGCGTTCCACGCCGGTGCCCGTGCGCGGCATCGCTACCAGGGGCAACGGCGCGAAGATGCAGCGTGCGCTGGCAATGGTGCCGGACATCATCGAGCACGAGGAGGCCTATTACGGCTTCGGTTATCCGTTCGGCAAGCTCGACCTCGCCGCGTTGCCGGATTTCTCGGCCGGCGCGATGGAGAACGCGGGCCTGGTGACCTTCCGTGACTGGCTGCTGTTGCTCGACAAGGAGTCCGCGCCCAGCGCGGTGCGCAGCAGCTTCAACGTCATCGCCCACGAGTTGGCACACCAATGGACGGGCGACACCGTGACACTGGACTGGTGGAACGACATCTGGCTCAACGAATCCTTCGCGACCTGGATGCAGCAGAAGATCGAAGGCGAGATCCATCCCGACTGGCACGCCCATCTCGGTCGCATTGAAGGCGGCCAATACGCGATGCAAAACGACAGCCTCGCCAGCGCACGCATGATCCGCCAGCCGATCACCGGCAATGGCGACATCGAAACCGCGTTCGACGGCATCACCTACCAAAAGGGCGCCGCGGTCCTCGGCATGTTCGAGAATTTCGTCGGCCCCGAGGTGTTCCAGAAGGGCATGCAGGCGTACATCAAGGCGCACGCGTTCGGCAATGCGAACGCGGATGATCTCGTCGATGCCATCGCCACCGCCGCCGGCAAGGGCGAAGCCTTCAGGAAGGCGTTCAAGAGTTTCCTCGACCAGAACGGCGTGCCGCTGGTGGCGACCAAGCTGGATTGCAAGCCGAAGGGCGCCGCGATGCTGGAATTGACGCAGAGCCGCTATCTGCCGCTGGGATCGTCCGGTGATCCGAACCGCCTGTGGGGCATTCCGGTCTGCGTGCGTTTTCCGAACGGCGTGCAATGCCGGATGCTCGATGCGAAAACGGCGAGCATGCAGATCGACGGTGGCCAGTGTCCGGCGTGGTACATGCCGAACGCCGATGGCGATGGTTATTACCGCTACGAAATGGCCAAGACCGATCGCGCGGCGCTCGTCAAGGTGATCGCGCAGCGCAGTGACGGCGAACAGCTTGCGTTTGCCGATTCCGTCGATGCCGCGTTCCATCGCGGTGACATGGACGCTTCCGAAGTGCTGGCCGCGATGCGCGAGCTGGCGCCGTCGAAGGTGCGCCAGGTCGCGCTGGCTCCGCTGGATACGGTCGAATGGATCTACGACCACGAAGCCCGGACCGAGGCGCAGAAAGCCGCGGTCCGCGAAGCGGTGGCGAAGGCGTACCTGCCACGCCTCGAAGCGCTCGGCTATCAGCGCCGCGCCGGCGAGTCGGCCGACGACGTATTGATGCGCAGTTCGCTGGCAAGTTCGCTGGCTCTCGAGTTCAAGGTGCCTTCCGTGCGTGGCGCGTTGTTGAAGCAGGGCGAAGCGGCGTTGAAGCCCGGCCAGGATGGATTGCCGGATCTCATGGCCGCGAACCCCGACCTGTTGCGCACCGCGCTGTCGGTGGCGGTGGAAGAGCAGGGCAAGCCGGCGGTCGATGAGCTGGTCGCCGCGATCCCGAAGACCACCGATCCGGTGCGTCGCAACGCGATGCTGGGTGCGCTCAGCTACGCCACGGGCACACAGGCCGATGTGGTGCGCGACTTCGCGTTGTCGCCGCAGGTGAAGGTCGGCGAAATGAACATGCTTTTGCGCAACAACCGCGATACCGTGGCCGAGCGCGACGGCTTGTGGAACTGGTTCACCGCCCACTACGACATGATCATCGCGCGCACCGGCGCGTTCTCCGGCGGCTACCTGCCCATGCTCGCGGCGGGCGGCAGTTGCTCGGATGCCGAGGCACGGCGCGTCGAGGACTACTTCAAGCCCAAGCTCGGCCAGGTGCCCGGCCTGAAACGCGGTCTCGCACAAACGCACGAATCCATCGAGCTGTGCGGCGCGCTGAAAGCGAAGCAGGGTGAATCAGCGCACTGAGCCGAGGCTCGAATTGCGTCGGCTGCACGGCGGACCCCGCGAACCCATGCAGTGCCGGATGCGGGGCATGGGCTAAACTCCTCCCCGGCACCTGACGCCGGGGAAAAACCATGCACCGTGCAGCGAGATCGTTGGGCTGGTTGCTGCTGATGTGGAGCGGCGTCGCCGCCGCGGCGACGCAGGCAATTCCGCCGCAGTTACAGGACTGGCAAGCGTGGGTGCTGCATGGCCACGAACGCCAGACCTGTCCCATGCTTGCCACGCCGGGTGGCGGCAACGACCGGGAATGCGTCTGGCCCGGCCGCCTGACGCTGGATGCCGACAAGTCCGGCGCGCATTTCCAGCTTCAGCTGCATGTCGACGCGGAAAGCTGGGCAGCCCTGCCGGGCGATCGCGAGGCGTGGCCGCAGCAGGTGCGGGTGGACAACGCGCCCGCGGTGCTGCTTGATCGCGACGGCGTGCCGACGCTGCGATTGTCCGTGGGCGACTACACAGTGCAGGGCGACCTGCGCTGGAACGAACGCCCCGCGCGCCTGCGCTTGCCGGCCGCGATCGCGCTGGTCGACCTCAAGGTGGACGGTGTCGCGATGGCGCGGCCCGAACGCGACGGCGACTGGATCACGCTGGGTCCGGGCGCGGCCCGGCAACGCGAAGCGGATGCGCTGGGCCTGCGCGCGTTCCGCAGGCTCGCCGATGGCGCTCCGCCGACCCTCGATACGGTGATCCGGCTGCATGTTGCCGGCAGCGCACGCGAACAGTTGCTGGGGCCGGTGCTGCCGAATGGTTTCGTGGCCACCGCGCTCGACGGCGACCTGCCCGCGCGGCTTGATCCCGATGGCCGCCTGCGCGTGCAACTGCGGCCGGGCGACTGGTCGGTGACATTGACGGCGCGCGGCACCGCACCGCTCGCGAAGTTGTCGTTTCACGCAGCGCCGGCGCCGTGGCCGCCACAGGAAATCTGGAGCTACGCCGATGCGCCGGCGTTGCGCAACACGCGCGTCACGGGCGCGCAGCCGATCGATCCCGCGCAGGCCAATGTGCCGGACGAATGGCGCGGCCTGCCTGCGTTCGCGATGGGCGAGGGCGCCGCGCTCGAGGTGCAGGAACGCGCGCGCGGGCAAACCAATGCCGGTGACCGGCTGCGGCTGGCGCGCGAACTGTGGCTGGATTTCGACGGCGGCGGCCTGATCGCCAACGATCACCTGGCCGGGAACCTGCGTTCGAGCGACCGCCTGGATGTCGCGGCGCCGTGGACGCTGACGGACGCGCACCTGGGCGACGCCGGCCAGCCGTTGCTGGTAACGCGCGGCGACAAGCCCGGTACCAGCGGCGTGGAAGTCCGCGCCCGCGCGCTCGATTTGCACGCGGGATTGCGCCTCGCGGACCATGGCGGCGCGCAATCCGCGACCGGTGGCTGGCAGCAGACGCTGGATCGCGTCGACGCGACGCTGCACTTGCCGTACGGATACCGCCTGCTCGGTGCGCCCGGCGCCGACCATTCGCCGGACAGTTGGGTCGCGAGCTGGAACCTGCTGGATTTGTTCGTGGTCGCTTTGATCGCGCTGCTGGTGTGGCGTTGGTTGGGCTGGCGCTGGGCGTTGGTGGCGCTGGCTTTCGTGGTGTTGTCGCACGGCGAGGCCGGCGCGCCGCGCTGGCTGCCCGCGCTCGCGGTCGCGTTCGGGCTGGCTGCGCGGGCGTTGCCCGACGGCAGGCTGCGCAAGGTCGCGCGCCATGCCGGCATCGTGGCGCTGGTGCTCGCCGTGCTTGCCACGCTGCCGTTCGCGGCATTGCAACTGCGCAACGCCCTGCATCCACAGTTGGAGGGGAACAGTTTGGCGTGGATTGCGTCGCAGCGCATGGGTGGCGCCACCGCCGTGCGGGAGGAATTCGCCCCGCCGCCGCCGATGGCCGCCAAACGGATCGGTGGCGCGCCGCCCCCGCAGGAGCTATCCACCATGGCGGCTCCCACCGAACCGCCGCCTCCGGCGCCGCCGCCCGCGGATGTCGCACCGGATTCGCAGAGTCTGCAAACTGTCGTGGCAACCGCCGCGCCCATCGGGCGAACGGACCTTATTGGCTACGAAGCCTATCCGCCCGGCACGCTGGTGCAGGCGGGGCGCGGCGTGCCGGATTGGGCGGGCTTCGGCAGCAGCTATCGCCTGGGCTGGAGCGGCCCGGTCACCGCGCAGCAAACATATCGGCTGGTGATCCTGCCGGCGTGGGCGACACGCATCCTCCGGGTCGTGATGCTGGCGCTGCTGCTGGCATGGCTGGCGGCCATCGCGCGCGCGTTCGACATCAAGGCACGCTCGCCGCGGCGACCGACGGGCGCCGCCGCCGGCATCGCGAGCCTGTTGCTGCTGGCGGCGCTGGCCCCGCAGGCGCACGCGCAATCCATGCCGACGCCGGAGTTGCTGTCGCAGTTGCGGGCGCGCTTGCTGGAAGCGCCGCAATGTGCGCCGCAATGCGCGTCCTCGCCGCTGGCGCAGGTCGCCGTGCAGCAGGATGCCTTGCAGGTGACCATCGAGGCCGATGCGGCGGCGCGCGTGGCATTCCCTCTGCCTTACATGGATGCGCCGGCGGATTTGCGCAGCGTCACGCTGGACGGCAAGCCCGCGACGCAGTTGGCCAACCGTAATGGCACGCTGCGGATCGCATTGGAGCGCGGCGTGCACCGCGTGACCATGACATTCCAGTTGGGCGGCGACGTGGACAGCACCGCCCTGCATTTCCCCTTGCCGCCGCCGAACGCGGAGGTCATCGCGCCGGGCTGGCAAACGGCCGGCGTGGATGGCCCGCGGCTGTTGTCCGACACGCTGACGTTCGCACGCGAACGCGCCGCCGCATCGACGACGGGTCCGGCGCCCGTTGCGGCACAGGCGTTTCCGCCGTACCTGAAGCTGACGCGCAGCATCGCGATCGGGCTCGATTCACGCGTGGACAATGTCGCCACCCGCATCTCTCCCGCGCAGGGCGGGTTCAGTGTCGACGTACCGCTGTTGCCCGGCGAACACGTCAGTGACGCCGGCCTCAAGGTCGAGGATGGACGCGTGCGCATCACCTTCGCGCCCGATCAGGGTGAAGTGCGCTGGTCGAGCACGCTGGACGCGGGCAAGTCGCTGCGCCTGCAGGCGCCGGCGCTGGCCGAACGCGCCGAGGTGTGGCGCATCGCGAGCGCGCCCCTGCTGCACCTGGCGTTCAAGGGCATGCCGGAGTCCGGCGACGACGACAACGCGGCTTCCGGCGGCCATGTGTTTCGACCGTTGCCGGGGGAGGCGCTGGATGTCGGCATCACGCGTCCCGCGGCGCTGCCCGGCGACAGCGTGGCGTTCGATCGGGTCGCGCTGGATGCATCCCGCGGCGACCACGCGATGGAATCGAACCTGGCCATGACCACGCGCAGCACGCGCGGCGGCGAGCAGGGCATCGAGTTGCCGCGCGATGCGCAGTTGCTGGACGCGAAACGCGATGGCCAATCGATCGAGTTGAACCTGCACGATGGCCATGTCGCCTTGCCGGTGCAACCCGGAACGCAGACGTTCATCCTGCGCTTTCGCGATGCGTCCGCGATCGGCATGGTGTCGCGCACGCCGGCAATCTCGCTGGCCGCGCCCGCCGCGAACATCCGCACCTCGCTGACGCTGCCGCAGGATCGTTGGGTGCTGTGGACGTGGGGGCCGCAGGCGGGGCCGGCCGTGCTGTACTGGGCGCAGTTGCTGGTGCTGCTGGTCGTCGCGATCGCGTTGGCGAAGTTCGCGCCGACGCCGTTGCGTTGGTGGCATTGGCTGCTGCTGGGCCTCGGTTTCTCGACCTTCGCATGGAGCGCCTACGCACTCGTGGTGGCGTGGCTGATCGCGCTGGGCTGGCGCGCACGCAGCGAGGGTTACGTGGCCCTGACGCGCTCCCCGTTCAACGCGGCGCAAGTCCTGTTGGCGGTGTTCACCTTCATCGCGCTGCTGTGCCTGATTGCATCCGTGCCGCACGGCCTGCTCGGCCAGCCGGACATGCGCATCGCCGGCGCGCAATCGACGGCGTGGTCGCTGCACTGGTTTGCCGACCAGAGCAGCACCACGCTGCCGCAGGCCGGCGCCTTCACGCTGCCGCTGTGGGTGTACAAGGCGGCGATGCTGGCCTGGGCGCTGTGGCTGGCCAATGCGCTGATCGGCTGGCTGCGTTGGGGGTTCCAGGCGTGGATGCGCGGCGGTTACTGGAAATCCGCGCCGGCGCAGCCCCCGCAACCCGCCGCGCCCGTGCCGCCGAAGCCCGATGCCTGACGATGCGCGTCGGTGATCTGCTTGCGCAGGCAACCCGTGCGTTGCCCGGCCCGGACGCGCGCCGCGAAGCCGCGCTTTTGCTGCGGCACGTCCTCGACGTCTCCGAGGCATGGCTGGTCGCGCACGCGGACGACACGATCGACGCCGGCCGCCGGGCGGCGTTCGAAGCGCTGGTCGCGCGTCGTGCGAAGGGCGAGCCCGTCGCGTATATCGTCGGTGTGCGCGGCTTCCACGATCTGGAACTGGAAGTGACGCGCGATGTCCTGATTCCGCGCCCGGAAACGGAGCTACTGGTCGAGCTGGCCTTGCAGCGGATTCCCGCCGACACCGGATGCACGGTTGCCGATCTCGGCACGGGCTCCGGTGCGGTGGCGCTCGCGATCGCGAAGGCACGCCCGTTGGCGCGTGTCGTCGCCACCGACGCGAGCGCAGCGGCGTTGCAGGTCGCGCGCGCGAACGCCGAACGATTGGGCTTGCGCAACGTCGGCTTCGCACAAGGCGACTGGTGCGTGGCGCTGGGCGATGCACGGTTCGATGTCATCGTCTCCAACCCGCCCTACATCGCCGAAGGCGATCCGCACCTGCGCGAAGGCGACCTGCGTTTCGAGCCGCGCACGGCATTGGCGTCGGGCGCGGATGGCTTGGATGCGATACGCGTGATAGTGCGTGACGCGCGTGCGCACCTGCGCGAGGGCGGCTGGCTGTTGTTCGAACACGGGTTCGATCAAGGCGCCGATGTTCGCGACTTGCTCCTCGATCACAGCTACGTGGAAGTATTCACACGGCAAGATCTGGAAGGGCGCGAACGCGTCAGTGGCGGACGGATTGCGTGATTCGCGAAAGGAGTGATGTGTTTGGGTGCTTTCCGCCGGTCATTCTCTGGCGGATTGACCGACAACCTCCTATCGAGCCAGTACACACATGCTTCTGGAACGCTCCGACAGCGATGCTTGCCGAATTGCAGGCAAAGTAGGAACATCGGGCTCGCGTCGATAGGGCCGCTGGGGAAATACCGCAAGATTGGGCGGCCGATCTGGACGGCACGAGCGATGCAAGTCAGTGATCTTGTGCCCGCGCCGCGACAACAAGTTCGACGGGATGCGTGTTGTGCGGCGGAGTACGCGCCACGTTGAAGCCGATTTGTAGTTAGGCCTTCTTCGGCGAGTCATACAATCTAACCTCAGGGGGTGTGCACATGCTTCAAAAACTCGAAAACTTTTATCTCGCGATCCTTCGTTTCGTCGTTCTTTTGGTAGCAGGGTTACTACTAGTCGCGGTCGTGATCTTGGCGATCAGGTCTACCGCAGCGCTTCACACGGCTCCCGTGCCAGTGAATGAGACGCCGCAAGTCGCGCAAGAGACCGTGAAAAGTGATGTGCTCGCGACTGACGCCAACGTGCCGGATCAATCCGCAACCGTTAATTCGAAGGCGGCGCAAGACCCAAATCGGGTCTATTACGCTCAGGCCGCATCTTCGATCATCAACTTCTTCAACTCAAATTTTCCAGGTCAGTACAATTTAGACATGCAGAAGGTCGCGAATATCATCAAGGGGCAAACCGACACGTTCGACACAGACGATCTTAAAGCGGCATACGCTAAAGGTATTGCGGCGAACATAGCATCGGTTCTAGCGGATTCTGCCATCGTCCAGTTCGCAAAGTCGCACAAACCAGGCGACGTGGTAGAGGGTGTAATAGACGCGTACACGCGCGAGTTCAACCAACAGATCAAAGATACACAAGCTAAAAACGATGCAGCGCAAGCGAAGTACTTGGCTGAGCAGCACGAGGCCCAACAGAGTCTTTACGCAGCGGCAGCCGGCTTCGGCATCTTTTTGTTGATTGTGTTCTTGTCGATCGTGATCAGAATCGAGCGAAATCTACGGCCTGAGAATAGAGCGAAGGCCTAACATCTCAATCCAACGGGCGCCAGCCCGCTGTGCGGGTCGGCGCCGCTTATTTCGGGCGTTAGCAGTCAGGGCATGCTATGGCAGTCGTAAACATCGCTCAATTTGAAGATAGCTTGGTACTTCACTTTGAGGTCGAGCAGCGGCGCATCAACGCGTACACGCTCGCGTCCACGCTCATTGCAATCGCCGACGCGGCGAAGGCTGCGAATGCCGCAATCAATCCCGGCTATGAGCTTGAAGTGGTCGTTGAGGCGATCAGCGCAGGGAGTTTTAGAGCAACTATCCGTGCCTTGTACAGCAAACGTGGCATCTTTGCCGCACAAGCTCTCGCGTCCATAGCACTTGGCATCGTCACCAGCTACATCTACGAACGTACCCTAGCAGTCGATAACACTGTGAAGATTGAGGTGACCACCGACGAGGTAGTCGTACAGCGTGGAAATGATCGTGTCATCGTTCCACGAAACGTTTACGACGCTACAAGGCAAGCGGAAAAGCATAAGAGCTTTACTAGCTCTGTTTCACGCGTGCTGGGCTCGATCGCGAAGGATGATAATGTAATTGGCCTCGGGCTTTTGCCAAACCCGAAATCGTCGACACCAGAAATCATTATCCCACGCAGTAGTATGCTCGCGGCTTCGTTGCAAGATGATGATATTCAGCACGACCGCGTAGTGACAGAGATTGCAGATTTGCAAATAGTAAAAGCAATTCTCGACAAGAGTAAACGTAAGTGGGAATTCATGTGGCGTGGTTTCAAAATATCTGCACCGGTCATTGATGATCAATTTTACAAAGACTTCTTCGCACACAACATCACGATAGCCCCCGGCGACGTTCTCAACGTAACATTACACATTCTCCAACAGCGCGACGAAGACACCGGCATCTATCGCAACGTTGGGTACGAAGTCGTTACGGTACATAGTCATACGCCGCGTGTAACGCAAATGAGGCTGGCCGACCAGCTATGACCCGTAGCATCAAGCTTGAAGTGCCCGTCCGAAACCGGAGGTCGTGAGGAGCCGCTTCGGCCGTGACTGGCCGTGCATTCAATCGGGCACCACATCCTCGAAATCGATCTTCTGCGTGCGATCGACAGGCGCTTCGCGCTTGAGCCTCGCCGCGACCGGCGTCGCGAGGATGGCAACGACGAAGTTCACGACAAGCGCCAGCAGGCCGATATAGATGCCGTAATGCGCGTCGCCGAACGCGAACGTGATGACGGGCTTCAACCCTTGGTGCCACGCCAGCGCGCTGCCCAGCACCATGCCCGCAATCCAGCCGGCCATCAGCGCCGAGGCGCGCAGCCAGCGCGTGAACAAACCTGCGATCACCGCCGGGAAGATTTGCAGCATCCAGATGCCGCCCAGCAGTTGCAGGTCGATCGCGAACTTCGTGGGCAGGTACAGCACCGCCAGCAGCGCGCCGAACTTCACCAGCAGCGAAACGTTCTTGGCGATCCGCGATTCCTGCGCGTTGGAAAGATTTGCGTTGACGTAGGCGCGCCAGATGTTGCGGGTGAAGAGGTTCGCTGCGCCGATCGACATGATCGCCGCCGGCACCAGCGCGCCCAGTGCGATCGCTGCGAAACAGAAGCCCGCGAACCATGGCGGAAAGCTCGCGTTGATCAGCGCCGGAACTGCCATCGAGCCGTCCTTGACATCGACGTGCGCGGCCAGCGCCATGTATCCGAGCAATGCGACCAGTCCCAGCATGATGCTGTAGGCGGGCAGCCACACGGCGTTGCGGCGGATCGTTTGCGGGCCATCGGCCGACAGCGTCGCGGTGGTCGCGTGCGGATACAGGAACAGCGCGAACGCCGAGCCCAGTGCGAGCGTCGCGAACGACCAGTATTGGTCGGGTTTCAGCAGCACGCCGGTATCGCCGCCTTTCGCGGCAAACGCCTTGCCGGCGGCATCGAACACCGCGCCGTAGCCGCCCAGCTTGATCGGGATGATCACCACCGCCGCGATCACGGTGATGTAGAGCATCGCGTCCTTCACGAAGGCGATCAGTGCGGGCGCGCGCAGGCCGCTCGAATACGTGTACAGCGCCAGGATCACGAACGCGATGACGAGCGGGGTTTCCTTGCCGATGCCGAGCGCGCCGAGGCCCATCGCCTCGAATACCTTTTCGAGGCCCACCAGTTGCAGCGCGATGTAGGGCATGGTCGCGAGCACGCCGGTGATCGCGACGGCCAGCGCGAGGCCGCGGCTGCCGTAGCGGCCTTCCACGAAATCGGCCGAAGTGATCCAGCCGTGCTTGCGGCAGACGTTCCACAGGCGGGGCATGGTCAGGAACACGATCGGATACACGAACACCGTGTACGGCATCGCGAAGAAGCCGTAGGCGCCAACCGCGTACACCAGCGCCGGCACCGCGATCAGGGTGTAGGCGGTGTAGAGGTCGCCGCCCAGCAGGAACCAGGTGACGAACGCGCCGAACCGGCGTCCGCCGAGGCCCCATTCGTGCAGTTGCGAAAGATCGCCGCGCCGCCAGCGCGCCGCAATGAAACCGAGCACCGTGATCAGCACGAAGAAGAACGCGAACACGCCGAGCGCGGTACCGTCGAACCGAACCGCCGATCCCGAAGGCAGGCTCATGCGCGCCACCCGCGGTGCACGATCCAGGTCAGCAGCGCGGCCAGCACCACCCACGCGAACTGCCACACGTAGAAGAACGGGAATCCCGCGACCGCAGGCTGCGTGCGGTTGTAGAACGGCACCCACAGCAGCGCGATGAACGGAATCACGAGAATCAGCGGCAGCCAGCGGCGCATGGTTCGCATGCGTTCTCCTCGGGGAGATGTCGGGAAAGCGCCTCGGCCGGGGTCGCGGCGTTCGCCAAGGCGTCGTATGCTGGCGCGCGGTTGCGGCCGCTGGCAAGTGCCGGATGGATCGCGCCGACCTTCCATTCGACGGGGAAAACCACGCAATGCCCAGCAACGTCAATCGCGGTCCGCGCCAGATCTGGCAGGCGTTCGTCTGGTCGCTCAAGGGATTGCGTGAGGGTTGGCGCATCGAGGCATCGTTCCGGCTCGAAGTGGTCCTGTTCGTGATCCTGTTTCCGCTCGGCCTGTGGCTGGGCCACGGCTCGCTCGAGAAGGCGCTGCTGGCCGGTTCGCTGCTGCCGGTGCTGGCCGCCGAGATGCTCAATTCCGGGCTCGAAGCCGTGGTGGACAAGTTGTGGTCCGAACGCAACGAGGTCGCCGGGCGCGCCAAGGACATGGGTTCGGCCGCGGTATTCCTGCTGATGCTGAACATGCTGGTGATCTGGATCGTGATCCTCGCGCCAAGGCTGGGTTGACGCGCGCATTGCGCGCCGCCCCGGCGCATGCTGCAATCCACGTACCGACCCGAGGGAGGAATCGTCATGCGTCCCATGCGCAGGTGGCTTGCGGGCCTTGTGGTGCTGCTGGCGTGCGGCCTGCTGTCGGGCTGCGGTTACAACCGTATCCAGCAGCAGGACGAAGCGGTCAAGGCCGCGTGGTCGGAAGTGATCAACCAGTACCAGCGCCGTGCGGACCTTGTGCCGAACCTGGTCGCGACGGTGAAGGGCTACGCCGCGCACGAGGAGCTGGTGTTCCGCGAAGTCACCGAGGCGCGCGCGAAAGTGGGGCAGGTGACGGTCAATGCCGACGATGCCGCGTCGCTGGCGAAATACCAGGCCGCGCAGGGCGAGTTGTCCAGCGCCTTGACGCGCCTGATGGCGGTGTCGGAAAACTATCCGAACCTGAAGGCCGACGGCTTGTTCCAGAACCTGCAGGCGCAACTCGAAGGCACCGAGAACCGCATCACCGTGGCGCGCAATCGCTACGTGAAAGCGGTGCAGGACTACAACAGCACCGTCCGCAGCTTCCCGGTGAACCTGACCGCGAAGATGTTCGGTTACCAGGTCAAGCCCAACTTCACCGTGGAAAACGAGGCCGCGATCTCGACGGTGCCGAAGGTGGATTTCGGCAGTGCGCCCGCGCCATCGCCGCCACCGGCTCCCGTGCCTCCCGCGGCACCGTCCGCACCCGTGCCCGCATCGAGCGCGCATTGATGGGAAAGCACCGCGACGTCGCCGGATTTCCCCTCTCCCTTCGGGAGAGGGGTAGGGGTGAGGGTCCGTGTTTCTGAATAAGTCTCTTGCAAGTTCGTACCCTCACCCGGCCTTCGGCCACCATGGAGCTCTTGGCCATGGACGGCGGCTGTACCCGGTGGGAGCGGGGACCAAGCGCGCGGTTGCGAACAATGTCGTCGTGCTCGTCATGGTTGTAGTGTGCCTGCTTGCGTTTACGGCCATGGCCCACGCCGAGGTCGCGGTGCCCGCGCTGAAAGCGCGCGTCACCGACCTGACCGGCACGCTGACCGCTCAGCAGACGCAGCAACTGGAAGCGCAACTGGCCGCGCTGGAGCAGCGCAAGGGCGCACAGATCGTGGTGCTGATGCTGCCGAGCACGCAACCCGAGGACATCGCCGATTACTCGACGCGCGTGTTCGACCAGTGGAAGCTCGGCCGCAAGAATGTCGACGACGGCGTGCTGGTGGTAGTGGCCAAGGATGATCATCGCGCGATGATCGAAACCGGCTACGGCCTCGAGGGCGCGATCCCGGATGCCGCGGCGTCGCGCATCATCCGCGAATACATGTCGCCGAAATTCAGGGTCGGCGATTTCTACGGCGGCCTGGACGATGCGGTCGGTGCGTTGACGAAACTGGTCGACGGCGAACCATTGCCGCCGCCCCTGCAGGGGCCCCCACGCGACCGTGGTGGCGTCGCGCACGGGCAAGACTGGTTCACCGGCTTGCTGGTCGCGGGCTTCGCGCTGATATGGGCGCGCGCAATATTCGGCAGGTTGCCGCGGGTACCGCGCGCGGGCGCGGTGGGTGCGTTGACGGGCATCCTGTCGTGGTTGTTCAGCGGGTTGTGGCCGCTGGGGCTGGCGTTCGGCATGATCGGATGGCTGTTCGGATTCGTCGGAGGATCCGGCGGCACCTTCGCGCGGCGCGGCGGCTCCGGGGGTTGGGGCGGCTGGGGTGGTTCTGGCGGCGGCGGATTCGGCGGCGGCAGCTTTGGTGGCGGCGGCGGATTTTCCGGCGGCGGTGGTTCCACCGGTGGCGGCGGTGCTTCGGGGAGTTGGTGATGGATGCGACGAGATGGCTGCGGCACTGGTTCCATGCACCCGCGAGCCGGGCGTTCCCACCCGCGGCCATGCAGGAAATCCAGGCGGCGATCGCGGCGGGCGAGGTGAAGCACGACGGCGAAATCTGCTTCGCGGTCGAGGCGCGCCTGCCCGCGCGTTACCTGATCGGCGGTCGCCGCGTGCGTGCGCGCGCGGAGAACGTGTTCGCGGATTTGAAGGTCTGGGATACGGAGCGGCGTACCGGCGTGCTGATCTACGTGCTGCTCGGCGATTACACCATCGAGATCATCCCCGACCGCGGCGTGGTGGCGCGCGTGCCGGAGGGTTCCTGGGAACGGATCATCGGTTTCATGGCCGAACAGTTCCGCAAGGAACAGTGGAAGGAAGGCGCGCTGGACGGCATCATCGCCACGCACAACCTGCTCGAGCTGTACCTGCCGCCGGGTCCGGGCCGGCGCAACGCACTTCCGGATGAGCCCATCGTGCTGTGAGCAATCAGCCTGGCATGGCGGCACGCAGGGCGTTGCCGAGTTCATCCGGTGAAGTGATCGGCGCCTGGCAGGCGAGCCCGGCGCACACGTAAGCGGTGCCGGCATCGCCGCGGGATTCGCGCGCCGACAGGAGGCCGGACAGCGCGCCTGTTCCGGAAGGAATGACGAACGCATCGACGGTGCCGTCGCCGGGCGCAATGCCTGCATCGCGCATGGCTGCACGCAACGCCGACCGCCAGTCGGCGATTTGTGCGGCTTTACAGCGCACCACGATTTGGGTGCGCGGTTGCCGGAATTCCCGCAGTGCCCGCAACACGCTGCAGCAGGCTTCCGGGTATTGCCGCAGCGCCGCGGCCGCCGCGTGCAGGGCACGTTCCGCGATCCCCAGATAACGCGTGTCGCCGACGAGGTGGCCGAGCCTGAGCAGGGCAAGGATCGCAATGCCGCCGCCGTTGGGCGTTGCGTCGTCGGTCCAACTGCGGCCGCGCGCGAGCGGGGTTGCGTGGGCGCGCGCCGAAAACCAGAACCCGCCGGTTTCGTCGTCGACGAATTTGCCGCACAAGGCGTCGGCCAGCGCGATGGCCCAGTCGAGGTCGCGTGGATCGAACGCGAGCTGCATGGTTTCGAGCAGCGCGTCCAGCAGGAAGGCGTGGTCATCCAGGAAACCCGGAATGCGCGCCGCCGGCGCCACGGCATTCGCGAACAACTCGCCGTCGATCCAGGCCGATTCACGCAAGGCAGCGAGTGCACGCCTGGCCATGTCGGCGCAACCGGTGTCGTCGAGCAGCCTTGCGCTGCGGGCAAGGCTGGATATCGCGAGCGCGTTCCAGGCGGTGAGGATCTTGTCGTCGTGCAATGGGCGGGTGCGCTTCTCGCGGAGTTCGAACAACATGCGCCGCGCCTTGCCGTACCCGGATTCGACCGCATCGACGGGTCGCCCGAGTTGCCAGGCGATGCTGTCGAGCGGCGTGACGCGCATGAGGTGCCACGACTTGCCTTCGAAGTTCGGAGGACGATCCAGCCCGAAAGCCTGCTCGGCCAGGGGCAGCAGTCCTTCCGGCAGCGCCGCGCGACATTGTTCGCGCGTCCACAGGTAGAAACGGCCTTCCTCGCCCTCGCTGTCCGCGCTGATCGCAGCGTGGAACGCGCCGCCCGGCACGGCCATGTCGCGCGCCAGCCACTCCGTGATGCCGAGCGCGGCCGTCATGCAGGTGCTGCGCAAGTTTGCATCGGCGCGGGCCGAGACCGCGACACGTGCGTAAACGGGCAAAAGCTGCGCGTTGTCGTACAGCATTTTTTCGAAATGCGGGATCGTCCAGCTCGCGTCCACGCAATAGCGGAAGAAGCCGCCGCCGAGATGGTCCTGCAACCCGCGGCTGGCCATGTTCGCCAGCGCGAGATTCGCCATCCCGGCTGCATCGGCCTCTTCGCGCGCGTCCAGCAGCCACTCCAGTTCGGTGGCGCGCGGGAACTTGGGTGCGCCGCGGCTGCCGCCGAAGTCCGGGTCGAAGCGCGCCGCGATCCGTTGCAAGGCCATCGCGTCAGCGGCATCCGCATCGGGAGCCTCGCCGTTGCCGACGGCTTCGGCATGCTGCAGCCAACCGTGCAAGGCCGCGGCGTGTTCGCGAACTTCGTCGCGGTGGGTGTCGAAATACACGCGCACCCGTTGCAGCACTTCCGGAAATGCCGGCAGTCCGTGGCGCGGCGTCGGGGGGAAATAGGTGCCGATGTAGAACGGCGACAACGTTTGCGGGTCGAGGAACGCGGTCAACGGCCAGCCGCCGCCGCGCCCGGTCAGCGCCTGGTGCGCCAGTTGGTAGACGCGGTCGATGTCGGGGCGTTCCTCGCGATCCAGCTTGATGTTGACGAACCCGCGGTTCATCGCCGCGGCGATGTCCGGATTCTCGAAACACTCGTGCGCCATCACGTGGCACCAGTGGCACGCGCTGTAGCCGATCGAAAGCAGGATCGGCGTGTCGGAGCCGCGCGCATGCACCAGCGCCATTTCGTCCCACGGCTGCCAGTGCACTGGATTGCCGGCGTGCAGGCGCAGGTAGGGACTGGAAGCGCCCCGCAGCCGGTTGCGATCGAATCCCGTGCTTGCCATCGCCCCATGCTAGCGCGGAAACGAAGAAGCCCGGCTCGCGCCGGGCTTCGCGATGCACTTCAATGCGATCCGTTATTTCGATGCGGCCGTGTTGCCGGCGCCGATGTATTTGGCAAGGAACGGGAGCATCATGTTCCAGAGTTCCTCGTTGTGTTCCTCGCTGGCGAAACCATGCAATTCCTTGGGTTCGGCCAGCCACTCGTAGGGCTTGTTGGCCTTGTCCAGCGCGGAACGCAAGTCGGTGGCGTTCTGGTACGGGACGCGTGGGTCGTCCTTGCCGTGCGCGATCAGTACCGGCACGTTGAATTTGTCCAGCATGCTGACCGGTGACATGGCATACGCATCCTCGCGGCTTCCGATCGCGTCCTTGAAATACGTGCGGCCGCTTGCGACGCGCCGGGTGTCGCTCTTGTCCATGCCTATGCGCCAGTCGTAAACGCCGGCGTAATCGATCGCGCACTTGTACAACCTGGGCGCGAGGATCGGTTGCATCAGCGACGAGTAACCGCCGAAACTGCCGCCGAACACGCAGATGCGGTTCGGATCGACGTAGCCTTGTGTGATGGCCCATTGCACGCCGTCGATAAGGTCGTTCTGGATGCCGGTGGCGAACTGCTTGTAGCCGGAACGCTGGAAGTCGTAGCCGCGTCCGCCCGATCCGCGGTAGTTGATTTGCAGGCTGGCATAGCCACGGTTGGCCAGCAACGCGGCCCACGGATCGTAGAACCAGCCATCGGATGGACCAATCGGACCGCCGTGCGGGATCAGCACCAGCGGCAGATTCTTGTGATCTCCGCCGTTCGGCAGGGTCAGGAATCCGGCCAGCTCGATGCCGTCACGATCCTTGAAGCGGATCGGCATGCGCTCGGGCATGTCGGCCGGCTTGATCCAGGGCAGGGCCTGGTACAGCGGGCGCGCACGCATGCCGTTGCGTTCGAACAAGGCGAAGGCGCCGGGATTGCGATCGCTGCGCACGCTGATCAGAAGGGTCGAGCCGTCGGTGCTGGCACCCTCCATCGAGACGAATTCAGTGGGTTGGCCCTGCGACAGCGCCTGCATGATCTGCGCGTAGGTGTCGGTCGCGATGTACTGGATCTTGGGCCGACCGCCCGCCGCGAACACCGCCGCGATGGGCGTCTGGGTCTCCGGATTCCACATCACGTCGGTGACGGACGAGAACGGATCCGATGCCAGCACCGTGCGGCCACTGCCGTCGAGGCCGGATTCGACGAGTTGGTTGGGGCCGCCATCCAGGCTGGACAGTGCGTACAGGTGCTTGCCGTCGCGACTGATGCCGATGGGGTCGAAGGATTTGCCGACGACGCTGGCGGGCATCTGCTTCCATGTCTTGCCATCGGCACTGGAGAACACCGCGGCATTCATCCCGGTGTCTTCGCCCGAGGCGATGCGCGCGACGCCGTCGTACGGCAGCAGCGACATGTCGCCATGTTCGATCTCGCCGACCTTTTTCGCGTGGCCGCTGGTTGCATCGACGTCGTAGAGGTCGGTCTTGCCGTACTGCCAGATGTCGCCTTCGGTGTCGTTCGACCGGCTCAGGTCCAGAAAGAAGTGTCCGTTCGGCTGGTACGGCGTGCCGGCGATGGACGGGAACCCTTGCGGGATGTCGAGCGAGTTCACCGACGAAAACGTGCCGCCGCGATGGCGCAGGCTGTACAGCGTTTTCTTGTGCGTGCCGTCGAAGTCGACACCCACGATGTCGCCGGTCGCGGAAGGCGCTACCAGCGTGCCGGTTTCGCGAGCCAGTTCCATGATCAGTCGGGTATCGCTGACCCAATGAACGTTGTACGGCATGAAGCGCGGCGCCATGTCGAGCCGGCTGACCGGCTTCAGGTCGGGCAGGCTCAGTACGGCAAGCTGGTAACTGGCGTCCGTGCTGTTGGTGTTCTGGTTGATCGTGACTGCGAGGTATTTGCCGTCCGGCGAAATCACCGGATTGGTCAACGTCGGGTGCTTGACGAAATCGGAAACCGGCAGTTCGGCGGCGGCAGCAGCAGCACAGAGCAGCGAGCCGGCCAGGAATGACCAGCAGGCGAGGCGTGGAAATCTCATCGGCACATCCCCTTGTTGACAAACCCCGCTTGGCAGTATGCCAGCATGCCACGAGACGCGCCAAGCCTCGGCTTGTCGGGAAGCGTCGGGTTCGGCTACCGTTGCGTGTTGCCCCACACCGATCGCGCCATGAGCGGACCCGTCGAATATCCAGCGCTGTACCTGAAACGTGGCGAGGATGCGCGCCTGCGCGCGGGGCACCTGTGGGTGTTCGCCAACGAGGTGGACGTCGCACGCTCGCCGCTGGGATCGTTCGAGCCGGGCGAGCCATGCGTGGTCGTGGACGCGCGTGGCAAACCGATCGGGGTCGGCTACGTCAATCCGCACTCGCTGATCTGCGCGCGGCTGGTCGCGCGCGGGGTGGAGCATGCACTGGATGCGTCGTTGTTTACGCATCGCGTGCAGGTGGCGCTGGCGTTGCGCAAACGCTTGCACCACGAACCGTTCTATCGCCTGCTGTACGGCGAATCGGACGGCGTGCCGGGGCTGACGCTGGACCGTTTCGACGACGTGATCGTGGCGCAGGCGACCACGGCCGGCGTCGAACGCCTGAAACCTCAGGTCGAGGCCGCGGTGCTGAAGGTGCTGAAACCGCGCGCGCTGATCTGGAAGAACGATGCCGGCATCCGCGAACTGGAAGGGTTGATGGCGTACGCCGATGTCGGGTTCGGCGAGCCGCCCGGCGCGCTCAAGGTGCGCGAGGGCGGCGTCGAGTTCATGGTGGACGCGATCGGCGGCCAGAAGACCGGCTGGTTCTACGACCAGCATGCCAATCGCGACGCCCTTGCGCCGTTCGTGAAGGGCAAGCGCGTGCTGGACATGTTCGCCTACCTTGGCGCGTGGGGGTTGCGTGCGGCGGCGATGGGCGCGGAAGAAGTGGTGTGCGTGGATGCCTCCGCGTCGGCGGTGAAGCTGATCGTGCAGAACGCCGCCCGCAACGGCATGGCCGATCGCGTGCGCGCCGAGCGCGCCGACGCGTTCGAATACCTGAAGGCGCTGCGCGAACGCCGCGAACATTTCGACGTGGTGGTCCTCGATCCGCCCGCGTTCGTCAAGCGCAGGAAGGACCTGAAGGAGGGCGCGCTTGCCTATCGCCGCATCAACGAACTGGCGATGCAGGTGTTGGCGCGCGGCGGCATCCTCGTCACCTGTTCGTGTTCGTACCACATGCCGCGTGCCGGGCTGCTCGACGCGCTGCAGAAGGGCGCGCGGCACCTGGACCGCAACGTGCAGGTGCTGCAGCAACTGCAGCAGGCGCCCGACCATCCGGTCCACCCCGCGATTCCGGAAACCGATTACCTGAAGGGCTTCATTTGCCGGGTGTTGCCGGCGTGAAAGCCCCTCGCCTCCGGAAGAGGGATTGGGGTGAGGGCACGGTTCCGCGCATAATGCCGCGTTCTCGTCGCAACCAAACCCTCATCCCCAGCCCTTCTCCCGAAGGGAGAAGGGAGCAAAGCCCATGACCCATCCGTTTTTCGTCGACATCGACCCGGTCGCCTTCCACATCTTCTCGTTCGGGGTGCGCTGGTACGGCTTGATGTATCTCGGCGGTTTCATCGGCGGGCTTGTGCTCGGTGAATACCGCAGGCGAAAGGGACGCCTCGCGGTCGATCGCGATGCGTTCCTCGACCTGGCGTTCTACTGCATGCTGGGCATCATCGTCGGCGGGCGCATCTGGTACATGCTGACCTACCAGCCGATCGAGTGGATATGGACCGACCCGCTGCAGCTGTTCAAGGTGTGGGACGGCGGCATGTCGTTCCACGGCGGCCTGCTGGGCGTGCTGGTCGCGAGCTTGTGGTGGTGGTGGCGCCATCGCGCCAGCGTGGAGCATTACTTCGACGTGGTCGATTTCGTCGCGCCGCTGGTGCCGATCGGCCTCGGCCTCGGCCGCCTCGGCAACTTCATCAATGGCGAGTTGTGGGGGAAGGTCAGCACGCTGCCGTGGGCGATGATCTATCCGCATGCGTTGCTGGAGAACCCGGAATTCGAGGGCAAGACGTTGGCGGACCTGCACGCGCTGTATCCGACCGGCGCGCTCGACGCCTATGCGCGCCAGCCGTCCGAACTCTACGAATTCGTGCTCGAAGGCGTGGTGCTGTTCACCGTGCTGTGGGTGTTCTCGATCAAGCCGCGTCGCCGCTATGCGGTGTCGGGTCTGTTCGCGTTGCTGTACGGCTGCTTCCGCTTCGCGGTGGAATTCATCCGGGAACCCGATGCGCAACTCGGTTACCTGCTGCACACCGGCTGGCTGACCATGGGCCAGGTGCAATCGATCCCGTTGATCGTGGTCGGAATCGTGTTGTTGTGGTTGTCGCGGCGTGCGCCGGTGGCGCGCATCGCTGCCGCGGAAAGCCCCGCGTGAACCACGCGTCCGGGCGTTTTCGCGCCGCGTAGACGTTTTCCCTGCCAGCATGCCGGCATCGCGACCGCGCCGATGCGGCAAAGGGTGCATGGATGGGGCGACGAATCCTGTACGGGGTCTATCACTGGGGCCTCGGACACGCCACGCGCAGCCTCGGGCTGATCCGTGCGCTGGTCGAGCGCGGCGACGCGGTTACGGTGTTGATGGCGCCCGGGCCGGGGCTGCAGTTGCTGCGCTCCGAGCTTGGCTATGCCTGCGAGTACTACCCGTTCCGCGACACGCCGGCGCCGTTCAGCCGTTATCCGGTGGTCTTCTACCTGCGCATGAGCGCGGCGATGCCGTGGGTGCTCGCCGGTTACCGCCGCGAGCATCGGCTCACCGAAAAGCTGGTGCGCGAACGCGGGTTCGACCGCGTGGTGTCGGACAGCCGGCTGGGGGTGTGGTCGGAAGCCGTGCCCAGCTTCTGCATCTTCCATTCGCTGCACCAGCGCGTGCCCTTCTTCAGCCGCTTCACGGAGTGGTTCGTGGAGTGGGGACAACGCGACCTGTTGAAGGGGTTCACCAAGGTGTTGATCCCGGACGTCGCGGGGGATGGCGGTTTGTCCGGCTGGCTGGGCCACGACCCGGCATTCGACTGGGGCGACGGCAGGCTGGTCTACATCGGGCCCTTGTCCAGCGTGCCGCGGATGCAGGTCGACCAGGACATCGACGTGTTCTTTTCCGTGTCCGGCATCGAGCCGCAACGCGGCTTGCTCGAGGAGCTGGTGCTGCAGGCGCTGCCGGAATTGTCCGGCAACATCGTGGTGACGCTGGGCCGTCCGCATGACGGCGGCGAATGCCGCCGGGTCGAGGGCGCCACGGTGTACGGCTATCTCGATCGCCGGCGCCAGGCGGAAATGCTCAATCGCGCCAGGTTGGTGATGACGCGCTCGGGTTACACCACGCTGATGGAACTCGCGGGGCTCGGCCGCAAGGCGTTGTTCGTGGCGACGCCGGGGCAGAGCGAGCAGGAATACCTGGCGCAATTCCACCGCGAACGCGGGCATGTGTGGTCGGTGGAACAGAAGCACCTCGACATTCCGCGCGACCTGGAACGCGCGCGTGCCGCACAAGGCATCCCTCGCATGGACGTTTCGGCGTCAACGGGAAACTTTCTTGCGGCGATCGATTGAAGGCGAACGCGGGTGCGATGGCATTTCGCGCCACATCAGCGCCACGATCGGCAGGCACAGCAACCACATCGACCCCGTCCACACGATGCGGAAACCAAGCATCATCGCCAGGCCGTCGGTGTAGCCGATGCCCCACGCGCGCGCCGCCAGCATGCCCAGCAATTCCACGGTGCCGATCTGGCTGAAAAGCCCGGCCCCGACCAGGATCACCGCCAGCGAAAACATGTAGATCGTCGTGGACGTGAGGTAGTCGAGATGATGCACGCCCATCCCGCGTCCGACGAACCAGAAAGCATAGGTCAGCGCGCCCAGATACACCGCAGCCAGCACGATGCTGATCGCCAACATCACGGGTGTGGACAACTTGCGCAGGCCGCCCAGCATCTCCAGGCCGGCTTCCGCGCCGCGCCGCGCCCAACGATGGCGCAGCCGGGGCACCAAGGCGTGCGCCCGGTGCTCGAACAGCAAGAGGCCGAGCAGCGCCAGCCCGATGGCTACCAGCAACGCGACCGCCAGCGGGCGCGTGTCGGGCCATCCCGGGATGCCGGCCACCGCGAGGAACAGGAACACCACCGCGACCTCGGCCAGCACCATCATCACCGTCGCGGCCGAACTGCGGCCGATGTGGACGCGGCGCGCCGCGGACAGCACCCAGTTCTGCGAGAACATCCCCAGCGGCAGCGTGACCGTCAATTCGCCCACCGCAAACGCGAGCCAGAACGGGCGCGCGGGAATCCTCACGTCGATCTGGGTGAGCATCAGCTTCAGTTGTGCGGCCTTGCAGGCGAGATAGCACGCCGCGGAAGCCAGCGAGATCCACAGCACGTGCATCGGCAGCTTGCCGACACGCGCGATGACCGTGCGCACGTCGCCCAGGCTGAACGCGAATACCAGCAGGGCGACCGCCAGCAGCACCGGCAGGATCACCTGCGGTTTCAGCAGGGCGCGCGCGTGCGACAGCGCTTTCAGCATGCCTGCAGGTCCGGCGCGAGGTCGGCAAGGCTGTTGTCGAGATAGCGCACGACATTCGCAGGATGCTGCCAGCCGGGTTCCGCACCGCGCGGGCAAGTGTTGCGGAAGCCGCTGCCATCGCGCGCCAGCAGCCGCTTGCGGACCATCCAGCGCAATCGTCGTCTTGCCAACGCCTGAATGGAAACGCGCGACCAGAGCGGATCGAGCGATGCCCCCTGTGCATGCAACGCGGCGAGATTGCGCGCCAGCCAATCCGTGAATTCGTGGCGCGTGAAACGTTCCGGTCCCTGCGACAGGAAGCGCGCCAGCAGGTGGCTCGGGGTGATCGGTGCCAGCGACAGGATCGAACGGCGCAGCGTCGTGTCGAAAGCGCGGCGATCGAGCGAAGTGTCGGCACGGAAATGCCGCCCGATCCTCAACACGACCCGCGAACGCCCCGGCGCGAGGCTGTCGTAACTCAGGGCCATCGGCTGGATCCACGGCGGGGCTTCGGCTGCATGGGCGAGCCGGAAGAATCCGGCGCGGATGCGATCGAAATGGCCGTCCATCGAAATCGTGCCTTCGGGAGCGTAGTACACGCAGTGGCCGCGGTCGAGCCGTCCGGCGAAATGGGCGAGCTGCGCGGACACGGTGGCGTGAAACGCGGGCGCGATTTTCTGCAGCGCCGGCAGCGTCAGCCTGCGCAATCCCCACCATGCCTCGAAGCGTGCATCGGCATGGTCGAGGACGTCGCGCAGGCGCGCGTCGCCGGGCGTCACCGCGAGTTCGCGGCGGCCGCGTGCGTTCAACAGCGATGCGCAATCCTCGTCGCCGCAACCCGCGTCGGACAGCGCGCGCAGGGCCTCGCCCAACGTGAATTCGCGCACCCGCCGCATCGGCTCGGCATGGCCGAGCGGAAAGAACCACGCCAGCGAGACATGCCCCAGCAACGCCGACAACGGCCGTGGCCAGTGCACGGTCAGGCGCGACAGGATGCCGGGGCGGAACAAGTCTTCGCGGGTCGCGTAGAACGGCAGCGGCCACTTGAAACGCAGCCCGCGCCTTTGCACCAGCAACGTGCCCAGCATGGGACCGTCGACGTCGCGCTGGTGGTTCGAGGCAATCAACGTGCCCGGTGCGATGTGGAAGCCGTCCGGGAGCAGGATTTCGCGGCGGTAGGCCGAACACAGGAACAGGTCGAACCCCATTTCGAGCAGCCACGTGCCGAACGGATTGACCTCAGGTGCCTCGGCGGGCAACGCCGCCGGCACGCCGTGCAGGGAAACATCGGCAGCGACGCGGCGTTGCATTCAACCCGCCTCGCGACGGTAGCTGCGGCCTTTCCATACCGAGCGGGTGCCGGCCAGCGCGCGCCACGCGGAGTACCAGGTCGCCGCGAGAAAGAACGTCGCCGCAAGCGGCAGCAGCAACGCGGCCAGCGGGTTGCGGCGGTAGTACATCAGCGTGGGCAGATGGCACGCGAACATCGCGAGGGCGGCCAGCATGCCGACCACGCGAACCGTGTCGCCCATGCCGGATGCGATCGCGGGAAACGGCATCCAGAATGCCACGACGAGCAGGACCGAAACCGCAAGCGTCAGCAACAGCGATTCGTGCAACTGCACGAACGCGGTGCGTGCGACCATGTGCGCGATGTCGCGAAAGCCCGCGCGGCGCCGGCTGGTCGCGCCATGCGTCAATCCGATCCAGCACCGGTAGCCCCTGCGCTTGACGTGCGCGGCCAGCGCGCAGTCGTCGATGATCGCGTCGCGCCATGCGCCGAAGCCGCCGGCGTCGAGCAACGCGGCGCGGTCGACCAGGATCACGCCACCCGCCGCTGCGGCCACCTGCGATCCTTGATGGTTGGCCAGCGCGAACGGGTACAGCAGCTTGAAGAAATACACGAATGCAGGCATCAGCCAGCGGGTGGCCATACCACTCCAGAGCGGTTCCGCGCACAGCGATACCAGCGCGCAACCTTCGTCGGCCTTGCGTTGCAGCGGCGGGACGATGCCCGGCGCGAGCCGGATGTCGGCATCCAGCAACAACACCCGTGGCGTGGCGACGTGTTCGAGGCCTTGCTGCAACGCCCACAGTTTGCCGGTCCAGCCAATCGGCGGCGGCGTGCCGGGGATGACGGTGAGGTTCGGCAGGCCGCTGGTGCGCGCGATGGCCGCGGTGTCGTCACTCGATTGGTCGTCGATCACGATCACCGGTGCGTCGGGCGCGGCGAGGGCAAGCGCGCGCAGGGTTTCGCCGATCCCCCGCGCTTCGTTGCGGGCGGGGATCAACACCGTGAAATCCAGGCGCGGCTTCAATGGTGCCGGATCGGCCTCCAGACGTTCGCGGCAAAGCCACGCACGCCACGGTGCGAGCAATACGCCGATCCAGCAAGCCAGGGCGAGGGCGGCGGGGATCAGCAGGATCATGCTCGCTGCCCCATGCGCGCCGTCAGTGCTGGATACCGCCGAAGTGAGCGATCGGGATGTTGCTGTGCGGGTGGCGCTGGTTCGGCTCCGGCGTGTCGTACAGGATCGGCGGATCGGTGGCGAAAGGCCCCGTGAGTTTCGGGCCGCGCAGGCTGGTCCACAGGGCCTTCAGCGGATGCGCGAACGCGTCGGCAGCGGCGGTGCCTTCGAATCCGCAATGCGCCATGCAATTCGCGCATTTCGGATTGCGGCCGACGCCGTAGTTGTCCCACTTGGTGTTGTGCATCAGGTCGGAGAAGGTCTTCTCGTAGCCCTCATCCACCAGCAGATAACACGGCTTTTGCCAGCCGAACACGTTGCGGCACGGCATGCTCCATGCGCTGCACTGGTAGCCCTGGTTGCCGCACACGAAGTCGAGGAACAGGCTGGAGTGCGACAACGGCCATTTGCCGTGCGTGGCCTTCCTGCGCTTGAAGATGTTGCGGAACAATTCCTTCGATTGCCGGCGTCCCATGAACACGTCCTGGCGCGGCGCATGCTCGTAGTGGTAACCCGGCGACACCGTGATGCCGTCGACCTTCAGGTCGTTGCTGGCGAAGTCGAAGAACTCGGCGACCTCGTCGGGTTTCGCGGTGGTGAACAGCGTGGTGTTGATGTTGACGCGGAATCCGCGCTGCTTGGCGGCGCGGATCGCCGACACCGCGATGTCGAAGATGCCTTCGCGGCCCACGCTTTCGTCGTGGCGCTCGCGCATGCCGTCGAGGTGCACCGAAAACGTCAGGTGGTCCGAGGGCGTGAACAGGTCGAGCTTCTTTTCCAGCAGGATCGCATTGGTGCACAGGTACACGTACTTGCCGCGCGCGATGATGCCTTCGACGATCTGCTTGATGTCATGGTGGATCAGCGGCTCGCCGCCAGGGATCGACACCATCGGCGCGCCGCATTCGTCGACCGCCGCAAGGCACTCTTCGACCGACAGGCGCTGCTTCAGGATGTGCGAGTCGTAATCGATCTTGCCGCAACCTGGGCAGGCGAGGTTGCACTGGAACAACGGCTCCAGCATCAGCGTGAGCGGATAACGCTTCACGCCGTGCAGGCGGCGCCCGATGATGTAGGTGGCAACCTTCAATTGTTGGCGAACGGGAATCGACATGCTCGAATCTCCTGCGGCGCGCCTGGGCGTCGTGCCGGCCCCCGCATGTTTCGCGCGGAGCCCGTCTGCCTGCATGTTGGACCGCCGCGTGTCAACGCGGCGTTGAGGCGCCGCCCGGCAGGTTAACGGGTTTTTCAGGACCAGCGCGGCAACGGCACGCCGATTGGCGCGCGGATCAGGCTTCGCGCTGGCGGCGCGGCGGTTCGTCGCTGCCCGGCAAGCGGTTGGCGAATTCGCTGCGCAACCGCTGCCATTCCAGCTTCAGCCATGGCGTGAAGTGTTCGGGCGATTCCGTGATCTCGCGGTCGAGGTCTTCCGGCTTCACGTAACGCCACGCGGCGATTTCGGTTTCGTTGACGCGCACCGGCGCATCGGACACGCCGACGTACACCCAGCACAGTTCGGTCTCCGAACCGGCGTCGCCATACTCGGCGTGGTACTGGAACTTGTAGATGAACTCGAGCGGGCAGGTGAAGCCAAGCTCTTCGTGCAAACGCCGCTGCGTCGCGGTGTCCATGTCCTCGCCACCGCGCGGATGGCTGCAGCAACTGTTGGCCCAGTAGCCGGGCCACAAGGGTTTCGCGACCGCGCGCTGCTGCAGCAGCAGTTCTCCCGCGGGGTTGAACACGAACAGCGAGAACGCGCGGTGCAGGATGCCGCGGCCGGCGTGCGCGTCGGCCTTGCTGGCGTGGCCGATCTCGCGATCCATCTCGTCGACCAGGATCAAGCGTTCGGAATCGAACGACACCACCCGATTGTCTTGCCGGTCACCCAATGCTGCTCTCCATCGCCTGATAGCCCGCCTGCTGCAACGCACGCACCACGCGGCCCGGATCATCCGGGCACAACGCGATCATCGCGCCGCCGCCGCCGCCGCCGGTGAGCTTGGCGCCCACCGCGCCGTTGGCGCGTGCGACCTGGATCATTTCTTCCAGTTCCCAGCTCGATACCTGCAGCGCGTTCAACTGGCCCTGGCAGATGTTCATCAACTCGCCGAACTGTTGCAGGTCCCACGCTTCCAGTGCCTTGATGCCCTGCATCGCCAGCGAATCGATCTCGTCGAAGATGCGCTCGTAGAGTTTCCGGTTGCGCTGCCACGCCTCGCGCACGCGGCCGACGGTGCGCGCGGTCAGGCTTTCCACGCCCGACAGGCCGATCACCATCGGCAGCGGCCTGGCGAAATGCAGCGGCTCGATCACCGGCGGTTCGCCGCGCTGGAACAGCAGCGGCTGGCCGTAGGTCGCGACGGTGTTGTCGATGCCGGACGGCGTGCCGTGGGCGACGCGTTCGCATTCGTAGGCAAGCTCGCACACCTGCTGGTCCGTGAGGCCCAGTGCGCAGTGGTGGCCAAGCGCGCGGATCACCGCCACGGCGAGCGCGGCCGAACCACCGAGGCCGTTGGCGCGCGGCAGGTTGGGGTAGACCTGGATGCGCAGTGGCCGATCGGTGAGTTCGAGTTTTTGCAGGATCATTTCCAGCGATTGCAGGAACGAGCCCGGGTGCTTCGTGCCGGGGTGCAGGCGTGATTCGACACCCCAGCGCGGAATGATGAGTTGCGTGCCGTCGTTCGATTCCTCGGCGCGCGCGCGGATCGCCATCGGCACCGGCACCGCGATCGCGTGGCGGCCGTACACCACCGCGTGTTCGCCGAGCAGGATCGCCTTGCCGTAGCCGGTCGCGTATTCGGCTTCCTCGACCGGCTCGAAACCCTGCGCGACCGTCCTGGCTTCGGGTTTGGCATGGGTTTGCACTTCGGCGATGATCTCCTTGGCCTTCCACACCTTGATCTCGCCGCTGTCGAGCAGGCGCTCGACCACGGTTTCGAATATCTCCGGCGTCGCGCCCGCGCTAACGGCCACCGAGCGCGCGTGCAAGGTCATGTGGCCTTGCTGGATGCCGTCGGTGACCAGTGCACGCAGCGCGGAGAAGTTCTGCGCCAGGCCGACCGCGCCCATGATTTCCGCCAATTCGCGCGCGCTTCCGGCTTTCAGCACGCGCAGGTTGAGCGCGACGGTGGCGTTCGATTGCAGGTTGCCGCCCACGGTGCCGACCTTCATCGGCATCTCGATGTTGCCGACGAGGTTGCCCTGGTCGTCCTTGTACCAGCGCGTCAGCGAGCTGTAGTGCGCGCCGCGTGCGGCGTAGGCGTGCGCGGCGGCTTCCAGTGCGCGCCAGTCGTTGCCGGTCGCGAGCGCGACTGCATCCACGCCGTTCATGATGCCCTTGTTGTGGGTGGCGGCGCGGTACGGATCGCACACCGCGAGGTCATTGGCGAGGATGATCCCGTCGCGCACCTGCTCGCCGTCGAAACCTCTTTCTGCAAGGAGTTTCGTCGGGATCACGGCTTTCGCCCACACCAACGCGCGGTCGGTGAGGTTGGAAAGGATCCGCAGGAACACCTTGCCCCCGGTGATGCCTTCCACCAGCGGCGCCACGCCTTCGCACATGGTGTTGACCATGTTGGCGCCCATCGCGTCGCAGGTATTCACCAGCAGGTGCAGCACCACCATGTCGCGGCGGCCATCGGCGGCCGGGTGGATGCGTACCTCGATGTCCCTGGCGCCGCCGCCGCGTGCCACCATCTTCGGGTGCAGGCTGTTGGCGAGGTTCAGGATTTCCTGCTTGCGTTGCAGCAGCGCGGTTTGCGCCGCAGCGGAATTGTCGCAATCGACGATCTGCACCTGGCCGATCAGGATCGGATCGGTGCTGCGCGTGGTGAAACCGCCTGCGGCACGCACCAGCTTCGCGGCCGAGGACAACGCCGCCACGATCGAGGGTTCCTCGACCACCAGCGGCACCACGTGGTCCTTGCCGTTGATCAGGAAGTTGAGGCCGAGTCCGAGCGGCAGTCCCATCACGCCGATCACGTTCTCGATCATCTTGTCGGCGCGCGCGACGTTGAGCGTGTGCGCGCCGCTGGACAGGGTCTGGAAATCCTCGCGTGAAAGCAGGCCCCGCTCGCGCACCAGGTTCACGCGCTCGGACACCGACAACTTGTAGAAACCCGGAAATCTCGACTGGTCCATCTTGGATTCCTTGCAAAGTCTCAAACGTTCGAAACGACCTCCAGACCCGTGGGGTCCGCTTCCAGCCCGATCACGGGAAAGCCGGCGCGCAACGCGCGCGCGGAGAAATCCCGCAACCGCGTATCTTCCACGGCAAACGTGACGCCTATGTCACCGCCGCCGGCGCCGCAGCTCTTGTAGACGCACCCGCAATCCGCGGCGATCGCGGCGATCGCCCGATGCTCGCGGCTGGCGATGTCCGCGCCCGCGGCTTCACCGAAGCGGGCCAGGGATGTTGCGTAATCGTGGAGACAGGACAGGAAGGCGGCGGCATCGTTGGCGGCCAAGGCGTCAATACCGCGTGAAGAAATTGTAGCGAGTTCGTGCATGCAGTGCGCGAAGGCAGCGGGGTCGCGTTCACGCCACCCCGCGACGGTTGCCAGCATCGCGCGGGTCGAAGCCGGGCGGCCGCTGTAAACGCAGCGCCAGCGCAGGCCTTCAGGCAACCTGGCCGGGACGCTGCGCGTCGCGTTCCCATCCAGCTGGTAGCGCAGCAAACCACCCGAAAACGACGCGGCGATATCGATGCCGCTGCCGTGGCCGTGCTGGATCGCGCGATGTGTCCGCACGCATTCGTCCAGCGTCGGTGCGGGTTTCTGCGCGATCGCGTGCAACGCGCCGAGCAGGGCGACCGCCAGCGCGGCGCTCGATCCCAGGCCCAGCTTGGCCGGCTTGCCGGCGTGCTCGACGTGGAATGCATCGCTGTCGAGTTCGACGCGGCAAGGCGGCAGGTGCGCCCCTGGATGAAACTGACCGAGCAGGGTCGCAACCCATGCAAGCGCGTCCGGCGCCGCATCCGACCACGCGGCGCCGGCGCCGTCCATCCGCAAGCGGGCTTCCACCCCGAATGTTGGCGACACGATTTCCCAGGCGTCGTCAGTGGCAGGCGCCAGCGTCGCGCGTGCGCGGCGATCCACCGCCAGCGCCAGCGCCGGTGCGCCTTCCAGCACCGCGTATTCGCCCAGCAATACCAGTTTGCCGGGTGCGCTGGCGACAATCGACGTCAAGCGCCGGCCTCGACACGCGCGCCTTCGCCGAGGCCGCTGATTTGCGCTTCCTCGACGCCTTGCACCTCGCGCAGCGCGGCGGCGACGCGTGCGGCGTGTCCGGGCAGGCAGACCGCCTTCACCTGCGGGCCGGCGTCGATGGTGAAGAATACGCCTGCGCCTTCGCGGCGCAGGGCATGGATGCAGCGCATGCAGTCGAGCGTCGCGGCATTCCAGTAGATCAGGCCGGGGCGCGCGGACAGCATCACCGCGTGCATCGCGAGGCAACTGGCTTCACCAAGCCGCGCCAGCTTGTCGAAATCGCGCGCCAGCACCGCCACGCGCGCATCGCCGAGGTCGGCGTTCGCGGTGGCGATCCAGTCGCGGTAGAACGGCGAGGTCTTGCGCGTGTGGTCCATGCCGTCGCGCGAAGTGATGGCTTTCTTCGCGCGGGTGGTGATCGCCACCACGACCTCGAGCGGCCATGCCACGGCATCCAGCAACGGCGCCGCGAACGCGTCCTCGCCGTCTTCGCGCTTGCCCGCGGCCATTTCCACGAAACCGCCGAAGATCGAACGCGCCGCCGAACCGGAGCCGCGACGTGCCAGCAGCGACAGTTCGCGCGAGGCGAGGTTCAGCCCCAGCGCGCGATCGGCTGCCACGGCGAGTGCCGCGAACCCGGATGCGGACGATGCCAATCCCGCGCCGGTCGGAAAGTCGTTGCCGGATTCGACGCGCGCGCGGGTTTCGACCCCGGCGCGTGCGCGGAACAGGTCGAGGAACGCGCCGATCTTGCGGGTCTGTGCCGCGTCGCGCTCGCCGTTCAACAGGACGTCGTCTGCGTCGAGCGCGGGATCGAAACGCACCGACGTGCGCGTGTGCAGCGCATCCAGCGTGACCGACAACGAACCCGCCGCGGGCAGGTTCAGCTCGTCGTCGCGTTTGCCCCAGTACTTGACCAGCGCGATGTTGGGCTGCGCTGTGGCAGTGGCGTACCGGATTGGCGCAGTCATCCGTCGTGACTCGTTTTCAGTCGTGGGGCACATTCTTCTCTTCGTCATTCCGGGGCTGCCCGCCTGCGGGCAGAACCCGGAATCGGGTTTTTCAACGCGAACCGATTCCGGGTTTCCTCACTCCTCGAAACGCGGCCGTCCCTGGCCGCTCCCCGCGTCATCGCCCATGGAGCGGCGGTGGCCCCGGAATGACGATCGAAAATCACCGAATATGGGCCAAGGTCAGACAAGATACCCATTGTCCTGGAACCATTGTATTGCGTCCGCCAGCGCTTCCCGCGCCGGCCGTGCACGGTAGCCGAGTTCGGTTTCGGCGCGGAGGCTGGAGAAATACATATGGTGGCGGGCCAGTTTCACGCCATCCACCGTGATGCTCGGCGCGATGCCCGTGACGCGTGCCCAGGCTTCGGCGCCGTGGGCGACCGGCAGTACCACGCCGTGCGGCAGCTTCAGCCAGGGCCCGTGGCGGCCGGCGAGTGCGGCGACCGTTTGCAGTATGTCGCGCAGGCTCATGTTTTCGCCGCCCAGCACATAGCGTCGGCCGCGTTGGCCATGCTCGTAGGCGAGCACGTGGCCCTCGGCCACGTCGTCCACGTGCACGATGTTGAGCCCGGTATCGACATACGCCGGCATGCGTCCGCGCGCGGCGTCGAGGATGGTGCGGCCGGTCGGGGTCGGCTTGCGGTCGCGCGGACCCACCGGCGCCGAAGGATTCACGATCACGATGTCGCGGCCCGCGTCGGCGCAGCGTCGCGCCAGCGCCTCGGAAAGGAACTTGGAACGCTTGTACGCACCGATCATGTCGGCGAGGCGCGCGGGCGTGGCTTCGTCGGCCGGCGTGCCGTCGGCGTGCAGGCCGAGCGTTGCGACGCTGGACGTGTGCACGACACGCCGCACTCCGCAGCGTTGTGCGGCGAGCAGGATGTTATGGGTGCCGCGCACGTTGGCCTTGCGGATCTCGTGCGGATCGCGTGCCCACAGGCGGTAGTCGGCGGCGACGTGGAACAGGCCTTCGCAACCGGCGAGCGCGCGTTCCAGCGATGGCGCGTCGAGCAGGTCGCCGCGCACGATCTCGACGTCGAGGCCGTCGAGGTTGGCCGTGTCGCCGGCCGGACGCACCAATGCACGCACCGCGTAACCGTGGCGCAGCAGCGCGCGAGTCACCGCCGATCCCACGAATCCGCTGGCGCCGCTGACGAGGACCCGCGCGCTCATGCGGCGGACAGCCGCGCGGCCGCCGCGAGCGTGCGTCGCGCCCGTGCGAAATCACGCGCCAGGGCGTGCGTTGCGTGCCAGGTCGAGGGGCCGCCCAGCACGATCGCCGCCAGCATCCGCATCGAGACGCCGCGGTCGCCGATCGTCTGCGCGATGCTTCGCGGCACCTCGCGGGTCACCGGATCGCAGATCGCCTTCACCGCGACGAACGGCAGCCTGGCGCGCGCCGCGACCGCGGCTATCGGTGCGGCTTCCATGTCCACCGCACGCGCGCCGCTGCGCGCCGCGAGAGCGCGCTTGTCGGCCTGCGAAGCGAGCGGTTGTTGCACCGACCACAGCGCGCCGCGGCGTACCCGCAGCGACCCGGCGAAGATCGCGGCGAGCCTCGCGCCGGCGTCCGGGTCGACGCCGAATCCGGGGTCGCCGTGCGCGTACAGGATGCGATCCGGGACCAGCAGGTCGCCGGGCGCGAGATCGGCGTCCAGTGCGCCGGCCACGCCCCAGTTCGCCAGCCGGGTCACGCCGCAGGCGAGCAGGCGCTCGGCCGCGCGCATGGCGTTGTACGGGCCGGTGCCCGAGACCGCCGCCCAACCTTCGTGCCAGCGCACGCAGGCGCCCGGGCGTGTGTCACGCATGCCCATGCTGCGGGCTTCGGCGGGCAGGGCGACGATCAATCCGATCACAGCGGGGCCGGTGACGTCGCGACCGGCGTCCTCAACTTGTGCGGCGGGCGCGGACATTGCGGTAACGCACCAGTGCCCAGTACGGGAAATAGCGGCTGTAGCCGTGGTATTTCAGGTAGAACACGCGCGGGAAACCGGGCGCGTTGAAACACGCGTCGTGCCATTCGCCGTCGACCTGCGTTTTCAGCAGATAGTCGATGCCGCGCGCGACCGCCGGGCTGTCGGCTTCGCCCGCGGACATCAACGCCAGCAGTGCCCACGCGGTCTGCGCCGGTCCGCTGCGCGCACCGCGGCCGCGCAGTCCGGGATCGAGGTAACTGTCGTTGCCCTCGCCCCAACCGCCGTCGGCTTGCTGCACCGACTTCAGCCATTTCAGCGCGCGCCGGAAGGTCGGTGCGTCGCCCGGCATGCCGGCCGCGCTCAGCGCGGCCAGCACCGACCATGTGCCGTAGATGTAATTGGTGCCCCAGCGCCCGAACCACGCGCCCTCCGGCGTTTGTTCGGCCACGAGGAAGCGCAGCACGCGTTCGCGGATCGTACGATCCTGCGCGCGATCGAGCAACGACAACAGCGTCAGCACGCGGCCGCTGACGTCGCTGGTCGGTGGATCGAGCAGGGCGCCGTGGTCGGCGAACGGGATCTGGTTGAGCCACTGGTGGTCGTTGTCGGCGTCGAATGCGGCGAAACCGCCGCGCTTCGACTGCATGCCGCACAGCCAGTCGGCCGCGCGCTCGATGGCTTGCGCGTACCGCGCGCGTTGCGGCGATTGCTGCAGCGCGCGCGCCACCACAGCGGTGTCGTCGAGGTCGGGATAGGCGTCGTTGCGGAACTGGAAGGCCCAGCCGCCGCCCGCCAGGTCGGGGCGGTAGCTGCGCCAGTCGCCGGGCTCGTCGCGCAACTGGCGCGAAACCAGCCAATCCAGCGCGCGCCGCGTGGCGGCTTCCGGCGCGTCGGGGTCTTCCTGCAGGGCCAGGCAGGCGAGCCCGGTGTCCCACACCGGCGACACGCAGGGCTGGCACCACGCTTCGCGGTTCCGGATCACCAGCAGGTCGTCGATGGCCTTGCGGGTTTCGCGGCGCACGGGGTGTTCCGGCGGGTAACCGAACAGGGCAAGCGCCTCATGGGCGTTGACCATCGCAGGAAAGATCGCGCCCAGGCCGCCGTCGCCGTTGCGGCGCTCGAGGATCCACGCCTCGGCGCGGCGCAGCGCGCGCCCGCGCAATCGTTTCGGGATCAGCGCTTCGAGGCGACGCATCGCTTCTTCGCAGACGAACAGCACGCGGTTCAACAACGAGCGCGGATGGAAATAATGTTTTTCCCGCTCGGGAGGCGTGACGAACAATTCGCGGATGTGCACGCCGCGCGGGTTCGCGGCGCGCGGTTTCAGGGAGGTCAGCACCGACAGCGGCACCATCACGGTGCGCGACCAGTACGACACCTTGGACAGGTTGAACGGGAACCAGCGCGGCAGCAGCACGATCTCGACCGGCAGGAACGGCACGCCGCGCCACGGCAATTCGCCGAACAGCGCCAGCGCGATGCGGGTGAACACGTTGCTGCGCGCGGCGCCGCCGCGCGCCAGGATCGCCGCGCGCGCCCGTTGCATGTGCGGCGCGTCGGCGCGGTCGCCGGCCAGCTTCAGCGCGAAATAGCACTTCACGCTGCAACTCACGTCCAGCGCGCCTTCGGGATACAGTGGCCAGCCGCCGTCGCGGCACTGGCGATCGCGCAGGTAGGCGGCGAGCCGCGCTTCCAGCAGGCGATCGGATTCGCCGAGGTAGTGCAGCATCAGGATGTATTCGGCGGGAATGGTGCAGTCCGCTTCGAGTTCGTATTGCCAGAAACCATCGGCGTGCTGGCGCGCGAGCAGGCGCGTGCGCGCGGCGTCGATCGCGTCGCCCAGGCGGGGCTGCGCGCCGGACCCTGCATGGCTCGTCGGGGAAGGGTGCCGCGAGAGTCCGGGGTCGGCTGCCATGGCTTATTTGAGCGGCATCGCGTGGGCCGGCCCGCAGGCATCGCTGCGCGGCCACGCCGCGCGCGGATCGGGCAGCAGGCCGCGCCAGTCGTCGGCCAGGGCCTGCAGCGGCAAACCGTCGGCAAGCCGCGCGAACCAGCGTTGCAACACTCGGCTGTAGCCGGCGAACAGCCGCGAGGCGATCACGATCTTCTTGACGACCTGGCGCGACACCTTCACTTGCGTGCCCGCGGTGAAGTCGGGTTGCGCGAGGATCGACGCCAGCGTGCGCATCGCAAGGCCCAGCGCGATCAGGCAGAAGCGGCGGATGCCGGTTTCCTTCTCGGGGACCAGCAGGGTGTATTCCAGCGCGTTGCGCAAGTGGCTGTGCGCGATGCCGATCAGTTGCGCGTAGCCGCGCCCGAAGGCCGCCGGGATGTCGCTGCGGCGGATGTCTTCCAGCCTGACGCCGGCGCGCGCGAACAGGTCGTGCGGCAACCAGCATACGCCGCGATCGCGGTCCTCCCAGAAATCCTTGAGGATGTTGGTCATCTGCAAGCCCTGGCCGAACGACACGTCCAGCTTCGACATAGCCTCGCGCCGCTCGGCGATCCGCGGCGAGTAGTCGCAGAACAGGTCGGTGAGGGTCTGCCCGACGATGCCCGCCACGTAGTAGCAGTAGCGGTCCATCTCGCGCAGGTCGGCGAGGCCTGCGGTGCTGGCGTGGCGCTCGAAGTCCGGCATGCCGGTGCACATGGTGCGCACGCAGCGCGCCAGCGATTCGCGCTGGGCGAGGTTGAAGCCGTCGGTGACCGCGATGATGGACGCGGTGTTCGCGACCAGGTCTCGTTCGGCTGCCAGCGTGTTGCCGTGCAGCAGCGGTGCGAGGTCGCGCGCGAACGAATGCGGATCCTCGGTGGAGGCGACCACCCGGGTGAAGCGGTCGTGGAACTGTTGCTTGACGTCGGATGGCAGCGCTTGCTCGTCCTCGATGGTGTCGGCGATCCGGCACAGCAGGTAGGCGTTCGCGATCACCGTGCGCAGGCGCGGGTCGAGCTGCGGAATCGTCAACGCGAAGGTGCGCGACACTTCCGGCAGGACCAGGTCCTGGTACGCCTCGGCGGCTTGCCGCGGGTTGCGCGCGGCAGCATGGGTCATCATCCTGCTACTCCTCGGAACCTTTGCGTCCGGCCAGTTGATCCTAGCCATTGTGCGTGAAGACGAGGTGGAAGTCGCGTGTCGGTGGCCTTGACGGGTGCGGCGGCAGGCCGTGTTTTGACATGCGCCGCGGGGTCTCGCTAGGCTCGCGCGATATCCACGGCCCGTCGCTCGCCCAAGGAAGCAACCCATGTCATTCGCGGACCGCGCAGCCGGCTACCTGGAGCGCGTCGAACAGGCGCTGGATGCCCGCCTGCCGGCCGAAGGCACGCGTCCGGCCACGCTGCACGCGGCGATGCGCTATTCGGTGCTGGGCGGCGGCAAGCGCGTGCGTCCGCTGCTGTGCTACGCGGCCGGCGAGACGCTGGGCGTGGCCGCGGACCGCCTGGACGATGCCGCGTGCGCGGTCGAATGCGTGCACGCCTTCTCGCTGGTCCACGACGATCTGCCGGCTATGGACGACGACGCGTTGCGGCGCGGCAAGCCGTCCACCCACAAGGCTTTCGGCGTCGCCACCGCGATCCTCGCGGGTGATGCGCTGCATACGCGCGCTTTCGAAATCCTGGCCGGCGATGGCGTGCACGCCGCCGCCGAACGGCTGGGCATGATCGCGATCCTCGCTTCCGCGACCGGCTCGCTCGGGATGACCGGCGGCCAGGCGGTGGACCTGGAATCCGAAGGCAGGCAATTGGCCGTCGACGACCTCGAGGCGCTCGATCGCGACAAGACCGGCAGGCTGATCCGCGCCGCGGTGCTGATGCCGTGCTGCGCGGTGCCGGGCCTGCCGGGGGCGACGCGCGATGCGCTGGACCGCTTCGCCGCAAACATGGGGCTCGCGTTCCAGATCAAGGACGATGTGCTGGACGTGGAGGGCGACCAGGCGCTCACCGGCAAGACCCAGGGCGCCGATGCCGTGCGCGGCAAGGCAACTTATCCGTCGCTGATGGGACTCGACCATGCCAGGCAGCGCGCGGATGCCCTGTACGCCGACGCGCTGGCTGCGCTGGAACCCTTCGGCGGTGCCGCCGAACCGCTGCGCTGGCTGGCGCGCTACATCGTCCATCGCGATCGCTGAGGCGGCGGGTCCCGCGAGATGGAAGTGGTGGAGCGGAAGGGGATCGAACCCTCGACCTCTGCATTGCGAACGCAGCGCTCTCCCAGCTGAGCTACCGCCCCACGTTGAGTTGTCCTGGCAGGGCGTCCGGATCCGGCGCTTGCCGCACCGGCGCGTTGCGCGCCAGCGAGCCGCGTATGGTAGCCGGTATGCGGCTGCGCGCCAAGCTTTTGTATTGGCAAGGTGCCGCGTCGCGGATCAGCCCGGCACGAGTGGTGCCAATTGCGCTTCCAACAAGGATCGACGCCAGCCTTCGAGACCCGCGGGCCAGGTGCGTGTCACCGCCAGCTCCTCGATCAATCGACGCGGGCACAACAGGCCGGCGGGCAGGCCGAGTTTCGTGGCGGCGACGTGCACCACGTCGCGCATCGCGTCGACCGCGCGTTTGGTTTCGCCTTTCGGGGCAGGTGGGATCGGCGCAAGTTCGGCCAATTCTTCCGGCGTCGCCGGTGTGCGCAACAGGACGAACAATTCGCCGCGCTGTGGTCCGCGCAAGGCACGCTGGCCCTGCACGCGCTCGAACAATTCCTGTGAAGTCGCGGGCGGCTGTTGCGACAAGGCCAGCGCATGGGCGTCGTCGAGTATCCACGGGCGCGGGCGGTCGAGCTTGCGCGCGGCGTCGTCGCGCCACAGCAGTACCCGTCGCAGCCGCGCCTGTGTTTCGGCAGGCCAGTCCGCCGCCGTGGCGAAGCCGCGTTGCGGTTGGCGATCCGCCTGCGTCCGGCTTTGCCGCGCGCGCTGCACCAGTCGCGTGCAATCCTCGGCGTGCCAGTCGCTGCGCCCGAGCTGCCGCAACTCCGCCGACAATCTTTCGTGCAACGCTGCGAGATGGGCGACGTCCTGTTCGGCATATTCGAGTTGGCTGGCCGTGAGCGGGCGTTGCAGCCAGTCCGAACGGGTTTCGTCCTTGGGGATCGCGATGCCGAGCAGCACCGCGACCAGTTTCTGGTAGCTGAGGCCCGGGCCCAGTCCGCACAAGGCGGCGGCGATCTGGGTATCGAACAGGTCGAGCGCGACATCGCCAAGCAACGGCGCGAGCGCTTCCATGTCCTCGCCCGCGCTGTGCATCACGCAGGCACGCCCGGCGATCAACGCGCGCAGGTCCGCGCCGGCGTCGAAGGCCAGCGGGTCGACCAGCCACTGATCGTGCGCGTGCGCGACCTGCACCAGCGCAAGCTTGGGGAAAAAGGTGTTGCGGCGCATGAACTCGGTGTCGAGCCCGAGCGGGGCGTGCCCGCCGGGGCTTGGCAGGGCGTTCGCGTGGTCGATCCAGGTCGCACTCATGGCAGGCGTCGCGGGAAGTGGTGTTCCATTCGGGATGGGTTTGCTATCGTGAACCCTGCACGATAACAGCCAGTCGCCGCGAGCGCATGCCGAATCCGCAATCCGTTACCCGTCAGCACGCGATAGGCGGCGCGATCGGCGTGCTGTTGCTGGTGTTCGCGCTGGTGTACCGGTTCTTCCCGGCGGCATTGAAGGTCGAGCCGGCGATCCTGAAATCGCATTCGCACACGACCTCCGGTGCGCCGTCGCGCGCTGCGACGGCGCCGCCAAGGTTGACCCCCGCCGAATCCGAACTCAACGCGGGTCCTCCGATTTCGCTGGCGCCCACGGCGGTGATCGCGGCGCGCGCGCGCGAAGGTTCATTCGGCGTCGCCGGCAATGGCAAGATTTCCGAATTGCTGGCCGCTGCCGGCAAGGCCGCGCGCGGCGGCAATCTGGCCGGTCCCGACAAGGACAGCGCTCTGGCGCTGGTGCTGGAGGCCGTCCGCCAGGCCCCCGAGGATCCGCACGTGAAGTCCGCGGTGTCCTTGCTGCACGCGCGGCTGGTCGCGAATGCGCAGCAATCGCTCGCGAGCGGCGATGCCGACGCGGCGCGCGCCGGCCTCGAAGCGCTCAAGCAATTGCCGGGTCGCGATGGCGACATCGCCGCGCTGTCCGCGCGCATCGATGCCGCGGACAAGGTGCAGCCTTTGCTGGAGCAGGCATCGGAGCTGGTGCAGAAAGACAAGCTGGAAGGGCCCGGTGACGACACCGCGCTGGCGGTTTACCGCAAGGTGCTCATCCTCGATCCCGAGAACGTGGTGGCACGCCAGGGCCTGCAGCGCGTGCAGCAGGCCGCGCTGGATCGCGCCCTCACCGCCGCCGCGCAAAACAACGATGCCAAGGCGGACGCGGCGCTGGCGGATGCCGCGGCGATCCTGCCGTCGTCGTCCGCGCTCGCGCAGACACGCACGCGCATCGTGGCCATGCGCGGCGGGCGAGCCGACAACCTGATGGTGCAGGCGCAGTCGGCACTGGACGCCGGCAACCTTGACCTCGCGCTGAAACTCGCCGACCAGGCCGGCACGCTCGGCGCTTCGACCGACGCATTCCTGGCCAGGGTGGAGAACGCACGCGAGTACGCGAGCTACCACCCCGGCCAGGTGTTCACCGACCATTTCCTCGATATCGTCGGACAGGCGCCGGCGATGGTGGTGGTGCCGCGCGGCAGCTTCCTGATGGGCGCGCCGCAACGCAGCCGTTCGCAGACCAGCGCCGAACAGCCGCACCATGAAGTGACGATCGCCAAGGGTTTCGCGCTCGCGCGGGCGGAAGTCACCGTTGCCGAGTTCCGCGTGTTCGTGCGCACTTCAGGGTACGTGCCGGATTCCGACCGGCTGGGCGGCGCGTCGGTGTACGACGAGGCCAACGGGCGCATGCAGATGCGGTCGGGCGCGGGCTGGCAGGACGACTACGCCGGCCAGCGCGCCAGGGACAACGATCCGGTCGTCAACGTGTCGTGGAACGACGCGCACGCGTACGCGGAGTGGCTGTCCAGGCACACCGGCAAGCGCTATCGGCTGCCGACCGAAGCCGAATACGAGTATTCCGAACGTGCCGGTACCACCACGACCTACTGGTGGGGCGAGGGTACGCCGAAGCAGAAGGTCGAGAATCTCACCGGCAGCGGCGACCGTTCACCCTCGCACCGCAGCTGGGCCAACGCGTTTTCGGGTTACAACGACGGGTACTGGGGCCCCGCGCCGGTGATGAGTTTCCTGGCCAATCCGTTCGGCCTGTACGACATGAGCGGCAATGTGTCCGAGTGGGTCGTGGACTGCTGGCACGAGAACTATGTGCGTGCGCCCACCGACGGCAGCGCATGGGTCAACCCCGGTTGTGGCGAGCGCGTGATCCGCGGCGGTTCCTGGGGCAGCGCGCCTGACCAGGATCGCTCCTCGTTCCGCCAGGGCGCGACGGCCGATACGCGCAGCGGGCGCGTGGGGTTCCGGGTGGCACGCGACCTTTGAACGTGTACGCGACTCACGCGCATGCATCGAGCGCGGCGCGCAACGCGGGCAAGTAGCCCCGGCCGAACAAATTGACGTGGTTCAACAGATGGTAGAGGTTGTAGAGCGGCGCACGCTCGCGCCAGTCGCGGCGCAGCGGCACGAGTTCCGCGTAGGCATCGAAGAACGCCTGCGGCGGCGAACCGAACAAGCCGAGCATCGCGAGTTCCGCCTCCGCCCATCCGTGGTGTACGGCACCGGCGTCGATCAGCGCGGGCGCGCCATCGCTGCAGACATGCAGGTTGCCCGACCACAGGTCTCCGTGCAGCAAGACCGGGGGCATGTCGGGAATGCGCTCGCGCAGGTTCGCGCACAGGAATTCGATGCGCGTGGCGTCGCGCGTTTCGACCAGGCCGCGATCGCGGGCACGTCGCAGTTGCGGCTGCAGGCGGCGATCGGCGAAGAAACGCCAGCCGTCGTCGTCGGGTGTGTTGTCCTGCGGAGAATCGCCGCAATACCCGCCGTGCCCGAAACCGAAATGTTCGCCGATGCGGGCGTGCTGGCGTGCCAACCCGGTGCCGGCGCGCTGCCAGTAGTCCAGCGCCGGCCGACCTCGTCCCAGGTCTTCTAGGACGATGTGGTGCCGGTCGAATTCCAGCACGTCGGGGACGCGCAACGCGTTCGCGCTGCGCAAGGCCGCAATCCCGTGCGCCTCGGCTTCGAAGAAGTCCGGGGCCGCGTCGCTGCGCTGTTTCGTCACCACGCGCCGACCGTCGGGTCGTATCGCATGGTGCATGCCGTCGGTCGTCGGATCGGGCAAGAAGGACAAGCCTCGCAGATCAGGAATTGCGCGAGGTAATGGGCGTAACCCATTGGTGCCGAAGGAGGGACTCGAACCCTCACGCTTTTAAGGGCGGCGGATTTTGAGTCCGCTGCGTCTACCGATTCCGCCACTTCGGCCGGGTTGTCCGGCAAGCCGCCTAGTATGCGGGAACCGGCGCTTTCGGGCTAGGGGGTGGCGGGGGAAACGGCGTCCAGGTGCAGTTCGCGCGGGTGCCGCAGGTACCACTCGCCGTGCTCGGACTCGAACACGTTGCAGTGGGTCATCTCGTTCTGGTAGACGTGCACGCTGACCGCGATGTCGGTGTCGCTCGCGTTGCGGATGGTGTGGTGTTCGTGCGGAGGGATCAGGCTGCCGGCCGATCCCGTGCCGGCCTGGATCGCACCCGCGGGCACGAAGTGGTAGCGCTGGTCGTCGTGCTCGCGCAGTTCGTATTGCACCACTTCCAGCGCGCCGCGCCACACGGCCTCGACGCACCACATGCCGGAGTGGTCGTGGATGGGCGTCCCCTGGCCGGGGTTCCAGGTCATCGCGATGACGCAGTAGCCGTGTCGGGGGCTGCGATAAAGTTCGCGCCGCGCGTAGTGTTCGCGGCAACCTTCGAACACGCAGTCGGGAAGGCGCACGTTTCCGGAGTGGATGGCGTCGCAAAGGCCGGAGCGCAGTGCGCGCATGGTGCTGGCGGTGTCGCTGGCTGCGACCGCGGCGTCGAAAGCGGCTATCAGCTGGTCGCGTCCGGGAAAATCCATGGCCATGGCATAAGCTTATAACGTCGCCTCATGGGTGTGGCAAGCAGCCGTCCTGGTCCGGAAAGTCGCCGAAGAGCGTCTCCATGAACGCGCCGATGGCGGCGCCGAAACGTCCGGTGTCGACGAGGAAGGCGTCGTGGCCCTGCGGTGAATCGAGGCCGACGAAAGTGGTGTCGGTGCCGGTGGTGCGCAGGTCCTCGGCGAGCTGCTGCTGCTGCTCCAGCGGAAACAGGATATCCGTCTCCACGCCGATCACCAGTGCACGTTCCAGCTTCATCTTCGCCAGCGCGTTGCGTACCGCGGTCGCAGGATCAGGCGCGCCGCCGTATTCGGCAAGGTCGAACCAGTCCGACGCACGCGACAGGTACAAATAGCAGTTGGGGTCGAACGCACGCGTGAAACGGCGCGCGTGTGCGTTCAGGTACGACTCGATCTGGAACTCGGCGCCGAACGGATCGTCCTCGCGGTCACCGGGGTCGAGCCGGATGCGGCCGAAACGCCCGCTCCATTCCAGCGCCGAGCGATAGGTGATGACGCCGAGCTTGCGCGCGATGTTCATGCCCGCTTCGGGATAACGTGCATCATCGTAGCGGCCCTCGTTCCAGGCCGGGTCCAGCCGGATCGCCTCACGCTGCAGGGAGCGGATCGCGATCGCGAACGGTTGTGCGCGCGGTGCGCTGCACACGCATACGTGTGCGTGCGCGAATCCGGGGTGGTGCGCAAGGCCGCCCAGTGCCGACATCCCGCCCATCGAGCAACCGAACAACGCAGCGAGGCGTTCGATGCCCAGTCCGCGCGCGAGTTCGACGGCGGAGTTGCCGATGTCTTCCAGCGACAGGTCCGGGAAATCGAGCCGGTAGATGTCGCCGGTTGCCGGGTTGGTCGAGGCGGGTCCGGTCGAACCCTTGCAGCTGCCCAGCGAATTCGGGCAGACCACGAACCACCTGCGGGTGTCGATGGCCTTGCCGGGGCCGATGATGTCTTCCCACCAGCCAGGCGAACCATCGACCGCGTTGCTGGCGGCGTGCGCGCTCGGTGAAAGCCCGGTGAGGATCAGCACCGCGTTGTCGCGCGCGGTGTTCAACGTGCCCCAGGTTTCATACGCCAGTTGCGCGCCGCGCAATTCGCCACCGCGCTTCATCGCGAACGGCGAGGGCAGGTCGAAGTATTGGCGGGCGTCGGCCATGGCGGATCGTTTGCAAACGGGATTCGCAAGGGTAGCGAGTGCGGCGGAGATCGCCAAGAATCAGGATCTGATCCGCGAAGAACGCAAAGTACGCAAAGGGAAGGACAAACCAGAAGCAACTTTTTGACCAGAAGGCTTTTGCTGTTTTTCGCGTTCTTCGCGTCCTTTGCGGAAAACCAGCTCCTTCGAATCCCCGGACCCAGGTTTTCAGTCCACCTTGTCGATCGTCAGCGCGACCGGAGTGTGCGAATCCGTGGCGACTTCGACGGGCGCGGATTCCAGGTCGCCTGCCTGCGGCAGGGCGTTGCCACTCCTGCTGATGCGCGCGGCGATGCTGACCTTCGCGAACTTCGAAAGGGTCAGCGCAGGCGTCATCGCCATCGCATCGGTCAGCGCGACCTGCACGGGCAGCTCGGCGGCCTTCAATCGTGCGACCGCCAACGGCATCGGTGGACCGTCGACGGCACGCGCGAACACGAACAACGTGTCGCCCGGCTGCACCTTGTCGGCAAGCTTCGGGTCGAGCTTGACGGTGACCTCCAGCGCAACCGCGCCGGTGCCGGCCGTGGATGACGACAGCGGCGCGGAATCGGCCGTTGCCGCCACCACATCCCGCGTTCCGCCTGCGCGTGCTTCGGCTTCCGCCAATTCCTGTTGCACGGTCGCGGCGACCCTGGAACCCGGCTCCAGCAGCGGCACCAGGGTTTTCCACTGCTTCGCGGCGTCGGCGTAATCGCTGCGCTGGAAGTCGCTGATGCCGAGCAGCCACAGCGCGCGTTGATGGGTCGGCTCGATCTGCAGCGCGCGCTGCAGTTTCGTGCGCGAGGCATCGTCGATCAAGTGGGTGGGGTTGGTTTCCGCCGTGGCCTCGACCCACGCGACCATGGCATCGGGGTCGCCGGGCTTCAACCTCAACAGGTGTTCGAGTGCGTCCTGCGCCTCGTGCGGCTTGCCCAGCGCCGAATACGCCTGTGCCAGCAGTGCCCAGCCCTGCGCATCGTCCGGTTTCTCCGCGAGGCTGGCCTTGAGTTGTTCGGTGGCTTCGGCGAGGTTGGACTGGTCCGCGACCGGAGCGGGCTGTAGTGCCTGCGGCGTGCCGACCGTGAGGTACATCGCCAGTACCGCGGGTGGCGTCGCCAACGCCAGCAGCAAGGCCAGCATGAAGGGCGCGCGTGGGCGGCCCTCGCGGCGCGCGGCGCGCAGCATCGGCACCAGCGCGCAGGCGAGGGCGGCCACCACCATGATGGCGGCGATGACGAGGAAGCGGACGGTCACCAATCGTCTCCGGGTTCTTCGGCAATCGCGTTCGAGGGGCGCGTGCGCCGGCGCAACAGCACGACCACGACGCCCGCTCCGATCAGCAGGATCGCCGGCGTCCCGAACCACAGCGCGATGGTGCTCGGTGCGAGTGGCGGATCGTACAAAATGAATGTGGAATAGCGCGCGACCAGCCAGTCCTTGATTTCCTTGTCGCTCTTGCCCTGCTGCATCATGTCGAAAATCTGCCGCCGCAGCTGCTTGGCGAAATCGGCATTGGAGGCGAGCAGGCTTTCGTCCTGGCAGACCATGCAACGCAGTTCGCCGGTCAGGTGCTGGAAGCGGTCGCGCTGGGCCTCGTTCTGGAACGGCAGCGGGTCGATCGCCACTGCCGGCGCGATAGCGCAAATCATCAAAATCGCTGCAACGATCCAGCGCAGCCATGAGTGCCGCATGGTATTCCCCTCTCCCTTCGGGAGAGGGGCAGGGGTGAGGGTTCGGGGTGGTTGCGAACTGCCGCTTCGCACCGAACCCTCACCCGCCCCTTCGGGGCACCCTCTCCCGAAGGGAGAGGGGAAAAGCATGGCGAACAGGCGCTTCATGTGCCTTGCTCCAGGGCGCGAATCTTCGGTTCGAGTTCCTTCGCGATCACTTCCGGCGTCAACGGTCCGATGTGCTTGTAACGGATGATGCCCTGCGCATCGATCAGGTAGGTTTCCGGCGCGCCGTACACGCCGAAGTCGATCGCGGTGTCGCCGGACTGGTCGGTGATCACTTCGTGGTACGGATCGCCGTGGCGCTGCAGCCACGCGCGTGCATCCTGCGGCGCATCCTTGTAGTCGTAGCCGACCAGCGGGATGCCGAACTTGTCGCGGTACGCCATCAGCACCGGATGTTCGTCGCCGCAGGCGAAACACCAACTGGCGAACACATTGATGAGGTAGGGCTTGCCCAGCAGGTCGGCCTTGGTGACGAACTCGGTGGGACGCTCCAGCCGAGGCAGACGGAAATCCGGTGCCGGCTTGTCGATCAGGGGCGACGGCACGAAACGCGCGTCATGGCTCTGGTTCCAGACCAGGCCGACCACGAAGAACGCCACCAGTGCGGCGAACACGACCAGCGGCACGAAACGGCCGAGGGGTTTGCGTGCGGCTTCGTTCACGCTTCGCCTTCCGCCAGCTTGCGCGGTGCTTCCGGCTCCGGCTTTGCGTGCACGGGCTCCGGTTCCGGCGCGCGCTTCAGGCGGAAGCGACGGTCCAGCACCACCACGAAGCCGCCCAGCATCATCAACACGCCGCCGCCCCAGATCCAGCGCACGAAGGGCTTGTCGTACACGCGCAGCGACCATGCGCCGTCGCCGATCGGGTCGCCCAGCGACACGTACAGGTCGCGGAACACGCCGGCCTGGATCGAGGCTTCCGTTTGCACCTGCCCGCCCGAGTAGGTCCGTTTCTGCGGATGCAACATCGCAACCTGCCTGCCGTTGCGGGACACGCTCACGCTGCCCTGCTCGGCGCGATAGTTCGGGCCCGGTGTTTCGGTGACGCCGTTGAAGTGGAAGTCGTAGTTGCCGACCTGCACCGTGCTCCCGGGCTTCATGCTGACGTCCTGCTCGACGCTCATCGAACGCGTCAGGATGGCGCCGGCGATGAACACGCCGATGCCGAAGTGCGCCAGCATCATGCCCAGCATCTCGAACGGGTAACGCTTGCCGCGCGGCGCCTCGCGCCAGCGCTTGATCGCGAACATCACTACGCCGGCCATCACCCACACCGCGGCGGTGATGCCCAACAAATCCATGAAGCTGCGCGCGCCGATGATGAAGCCGATGATCCCGGCCGTCACGGCCAGTGCGACGACGCGGATCAACGCACGCTTCCACACGCCGAGATCGGCCTTGCCCCAGCGCGACAACGGCCCGAACGGCAGCGCCAGCACCAGCGGCGTCATCAGGATCAGGAACAGCGGGCCGAAGTAGGGCGGCCCGACCGAGATGCGTCCGATGTTGAGTGCCTCGCCGACCAGCGGATAAAGCGTGCCCAGCAGCACCATTGCGCAGGCGACCGTCAACATGAGATTGCCGATCACCATCAGCGTTTCGCGCGAGGCCAGCGCGAACGATTTGCCGCCGGTGACCTTGGGCGCGCGCAGTGCGTACAGCAGCAGCGAGCCGCCGACCACCACCGCGAGGTAGACGAGGATGAACACGCCGCGCGCGGGCGCGAAGGCGAACGCGTGCACGCTGGTCAGCAACCCGGAACGGACGAGGAACGTGCCGAGCAGCGAGAACGCGAAACCGAAGATCGACAACAGCAGCGTCCACGCGCGCAGGCCGTCGCGCTTGTCGGTGATCGCCTGCGCGTGGATCAGCGCGGCGCCGATCAGCCACGGCATGAACGAGGCGTTCTCGACCGGATCCCAGAACCACCAGCCGCCCCAGCCGAGTTCGTAGTACGCCCACGCGCTGCCGGCGACAATGCCGAGGGTCAAGAATCCCCACGCGACGTTGGTCCACGGCCGTGCCCATCGCACCCAGGTCGATTTCAGTTCACCGCCGAGCAGCGAGGCGATCGCGAACGCGAAGGCCACGCTGAAACCAACGTAGCCCATGTACAGCGTGGGCGGATGGAACACCAGGCCGGGATCCTGCAGCACCGGGTTCAAGTCCGCGCCGTTCGCGGGTACCGGAAACAGCCGCACGAACGGATTGGACGTCGCGATCATGTACAACAGGAACCCGAACGCCACGAACCCCAGCACGCCGACCACGCGCGCGAAGAATTCCTGCGGCAGCCGGGTTCCCAGTACGGCGACCAGCGCGACCGTCCAGAGGTTGAGGATCAGCATCCACAGCAGCAGCGAACCTTCGTGCGCGCCCCATACCGCCGACAGCTTGTAGAACCACGGCAGGTCGAGGTTGGAATTCTGCGCGACGTAAGCCACCGAGAAATCGTTGGTCCAGAACGACCACATCAGGATCCCGAACGCCAGTGCGACGAACACGAATTGCCCGACCGCAAGGGTCGGCGCAGTCGCCATCAGCGGCTTGCTGCCGCGCCACGCGCCTATGATCGGCAACGCACACTGCAGGCCGCTCAACAACAGCGCGAGGATCAGTGCGATCTGGCCGAGTTCGGGGTTCACTGTTGCACCGCGGCGTCAGAAGTTTTTCCTTGCCCCGCTTGCGGGGGAAGGTGCCCGGAGGGCGGACGGGGGGAATTCGCCGACTTGCCCCCACCCTGGCCCTCCCCCGCAGGCGGGGGAGGGGAATCGCCCGGAGGAATCCGGTGCTCCTCCCTGGCCTTCGCGATCGCCTGTTCCACCTGCGGCGGCATGTAGGTTTCATCGTGCTTGGCCAGCACCGTGGTCGCGACGAAGGTGCCGTTCTCCATCTTGCCGGTGGTGATGGTGCTCTGGCCGACGCGGAACAGGTCCGGCAGGATGCCGGTGTATTGCACCGGGATGCTCTGGAAACGGTCGGTGATCACGAAGTCGGTGGTGAGCGAGCCGGGCGTGCGGTGGATGCTGCCTTCCTTGACGATGCCGCCCAGCCGGAATGCATGGCCGTCCGGTGCCTTGCCGGCATCGACTTCCGTGGGCGAATACAGGTAGGTCATGTTCCGCTGCAGCGCGAACACCGACAGGCCGGTCGCGATCGCGACCGCGCCCAGAATCAGCAGCGTGATGATCAGGCGGCGCTTGCGAACCGGGTTCATGCCGAGGCCTCCGCGCGCGGAACGCGCGTGTTGCGGGTTTGCTCGCGCGCGATGCGACCATGCAGTTCGCGCATCAATTTGCGCTTGCGGAAACTCGGCGCCAGCCAGTCCCATGCCAGCACGGCGAAGAACACCGCGTACGCAGGCCACACGTAGGCGGCATATCCACCCATTGCGAGCCAATCCATCATGTCAGTTCATCGCTCCATCAGGCATTGACGCGACCGACGCAATGGAATGCGTGCCTCCACAACCCCCACCGATTCCTTTTGGAATCGGTCGCCCCCTTGACTCAAGGGGGCAGAAAAGCGCGAGCCAGTGCATCATGTCAGGTAGGTGCTCCCTGTCGTTGTGCAGGTTGTTCCTCGACCAGCTCGCGCACCCACTGCTTGCCGCTCTCCAGCGACAACAGGTCGGTGCGCGCACGCCCGAGAATGCTGGCGAAGTAATACAGGTGCGTGGCCAGCGCCATCACCAGCAGCGGCCACAACATCGACGGCGCGATCGAGGAGCGCCCGAAGAGATCCACCGTCGAGCCCTGGTGCAAGGTGTTCCACCACTGCACCGAGTAGTGCACGATCGGCAGGTTGACGACGCCGACCAGCGCCAGCAGCGAAGCGGCGCGTGCGCCGCGGCGGCGATCCTCGAAGGCGTGGTACAGCCCGATGACGCCGAGGTACAGGAACAGCAGCACCAGCTCGGAAGTCAATCGTGCGTCCCAGGTCCACCAGGTGCCCCACATCGGCTTGCCCCAGAGCGAACCCGTGACCAGCGTGACCAGCGTGAATGCGGCACCGATCGGCGCGCTTTCCATCGCGATCACTTCGGCCAATTTCACCCGCCACACCAGGGCGATGAGTCCCGCGACCGCCATGCCCGCGTAGATGGCGAGGCTCATCCACGCGCTCGGCACGTGGATGAAGATGATGCGGTAGGCGTCACCCTGCTGGTAATCCGGTGGTGCCAATACCAGCCCGCCGTACAGGCCGATCGCCCCGGCGGCCAGCGCGGCGGCCATCAGCCACGGGCGCCACGCACCCGCGAAACGGTAGAAGTTCGGCGGCGAGCCGAGCCAATGAATCCAGTGAGGGATGTAGCTGCGTGACATGTCAACTTTCAACCGCGATCCGAAGGGCTGCCGCGCATGCGAGCGGCGCCAGCACGATCGCCATGGCCAGCGCCGCGGCCAGCCACGCCAACGGGGCGAGGTACGGCATGCCCGACTGCGCCGCGGCAATGGCACCGGCGGCGAAGATCACCACCGGCACTGCCAGCGGCAACAACATCAGCGCGAGCAGGATACCAGAGCGGCGCGCGCCCGCCGCCAGGGCCGACAACACCGACCCCAGCAGTGCCAGCAAAGGCGTCGCCAACAGCAACGCCACCAGCAGAACCGGCAGCACCCCGGCGGGCAGGTCGAGCAGGGCTCCCAGAAGCGGCATCACGACGAGCAAGGGTAGGACCGTGGTCAGCCAGTGCGCGATGACCCGCGTCAAGGCCAGCAGCGCCAAGGGCTGCGGCGCCAGCAGCCATTGCTCCAGCGTGCCGTCCTCGAGGTCGGAGCGGAACATCGAGTCCAGTGCGGGCAGCATCGCCAGCACCACGATCACCAGCAGCACGCCGCCGGCGATCCGGCCGAGCAATTGCGGGTCGGGGCCGAGCGCGAACGGGAACAACGCGGTCACGATCACCGCGTACAAAAGCGGCAGGAACAGTTCGCCGCGCCGCCGCCAGGCCAGCACGAAGTCGCGCCGCAACAGCGCGCGGCAGGCGTGCCACGCGGTCGGCGTGCGCGCGGCTTGCCCTTGTCGTGCGCGGGTGGGTCCGAGTGCATTGGAAGGGGTGCTGACCATCGGACCGCGGGTTCACGCCTCCAGATGGATATGCCGCGCGCACGGATCGGCGAAACGCACCGCTCCGTGGCTGGTCACCAGCGCGGCGCCATCGCCTGCGCAATGCCCGGTGACCAGCGCGTTCACGAGTTCGATGCCGTGCCGGTCGAGGTTGGCGTAGGGTTCGTCCAGCAGCCACAGGTCGCCCGGCAACAGCAGCAGGCGCGCCAGCGCAACGCGCTTCTTCTGTCCCGCGGAAAGCGCGCGCAAGGGCTCGTCGATCCAGCCGGCGATGCCGACCCGCTGCATGGCGGCTTCCGCATCCACGTCGGCGTGCACGCCGTACAGCCCCGCGAGGAACTCGAGGTTCTCGCGTGCGCTCAGCGATTCGTTCATGCCGGATCGGTGGCCCAGCCAGAGCAGGCGGCCATCGCACACGTCGCGCGTCGCGGGCGCGCCTTCGAACCGGATTTCGCCTGCGCTGGGTGGCAACATGCCGGCCAACACGCGCAACAAGGTGGTCTTGCCGGAGCCGTTGTCGCCTTCGACCAGTACGGTCTCGCCACGGCCGATGCTGAAATCCAGCGGCCCGAACACGGGCTCGTCGTTGCGCGAGAACGCGAGGCGGTGCGCCGACAGCAGCGGCGCCGGGGTGGCGGAGGACGGCATCATGGGCGACCGCGTATTGTCGTGGCGTCATGCGCCACTGTCCACGCGCCGAGGCGCGGATCCAACTCAAATCAATTCATGGAGCTCCGCCGGTCCCGCGCCCGTCCCCCGCACCACGGCGAGCTGTCCGAACCGGCGCGCCATGGCATCGAGCTGGGAATGGGTCATGCCCGGAACGAACAGGCTGGGCTCGCGCCAGTCGCTGGGGCCGATGCCGATGCCGCCGAAATAACGCAGGCGGTCGCCCTTCAATTCGTCGCGCAGGCGCCGCTGGCGGATCCTGTTGGTGGCGAGCGGCAGCAATACGCCGGCGGGGTTCCAGGCCGTGATGTAGCCCCACGGATCGTCGGCGCGACGCAGCATCGCCAGCAAAGGCACCGGCAACGGCGCGCCGCACCAGATGGTCGCATGCCCACCATAGGGCAAGCGCACGCGGTACTCGGTTTCGGTCCAGACTCGCCGGATCGATTCGGGCAATGGCATGCGCTCAAATGCCTTGTGGCAGGGGTGGAAGTTCGCGCCGCACGCGTTCGCTCGCGGCGCCAAGGTCGATGCCTTCGAGGCGGTCGTGGCCCGCCAGCAGGGTTTCCATCAGTGCATCCTGGCGCCGGTCGCGTTCGAGGCAATCGGCGTAGGGTAACGAAGTGAAGCTGACCATTCGATAATGCGACTTGAAATGTGTGGGCGCGCGCACAGTCAACGCGGCGGCGAGCTCGCGCTTCAGCAGGTAATGCGGATCCGCGACGCCGTCGCGCATCTCGATGTAATTGACCAGCGACATCGCCGCGATCGCGTCCGCATTCGGTTTGCGCCGCGCCGCGAACTCGGCGAACACCGCCGCGGGATCGCCGGGCTGCGCGGCCAGCAAGGCGGCGAGTTCCACCGCGTCCTCGAAGCCCGCGTTCATGCCCTGGCCATGGAACGGCACGATCGCGTGCGCGGCATCACCCAGCAGCACCGCGCGTCCGCGAAGATGCCAGCGTTCGAGGTACAGCGTCGCGAGTTGCCCGACAGGATGCGCGTCCCAGTCTTCGTCGAAGGTCGGCATCAGCGCCAGCGCATCGGCGAACTGGTCCTCGAAGAAACCGCGCGCGGTCGCGGCGCCGGGCAGCGTCGCGAAGCTCGGGAACGGGCCTTCGTTCGGCAGGAACAAGGTGACGGTGAAATTGCCTTCGGTGTTGGGCAGGGCGATGCACATGTAGTTGCCGCGCGGCCAGATGTGCAGGGCATTGGCTTCGATGGCGAAGCCGCCACCCTCGGGGGGCGGGATCTCGAGTTCCTTGTAACCGTGCCCCAGGGGTTCGACGCGTTCACCGAGGTCTGTCGCCTTCGACAGCGCCGCGCGCAATGCGGAGCCGGCGCCGTCGCAGCCCAGCAGGGACCCGGCGCGATGCGCCCGCACGCTGCCGTCGTGGCTTGCAAGCGTGATGTCGCCGCTTTCGAAATCCGCGTCTGCCAACGCCGCGTCGAAATGCAGCCTGGCTCCCGCACGTTCGGCGGCATTCAACAAGAGGATGTTCAAGCCGCCGCGCGAGACGGACCGGATCACTTCGGAATCATCCAGGCCGTAGCGCTGCAGGTTGGTCGAACCGTCCGGCGCGTGCACCATCCGGCCGCGCATCATCACCGCCTGCGCGAGCACCACGTCGGCGAGGCCGGCCTTGCGCAACGCATTCAACCCGCGCTCGGCCAGCGCGAGATTGATCGAACGCCCGCCGAGGAAGCCATGTAGCCGCGGATCGGGCCGGCGCTCGAACACTTCCACGTCGAAGCCGCGCTGCGCCAGCAGCGTCGCCAGCAGCGAGCCGACCAGGCCGGCGCCGATGATCGTGGCGGGTGGACGCGTGTTCGCGTTCATGCGTGTTGCCGGCGCCATGCCAGCGCGGCTTCGGCATAACGCAGGCAGTCGGAGTAGGTGTTGTAAAGCGGCGTGGGCGCGATGCGCATCACGTCGGGTTCGCGCCAATCGCCGAGCACGCCCTGCGCGGTCATGCTGTCGAACAGCGACTGGCCGGCGTCGCGGCCGGCGCGCACGCGCAGGGACAACTGCGCGCCACGGCGTTCGGGTTCGGAGGGCGTCGCGATTTCCAGCGTGTCGCCGAGCCGGGTTTCGAGCAGCCACGCGAGGTAGGCGGTAAGCCGCTTCGACTTCTCGCGCAGGCGCTGCATGCCCGCGCGCTGGAAAATGTCCAGCGAGACCCGCAGCGGCGCCAGTGCCAGGATCGGCGGGTTGGACAACTGCCAGCCATCGGCCCCGGCAGTGGATTCGAACTCGGGGCGCATTTCGAAACGCGTGGCTTCATTGCGGCCCCACCAGCCCTCGAAGCGCGGCAGCCTGGCGCGCGCGTGCCGGGCGTGCACGAAGGCGCCCGCGACCGCGCCGGGACCGGAGTTGAGGTATTTGTAGGAACACCACGCGGCGAAATCGCAACCCGAGTCGTGCAAGGCGAGGTCGATGTTGCCCGCCGCATGCGCGCAGTCGAAGCCGACCGTGCAGCCTTGCGCGTGCGCCAGCTTCGCGACCGCGGCGGGATCGAACGCCTGCCCGGTGAGATATTGCACGCCCGGCCACAACACCAGCGCGATGCGCGGGCCGTGCTCGGCCAGCGCACGTTCGATGGCCTGCATGGAAATCGTGCCGCCGGGTTCGTCGCCGTCGAGTTCGATCAGGGCTTCGGCCGGATCGTGGCCGTGGAAGCGGATCTGCGAAGCGACGAGGTCGCGGTCGGACGGAAACGCGTTGCGCTCGATCAGGACCGCGTGGCGCTCGCGGGTGGGTCGGTAGAAACTCACCATCAACAAGTGCAGGTTCGCGGTCAGCGAATTCATCGCGACGACTTCAGCGGGTTCCGCGCCGACCACTTCGGCGAGTCCGTCGCGCACTTCCGCGTGATACGGCAGCCAGGGATGGCGCGCGTGCAAGTGGCCTTCCACGCCCAACCGTGCCCAGTCGTCCAGCTCGTCAAGCACGGCCTGCCGCACGCCGCGCGGCTGCAGGCCCAGCGAATTGCCGACCAGGTAGGTTTGCTCGCCCTCGCCGTGCGGCGGCCCATCATGGATTGGAATATGGAACTCGTCGCGGAAGGCGCGCAGCGGGTCAGCCGCATCCTGCGCGCGGGCCCAGTCGGCATCCGCGCGGAACGCTTCGGTCATCGTCGTCATGGAGCTTTTTCGGCGGCGCTCACGATCGACTGGCAGCCTGCATCGAAGGTCGCGCGCCAGTCCGGAGACGCCTCGGCCGGGCGGATGCAGCGGACCTGGATGGCGAGATTGGAGCGGAACGCGTAGCTTTCGGTGTAGGCATTCTTCTCGTGGTTCTCGGTGGCCGTGTAACGCAGGCTGGAACTGTCGCCGAGCGAGTTGGTCGAGACGTAGCCCGGCAACTTGCGGGCACGCTCGGTGCCGCCATTGAGGAATTTCTGGAAGCCGGCCACGCCGTCGACCTGTTCGGCGGTGACGGTGATGCGCGCGAGGGCGTTGGCATCGCCCGGGGTCTTGACCTGCAGCGCGACGAACTGGCGCGGGCCGTCCAGCTTCTCCATCAGCATCGGCCATGCGTCCGACGCGGAGAATTTCACCGCGCCGTCGGCCAGCGAATAGTCCGCCGCGAACGCGGCGGGTGCGAGTGCCAACGCGCAGGCGCCGAGCAGCGCCAGGGCAGGTGCAGCGGTGCGTTTCATGAGGCCTCCGCAAGATTGGTGAAGCGTTGGATCGGCAGCGCCAGCCATTCCAGCGCGGCCCCGTGGAACGCGCGCTCGCGTTGGCGCGGCTGAAGTTTCAGTGCGTCGATCCCGCTGCCGGGCTGCTGTTCGCCGAGCGGGAACGGGTAGTCGGTGCCAAGCATCACGCGATCGTCGCCGACGACGTCGAAAAGATAACGCAGCGCCTGCGGGTCGTGCACGCAGGAATCGAAGAACAGGCGCTTGAAATATTCGCGCGGTTCGCGCGAGTTGTCGACGGCAACCAGGTCGGGGCGCATGCGGAAACCGTGTTCGATGCGCCCGATGGTGAACGGGAACGAGCCGCCGCCGTGCGCGAACGCGATGCGCAGGCCCGGCAGGCGTTCCAGCACGCCGCCGAAGATCAGGGAACAGGCCGCGCGCGACTGCTCGGCCGGCATCCCGACCAGCCATGGCAGCCAGTATTTCGGCATGGTCTCCTTGCCCATCATGTCCCACGGATGGATCAGGATCGCGGCGCCGAGGTCGGCCGCGGCTTCGAAGAACGGAAACAGTTCCGCCGCGTCGAGGTTCCAGTTGTTGACATGCGAGCCGATCTGCACGCCTTGCAGCCCCAGCTGCTCGATGCAGTGTTCCATTTCCTCGATCGCGAGCCGCGGTGATTGCAGCGGCACCGTGCCGATGCCTGCATAGTGCCGCGGGTGTTGGCGGCAGATCTCGGCGGTGTGCGCGTTCAAGTAGCGGTGCAGTTCGCGCGCCTGGTTGGGTTTGGCCCAGTACGAGAACAGCACCGGCACGGTGGAAATCACTTGCACGTCCACGCCCAGCTTCCCGCATTCCCCGATCCGGAACTCCGGGTCGAACGAGTTCTTCCATACCTCGCGGAAAAACTTGCGGTCGCGGTAGATGCGATGGTGGCCGCCGGCGTTCACCATCACCGGAAAGCGCGGATCGCCGTATTTCCCGGCGAGGTCGGGCCACTCCGGCGGCAGGATGTGCGAGTGGACGTCGATCTTCAGCATGCCGCAATTATAGGTGACGGGGGCGGCGGCGCAGGCACGACCGTGGTCACGGTTCCCGTGGCAACGCCCTTGGCTTGCTTGGCCGGCTTCGCAAAGGCTGCTACGGATTCGGCGAGCGCGCTTCCGCGAGCACGTGCAGCATCGAGTCGATCGCATCGACGACACGGTCGCCGGCGTCGAGCAGGCTGGCGCCAAGCGCGTCGTCCCGCTTCGCCAGGGGTTCCGCCAGTGCGCGCTGCAGTTTGCGCAGCGGCCAATCGCCTTGCGGCAGGCGTGCCTCCCGCAGCGCAGTCGCGCATTCGCGCAGGGCGGCATCGCAAGCTTGCGCGAATGCATCCAGTTCCGGGCTCGAAGGCATGTCGGCGCTGCCGCGCGCGGCTTCCAGTGTCATCGCCGCACGGATCAGCCGGTTGGCTTGGGCGACCAGGGCTTCGGCGCGCGGCAGGTTGATCCGGCTGGCGGGTTCCGTGCGCAGGCGGTCCAGCGAAGCCTGCGCGCTGCTGCGAGCGGCGCGCGCGGCCACCCGGGTTTCGCGTCGCGCGCGCGCATCGCCGTGCAAAACCGCGGCGAGATAATCGCGATAGGCATCCAGCATCTGCGCCAACGCCCCGCGTTCGCGGCCGCGTTCCCAGGTCGGCCATACCAGGTAGGCGAGCAAGGCCAACGCGCTGCCGAGCGCCGTTTCGATGGTGCGTGCCTGCACCGACGCCGCGGCCGGGACGCCATAGAAGGACAGCAGGATCACCACCATGCCGGTCAGGCACACCACCGCGATGCCGTAGTGCACGGCGGCGAGTTCGCGGAAGCCGAAGCACAGCACCGCCATCAAGGCCAGCGCAACCCAGAAATTGCCGACGCCGCCGAAGTGCAGCACCGCGGTGGTCAGGAACAGCCCGCCCAGCGTGCCGAGGACGCGCAGCAAACCGATCCGCCAGGTGGCGCCGAAGTCTGCGCGCAACACGATCGCCACCGTCATCGGCAGCCAGTAGCCGCGCGACAAGGGCAGCAGGTGCGACAACCCCAGCGCGATCGCGATGCACACGCTGCAGCGCACCGCGTGGCGGCAAGCCGGCGAGGACAGCCGCAGGTTGGCGCGCAGGGTCGCGAGCGGGTTGGCGGATTGAAGCGCCCGCGGCAACCGGTATTCCGCTCGCTGCGCGCGGATTTCGCCGCGGCTGCCGGCGGTGTCGGCATTGCGCACGGCGGCGCGCAACTGGCCGCCGAGCGCGGCGATGCGCGCGGCGGCCATGCCCACTTCCGCCGTCGACGGCATGGATTCGATCGTGCTCGCGGCGGCGTCATGGGTGGCGAGCGCTGCTTCGGAGCGCGGCGGCGCAGCCTGTTCGAGCGCCGTCGCGATCGTCGACAAGACGTCTGCGGCGCTCGCGCGCACGCTGGCCAGCGCTTCGCGCAGGGTGGGGGATTCGCACTGGGATTGCTGCTGGGCAAGCGCAAACAGTTCGAGGCGGATGCGCTCGGCCAGTTCCGCCAGCACGCGGAAGGCTTCGACCGCACGTCCGCGCGCGCGTCCGGCGCCGAACAGCATCGCCTGCAGGTCGTTGAGCGAGGGCGGCAACGCGACTGCGCTGTCGTGCGCGATGCCGGCTCGCGAGAAATCGGCGAGTCCACGGAATGCCTGCGCCAGCGCCAGCCGTTCCGGCCGGTAGCGTTGCAGCGGCCACGCGGCGATCGCGAACAACGTCTGCAACACGCCGCCGGAGAAGATCAGCAACGCCGCCGGCAGCGCTGCAGGCGCCGCGTGCGGCTCGGCGCCCATGATCACCAGCAGGATCAGGCTGGTCAGGCCCGCACGCGTGGCGTGCGCATCGATCGCGACCAGCAGCGATGCGCCGAATGCCCAGATTGCCGCGCCGACCAGCAGCGCGGGCGGCCACTGTCCGAGCACGGAGCCCGCGAATGCTGCGATCCCGGCCGCGAATGCGGTCAGCAGCATCCGACGCAGCCGCAGCCGATAGGGGCCAGGCTGGTCGGCAAACATGGTGTTGAGCGCGCCGGCGGAAACGCCGAGGCCGGCGAACAGGTGATCGGTCAAGGCGCCGACTGCCAGCGGCAACACGACCGCCGCGGTGTTGCGCAAGGCCACCGTCCACGGCGCGTCGCGCTTGCCGGTGTGCACCAGCGCGTGCAGCAGTGGATGGTGTTGCAGACGCGCGGCGAGATTCATGCGCGCATTGTGCACGAAGCCGTGACCGGATCAGGAACCGCGGAGGGGCTGTCGCGGGCGCAGGTCGTCAGGCAAAGCAGGCTGCGCGCGGTGCCCTCACGCTTCGCCGGAATTGGCGAGCCGCGTGAGTCTGGTGCGCGCGGCCACGACGTCGAGATGTTCGGCCTCCAGCCACGCGTCGTTGTAATACGTGCCGGCGTAGCGCTCGCCGCCGTCGCAGATCAGGGTGACGACGGGGCCGGTTTCGCCCGCGGCCTTCATCCCGGCCATCAATTGCAGCGCGCCGACGAAATTCGTTCCGGTCGAACCGCCGCAGCGACGTCCGAGCAATTTTTCCAGCACGCGCAACGCGGCCATGCTGTCGGCATCGGGCACGCGCAACATGCGATCGATCACGCGGGGCAGGAACGAAGGTTCGACACGCGGCCGGCCGATGCCCTCGATCCGCGAACCGCGTTCGAGCGTCAGGCTGGCGTCGCCACTGTCGTAGTAATCGAGGAACACCGAGTTTTCGGGATCGACCACCGCCAATTTCGTTTCGCCGCGTTGCGCGCAGCCGTAGCGGATGTAGCGGCCGAGAGTGGCCGAGGTGCCGCCGGTGCCGGCGCTGACCACGATCCAGCGCGGTACCGGGTCGGCTTCACGCTGCATCTGGCGGAAGATCGATTCGGCGATGTTGTTGTTGCCGCGCCAGTCGGTGGCGCGCTCGGCGTAGGTGAACTGGTCCATGTAGTGGCCGTCGCGTTCGCGCGCAAGTTGCTGCGCTGCGCCGTACACGTCGGTGCCATCGATCAGGTGGCACATGCCGCCGAAGAATTCGATCTGCGCGATCTTCTGTTTCGACGTCCGGCGCGGCATCACCGCGATGAACGGCAGGTTGAGCAGGCGCGCGAAATAGGCTTCCGAAATCGCGGTGCTGCCGCTGGAGGCCTCGATCACCGGACGATCCTCGTCCAGCCAGCCGTTGCAGATCGCATACAGGAAAAGCGACCGGCCAAGGCGGTGCTTCAGGCTGCCGGTGGGGTGCACCGACTCGTCCTTGAAGTACAGCGGGATGCCGGGGAACGCAGGCAGGTCGAGGCGGATCAGGTGGGTGTCGGCCGAGCGCGCGGCTTCGGCTTCGAGCGTCGCGATCGCGTGACGGGTCCATGCGTGCATGCGCGCATTGTAATGGCCGTGTGCTTGCAATCGCCGGATGGGCAGTTTAGGGTGGTCCGGAACCCGCATCGGCACACTCTGGGGAGAGATGCATGATTCGCGTGGTATTGGTGGACGACCATGAGTTGGTGCGTTCGGGGTTTCGCCTGATCCTGTCTGGGCAGCCCGACATCGAGGTACTGGGCGAGGCCAGCAACGCGGAAGACGGATTGCGGTTGATCCGCAAGGCCAAGCCGGACGTGGCATTGATCGACGTGCACATGCCCGGCATGAGCGGCATCGAATTGACTGAGCGCGTGCAGCGCGCGGGTATCGCGACCCACATCGTGATCCTCACCATCGTGCAGGACGCGCAATTCCCGCGCCGCTTGCTGCAATCGGGTGCGCTGGGTTATCTCACCAAGGGCTGCCCGTCGGAAGAACTGCTGCAGGCGGTGCGCACGGTCGCGCAGGGACGGCGTTATCTCGACACGACCATCGCGCGCGAGATGGCGCTGGCGGCGGTGGACGGCGAGGGTTCGCCGCTGGAGTCGCTGTCGTCGCGCGAGCTGGAAGTGGCGCTGATGCTGGCGCGCGGCCTGGCGGTCAACGAGGTCGCGAACCGCCTGCACTTGAGCGCCAAGACGGTGTCGACCTACAAGCAACGCCTGTTCGAGAAGCTCGGGGTCGCGCACACGATCGCGCTGGAACACGTGTTGTCTTCGCATGGCCTGCTGGACGAGGCGCACTCGCAAACCGGCAAGGCCTGACCCCACAGCGACCCCGGGCCGCCCGCACTCCGTTCGGGAAGTGCGGATGGGATGCGGATGGCATGCCGCGGCGGAGGACTACTCCGCCGCGCCCTTGTCGGATGACGGCGGCTGGGCTTCGGCAGGCGGCGCGGGGTTGGCTGGCGGGGTCTTGGTCGTCGGCACGCTCGGCGCCAGGATCGGCCGTATCGCCCCGGACAACGGGCGTTGCGTCGGGATGGCCGGATGCCGCGGCAGCGGTTGCACGGTGGGCCGCGCGGAAGGTGGCGCCGCGAACAGCGATGGCGTCACGGGTTCGGTTTTCGGCGCGGCCGACACGGTCGGGCCGACCGGGGCGGCCACGGCAGGCGCTACGGGTGGCGTCGTGATTGCCGGTTGCGGCGCAGGTGCGGGTTGCGGTGCGCGCACGGCAGCCGATGGTAGCACCGGCGTCGAGGGCATCGGCGCAGGCGTGGCGGGCGGCGCGGCGGATGTACCCGGTTGTTCGGGAGTGTGCACAGGCATCGGAGCACGCGTCGCGGCGGTTGGCTGCGGATTTGCCACAGCGGCCGGTTGCAACGGCGGGGCGACCGGCCCCGATGTGTCCGGCTTGTGTTCGGGCGTCGTGAACAGCGGCGCGGTGGTGGGCGCGCTCTCCCGCGACGGCGCGCCGGAAGGCGCCGCCGGAGCCGTCGTCGCGGGAGATGTTTCCGCTGCGCGCGACGGTTCCGGTGCGCGGTTCACGGGCGGCGCAATCGGCGCCGCAACGGAAGCCGCATGGCTGCGATCGGCGTCTTCGTCGTCGATATCGCGTGGTGCGCCGGGTGCGTTGCCATTCTGCGCGGTCGCGTTGGCGTGCTTGCGGCGGCGTCCACCACGGCGTCCACGACGGCGCTTGCCGGTGCCGGCGGATGCATCATCGGCGGGCGCTGCGTTCGGCGCGGTGCTTGTTTCAGCAGCGCCTGCGGGCACGCCAGCGGGTTTTGCGGCTATGGGGTCGGCGGCGGGCGCAGACACGGGCGTTGCTGCAGCCGGGCGCTGCGTTTCATGTCGCGGCGTTGCCGGTTCGCTGCGGGCAGGCCTGGTTTCCTGGGCGTGCGTTTCGCCGGCGGGTTTCACTGCGGCGGATGCCGCCGGCTTCTGGCCCTGGCGCGGCTGGCGCTGCGAATCTTCCGCACGCGACTTGTTCGGTTTGGCCTGTGAACCTTTCGATGGCTGCTGGCCCTGCTGGCGCCCGCGGCGGGCATCGCCGTCGCGATCACGATCGTGGCCGTTGCGGCGCGCGCCGTTGTGGCTGGATGCCTCGCCACGGCGTTCGGACGTGCGTTCGCGACGGGCCGTGTTGTCGCTGCGTGGCGGCGTGCGTGGCGCCTGTGTCAGTTCCGCGAGCGTGGGTTCGGCTGCAGGCGGGGCACGGAACCAGCCGAACAGGCGTCCGAGCAAGCCGCCCGACGCCGCCGCCGGCGCAGCGGCAGCGATCGGCGCGGAAACAGGTTCGACTTCCTCGCGCTGCGGCATCGGCGTGGCGCGCTGGATGCCGCTGACCGCGGGTTCCTCGCCGTGCACCACCACGCCCATGCGCGGTTGCGGCGTGGCCGCGACTTCGGTCAGGCGCTCGTAGCTCGGCTTGGCGTGCTCGCCCATCTCGCTTTCGCGGATGCGGGTGATTTCGAGGTGCGGCGTTTCCAGGTTCTCGTCGGCGACGATCACCACGTGCACCTTGTGGCGCAATTCGATTTCGACCACGCTGGAACGCTTCTCGTTGAGCAGGAAATTGGCCACGCGGGTTGGCGCCTGCACCAGCACCTGCCCGGTGTTTTCCTTCATCGCGTGCTCTTCGATCAGGCGCAGCGCCGAGAGCGACAGCGACTCGATGCCGCGGATGCGGCCGTGGCCTTCGCAGCGCGGGCACACGATCTGGGTGGATTCATCGAGGCTCGGGCGCAAGCGTTGGCGGGAAAGCTCCATCAGGCCGAAACGCGAAATGCGGCCGAGCTGCACGCGTGCACGGTCGAGTTTCAGCGCGTCGCGCAGTTTGTCTTCGACCTCGCGCTGGTGGCGCGAGCTTTCCATGTCGATGAAGTCGATCACCACCAGACCGCCGAGGTCGCGGATGCGCAACTGGCGCGCGACTTCGACCGCGGCTTCGCAATTGGTGCGGAACGCGGTGTCTTCGATGTCGCTGCCCTTGGTGGCGCGCGAGGAGTTGATGTCGATGGAAGTCAACGCCTCGGTCGGGTCGATCACGATCGAGCCGCCGGACGGCAGCCGCACGTTGCGGTCGTAGGCACTCTCGATCTGGGTTTCGATCTGGAAGCGCGTGAACAGCGGTACGTCGTCGCTGTAGAGCTTGAGTTTGCGCAGGCTGTTCGGCATCACCTGCTGCATGAACTGTTTCGCGTCTTCGTACAACGCGGGTTCGTCGATCAGGATTTCGCCGATGTCGGCGCGCAAATAGTCGCGCAGCGCGCGGATGAACAGTTTGGATTCCTGGTAGATCAGGAACGGCGCGGAGCGCGCCGCGGCGGCTTCCGAGATGGCCTTCCACAGGGTCAGCAGGTAGTCGAGGTCCCACTGCAGTTCCTCGGCGTCGCGGCCGACGCCGGCGGTACGCACGATCAGGCCCATTTCCTCGGGCACCGAAATGTGTTGCAGGGCTTCCTTCAGGGCCTGCCGGTCCTCGCCCTCGATGCGGCGCGAGACACCGCCCGCGTTCGGGCTGTTGGGCATCAGCACCATGTAACGGCCGGCCAGCGAGATATAAGTGGTGAGCGCGGCGCCCTTGTTGCCGCGTTCCTCCTTCTCGACCTGCACGATCAGCTGCTGGCCTTCCTTCAGCAGTTCGCGGATGCCGGCCTTGTTGTGGTCGACCCCCTGCGCGAAGTATTCGCGGGCGATTTCCTTCAGTGGCAGGAAGCCGTGGCGTTCGGCGCCGTAATCGACGAAGCAGGCTTCGAGGGAAGGTTCGACCCGGGTGATGCGGGCCTTGTAGATGTTCGACTTCTTTTGTTCGCGCGAGGGGATTTCGAGGTCGAGGTCGTACAGGGCCTGGCCATCGACGATGGCCACACGCAACTCCTCACGCTGAGTCGCGTTGATCAACATGCGTTTCATTGTGGATTCCTTGGAACGTCGCGGCGCGGATCGCGTCTTCGGCGGCGCCTTCATGGGGCGGCCGGCCGGGTGACGTGCCGCGCCTGGCGGCAGTCGCCGGAACCATTCAATGGTCCCGGCTGGTGATGAATGGGATTGTTCGCGTCCCGAGTCCCCGCACCGTCAGCGACGGTGGGCAAACGTCGACCCGAACGTTACGATTACAGGGTGCCGGCTGCTCCCGGTCAGGAATGGCAGGCGGAAGCCTTGTCCGCGCGGCGAAAGGGTACAGGGTCGCCCATGAGGGGCCAGAGCCTGTTTGGCGCGGGGCAATCCTATCATCCCGAAGGATTTTTTCAATGGGGACGGCAACTTCGGCTCAAGAGTTCAGTTCCGTGCGAACCGTGCAGGTCGGCCCGGAACGCGACGGACAGCGGCTGGACAATTGTCTTGCAGCCATGCTCAAGGGCGTGCCGAAAGGGCATATTTACCGCCTGCTGCGGACGGGACAGGTGCGGGTGAACGGCAAGCGCGCGAAACCCGACACCCGGTTGGCGGCGGGCGACCAGTTGCGGATTCCCCCGGTGCGGGTCGCCGAGCGTCCGGAGCCCGGCGCGCCGCCCCCGGGAATGCTGGACGAAATCCGCAAGGCCGTGATTTTCGAGGACAAGGATTTCCTCGCCATCGACAAGCCGGCCGGGATCGCCAGCCACGGCGGCAGCGGGATTGCGTTCGGAGCGATCGAACTGCTGCGCGCGGCGCGTCCCATGGATCATCTGGAACTCGTGCATCGGCTCGATCGCGATACCTCCGGCGTGCTGGTGTTCGCGCGTTCGCGGCGCGGGCTGACCGGCGTGCAGGCGCTGATCCGCGCGGGTGAAACCAGGAAGCAGTACCTGTGCCTGATGACCGGCAAGCTGCGGCGCGCGAAGTTCGACGTGAATGCGCCACTGCGGAAATCGGTATTGCAGGGCGGCGAGCGGATGGTGCGGGTGGACGATGAAGGCAAACCGGCGTTGACGTTCTTCAGGCAGATCGAACGCTACGACAACGCGAGTCTGGTCGAAGCCACGCTCGCCACCGGCCGCACGCACCAGATCCGCGTGCACGCCGCGTACGCGGGTTATCCGCTGGCGGGCGATCCGAAGTACGGCGAGCGCGAGGCCAACCGGCACTTCGCCAAACTCGGCCTCAGGCGCATGTTCCTGCATGCGGCGCGCTTCGAATTCGAACTGGGTGAGCGCGCCTACAGTTTCTCCGCGCCGCTGCCGGACGACCTGCGAGGGGTGCTCGACCGGCTGTGAGGTGCATCCACGGGGGCGGACGTGGCGTCCGGGGCTTCGTGCGTGCCGGCTTCAGCGGAGATTCGTTTTTGCCGTTGCTAAACTGGCGGCTTTCGTGAAAGGCGTCCCCGCATGAAACTGACCATCTTCGGCACCGGCTACGTCGGCCTCGTCACCGGCACCTGCCTTGCCGAGATGGGCAACCACGTGTTGTGCATGGATGTGGACGCGGACAAGATCGCGAAACTCGAACGCGGCGAGATCCCGATTTTCGAGCCCGGACTGGAGCCGCTGGTGCAGCGCAATCATGCATCGGGTCGCCTTGCGTTCACCACCGACGCGGCGAAGGCGGTCGCGCATGGCGACGTGATCTTCATCGCGGTCGGCACGCCGCCGGACGAGGACGGCAGCGCGGACCTCAAGTACGTGCTCGCGGTGGCCCGCAGCATCGGCGAACATCTCGAGCGCTACGCCGTGGTCGTGGACAAATCCACGGTACCGGTCGGCACGGCGGACCGGGTGCGCGCCGAGATCGCCGCGGCGATGAAAAAACGTGGCGCGGATGTCGCGTTCGACGTCGTCTCCAACCCCGAGTTCCTGAAGGAAGGCGACGCGGTGAACGATTGCATGAAACCCGATCGCATCATCGTCGGAGCCTCCTCGCCGCGCGCGGTCAACGTGGTGAAGGCGCTGTACGCGCCGTTCAACCGCAACCACGACCGCATCGTGGTGATGGACGAGCGATCGGCCGAACTGACCAAGTACGCGGCCAACGCGATGCTGGCGACCAAGATCAGCTTCATGAACGAGATCGCCAACATTGCCGAGCGCGTGGGCGCCGACGTCGAGATGGTTCGCCACGGAATCGGTTCCGATCCGCGCATCGGCTATCACTTCATCTATCCCGGCACGGGCTACGGTGGTTCGTGCTTCCCGAAAGACGTGCAGGCGCTGGAACGTACCGCGCACCAGCACCAGTACGACGCGCGCCTGCTGGGCGCGGTGGAAGCGGTGAACCGCGACCAGAAACGCAAGCTGTTCGACCTGATCGAACGGCATTTCAACGGCAAGCTCGCCGGCCTCACGGTCGCGGTGTGGGGGCTTGCCTTCAAGCCCAACACCGACGACATGCGCGAGGCACCCAGCCGGGTGTTGATGGAGGCCTTGTGGCAGGCCGGCGCCAGGGTGCGGGCGTTCGACCCGCAGGCTCGCAGCGAGGCCGCGCGCATCTACGGGCAGCGCGACGACCTGGTGTTGTGCGATGACCCGTGGGCGGCGCTGGACGGCGCCGATGCGCTGGCGGTGGTGACCGAGTGGAAGGTGTTCCGCAGCCCGGACTTCGCGCGCATCAAGGCGATGCTGAAGACGCCGGCGGTTTTCGACGGCCGCAACCTGTACGATCCCGCCGTGGCCGAAGCGGCCGGGTTGGCCTATTACGGGATCGGGCGCGGGCGCAGTATTTCTGCAGCGGGGGCATGAGCAGCGATGAATACGCCGAACGACGAGCGCATGAACGAACTCGAGTTGAAGCTGACCTTCCTCGACGACGCGGTGGCTTCGTTGAACGACAGCGAGGCGCAGCAGTCGCAGCGTCTGCTGAAACTCGAAAACGCGTTGACGGAATTGCGCCGCGACCTCGCGGCGTTGCGCACCAGCTTGGCCGATGATGTGGCGAACGAGCCTCCACCGCCGCATTACTGACCGTGAGTGACTCCCTCCGCGACCAGTTGTTGAAGGCCGGCTTCAAGCCATCGCCGAAACCGCCCCAGAAGGCGAAGCCGCATCCGCGCCCGACTGCACACAAGCCCGAACCGGGCAAACCACGCGCGCCGGCCGAGCCCGATCTTGCGCAGGCGTTCGCGCTGCGCGCGAAGTCCGATCGTGCCGAACGCGAAGCCGCGGAACGCGAGGCGCGCGAAAAAGCCGCTGAAAAGAAGGAACGCAAGCGCAAGCTGCAGGTGCTGCTGGAAGGCAAGGCGCAGAACCAGGCCGATGCCGAGCAGGCGCGCAACTTCGAATTCGCAGGCAAGATCCGGCGCGTCTATGTCACGCCCGAACAATTGCAGCAGTTGAACCGCGGCGAACTCGGCGTGCTGATGCACGGCGGCCGCGCGCTGGTGGTCGCGCGCGACGTGGCGCTGGCCGCGCAGGCGATCGCGCCGGAAACCGTGGCCTTGCTGGTCGATCCGGACGCACCTGCCGAGGACGATGGCATCCCGGACGACCTCGTGTGGTGAGTGGGGTAGTGGTTGCACGCCGGACCGCACCTCCTGCATGCGGCCCGGCGATTCCAACAAGCGACCCGATCAATGCAACGGGACGCGTACCACGCTGCCGTCCTGCTGGGTCACGTACATCGTGTCGGTCCAGCGGTCGAGCGACATCGAAGTGGGCGAGACCAGGCAGTCGGCCACGGTCTCCGGCGTGCCTCCGAAATTCGGGAAGCGCAGCAGGGTGCCGGGGCCCGCGAAGAACGGTCCTGATCCGGCCATCTCCAGGACCAGCAGGTTGTCCCTGCCGCGGTACCGTTCAACCGCGGTGTCGATGCCCGTTGTCAATCCCGTGATGAGCGGACTGTGCGCGCCCGTGAAGGGGTCGAGGATTTCCACCGTGGATACGCCGGTCGCGAAGGGTGCGCCGCGGAACAGCGATACCAGGAGTTGGCGGCCGACGGTGTTGATTCCCGTGGGTACGGCCTGGATGACCGGGCCGCCCACCCGGCCGAACAGCGGATTGGGAATGTCGGGGTAGCTCGCAAACTCGGAGGCGGCGCCCGTGAAACGGTTGACCCGCCACGTCGAATTGCGCCCGCCGTCGTTGACATAGAAGGAGAGCCCGAATCCGGCGATCGCAAACGGGTTGGTCGCGTGGATGTTGCCCGGAACATCCGGCAGGGGACTGGGCGTGAAGTTCGGCAGGTCGGTCACCATGCGGATGAACATGAAATTGCCGCGGCTGTCGCGCAACTGGACCAGCTTGCCCTTGGCAAGCGCGTCCTGGTCGCGGCGCGTCATGGTGAATCCGGTCGTGCGGGCTTCGGCGCGGCCGGTGAAGAACAGTTCGAGGACCGAGCTGAATATCGGTGAGGACGGTCCCGCCGGATTCTCGAACGCAGTGCCGGGCCGCGGCCCCATGACGGCGACGTCTCCTTCGCCGATCGTCACGAAAAGGCTGCGGCCTTGCATCAGCAGCCCGCTCGGGCCCGAAGGGTCACCGACGTCCGAGGGACCGGACGGCATCCCGTCGATCAGCGTGCGCCGGTTGCCGTTGCGGTCGATGATGGAAATGCGCCCCGATTCCGCGCCGCCGTCGCCCGATTCCGCGACGAGCAGGTTGCCGCCGTCGGTCATGGTGCTGCCGACGGGCAGGCGTAAGCCACTCGCGGTGGCCACGCATTGGCCTTGCGCCTGCGCCATCATCGGCAGCACCGACGCGATCGCCAAGGCGAGCGACAGGCCGAGGATGCCCGCGCGCCGCGTGCGCCGGCGTGTGGGCATCGACGAAGGCGGGGCGGGAGGATTCGTTTCGGATGGCGCGCTAAGCTGCCGCCGTGCGAGGGCGGATGAATCTCGATGGGTGGACACGTTGGCGACTCCTGTTCGAATGGCAGCATGTCGGGCGATGCTGCAAGCGCCCACGAGTCGGACCGTCGCGGGCGCGACGGTGACCCGGGAGGCGGACGGACCCGGATGCGGTTCCACTGCCCCATGGTTGATTCGAGAATCCGCGCTTCGGATTACGCGCGCGGTGGTTTGAAGCGCCGGCGGCTGGCGGACCGGACGGCAGGCACCCTCGCCGCCATGCCATCGGGGATCCTGCGCCCATGCACTTCATTGTCCTGAGCGTCGTGTGCAGCGTGGTGGTGTCGGTGCTGCTGAAGCTCGCACCGCGCCACGGCGTCGACGTGCGCCAGGCCATCGCGGGCAACTACCTGGTGGCCGTGTTGCTCACCGTCGCGTGGCTCGACCCGCATCCGTCCTTGCTGGAACTGCCGGTGGCGCATCCGGCGTGGCGGGTGTTGGTGGCGCTCGGCGTGCTGTTGCCTTCGATGTTCGTGGTGCTCGCGTATTCGGTGCGGCGGGTCGGCGTGGTGGTGACCGATGCGGCACAGCGCCTGTCGTTGCTGTTGCCGTTGCTGGCTGCGTTCACTTTGTTCGACGAAGCGTTTTCCTGGCGCAAGGGCGCCGGCATGGCCATGGGGCTGGTCGCGATTGCCTGCATCGTGCTGCGCAAACGCGACTCCGGTACGCGAGCGGGATCGCCGGGCGGCTGGGCGTGGCCGCTGATCGTGTTCGCGGGCATGGGCGCGATCGACATCCTGTTCAAGCGCGTGGCGCAACTGACCGGCGTGCCGTTCGCGGACGTGTTGCTGGCGACGTTCGTGCTGGCGTTCGTGTTGGCGATGCTCGCGATCGTCGGGCTGTACGCAAGCGGGCGCGCACACTGGCATTGGCGCAACGCGGGTGGCGCGGTGCTGCTCGGCACTTTCAATTTCGGCAACATTCTTTTTTACGTGCAGGCGCATCGCCATCTCGCGCATGATCCGGCGCTGGTGTTCTCGGCGATGAACATCGGCGTGATCGTGCTGGCCACTCTGGTCGGCGTGTGGTGGCTGGGCGAGCGCATCGGGCGGCTCAACTGGGCCGGACTTGCGCTGGCCGTGGCCGCTGTACTGGTGTTGGCGACGGCCTGACGCGGGGAACGAACCCCGCGTCACTGTCCGGGCGCGGCATCCGCCGTGCCGGCGGATGCCGCGTCGATTCCGCGGGCTTACTGACGTGTTGAAGTCGCTGTGCCGCACTGCTCGAGAATCACGCTGCCGTCCGGCGCGTAGGTCGTCGTGTGCACGGGTCCGGAAACCGAGTTGCCGTCGGCGCTCATCTGCAGGGTGCGCTCCACATGGGTTGTGCCTTGGAACTCGCCGTTCACGAACCCGTAAAAGTGCAGGCTTACCGAGTAGCGATTCGTGCGTGGATTGTAAGACCACGTGCCGAGGTCTATGGTGCGCGAATAGCCGTCCGCGCCTTGCGGCGGGAACCGCGGCGCGGCGACGACCGTGCCGCCTTGGTTGAAGATGATCGTGTTGACCACGGGAAAGTCCGGACCCGGTGATCCGCAAACCCTGACCATGGCGTGACTCGCATACGCGCCGACGATCCGATTGGCGAACCAGCCGGAGGTGGTTTGCGGATCCGCGGCTCCCTGGGCTCCGGTTACGCCGGCAGCCGTCATCATCGCCAGAACGGTCATGGCCAATATTGTCTTCTTGATGTTCATGCTGATTTCCTCGTGTGTGTGGAAGGAACATCCGGACCGGGTCAGAAATCGAGTTTCGCGCCCAGTGACAGGGCTTGATCGCTGGCTTGCCTGTCGTAGCTCAACAGCCAGTTCCAGTGCGCGCCGCCCGTGGCCAGGCTCATCTGCAGCCAGCCGCTGTTGCGCCGAGGCGGCGTGCCAATCAGTTCGAACGTGACATCGGGGCTGCCGGTGAACGCGGCGCGCGCGTTGTCGCGGGAATACGCGAGCCGTCGGTAACCGGTCGCGAGATTCAAGGTCGTCCAGCGGCCGCCGTTGCCTTGCCATGTGGTTCCCAGCCGCAGTCCTGCAATACCGTTGAAGCGCTGGTACGTGACGGGCTGTGCGATCAGCTCGAATCCGGTGCTGCCTTGCTCGGTCAGGCCCGCGCCACGCAACATCGCGTAACTCGCGGCTGCGAACGGCGTCACCCGGATTTGGCCGGCGCGGAAATCCCTTCCCGTCTCGATGTAGGCGCGCATCAGGTCGAAACTTTGCCGTGCCCCTGCGGCCTGCCGCCGGATACCGAGATCGATCCGGCGGTTGAAGTCCAGCTGGTGGCGGCTGTAGCCGACGTCGCCGAACACGTACGCGTTGCCATTGCCGTTGCGCCGCACATACACATCCCATTGCGGTGACTGGTCGCGCGCAGCGCCGCCGGAACGATCGAAGCGCAGGCTGCCCTCGCTCCAGCCGAAGCTGGAACCCAGCAAGGTGCGATCGCCCAGCCATTGATCGAATCCCGCGCGTTCACCACTGAATGCGCCGGCGCCCGACGCCAACATCGCGGTTCGCGATGCCCACGATCCCGATGCCGATCCGGCATGCAGGTTGCCGACCCGTGCCATCAATTCCGGCGCTGGCAGCGCGGCCTGCTGCAGCAGCGAGCCCGCGGCGTCGGCGTAGCCGTGTCCGGACATGCTGTCGAAGGTTCGGATGGCCTGGCCGTAATCCTGAAGCCGCTGGATCACTCCCGCCGACGCAAGGAACTGGCGCTGTGTCGTGCTGAACGAAGCGCCAGGCCGATTTGCCCACGTGCCCGCGTTGCCGAGCGCCGCGTCGAAATGGGCCGCGGATTGCAGGGTGATCGCGTCTCCGGCCTTGGCGGCGGCCATTGCGGGCGCAACCGAAATCGCCGTGGCATCGAAATAGATGTCGTTTGCCTGATAGCGCAAGGAGCCCGTGAGGAACAGCGAATACGAGGCCCAATCGGCAAATTGACCCATTACTCCCTTGTTTGCATGGAGTACCAGGACGCTTGCGGGCGCGGAGGGCAACACGTAATTGAGTGCCCCGCTGCCGAGCAATACGAGCTTGCCATCTATCGTGGCGCTGCCGTTGATCTGGAGCGGCCAACCGAAGGTAGCCTGCAACTGCCCCGTGGCACTTTGCCGGTAATCACCGTTGATCACCGGGTGGCGCGTCTCGACGCATTGATCGATCCCGGTACCGCAAAGCTGCTGCAGGCTCAGCGTGCCGTCGTTGATGACATTGCCGTTCAGCGTGCTGCCCAGCCACAGTTGCGGCCATTCGGTTCCCCACTTGGCTGGGTCCGGGCTTGCGACATGAACATCCGAGGTCAGGCTGTCCCAGACCACCAACGTGGCGCCGTCCTCGATTGTGGTACCCCCACTGAAGCGGTAGTCGCCACGGAGGTGAAGAATGCCGCCCCCATTCACGATCAACGCGTGGTCGCTTTGGCGTCCGCCTGTCATCTCCGTGCCCTCTGTCCAGGTGAGTCCGCTGCTCGGAGTTACCGTGCAATCGCCGGTGACCGGAGCCGGACACGGCTCGGCCGGCGCGCCCGACGGTGGTGGGTTGGGAGGCGCGTCCGCGCGTAGCATGCCGTTGCTGCCGCCACCACCGCAGGCGGCCAGCAGGCCGGTTGAGATCGCAAGCGCCAGGGTCGACGACAACAACGTTCTGGTGTTCATGGAAGTGCTCCCGACGGATGGAGGGTGACACCCGCTGGCCGGTGCGGTTGCCGCAACCCTTGCCAGTAGGACGAATGGTCATCCTTCCGTTCCCGGAGAGTCCTGCTAAATTACTGAAGGGTTCTGAAAACTTCTGAAGCGCACGACGATGGATGGGGACCGGCGCCAATACGAGTTTTCCGGCTACAGGCTGGATGGCGTGTCGCGCGAATTGTTCGGGCGCGACCGCGCGCCGATCATGCTCAGTTCGAAAGCGCTGGACGTGTTGCTGTACCTGATCGAGCAACGCGGCAGGGTGGTGGACAAGAACGAACTGCTGGCCGCCGTCTGGGCCGGCAGGGTCGTCGAGGAAAACAACCTAACCCAGGCGATTTCGGCGCTGCGCAAGGCATTCGGCGTCGGCGCGGGCGAGCACCGCTACATCGTGACGGTGCCCGGGCGCGGCTATCGTTTTGTCGCCGAATTGGCGGCGGACCAGTTCGTGGAGCGCCGACGTTCAACCGATGCGAAGGAACCTGTTGCCGGCGCGGTTTCCAATGTCACGCCGATCCGGACGCATCCGCCGAAGGCACTTGCGGTGCTGCCGTTCCGGTCTTTGTCTTCGGGCCCGCGCGACGAACTGTTCGAGTTGGGCCTCGCCGAAACGCTGATCACGCGGCTGAGCCATTCCCGGGAATTGCGCGTGAGTGCGTTGGCTTCTTCGCATCATCTCGGAAAGGAGCTGCAGGACCCCATCATGGCGGGCCGGCAACTCGGCGCGGCTTGGGTCATCGACGGCTCGACGCAGCAAGCCGATGGCAACGTGCGGGTCAACGTGCGCCTGCTGTCGGTCGCCGATGGCGCCGCCGCCTACGCCGACACCTTCGATGTCGGTACCGACCACGTATTCGCCCTGCAGGACAGGATTTCAACGGCGGTGGTCGGGGCCCTTGCGTTGAAGCCGATCGTCGTGCCCGAACGCGCATGCAGCCCGTGCGACGGCGACGACCCCGCCGCCTATCGGGCCTACCTGCGCGGCTACTACCTGCTGCAGCGCCCGAGCGAGGCGAACCTGCACGAGGCGCTGTCGGCGTTTCGCCGCACCCTCGATCTCGATACCGCTTGCACCCGCGCTTACGCCAGCATGGCGCTGGCCTACCGCGGACTGGTGCATCTCGACCATGAACCGGACGAGATGTTCGGCCTGGCCAAGGCAGCCGTCGCGCAGGCCTTGAGGCTTGACCCCGATTCTGCCGAAGCGTTGACGGCGCAGGGGCGCATCCGCGAGTTGCACGATTGGGATTGGGTGGGCGCCGAGGCGTCGCTGAAACGCGCGATCGAACTGAATCCGAGCCTGATGGAAGCCCATCTTGCCTTGGGCCATTTGCTGGTCAGCCTGGGCCGCTTCGACGAAGGCATCGCCCAGGCGCGCGAGGCCCGTGCGCTGGATCCGTTGTCACCGTTGGTCAACGCTTTGCTCGCCGGTTTCCATACCGCAGCCAGGCAACCCGAGGCGGCCGTCAAGCAAGTGCAGCGGGCGTTGGACCTCAAGCCCGACTTCTGGATCGCGTTGCACGTTCGCGGTGGGATGGCACTGGACCGCGGCGACATCAGGGCCGCGCTTGCCGATTTCCATCGCGCCGTCGAAAGTTCCAACCGCACCAGCCAGATGCTGGCGCTGTACGCGATCGCTTGCGCAAGCGCGGGAGAGCGGGGGCAGGCGCGGGCGGTCCGGGATGAACTGGAGACGCGCCGCGCGACCCGCTATGTCCCCGCCACCAGCCTTGCCGCGGTGGCCGCTGCGTTGGGCGATACGAGCATGGCGCTTGATGAACTTGAGCGTGCCCATCGGGAACACGACATCCGCATGATCTTCCTGAAGATCGATGCAAGCTGGAACGCGCTGCGCGCACAGCCGCGGTTCCAGGCATTGGCGCAGCGCATGGGCCTGGTGGGCGAGCGCGGTTACAGCCGCCTTTGATGCCACTTTTCGGGAGAACGGAATGCAGCCATCGAACGTCCATGAAGATGCGATTCGCCGCTTGCTCGACGAACAAGTCGCCGCGTGGAATGCGGGCGACGCCGAGGGCTGGTGCAGGGATTTCACGGCAGACTCCGAGTTCGTGAACATCATCGGTGCATGCTTCGAGAACAGGGACGCCAACGTGAGACGGCATGAGGAGCTGTTCGCGACGATTTTCAAGGGAAGTCGGCTCGCCGTGCGCGAGATGAAGATTCGCGTGCTCGGGGATTTCACGGCGTCCGCCAACCTTGTCCTCGATTTGACCGGGTTCAGCAAACTCCCGCCCGGCATCCGCCCGAGTATCGGGAGTGACGTGCTTCGCACGCGGATGCATTACGTGCTGATCCTTGACGGTACGCGCTGGTGGATCGTGTTTTCGCAGAACAACGCCGTGATGCCGCCGCTGTCGCCGGAATGATTGCGATCGCGATCCGCCCCTGATGATCAGGCTTGCGCAGCCAGCGCCGGATTGAACCAGCCCTGCTTGGGCGCGAAGCGCGGACCGTGCGTCTTCGCGAGTGCTTCCAGTCTTTCGCGCAGCACGCCCGCGCCGGTGGCGCGGATGTACTGGATCGGACCGCCGCGGAAGGGCGCGAAGCCGGTGCCGAAGATCACGCCGGCATCGAGCAGGTCGGCGTCCTCGACCACGCCGTCGTGCAGGCAGGCCACGGCTTCGTTGAGCATCGGCAGGATCAGGCGATCTTCGAGGTCGTCCGGCGCGCGATAGCCCGAATCCACTTTCGGCTTCTCGGGCTTGCCGTCCTTCCACACGTAGAAACCATGGCCGTCTTTCTTGCCGCGTTTGCCGCCCTCGACCTTGTCCGCGATGCCCGCGGGAAGCTCCAGGTTGAGGAAGGGACCCAGTTCCTTGCCCACCGACAACGCGACGTCCAGCCCCACGGTGTCGATGAGTTCGATTGGCCCCATCGGCATCCCGAAACGCTTGCCCGCGCGGTCGATCACCGGATCGGGAATGCCTTCGGTGTGGCAGCGCACCGCCTCCAGCAGATACGGCACCAGGATCCGATTCACCAGGAATCCCGGCGTGCCCTTGACCGGCAGCGGCAGCTTGCCGATGGCCTTCACCCACGCCAGCGCGCGCTTCGCGATGACTTCCTCGAGTTGATCGTGGCAGACCACTTCCACCAGCGGCATCTGCGCAACCGGGTTGAAGAAGTGCAGGCCGAGGAAACGCCACGGTTCCGCGAAGGCCCCGCGCAATTCGTCCAGCGGAATCGACGACGTGTTGGTGGCGATCAGCGCGTCGCGCGCGATCTTCGGTTCGATCGCACGGTACACCGCTTCCTTGGCTTCGGGGTTTTCGTAGATGGCTTCGATCGCCAGCTGCGAGGTTGCAATGCCGGCGCCCTCGACGTCCGGCGTCAGGCGTGCCTCCGCCGGTTCGATGCGTTCGCGCGTCTTCAGGTTCTTCTCGAACAGCTTGCGCGCGCGTGCAAGCGCCGGTTCCACGAACTTCATTTCGCGGTCCTGCAACGTCACCTCGAAGCCGCGCAGCGCGCTCCACGCGGCGATGTCGCCACCCATCACGCCCGCGCCGACCACGTGCACATGGCGGATGTCGTGCGGAGTGTCGCCGGCCAGCCCGCGCATGCGTTCGCGCAGGAAAAAAATGCGAATCAAATTGTGCGCGGTGGGCGTCGCGGCGAGTTTCGCGACCGAACGTGCTTCCAGCCTGAGCCGCTGCGCGATGTCGCCACCGCCGCGGCGCCACACGTCGATCAGCGCGAACGGCGCGGGGTAGTGTTGCGGCGACGCCTTGGCGGCCGCCTGCTTGCGCACGATCGGCGCGAGGATTTGTCGCGCGGGCCAGCAGTTGGTCCACCACGCCACCGCACGCTGCGCGAACGGGCGCGTGACCGGGTGCAGTGCCAGTTTCTTCGCTTCGTCCAGCAACGCACCGGGCTCGGCCAGTCGATCGACCACGCCTTCCGCGAGTGCGCGTTCGGCCGACGCCGCACGCCCGGTCAGCATCATCGCCAGGGCCTTCGGCGCACCCATCAGGCGCGGCAGTCTTGCCATACCGCCCCAGCCCGGATGGATGCCGAGTTGTACTTCGGGCAGTGCGATGCGGGTTTCCGGCGCACGCGCGGCGATGCGCATCCTGCACGCCAGCGCAAGTTCGGTGCCGCCACCCATGCAGGCACCGTGGATCGCGGCGACAGTCGGCATCGGCAGGTGTGCGAGGCGTTCGAACACGCGCTGGCCGTGCTCGATTTCCTCGCGCACCGTGCCCGCGCGTTCGTAGCCCTCGAATTCCTTCAGGTCGGCGCCGACCGCGAAACCGGAGGGTTTGCCGGATCGGATCACCACCGCCGCCGGTCGTTCGATGGCGATGCGTTCCAGCATCGCGTCGAGTTCGTCCAGCAGCGCGCGTGAAAGTGCGTTCACGCGGCTGCCGGCGCGGTCCATCGTCAGCACCAGCACCCCGTCGGGTCCCGGCGAAGCTTGCCAATGGCTGAATCGCAAACCGTCGAACACTTCTCGTTCCCGTTGCCGGATCGTGAGCATCATCGGGCGGGCAGGGATTCGGGTCAATCGTGGAGGGTGACCGGGTCGGCCGCGCGCCAGGGGACCTCGAGTTCCAACGCCGTGGCGCTCTTCGAGGATTGCCGCCAGGGAATCGACATGGACACAATGGACTTCAGGACGATGGTTGCGGGCCTGCCGCCGGATGGCTCGCTTCTCGCGGAGAGCCCATGGTCGCGTTGACGCGTGGCGGCGAGCGACCGGTGCTGGTGGTGGCGGCCGCGCGCGAGGACCGCCGAGTGCTGTTCGATGCGCTGGACGGAATGGAAGCCGGCGAAATCCTGAGCGCGCGAAGCCTGGGCCAGGCGCGTGCGTTGCTCGACAAATCGCCGCGGCCGGCGCTGGCGATTCTCGATTTCGAGCACGCGCCCGGCGCGTCGCGGGCGTTGTGCACGCAGCTCGGCGACGTGCCGGTGATCGGCCTGTTCGGCACGCGCTTCGGCGCGCGGCACGACGATACGCGTTTGGCCGGGTGCCTGAACATCAAGGCCTGGTTGCGGGTGCCGATCGATGCCGCCGGCGCGGCGACGCGGATTCGCGATGTGCTGGATCCGGGCGGCGGGTCCGCCGCGGCGCCCGCGGTTCGCGAAGTCGCGCAATCCGTCGCATCGACATCGCTACCGTCCGGCGACATCGAAACCGTGTTGCGCAACCTCGCGGGCCTGTTCCAGCCCGGCCGCGACGTGGCGGGCATGCCGGGCCTGGTGCAACGCGCGATGCATGTGCTCGGCATGGACATGATGGTCGTCGCCGAACGCAGTGCAGCCACGGGCGCACTGGAGACGCTGGGCCGCGTGGACAGCCTGTCCATGTCGGGCGAACGCGACCTGCTCGCGGAAGCCTTCGTGCAGCGGGCTCTGGGCGGCGAGGCGGTGGTCGGCGCTGGCGCACCGATGCCGCCGGAAGTGGCGGCGTACGCGCGCGCCACCGGCAGCGTGCGCTGCGCGGCTTTGCCATTGTTCGATGCGCATGGCGATGTGCTGGGCGTGATGGCGTGCGCCTCGCGGCACGCGGGCGCGCCGGCCACGACGCTCTTGCAGTCCATGCTGGAAATCGTCGCGGCGCGCTTCGCGGCACTTCTGGAATTGCGCGCCGAGCGTGGACGCGACCGCGATCGCGCCCTGCTGGACGGATTGACGGGCCTGCCCAACCGGCTGCTGTTCCACGACCGCCTCGAATCCGCCTTGCACGATGCGCGCCGCACCGGCGAGGTGTTCGCGGTGTTGTTCGTGGACCTGGATCGCTTCAAGGGCATCAACGATTCGCTCGGCCACGCCGTGGGCGACCAGGTGCTGGTGGCGGTGGCGGAACGGCTGCGCAACCTGGTGCGCGCGTCGGACACCATCGCACGCTACGCCGGCGACGAGTTCACGCTGATCCTTCGCCACGTCAACGGTCGCGCCGATGTCGCGCGGGTCGCGTCGAAACTGCTGGCCGGCATGCAGGCGCCGTTGACGCTCGACAACGGATCCGAACTGCACGTGACCACGTCGATAGGCGTCAGCGTCTATCCGGACGACGCGACGGATACCGACGGACTGGTCAGGCACGCCGACATGGCGATGTACAGCGCCAAGGGCGAAGGCCGCAACAACGTCAAGGCATTCGGCAACGTGCCGATGGATACCCACCGGCAACACCTGGAGATGGAAGCGCAGTTGCGCGAGGCCGAGCGCAACGGCGAGTTGAGCGTCCACTACCAGCCGCAGATCGAACTTGCATCCGGCGACGTCGTCGCCGTGGAAGCGCTGGTGCGTTGGCACCATCCGGCGCTGGGGATGCTGAGTCCCGCCTTCTTCGTGCCGCTGGCCGAGGAAACCGGGTTGATCATCTCGATCGGCGAGTGGGTGCTGCGGCAGGCTTGCGTCGACATCGCGGGATGGCGGCGTCGGACGGGCCGGGCATTGCGGCTGGCGGTCAACCTGTCCGCGCTGCAGTGGATGCAACCGAACCTGGTCGCGATGATCCAGGCGGCGTGCCGCGATGCCGGACTGGAACCGGACGTGCTCGACCTCGAAACGCCGGAAGGCGTGCTGGTCAATCCGCAGGCGGAACTGGTCGCGATCGCGCGTGCGTTGCGCAGGATCGGTTGCCGCATCGTGGTCGACGACGCGGGGGGCGCGCCGGCGGTGCCGGGCCGCGCGCCGCGCCTGCCCGTCGATGCCGTCAAGATCGACCACAGTTTCATCCGCAACATCGGCAGCGACCCGGACGACGAATCGGTGGTGACGGCGGTCCTCGACAATGCGCATCGCCGGCGCGTGCGCACGATCGCGGAGGGCGTGGAAACCCGGCGCCAGCTGGACTTCCTGCGCGAGCACGGCTGCGATGCAGCCCAGGGCTATCTGTTCTGCCGCCCGCTGCCGGCGGCGGCCTTGGCCAACCGGCTGGTGGTGCCGCCCGGTGCACCCGCGACCGATCCATCGCTGCAGCCCCAATCCGGGCGCCCGCCTGGCAAACCCCGTTGACGGTGCGCATTTGAAGGGCACGCTCGTTGCGCGTTACGCTTGATTCGACGGTCCGGCGGCCCAACCATGGTCAAGACGAGTGCGATTCAAGGGACGTGGAATGGCGAAGCCGGGTGAACTTTCGCGCGCGGAGCGCGGTCAGACGGGGGTGCATATCGCCCCCGGCGCAGTCAGGAGTGCCGCCCCGATGGGCGATGTGGAAACCGATCGTGCCCTCGTGGAGCGCGTGCGCAAGGGCGACAACCGGGCGTTCGACCTGCTGGTGCGCAAGTACCGGCACAAGATCGTCGGGCTGGTGTCGCGTTACGTGCACGACTGGAGCGAGTGCGAGGACGTGGCGCAGGAAGCCTTCATCCGCGCCTATCGCGCGATCGGCGCGTTCCGTGGAGACAGCGCGTTTTACACCTGGATGTACAAGATCGCCGTGAACACCGCGAAGAACCACCTGGTCGCGCAGGGCCGCCGGCCGCCGGCCGAGGACATCGATGCGGACACCGCCGTCCAGTTCGACGCTGGCGCCCGCCTGCGCGACGAAGCCACCCCCGAACACGAACTGGCCCGCCGCGAGATTGAACAAACCGTGTTCGCCACGGTCGAAAAGCTGCCGGAAGAATTGCGCGACGCGATCACCCTGCGCGAGGTCGAGGGATTGTCCTACGAGGAAATCGCCGAACGCATGGGCTGCCCGATCGGCACGGTGCGTTCGCGCATTTTCCGGGCCCGCGAGGCGATCGACGAGAAACTGCGCCCGCTGTTGTCCGACGATGCCGCCTGATTGCATGGGCACGATCCCGATTCGAGTTGCATGAGGAAGCCGCCAATGGAACCGACCAGCCGCGAAGATCTGTCCGCCCTGATGGATGGCGAATTGGCCGCCGAGCCCACCCGTTTCCTGCTGCGGCGCCTCGACCACGATCCGGAGTTGTCCGCGACCTGGTCGCGCTGGCACCTGATCCGCGCCTGCCTGTCCGCCGATTCCGCGCGGATGTCCGCGCCGGGGGACGACGACGATTTCGCGGCCCGCATCGCCGCGGCGATCGATGCCGAACAGGCACCGCCGGCGCGCCGGCATTGGGCCCGGTACGTGGGTGGCGGTGCGATCGCCGCGAGCGTGGCGGTCGCCGCGCTGATGCTGAATGCACCCTCCCGGACCGACACGGCGCCCGCGTCGATCGCGCAGCAGCGCGTGTCGGCGCCGAATTCCGCGGTTGCGACTTCGCTCGCCGAATCGACTCCGGCCGCCAACGCGGCCACGCCGCCGTGGCTGTTGGCGCGCCAGCCGACCGTGCTGGGTGCGCAGCCCGCTTCCGCGAGCGTCGTGTATGGCACCGGCCTGATGCAACCTGATTACTTGCGGCGCGCGACCTATGCACGCGACGAGACGTTGCCGTTTGCCGCATCCTCCCAGGCGGGTCAACCCGGATTGCCGTTCCAGATCGTGCTGCTGCCGGAACCGGCGCCTTCCAGCGCCGCCACCAGCCACTGAACGTCATTGCCGTGGCGGATGCGCGGGCGTTCGTCGCTGCCGAACACGGGTGCCTGCGCTGCCGGACGCCGATCGCGTCCGCACGGCGCCGCGCGCGGCCAGCCATGATGTGTGACGCGGGCGAGCGTCGGCCCATTCCGAGTTTGCAAAACAGTCAAGGAGACCACTCATGTTGAAACGGGCGAGGCAGTTCGCTGCCGTATTCGTTCTGTTGTGCTTTTCGGGTGCCGGTGCGGCGCTGGCCGCGGCGCCGGGCGTGGCGCTGCCGGACTTCACCAGCATCGTGCAGAAGTACGGGCCGGCGGTGGTGAACGTGGTGGCGCACTACAACCACGCCAGCGAGATGGGCGGCGACGATCCCGACCAGCAGCAAACGCAGGGACCGCCGATCCCGGACATTTTCCGCTTCTTCGGGATGCCGGGGCCGCGGATGCAGCCGCCCGACCGTGGCGGCGAATCGCTGGGCTCGGGCTTCATCATTTCCTCCGACGGCTACATCCTCACCAACCGCCACGTGATCGCCAACGCCGATTCGGTGAAGGTGCGCCTGACCAATCATCGCATCTACCCCGCCAAGGTTGTCGGCGAGGACAAGGTCTACGACATCGCGCTGCTGAAGATCGATGCCACGAACCTGCCGACCGTGGCGATCGGCAATTCCGACGACCTGAAGCCCGGCCAATGGGTGGTCGCGATCGGGTCGCCGTTTGCGCTCGACCATTCGGTCAGCGCCGGCATCGTCAGCTACGTCGGCCGCAGTCTCGGCAGCGACCAGGCGGCCGTGCCCTTCATCCAGACCGACGTGCCGATCAACCGCGGCAATTCGGGCGGTCCGCTGTTCAACCTCGCGGGACAGGTGGTCGGCATCAATTCGCAGATCTTCTCGACCGACGGCGGCGCGATGGGCCTGTCGTTCTCGATCCCGATCGACCTCGCGATGAGCGCCGCGAACCAGCTCAAGACCAAGGGCTACGTCAGCCGCGGGATGATCGGCGTGACGATCCAGCCGGTCACCGAAGGCATCGCCAAATCCAAGGGCTTGAAGGAGGCGCAAGGCGCGTTGATCGCGCAGCTCCAGCCGGACGGGCCCGCCGCCAAGGCCGGCCTGCAAGTGGGCGACGTGATCACGGCGATCAATGGACACGAAGTCTACGAGTCCGCGCAGATACCGCCGATCGTCGCGATGACCGCGCCGGGCACCGACATCAACGTCGGCATCCTGCGTGACGGCAAGTCCAGGACCATCAAGGTGAAAGTGGCCGAGATGCCGCGCAACGGGCTTTCGCAGGAGTTGCTTGCCAACGTCCCGGCGGCCGGCAGCGGCAGCAAACTGCTGGGCCTCGCCGTGCAGGACATCACCCCGAGCATGCGCCAGCAGCTCGGCTACAGCGGCAAGGGCGGGGTGGTGATCACCAACGTCCAGGGACCGGCCGCGCAAGCCAACCTGTCGCCCGGAGACGTGATCCTGCGGGTGGGCAACAAGCCTGTGAACAGCGTTGCCGAGTTCAGTCGCGAGACCGCGAACGTCAAACCCGGCAGCACCGTGCTGTTGCTGGTTTCGCACCAGGGCCAGAACCTGTTCATCGCAGTCAGCGTGCCGGAGAAGTAAACGTCACGCGTACACCCGTTGCTTGTTTTGCCAGGGCCCGCCGCAAGGCGGGCCCTTTGTTACTGCCGGCGCGAGTCATTGAACATCGGCAGCCAGGCGGCCGCTGATGTCGTGCCGGGTATGATGCCTGGATGCAATCGGCAAGACAGTGCAGCACCACATGAAACTGTATTCGATCGAAGGCAACACCCAGAGACTCGATGGGGGAGCCGGAGCTTTCGCGAGTTGCCTTGAATGGCAACTCGCGCCGGCGAGCGCCGAAGGCAGGAGCCGTAGGCCGGGTTGCTTGGTGAGGCATGGATGTCGAGCCTAGCAACCGTCGCCGCCAATTAGACTCCCGGAGAGAAACAAATGCGATTGTGGTCGATCGAAGGCAATACCCAGAAACTCGACGGCGGCGCGATGTTCGGGAATGCCCCGAAGGCCATGTGGCAGAAGTGGATCGCGCCGGACGAACAGAACCGCATCCCGCTGGCTTGCCGGTGCCTGCTCGCCACCGACCTGGATGGCCGCAACGTGTTGTTCGAAACCGGCATCGGCGCGTTCTTCGAACCGAAACTGCGCGAGCGCTACGGGGTGGTGGAAGAACGCCATGTGCTGCTGGAGTCGCTGGCGAAAGCCGGGTTGCAACACGGGGACATCGACGTAGTGGTGTTGTCGCACCTGCATTTCGATCATGTCGGCGGATTGCTGGCGCAATGGGAAGAGGGTGCGCCGCCGCGGTTGCTGTTTCCGAACGCGCGCTACCTCGTGAGCGCCGGCCACTGGATGCGTGCGACCCACCCGCATCCTCGCGATCGCGCATCGTTCATCCCCGAGGTGCCGGCGTTGCTCGAACACAGCGGGCGCCTCGAAAAAGTCGACGGCGAATATTCGCGCGCGTTGGGCAAGGCGGTGCGCTTCCATTATTCGCAGGGCCATACGCCGGGATTGATGCTGTCGGAGATCGTCGGTCCGCACGGCAGGGACGGCGTGGTGTATTGCGCGGACCTGATCCCGGGCACGCCCTGGGTGCACCTGCCGGTGACGATGGGTTACGACCGTGCGCCGGAAATGCTGATCGACGAGAAGCGCGAGTTCCTCGACGACAAGTTGCGGCGTGGCGTACGGTTGTTCTTCACCCACGATCATCGGATCGCGTTGGCGGCGCCACGAAGGGACGAACGCGGGCGCTACGCCAGCACCGACGGGCAGGCGCATTTCGCCGGTACTTCGTTGTAAGCTCGCGGCGTGAATCGCCTGACCGGACTCCTCGACAATGCTTCCCGCAACGCCGCCCTGCTGGGCGCGGTGCTGATGCTGCTCGGCCTGCTGCTGCTCGGCTTCACCGAGCACGCCGATCGTTTGCGCGTGCTGGGCGAGGATGCGCTGGGTGGCTTCGTCCTGACCGGCAGTGCCGCGATGCCGGGGCCCGCCGCCAACGGCAAACTGGTGCTGGCGGCCGGTGCGCCCGAAGTGAAGACGCCGGCGCGCGACGTGCAATTCGGCGTTGCGGTCGATGCGCCCGCGCTGGTGCGCAAGGTCGAGATGTTCCAGTGGAATGAAATCCGCTACGGCGGACAGCGCAGCTACGAACAGAACTGGTTCGACCACCCGATCGATTCCACCGCGTTCAACAATCCGGCCGGCCACGCCAATCCCGGCGCCTTCCCGATCAACGCCGCGCGGTTCGATTCTCCCGATGTCGCGGTCGCCGGTTTCAAGCTTGCGCCGGCGCTCACGGACATGATCGAAGGTATCGAGCCTTTCGAACCGGACCTCTCGAAGTTGCCGCCCAACATGGCGGTGACGTTCCAGCCCCACGACGGCACGCTGTTGACCAGCGCGAATTCCGCGCGTCCGCAGATCGGCGACCTGCGCATCAGCTGGATGCGCATCGCGCCGGAAGACCTGACCGTGTTCGCGCGCGACCAGGACGGCACCCTGGTCCCGGCGCAGAATCCGGGCGGCGATGCCATCGCACAGGTGCTGATCGGCCGACATTCCCTGACCGACGTGCTCACCGACGCGCCGCAGCCGCCGCGCTACAAATGGGCGCGGCGCGCGTTGGCCGTGCTGCTGGCGTGGGCCGGGGCGGCGTGGCTGCTGCCGCGCGTGCGTCGGCGCGATCGGGTGCTGTCGCTGGCGATTGCCGTAGTGCCGCTGGCGATCCTCGCGGCCGCGTACTGGTTCGATGCGCGGGTGTTCGCGGCAGCGATCCTGGTTGCGGTAGCGGTGGCGGGGATCGGGGTGGCGGTGTGGCGCTGGCGCGTTGGCCCCGGCTGAGACAAGCCCGGCCCGGCCCGCCCCGATCCGGACACGATTTCGTCCCATCCGATTCATGTTCCGCGTGCACGCTGCGCGTCTTCCTTGCTGCGGAGAGTGCCGGTGACGATACGCCGATGGCCCATCATCCTCGCCGGTTGCTTGCTGGCCTTGCCCGGAGCCCGCGCCGCGGAGCCTTCGCCGGCACCGTCCTTCAGCAAGGCCCGCGTGGAGTGGAACGCGCCACAGGAGCCTTTCCGCATTTACGGCAACACGTGGTACGTGGGGCCGCATGGCCTCTCGGCGATTCTCGTCGACACGGGGAAGGGGCTGGCGCTGTTCGACGGCGACCTGCCCGAATCGGCGGCACAGATCGAGGCGCATGTCCGTAAGCTCGGCTTGCGGGTACGCGACATCAAATGGATCCTCAATTCGCACGCACATGCCGACCACGCGGGTGGCATCGCGGCATTGCAACGCGCCAGCGGCGCACAGGTACTGGCAAGTACCGAAGGCGCGCACGAGATGAAATCGGGTGGCGCCGATCCCGCCGATCCGCAATACGGATTCGGATTGACCTACACACCGGTGCAGCAGGTGCGCGTGGTGCGCGACGGTGAAGTCCTGCAACTCGGGAACGTGGCCGTGACCGCGCACTACACTCCCGGCCACACGCCGGGCAGCACATCGTGGACATGGACATCCTGCGAAGGCGCGCGTTGCCTGCACATGGTCTACGCCGACAGCCTCACCGCGCTGGCCGCGCCGGGCTACCGCTTCGGCGATCATCCGCGATACGTCGCCGCGTTCCGCCGATCCATCGCCAGGATCGCTGCGCTGCCGTGCGACATCCTGATGACCCCGCATCCCGGTGCCAGCGATTTCTGGGAGAGGGTCGCGCGGCGCACATCGCCCGACGATGCCGCGGCGCTGATTGATGCCGGTGCGTGCAGGGCTTATGCAGCGGCCGCCGCCCGCGCCCTGGACGCGCAGTTGGCCAGGGAACGTGACGCGGCGAAATGATTCACGCGTCGTGGCCGTGTTCGAGAAGCCACAGGCCCGCGAACAGTTTCGGATCGATGGAATAGCCTTTTTCGACCATCGCGCGCAACCACGCGCCGGCGTCGCCGCGCGGCACTTCGTGCACCACGATGTTTTCCGTCTCGTCGCCGCCACCTTCGCCAACCTTGCGCAAGTCCAGTGCGCGCACGAAGTACATCATTTCGGTGCTCATGCCGGCCGATGACGGGCCCATGTGCAGCGGCACCACGCGCGCGCAACTCCAGCCGGTTTCCTCTTCCAGTTCGCGCCGCGCGGCGCCGGCCACGCTGTCGTCGTCGGCGTGGCCGGGATCGCCGATCAGGCCGGCCGGCATCTCGATGGTGAATTTCAGGATCGGCACGCGGTATTGCTCGACGAACAGCAGGCGGTCGTCCGGCGTGACCGCGACGATGATCACCGCGCCCTGGGGGTTGTTGCGTTCGACGAATTCCCAGCGCCCGCGCTGTTTCAGGGTGAGCCATTGGCCTGCGTGCAGGATTTCGACGGGCGCCCCGGCGTCGGCGGGGACATGCGGATCGCGATTCATGTCGTGGGCTGCCGTTGCAGGACCTGGTGCGCGCGGGTGCGCGTAAGCGGGCCGATCTTCAGTCGCTCGAACAGTGCATCCAGGACCGCGGGATCCGGCGTGCTGCGCAACAGCCCGTCCGGATGGGCGGGTACCGGCGCATCCAGCGCGATGCGGGCCAATCGCTGCGACAGGCGCGCCTGCCCGGCGTGCGCGCGCAACTTCGTGGCCAGCGATGCCGCACCGCGCAGGCGCAGGAACGGCACTTCGTCGATGCGCGCGAGCAGGCTCTCGAGATCGCCGAAGTGCGCGAGCAACGCCGCCGCGCCCTTGGCGCCGATGCCGGGCACGCCGGGAATGTTGTCGGTGGCATCGCCGGTCAGCGCCAGGTAATCCACGACCTGGCGCGCTTCGACCCCGAGCCGCGCCGGCACGCCCGCTGCGCCCCAGCGCTGGCCGCGCGCGTAGTCCCATTGTTCGGCGCCATCCGTCAGCAGTTGCCCGAAATCCTTGTCGGCGGAAACGATCACGGGCAGGACGTCGTGTCCTCGCGCGGCGTGCAGCACGCTGCCGATCAGGTCGTCGGCTTCGTAGGTGGCGTCGGCCAGCACGGTGAACCCGAACGCGGTGGCGAGTTCGCGGCAGTATTCGAATTGCAGCTTCAATTCCGGCGGCGCGGGTTCGCGGTTGGCCTTGTAGGCGGGGTAGATCGCGTTGCGGAAGGAACTGGTCAGCGCGATGTCGAACGCCGCGACCGCGTGGGTGGCGCGCGTGCGTTCGGTGAAATCGAGCAGGAAGCGCGCGAAGCCGTGCACCGCATTGACCGGATGGCCGTCGACGTCGAAGAACGCGTCCGGCATCGAATGCCAGGCGCGGAACACGTACATGCTGGCGTCGATCAGATACAACGTCGTGACCGGCGCCGGCACGGGAGCTGCGGGGGTCATCCCTGCCACGCGCCCAGCACGCTGTCGACGTCCGGGCGGTTGCGCTCCGGCGGTTCGACCCCGCGGCTGCCGATGTGGATGTAGGCGATCGCGCGTTCGTTGTCGGCGAGTCCGAGCAGTTTCGCGGCCTCGGGGGCGTAGCAGGACCAGCCGGTGAGCCATTGCGCCGCAAAGCCCGCGGCCTGCGCGGCCAACAACAGGTTGAAGCCGAGGCAGCCCGCCGAGAGCAGTTGCTCCTGCGCCGGGATCTTGGGGTGGTGCTCGTCGATGCGCGCGATCACCGCCAACACCACGGGCGAGTGCGCGAAGCGCTCGCGGTCCTTGGCAAGCTTGGCCGCGGGAACGCCCGGATCGACGCGCGCATGCAGTTCCGCCAGCGCCTCTCCGTAGCGCGTGCCGGCATGACCCGTGAATGCGATCAGCCGCCATGGCGTGAGCTTGCCGTGGTCCGGCACACGGATCGCGGTGGTGATAATCCCGCGCAGTTCATCCGGCGTCGGGCCCGGCGGTTGCAGTTGCGCGGCGGGGACCGATCGGCGGTTGCGGAGAAAGTCCAGAGCCTGCGGATGGAGGGTCTGTTCGTCGTGCATCCATCCAGTTTAACAGCCGTGCTTGGCTGCTTTTGCGTTACGATGCCGCGTCGACCCGAGGAGAACCACCATGCCGATCACCGTCGCAGCCTTGCGCGAAACCGCCGACGGGGAGCGCCGCGTCGCGGTGACGCCGGAAACGGCGAAGAAATACGCGTCGCGCGGCATGCGGGTGTTGCTGGAGCGCGGCGCGGGCGGGCGCGCGGGCTTTCCCGATGCGACGTATGCCGGCATCGATTTCGCCGATGCGGATGCGGTCGCTGCGCAGGCCGACATATTGATGTGCGTGCAGCCGCCCGCGGATGATCGCATCGCCGCGATGAAGGAAGGCGCGGCGCTGATCGGATCGCTGCATCCGCACAACGCCGCCGGGCGCCTTGCGCGATACGCGCAGCGCAAGCTTGCCGCGTTCTCGCTGGAGCTGTTGCCGCGCACCACCCGCGCACAGGCGATGGACGTGTTGTCTTCGCAGGCCGCGGTCGCGGGGTACCGCGCGATGCTGATCGCGGCCGAGGCCGCGCCCAAGTTCTTCCCGATGCTGACCACCGCCGCGGGCACGCTGCGTCCGTCGAAGGTATTGGTGATCGGCGCCGGCGTGGCAGGTTTGCAGGCGATCGCCACCGCGCGGCGGCTGGGCGCGATGGTGGAAGGTTTCGACGTGCGCCCGGAAACCCGCGAGCAGATCGAATCGCTGGGTGCGAAGTTCCTCGACCTCGGTGTCAACGCCGCGGGGCAGGGCGGCTACGCGCGGGAACTCACCGCCGAGGAGCGCGCCGCGCAGCAGGCGAAGCTGGCCGAGCACGTGAAAACCGTGGACGTGATCGTCACCACCGCTGCGGTGCCGGGACGGCCGTCACCCAGGATCGTCCCGCTGGCGATGGTTGACGGCATGAAGGCCGGCGCGGTGATCGTCGACCTGGCCGCCGAAGGTGGCGGCAACTGCGAGGCGACGCAACCCGGCGAGCGCATTGAACGCAACGGCGTCACCATCATCGGGCCGCTGAACCTTCCCTCGGGTGCACCGCTGCACGCCTCGGAAATGTACGCGCGCAACCTCGCGCACTTCAGCGAACTCGTGATCGTGGACGGCGCATGGAAGCCGGACTTCGAAGACGAGCTGGTTGCGAAAACCTGCGTCGCCCGCGACGGCGAGGTGGTGTTCGGGAAGGCGTGATGATGTGCCCGGTTGCCAGAGCCGGGTGGGTTCGAACGACGGCCCTGGAGTTGGCTTGCGGACCCGTTTTTTGATAGATTGACGGCGTTGCGTCAGGGGTGGAATTGCATGGTTTGTGGCGGTCACGAAACCAGATCCTCCGGGATTGAGGTGGGCAGTGGTCACAAGCGCCGCACAGCACGTCGAGGATTCCGCCCCGCGGCCCGATGGCAGTGAGCCCAACTGGTCCGGCCTGTATGCGCGATTCCTGTCCGGTTCGCTCGCCAATGCGCAAAGGACGCTGAGGCTCTATCAGCAAACGCTCGAAAGCGTCGCGTCCGGGCGTTTGCCGGCCACGGTCTTCCAGGAGTACTACCCCCGCTTCGTGCAACGCCACGGCGCCCTGTACAGCGAGCGCCTGAGGGCGGTTTGTGCCGCGTTCATGGGCCGGTTCGCCGAACTGAACAAGCGCAATGCGGCGTACGCGGACGCGGGCGCGGTGGCCGAGCAGGTTCCCCCGCCGATATTCGAGCCGGAAACTCCGGAGCGCTGGTTCGAACAGTACGCCGAATATGCGGGCAGGCTGAATGCGGAGGCGCTCAAGGCTTACCGCAGGCAATTGGACCAGGTCGCCGGCGGAGAGTTGTCTCCCGAAGACGTCCAGCAAAAAGTTGCCGGAGACATGTCGCGCCGGCTTCCGTTTTACATGCGCGACGCCGGACAGCTGTACCTGCACCTGATGCAGGAACTGGACGCGTTGCGTGGTGATTACGAGGACGCGTATTTGAGCGGAATTCTCGCCCTGGCCGAGGAATCCGCAAGCGAACCCGTGACAGCCGTCGCCCTCCAGGCACCAGCAGGTGGCGCGGCCTTCCAGTCGTTCACGATATCGAACACGACCCGGACGCGGATGGCGGTGCGCTACGTCGCGACCGAGGTACGCCGCATGGATGGTGTGGGCCCCGCCTTCGCGCCCAAGGTGCAGATCACGCCGGAGTTGCTGGAACTCGAGCCCGGGGAAGAATCGACGGTCACGCTCTCGCTGCAACTGGACGCGGACCGCTACGAAGTGGGCGTGCCGTATATCGGGTTCCTGTACGTCACGGGCGCGGATGACCGTCGCGTCGAGCTGCAACTGAGGATCGTCGCGACCGATCCGGTTCCGGAAAAGGAAAAATGAGAAGGGATACCGAGGATGACTCGTTCGCGCGCGACCGATGGCCTGGTGGCAGATGCGAAAGGCGTGATGGCGCATGAGGAACCCATTGCCATCATCGGCATGAAGGGACGTTTTCCCGGCGCCAACAACCTCGACGAATACTGGAACAACCTCGCCCAAGGCGTCGAGTCGATTTGCGTCCTCGACGAGGAGGAGATGCGTGCCGCCGGCGTGCCCGACCACATCTCGCGGCTGCCCGGCTACGTGAACGCGTCGCCGGTCCTCGACGACGTGGACAAATTCGATGCGCAGTTCTTCGGCTTTTCCGCGCGCGATGCCACGCTGACCGATCCGCAGCACAGGCTGTTCCTGGAAACCGCGTGGGAGGCGCTGGAGGATGCCGGCTACGATCCGGAAGCCTTTGCGGGGGCGATCGGCGTGTTCGGCGGGTCGGAGCTGAGTACCTACCTCTACCACCTCTATCAAAATCAGGACGCGCTGAAATACATCGACGGCATGCAGTTGATGGTGACCAATGACAAGGACCATCTCTGCACCCAGGTCTCGTACCGGCTGAACCTCAAGGGGCCAAGCGTGGCCGTGCAGACGACGTGCTCGACGTCGCTGGTGGCCGTTTCGATGGCGTGCGAGAGCCTGCAGCAGCGCCGCTGCGACATGGCCCTGGCCGGCGGGGTGACGGTGCGGGTTCCGCAGCGTGGAGGTTATTTCTACACCGCCGGCTCGATCCTTTCTCCGGACGGGCACTGCCGGCCGTTCGACGCAAGGGCACAGGGCACCATCGTCGGAAGCGGGGTGGGACTGATCGTGCTGAAACGGCTGGACGACGCGCTGCGCGATCGCGACAACATCCGCGCGGTGATCCTCGGCACCGGCATCAACAATGACGGCAACGACAAGGTCGGTTACACGGCGCCCAGCGTGAGCGGACAGTCGGCGGCCATCCGTTCCGCGTACCGGATGGCGGGGATTTCCCCGTCGTCGATCGGTTATGTCGAGGCGCACGGAACCGGAACGATCCTTGGCGATCCGATCGAGATCACAGCCTTGACGGAGGTCTTCCGCGAGGCGAGCGACAAGCGTGGTTTCTGCGGCATCGGTTCGGCGAAGTCGAACTTCGGACACCTGTCGTGCGCAGCGGGAATCGCGGGCCTGATCAAGGCCGTGCTCGCGATCGAGCATGCAGCGATTCCGCCGACGGTGCATTACACGTCGCCGAACCCGGGGATCGATCTTGCGGCGAGCCCGTTCTATGTGACCCAAAAGCTCGAACAGTGGGCCCGCAACGGAACACCCCGGCGCGCGGGTGTCAGCTCGTTCGGCGTTGGAGGAACCAATGCCCACATCGTGCTCGAGGAGGCTCCCCGGCCAAGCGAGGCCACGGCGGGAAGGCCGTTCCAGGCCATGACCCTTTCGGGACGGACCGAGCCAGCGCTGCATGCCTCGGCAAGGCGCCTGGCGGATTACCTGGAACGACATCCGGAGGTTGGCCTGGCGGACGCGGCTGCCACGCTGCATCTCGGTCGAAAGGCCTTCGCGTTCCGCAGGGCCGCGGTGGTTGCGGCGGATGATCGCCGTGGCGCCATCGATGCGTTGAGGTCCGTTGCAAAGCAAACGGTCACGAACTGCGGTTCCGAACGCCCGGTCGTGTTCATGTTCCCGGGGCAGGGCTCGCAGTATCCGGGGATGGCGAAGGGGCTGTACGAAAGCGAGCCTGTCGTCAGGGAGACCATCGACCGCTGCGCCCGGTATTTGAAGAAACACATCGGCCACGACATCAGGAAAGTGATCTTCCCGGCCGCGCGTTCCCGCGGGAATGCAGCCGAAACCCTGCGCGACACGAAGTGGGCGCAGCCGATCCTGTTCACCGTGAGTTTCGCGCTCGCCAGGTTGTGGCTGTCCTGGGGCATCCGTCCCGCGATGATGATCGGCCACAGCGTCGGCGAATACGTTGCCGCGACGCTTGCGGGCGTCATGACGCTGGACGATGCACTGGCCGTCATCGCCAGGCGTGGCCAACTGATCTCGGCATTGCCGCACGGATCGATGCTCGGCGTGCTCGCGGGTGCGGATGCGGTGGCCAGGTTCGCCACGGGCAAGGTCTCGCTGGCGGCGGTCAACGCCCCCGGCTTTTCGGTTCTCTCGGGCCCGACGCCTGCGGTCCATCGTGTCGAGAAGGCGCTGGCGGCGGAATCGATCGCGACGCGCAGGTTGCACACCTCGCACGCGTTCCACTCGTCGATGATGGACCCGATCCTCGCCGAATTCGAAGCGGTTTTTTCATCGGTGAAGTTGCGCGCGCCGAAGCTCCCGTTCATGGCAACGCTGAAGGGCAAACCTGCCGGGGACGACGTGGCGCAGCCGGCGTACTGGGTCGCGCAGTTGCGCCATGCCGTGCGCTTCGGCGACGGACTGCTGGGGATCGCGCAGGAGGCACTGGCCGGAAAGGATCCCGTCTATCTGGAAGTCGGGCCGGGCAATGCACTGACGACTTTCGTCAAGGCCACGGCGACAGCCACGGGAATGAAGGCGGGATGCGTCAATTCGCTGCCGACGGCGGAGAACACGACGCCGGACACGCGCACGATGCTGGCTGCCCTGGGCGACCTGTGGGCTGCCGGGGTCGCCGCGGATTGGCAGCGGTTTCACGAAACCGAGCCGAGGCGCCGCGTGAGTTTGCCCACTTACCCGTTCGAACGGCACAGTTATTGGGTGGGGGCGCTGCCCGACGCGAAGAGCAGGGAAGCGGAGCTGCGCGATACTTCGAAGTGGATGTACAAGGCGGTGTGGAACGGGACTGCGGCATTGAAGACCGACCCCGGTGCGATCGCCGGCAGGAAAATACTTGTCTTCGATGATGCGGGAACGCCCGCACCATCCATGCTTGCCGCCCTGCGTGCGCAAGGTGCAAAACCGATAACGGCAAGGCGGGGCAACCGATTCAAGAAGACCCGCGGAGGATATGAAATCGATCCTGCCAAGGCGGATGACTACCGCCGCATGGCGGCGGACGTGTGTGCCGGGGAAGAGAGACTGGCGGGCGTCGTGTATTGCTGGAATGCGGCGTCCCCGGCCAACACGGTGCTTGACGACGCGGCGGTGCCGGCATTGCTGGGTCCGATGCGGCTGGCCCACGCGCTCAGCGGCCAGCAAACGGTGCGTCCTCTTCCGATGCTGTTCGTGGCACGCGGCACCGCCCTGGTGCATCCGGGAGATGCGCTGGACCCTGCGCGTGCCCTCGGTGCGGGAGTGGCACGTGTGTTGCCCCAGGAACACCCCGGCTTGAGGATTGCGCATGCGGATGTCGACGGCGACAAGAACCTGCCGGCGATGCTCGCTGCGGAACTGGCGGCGGGCTTGCCTGATCCGGCGCTGGCCATGCGCTCGGGGAACCGTTTCGTCGAAACGTTCGTGCCGATGGCCACCAGTGCCTCGAAGCCGCCGCTGGATCTGCCGGAGTCGCCGGTGGTCTTGATCACGGGGGGGCTCGGGCACATGGGGCTTCACCTCGCCGAAACGATGTTCGCCAACATCGGGGCGCGACTGGTGCTGCTCGGCAGGACGGCGCTGCCGATTCCGCCGGAATGGGCGGCAGCGAGCGAAGATCCGTCCGTTTCGGAAGGGCAGCGGAAGATCCTGAAGCGGCTCGCGGCGATGCGTGAGACGCGCGATGACGTGATGGTGCTGCGTGCCGACCTGAACAAGGCCGCTGAAGTCATGGAGGCCGTCGACCTCGCGGTCCAACGGTTCGGCAAGATCGACATGGTCGTGCACGGTGCGGCGCGCATCGATGCCGCGGCGTTTGCCTCCGCCGCGGAGACGGGCATGGAGGTCATGGAAGCGCAGTTTTCGCCGAAAATCCGCGGGCTCTACAACGTGATGGAGGCCATGCAGGGACGCGAGCCGGCGCGATGGGTGTTGCACTCGTCGATCTCGTCGATCCTGGGCGGCCTTGGGCTCGCTGCGTACTCCGCGGTGAATGCGCTGCTGGATGTGCTGGCGCTTCAGCGAGGCGAGCGGTGGTTGAGCATCGACTGGGATGCGTGGGACAACGCCGCCGAAGCACAGAACGTGAGCATGCCGTTGGCGATCAATCCCCGGGAAGGAGGCGACGCGTTGTTGCGGTTGCTGGCATCCCCGGTGGGTTCGCGGGCGATCGTCGCGGTGAATCTAGAGGAACGCCTGCAGGCATGGGTCCAGCACAAGCAAACCGCAGCCGCGAATGGTTCGGCGATGGAGTTGCATCCGCGGCCGAGCCTTGCGACGGCTTACGTCGAACCCCGCAACGAGGTGGAACGTGGCCTGGCCGAGATATGGGGAAGGCAACTGGGCATCGACGCGGTCGGTGTCCACGACCGGTTTTTCGATCTGGGCGGACACTCGCTGCTGGCGGCGCAGGTGGCCGCGGAAATCTGCGAAAGATTCCAGATCGAGTTGCCGGTACTGAAGCTGTTCCAGGCGCCGAGCATCGGCGAACTCGCGGTGATCGTCGCGAAAGCCCAGGCGGGCGAAGCAGACGCCAAACCCGCCGGGCTTCCGTTCGAGCAGGTGGAGGCGACGGAATTGCGGGGCGATGCGCCGGGCAAGGCGGCGAAACAGAGCTATCGCGACTTCTACGATGACGTGAGCCGGCGTTTGCAGAACTCGGGGGTCGGGGAAGCGTCGTTCTTCCTCAACTATGGATATGTCAGCAAGGGCGCCGGTGACGACGCCCGCTTCGAGATACCGGAACGCGTATTCAATCGCAATTCGGTCCGACTGGCGTTCGAGTTGATCGGTGATACCGCGATCAACGGCAAACGCGTGCTGGACGTGGGTTGCGGGCGCGGCGGAATGGTGGCGTTGATGGCCGAGACCCTGCTGGCCAAGGCCGTGGGCATGGACCTGTCGCCGGAAGCGATCGCCTTCTGCCGCAGGACACACGGGCACGGAACCAGGTTCGAGGTCGGCGATTCCGAGAACATGCCGTTCAAGGACTGGACCTTCGACGTCGTCACCAACGTCGAGTCGTCCCACACGTATCCGAATCTGCGCGCGTTCTACGGCGAGGTGGGCCGCGTGATCAGGAAGAAGGGGGTTTTCCTCTACACGGACCTGCTGCCGGTGGAGCGGTGGCTGGAAGTGCGCGCGCTGCTGCTTCCGCTGGGGTTCAAGATCCTGAGCGAGCGGGACATCACGTCGAACGTGCTGGCCTCCTGCGACGATGTCGCCGCCACGCGCGCGCAGGCATTCGGCGGGCACGACGCGATGATCGACAACTTCCTGGCCGTGCCGGGCTCCGCTGTGTACGAGCAGATGAACAGCGGCGCCTGGCAGTACAGGATCCTGCGTGCGCAGCGCGCCTAGTCGCAGCAGCCACCGCAAAGGCAGCCGATCTTCCGTGCCCCGCAATGATCGGGCAGGACGGCCACCGCAACGATCAGCGGGCGGATGAGGCAGCCGTCCGCGTTGATCCTGGCGTAACCGACCGTGCAGGATTCAACCGCAGCGGGGGCGGCACGTTCCGCGCGGGCGTCGCTTCGGGTGGCATCCTTCCTGGTTGGCTGGTCTTGCCGGCAGTCGATGTTGACCGTGATGAGGACAGTCTTCTGGCTGCAGGGAGACAGGGTGAATTGTGTCTCCGAGAGTGCAGCCTTCCATGCGAGGGGGCGTCCGCCGTCGGTGATGAACTCGCCAAGCTGCACGGTGACCTGGCGTTCACGGCGCGAGTCGTTGTCAAAGGTGACGGGAATCTTGCGCGTCTCGCCGCAGTAGGCGTACTGGACGGCATCCGCGCAACGGATGCAGCAGTTGCAGCCGCAATCATCCTGCTGAGCGTGGCAATCGCAGCCTTGGCGACGCCTGAAGTTCGAAGCCGGCCAACTGGAAACTGGATTGGAAACCGGATTCGAATAGGCGGCCGTGCCGCCCGGAACCTGGTACAGGTTGGAGTATCCCTGCTGCAGGTTGGTCATGAAATCGTCGTAGTCCATCATCCGCATCCTGCCGCTGTCGTGGCAGTAGCCGTAGAAGACTTCCGGACCCCTGGTTTGCGCGAAGCGGGTATTTTGCATGATGCGTCTCCTCGGAAAAGGTTCCGCCCCTTCACTTGCCGATGCGGACCCGCAACCCGTTGTCGTTGCGTGCGACGGTGGGTTCGGGCCGGCCGGACGTCGACGCGCGCTCGGCGTGCACATGCTGGCCGCAGCATGATCCGGCGTGCGGCGGATCGTTCAGCAACGTGTCGTACTTGCCGGAACTGGTGAAACCGAACAGTTCCACGCCCATGAAGGTGATGCCGAAATGCTGCGAGTACGGTTGCTCCATGCGCATGGGCGGCAACGGCGCGATCTTGATCGTCTGGCAGGAATCGACGGCAACCGGCTTCAGGTCGATGGATGATGCCGTGACGGAATTGCTGTCGACTTTCAGTGGTTCGATTTTCAGATCCAGTGGTTCGACTTTCAGGCCGAGTTTCGAGTCACTGTCCACTTTCGAGGTGGTGTTGATCGGTGCGATCTCGGCGATATGGATGTTGTCCAGGTCGGCGTCGATCGCGCCATTGACGCCGATCTTGAATGCCCACGGGTTCGGGATGCTGGGGGTGGATCCACCTTTGTTCATGGCGCCCTCCCTTGGGCCTTGCCGGAACGCTTCGTCTTGCTGCCATAGTTGGCGGTGGTGTAGATGTCGACGAACAGTGTCGCGTTGTACAACTGCAGGTTCGCCCAGTAGTGGCGCAGCGGCTTCAACGTGGCAGGAAGCTCGAAATGGATATCGACCGAAAGTTTTTGTCCGGGATGCAGGACGATGGGATCACGGCGGGTGACGAGCGTGCCGACGTGCAGTTCGCCCCAGTGCAGAAGGATGCTCTTGACCATGGCCTCGACGGTCGACTTGTCGGAATCGTTGATGCCGGCGACCATGGCGGACGCGATGTCGTTCGAATCGAGGATGGGCGTCTCGCATTGCGCGCCGGTCGGAAGGTCGACATTGCCGGCGTTCTCGACCACGAAGCTGCGCGTGACGTGGGGCGAGCTTCCGGCCAGGATCGTGATCTGCGCAGGAGCCATGCGAAGATCGACGACTTCCTCCACATGCGCCTCGGCCATCACCGTGGTGCCGCCCACGGTGACCTCGAACGTGTGATGTCCGGGCGGGGTGCTCGAATCGAGCGCGATGGTTCCCGGGATGTCCGCTTGTTCGCCCGGGTACAGCTTGGCGAAGAAGGGGATCTCGCTCAGGGGAAGCTTGGCGACCCCCTTCAGCGACGACGACTTGAGCCCGATGCTGCGCAGTTTGAGCTTGCCGTCGCTGGTGTTGACAAGCGGAATCGATCCGGTCAGTCCCTGCGGCGGGCCGGTGAAGAAAAGTCGTGTCTTGGGCGAGCAGGCAAATTGCAGCGAAGGCCTTGCCGCCGTCACCTCGTGGGTCGCAGTCATGAAAGACATGCCTCCCTTGCAGGAGTCCACTCGATGGCCGCCATCCTACTGTGGAGCAATTGTCAGCGTCAAACGTGGTTCCCGGGGGTCGGTTTCCGGCGTCATCCTTGCCGGGCATGCCATGGATCGCTCAATGGCCACGGCGCCCGGGAGGGCGCGCGGGTAGCGGCTGCCCGGGATGTCCGTCGGCCCAGCGCATGCGTTGCGCGGGCGGCATCGCGTGCCAGCGTTCGCGCAGGGCCTTGCGTTCGTCTGGGGGCAGGGAACGGAATCGTTCGAAGGCGGCCCTGACGCGCGCGCGTTGTTCGGGCGTGAGGTCATGGAAGGCGCGCGCGTTTTCGCGCAGTTGCTGGCGTTGTTGCGGGGTCATGTTGGCCCAGCGCGTGAGTCGTTCGTGGATTTGTTGCTGGCGCTGCGGCGGCAGGGTCGCCCAATGATCCGCGTGCTCGGCCAGGCGTTGTTGCCGCGCGGGGTGCATCTGGTCCCATTGGTCCTGTACGGGCGCGAGCACGCGTTGCTGCGAGGGGCTGAGGCTGGACCATGCCAGGGGCTGCTTCGGGCTGTCGATACCTGCGGCCACGCGTGACGCACTAGGTGCCGGGATGGCCGCCGTGGTTTGCGCGAGTGCACGCGGCGCGGCCAACAGGCCGGCGGCGGCGAACAGCGCGAGCAACGGGGCGGCGGTCCTTGCCATCGTCAGCGGACGTCCTTCGGCGTTGCCGTGGCGACCGCGGGCTGCGTGGCCAGCCAGCGATAGAAATCGAGGTCCTGCACCATCTCCATCTGGTTGCTGTCGACCGCCGGAATGTCTTCGGTGTTTTCGGCGGCTTCGGCGGCGATCGGTGCGGATGCGGCGATGGTTGTGTCCGGGGCCGCGATGCGGATGTCGGGGCGCATTGCGATGATTGCGATCACCAGCGCGCAGCACGCGGCCGCACCGCCCGCCAGCGGCGCCCACAGGCGGGCCGGTGAACGCGTCGCGCGCGATTGCAGCGCCTTGCGGCGAGCGAGGCCGAGTCGCAACGCATGGTAGGAATCGGTGTTCTCGCAGGCGGTCTGGAACACGGCGCGTGCGCGCGATTCCACTTCATCATCACGCGGCAACTCGTTGATTGTATTTCCACTGTATGTGTTCATCGCCAATCCTCCAAGCGTGTCCGCAGCGCATCCATGGCGCGCGACAAGTGCGTTTTGACACTGCCTTCCGAGCAACCCATGGCCTTGGCCGTGTCGGCCACGTCCAGGCCTTCCAGCACCCGCAACAGGAACGCCTGCTGTTGACGCCGCGGAAGTGCGCGGATGGCCGCAGACATCGCAGCCAACGCCTGTCGCGAGGCCAGCGCGCGCGACGGCTCGGGACCGAGGTCCGGCGCTTCCCACGCCGGCAGTTCCTCGTCATCGTCCGTGACCATGCGGCCCGTCCAGACCATGATCCGGTTGCGGACCGTGCGCCGGCGTTGCAGGTCCGTGATGCGCCGGCGCAGGATGCCCCAGAACAAGGGCGGCCATTCCTCGGCCGGCTTGCCGGAATAATGTTTCACCAGCCGCAGCATCGCGTCCTGCACTGCGTCCAGCGCCTCGTCCGGATCGCGCAGCGCGATTTCCGCGACGCGCCAAGCGCGCCGTTCGACCGAGGCGAGGAAGGCCTCGATGGTGGCCGCGACCGGTCGCGCGGCATCCAGCACCGGCGACGCCAGTTCGAGTGCCACGGCGGCGTTCATCGCGGTTCCGTGCGTGGGAATCGTTTCGGCATCCGTGGTCTCGCGCATCCGTACCTGCCTCGATAACGCGTCAGCCGGAATGGGGTTGACCGCCGCATGCGGGCCACACATGCCGTTATGATGGCCCGGGCCTGCAGGAGGGAAACATGATTACCGGTTTTCTTGCACTGTACATCTTCATGTTGGCGGCATTCACCGGCTACGAGATCATCAGTCGGGTGCCAGTCATCTTGCACACGCCGCTGATGTCGGGCTCCAACTTCGTGCACGGCATCGTGCTGGTAGGCGCGATGGTGGCGCTGGGTCATGCGGAAACGCCGGTCGAAATCACGATCGGCGTGATCGCGGTATTGCTCGCTGCGGGCAATGTCGCGGGCGGCTACGTGGTGACCGAACGAATGCTGGAAATGTTCAAGACGTCCAAGCCGGCCGCAGGGGAGAAGAAGTGATGGTCCTGCCTGCGTGGATGCCCACCGTCGTCGAGGCCATCTATTTCATCGCGGCCGTACTCTTCATCTGGGGCCTGAAACGGATGAGTTCGCCGCGCACCGCGCGGAACGGAATCATCTGGGCCGGCATCGGCATGGCCGCCGCGATCGTCGCGACGTTCTTCCTGCCCGGCATGCACAACCTGCCCCTGATGATCGGCGCGATCGTGGTCGGCGTGGTGTTGTCGTGGATCGTCGGCCGGCGCGTGCCGATGACCGCGATGCCGCAGATGGTGGCGCTGTTCAACGGCATGGGCGGCGGCGCGGCGGCGGCGATCGGCGCCGTGGAGCTGATCAAGTTCAATGCCGCGTTGATGCTGGTTCCGGATACATCACCGATCCAGCCCGAGGCGTGGGTGAACGTGGCGGTGCACCTGAGCCCGGTGGAACTGGTGCTGGCCTTCCTCGGCGTGCTGATCGGCGCGGTGTCGTTCACGGGTTCCCTGATCGCGTTCGCGAAACTGCAGGGCTGGATGGATCGGCGTTTCGTGTTTCCGCTGCAGCGCTGGGTGAATCTGGCGATCTTCGCCGCCGCGGTGGTGTGCGGCGCGCTCGCGTTGGCCGCCGGTATCGAAGGCCACGCGTTCGCATGGGGCTTGCTGGTCGGGTTCGTCGTGTTGTCGCTGGTGTTCGGCATCGCGATGACGCTGCCGATCGGCGGCGCCGACATGCCGGTGGTGATTTCGATGTACAACGCCTTCACCGGCCTCGCGGTGGCGTTCGAAGGCTTCGTGTTGCAGAACGAGGCCATGATCATCGCCGGCATGGTGGTCGGTGCCGCCGGTACGCTGTTGACGCAGTTGATGGCGAAAGCCATGAACCGTTCGCTGGGCAATGTGCTGTTCGGCAATTTCGGCGGAGGCGGCGGCGCTGGCGAGAGCCAGGAAATCGCCGGCGCGCTGAAACCGATCGACGCCAACGATGCCGCGGTGATGATGGCCTATGCCGAGCGCGTCGCGATCGTGCCGGGTTACGGCATGGCGGTTGCGCAGGCGCAACACAAGATCTGGGAGTTCGCGAAGCTGCTGATCGCGCGTGGCGTCAAGGTCAAGTTCGCCATCCATCCGGTGGCGGGCCGCATGCCCGGCCACATGAACGTGCTGCTGGCGGAAGCCGGCGTGCCGTACGACCTGATCGCGGACATGGACGACATCAACCCGGAGTTCCCGAATACCGACGTGGCGTTGGTGATCGGCGCCAACGACGTGGTGAACCCGGTCGCGCGCACCGACAAGAGCTCGCCGATCTACGGCATGCCGATCCTCGACGTCGCCAACGCGAAGAACGTGATCGTGATCAAGCGCGGGCGCGGCAAGGGCTTCGCCGGCATCGAGAATGCGCTGTTCTACGCCGACAACACGCGCATGCTGTACGGCGACGGGCAGGCCGCAGCGGGCGAACTGGTCGCGGGATTGAAGACACTGGATGTTTGATCAGAGCGGCTGTTGTGAGAAGTCAGGCCATGGATGGCCGTTCTGGTGCTCCATGATGCAAATTGTCTATCCCTGTATGACGGCCCGGCATTGCAGCGATCATGGACGATCGCACGAAGAAGATGCCAGCCAGGTGCCGAACGCAGCCGCCACGACCGCTGCCGCGGCGTAGACCAGCACGGCAAGCGCATCCAGGCCGAGCATCGTGACCTGCAACGTCAAGCCGACGCCGCCGGTGCGGAACGCCTCGCCGAACGGAAACCCGGTTGCCGCCGCGATGCGCGCCACCGACACCAGGCAGGCCGCGTAGAAACCCGCCAGCAATATCGCAAGTGCCGCGACCGCGGCTGCCCAGCGTGCTTGCAGGCAACCGCACATCTTCAACACCAGCGTCAGCGGCAATGCCAGCACCAGGATCGTCCAGCATGGACGGATGCCCATCACCAGTGCCGCGAATGCCGCGGTCGCGCCGGCAGCGAGCGTGCACGTCAGCCATACGAAGCCCGTCGTCAAGGCACTGAGCACGCCTGCAACGATTGCGCCCGGTCGGCGCACGGAATGGACGGCAGTCATGGGGCGGGTAGAGTCGTCCAAGCGTGCTCGGTCGGGCAATCGTGTCGGTGGATGATAACCCCGCGACGCGTGTTGGAGCGGCCCTGCCACCCGATCCCGTTATCGCTGTACCGCTTGTGTGGACTGCACCACGAATGCGGGACCCGACAGGCCTGTTCAGCGGCCGGTGGTGGGTGGTTGCAGTCCGGCCGCGGTTTGTCGCGCCGCGACGGAGGATGTATTGCCCTCGGGTAGCCGCATCCGTTTCATCAGTGCGTCGTAGCGCGGATCTCCCTGCAGGGATGGAAACCACAATCCGAGGAAAGCCATGCCGATGTCGTGCTGCGCGTAAGCGCGCTCCAGCATGTCGAGCGCAAGGTCGCGGTTCCCGAGCGCCGTCTGGATCATCGCGAGCGTGGTCGCGGGCACGTAGCTTGTGCGGCTGCGCGTTTCGAGTTCATCGAGGATGCGCAAGGCATCGTCGCGTCGTCCGGATCGCACGTAGGCCACCGCCAACCGCGACAGGGTCTGGCTGTTGCGGCCGGAGAGTTCCGATGCGCGCTCGAGTTCCCGTATGCCGGTGGCATGGTCGCCGTGCGCGAATGCCGTCTCGCCGTGAAACAACAAGGCCAGCCAGAAATCCGGTTCCAGCTTCAGCACATCGTCCAGCCGTTGCCTGGCTTCCGCGGCATAACCCGCGTCGTCGACGAACCTGGCCGCCATGGCGTTGATCCCGGGCGCCATCGGGTCGAGCGCAGCGGCCGCGCGCGCGTACCTGATCGCTTCGCGGTGGCGTCCGAGGTTGTCGAGCAGATGCGCCATGGCGGAATTGGCGTCGGGAAGGTTGGGATCCAGCGCGAGCGCATGGCGCAGGGAAGCCTCCGCGGCCGACCAATCCCAGTCGTACCAGAACTGGTTGAGGCCCTTGGCGACATACGCGCGCGCCGATTGCGGATCGACCGCGAGCGCACGCTCGACCGCAGCATACGAAAGGGGTATCTCCACGCGCGGGTCGTGGTCGGCAATGATCACCTGCGCGCGGCGGATCATGGCGATGCCGGCCCACGCGTTCGCACAGGCCGGGTCGCGTCGCGTCGCTTCGTCGAAGGCGGCCAGCGCCTGCACCAGACGCTGTGGATCGGGACGGTTGTAAAGATAGCGTCCGCGCAGTTCCGCACGATAAGCCAGGACGTCCCCGCCATCGCATGGGCTGCGGTAGCCCTGGGCTGCGTACTTGCGGGACAACGCCGCCGAGACCGCTTCGGCCAGCGCGTCCTGCGCCACGAACACCCGCTCTGGCGTCGTGTCGAAGGTGCCGGCCCACAGGGTGCGTCCGTCGGGCAACGACAGCAGGCGCGCGTTGATGCGAATCGACCCGGCGTGGCCTTGGGTCGAGCCGTCGACCACCAGGTTGGCGCCGAGCGTCGCCCCATCGCGCACGGGATCGGTGGGTTTGCCGGCATAAACCTGGACCGACCCCAAAGACAGGACCCGCAGGGTCGTGACATGGCTGAGCCTGGCAATCAGCGTGTCCGCCATGCCCAGCCCGAGCATCGGGTCGGCATCGGCCGAGGCGACCGCATCGATCGACCGGAACGGCAGGACCGCCAGCGTGGGCTCGCGGTTCGCGTCGGACGCCTGCTGCACTGTTCCCGGTCCGTGCAATTCCAGCGCGGTGAGCACGATCACGCCGACGACGAGCGCGAGGGCGGCGAGCACGCCCCAGCGGAAACCGCGTCCGAAAACACGCGTGCCATCGTTGGAAAAACGGCTGTCGCGCGGCGACCGCGTCGGCGCCAGGTCCAGGGTTGGCTGCATGCCGGCGTCTTCTTCCAACGCAGCCACGAATCGATAGCCGCGCCCCGGCACGGTCACGATGAAACGATGGTCGCCCGCACCTGCGCCCAGGGCGTGGCGAAGTGCCGAGATCGCCTGGGTCAGGTTGTTGTCTTCGACGATGCGCCGTGGCCACACCGCGGCCAGCAATTCGTCCTTGCCCACGATGCGGTCGCGGTGTTCGAGCAGGTGCAGGAGTACGTCGAACGCCTTGGCCGTCAGGGGAATCAAGGTCCCATCGGGCGCGTGCAAGTCACGGCTCGTGGCATCGATCCGATAGCCTTCGAAGCTGTACGAGGCGCCCCGTGCATTCATCCGTGTCCCGTTTCAGAAAGTCTCAGCTTTCTTCAGCGGATTTTGCAGGATTATAGAACCGTACGGGAGCACTCTGGCACCGCGAGCGGTATCCCGCCGCCGCATTTTGGGGGGCGCCCGAAGCGGGGCAGTTGCCTGCCCGCGTCGGTCCCTCTCCGACCATCAGGAGGGTGCCATGAAGTATTTCAAGATGATCGCTGCGTGTGCGCTGGCGTTTTGCATGCAGGCGGCGATGGCTGCGCCGCTTTCCGTCAGAACGGTCATGAGCGGCTTGTACAACCCCCGCGGCCTGGCGCTCAGTCCCTGGGGGGCGTTGTACGTGGCCGAAGCGGGCAGCGGTGGCGCGGGTCCGTGCGTGACGATGCGCGGCCTGCCGCGTTGCTATGGACCGAGCGGTGCGGTGACCCGCCTCTGGTTCGGCCGCCAGGAACGCGTACTGGAAGGCCTGCCGTCCTACTCGGATCCCGCATTTGCCGAGGTGACGGGTCCGCACGACATCGGATTCGACTGGTTCGGCAATGCCTTCGTGGTCATCGGATGGGGCGACGACCCGGCATTGCGCAGCCAGTTCGGTCCGCCCGGGGCGGAGTTCGGCACCCTCCTCAGGATCCAGCCGTTCTACAAGTGGCACAGCTGGCAGCTCGTGGCCGACCTCGCCGCGCACGAGGCGGCCGAAAATCCCACCGGCGGGGAACTGAACAGCAATCCGTATGGCCTGCTCGTCCTCTCGCCGGGCCAAAGTTACATCGCCGATGCGGGCGCCAATGACTTGCTCGAGGCGCGTTGGGACGGCAGCGTCAAGACGGTGGCGATATTCAGGGCGCGCGGAATGGGCGATTCGACCGATGCAGTGCCGACGGCCGTGGTGCGCGGTCCCGATCGGGCCTTCTATGTCAGTGAACTGACGGGCGCACCCTTCGCCGACGGCGCGGCGCGCATCTATCGGGTGCAACCGGGTTCCGCCCCGACGATTTTTGCGAGCGGATTCAAGACCATCATCGATTTCGATTTCGCCCGCGACGGCACCCTGTATGTGCTGCAACACGCCACCGGACCGGTGTTTTTCGGCGGGCCGGGCGAGATCATTCGCGTTGCCAAAGACGGCAGTCGCAGCGTGGTCGCCGGCGGACTGGATCGCCCGACATCGCTGGTGGTGGCGCCGGGGGGCGTGATCTACGTGACGAACCATGGCGTTTCGACGGGGGGCGGAGAAGTGCTGCGGATCGTGCCGTAGGCGTCGCTCACTTTGTTCTTCAATGCTGCGCCGCTGGATACGGCGGCGCAGCACTTTCTGGCGAAACTGTTCGACCGCCGCAAGCCGGCGGCGGCTTTTCCTGCGGACGTTGTGTGCGCAAGGAGGACTTGCCGGAACGGGTCCTGACCTCCATCAATGAGGCAAGGAATGGCGACTTGCTATCCTGTCGGGTGCGCGCGGACAGGCGTGCACAGCCGCCACCACCCGCGAAGATGCCATGCCAGGATTCAGTGCCAGCAGCGAACCCTTCACCTTGCAACGCAACTGCCACGCGGTACACGTGCCTTACGGCGACGTCGTCAACCTGCCGGCCGGACAGACCGGCTACATCACGCAGTCGATGGGCGGCAGTTTTACGGTGTACGTCGAAGGCAGCCTGTTCCGCGTGGACGGCAAGGATGCGGATGCGCTGGGCAAGCCGCCGCCCGAACCGCTCGCGGTGCCGGAAAATGCCAACGACGAGGATATCGAACGGGTAGTGTGGGAACAGTTGCGCACGGTGTTCGATCCGGAGATCCCGATCAACGTCGTGGATCTCGGGCTGGTCTACGATCTCAGCATGGAGCACCTCGACGCCGGCAACCGCAAGGTTTACGTCAAGCTCACCTTGACCGCGCCCGGTTGCGGCATGGGCGACATCATGGTCGAAGACGCGCGTACCAAGCTGGAGATGATCCCGACCGTCACCGAAACCCAGATCGACCTGGTGTTCGACCCGCCGTGGAACCAGACGATGATGTCGGACGAAGCCAGGCTGCAGACCGGGATGATGTAGCCGCCCGTTGACTGCACGAGTGCCGTTTTGCCATGCTGCGCCGCACGGAGGGCGGGGCGATGCATTGGCGCAAGTACACGGTGTTGTTCGCACTGTTCGCGTTGTGCCTCGCGTTCGACGCGTGGGTATACGGATCGCTGGCACTGGAGCCGGATGTCGGACCGGCGTTGGCGTCGGCGGCACGGGCGAACGCGCCGCTGCTGCACAGCTACATCGTGGTCGGGGTTCCGCTGGCGCAGCACGTCGGCACGACGGCGGGGCAGCATGTCGCGGACATGGCCTTCCATGATGCGTATCCCGCCGTGACCGCGATGCCGGCGGTGGCGGACAGCCTGTTGTTCAGCCGTTCGCAAGGTCCGTGGCGCGGGATCCTGGTGGCGCTGTATTGGGCCACGCCGGTGCTGCTGGTGCTGGCGCTGCTCGCCTGGGTACTGCGCAGCCGGCAAACCCACCTAATGGGACGCGCCCGCTAGCTTTTGCGACCATCCCTGATCGCCGCTGTCCCGACTGCCTGCGGGGCCAATGTGTTCGCGGGCGGATACGCCGGAACAGGCATGCGAGCCGTCATCCACGGCCGGGAGTTCCGTGGCCCGACTTTTCACGGCAGCCGTTGCCCGGGGATGTCAGGTCGCGCCCTCGAAGCGGTTGGCCGCGCGGTTCTTGCGCACGTGCGCCGGGTCCCAGACCCGTCCGTTCATCGCGATCCACACGCCGTCGCCGAGGGTCTGCACCGCGCCCACCGCGCAACCGATGTTGAACACCGCGTCCGAACCCTGGAAACGCGCCGGGTTCAGCGCGCCGGTCAGCACGATGGTCTTGCCCGGGATACCGGCCAGCGCACGCGCGGTGTCGACCATGCTGTCGGTACCGTGGGTGATCAGGATGTGCCGGTGCGCTTGCCGCTCGACCTCGGCGCGGATCGCCGCACGATCGGCATCGGTCATGTCGAGGCTGTCCTTGCGCAGCACCGGCACCACGTCGAACTCGAACGCGACGCCGAGCTGGGCGAGGATCTCGCCGATCTGCGGCGCGCCGATCTGGTAATCGGACTTGGCGTCGAAGTACACCTTGTCGATGGTGCCGCCGGTGGTGATCACGGTCAGGTGCTGCATCACGTGGGCCTCGCGCGATTTCCGGAAACTCGGATTATCGCAGGCTGTCCAATGCCAGTCAGCCGGCTGCGGGCCAGTCGTGGAAAGCGCATGCGCGCGACGGCCGGCCATGGCATAATCCCCCGTCTTTTGGGCAGACATGCCTTCCGCTGTCGCCCCACAACCGAGAGTCCCACATGCTGTCATCGTTCATCGCCGCTGCCGCGGCGCCCGCTGCGGCGGCCGAGCCGAATCCGATGTTCTCGTTCGGGTTCATCATCCTGCTGTTCGTCGTTTTTTATTTCCTGCTGATCCGTCCGCAGCAGAAGCGCGCCAAGGAGCAGCGCAAGATGATCGCCGAACTCGCCAAGGGCGATGAGGTGGTCGCCGCCGGCATCCTCGGCCGGGTCGAGGACATCGGTGAGCATTTCCTCACCCTCGAGGTCGCCGACAACGTGCGCATCCGGGTGCAGAAGGGCACCGTTTCCAACGTGCTGCCGAAAGGCACCCTCAAGTCATCCTGAGCACGCTGCCGGCGTGCCTCGTTCCGCGTCCTGCGCAAGCCACTTCCTCTGAACCATGAGCGACTTTCCCCGCTGGAAATACTGGCTGGTCGGCATCGTGATGGTGCTCGGCATCGTGTATGCCGCGCCCAACGCGTTCCGCCCCCAGCCTGCCGTGCAGATCGTGGCCAACCGCGAAGCCAAGGTCGACCAGGCGCTGCAAAAGCAGGTCGCGGGCGACCTCGACAAGGCCAGCATTCCGTTCCAGGACATCTCGATCGAGAAGGATCGCATGCTGGTGCGCTTCGCCAACACCGAAGTGCAGTTGCGTGGTTCGGATGCCCTGCGCGTGGCGCTCGGCGACGACTACACGGTGGCGTTGAACCTTGCGACCACGGTGCCGCAGTGGCTGCAGGCGATCGGTGCCCACGCGATGCCGTTGGGCCTCGACCTGCAGGGCGGCGTGCACTTCCTGATGGCGGTGGACCAGGACGCGGTGTTGCAGAAGCAGCAACAGCGTTACCTCGACGACATCCGCTCGACCCTGCGCCAGAAGCAGGTGCCGTATGACGTGGTGTCGCTGAGCGGCGATGGCGTACAGGCGGTATTCAAGACTTCCGCCGATCGCGACAAGGCGCTGGACGCGGTATCCGGCGACAACACCGACCTCAACATCACCACCAGCCGCACGCCGGGCGGCGGCTATGCGCTGCATGCCGCGATCAAGCCGGACGTGCTGGACAAGCTGGCGCAATCCACCATCACCCAGAACGTCACGACCTTGCGCAACCGCGTCAATGCGCTGGGCGTGTCGGAGCCGCTGATCCAGCAGCAGGGGCAGACCCGCATCGTGGTGGAACTGCCGGGTGTGCAGGACACCGCCGAGGCCAAGCGCGTGCTGGGTGCGGTGGCATCGCTGGAATACCACGCCAATGACGAGAGCGTGAATCCGCAGGAAGCCGCGCGCACCGGCAACGTGCCGCCGGACGATCGCCTGTATTTCACCAAGGACGGCCAGCCGGTGGTGCTGAAGAAGCGCGTGATCGTGAGCGGCGACGAATTGGTGGACGCCTCGTCCGGCTACGACCAGCAGACCGGCTTGCCCAACGTCAACGTCACGCTCAATTCCACCGGCGCCCGCAAGATGCTGGACTTCACCACCCAGAACGTCGGCAAGCGCATGGGGGTGGTCTACATCGAGCGCACCCCGGTGGTGAAGATCGTGGACGGCAAGGAAGTCCACAGTTCCAAGACCACCGAGACGGTGCTGAACAACGCGGTGATCCAGGGCGTGTTCGGCAAGAAATTCCAGACCACCGGCCTGACCCAGCAGGAAGCGCAGACCTTGTCGCTGATGCTGCGTTCCGGTTCGCTCGCCGCGCCCATGGACATCGTGCAGCAGAGCGTGATCGGCCCCAGCCTCGGCCAGGACAACATCAAGAAGGGCGAACGCGCGGTGATCCTGGGACTCGCGCTGGTATTGGTCGCGGCCGCGATCTACTACCGCCTGTTCGGCCTCGTTGCCGACATCGCGCTGGTGTTCAACCTGCTGATCCTGGTCGCGATCATGTCGGCGGTCGGGGTGACGCTGACCATGCCGGGCATCGCCGGCATCGTGCTGACCTTGGGCATGTCGATCGATGCCAACGTGCTGATCTGCGAGCGCATCCGCGAGGAACTGCGCAACGGGTCGACGCCGCTGGCTTCGATCCGCGCCGGTTACGAGAAGGCGTGGCACGTGATCCTCGACGCCAACGTCACCCATTTGCTGGCGGCGCTGGGCCTGATCACGGTCGGTTCCGGCGCGATCAAGGGCTTCGGCGTCACGCTGTTCATCGGCATTTCGACCTCGCTGTTCACCTCGGTGACCATGACCCATGCGATCACCGCGCTGATCCACGGCCGCCGCAAGAAACTCAAGACGTTGTGGGTTTGACGCTGCCGCTTCGGCAGCGAACCTCCATCGAGACACGACGAACATCCATGGAAATCTTCCACCACGACCTGAATATCGACTTCCTCGGCATGCGCAAGGTCAGCATCGTCATTTCGGCGATCCTGCTGATCGTGTCGGTGTGGGCCATCACCGTGAAGGGATTGAACTACGGGCTCGACTTCACCGGCGGCATCCTGATCGAGGTGAATTACGAACAACCGGTCGACGTGGGCGACGTGCGCGGTGCGCTGGAAAAGGCCGGGTTCGAACATGCCGTGGTGCAGAGCATGGGCGGTACCCGCGACATTTCCATTCGGTTGCAGCCGCCCAAGGCCACCGACAACAAGGAAAGCCCCGACCAGGTCGCGGGGGAGGTTTCCAAGCGGGTGCTGGCAGCGCTCCAAGCCGGCAACCCCGGCGTGAAACTCGCCCAGCCGCCCGATTTCGTGGGCCCGGAAGTCGGGCAGGAGCTGAAGACCAGCGGCATCTATGCCGCGATCGTGGTGATCATCGGCATCATGTTCTACCTGTGGATGCGCTTCGAGAAACGGTTTGCATTCGCGGCGGTGGTCAGCGAAATCCACGACACCGTGATCACGGTCGGCATCATTGCGCTGGTGCAGCGCGAGTTCGACATGACGGTGCTGGCATCGGTGCTCGCGGTGATCGGCTATTCGATCAACGACAAGGTGGTGGTGTTCGACCGCGTGCGCGAGCTGTTCCGGCTGACCCGCAAGGCCGAGACGCCGCAGATCCTCAACCGCGCGATCAACAACACCCTCTCGCGCACCATCATCACCTCGGTGTTCACTGCGATCACCATGGCGTCGCTGTGGCTGTTCGGCGGTACCGCCGTGCACGGTTTCGCGATCACCATGCTGATCGGCATCCTGGTCGGCACGCTGTCGTCGATCTTCTTCGCCAGCCCATTGCTGCTGTGGTTCGGTGTGTCGAAGACGGACCTGATGCCGGTGACCAAGGAAAATCCGGAGTTGGCGCGCCGGCCCTGATCAGCGCAACGTCAGGAAGTCCGGGCTGACGACCATCCGCACCGCGTCCAGCCGCGGGCGTGCGGCGGACAATGCGGCGATCACCTGCGCGCGAAGCATTTCGGCGTGCGCGATTTCGTCGTCGGGCACGGAGGCACGCAGTTCGGCCAACGCGCGCAGCCGCTGCACGCGCGCATCGAGCGCGCCGCGCGCCTCCGCCAGCGCCGTGCCGATGACATCCCGCGTGCGTTCGACGGCCAGGACATCCGTCTTCTCCAGCATCGGCGGCACCAGCTGCGCGAGGTGGCGGCGGTAACGGGATATGTCGAGCGAACGTTCGCGCGCCAGCGCCTGCGGGGAGGGCGCGTACTCGCGCGACGCGAGCCGGGAATCGACGCGCACCTCGAACGGCGTCGGCGGCAGGAAACGCGCAACGTCGAGGCTCTCGTCGGCAACGCATTCCACCACGTATACGGCTTCCAGCAGCACGCTGCGGGCCGGCAGTGCAGGATCGACCAGGAACGATGCGTTGCCGAATTCGCCCGCGAGCAGCAGGTCGATCGCGCCCATGGCCAGCGGGTGGTCCATCCGCAACAGGTCGAGTTCTTCGCGCGCAAGGGCGAGCCCGCGGTCAAAGGTTGCGCGACGCGGGCCATCGTTGAAGCCGGGCAGGGCGTCGGTGGAAAGGAATTCGGGATCGAGCAACAGGCTGCCGTCACCAAGGTCGTCGACGTGGATGCCGAAGGGCTCGAAGCATTCCTGTACCAGTGCGTGGGTTGCTTCGCCGCGGTCTGCGGCGCGCATCGTCTCCAGCAGGGCCTTGCCGCCGGCGTGCCGGGTGGCCAGTTCCAGCAGGCGGTCGCGTCCTTCGCGGACGGCGCGCGAAAGCCCGGCGTGCGCATCGGCCGTCGCCGCGACCACGTCATCCAGCTCCGGGTCCGCGGGATCACCGCTTTCGGCATGGGTCCGGGCTATCCGGACGACATCGTCGCCGAACCGCCGCAGCAGTTCGCGCCCGTCCGCAGGGCATTCGCGCAGGACCCGCGTGCCGTCGGCGTGCCAGCGGGCCAGCGCTTCCTGGGCGGTACCTGGCAGCGACGGCACGTGCAGGGTCACCGCGTGGCGCTGTCCGATCCGGTCGAGCCGGCCGATGCGTTGTTCGACCAGGTCCGGATCGAGCGGCAAGTCCCACATCACGAGCCGGTGCGCGAACTGGAAGTTGCGACCCTCGGAGCCGATTTCCGAGCACAGCAGGACGCGCGCGCCCGCGGCTTGCGCAAACCATGCCGCCGCGCGGTCGCGCTGCAGCAAGGTCATGTCTTCGTGGAAGCACGCGACGGCCGCGCCGCTGCGGGTTCGCAGCGCCGCCTCGATCGCCTCGACCTTGCCGCGGGTCGTCGCGATCAGCAGGAACTTGTCGTCCCGGTGCGCCTCGAGCAGGCGCACCAGCCATGCGACGCGCGGATCGCGCGAGTAGTCGATCGCGCGCTGGGCGGTGTTGCCGGCGTGCACGTCCGCATCGAATTCCGCGAGCAGGTCCTGGCGCGCGGGTGGTTCGAGCGCGTCGGCATCGTCCGCCAGCTCCAGCAGCCGCCCGGCAAACCCGCCGACCGTGTCGCGGCGATTGCGGAACATGATGCGCCCGGCGCCGTGGCGGTCGACCAATGCGGACAGCAGCGCATCCGCGCCATCCGGGTAGTCGGCAACCAGCGCAAGCAGGGCTTCGTCGTGCGGATAGCGGTCGTGCAGCGTCGCACGTTCGACGGCCGACAAGGGTTCACCCGCCGCGATGCGCGTGGCCAGCGGCGACAGCCTTGCATAGTCGTCGGCTTCCGCAAGATAGCGGTCGAGGTCGTCGAAACGCGCTGGATCGAGCAGGCGCAGGCGCGCGAAGTGCGCCCGTCGTCCGAGTTGTTCGGGCGTCGCGGTGAGCAGTACCACGCTCGGCGTCGCGGCGGCCAGCGCCTCGACGGTGAGGTATTCGGCGCTGGCTGCATCCGGGGTCCATTCGAGGTGGTGCGCCTCGTCCACCACCAGCATGTCCCAACCGGCCGCGAGCGCCTGTGCGCGACGTTCCGGTGCGTGCGCCAGCCAGGCGAGGGATGCGATCACGAGTTGCTCGTCTTCGAAGGGATTGCGACCGGGATCGGCCGTGGCGATGGCCGTGCAGCGTTCCTCGTCGAGGATCGCGAAGGCGAGCTGGAAACGCCGGCGCAGTTCCACGAACCACTGCATCAGCAGGGCCTCGGGCAGCAGGATCAGCACGCGTGAAGCGCGGCCCGTGGCGAGCATGCGGGTAACCAGCATGCCGGCCTCGATGGTCTTGCCGAGTCCCGCTTCGTCGGCCAGCAACACGCGTGGGTGTTCGCGCTCCATGCACGCGGCGACCACCCCGAGCTGGTGCGGCAAGAGGTCGACGCGTGCGGACAGGATGCCCCACGCGTCCGATTGCCGGGCGGCTGCGTGCGCGAGCAACGCCTGCTTGCGCAATTCGTACTGGTGGGGTTTGTCGATGCGCGTTGAAATCAGCCGCGCATCGGCTTGCGACAGTGATTGTTCGTCGTCCAGTTGGCCCTCGGCCAGTTCGCGTTTTTCGCCGGAATACACCAGCAGGCCGTCACGCAGGTCGATGCGCTCGACCACGAACGTGATCCCGCGGCCGGCGATGCGCTGGCCGACCCGGAATGCCGCGCGCGCGAGCGGCGCACCGTGCGAGGCGTAGTTGCGCAACACGCCGGATTTCGCGAACAACACCTGGATCGCGCGGTCATCGACGCGCAGGATCGTGCCGAGGCCGAGTTCCGGTTCTGCTTCGGAAACCCAGCGCTGGCCGGGGATGAAGTCCATTGGCGGTTCGCAGTCGGGAAAGTTGCGCATTATCGCGCGTCGCGGTACCTGTTGCCGAGAGGCGAACCTGTCGATCGCGTCTCGGCCTCAAGTCCCCGTTGCAGGTTGGGCTGATCCGGGCCATGCCAGGAGAAGCCCAACGGGGCGCGGTCCGATGCTGAGGTTCCGCCGATGAAGCCGGCGTCAGCTCAACCTACGTCTCCGACCACTGTCGCAGCAGGTTGTGGTAGACGCCGGTGAGTTGCTTGACCGCAGGCGCATCGGCGCCGCCTGCGGTGAGTTGGCGGATGGCGGTGTCGAGCTGCAGCAAGGTGCGACGCCGCGCCTCGTCGCGGACCAGGCTCTGGATCCAGAAGAAGGACGCGACGCGCGCGCCGCGCGTCACGGGTTCGACGCGGTGCAGGCTCGATGCGGGATAAACGACGGCATCACCGGCAGGCAGCTTGACCTCGTGTTCGCCGTAGGTGTCGTCGACGATCAATTCGCCGCCGTCGTAACTTTCGGGATCGGCAAGGAACACCGTGCAGGCGATGTCGCTGCGCAACTGGCTGCCATCAGCGAGCGCCATCACCGCGCCATCGATGTGTGCGCCGTAGCATCCGCCGTTTGCGTAACGGTTGAATCGCGGAGGCAGGATTTTCACCGGCAGGGTCGCTGCGTGGAATTCCGGATGGCGCGCGCACGCGGCCAGCACTTCGCGGCCCAGTTCCGCACGCAGGGGCGATGTGTCCGCCAACTGCTGGTTGCGCTTGGCCAGCGCACCCTGCGGGCCGACGGTTTCGCGGCCGTCGATCCACTCCGCGCCATCCAGCTTCGCGCGCATGCGCGCGATCGCTGCGGCGTCCAGCACCTGTTCGATGTGCAGCAGCATGATCGCCTAATAACGAACGTTGAGGGTCAGCAGTGCCGAGCGCGGCGTGCCGGGCGTGTAGCGGTAGCCGCTCTTGTTGATCGCAGCCACGTAATTCCTGTCGAACAAATTGTAGACGTTGAGCTGCAGGGACACGTGGCGGTTGATGCCGTAGCTTGCCATCGCATCGAACACCCAATACGCCTCGGTGAAGGCCGGCGTGCCGATGGCGCCATCGTGCCCGCGTTGCATTTCGCCCGAGTAGCGTGCCCCCCCGCTGATCACGATGTGGTGCGGGAGTTGCCAGGTGGACCATGCGGTGAATGCGCTCTTCGGCGTGTAGGCCAGCGTGCCGGAACCATCGGTGGCGGGCGCCGAAGGCGTGGTGGCGCTGCTGACGATGCCGCCGTCGGCGTGCGTGTCCGTCAAGGTGTAGCCGGCGCTGACGGCCCAATGCCGCGTGATCTGACCAACGGCGCCCAGCTCGATGCCCTGCACGCGTTCGTGGCCGATCTGGTAGTACTGCAGGTCCACGGGATCCTGCGCGACGAGGTTGCCGACGATGCTGCGGAACAACGCCGCGGTCAGCCGCAGCTGGCCGCCGAACACGTTCCACTTCGTGCCGACTTCGACCGTGCGCGCCTTCTGGGGATCGAAGGCCGGGTTGTCGGTATTGCTGGCCGACGAACTGAACGCGAGGGTGTTGCCGCCGGGCGGCTCGCTGCCCGTCGCGAAGTTGGCGTACACGCTGCCGTTGGCGGCGGGTTTGTAAACCAGTCCCAACTTGTAGCTCGCAAGATTGCCGCGCTTGCCGGCATCGAGGCCCGGCACCGGCGCGCCGGCCGGCAGGTTGCCGCAGGCGGGCGTGCTGCGGCCACCGCACGCGACGACGCTTTCAAAATCGGTGCTGTAGTGGTCCAGCCGTCCACCCGCCACGAGCATCCAGCGTTCGCCGAACTTCATCGTGTCGAACGCGTAGACGCCGACCGTGTCGGTGCGGGCGCGGCTCCACGTCCCGTTGTCGCCGATGATGAGGCCCGTCGCGGTGTCGGGATCGGGGCCGTACAGGTTTGCGGGCGTCCACGCACTGCCTTCCAGTGCGGCGTATCCGCCGGTGCCGAGTTCCTCGCGCGTCAATTCCACACCGGTGCTGAGATCGTGCGTGACGGAACCGCTGCCTAAGTTGGCGGTGAAGTTGAGCTGGTTGGTGAGGATGCGGTTGGTCTGGTCCTTGAAGGTCGGATTGCTCCGCGCGATCGTCCACGTCGACGGATCGGTGGGGTCGGGCGTCAGCAGGTTGGCGGCGCTGCCCATGAACGAGGTCAGCAGGTAGTTCTCCTGCGTGCGGCCCCAGCGCAGGGTGTCGTGCAGCGCCGCGTTGCCGGAAAATTCGTGATGCACGATCAGCGTGGCCATGTCGGACTTCACATGGTCGTGGTCGGCGGCGGTGCCGTAGAAGTTGGATGGATCGACGCGCGGCGCGTCGGACAAGAAGGGGCGCGCGGGGTCGGGCGAGGAATAGCCCGGCAGGCCAATCGTGGGGACGCCGCCGTCGGGGATGTTGTCCTGGGTGATGTGCAGGAAGTCGAGGTAAACGGTGGTCGGCGTGCCGAGCCCGAACGCAAGCGACGGCGCGACGCCCCAACGATCATTCTTCACGTTGTCGCGGCCGGGAACGCCGCTCTTCTGTCCCATCACGTTCAGGCGGAACGCCGAGTGCTCGCCTGTGGCTTCATTCCAGTCCGCCGTGACGCGTCGCAGGTTGGCGCTGCCATAGCCGAGCGATGCATCCACGCGATCCTCGAGGCGTGGCTGCTTGCTGACCATGTTGATCGCGCCGGTTGGCGTGGTGCGCCCGTACACGGTGCCGTCGGGGCCCTTGACCACTTCGACCTGCTCGGTGTCGAACATGTCGCGCGAAATCGAACCAAGGTCGCGCACGCCGTCGACGAAGATGCTTCCGGACGCGTCGAAACCGCGCATGTACACGGCGTCGCCTGTCGAGGTGCTGCCGTTCTCGCCGACATAGAAGGTGCCGACGCCGGGACTGTTGCGCAGCGCGTCAGTCAGCGTGGTCGCGCCCTGCTGCTGGATGATCTGCTTGCCGATGACGTTGATGGTTTGCGGCGTGTCCAGCAATGACTCCGTGAACTTGGGGGATTGCACCGCGTCGACCTTGTAGGGGTTGTGGTATCCCTTGACCTCGATGGTCGGCAGTTGCGTCGGCGCGGCCGCCGGCACGGCGATGGCCAATGCCGGCAGGCCGAGGGCGATGCCGGTCATCAGCGTGGTGAGGGCCAGGGGATGGTGCGTATTGTGTCTGGCGGCGTGCTTGCGGTGCTTGATGCCGGGCATGTGGATGCAGCCTTGTTGGTGTTGCGCCACGACGGATCGCAACCACGCATCCACGGCAAGGGCATTCCGAAGCCGTGCAGCGGGGGTCCGCGTTGACGATTGAAGGGTCGTTCCGCAGGCGCACCGGGCGCGAACGGGATGCGCGATGGATACTAAGGCAAATGCGAACGATTCGCAATACTGAAATTACCCGGATGCACGGAGACATCGCGGTGCGGGGCGTACACGCGGGCGCGAAAGCGCTCTTACAGAAACGCCGCGCTTGCGCGCGGCGTGAAGGTGCAGGCGCCCGGACGTTGTCAGGCCAACGTCCGGGCGCAACAGGTCAATCAACGTTTGCTACCAGATCTTCACCAACTGGTCGCCCGTGTGCGCCATCTTGTCGCCGGGCTTGCATTGGAAGGCCTGTGCGAACTGCGGCATGTTGGCCGCGGACGCGAACGCACGGATCTTGGCCGGTGCGTGCGGGTCCACGTTCAACAACAACTCCGCGGTCTTGTCACGGGTGGTGCCTTCCCATACGCGCGCCGAATTCAGGAAGAATCGCTGGTCCTGGGTCATGCCGTCGATTTTCTCGCCGGCCCCCGCGGGATCGGCCTTCAGCGCCGCCTGCAGCGCGGTATAGGCAATGTTGAGTCCGCCCAGGTCGCCGATGTCTTCGCCAAGCGTCAGCTTGCCGTTGACGTGCAGGTCGGGCTTGCCCGGGATCGGCGTGTAGCCGTCGTACTGCTTCGCCAATGCGGCGGTGCGCTCGTCGAACGCCTTCTTGTCCCTGGGCGTCCACCAGTCGGCGCGGTTGCCGTGGCCGTCGAACTGGCTGCCCTGGTCGTCGAAGCCGTGGCTGGACTCGTGGCCGATCACGAAGCCGATGCCGCCGTAGTTCACGGCGTCGTCGCCCTTGGCATAGAAGAACGGCGGCTGCAGGATCGCGGCCGGGAAGTTGATGGTGTTGGTCGATGGGGAGTAGTAGGCATTGATCGTCTGCGGCGTCATGTGCCATTCCTTGCGATCGGTCGGCTTGCCGATCTTGGCGATGTCGTAGTGGTAGTTGTACTTCGACGCGGCCTCGAGGTTGGCGTACCACTGGTCCGGCTGGATGGTCAGCCCCGACCAGTCACGCCACTCTCCCTTGTCGGGATAGCCGATCTTGGGCAGGAACAGCGCCCATTTTTCCAGCGCCTTCTGCTTGGTCGCCGCGCTCATCCAGTCGAGGTTCTCGATGTGTTCCTTGAGCGCGGCGCGCACGTTGGTGACGAGTTGTTCGGCCCGTTCCTTCGCTTCCGGCGGGAAATACCTGGCGACGTACAGCTCGCCGAGGCCCATGCCCATCGCGTCGTTGACCGCGTCCACCACGCGTTTCCAGCGATCCTTCTGCTCCGGCTGGCCGCGCAGGGTCTTGTCGTAGAAGTCGAAGCGGTTGTCCTGGAATGCCTGGCTCAGCGCCGTCGATGCGTTGCTGACCAGATGGAACTTCAGGTAGGCCTGCCACTGCGGTACCGGCGCGGTGGCGAGAAGCTTGTCGAACTCGGCGATGAACTTCGGCTGCGACAGCGAGAAGCCCTTGCCGACGTCCACGCCCTGGGCCTTGAAGAACTTGTCCCAGCTGAAGTGCGGGCTGACCTTGTCGGCTTCGGCGACCGTGACGAAGTGGTACCGGTTGTCGAGATTGCGCAATTCGACGGGCGACAGCGAGGCCTTGGCGAGCCCGGTCTCGAAAGCCATCACCGCGTCGGCCTGCTTTTGCGCATCGGCGGCCGGCGTGCCGACCAGCTCCAGCGACTTGGCGATGTATTTCACGTAGGCATCGCGGATGTCCTTGTATTTCGGCGACAGGTAGTAGTCGCGGGTAGGCAGGCCGAGGCCGTCCTGGTACACGTAGCCGATCTGCCGGGTGGCATCCTTGAAGTCGGCGCCCGAACCGAAGTTGAAAATGTAACTGTCGCCATTGTTGTAGCTGGTGTCGATGAAGTCGGCGATGTCGGCCGGTGTCTTCAACGCGTCGATAGCGGCGAGCTGCGGTTTGATCGGGTCGTAGCCGAGCTTGTCGATGGTCGCGGTATCGAGGCCCGCCGCATAGAGGTTGCCGAGCTTCTGCTCGAGCTCGTTGCCCTTGTGGTCCCTGGCTTCCTGCGCGGCCGCTTCGAGGATCTGTTTCTGCTGTTGCAGGCTGCGTTCATGGAGGATGCCGAATGCGCCCCAGCGGGTCTGGTCGGCCGGGATCGGGTTGGCCTTGTTCCACTTCGCATTCACGTAGTCGGCGAAGTCGTTGCAGGGGTTGTACTGGTCGTCCAGGTCGAACGCGATGGGTTGCTCCGGGGTGATCGCCACGCTGGCGGCCGGTGCGGGCGCCGCGGCAGTGTGCGCAGGCGCGGGTGCCGTGGCCGAAGCGGCCGGCGCCGATGCGTTCTGGTCCTGGGCGTTGTTGCTGCAGCCGGAAATGGCAAGCGCGGCGCCGATGGCCAGCGCGATCGGGGTCGGAAAATGTTTGTGCATGAATGCGTCCTTTGATGTCGCGAAACGGATTGCGGCGCGCCGCAAGAGCCGTCGATTGTGCCAGTGTCGTCGTGGCGTGGCGCGGTACCCTGCCGGAAGTCATGTCGACACCGCCCGGGGACGGCGGGGTTCGTTCGCGCCTCCGGCGCAGGCATACTGCGGCGGCATTCGGCATGGCAAGGGAGGTCGGCATGGACATCGTGTTCCACGGTGCAGCGGGCGAGGTGACGGGTTCGTGTCATCTCGTTGAGGTCGCGGGCAAGCGCGTGCTGCTGGATTGCGGGATGATTCAAGGTGAGAGCCAGGGACGGCCGAATCGCCCGCAGGGCGAAGGCAAGGCCGACGAACGCAACGCCGCGGATTTCCCGTTCGACCCGGAATCGGTCGATGTGCTGGTGCTCAGCCACGCGCACATCGACCACACCGGCCGGGTGCCCCTGCTGGTGAAGCGCGGATTCGCGGGGCCGATCTTCACGCATCCCGCGACCATCGACCTCGCTGCGATCATGCTGGCCGACGCCGCGAACATCTCAGCGATGGACGCCGAGCGCGACAACCGGCATCTGCAGCCGGGGCAAAAGCCTTCCGTGCCGCTGTACGCGCAGGCCGATGTGGATGCGGCGACCAGGTTGATGCGGCCGGTCGCATATGGCACGCCGACGGAAATCCTGCCGGGCGTCACGTTGACCCTGCGCGATGCGGGACACATCCTGGGTTCCGCCACCGTCGAACTCGACGCGGCCGGGGAGGGCGCGACGCACATACTGGTCTTCAGCGGCGACCTTGGTCCGAACGGCACGCCGATCCTGTGCGATCCCGCGCCGGTGCCGACCGCCGACCTGGTGGTGATGGAATCGACCTACGGCGACCGCCTGCACAAGTCGCGCGAGGACACCGTCGCCGAACTGGCGTCGATCTTCGCCGCCGCGCATCGCGATGGCGGCAACGTGGTGATCCCCGCGTTCGCGGTCGGCCGCACCCAGGAACTGCTGTATTTCTTCGCCGAGCATTTCGATGCATGGGGCCTCGGCGCGTTCAGGATATTTCTCGACAGCCCGATGGCGATCCGCGTCACCGACGCCTACGACCGCCACGAGGATCTGTTCAACGCCGAGGCGAAGAAATTGTGGGCGACGCGTCCGCAACCGTTGAAGCTGCCCAACCTCGTGCCGACCGCCGACGGCGAGGCGTCACGCAGGATCAACGGAATCCACGGCCATGCCGTGATCATCGCCGGTTCCGGCATGTGCACGGGCGGGCGCATCCGCCACCACCTGCGCTACAACCTCGCCAACCCCGCCGCGCACATCGTGTTCGTCGGCTACCAGGCCAGCGGCACGCTGGGCCGGATCATCGTGGATGGCGCGAAGCACGTGCGCCTGTTCGGCGACGACATCCCGGTGCGCGCGCAGGTGCATACCGTGGGCGGCTTGTCGGCACACGCGGATCAAGCGGGCCTGTCGGCGTGGTACGGACTCATCGGGGGGCATCCGCCGGTGTGCCTCGTGCACGGCGAGGACCCCGGTCGGGCGAAGCTCGCCGACGAGTTGAAATCGAAGTGGGGCAGCGAGGTGACGCTGCCGATGCCCGGCACCCGCGTCAGCGTGTGACCGGACGGGAAGTCGGCATGCGGTAGGTGATGCGTCCCTTGGTGAGGTCGTACGGTGTCATCTCGACCTTGACCTTGTCGCCGGTGAGGATGCGGATGTAGTGCTTGCGCATGCGGCCGGAAATGTGCGCGGTGACGACATGCCCGTTTTCGAGCCGCACGCGGAACATGGTGTTGGGCAGGGTTTCCTGCACCGTACCTTCCATTTCGATGACGTCGTCTTTGGCCATGGGTTGCGCTGGGCGCAGGTCGGGAAACCGTGCATTTTGCCACGATACGGCGCCGTGCGAAAGCGCGCCCCGGCATCAGCCCAGTTTGTCGCGCAGGGTGCGGCGGATCTCGGCTTCGATCAACGGACGCATCAGGCCGAGCCACGCCCCCAGCCGGAGCTGCACCCGTGCGTCACCGTTCCCCACCGTAAGCCGGCCTTCGGCACCATGCCCCGCGAAGGAAAGGGTATCCCCGGTCCATGTCATGCCACCCAGGCCGAAACGCGCGGACAACCCGCGGGCGACTTCGTCGACCGCCGCGCGGCAGGCGGCCTTGTCCAGCGGATGCGTATGGTGGATATCGATTTCGGGCATGAGCGCGGGGCGAATGTTGCGGCGCGTCATGTTACATTGGCGCGCGTTTTTTCAAGGCATGCCATGCGCGTCATCGGTGTCCATCCAGCTCGCGATCCGGTGCCGTGCGGGGAAGGCCCGGTGCAGTTCGGCAGTGCGCCGGACAACGACATCGCGCCGGCCGGTGCCGGTGTCGATCCGCACCACGCCGTGCTCGCCGCGGATGCGCGCGGGCTGGTACTCACCGTTCGGCCGGGCTGCCAACGGGTGTACGTGAATGCGCGCGCGGTGCGCGAACGCGCGCTGTTGCGCTACGGCGACACGTTGACGCTCGGCGCCAACAAGTTCCTGGTGACCACGGATTCGGCGCCGCCGCAGGCGGAAGGGATCACGGACGCGGATCGGTTCGAGGGGCCGGTGTTGTTGCGGATCGTCTCGGGCACCGCTTCCGGGCAGGCCTTGGCGGTTGCGCCGGAATTGCATCTCGGCGCCGGAACGCGGCACTTCGGCGACCTCGCCTATGGCTGCAGGGTGTCGCGGGCCGGCGACGGCCTCGTGTTCGAATCCGCGAGCACCGAGCCACGCATCAACGGGTGGCATTGCAAGCGCGCCCGTTTGTCGCCCGGCGACCAGGTCGTGTTGGGCGAACACCGCCTGGTGGTCGAGGCGCCGGGCCTGGAATACGCCGCGCACGTCGCGTCATTGCCACCGCCGCCGGCAGTCGAACCCGAACCGCCGCCGGATGATTCCGCGCACACCGAAATCTGGTGGCTGATCGCCGCGGCTGCGGTGTTGGCCGTGCTCATCGCGTTCTTCCTGTATTTCAGGTGGTGAAGCCCGATATGCCCGAATCTTGTGCGTGGGCTCTGCGCGATGGCTTCGCCCACGGAAGCATGTACGCCCACAACCCCCGCAATGACGCTGCCAGGCAGCGGCATCGTCGCCCCGTCGAGTCGACGGGGCGCAACCCCGCCCTTGTCGATCCCCAGGTGATTTGAAATGTCGCGAGCGTGGAACTTCAGTGCCGGCCCGGCCGCGATGCCGGAAGATGTGTTGAAACGCGCCCAGCAGGAATTGCTGGAGTGGGACGGCGCGCGTGCATCGGTGATGGAAGTCAGCCACCGCGGCAAGGCGTTCATGGAGATGGCGGCGCGGGTCGAAGCGGACCTGCGCGAACTGCTTGGCATTCCGTCGAACTACAAGGTGCTGTTCCTGCAAGGTGGCGCGACCCAGCATTTCGCACAGGTGCCGATGAACATCGCGGCCGACGGCCAGCGCGCGGATTACATCGTGAACGGGCACTGGGGCGAGAAGGCCGCCAGCGAAGCCGCGCTGTACGCGTCAGCGTACGTGGCCGCGACGTCGAAGGACGACGGATACCGGTCCATTCCGGATCGCGCGGGTTGGGATCTCGATCCCGAGGCCGCGTACGTGCACATCACCACCAACGAAACCATCCACGGCGTCGAGATGCACGACATTCCCGACACCGGCGGCGTGCCGCTGGTGGCGGACATGTCGTCCGACATCCTGTCGCACCCGCTGGACGTCTCGAAGTTCGGGCTGATCTACGCGGGTGCGCAGAAGAACATCGGTCCGTCCGGGCTGGTGGTGATGATCGTGCGCGAGGATCTGCTGCAACGCCATCCGCGACCGCTGCCGCGCATCTTCCGCTACGCCGAATACGCCGCCGCGGATTCGATGTTGAACACGCCCAATACCTGGGGTTGGTACCTCGCCGGCCTGACGTTCCAGTGGCTGAAGGGGCAGGGCGGGCTCGCTGCAATGGAACGCCGCAATCGGATCAAGGAGGAGTCTTTGTATGCCGCGATCGATGGCTCCGGCGGCTACTACCGCAACGAAGTCGATCCCTCGGCACGGTCGCGGATGAACGTGGTCTTCAACCTGCACGACGCCGCACTGGAACCGGTGTTCGTCGCGGAAGCCACCGAGGCCGGGCTGCTGGCATTGAAGGGACACCGCGCATTGGGCGGCATCCGGGCATCCATCTACAACGCGGTTCCGATCGAAGGCGTGCGCGCCTTGTGCGATTTCATGGCGGAGTTCCGGCGCACCCATGGCTAAGCGCACGGTTCAACGCAAATCCGAACCCCCGTTCGACGCCTCGCATCTGGTCAACGCCGCGACCGCAAAATTGCGTGCCTACGATCCCGGCCACGACTTGCCGGCGTTGCGATCGCGCTTCGGCGCGGCGATCGCGGAACTGGGTTCGAACGAGAATCCGCTCGGCCCGAGCCCGCGCGCGCTGAAGGCGATGCGTGCCGCGCTGGCCGAAGCGCTCCGTTATCCCGACCCGCGCGGCTCGGCGCTCAAACGCGCATTGGCCGCTCATCTCGACGTCGATGTCGCGCGCATCGCGCTGGGCAACGGCTCGCACGAGTTGCTGATGCTGCTGGCGCAATGCTTCGCGGACGCGAAACACTCGATCGTGTTCTCGCAGTTCGGTTTCGCGGTATTCCCGATCGCGACTACGGCATCAGGTGCGCGCGCGATCCGCGTGCCGGCGCTGCCACGCAGCCATCGCAGCGCGCCGCTCGGACACGACCTCGATGCGATGGCAAGGTCGATCCGCGCCAACACGTGCATCGTCTATCTCGCGAATCCGAACAATCCGACTGGCACCTGGTTCGACGACGCCGCGTTGGCGGCATTCCTCGACAAGGTGCCGCGCGAGGTCCTGGTGGTGGTGGATGAGGCCTACCACGAATACGTGGATGCACCCGGGCTCACGACCGCGATGGGTGTTGCAGGCAGGCATCCGAACCTCGTCGTGACACGCACGTTCTCCAAGGCGTACGGCATGGCCGGCTTGCGCGTGGGTTACCTGGTTGCCCATCCGGATGTCGTCGGGATGCTGGAACGCTTGCGCGAATCGTTTAACGTCAACAACGTGGCGTTGGAAGGCGCGGCCGCCGCGTTGGCCGACAAGCCGTGGTTGGCGAAAGCACGTGCATTCAACCGGGCCGAACGCGAATGGCTGCGGGGGGAACTGCTGGAGCGCGGCTACCGCTGCCTGCCATCGCAGACCAATTTCCTGTTGTGCGTGTTGCCACGCGATGCCGCCAGATTGGAACGCCATTTGTTCGAGCGCGGCGTGATCGTGCGCCCGATGGGAGGTTACGGCTTGCCGCGTGCGCTGCGCATCAGCGTGGGCAGCCGTGCCGAGAACCGGCGTTTGCTCAAGGCGCTGCCGTGAGCGAGAGGCTGGACTGGACCAGTTTGCCGGCGCGCGCCTTGCGTGGCGAAATCGTCGTGCCCGGCGACAAGTCCATTTCCCATCGCGCGATCATGTTGTCCGCGCTGGCGGATGGGGTTTCGCGCATCACCGGGTTCCTGGAAGGCGAGGACACCCGCGCCACCGCGCGCATCTTCGGGCAGATGGGTGTGTGCATCGATGCGCCGGCGGCGGGCGAACGCGTCGTGCATGGCGCGGGGCTGCGCGGGTTGCGTGCGCCGGAAGGCGTACTCGATTGCGCCAATTCCGGTACCGCGATGCGCCTGCTGTGCGGGGTGCTCGCGGGACAGGCATTCGATTCGACGATGACGGGCGACGCGTCGCTTTCGAAACGCCCGATGCGCCGTGTCACCGATCCATTGGCACGGATGGGTGCCGTCATCGAAACCGGCAGCGACGGCACGCCGCCCTTGCGCGTGCGCGGAGGACGGCCGTTGCGCGGCATCGATTACGCATCGCCGATCGCCAGTGCGCAGGTCAAGTCGGCGGTGTTGTTGGCGGGTTTGTATGCGGGTGGTGAAACCCGGGTCTCCGAGTCGCGGCCGACCCGCGACTACACCGAACGCATGCTGGCCGCATTCGGTTGGCCGATTGCATTCGCGCCAGGCAGGGCGCGGCTGTCCGGCGGGCATGCCTTGCATGCCGTCGACATCGACGTGCCCGCGGATTTTTCCTCGGCGGCATTTTTCATCGTGGCGGCGACCATCGTGCCGGGTTCGGAGCTGACGTTGCGCGGCGTCGGGATGAATCCACGCCGGACCGGCCTGCTGCACGTGCTGCGTTTGATGGGTGCGAACATCGCCGAGGAACGTCGCCACGAGGCGGGCGGCGAATCCGTGGCCGACCTGGTCGTGCGCTACGCGGCGCTGCGCGGCATCGAGGTACCGGAAGAACACGTCGCCGACATGATCGACGAGTTCCCGGCACTGTTCGTGGCGGCGGCTTGCGCCGAAGGCACCACCACGATCCGTGGCGCGGCGGAATTGCGGGTGAAGGAATCCGACCGCATCGCGGTGATGGCGGCGGGCCTGCGGGCGCTGGGAATCCGGATCGAGGAAACACCGGACGGTGCGGTGGTCGAAGGCGGCACGTTGCGCGGCGGCACGGTCGAATCGCACGGTGACCATCGTTGCGCGATGTCGTTCGCGATCGCAGGTGCGGTCGCGAACGCACCCGTGACAATCCGGGACTGCGCCAATGTCGCGACTTCGTTTCCGGGTTTCGTGGAGCTGGCGAATGGCTGCGGCTTGGCACTGCGCGCGGCGTAAGCCCGACGGCCTCCCGCTAAAATCGGCCGGATGACGACATTCGATCCCGTTCCGGTACTTACCCTCGACGGTCCTTCCGGTTCCGGCAAGGGCACCATCGCCCGGGCCGTCGCCGATCGGTTGGGGTGGCACCTGCTGGATTCCGGCGCGATCTATCGTGCGGTCGGCTATGCCGCGGGGCTGCGGGATCTCGATCTCGACGATGCCGAAGCGGTCGCACGCTGTGCGGCGGAAACCCGCATCGAATTCCGCGACCCCGGCGATGGCGGCGACACACGGGTGGTCATCGACGGCATCGATGCCACCGACGCCATCCGCACCGAAACCGCGGGCGCGGCGGCGTCCGCGATCGCCGCGTTGCCTGAAGTCCGCAAGGCCCTGGTGGACAAGCAGTTGGCGTTCCGCGCGGCGCCCGGTTTGGTGGCCGACGGCCGCGACATGGGCACGGTGATCTTTCCCGATGCCCCGTTCAAGGTATTCCTGACCGCCAGCCCCGCGGAGCGCGCGGAAAGGCGCTATAAGCAGTTGAAGGCAAAGGGACTTGACGTTACACTAGCAAGCCTTTTGCACGAGATCGAGTTGCGGGACGCACGCGACGCATCGCGTACGGTCGCACCGTTGCGAGCGGCTGCCGATGCGGTCGTGATCGACAGCAGCGGCCGGTCGATTGCCGCGGTGGTCGATGCGGTGCTCGCGCTCGTACACAAGGGCTGAAGCAACCCCGTACCGCGTTCGCGCGGTTTTTTCCGTTGGATGCACGTTTGCATCCCCCAACCGGCGGATCGCCGCCTGTGGAGCACAACCCGATGGAACTTGCAGGCCTCGCGATCCATTCCCAACCTGGAATCCCCATGACCGAAAGTTTTGCCGAACTGTTTGAACAGAGCCAGTCGCTGGCCAAATTGAAACCCGGAGCGATCGTCTCCGGCACCGTCGTCGAGATCCGCCCCGATGTGGTGGTGGTGAACGCCGGACTGAAATCGGAGGGCATCGTCCCGATCGAGCAGTTCAGGAACGAGGACGGCGAACTCGAAGTCAAGCTGGGCGACGAAGTCAAGGTCGCGCTGGACGCGATCGAGGACGGTTTCGGCGAAACCAAGCTGTCGCGCGAGAAGGCCAAGCGCTCGATGGTGTGGGACGAACTGGAGCAGGCTTTCGAGGGCCAGGAAGCCATCACCGGCCGCATCAACGGCAAGGTCAAGGGCGGCTTCACGGTCGACATCCGCGACGTTCGCGCGTTCCTTCCGGGTTCGCTGGTGGACGTGCGCCCGGTGCGCGATCCGGCCTACCTCGAAGGCAAGGACCTGGAATTCAAGATCATCAAGCTCGACCGCAAGCGCAACAACGTGGTGGTTTCCCGCCGCGCGGTGGTCGAAAGCGAGCACTCCGAGGAGCGCGAGCAGCTTCTGGAGAAACTGCAGGAAGGCGCGATCCTGCACGGCGTGGTCAAGAACCTCACCGATTACGGTGCGTTCGTGGACCTCGGCGGCATCGACGGCCTGCTGCACATCACCGACATGGCGTGGAAGCGCGTGCGGCATCCGTCCGAAGTCGTCAACGTCGGCGATGAACTCGACGTGCGCGTGCTGAAGTTCGACCGCGAGCGCAACCGCGTGTCGTTGGGCCTGAAGCAGCTGGGCGACGATCCGTGGGTCAGCATCACCCGCCGTTACCCGTCCGGTACCCGCCTGTTCGGCAAGGTTTCCAACGTCACCGACTACGGCTGCTTCGTGGAGCTGGAGCCGGGCGTGGAAGGCCTGGTGCACGTGTCCGAGATGGACTGGACCAACAAGAACGTCAACCCGGCCAAGGTGGTGCAGGTCGGCGACGAAGTGGAAGTGATGGTGCTGGACGTCGACGAAGAGCGCCGCCGCATCTCGCTGGGCATGAAGCAGACCCAGTCCAACCCGTGGGAGTCCTTCGCGGCCACCTTCAAGAAGGGCGACAAGGTGCACGGCGCGATCAAGTCGATCACCGACTTCGGCATCTTCGTGGGCCTGGACGGCGGCATCGACGGCCTGGTGCACCTGTCCGACATTTCCTGGCAGGGTACGGGCGAGGAACTGGTCCGCGAGTTCAAGAAGGGCGAGGAAGTCGATGCGGTGGTGCTGGCGGTCGATCCGGAGCGCGAGCGCATCAGCCTCGGCATCAAGCAGCTCGAGCAGGATCCGTTCGGCCAGTTCATGGCCGCGAATCCGCGCGGCGCGATCCTCACCGGCACGGTCAGGGAAGTGGACGCCAAGGGTGCGGTGATCGACCTCGCCGATGGCATCGAGGGCTACCTCTCCGCGCGCGACTTCTCCAAGGATCGCATCGACGACCTCAGCCAGCACCTCAAGGTGGGCGAACAGGTCGAGGCCAAGTTCACCGGCATGGATCGCAAGGGCCGCATGCTGTCGCTCTCGATCCGCGCCAAGGACGAGGATGAAATGGCCGAGACCCTGTCGGAGTACCAGAGCCAGAACACCGGCAAGGCCACCACCAAGCTGGGGGCGCTGCTGAAAGAGCAGTTGAACAAGCCTGAGTAAGCCTATATAAAGGCTTGCGTTTTTTGCAGCAATCGGTGCCGCCCGCGATGCGGGCGGCATCAGTAAGGAGCGGATCGCGTGTGCGGTCAGGGCCAATCAGATAGCAAGGTAGGCGTCAGTTGCCATCGATGACCAAATCCGAATTGATCACCGCGCTCGCGGAACGCCAGAAGCACCTGGCGTTCGCCGACGTCGAACTCGCGGTGCGCAACGTGATCGAGCAGATGAGCGTGGCACTCGCCGGCGGCGACCGCATCGAGATCCGCGGCTTCGGCAGCTTTTCGTTGCACTACCGTCCGCCACGCACCGGCCGCAATCCCAAGACCGGGACCGCGGTGGCCTTGCCGGGCAAGCATGTCCCGCACTTCAAGCCCGGCAAGGAGTTGCGGCAGCGGGTCAACGAGGGGCGCGATTCGTCACCGTGACCGGCGTCCCGACTTCCGCCTGATGCCGGGCCTGCCCCCCGTGGACACCGCAAGCCACCACCGGTCCGCTGCGAAGGTTCGTCGCGACGCCGGGCCACTCGTGCAGCGCCGGAGAGATCGGTGAGCCTGCTTCCCCTCGACCCCTTGCTGTTGTTGATCCTGTTGCTGCCGATGGCCGGCTGGCTGGGCTGGATCATCGGCCGGCATGCGACGGCGCGCCGCTCGGGCGCGCGCGTCACCGAGCTGTCCTCGCACTACTTCCGCGGCCTCAACTACCTGCTCAACGAGCAGCCGGACAAGGCCATCGAAGTGTTCATGAAGCTGGCCGAGTTCAACCGCGACACGGTGGAAACCCACCTCGCACTCGGCAACCTGTTCCGCCGCCGCGGCGAAGTGGACCGCGCGATCCGGGTGCACCAGCACCTGGTCAGTCGTTCCAATCTTTCGGAAGCCGAGCGCACCGTCGCGCTGCTGGAGCTGGGCGAGGACTACATGCGCGCCGGTCTGCTCGATCGCGCCGAAGCGCTGTTCGACGATCTGGTGGCGATGGATGCGCACGCGCCGTCCGCGCTGCGCCACCTGATCGCGATCTACCAGCACGAACGCGACTGGCACAAGGCCATCGGACACTCGCGCCGGCTGGAGAAGATGACCGGCGAATCGCAGGCCGCGACCATCGCGCAGTTCCAGTGCGAGCTGGCCGAACAGTCGCGCCAGCACGGCGCACGCGCCGAGGCCCGCGCCTATCTCGACGAAGCCTTCGCCAGCCAGCCCGGCTGCGTGCGCGGCTACATGATCAGCGGGCATCTGTACGCCGAGGAGGGCCGCTGGAAGGAGGCCGTGATCGCCTTCGAACAAGCGGTCGATGCCGACGTCGATTTCGTGCCCGAGATCCTGCCGCCGTTGCTGGACGCCTATGCACATACCGGCGAAATGGATCGCGCCGAAAAATTCCTGGTGCACGTGGTGGATCGCTACCACGGCATCACGCCGGTACTCGCGCTGACCGACCTGTACCAGAAGCGCGAAGGCGAGCGCGCGGCCATCGACTTCCTCACCGGCCAGTTGCGCCAGCGCCCGTCGGTGCGCGGGATGATGGCGCTGATCGATGCGACGCTGGACCGGACCGAGGGCGAGGCGCGCCAGAACTTCCTGATCCTGCGCGACCTGACCCACAAGCTGCTGGAGGGCAGGGCCATGTACCGCTGCAACCATTGCGGTTTCGGAGCCAAGGCCCACCATTGGCAATGCCCGAGCTGCAAGAGCTGGGGCACGGTCAGGCCGATCCACAGCGTTGTTTCCGAGTGACATGGGCGCCGCGTACGGCACCGCGGTCATCGTTGCGTGGGCGATCGTTGCGGGATGCGCACTGCTGCTCTCGCTCGCGTTCACGGGCGCGGCACTGGCCTACGCACGCCGGTGCGGTTTGCTGGACCAGCCCGGCAAGCGTCGCTCGCATACCCAACCAACGCCGCGCGGCGGCGGGATCGGTATCGTCGCTGCAATATTGCTCGCCGGGGTGGCGGCCTGGTGGTTGCTCGACCGCTCGCCACCATGGACGCGCCCCGCAGCGGTCGCCGCAGCGGTGCTGGCGGTTGCACTGATCGGTTGGCGGGACGACCACAAGCCGCTGTCGGTGGTGCCGCGGCTGCTCGTGCATGTCGGTGCCGCGTTGCTGGTCGGGCTCGCCGCGCTCGCGCCCTGGGCGGCGCGCGATCCGATGCTTTGGTGGGTATTGCTTCCGCTTGTCCCGGTGCTGATCGGTTTCATCAATGCCCACAACTTCATGGACGGGATCGACGGCATCCTCGGACTGCAGGGCTTGTTCGTGTTGGCGGGATATGGGTTGCTGGCGGCGTGGACGGGCGACATCGGCATCGCTGCGCTGGCTTTCGCGGCGGCGGCGGGCTGCCTCGGTTTCCTCGTCTTCAATAGGCCGCCCGCGAAGATCTTCATGGGCGACGTCGGTTCGGGCGCACTGGGCTTGACGATCGGTGCGGTGGCAGCGCTCGTGGTTCAGCGAAACCCCGCCATGATCTGGGCATGCGCCATCCTTCCGTCCGCGTTCCTGGTCGACAGCGGCCTGACCCTCGCGCGGCGCATGTTCGCCCGTCAACGATGGTATGCGCCGCATCGCCAGCACCTGTACCAGTGGCTGGTGCGGGTAAACTGGAGCCATGCGCACACGGACGTCGCCTACGTGATCTGGAACCTCGCGATCGTGGCACCGCTGGCGTGGCTGGCGGCGCGCTGGCCGGCGCGCGGTCTCCCTTGCTTCATTGTCGCGTACGTGGCCGCGATCGTGGCGTGGCATGTCGGCAAGCGCGCCTGTCTCGCCTCGGCGCGCCGGAGGAGCATCGATGAAGCTGCGTGACGTGACCGGGCGCTTGCATCCGCGTACCGCGGTCGTGATCCACGACCTTGCGGTGACCTTGCTCGCATGGTGGCTGGCCAACACCCTGCGTTACGCGATGCTGCCGTACGGCCAGCAGCTCGACCTGTTGAGCTGGCAAACCCTGATCGTGCTGGGCGTGCAGGCGGCGATGTTCTACTGGACCGGCCTGTACAAGGGTCTGTGGCGCTTCGCCAGCGTGCCGGACCTGTGGAACATCGCGCGCGCGGTGGTTGCAGGCACGGTGGTGATCTACCTCGCGCTGTTCCTGTACGACCGCGTGTACGGGATTTCGCGTTCGGTGCTCTTGATCTATCCGGTGTTGCTGGCGATCCTGCTGGGCGGACCACGGCTCGCCTACCGCTACTGGAAAGACAGCCAGCTCGACCTGTTCCACGCCAGGCACAGCCATCGCGTGCTGGTGATCGGCGCGGGCCGCGCGGGCGAGGCGCTGGTGCGCGACCTGCGTCGCGATGCCCGTTACATCCCAGCGGGCTTCATCGACGACGACGCCTCGCTGCGTGGATCGCGCCTGCACGGCGTACCGGTGCTGGGCGGCACCGATCGGCTGGGCGAACTGGCGCGCCAGGTCGGCGCGGAAATGCTGCTGATTGCGATGCCGTCCGCCGACAAGGAGCAGATGCGCAAGGTGGTCGCGCTGTGTGAAGCCACCGGCTTGCCGTTCCGCACCGTGCCGCGCCTCGACGACGTGGTTTCGGGGCGCGCACAGTTCAACGAGTTGAAGGAAGTCGCGATCGAAGACCTGTTGGGTCGCGATCCGGTGAAGCTGGAGTGGAACGCCATCCGGCTCAGCATTAGTGGCCAGCGCGTGCTGGTCACCGGCGGCGGCGGGTCGATCGGTTCGGAACTGTGCCGGCAAATTGCGCGGCTGGGCGCGTCCGAGCTCACGATCCTGGAACTGTCCGAATTCAACCTGTATCGGATCGAGCAGGAATTGCGCGCGCAGTATCCCGAACTGTTGCTGCGTTGCCTGATTGGCGATTGCGGCGACGCCGCCGCCTGCGCCAATGCCTTCGCGCAGGCCAGGCCGCAGCGGGTGTTCCATGCGGCGGCCTACAAGCACGTGCCGCTGCTGCAGAACCAGTTGCGCGAGGCCTTCCGCAACAACGCGCTCAACACGCGCGTCGTGGCCGAGCACGCGGTCCGCCACGGCGCCGAGAGTTTCGTGCTGATCTCGACCGACAAGGCGGTGAATCCGACCAGCGTGATGGGCGCCTGCAAGCGCGTCGCCGAGATCATCTGCCGGGTCGCCGCTGAAGGCCGCGCGACGCGCTTCGTCACCGTGCGGTTCGGCAACGTGCTGGATTCGGCGGGATCGGTGGTGCCGCTGTTCCGCCGCCAGATCGCTGCGGGCGGCCCGGTGACGGTGACGCATCCGGAAATCTCGCGCTACTTCATGACCATCCCCGAAGCCTGCCAGTTGATCCTGCAGGCGATGGCGATGGGCAAGGGCGGCGAAACGTTCGCGCTGGACATGGGCGAGCCGATCCGCATCCGCGACCTGGCCGAACAGATGATCCGCCTCGCCGGCAAGCAACCCGGCCGCGACATTTCCATCCTCTACACCGGACTGCGTCCCGGCGAAAAACTGTTCGAGGAATTGTTCCATCCACTCGAGAACTACCACAGCACGTCGCACCCGAAGATTTTCGAAGCGGCACCGCGGCAGCAATCCGCCGCGCTGGTCACGGCGCAACTGGCGCGCGCCGCCGATGCCGTCGAAGCGTTCGACGAGGACGCCCTGCGCGACTGCGTCGGGTCATTGCTGCCCGCGTTCCGCTGGGAAACCGGCGGGATTCCGCACGCCGCAGAGGTGGTTACGTTGCAACGCGGCGGTGGCGATACCGCGGCATAGTCTTGCGATCGTCCATGAGCTGAAGACATTGATTACAAGTACATCAGCAAGCAGCCATCCATGGCGCGGGGCGCCGGCCCAGCCATCCTTGGCCGGTCGCTTGGCCGGGCACGCGATGCCACTGGCATCACGTAGGCGCCCGTCCTCGCCCTGACTTTTCACCAACAGCCGCTTCGGACAGGCCAATTTCAGAATCGCAACAATCGAGGAAAAAGACGTGGCACGATTGCGCAAGGTGGTGTTTCCCGTGGCCGGTCTCGGCACGCGGTTCCTGCCCGCGACCAAGGTGGTCGCCAAGGAAATGCTGCCCGTGCTGGACCGGCCTTTGATCCAGTACGCGGTGGACGAGGCCGTCGATGCGGGCGCCGACACGCTGGTGTTCGTCACCAACCGCTACAAGCATTCCATCGCGGACTATTTCGATTCCGCGTACGAACTGGAAGAAACGCTGGAACGCGCCGGCAAACGCGAACTGCTGGCGATGGTGCAGGGTTTGTTGCCGCCGCATGTGCGTTGCGTGTATGTCACCCAGGAACAGGCGCTGGGCCTGGGGCATGCCGTGCTGTGCGCCAAGACCGTGATCGGCGATGAGCCGTTCGGCATCATCCTGCCGGACGACCTGATCGTGAACGACGGACCAGGCGCACTGCGGCAGATGGTGGCGCGTGCAACGGACGGCGGCGGCGTACTCGCGGTCGAGGAAGTCCCGCATGCGGAGACCGGCAAGTACGGGATCGTCGATGTCGAGGCGGGCGGCGACCGCATCCGGCACATGGTGGAGAAACCCAAACCCGCCGACGCACCGTCCAACCTCGCCGTGGTCGGGCGCTACGTGTTGCCCGCGCGCATTTTCGAGTTGCTGGAGAAGACCACGCCCGGCGCCGGCGGCGAAATCCAGTTGACCGATGCCATCGCCGCGCTGCTTGCGGAAACGCCGGTGCTTGCGCACCGCTTCGAAGGCACGCGTTTCGACTGCGGCAACAAGGCCGGGATGGTGCGTGCGACCTTGCACTTCGCATCCATCGACCCCGAATTGCGACACCTCGTGGGCGGCATTGCCTGACACGCCGCTTGCCGCGCACGACCATTCCGCAGCGCTTCGCGCGCAGCGCAGGCAAGCTGCGCCGGATGGTTGCGCTATCCTGAACGGATGACGCCATCGACCTGGTATGCCGCCAGCGCACGACCGTTCGGACCCACGCCGCCTTTGCAAGGTACGGTCGATGCGCGCGTCGCGATCGTGGGCGGCGGCTATGCCGGGGCGTGCCTGGCATTGGGGCTTGCCGAGCGTGGCGTGCGCGATGTGGTCCTGCTGGAACGCGACGGAATCGGACATGGAGCATCGGGTCGCAACGGCGGTTTCGTGTTCGCCGGTTATTCGCTCGGCGAGGACGCCTTGCTGCGGCAGCTTGGCGCGGAACGCGCACGCCGCTTGTACGCCGCGACCACCGATGCCGTCGAGCTGATTCGCCAACGCATCGCACACTATGCGATCGAATGCGACGCCGTCGACGCGGGCGTGATCTGGGCCAACTGGTTTCGCGATCCCCAGGTGTTGCGCGACCGCCAACGGCTGCTCAAGGAAACCTTCGGCGTCGAATGGGAATGGCTGCCGCAGGAGCAACTGCGCAGCGTGATCCACAGCAGGCGCTACCACGACGGGTTGTTCGAACGGAATGCGCTGCACCTGCATCCGCTCGATTACCTGCACGGCATGCTGCGCGCGGCGCAAGCGCAGGGCATCGCGTTCCACGAAAACTCGCGCGTGCGCCGGGTGGCGCGCGACGGTGCCGTCTGGCGCGTGCGGACCGATGCCGGCGAGGTCAAGGCGCAGGCCGTGGTGCTGGCTTGCGGCGGTTATCTCGCGCACCTCGATCGTGAGGTCGACAAGGCGATACTGCCGATCGCGACCTACGTGATGGTGACCGAGCCGCTGGGAGCGCGCCTGCACGAATGCCTGCACACCGAAGCGGCGATCTACGACAGCCGCTTCGCATTCGACTATTACCGTCCCCTCAAGGACTCGCGCCTTTTGTGGGGTGGCCGCATTTCGATCCGCAACCGTTCGCCTCAGGCGGTGAAGAAACTGTTGTTGCGCGACCTGCTGCGCGTGTTCCCGCAACTCGAAGGCGTGAAGGTGGACTACGCGTGGTCCGGCCTGATGAGCTATGCACGCCACCAGATGCCGCAGCTCGGCACGCGCGGCGACGGCCTGTGGTGGATGCAGGCGTTCGGTGGTCACGGTACCGCGCCGACCTGTGCAGCCGGCGAGTTGTTGGCCGCCGCGATCGCGCAGGACGACGAGGGCTGGCGAGAATTCGCCTCGTTCGGCCTGCCAAGCACCCGGCGGCCGTTCGGCTACCTCGGTGCGCAGGCGCAGTACTGGCGGGCCGAGGCCAGGGATCGCTGGAAGGCGATGGTCGAGGGGTGAGCGACCGCGTTTACGAACTGCCGGTGGCAGTTCGTGCGGGCGCGACGAGGCGCGCAGGAGCGTGCCCGAACACCGCAGGTGGCCCCGCAGGGTGAGCGCCATGGATGGCGCGAATAGCGCCCGAGGCAGGAGGCCGATGGCCGGGCTTGCCCCTGCGGCGATTTTGGACGAAGCTGGCGCCAGCGGGCGCGGACTCCGCACGGGTAGGGAGGCAGTGCATGGTCGAATGCAGCCAGATGCCGGCGATGGGTTCGACCGACGCGTTGTTTGCCGAGGTCTATGAGCGCCTGAAAGCCATGGCTTCGCGGCGACTTGCCGGGCAGCGTCGCGGCACGCTGGACACCACCGAACTGGTGCACGAGTTGTACCTGCGCATGGGTGATCGCCCGGCCTTGCAATTTCGCGAGCCCGCGCAATTTTTTGCTTACGCCGCGCACGCCATGCGCCACTTGTTGATCAATCGGGCGCGCGACCGCTTGCGGTTGTGCGCGGGCGGACAGTGGGGCCGCGTCACGCTCGACGACCGCAATCCGAAACTGGCAATCGAAGCTGCGGAACAGGCGTTGGCGCTGGATGCGGCACTGGGTGCGCTGGAACAGGCCGACGCGCGTGCGGCGAAGGTGGTCGAATTGCGCTATTTCGCGGGACTCAGCCTGGAACAGGTGGCCGAAACATTGGGGCTGGCGCGTCGAACCATCGACCGCGATTGGCGTTTCGCACGCGCGTTCATCAAGGCGCGGCTGGATTGACCCGCGTCGCAAATAAGGCACGAGTGGGGTTTATCGCACGATACCTTCGGAATTGCCGCGATGGAATCCACACCGACATTGCGCGACTTGTTCGAGGAGGCGTTGGCGTTGCCGCCCGACGCGCGCGCCTCGCTGTTGGCCAGGCAATGCAGCGATCCGGCATTGCGTGCCGAACTGGAACGCATGTTGGCCGCCGACGCGGGCGGGGGCGACTGGCTGGCCGCTGGCGACGCCGCCAGTGCGGCGCAGGTGATCGGCGAAACCGAAGCCGGCGAACCGCTTCCGGCCGGAAGCCGCATCGGTCCGTTCGAATTGCTGGAGGTGCTGGGCGAGGGCGGTTCGTCCACCGTGTTCCGCGCCTTCCGCGATGCGGATGGCGTGCGCCAACACGTGGCCCTCAAGCTGTTGGCGCGCGGTCTGTACACCAGCGAGGCACGCCGCCGTTTCCATCACGAGCGCGAAGCGTTGGCACGCCTGCGGCACCCCGGGATCGCGCGGCTGATCGAAGGCGGCGCCGCCGACAACGGCCTTGCCTATATCGCGCTGGAGCTGATCGAGGGCGAACCGATCACCCGTTACGCGATCACGCACGGGCTTTCGGAGCGCCAGCGGCTGACCTTGTTTCTGAAAGTTTGCCGCGCAGTCGAGTCGGCGCATCGCGCGCTGATCGTGCACCGCGACCTGAAACCTTCCAATGTCCTGGTGACGGGCGACGGCGAAGTGAAGTTGCTGGATTTCGGCATCGCCAAGCTGCTCGATGATACCGAAGACGCCACCCGCACCCGGCACCACGCACTGACGCCGGCATACGCGGCGCCCGAGCAATTCACACCCGGCGCGATCACCACCGCAACCGACGTCTATGCACTGGGCGTGCTGTTGCGCGAACTGCTGACCGGCGAGCGCGGCGCAGCGATCGATGCGCGCCTGCCTTCGATGCACGCGCAGCCGCAAGCCGGGAAGTTGCGCGGCGACCTTGCCAACATCGTGGCCAAGGCGACCGCGCCCGAACCGGAACGCCGCTATGGTTCCGCCGGCGCGCTGGCCGAGGACATCGAACGTTATCTCGATTGCCTGCCCGTGCAGGCACATCCGCCATCGCGTTGGTATCGCGCGGGGCGGTTCGTCACGCGCCATCGTGGCGGCGTCGCGATTGCAGCGATCCTGCTCGCGGCCATTCTGGTTTCGTCATCGCTGGCGCTGTGGCAGGCGCAGGTGGCACAGCGCCAGGCGCGGATCGCGCAGCAGCAGGCGGCACGCGCGAACATGGTGCGGGATTTCATCGAGAGCCTGTTCGCGCCGCTCCGTTACGGCATCGCCGAGTCGAAGCAGCCCAGCCTGAGCGTGTTGCTCACGCGCGGCGTTGCGAAACTCGAACACTCGCCGCAACTCGGTGCCGGCGAGCGGGTCGACCTGCTGGCGATGTTCTCGCGCCTGTACGAAAACCTCGGTGACATCCCGCAATCGCGCAAACTGGCGGAGCAGGCGGTGGCACTGTCGCAACGTACCCTGGCGCCTTCCGATCTCAATGCGATTCGCGCCCTTGCGACGCGCGGCTACGCCGCGGTGCGCGCCGAGGACTACGCGGCAGCCGGTGCCGACCTGCGCACCGCGCACCAGCGCATGCTTGCGCAAGGCATCCGCGGCGAACCCCTGATCGACCTGCTCGAACCGCTGGCGGCGGTCGAGAACATCGAAGGACATGGCGAGGCCGCACTCGCGTTTGCCCGCGAAGCGCTGCAGGAGCGCATCGCCACCTGGGGACCGGACGATCCGCGGATCGGCGTCGGCTACAACGATGTTGCTTCCGGGCTGGAAGGGCTGGAGCGTTACGACGAAGCGATCCGGATGTGGCGCAAGACCCGGGAATTCGAGCTTGCGCATTTCGGTCCGTACAGCAACGAATCGACCCTGGCATTGGCGGGCTGGGCCTCGTCCGAGTGGCGCGCCGGCCACTGGACACGCGCGCATGCACTGTTCACGCAGGCCCTGGCCGCCTACGCGCACATCGGCTCCAAACCGCAGGTCACCGAGGTGTATACCGCACAGAAAGCTTGCGTGCTGGATGGCCTGCGGGCGGACCGCGCTTCCGCTGCGAAGGATTGTGCGCTGGCGCAAAAGCTGTCGGCTGAAGGCTTCGGCGCGGACACGGCATTGCACGGCGACTCGCTGGAAGCCACTGCATTCGGCGAGATCGAGGCGGGCGATTTCGGCACGGCGAAGGCGCTGTTCGGGAAGGCCCGCAAGCTGTACGGCAACGTTCCCGCCAACCGGATGCGCCTCGGGCGGGTGGACAGCGAACTGGCCGGCATTGCGCTACTGGAAGGCGATCCGGCACGCGCCCGCGCGTTGCTGCCGGATGCCATCGCGGGATTGCGCACGCGCGCCTACAGGATGCCGCCGCTGATCGCCGAAGCGCGTCTGCTGCTCGCCTGCACGGAATCGCCCGGGCCGCAATGCCCCGCCGACCTGCACGCGACGGTCGAACGCCATCTGTCCGAGGTCGCCGGACGGGACGATCCGATGCTGCTGTGGCTGCACACCTTGCTGGCACAAGTGGAATTGCGGCAGGGCAAACCCGGCGCGGCGCGTGACCGGTTGCAACAGGCGATCCGGCGCGCCGGCGCCGAGTTGCAACCTTCGCATCCGCGGCTGCTTGCGGCGCGGCTGTGGCTGGCAGTCGCCGTGGCGCAAACCGGGGATTGCCCGGGTGCCACGATGCAAGCACAGGCGGCACGCGGGATCATCGACGTGCACCATCTTGCCTCGCACCCGGGGCTTGCCGGTGTCCAGGCGGCGCTGCGCGATGACGTCGGTTCCTGCGGCAACTTGCTGCACTGAACCGGAGGCCCCGCTTCCGAACACCCTGTTCCCCGGAACCGCATGTCGCAATCCGCGGCCGTGCGGTGTTGTTCGCGATGAGGCCCGCGACAGGCGGGTGCCGACGGACAGGGGAATGCCATGCCGAATCCAAACCGCAGTTCTGTCGTTCGCACAAGGATTGCCGCGGCGACTGTCGCGGCCTTGCTGTCCATCGCGGGCATGGCGCAACCCCATTCGTTCGCGCCGCGGCCGGACCGCGATCCGCTGGTCACGCGGGATCCGTCCGGCCAGTTGCAAACCAATGCGCCGGACGGCCGCATCGACACGGGCAATTCGTTCTTCCAGAGCCTCGGCAGCAACGGACGTTCCTGCAACTCCTGCCACCGCCAGGCCGAAGGCTGGACGATTTCCGCCGCGGAAGTGCAACGCCGTTTCGTGGCGACGCGTGGTACCGATCCGATTTTCCGCCCGGTCGACGGCGCCGACTCGCCGCTGGCGAATGTCTCGACGCTGGCCGCGCGCGAAGCCGCCTATTCGATGTTGCTCGACCACGGCGTGATCCGGGTCGGCTTGCCCATTCCCGCCGACGCCGAATTCACGCTCACCGCGGTCGACGATCCCTACCACTACGCCAGTGCCGCGGAACTGTCGTTGTTCCGGCGTCCGCTGCCGGCGACGAACCTCATCTGGGATACCGCGGTGATGTGGGATGGCCGCGAAACCTACATGCCGTTCAAGCCGCCGATGGATGCCGGCATCGACCACGAGGACGTCCGCCTCAGCCTGGCTTCGCAGGCGCTGCACGCGGTCCTCGGGCACGAGCAGGCAGCGGTTGCGCCAAGCGAACTCACCATCAGCGAAATCGTCGAATTCGAATCGCACCTGTTCACCGCGCAAGCCTTCGACAACGAGGCCGGCGCACTCAACGCCGACGGCGTCATGGGCGGCGCCGACATCCTTGCGCAGCAGAAATTCTGGGTCGGCATCAACGACTCGCTCGGCAACGACCCGACCACCGAACCGTTCGATCCGCGGGTGATGCGACTGTTCGACCACTGGCGTGATCCGCTCGTGTTGCGTCGTTCCGGTCCCTGGCAATCGGGCCGCGCCGCGGTCGCGCGCGGGCAGGATGTGTTCGATTCGCTGCCGATCAACATCAGCGGCGTGGCGGGCCTCAACGATGCGACCGGCAAGCCGGTGATCCGCGGCACCTGCGGCACCTGCCACGACGCGCCCAACATCGGCAACCATTCGGTCGCTGCACCGCTCGACATCGGCATCGCCGACGCCAGCCGGCGCACGCCGGACATGCCGCTGTACACGCTCACCAACAATCGCACCGGGCAAGCCGTGCAGACCACCGACCCCGGCCTCGCGATGCTGACCGGCAAGTGGGCCGACATCGGCAAGTTCAAGGGTCCGAACCTGCGCGGCTTGGCGGCACGCGCGCCGTATTTCCACAACGGTTCGGCGGCGACGCTGATGGACGTGGTGAACTTCTACGACACACGCTTCCACGTCGGCATGAGTGAGCGGCAAAAACAGGATCTGGTGGCGTTCCTGTCGGCGTTGTGAGCCATGCAAGAGTCCCGGATGCAGGGCGAAGACACGGCAAGTCCGGATTTCGGTCCTGTCGCATGTCGCAATCCTGCGGTATTCGGTGTTCCCCGACATGACGATTGCCACGATCGCGACGGTGGCCTTGCCCGCAGGCGCGGGGTTGGCATTGGCGGCGCGGCAAGTCGATCGAATCCGCTCGACTGCGGCCACACGGAGGGCACGAAGATGAACATGCACTGGCGCTTGGCGATACCCTTGGCGTGCTTGCTTGGATTCGCAGCGGGAATGACCGCTGCGATGGCCCAGGCGCCCGCACCGACGGATCGCACCGTGCTCGCCCCCGATGAATTGAAATGGATGCCGGCGCCGCCGGTGCTGCCGAAGGGTGTGCAGATCGCGGTGTTGAGCGGCAACCCCTTCGCGGAAGGTTTTTCGGTTGTGCGTCTGAAAATTCCGCCGCACACGACGTTTGCGCCGCACTGGCATCCGGCCGCGGAAAACTTCAGCGTGCTGCGTGGAATGGTTTACCCCGGCATGGGCGACAAGGTGGACAAGTCGAATGCCAAGGCGCTGCCGCCGATGGGGTTTGCATCGCTCCCGGCAATCCACCCTCACTGGGTTTACAGCGGCGACGAGGAAGTCGTGATCGACTTGAGCTTCTACGGGCCGTTCCAGATCCACTACGTCAATCCAGCCGACGATCCGTCGGCAACGCAATGAAGCCTTGAGGACCTGGAGATGTCCGCTGCACATGCCGCGCAGTTCTTTTCGCCCCTCCCAATGGAGAGCAATCATGCGTAGCGCCCTGATCTTCGTGTACGGCGTTTTGTGCTACGTACTGTTTTTCCTGACGTTCCTTTACGCCATCGGTTTTGTCGCAGACGCCCCCCTTCCGCGAACGCTGGATCGACCGATGCCGGTTCCGGCCGGCACGGCAATCGACTGGGTCATCGATATCGCGCTGCTCGGCCTGTTCGCGGTGCAGCACAGCGGCATGGCGCGGAGCGGTTTCAAGAAGTGGCTGACGGGCTGGATGAGCCCGTCGATCGAACGCAGTACGTACGTCCTGTTGAGCAGCTTGGCGTTGATCCTGCTGTACTGGCAATGGCGACCGCTGCCCGGTGTGGTCTGGGATGTCGGCCAGGGACCGGCGTGGTGGTTGTTGTATGCACTCTCCGGGTTCGGCTGGCTGGTCGTCCTGAGCGGCACCTTCGTCATCGACCACTTCGACCTTTTCGGGTTGCGCCAGGTATGGCTGCGCGTACGCGGCATCGCCTACACGCAGCCCGAATTCGACGACAGCTTCTATTACCGGATCGTCCGGCATCCCATGATGCTGGGCTTCATCATCGCGTTCTGGGCGATTCCGCGGATGAGCGTCGGACATTTGTTGTTCGCCGTGGCGACCACGGGTTACACCCTGATCGCGGTGTGGTTCCTGGAGGAGCGCGATCTGGTCGCTATGCACCCTGAATACCGCGAATATCGCCGTCGGGTGCCGATGATCTGCCCGTGGCCACGGCCTGCAAAGCGCGAAGGATCGGGGCTCACGGCGTCCGGGCGCTGAACACGCAGGCGCACGCCCAGCGGATGCGGTTCCGGCACAATGACCGTGCGGGGAGTCCCGCGCCGTCGGAATCTGTAAATGCCTGCAAGCCATTGGCGCGGCGCGCGCGCGCGTCTTCGCTGGATCGCATGGGCCACGGCCTTCTGCGCCATGCTTGTCACCACGGCGGTATTTGCCCAAGAGCCGAACGGCACGCCGACGTACTTTGGCAACGGCGTTGTCACGGCGGCGTGGCAAGTGCAGGGCGGCGCTCTATCCGATCTGGTGGTCACCGACAAGCCCCATCACGTGCCGATTGCGGTCACCGATCCGTTTTCGCTGACGTTCAAGGACGGCAGCACGCTCGGCACCAGCGACTTCCGTCTGCAAGGCGCGTTGCGAGAAGTCGCGCTGCCGGTCGATGCCAAAGCCTCGCGCCTGGCTGATCGCATTCCCGGCAAGGCCGTCGAAGGTACATTCCTCGGTCCGAAAGGCAATATCCGCGTCGACTGGAAACTGGTGCAGCGCGACGGTTCCGATTACCTGCGCGAGATCGTCACGATCACTGCGTTGAATGCTGACGAGCCGATCACCAGGGTCTCGCTGTTCGGCGCCAACGCGCCCGATGTCATCGTCGACGGCTCGGTCGATGGCTCCCCGGTGGTGTCGCACGACGATTGGCTGGGCTTCGAGCATCCGATGTCGAAAGCCGATGCCTGGCGCGGCAAGGTGAAGTTGTGGATCGAGCGCACGCTGCCGCTGCCCAAGGGCCAGTCGGTAACCTACTCGGCGGTGATCGGCGTTGCGCATGCCGGACAAATGCGGCGCGACTTCGCCGCCTACATCGAACGCGAACGCGCACATCCGTACCGGCCGTTCCTGCACTACAACTCGTGGTACGACATCGGCTATTTCACCCCGTACACCGAGGCCGAGGCGCTGGACCGCATCAATACCTTCGGCAGGGAGCTGGTCGAAAAACGCCACGTGAAGATGGATTCGTTCCTGTTCGACGACGGCTGGGACGATTACAGCGGCGGGTGGAACTTCAGCAAGGCGTTTCCGCACGGTTTCGTGCCGCTGTGCAAGGCAGCGGAAAAGTATGGCGCGGCACCCGGCGTGTGGTTGTCGCCGTGGGGCGGCTACAGCAAGCCGCATGGCGAACGCATCGCCAACGGAAGGAAGCGCGGCTACGAGATCGTCGACAACGGTTTCGCATTGTCAGGCCCGAAATACTGGAAGCGCTTCCACGAAGTGGTGATGACGTTGCTCGACGAAGACTGCATCAACCAGTTCAAGTTCGACGGTACCGGCAACGTCGACAGCGTTTATCCGGGTAGCGCGTTCGACAGCGATTTTGCGGCGGCGATCCAGTTGATCGACGACATCCGCGCCGACAAACCGAACACCTTCATCAACCTCACCACCGGCACCTGGGCGTCGCCGTTCTGGCTGAAGTACGCCGATTCGATCTGGCGCGACGGCTACGACCACAATTTCACGGGCGTCGGACCTTATCGCGAGCAATGGATCACCTATCGCGACGAACAGACTTACCGCAACATCGTCGAGAAAGGCCCGCTGTTCCCGATCAATTCACTGATGCTGCACGGGATCATCTACGCGCAGCATGCGGTGCACCTCGACACCGATCCCGGCCACGACTTCGCCAACGAGGTGCATTCCTACTTCGCGACCGGCACCGGCCTGCAAGAGCTGTACGTCACGCCATCGCTTCTGACCGACGCGGATTGGGACACGCTGGCGCAAGCGGCCAACTGGTCGCGCGCCAATGCCGACGTGTTGCGCGACAGCCACTGGATCGGCGGCGATCCCGGGCGTCTTGATGTCTATGGCTGGGCCGCATGGTCGCCGACGAAAGCTTTCATCACGCTGCGCAATCCCGACGACAAGCCGCAGCTCGCGATCCTGGATGTCGGCCGGCAACTGCAGTTGCCCGAAGGCGCTGCGCGGAAGTTCGACGTCAGCGATGTATGGCATACCGGCTTCAACAGCGCGCCGAAGGCGCTGGACGCCGACCACGCAGTCACGATCACGCTGCAACCGTTCGAGGTGCTGACGTTGCAACTCACGCCAACGAAGTAACACGCCACGTCTTGCGATGGGTTTGGTCGCTTTTCCCCTCTCCCTTCGGGAGAGGGTGCCCCGAATGGGGTGGGTGAGGGTCCGGGCTTGCTCGATGTCGCACTGAGCTAATCCGCACCCTCACCCCCAACCCCTCTCCCGGAGGGAGAGGGGAGATGCGTTCCGGCTATCCTGCGCTGATGGACTGGAACATCCTCTGGTACGTCATTGCCGGCATCCTGATCGTTGCCGGCCTGGTCGGCGCGATCCTGCCCAACCTGCCGGGCATCCCGGTGATGTTCGGCGGCATGTTGCTGGCCGCGTGGGTCGGGCACTTCGAAAAGATCCCCGTCTGGGTGATCGTGTTCCTCGGCGTGCTGGCCGTGTTCTCGATCGTGTTCGATTTCCTGGCTGGAACCTGGGGCGCGAAGAAATACGGCGCCAGCAAGGCGGCAGCGTGGGGTGCCTTCATCGGCACCATCGTTGGAATCTTCTTCGGCATCCCAGGCATCATCCTCGGCCCGTTCATCGGCGCGATCGTCGGGCAGCTTGCGAGCGGCAGCCGCGTCGAACACGCCGCGCGCGTCGGCGTCGGCACCTGGATCGGGCTTGTGATCGGCACCGCGATCAAGCTTGCAACGGCGTTCATGATGCTGGGGACGTTCGCCTTGGCATTGCTGTTTTGAAAGGGCGACGCAAGTTGGGCCAACCATCGTAGCCCGGATGGAGAGAAGCGGAATCCGGGGTCGGGCTGTCAGCGTTCCCGGATTTCGCCGCAAGGCGGCTGCATCCGGCTACTTGCTCGCCGGGGTCGATACCATGAAGGAAGTCCTATTGTCTCTTTTGTCCTGGAAGCGCAAGCTGATTTCATGACTGCGGATCTTCCAGTCGGGAGCACGATATGGTCGTCCGAGGGTTGGCTTCTGCATTGTTGTTACTCGCCGGTTCGGCAAGTTTTGCAATGGCAGTCGCCATGCCGGTGGGTCGCTACACGTTGGTTCCCGGAAGTTTCCAGCCCGGGCGGCAACCTGACGGCAACACCGTCATCCTTGATGCACCGCGCGGATTGATCGTCTTCGATACCGGCAGGCATGCCGAACAACAGCAGCGGATACTGGCGATTGCGGCCGCCCGGAAGCAGCCGATTGTCGCCATCATCAATTCGCACTGGCACCTGGACCACACTGGCGGAAACGCGACGCTGTTGAAGGCATTTCCAGACGCGCAGGTTTATGCGAGCAAAGCGATCGACGGGGCACTGGCCGGGTTCTTCCCCGAGAGCCGGCGCGATGCCGAGCGCTACCTTGCCGCGGGCAAGGCAAATACCGAACAGGCTGCGGAAATCCGGGTCGACCTGGAACGCGTGGCGCACCCGCAGGCCCTGCGGCCAACCCATCCGATCCTTCAGAGCGGAAAACTCGACATCGGCGGGCGCACGCTGGACGTGCATCTGGCGCGCTTCGCGGCGACCGAGGGCGACATCTGGGTCCAGGATGGCGGGCTCGTCATTGCAGGTGATCTGGTCGTGGCGATGGTGCCTTTCCTCGATACGGCTTGCCCCGATGGCTGGCGTCGTGCACTCGACGAAATTGCCTCGACGGATTTTCGCCAACTCATTCCGGGCCATGGCGCCCTCATGACACGTCCGCAGTTCCTGCACTGGCGCGAGGCGTTCAATGCCCTGCTGGATTGTTCCGGATCGAGCCTGCCACGCCAGGTTTGCATCGATGGCTGGACGAGCAATGCCGCCGAATTCATCCCGCAGGACGAGCGCGCCCGCGTGGCAGCCATGGTGGGCTACTACATCGACTCGCGCCTGCGCGTGCCAGTCGCGAAAAGGGAACTCTATTGCCATCCACTCGGTGGGCGGCAGGCTGCGTGGTCCTGACATCCTTCGCAGGGTAGGAGTGGGGTGGCGCGACAAATCTCGTCGTCCTGAGCGATCTCGTTGCGAGATTCGGTTCGCTCCTCCCACCCAAGGCCAAACCATTTTTCCGGATCGAGGTGCGGGTCCCTGATGACTGCGATTGATCACGCCGCCAAGGTAGCTGTCGGCGCCTGAATCGGTCTCTTGATCTGCACCGCAATCAAACTCGCGGTGGCGTTCATGATGCCGGGGACTTTTGCACTGGCGCTGCTGCTCTGACCGAGGTACCAACGTTTTGCCGGATTCAGACCGGCCCGTCTCTGAGCAATGCAGGTCAGCGCTTTATCAATCGAAGATAGCGATCGGTTTGCGTCCATTTGATCTTGCAAACCGGTAATGTGTCTGCCGCAGATAGAACCGATTTCCAATCTGGCAAAAGGCGAAACGGACGTGTCTGCAAGTAGGCGATCATGTCGGCGTACTCGGCGTCGGACAGCAATCCGCCCTGACCTTCCAGCATACCGCCGGGCTCGAGATCACTTTCAAAAGTAACAGAAGCTCTCCATTCGATGGACCATAGCTTTCCGTCGGCTGCTCGGAAAAGCGTAGTCGCGTCTGAGGCATTCTCGACAGACTTCCCGCGGGCAGGAAGCATGGATGACGTTGGGAAGTCTTTCGCGTCGACTTGATTGGCGACAAACAGCCCAAACGCCTCGTACGGTTGGTTCTCGCCCGTCGATTTGGCTACAGGCGGTCCCGTATTGCCGATATCGATCACGTAAATCAAGACTGCGCCTTTGTCGGCGAGACCGCTCAGCGAATTTACGTCGGACGCATACCCAAGCTCCCGCGCGCGTTCGTCGACTCGGCAAGCGCTTGCGAATACAGTGTAAAACGTGTCGCCCGCCTGTGATGCTTTTGCCTGCGATGCTGTTGGCACGCTCGTCATTGCGATGGCGCTGGCACAAGCCAGCACCATATGTAGCCATATTTTGTAGCACCTGGATCGCAGTGGGCCCCGTCCGAGCAAGTGAGCGTTGATCATGCGGTCACACCATCTCGAAAATTCCGGCCGCACCCATCCCGGTGCCGATGCACATGGTCACCATGCCGTATTTTTGCTTCTTGCGGCGCATGCCGTGCACCAGAGTGGCGATGCGGATCGAGCCGGTGGCACCGAGCGGATGGCCGAGCGCGATCGCGCCGCCTTCGGGGTTGACCTTGTCGGGATCGAGGCCGAGGTCCTTGATGACCGCGAGTGATTGCGCGGCGAAGGCTTCGTTCAATTCGATCCACTCCATGTCGTCCTGTTTCATGCCGGTGGCTTTCAGTGCCTTCGGGATGGCCTCTTTCGGGCCGATGCCCATGATTTCCGGTGGCACGCCGGCGACCGAGAAACCGACGAAACGCGCGAGCGGGGTCAAGCCGTAATCCTTGATCGCCTGTTCGCTTGCCAGCAGCACCGCGCCGGCGCCGTCGGACATTTGCGATGAATTGCCGGCAGTGACCGTTCCGTCACGGCGGAACACGGTGCGGAGTTTCGCCAATACTTCCGCGCTGGTGTCGCGGCGCGGGCCTTCGTCGTTCTCGATCACGCGCCGGTCTTCCTTCACGCCGCGCGAGCGCAAATCGGGATAACGGTCATCGAGCGGGTAGGGCGCAATCTCTTCCTTGAAACTGCCGGCGTCCTGCGCGGCGAGCGCGCGCTGGTGGCTGCGCAGCGCGAAGGTGTCCTGTTCCTCGCGGCTGATCTTCCATTGCGTCGCGACGTTCTCGGCGGTGATGCCCATGCCGTAGGCGATCCCGATGTTGTCGTCCTTGAATATCTCGGGGTTCATCACCGGGTGGAAGCCCATCATCGGCACCATGCTCATCGATTCGGTGCCGCCGGCCAGCACGAGATCGGATTCGCCGAGGCGGATCGTGTTGGCCGCGATCGCGACCGATTGCAGGCCGGACGAGCAGAATCGGTTGATGGTCATGCCGGGAATGGAATCGGGCAGGCCCGCGAGCAGCGCGCCGATGCGCGCCACGTTCATGCCTTGCTCGGCTTCGGGCATCGCGCAGCCGACCACCACGTCGCTGATGCGCTGGACGTCGATACCGGCGCATTCGTCCAGCGTTTCGCGCAGCACGTGCGCCAGCAGGTCGTCGGGGCGGGTGTGGCGGAACACGCCGCGCGGGGCCTTGCCGACCGGCGTGCGCTTGACGGCGACGATGTAGGCGTCCTGGATTTGTTTGGTCATGTTGTTCTCCAAAGCAAAGAACGATTGTCCGCAAAGGACGCAAAAGACGCAAAGAGAATCAACAGAAAATCTTCATTGCATTTTTGCGTTCTTCGCGTTCTTCGTGGACAAAAGTTTGTTGTTCAATTCCTCAAGGGAAGCTCTGATTTATTCCCCATCTGAGGCATCATAGCCACATCGCCGATCCGGAACCGCCGCCGATGAAGCAAGCCACGTTCGCGTCGCTGAACTTTGATGCCAAGAAGCGGCGCACGCGCCGC